>OCJU01000001.1_pt1 | contig 813839 bp, 695 predicted proteins | sample 1480821 | NCBI WGS metagenome assembly OCJU01 (sample SAMN05301490, study PRJEB22388) | human gut metagenome | isolation source: Infant 2 DOL 12 skin | host: Homo sapiens | place: USA: Pittsburgh, Magee-Womens Hospital of UPMC | collected 2013/2014
GGCTGCCGCAGCAGTAACCCCTAACCCCGGTTACACAAAATTCTGCACACCCTCCATTTGCTATTTTATTTTTTTGCTATTTTGTCGCTATAAGCTATCAGACTTATATCATTAGTTCGCTGACCTGGCTTACTCTGCCATTTGTTTTTATTGTTCAGTGGTTTATGCTTGGTTTTCTGTTGAAGTTTAGGTTCTATACGAGGTCTAAGGTGTGAAAATTTGTCTGGTTCCTGTTTGTTATAATGCTCACGATGATGCAGTAAGGTTTCTTGACTCTGTAAATACCGCATTTAGCTTCTGCCTTGGGGTGGAACTAGAGGTGATATTATCTGACAACTCTACGCTCTCCTCAGTTATAACGTTTGATGCACGAAATTATTCGTATAACTTTCGCTATCTGCAGAATAGTAATATTGGGTATTTCCCTGCATTTGCTCGGGCGCTATCTACACTGACTGAACCTATTGATAGTTATGATTTTGTTATGGTTTGTAATGTTGACCTTGTTGTATCTAAGGATTTCTTTATAGCACTTTCATCTGTCTCTCCTGGTAAGGATGTAGGGCTTATTGCTCCGGGGATTTTTTCTGATAAAGATGGGCGAGACCTAAATCCAAAAATTATGCGTCGGCCAAGTCTGAGAAAAATGAAGTTCATGCGCATGGTTTGCTCAAGTACTGCTCTTTTTCGTTGGTACTCTATGCTGGTACGTGCTCGTGAACGTACTCGTGCTTGTACGCAGCGTAAAATAGCAAAAAAAGGGGGGGCGATAGGGGGGCAACCGGCTATGTACGGTGCGCATGGATCTTTTATTATATTCACTCAGCTATACTTTAAGCGAGGTGCTCATGTTTTATATCCTCGCTTTTTATTTGGTGAGGAGGTTTTTGTTGCGGAGCAGTTACGATTGAATAATATGCTTATTCAGCATGTTCCTGATGTTCGGGTGTCTGATAAGGAGCATGCGTCAACCTCTAAAATTAAATTAAAATTTATTTGCCCCGAGCATAGAAAGTCATATGAGTATTTGCTGTCAAAGTTTTTTGATGATTAATTTTTTCTTTGGTTTTATATTTTGTTTGACTGCATAAGGTTTCTGTGGGACTACGTGTGTAGCAAGGATGGAGTAAATTTTTTTCTTCTTAGTTGCTATTATTTTCGTTAGGAATGAGTTTCTGTATTGAGGGCGCTATGAAGCAAGTTCTTCAAGATATGGCTAAAGGTGGCACCAGTGTCACGGTCGCTCCGGCACCGCAGATATCGCGTGATCATGTGATTATCAATAGTACTGTCTCGCTGATATCGGCGGGGACCGAGCGTATGTTGGTTGGCTTCGGTAAGGCATCCTACCTTGATAAGGCTCGTCAACAGCCAGAGAAGGTCAAGATGGTCTTGGAAAAGATCAAAACCGATGGATTGATGACCACAGTAGAGGCTGTACAGTCCAAGCTCGCACAGCCACTTCCCCTAGGCTACTGCAATGTAGGAGTGGTGTCTGAGATCGGCTCTGGTGTTGAGGGCTTCAAGGTTGGTGATCGAGTTGTTTCCAACGGTCCTCATGCTGATCTAGTCAAAGTGTCGAAGAACCTCTGTGCACGTATTCCGGATGGCGTCGATGATGAATCGGCGGCATTTGTAGTCGTGGCGAGCATTGGTCTACAGGGTATCCGTCTTGCACAACCAACCTTGGGCGAGTGTTTTGTTGTCACAGGAGTTGGCCTCATTGGTCTACTCACTGTTCAGTTGCTACGGGCTCATGGCTGTCGGGTGTTGGCTATTGATTTTGATGATTCGAAGCTAGAACTTGCTCGACAGTACGGGGCGCAGACTTGTAACCCTGGTAAAGGTGAGGATCCGGTTGCTGCAGGCATGGCATTCAGCCGAGGAAAAGGTGTCGACGGCGTAATTATCACTGCCTCAACAAAGTCCAGTGACCCTGTAACTCAGGCTGCACGCATGAGTCGTAAGCGTGGACGGATTGTTTTGGTGGGAGTGGTGGGATTGGAGCTCAATCGCGCTGACTTTTATGAAAAGGAGTTGACTTTTCAGGTATCGTGCTCATATGGACCGGGGCGCTATGATCCTGAATACGAGGAGAAAGGAGGAGACTACCCTCTCGGCTTTGTCCGTTGGACTGAGCAAAGAAATTTTGAAGCTGTCCTAGACATGCTGGATAGCGGCCAACTGGAAGTGAAAACGTTGATTACTCATCGTTTTAAATTCGAGGACGCTCCGGCGGCTTATTCCACTTTAACTCAGGATAACTCTGGTCTAGGAATGCTCCTTCTGTATGCTTCGGATACGGCCGAGCGAGTTGTCCGTCATGTCCCACTATCCGATATGAAGGGCTTCAATGCTCAAAAGCCCGTGGTTGGTTTCATTGGAGCGGGAAATTACGCGTCTCGTATTCTGATCCCTGCCTTCAAGACGGCTGGAGCGCAATTCCATACTCTCGTTACCTCCGGCGGGATCAATAGTGTTATTCATGGTGAAAAAGCTGGATTCTCACAGGCATCAACCAATATTGATGCAGTGCTGAACGAGCGGATGATCAATACCATCGCTATTGTGACCCGACACGATACCCATGCGCGTTTAGTTGTCGATGCATTGCGCACCGGGAAGAACGTTTTCGTGGAAAAGCCTCTGGCTATCACCCATGCGGAGTTGGAGGATGTACAAGCAGTCCATGCTATTACGCATCAGACCGGTGGTGGTCCGCAATTGATGGTTGGTTTCAATCGGCGTTTTGCTCCCCATATACAGAAAATGAAGGGCTTGTTGGCGTCTGTAAGGGAGCCTAAGTCCTTCATCATGACGATGAATGCAGGCGCAATTCCGGTGGGTCATTGGACTCAAGATATTGCTGTAGGTGGCGGCAGAATCATAGGTGAAGCATGCCACTTCATCGATTTGATGCGCTACCTGGCAGGAAGCCGGATAGTTTCGGTTCAGGCACGACGCATGGGAGATTCCAACGCAATTGATACTTCTGAGGACAAGGCTTCGATTACTCTAGGTTTTGAGGATGGTTCCTTCGGTACTATTCTCTACTTGGCAAACGGTGCAAGTAGTTTCCCCAAGGAGCGTATTGAGGTCTTTACTGCGGGGCGAGTTTTGCAATTGGATAATTTTAGAAAGCTGAAAGGGTATGGTTGGCCAGGTTTCAACAAGATGAATCTATGGAAGCAGGACAAAGGCCAGCGGCAGTGTGTTGCGGCGTTCCTTGATTCAATTGAGAAAGGTGGAGAGCCGACTATCGCTTGTGAAGAAATTTTCGAGGTGACGCGAGTCTCTATAGAGGCGGCAGAGATACTGCGTAATCAATGGGATTGAGCTAGGGCATGGCACTTCAAAAACTCGTCCGTCTCTATCATACGCTTCGGTACCTGAGGCTCAAGCAGATAATATTTCGAGTGTATTATCGCTTTGCCCAGGTCCGAGTTCATATTTATCGAAATGTTGCTGTGCGTCGTTGGCGTAGGGACTGGTCTGCGCCCTCTTGGAGGAATTTGTCAACGAATGATGCTGTGGAGTTCACCTTTCTCGGGATAACAGGGAAAGTGCAGTGCCCCGAGGACTGGCAAGCTGATAGGAGCAGTAAATTATGGCTCTATAATCTGCACTATTTGGATGATCTGAACGCTAGGGACATTGGCAGTCAGCCTGGGCTAGCCGATAAACTAATTCAAAGTTGGATCCAGGCTAATCCACCGGTATCCGGTGAAGGTTGGGAGCCTTATCCTCTTTCCTTGCGTATCGTTAATCTTGTGAAATGGCTTGCTCGCCATGATGAGCGTTCGACCTTTCTGGCGGACAGTCTAGCTGTACAAGCGGACGCGCTGGTGCAACAAGTAGAATATCATATCTTGGGAAATCATCTATTCGCTAATGGGAAGGCGTTGGTGTTTGCCGGCGCTTATCTGTCAGGCGCGATGGCTGATCGTTGGCTTGCCAAGGGGTTACGGATACTTGACGAAGAGCTTCCTGAGCAATTTCTGAATGATGGTGGGCATTTCGAATTGTCTCCGATGTATCACGCCACTTTACTCTGGGATATGTGCGACCTGGTGAATCTCTCCACGCGGTCGGGCCTACCTGATTTGGCTGAGCGTCTACCGCAATGGCGAGAGGTTGTGGTCCAAGGATTGAAGTGGCTTCGTAGCATGCAGCATCCGGATGGTAGAATTAGCTTCTTCAATGATGCTGCATTCGGAATTGCACCTGAATATGAAGATATTGCAGCGTACGCCAAGCGCCTCGATATATCACCTCCAGCTCATGAAAACCACCTGGCGGCGATTTATAATTCGGCTACAGGTTATGCTGCTGTACTTCCTGCCGATGGCGTGAAAGCTATATTGGATCTTGCAAAGGTCGGTCCCGACTATCAGCCGGGACATGCGCATGCCGACACATTGAGTTTTGAGTTAAGCGTCTTTGGAAAACGCTTAGTAGTCAATTCCGGAACTTCTCAGTACGGTGATGACTCTGAGCGACAAAGGCAGCGTGGTACTGCGGCGCATAATACGGTGGGATTGCTTGGCTATGATTCCTCTGAAGTTTGGGCGGGATTTCGCGTTGCAAGGCGTGCGGCAGTAGTAATTGAGCGATTCGAGGTTGAACCTGAAATAACCTGTATTCAGGCCAGCCATGATGGATATGGAAGGCTTGTGAAGGGGCTACGGCATCGTCGCACCTGGACCTTCACTCGTACGAGTATGGAAATTTTCGATAGCATAACAGGTGATCAGGTTGTGGCTACTTCTCGATTCTTCTTTAGTCCAGAAGTAAAGGTTTCTATGAAGGCCGATGGATTTGTTGCCGATATGGGGGCGGGAAAGAAAGTCTCTATCGATTTCTCGGGAAGTGATGATGTTCGTTTGATTTCTTCAACGTGGCATCCGGAGTTTGGGTGTTCATTGGCCAATCAGTGTCTCGTGGCGACTTTTAGTGGTGATTCGCTGACTACTCGTATTTGCTGGGGTGGAATTTGAAGATATTGTTGCTTAGTTTTTATTTCCATCCGGATCTGTCGGCAGGGTCGTTCCGTACTTCAGCTCTTGTGAGTGCCCTGCTTGGGGCGCTTCCAGAAAACTCGCAGTTAGAAGTTATTACTACTCAACCTAACCGTTATAGTAGTTTTTCACTTGAAGCTCCATTGCTCGAAAAGCACTCGCGACTAATTATTCATCGGATTCCTATTTTTCAGCATAATAGTGGGATGTTAGACCAGTCGCGTGCATTTTTCAGCTACCTCAAGGGCGTTCTTGGTATCACTCGTAATAAGGATTATGATGTGGTATATGCAACTTCCTCTCGGTTGATGACGGCTTCTCTTGGTGCCTTGGTGGCGAGGCAATTGCGATGTCCTCTGTATTTGGATATTCGAGATATCTTCGTCGATACAATTAAGGATGTGTTGCCAAGTCGGATAAGTTTCTTTGTAAAGCCTATTTTCTCAATGATGGAGCGTATCACTGTTCGAACTGCTACCCGAGTTAATCTGGTCTCTGCAGGTTTTCTGCCTTACTTCAACTCGCGTTACCCTGGTGGTGATTTTGTTGTATTTACAAATGGAATTGATGATGAGTTTGTCAAGGTGCAGACTTCTTGTGAGCGTGAAGAAAGCTCTAGTCTGTATACGGTGCTTTACGCAGGTAATATGGGCGAGGGCCAGGGACTCCATTTGATTATTCCTCAGATTGCCCGGCATTTCGACGGCCATTTGAGGTTCCTCTGTATCGGTGATGGAGGAAGAAGAAAGCAGTTACAAGATGCCATTGAAGAGGCTGGTTGCACCAATGTTGAGATAACATCTCCTGTTCCCCGTAGTGAGTTGATCGCAGCCTATCAGAAAGCAGATGTTCTATTTTTGCACCTAAATGATTACGATGCTTTCCGAAAAGTTCTTCCCTCGAAGATTTTTGAGTATGCCGCCTTGGGAAAACCTATTTGGGCTGGAGTGGCCGGTTATTCAGCGGGGTTTATTCAGGATTTTATTTCGAATGCTGCGGTCTTTAGGCCTTGTAATGTCGAAGATGCGATAAAGGCATTTTCTTCTTTGTCCATGGTGACAAAACCTCGGAAAGAGTTTGTCGAACGCTTCGCACGCGAAAAGATCATGAAAGCACTAGCGGAGGATATTATCTTTGTGGTTCGCGGTGAGGTGAAATGAGAGTCTTTCTTACTGGTATAACGGGCTTTGTTGGGCTTGCTACTTCAAAGCGTCTACTGCAAGAGGGGCATTGTGTGCGAGCGGCAGTGCGTGATGCCAATCCAGCGCTTGCGCAAGAAGTTGAGCAGGTTGTTTTTGGGAATTTGGTAAAGCACGACTGGGCTTCTTCGCTTGAGGGGCAAGAGGTAGTGATACACTGTGCTGCTCGTGTTCATGTGATGAAGGATGCATCCCGCGACCCTTTGAGTGAGTTTCGACGGGTCAATGTTGAGGGTACCCTAAATCTAGCGCGCCAGGCGGCGAAAGCTGGCGTCAAGAGGTTTGTTTTCATTAGCTCAATAAAGGTCAATGGTGAAAGTACTAGACTGGGTGTTCCTTATACCGCTGATGATATTGCCATGCCGCTTGATCCATATGGCGTTTCCAAACTTGAGGCTGAACAGAAGCTGCTCTCTCTAGCCGCTCGGGTTGACATGGAAGTGAGCATAATACGGCCGGTTTTGGTATATGGGCCAGGTGTAAAGGCGAATTTTTTGAGCATGATGGAATGGCTGAAAAAAGGAATGCCATTGCCTCTTGGCGCTATTGATAATAAGCGTAGTCTGGTTGCGTTGGACAATCTGGTTGATCTTATTCTCACTTGTATGAAACATCCGGCTGCCGCAAATCAGATATTTCTCGTCAGCGACGATGAGGATCTTTCCACCACAGAATTATTGCGGCGTACCGGCAAAGCGATGGGGCGTCCAGCCAGGTTGATACCCATTCCATCTCGGTTTCTCGGTTTTTCCGCTCGCTTGCTCGGTAAGCCGGCTATTGTGCAGCGTCTGTGCGAGTCGCTACAGGTCGATATTGAAAAGACTCGAGACCTGTTAGGCTGGCAGCCTCCTGTCAGCGTAGATGAAGCCTTGCATAAGACTGTGCATCACTTCTTGGAGCATCAACAATAATGAACTTCTGGTTTTGGCTTCCCGTAGTTATGGGGCTTTCTTTAGTCTTGACCGGAGGTCTGCGTCGATACGCTTTGGCGCGTAGCTTGATGGACGTTCCCAATGCCCGTAGCTCTCACTCGGTACCTACACCCCGTGGGGGGGGGGTGGCTATCGTTATGAGTTTCCTACTGGTTTTGCTGATTCTGGCGGCCCTTGGTCAAGTGAGCTGGGACTATACGTGGGCGTTGCTAGGTGCTGGTATTGGCATTGCGGTTCTTGGCTTTCTAGACGATCATGGCCATATCGCAGCACGCTGGCGTCTTTTGGGGCACTTCTTGGCAGCAGCGTGGGGCCTATTTTGGATCGGCGGCTTGCCACCTTTGACAGTATTTGGCTTTTTTCTGGATCTGGGTTTGTTAGGGAGTGTACTGGCAGCGTTCTATCTGGTGTGGTTGCTTAATCTATACAACTTCATGGATGGCATTGATGGTATCGCTAGTGTGGAGGCAATTAGTGTTTGTCTCGGTGGGGCTCTACTTTTCCTGTTCGTCGGAGAGTTTAAGGTAGCACAGGTCACATTGGTACTGGCGGCAGCAGTTATGGGGTTTCTATTTTGGAATTTCCCGTCGGCTCGAATTTTCATGGGGGATGCGGGAAGTGGTTTCCTTGGTATCGTTCTAGGTATTCAATCTTTACAGGCAGCTTGGATTGCTCCTCAATTGCTATGGAGCTGGATTATTCTGCTCGGCGTGTTCATTGTGGATGCAACCTTCACGCTACTGCGCCGGCTGATACGCGGAGAGAAAGTCTACGAGGCTCACCGCAGTCATGCCTATCAGTTTGCTTCTCGTCATTATGGACGACATCTCCCGGTTACTCTTGCTGTATTTGCTATCAATTTCGTATGGTTGCTACCATTTGCAGTACTTGTAGCCCTTGGGAAGCTTGATGGTTTTTTGGGGGTTTTGTTTTCCTATGTTCCATTGTTGATGCTGGCGATCCGTTATAAGGCTGGTGAGCTGGAAAGGCTATAGTTTGAGCTGTGTTTTCTGATATAGGGCTATTATTAAACTCATTTGAGTTGGTGATGGGTCATTAGCTTCGGCGTTTTTAAAATATTGAGGATGAAAGGTAACTATATTCCAGTATCATCTTGCTGGATACAGTGGACTAGCGTTGAGCGCATAGTGCCGTCTCTACAAAAAGATCGTCTATTATCGTGTGATCTGAGAGGCAGCTTCTGCTGCTCGGAATACGGCTGATCTTGCTGGTGATACCGGTTTGAGTCTTGTCTGCTGTCTTTTCTCGGTAGCGCTACATTTTCTGCATCATCTTGGCGGAATTTGGGTCACCTATGCCGATTCTTGCTGTAGAGTTTCATGTCGATGAGTAAGAGTCCTTCCTTCCCAACTTGGTATGGTTGGCGATCAGAGCTGAAGGGGCAGTCGAAAAATGTATGGAGTGGGGTCAAAGGACGGATGTTTGATAAAGTGCGTATGAGGCTCCTCGGGATGCCTCGCAGGTACAAGAGGATGCTGCAGATCATCGCAGATGTGATTTTGGTATGGCTATCGCTCTGGCTAGCCTTCCTGGTCAGGCTGGGCACGGAAGACATGATCAGCCCCTTCGAGGGCCATGCCTGGCTGTTCATCGCCGCCCCGTTGGTGGCCATTCCCCTGTTCATCCGCTTCGGCATGTACCGGGCGGTGATGCGCTACCTAGGCAACGACGCCCTTATCGCGATCGCCAAGGCCGTCACCATTTCCGCGCTGGTCCTGTCGTTGCTGGTCTATTGGTACCGCTCCCCGCCGGCGGTGGTGCCGCGTTCCCTGGTGTTCAACTACTGGTGGTTGAGCATGCTGCTGATCGGCGGCTTGCGTCTGGCTATGCGCCAGTATTTCATGGGCGACTGGTACTCTGCTGTGCAGTCGGTACCATTTCTCAATCGCCAGGACGGCCTGCCCAGGGTGGTCATCTATGGCGCTGGCGCGGCCGGCAACCAGTTGGTTGCGGCATTGCGTCTCGGTCGGGCGATGCGTCCGGTGGCGTTCATCGATGATGACAAGCAGATCGCCAACCGGGTCATCGCCGGTCTGCGGGTCTATACCGCCAAGCATATCCGCCAGATGATCGACGAGACGGGCGCGCAGGAGGTTCTCCTGGCGATTCCTTCCGCCACTCGGGCCCGGCGCCGAGAGATTCTCGAGTCCCTGGAGCCGTTCCCGCTGCACGTGCGCAGCATGCCCGGCTTCATGGACCTGGCCAGCGGCCGGGTCAAGGTGGATGACCTGCAGGAGGTGGACATCGCTGACCTGCTGGGGCGCGACAGCGTCGCACCGCGCAAGGAGCTGCTGGAACGGTGCATCCGCGGTCAGGTGGTGATGGTGACCGGGGCGGGCGGCTCTATCGGTTCGGAACTCTGTCGGCAGATCATGAGTTGTTCGCCTAGCGTGCTGATCCTGTTCGAACACAGCGAATACAACCTCTATAGCATCCATCAGGAACTGGAGCGTCGGATCAAGCGCGAGTCGCTTTCGGTGAACCTGTTGCCGATCCTCGGTTCGGTGCGCAATCCCGAGCGCCTGGTGGACGTGATGCGTACCTGGAAGGTCAATACCGTCTACCATGCGGCGGCCTACAAGCATGTGCCGATCGTCGAGCACAACATCGCCGAGGGCGTTCTCAACAACGTGATAGGCACCTTGCATGCGGTGCAGGCCGCGGTGCAGGTCGGCGTGCAGAACTTCGTGCTGATTTCCACCGACAAGGCGGTGCGACCGACCAATGTGATGGGCAGCACCAAGCGCCTGGCGGAGATGGTCCTTCAGGCGCTCAGCAACGAATCGGCGCCGGTGCTGTTCGGCGACCGGAAGGACGTGCATCACGTCAACAAGACCCGTTTCACCATGGTCCGCTTCGGCAACGTCCTCGGTTCGTCCGGTTCGGTCATTCCGCTGTTCCGCGAGCAGATCAAGCGCGGCGGCCCGGTGACGGTCACCCACCCGAGCATCACCCGTTACTTCATGACCATTCCCGAGGCGGCGCAGTTGGTCATCCAGGCCGGTTCGATGGGGCAGGGCGGAGATGTATTCGTGCTGGACATGGGGCCGCCGGTGAAGATCCTGGAGCTCGCCGAGAAGATGATCCACCTGTCCGGCCTGAGCGTGCGTTCCGAGCGTTCGCCCCATGGTGACATCGCCATCGAGTTCAGTGGCCTGCGTCCTGGCGAGAAGCTCTACGAAGAGCTGCTGATCGGTGACAACGTGAATCCCACCGACCATCCGATGATCATGCGGGCCAACGAGGAACACCTGAGCTGGGAGGCCTTCAAGGTCGTGCTGGAGCAGTTGCTGGCCGCCGTGGAGAAGGACGACTACTCGCGGGTTCGCCAGTTGCTGCGGGAAACCGTCAGCGGCTATGCGCCTGACGGTGAAATCGTCGACTGGATCTATCGCCAGAGGCGGCGAGAACCCTGAGTCATCGTTCTCCGGAAAAGGCCGCCTAGCGGCCTTTTTTGTTTTCTCCGTACGATGTTTCCGGTGCCGGACCAGGAAGCGACTGCTTTGCTGGGGCTGTCGATCCAGGTGCGTTCCACGGCGATAAGGTGGTTTCGTGGATGGGCATGAAGCCCTCTACGTGGTCATTCATTTCTGAAGGAGTGCACCCATGCACCTAATCAAATCCGCTCTGCTTCTCATCCTGTTCGCCTGTCTTCCGTTTTCGGCTTCCGCCGCACCGGTCGCCGTCGCCAAGAATCCGCTGGCCTCAACGACACCTGCGACGACCGTGTCGCCGGGGGAGCAGGTCAATATCAATACGGTCGACGAGGCCGCCCTGATACGGGGGCTCAACGGTGTCGGCGAGGCCAAGGCCAGGGCGATCCTCGAGTATCGTGCGGCCCATGGTCCGTTCGTCTCGGTGGATCAACTGCTGGAAGTGAAGGGGGTAGGCCCGGCGTTGCTGGAGAAGAACCGGTCGCGGATCGTCATCGAGTGAGGTGCGATTGAAGGGCCGAACTTTCGTCCCGATAACGAAAAAGCCCCCGGCATGTGCCGAGGGCTTTGAATTTGGCTCCGCGACCTGGACTCGAACCAGGGACCCAATGATTAACAGTCATTTGCTCTACCGACTGAGCTATCGCGGAACAGCGAGGCGTATGTTACTGATTAAAAAGGGGAAGTCAAGCCTCTCCCGATGACTTCCCCTTTTTCCCTACAGGACCTGGACGATGGCCTTGGTGATGGTCTCCAGGTTCGATTTGTTCAGCGCGGCGACGCAGATACGGCCGGTGCTGACGGCATAGATACCGAACTCGGTCTTCAGGCGCTCGACCTGGTCGGCGGTCAGGCCGGAATAGGAGAACATGCCACGCTGGCGACCGACGAAGCTGAAGTCGCGCTTGGCGCCGTGGGCTGCCAGTTGCTCGACCATCGCCAGGCGCATGTCGCGGATGCGGTCGCGCATCTCGCCCAGTTCCTGCTCCCAGAGGGCCCGCAGTTCCGAGCTGTTGAGCACGGAGGAGACGACGCTGGCGCCGTGGGTCGGTGGGTTCGAATAGTTGGTGCGGATCACCCGCTTCACCTGGGACAGCACGCGGGCCGATTCATCGCGGCTTTCGGTCACGATCGAGAGGGCGCCGACGCGTTCGCCATAGAGCGAGAAGGATTTGGAGAACGAGCTGGAAACGAAGAAGCTCAGGCCCGACTGGGCGAACAGGCGCACCGCGGCGGCGTCTTCCTCGATGCCGTTGCCGAAGCCCTGGTAGGCGATGTCGAGGAACGGCACGTGGCCCTTGGCCTTGAGCACGTCCAGCACCTGTTTCCAGTCGTCCAGCTCGAGATCGACGCCGGTCGGATTATGGCAGCAGGCGTGCAGGACCACGATCGAGCGGGCCGGCAGGGCATTCAGGTCTTCCAGCAGGCCGGCGCGGTTCACGCCATTGCTGGCGGCGTCGTAATAGCGGTAGTTCTGCACCGGGAAGCCGGCGGCTTCGAACAGTGCGCGGTGGTTTTCCCAGCTCGGGTCGCTGATGGCCACGGTGGCGTCGGGCAGCAGGCGCTTGAGGAAGTCGGCGCCGAGCTTGAGGGCGCCGGTGCCGCCGACGGCCTGGGTCGTGACCACGCGGCCGGCGGCCAGCAGCTCGGATTCGTTACCGAACAGCAGTTTCTGTACGCCCTGGTCGTAGGCGGCGATCCCTTCGATCGGCAGGTAGCCGCGCGGCGCGTGGGCCTCGATGCGGGCCTTCTCGGCAGCCTGCACGGCACGCAACAGCGGAATGCGCCCCTCCTCGTTGTAGTACACGCCCACGCCCAGGTTGATCTTGCCCGGACGGGTATCGGCGTTGAAGGCTTCGTTCAGGCCAAGGATGGGATCACGCGGTGCCATTTCGACGGCAGAAAACAGACTCATTTTGCGGCTGCTCGGAGTGTGAAGAGAGGAGGGCAACGCAACCCGTTATGCGGGGGCGCAAAGGGTTGCGCAAACGGGGGGTTATTATAGACACCCCTTGATGCATGCGGCGACATTTAGGTGCATGCTTTCAGCTATTTCTGACGCCGGATTTTCCTTGGCGTCACAGCTCCCTGCGAGGTTTTTCATGGATACGTTCCAACTCGACTCGCGCTTCAAGCCCGCCGGCGACCAGCCGGAAGCCATCCGGCAGATGGTCGAGGGGCTGGAGGCGGGGCTTTCGCACCAGACCCTGCTGGGGGTGACGGGCTCTGGCAAGACTTTCAGCATCGCCAACGTGATTGCCCAGGTGCAGCGCCCGACCCTGGTCCTGGCGCCGAACAAGACCCTGGCGGCCCAGCTCTACGGGGAGTTCAAGACGTTCTTCCCGCACAATTCCGTGGAGTACTTCGTTTCCTACTACGACTACTACCAGCCGGAGGCCTACGTACCGTCTTCCGATACCTATATCGAGAAGGACTCCTCGATCAACGACCATATCGAGCAGATGCGCCTGTCGGCGACCAAGGCGCTGCTCGAGCGTCCGGATGCGATCATCGTCGCCACCGTATCGTCCATCTACGGCCTCGGTGATCCCGCGTCCTACCTGAAGATGGTCCTGCACCTGGACCGCGGCGACCGCATCGACCAGCGCGAACTGTTACGGCGACTGACCAGCCTGCAGTACACCCGCAACGACATGGATTTCGCCCGTGCGACTTTCCGTGTGCGTGGCGATGTGATCGACATCTTCCCGGCCGAATCCGATCTCGAGGCGATTCGTGTCGAGTTGTTCGACGACGAGGTGGAAAGTCTCTCGGCCTTCGACCCGCTCACCGGCGAGGTGATCCGCAAGCTGCCGCGCTTCACCTTCTACCCCAAGAGCCACTACGTGACCCCGCGCGAGACGCTGCTGGAGGCGGTCGACCAGATCAAGGCCGAACTCAAGGAACGCCTGGACTACCTGCGCAACAACAACAAGCTGGTGGAAGCGCAGCGCCTGGAGCAGCGCACGCGTTTCGACCTGGAGATGATCCTCGAACTGGGCTACTGCAACGGCATCGAGAACTACTCGCGCTATCTTTCCGGGCGGGCCCCCGGCGAGCCGCCGCCGACGCTCTACGACTACCTGCCGGCCAACTCGCTGCTGGTTATCGACGAATCGCACGTCAGCGTTCCGCAGGTCGGCGCGATGTTCAAGGGCGACCGCTCGCGCAAGGAGACCCTGGTGGAATACGGTTTCCGCCTGCCTTCGGCGCTGGACAACCGGCCGCTGCGCTTCGAAGAGTGGGAGGCGGTGAGTCCGCAGACCATCTTCGTCTCCGCCACCCCGGGCCCCTACGAGGCGGAACATGCCGGGCGGATCATCGAGCAGGTGGTGCGTCCCACCGGGCTGGTCGATCCGGAGATCGAGGTACGCCCGGCGATGACCCAGGTGGATGACCTGCTCTCGCAGATCCGCCAGCGGGTGGCCAAGGACGAGCGGGTGCTGGTGACTACCCTGACCAAGCGCATGGCCGAAGACCTCACCGATTATCTCGGCGATCACGACGTGCGGGTGCGCTACCTGCACTCGGACATCGATACCGTCGAGCGAGTGGAGATCATCCGCGACCTGCGCGCCGGTGCGTTCGACGTGCTGGTGGGGATCAACCTGCTGCGCGAAGGCCTGGACATGCCCGAGGTGTCGCTGGTGGCGATCCTCGACGCGGACAAGGAAGGCTTCCTGCGCTCGGAGCGCTCGCTGATCCAGACCATCGGTCGTGCCGCGCGCAACCTGCACGGCAAGGCGATCCTCTACGCCGACAACGTCACCGGCTCGATGCAGCGTGCGATCGACGAGACCGAGCGGCGTCGGGCCAAGCAGATCGCCTTCAACGAAGCCCATGGCATCGTGCCCAAGGGGGTGCGCAAGGACATCAAGGACATTCTCGAAGGCGCCGTGGTGCCCGGCGCGCGCGGCAAGCGCAAGGGCGTGGCCAAGGTGGCGGAGGAGAGCGGGCGCTACGAGAACGAACTGCGCTCGCCGAGCGAGATCAGCAAGCGCATCCGCCAACTGGAGGAAAAGATGTACCAGTTGGCCCGCGACCTGGAGTTCGAGGCGGCGGCGCAACTGCGCGACGAGATCCAGACGCTGCGCGAGCGCCTGGTCAACGTCTGATCCTCAGTGAGCCCCGGCGTCGGCGCGGGTGCCGATGCCGGCCGGCAGCGAGCGGGTCAGCAGCACCGCGAGCATGCTCACTGCGAGCACCATGCCGATGACATGGAAAGCATCGTTGTAGGCCATGATCATCGCCTGCTGGTGGGTGATCTCGCTGAGTTTGCCCAGCGCCGCCTGCTGGCTGCCCAGTTGCGCGGCGAGTTGCGCGAGGCGTTCGTCGACCTGCGGGTTGGTCGGCACCAGGGCTTCGCGCAGATAGTCGAAGTACACCTTGGCGCGACTGTCGAGCAGGGTCGCGAGCAGGGCGATGCCGATGGCGCCGCCGAGGTTGCGCAGGATGTTGAACAGGCTCGAGGCCGAGCCGGCATCCTGTGGCTGCAGGTAGGCGGTGGCGATCAGCGAAATGGTCACCATGATCATCGGCTGGCCGAGGGCGCGCAGTAGCTGGATCTGGTTGAACTGCGGTCCGGCGAAGTCCGGGTTGAGCACCCCGGAGAAGAAGCTGGCAAGGCCGAACAGGCCGAAGCCGGCGGCGCAGAGCAGGCGCGGCGAGACCAGCTTCATCAACTTCGGGACCAGCGGGATCAGGAACAGCTGGGGAATGCCCATCCACATGATCACCTCGCCGATCTGCATGGCGTTGTAGCCCTGGATTTGTGCCAGGTACAGCGGCAGTACGTAGATCGAGCCGTACAGACCCATGCCCAGGCCGATGCTGGAAATGCTCGCGAGGCCGAAGTTGCGGTTGCGCAGGATGCCCAGGTCGATCAGCGGGTTCGGCCGCGACAGTTGCAGGATGACGAACAGGACCAGGCTGAACAGGGCGACGCTGCCGAGGCTGACGATCAGTTGCGACTCCAGCCAGTCCTTGCGGTGACCTTCCTCGAGGAAGACCTGCAGGCAGCCCAGGCCGATGCCGAGGGTGACGATGCCGGCGTAGTCGGTACTCTTCAGCAGTTCCCAGTGCGGCGCCTTTTTCTCCAGGCCGTAGAGCAGCCCGGCGATCATCAACAGGCCCGGCGGCACGTTGATATAGAAGATGTATTCCCAGCCGAAGTTTTCCGTCAGCCAGCCTCCCAGGGTCGGTCCGATGGAGGGCGCGAAGGTGGCGGTGATGGCGAACAGCGCCATGCCCTTCGGACGGTGGTGTTCCGGCAACTTGACCAGGGCCAGGGTGAACGCCAGCGGAATCAGCGCGCCGCCGGTGAAACCCTGCATGGCGCGGAACACGATCATGCTTTCCAGGTTCCAGGCGAACGAGCAGAGCAGCGAGGACACCAGGAAGCCCACCGAGATCATCACCGCCAGGCGCCGTGCCGAGAGCAGCTGCACCAGCCAGGCGGTCATCGGGATCATGATGATCTCCGCCACCAGATAGGAGGTGGAGATCCACGAGCCTTCCTCGAGGGTCGCCGCCAGCGCGCCCTGGATGTCCTTCAGTGAGGAGTTGGTGATCTGGATGTCGAGCACCGCCATGAATGCGCCGAGCATGGCGCTGAGCACCGCGATCCAGTCGCGCCGGGTCGGTTCGCCAAGCGGCCGGGCCAGCGCCTCAGCGGTCACGGAGCTCGACCTCGGCTTCGACGGACATGCCGGGGCGGATGCGGCCATGCAACGGGTTGTCGGCCTCGAACACGATCTTCACCGGGATGCGTTGCACCACCTTGGTGAAGTTTCCGGTGGCGTTGTCCGGTGGCAGCAGGCTGAACTGCGCGCCGGAAGCGGCGAACAGGCTATCGATGCGGCCGTCGATAGGCGTGTCGGGGAAGGCGTCGAAGGTCAGGCGCGCCTTCTGCCCGTCGCGCATGCGGCCGACCTGGGTCTCCTTGAAGTTGGCCTGGACCCAGATGTCTTCGTCCGGCACCAGCGACAGCAAATGGGTACCAACCTGCACGTACTGACCGTTGCGTGCGCTGCGCTGGCCGACCAGGCCGTTGATCGGCGAATGGATCAGGGTGCGTGACAGGTTGATTTCGGCTTGCGCCAGTTCGGTGCGGGCGCTGGCGATCTGCGCTTCCAGGCGCTTGATCTCGGCGCCCAGGGTGTCGCGCTGGACGCGTTGTGCCTCGAGGTCGGCGCGGGCCTTGGCCAGTTGCGAGCGGGCCACGTGGTTGTCGGCGGTGAGGGTGGTGACCCGTTCCTCGGAAACGTAGCCGGGCTTGCGCAGGGCTTCGGCGCGGTTCAGGTCGATCTGTGCGCGGCCGAGGGTTGCCTGGCTGGCGTTGACGTCGGCGGCGCTGGCGGCGATCAGGCTGCCCTGCTGCACCAGCTTGCTGCGCGCCTGGGCCAGTTCCGCCTCGCGGGTGGCCAGCGCGGCCTGGGCGCGCTCGACGGCGAGCTTGAAGTCGGCGTCTTCCAGGCGTACCAGTAGCTGCCCCTTGTCCACGTGCTGGTTGTCGCGCACCAGGACTTCCTCGACCCGCGCGCCCAACTGGCTGGCCACCCGCGTGATCTCGCCCTGGACGTAGGCGTTGTCGGTGCTTTCCACGTGGCGGCCGATGAACCACCAGTGGAGGAAGAAGGCCAGGGCGATCAGGCCGACGGCCACCAGGAAGACGGTCAGGCGACGTTTGAGTTGGGCGGGCATGGGTGGAGTGTTCCGTCGGCAAAATTCGGCCAATCTAGCAGTGTTCCGCCGGACGTTATAGGCGCTACACTTCGGACTCTTTGTTGCTTATAGGGAACAATAATGGGGCTTGATGATGCGCTGATCTTCACCCGCGTGGTGGAGTACCACAGCTTCACCCAGGCCGCGCAGAGCCTGGGCATGCAGAAGTCCACGGTGAGCCGGCGCATCGCCCTGCTGGAGGAGCGCCTGGGCGTGCGCCTGCTCAATCGCACCACCCGTAAGTTGCGCCTGACCGAAGTAGGGCAGGCCTACTACGAGCGCTGCCGGCAGATCATGCACGATTTCGCCGAGGCCGAGCAGGCGGTCATGCAGTTGCAACAGGCGCCGTCGGGATTGCTGCGGATCACCTCGCCGATAGAGTTCGGCCAGATGTTCCTCGCCAGCCTGCTGGGCGACTTCATGCGCCAGTACCCGCAGATCACCGCCGAGGTCGAGCTGGCCTCGCGCAGCGTCGATCCGCTGCAGGAGGGCGTCGACATCGTGATCATGGTCGGCCAGCCGGAGGATTCCACCCTGGTGGCCCGTCGCCTGCTCTCTACCAGCCGCTGGCTCTGCGCCAGCCCCGACTACCTGGCGGCGCACGGCACGCCGACATCGGTGGCCGAGCTTGCCGGGCATCGCGCGGTCCTTCTGTCCACCGACTCCCAGCGCTACTGGCCGCTTTCCGGAGACAGCCTGCCCTGCCAGCGGGTGCTGTCCTGCAACAACATCACCTTCGCCCGCGAGGCGGTGGTCGCCGGTGCCGGCATTGCCGCGCTACCGGCGCTGATCTGTGCGGAGAGCGTGCACAGCGGGCGTCTGGTGCGTTTGCTGGCGGACGTGCCGTTGCCGGTCGGCGAACTGTATGCGGTCTATCCTTCGCGGCGTTTCCAGGCGATGAAGGTCAAGGCCTTCCTCGATTTCCTGATCAGCCGCCTGCCGGCCGACACCGGTCGTTTACTGGAGCCGGAGGCGGCCCGCCTGATAACATCGCGCCCCTGAATTTCCGTTTTAACTTCCGCTTGGCAAGAGAGTCTCCATGACCACTGTTCGTACTCGCATCGCCCCGTCGCCGACGGGCGACCCGCACGTCGGTACCGCATACATCGCGCTGTTCAACCTGTGCTTCGCGCGTCAGCACGGCGGTCAGTTCATCCTGCGCATCGAGGACACCGACCAGCTGCGTTCGACGCGGGAGTCCGAGCAGCAGATCTACGACGCCCTGCGCTGGCTCGGCATCGAGTGGGACGAGGGCCCGGACGTCGGCGGCCCGCATGGCCCGTACCGGCAGAGCGAGCGCGGGCACATCTACAAGAGGTATTCGGACGAACTGGTCGAGAAGGGCCATGCCTTCACCTGCTTCTGCACGCCCGAGCGCCTCGATGCGGTTCGCGCCGAGCAGATGGCGCGCAAGGAAACCCCGCGCTACGACGGCCACTGCATGCACCTGCCGAAGGATGAGGTGCAGCGCCGCCTCGCCGCCGGCGAGTCCCATGTCACCCGCATGAAGGTGCCGACCGAGGGTGTCTGCGTGGTGCCGGACATGCTCCGCGGCGATGTCGAGATTCCGTGGGATCGCATGGACATGCAGGTGCTGATGAAGGCCGACGGCCTGCCCACCTACTTCCTCGCCAACGTGGTCGACGACCACCTGATGGGCATCACCCACGTCCTGCGCGGCGAAGAGTGGCTGCCGTCGGCGCCCAAGCTGATCAAGCTCTACGAGTATTTCGGCTGGGAGCAGCCGCAGCTGTGCTACATGCCGCTGCTGCGCAACCCGGACAAGAGCAAGCTGTCCAAGCGCAAGAACCCGACCTCTATCACCTTCTACGAACGCATGGGCTACCTGCCGCAGGCGCTGCTCAACTACCTTGGGCGGATGGGCTGGTCGATGCCGGACGAGCGCGAGAAATTCACCCTCGCCGAGATGATCGAGCATTTCGACCTGTCGCGCGTCTCCCTGGGCGGACCGATCTTCGACCTGGAGAAGCTCTCCTGGCTGAACGGGCAGTGGATCCGCGAGCAGTCCGTGGAGGAGTTCGCCCGTGAGGTGCAGAAGTGGGCGTTGAATCCCGAATACCTGATGAAGATCGCTCCGCACGTGCAGGGACGGGTGGAGAACTTCAGCCAGATCGCACCGCTGGCCGGATTCTTCTTCAGCGGCGGGGTGCCGCTGGACGCTTCGCTGTTCGAACACAAGAAGCTCGATCCGACCCAGGTCCGCCAGGTTCTGCAACTGGTGCTGTGGAAACTCGAATCCCTGCGCCAGTGGGAGAAGGAACGCATCACCGGCTGCATCCAGGCTGTCGCCGAACACCTCCAGCTCAAGCTGCGCGACGTGATGCCGCTGATGTTCCCGGCCATCACCGGGCATGCCAGCTCGGTTTCGGTGCTGGACGCCATGGAGATCCTTGGTGCCGACCTGTCGCGCTATCGCTTGCGCCAGGCCCTGGAGCTACTGGGCGGGGCGTCGAAAAAGGAAACCAAGGAGTGGGAGAAGATCCGCGACGCCATTCCCGGCTGACCGGCTTTCTTCCACAGTCGATGACGAGGCCCGCCCAGTTGCGGGCCTCGTTTTTTGGGGAGGGGAGGTAAGTGATTGTTCTTCCGGTAAAATTTTTTAGGTTTCGATGAAAAATAATGTTGACAGCCTCAAGCCTCGCCCTTAGTATGCGCCCCGTCTTCACGACGAACTCAACGAAGTGAAGCGATCCAGCGGTACTTTGGGGCTATAGCTCAGCTGGGAGAGCGCTTGCATGGCATGCAAGAGGTCGACGGTTCGATCCCGTCTAGCTCCACCAAATTGCCGGGAATACGCGGTTGGTTTTGCGGATTCCTACGAAGGTTTCGTCCCCTTCGTCTAGTGGCCTAGGACACCGCCCTTTCACGGCGGTAACAGGGGTTCGAGTCCCCTAGGGGACGCCACTTCATGTTCATCCGTCCCAGCAATGGATGAGCGTGTCGATGACCGGAAGGTTGTCGAAGCGATCGGAAGATCGCCCGCCTGATGGCGAATTCGGGGCTATAGCTCAGCTGGGAGAGCGCTTGCATGGCATGCAAGAGGTCGACGGTTCGATCCCGTCTAGCTCCACCAAATTGCCGGGAATACGCGGTTGGTTTTGCGGATTCCTACGAAGGTTTCGTCCCCTTCGTCTAGTGGCCTAGGACACCGCCCTTTCACGGCGGTAACAGGGGTTCGAGTCCCCTAGGGGACGCCACTTTTTCCCGCTCTGCGGGGCTCTATAGGGCCATTCCGAATTGGAATGGCCCTTTTGTTTTTTCCCTTTTCGAATTTCCTGACAGACGGTCCGGCCGTACGCTTGCCGATTTTTATTATGCATATAATATTTCACTCATAATATTTTCGGAGATCGTCATGAGCGACAAGAAAACCCAGACCCGTGCCCGCATCCTCGGTGCCGCCACCCAGGCCCTGCTCGAGCGGGGCGCCGTCGAGCCTAGCGTCGGGGAAGTGATGGGCGCGGCGGGGCTCACCGTCGGCGGCTTCTATGCCCACTTCCAGAGCAAGGATGCGCTGATGCTCGAGGCGTTCGAGCAATTGCTCGGCAAGCGCCGCGAACTGCTCGGCGAACTCGACCCCGGATTGTCGGGAAAGGAGCGTCGGGCCTTGGCGGCCGCTTTCTACCTGTCGCGCAAGCATCGGGACGCACAGGTCGACGCCGGTTGTCCGCTGCCGGCGACCCTCGCCGAGGTGGCGCGCCTGCCGGAGGGGTTTCGCGAGGTCTTGAGCAGGCATGTCGAGATCATGGTCGCCAGCCTGGCGGAAAGTCCCGAGGAAACCGACGTCGCCCTGGCCGACCTGGTGTTGATGATTGGCGGTTTGGCGCTGGCCCGGGCATTGGGGCCGGGCGAGCTGTCCGACCGGGTTCTGCGTGCCGCCAAGCAGGCGGTGAACTGAGGAGGTGCGAGATGAGCAGCCTGACCTGGATTCGCGGTTTCAACGGGACGATCGGCCGCATCGCGCCGCGTTGGACGGCCGAGCGTATGCGTCGGGCGTTCATGATGCCTGGCGAGTGGCCGCCGAAGGATTGGGAGCTGCCGCTGCTGGCCAGCTCGGAGCGCGTCACTCTGCGCTTCGGGCTGTCGGTGTTGCGCTGGGGCGAGGGGCCGGCAGTCCTGCTGCTGCATGGCTGGGCCGGCAGGCCGACACAGTTCGCCCATCTGATCGAGCAACTGGTCGGCGCGGGTTATTCGGTGTATGCCCTCGATGCGCCGGCCCATGGCCGCTCGCCGGGCAGGGAGGCGAACGTGGTGCTGTTCGCCCATGCCTTGCTGGAGGCCGCTGGCGAGTTGCCGCCGCTGCGTGCGGTGGTCGGTCATTCCCTGGGTGGCGCGGCGGCGTTGCTGGCGGCCCAGATGGGGCTGCGCAGCGAAGCGCTGGTGACGGTCTCGGCGCCGTCGCGGATTCTCGAACAGTTGCGCCTGTTCGCTCGTTTCGTCGGTTTGCCGGCCCTGGCTCGCTCGCATTTCATCCGCCTGGTCGAGCGTCAGGCGGGCATATCCGCGGCGTGCCTGGATGTGGCGCGCTACCGTCTGGAAATGCCCGGACTGGTGGTGCATGCCGACGACGACCCGCGCGTAGCGGTGGAAAATGCCGAGCGCATCCATGCCGCCTGGCCGGCTAGTCGCTTGCTGCGCCTGCCGGGCGGCGGCCACCACCGACTGCTCGGCGAGCGCAGGCTGAGCGAGTCGCTGCTGGCGCTGCTCGAGGAGCGTCCGGCGATGCGCGCTTGCCGGCGCGTGGAAAAGACGGCGAGCGCTTCCTGAGGCGCGTAGCAGAGGGGTTGTCGTTGTCCTGACCTCGGTTCTTCGGTAAAAAGCGCTGTGGCCCGCGCGGAGCGATCCGGCGGGGCGAGCCGTTTCGAATCGAGGAATGCCCATGACATTGCCGCTGGATCGGGTCCTGCTGCAGGCCAGCCCGGTATTGCCGGTGCTGGTGATCGAGGACGTGGCGCTGGCGCCCGACCTGGCGCGCGCGTTGTATGCGGGCGGCGTCACGGTGTTGGAAGTGACGCTGCGCACGCCGCAGGCGCTGGACGCGATCGCCGCCATCCATCGCGAGGTGCCCGAGGTCCTGCTGGGGGCGGGTACCCTGATCCACACCGAGCAGTTTCTCGAGGCACGCGACGCGGGCGCGCAGTTCGCCGTCAGCCCCGGATGCACGCCGCGCCTTGCCGCCGCCGCGGAGGATGCCGGCCTGCCATACCTGCCCGGGGTGATGACGCCTTCGGAAGTGTTGCTGGCGCTGGAGTACGGTTATCGCTCGCTGAAGCTGTTCCCGGCCGATGGCACTGCCAGCGTGAAAATGCTGAAAAGCCTGAAGGGGCCGTTCACCGGCATCCGCTTCTGCCCGACCGGCGGCGTCAACCTGGACAACCTGCTGAATTTCCTCCGCCTGCCCAATGTCGCCTGTGTCGGCGGCACCTGGCTGGCGCCGCCGAGCTTGATCCGGGCGCGGGCCTGGGATCAGATCACACAACTGGCCAGGGAAGCGCGCGAACTGGCCGGCAGCCTGGAGCAGCATTGATGAATTGGGACTACGCCGATCCGTTCGTGATCGACCTCAGGGTCCTCACCGAGGACATCGACGGGCTCGGCCACGCGAACAACGCCGTCTACGTCAGTTGGTTGGAGCGCTGCGCCTGGCGCCACTCGCAGCGGCTGGGCTTGGACCTGGCCGAGTACCGCCGGCTGGACCGGGCGATGGCGGTGCTGCGCCACGAGATCGACTACCTGGCCGCGGCCTACGAGGGCGACGAACTGCAACTGGCGACCTGGATCGTCGAGTCCGACCAGCGCCTGCGGATGAACCGGCGCTTCCAGTTGGTACGCCCGGCGGATGGCGCCACGCTGCTGCGGGCGCAGACCACCTTCGTCTGCATCGAACTGTCCAGCGGCAAGCCGAAGCGGATGCCGGCGGAGTTCATCGACGGCTACGGCCAGGCTCTGCTCGCCGGGGCCTGACCCGTCGCGCGTCGGCCGGCAGGCATTCGCACTTTGTTCCGGGCGGCGGATTCTCTAGAATCCGCCGCCTGTCATTTTCGAGGTAGTGGTTCGTGCAAATCGCCCTGGCGCCGATGGAAGGTCTGGTGGATGAAATCCTCCGCGACGTGCTGACCCGCGTCGGCGGCATCGATTGGTGCGTCACCGAATTCATCCGCATCACCGATCGCCTACTGCCGGCCACGGCTTTCCACAAGCTGGCGCCGGAGCTGCGCGACGGCAGCCGGACCCGCGCCGGGACGCCGATGCGTGTGCAGTTGCTCGGCTCCGATCCTGCGTGCCTGGCGGATAACGCCGCGTTCGCCTGTGAGCTGGGTGCCCCGGTGATCGACCTGAACTTCGGTTGTCCGGCCAAGACCGTGAACCGCTCGCGCGGCGGCGCGGTATTGCTCAAGGAGCCGGAGCTGATGCACGACATCGTCGCCGCCGTGCGTCGCGCGGTGCCGAGCGAGATTGCGGTGACCTCGAAGATGCGCCTGGGCTACGACAGTCCCGACGGCGCCCTGGATTGCGCGCGGGCCCTGGCCGACGGCGGCTCGGCCCATGTAGTGGTGCATGCCCGGACCAAGGTCGATGGCTACAGGCCGCCGGCGCACTGGGAGTGGGTGGCGCGGGTGGCCGAGGCGGTGCGCGTGCCGGTGTTCGCCAATGGCGAAGTGTGGACGCTCGACGACTACCTGCGTTGTCGCGAGGTCAGCGGGGTGGAGGACATCATGCTCGGTCGCGGCCTGGTCTCGCGTCCTGGCCTGGCTCGGCAGATCGCCGCCTGGCGCGATGGCGGCGAAATCCACGAGATGCCCTGGAGCGAGCTGTTGCCGCTGCTGCGCGACTTCTGGCTACAGGCCCGGCGCAAGCTCGCCCCGCGCTATGCCCCGGGGCGTCTCAAGCAGTGGCTGGGCATGCTCACGCGCACCTATCCCGAAGCCGTCGAGCTGTTCGCGCGGATTCGCCGGGAAAGCGATTGCGAAACCATCGACCGGTTGTTGCAGGTGTCGTTCAGCCAGGCGGCCTAGCTTGCGTAGCAGGCCTAGCGGCCGCCGCTGACATCGATGAAGGTGCCAGTGCTGTAGCTGGCTTCGTCCGACGCCAGCCAGAGAATCGCCCGCGCGACTTCCTCCGCCGTGCCGCCGCGTCCTAGCGGTATGCCGCCCTTCAGGCGTTCGATACGGCCGGGCTCGCCGCCGCTGGCGTGGATCTCGGTATCGATCAGTCCGGGCCGCACCGCGTTGACCCGGATACCCTCCGCCGCCACTTCCCTGGCCAGCCCGATGGTCATGCTGTCGATGGCGCCCTTGGCGGCGGCATAGTCGATGTATTCGTTGGGCGATCCCAGCCGCGAGGCCATCGAGGATACGTTGACGATGCTGCCGCCGTGCCCGCCGTGGCGGGTCGACAGGCGCTTCACCGCCTCGCGGGCGCAGAGGAAGCTGCCGGTCACGTTGGTCGCGAATACCCTGTGCAGGCGCGCCGCGTCGATGTTTTCCAGGCGCGTCTGCGCTTCCAGCATGCCGGCGTTGTTGACCAGCACGTCGAGGCGGCCGAAACGTTCGTCGATGGCGGCGAACAGCCGCTCGACATCGCCTTCCTCGGCTACGTCGGCCGCCACCGCCAGGGCTTCGCCGCCCTGGCGCTCGATGCGCTGGCGCAGCGCTTCGGCGGCCTCGCGGTTGCGCAGATAGTTGAGGACGACCGCATAGCCGCGCTCGGCGGCGAGCAGAGCGGTGGCGGCGCCGATGCCGCGGCTGGCTCCGGTGATCAGCATGACGTTGCGCATGATGATGCTCCCCAGGTCAGTAGCGAGTGAAGGTCAGGTAGTCGGCGTCCCAGCCCAGGCCCTGCCAGAACAGGTTGGACAGCGGCGCGTCAAGGGCCGATTGCGCGCGGATCAGGCCGGCGCCGCGCGAGCGCAGGGCCTCCTCGGCACTGCCCACCAGTTCCCGGGCCAGGCCCTGGCGGCGGGCCTGCGGCAGTACGTAGAGCTCTGCGATCTCTCCCACCCGTGCCTGACCGTCCTCGATCTGCCACAGGTGGGCGAGGACGAAACCGCGGGGATGCTGCTGGGCCTCCGCCAGCCAGAGCAAGCGGTTGCGCGAGGCGGCCAGGAGCAGTGCCTGGATCGCCTGCTGGTCGCCGGCATCCAGGGTTTCCCCGGCTTCGCGGACATTGGCTTGCCAGAGCGCGGCCACAGCGGGGACGTCGTCGGCGCTGGCCAGGCGAACCCGGTGTTGCTCTGGCGTCGCATCGAGCTCCTGGCCGACCCGCAGCAGGTTGCCGTCGGGATCGACCAGGGCGAATTCGCGCATACCCCAGGGCTGGTCTTCCAGGGCCGTGATGCGTGGAATCCCCTGGCCGCCCAGGCCGAGGGCCGCGGCCTGGCGATGCAGCGCCTGGGCGTCCTCCAGGCGCAGGTAGGCAGCGCTGCAATTGGTCTTCGGTTCGAGCGCTTCGAACAGCGACAGGTGCAGCTCCAGGGCGCCGCGCTGGAGGATGGCGTAGGTCGGATAGCGAGCGCCAAGGTGGAAGCCGAGGGACTGGTAGAAGGCGCTGGCGCTGTCCAGATCGCGGCAGGGGAAGGTCGGGATTGCGCGTTCCATAGCGACGGTTCTCGAAAGGATGAGTTTCGATCTGAGCACGACGAACGGTCGTTCTCAAGGCTCTTGAAATACTTCCGATGATCCCTATCTAGTTCGTGCGGGATGCCGAAGACGGGTTCCGCACCAGAGTACTTGCTGATAATTCAGGAGATTCGCAATGAGCAACGCTTTTTCCCTCGCCCCGCTGTTCCGTCATTCCGTAGGCTTCGATCGCTTCAACGATCTGTTCGAGTCGGCCCTGCGCAATGAGGCCGGGAGTACCTACCCGCCCTACAACGTCGAAAAGCACGGTGACGACGAGTATCGCATCGTCATCGCCGCCGCCGGCTTCCAGGAAGAAGACCTGGACCTGCAGGTCGAGCGCGGCGTGCTGACCGTCAGTGGCGGCAAGCGCGAGAAGTCCACGGACAACGTGACCTACCTGCACCAGGGCATCGCCCAGCGCGCCTTCAAGCTGTCGTTCCGCCTCGCCGACCATATCGAGGTCAAGGCGGCTTCGCTAGCCAACGGCCTGCTGAACATCGACCTGGTCCGGCTGGTTCCGGAAGAAGCCAAGCCGAAGCGTATCGCCATCAATGGCCAGCGCCCGGCACTGGACAACCAGTAACCGTCAGCGGTGATCGAAAAAAGGCGCCTTCGGGCGCCTTTTTTCATTTCGTTGCGCTATCGGCCCGGGGCTCTGCCGGTGTGCCGTCAGGCACCTCGTCCAGCAGGACGTCGAGGTCGATGGCGGCCGCCATCGCTCGGTTGCCTTCGTCGCTGGGGTGCAGATGGTCGCCGGAGTCGTAGCGCGCGGCGAGCCGCGACGGCTGCTTCGGATCGCGCAATACCGCGTCGAAGTCGATCACCGCATCGAAGGCGCCGGCATGACGGATCCACTCGTTAACCTGCCTGCGCAGGGCTTCCTTGGCGGGATGGTAATAATCGCTCAACGGCGTGCCGGGCAGTGCGCCCTCGAACGGCGTGAGGGTCGCGCCGACGACCCGGATACCCCGGTTGTGCGCCCGTTCGATCAATTGCCGGTAGCCGGCGATCAGCGCTTCCAGGGTGGGCGGTGCGGCATTCCGGGCAAAAGCGGTACCGGGCCAGGCAATGTCGTTGATGCCGAGCATCACCACCATGCTGCTTGCGCCTGGCTGGGCCAGTACGTCGCGGTCCAGACGTGCCAGCGCGCTCGCGCCCATGCCGTCGCTCAGCAGACGGGCGCCGGAAATCCCCGCATTGACCACGGCGACGCCATGCGGGGCCAGGCGTTCGGCGAGGAAGTCCGGCCAACGGCTGTTCCGGTCGAGGCTGGCGCTGGCTCCGTCGGTGATCGAGTCGCCGAGCGTCACCAGCGTCCGCGTTGCCGTTTCGGTTTCGACCAGGATACCTGTCAACAGCAGGCGCGCGGTGGTGCTCTGGCTGTCCGCCGCGTCCAGCTGCAATGCGTGGCTTTGGGTCTGCTCGCCGGCGACGATCCAGCCCGTCTGGCGGCCGTCCCAGTGGAAGGTTTCCATGGGCGTGGCGGCCGGCAGGTAGAGACTCACCAGCACCTGCGAGAGCGCGGCCACCGGCATCGTCACCGGATCGCTGAGTAGCGTGGCGCCGGGCGCGATGGTCGCCGTCCGGCGTCCGCCGAAGGTCACGTCATGCCGGCTGCCGGTGGCGACCGCGGCGCGCTCGGAACCCGGTTTGGCCAGGGTGGCCCGGCCGATCCGGATCGGGCGCTTTCCATAGGTATTTGCCAGGACGATGCGCACGCGCGTTCCTCCCAGGCTGATTCGCGCCAGTTGCCGCACCGTCTGGTCGTGCAGTTCGGCCGGCACGTTGCTGGGAAACAGGAAGTCCTCAGCCCAGACCGGCTGCGGGCTGGCCTGCCAGCTGGCGGTCCAGGAAGCGGCCGGCGCGGCGCAGGCGTACAACAGGCTCGTTGCGAGCGCGAAGGCCCGGGTTGCGCTGGAGGTCGCGGCGGGAAGTCTTTCGATGGGTCGTTTCATGTCGTTGAATTCAGTGGTTATCCTGTAGCTGATGATGAATTCAAAGATTTAAGGGAAATAGACCGTCGCGGGGAACATCATTTATGAAGCGAAATCATCAGGCAGGGCGCCATGGCCCGGCTTGAAGTCAACCGTTCCGGCGAACTGGAGGTGTTTGCCCGGGTCGTCGAGTCGGGGGGCTTTTCCGCCGCCGCTCGACGTTGCGGCATGACGCCCTCGGCAGTCAGCAAGCTGATCACCCGGCTCGAACAGCGCCTGGGAACCCGCTTGCTGAACCGCTCCACCCGTCAATTGCAACTGACGCCCGAGGGATGCACGTTCTACGAGCGCGGGGTGCGTATCCTGGCCGACCTGGAGGAAGCCGAGCGGTGTGCGAGCGAAAACGCGGCGCCGCGCGGGCGCTTGCGAGTCAACGCCAACGTGCCTTTCGGACATCATTTCCTGCTGCCGCTGGTGCCCGAGTTCCTCGCGCAGCATCCCGAGGTGACGCTGGATATCGTGCTGACCGATGAGGTCGTCGACATCCTCGAGCAGCGCACCGACGTGGCCGTGCGCGCGGGGCCGCTGAAAAGCTCGAGCCTGGTGGCGCGCAAGCTGGGGAGCACGCGCATGCTGATCGTCGGTGCGCCGGCCTACCTGGCCCGGCATGGCATGCCGGCCACGCCGCAGGCGCTGCTGGGGCACAACCGCCTCGGCGCCAACTATGTGCGAACGCGCTCCGGCTGGCCGCTGCGGGACGCCGGCGAGGAACTCGTGGTGCCGTTGTCGGGCAACGCCCAGGCCAGCGATGGCGAGGCGCTGCGCCGTCTGGCCGTGGCCGGCCTGGGCCTGGCGCGGCTGGCCGCGTTCCAGGTGCGCGAGGACATAGCCGCCGGTCGCCTGATTCCCGTGCTCGAGGCATACAACCCGGGCGACCTGGAGGAAGTCCACGCCGTCTACGTCGGCCAGGGCGGCTATCTGCCGCTGCGCGTGCGGGCGTTCCTGAACTTTCTGGCGGAGCGCGTCGATATGAGCCAGGGTTGATCGCAGTGCTACATGAATACGCCGATTCCGCGGCCGAAAGCTTTTCTTCCTAGCGCTTCATCCACAGGAGGCAATCCAGATGAGCGATGACATCCAGCGTTACCCCAGCAGCCTGCCGTTTCCCTTTTCCCGCGCGGTGCGGGCCGGCGGCTTCCTGTTTCTTTCCGGACAGGTGCCGATGAGTCCGACCGGCGAGGTGGTACGTGGCGATATCCAGACCCAGACCGAAGCGGTGATGGCACGCATCGGCGAGACCCTGGAGAGCTGTGGCGCGCGTTTCGACCAACTGGTGAAGGTCACCGTCTGGCTGTCGGACATGGCCCACTTCGCCGGTTTCAACGAGGTCTACCAGCGTCATGTGCAGGGGGCCTTGCCGGTACGCTCGACGGTGACCGCCGGGCTGGCGCTGGGGGTCGACGTGGAGGTCGAGGTGCAGGCGTGGGTCGGCGAGGGCTGAGTCGCGAGGGCATTGGCATGCAGGTCGGGTGAGCGCTGGCCGCGGACGGCGAAGAGGGGAGGGCCTACCCGTGGCGTTCGACCTGAATCGCTTCAGGCCGCTGGAGTGCCGTTGCCGAATGCCTGTTCGTCGAGCAGGCGCATGAAGGCGCGCGCGGCGTTCGACAGGGTCCGCTCGGTGTGCAGGATGTAGCCGAGCTGGCGGCTGAGCTGGATGTCCTGTAGCGGCAGGCGCACCACCTGGTCGTCGAGCATGGTCCGCGGCAGCACGCTCCAGGCCAGGCCGATGGAGACCATCATCTTGATGGTCTCCAGGTAGTTGGTGCTCATGGCGATGTTCGGCGTCAGCCCTTCGGCTTCGAACATGCGCCGCACGATGTGGTGGGTGAAGGTGTTGCCGCCGGGGAATACCGCGGGGTGCTTGGCGACGTCGGCGAGGAACACCGTGCCCTGTCGGGCCAGCGGGTGCTCCGGGGCGGCGACGAAGTCCAGCGGGTCGTCCCACACCGGGACTGCGCGCACCGGTTCGGCGGTTTCCGGGGCCAGGGTGATCACCGCCAGTTCCGCACGGCCATGAAGGATCTCCTCGTAGGCCACTTCCGAATCCAGGAACTGGATATCCAGCGCCACCTGCGGATGCGCCCGGGTGAAGGCGCGCAGCAGCGGCGGCAGGCGATGCAGGCCGATGTGGTGGCTGGTGGCCAGGACCAGCCGGCCGCTGACCTCGCCGGTGAGGTTGTTCAGCGCCCGGCGGGTGTCGTCGAGCACGTTGAGCAACTGATAGGCGCGCGGCAGCAGGGCGCGGCCGGCCTCGGTGAGGTTGACCTCGCGGCCGACCCGGTCGAACAGCCGGGCATTGAGCTGCTGTTCGAGGGCGGCGATGCGCTTGCTCACCGCCGGTTGGGTCAGGTGCAGGCGCTCGCCGGCCTCGGAGAAGCTGCCGGTCTCGGCAATGGCGATGAAGGTGTTGAGGCTGTTCAGGTCCATTGCGGGCCTCCGCTGGTTTCGGCTGCCCGGAGCTTAGCGCCAATGGATTCCTGTTGGGAATGCTTTGGATGAAAAATATGAATTTGAGTTATTCGTAGACAAGCCATAGGATCATCCTCACAAGCCCTGTGGGCATAGAAATAAGCTGATGAGGAAATCCCGATGGCCGGCAAGACCCTCTACGACAAACTCTGGGACATGCACCTGGTCAAGCAGCGCGACGACGGTTCGGCGCTGATCTACATCGACCGCCATATCCTGCACGAAGTGACCTCGCCGCAGGCCTTCGAGGGTCTTCGCCTGGCCGGGCGCAAGCCGTGGCGGATCGACGCCAACATTGCCACCCCGGACCACAACGTGCCGACCACCCGCACCGAGCGCAAGGGCGGCATCGCCGCCATCGCCGACGAGGTCTCGCGCCTGCAGGTGCAGACCCTCGACGAGAACTGCGATGACTTCGGCATCACCGAATTCAAGATGAACGACGTGCGCCAGGGCATCGTCCATGTGGTCGGTCCGGAGCAGGGCGCGACCCTCCCGGGGATGACCGTGGTCTGCGGCGACTCGCACACTTCCACCCACGGCGCCTTCGGCGCGCTGGCCCACGGCATCGGCACTTCCGAGGTCGAGCATGTGCTGGCGACCCAGTGCCTGGTGGCGAAGAAGATGAAGAACATGCTGGTCAAGGTCGAAGGCAGGTTGCCGGCCGGCGTCACGGCGAAGGATATCGTCCTCGCGGTGATCGGCAGGATCGGCACCGCCGGCGGCAACGGCCACGCCATCGAGTTCGCCGGCAGCGCCATCCGCGACCTGTCCATCGAAGGGCGGATGACCATCTGCAACATGTCGATCGAGGCGGGCGCCCGCGTCGGCCTGGTCGCCGTCGACCAGAAGACCATCGACTACGTGAAGGGCCGGCCCTTCGCGCCGAGCGCCGAGCAATGGGACCAGGCCGTCGCCTGCTGGCAGGGGCTGGTGTCGGACGCCGATGCCCGCTTCGATACCGTGGTCGAGCTGGACGCCGCGCAGATCAAGCCGCAGGTCAGCTGGGGCACGTCGCCGGAAATGGTCCTGGCCGTGGACCAGAACGTGCCGGACCCGGCCCGCGAGAGCGACCCGATCAAGCGCGGTTCGATCGAGCGCGCCTTGAAGTACATGGGCCTGCGGCCGAACCAGGCGATCACCGACATCCAGCTGGACCGGGTATTCATCGGTTCCTGCACCAACTCGCGGATCGAGGACCTGCGCGCTGCCGCCGAAGTGGCCAGGGGCCGCAAGGTCGCCGCGACCATCAAACAGGCGCTGGTGGTGCCGGGTTCCGGGTTGGTCAAGGAGCAGGCCGAGAAGGAAGGCCTGGACCGGATCTTCATCGAGGCCGGCTTCGAATGGCGCGAGCCGGGCTGTTCCATGTGCCTGGCGATGAACCCGGACCGGCTGGAGAGCGGCGAACACTGCGCCTCGACCTCCAACCGCAACTTCGAGGGCCGTCAGGGCGCCGGTGGCCGTACCCACCTGGTCAGCCCGGCGATGGCCGCCGCCGCGGCCGTCAACGGCCGCTTCATCGATGTCCGCGAATTGCTCGCCTGAGGAGAACCGAGATGAAACCCTATACCCAGACGACCGGTCTCGTCGCTCCGCTGGATCGCGCCAACGTCGATACCGATCAGATCATTCCCAAGCAATTCCTCAAGTCGATCAAGCGCACCGGCTTCGGCCCCAATCTGTTCGACGAATGGCGCTACCTGGATGTCGGGCAGCCGGGACAGAACAACTCGAAGCGTCCGCTGAACCCGGACTTCGTCCTCAACCAGCCGCGCTACCAGGGCGCCAGCGTACTGCTGGCGCGGGAGAACTTCGGCTGCGGCTCGTCCCGCGAGCACGCGCCCTGGGCGCTGGACGAGTACGGTTTCCGCACGGTGATCGCACCGAGCTATGCCGACATCTTCTTCAACAACAGTTTCAAGAACGGCTTGCTGCCGATCATCCTGCCCGAGGCCGAGGTGGACGAACTGTTCCGCCAGGTCGAGGCGAACGAAGGCTACCAGTTGTCCATCGACCTGGCGGCGCAGACCGTTACCCGTCCTGATGGCAAGGTGCTGGGTTTCGAGGTCGACCCGTTCCGCAAGCATTGCCTGCTCAACGGCCTCGACGACATCGGCCTGACGCTGCAGGACGCCGATGCGATCCGCGCCTTCGAGGACGGCTACCGCCAGCAGCAGCCCTGGCTGTTCCGCTGAGCGGCACGCGAGTCCCCTTGCCGGGCGCATCCTGGGTAGGGTGCGCCCGGTTTTTCTCCTGGAGTAGATTCATGAGCGACCACGATGACGTTGTCCAGCGCCAGTTCGGCGCCCAGGCTGCGGCCTACCTGAGCAGCGCCGTGCATGCCCAGGGCGAGGAATTCGCCTTGCTGCGCGACGCCCTGGCCGGGCGCCCGGAAGCGCGGGTCCTCGACCTGGGTTGCGGCGCCGGCCACGTGAGCTTCCAGGTCGCCGCCCTGGCAGGGGAGGTGGTGGCCTACGATCTTTCCGCCGAGATGCTCGCCGTGGTGGCGCAGAGCGCCGCGGAACGGGGCATGGCGAACATCCGCACCGAGCAGGGCAAGGCGGAGAGCCTGCCCTTCGCCGACGGCGAGTTCGATTTCGTCTTCAGTCGCTATTCCACCCATCACTGGCGCGACGTCGGCCTGGCCCTGCGCGAGGTGCGACGGGTGCTCAAGCCCGGCGGGGTGGCGATCTTCGTCGACGTGGCGGCGCCCGGGCAGGCCTTGCCGGACACCTTCCTGCAGACCGTCGAGCTGCTCCGCGACACCAGCCATGTGCGCAACTACTCGCCGGCCGAGTGGGCGCGCCTGAGCGGCGAGGCGGGGTTGCTGGTCACCGGAAGCCGGCGCCAGCGTCTGCGCTTGGAGTTCCAGTCGTGGGTCGAGCGGATGCGTACGCCGGAGGTGTTCCGCCAGGCGATCCGCAGCCTGCAGCTGGCGGTGGGCGAGGAAGTCAGAGAGTATTTCGAGATTGCCGACGACGGCTCGTTCAGCACCGACGTGCTGGTGCTGTGGCTGCGTCGGGAGTGACGGTTCGATCACGGCGGCGCATGCCCGCCGTTCAATGAATGAAGGACAAGAGGGTGTTATGAGCAAGCAGATCCTGGTTCTCCCCGGTGACGGTATCGGTCCGGAAATCATGGCGGAAGCGGTCAAGGTGCTGGAGCTGGCCAACGACAGGTTCCAGCTCGGCTTCGAACTGGCCGAGGACGTCATCGGTGGCGCGGCCATCGACAAGCACGGCGTGCCGCTGGCCGACCAGACCCTGCAGCGCGCGCGCCAGGCCGATGCGGTGCTGCTGGGCGCGGTAGGAGGGCCGAAATGGGACAGGATCGAACGCGATATCCGTCCCGAGCGCGGTCTGCTGAAGATTCGTTCGCAACTGGGCCTGTTCGCCAACCTGCGTCCGGCCATCCTCTACCCGCAACTGGCCGCGGCCTCCAGCCTGAAGCCGGAAGTGGTCGCCGGGCTGGACATCCTCATCGTCCGCGAACTGACCGGCGGCATCTACTTCGGCCAGCCCCGCGAGCAGCGCGTGCTGGAGAACGGCGAGCGCCAGGCCTACGACACCCTGCCGTACAGCGAGAGCGAAATCCGTCGTATCGCCCGCGTCGGTTTCGACATGGCCCGCGTACGCAACAACAGGCTCTGCTCGGTGGACAAGGCCAACGTCCTCGCCTCCAGCCAACTGTGGCGGGAAGTGGTGGAAGAAGTGGCGAAGGACTACCCGGACGTCGAGCTTTCCCATATGTACGTGGACAACGCCGCCATGCAGCTGGTGCGCGCGCCCAAGCAGTTCGACGTGATGGTCACCGACAACATGTTCGGCGACATCCTGTCGGATGAGGCTTCCATGCTGACCGGTTCCATCGGCATGCTGCCTTCTGCCTCGCTCGACGCGAACAACAAGGGCATGTACGAACCCTGCCACGGTTCCGCCCCGGACATCGCCGGTCAGGGCATCGCCAACCCGTTGGCGACCATCCTCTCGGTCTCGATGATGCTGCGCTACAGCTTCAGCCAGGCGACCGCCGCCGACGCCATCGAGCAGGCGGTGAGCAAGGTCCTCGACCAGGGGCTGCGCACCGGCGACATCTGGTCCGAAGGCTGCCGCAAGGTCGGCACCCGGGAAATGGGCGATGCCGTAGTCGCGGCACTCAAGAATCTGTAATCTGACGGGCTTGGCCGGCGCCATGATGGCTGCCGGCCAGCTCACTTCTCTCATATAGGTGTAGTTGCGATGAAGCGTGTAGGTCTGATCGGTTGGCGCGGGATGGTGGGTTCCGTACTCATGCAGCGGATGCTGGAAGAGCGGGACTTCGACCTGATCGAGCCGGTGTTCTTCACCACGTCGAACGTCGGTGGCCAGGGCCCGGAAGTGGGCAAGGACATCGCTCCGCTGAAGGACGCCTACAGCATCGACGAGCTGAAGACCCTCGACGTGATCCTGACCTGCCAGGGCGGCGACTACACCAGCGAAGTATTCCCCAAGCTGCGCGAGGCCGGCTGGCAGGGCTACTGGATCGATGCCGCCTCCAGCCTGCGCATGGAAGACGACGCGGTGATCGTCCTCGACCCGGTCAACCGCAAGGTCATCGACCAGGCCCTGGACGCCGGCACCCGCAACTACATCGGCGGCAACTGCACCGTCAGCCTGATGCTGATGGCCCTGGGCGGGCTGTTCGACGCCGGCCTGGTCGAGTGGATGAGCGCCATGACCTACCAGGCCGCCTCCGGCGCCGGCGCGCAGAACATGCGTGAACTGCTCAAGCAGATGGGCGCCGCCCATGCATCGGTGGCGGATGACCTGGCCAACCCGGCCAGCGCGATCCTCGACATCGATCGCAAGGTGGCGGAGACCCTGCGCAGCGAAGCCTTCCCCACCGAGCATTTCGGCGCGCCGCTGGGCGGCAGCCTGATCCCCTGGATCGACAAGGAACTGCCCAACGGGCAGAGCCGCGAAGAGTGGAAGGCCCAGGCGGAGACCAACAAGATCCTCGCCCGCTTCAAGAACCCGATCCCGGTCGACGGTATCTGCGTGCGCGTCGGCGCCATGCGTTGCCACAGCCAGGCACTGACCATCAAGTTGAACAAGGATGTGCCGCTGACCGACATCGAGGGCCTGATCAGCCAGCACAATCCCTGGGTCAAACTGGTGCCGAACCACCGCGAGGTAAGCGTGCGCGAGCTGACCCCGGCCGCCGTCACCGGCACCCTGAGCGTTCCGGTCGGGCGCCTGCGCAAGCTGAACATGGGCTCCCAGTATCTCGGCGCCTTCACCGTCGGCGACCAGTTGCTGTGGGGCGCTGCCGAGCCGCTGCGGCGCATGCTGCGGATTCTGCTGGAGCGCTGATCGATCCGGCGCCGCCCGCAATGGGCGGCGCCTCGATTGCCTGGGCGAAGGTGGGCAAGTAAAGTGCCACGCCTATTTCGCAGACCGCCGAGGCTTTTCCCATGTCCCAGCCCCTCAATGTCGCAGTCGTAGGCGCCACCGGATCGGTTGGCGAGGCTCTGGTCGGTCTCCTCGACGAACGCGACTTCCCGCTTCATCGTTTGCACCTGCTGGCCAGCGCCGAGTCGGCCGGGCAGCGCATGGGTTTCGCCGAAAGCAGCCTGCGCGTCGGCGATGTCGATAGCTTCGATTTTTCCAGTGTCGGCCTGGCCTTCTTCGCCGCGGCAGCCGAGGTGTCGCGTGCCCATGCCGAGCGCGCCCGCGCGGCGGGTTGTTCGGTGATCGACCTGAGCGGCGCCCTGGAACCGAGCGTCGCACCGCCGGTCATGGTTTCGGTGAATGCCGAACGCCTGGCCTCGCAAGCGGCGCCGTTCCTTTTGTCCAGTCCTTGCGCCGTAGCCGCCGAACTGTGCGAAGTGCTGGCGCCACTACTGGCCACGCTGGATTGCCGGCAACTGAACCTGACAGCCTGCCTCTCCGTCTCCAGCCTGGGGCGCGAAGGGGTGAAGGAACTCGCCCGGCAGACCGCCGAACTGCTCAATGCGCGCCCCCTGGAGCCGCGTCTCTTCGACCGCCAGATCGCCTTCAACCTGCTGGCGCAGGTCGGCGCGGTGGATGGCGAGGGGCACAGCGCGATCGAGCGGCGCATCTTCGCGGAGGTGCAGGCCTTGCTTGGCGAGCGTATCGGACCGTTGAACGTTACCTGCATCCAGGCGCCGGTATTCTTCGGCGACAGCCTCAGCGTGACCCTGCAGTGCGCGGAACCGGTGGACCTGGCCGCGGTGACGCGGGTCCTCGATGCGACGAAAGGTATCGAATGGGTCGGCGAGGGCGATTATCCGACGGTGGTCGGCGATGCCCTCGGCCAGGACGAGACCTATGTCGGCCGGGTGAGGGCGGGGCAGGCTGATCCCTGTCAGGTCAATTTGTGGATTGTGTCTGATAATGTGCGAAAAGGTGCCGCGCTGAATGCCGTGCTCCTGGGTGAGTTGTTGATAAAACACTATCTGTAAAAGATACTTACCCACAGATTTGTAGAATTATTCGAGCTTGTTAATACTGGTTCGATCCGCTGCTGCCGGGGAGCGTCCGTCCATGCATGGCTGGGCGAGCGGACAGCAAGCACCGACGCACTCCCTCTCGTGAAACGAGAAAAGATATTAAAACCAAGGGATTACACTATGGTTCGGCTTCGTACACTGGTTCGGGCAATCGCGGCGGCCTCGGTCCTGACTTCCGGCATGGCGCATGGATTGGGACTGGGGGAAATCACCCTGAAGTCGGCGTTGAACCAACCGTTGGATGCCGAGATCGAGCTGCTCGAAGTTCGTGACCTGGGTTCGGGCGAGGTGATCCCGAGCCTGGCGTCGCCGGAAGAGTTCAGCAAGGCGGGCGTCGATCGCCTGTACTACCTCACCGACCTGAAGTTCACGCCGGTGGTGAAGCCCAACGGCAAGAGCGTCATTCGCGTGACCTCGTCGAAGCCGGTGCAGGAGCCCTACCTGAACTTCCTGGTCCAGGTGCTCTGGCCGAACGGCCGCCTGCTGCGCGAGTACACCGTCCTGCTGGATCCGCCGCTGTACTCCCCGCAGGCCGCGGCAAGCGCTCCGCAAGCGCCGGTCAGCGCGCCGCGCGCGACCGGCGCCCCGCGAACCCCGCAGGCGCCGGCTCCGGTGCGTACCACCGCGCCGGCAGGCAGCGACACCTATCGCACCGTTTCCAACGACACGCTCTGGGAGATCGCCCAGCGCAACCGTACCGATCGCGTTTCCGTACCCCAGGCGATGCTCGCGTTCCAGGAACTGAATCCGGGCGCCTTCGTCGATGGCAACATCAACCGGCTGAAGAGCGGCCAGGTCCTGCGCATTCCCACCGAACAGCAGATGCTGGAGCGCTCGCCGCGCGAGGCGCTGTCCCAGGTGCAGGCGCAGAACCAGAGCTGGCGCGGCAGCCGCAATCCGGCCGCGGGCACCGCTGGCGCCAGGCAGTTGGATGCGACCCAGCGCAATGCCGCCGGGTCGGCGCCATCCAAGGTCGACGCCACGGACAACCTGCGCCTGGTGTCTGGCGAGGGCAAGGCCAGCAAGGGTGCCGACAAGGGCGGGAAGGGCGACAGCAAGGCGATCGCCGATACCCTGGCGGTGACCAAGGAAAGCCTCGATAGCACTCGCCGCGAGAACGAAGAACTGCAGAGCCGCATGCAGGATCTGCAGAGCCAGCTGGACAAGCTGCAGAAGTTGATCCAGTTGAAGGACGCCCAGTTGGCCAAGCTGCAAGGGCAGTTGGGCGCCGAAGGCCAGGGCGCAGCCCAGCCGAACGCAGCCCTGCCGGATGCGTCCCAGCCCAATGCAGCCGCGCAGGCGCCGGCTCAGCCCGGGACTCCCGCTGCGGCAGCGCCGACTCCTGCTCCGGCCGGAGAAGCACCCGCCGCTCCGGCGCAGCCTCCGGTGGCGCCGCCGCCCGCGCCAGTTGCCGAGAAGCCTCCGGCACCTGCCGTTCCGGCGCCCGCTCCGGTACAGGCGGCAGAACAGCCGGCACCGAGCTTCCTCGACGAACTGCTGGCCAACCCGCTGTGGTTGGCGGTGATCGGCGGTAGTGCACTGCTGGCGTTGCTGGTGCTGCTGATGATCCTGTCGCGGCGCAATGCGCAGAAAGAGAAGGAAGAAGCCCAGGCTTTCGCCGCGGATGCCGGCGAGGAACAGGAGGATGCGCTGGACCTGGGAAAGGACGGCTTCGACGACCTGACCCTCGACGAGCCTGAACCGCAGGTCGCAGCCGCTGCGCCGCAGGTCGAGAAGACCACTGCGCAGACTTCCGATGCGCTGGGCGAGGCCGACATCTATATCGCCTACGGGCGTTTCAACCAGGCCGCCGAACTGTTGCAGAACGCCATCTACGACGAGCCGCAGCGCACCGACCTGCGCCTCAAGCTGATGGAAGTCTATGCCGAGATGGGCGATCGCGAAGGTTTCGCTCGCCAGGAAAACGAGCTGCGCGAAATCGGCGGCGCACAGCCGCAGGTCGAGCAGCTCAAGTCGCGCTACCCGGCAATGGTCGCGGTCGCCGCGGTTGCCGGCCTGGCCGGCGCCAAGCTGGCGCAGGACGAGCTGGATAGCTTCAGCCTCGACGACCTGTCGCTCGACGACAGCGGTCACGCGGCCAAGCCGGATGCGGCAGGACAGGATCTCGACGACGCCTTCGACCTGAGCCTGGACGACCTGGGCGGCGGCGATCTTGGCAGCGACGACGTGCAGGCCGATCTCAAGTCCGACAGCGGGGCGCTGGACGACCTGACCCTGGACAGCGATCTGGACCTGGCGGCCTCGACCGCGGCGGACAAGCCTGTCGACGATCTCGACTTCGGCCTGGATTTCGCGGAGTTGGCAGAGACTCCGAGCCAACCCAAGCATGACGACCTGGGCGATTTCTCCCTGGATCTCGATGCGCCGGAAGACAAGCTTTCGGACGACGACTTCCTGCTTTCGCTGAACGACGAGGTGCCCGCCGCGGCGCCAGCCAACAACGAATTCACCCTCGATACCGAGGCTGCCGAAGAGCCGGCGTTGTCCCTGCCGGACGACTTCGACCTGTCGCTGGCCGACGAGCCGACGGAGCCGGCCGCTCCGGAGAAGGGCGAGGACAGTTTCGCCGCCCAGTTGGACGAGGTGAGTGCGCAGTTGGACGAGTTGGCCAGCAACCTTGACGAGCCGAAGAGCGCGGCGCCGAGTTTCTCCGCCGAGGATGCAGCGGTCGCCTCCGCCCTGGACGGAGACGCCGACGATGACTTCGACTTCCTCTCCGGTGCCGACGAAGCGGCGACCAAGCTGGATCTGGCTCGCGCCTACATCGACATGGGCGATAGCGAAGGCGCGCGCGATATCCTCGACGAAGTCCTGGCCGAAGGTAACGACAGCCAGCAGGCGGAAGCCCGCGAGTTGCTGGAGCGCCTGGCCTGATCCGGAAATGAAGCGACCCTCATGAACGATGTTGTTCCGCCAGCGGCAGCCGAATCGGCTGCCGCTGGCGTTTCCAGAATCGCCCTCGGCATCGAGTACAAGGGCTCCCGCTATCGTGGCTGGCAGCGCCAGGAAGCCGGCGTGCCTTCCGTGCAGGAAGCGCTGGAGCGCGCCTTGTCGAAGGTTGCCGCCGAGCCGGTCGGGGTGATCTGCGCCGGCCGTACCGACGCTGCCGTTCATGCCAGCGGCCAGGTAGTGCATTTCGACACCGCGGTGGAGCGCCCGTTGAAAGCATGGGTGATGGGCACCAACGCCAACCTGCCCGCGGATATCAGTGTGACCTGGGCGAGAGTGATGCCGGCGCATTTCCACGCGCGCTTCTCGGCCATGGCCCGGCGCTATCGCTACGCCATCTACAACGATCCGATCCGCCCGGCGCACCTGGCCGAGGAGGTCACCTGGAACCATCGGCCGCTGGATATCGGGCGGATGCGCGAGGCGGCCCAGGTACTGGTCGGCACCCATGACTTCACCTCGTTCCGGGCGGTGCAGTGCCAGGCCAAGTCGCCGGTCAAGACCATGCATCACGTGCGCTTGCTGGAGCATGGTCGGTTGATCGTGCTGGACATCCGCGGTAACGCTTTCCTTCACCATATGGTGCGCAACATCGCTGGCGTCCTGATGACCATCGGTGCCGGCGAGCGGCCGATCGAATGGGCGAAGGAGGTGCTCGAGACGCGCGACCGGCGCGCCGGTGGGGTCACCGCTCACCCCTACGGACTCTATCTGGTGCGGGTGGAGTACCCCGGGGAGTTCGAGTTGCCCGAGCGCTACCTGGGGCCGCATTTCCTTTCCGGATTGCCCGATATCGTCGGCTGACGTCGAATCGGGCTTTTGCTACCATCGAGAATTCCCGCCGGACCGGCCGTCCGCGGTTCGTCGCTCACTCGTCGAGGATTCTCCGTCGTTGCCAGCCGTTCGCATCAAGATCTGCGGTATCACCCGAGTCGAGGACGCCCTCGCCGCCGCCGCGGCGGGCGCCGATGCCATCGGCCTGGTGTTCTATGCGAAGAGCCCGCGGGCGGTGGATATCCATCGGGCGCGGGAGATCGTTCGTGCCCTGCCGCCGTTCGTGACCAGCGTCGGCCTGTTCGTCAACGCCAGCCGCTGCGAACTGGGCGAGATTCTCGATGCGGTGCCGCTGGACCTGCTGCAATTCCATGGCGACGAGCGCGCCGAGGACTGCGAGGGACATCGGCGACCCTACCTGAAAGCCCTGCGGATGAAGCCCGGCGACGACATCGTCGGGCGCGCGGCGGCATATCCGGGAGCTGCCGGGATTCTCCTGGATACCTATGTGGAAGGCGTGCCCGGCGGCACGGGGGCGGCGTTCGACTGGTCGCTGGTGCCGGCCGACCTGGGCAAACCCCTGGTGCTGGCCGGCGGTCTGACGCCGGATAACGTCGGCAGGGCAGTCGAGCAGGTCAAGCCCTACGCGGTGGACGTCAGCGGTGGCGTCGAGGCGAGCAAGGGAATCAAGGATGCGGCGAGGGTCCGCGCGTTCGTGGACGCGGTGCGTTCGCGGCGCCGCGACGAGACATGATGTGACGACGGGCGACCCGCCGCCGTCCACTAGCGTGTCGCCGTTTCCGCGACAACGCCCGGCCGCCGATAGGGAGGCCAGATATTTCGCGATAGCCGCTCGCCGGGTATCGCCCAGGTGACCGCGCAGGCGGGGGATGGGACAGGCCGCGAAACGCTTCGCAGCCGTGGGGCCCACCGCTGCCGGCGGTCACGAAGATGAATTTGCTCAGGGACGCCGTCACCGGATCGGTGCGGCCATCCCGACCTTGCACTGGAGAACAAAGAGCATGAGCAACTGGCTGGTAGACAAGCTGATCCCTTCCATCATGCGTTCCGAGTCCCAGAAGAGTTCGGTACCGGAAGGCCTGTGGCACAAATGCCCGTCCTGCGAAGCCGTGCTGTACCGTCCGGAGCTGGAAAAGACCCTGGATGTCTGCCCGAAGTGCGACCACCACATGCGCATCAACGCGCGTACCCGCCTGGACATCTTCCTCGATGAGGACGGTCGCGAGGAGCTGGGTGCCGACCTCGAGCCGGTGGACCGCCTGAAATTCCGCGACAGCAAGAAGTACAAGGATCGCCTCGCCGCGGCACAGAAGGACACCGGCGAGAAGGACGCGCTGATCGCCATGAGCGGCAAGCTGCAGGGTATGCCGGTGGTCGCCTGCGCCTTCGAGTTCTCCTTCATGGGCGGTTCGATGGGCGCCATCGTCGGCGAGCGCTTCGTTCGCGCGGCCAACGTCGCCCTGGAGAAGCGCTGCCCGCTGATCTGCTTCTCCGCCTCCGGCGGCGCGCGCATGCAGGAAGCGCTGATCTCGCTGATGCAGATGGCCAAGACTTCGGCGGTCCTGGCGCGCCTGCGCGAAGAAGGCATCCCGTTCGTCTCGGTATTGACCGACCCGGTCTACGGCGGCGTTTCCGCCAGCCTGGCGATGCTCGGCGACGTGATCGTCGGCGAACCCAAGGCGCTGATCGGCTTCGCCGGTCCCCGCGTGATCGAGCAGACCGTCCGCGAGAAGCTGCCGGAAGGCTTCCAGCGTAGCGAGTTCCTCCTCGAGCATGGCGCCATCGACATGATCGTGCATCGTGCCGAGTTGCGGCCGCGCCTGGCCAATCTGCTGTCGGCCTTCACTCATTCGCCGAGCCCCGTATCCGCATGACCCAGCGTTCCCTGGCCGATTGGCTGAGCTATCTCGAACAACTCCATCCGACGGCCATCGACATGGGTCTGGAGCGTTCCCGCGAGGTAGCGCGCCGGCTCGGCCTGGGAAGGCCGGCGAAACGCGTGGTCACCGTTACCGGGACCAACGGCAAGGGCTCTACCTGCGCCCTGCTCGCCGAGCTGCTGCGTGAGCAGGGGTTGTCGGTCGGGGTCTACAGCTCGCCGCACCTGCTGCGCTATAACGAGCGGGTGCGGATCGACGGCATCGAGGCCGGCGATGCGCAACTGTGCGACGCCTTCTCCGCGGTGGAGGCCGCACGCGGCGAGATTTCCCTGACCTATTTCGAAATGGGCACGCTGGCCGCCTTCTGGCTGTTCGAGCGCGCCGGGCTGGACTTCGCGGTGCTGGAAGTCGGCCTTGGCGGGCGCCTGGATGCGGTCAACCTGATCGACGCCGACCTGGCGCTGATCACCAGCATCGGCCTGGACCATGCCGAGTGGCTGGGCGATACCCGCGAAAGCGTGGCTTTCGAGAAAGCCGGTATCCTGCGCGCCGGCAAACCGGCCCTGTGCGGCGATCTCGATCCCCCGCAGCCATTGCTGGAGCAGGTGGCTGCGCTGGGGGCACCGCTTTACCTGCGCGGTCGCGACTACGACCTGGCGCTCGCCGATTATGGCTGGCACTGGCGCGGGCTGGCCGCGGACGGCCAGGCGCTGTCGCTGCACGATCTGCCGTTGCTCGAGTTGCCCATGGAAAACGCCGCGCTGGCCCTGCAGGCCTACGCGTTGCTCGAGTTGCCCTGGCAGGCGGAGCGCCTGGCCGAGGCGCTGCGGCGGACCCGGGTGACCGGTCGCCTCGATCGCCGCGACCTGTCCTGGGACGGCCAGCCACGCCAGCTCCTGCTGGACGTCGGGCACAATCCCCAGGCCGCCCAGTACCTGGCGCAACGCCTGCGTGCCGCAGCGCCACGAGGACGCTACCTGGCGGTCTTCGGCCTGCTGGCGGACAAAGACCTGGATGGCGTACTGGAACCCTTGACCGGCTTGGTGCAGGATTGGGCCGTTGCACCGTTGCCGACCCCGCGTTCGCGGCCGGCCGCGGAGCTGGAGGCGGCGCTGATCCTGCGCCAGGTTCCGGCGAGCAGCCATGCGGATATCGCCGCTGCCCTGGACGCGCAGTGCGCCAAGGCTACCGCGGATGATGTCATTCTGCTGTTCGGATCGTTCTATAGCGTGGCCGAAGGCCTGGAGTGGCTGGCCCGTAGAACGGATAAGGGGGAGTAAACCATGGCCTTGCTGGAAAGAGGGCTGAAGCAGCGCATCGTCGGGGCGTTGGTGCTGATCGCCCTGGCGGTGATCTTCCTGCCGATGCTGTTCACCCGCGAAGACGAGTCGCGCCAGGTCGTGGTGGAAGCGCCGCCGCGCCCGCAAGCGCCGGCCATGCCCAGTGTCGAGGTGCAGCCGACCGAGGTGCCGGAACTGCAGCCCGGCGAAGAAGACATCGCTCCCGAGATCGTCGAGGAAGGCTCCCCGGCCGCCGCCGGCCAGCCCAGCCAGCCGATCGGCGGCCTGCCGGCGACCCCGCCGCCTGCCCAGACCCAGGCGCCGGCCGCCAGCCCGCCGCCAAGCCAGCCGCAACCGCCCGCTGCGCCGCCGAGCCCGCCGCCCGCGGAGAAGCGCCTGGACGCCAACAACCTGCCGCAGAGCTGGTCGGTACAGCTTGCCAGCCTGTCCAACCGGGCGCGCGCCGAGGAACTGCAGAAGACCCTGCGCTCCCAGGGCTACAACGCCTACATCCGCAGTTTCGACGGGATGAACCGGGTCTTCGTCGGGCCGGTGATCCAGCGCGCCGAGGCGGATCGCCTGCGCGACCAGTTGAGCAAGCAGCAGAAGCTCAACGGCTTCGTCGTGCGCTTCCAGCCGGAACGCGGTTGACCGCGACCCGCGGCTTACCGTCGCGGGCGCGCTCTGCTAAAATGCAGCGCCTTTTCTGCTTGTGGGCTGCATAGTGGCATTTACCTGGGTCGATTGGACGATGGTCGCCATCATCGTCGTTTCCAGCCTGATCAGTCTGAGTCGCGGCTTCGTCAAGGAAGCCTTGTCCCTGCTTACCTGGATAGTCGCCGGCGCGGTGGCCTGGATGTTCGGCGGGGCGCTGGCGCAGCACCTGGGCGAATACATCCAGACCCCCTCGGCCCGCATCATCGCAGCCTGCGCGCTGCTGTTCATCGCGACCCTGCTGCTCGGGGCGCTGGTCAACTACCTCATCGGCGAACTGATCCGGGTCACCGGCCTGTCCGGCACCGACCGCTTCCTCGGCATGGTCTTCGGCGGCGCGCGCGGCGTACTGCTGGTCGTGCTGCTGGTCGGCCTGCTCAGCCTGGCTCCGGTACAGCAGGACCCTTGGTGGCAGCAGTCGGTGCTGATGCCGCATTTCCTGATGGTCGCCGACTGGTCGAAGAACTTCATTCTCGGTTTCGCCGGCCAGTGGTTGCCGGCCGCGCCGATAACGCCGCCGAGCGGCATCGGCGGGCTGCTTCCCAGCCAGTGATTTTGGCGGGACACTGGCCGAGGCCGGGTCCCGCGGTTTTCCAGGGCGGCGCGTCGATGGCGCGGCGCCGGCGGCACAGGACGTGCCGCGAGCCAGTCGGCGGCGAAGGTCGCCGATTCGCGGGAGCCAGCGGCCCACAGGCCCTGGTCAGCTCGATGGTCCGGGACGGACCGATCGCGCTTCCCATCTTTCCAGCTTGAGCCAAGTAGGGGTTGCGTCACATGTGTGGCATCGTCGGTATCGTGGGCAAGTCGAACGTCAATCAGGCGCTGTATGACGCGCTCACCGTCCTCCAACATCGCGGCCAGGACGCTGCCGGTATCGTCACCTGCCATGACGATAAGCTGTACCTGCGCAAGGACAACGGCCTGGTCCGCGACGTCTTCCAGCAGCGCCACATGCAGCGCCTGATCGGCAGCGTCGGCATCGGCCATGTGCGTTACCCGACCGCCGGCAGCTCCAGCTCGGCGGAGGCGCAGCCGTTCTACGTCAACTCGCCCTACGGCATTACCCTGGCGCACAACGGCAACCTGACCAATGTCGAGCAGTTGGCCAAGGAAATCTACGAATCCGACCTGCGCCACGTGAACACCAACTCCGATTCGGAAGTGCTGCTCAACGTGTTCGCCCACGAGCTGGCGGTGCGCAACAAGCTGCAGCCCACCGAGGAGGACATCTTCGCCGCGGTTTCCTGCGTGCACGACCGTTGCGTCGGCGGCTACGCGGTGGTGGCGATGATCACCGGCCATGGCATCGTCGGTTTCCGCGACCCCAATGCGATCCGTCCGATCGTCTTCGGCCAGCGGCATACCGAGAACGGCGTCGAATACATGATCGCCTCCGAGAGCGTGGCCCTGGACGTACTCGGCTTCACCCTGATCCGCGACCTGGCGCCGGGCGAGGCGGTGTACATCACCGAGGAAGGCAAGCTCTATACCCGCCAGTGCGCGAAGGCGCCGAAGTACGCGCCGTGCATCTTCGAGCACGTCTACCTGGCGCGTCCGGATTCGATCATGGACGGCATCTCGGTGTACAAGGCGCGCCTGCGCATGGGCGAGAAGCTTGCCGACAAGATCCTCCGCGAGCGTCCCGACCACGACATCGACGTGGTCATCCCGATCCCCGACACCAGCCGCACCGCGGCGCTGGAACTGGCCAACCGGCTCGGCGTGAAGTTCCGCGAGGGCTTCGTCAAGAACCGCTACATCGGCCGCACCTTCATCATGCCCGGCCAGGCGGCGCGGAAGAAGTCCGTGCGGCAGAAGCTCAACGCCATCGAGCTGGAGTTCCGCGGCAAGAACGTGATGCTGGTGGATGACTCCATCGTCCGCGGCACCACCTGCAAGCAGATCATCCAGATGGCCCGCGAGGCCGGGGCGAAGAACGTCTACTTCTGCTCCGCCGCGCCGGCCGTGCGCTACCCCAACGTCTACGGCATCGACATGCCGAGTGCGCACGAGCTGATCGCGCACAATCGCAGCACCGAGGACGTCAGCAAGCTGATCGGCGCCGACTGGCTGGTCTACCAGGACCTGCCCGACCTGATCGACGCGGTCGGCGGCGGCAAGATCAAGATCGATCACTTCGACTGCGCCGTGTTCGACGGCGAGTACGTGACCGGCGACGTCAACGAGGCCTACCTGAACCGGATCGAACAGGCGCGCAACGATGCGACCAAGGCCAAGAGCCAGGCGGTCAGCGCGATCATCGATCTGTACAACGACTGACAAAGGGGAGAGCGGCATGACTCAGGACTGGGATGCCGGGCGTCTCGACAGCGACCTGGAAGGCGCGGCCTTCGACACCCTGGCGGTTCGCGCCGGGCAACGGCGGACGCCGGAGGGCGAGCACGGCGAGGCGCTGTTCACCACTTCCAGCTACGTCTTCCGCACCGCCGCCGACGCGGCCGCGCGGTTCGCCGGCGAAGTGCCGGGCAACGTCTATTCGCGCTACACCAACCCCACGGTACGCACCTTCGAGGAGCGCATCGCCGCCCTCGAAGGAGCCGAGCAGGCGGTGGCCACGGCGTCGGGCATGTCGGCGATCCTCGCCCTGGTGATGAGCCTGTGCAGCTCCGGCGACCACGTGCTGGTCTCGCGCAGCGTGTTCGGCTCGACCATCAGCCTGTTCGACAAGTACTTCAAGCGCTTCGGTATCCAGGTCGACTATCCGCCGTTGAGCGATCTCGCGGCCTGGGAGGCGGCGTGCAAGCCGAATACCAAGCTGTTCTTCGTCGAGTCGCCATCCAACCCGCTGGCCGAGCTGGTGGATATCGCCGCGCTGGCCGAGATCGCCCACGACAAGGGTGCGCTGCTGGCGGTGGACAACTGCTTCTGCACGCCGGCCCTGCAACAGCCGCTGAAGCTCGGTGCGGACGTGGTGATCCACTCCGCGACCAAGTACATCGACGGCCAGGGCCGGGGCATGGGCGGGGTGGTTGCCGGTCGCGGCGAGCAGATGAAGGAAGTGGTCGGCTTTCTCCGCACCGCCGGACCGACCCTCAGCCCGTTCAACGCCTGGCTGTTCCTCAAGGGCCTGGAAACCCTGCGTATCCGCATGCAGGCGCACAGCGCCAGTGCCCTGGCCCTGGCCGAATGGCTGGAGCACCAGCCGGGCATCGAGCGGGTCTACTACACGGGCCTGCAGAGCCATCCTCAGCATGAGTTGGCCCGGCGCCAGCAGAGTGGCTTCGGCGCGGTCGTCAGCTTCGACGTGAAGGGCGGGCGCGATGCCGCCTGGCGCTTCATCGACGCCACCCGGATGGTCTCGATCACCACCAACCTGGGCGACACCAAGACCACCATCGCCCACCCGGCGACCACCTCCCACGGTCGGCTGTCCCCCGAGGACCGCGCGCGCGCCGGGATCGGCGACAGCCTGATCCGGGTCGCGGTCGGCCTGGAAGACCTCGACGACCTCAAGGCCGACATGGCCCGGGGGCTGGCCGCGCTGTGATCGAGCCCAACCTGCGAGGCAACGGCAAGGTCGCCCTGGTCACCGGGGCGGCCCGGGGCATTGGCCTGGGCATCAGTGCCTGGCTGATCGCCGAGGGCTGGCAGGTAGTGCTGGCCGACAACGACCGTGAACGCGGTGCCAGGGTGGCCGAGGCGCTGGGCGAGCACGCCTGGTTCGTGGCCATGGACGTGGCCCAGGAGGGCCAGGTGGCGATGAGCGTGGCCGAGGTGCTCGGTCAGTTCGGCCGCCTCGACGGCCTGGTCTGCAACGCCGCCATCGCCAATCCGCGCAATACGCCGCTGGAGGCGCTGAGCCTCGGCGAGTGGACCCGGACCCTGGCGGTCAACCTGACCGGTCCGATGCTGCTGGCCAAGTACTGCACGCCTTATCTGCGCGCGCACAACGGCGCCATCGTCAACATCGCCTCGACTCGTGCCCACCAGTCGGAGCCTGACTCCGAGGCCTACGCCGCGAGCAAGGGCGGGTTGCTGGCGCTGACCCATGCCCTGGCCGCCAGCCTGGGCCCGGAGATCCGTGTCAATGCGCTCAGCCCCGGCTGGATCGATACCCGCGAGGCCGCCGAGCGCGAGGCTGCGCCGCTGACCGAGCTGGACCACGACCAACACCTGGTCGGCCGGGTCGGAACGGTGGAGGATGTCGCGTCGCTGGTGGCCTGGCTGCTCTCCGAGGACGCCGGTTTCGTCACCGGCCAGGAATTCCTGGTCGATGGCGGCATGACCCGGAAAATGGTCTACCTCGACTGAGTTGGCGGGGAGATGCGGAAAAGGCGCTGTTCCGAAAGGAGCAGCGCCTTTTTTTCGTATGAGGCCGCCTTGCCGGTATGGCGCCGTTATTCCGTCTTCAGTTCGCGCAGATCGACGGCCTGTCCATCGAACAACTGGTTGGCGTTGGTCGGCAGGATGCTGGGTCGTCCCTCCGGGCCGCGAGTGCCGTCGATGACCCGGATGTCGCTGTATTTCTTGCCCGAGAGCGCGGCGAGACCGGCGCTGTCGCGGACCACCGTAGGACGCAGGAAGACCATCAGGTTGCGCTTGGTGTGGGTGTCCTTGGTGGAACGGAACAGGCGACCGAGGAATGGGATGTCCCCGAGCAGGGGAACCTTCGACTCGGCTTGGGAAACGTCGTCCTGGATCAGGCCGCCGATCACGATCACCTGGCCGTTCTCGGCGAGGATGGTGCTCTTGATCGAGCGCTTGCTGGTGATCAGGTCGGTATTGTTGCGCTGCTGGGCGTTGGGCAGCAGGGCCGAGATCTCCTGCTCGATCTCCAGGCGCAGGGCCGCGCCGTCGTTGATGTGCGGAGTGACCTTGAGGCTGACGCCGATATCCTTGCGCTCCACGGTGGTGAACGGGTTGCTCGAACCTTCGCTGTTGGTGGTGTAGGAGCCGGTCTGGAACGGTACGTTCTGGCCGACCAGAATCTCCGCTTTCTGGTTGTCCAGGGTCAACAGGCTCGGGGTCGACAGCAGGTTGCTCTTGGTGTTGGCCGAGAGCGCGGTGACCAGCGCGCCGAAGCTGCTGCTGCCGATGCCGACGATGGCGCCGTCGGGGATGGATTCCGGTGCCTTGTTGCTCTCGAGCGATTGCAGCAGGGTGCCGATGGACAGTCCGGTATTGGCGAAGTTGGTCTTGGTTCCGCCCATGCCGCCCTTGTTGATCGCCCATTGCACGCCGACGGCATCCTGGATGTCGCCGGAGATCTCGACGATGGCCGCCTCCACCAATACCTGGGCACGCGGCACGTCGAGCTGGCGAACGATGTCCTCGAGGGCGTTGACCGTGTCCGGGTCGGCCAGCAGGACCAGGGCGTTGGTGCTTTCGTCGGCACGGATCAGGATGTTGCTCGGTCGGCCGCCGCCGGTCTGTTCGCCGCCCTGGCCGCCGTTGTTCTTCATGCCTTCGGAAATCTGGCCGAGGGTTTCCGCGAGGGTCTTGGCGTCGTTGTGGCGCAGGCGGATCACCCGGGTATTGGCCGAGCGCGCGGTCGGGGTGTCCAGCGACTGCGCCAGTTGCACCAGCTTGGCGCGCGCCTGCGGCGGGCCGAGGATGATCAGGCGGTTGGTGCGCGCGTCGGCGATCACCTGGGCGCCCGCCGCGCCCTTGGCCTGGCCGCGGCTCATGGCGTTGTTGAGCACCTCGGCGGCGTCCATCACCCAGCCGTAGCGCAGGTTGATCACGCTGTAGTCGTGGCTGCCCTTCTGGTCGAGCTGGCGGATCACGTCTTCGATTCGCGCGATATTGGCGCTGCGGTCGCTGATGATCAGCGCGTTGGCCGAGGGCACCGCGGCGAGGTGGCCATATTGTGGGACCAGCGGACGGATCAGCGGGATGAGTTCCGATACCGGGCTCTGCTGCACCTGGATCACCCGCGTCTCCAGGCGATCCGGCGCGCTCTGGCCGCCGCCGGCCTCGGTCTTGGCCTCGGCGTTGGGCACGATGCGCGCCTGGTCGCCCTGGGCAACCACGGTGAAGCCGTGGGTGCTCATCACCGAGAGGAACAACTGGTAGACCTCGCTCAACGAGAGCTGGGCCTTGGAGACCACGCTGACCTGGCCCTTGACCCGCGGGTCGACGACGAAGGTCTCGCCGGTGATTTCGGAAATCTGGTCGATGAATTCGCGGATGTCGGCATCCTTGAGGTTGATCGTCCAGTGCGCCTCCTGTTGGTTGCCGGCCGGGACGAAGGCGTTCCCGCCGCTGTTTTCGGCGTGCGCCGCCTGGATGCCGAGGGCCAGGCTGAGAAGGACGGCGGGAACGTACGAACGACTGGAAGGGGCAAACAGGGCGCGGAGCAAAGGTTGGGACATCGGGTCAGTCGCTTTCCGTAGGCGTGGTCGTGGGCTCGCTCGAGTCTTCTTCGGCGGGTTCTGCGATGGGCGTGGCTTCCATCTGCTGGCGCAAGGCGTCCAGGCGCTCGCGCAATGCTGCAGCGTTCTCATCCTGCAGGCTTTGCAGTTGTTCGATCGAGTCGTTCTCGCTTGTAATGTCGTCCGCGCTGGCCAGCAGTCCCCCGGAACGGTGCGGGAAGGGCAGGCTTTCCAGGCGCCCGCCGCGCTGCAGTTCGACGCGGTCGCGGTAGACCGCGTGCAGCTTCACGCCGTCGCTGATCTCGCCGCCGACCGCGTAGCGGTGCGGCTTGTCGCCCTGGCGCTGGATGATCGCGCTGGACAGCTTGGGATCGCTCTGGACGAAGCTGCCCTTGAGCACCAGGTCGAGGTTGGTGGCCGGTGGCGGGGCGTTGGGGTCCTGGGCGCTGGTGCCGAAGAGGCGCGCCAGGCGGGTCGGATCGCTGCGGATCGACTCGTGGCTGACCGGCGAGGCGGCGACGGCTACCGGGCTGCGTTGCAGGCGCAACCAGCCGGCCGCCTGCCAGGCGAGGCTGATGCTCATGGCGATGATCAGGGCAACAGCCAGAAGGGCCGGGGCGTACCGCTGCAGCCAGCGGGAAGAGGCGCCGGAGAAAGGCAATACATCACTCCTGGTCTTTATCGTTATGTCTGAAGATCGCCGAGGGATCATAGCAGTTCGTTGCCAGTAGGCTACCTACTTCTATCAATAGGTGTGACTGGCCGGGCCAGGCACGCTTGTGCTTAAGATAACGGCTCGCCAGGATACTTCTGCAAGAGGAACTCGGGATCGGCCGCACAAAACGACTAACAACTAACAATACTGACGGTAACCGTTCAGTGGTCATATACGACCAAGATACTTCTGTAAGGTTACCGCTATAAGGCATCCATGATGACAGCCCCATTACCCGACATCGCCGCGCCGGCCGCACCGCCACGGCGTCTGCCGTTCAGCTTCGCCAAGCGCCAGGGCCTGTTGTTCCTGTGCCTGGAGGAGCAGTACTGGCTGGCCTGCCGGCCGCAGGTGGAGCTGGCGGCGATCGCCGAGGCGCAGCGCTTCGCCGGCCGCCGCCTGCCGCTCAAGGCGCTCGGCGAGGACGCCTTCAACCAGGCCCTGGCGGCCTCCTACCAGCACGACTCCTCGGCGGCCATGCAGCTCGCCGAGGACCTCGGCGGCAGCCTGGACCTCGCCGCGCTGGCCGACCAGGTCCCGGAAACCGAGGACCTGATGGAGCAGGAGGACGACGCGCCGATCATTCGCCTGATCAACGCGATCCTCGGCGAGGCGATCCGCGAGAACGCCTCGGACATCCACCTGGAAACCTTCGAGAAACGCCTGGTGGTGCGCTTCCGCGTCGACGGCGTGCTGCGCGAGGTGCTGGAGCCCAAGCGCGAGCTGGCGGCCCTGCTGGTATCGCGGATCAAGGTCATGGCGCGGCTGGACATCGCCGAGAAGCGTATTCCCCAGGATGGGCGGATTTCCCTGCGGGTCGGCGGGCGCGAGGTGGACATCCGCGTCTCGACCCTGCCCTCGGCCAACGGCGAACGGGTGGTGCTGCGTCTGCTCGACAAGCAGGCCGGGCGCCTGAACCTGCAACACCTGGGCATGAGCGAGCGCGACCGCAAGCTGATGGACGAAACGGTGCGCAAGCCGCACGGCATCCTGCTGGTCACCGGCCCCACCGGCTCGGGCAAGACCACCACCCTGTACGCCAGCCTGACCACGCTCAACGACCGCACGCGGAACATCCTCACCGTCGAGGATCCGATCGAATACCACCTGGAGGGCATCGGCCAGACCCAGGTCAACGCCAAGGTCGACATGACCTTCGCCCGCGGCCTGCGGGCGATCCTCCGGCAGGACCCGGACGTGGTGATGGTCGGCGAGATCCGCGACCGGGAGACCGCCGAGATCGCGGTGCAGGCTTCGCTGACCGGCCACCTGGTGCTCTCGACCCTGCACACCAACAGCGCCATCGGCGCGATCACCCGCCTGGTGGACATGGGCATCGAGCCGTTCCTGCTGTCCTCCTCCATGCTTGGCGTGCTGGCCCAGCGCCTGGTGCGGGTGCTCTGCCCGGCGTGCAAGGAGCCCTACCGCGCCGACGAGGCCGAGTGCGCGCTGCTCGGCGTCGATCCCGCCGCGCCGCCGACCCTGCATCGCGCCCGCGGCTGCGGCGAGTGCCACCAGCATGGCTATCGCGGGCGTACCGGTATCTATGAACTGGTGGTGTTCGACGACCACATGCGCTCGCTGATCCACAACGAATCCTCCGAGCAGGAAATGACCCGGCATGCCCGCACCAGCGGACCAAGCATCCGCGACGACGGTCGGCGCAAGGTGCTGGAAGGCGTCACTACGGTCGAGGAAGTCCTGCGCGTGACCCGGGAAGAATAATGGCCGCCTTCGAATACCTCGCCCTCGACCCCAGCGGTCGCCAGCAGAAGGGCGTGCTGGAGGCGGACAGCGCGCGCCAGGTCCGCCAATTGCTGCGCGAGCGCCAATTGGCGCCGCTCGATGTGAAGCCCACCCGTACCCGCGAGCAGAGCGGGCAGGGCGGGCGCCTGACGTTCGCCCGCGGACTGTCCGCGCGCGACCTGGCATTGGTGACCCGGCAACTGGCGACCCTGGTCCAGGCCGCGTTGCCGATCGAGGAGGCGCTGCGCGCCGCCGCGGCGCAGTCCACCTCGCAGCGCATCCAGTCGATGCTTCTCGCCGTGCGCGCCAAGGTCCTCGAGGGCCATAGCCTGGCCGGCAGCCTGCGCGAGTTTCCCACCGCCTTTCCCGAGCTGTACCGGGCGACTGTGGCTGCCGGCGAGCATGCCGGGCACCTCGGCCCGGTGCTGGAGCAACTTGCCGACTACACCGAGCAGCGCCAGCAGTCGCGGCAGAAGATCCAGCTGGCGCTGCTCTATCCGGTGATCCTGATGGTCGCTTCGCTGGCCATCGTCGGCTTCCTGCTGGGCTACGTGGTGCCCGACGTGGTCCGGGTGTTCATCGACAGCGGGCAGACGCTGCCGCTGTTGACCCGCGTGCTGATCGGCGTTAGCGACTGGGTCAAGGCCTGGGGCGCGCTGGCCTTCGTCGCGGCGATCGGCGGGGTGATCGGCTTCCGCTACGCGCTACGCAAGGATGCCTTTCGCGAGCGCTGGCATGGCTTCCTGCTGCGCGTGCCGCTGGTCGGTCGGCTGGTGCGTTCCACCGACACCGCGCGCTTCGCCTCGACCCTGGCGATCCTCACCCGCAGCGGCGTGCCGCTGGTGGAGGCGCTGGCGATCGCCGCCGAGGTGATCGCCAACCGGATCATCCGCAACGAAGTGGTCAAGGCCGCGCAGAAGGTCCGCGAGGGCGCCAGCCTGACCCGCTCGCTGGAAGCCACCGGACAGTTCCCGCCGATGATGCTGCACATGATCGCCAGCGGCGAGCGCTCCGGCGAGCTGGACCAGATGCTGGCGCGCACCGCGCGCAACCAGGAGAACGACCTGGCGGCGCAGATCGGCCTGATGGTCGGCCTGTTCGAACCGTTCATGCTGATATTCATGGGCGCGGTGGTGCTGGTCATCGTCCTTGCCATTCTTCTTCCGATCCTTTCTCTCAACCAACTCGTGGGGTAATCGCGTGAATCAGAGCCGCCCATTGCAGCGTCGCCAACAGTCGGGCTTCACCCTGATCGAAATCATGGTCGTGGTGGTCATCCTCGGCATCCTCGCCGCCCTGGTGGTGCCGCAGGTGATGAGCCGTCCCGACCAGGCCAAGGTCACCGTGGCCAAGGGCGACATCAAGGCCATCGCTGCCGCGCTGGACATGTACAAGCTGGACAACTTCGCCTATCCGAGCACCCAGCAGGGCCTCGAGGCGCTGGTGAAGAAGCCCACCGGCAACCCGCAGCCGAAGAACTGGAACAAGGACGGCTACCTGAAGAAGCTGCCGGTCGATCCGTGGGGCAATCCCTACCAGTACCTGGCGCCGGGCACCAAGGGCCCGTTCGACCTGTATTCGCTGGGCGCCGACGGCAAGGAAGGCGGCAGCGACAACGACGCCGAAATCGGCAACTGGGACAACTGACCGGACATGCAGGCTTCGCGCGGCTTCACCCTCATCGAGCTGATGGTGGTGATGGTCATCATCAGCGTGCTGATCGGCCTGGCGGTGCTCAGCACCGGCTTCGCCAGCACCTCGCGGGAGCTGGACAGCGAGGCCGAGCGGCTCGCCGGGCTGATCGGCGTGCTGACCGACGAGGCCGTGCTGGACAACCGCGAGTACGGCCTGCGCCTGGAGCGCGATGCCTATCAGGTGCTGCGCTACGACGAAGCGAAGGCGCGCTGGTTGCCGGTGGCGCGCGACAGCCACCGCCTGCCGGAGTGGGCGGAGCTGACCTTCGAGCTGGACGGCCAGCCGCTGGTGCTGGCCGGCAGCAAGGGCGAGAAGGAGCAGAAGAAAGGCACCGACCAGCCGCAATTGCTGATCCTTTCCAGTGGCGAACTCAGCCCGTTCCGCCTGCGCCTGGCCGAGCGCGGACCCGAGGGGCGGGCGTTGTCGCTGAGCAGCGACGGTTTCCGCCTGCCACGGGTCGAGGTGGCGCGGCGATGAGGCGCGCTCGTGGTTTCACCCTGCTGGAAGTGCTGGTGGCCCTGGCGATCTTCGCCATGGTCGCGGCCAGCGTGCTCAGTGCCAGCGCGCGCAGCCTGCAGAACGCCTCGCGACTGGAAGACAAGACCCTGGCGATGTGGATCGCCGACAACCGTCTCAACGAATTGCAACTGGAACAGACGCCGCCCTCCAGCGGCCGCAACCAGGGCGAGCTGGAGTTCGCCGGGCGCCGCTGGGAGTGGCGCACCCAGGTCGACAGCACCGCCGAGCAGGATATGCGGCGGGTGATCGTCTGGGTCGCGGCGAAGCCCCTTGGCCGCGAGCGTGGCAGCATCGAGGAACGCGCCGCGGCGCGCCTCGTCGGTTTCCTCGGGAGCCAGCCATGAGGCTACAGCGGGGCTTCACCCTGCTCGAGCTGCTGATCGCCATCGCCATCTTCGCCCTGCTGGCCCTGGCCACCTACCGCATGTTCGACAGCGTGATGCAGACCGACCAGGCGACTCGCGTGCAGGAGCAGCGCATGCGCGAGCTGGTGCGGGCGATGGGCGCCCTGGAGCGCGACCTGACCCAGGCGGTCGAACGTCCGGTACGCGACGAACTGGGCGATAACCGTGGCGCCTTCCTCAGCGAGGGCGAGAACGACCAGATCGTCGAATTCACCCGTGGCGGCTGGCGCAACCCGCTCGGCCAGGCGCGCTCGCGCCTGCAGCGGGTGCGCTGGTCGCTGTCCGGGGAGACCCTCGAACGCCGCTACTGGCTGGTTCTGGACCGCGCCCAGGACAGCAAGCCACGGGTGCAGCAGGTGCTGGACGGGGTTACCGCGCTGAGCTGGCGCTTCCTCGACAAGGAGCACAACTGGCAGGGCCACTGGCCGACCGACGAAGGCAGCGAGGAGGAGCGCCTGGAAAGCCTGCCGCTGGCGGTGGAGATGACCCTGGAGCACCGCCACTACGGCAAGCTGGTGCGCGTCTGGCGTCTGCTCGATCCGCCGCTCAAGCAGGACCAGCCGCAGGGCCAGCCGGGCGGCGAGAATGGCGAGAACGGCGAGGGCGGGGTGCCGCAGCCGCCGGAAGGCATGCCGGGGGCGCCGGAATGAGGCGCGGGCAGAGCGGCGTCGCGCTGATTACCGTGCTGCTGGTGGTGGCGGTGGTGACCATCGTCTGCGCCGGGCTGATCATCCGCCAGCAGTTGGCGATACGCAGCAGCGCCAACCAGTTGCACGTGCGCCAGGCCTGGCACTATGCGCTGGGCGGCGAACGCCTGGCGGAAGCGGTGCTGCGCCGCGACCTGCGCCAGGGCGGCGAGAATACCCGCGAGCCGGTGGACCACCTGGGCGAGGCCTGGGCGCGACCGATGACGCCGTTCAAACTGGACGACGGCGGCGAGCTGCGGGTGCGGATCGAGGACCCCAGCGGGCGTTTCAACCTCAACGGACTGGTGCGCAAGCGCAAGGTCAAGCCGGATTCGGTGAAGCAGTTCCGTCGCCTGCTGGCCACCCTGGGGATGAAGGAAGAGATCGTTCAGGGCTTGCCGGACCGGCTGGCCGACTGGCTCGACGCCGACCAGAATCCGCAGGGCGAGCAAGGCGCCGAGGACAACCAGTACCTGCTGGAGGCGCCGGCCTACCGCGCCGCCAACCGCAGTTTCAAGGACGTGTCCGAGCTGCGCCTGCTGAAATTGTCGGAAGCCGACTATCGACGCCTGCTGCCGTTCGTCAGCGCCTTGCCCGAGGATGCGCCGCTGAACGTGAACACCGCCAGCGTGCCGGTGCTGGCCGCCATGTTCGAGATCGATCCGGGACAGGCGGAAAACATCGTGGCGGCTCGTGGGCGAGAAGGCTTCCAGGAGAAGACTGAGTTCAGCAAGCACCTGAACGAGTTGGGATCAAAGGCAAGTAACGTCAACTTTGCCGTCGGCACCCGCTACTTCCAGGTGATCAGCGAGGTCAGCCTGGGCGACCGCCGGCAGGTGCTGGTGAGTACCTTGCAGCGGGGCAAGGACGGCAAGATACGCGTGATGGCCCGCGACATGGGGCAGGGCGGCCTGCCCATCCCGTCGACGGGCGGCGACGATTGGAAGAAGGACGAGCGATGAGTGGAGTGAGTGCGCTGTTCCTGCCGCCCGCCAGCACGGCGGGGGCCGATGGGGAACTGGCGGTATGGTGGGTGCAGGATGGCGAGTGCCGGCGCGCGCCGTTCGTCCAGGCGCTGGCGGAGATCCGCGCGCCCTGGCGGCTGTACCTGCCGGTGGAGGCGGTGACCGCCTGCGCGGTGAACCTGCCTACGCAGAAGGCGCGCTGGTTGCGCCAGTCGCTGCCGTTTGCGGTGGAGGAACAACTGGCCGACGATGTCGAGCAGATGCACCTTGCCCTTGGTCCGGCGCTGGCCGACGGCCGCCACCGGGTATTCGCCGTGCAGCGCACCTGGCTCGCCGCCTGGCTGGCGCTGGCCGAGGGCGCGGGCAAGGCGCCGGCTTCGCTGCATGTCGATGCCGATTGCCTGCCGGGCGAGGGCAGTTGCCTGTTCTGGCTGGAAGAGCGCTGGTTGCTCGGCGGCAGCGGCGCCGTACGCCTGGCCTGCGGCAGCGAGGATTGGCCGGTACTGCGCGACAGTTGCCCGCCGCCGCAGCGGGCCTTCGCCGCGCAGGAGGTGGCGCCCCTGGAGGGGGTGGAAGTCCAGGCCCTGGCGGGCAATCCGCACGTCTGGCTGAGCGAGCAGCCGCTGGGCACCGACCTGGCCCAGGCCGAGTTCGCCGCGCGCCAGCAGAGTAGCCAGTGGCGCCGTTGGCGGCCGCTGCTGGGGCTGGTCGGGCTGTGGCTGGTGTTGCAATGGGGCTTTACCCTGGTCCAGGCCTGGCAGTTGCAGCGCGAAGGCGACCGCTACGCGGCGCAGAGCGCAGAGCTCTACCGCCAGTTGTTTCCCGAGGACCGCAAGCTGATCAACCTGCGCGCGCAGTTCGACCAGCACCTGGCCGACAGCGCCAGCAGCGGCGGCGAGGGCCAGTTGCTCGGCCTGCTTGGCCAGGCCGCCACGGTGATCGGCGGCGAGCCAACGGTGAGCGTCGAGCAACTGGACTTCAGCGCCGCTCGCGGCGACGTCGCCCTCCAGGTGCGGGCTCCCGGTTTCGACGTGCTGGAACGGCTGCGTTCGCGTCTCAGCGAGTCCGGGTTGGCGGTGCAGCTGGGTTCGGCCAGCCGCGATGGCTCGACGGTCAGCGCGCGCCTGGTGATAGGAGGTTGAGATGAAGGTGATGACGCAATTCCACGAGCGCCTCAGGGCCCAGGCGGAAACCTCGCAGCTGGCGATCCGCTGGCGCGGGCTGCCGGCGCGGGACCGCCTGGCGCTGCTCTGGCTCGGTGCGTTCCTCCTGCTGGTGGTGCTCTACCTGGCGCTGTGGCGCCCGGCCGAGCGCCATCTGCAGTCGGCGCGGCAGTACTTCACCGAACAGCGCGCGCTGCATGCCTACATCCAGCAGCAGGCGCCCAACGTGCGCCAGGCCGATGCCGCGGCGCCACAGGCGCAGATCGACCCGGCGGCGCTGCAGGGCATGGTCACGGCTTCGGCGGCCCAGGCCGGACTGAGTGTCGAGCGCCTCGACAACGAAGGCGAGGGCGCCGTGCAGGTGGCCCTGCAGCCGGCGCCATTCGCCAAGCTGCTGCCCTGGCTGGAGCAGTTGAACGGGCAGGGCGTGCAGGTGGCGGAGGCCGGCCTGGACCGCCAGGTCGACGGCCGGGTCTCGGCGCGCCTGAGCCTGCGGGTCGAGTGAGCGGCCCGTGGCTGGGGCCGGCATGGGCCCCGGCGCCGACCTTGGCGACAGGCGATCGCCGAAATTTCAAAAAAAATTCAATCAGGGCATTGACTTAGGTTTTTCGGTCGGTAGAATGCGCCCCACTTCGAGAGTGAAGGGTGATTAGCTCAGCTGGGAGAGCATCTGCCTTACAAGCAGAGGGTCGGCGGTTCGATCCCGTCATCACCCACCAATCTCGCAAGTTACGCGCAGCGGTAGTTCAGTCGGTTAGAATACCGGCCTGTCACGCCGGGGGTCGCGGGTTCGAGTCCCGTCCGCTGCGCCATTCACTTCCCCTCCCGAGTTCACCACCCCGAACTCGCCGTCTTCCGCCAGAAGGCGGGCAGCCAGGCTGCAACGAGAGGAAGTCGCTTTACCGGGCATCTTGCCCAGCCGACGCGCAGCGGTAGTTCAGTCGGTTAGAATACCGGCCTGTCACGCCGGGGGTCGCGGGTTCGAGTCCCGTCCGCTGCGCCATACATCTTCACCACGCCGAGGCGGGGTGAGCCACGAAGAAAGCGGCCAATGGCCGCTTTTTTCGTTTCCGTCGTCCCCTGCGCCTTCCGTTTTCTCCTTGTTTGCCGGGTTTCCTGCTCCGTCGGTCCGCGCGCGGTAATCCCGCTGTCATCTTCCTCGTCTACAGCTGAAAGACACAGACGAACGAAAGGTGATCCGCGATGGACGACTACCAGGAAGAACTGCTGGAGCAGCATGCCGCCGAATGCGACCTGCCAGAGCCGGCGGACGACGCCACCGAGATGTGATCAGGCGCTCTGTCGCTGGGCGCGGCGGAATTCGCCGGGCGTCTGCCCGCTCCAGCGCTTGAAGGCGCGCTGGAAGGCTTCCGCCGAGGCGAAGCCGAGCAGGTAGGCGATTTCGCCGAAAGCCAGGTCGGTCTCGCGGATGTAGACCATCGCCAGGTCGCGGCGGGTGTCGTTGAGGATGCTGCGGAACTGGGTGCCTTCCTCGGCCAGCTTGCGCCGCAGGGTCCAGGTCGGCAACTTGAGGCGCGCGGCGATTTCCTCGAGGTCCGGTTCGCGACCATTGAGCATCGGCCCCAGCAGGCGGCTGACGCGCTCGCGCCAACTGCGGGTGCGGGTCAACTGCTCCAGTTCGCGGTTGCAGAGTTCCAGCATCTGGCTCCAGGTGCTCGGACAGTGCTCGGCATTCGCCAGGGCCAGGCTGGCCTGGCTCAGGCGCAACTGGTTGGTCGGCGCGCCGAATTCCACCGGGCAGCCGAAGAATGCCTCGTAGCGCTCGGCCCAAGGCGGCGCTGGATATTCGATCTCCACCCGCTCCGCTTTCAACGGCTGCCTTGCCAGGGCGCCGAGATGGCTGATCCAGCCTGCCAGCACCGAATCGACGACGAAGCGGTTATAGGCGTTATAAGGGCTGATCGAATAGAAGCGCAGCCAGGCGCCGCCGGCGTCTTCCACCAGGCTCGACTGGCCCCGGTAGTTCTGCGCGTAAAGCGGTTCCAGGTGGATCATTGCCCGCGCGGCGGCGCGCAGGTTGGGCGCCTGGGCGACGCTGACGCCGGCCAGGCCCATCTGTCCGAGACGGCTCAGGCGGCCCATCTGCAGGCCGAGGGCGGGGTCGCCGCTGAGCTGTATGGCGGCATGGCCGAGGCGCATGTAGCGAGGGATCGACAGGCGCGCCCCGGGTTCGGCCAGGCGCCGCTGGTCGAGGCCGTACTGCTCGAGCAGTGCTGCGGGCTCGACGCCGGCGGCGAGCAGGGCGTCGGCCAGCGCCTGGACGAAGCCGACCGAGAGGTCGCCGAGGCGAACCCGGGGCGCGCTCATAGCCAGAGATTGACCAGTTGCGCACCGCCGCCGGGATTGGCCTGGCGCATGCCCTGCGACGAACCGAGCAGGCTCTGGCCGTCTTCGGTGACGTTCCACAGGCGGCTATGGGCGAAGGCCACGGCGGCGCCGCGCGCACCGCTGGCCAGCAGGCGCTCGCCGACCGCCAGGCGCTGCCAGGCCTCGGCGTTGCTCAGGCTGTTCGGCGCCAGGCGCACGTCGCCGGGAACCAGCTCGGCATCGAAGCCGGGCCAGGGTTGCTGCCAGCGACCGCTCTGGTTCAGGGCGGCGGGGATCGCCAGCAGTTCGACGCGCTGTTCGACCAGGGTGGCGTAGGTGTCCGGGTACCAGCTGTCGGTGCCGATCAGCACGCCCAGGCGTCCTGCCGGCGTATCCAGCACCTGCAGGCGCTCGCCGCGACCGTTGTTGAGGTAGCTCAGTTCGTGGCGGGTCGGGAACACCTTGCGTTGCGGCTGGCCGAGCGGCCGGCCATCGGGACCGAAGGTCAGGCTGACGTTGTACAACTGGCCGGTGCCGGGACGCAGCTCGCCGTCCTCGACCTCGGGGTCGGGCAGGACGATGGAGCCGGCGACCACCGTCACCTTGAAATCATGGGCGAGCCCGCCGAACAGGGTCTGGTAGTCGTGGGCCATGTCCACCGCCTTCATCCGGAACAGGGTGTCGGTGAGACGCTGTTCGCCGCGCGCGGTGATCCAGCCGCGCGCCACCTTCAGCGGGTTGCTCGCGGCCATCCAGTCCATCGCCGTGGGCCAGTCGGCGGCGGCATAGACCTCGGGCTTCTCGCCGCTGGCCACCAGCCAGGTGCCGACATGCTCGGGGAACACCACCACCGTGCGCTCGTTGAGCAGGCCCTGGCGGCGGGCATTTTCCAGGTAGGCGTGGAATTTCAGCTGCAACCGTTCGGCGCTCTGGTAGTCCGGCGTGAACAGTTCCGGCTGGACCGCCAGCAGGTTGCCGCGCTCGCCGGGCTGGCCCTGGACCACGCTGACCTGGCTGCGCAGGTCGGACAGGTAGTGGCCTACCGGGCGGCGTTCGGCCCAGCCGGCGTAGGCGGCGAAGAGGGTGATGAGGATCAGGAAGATCAGCTTGCGCATGCGGGTCTCCAAGGCAGCCCACAGGGTAGGGGAGTGGCGTCGGCTTGCCAAGCATCCCTGTGCATTCCGATCAGTAACTTGTCATTTAGGATCATTGAGCGCTCCGGTGGCGCTCCTTAGAGTCGTCGCCATACCGACCGCTGCCCGTGCCGCGCATTGCGCCCGAGGCCGCGGCATATCCGTGAACGCGTTTCGCCCGATGTGGAGACCCCCGATGACCGCCGCCGTTCCCTATCCGCACCTGCTCGCCCCGCTGGACCTCGGCTTCACCACCCTGCGCAACCGCACCCTGATGGGGTCCATGCACACTGGCCTGGAAGAGAAGCCGCAGGGCTTCGAGCGCATGGCGGCGTATTTCGCCGAACGCGCCCGTGGCGGCGTCGGCCTGATGGTCACCGGCGGCATCGGCCCGAACGAAGAGGGCGGCGTGTATTCCGGCGCGGCCAAGCTGAGCACGCCGGAAGAGGCGGAGAAGCACAGGATCGTGACCCAGGCGGTGCATGAGGCGGGCGGCAAGATCTGCATGCAGATCCTGCATGCCGGCCGCTACGCCTACAGCCCGAAGCAGGTAGCGCCGAGCGCGATCCAGGCGCCGATCAATCCGTTCAAGCCCAAGGAACTCGACGAGGAAGGCATCGAGAAGCAGATCGCCGACTTCGTCAATTGCGCCAGCCTGGCCCAGGTCGCCGGCTACGATGGCGTCGAGATCATGGGGTCGGAAGGCTACTTCATCAACCAGTTCCTCGTGCAGCACACCAACCAGCGCACCGACCGCTGGGGCGGCAGCTACGAGAACCGCATGCGCCTGCCGGTGGAGATCGTCCGCCGGGTGCGCGAGGCGGTGGGGCCGAACTTCATCATCATCTATCGCCTGTCGATGCTCGACCTGGTCGAGGGCGGCAGCAGTTGGGACGAGATCGTGCTGCTGGCCAAGGCCGTCGAGAAGGCCGGCGCGACCCTGATCAACACCGGTATCGGCTGGCACGAGGCGCGCATCCCGACCATCGCCACCAAGGTGCCGCGCGCGGCCTTCACCAAGGTCACCGCCAAGCTGCGTGGCGAGGTCGGCATCCCGCTGATCACCACCAACCGCATCAACACTCCCGAGGTGGCGGAGAAGGTCCTGGCCGAGGGCGATGCCGACATGGTCTCCATGGCCCGGCCGTTCCTCGCCGACCCGGACTTCGTCAACAAGGCCGCCGCCGGCCACGCCGAACGGATCAACACCTGCATCGGCTGCAACCAGGCCTGCCTCGACCACACCTTCGGCGGCAAGCTGACCAGTTGCCTGGTCAACCCGCGCGCCTGCCACGAAACCGAGCTGAACTACATTCCCACCGCCAGGCCGAAGAAGATCGCCGTGGTCGGCGCCGGCCCGGCCGGCCTGGCTGCCGCCACCGTGGCCGCCGAGCGTGGGCACCGGGTCAGCCTGTTCGACGCCGCCGGCGAGATCGGCGGGCAGTTCAACGTGGCCAAGCGGGTTCCCGGCAAGGAAGAGTTCCACGAGACCCTGCGCTACTTCCGCAACAAGCTGGAGAGCACCGGCGTCGAGCTGCACCTGAACCGCCGGGTCGGCGTGGACGATCTGGTCGCGGGCGGCTACGACGAGATCGTCCTCGCCACCGGCATCGTTCCGCGCACGCCGGCGATCCCCGGCATCGAGCATCCGAAGGTGATCAGCTACCTGGACGCGATCCTCGAGCGCAAGCCGGTGGGCGGCAAGGTGGCGGTGATCGGCGCCGGCGGCATCGGCTTCGACGTCTCCGAATTCATCACCCATGCCGGTCCGTCCACCAGCCTGGAGCGCGAAGCGTTCTGGAAGCAGTGGGGGATCGATACCCGCCTGGAGGCCCGCGGCGGCATCGCCGGGGTCAAGGCCGAGGTGCATCCGGCAGCGCGCCAGGTGTTCCTCCTGCAACGCAAGAAGAGCAAGGTCGGCGACGGCCTCGGCAAGACCACCGGCTGGATCCATCGCGCCGGCCTGAAGAACAAGCAGGTGCAGATGGTGAATGCCGTGGAGTATCTCGGGATCGACGACGCCGGCCTGCATATCCGCGTCGCCGAGGGCGAGCCGCAGGTGCTGCCGGTGGATACCGTGATCGTCTGCGCCGGCCAGGACCCGCTGCGCGAGTTGCAGGACGGCCTGCTGGCGGCCGGCCGGAGCGTGCACCTGATCGGCGGCGCCGATGTCGCCGCCGAGCTGGATGCCAAGCGCGCCATCAACCAGGGTTCGCGCCTGGCTGCCGAACTCTGAGAACCTGTCCGCGATCTGTTGCGTAGCGGAGAAACTGCGTTGAAAACGGCTTTTCTCCAGCTCGCACAGGTTCTGCGTATCGTCCCTGTCCGCGCTCGTCGGCGCGGCGGGGCGCTGCGCACCGGTTTGGTGAACGGTGGCGCTCTGCCACGGTGATCTCCGTCCGCTCAAAACCCGACCGCTTCACAATTTCCCCTACCGCTCGGCGGGCCGTCCGGCATCGCCCGGGTGTCTGCCAACCCAGTCACATTGCCCGCGACATTTTTTCCCCTAGACTTGCCCGAACAACGAGATAGCGCCTGTTTTTCAGGTGACATGCCAGATGGGTACTGCCGGATGCGGGCCGCCTCGCCAGGCGTTCGAGGGTTAGCGATGAGCATGCAGAAAAAGCCACAGATGGCGGAGGCCGTGCTGTTCTTCAACGACAGCGGCGTCTGCAAGGAAATGCTGTATCCCGAATTCGAGGCGCTGCTCGATGGTCTGGTGCGCATGCCGGAATACGCCGACCGGCAGATGCACCTGGCCTATGTGTTGATCAATCCGCGCCTGCAGGCGCGGGCAGCGGTGTTCTTCTATCTCGATTTCGACGAGCAGGGCGGCGCCGACACCGGCTGGAACCTGCCTCTGCGCAACCTCGCCGAGCGCGCCGGACGCGGCCCCGACATGGGCGGCGGGCCGATCCGCCTGGCCTGTCGCAGCCAGTGCCCGGTGTCCTGGCACCAGATGCACCTGTGGGACCCGGAGAGCAGCGCCGGACGCAACCATTTCGTACTCATCCGCGACGCGCTCAGGCGCAACCAGCTCGGCCTGCTGGTGGACGAGGAGCCTGCCGCGGTGGAGCCGCAGCGGCTGCAGATGGCCGCCGAAGAACAATGGTACGCCGCCGGTCCCGCCGCCCCGAAGGCAGCGCCCGCGGAGCCTCCGCGCAAGCAGGAGGACGAGCAGGCGGCGCGCCTGGCGCAACTGGTCAAGCAGCAGCGGCAACAGCTCGCCGCCCTGGCCCGGCAGCACGAGCAGCGCCTGGCCGGGCTCGCCCGGCAGCACGAAGAGGAACTGGCCAGGCGCGAACAGGACGCCCGCGGGCAACTGGACATCCTGCGCAGCGAAGTGCTCAGCCTGCAACAGGCCCTGGAACGGCAGGCGCGGGAGAACGCCGAGTTGCAGCAGCGTCTGCTGGAGCAGGGCGAGCAGTTCCAGCGCAACCGCGAGGAACTGACCCGGCAACTGCGTTTCATCGAGAACCAGGGGCGCAACGAGACCGACCTGCTGCGCTCGGAGTTCGCCGACGAACTGGAGGCTCGGGTGGCGGTGGCGGTGGCCGGCTACAAGGAGCAGGTCTCGATCCGCGACGTCGAACTGGCCTACCGCAACGAGCTGGACCAGCAACTGGAGCAGGAACTGGCCGAGCTGCGCGCCGAGCGCGACCGTCTGGCCGCCCAGGGGCCGGAGCAACTGCTGGAGCGTCTATCCGGCCAGGGCGTGGTATTCGTCGCCTACCATCCCGGCGCCGGGCACCTGACCATCCCCTTGCAGGACATCCCGCGTTACCAGGACAATCCGCTGGCCTACGCGGCGGCCAAGTGCTTCGTCTCCGAGAGCCAGTACCGCCAGTGGCTGGACCACTTCCAGCAGCCGCGCTGCGAGGCGCTGCTGCCCGGCGGCGAACGCTGCAACCTGCCGCTCGACCGGGTCGACAACCCGGCGCGCTTCGTCGCCGGCGACACCAACTGCTGCGCCCGGCACAAGACCACGGGGCGCCTGCGCACCGTGAGCTGACTTCTTGCCGTTTCCCCACTGGTCACCGCATACACCCTTGCAGCGTCTCGAACTCGACTGGCTGCAACGGGCCGGGGTCGAACTGGCGCTGCTGCGCCTGGACCAGGCCGATCCGTTGATCTCCGGCAACAAGGGGTTCAAGCTCGCGCCACACCTGGCGCTGGCCCGCGAGCAGGGGCTGGACGGCCTGATCAGCCTCGGCGGCGCCCACTCCAACCACCTGCACGCGCTGGCCGGCGCCGGCGCGCGTTTCGATTTCCGTTGCGTCGGCCTGTTGCGCGGACACGAAGTCGATACGCCGACGGTGCGCGACCTGCGCAGTCTCGGCATGGAACTGCACTGGCTCGGCTACGGCGGCTATCGCCAGCGGCATGCCGCCGGTTTCTGGCTTCCCTGGCGGGAACGTTACCCAGGCTTGCTGCCGGTCGCCGAGGGCGGTGGCGGGCTGCTGGGCGCGCGCGGTTGCATCGGGCTGGTGGAGCGCATAGCGACCCAGTTGCCGACGCTCGGCTGGGACGATTACGACGCGATCTGGGTGGCCGCCGGTACCGGTACGACACTGGCCGGCCTGGTGCTCGGCGAGGCTGGGCGGCATCCCGTGGTGGGCGCGCTGGCGGTGCCGGAGGACCACGGCGTCGCCGCCCAGGTCGCGGCGACCCTTGCCGAGGCGGGCTGGGCCGATACCGGCTATCGCCTGCTGGACGCCAGCCGTGGCGGTTTCGCCTGTCTCGATGGGAGGTTGGCGCGGTTCATCGTCGAGTTCGAGACGGCCAGCGGCGTCGCCCTCGAACCGCTGTACACCGGCAAACTGCTGCTCGCCCTGCGCGAGGCCGTGGAGAGCGGCGCGGTGGCTCGCGGCAGCCGGCTGGTGGCGCTGCACAGCGGAGGCCTGCAGGGCCGCCGGGCATTGCAGGAGCGTTTGCTGGCGTTGCTCTGATCAGGCATCCGCGGCCTGGCGCGCGCTACCCCACAGGCTGAGCCCCGGGGGCCAGTCGTCGCTGGCCAGGAACAGGCGCTCGGCCTCTACCCAGTAGCCGTCGCGCGGCACCACCCTTACCAGCATTTGCGGACGTGCCTCGTCGGCGAAGGCGATGTTCCAGCAGGCGCCGTCGCGCGGTGGGTCGAGCGGGTCCTGCCGCCGCATGGCCGGCGCCAGCCAGTGCTCGCGCGACAGATGCAGCCAATGCTGCCCGGCCTGCGGTCCGGCCAGGCTGGCCAGGTACGCCGGCCAGTCGCGCTGGCGGAGCCAGCGGCCACGCAGATGCCGTGGCTCGATGTCGGCGGGCAGGCTGCCCGGCCCGGGCCAGGGATGGAACAGGTAGCCGCTCAGCCACAATGCGGAAACGGCCGATTCGGCTCCATGGGCGGCCAGCACCTGGCGACCCTCGCGGGTCGCCGCCAGCGGCAACTGGTGTCGGCAGAGGTGTTCCAGCTTGCGTGACAGGCGGTCCTGGCCGCCGGGCCCGAGCCAGTCGCCGGGGCCGGACTGGGGCCCCAGGTAGAGTTTGATCGCCAGTTCCAGGTGGTGGATGCCGTCGTCGTCCCGCAGCAGCAGGTCGAGTTCGCCAAGGGTATGCCCGCCGTCGCGCACCGGCAGGTTGGCGGCGATCAGGCGCACGTCCGGGGCTTGTTCCAGGGCGAATTGCCAGAGATGTTCGTAGTACAGGCCGAGACGCTGCCGTGGCCACTGCGCGAGCCAGGCGGCGAGGTGCTGCGGCTGTCGCTCCTGTTCGCGCAACCAGGCGGCCAGGCGCTCCGGCTCCTGGCGCCAGCGGCTGGCGGCGAGCGGATGGCGCTGCGGCTCCGGGGTCCGGCGCAGCAACGGCGGGGCGAGCAGGGTCCAGGCCAGGTCGCGGACGGCCGGGTGGCGCAATTCGTCGAGCAGTTCGGTCAGCAGCGTCATACCCAGAGGTTAGCCGGGTTGCGCCACTCGCGGCGATTTCCCGTACATGCGCGGGTTTGCCGCTGTCCGCGGCTTTCGCCCATAATCCGCTCTATCCCGCCCGCCAGCTTTTCGCAGGAACCGCATGGAACCCTTTCGCAATATCGGCATCATCGGCCGCCTCGGCAGCACCCAGGTGCTGGATACCATCCGCCGGCTGAAGAAATTCCTGATCGATCGCCACCTGCATGTGATCCTCGAGGACACCATCGCCGAAGTCCTGCCCGGACACGGCCTGCAGACCTGCTCGCGGAAGATCATGGGCGAAATCTGCGACCTGGTGGTGGTGGTCGGCGGCGATGGCAGCATGCTCGGCGCGGCCCGCGCGCTGGCCCGGCACAAGGTGCCGGTGCTGGGGATCAACCGCGGTAGCCTGGGCTTCCTCACCGACATCCGCCCGGATGAACTGGAGGCCAAGGTCGGCGAGGTGCTGGACGGCCAGTACATCGTCGAGAGCCGCTTCCTCCTCGATGCCCAGGTGCGTCGCGGTATCGACTCGATGGGGCAGGGCGATGCGCTCAACGACGTGGTCCTGCACCCGGGCAAGTCGACCCGGATGATCGAGTTCGAGCTGTATATCGACGGCCAGTTCGTCTGCAGCCAGAAGGCCGACGGCCTGATCGTCGCCACGCCCACCGGTTCCACCGCCTACGCGCTGTCCGCCGGTGGTCCGATCATGCATCCGAAGCTGGATGCCATCGTCATCGTGCCGATGTACCCGCACATGCTTTCCAGCCGCCCGATCGTGGTGGACGGCAACAGCGAGCTGAAGATCGTCGTGTCGCCGAACATGCAGATCTACCCGCAGGTCTCCTGCGACGGGCAGAACCATTTCACCTGCGCCCCCGGCGATACCGTGACGATCAGCAAGAAGCCGCAGAAGCTGCGCCTGATCCACCCCATCGACCACAACTACTACGAGATCTGCCGGACCAAGCTCGGCTGGGGCAGCCGCCTGGGCGGAGGCGACTGATGCAACTCGACCCCGGACGTGGCTACGACCTGATCGGCGATGTCCACGGCTGCGCGCATACCCTGGACCGCCTCCTCGACCTGCTCGGCTACCGCCTGCAGGGCGGCGTCTGGCGCCATCCGCGGCGCCAGGCGCTGTTCCTCGGCGACATCGTCGATCGCGGCCCGCGCATCCGCGAGGCCCTGCACCGGGTGCACGCGATGGTCGACGCCGGCGAGGCGCTGTGCATCATGGGCAACCACGAATTCAACGCGCTCGGCTGGAGCACCCCGGCGGCGCCCGGCAGCGGCCGCCAGTACGTCCGCGAGCATACGCCGCGGCATGCCCGGCTGATCAAGGAGACCCTCGAGCAGTTCGAGGGCCACGACGCCGACTGGCGCGACTTCCTCGGCTGGTTCCAGCAACTGCCGCTGTTCCTCGATGCCGGGCGCTTCCGCATGGTCCATGCCTGCTGGGACGGCGAACTGATCGCGACCCTGCGCCGGCAGTTCCCCGACGGGCGGATCAGCGAAGCCTTCCTGCAGGAGTCGGCGGAGCCCGGCAGCTTCGCCGACCTGGCCTGCAACCGCCTGCTGCGCGGTACCGACATGCGCCTGCCGCACGGTGCCACGCTGACCAGCAGCGATGGCTATACGCGCGCCTTCTTCCGCACCAAGTTCTGGGTCGAGGACGAGGCGCCGCGCACCTACGGCGATATCGTCTTCCAGCCCGACGCGTTGCCCGAAGCGATCGCCCGCGAGCCGCTCAGCGAGGAGCAGAAGTCCAGCCTGCTGACCTACGGCGCCGACGAACCGCTGTTGTTCGTCGGCCACTACTGGCGACGCGGCACGCCGGCGCCGATCCGGCCGAACCTGGCCTGCCTGGACTACAGCGCGGTGATGTACGGCAAGCTGGCGGCCTACCGCCTGGATGAGGAAACCCGCCTGGACCGGCACAAGTTCGTCTGGGTCGAAGTGAAGCGGCCGGAGGCTGACGAGTGAGCGCGGTGCAGGTCCTGAAGTTTCCCCTGTCGGTCGACCTGGCCGGCTTCGTCGGCCTGCTGCGGCGTCTGAACGTGCCGCACCGGGTCAGCGAGGAATCCGGCCAGCAGGTCCTCTGGGTGCCCGACGAGCGGCTCGCCGAGCAGGTCCGCGAGTTGTACCGGCGTTATCCCGAAGGCGATCCGCAGGCGACCCTGGAGGCCGCGCCGCGACCGGCGGGGCAGGGGTTCGTCCGGCAACTGCGGATGAGCCCGATGACCGCCGCGGTGTTGCTGCTGACCTTCGTCGTCGCCGCCGTCACCTACCTTGGCGACAACTTCGCGACGATGCGCTGGCTGACCTTCCAGGACTTCCGTATCCAGGGCCAGTACGCGCTGTTCACGCCGTTGGCCGAGAGCCTGGCGGCGGGTCAATGGTGGCGGCTGTTCACGCCGATGCTGATCCACTTCGGCTGGCTGCACCTGGCGATGAACGCCATGTGGTTCTGGGAGCTGGGCCGGCGCATCGAATTCCGCCAGGGCGGCCCGATGCTGCTCGGCCTGACCCTGCTGTTCGGCCTGGCGTCCAACGTGGTGCAGTACGCGGTGAGCGGCGCCAGCCTGTTCGGCGGGTTGTCCGGGGTGCTCTATGGCCTGCTCGGGCACTGCTGGATCTTCCAGTACCTGGCGCCGAACCAGGCCTATCGCCTGCCCAGGGGCGTCGTGGCGATGATGCTGATCTGGCTGCTGGTGTGCCTGTCCGGGGTGATCGACCTGCTCGGTTTCGGCTCCATCGCCAACGGCGCGCACGTTGGCGGGCTGCTGGTCGGTTGCCTCAGCGGTTTGCTGGGCGGCCTGCTGGCGCGGCGTCGCCGTTGAGCGAGGGGCTGCGGCAGCTTCGATGTGCGCCGCCGGCCCCGGCCCGGTAGAATGGCCGGTACGCCTTTTCACCGGAGCCGGCCATGTCGTCCTTCAACCAAGCGATCGAGAACATCACTCCAGAGATCTACCAGAACCTCAAGCTGGCCATCGAGATCGGCAAGTGGCCGGACGGCCGCAAGCTGACCCAGGAGCAGAAGGAACTCTGCCTGCAGGCGGTGATCGCCTGGGAGCTGCAGAACCTCCCCGAGGAGGAGCGCACCGGCTACATGGGCCCGCAGCACTGCTCCTCGCATTCCGACGAGCCGATCCCGAACATCCTGTTCAAGTCGGACTCCGTGCACTGATGGAAGAAATCGCCCGCGGCGCGTTGAGCAAGATGACGGCGCGCCTGGAAAGCAATGCTCCCGTGCAATACGCCTTCCGCCTCGACGACCGCGAAGTCGCGGTGAACCCGCTGATCGGCCGGCCGCTGCGCCTGGAGTACCTCGGCAGCATCTTCTGCACCCATTGCGGCCGCAAGACGAAGAAGAGTTTCAGCCAGGGCTATTGCTATCCTTGCTTCACCCGGCTGGCGCAGTGCGACAGTTGCATCGTCAGCCCGGAGAAGTGCCACTACGAGCAGGGCACCTGCCGCGAACCGGAGTGGGGCGAGCGGTTCTGCATGACCGATCACGTGGTGTACCTGGCCAACTCCTCCGGGGTGAAGGTCGGCATCACCCGCGCCAGCCAGATTCCCACCCGCTGGATCGACCAGGGCGCGCGCCAGGCGCTGCCGATCCTGCGCGTGGCCACCCGCCAGCAGTCCGGCCTGGTGGAAGACCTGCTGCGCAGCCAGGTCGCCGACCGCACCAACTGGCGAGCCATGCTCAAGGGCGAGGCCGAGCCGGTCGACCTGGCGGCAGTCCGCGAGCAGTTGTTCGACCAGTGCGCCGACGGCCTGCGCGAATTGCAGCAACGTTTCGGCCTGCAGGCGATCCAACCGGTTATCGACCTCGATCCGCTCGAGATCGCCTACCCGGTCGAGGCCTACCCGAGCAAGGTCGCCAGCCTCGACCTGGAAAAAACGCCTATCGTCGAAGGCACGCTTCGCGGTATCAAGGGCCAGTACCTGATCCTCGATACCGGGGTGATCAACATTCGCAAATACACGGCCTACCAGATCGCCGTGCATCACTGAGCAGAAGGGCCACAAGCCATGCGCACCGAGCAACCGAAAGTCATCCACCTCAAGGACTATCAGGCGCCGGACTACCTGATCGACGAGACCCACCTGAAGTTCGAACTGTTCGAAGACCACAGCCTGGTGCACGCCGAGCTGAAGCTGCGGCGCAACCCCGAGCGCGGCGCCGGCCTGCCGCCGCTGTTGCTGCATGGTCAGCAACTGGAGCTGCTGGCGCTCGAACTGGACGGCCAGGCGCTCGGCGCGGACGACTACCAACTGGACGACGAGCAGCTCGGGGTGCAACCGCGGCAGGCCGAGTTCGTCCTCAGGAGCACGGTGCGTATCCATCCGGAGAGCAACACCGCGCTGGAAGGCCTGTACAAGTCCGGCAAGATGTTCTGCACCCAGTGCGAGGCCGAGGGTTTCCGCAAGATCACCTATTACCTCGACCGTCCCGACGTGATGAGTCGCTTTACCACCACCGTCAGCGCCGAACAGCAGCGCTACCCGGTGCTGCTCTCCAACGGCAACCCGCTGGCCAGCGGTTCCGAAGGCAACGGCCGGCACTGGGCGACCTGGGAAGACCCGTTCAAGAAGCCGGCCTACCTGTTCGCCCTGGTCGCCGGCGACCTCTGGTGCGTCGAGGACAGCTTCCGCACCATGAGCCAGCGCGACGTGGCGCTGCGCATCTACGTCGAGCCGGAGAACATCGACAAGGTCCAGCACGCCATGGACAGCCTGAAGAAGTCGATGCGCTGGGACGAGGAGGTCTACGGCCGCGAATACGACCTGGACATCTTCATGATCGTCGCGGTCAACGACTTCAACATGGGCGCGATGGAGAACAAGGGCCTCAACATCTTCAACTCCAGTTGCGTCCTGGCCCGTGCCGAAACCGCCACCGACGCCGCCCACCAGCGGGTCGAGGGCGTGGTGGCGCATGAGTATTTCCACAACTGGTCGGGCAACCGGGTCACCTGCCGCGACTGGTTCCAGCTGTCGCTCAAGGAAGGCTTCACCGTATTCCGCGACTCGGAATTCTCCGCCGACATGAACTCGCGCACGGTCAAGCGCGTCGAGGACGTCGCCTTCCTGCGCACCAACCAGTTCGCCGAGGACGCCGGGCCGATGGCGCATCCGGTGCGCCCCGACTCGTTCATCGAGATTTCCAACTTCTACACCCTGACCGTCTACGAGAAGGGCTCGGAAGTGGTGCGGATGATCCACACCCTGCTCGGCGCCGAAGGCTTCCGCAAGGGCTCGGACCTGTACTTCCAGCGCCACGACGGCCAGGCGGTGACCTGCGACGATTTCGTCAAGGCCATGGAAGACGCCAATGGCGTCGACCTGACCCAGTTCAAGCGCTGGTACAGCCAGTCCGGCACTCCGCGCCTGGCGGTGGAAGGCGAGTACGACGCCGCCGCCCGCCGCTACACCCTGACGGTGCGCCAGAGCTGCCCGCCGACTCCCGGCCAGCCGAGCAAGGAACCCTTCGTCATCCCGCTGGAGCTGGGCCTGCTCGACGGCCAGGGCCACGAACTCCCGCTGCGCCTGGAAGGCGAGGCCGCGGCCCAGGGCGGCAACCGCGTGCTGGCGGTGACCGAGGCCGAGCAGCGCTTCGTCTTCGTCGAGGTGCCGGAGCAGCCGCTGCCATCGCTGCTGCGCGGCTTCTCCGCGCCGGTGAAACTGAGCTTCCCCTACAGCCGCGACCAGTTGCTGTTCCTCATGCAGCACGACAGCGACGGCTTCAACCGCTGGGAGGCCGGCCAACAGCTTTCGGTGCAGGTCCTGCAGGAGCTGATCGGCCAGCACCAGCGCGGCGCGCAACTGGTACTCGACCCGCGCCTGATCGAGGCCTACCGCACCCTCCTGGCGGACGAGGCGCTGGACCAGGCGATGGTCGCCGAGATGCTCTCGCTGCCCAGCGAGGCCTATCTCACCGAGATCAGCGAAGTCGCCGATGTCGACGCGATCCATGCCGCCCGCGAATTCGCCCGCCAGCGTATCGGCGAAGCGCTGTTCGAGCCGCTGTGGCAGCGTTACCAGGCCAACCGCAAGATTTCCCGCGACACCGCCTACCTCGCCGAAGCCTCGCACATCGCCCGGCGCAGCCTGCAGAATATCGCGCTGTCCTACCTGTCGCTGTCGGGCCGGGAGGAAATCCTCGCCGCCTGCCTGGAGCAGTACGAAGGCTGCGACAACATGACCGAGCGCCTGACCGCCCTGGCGGTGCTGGTCAATTCCGGCTTCGAGGCAGAGAAGGGCAAGGCCCTGGCCATGTTCGCCGACTACTTCAAGGACGACCCGCTGGTGATGGACCAGTGGTTCAGCGTGCAGGCCGGCTCGCCGCTGCCGGGCGGGCTGGAGCGGGTCCAGGCGCTGATGCAGCACCCGGCCTTCACCCTGAAGAACCCGAACAAGGTGCGCGCGCTGATCGGCGCGTTCGCCAACCAGAACCTGGTCAACTTCCATCGTCCTGACGGCGCCGGCTATCGCTTCCTCGCCGACCAGGTGATCGTGCTCAACGCACTCAACCCGCAGATCGCCTCGCGCCTGCTGATGCCGCTGACCCGCTGGCGCAAGTACGACGAGGCGCGGCAGGCGCTGATGCGCGGCGAGCTGGAACGTATCCTGGCCTCCGGCGAGCTGTCCAGCGACGTCTACGAAGTGGTGAGCAAGAGCCTGGCCTGATCCGCCAGCTTCTCCCGGAAGAGGGTGTTACTGGCCACTGGCTGGTAACGCCCTTTGTTACTTCTGGGAATCGCTTCACTGTTTTCCATTGATGGAGCCCGCTTAATCGTGTTTCGCGAACCACCCTGCGCAGGCTCTGCGAAGGGACTTTTCGCGCCATTGGCGGAATTCGCCTGGCGCGTTTTGTCGGACACTTCCTGTTTTCTGGTCAGTGAATGAACAGTCATCTGGCAGGAAGTCCTGTTTTTGTCGCAATCCATTGAATTCCCTGGAGGATTCCGTTGAATTGGCATCCCGGTTGCACTGCCTCGTCGCGCGGTTCCCTTTCGTCGACGCGAGGCCGGTGACGCCGCGACCACCCATAACAAGGCCGCAGAGAAACGGCCGAACGGCGAACCGCCCGCAGTGGCGGCGCCCAACGCATGACCACATGGAGTGAGTTCCCGATGTACATCCCCAACCGCCAGCCCCGGCTGCGCTCCGCGCCGGCCCGGGCCGGCTTCGCCTTCGCCGGGCTGCTGCCGCTGCTGGGCGGCCAGGCCCAGGCCGTCGAATTCAGCTTCCTCGACAACGAGGTGTCCGGTTCGCTCGATACCACCCTGTCCTACGGCACCCTGTGGCGGGTGCAGGGGCAGGACAAGAGCAACAACGACATCAACACCAACGACGGCAACCGCAACTTCGATACCGGCCTGGTTTCCGAGGTCTACAAGATCACCTCGGACCTGGAGGCGACCTGGCGCAACTATGGCGTGTTCATCCGCGGCACGGCGTTCTATGACACCCAGATCATGGACAAGCGCAACGACTACTACAGCCACAACGATCCATCGCAGCCGAGCCAGAGCTATCCCCACGACGACCGTTTCACCAGCCAGACCCGCGACATCGCCGGGCACAAGGCGGAAATCCTCGACGCCTACGTCTACGGCAGCTGGGACATCGGCAACATGCCGCTGAGCGCGCGCTTCGGCCGCCAGGTGTTCAACTGGGGCGAGGGCATCTTCTACCGTGGCGGGGTCAACACCACCAACCCGGTGGATGCCGCCAAGTACCGCCTGCCCGGTTCCGAGCTCAAGGAAGTGCTGATGCCGGTGGAGGCGCTGAGCTTCAACATCGGCCTGACCGACAACCTGTCGATGGAAACCTTCTACCAGTGGAACTGGAAGGAAACCCGCCTCGACCCGGTCGGTACCTTCTTCTCCGAGACCGACCTGTTCGCCGACGGCGGCAACACCGGCTACAGCGACTTCACCGGCACCGCGCTGGACACCCCGGTGCCCGGCTTCGGCAACGTCATCGGCCTGTACCAGGCGCTGGGCAACAATCCGCTGCTCAGCGGCGCGCTGAAGAACACCGGCCTCTATGCCAACGGCGTGACCCCGGCCTACGGCAACGTAATGAAGGTGTCGTCCATCGGCAAGGACATCAACGCGCGCAACGACGGCCAGTTCGGCGTGGCCTTCCGCTACATCGCCGAGGAACTGAACAGCACCGAGTTCGGCTTCTACTTCGTCAACTACCACTCCAAGGAGCCGACCCTGTACGCCGACATCGGCGACTATGCCGGGGCCGACCTGGCGGCGCTGGCCAACACCCTGCGGCCGATCGCCGGCAACCTCGCCGAAGCCCTGGCCAACGGCCTGGTGACCGCCGACGTGATGGGCAACATCAATGCCCGCCGCGAGTTCGCCGAAGACATCCGCATGTACGGCTTCAGCTTCAACACCACGGTGGGCGACGCCTCGGTGTTCGGCGAGCTGGCCTATCGGCCGAACCTGCCGATCGGCATCGCCGCCACCAACGACCTGATCGGCGACCTCGCCCACGGTGCGGCGGAAGCCGCCAACGGCGGGCAGATCAACGTCGGCGGGCAGATGGTCGGCCTCGGCGGGCAGATCCACAACTACGAGCGGGTCGAGGCGTTCAACACCTCCCTCGGGACCATCTACAACTTCGGCCCGTCGCTGAGCTTCGACTCGTTGACCGGCGTCGCCGAGCTGGCCTCGGAACACCTGCGTGGCAGCAGCCTGAAGTACACCGCCTACGACGGCAGCACCCGCTACTACGCCGGGCGCGGCAACAGCTCGTACGTTTCCGGCGGCGACCGTGGCGACCAGGTGAACCGCAACGCCTACGGCTACACCCTGCTGCTCAGCGGCACCTGGAACGACGTGTTCGCCGGGGTCAACGTGTCGCCCTACGTGGTCTACAAGGACGACTTCGAAGGCAACTCCTACCAGACCGGCAACTTCATCGAAGGTCGCAAGGCCTACACCCTGGGGGTCAAGGCCACCTACCTGAACAGCCTGGAAGGCGAACTGCAGTACACCGAGTTCTACGGCGGCGGACAGAACAACAACATCCGCGACCGCGACAACATCGGCCTGACCGTCAAGTACTCCTTCTGACCGAACCGATAACGACACGGGCGCCGCGAGCGCCCGGCACCTCACACGGAGAACCCTCATGTTGAACAAGCACCTGCTGATCGGCGCTTCCCTGGCGCTGGCACTGGGCAGCGGCGGCGCGCTGGCCGGCGTTTCCGCCGGCGAGGCGGCGCAACTGAAGTCGAGCCTCACCCCGCTGGGCGCGGAGAAGGCCGGCAACGCCGCCGGCAGCATTCCCGCCTGGACCGGCGGCATCACCCAGGCGCCGGCCGGCTACAAGCCGGGCCAGCACCACCCGGACCCGTTCGCCGCGGACAAGCCGCTGTTCACCATCGACAAGGCCAACCTGGAGCAGTACAGGGAACACCTGACCCCGGGCCAACTGGCGCTGTTCAAGACCTACCCGGACAGCTTCCGGATGCCGGTCTACCCCAGTCGCCGTTCCGGCTCGGCGCCGCAGTGGCTGTACGACAACACCTTCGCCAATGCCACCAGCGCCAGGCTGCTGGACGGCGGCAACGGGTTCGCCGACGCCTATGGCGGGGTGCCGTTCCCGATTCCGAAGAGCGGCGTGGAGGCGCTGTGGAACCACGTCGCCCGCTACCGCGGTACCTATGTCGTGCGCCGCGCCTCGGAAGTCGCGGTACAGCGCAACGGTAGCTACTCGCTGGTGACCTCGCAGCAGGAAGCGCTGTTCAAGTACTACCTCAAGGGCGGCAGCTTCGCCGACCTGAACAACCTGATGTTCTACTACCTGTCGTTCACCAAGAGCCCGGCGCGCCTGGCCGGCGGCGCGGTGCTGGTGCACGAGACCCTCGACCAGGTCAAGGAGCCGCGCCAGGCCTGGGGCTACAACGCCGGCCAGCGCCGTGTGCGGCGTGCGCCGAACCTTGCCTACGACACGCCGATCGCCGCCGCCGACGGCCTGCGCACCGCCGACGACACCGATATGTTCAACGGCGCGCCGGACCGCTATGACTGGAAGCTGCTGGGCAAGAAGGAAATCTACATTCCCTACAACAACTACAAGGTCAGCAGCCCCGAGGTGAAGTACGAGGAACTGCTCAAGCCGGGCCATCTCGATCCGCAATACACCCGCTACGAACTGCACCGCGTGTGGGTGGTGGAAGGTACCCTGAAGCCGGGCGCGCGGCATATCTACTCCAAACGCACCCTGTACCTCGACGAGGACAGCTGGAGCGCGGCGGTGGTCGACCAGTACGACGGTCGCGGCGAACTGTGGCGGGTGTCCATGGCCTACCTGAAGAACTTCTACGACCTGCCGTACACCTGGAGCGCGCTGGACGTGTTCCACGACCTGCAGGCGCGTCGCTACCACGTGCAGAACCTGGACAACGAGGAGCCGGGTACCATCGACTTCACCCAGGCGATACCGGACGACTCCTACTTCAAGCCCTCGGCCCTGCGCCGCCGCGGCACCCGCTGATCGCTCCGCTCGCCGGCGCCGACCGCTTCCCTCCGGGGAGGAGGGCGGCGCCGATCCCCCGTTACAGACGGCTTACACGCTTAACAAAAGATAACGTGGCTTCAATTGTCTCCGTCGCCAAACGCTGGCTATATAACGCTCACCACGAACCACTAATAACAACAACGGGGACGGTATCCATGCGTGAGCCCATGACGTGGCGCACTTCGCCCGGCCAATCCGCGGACGCTTCGCGGCATCCGGCCATTCCTTCCAGATCGCCCCTGGCCAGCAGGGCCCTGTCGTTTCTCGGGGCGCTTTCTCTTCTGACCTTCGCCGCCACCCCGGTTCTGGCCGAGTCGACGCCAACCGCCGCGCCGCCGCAATTCGCCGTGGAATCGCCGAAGGCCGCCAGCAGCCTGCTGCTCAGCGTCGCCCATGCCGGCAAGCGGCTGGTCGCGGTCGGCGACCGTGGGCATATCCTGCTCTCCGACGACGACGGCAAGACCTGGACCCAGGCCAAGGTGCCGACCCGCCAGTTGCTCACCTCGGTGTTCTTCGTCAACGAGCGCAAGGGCTGGGCGGTCGGGCACGATGCGCAGATCCTCGTCAGCGACGACGCCGGCAGCACCTGGACCAGGCAGTTCGAGGACCTCGGCCGCGAAGCGCCGTTGCTGGACATCTGGTTCGCCGACGAACAGCACGGCCTGGCCGTCGGTGCCTATGGCGCGCTGCTGGAGACCCGCGACGGCGGCCAGCACTGGGAAGACGTCAGCGAGCGCCTGGACAACGAGGACCAGTTCCACCTCAACGCCATCGCCGCGGTCAAGGACAACGGCCTGCTGGTGGTCGGCGAAGCCGGCAGTCTGTTCCGCTCGAAGGACTGGGGCGCCACCTGGGAAAAACTCGAAGGCCCCTACGAGGGCTCGCTGTTCGGCGCCATCGGTACCGCCGATGCGGGCGGCGTGCTGGTCTACGGCCTGCGCGGCCACCTGTTCCGCTCCGCCGATTTCGGCGACAGCTGGGAAGAGATACCGCTGAAGGCGGCGTCCGGCGACCTGGAATTCGGTCTCTCCGACGGCGCGCTGCTGGCGGACGGGCGTATCGTCGTGGTCGGCCACGGCGGCAGTGTCCTCGAAAGCTCCGACGGCGGGCGCAGCTTCAGCGTGTTCAACCGTCCCGACCGGCTGTCCCTGGCCGGCGTCAGCGCCACCGGCGACGGCCACCTGATCCTGGTCGGCCAGGGCGGCGTGCACCTCGCTGCGGCGAACGGTGCCGCGCTCGAACAACCACAATAAGGCGGGGTCGCATGAGTGCCATGAACCAGCATCAGCAAAACAAGGCGAGCCTGCTCGAACGCCTGATCTTCAACAACCGGCCGGTGGTGATCTTCCTCTGCCTGCTGGTCAGCGTCTTCCTGTTCTACCAGGCCACCCAGGTGCGGCCGTCCACCAGCTTCGAGAAGATGATCCCGCTGGAGCACCCGTTCATCCAGAAAATGCTCGAGCACCGCAACGACCTGGCCAACCTCGGCAACACCGTGCGCATCTCGGTGGAGGCGGTGAACGGCGACATCTTCACCAAGGAGTACATGGAGACGCTCCGGCAGATCCATGACGAGGTGTTCTACATCCCCGGCGTCGACCGTTCCGGCCTGAAGTCGTTGTGGAGCCCCAGCGTGCGCTGGACCGAAGTGACCGAGGAAGGCTTCGCCGGCGGCGAGGTGATCCCGCAGACCTACGACGGTTCGCCGCGGGCGCTGGAGGAACTGCGCAACAACGTGCTCAAGTCCGGGCAGATCGGCCGCCTGGTGGCGAACAACTTCAAGTCGAGCATCGTCGACGTACCGCTGCTGGAGATGTACCCGAACCCGAAGAACCAGAGCGAACTGATCAAGCTCGACTACCGCCAGTTCTCCCATGAGCTGGAAGAGAAGATCCGCGACAAGTACCAGTTGCAGAATCCCAACGTGAAGGTGCACATCGTCGGCTTCGCGAAGAAGGTCGGCGACCTGATCGACGGGCTGGTGATGGTGGTCGGCTTCTTCGGTATCTGCCTGCTGATCACCCTGGTCCTGCTGTACTGGTTCACCAAGTGCATCCGCAGCACCATCGCCGTGCTGATCACTACCCTGGTGGCGGTGCTCTGGCAGCTCGGCCTGCTCAACCTGGTCGGTTTCGGCCTCGATCCCTATTCGATGCTGGTGCCGTTCCTGATCTTCGCCATCGGCATCTCCCACGGCGTGCAGAAGATCAATGGCATCGCCTTGCAGTCCAGCGGCGCCGACAATGCGCTGATGGCGGCGCGGCTGACCTTCCGCCAACTGTTCCTGCCCGGGATGATCGCGATCCTCGCCGACGCCGTCGGCTTCATCACCCTGCTGGTGATCGACATCGGGGTGATCCGCGAGCTGGCCATCGGCGCCTCGATCGGCGTGGCGGTGATCGTCTTCACCAACCTGATCCTGCTGCCCGTGGCGATCTCCTACATCGGCATCAGCAAGAAGGCAGTGCAGCGCAGCAAGGACGACGCGGTGCGCGAGCACCCGTTCTGGCGCCTGCTGTCGAACTTCGCCAGCCCGAAGGTGGCCCCGGTGTCCATCGCCATCGCCTTGCTGATGCTCGGCGGCGGCCTCTGGTATGGCAAGCACCTGAAGATCGGCGACCTCGACCAGGGCGCGCCGGAACTGCGTCCCGACTCGCGCTACAACCTCGACAACGACTTCATCATCCGCAACTACTCGACCAGTTCGGACGTGCTGGTGGTGATGGTCAAGACCACCCCGGAAGGCTGCTCCACCCACCAGGCCCTGGCGGCCATGGACGAGCTGGCCTGGAAGCTGGAGAACACCGAGGGCGTGCAGTCGGCGATCTCGATGGTCACCGTGTCCAAGCAGGTGATCAAGGGGATGAACGAAGGCAACCTGAAATGGGAGACCCTGTCGCGCAACCAGGACGTGCTGAACAACTCCATCGCCCGTGCCGACGGTCTCTACAACACCGACTGCTCGCTGGCGCCGCTGCTGGTCTTCCTCAACGACCACAAGGCCGAGACCCTCGACCGCGCGGTGGCGGCGGTGCAGGCCTTCGCCGCGGAGAATGACAAGGACGACCTGCAGTTCCAGCTGGCCGCCGGCAACGCCGGGATCGAGGCCGCCACCAACGAGGTGATCAAGCAGTCCGAACTGATCATCCTGGTGCTGGTGTACATCTGCGTGGCGGCCATGTGCATGATCACCTTCCGTTCCTTCGCCGCGACCCTCTGCATCGTCCTGCCGCTGATCCTCACCTCGGTGCTGGGCAACGCGCTGATGGCGGCGCTGGGCATCGGCGTGAAGGTCGCGACCCTGCCGGTGATCGCCCTCGGCGTCGGCATCGGGGTGGACTACGGGATCTACATCTACACCCGCCTGGAGTCTTTCCTGCGCATGGGCCTGCCGTTGCAGGAGGCCTACTACGAGACCCTCCGCTCCACCGGCAAGGCGGTGCTGTTCACCGGCCTGTGCCTGGCGATCGGCGTGGCCACCTGGATCTTCTCGGCGATCAAGTTCCAGGCCGACATGGGCCTGATGCTGACCTTCATGCTGCTCTGGAACATGTTCGGCGCCCTCTGGCTGCTGCCGGCCCTGGCGCGTTTCCTGATCAACCCGGCCAAGCTGCAGGCCAGGAAGGCCTCGCTGTTCGCTCACTGAGTCGCACCGAGCCTCGCCAAGACCGCGGCCCCGGCCGCGGTTTTTTTCGCGCGGAGGAAGGCCGCCGCGCTTCAGTCCGGTGTGGCGGGGAACAGCAGCTCGCAGCGGAAACGCTGCTCGTCGCTGCTGTAATGCAGGCGCCAGCCGCTCTTCTGGCACAGGCGCTGGACCAGGTCGAGGCCCAGGCCATAACCGAACGCCATCGACTCGTCCGTGCCCTGGGCCGCGCCGATGGGGTTGCTGATCAGCAGGCTGCGGTCGCGCACGACGATTTCCACCACGCCCTCGTCGCTGTACTGCAGGGCGTTGCGCAGCAGGTTGCCGATGATGATCCGCGCGCGGGTCTGCGGCAGGCTGTGTGGCTCCACGTCGAGGTGGAAGGTCAGGCCGCGGCGCTGGCTCAGCGCCTGTTGTTCCTCGAGCAGCTCCTCCAGCAGGCGACCGACCTCGATGTGTCCGTCGTCGCGCAGTTCGCCGCTCTCGCGGCTGAGCCAGAGCAGGGTTTCGGTCATCTGCTGCATGGCCAGCGCCGAGCGGCGGATGCGTTGCAAGGCATGCGGGGAGGGCGCGCGGCCGGGTTGGTCGAGCAGCTCCAGGTTCATGCCGATCACCGCCAGCGGGGTGCGCAGCTCATGGCTGGCGTAGCGCAGGAAGCGCTCCTCGCGCTGGCTGAAGTCCTTGATCCGGGTCACGCTGTTCCACAGGGTATCCGCCAGCACGTTGAGTTCGCGGTAGTTGAAGCGCGGCCGCTGGCTGTCCGGGGCGAGGTCGTCGAGGGTCATCGACCAGCGCGTCAGCTTGCGCAACGGCGCGACGATGAACCAGACCAGCAGGCCGACGGCGGCCAGCGAAGGCAGGGTGACCGATAGGGTGACGATCCAGGTCTGCCTGACGCGGGCGTCGATGATGGCGTCGGACAGCGGCGTGTCGATGCTGCCGGCGGCGTCGTTGTCGTAGAGGTAGAGCGTCTTGCCGTCGGCCAGTGGCTGGCGGACCACCACGTAGGCATCGTCGCTGGGCGCGTCGTCATCCTCCTCTTCGTCATCGTCGTCCCAGTTGCCGAGCAGTTGCATGGCGCCGATGCTCTTGTAGGGCGGGGTGTCGAGCATCTCCCTGAGTTTCGGCGGCAGCCCCGCGGTGCCGACGCTGCCCTTGAAGTAGTAGCTGTCCGGCGCCGGCGTAGCCGGGTCTTCCTGGTAGCGCTGGGCGAAGTACAGCCCTTCCTCTTCCATCATCATGCTGAGCAGGTAGAGGGCGCCGGTCTCGCCGTAGTTGCCGAGCATGCGCGTGTAGACCAGCAGCACCCCGGCGAGGATCAGGCTGACGCCGCCGCCGACGATGGGGATCAGGCTCAGGCCGCGTTTCATTTTCGCTCCAGCTGGAAGCCGACGCTGTGCAGGGTATGGATCAGAGGGGTGGCGAACCCCTTGTCGACGGTGCTGCGCAGGTGGTGCATGTGCACGTTGAGGGTGTTGCTTTCCGGCGGCTCGTCGCCCCAGACGCTGCGCCCCAGCTGCTCGCGGGTGACCAGCGCGGGGCTGGCGCGCATCAGGCACTCGAGGATCTTCCAGGCGGTGGGGGACAGCGCCAGGGGCGTGCCGCCGCGGCTGGCCTGGCGGCTGTCGAGGTCCATCACCAGGTCGTCGACCTGCAGGCGCTGGGCCTGGCCGCTGCGGCGCCGGCTGAGGGCTTGCAGGCGGACCAGCAGCTCCGGCAGTTCGAAGGGCTTGAGCAGATAGTCGTCGGCGCCGGCGTCGAAGCCGTCGAGCTTGTCCTGCAGGGTATCCAGGGCGGTGAGCATGAGTACCGGGGTCTGCAGGCCGGCTTCGCGCAGCTGGCGACAGACCTGCCGGCCGTTGATGCGCGGCAGCATGATGTCCAGCAGGATCACGTCGTAGCGGTTGGCGCGCGCCAGGTTGAGGCCGGCCTGGCCGTCGCGGGCGTGATCGCAGACCACCCCGGCGGCCTCGAGGTAGTCGATGACGGTGCCGGCGAGATCGAAGTTGTCTTCGACGACGAGTACGTGGATATGCATGGCCTGGGTCGCGTGACGAATGGGCTGGTCGACTGGCGGTGGATGGCCGTCGCGCCATGGGCGGTTCGGGAGAGGCGGGCGGTCGGCGGTTTTCGCGAGTCGGGCAGCGATGTTCGTCGATCGGGGCGCGGGCTGTCCAGTTGCCCACCCGGTTTGCGCCTCCGCTGTGACCCCGTGCCGCTCCCGTCGGCGTGTCCGCGTTAAGCCTTTTTTAACCCCCCGGGAGCTAGCGTGCGCCTGCTCGGAACGCTAGCCGCCAGGCTATTGCCGGGTGCCATCCGCGAAGAGTGCGGGTGCCTTTCGTTTTTGGGGGATTTTTTGCCATGTCGCGGACGACGCGTTGGAAGGATGTTCGAAAGTGCGGGATACGCACACTGGTGCCGCTGGGCGTTTCGCTATCGCTGTCGCCCTGTGCGTTGGCCGAAGCCCGGTCCAGCGGCTGGGAGCAGGACTTCATCGGCGTGCCGGTCGCGCGCGCGTTGGGCCTGACCGGCAAAGGCGTGGATGTCGGGGTGATCGATGGCGGTTTCCTTCCGCAGCATCCGGCGTTCGCCGGCCAGGCGATCACTCCGCTGGCCAACCGAGTGGCCATCGACGGCGAGGAAGCGATCGCCGATCCCTCCCGGCCGCTCTTCGATCGCGATGAGCAAAGCGGAGAAATCCAGGTCGCCAGCCATGGCGCGAATGTCAGCGGAATCATCGCGGCCAGGCCGGAGGTCATTGCCGATTTCACCTATCGTGGTGGCGTGGCGCCGAAGGTCGGGCTTTTCCAGACGCAAATCAGGCCCAGCGACGAAGCCGATGACGAGGATGCCGACATAGAGGAGGAACAAGATGAAGCGGCGAGCCAGGCCAGCCTGCTGCAACCGGGCAGCGAGGAACTCGTCCATGGCGCCCTGAGCACCCTCTACCGGGGCGCGCCGACGGTACGGATCATCAACAACAGCTACAACGACGATCCTATCGGCAATGACGCCGCCGCGGTGGATGCCGCTTATGCGGCGATCGATCCCGCAGCGCCGCATCCCTACCTGAATGCCCTGGCCGACGGCGTGCGCGACGGGCGCCTGCTGGTGTTCGCAGCCGGCAACGAAAGCCGCGCGCAGCCCGGCTTGCTCGCCACCTTGCCGCGCTTCATGCCCGGACTGGAAAGCGGTTTCCTCAGCGTGGTCGCGCTGGGTCCGGACCGCGACCTCACCGACTACTCCAACCAGTGCGGGGTGACGAAAGACTGGTGCCTGGCGGCGCCCGGCGACATGTACGTGGCCGCGGCGAACGGTGCCTCGGCCGAACGCTTGACCTACACCTATGCCGACCAGAGCGGTACCTCCTACGCCACGCCGCTAGTCAGCGCCAGCGCGGCATTGCTGGCCGAGCGTTTTCCCTACATGGACATGGCGCAGGTGCGGATGACCATGTTGAGCACCGCCGTCGATCTTGGCGAGCCTGGGGTCGACGCGCGTTTCGGCTGGGGGTTGCTGGACCTGGCCCGGGCGGTACGTGGACCAGGCCAGCTGTTCGGCGATCAGCGGGTGACGCTGGACGCGGCGCGCGGCGGCTGGAATGCCAGGGATGCCTGGAACAACGACATCCGCGCCGGTGGCATGCTTGGCAAGGCCGGCAGCGGCGCGCTGCGGCTGTCGGGCGATAACCGTTTCGCCGGGGTCGCGGTCGAGGCCGGCGAACTGGCGCTCGCCGGGCGCAACCGGTTCTCTGCCGCCAGCGAGGTTCGCGGCGGGCGCCTGGTGGTGGACGGCACGCTCGAAGGACCGGGGTTGAGGGTAGCCCGGGCCGGCGAGCTGGGCGGCGGCGGCACCATTGCCGCGCCGACCCGGATCGACGGTGTGCTCGCCGCCGACCGCCTCGCGGGCGCGCCGAGCTTCACCCGCTCGCTCGAACTGTCGCCGTCGAGCACGACCCGGGTGGCGCTGGGCGGGCAACCGCCGATCCGCCTCGACGGCGCGGCTGCTTTCGCCCGGTTGGGCGGGCGGCTGCAACTGACGGCGGCCGATGCGGCGGGGGCGGGGCAGAAGTTCCTGACGGTCGCGCGGGGCGCCACCTACCAGGGCGGTTTCGATGCCTTGCAACAGGCGCCGGGCCTGGCCGCGCGGGGCCTGCGCCACGACTTGCGCTTCGCTGCGGATGGCATCGCCCTGGCCCTGGCTCCGCTCGACCTGCCGGGGCAGGTCAACCTACAAGGCAACGCCGGGCGTTCCGCGGCGGCGTTGAACGCGCTCCGTGACCGGCCCATCGCCCTGCGCCCCGGCGCCTACAACGATTGGCTGCAGGCCAGCCTGGCGCGCGGCGATCTCGCTGGCCTGCCACGCAGCGCCGGCGGCCAGGTGTATGCCGACAGCCTGGCCTACCTGAGTCGGCAGCCGTCGCAAGTGGATCGCGCGATGTTTGGCGAGCTTTCCTGGGCGCAGCCCGGGCAGGCGCCGCGGTTGTGGTTCCAGGGGCTCGCTTCCGGCTTGCGCAACGAGGGGCGCTCAGGCGTCAGCGGCAGTCGCGAGCGTAGCGACGGCATTGCCCTGGGCCTGGTCCAGGCGCTCGACGAACGAACCCAGGGCGGCGCGACGCTGGCGCAGACCAAGGGACGGATCAACAGCGCCGGCGGCAAGGTCGAGCTGGACATCACCCAGCTCGCCGTGGGCTTGCTACACGCCTTCGACAGCCTGGAACAGGGCGGTTACGTCAGTGCCATGCTCGGCGCCGGCTACCTCGACGCCGCCAGCAAGCGGCGCCTGCCGGGCTTTGCCACGGCCAAGGGCGACAGCGAGGGCTGGCTCTACCACGCCAGCGTCAAGAGCGGCTACCGCTGGCGCAAGGACGATTGGCGGGTCGAGCCGCGGGTCGGCCTGCTGGCGACCCGCACGGAATGGAAAGGTTTCCGCGAAAAGCACAGCGAGCTGGCGCTGGACGTCGACCGCGCGGCCAGGGATGCGACCTTCGCCACCCTGGAACTGAGCGTCGCGCGCAGCCTGCGGGTGGCCGACTGGTCGCTGGAGCCGGAGCTGAACCTGGGCTACGAGCGTGCCCTGGGAGTGCCGGCGAGCCACACCGAGGCTAGCCTGCAGGGCGTCGACCTGAAGCAGGTTTCGGCCCATCGGGGGCGCGACCTGTTCAGTGCGGGGATGGCGCTGCACGCCCGCCGCGGTCCGTTGCAGGGCAGCCTGGAGCTGCAGGGGACGAAAGGCGAGCGGGTCGGCGGCAGCGCCGTCAACCTGCGCCTGAGCTACGACTTCTAGCGCTGGCTACTTGAGCACCTTGATTGGCTTCACCGGGGTGCCGTCGCTCCACTGGCCCATGCCGGTCTGCTCCGGCGTAGCGCCCAGGGCGTACTGGCGGTTGCGGTTGTAGAACGCCGCGTCGGTGAGGCCATCGAACAGCTTCCAGGTGCCGTACCAGTCGAGGGCGTCGATCACCAGCGGGTCGTGGCCGGTATAGCGGCCTTCGGCCTGCTGGACTTCGAGGCGCTTCTCGACGCGGTCGAGCAACCAGTCGCTGTCTTCTTCCTTCGGATACTGCGGGCCGAATACCGGCGCGGTGGGCGCCGCGTGGTTGGCCAGCAGCGGCGGAGCGCCGTGGCGATCGCTGCGCAGCAGCAGGAGGTTCTTGTCGCTGGGCGGAATGTGCCGGCTCTGGCGGTAGATGCGCTTGGCGTCGGTGCAGGCCACGTGGCTGTCCTCGTCGCCGCAGACCGCCAGCAGCAGGGTACCCTTGGCCAGCCCCGACAGGCGTTCCTGGGCCACGCCGTCCCAGCGCTTGCCCTGGCTCTTGCCGGGCTCGACCACCATCAGCGCCTTCGCCGCCGGCAGCTTCAGGCGTTCGCTGGCGGCCGCCAGGTTGGCGGCGAGCAGTCCGCCGGCGGAGTGGCCGAGGTAGGCGACCTGGTTCAGCCGCGGGCGCACCCCCAGCTCGCCGGCCTGCAGGCGCCTGAGGGCGTCGCCGAGGGCGCCGGCGGCATTGTCGAGGAAGTCTGCGTTGGGCGTCTTCAGGTCCGGCTGGTAGCGCGGGTAGACCACCACCATGCCGCGGCGGACGATATGGTCGATCCAGGCGCGGTAGAGGTCCGGCTGCATCACGCTCCAGCCGTGCAGGAAGATCACCAGCGGAGCGTTGCCGGGGACCGGTTGCTCGGGGGTGAACACCCAGTATTCGCGAGCGCCTTCGCCGAAGTGCCACTGATGCACGCTGGCATGGCGATAGGCCGCGCCGCCCGGCCCTTCGGCCGGCTGCGTCGGCGGCGTGGGCGCGGTCGGCGGTTCGGCGGCCGTCGCGGCGTGGCCCAGGAGCAGGCCGCACAGGACGAGGTACAGGGTACGGAAGCGCATGCGGGCCCTCTTGCGGAATCGGAATGTCGTGCCAGTCCTAACCATAGCGCCGTTCAGCGCGGATAGAGCGGTGGCAGGCCGCCATTGTCGACCGCTCCCGCCGGCGCTTGTTCCGTGGTGGGCAGGGCGCGGATCGCCCGCCACAGGTCCTCGCCCTGCCAGGAATGGCCGCTCTCGCTGTACAGCGCGCCGTTGAGGCCATCCAGGGCGTCGGACAGCGGTACGAAGCGGGCCGCCATGTCGGCCAGGGTATCGGGTTGCTGACGAGCCCAGGCGTCCAGGGCCTGGCGGGTCGCCTGGGGATCGTTGGCCAGGCAGGCGCGGCGCAGCTCGTCGAGCAGGCTGCGGCTGCTCGGGCCGTTGGCTGCGGCGCGGATCACCGCCGGCAGCTGGCGGGCGCGCCACCAGAGGCCGAAGCCGAGCAGGGTGGTCAGGGCCAGCACGGCGGTAGCCAGTTGCCAGGGCCAGAGCGTCGGCTCCAGGCGTTCGCCGAGCGGCAGCGCCGCCGCCGGCGGCTCCGCCTCGGCCTGCGGCGCGGCGGCCACTTCCAGGGTGCGCGGTGGCAGGCTGGTGCGCTCCAGGCGGTCTTCGCGGGTGTTCCACCAGACCACTTCGAGCGCCGGCAACTCGATGCGCCCGGCCTGCTCGGGCACCAGCGCCTCGCGTTCCTCGCGACTGCCGATGAGGCCCTGGTCGGTGCTCTGGTCGGCCAACTGCGGTTGGTCCGGGTAGCGCCGCAGGCCTTGCACGTCGGGCAGCGGCAACGGCGGAAGCTGGGTGCCGGAAAGCCCCTCGACCTTCAGCAGCACATTGCGCGTCAGCGATTCGCCGACCTGCGCCTGCTCCGGCTGCGGGCTCCAGCTTTCGCTGATGCTCAGCGCGCGGGCCGGCATCCAGGGCGCGTCGGCCGGATAGTCGGCAGGCTTGGGCCGGACCTGCAGCGGGATGCTCGGCGAAGTCACCCGCATCTGCCGGCCGGGGCGCGGGCCGAAGGGGTTGTAGTCGTCGCTGCCACGGTCGACCAGGGTCGCGCTGAAGGCTTGCGCAGGAATCTCCAGGGTGCCGCTCTTCTGCGGGAAGATCGCGTAGCGCACCTCGATCACGCCGTGGCGGATGCCGTTGATCTCCTTCTCGTAGGTACGCGCCTCGCCGAGCTGTTCGACCTTCGCGTCGTTCATCGCCAGCGGGGTCAGGCTGCTGTCGTCGTATAGCGACACCGAGTGGTAGATGCGCAGGGTGAGGATCGCCTGGGCCTGCACGTAGACCGTCTCCTGGTCGACGCTGGCATCGATGAAGACCGGCGCCAGCTTGCTGCTCTTGGCGCGGTCGCGCGCCTCCAGTACGTGCAGCCTGATCGGCTGGGTGCTGCTGGCGCCGAGGCTGATCGGCGGGATCGCCACGTAGCCGCTCTGCTTCGGCAGGAGGGTGACGATCCAGCGGGTGGTGGCCTGGGCCCGGCCGTTCTGCGTGGCGAGACGGTTGACCTGGCGCGTGCCGAGGACCTCGAAGAGGGCGTCCAGCGGGCTCAGGTCGGGCTTGCCGAAGAGGGTCGGGTCGTCCGATTCCAGCGTCAGTTCGACGCTTTCCCCTTCGGTCAGGCGGGCGCGGTCGACGCTGGCGCTGAAGCTGGCGTGGGCGGAGACGCAGAGGAGCGCGAGAAGCAGGCTGCAGAACAGGCGGATCATGGCGTGGCTTCCTGGCGTTGCTGCTGTTGGTACCAGAACTTGCGCCGCAGCAACTCGGCGGGATCGTCGGGAATCTGTCGCAGCCATTGCTCGAGGGCCTGGCGACGTTCGTCGTCGAGTCCGTCGTCGGCTTCCTCGTCGCCCGTCCGCTCGTCCTCGGCGTCGGGCTGCGGCTGCGCTTGGCCGGGTGCTCCGGCGGTCTTCTCGCCTTCGTCTTCCGGCAGGCTGGTCGAGGGCGCCGCGGCCTGGGCCTTCTGCGCATCGACGGTCGCCGCATCGCGCGGCGGCCGCTGGCTGCTTCCGGATGGCGGGCTCTGCTGGCTCGCTTCCTGGCGCTGTTCCTTGTTCTCGCCGGCCTGCTGCTGCGCCGCCTGTTCCTGGCGCTGGCGCAGCAGTTCCTCGACCAGGGCCTTGTTGCGTTGCGCGGCGACCAGTTGCGGCTGGCGCTCCAGGGCTTGTTCGTAGGCGTCGACGGCGGCTTCCAGTTCGCCCTGGCGGGCCAGGGCGTTGCCACGGTTGTAGTGATCGTCGGCCTGGTCGCCCTGGGCGAAGGCCTGGGCAGCGGCGGCGTAGTCGCGGGCCTGGTAGAGCGACAGGCCTTTCCAGCGGAAGTCCTCGAAGCGCTTCGCCGCCTCGTCCGCCTGGCCTCGTTGCAACAGGCGCTGGCCTTGCTGGTCCGGACGCAGCCAGAGGTCTTCGAACTGGAAGGCCATGGCCGGTTGCGGCAGGCTCAGCATCAACAGCGGCAGGCAGAACAGCCAGCCGCGCCGTCCGGCACAGGCGGCCAGCAGGAGCAGCGGCAGGAGCAGCCAGTAACCCTGGTCGGCCCAGCGCTGCAGGCGCAGCAGGGCGTTCTCGCGGTCTTCCTCCAGCGTGCCGCCGCGGGCCAGCAGGCCGAGGCTGTCGAGGTCGCGGTCGTTCGGCCGCAGGCGCTGGTAGCCGGCGCCGATCTCCGCGGCGAAGCGGCGCAGCCCGCTTTCGTCGAGCCTGGGCAGGAGGATGCCGCCCTGATCGTCCTTGAGGAAGCTGCCATCCTCCTGCTGCACCGGAGCGCCCTTCGGCGTGCCGACGCCGAGCACGGCGAGGCGCGCCGCCCGGTGCTCGAGGGCGCTGCGGATGCCCTGGCGCTCGGGTTCGCTCAGCCCGCTGGTCAGCAGCAGCAGGCGGCCGCGGCCCTGGGCGCCCTGTTCCAGCAGGTCGAGGGCCTGGCGCACGGCGAGGTCGGCGCGCTGGCCGGGCTCGGGCATGATCGAAGGTTTCAGGGCGTCGAGCAGGTTGCGCGCGGTGAGCTGGTCGTCCGACAGCGGCACCAGGGTATGCGCGCTGCCGGCGTAGACGACGATCGCGGTCTGCGCGTCGTTGCGCGTGCGAAGCAGGTCGAGCAGCTTGCGCCGGGCCTGCTCCAGGCGGGTCGGCGACAGGTCGCCGGCAAGCATCCCGGGAGTCAGCTGGAGGATCGCCACCAGCGGGTCGCTACGCTTCATCGAGGGCTGTTCCAGTTGCTGCCAACTGGGCCCGAGCAAGGCCAGCAGGGCCAGCAGCCAGGCGATGCCGAGGCAGATCCAGGGCATGCGGTTCTGCCGCCCGGCGCCGCCGACCAGCAGCCAGGGCTGGAAGGCCGTCGGCAGCAGCAATTGCCAGCGTCCGGCACGACGCTGGCGATGCAGCAGCTTCCACAGCAACCAGCCAAGCAGCGGCGCCAGCAGCAGCCAGTAGGGGCGCAGCCAGTGCGGCCAGGCGTCCAGCAACAGGTTCATGGTTGCCTCCCGGAACGGCGGCGCGGCCAGGTCCGGTTTTCCCGTGGCCAGAGTTCCAGCGCCACCAGCAGCACGCTCAGGCCGAGGGCGGCGGCCAGCGGCCAACTGTACAGCGCCAGGGCCGGGCGCGCCCGGGTAGTCTGCTGGGCGACCGGTTCGAGGCGGTCGAGGGTCGCGGAAATGCTTTCCAGCTCGGCGCTGGATCGCGCGCGGAAGTATTCGCCGCCAGTGATCTCGGCGATACCGCGCAGGGTCGGCTCGTCGAGATCGAGCCCCGGGTTGAAGCCGAACAGGCCGGGCACGCCGCCCTGCTGCGGGTCGGCGCCGACGCCGATGGTGTAGATCTTCACCTGTTGCTCGGCGGCCAGTTGCGCGGCGATCTGCGGGGCTATCTGTCCGCCGGTGTTGGCGCCGTCGGTGATCAGCACCAGCACCCGGCTTTCCGCGGGCCGCTGGCGCAGGCGCTTGACCGCCAGGCCGATGGCGTCGCCGATCGCGGTGTTCTTGCCGGCGATGCCGATCTGCGCCTCGTCCAGCCAGACCCGCACGGTGTGCCGGTCGAAGGTCAGCGGCGCCTGCAGGTAGGCCTGGCTGCCGAACAGGATCAGGCCGACGCGGTCGCCACGACGGTCTTCGATGAAGTCGCCGAAGAGTTTCTTGATCAGTTCCAGGCGGCTGATCTCGTCGTCCTGCCAGCGCATGTCGCGGTAGTCCATGGAGCCGGAGACATCCACCGCGAGCAGCAGGTCACGGCCGCTGGCGGGTAGCGGCAGGGGTTCGCCGACCCACTGCGGGCGGGCCGCGGCGAGCAGCAGGAGGAACCAGAGCAGGGCGAAGCGCACCTGCTGCCGCCAGGCCGGCAGGCGTGCGCGGGCACGGCGTCCGGCGAGGCTTTCGAGTTCGTCGAGGAAGCTCACCTTGAGCGCCGCCTCGCCGCTGTCGGCGGCCGGCAGCACCAGGCGCAGCAGCCAGGGCAACGGGGCGAGGGCGAAGACCCAGGGCCAGGCGAACTCAAACATGCTTGCGAATCCAGGTGGCGACGGCGGCGTCGAGGCCGTCCACGGCCTTGTCGTCGAGGGTGCAGTCGGCACGGTAGCCGCCTTCCACCAGGATCATCCAGCGGGTCAGGCCGGCGGCCGGGCAACGGTTGTCGAGGAACGCCAGCCAGGCGCGGCCGCTGAGGGCGTGGCTGCCGCTATCTGGCCAGCGCGCCCTGCAGACCCGCTTGAGCAGGCCGTTGATGGCCTGCAGCCAGGGCCCGGCGGAAGCCCTGCCGTAGGGCTTGGCAAGCGCGGCCAGTTCGGCCAGGGCCGCTTCGCGCAGCGGATCCAGCGGCGCTTCGCCGCGGGTGGCGATGGTGCGCCGCGGCAGGTGCCGGCGCAGTCGCCAGAGCCCCCAACCGAGCAACGGCAGCAGGGCGGCCAGCAACCACCAGCCGGGCGCCGGCGGCCACCAGCCGATGGGCGGGGGGGCGATCAGCGGTTCCAGCCGGTCGAGCGGATTCATGCGCGATATCCCGGCTGGTGTTGTTCCAGCAGGTCCCGCAACTGCTCCACCAGGTCTTCCTGGGTCGACAGCGGCAGCAGCGGCACGCCCAGTCGCTGGGCCAGCCGCTGCCAGCGCGCGCGGCGCGCCTCGGCCAGCTCGCGATAGGCCTGGCGCAGCTCGTTGGCGTGGGTGTCCAGCTCGAGGTCGGCGGCGCCTTCGCGGAAGCGCAGCAGTCCGGCGGCGGGGAGGGCATGGTCGAGCGGGTCGGACAGCGGTAGCAGCACCAGGTCGGTATGGCGTGCGATCAGGCTGAGTTGCTGCTCGGCGACGTCATTGAGGGTGCGCTCGTCGCACAGCACCAGGATCAGGCTGCCCGGGCGCAGCACTTCGCGGGCGCGGCGCAGGGCCAGGCCGAACAGTTCGCCAGGTCGCTCGGCCGGCGTCTCGCGCAGCTCGCGATTGGCCCGCAATAGCTGGTTGAACAGTTGTAGCAGGCTGTGCTTGCTGCGTCGCGGCTTGATTTCGTGGCAGTCGCGGTCGCTGAATACCAGGCCGCCGATACGGTCGTTGTGGGCCAGCGCCGACCAGCCGATGAAGGCCGCCGCGCGTGCCGCCAGCACCGCCTTGAAGCACAGGCCGGAGCCGAAGAACAGGCGCTGGCTCTGTTCGACCAGGACGAACACCGGTCGCTCGCGTTCCTCGTGGAACAGCTTGGTGTGCGGCTCGCGGGTGCGCGCGGTGACGCGCCAGTCGATGGTCCGTACGTCGTCGCCGGGCTGGTAGATGCGCACCTGGTCGAAGTCCACGCCGCGTCCGCGCAGGCGCGAGTGATGCAGGCCGACCAGCGGGCTGCGGCGGTTCTGCGAGGAGAACAGGCGCGCTTCGTGGAGCCGGTGGCGCATTTCCAGAAGCTCGTCGAGGCCCAGTTCGACGCCCGGGGCGGCGCTCAGCATGGCGGCGGCCTCAGGCCACGGCGACCACGTCGAGGATGCGCTGCACGACCCGGTCCTGGTCGATGCCGGCGGCTTCCGCCTCGAAGGTCAGGATCAGGCGATGGCGCAGCACGTCGAACAGCACCGCCTGGATGTCCTCGGGGCTGACGAAGTCGCGTCCGCCCAGCCAGGCGTGGGCGCGCGCGCAGCGGTCGAGGGCGATGGAGCCGCGCGGGCTGGCGCCGTAGGAGATCCATTCGGCGAGTTCCGCGTCGTGCTTGGCCGGGGTGCGGGTGGCCATGATCAGTTGCACCAGGTATTCCTCCACCGCGTCGGCCATGTACAGGCCGAGGATTTCCTGGCGCGCGGCGAAGATGGTTTCCTGGGTCACCCGGCGCTCCGGCCGGGCCTCGCCGTTCAGTGCCTCGCCACGCGCCTGCTGGAGGATGCGGCGTTCCACCGAGGCCTCCGGGTAGCCGATCTTGACGTGCATGAGGAAGCGGTCGAGCTGGGCTTCCGGCAACGGGTAGGTACCTTCCTGCTCGATCGGGTTCTGTGTCGCCATCACCAGGAACAGCTGTGGCAGGTCGTAGGTGCTGCGGCCGACCGAAACCTGGCGCTCGGCCATGGCTTCGAGCAGCGCCGACTGCACCTTGGCCGGGGCGCGGTTGATCTCGTCGGCCAGCACCAGGTGATGGAAGATCGGGCCTTGCTGGAACACGAAGGTGCCGGTCTCCGGACGGTAGATCTCGGTGCCGGTGATGTCGGCGGGGAGCAGGTCGGGAGTGAACTGGATACGGTGGAACTCGGCTTCGAGGCCTTCGGCGAGGTCCTTGATGGCCTTGGTCTTGGCCAGTCCCGGCGCGCCTTCCACCAGCAGGTGGCCGTCGGCTAGCAGCGCGATCAGCAGGCGGTCGACGAGTTTTTCCTGGCCGAGGATCTGGCTCGACAGGTAGCCCTTCAGTCCCTGCAGGGCGCTCTTGTGCTGCGTGCTTTCTGGCTCGTTGCTCATTGTCTGGACTACCGGTTCCAAGGCCTGCTGGGGTGTCGCTCGGTGGCGCACGGCGAGGCCGGCGCGCGCGGGCGGGGAGAAGGCTCCGCTCTGCGGCGGATGACGCCCCCCGATCCCGCACATGTTAGCGCACGGCGACTGCCTAGCGTACTCTCCGACGCTCGTGCCGCGCCTATTCGTGAACCCGCGCGGGTATGCCGGTGAAAAGCCTCCGCCTCTCGCCGTGACCTGCCTCGCGAAGCGCGGCGGATCGACGCGCCCGGGGAACTTCGCCGGCTCAGGCGGGTCGGTTTCCGCGATGCGAACAGCGAATGGACAGAGCGTTTGTCAGGAGCGACATTGCCGGGGGTTGCCCGGCGCAAGGGGGAGGGCCGCGCCCGGCGTGGGTGGCGGCGCTGGGTCGGCGGGCTGCTGTTGCTGCTCGGCGCGCTCGCCAGCGGATGTTCGAACGCGCCGCGCAACGCCGCCGGCGAGGACACCAGCCAGGGTTCGATGCGCGCCGGCGAATTCCTCCAGACCGATGCCGATCGCATGGCCACCCTGGCCATGCGCGACAACCTGCAAAGCCTCTACCAGTTGCTCTGGAAGCTGTACAAGCGCAATCCCGCCGAATGGAAGAAGACCGGCCTGCCGAGCCAGGCCGACGCCGAGCTGGCGATCCGCCGGGCCATCGAGCAGAACCGCGAACTCAGCGACCTGGGCGGCCGCCGCGACATCGCCGCGCTGTCCTATTCCCTCGATCCGGCGTTCAGGGGCGACCGCGTCGGCGCCTTCATCTATTCCCTGGCCAGCATGCTGATCACCGCCCATGGCGGGCGTACCGAGTTCTACGTCTACCAGGGGATCGACGCGCAGTACGTCTACAACGCCGCGCGCAACGTCGAGGTCGCCACCTGGATGCTGGCTACCCGCAAAGACGACAAGGGCGCCCCGTTGCTGCTTTCCAACGCCCTCACCGACGACGCCAGCAACCTCAGCTACGCCCGCGAGTTCGCCAAGATCGTCGCGCGCCTGGACCTGCTCGCCGAGGTGCTCGGCGAACGCTACCGGCGGATCAGCGTGAACTACGCCCAGGGACTGCTGTTCATGCATTTCCTGCCGGTGCAGTGAGCCGATGCTCCCGGGGTGAACGAATATGTCGCAGCACGGTAAGTGTTTTGCCTTGCCGGCTCGTTAAGCTCTGTCGGATATGACCGGCGGGTCGCTCGCCGAAAAAGGGCGGTTCCCGGTCAGCCTTTGCTGTGCGCCTGCCTGCCTGGATTAATGCTCAGCTTCTGCTGAACTTCATGGACGCAGCGAGGGTCGGTCCGAAGGTGCGTTGCTCGCGACCTTTCCCGCGAACCGCTCGCCTCCATGAAATAACAAGCCAAGCGGAGTACAACCATGGCGTTCTTCACCGCGGCCAGCAAAGCCGATTTCCAGCATCAACTGCAGACGGCACTGGCGCAGCACCTCGGCGACAAGGCGTTACCACAAGTCACGCTGTTCGCCGAACAGTTCTTCAGCCTGATCTCCCTCGATGAACTGACCCAGCGTCGGCTTTCCGACCTGGTCGGTTGCACCCTTTCCGCCTGGCGCCTGCTGGAGCGCTTCGACCGCGACCAGCCCGAAGTCCGCGTATACAACCCCGACTACGAGAAGCACGGCTGGCAATCCACCCACACCGCGGTGGAAGTGCTGCACCCGGACCTGCCGTTCCTGGTCGACTCGGTGCGCATGGAACTGAACCGTCGCGGCTACAGCATCCATACCCTGCAGACCAACGTCCTCAGCGTGCGCCGCTCGGCCAAGGGCGAGCTGAAGGAAATCCTGCCCAAGGGTAGCCAAGGCAAGGACGTCAGCCAGGAATCGCTGATGTACCTGGAGATCGACCGTTGCGCCCACGCCGGCGAACTGCGGGCGCTGGAGAAGGCCATCCTGGAAGTGCTCGGTGAAGTACGCGTGACCGTCGCCGACTTCGAACCGATGAAGGCCAAGGCCCGCGAACTGCTGACCTGGCTTGGCAAGGCCAAGCTGAAGGTGCCGGCGGAGGAACTGAAGGAAGTGCGCAGCTATCTCGAATGGCTGCTGGACAACCACTTCACCTTCCTCGGCTACGAGGAATTCAGCGTCGCCGACGAGGCCGACGGCGGGCGCATGGTCTACGACGAGAAATCCTTCCTCGGCCTGACCCGTCTGCTGCGTGCCGGCCTGAGCAAGGATGACCTGCACATCGAGGACTATGCCGTCGCCTACCTGCGCGAACCGGTCCTGCTGTCCTTCGCCAAGGCTGCCCATCCGAGCCGCGTGCACCGCCCGGCCTACCCGGACTACGTGTCGATCCGCGAGCTGGACGGCAAGGGCCGGGTGATCCGCGAGTGCCGCTTCATGGGCCTGTTCACCTCCTCGGTGTACAACGAGAGCGTCAACGACATTCCCTTCATCCGCGGCAAGGTCGCCGAAGTGATGCGGCGCTCCGGTTTCGACACCAAGGCCCACCTCGGCAAGGAACTGGCCCAGGTGCTGGAAGTACTGCCGCGCGACGACCTGTTCCAGACCCCGGTGGACGAGCTGTTCAGCACCGCCCTGGCGATCGTCCGCATCCAGGAGCGCAACAAGATCCGCGTGTTCCTGCGCAAGGACCCCTACGGTCGCTTCTGCTACTGCCTGGCCTACGTGCCGCGCGACGTGTATTCCACCGAGACGCGCCTGAAGATCCAGCAGGTCCTGATGGAGCGCCTGCAAGCCAGCGACTGCGAGTTCTGGACTTTCTTCTCCGAGTCGGTGCTGGCCCGCGTGCAGTTCATCCTCCGCGTCGACCCGAAGTCGCGCATCGACATCGACCCGGCGCGCCTGGAGGAAGAAGTGATCCAGGCCTGCCGTTCCTGGCAGGACGACTACAGCAGCCTGGTGGTGGAAAACCTCGGCGAGGCCAAGGGCACCAACGTCCTGGCCGACTTCCCGAAAGGCTTCCCGGCCGGCTATCGCGAGCGCTTCGCCCCGCACTTCGCGGTGGTCGACCTGCAGCACCTGCTCAGCCTGTCCGAGCAGCGCCCGCTGGTGATGAGCTTCTACCAGCCGCTGGCGCAGGGCGAGCAGCAACTGCACTGCAAGCTGTACCACGCCGACACCCCGCTGGCCCTGTCCGACGTCCTGCCGATCCTGGAGAACCTCGGCCTGCGCGTGCTCGGCGAATTCCCCTACCGCCTGCGCCACCAGAACGGCCGCGAATACTGGATCCACGACTTCGCCTTCACCTACGCCGAAGGGCTGGACGTGGACATCCAGCAGCTCAACGAGATCCTCCAGGACGCCTTCGTCCACATCGTCAGCGGCGACGCCGAGAACGACGCCTTCAACCGCCTGGTGCTGACCGCCAACCTGCCGTGGCGCGACGTCGCCCTGCTGCGTGCCTACGCGCGTTACCTGAAGCAGATCCGCCTGGGCTTCGACCTCGGCTACATCGCCAGTGCGCTGAATGCCCACACCGACATCGCCCGCGAGCTGGTGCGGCTGTTCAAGACCCGCTTCTACCTGGCGCGCAAACTCACCGCGGAAGACCTGGAAGACAAGCAACAGAAGCTGGAGCAGGCGATCCTCGGTGCCCTCGACGAAGTCCAGGTGCTCAACGAGGACCGCATCCTGCGGCGCTACCTCGACCTGATCAAGGCAACCCTGCGGACCAACTTCTACCAGCCCGACGGCAACGGCCAGAACAAGAGCTACTTCAGCTTCAAGTTCAACCCGAAGGCCATCCCGGAGCTGCCCAGGCCGGTGCCCAAGTACGAGATCTTCGTCTACTCGCCGCGCGTCGAGGGCGTGCACCTGCGCGGCGGCAAGGTGGCTCGCGGCGGCTTGCGCTGGTCGGACCGCGAGGAAGACTTCCGCACCGAGGTGCTCGGCCTGGTCAAGGCCCAGCAGGTGAAGAACGCGGTGATCGTGCCGGTCGGCGCCAAGGGCGGCTTCGTCCCGCGCCGCCTGCCGCTTGGCGGTAGCCGCGACGAGATCCAGGCCGAGGCGATCGCCTGCTACCGGATCTTCATTTCCGGCCTGCTCGACATCACCGACAACCTCAAGGAAGGCGAAGTGGTGCCGCCGGCCAACGTGGTCCGCCACGACGAGGACGATCCCTACCTGGTGGTCGCCGCGGACAAGGGCACGGCGACCTTCTCCGACATCGCCAACGGCATCGCCGCCGAGTACGGTTTCTGGCTCGGCGACGCCTTCGCCTCGGGCGGCTCCGCCGGCTACGACCACAAGGGCATGGGGATTACCGCCAAGGGCGCCTGGGTCAGCGTGCAACGGCACTTCCGCGAACGCGGCATCGACGTGCAGAAGGACAACATCAGCGTCATCGGCATCGGCGACATGGCCGGCGACGTGTTCGGCAACGGCCTGCTGATGTCGGACAAGCTGCAACTGGTGGCCGCCTTCAACCACATGCATATCTTCATCGACCCGAACCCGGACGCCGCCAGCAGCTTCGTCGAGCGCCAGCGCCTGTTCAACCTGCCGCGTTCGAGCTGGGCCGACTACGACGCCAAGCTGATCTCCGCCGGCGGCGGGATCTTCCTGCGCAGCGCCAAGAGCATCGCCATCACCCCGGAAATGCAGGCGCGCTTCGACATCCAGGCCGACAGGCTGGCGCCCACCGAGCTGATCCACGCGCTGCTCAAGGCGCCGGTCGACCTGCTCTGGAACGGCGGTATCGGCACCTACGTGAAGTCGAGCAAGGAAACCCACGCCGATGTCGGCGACAAGGCCAACGACGGTCTGCGCGTCGACGGCCGCGAGCTGCGCGCGAAGGTGGTGGGCGAGGGCGGCAACCTGGGCATGACCCAACTGGCGCGGGTCGAGTTCGGCCTGCACGGCGGTGCCAACAACACCGATTTCATCGACAACGTCGGTGGCGTGGACTGCTCCGACCATGAGGTCAACATCAAGATCCTGCTCAACGAAGTGGTGCAGGCCGGCGACATGACCGAGAAGCAGCGCAACGCGCTGCTGGTGAAGATGACCGACGCGGTCGGCGCCCTGGTGCTGGGCAACAACTACAAGCAGACCCAGGCGCTGTCCCTGGCGCAACGCCGCGCCCGCGAGCGGATCGCCGAATACAAGCGGCTGATGGGCGACCTCGAGGCGCGCGGCAAGCTCGATCGCGCCCTGGAGTTCCTGCCTTCCGACGAGGAACTGGCGGAACGCATCAGTGCCGGCCAGGGGCTGACCCGCGCCGAGCTGTCGGTGCTGATCTCCTACAGCAAGATCGACCTCAAGGAATCGCTGCTGAAATCGCTGGTGCCGGACGACGACTACCTGACCCGCGACATGGAGACCGCCTTCCCGGCATTGCTGGCGGAGAAGTTCGGCGACGCCATGCGCCGCCATCGCCTGAAGCGCGAGATCGTCAGCACGCAGATCGCCAACGACCTGGTCAACCACATGGGCATCACCTTCGTGCAGCGCCTGAAGGAGTCCACCGGCATGAGCGCGGCCAACGTCGCCGGGGCCTACGTGATCGTTCGCGACGTGTTCCACCTGCCGCACTGGTTCCGCCAGATCGAGAACCTCGACTACCAGGTGCCCGCTGATATCCAGCTGACCCTGATGGACGAACTGATGCGTCTCGGTCGCCGCGCCACCCGCTGGTTCCTCCGCAGCCGCCGCAACGAGCTGGACGCGGCGCGCGACGTGGCCCACTTCGGCCCGCGCATCGCCGCCCTCGGCCTGAAGCTCAACGAGCTGCTCGAAGGGCCGACCCGCGAGCTGTGGCAGGCGCGCTACCAGACCTACGTCGACGCCGGCGTACCGGAACTGCTGGCACGCATGGTGGCCGGCACCAGCCACCTGTATACGCTGCTGCCGATCATCGAGGCGTCCGACGTGACCGGCCAGGACACCGCGGAAGTGGCCAAGGCCTATTTCGCCGTGGGCAGCGCGCTGGACCTTACCTGGTACCTGCAACAGATCACCAACCTGCCGGTGGAGAACAACTGGCAGGCGCTGGCCCGCGAGGCGTTCCGCGACGACCTCGACTGGCAGCAGCGGGCGATCACCGTCTCGGTGTTGCAGATGCAGGACGGACCGAAGGAGGTCGAGGCTCGCGTCGGCCTGTGGCTGGAACAACACCTGCCGCTGGTCGAGCGCTGGCGGGCGATGCTGGTCGAACTGCGTGCCGCGTCGGGTACCGACTACGCCATGTACGCCGTGGCCAACCGCGAGCTGATGGACCTGGCGCAGAGCAGCCAGCACGGTGTCTGCATCCCCTGATGCGAGCGGACTGACGGCAAGCAAGAGCCCCGCCTGAGTGCGGGGCTCTTTCATTCTGGCGCGGCGAAAACCTGCGGTGTTTGCGGTGGCTGAGGCGCTGCGCGGCGACAAATGTCCGGCGCCCGGCGTTAGCCTGGAAAGGACAACCTGACTCACAGATTTAATAAATATTTAGTTATTAGAAAATCTATTGATAGGTTCATATGGATCTATGACTTCTCCGCTTCGTATGCCTTGGCCGGGATCCTGTCGATCGCATAAACCCCCGGCAGCCCGTACTTCCTTCCCCGCCCGGTGAGTTTTCCGATGACGTCGCGGCGGTCACGCGGGAGGCAAGAACAGGCAAAAGGACACTATTTCGCCATGGGTGTGTCTAAAAATTGACAGTTCCCGCTTAAAAAATTAGCAATTAGCATATTTAGTCATTAGATTGACGTTAATCGCCTGCGGCTGCTTTGGCCGTGCCCGCACTGTCAGGGATTCGACGTTGCCATCGGAAACCGCATCCATGCTCCCGACCTGCCGCTTCGGTCGGTATCGACCTTGCCGCGTAGGCTGGGCATGCGGTTCAGCAAGAAAGGAATCGCCGTGCTGCGTCTGCCGTCCTGCCGTAACACCCTTCGACCCATCGAACGCCCGCTCGCCTGGCTTGCCGGCCTGGCGCTGGCGCTTTGTGCCGGCGCTGCCGCAGGGGCTGCCGGCGGGCCGTCCAGCGTGGCGTTCTGGTACGCCGAGCGGCCGCCGCTGGCCGAGCTTTCCCAGTTCGACTGGGTGGTGCTCGAAGCGGCGCACCTCAAGCCGGCCGATGTCGGGTATCTGAAAGAGCAGGGCAGCACGCCCTTCGCCTATCTGTCGGTCGGCGAGTTCGACGGCGACGCCGCCGCCATCGCCGATAGCGGCCTGGCCCGGGGCAAGAGCGCGGTCCGCAACCAAGCCTGGAACAGCCAGGTAATGGACCTCGCCGCGCCGAGTTGGCGGGCGCACCTGCTCAAGCGCGCCGCGGAGCTGCGCAAACAGGGCTACGCCGGCCTGTTCCTCGATACCCTGGACAGCTTCCAGCTACAGGCCGAGGAGCGCCGCGAGGGCCAGCGCCGGGCGCTGGCCAGTTTCCTCGCCCAGCTGCATCGCCAGGAGCCGGGCCTCAAGCTGTTTTTCAATCGCGGTTTCGAAGTGCTGCCGGAGTTGCCCGGCGTCGCGTCGGCGGTGGCCGTGGAGTCGATCCATGCCGGTTGGGACGCCGCTGCCGGGCAATACCGCGAGGTGCCCCAGGACGATCGCGATTGGCTGAAGGGTCACCTGGATGCCCTGCGCGCCCAGGGCATGCCCATCGTCGCCATCGACTACCTGCCGCCGGAGCGGCGCGACGAGGCGCGCGCGCTCGCTGCGCGCCTGCGTAGCGAAGGCTACGTGCCGTTCGTCAGCACCCCGGCGCTGGACTACCTGGGGGTGAGCGACGTCGAGGTGCAACCGCGGCGCATCGCGCTGCTCTACGATCCGCGCGAGGGCGACCTGACCCTGAGCCCCGGCCACGTCTACCTCGGCGGCCTGCTCGAATACCTCGGTTATCGGGTCGACTACCTGCCCACCGACCAGCCGCTGCCCGAACGTCCGCTGAGCGGTCTCTACGCCGGGGTGGTGACCTGGATGACCAGTGGACCGCCGCTGGCCAGCGACGCCTTCGACAACTGGGTCGCTGCGCGTCTCGACGAAAAGGTGCCGGTGGCGTTCCTCGCCGGCCTGCCTACCGAGAACGACGGTCTGTTGCAGCGCCTGGGGATTCGCCGACTGTCGCAGAAACTCAAGGTCAAGCCGAGCACCGAGACCCACGACCAGGCGCTGCTGGGCGCCTTCGAGGCGCCGCTGGTGATCCGGATCCGCGACCTGCCGGCGCTCACCGTACTCGACCCGGCGCGGGTGGCCCCGGCGCTCAAGCTCAAGGGCGACGGCAAGGAGTACGTGCCGGTGGCGACCGCCGACTGGGGCGGCTTCGCCCTGGCGCCCTATGTGCTGGAGGAGGGTAGCGAGCACCGGCGCTGGATCCTCGATCCGTTCGCCTTCCTGCGCAAGGCCTTGCGTCTTGTGCCGCTGCCGAGTCCCGACGCGACCACCGAGAATGGCCGGCGCATCGCCACCGTGCACATCGATGGCGACGGCTTCGTCTCCCGTGCCGAGGTGCCCGGCAGTCCCTATGCCGGCCAGCAGGTGCTGGAGGACTTCATCAAGCCCTATCCGTTCCTCACCTCGGTCTCGGTGATCGAAGGCGAGGTCGGGCCGAAGGGCATGTACCCGCACCTGGCCAGGGAGCTGGAGCCGATCGCCCGGCGCATCTTCGCCGACGACAAGGTCGAGGTCGCCAGCCATACCTTCAGCCATCCGTTCTTCTGGCAGCCGCAACTGGCCGAGCAGGGCGAGAACTTCGAGGCCCAGTATGGCTACAAGATGGCCATCCCGGGCTACGACAAGGTCGACTTCGTACGCGAGGTGATCGGGGCCCGCGACTACATCGAGCAGCGCCTGACCACCCCGCGGAAGCCGGTGAAGATGATCTTCTGGTCCGGCGACGCGCTGCCCGACACCGCCACCATCAAGCTCGCCTACGACGCCGGGCTGATGAACGTCAACGGCGGCAATACCGCGCTGACCCGGGCCTTTCCCTCGCTGACCGGACTCTACCCGCTGATCCGGCCCACCCGCGGCGGCGTGCAGTACTACGCGCCGATCATCAACGAGAACGTCTACACCAATCTCTGGCAGGGGCCGTACTACGGCTTCCGCGGCGTCATCGATACCTTCGCCCTGACCGACAGCCCGCGCCGCCTGCGCGGCCTGCACCTGTACTACCACTTCTATTCGGGGACCAAGCAGGCCTCGATCCGCACCATGCACCAGATCTACGCGGCGATGCAGGCGGAGCATCCGTTGTCGCTGTGGATGAGCGACTACATCCCGCGCCTGGAAGGCCTGCATCGCGCCAGCCTGGCCAAGCGTGCCGATGGCAGCTGGCAGTTGCGCGGCTTCGCCGCCTTGCGCACGGTGCGCCTGGACCCGGCGCTGGGTTGGCCGGACCTCGCTCGCTCCACGGGAGTCGCGGGCGTGCGCGACCTGCCCCAGGGGCGCTATGTACACCTGAGTGCGGCGAATGCGCGCCTGGTCCTGCGCGACAGCCGCGATCCGCGGCCGGCGCTGGAGGAGGCCAACCTGCCGCTGAAGCACTGGCGCTACCGCGACGATGGCCGCGTCGAGTTCGCCTTCGCCGGGCACCTGCCATTGCGCCTGGTGGTGCGCGCGGCGGGCGATTGCCGGCTGAGCGCGGCCGGCAAGGCCTTCCCGGGAAAGGCCGGCAACGGCCTGTGGACGTTCGAGTTGCCGATGGAGCAGGTGCGCGATGGCCAACTCGTCTGCCGCTGACAAGCATCCCCAGGCGCGCCTGCTGAATCCCTGGGCCCTGCTGCCGGTCGCTCTCGGGGTGGCGCTGGTGCTGTGGCTGACCTTCAACAGCGAAGAGGTATTCATGCCCAGCGGCGATGGCGAGCCCGACGCGGTCTCGGTGAACTACGCCGAACTGCTGTTGCAGGCGCACCCGGAGAACGACGCGCTGCGCCTGACCCTGATCGACCTGCTGGTCAAGCTCGGCGACTTCGAGCAGGCGCGTCATCACCTCGCCCGTCTGCGCGGCAAGGACCGCCTGGCAACGCCGTTCTACGAGGTGGAACTGGACATCCTTGGCGCCCTGGCCAGGCCCGAGGGCATGGATGAGGAGCAGACGCGCCGATTGCTGGAGCGCCTGCGCAAGATCGAGCATGTTTCGTTGAACGACGCCATGCTCGAACGACTTGCCCGTCATGCCCTGGCCCTGGACGCGCCGGACCTGGCGGCGCGGACCTTTGCCGAACTGGCCGGCCGCGACCCGCAGGGCCGGCAGCGCTGGCTGGACGAGGCGGCGCGCTGGTACCTGGCTTCCGGCGAGCCGCTGCCGGCGGCGGACATCCAGCGGCAACTGGCCGAAGCGCAAACCGAGCCGGCGAAGCGCCTGGCCTATCTGCGCCAGGCCTTCGCCAGTCTGCTCGCTGGCGAGCGCGGCGAACAGGCGGCGTTGTTGCTGGACGAGCGGCTGGACGCCTTGCCGGAGGATGAGTCAACCCTGGCCTGGCTCGCCGAGGGCGTACGCGCCGCCGAAGGCAGCCAGCGCTACGACCTGGCCGAACGCTTCATCCGGCGCTGGCGCGAATTGCGCCCCGAGGACCATGAGGCGCTGGCCGCCGACCTGCGCCTGAACATGGCCGCCGGGCGGATCGAGCGGGCCTGGGAGGTCGGCCGGGAGCTGCTGGCCCTGCGCCCGGAGGACAGGACGCTGCTGGCCGATCTCGCGCGCCTTGGCGAATGGACCGGCAACGGCCCGCAGGCCCTGGGCCTGTGGAAGCAACTGCTGGCCGGCGCCGATGACCCGGCCCTGCGCGAGCATGCCTGGCGCCTGTCGCTGCAGATGTTCGATTTCGACAGCGCCATCGAGCTGCTGGCGCCCATCGGTGCGCAGCGACAGATGACCGACGAGGAACTCGATGCGCTGGTCTACAGCCATGAAACCCGCGGCACGCCGGAAGAGGGCGAGGCATGGCTGCGCGGCTACGTGCAGGTTTATCCGAAACAGCGCCTGGCCTGGCAGCGCTTGCAGCAGATCCTCGAACACACCCAGCAGTTGCAGGAAGAGACCGGGGTCTGGGCGCGGATGGCCCGGCATTTCCCGCTGAGCGTCAAGGAACGCATGCAGTGGGCGGAAACCCACTGGAACCTGTTCGATCCGCGCCAGGCCTGGAAGGTCCTCGCCGGCGTGGATACCCGCGCGATCCGCGAGCCGGAGTTCTGGCGCCTGCGCGCGGCGCTGGCCTGGGCCCTGGAGCAGGACGACGATGCCCGCGCCGCCTACGAGCGCATGCTGGCCCTGGACATCCGCCTGAACAGCAGCGACGAGGACCAGTTGATCGCCCTGTACCGGGACAGCAATCCGCAGCAGGCCTTGCAGGTGCTTATCGGCAGTTGGCAGCGCAGCCGCGATCCGCGGCGCCTGGCCAGCGCCCTGCAACTGGCGGAGAACCTCCACGACTGGCCGGCCCTGAAGAGCCTGCTGGCCGAGGCCGAAGGCCTGCCGGAAGCGCAGGGCAGCCCCTATTACTGGGTGGCCAGGGCGCGGTTGGCGGAACAGGAAGGCCATGGCGACGTCGCCGAGCGCCTGTACCGGGAAGCCCTGGTGCGTTTCCCCGGCGAGAACCTGGTGCGCGAACGCCTGCTCTGGTTCTACATCGACCGTGGCCGTCGCGACAGCCTGGCGCCCCTGTTGGCGCAGTGGCATGGCCTGGCGCTGCGGGACAGCACGCTGTGGCTGCCGTTCGCCAGCGCCAGCCTGCTGCTCGAGCGTAACGATCAGGCGCTGGCCTGGTTCCGCCTGTACCTCAAGTCCAATCCCAACGACTGGCTGGTGCAGGCCGCCTACGCCGACGCGCTGGATGCCAGCGGCTACCAGGACAAGGCCCTGCGCCTGCGCCGGCAACTGCTCCGGCGGCTCGACCGCGAGGCGGTCAGGGCCACCCCGGACAGCTTCGCCGCCTACCTGCGCCTGCTCGCCGTGGCCCAGGGGCCGCTGCTCGCCCAGGGCGAGGCGCGGCGGGCCTGGAATGGCGAGCCGGCGATGCTGCAGCTGTGGTTCGAGCAGTTCCTCGACCAGCTCGCCGCCACCAACCAGGAGCCGCTGAAGGATGACTGGCTGGCCTGGGCGCGCGGCCGGGGCCTGAAGATCGGGCGCAACGAAGAGATCCAGGCCGCCCTGCGCAGCCAGAATCGCGCCGCCCTGCAACGCCTGCTGGAGCGCGACGAGCTGGATCCGGCGCAGCGGGTCGAGGCGCTGGTGCGTCTCGGCCATGGCGGCGAAGCGCTGGGCGAGGCCCTGGGCGCACTGGGCGACGGCCACTCGCGCGACAACCGCGAGCAGCTGCGGCGGCAGGCGGCGGAAATCCTCGAACGCACGCCCCAGGGCCTGCAACTGGGTTGGAACAAGCGCGACTTCGGCGGTCTCGACTTCAAGGGGCCGACGCTGCGCGCGGCGCGCCACCTCGGCGACGACTGGTACGCCGATCTCGAACTGGGCAGTGGCCGCTATCACGGCGATGCGCTGGATAGCTCGCTCCTCGGTAGCGAACGCAACGCCAGGCTGACGTTGCGGCGCGAACTGGCCGATGGCTTCGCCGCGGCGACGCTCGATGGCAGTTGGCGCGACGACGAGGACCGCCACGGCCTGGGCCTGCTGCGCAACTGGCGGCTGAGTGCGCGCGACGAACTGGAAGCGGGCCTCGACTGGCACCGCGAGACCGACGAGACCGGCCTGATGCGCGCCCTCGGCATGCGCGACAGCCTACGGCTCGGCGGCCGCCACACCCTCAGCGGGCGCGACCAGTTGAGCTGGTCGCTGGCGCACAACCGCTTCTCCACCCGCCAGGGCGACGACCTCGGCAACGGCGAGGCGCTGTCCCTGGAGTGGGCCCACACACTGTTCTTCGATGGCCCGGCCTGGCAACTGCGCGGCGGCATCGACTACCAGCGCAATCGCCTGGAGAACCGCGTGCCGGACGACCTGCTGGCGGCCCATGGCGGTGCGCTGGCGCTCGATGGCGCGCGCAGCCAGGACCTGCTGCAGGACCGCTACGGCCAGGTCTACCTCGGCAGCACCTGGCGCCGTGGCTTCCCTGGCGCGCTGAACCGCAGCCGTCCGCAATACACCTGGATCGTCGACACCCTGGCCGGCTGGCAGTGGACAGAGAAGGAGTTCAACTACGGCATCGATCTCGGCATCGGCATGGAGCTGCTGGGCGATGACGAACTGGCGTTCACCTTCGGCTACCAGTCGGCTCCCCAGGGCGGCGGCGGCGATGCCGGCGGCACGCTCGGGGTGACCTACAGCACGCGCTTCGGCCGCTGAGCGCGGCCCGGATACGGAATTCAACAGGAGGAACACAACATGCAATCCATCCGCTGCCTGGCTCTCGCGGCCGTCGCCCTGTTCATGGCGGGCTGCTCCAGCTTCACCAGCGAAAGCGCTACGCCGCTGGCGCGCGGCGCGCAGTGGGGCCTGGTGCCGCTGCTCAATTACTCCCAGGCGCCGCAGGCCGGCGAGCGTGCCGAGCAGATCCTGCTCAGCGTGCTGGCCGAGGAGGGTGTGCGGCCGCGCCTGTACCCGGCGCAGCCGCAAGGCGACCTGCAACTGGTCGACGACCGCGAGCGCCAGCAGCGCGCGCTGGACTGGGCACGCCAGCAGAAGCTGGCCTACGTGGTCACCGGCAGCGTCGAGGAGTGGCAGTACAAGAACGGCCTCGACGGCGAGCCGGCGGTGGGCGTCAGCCTGCAGGTGCTGGAGCCGGCCTCCGGGCGGGTGCTCTGGAGCACCAGCGGGGCGCGCGCCGGCTGGTCCCGGGAAAGCCTGGCGGGCGCCGCGCAGAAAGTCCTGCGCGAGCTGGTCGGCGACCTGCGGCTCGAGTGACGGCGATGTCCGCGCACAAGGATTTCACCCTCGCACCGCGCGCCAGCGGCAGTGTCTCCTGGGTCGAGACGCTGGTCATCAGCGCGCTCGCGCTGGGCCTGGGCTGGTGGTTCAGCCCGGACGACCCGCTGCAGGTCAACGCCACCTTTCCCTGGGTGATCCTCGCGCCCCTGTTGCTGGGCATGCGCTACGGCTTCGTCCGCGGGTTGGCCAGCGCGGCGCTGCTGGTGGCGGCGCTGTTCGCGTTTCGCGTCCAGGGCGTCGAGGCCTATGCCCAGGTACCGGCGGCCTTCATCGTCGGCGTGCTGCTCTGCGCCATGTTGGTGGGCGAGTTCCGCGACATCTGGGAACGCCGCCTGGAGCGCCTGGAGCTGGCGAACGAGTACCGCCAGTTGCGCCTCGACGAATTCACCCGCGCCCATCACATCCTGCGCATCTCCCACGATCGCCTGGAGCAGCGGGTCGCCGGCAACGACCAGAGCCTGCGCAGTTCGCTGCTCGGTCTGCGACAACTGCTGCGCGAGCTGCCGGGCGATGAGGCACCGCTCGATGCGCTGGCGGAAACCGTGCTGGCGCTGCTGGCCCAGTACGGTTCGCTGCGCATCGCCGGACTCTACCGGGTACGCCACGACCGCACCCCGGAGCCGCAACCCTTGGCGACGCTCGGCGAGATGCCGGTGCTGGACGCCGACGACCTGCTGGTGCGCACCTGCCTGGAGCGCGGCGAACTGGTCAGCGTGCGCCAGGAACTGCTGGAGCGCGGCGAGCAGCGTGCGCACAGCGCGCTGCAGGTGTGCGTGCCGCTGGTCGACACCGATGGGCGGATCCTCGCCCTGCTGGCGGTGGAGCAGATGCCGTTCTTCGTCTTCAACGAACGTACCTTCAGCCTGCTGGCGATCCTCGCCGGGCACATCGCCGACTTGCTGCAGAGCGACCGTCGCGCACTGCAACTGGCCGACATCGACGCCCAGCGCTTCTCCCAGTACCTCAAGCGCTCCCTGCTGGACGCCCGCGACCATGGATTGCCGGCCTGCCTGTATGCCTTCGAGTTGACCGATGCGCGCTACGGCGAAGAGGTCCAGCGTCTGCTGGAAGGCAGCCAGCGTGGCCTCGACGTGCAGTTGCGACTGCGCAACGACGAGGGCCGGCGGGTCCTGCTGGTGTTGTTGCCGCTGACTTCCGCCGAAGGCTCCCAGGGGTATCTGCAGCGCCTGAGGATTCTCTTCGCCGAACGCTTCGGCCAGGCCCGCGAGCTGGAGTCGCTGGGCGTGCGCATCCGCCAGTACGAACTGGACGCCGGCAACGATCGCCAGGCGCTGGGACATTTCCTTTTCAACGAGTGCGGCCTGAATGATCAGCAAGTGGCTGTTTAGCGGCGCCTTCCTGTTCGAGCTGAGCAGTTGGGCGAGCGTCTTCGCCGACCTGCCGTTCGGTCAGGCGCTGGCGCTCTACCTGTTCGCCCACGGCCTGGGCAGCGCGCTGCTGTGCGTCGGCGTATGGCTGCTGCTGCCGCGGCGCTACAAGTTCCCGCTGCCGTGGAGCCCGCTGTTCCTCTTCAGCCTGGCCTTCTTCGTGCCGCTGATCGGGGCGGTCGGCGTCGCTGCGGCGGTATTCCCGGCGCTGTACCTGCCGCGCCAGCGTGGCGAGCAGGCCTGGCAGGCGATGGGCGTCCCCGAGCTGCCGTTCCGGCCGAAGGAAAAGCGCCTCGACATGATGTTCAGCGACGGCGGTCTGCAGGACGTCCTGCGCCATGCGCCGGACCCGAACCAGCGGCTCACGGCGATCTTCGCCACCCGGCGGATGCCCGGCAAGGAGGCGATCCCGATCCTCAAGCTGGCCCTGCGCGACCCCGCCGACGACGTCCGCCTGCTGGCCTACTCGATGCTCGACCAGAAGGAAAGCCGGATCAACCAGCGCATCGAGGCCGCCCTCGGCCGCCTCGCCGGCGCCACGCCGGCGCGACGCGGCGCGCTGCACGGGACCCTGGCGCGCTGGTACTGGGAACTGGCCTACCTGGGGTTGGCCCAGGGCAGCGTACTGGAGCACATCCTCGAGCAGGCGCGCGAGCATACCGACCAGGCGCTGCGCGGCACACCCTCGGCCGACCTGCATCTGCTGGCCGGACGCATCGCCCTCGAACAAGGCCGCCTGGAGGATGCCGGGCACGCCCTCCAGGCCGCCGAGGAGGCGGGAATCGATAGCGCCCAGCTGGCGCCGTTCCGCGCCGAGGTGGCGTTCTTCCAGCGGCGCTACCGGGACATCCCCCGGCTTCTCGCCGGAATGCCCGACGACATGCTGCAACGGCCGCCCTTCGCGGCCCTGGCGAGATACTGGACATGACCGAACACACCGCTCCGACGGCGCCCGTCGCCGATGTCTGCCTGCTGCTGGAGGGCACCTGGCCCTATGTCCGCGGCGGCGTCTCCAGCTGGGTCAACCAGTTGATCCTCGGTCTCCCCGACCTGACCTTCTCGGTGTTCTTCATCGGCGGCCAGAAGGATGCCTACGGCAAGCGCCACTACCCGATCCCGGACAATGTGCTGCACATCGAGGAACACTTCCTGGAAACCGCCTGGAGTTCGCCGAACCCGCAGACGCGACAGGGCAGTAGCGAGACCGAAAAGGCGTTGCGCGATCTGCACCGTTTCTTCCACTACCCGGAGACGCCGGACGTGGAGGAGGGCGACGCGCTGCTCGACCTGCTCGCCGAGGGCCGCATCGGCCGCGAGGACTTTCTCCACAGCAAGGCCAGCTGGGAGGCGATCACCGCAGGCTACGAGCGCTATTGCACCGATCCGTCCTTCGTCAATTACTTCTGGACCCTGCGCTCGATGCAGGCGCCGGTGTTCATGCTCGCCGAGGCGGCCCGGCGGATGCCGCGGGCGCGCATGCTGCACTCGATCTCCACCGGCTACGCCGGCCTGCTGGGCTGCATCCTGCAACGTCGCTGGGGCTGCCGCTACCTGCTCAGCGAGCACGGCATCTACACCAAGGAGCGCAAGATCGACCTGGCCCAGGCCAACTGGATCGCGGAGAACCCCGACGAGCAGCTGAGTACCGGACTGGATGCCGAGGTCAGCTACATCCGTCGCTTGTGGATCCGCTTCTTCGAGCGTGTCGGCCTGCTCACCTATCGCGCCGCCAATCCGATCGTCGCCCTCTACGAAGGCAACCGCCAGCGCCAGGTACTCGATGGCGCCGAGCCACGGCGCACCCGGGTGATCCCCAACGGCATCGACCTCGATGCCTGGGCCGGCGCCCTCGAACGGCGGCCGCCGGGGATTCCGCCGGTGGTCGGGCTGGTCGGCCGGGTAGTGCCGATCAAGGACGTGAAGACCTTCATCCGCGCCATGCGCGGGGTGGTCAGCGCGATGCCGGAGGCGGAGGGCTGGATCGTCGGTCCGGAGGAGGAAGACCCGGACTATGCCAGCGAATGCCGCAGCCTGGTGGCCAGCCTCGGCCTGCAGGACAAGGTGAAGTTCCTCGGTTTCCGTCGGATCGGCGAGGTCCTGCCGCAACTCGGCCTGATGGTCCTCACCTCGATCAGCGAAGCGCAGCCGCTGGTGATCCTCGAAGCCTGGGCTGCCGGCGCCCCGGTGGTGAGCAGCGACGTCGGCTCCTGCCGCGAACTGATCGAAGGCGCCGACGCCGAAGATCGCGCCCTGGGCCGCGCCGGGGAGGTGGTGGCGATCGCCGACCCGCAGGCCACTTCGCGGGCGATCCTCGCCCTGCTGCGCAATCCGCAGCGCTGGCAGGCGGCCCAGGCGGTCGGCCTGCAACGGGTCGAACGCTACTACACCGAGGCGCTGATGCTCGGACGTTACCGCGGGCTGTACCGCGAAGCCACGGAGATTGCATGACATGGCCGGCATCGGCTTCGAACTGCGGAAGATCCTTTCCCGCGATTCCTATACGGCGACCCTGCGGGCCTATCTCTACGCCGGGCTGATCAGCTCCGGTCCCTGGGTGCTGTCGATCGTCAGCGTGATGCTGATCGGCGTGCTGAGCCTCGGCGTGGTGGTGCCGGACGTGCTGGTCCGGCAGTTCCTGATCACGGTGACCTACCTGATGGCGCTGTCGCTGATCTTCACCGGGGGACTGCAACTGTTCTTCACCCGCTTCATTTCCGATCGCCTGTTCGAGCGCAAGCACGAGGCGATCCTGCCCAACCTGGTGGGTGTGCTGTTGCTGGTGACGTTGGCGGCGGGCCTGCTCTCGGCGATATTGCTGGCGACCCTGTTCGATGAGCCGTTCGCCTACCGCCTGCTGGTGATGGCCAACTTCGTGGTGCTCTGCAACCTGTGGCTGGTGATCATCTTCCTGTCGGGAATGAAGGCCTACAAACGCATCCTGCTGGTGATGTTCATCGGCTACGCGCTGATGGTCGCCTGTGCCTACCTGCTGCGTTTCATGCAGATGGACGGCCTGCTGCTGGCATTGCTGATCGGCCACGCCAGCCTGCTGTTCGTCTTCCTCTACGACATCCTCCGCGAGTACCCGGCCAGGCGCATGGTGGCCTTCGACTTCCTCGACCGCCGGCAGGTCTTCGTCAGCCTGCTGCTGACCGGCCTCTGCTACAACCTGGGCATCTGGATCGACAAGTTCATCTTCTGGTTCAACCCATCCACCTCGGACCTGGTGATCGGCCCGCTGCGCGCCTCGATCCTCTACGACCTGCCGATCTTCCTCGCCTACCTGTCGATCATTCCCGGCATGGCGGTGTTCCTGGTGCGCATCGAGACCGACTTCGCCGAGTGGTACGAGCGGGTCTACGAGGCGATCCGCGGCGGCGAGACCCTGCAGCACATCGGCCTGCTCAAGGAGCAGATGATCCTCGCCATCCGCCAGGGCCTGCTGGAAATCTGCAAGGTGCAGGGGCTGGCGGTGGTCCTGCTGTTCCTGCTGGCGCCGCAACTGCTCGGCTGGCTGGGAATTTCCCGCTACTACCTGCCGCTGTTCTACATCGACCTGATCGGGGTGAGCATCCAGGTAGTGTTCATGGCCTTGCTCAACGTCTTCTTCTACCTGGACAAGCGCCGCATCGTCCTCGAACTCTGCGTGCTGTTCGTGATCGTCAACGGCGTCCTGACCTTCGTCAGCCTGCTGCTCGGGCCGAGCTTCTTCGGCTACGGCTTCACCCTGTCGCTGCTGGTCTGCGTGCTGGTCGGGCTGTACCGCCTGACCACCGCGCTGGACGACCTGGAGTACGAGACCTTCATGCTCAATCGCTGAGGGGTTTCGCCGGCGGCAGGGTCTTTCAGAAAGGGCCGATTCACCCGGTTGAATCGGCCCCTTTTTTTGCTTCCTCGATGCGTTTTTGCAGCTTCTGCATATCCACCAGGCGTTGCGTACCGAAGGTTCGCATCGGCAGGTCGCCGCTCTCTATCCAGGCATAGAGCAGGTCCGGCCGGTCGCTGAGGCCGGTCAGGAAGGCGAAACGCATCAGGGTTATATAGCGGGGGCATTCGGCGAAACCCTCTTGGGGGAGTTCTTCCACTTTCATCAGGCGTCCTGCACCATGGTCCGATGTTGGAGGGGAACCCTCGGTCTAGAGGGCTTGGATTCATATTGATCTACTAACAGTTAGTGAATCAATATGCATAGGGAACCATCAGACGCGGACTACACATGGTAAAGAATCGACGTTTGTTCACTGCTGGCAAGCGCTTGCGCGCCCTGCGCGAGCTGATGGGCTTGAGCCGTCCGCAGTTCGCCGAGTTGGTGGGGATGACGGCCAAGCGCCTGGAGAACATCGAGAACGAACTGCAGCGCATGCACGACGAGGACTTCGAGAAGGTCTGCGGAACCTTCCCGGAGTTCAGCGACTGGATCGCCTATGAAGGCAGCATCGAGCCGCAGTCGATCGCCTGGAAGGTCGCCGACTCGGCGCAGGCGGCCGCGGTCTACCTGGTGGAGCGCAACCCGGTGCTGCTGGAGCGGCACGGCATCGACATGCAGGCCTGGCGCGAACGCCACCGTGAGATACGCGAGGCGCTGCTGGCGGCGGAACAGGCGCCGGAGGCGGAGCCGGCGCCCCTGCAAGAGCCGCCGGAACCCAGGCGCCAGCGGAAGAGGAAAACGCCCGCGAGCGGCAAGGGCGACTGAGGCGCATCGCGCCAGAAACGAAGGGAAGTATCTGTACATGGTCTATGTAGTGAGGAAGCGCTGCCTGTTTCGCGCCGGCGAGCGCCTGTTCGGGTTGCGCGGGCTGACGGGGTTGAACCGACCGCAGTTTTCCGAGGTGGTCGGCATGGATCCCAAACGCCTTGAGAACATCGAGAGTGGCCGGCAGCGCATGCACGACGAGGATTTCGAGAAGGTCTGCGGGACCTTTCCGGAGTTCAGCGACTGGATCGCCTATGAAGGCAGCATCGAACCGCAGTCGATCGCCTGGAAGATCGCCGAGGCCGCCCAGGAAGCGGCGGTCTATCTGGTGGAGCGCAACCCCGAGCTGCTCGAACTCCACGGCCTCGACGTGCCGGCCTGGCGCGAGAAGCATCGGGAAATCCTCAAGAAGCTGCGCAAGCGGGAACTGTCGCCGCCACCCGAAAAACCACCGAAACCCAGGCGCAAGCGCAAGCCGAGAAGCAACCTGCCCACACCCACCGACGGTACCTGAGACCGGCTCCCTCTCCCCAGCCCTCTCCCGCAAGCGGGAGAGGCAACGGGGCTCCCGAAGCCCAGCGGTAGGGCGAATAACGCGCAGCGTTATCCGCCGTCAGCCCCAGGTGGGCCTCAGAACACCACTCCTACCGGATAGACGAAGGCGTTCACGTCGTAGAACGGCGTGCGCTGGTAGAACCATTGCAGGCGCGCCTGCGGATCGGCGGCGAAGGCCTTGTCCTCGCGCAGGCGTTTGTCGAAGGCGGACTTCAGCGCCGGGTCTTCCGCCAGCATCTTGCGCGCCATCGGCTCCATCACGTATTCCTCCGGCTCCTCGGCGGCCACCAGGGTGGAATTGAAGAAGCCCCAGGACCAGAACGAATCCGGACTCTGCGGTTGCAGCAGGTCGATGGCCAGGACGCCCAGCGGCTGGGCGGTGTCGATCGACAGCGAGCCGGCCGGGAAGGTCTGCAAGCGCTGGAACGGCTTCGGCGTGCCGCTGACCAGCAGGCGACCTTCGTAGCCCGGAATCCGGTTGCCTTGCACGCGATCCGGTTCGAAGCCATCGGCGAGCTTGATGTCGTCCATGCGGTACAGGGTCACGGCGATTTCGGTCGGACGTTCCAGGGTGGTGTAGCGGATACCGTGGGCCTTGATCCGGGCGATCACTTCGTGCCACTGCGCCGGGACGATGAAACGCTGGGGACGCGGCACCACCAGGTCGGGTACGCCGTTGTCGGTCACCGGTAGTTTCAGCGTCTTCGGCCGGTTGCTCCAGACGATGGTGCGGGCCCCGGTGACCGGCGATTGCTCGTAGCGGTAGTCGCCGACCACGAACGGCGTCTCGGCGGCCTCGCCCGGCTTCCAGGTGAGGATCACCTCCTTCTGCCGCAGCAGGCGCTCGCGGTCGCTGGCGATGGCCTGGCGCAGGCTGGCGGCCTGCTCGCCGATCACCTCGAACATCGCCTTGAGCATCACGTAGTTGCCCAGCACCTGGGTCTTGTACGGATGCAGGGCGTGTTGCTCGATGAGGATCGACGGCACGTTGCGGATGTCGCCGTACTGGTTGGAGAAGCGCGCCAGGTCGGTGCGGTAGGGGTAGTAGCCCTGGGTCGGATCCTGGTTGTCGTTCAGGCTGATGCATTCATGGACCATGTGCCCGAGGCTTTCCAGCGCCTGGTACACCGGCTTGCGCATGACCTGGTCCATCCAGGCGCTGCTCGCCGGTGACCAGCCATTGCCGTTGTGGCAGTAGGAGCTGTCGTAGGGATACATGGCGCCGTCGGTGGAGTGAGTGTCGGCGAAGAAGCTCAGTTCGTAGTGGTTGAACACCCAGGCGACGTTGCGGATCTCCGCGCTGTCGAGCTTGGTGAAGTCGCGGTTGAGATTGAGATTGCGGCCGTTCACCCGCCAGCCGGTCTCCCGCGGGCCGTTCTGGTTGATCCGCCCGTAGGCGCTGCGGCGCAGGTCGCCGTCGACGTTGACCACCGGGATGAACAGCAGGTTGATCTTCTCCAGCAGCCCGGCGAGCGGGCGGTCGGCAGCGCTCATGTCGCGCAGCAGCATGAACATGGCGTCCTTGCCGTTGGCCTCGCCGGGATGGATCTCGGCTTCCACCAGCAAGGTCGGCTTGGCGGAGCGCTTCAGGCCGGCGGCGGACTTGTCGGTCTCGGTGGAGGCGGTCACCAGCAGCATCGGGTGACCCTCGGCGCTGCGCTCGGGCAACTCGCGCAAGGCGATGCGGCCGGAGGAGGCGGCTACCAGTTTCTCCAGGTAGGCGCGGGTCTCGCGGTAGTCGCTGGTGCGCTGGAAGTCGCTGCTCTCGGCCTGGGTGATCAAGGGGTCGCCGGGCTTGGCCAGGTAGCGCAGGCTGCCCAGCTTCTGCTCGAACATCGGTGGCAGGATGCGTTGGCGGGCCGCGGCCGGGTAGGCGCTGTCATCGATGTAGGCGGGCGCGTGGGGCAGCTCCGCGTGAGCGGGCAGGGCGCTCGCCAGCAGGACGCCGGCGAGTAGCGAACGGGGTTGGCAAGGGAACACGATGAACCTCCATGTGGATGAGAACGGCCGCGGCGTGGATGGGCTTGCGCGACGCGAGCCACGCGTCGTCGCGCAGCCAGTGCAGTGAAACGCCGGCGGCAGGCATCGGTGTTGACGCCGGGCAAGGCGCGGCGAAGCCGATGGCGAGAGCGCCGCCGGTGGATGGTTCAGGGCTGGGTTTGCAGACCCTTCAGCAGTGCCTGGTGGAAGCGTTCCGGAGCCTGTATCTGCGGGGTATGGCCAAGGTCGGGGAATTCCACCAGGGTCGCCTGGGGAATCCGTCGGGCGGCGTCCTTGCCCAGTTGCGCGTAGTTGCCCAGCCTGGCTTTCAGTTCCGCCGGCGCGGCGTCCTTGCCGATGGCGGTGTTGTCTTTCTCGCCGATCAGCAGCAGGGTCGGCATCTGCAACCGGTCCAGTTCGTAGACCACCGGCTGGGTGAAGATCATGTCGTAGGTCAGCGCCGAGTTCCAGGCCACCGACTCGCGCCCCTTGCCGCGATACATGCCGGCCTGCATCTGTACCCAGCGATCGAACTCGGGGCGCCATTCGCCGGCGTAGTAGGTGGCTTGCTGGTATTGGCGAATGCCTTCGGCGCTGGTCTGCAAGTCGCGCCTGTACCAGTCGTCGACACTGCGCCAGGGCACGCCCAGGGCCTTCCAGTCCTCCAGACCGATGGGGTTGACCAGCACCAGTCGTTCGACCTGCCGCGGGTAGAGCAGGGCGTAGCGGGTAGCGAGCATGCCGCCCATGGAATGGCCGATCACGCTGGCCCGGGCGACGCCGAGCCGTTCCAGCAGGGCGTGGGTGTTGGCTGCCAGTTGCTGGAAGCTGTACTGGTAATGGGCCGGCTTGCTCGACTTGCAGAAGCCGACCTGGTCGACGGCGATCACCCGGTAGCCGGCGTCGGCGAGCACGTCGATGGTGCGCTCCCAGGTCCCGGCGCAGAAATTCTTGCCGTGCATGAGCAGGATGGTGCGGCCGTTGGCTTTCTTCGGCGCGACGTCGAGGTAGGCCATGCTCAGCGGCTGGCCCTGGGAGGTGAAGTCCAGATAGTGCACCGGATAGGCGTAGTCGAAGCCTTCCAGGCGTTCGCCGTAGACCGGCGCCTGGCTGGCCAGCGCCGGCCCGCAGGCGAGGGCGAGACAGAGACTGAGGCGGGGTAGGGACATGCGATCGCTCCTGTGTGGGTCTGCTGGAGGATGCACGTCAGGGCGCGAGCTGGCCAGTCCTGGCCGGTTGCCTACAGTTGCTTCAGATACTTCACCACGTCTGCTGCGCCAGCCGCCCGCAGACCTTCGCCGAGGGCATCGGCGCGTTCGTCGTTGCGGGGCAGCAACAGGCACTCCGGGGTTTCCGGGGTGAACAGGGCGAGTCGCGCATAGGGCAGGCCGGTATCCAGCAGCAGGCTCATGAAGGTCGGCTCGGACCAGGCCTGGGTCGGAATCCGCAGCATGTGGTAGCGCTGTTCCAGTTCGTCCAGCGCGCCGGGCTCCAGTTCGTAGCGTTCCAGGTGTGCCGGCAGCTTCAGTTCCAGTTCGCGGCGGCGGGCGTAGACGATCGCCGCGGCGAAGGCGCAGGCCTGACGTTCGCCCGCCCAGAACAGGCGCTCGCCGTGCCAGGCGGCCTGGCGCAGGCGGATGCTGTCGCCGTTGGTGAAACGCGGCAGGGCCAGGCTCAGGGCCTTGACGAAATCCTTGTAGCTGATGATCCGTACGCCCCGGCAGACCTCGGCCGTGGCCAGGTCTTCCAGGCGTGGGCAAGGTGTCTGGACGAGGATCTCGCGGCTGCATACGCCTTCGATGGTCTTCAGGTCGACCGACTCCAGGGTGGAGTGACTGACCCGCACCAGGCGCTTGAGGACCGTGTGGGCTTCCGCCTTGTCTTCCTGGACCGGGCCGGACAGCGCGCCGCGCGGCAGATCGACCAGGGTGTGCAGGGGCGGTCCGGCCTGCCACCAGACGCTCGGCTCCGGCCGTCGCAATGGCTGGAACGGCAGCTCGAGGGCGGCCGCCCGTTCGCGCAGCTCCCGGCCATCGCTTCGCGCGGCACCCAGGCGCAGGCGGTTGGCGAGTGCGGAAAGGCGACCGGTGAAGGTGCTGTTGCTACGCGAGTTGGAACTCATGATCGACGGAGGGCTCCTCGGGCTCGGCGACCGACGCGGAAAGGGGCGGGAGGGGACGGCGACGGTCCGTCCATTGAAGCACAGGTTCGGGCGTGACATTCAACCGCGTGGTTTGTGGCAAGCTGTCGTGGTTCATTCAAGCGGGGGGCTCCATGCCCGGTCTCATCATGGATATCGCCCTGTCCGGCGAACGCCTGCAGGCCATCTACGGCGGCAGGGCCAATCGGGTCCTGCTGCGCAGCCGCGACGGTCGCCGGGTGAACCTGCCGGCCCATCACCTGCGTCCGTTCATCGGCCACGATGGCGTGCATGGCACGTTCCGCCTCGATTTCAGCGAGGATGGCCGCCTGCTGGCGCTGCAACGCCTCGCCTGAGCGGGTGCTCGACGGCTATAATCGGCACCCTTCATTCTGCCGACCGATACCCGACCATGTACACCCTGGCCCGCCAGCTGCTGTTCAAACTGTCCCCGGAAACCTCCCACGAACTGTCCATCGACCTGATCGGGGCCGGCGGTCGCCTGGGCCTGAACCGCCTGCTGACGCCCGAGCCGGCCAGCCTGCCGGTCTCTGTGCTGGGCCTGGAGTTTCCCAATCCGGTGGGGCTGGCCGCGGGCCTGGACAAGAACGGCGACGCCATCGACGGGTTCGGCCAGCTCGGTTTCGGCTTCATCGAGATCGGCACCGTCACTCCGCGACCGCAGCCGGGCAATCCCAAGCCGCGCCTGTTCCGCCTGCCGCAAGCCAACGCGATCATCAATCGCATGGGCTTCAACAACCACGGCGTCGACCACCTGCTGGCACGGGTGCGCGCGGCGAAGTATCGCGGCGTACTGGGGATCAACATCGGCAAGAACTTCGATACCCCGGTGGAGCGCGCGGTCGACGACTACCTGATCTGCCTGGACAAGGTCTACGCCGACGCCAGCTACGTCACCGTCAACGTCAGCTCGCCGAACACGCCCGGCCTGCGCAGCCTGCAGTTCGGCGATTCGCTCAAGCAACTGCTGGAGGCACTGCGCCAGCGCCAGGAAGCGCTGGCGCTGCGGCATGGCCGGCGGGTACCGCTGGCGATCAAGATCGCCCCGGACATGACCGACGAAGAGACCGCGCTGGTCGCCGCGGCGCTGGTCGAGGCGGGGATGGACGCGGTGATCGCGACCAATACCACTCTCGGCCGCGAAGGCGTGGAAGGCCTGCCGCATGGCGACGAGGCGGGTGGCCTGTCCGGCGCGCCGGTGCGGGAAAAGAGCACGCACACGGTGAAGGTGCTGGCCGGCGAGCTGGGCGGACGGCTGCCGATCATCGCCGCCGGCGGTATCACCGAGGGCGCGCACGCGGCGGAGAAGATCGCCGCCGGGGCGAGCCTGGTGCAGATCTATTCGGGTTTCATCTACAAGGGACCGGCGTTGATCCGCGAAGCGGTGGACGCCATCGCCGCATTGCCGCGGCGGAATTGAAAAGGGCTCCTTGCGGAGCCCTTGGGCTTGCGCCCGCCGCCCGGATGGGGCGTGCCTTGGGGAAATCGGTGCTATCCGTGTTGTCGCTTACACGTGCTGGAGTTGATTGAGACGTTGTAAGCCGGCCGTGCCAGTGAGGCCGTCCCAGTTGTCGCCACGGCCCTCGCGCCAGCCGTTGAGCCAGGACTGCCGCGTCGTAGGATGGGTGAACGGACAAAGATCACGAGATTTACCGGTTATGCCGTTCTGATAACCACGCAAGAAGGCTCTTTCCAACGGATCACGCTTAAGTCTTCTCATAGGGTGTTGCCCTCACTTGTTGACTGTTATGTCCCGTTGGCCCCCAGGGGAGGCCTGGCGAAGCTTTCGCCGAAAGGGGTCGTTGCCGGCGTGACGACCCTCGCCCGACACCGTTGCGGTGGCGGATTAACTGGAGTTCTAACCAAAGCGTTCAGGCGTGTGAATGACCGATTTGTCATAAAGACTTAACGCTTTCGTCGATAGGGCCATATGTTGCAGGCTCATGACGCCTGGTTTCCGGCGCTAACGCCGCAGGGTCGCGGGGTTGCGCCTTATAACGATTTGCACCCCCACCAATTGAGATTTCCTCGCATTCCGACGAAGGGTCGCCCAGACTGCGACTCGGGGTCGCAGCGAGCAACGCCGGGAGCGTTCCGGCAATCGAACCACGGCACCTGGTGCCAAAGAAGTGCCCATGAGGGTGCTTCCACTGACAAGGGCTACGGCCCGGGAAGGCGATATGGCTGATGTTTACGAATTGTTTCTGACCTGCCCGAAAGGCCTGGAAAGCCTGCTCCTCGAAGAGGCGCAGGGGCTCGGCCTGGACGAGGCGCGCGCCCAGGTGTCGGCGGTGCGCGGGCAGGGCAGCCTGGAGGTGGCCTATCGCCTCTGCCTGTGGTCGCGCCTGGCCAACCGGGTCTTGCTGGTGCTGGCGCGATTCCCGGTGGAGAACGCCGAGTCCATGTACATGGCGGTCCACGCGGTGAACTGGGAAGACCACCTGGACGCCGGCGGCACGCTGGCGGTGGAGTTCAGCGGCAAGGGCTCGGGCATCGACAACACCCATTTCGGGGCGCTGAAGGTCAAGGATGCGATCGTCGACAACCTGCGCGAGCGCTCCGGCCGACGTCCGTCGGTGGACAAGGTCAATCCGGACGTGCGCGTCCACCTGCACCTCGACCGCGGCCAGGCGACCCTTTCCCTGGACCTCTCCGGGCATAGCCTGCACCAGCGCGGCTATCGTCTGCAGCAGGGCGCCGCGCCGCTGAAGGAGAACCTGGCGGCGGCGGTGTTGATCCGTGCCGGCTGGCCGAAGATCGCCGCCGAGGGCGGTGCCCTGGCCGACCCGATGTGTGGCGTCGGCACCTTCCTGGTCGAGGCGGCGCTGATGGCTGCCGATATCGCGCCGAACCTCAGGCGCGAGCGCTGGGGCTTCAGCAATTGGCTGGGGCACGTGCCGGCGCTGTGGCGCAAGCTCCACGAGGAAGCCCAGCAGCGCGCGGCGGCCGGCCTGGCCAGGCCGCCGTTGTGGATTCGCGGCTACGAGGCCGACCCGCGCCTGATCCAGCCGGCGCGCAACAATATCGAGCGTGCCGGAGTGGCCGACTGGGTGAAGATCTACCAGGGCGAACTGGCGACTTTCGAGCCGCGCCCGGACAAGGGCCAGACCGGCCTGGTGATCTGCAACCCGCCCTATGGCGAGCGCCTCGGCGACGAAGCCAGCCTGCTGTATCTCTACCAGAACCTCGGCGAGCGCCTGCGCCAGAGCTGCATCGGCTGGAGCGCCGGGGTGTTCACCGGGGCGCCGGAACTGGGCAAGCGCATGGGTATCCGCAGCCATAAGCAATACGCGTTCTGGAACGGCGCGCTGGCCTGCAAGCTGCTGATGATCCAGGTCGAGCCGCGCCAGTTCGTCACCGGCGAGCGTGGCGAACGCAACGACGAAGGTCTGGCGCGGGCGCCGAGCGAGCCGGCACGGCTGAGCGAGGGCGGGCAGATGTTCGCCAATCGCCTGCAGAAGAACCTCCGGCAACTGGGCAAATGGGCGCGCCGCGACAAGATCGAGTGCTATCGCCTGTATGACGCCGATATGCCGGAGTATGCCCTGGCGGTGGATATCTACGGCGATTGGGTTCACGTCCAGGAGTACGCCGCGCCCAAGTCGATCGATCCGGCAAAAGCCCAGGCGCGCCTGTTCGACGCCCTGGCGGCGATTCCGCAGACCCTGGGCGTTGCCCAGGAGCGGGTGGTGGTCAAGCGCCGCGAGCGCCAGGCCGGCAAGAAGCAGTACGAACGGCAGAGCAGCGAGGGCAAGTTCCTCGAGGTGGGCGAGGGCGATGTGCGCCTGCTGGTGAACCTGACCGATTACCTGGATACCGGGCTGTTCCTCGATCACCGGCCGATGCGCCTGCGCATCCAGAAGGAGGCGGCCGGCAAGCGCTTCCTCAACCTGTTCTGCTATACCGCCACGGCCACCGTGCATGCGGCCAGGGGCGGCGCGCGCAGCACCACCAGCGTCGACCTGTCGAAGACCTACCTGGACTGGGCGCGGCGCAACCTGTCGCTCAACGGCTTTTCCGACAAGCAGCGCCTGGTGCACGGCGACGTGATGGAGTGGTTGCGGGAAGACGATGGCCAGTACGAACTGATCTTCATCGACCCGCCGACCTTCTCCAACTCCAAGCGTATGGAAGGCGTGTTCGACGTGCAGCGCGACCACGTCGAACTGCTCGACCTGGCCATGGCGCGGCTGGCGCCGGGCGGGGTGCTGTATTTCTCCAACAACTTCCGCAAGTTCGAACTGGACGAGAGCGTGCAGGCCCGCTATGCGGTCGAAGAGATCACTGGCGAAACCCTCGATCCGGATTTCGCGCGTAATCCGAAGATCCATCGGGCCTGGAGAATCACCGTTCGCTGAGGCGAGCGGCATTCATGCAAAAGGCCGCCGGCGGGCAACCGCTGGCGGCCTTTTTTTTCGTACTGCGCCTTATTTCCGCGCGTGCAGGCTCAGCAGTACCTGGTCGAGGATCGCCGAAGCGCCCCACGGCCGCGGGCTGTTGAGGATCGCCACCACCACCCAGTTGTGGCCGCTGGCGTCGCGGCTGAAGCCGGCGAGGGCGCGCACGGTGTTGAGGGTGCCGGTCTTCACGTGCGCCTCGCCGACCAGTGCGGTGCGCCGCAGGCGTTTGCGCATGGTGCCGTCGAGGCCGGCCAGCGGCAGCGAGGAGATGTACTCCGCTGCATAGGGGCTGTGCCAGGCGGCTTGCAGCATCGCCGCCATCTCACGGGCGCTGACCCGTTCCTGGCGCGACAGTCCCGAGCCGTTCTCCATCACCAGGCGCGGCGCGGTGATGCCCTTGCGCGCCAGCCACTGCCGCACCACCCGCTGCGCGGCCTGGGCGTCGTCGCCGTCGGCGCTGTTGCGGAACTGCGCGCCGATGGAGAGGAACAACTGCCGGGCCATGGTGTTGTTACTGTATTTGTTGATGTCGCGGATGATCTCGACCAGGTCTGGCGAGAAGGCCTTGGCGATCAGCGTGGCGTTGCGCGGTACGCTGCCCTGGCGGTCCTTGCCGAGGATGCTGCCGCCCAGTTCCTGCCAGATGCCGCGCACCGCGCCGGCGGTGTAGCCGGGATGGTCGAGCAGCGACATGTAGGTCTGCGCGCTACAGCCCTGGGGAATCTGTCCGGTGGCCAGCAGGGTGGTGCCGTCGAACTGGGTCACCGGGCTGAAGCGCAGCTTCGGCCAGGCCGGGCAGGTGGCCGGCGCGGTCATCTTCACCTGGTTGTCGATGCGTACGTTGGCCAGCGGCGGGTCCATCTGCACGTTGACCTTGTTGCCGTCGGTGCGCACCACCATGCGCACGCTCTTCAGGTTGACCAGCAGCGAGTCCGGACCGACCAGGAACGGCTTGGTGTCGTCGCCGCCGTCGTCGTTGAATACCGGCAAATGAGGGATGTTGAAGTAGCTGCGGTCGAGTACCAGGTCACCTGTGACCTTGGTCACGCCATTGGCGCGCAGGTCACGCATCAACAGCCAGAGCTTCTCCATGTTCAGTTTCGGATCGCCGCCGCCCTTGAGGTAGAGGTTGCCGTTGAGCACTCCGTTCTTGAGCTGGCCGTCGGTGTAGAACTCGGTCTTCCACTGGTAGGTCGGGCCGAGCATTTCCAGGGCGGCATAGGTGGTGAACAGCTTCATGGTCGAGGCCGGGTTCACCGATACGTCGGCGTTGTAGTAGGTGGGGTTGCCCGGGCCGTCGAGCGGAATCAGCACCAGCGACAGATCGTTGCCGGTCAGCTTGTTGGTCTGCAGGGCTTTCTGCACGTTGGCCGGCAGGGTGGCGTTGACCTGGGCGAGGGTGGGAAGGGCGAAAGGCAGGAGCGTGGCGAAGGCAAGAGTACGCAGCGACTTGAACATTAATGAAGAACCCTTGAAGACGGAGGGTAGAAAATGAAATGAAGATGAAAAACGAAGCGAACCTGAAAAGAGAGACGGGCATCACGCGAAGAGGCCGTCTTGCTCATTATGCCGCAAGGCGGATAACGATGCGCTGGAGTTTCGCGGAGTTCGCCGTCATATCGCCGAATGGTCGGAACTGGTAGAGTGCGCCGGCAATCCGGCCGCGCCGCGCGGAGCTTGCCGGGGTTCGCCCGCGGCTCCAGCGGCGTCGGCTACTGTCTGTAATGCGAGGCTCCGCCAATGGAGCGTCAATCCAGGAGATGCCGCCATGGCTACTAATCGTTCCCGCCGCCTGCGCAAGAAATTGTGCGTCGATGAATTCCAGGAGCTGGGTTTCGAATTGAACTTCCACTACAAGGAAGGCGTGGATGCCGATGCGGTGAACGCTTTCATGTTGCGCTTCATCGATCAGGCGATCGAAGCCAACGAACTGACCTATGGCGGCTGCGACGAATTCGGTTTCGTCTGCCTGGCGCGCCGTGGCTCGGTCAATGAAGAGCAGCGGGCCCTGATCGAGGCCTGGTTGAAGCAGCAACCGGAACTGGCCAGCGTCGAGGTCGGCGCGTTGGTCGACGCCTGGTACCCGGAACAGCCTGTCCTGCCGAAGCTCTAAGCGATAGCGCCGCCATCCCGCCCGAGGATGGCGGTCGCGTCTTCCCTCCCTTTCAATCCTGCTCCGGCGCTATCTGGCCCGGCGCCCGTCGTGCTTCCCTTTGCCCTGCCGAAGGCATGTCGGCGGCTTGTGGCCGTACATGCGGATAGCATTACTCTGAAGCCCCTGACGAACTATTCAACTCGCTCTGGCAGATAACGAGCCGGGAGAGCGCGTATATATGCGGGTGTTTTTCATGCAGATAACCAGGCCAATTGCTTGGCAATATACGAGGTTTTGAATTCGCCGTAAGAAATAAATTAAGTTTCCGTGAGAATATTCCTTAAAGTATATGGGTTGCCATCGAATATCTCGACAATATGGCTCCCGTCTATATCTTGCTCAGGAGAATTTTTTCTGAATTTTTATTGGCAAGGAAATCAGACAATGAGCCGTATCCTGATAGTCGACGATCATCCCGTGATTCGCATGGCCATGAAGATGTTGCTGGAAGCCGAAGGGCACCAGATCGTCGGCGATACCGATAATGGCGTGGATGCCATCAGCCTCGGGCGGGAGCTGAAGCCGGACCTGGTCATCCTCGATATCGGCATTCCCAGGCTGGACGGCCTCGAGGTCATCAGCCGCCTGATGGTGCTGGCGTTGCCCCTGAAGATCCTCGTCCTGACCGGCCAGAGCGCCTCGCTCTTCGCCCTGCGCAGCATGCAGGCGGGCGCCGCCGGGTTCGTCTGCAAGCAGGGCGGACTGGCCGAACTGGTGACGGCGGTGAATGCGGTCGCCTCGGGATACAGTTACTTTCCCAGCTCGGCCATGCGTCCTGTGCAACAGGGCGCCTATTCCGACGATGTGGAATTGCTCGGACGCCTGTCCGATCGCGAAGTATCGGTATTGCAATACCTCAGCCAGGGTTATTCGAACAAGCAGATATCCGAGCAGATGTTTATCAGCAACAAGACCGTCAGCACTTACAAGGCGCGCTTGTTGTTGAAGTTGAACGCCGGCTCGCTGGTGGATCTCATCGAGTTCGCCAAACGCAATACGCTTATCTAAGGGCCGGAACCGAATGAAGTTCCAGAAACGCAGTGCGTGCATGCTCGGCCTGTTTCTCGTATTCGCCTGCATGGCGGGATATGCCGTTCCGGCGAGGGCGACGGCTGGCGAATATTCTTCCCTGCTCCGGATTCCCGCTCCGGATTGCCCGGAGGGCGCCGATGCGGTCGTCGAAGCGCCGCTACACCAGGCTGCCGACGGGCTGCGCTCGCCGTCCCCTTCCAGCCTGGTGCTCGGCCTGCTGGTGGCCTGCCTGGTCTGCGTCGGATGCCTGGGCTGGAATACTGTCCTTCAACTCAGGCTCAGGCGCTGGCAACGTACCGAAGCCGACCTGAGCGGCCGCCTGGCATTGAAGCAGGCGCTGGTCGACGGGATTCCCTACCCGGTGAGCATCCGCACGCTCGACGGTCGCCTGCTGGCCTGCAACCGCAATTACCTGGAAAGCCTGCGGATGACCCGTGAGCAGGCCCGCGGCACCCTGTTGACCGATTCCGACTGGGTCGAGGGCAGCAAGGCACGGCTCATGCACCAGCAGTGCCTGGCGGTGGCTCGGGGAGGAACGGCGAGCTTCACCGACATGGCGGTGCGCATCGGCGGGCAATTGCTGGAGATCCACCATTGGGTCACGCCCTACAGGGATCGCCAGGGCCGGGTGCTCGGCCTGATGAACGGCTGGATCGACATCACCGAACGGGAGCGCCTGGCCCGCCAGTTGCGCGAGGCGATGCGCCAGGCGGGCGAGGCGAATCGGGCGAAGAGCGTCTTCCTGGCGACCATGAGCCACGAGATCCGTACGCCGATGAATGCGGTCATCGGCATCCTCGAACTGGTCCTGCAGCGCCTGGCGCCGGAGCAGCGCGAACGCGCCTCGCTGGAGGTCGCCTACGAGGCTGCGGGGTCGCTGCAACTGCTCATCGGCGACATCCTCGACGTCGCCAAGATCGAGTCCGGCCACCTGACCCTCACGCCCGAGCGGGTTCGCCTGCGCCATGTCGTGGAGTCGGTGCGCCGCATGTTCGAAGGCCTGGCCCGGCAGAAAGGCCTGAGGCTCGTTGTGGAGCTGGACGATGCCCCGGGACGGGACGTGCTGATCGATCCCCTGCGCTTCAAGCAGGTGCTCTCCAACCTGGTGAGCAATGCGATCAAGTTCACCGAGCGGGGACAGGTGACGATCCGTCTCCAGGAAAGGAGCCTGGACGAGGGGAGGGCGATCGTCCGGGTGGACGTGGAGGATTCCGGTATCGGTATCGCTCCGGCGGACCAGGCGCGCCTGTTCCAGCCTTTCATCCAGGTGGCCAAGGGACGCACGGTGCAGGGCGGGACCGGCCTTGGGCTGGCGATCTGTCGGAAGTTGGTGGACCTCATGGGCGGCGATGTCGAGATGCACAGCGAGCCGGGCAAAGGCACCCGGGTGTCGCTCGACCTGCTCTTGCGCCAGTGCGGGCCGAAAATGCCTGAATCCAGCCAGGACCCGCTGGCAGCATCCATGGAGCCGTCTCGCCGCCTGCATATCCTCATCGCCGACGACTATCCGCCCAACCGGGTACTGCTGCGCCAGCAACTGGAGTTTCTCGGCCACCGGGTGGCGGAAGCGGAGGATGGCCAGGTGGCGCTGGAACTCTGGGCCGACGAGCGCTTCGAGGTGCTGATCAGCGACTGCAATATGCCGCGCCTGAACGGCTATCAGCTGGCACGCAGGATACGCATCCAGGAACGGTGCGAGCGGCGCGCGCCGATCCTGATCCTCGGCTATACCGCCGACGCCGAGCCGGACGAGGTACAGCGCTGCCGCGACGCGGGCATGGATGATTGCCTGTTCAAGCCGCTCGGCCTGGAGACCCTGCGCAACTACCTCGCGACCTCTTTCGGCCGCGACGCCGCGCAGCCCCGGGGGCTCTATGACGCGGACGCTCTCAGCAGCCTCGGTGGCGGCCGCCCGGAACGGCTGCGCGAACTGCTGGAGACCCTGCTAGGCAGCAACCGTCAGGACCTCCAGCGCCTTGCCATCCTCCTGCGCGAGGGCGACAGGACCCGGCTCGCCGAGCATGCCCACCGCATCAAGGGCGCCGCGCGGATGATCGGGGCGCGTACCCTGCTGGAGGCCTGCGAGGCCCTGGAGGACGCCTGCCGGCGAGGTGGCGACGGGGAGTGCCTGCAGGCGTCTGGCGAAAGACTCCGGCTGGCCCTGGAGGCGTTGCAGGAGGAACTCCAGGAGCAGTTGGCGGCCGCTGCGGTATGAGCCCTTCCGTTCAGGAGGGGCTCGAGCGTCCGGTCATTTCCCGGGCCATTTCCGTGGCGTAGCTGTCGGTCATGCCGGCGATGAAATCGATCACCTGGAGAAAGGCGCGGTACAGCGGCCACTGCGGGTCGGGCGCGTTGCGTCCGAGCAGGTCGAGGATGCGCCGGTTCTTGAACGACGGCGTATGCCCGCCGTATTGCTCCAGCGCGGCGCCACAGAAGGCGTTGAGGAGGATCTCCAGAGTGGTGTAGGCGCCGATCTCGTGGAGGGTCTTGCGCTTGTCCTGGAAGATCTTTTCCCGCGCGATGGCCTTGGCCCGTTGCACGCAGAGCTTGGCCGGGCCGTGCATGTGTTCCACCAGGTCGCCGGCAAGCTGCCCGGCGAGCAGGGCCTGCTGCTGGTCGACGAAGGCACGGGCGGCGGCATTGGTCAGGTGCTCGATGGCCTTGCCGCGGAGGATCGCCAGCTTGCGCCGGCGGGAGTCCCTGGGGCCGAGTTGGCGATAGGTGTCGGGCAGGTCGTCGCCGACCAGGCCGAGCAACAGCGCCTCGACCTCGCTGTATTCGAGCAGCTCCATTTCCAGGCCGTCTTCGAGGTCGATCAGGCCGTAGCAGATGTCGTCCGCCGCTTCCATCAGGTAGACCAGCGGATGACGAGCCCAGCGCTCGTCGTCGAGTTGCGGCATGCCGAGCTTATGGGTGATCTGCTCGAGCAGCGGCAGTTCGCTCTGGTAGCAGCCGAACTTGTGCTTCTTGTAGCCCAGCGCTTCGGCGTGGCGCGAGGTCCAGGGGTACTTCAGGTAGGTGCCCAGGGTGGCGTAGGTCAACCGCGTGCCGCCGTCGAACTGGTGGTATTCCAGTTGGGTGAGGACCCGGAAGCCCTGGGCGTTGCCTTCGAAGTGGAGAAAGTCGGAACGCTCGGCGTCGCTCATCTCGTCCAGCCAGCCACGTCCGGCGGCTTGCTGGAACCAGTTGCGGATCGCGTCTTCGCCGGAGTGCCCGAACGGTGGGTTGCCGATGTCGTGGGCCAGGCAGGCCGACTGGACGATGACCCCGAGGTCGCTGGGGTCGCACCACTCGGGTAGTTCCTCGCGGAGGATCTCGCCGACCCGCATGCCCAGCGAGCGGCCGACGCAGGCGACTTCCAGGGAGTGGGTCAGGCGGGTGTGGATGTGATCGTTGCTGGAGACCGGATGGACCTGGGTCTTGCGTCCGAGGCGGCGAAACGCGCCGGAGAAGATGATCCGGTCATGGTCCTTGTGGAAGGCGCTGCGGCCCAGTTCATCGTTGCTGTGTACCGGCTTTCCGAGCCGTTCGCGGGTGAGCAGGGTCTGCCAGTCCATCGGGAATTCCAGGGATGCGCTGAGGCGATGCGGACACGCTAACGGTTTGCCTCGGCAAGCTCAATCGTCGCGTTGGGGAAACGGAGGGCGCCGACCGTTGCCGGTCGGCGCATCCTTCAACGGCCTTTCCGCGTGCGCAGGCCGAGCAACAGCGGGGCCAGGGCGACGCCCAGGCGCAGCAGACGCTGCCAGCGTCCGCCCTTGCCAAGCAGTACGCCCAGCAGTGCGGCTCCGCCGGCGCCCCAGAGCGCCGCATTGCCACCGCCGAACAGTTGCTGGCTGAGGTTGTGGCCCAGCCCCTGGGCCTGGCGGAAGGGTTGCACCAGCAGTTGGCTTTCGCGGCGCAATTGCTGGCGCTGCATTTCCAGGCGCAGGCGGATCACCGCCTTGCGCAATTCGCGACGCGACAGGCCGGTCGCGTTCACCGGTAGTTGGCTCATGCGCGTTTCCTTGTCATGGCAGCAGTCGCTCGCGGTCGTTGGCCAGTTCTTCCAGGGTGGCGCTGAACGGCGAGCTTTCGTCGTTGATCGACTGGTACAGGCGCCAGCCGCAGAACAGCGAGCCGATCACGTAGAACAGGCACAACCCGAGCGCCGCTGCGAGCCGGTTGGTGTCCCAGAACACGATCAGCACCAGCAGCGACAGGCCGACCAGCAGGAGCAGGGCGAATACCAGGGCCAGCCCGGCGAACAGCAGCAGGCGCAGGGTGTTGGCCTTCTGTTCCTGCAGCTCGATGCCGAACAGCTCGACGTGACCGTGCAACAGGCCGAGGAAGGCGGCGCCGAAGCGCCGCAGGGAGGGGCGGCCGTCCGCCGGGTCCTTTCCTTCGCTCATGGCTCAGCGCCGGCTGACCAACAGGCCAAGCAGGAAGCCGACGCCGGCGGCGATGCCGATGCTCTGCCAGGGGTGTTCGCCGACGTACACCTCGGTGGCGTCCACCGCGGCCTGGCTGCGTTCGCGGACGTTGTCCTTCAGCGAGTCCTTGGTGTCGCGCAAGGTGTCGCGAGCGCGCTTGAGGCTGTCGTGGATCTTGCCGCGGATTTCTTCCGCCTGGTCGCCCGCCACGTCGGCGGTGCTTTGCAGGAGTTTCTCGGTATCGGCGACCAGTGCCTGGAATTCAGCCAACAGTTCATCCTTTGCAGCGTTTGCAGTGGTCTTGCGGGGCATGACGAGCTCCTCTGGTCATGGGGTGTGTTTTTTTCGAGCCGAGCGCGGGGCGGAAGGTTCAACCGATGGGTAATTTCCGCGCGTTGCCGGTCGCTCCCGGCGCTCCTTTCATTAAAGACTGCCACAGCGTGCCTGTCGGCGCGGCTGCGGCGAGATGACGCCCATCCGGCTGCTTCGCAACGGGGCGCGAACTGGTATGGCGCTTGCAATTCCCTGGTGCGCACGTCGGCCGGAATGCCCCTTGCGAGGGCGCCAGGCGCTCCCGGAGGGTACTTCGGGATGAACGTCCAACCCAATGAAAATCAAGGAAAGTCCGAGAGCTTTCCATGCTGCCTCAGGCACCTTGCGAAACATCTGCCGAAGAAAAGCAGCGGTTCGCACGACGACTACTGCTTCGTCATGGTGCGTTGAAGGGTGGGCGTGGGCGTTTCTGGTGCTTTCTCTCTACGCGCGAAGGCTGCCTCAATCCATGGATAACCTGAATAGTGCGGTGCAAGTCCTGATCCACGGCTCCAATACCCTGTTCATCCTGCTCGGAGCGGTGATGGTGCTGGCGATGCACGCCGGCTTCGCCTTCCTCGAGGTGGGCACCGTGCGCCTGAAGAACCAGGTCAACGCCCTGTCGAAGATCCTGTCCGACTTCGCCATCTCGGCGCTGGCCTATTTCTTCGTCGGCTACTGGATCGCCTACGGCGTGACCTTCTTCCACCCGGCAGCGGCGCTGACCGTGGACAGTGGCTATGCGCTGGTGAAGTTCTTCTTCCTGCTGACCTTCGCCGCGGCAATCCCGGCGATCATCTCCGGCGGCATCGCCGAGCGTGCCCGGTTCGGCCCGCAGTTGTGCGCCACGGCGCTGATCGTGGCCTTCGTGTACCCGTTCTTCGAAGGCTTGGTGTGGAACGGCAATTTCGGCTTGCAGGAATGGCTGAAGTTGGAGTTCGGCGCACCTTTCCACGATTTCGCCGGCTCCGTGGTGGTGCATGCGCTGGGCGGCTGGCTGGCATTGGCGGCGGTGCTATTGCTGGGCAGCCGCAACGGCCGCTATCGCGACGGCAAGCTGGTGGCGATGGCGCCGTCGAGCATCCCGTTCCTGGCACTGGGGTCGTGGATCCTGATCATCGGCTGGTTCGGCTTCAACGTGATGAGCGCCCAGACCCTCGCTGGGGTCAGCGGGCTGGTGGCGGTCAACTCCTTGCTGGCGATGGTTGGCGGCACCATGGCGTCGCTGCTGATCGGCCGCAACGACCCGGGTTTCCTGCACAACGGTCCGCTGGCCGGGTTGGTGGCGGTGTGCGCCGGTTCCGACCTGATGCATCCGATCGGCGCGCTGGCTACCGGCCTGGTGGCGGGGGCCCTGTTCGTCTGGGCGTTCACCGCGACCCAGGTGCGCTGGAAGATCGACGACGTCCTCGGTGTCTGGCCGTTGCACGGTCTTTGCGGGGTCTGGGGCGGGATTGCCTGCGGCATCTTTGGCCAGCAGGCATTGGGTGGGCTCGGCGGGGTGAGCCTGGCCAGCCAGGCGCTCGGCAGCCTGCTGGGGGTGACGGTGGCTTTCGCCGGCGGCCTGTTGGTCTATGGGCTGATGAAGGCGCTGCTGGGCATCCGCTTGAGCCAGGAGGAGGAGTACTACGGCGCGGACCTGTCGATCCACAAGATCGGCGCGATCAGCCACGAATGAGGGGGCGGACTTCCTTGGTCCGGTGGGGTATCGGCGGATAACGCCCCAGGCGCTATCCGTCCTGCACGTTGCGAGCGAGGCATCCCGCCATGAAAGAGGCCACCCAAGGGTGGCCTCTTCGTTCCGCCGCGGGGCTCTGGGGAGGGGCGGATGGCCGTAGCGCGGCTATCCGCGGGGCCTGCCGTTACCAGAGCGGCAGCGTGTAGCTGACGATCAGGCGATTTTCGTCGTAGTCGTTGGTGTAGTTGGTGCGCATGGTCGCGTTGCGCCACTTCACCCCGAGGTTCTTCAACGGGCCGCTCTGGAACACGTAGGCGATGTCCATGTCGCGTTCCCATTCCTTGCCTTCGCCCGAGGTGGTCAGCAGGTCGATGTTGTCGCCCTTGACGTAGCGGGTCATGAAGGTCAGGCCGGGAATGCCGACGCCTGCGAAGTTGTAGTCGTAGCGCGCCTGCCAGGATTTCTCGTCCTTGTTGGCGAAGTCGCCGATCTGGATGAAGTTCACCAGGTAGGGGTCGGCGCCGTTGATGTAGGCGAAGCCGGTGTCGCCGCTCATCTTCTGGTAGCCGACGCCGAAGGCGTGGTAGCCGAGGCTGTAGGTGAACATGGCGTTGAGCGCCTTGTTGTCGACGTTGCTGGAGCCGTCGTCGGTGGAGCGCGCCCAGCGGATGTCGGATTTCAGCGACTGCTTGTCGGCGATCGGCAGGGTGTGCACCAGGCCGAGGTAATGCTGCTTGTAGAAGTTGTCGAGCTTGCCGTAGTGGTAGCTGGTGCTGAGGTTGTCGGTCCACTTGTAGCTGCCGCCGGCGAAGTCGAACTTGTCCGAAGTCAGCCCGGAACGGACCACGATGTTGCGCTTGCCGCCACCGGTGATGGTCATGTCCTCGTTGTCCGAGGAGTCGCGCTGGTTGACCTTCTTCAGGCGCCCGGCGTCGAGGGTCAGGCCGTCGATCTCCATGGAGTTCAGCGCGCCGCCCTGGAAGGTCTGTGGCAGCAGGCGGCTGTCGTTGGGCATGATCACCGGCAGCTTGGGGGTCAGGGTGCCGATCTTCAGGGTGCTCTTCGACGCCCGCAGCTTGGCGGTGATCCCTGCCTCGCCATAGTCGTCCTGGGCGCGGCCGGTCTCGCGGTCGCGCTTGAGCAGGCCGGTGCCGCTGCGGTCGGGGCTGGAGTCGAGCTTCACCCCGAGCAGGCCGATGGCGTCGACGCCGAAACCGATGGTGCCCTCGGTGTAGCCGGACTCGTAGCGCAGGAGGAAGCCCTGGGCCCATTCCTCGGCCTTGGACTGGCTGGCGCCTTCCTGGCGGAAATCACGGTTGAAGTAGAAGTTGCGGAGTTCGATGCTGGCCTTGCTGTCCTTGATGAACTCGGCATGGGCCAGGGTTGGGACGGTAATGCTGGAACCCAGCGCGGCAAAAGCCACGGCACGGGCGATCGGGGTCATGCTCATTGTTATTGTCTCCTCGAGCGCTTGGGGCAGGCCGATGGCGGCGGCGTGACGCCACGTCGGCCTGTGACAGCCCGGTTACTTAAGCACTACAGGAAGACGGCCACTGTTAGACATTAGTCGAGGGTGGCCGCGAATTGGCACGAACCCTGTCTAGGACGGGCTTTCCCGCTATTCCAGCCAGTGCGGGAAGTAGCCCAGGGCGGCCTGGACCCGCGCATCGTGCGCCGGAATCACGCTCAGGCGCGGGTCGCTGCGGAGCAGCAGGCGGATCTTCGCCAGTTGCGCGAGGGTGCGCGCGGGATCGCGATCGACCAGGGCGCGGCCGGCGAAGAATTTCTGCCGTGGGCCTTCGACGCCTTCGAGTCGCCAACTGGTGTCGCCGCTGAAGAACAGCCGGCGCCCGCTGTCGAGGGTGACGAACAGACCGACTGAGCCGGGCGTATGGCCGGGCAGGGGGACCAGCACCAGGCGGCCGTCGCCAAACAGGTCGAGGCTTTCGTCGAAGCCCATGAACGGCTGCGGATCGAAGCTGTAAGGTCGCCAGCGCACGCCATGGCGGAATTGGCTGGGGAAGGCGGCCGGCGGGGTGGCGATGCGGCTGAAGGCGATCTCCTCGTAGGGTGCCCAGACCGGTACTTCGGGGAAGTCGACCAGGCCCGAGGCGTGATCCCAGTGTGCGTGGGACAGCAGGATGCGATCGACGCGGATACCGGCTGCGTCCAGTTGGTCGCGCGCCGGGACGACTTTCTGGTAAGCGAACAGCGGCGCCGCCCACCAGGGCATGTCGGCGCGGAACTGGGCGTCGATGTCGCGCCCCAGGCCAGTGTCGAAGAGCAGGGTGGCGGCATGGTGCTCGATCAGCACCGCGGTATGGCTGAGCGGCACCCGGCGCACCCAGGAGCCGCCGTCGACGGTGAGCGCATCGAGGGTTTCCACTCCCGAGGTGCGCAACAGGGCGACTCGCATTTCCGCCGCCTGCACCGGCAGGACGAGGAGGGCGATCAACAACGAGGCAAGGCGATACAGGAAAGGCATCAAGATTCACCGGCAGGAAGAAAAGGGGATGGCTGGGGCTCGCCGAATGCCAGCGGCAGGCGGCCGCGCCGCCAGCGCCAGCCTGCGGGGCGCAACGCCAGCAGGCGCTCGGCGCCGGCGGGCCAGGGGATGGATGGCTGCGAACCCGGCCAGAACAGCTCGGCCTCGGCGTGCAGGTGCAGCAGGTCGCCGTTGTCGAAATCGATGAACAGGAGGCCGCAGCGAGGCTCCTGGAGCAGGTTGCCGAGGGTATTGAACAGGCGGTTGCCGGCGTAGTCGGGCAACCACAGGCGGTCATCCGCGCCGAGCCGGAGAAAGCCCGGCGGCCCGCCCCGATGGGAGACGTCGACGCCGCCCCTGAGCGGGTCGGCATGCTGGCTGGCGATGAACAGCGTATCGCTGCGCGAGACCAGCGACAGCCAGCGCGGATCGAGTCCTTCGCCCTGCAACGCGGGACTTGCGATCCTGGAGACGGGCTGATGGCTGCGCGCCTGGATGTACTTGGGACAGTTGCCGAAGGACTGCTCGACGCCGACCGTGAAACCCTTTCCGTCCCGCGCCAGGACCCGTCCATTCATGCGGTTGCGGCGGCGGGTCGGCCATTCCAGGCCGAGGATGCCGAGGCGGGTGCCGGCCTCGAGATTGGCCGCCAGCGGATCGTCCGCTTGCGGCAGGCTGTCGATGCGCAGGCGGGTCGGTTCCGGCGAACGGGCGAAGCCGGGGGGGCCCCAGAGCACCGAGGCGCTGGGGTAGCCGTCGGCGTCGAGGCTGCCCACCAGCAACAGCGGTAGCAGGGCGAAGAACTCCCGATGCTGGTCCGGCATGAAGGTGCGGATCGCGCGGCTGCCGAAGCCGGCGACCTGTTCGCGAACGCCGGCGCGTTCCTGGATCGCCAGTTCGCCGGCGTGGAAGGGGCTCTGTTCCTGGCTCATGCTGCCTCCTGCCGAGCTACAGGCCGGGCATCGGGATGTAGCCGGGCAGCGCGCGGATGCGGGCGATCCAGGCGTTCAGCGCCGGGTAGTGGTCCAGCGCCAGGCCGCCCTCGGGGGCCAGGGCCAGGTAGGGGTAGAGGGCCACGTCGGCGATGCTCGGCTGTTCGCCTTGGGCCAGCCAGCGATGCTCGGCCAGGTGCCGCTCGACCAGGCGCAGCACTTCCAGGCCTCGCTGGTGGGTCTGCTCGCGATCCAGCGGCAGGTCGAAGCGGGCGATCAGCCGGGCGCTGGCCGGACCGTTCTGCACCTCGTTGGCCGAATAGCTGAGCCAGTAGGCGATTCGGCCCTGGCTGACGGGGTCGAGCGGATACCACACGGGATCGGCATGGCGTCGCGCCAGATAGACGAGGATGGCATGGGAGTCGCCCAGTTGCAGCTCGCCGTCTTCCAGCACCGGGATCTGCCCGCGGGGATTCATGCGGAGGAAGGCTTGGGTCTTGTGCTCGCGGTTGAGGAAATCGACCGGCCGCAGCGTCGCCTCGCGGCCGATGAGGGAGAGGAACAGGCGGACCTTGTAGGCGTTGCCGGAGAGATCCAGGTCATGGAGTTTCATCTGAGGGTTCCAGGCGGGTATTGGTGCCTGGATATTAGACAGACAGGTCTGTATATTTCAAGGCACGCGTTCGCCTTTTTCCGTCGGTATTCGTCCGGGGAGCGACGCAGAGCGGTTCAAGGGGGCGGCAGGGTCGCGCATAATGGGCCGCTCAGGAGGCTTTCCATGACATCCCGCAAACGCGAGCAACTGCTCAGCACCGCCGTCGACCTGTTCTATCGCGAGGGTTACCACGCCACCGGCATCGACCGCATCCTGGCCGAATCCGGCGTGGCGAAGATGACGCTGTACAAACACTTTCGCTCGAAGGACGAACTGATCATGGCCGCCCTGGAGGTGCGTCGGCAGCGCACCGCCGAACGCATGCTCGAAGCCGAGGCGCGGTTGCAGCCGCGCGCGGTGATCCTGGCGGTGTTCGATGGTCTGCAGGAGTTCCTCCAGGACGAGGCGTTCCGTGGCTGTGCCTTCATCCATGCCGCCGCCGAGTTCCATGAGCGCTCGCATCCGATCCACCGCCAGGCGGCCGAGCAAAAGGCCTTCGTCGAAGCCTACTTCCAGCGCCAGCTGGAGCGCCTGGGCGTGCGTTCGGCGGCACTGCTTGCGCGGCAGTTGCAATACCTGATGGAGGGCGCCCTGGTGATGGCGCACATCCACGGGCCGGCGGACCAGGCCCGTGAGGCCCGGCAGGCGGCCGAAAGTCTGTTGCAGGTCGCTGGCATCTGAGCGCGGGTGCTACCATCGCCGCGAAACACTGCACAGGTCCTTTCGATGCCCCCGGAATGCCAACTCTTCGGAACCCTCGGTTGCCACCTCTGCGAAGTCGCGGAGGCGGTGCTGATGCCCTTCGTCGAACATGGCCTGCTGGTCGAACTGGTGGACATCGCCGACGACGAAGCCTGGGTCGAGCGCTATGGCCTGCGGATCCCGGTGCTGCGCCGCTGCGACAATGGCGCCGAGCTGAACTGGCCGTTCGAGGCCGAGCAGGTCGCAGCCTTCCTCAGCCGCTGATGCCTATTCATTCGCGCTAAGCGCGGCACCGCTGGTAACCCCGCGCGCTATGCGCAAACCGGACTGCGTTCCGCTTCCTTCCCCCATGCCGCGCGGTGCCTGGCTTCGGCGATGCTGGCGAAGCGATGCATAGGCGTTTCTCAATGGTTTTCATAGCCTGAGCCTATTGGCTCGGCAGGCTGCGTTCGGCTAGGCCTAAGGGCGATGGATAAACCCTGAGTTCCCTTCAGGACTGACTGGAAACAGCCGGGAACCCGCGTGGCGCAGGACGCGTCGCAGGTCGTTCGGTCCGCTGTCGCGGACCGCCGGGGTGTGGGGTCGGGACGACGAGGCTCGGCGTTTCCTCATAACGAAAGAGGACGCCTGATGAAAACGCCCGCCTGGACGCGCCATGCCCTCTGGGTCATGCCGCTCGCCCTGGGGCTGCAATCCGCCGTGGTCGCGGGGGATGAGCAGCCAAGCAAGACTTCCAGCTATTCGCCGGTGGTGATCAACGAGGACTTCGCCACCATCATGAAGCGCATGACGGCGAACAAGCCGTCGATCGAGCAGGCCCACAAGACGCTTCTCGAGCAGCGTTACGATCTCAGCGACAGGCCGGCCAAGGGTGCCAGCATGACGCGCGGCAAGCCGCTGCAGGAAGGGGTCCGGGTGAAGCTGCCGGCCGGCACCAGCTGGGAGGAACTGGCCAGGCTGAGCCCCGAGGAAATCCGCAAGCAGGGGCTGTTCCCCGGCGGCTTCCTGCCGCTGCCACACCCCAACCATGCGGAGGGCGGGATGGTCTTTCCCAAGTTCCTCATCGACGAGATCAAGCGCCAGGAAAGCCGCGACCTGACCCGTTTCGACCTCGACTACGACCTGCCGGACCACTTCCTGCCGGAATTCCCGGCACCGATGTTCCTTACCACCCGGCCTGACCTGGGCGATGTGTCCAAGGGCAAGCTGGTGACCATCGACAACTATTTCGAGCTGTTCAACGGGATTCTCAATCCCAAGCAGCTGGAAGGGCTGCGCCTGCTGCTAACGGCCTTTCCGCAGCAGCAGTTCAACCTCACCGACGATCGCCGTAGCGAGCATCCGAGCCGCGGCGTGGCCTGCTTCGACTGCCATGCGAACGGCCACACCAATGCCGCTACCCACCTGGCCGGCGACGTGCGCCCGCAGCCGTTCCGCCACCGCATCGACACGCCGACGCTGCGCGGGGTGAACATCCAGCGGCTGTTCGGCTCGCAGAGGGCGCTGAAGACCGTCGAGGACTTCACCGAGTTCGAGCAGCGTGCCGCCTACTTCGACGGCGACCCGGTAATCGCCACCAAGAAGGGGGTGAACGTGCTCGAGCGTGGCAGTCAGGTGCATTTCATGGGTGAGTTCCAGGCGCTGCTGGACTTCCCCCCGGCACCGAAGCTGGATGTGGAGGGGCGGCTCGATCCGGGCAAGGCCAGCGAGCAGGAATTGCGTGGCGAAAAGCTGTTCTACGGCAAGGCGGCCTGCGCCGGGTGCCATGCGCCGCCTTACTTCACCGACAACCTGATGCACAACCTGAAGGTGGAGCGCTTCTACGATCCGAAACTGGTCAATGGCGTGATGGCGTCCGCCGACGGGCCGATCAAGACCTTCCCGTTGCGCGGGATCAAGGATTCGCCGCCGTACCTGCACGACGACCGCCTGCTGACCCTGGAGGACACGGTGGAGTTCTTCAACCTGGTGCTGGAGCGCAAGCTGTCCGCGGAAGAGAAGGGCGACCTGGTGGCCTACCTGCGTACCCTGTGAGAAAGACCGAATCGCAGGCAATAAAAAACCCGCCGTTGAGGCGGGTTTTTCGGGATATGGTCGGAGCGACTGGATTCGAACCAGCGACCTTCTCGTCCCGAACGAGACGCGCTACCAAGCTGCGCTACGCTCCGTTTTGTTGGGGCGCATTCTACAGAAAAAGTTTTGGTACACAAGGGGTTAGATGAACTTTTTTTCGAGCCCCGGTTTCCCCGGGCGGAAAAGCAAAGACCCCGTCGCTCGTTCGAGTCGCCGGGGTCTTCAGGAAAACCTGTTACGCGACGGTATCAGAGTTCCTTGACGGTGCGGACCTGGTCCTTGTTCACGCGGGCGCGCTTGCCGTCGAGCTGTTCGAACTCGTAGAAGCCGGAATCCTCGTCATAGGAAGGGGTGTCTACGGCCTGGATTTCACGTCCGTCGTTGAGGGTGATCACGGTAGGGCTGGAACAACCCGCGAGGGCGCCGAGGCCTACGGCGAGGAGGAGGGCGGGTAGCATCCGCTTGATCATTGCGCAGTTCTCCTGTGCGGTCAGACTTTGAAGTTACGAGTTTCTGACAGACGAGTTCTAGGAAGAGTTCCCCCCTAAAAACGAGTGTTCCCCCCACCTTCGAGAAAATTCGACTCGACGTCCCTTCCGTTTTACTTCAGTTCGCGGTGATTAGCCAACAGCTCGGGGGTGTTAAGGTTGGCCAGCCGCGGATCGCCCGCGGCCAGCTCGATGGCCTCCGCGCCAAGCGGCAACAGGACGTGGCGTGGGCTACGGTCGCCCTGGCGCCAGGCGTGTTCTATCTCTTCGGCCAGGTGCGTCGGGATCAGGCTGAACAGCGGTTCCCACTGGCCGCCGCAGCGCAGCATCCAGGGGCGCGCCGGTGTGCGGCCGGCGGCCTGCAGCAGGGTTTCCAGCAAGGCGCGGTCGATGCGCGGCGCGTCGCAGGGCAGCACCAGCAGCCAGGGATGCCGGGCCACCGCCAGGCCGGCGCGGATGCCGGCGAGCGGGCCGGGGAAGTCTCGGCTGTCGTCGCTCACCAGGCGGTCGGCATAGGCCGCATAGCGTTCCTGGTTGCGGTTGCAGGAGACGATCAGGTCATCGGTGAGCGGGCGCACCAGGCGATGCAGGTGGGCGATCAGGGGCAGGCCCTGCCACTCGATCAGGCCCTTGTCGCGACCGCCCATGCGCTGGCCGCGGCCTCCCGCCAGGAGAAGGATGGAGCAGGGGGGCAGGGCGCTATCGGGCATCTGGGGTCTCCGTGTCGGGCCTGTGATATAACACCGCGATCACGTCCACAAGCAAGGGCCAACCCCATGAGCCACAAGGCCGAAACGGCATTCGTGCCGTTGAACATCGCCGTCCTGACCGTCAGCGATACCCGTACCCTGGAAACCGATACCTCAGGCCAGTTGTTCGTCGACCGCCTGACCGAGGCCGGGCACAACCTGGCCGCTCGCGTGCTGCTGAAGGATGACCTGTACCGGATCCGCGCACAGGTCGCGACCTGGATCGCCGAGGACAGCGTGCAGGTCGTGCTGATCACCGGCGGCACCGGTTTCACCGGCCGCGACAGCACCCCGGAAGCGGTGGCCTGCCTGCTGGACAAGCAGGTGGACGGCTTCGGCGAGCTGTTCCGGCAGATTTCGCTGGCCGACATCGGTACCTCCACCATCCAGTCGCGGGCCCTGGCCGGGCTTTCCAACGGTACCCTGGTCTGTTGCCTGCCGGGCTCCACCAATGCCTGCCGCACTGCCTGGGAAGGCATCCTCGTCGAGCAACTGGACGCCCGTCATCGCCCGTGCAACTTCGTCCCGCACCTGAAACAGGCGGCGCCCTGCGAGAGCCGCGGGTGAGCGGCTGCTGCGAACAGCCGGGGCTGATGCCGGTCGAGACGGCGCTGGAACGGCTCCTCGAACTGGCCGCGCAAACGCCTATCGATACGTGTGAGCAGGTGCCCCTGGAGCAGGCTGGCGGCCGCGTGCTGGCGGTCGACCTGCTGGCCGGCCTGGACCTGCCGCCGTGGCCGAACAGCGCCATGGACGGCTACGCCTTGCGACTCGCCGACTGGAACGGCGAGCCACTGCCGGTCAGCCAGAAGATCTTTGCCGGACAGGCGCCGGAGCCGCTGCAAGCGGGTACCTGTGCGCGGATCTTCACCGGTGCGCCGCTGCCGGAAGGCGCCGATCTGGTAGAGATGCAGGAAAACGCCGAAGCGCTCGACGATGGCCGCGTGCGCTTCACCCAGCCGTTGCGCGCGGGCCAGCATGTGCGCCCGCGTGGCCAGGAAATCCGCCAGGGCGACCTGGTCCTGCCGGCCGGCACGCGCCTGCGCTCCATCGAACTGGGGCTGGCGGCTTCGCTCGGCTGCGCGACCCTGGAGGTGCGACGCAAGCCGCGGGTGGCGCTGCTGTCCACCGGCGACGAGCTGGTCGAGGCGGGCCAGCCGCTGCAGGCCGGGCAGATCTACAACAGCAACCGCCCGTTGCTCAAGGATTGGCTGCAACGCCTGGGCTGCGACGTGCTCGACGCCGGTATCCTTCCCGACGACCTGGCACGTACCCGCGAGCGCCTGGCCGGGTTGGCCGGGGTGGACCTTATCCTTTCCACTGGCGGCGTATCGGTGGGCGAGGCCGACTTCCTCGGCATGGCGCTGCGCGAAGCCGGCGAGCTGACCCTCTGGAAGCTGGCGATAAAACCCGGCAAGCCGCTGATCGTCGGCCAGTTCCAGGGCATCCCGGTGATCGGCCTGCCGGGCAATCCGGCTTCAACCCTGGTCACCTTCGCCCTGCTGGCGCGTCCCTACCTGCTGCGCCGGCTCGGCGTGGCGCAGGTCGCGCCGCTGCGGGTGGAGGTACCGGCCGGCTTCGCCTGGACCAAGGCGGGGCAGCGTCGCGAGTACCTGCGTGGTCGCCTGGAGCAGGGCCGCGCGGTGCTCTATCCGAACCAGAGTTCCGGGGTACTGCGCAGCGCTTCCTGGGCCGAGGGGCTGGTGGAGGTCCGCGAGGGACGTACCCTCGTGGAAGGCGAGGGCGTGGCGTTCATTCCGCTGAGCGAACTGCTCGACTGAGCCGACGGTGGCCGGATGGCCGCCGTTCTCATTGCGCCGCCGGCTCCTTCCGCCGTTGCCGGTACTCGCCGGGCGTCTGCCCGGTCCAGCCCTTGAAACTGCGATGGAACGAGCGGGACTCGGTGAAGCCCAGGTACTGGGCGATGTCCTGGATCGGCAGCTCGCTATGCAGCAGGTAGTGCTCGGCCAGTTCGCGGCGCAGTTCGTCGAGGGTCTGCTGGTAGCTGCTGCCGGCTTGCTGCAGGTGGCGTTGCAGGGTGCGTACGGTCATGCCGAACTTCTCCGCCACCCGTTCCTTGCGCGGCAGGCCGTCCTTGAGTAGCTGGCGCAGGGCGTTCTTCACCCGCAGCGGCAGCGGCTCGTCATCGTCCAGCTCGGCCATCAGCGCCAGGGCATGTTCTTCCAGGGTGCGCAGCAGCGTCGCGTCGGCCTGGCGCAGCGGCAGCGCCAGGTAGTCCAGTGGTACCAGCAGCGCCGAACAGGGTTGGGTGAAGCGCACCGGACAGCCGAAGAAGGTCTCGTAGTCTTCCACGCGGGTTCCGTCCGGCAGGTCGTGTTCCAGCCAGACCTCGTCCGGCGAACCTTCCAGGTCGGCGATCCAGCGCGCGTAGAGGACCCAGGAAGCCAGGACGTGCTCGACCATGTGGCGCCGTACCAGGGGTGTCTGGTGGCGGCAGTTCCAGATCAGCCGGACCTGCCCGCCGGCCGCCTCGATGCGGCTGGTGCCCATGTCGCCGACCAGCTTCTCGTAGGGCGTGATGCGGCTCATGGCCTCGCCCAGGGTGGCGCAGTTCATCGCGATGTAGCCGAGCACGCTCCAGGAGCCGGGCTGGACGAAGCGCGCCGAATGCAGGCCGAACAGGGGATCACCGGAATGCTCGCAGAAATAGCCGAGCAGGCGCTCGTGGGCTTCGCCCGGCAGGCGCTGGCGATTGTCGTTGAGCTGGTCGGCCTGGAGGCCGGCGGCGGCCAGGGCAGGGGCGATGTCCAGGCCGAGCCGTTCGGCGTGGCGCAGGTACTTCAGCAGGGCCGGAACCGAGGTGGAGCCAAGGGTCTGCATGGTCGTTGTTCTTGTCGTGGCGGGTGGAACAGGCCGTCCGGCGTGCGTGCCGGCTGTCTTGATCGGTCACAGGGAGTGTCTCGATCCGACAGTGACAGGCGAGGGCGGCTGGCTAGTATAGGCAGCCAGAAAGGTTCCGATAAACAGGTTGCCGCGACAAGCGAGGGGAGAGGTTCATGCGTCGTTGGAATGGCTGGGGCGAAGAAAGCACCGTGGTCGAATTGCCGGACAGCGCCCGTGGGTTCCTGGCGGAACTGGTCGGGCAGGGCGCACGCTTGCCGGACGCCAGCCTGGAGGCGGCGCTGGCGAAGGTCCCGGCATCGCGCCTGGAGGCCGATCCGCGCTACAGCATCGCCCCCCGTGAGCGTCTGCTGCATGCCCGCGGGCAGAGCCTGCCGGACTGGCTGGCGATGCGCGAGGGCGACTTCGGCGTCTACCCGGACGCCGTGGCCTATCCGGAAACCGCCGAGCAGATCCGCGAGTTGCTGGCCCTGGCCGACTCCCGCGACCTGCAACTGATTCCCTATGGCGGCGGTACTTCCGTGGCCGGCCATATCAATCCGCAAGCCTCGCGGCGGCCGGTACTGACGGTCTCGCTGGAGCGCATGAACCGCCTGATCGATCTGGACCGCGAGAGCCTGGTCGCGACCTTCGGCCCCGGCGCCGCCGGCCCGCAGGTGGAGAGCCAGTTGCGTGCGCTGGGCTACACGCTCGGGCATTTCCCGCAGTCCTGGGAGTTGTCGACCCTCGGTGGCTGGGTCGCCAGCCGCTCCAGTGGCCAGCAGTCGCTGCGCTATGGGCGGATCGAACAACTTTTCGCCGGCGGGACCCTGGAGACCTTCGCCGGGCCGCTTGAAATCGCTACCTTCCCGGCATCCGCGGCGGGACCGGACCTGCGCGAACTGGTGCTGGGCTCTGAGGGACGCTTCGGGATCATTTCCTCGGTGAAGGTGCGGGTCTCGCCGCTGGCCGAGGACGAGCGCTTCTACAGCGTCTTCCTGCCGAACTGGCAGCAGGCCCTGCAAGCCACCCGCGAGCTGGCCCAGGCGCGCGTGCCGCTGTCGATGCTGCGCCTGTCCAACGCCGTGGAAACCATGACCCAGCTGGCCCTGGCCGGCCATCCCGGACAGATCGCCTGGCTGGAGAAATACCTGGCACTGCGCGGCGCGGGCGAGGGCAAGTGCATGCTGACCTTCGGCGTGACCGGCAACCGTCGGCAGAACGGATTGTCGCTGAGCCAGGCGAAGGCCTTGCTGAAACGCTTCGGCGGGGTCTTCACCGGCACCCTGCTGGGGCGCAAGTGGGCGCAGAACCGCTTCCGCTTCCCCTACCTGCGCGAGGCCCTGTGGCAGGCGGGCTACGCCGTGGACACCCTGGAGACCGCCACCGACTGGAGCAACGTCGACGGCCTGCTGCAGAAGATCGAGGCCAGCCTGCGCGACGGCCTGGCCGCCGAGGGCGAGAAGGTCCATGTGTTCACCCACCTCTCGCATGTCTATGGCGAGGGGTCGAGCATCTATACCACCTACGTGTTCCGTCCTGCCGCGAGCTATGCGGCGACGCTGGAGCGCTGGAAGCGTCTCAAGCATGCGGCCAGCCAGGCGATCGTCGACAATCGCGGCACCATCAGCCACCAGCATGGCGTTGGCAAGGACCACGCACCCTACCTGCCCCGCGAGAAGGGCGAACTGGGCGTCGCCGCGCTGCGTGCCATGGCCGGTCACTTCGACCCGGCCGGGCGGCTCAACCGCGGCACCCTGCTGCAGGACTGAGCGGAATGACTTCAGCCTGGAACGAGGAGTGGCGTCGCCGCCGCCTGCCGGCGCTGGCGGGGCAGGAGTGGGACCTGATCGTGGTCGGCGGCGGCATCAGCGGTGCCGGCATCCTCCGCGAAGCCGCGCGGCGCGGCTGGCGCTGCCTGCTGCTGGAGCAGCGGGACTTCGCCTGGGGCACCTCGAGTCGCTCGTCGAAGATGGTCCATGGCGGCCTGCGCTACATCGCCAAGGGTCAGTGGCGGCTGACCCGCGACTCGGTGCGCGAGCGCCAGCGGCTGCTCGGCGAGGCGCCTGGGCTGGTAGAGCCGTTGAGCTTCGTGATGGCCCACTACCGCGGCGGCTTTCCCGGCCCGCGGCTATTCGGCGGCCTGCTGAGCGTCTACGACGCCCTTGCCGGGCGGCGCAACCACCGTTTCTACGACGCCGCCACGTTGCGCTACCTGGCGCCGGGCCTGAAGGAACAACGGCTGCTCGGCGGCACGCGATTCTTCGATGCGGTGACCGACGATGCGCGCCTGGTGCTGCGGGTGCTGGCCGAGGCGCGTCACGACGGCGGCGAGGCATTCAACGGCATGCGTGTGCGCGAATTGCTGCGCGAGGGCGGCCAGGTGGTCGGCCTGCGCGCCGAGGACCGCGAGAGCGGCGAGCTTCTCGACTTTCGCTGCCGTGCCCTGGCGGTGGCCACCGGGGCCTGGGCCGATGAGTTGCGCCAGCCCGGCGGAAGCGAGCACATCCGCCCGCTGCGCGGTAGCCATCTATTGCTGCCGGCCTGGCGCCTGCCGGTTGCCCATGCCTTCAGCTTCATGCACGCCACGGACCGGCGACCGGTGTTCGTGTTCCCCTGGGAGGGCGCGACGGTGGTCGGCACCACCGATCTCGACCATCGCGACGGCCTTGGGGAGGACGCGCGGATCAGCCGCGCCGAACTCGACTACCTGCTGGCGGCCTGCGCCCAGCAGTTTCCCGCCGCTGCCATCGAGGCGTGCGACGTGCTGTCTACCTGGGCCGGCGTGCGACCGGTGGTCAGCAGCGGCGACGACAGCGGCAAGCCTTCCGACGAGAAACGCGAGCATGTGCTCTGGCGCGAGCCGGGCTGCGTGACCCTGGCCGGCGGCAAGCTGACCACCTTCCGGCCGCTGGCGGTGGAGGTGCTACAAGCCTGCGCGCCGCTGCTCGGGCGCACGGTCACGGACGATGGCGCGGCGGTGTTCGGCGCCTGCGAAGGCCCGCTCATCGACGGGCTCGGCAGCGGCCAGCGACGCCGCCTGGCCGGTCGCTACGGACGCGACCTGGTCCGCCTCAAGCGGCTGGTGGACACCCTCGGAACGGACTGCGTGGGTGCCAGCGAAACGCTATGGGCCGAACTGGCGTTCGCCGCCGAGGCGGAAATGGTGCTGCATCTCGACGACCTGCTGTTGCGCCGCACCCGCCTCGGCCTGCTGTTGCCCGGAGGCGGCGCGGCATACCTGCCGCGTATCCGCGCACTCTGCCAAGCGCGCCTGGGCTGGGACGACCCGCGCTGGGAACGTGAGCAACAGGCCTATCTGGACCTCTGGCGCCGGCACTACAGCCTGCCCGTCTGACCAGCCGAGACGAGAACGAGATGAACGACAAGAACTATCTGCTGGCGATCGACAATGGCACCCAGAGCGTGCGCGCCCTGCTGTTCGACTTGCAGGGCAACCTGCTGGGCAAGGGCAAGGTGGAGCTGGAGGCCTACTACTCGAAGCATCCGGGCTGGGCCGAACAGGACCCCGAGTACTACTGGGCGATGCTCGGCGAGGCCTGTCGGCGGCTCTGGGACCAGGTGGACATCGATCGCGGGCTCATCCGCGGGGTGTCGCTGACCACCCAGCGCGGTACGGTGATCCACGTCGATGCCGAGGGCAGGCCGTTGCGGCCGGCGATCCTCTGGCTCGACCAGCGCCGGGCGGAGGTCCGCGAGCGCATCAGGGGGCCGTGGGGCTGGCTGTTCAAGCTGGTCGGCGCCGAGGGCGCGGTGGAGCATTTCCGCGCCCAGGCCGAGGTCAACTGGGTGGCCCAGGAGCAGCCGGAGATCGCCGCGAAGACCGACAAGGTGTTGCTGCTTTCCGGCTTTCTCAGCCACCGCCTGACCGGCCGTTTCGTCGACTCGGTGGGGTGCTGCGTTGCCTACCTGCCGTTCGACTACAAGCGCCTGCGCTGGGCCGCGCCGCGCGACTGGAAATGGCAGGCGCTGGCGGTACGCCGCGAGCAGTTGCCGGAGCTGTTCAAGCCGGGCGAGCGGCTCGGCGAGATCAGCGCCGAGGCCAGCCGGCACACCGGCATTCCGCAAGGCCTGCCGTTGATCGCCGCGGGGGCCGACAAGGCCTGCGAGGTGCTCGGCGCAGGTGCGTTGGAGCCCACCATCGCCTGCCTCTCCTACGGCACCACGGCGACCATCAACACCACTCGCGCCCGCTACCTGGAAACCGTGCCGCTGATTCCACCCTATCCGGCGGCGATTCCCGATCATTTCAATACCGAGGTGATGATCTATCGCGGCTACTGGATGGTCAGCTGGTTCAAGCGCGAGTTCGGCTTGCGCGAGATGCAGCAGGCGCGCGAGCAGGGGGTCGAGCCGGAGCAACTGTTCGACGAACTGGTCAACGGCGTGCCGCCCGGCTCGATGGGCCTGACCCTGCAACCCTACTGGTCGCCGGGAATCCGCGAACCGGGACTGGAGGCCAAGGGGGCGATGATCGGTTTCGGCGACGTGCATACCCGGGCACACATCTACCGGGCCATCCTCGAGGGCCTGGCCTATGCCCTGCGCCAGGGCAAGGAGCGCATCGAGAAGCGTTCGGGCACGCCGATCGTGCGCCTGCGCGTGGCCGGCGGCGGCTCGCAGAGCGACGCGGCGATGCAGCTCACCGCCGACATCTTCGGCCTGCCGGCCGAGCGCCCGCATGTCTACGAGGCGTCCGGCCTGGGTGCGGCGATCGACTGCGCGGTGGGGCTCGGCCTCTATCCGGACGTCGCCAGCGCGGTGGCCGGGATGACCCGCGTCGGCCGGGTTTTCCTGCCCCAGGCGGAAGCCCGGCAGATCTACCAGCGGCTCTATGGCGAGGTCTACCTGCGCATGTATCGCCAGTTGCGCCCGCTCTACCGCAGCATTCGCGAGATTACCGGCTACCCTGCCTGAACCGGGCGCCGCACTTCCGTCCCGGATACGCGGTCAATAGGCAAAGACAAGGCCACGACGAGGGGTTCGGTTCGATGGACAAGGACAAGGTTCTGCTGGTCCTGCATGGCAAGCAGGCGGGCAACGAAGAGGTTCGTGCCGCGGTCGCGGCGCAGCGCGAGGCCGGGCGGGAGCTGGCGGTGCGGGTAACCTGGGAGGACGGCGACGCCCGGCGCATCGTCGAGGAGGCGCTGGCGGCCGGCTTTGCGACGCTGGTCGCCGGCGGTGGCGACGGCACGCTGCGCGAGGTGGCCGAAGCGCTGGCGCGCGGGCGAGGCGAGGCGAGCCTGGCGATCCTGCCGCTGGGCACCGCCAACGATTTCGCCCGCGCCGCCGGGATTCCCCTGGAGCCGGCCGCGGCGCTGGCGCTGCTCGACCAGACGGCGCGGCCGATCGACCTGGGCGCGGTGAACGGCAAGCTGTTCCTCAACATGGCCACTGGCGGCTTCGGTTCGAAGGTCACGGCGAATACCTCGGAGGACCTGAAGAAGGTTCTCGGCGGTGCCGCCTACCTGTTGACCGGGTTGACCCGTTTTTCCGAAGTGCATGCCGCCCAGGGCCGTTTCAGCGCCCCGGACTTCCAGTGGGAAGGCGAGTTCCTCGCCCTGGGCATCGGTAACGGGCGCCAGGCCGGCGGCGGGCACGTACTGTGTCCGCAAGCGCGAGTGGACGACGGCCTGCTGGACGTGAGCATCCTGCCGACGCCGCAGGACATGGTCGGTACCCTGGGCACCCTGCTCGGCGGTGGCAACGGAGTGGAAAGCCTGTTCGTCCGCGCGCGGGTGCCATGGCTGGAAGTGGAGGCGGCGGAAGGTCTCGACGTCAATCTCGACGGCGAGCCGCTGGAAGGACGCAAGCTGCGTTTCTCGGTTTCCCCGGGCGCGCTGCGCGTGCACTTGCCGGCCGGTTCGCCGTTGTTGCGCGAGCCGCCGCGCGAGGACTGAGGGCGGGGCCGACTGATCCGCTGCCTGGAGTGGCGTCTGTGTCTTGTCGGCCTTTCCCGCGACACCGTATAACAGCATCTTTCCACCAAGGATGCTGGTTCCATGTTCCGTCTCTCCGCGCTGTACCGCTATCCGATCAAGTCTTCCGCCGCCGAGTCCCTGGAGCGCGTCGCGCTCGATGCGCTGGGCGTGGTCGGCGACCGACGCTGGATGGCGGTGGACACCGAAACCGGACGTTTCTTCACCCAGCGCCTGCTGCCGCAGCTGGGGCGTATCCAGGCGCGCTGGGCGGCGCCGGAGGTCCTGCGGCTGAATGCGCCGGGGATGTCCGAGCTGAGCCTCGAAGTACCGGCAGCCGACGCCAACCTGCGTGGCGTCACGGTCTGGCGCGATACCTTGCAGGCGCCGGATGCCGGCGACGCCGCAGCGGACTGGCTGACGCGCTTCCTCGGCCGCCCGACGCGCCTGGTGCACATTCCCGAGGCGCGCGCGCGGCAGGTCGATACCGGCTACGCCGAGCCGGGGCAGAAGGTGCATTTCGCCGACGGTTTCCCGCTGCTGCTGATCGGCCAGGCTTCGCTCGACGACCTCAGCCAGCGGGTCGGCCGGCCGTTGGAGATGCTGCGCTTCCGTCCCAACCTGGTGGTGGAAGGCAGCGCCGCGTTCGCCGAGGACGGCTGGAAACGCATCCGCATCGGCTCGGTCGAGTTCGTCGTGGCCAAGCCCTGTTCCCGCTGCATCCTCACCACCCTGGATCCGGCGACCGGCGAGCGCAACGAGGACCGCGAGCCGCTGACGACCCTGAAGACCTACCGGGAAAAGGATGGCGCGGTGCTGTTCGGGCAGAACCTGATTGCGCTAGGACAGGGCAGCCTGGAGGTGGGGATGCCGGTGGAAATCCTCGACTGAGGAACGGTCGCCCGCCGTTGCGGCGGGCGGCCATTGCCGGCGATCAGAGCTTGGCGTCGACGCAACCGGTGCTCAGGCACTCGCGCTCGCGTTCGCGGAGGAAGTCGAGGCGCTGGCGGGTCTTCTCGGTGGCGCAGTCGAGATTGACGAAATAACCGTTGTCCTTGCTTTCGCTGCAGGCCGCGTCGCGCTCCTTGATCCAGGCGATCTGGCTCTTCTTCAGCAGGGCTTTCTGGCCGTCGTTCAGGTGCTTGCGCAGGGTGCCGAACTGCTGGTTCAGCTCGCGGTCGGCCTGGGAAAACTCGCCGCTGCGGCAATACACGCTGTCGAAGGCGTTGCGCGGCGTACCGCAGGCGTCGGCGGCCAGGGCGCCGTCGGCGAGCAGCAGGCTGGAGGCGGCGAGCAGGGCGGTAGCGAGGGGCTTGTTCATCTTGAGGTCCTTTTCAAGGTACTGGAAAGGCCCGGGCGTCCGGGCCGGGTTGGGGGTCAGAAATCGTCGAAGTAGCGTTCGTGCCAGTCGACGATGGGCTGCGGCGCATTGAGCTTCTGCCCGTAGATCACCGCATAGGACAGCACGTTCTGCACGTACTGGCGAGTCTCGTCGAACGGAATGGTCTCGATCCACACGTCGAAGGCCAGGTGGCGGGTATCTTTCAGCCACTGGCGGACGCGGCCCGGACCGGCGTTGTAGGCGGCCGAGGCGAGTACCCGGTTGCCGTTGAACTGTCCATGCACCTGGCTCAGGTAGGCGGCGCCGAGGCGGATGTTGACGTCGGGCACGATCAGTTGCTGGGTCGAGGCCAGCGGGATGCCGAACTTGCGCGAGGTCTCCTTGGCGGTGCCGGGCATCAGCTGCATCAGTCCGGTGGCGCCGACTCCGGAACGGGCATCGGACATGAACGCGCTTTCCTGCCGGGTGATGGCGAAGATCCAGCTGGAGTGCAGGCCGCGGTTCTTCGCTTCGCGCACCAGGGTGGCGCGGTGCGCCATCGGGAAGCGGATGTCCAGGTCGTCCCAGTACTGCGCCTGGCTGATCGAGCGGATCGCCGGGAAATACCACTGCATGTCGTAGGCCAGCCTGGCCTGGGCGATCAGCTCGTCGTGATCGAACAGGCGCGCGGCGTGGTACCACTCGCGGCGGGCGTTGATCACTTCGCCACGGTTGAAGAACTCCATGGCCCGGCGCGTGCTGGCGGCGTTGCGTACGCGTTGCAGGACGCGCGGGTCGATGTGCGCAGGGCGGTTGCCGAGCTTGTACGGCACGCTCAGGCGGTCGGCGGCGAGGAAACCGTAGAAGTCGCGCTCGCCGGCGAGCTTCTGGTACAGCGCGATCGGCTCCTTGCTGTTCGGCTGTGCCAGTTGCAGGCTGCGTGCCTGCCAATAGCGCCAGCGGCTGGTGGCGGCGAGATCCTGGGGCAGCTTGCGGGTCAGCGCATAGGCTTCGTCCCAGCGGCCCAGGCGCAGCAGCAGGCGGGTGCGCCATTCGGTGACGGTGTTGTCGCGCAGGCCGGGATCGTACTGGGTCATCAGCGGCAGTGCACGCGGATCGAATCGCTTGGCCAGGCTGAGACCGATCTCGCGGGCGATGGCGACCTTCTCGTCGCTGGAGAAGGGTAGCGCCGAGCTGTAGTAGTCGAGCAGGCTCAGGGCCTTTTCCGGGTCCTGCCGCGCCAGGCGGCGCAGGCCGAGACCGACCACGTCGGCGGTGGCATGGTCGCGCTGGCTGAAGCGGCCGGTCTGGCTCAGCTGGGCGGGGTTCTGCGCCACGCTGACCATCAGCGCGCCCTGGTTGCCGAGGGTCGGCAGGCGCTGCGCGAGGTGCGAGGCGAGGCTGTAGTTGCGCGCTTCGGCGGCCAGCTTGAGGCGTTTCCAGACCTTTTCCTCGGTGAGCTGGCCTTCGCCCTGCCAGAGGCCGAACAGGGTGTCGCAGGCAGCCGGCTGCGACTTGCCGACCAGCCACAGGCGTTCGCTGGTGGCGTAGCCTTCGGCCTTCTGGCCGTGGCCCAGCTGGTACTGGCCATACAGGCAGTCGAGTTCGGTGAAGTTCAGCTTCGGATCGTAGTAGTTGACGAAGGTCTTCCAGTCGCCGCGGTCGGCCAGCAGGCGCAGCCAGCGCAGTTTCAGCCAGCCGATCTGCGGCAGGTCGCCGTGTTCGGTGAGGAAGCGCTCGACCTCCTCGTTGCTGGCGGACTTCAGCCGATGGGTCAGTTCGTCGTAGGCCAGGTAGGGTTCCAGCGGGTAATCGCGCAGGGCGCTGCGCGAGGCCATGTAGGGCGCGCTGTTGCCCTTGGCCAGGGCGGCCTTGGCCTGGTCGTAGAGACGGCGTTGTTCGGTCAGGGAAGCGGCGTGGGCCGCGTCGACGGAGGAAATACTGAGCAAAAGACAGGAAACGAGAGTGAACAGGCGACCGCGCATGACTTATCCGGGCAGGTGATGTCGGGTAACGTCGGCAGGTCCGCAACGGCTGCCTACGGGCGTTTCGACCGCTCGCGGGACTGGCGCGCGACCGCTGTCGCGGGGCGCGCCCGAAGCCGGGCGGATGGCTCGCCTAAGCTTAGCCGTTGCGGCATGGCGGTGAAAGCGCCGTGCCATCCGATGCCTATCCGGCGTAAAATGCGCGCCCTGTTTCCGGAGGCGCCCATGACCCTGCTCAAGTTCACCGATGTATCCCTTGCCTTTGGCACCACTCCCTTGCTGGACAAGGTGTCGTGGCAGATCGGCCGTGGCGAGCGGGTCTGCGTGATCGGGCGCAACGGTACCGGCAAGTCCAGCCTGTTCAAGGTGGTCAAGGGCGAACAGCAGGCCGACGACGGCGAAGTCTGGCGCGCACCGGCGCTGAAGATCGGCGAATTGCCCCAGGAACTGCCGCGTGCCGACGAACGGACAGTGTTCGACGTGGTGGCCGAGGGTCTGGCGGAAGTCGGCAAGCTGCTCGCCGAGTACCACCACCTGAGCCAGAACATCCATACCGACGATGACCTGGCGCGCCTCTCGCGGGTCCAGCAGGAACTCGAGGCGCGCGATGGCTGGCGCCTGCAGCAACTGGTGGACAGCACCCTCAGCCGCCTGCAGTTGCCGGCCGACAAGACCCTCGCCGAACTCTCCGGCGGCTGGCGTCGGCGCGTGCTGCTGGCCCAGGCGCTGGTCGCCGAGCCGGACCTGCTGCTGCTCGACGAACCGACCAACCACCTGGACATCGGCGCCATCGCCTGGCTCGAGGAAGCGCTGCTGGGCTTCAACGGCGCGGTGCTGTTCATTACCCACGACCGCGCCTTCCTGCAATCCCTGGCGACCCGCATCCTCGAGCTGGATCGTGGCCACCTGATCGACTGGAACGGCGATTACGCCAGTTTCCTGGTGCACAAGGAACAGCAACTGGCCGCCGAAGAAGCTGCCAACGCATTGTTCGACAAGCGCCTGGCCCAGGAAGAAGTGTGGATCCGCCAGGGCATCAAGGCCCGCCGCACGCGCAACGAAGGGCGGGTTCGGGCACTGAAGGAAATGCGTCGCGAACGCGCCGAGCGCCGCGAGCGCCAGGGCAAGGCCAGCTTCCAGCTGGAAAGCGCGGACAAGTCCGGCAAGCAGGTGATCGTGGTGGAGCACGTCAGCTTCGCCCATCCCGGCGGCCAGCCGCTGGTACGCGACTTCTCCATGGTCCTGCAGCGCGGCGACCGTATCGGCCTGCTCGGCGCCAACGGTACCGGCAAGACCACCTTGCTCAAGCTGCTGCTTGGCGACCTGCAGCCGACCTCGGGCAAGATCGAGGTGGGCACCAAGCTGGAAGTGGCCTACTTCGACCAGTTGCGCCATCAGCTCGAACCCGAGCAGACGGTGATCGACAATATCTCCGAAGGCCGCGAGTTCATCACCATCGACGGCCAGAACCGGCATGTGCTCAGCTATCTCGGCGACTTCCTGTTCAGTCCGCAGCGCGCCCGCACCCCGGTGAAGGCGTTGTCCGGCGGCGAGCGCGCGCGCCTGTTGCTGGCCAAGCTGTTCAGCAAGCCGGCCAACCTGCTGGTGCTCGACGAACCGACCAACGACCTCGACGTGGAAACCCTGGAACTGCTGGAGGAAGTCCTGCTCGGCTTCCAGGGCACCGTGCTGATGGTCAGCCACGATCGGGCCTTCCTCGACAACGTGGTGACCAGCACCCTGGTCTTCGAGGGCGAGGGCAAGGTTCGCGAATTCGTCGGTGGCTACCAGGACTGGCTGCGCCAAGGGGGCACGCCGCGCCTGCTCGGCGTGAGCGAGTCGAAGAGCGGCAAGGCCGAGCTGAATACCGCGCTGGCGCCCGCCGCCGAACCCGCGCCGGCTGCTGCGGCGCCGAGCGAGGCGCCGGCGAAGAAAAAGCTCAGCTACAAGTTGCAGCGCGAGCTGGAGGCTTTGCCCGGGCAGATCGACGCGGTCGAGGCGGAGCTGGCGGGTGTCCAGGAAACCATCGCGGAGCAGGATTTCTATCTGCGCCCGCAGGACGAGCAGCGCGAAACCCTGGCGCGGCTGGACGCGTTGCAGCAGGAACTCGATGCCTTGCTCGAGCGCTGGGCCGAACTGGAAGACTGATCCATCTCGAAAAAAGTGAGCTGCATCAATGTGATAGCGGCTCATCTCGATGATCCTTGCGGGCCTTGCCGGCGGTGGGTGCAGTCCCCCGTCGGTCCCTCTGGCTGGCGTCATTGACGGGCCGGCCGTCTCCCGAGAAAGGATCAGTCCATGGCAATCGAGTACCGCATCACGCTGGACGACCAGCATCAGCTCAACTATCGCATCGAGCTGGAGCGGCACTACGACCCGCAGGCGGCTGCCGCAGCGCCGCGCTGGACGCGCCTGGAACACAATCGCTGCAGCAACTGCCCGCTCGATCGCGAACGCTACAGCCATTGTCCGGCGGCGGTCGACCTGCATGGGGTGATCGAGGATTTCCGCAACCTGCCGGCGTTCCGCAAGGCCGGCATCTGCGTGCGCACGCCGGAGCGCGAGTACATCAAGCAGGCGGGCCTGGAGGAAGGACTGCGCGCGCTGATCGGCTTGATCATGGCCAGCAGCGCCTGTCCGCTGCTGGCGCCGCTGAGGCCGATGGCCATGCAGCACCTGCCGTTCGCCAGCAACCAGGAGTTCGTGCTGCGGGTGGTGCCGCTGTACCTGATGCGCCAGTACTTCAACTTCCGCGAGGGGCGGCATGCCGATTGGGAACTGAAAGGGCTGGTGCGGCTGTTCCAGCAGTTGCAACTGGTCAACCAGGCGTTCTGGCAGCGAATCCACGACACCTGTGTCAGCGATTCCAACCTGAAGGCGTTCCTGACCTTCTTCTCGCTGTCGTCGAGCATCAGCTATTCGCTGGAAACCCAGTTGCAGAAGATCCGCCCGCTGGTGATGAGCGCCGAGGAAACGCTCGGCTGAGGCGCAGGCCCCGGCCGAGCGGGGAGAGATCAGGCTTTCTTCAGGTGCACCGCGAGCACGTCGCAGGGCGCGCCGTGCAGCACGTCGTTGGCAGTGGAACCGAGCAGCAGCGCCAGGCCGTGGCGACCGTGGCTGCCGACCACGATCAGGTCGCAGGCCTGTTCCGCGGCGAGGCGGTGGATTTCCTGGCGCGGTTGCCCGTAGACCAGGTGGCGCTGCTCGCTGCCGAGGTCCGGATAGCGTACGGCGAAGGCATCCAGGCGTTCACGGGCCTGGTCGAACTGCTGCTGCTGCAACATCGACAGGTCCATCGGCACGTCCCCACCGAAGGCCATGGCCATGGGCTCGACCACATGCACCACCGAGAGCCGGGCCTGGTTGCTGGTGGCCAGGGCCGCCGCACGCTTCATCACCGGGTCGCATTCGTCGGTCAGGTCGACGGCGACCAGAATGTGTTGATAGGGCATGAACGTCTCCTCCCAGAAGGGGATAGTGTTTTCATTATGGACTTTCGCGCCGCGCGTGGAACCTGTTCCGTTGCGCTGGGCAAAAAGCTGCTCCGCCGTGGTCGCATTCGCCTGTAAACTGCGCCTCCCTTGGCGACTGCGACCGATCCTGCCTGCGCGCGCGGATCGAGGCAAATGCCTTAACCGTTTTTCGAGTGTCCGTTCCTTATGACCACTTGGCTGGTGATCCTGCTGCTGGCTGTCATGCTCAGTCCCCTGGCCTGGCTGATGCCGTCCAACAGGCAGCGCGGCAAGATGGCCCTGCGCCTCGAGGCGCGCCGTCTCGGCCTGGCCATGCAGCTCGCGCGCCAGGATTGGCCGCATTGGCTGGAGAGCGCTCCGCCGACGTCCTGCGCGCAGTTCCACTGCCCGCGCCGACGCGGCCGGGAGGCCTGGTGCTATTGGCAGAATACCCCGGGCCAGTGGCTGAACCAGTGGCGCGAGCCGTGCGCGGACGATGAGTTGCTGGACGCCCTGCGCAGCCTCCCGGGGGATGTGTACAAGGTGGAGGCGACCGCCCAGTTCCTTGCCCTGTATTGGGGCGAGCGCGGCGATAGCGCCGACCTCGGGCGCATCGCCGAGTTTCTCCGCCAGCGCGCCTGAGGCGGCGCGCCGAGGTTCATTGGTTGCGCGCGGCATACAGCGCGGCGACCTTCTCCAGGCCATCGATGATCCGGTCTGCATTCTTGTTGACCAGGAACGGCACGCTGTTCTGGTTGTAGTTGCGCAGGGACTTCTCGATGTAGTGCCACTTGATCGCCACGCTGCGCAGCGCCCTGGCGATCTCCTCGTCGTTCTGCGGCGCCTGCTGCAGCTTCAACAGGTTGACCGAAAAGCGGCTGGCCAGGTCGTCCAGTGGACGCTCCTCGCCGCCGCCGAAGAAGCTGGCGCCTACCGACGCGTTGCGCGAGGCATAGTCCAGGGCAATGTCCTGCATCAGCAGGCTCTGTTCGCGGCTCTGCTCGGTGAGCGTCGGCACCGTGGCGGCGTTTTCCCGTTGCAGGCTGCGATACAACTGGCCGCCGAGGTCCATCAGTTGCTGGTTGCGCCGTGCCAGGTCGGCGACCGGTTGCAGGTCGCTGTAGCCCTTGGCGCGCACCGCGCCGGTCAGCTTGTCGAGGTCTTGCGCATAGTCCCGCCATTGCTCGCGAAGCTGGCCCAGCAGGCGCCGGGATTCGCTGCCGTTCACGCCGTCGAGTCGCTGCAGGCGGGCTTCCGCCGTCTGCGCCGAGCTTTCGATCAGGCTGGCGTAGCGTTGATCGCCTTCCTGGCCGACGTACATGAAGAAGGCGTTCAGGGATTTCTGCGTGGCGAGCCGCATCTGGTGCAGGGCGAGCAGGTCATCGGCGGTCCCTGCCGCGAAGACGGGGAGGCTCAGCAGGCCGAGCAGGGCCAGACAAAGAGTGAACGGACGGCAGATCATGGGTTCCATCTCCATGTGGCCCTGGAGGCCTTCTTGTTGTTCTTTTGTAACGGCCCGTGGCCGATCATGCATGGCGATCTGCGGCGACTCTAGCCTGCCTTTCCGCACCGGGACAAGCGCCCACGGCGCCGATCATCGAACATCTGAATGGTCCGACAGAGGCTGGCTGAATGGCCCTGCGCAGAGGGCCTGGAGGAGGGCAGGTGTTTTCCGGATGGCTGATTGACAATTCCCGGCTTTTGCCGGAATGTGTGCGCACCCAAGTCAAACGGGCGTATGAATCGAGCGTTTGCCTCGCGCAGGCCTCGACAATAGAGACCCGGTTATCGCGTCGGCGGGTGTGCCGAAGGGTTTGGGACTATGCTCGGCGGTTGCCGAAAGGGTCCCGACACGGCGTCCGATGTGTAAGTTCAAGCTTCCATAATAGCGTGGAGATCAGTTGATGATTTACCAAGGTAAAGCCATCACGGTTAAGCCTCTTGAGGGCGGCATCGTCGAGTTGAATTTCGATCTCAAGGGCGAGTCCGTCAACAAGTTCAACCGTCTCACCCTCAGTGAGTTGCGTGCGGCAGTCGATGCGATCAAGGCCGATGCATCGGTCAAGGGCGTGATCGTGACCAGCGGAAAGGACGTGTTCATCGTTGGTGCCGACATCACCGAGTTCGTTGACAACTTCCAGCTGCCCGACGAGGAACTGATGGCGGGCAACCTCGAAGCCAACAAGATCTTCAGCGACTTCGAAGACCTGGACGTACCCACCGTTGCCGCGATCAACGGCATCGCCCTCGGCGGCGGCCTGGAGATGTGCCTGGCCGCGGACTTCCGCGTGATGAGCGCGACCGCCAAGGTCGGCCTGCCGGAAGTCAAGCTGGGCATCTACCCGGGCTTCGGCGGCACCGTCCGCCTGCCGCGCCTGATCGGCTGCGATAACGCCGTCGAGTGGATCGCCTCGGGCAAGGAAAACAAGGCCGAGGACGCCCTGAAGGTCGGCGCCGTCGACGCCGTGGTCGCTCCCGAGCAACTGCAGGCCGCTGCCCTCGACCTGGCCAAGCGCGCCGTCGCCGGCGAGCTGGACCACAAGGCACGGCGCCAGCCGAAGCTGGAAAAGCTGAAGCTGAATGCAATCGAGCAGATGATGGCCTTCGAAACCGCCAAGGGCTTCGTCGCCGGCCAGGCCGGTCCGAACTACCCGGCGCCGGTGGAAGCCATCAAGAGCATCCAGAAGGCCGCCAACTTCGGCCGCGACAAGGCGCTGGAAGTCGAAGCCGCCGGCTTCGTCAAGCTGGCCAAGACCTCGGTCGCGCAGAGCCTGATCGGCCTGTTCCTGAATGACCAGGAACTGAAGAAGAAAGCCAAGAAATACGACGAAGTCGCCAAGGACGTGAAACTGGCCGCCGTGCTCGGCGCCGGCATCATGGGCGGCGGCATCGCCTATCAGTCGGCGCTCAAGGGCACCCCGATCCTGATGAAGGATATCCGCGAAGAGGGTATCCAGATGGGCCTGAACGAGGCCGCCAAGCTGCTCGGCAAGCGCGTCGAGAAGGGTCGCCTGACCCCGGCGAAGATGGCCGAGGCGCTCAATGGCATCCGTCCGACCATGTCCTATGGCGACTTCGGCAACGTCGACATCGTCGTCGAAGCCGTCGTCGAGAACCCCAAGGTCAAGCAAGCCGTGCTCGCCGAAGTGGAAGGCGCGGTGAAGGAAGACGCGATCATCGCCTCCAACACCTCGACCATCTCCATCAGCCTGCTGGCCCAGGCGCTGAAGCGTCCGGAAAACTTCTGCGGCATGCATTTCTTCAACCCGGTGCACATGATGCCGCTGGTGGAAGTGATCCGTGGCGAGAAGACCGGTGAAACCGCCATCGCCACCACCGTCGCCTACGCCAAGAAGATGGGCAAGAGCCCGATCGTGGTCAACGATTGCCCCGGCTTCCTGGTCAACCGCGTGCTGTTCCCGTACTTCGGCGGCTTCGCCAAGCTGCTGAGCTTCGGCGTCGACTTCGTGCGCATCGACAAGGTGATGGAGAAGTTCGGCTGGCCCATGGGCCCGGCCTACCTGTCCGACGTGGTCGGCATCGACACCGGCCACCATGGCCGCGACGTCATGGCCGAGGGCTTCCCGGACCGCATGGCGGTCGAGGGCAAGACCGCCGTCGACGTGATGTACGAGGCCAACCGCCTGGGCCAGAAGAACGGCAAGGGCTTCTACGCCTACGAGACCGACAAGCGCGGCAAGCCGAAGAAGGTCACCGATCCGCAGGCCTACGAAGTGCTCAAGCCGATCGTGGTCGAGCAGCGCGAAGTGACCGACGAGGACATCGTCAACTTCATGATGATCCCGCTGTGCCTGGAAACCGTGCGTTGCCTGGAGGACGGCATCGTCGAGACCGCTGCCGAGGCCGATATGGGCCTGATCTACGGCATCGGCTTCCCGCCCTTCCGTGGTGGTGCTCTGCGCTACATCGATTCGATCGGTGTCGCCGAGTTCGTGGCCCTGGCCGACAAGTACGCCGAGCTGGGCGCGCTGTACCACCCGACCGCGAAGCTGCGTGAAATGGCCAAGAACGGTCAGAAATTCTTCGGTTAATCGCGGAACGACTAGAGCGAGAGTGAATTTATGAGCCTGAATCCGAGAGACGTCGTCATTGTCGACTTCGGCCGCACCCCGATGGGTCGTTCCAAGGGTGGCATGCACCGCAACACTCGCGCCGAGACCATGTCGGCGCACCTGATCAGCAAGCTGCTGGAGCGTAACCCGAAGGTCGACCCGGCCGAAGTGGAAGACGTGATCTGGGGTTGCGTCAACCAGACCCTGGAACAGGGCTGGAACATCGCGCGCATGGCGTCGCTGATGACCCAGATCCCGCACACCAGCGCCGCGCAGACCGTCAGCCGCCTGTGCGGTTCGTCGATGAGCGCGCTGCACACCGCCGCCCAGGCGATCCAGACCGGCAATGGCGATGTATTCGTCATCGGCGGCGTGGAGCACATGGGCCACGTCGGCATGATGCATGGCGTCGACCCGAACCCGCACCTGTCCCTGTACGCCGCCAAGGCCTCGGGCATGATGGGCCTGACCGCGGAAATGCTCGGCAAGATGCACGGTATCAGCCGTGAGGCGCAGGACAAGTTCGGCGCGCGTTCGCACCAACTGGCCTGGAAGGCCACCCAGGAAGGCAAGTTCAAGGACGAGATCATCCCGATGGAAGGGTATGACGAGAACGGTTTCCTGAAAGTCTTCGACTTCGACGAGACCATTCGTCCGGAAACCACCGTCGAGACCCTGGCCCAGTTGAAGCCGGCGTTCAATCCGAAAGGCGGCACCGTGACCGCGGGGACCTCCTCGCAGATCACCGACGGTGCCTCCTGCATGATCGTGATGTCGGCCCAGCGCGCCCAGGACCTGGGCATCCAGCCGATGGCGGTGATCCGCTCCATGGCCGTGGCGGGTGTCGACCCGGCGATCATGGGCTACGGCCCGGTGCCGTCGACCAACAAGGCGCTCAAGCGCGCCGGCCTGACCATCGCCGACATCGATTTCGTCGAACTCAACGAAGCCTTCGCCGCCCAGGCCCTGCCGGTGCTGAAGGACCTCAAGCTGCTCGACAAGATGGACGAGAAGGTCAACCTCCACGGCGGCGCCATTGCCCTGGGTCACCCGTTCGGTTGCTCCGGTGCACGCATTTCCGGCACCCTGTTGAACGTGATGAAGCAGAACGGCGGTACCCTTGGCGTGTCCACCATGTGCGTGGGCCTGGGACAGGGTATCACCACCGTCTTCGAGCGCGTCTAAGCGTTCGTAGAAGGGGAAAGCCGGGGCCTCGTGCCCCGGCTTTCGTTTTTCAGTGTCAGTCGTTTCCGGCTGCATCGAGCGAATGACGCCCCGGGAGCGCGGGTTTGCCTATTGTGCGATCCGTGCCTATACCGGGCTGTTGTATGTCGGCATTGTGCCGTTGTTTTCCGATTTTCGAGACAAGGTAAGGAACATGGACCTGCAGGCTGGGCTCTATCGTCATTACAAGGGACAGAACTACCGGGTCCTGGGTGTCGCGCGGCATTCGGAGACGGAAGAGGCGCTGGTGATCTACCAGGCGCTGTACGGCGAATTCGGTCTCTGGGTGCGTCCGCTGGAGATGTTCACCGAGGCCGTGGAGGTCGATGGCGAGTGGGTGCCGCGCTTCGTCCTGGTGAGTCCCGAGGCCGATCCCCTGGGCTTGCAGAAAGCTCCCGGCGGGGAAGACCGCGCTTGACCTTGGCTCGTTCGCCACTATATATAGCGGTGCCGCGCTAGTCGCTCCCTTCTTTATATTCATCTTTTCGACGCAGGAACCTTCCGATCCATGGGTAAATCGCTGGTCATCGTGGAATCCCCGGCCAAGGCCAAGACCATCAACAAGTACCTGGGTAGCCAGTACGTGGTGAAGTCGAGCATCGGCCACATCCGTGACCTGCCCACCAGTGGTTCGTCGAGTTCCAAGGAGCCGGCGGCCAAGGGCCGCAAGAGCGCCTCCGAGGCGCCGGCGCTGTCACCGAAGGAGAAGGCCAGGCGCCAACTGGTCTCGCGCATGGGGGTCGACCCCGAGCATGGCTGGAAGGCCAAGTACGAGATCCTGCCCGGCAAGGAAAAGGTCATCGACGAGCTGCGCCGCCTGGCCAAGGACGCCGACACCGTCTATCTCGCGACCGACTTGGACCGCGAAGGGGAGGCCATCGCCTGGCACCTGCGGGAAGCCATCGGCGGTGACGAAAGCCGCTACAAGCGCGTGGTATTCAACGAAATCACCAAGAAGGCCATTCAGGAGGCCTTCTCCCAGCCCGGCGAGCTCGATATCAACCGGGTGAACGCCCAGCAGGCGCGGCGTTTCCTCGACCGCGTGGTCGGCTACATGGTCTCGCCGCTGCTCTGGCAGAAGATTGCCCGCGGGTTGTCCGCCGGCCGCGTGCAGTCGGTGGCGGTGAAGCTGGTGGTGGAGCGCGAACGCGAGATCCGCGCCTTCGTCCCGGAAGAGTACTGGGAGGTGCATGCCGACCTCGGTACCGCCAAGGGCGCCAACGTGCGCTTCGAGGTTACCCGTGAGAAGGGCGAGGCCTTCAAGCCGCTCAACGAAGCCCAGGCCATGGCGGCCCTGGAAAAGCTCAAGGCGTCGGCCTATAGCGTCGCCAAGCGCGAGGACCGGCCGACCTCCAGCCGACCCTCGGCGCCGTTCATCACTTCCACCCTGCAGCAGGCGGCGAGCAACCGCCTGGGCTTCGGGGTGAAGAAGACCATGATGATGGCCCAGCGTCTCTACGAGGCCGGCTACATCACCTACATGCGTACCGACTCGACCAACCTGTCGGCCGATGCCATTGGCATGGTCCGCGGTTTCATCGAGGACGAGTTCGGCCAGAAGTACCTGCCGGGCAAGGCCAACGTCTACTCGAGCAAGGAGGGCGCCCAGGAAGCGCACGAGGCGATCCGTCCTTCCGACGTCAACCTCAAGCCGACCCAGCTGTCCGGCATGGAGCGCGACGCCGAGCGCCTGTACGACCTGATCTGGCGCCAATTCGTGGCGTGCCAGATGACCCCGGCCGAATACCTCTCGACCAGCGTGAGCGTCACCGCCGGCGATTTCGAACTGCGCGCCAAGGGCCGCATCCTCAAGTTCGACGGTTATACCCGGGTACTGCCGCAGCAGAGCAAGCCGGGCGAGGACGACGTCCTGCCGGAAATGAAGGAAGGCGAGAACCTCAAGCTGATCAAGCTCGATCCGAGCCAGCACTTCACCAAGCCGCCGGCGCGCTACTCCGAAGCGAGCCTGGTCAAGGAACTGGAGAAGCGCGGTATCGGCCGCCCCTCGACCTACGCGGCGATCATCTCCACCATCCAGGAGCGCGGCTACGTAACCACCCACAACCGCCGCTTCTATGCGGAGAAGATGGGCGACATCGTCACCGATCGGCTCAACGAGAGCTTTGCCAACCTGATGGACTACGGTTTCACCGCCGGGATGGAGGAGCATCTCGACGACGTGGCCCAGGGCGAGCGCGACTGGAAGCACCTGCTCGACGAGTTCTACGGCGATTTCAAGAAGAAGCTCGAGGTGGCCGAAGTCAGCGAGAAGGGGATGCGCGCCAACCAGCCGACCCTGACCAACATTCCCTGCCGCGAGTGCGGCCGGCCGATGATGATTCGTACCGCCTCCACCGGCGTGTTCCTCGGCTGCTCGGGCTACAGCCTGCCGCCGAAGGAACGTTGCAAGGCGACCGTCAACCTGATTCCCGGCGACGAGATCGCCGCGGACGACGAGGGCGAGTCCGAGTCGCGGGTGTTGCGTGGCAAGCATCGCTGCCCGATCTGCAGTACCGCGATGGACGCCTACCTGCTGGACGAGAAACACAAGCTGCATATCTGCGGCAACAACCCCGACTGTCCGGGCTACGAGATCGAGGAAGGCCAGTACCGGATCAAGGGCTACGAAGGGCCGAGCCTGGAATGCGACAAGTGTGGCAGCGAGATGCAGTTGAAGACCGGCCGTTTCGGCAAGTTCTTCGGTTGCACCAATCCGACCTGCAAGAACACCCGCAAGCTGCTGAAGAATGGCGAGGCGGCGCCGCCGAAGATGGACGCCATCCGCATGCCTGAATTGAAGTGCGAGAAGGTGGACGATATCTACGTGCTGCGCGACGGCGCTTCGGGCATGTTCCTGGCCGCCAGCCAGTTCCCGAAGAACCGCGAGACCCGCGCGCCGTTGGTGAGCGAGATCATCCCGCACAAGGCCGAGCTGGATCCCAAGTACCATTACCTCTGCGACGCCCCGCAGAAAGACCCGGACGGCCGTCCCGCGGTGATCCGTTTCAGCCGCAAGACCAAGGAGCAATACGTGCAGTCCGAGGTCGATGGCAAGCCCACCGGCTGGCGCGCCTTCTACGATGGCGGCAAGTGGAAGGTCGAAGACAAGCGCTGATGGATGGCGCGCCCGCTTGCATGGGGCGCGCTTATACTGCGCGAAGGCCGGGCGCTGACCTGGCCTGCGCTCCGCATTCCTTCCAGTTTTAATCGGGAGTACCGGCATGGCCCAAGAGCTTTATACCCGCACCAACCAGAAGCTGTATTTCGCCGGGTTGGCTCTGGAGGCCTGGAAGCGAGCCGATGCCGAGCGGGCGATGAATGCCCAGGCGATCATCCAGGGGGAGCGCGAATCGGCGCTGTTCCACCTTTATGGCGCAGTGCTCGGTGTATGCCATGAGATCGCCGGTTACTACCGTCTGCCGCAGGCTGCCGCTCCTCGCGTGGATGCATTGCTGAATGCCGAAGTGCTGGCGGCCGCGCCCAGCCCCGAGCTGGCTGAGCTGGTGGAGTTGGCGTCGCAGCCGGAAACCTGGCTGGGCCAGTTGCTGGGCGCCTACTCCGAGCTGTTCCTGCCGCCGCGACCGACCAAGGCAGCGAAGATCGACCCCAGCACACCGTTGATCGTTGCCGTGAGTATCGACGAAGACGCCCCCTTGCTTTCTCGCGAGACCCTCGAGGAATGGCGGCAGTCGCTGAAGCAACTGGTCCTGCGTTTTCGCGAGAGCCTGACGGAGCTGTAACGCCGTCGTCATTCGCCGATCAGCGGTAGGAAATTTTCCTACCGTTCCACTCGGTTGATTTGCCAGCAAAAAAATTTAGCGGATGCCGTCCGGGCGCTCTGGAACCGCCGTTACAGGCGCGAGAGCGGAACCGGAAGGCGGATGCGGGCTAGGGATGCACTGGATGGGCTGTTACAATGTCGCGTCTTCGTAGAGAGCGTCTGTCATGCCAACATCCTTCCTTGAAATCGTAGAAATGCCCGACGGGCGCATCGTGCTGCGTCGCGCCGATGACGAGGAGGCGTTGGTGACCCTGGAGTTCTCCGGGGACGCGAAGAATTTCCTGCAAGGCCAGCATGTCGAAGTGGCCAAGGCCATGTTCAATGTCGGCGTGCAAATGGCCGGTCGTCTTGCCGAGGGCGAGATGGAACACGACGAAGGCCCCCGCGTCCTGCACTGAACGCTGTCCCCCGCCGTTTTTTCAACCCAGACGAATATTCAGGCTCTGTGCTTGGCCCAGTTGGGCGGCGCGGGACAGTTGCTTGCGCGCCGCCCGGCTCAGCGGTTCCAGCCAACTGACCACGGTGTGGCTGCGGCCCAGGCGTAAGGCCTCGCAACTGAGCGCCAGGGCAGCGGCGTTGTCCTTCGCCTGCAGTAGCAGGATGCGCTCGCGGTTCAGGCCGGCGCGGCGCAGCCATTCATGGGTCAGGCTCGCCGGCGGAGCGATCAGGGTCAGCCAGCGGGCATCCTGTTCCTCGCTGAGCTCGCGGAGAATCGGTGCGAGCAGGGTCAGGCAGTGCCCTGGCAGGCCGCTGAGCGAAAGTTCGCTAAAGGCAGCGGGTTCCTCGATGGAGGCGCTGGAAGGGCTGTCGATGACATCGTCGAGCAAGGGAGCGCCGTTGCTGGCCCAGAACGCTTCCTGGAACAGTGGCAACTGGGCGCTGGGCAGCGAGTGGGAGGTCTGCATGGTATCTCCTGTCAGCGTCGGATCACGCCGACGCTCAAGCCTTCGATGATCAGTTCCTGCTCCTTCAGATCGACTTCGATCGGAGCGAACTCAGGGTTTTCCGCCAGCAGCCAGACCTTGCTGCCTTCGCGCTTGAAGCGTTTCACCGTGACCTCCTCGCCGATCCGCGCGACCACCACCTGGCCGTTGCGCGCTTCGCGGGTGACGTGGACGGCCAGCAGGTCGCCGTCGAGAATGCCGATGTCCTTCATGCTCATGCCGCGCACGCGCAACAGGTAGTCGGCGCGAGGATTGAAGAAGGCGGGATTGATCCGGCAGGATTCCTCGATGTTCTGTTCGGCGAGGATCGGTGCGCCGGCGGCGACCCGTCCGATCACCGGCAGGCCCTCATCGTCGTTGGCGGCATGCGGTTCGAAGCCGGGAATGCGGATGCCGCGAGAGGCGCCCGGAGTCATTTCGATGGCGCCCTTGCGTGCCAGCGCCTTGAGGTGCTCCTCGGCGGCGTTCGGCGACTTGAAGCCGAGTTCCTGGGCGATTTCCGCCCGGGTCGGCGGAAAGCCGTGGTCTTCCAGGCAGCGCTTGATGAAGGAGAGGATCTCGGCTTGGCGGGGCGTCAGCTTCTGCATGTCGTCGCTCTGTGTTTTTATCCAGTGACTGGGATTATATACAGTGAGCGAGGCGTGGCAATGATTTTCCGCATGACATTTCGTCCTGCGTCACGATGAAGTTGGCCAGTGTCTTGCTTCCGTTTTTCGGGACTTCTCTGTAATTTTCCTGACTGGTGCGTCATCTGCCGCTTGACAAGGGATGTGGCTGAAACGTATGTTTCAAACAAGTGTTTGTCAGGCGGAGAAACCATGGCCCAGTCGGAAACCGTCGAACGCATTCTCGATGCGGCGGAACAGCTGTTCGCGGAAAAAGGCTTCGCCGAAACCTCGTTGCGTCTGATCACCAGCAAGGCCGGGGTCAACCTGGCGGCGGTGAATTATCACTTCGGTTCGAAGAAGGCGCTGATCCAGGCGGTGTTCTCGCGCTTCCTCGGGCCATTCTGCGCCAGCCTGGAAAAGGAGCTGGATCGTCGCCAGGCCAAGCCCGAGGCCCAGCACGCCACCCTGGAGGACCTCCTGCACCTGCTGGTGTCCCAGGCGATGGCGGTGAAGCCGCGCAGCGGCAACGACCTGTCGATCTTCATGCGCTTGCTCGGCCTGGCCTTCAGCCAGAGCCAGGGGCACCTGCGCAAGTACCTGGAAGAGGTCTACGGCAAGGTCTTCCGGCGCTACATGCTGCTGGTCAACGAGGCGGCGCCGAAGCTGCCGCCCATCGAGCTGTTCTGGCGCGTGCACTTCATGCTCGGCGCGGCCGCCTTCAGCATGTCGGGGATCAAGGCCCTGCGGGCGATGGCGGAAACCGATTTCGGCGTGAACACTTCCACCGAGCAGGTGATGCACCTGATGGTGCCGTTCTTCGCCGCCGGCATGCGCGCCGAGAGCGGCATCGACGATCCGCTGCTGGCCGGGGCGCAACTGCGCCCGCGGAACAAGACGCCCGCCAAGGCCTGATCGCAGACGGCGCCCGAGGGCGCCGTTTTCCTTTCTCCTTTCTCTGTGCTCCGGGCGGAACTCCATGCGCCGGGCCGGCTCCATTGGCAGGCGCGCGGTACTGCCTCGGGGCTTAAGTCTTTCTGCCGGGTGCAGTACAGTGTGCGCTGTCTGAGGCCCGTGACGGCGGGCTTCGCTGATTTCCAGGCCATAGGACTCTTCATGCAAGGCTCTCTGATGCTCGACATCGGCGGCACCTGGCTGACCGCCGAGGACCGCCAAATCCTGCGCCACCCCGAGGTGGGCGGGCTGATCATCTTCGCTCGCAACATCGAGCATCCTGCCCAGGTTCGCGAACTGTGTGCGGCCATTCGCGCCATCCGTCCCGACCTGTTGCTGGCCGTCGACCAGGAAGGAGGGCGCGTGCAGCGCCTGCGCCAGGGCTTCGTGCGCCTGCCGGCGATGCGCGCGATCGCCGACAACCCCAATGCCGAAGAGCTGGCCGAGCACTGTGGCTGGTTGATGGCGACCGAGGTGCAGGCGGTAGGCCTCGACCTGAGTTTCGCGCCGGTGCTGGATCTCGATCACCAGCGCAGCGCCGTGGTCGGTAGCCGCGCCTTCGAGGGCGACCCGGAGCGTGCCGCGCTGCTTGCCGGTGCTTTCATTCGCGGCATGCATGCCGCCGGGATGGCCGCCACCGGCAAGCATTTTCCCGGTCACGGCTGGGCCGAGGCCGACTCCCATGTGGCGATTCCCGAAGACGCGCGCAGCCTCGAGGAAATCCGGCGCAGCGACCTGGTTCCGTTCGCCCGCCTGGCCGGACAGCTCGACGCGCTGATGCCGGCCCATGTCATCTATCCGCAGGTCGACCCGCAGCCCGCCGGCTTTTCCCGGCGCTGGTTGCAGGAGATCCTGCGCGGCGAGCTGAAGTTCGACGGGGTGATCTTCAGCGACGACCTGTCGATGGCCGGCGCCCATGTGGTCGGCGACGCCGCCAGCCGCATCGAGGCCGCCCTGGCCGCGGGCTGCGACATGGGTCTGGTGTGCAACGACCGGGCTTCCGCCGAGCTGGCCCTGGCTGCCCTGCAACGCCTGAAGGTGACCCCGCCGTCGCGTCTGCAACGCATGCGCGGCAAGGGCTACGCGAATACCGACTATCGCCAGCAGCCGCGCTGGCTGGAAGCACTGTCCGCGTTGCGCGCCGCGCAACTGATTGATTGAGGGAGCTGTCGATGAGTGTCTACGCGATTATCGGAGGAACCGGCCTGACCCAGCTGGAAGGGCTGACGCTGAGCGAGTCCCTGCCGATCGAAACGCCGTATGGCGCGCCGTCCGCGCCGCTCCAGCGTGGCCGCTACGCCGGGCGCGAGGTGCTGTTCCTGGCGCGTCACGGTCATCCGCACCGCTTCCCGCCGCACCAGGTGAACTACCGCGCCAATCTCTGGGCGCTGAAGCAGGCGGGTGCCGAGGCGGTGATCGCGGTGAACGCGGTGGGTGGCATCCATGCGGCGATGGGAACGGGGCACCTGTGCGTGCCGCACCAGTTGATCGACTACACCTCGGGACGCGAGCACACCTATTTCGCCGGCGATATCGAGCATGTCACCCATATCGACTTCAGCCACCCCTATGACGAGCCGTTGCGCCAGCGCCTGATCGAGGCATTGCGTGCGTTGGGGCTGGCGCACAGCAGCCATGGGGTCTACGCCTGCACCCAAGGGCCGCGCCTGGAAACGGTGGCGGAAATCGCCCGGTTGGAGCGGGACGGCAACGATATCGTCGGCATGACCGGCATGCCCGAGGCGGCACTGGCCCGCGAGCTGGACCTGCCCTACGCCTGCCTGGCGCTGGTGGTCAATCCCGCGGCGGGGAAGTCGGCGGGGATCATCACCATGGCCGAAATCGAACAGGCATTGCACGATGGCATCGGCAAGGTGCGCGAGGTGTTGGCGCGGGTCCTGGCCGGCTAGGCGGCCATCGCAACGAAAAAAAAGGCCGCTATTGCGGCCTTTTTCGCTATTGCGCAGGAGGTGCGGCGTCGAAACCGCCTTCGACGGGAGGCGCGTCCGCCGGTGCCTGCTGTTCTTCCATTTCCATGGGATTGGGGGCGGCGGGACGGGCGCCGACCGGCACCACCTTGATCAGGATGCCCAGGCTCGGATGGTCGAGATAGGTCAGTTCGCCATTCTTCAGCCGCGTGCCCTGCCTGATGTGCTGGCTGCCGGCGAGGAAACCGTCGTCGCCGAAGCGATTGACCCAGAAATCGGCCTCCATGTCGACGAAGCGCACCTGGCTGAGGGTCAGCGTACCTTCCACCGGGAAATGATGATCCTGTTCCTGGCCTTCGCTGAGGGCGATCTTCACCGGGGTCTCGCCGATGTCCTGGCGCCAGGCCTTGTGCAGCAGCACGGTGTAGCCGTTGTCCTGGCTGAGCTTGGCGAGCTGGTTGTCGAGCGCGGTGGCGCGCAGGGCGTCGCTGGCCAGCGGCTGTGCGCCGGTGGCCCAGTCGTCCGGCGCCGGCTGGCTGGACGGCACGGCATCGCCGGCCTGGCGGAACACCACCAGTTCCACCTGGTAGGGACCGCCGGCGAATGCCGCGGGGGCGGCCAGTGAGAGCAGCAGGGCAAGGCAACGGAACAAGCGCATAGGCTAATCCTTAGGTGGTTTGCGGTGTCAGGCGCTCGAACAGCGCCTCCAGGGTATTGAAGCGTTCTTCCGGTCGTTCCATGGGCACCTGGAAGCGGAACAGGGTTGCGCCTTCGAACTTGTAGCGGTTCGGCTGGCCCTGGATCAGCTTGATCAGTACCAGCGGGTCGACCTGGGTATCGGCGGCGAATTCTATACGACCGCCCTGCGGTCCGGCATCGACCTTGAGGATTCCAAGTTTTTCCGCCTGCAGCTTCAGAAGGGTCAGGCGCATCAGGTTCTTCGCCGGATCGGGCAGGAGCCCGAAGCGGTCGATCATCTCCACCTGCAACTCGCGCAAACCTTCCTCGTCAGGGGCGTTGGCGATGCGCTTGTAGAGGATCAGCCGGGCATGCACGTCGGGCAGGTAATCCTCGGGGATCAGCGCAGGCACCCGCAGGTTGACCTCCGGCCCACCGCCCAGCGGCTGCTCGAGGTTCGGCTGCTCGCCCTTGCGGATGGCCTTCACCGCCCGTTCGAGCATTTCCATGTAGAGGGTGAAGCCGACCGCCTGGATCTGCCCGCTCTGGCCGTCGCCGAGCAACTCGCCGGCGCCGCGGATCTCCAGGTCGTGGGTGGCGAGGACGAAGCCGGCGCCCAGGTCCTGGGCGTTGGCGATGGCTTCCAGGCGCTTCTCGGCGTCCGGGGTCATCTGACGGCGCGGCGGTGTCAGCAGGTAGGCGTAGGCCTGGTGGTGGCTGCGACCGACGCGGCCGCGCAACTGGTGCAACTGGGCCAGGCCGAACTTGTCGGCGCGCTCGATGAGGATGGTGTTGGCGCTGGGCACGTCGATGCCGGTCTCGATGATGGTCGAGGCCACCAGCACGTTGAAGCGCTTGTGGTAGAAGTCGCTCATCACCTGTTCCAGCTCGCGCTCGTGCATCTGTCCGTGGCCGATGCCGATGCGCGCCTCCGGGACCAGTTCGGCGAGGTCGCGGGCGCACTTCTCGATGGTCTTCACTTCGTTGTGCAGGTAGTACACCTGGCCGCCGCGCAGCAGTTCGCGGAGCAGCGCTTCCTTGATCACCGCGTTCTGCTGCTCCATGACGAAGGTGCGCACCGACAGGCGGCGCGCCGGCGGCGTGGCGATGATGGACAGGTCGCGCATGCCGGAGACGGCCATGTTCAGGGTCCGCGGGATCGGCGTGGCGGTGAGGGTGAGGATATCCACTTCGCTGCGCAGGGCCTTGAGCTGCTCCTTCTGGCGCACCCCGAAGCGGTGTTCCTCGTCGATCACGACCAACCCCAGGTTGGCGAACTTCACGTCTTCCTGGAGCAGCTTGTGGGTCCCGATGAGGATGTCGATCTTGCCTTCGGCCAGTAGCCGCGCGGCGTTCTCGACTTCCTTGGCGCTCTTGAAGCGGCTCATCACCTCGACGCTCACCGGCCAGTCGGCGAAGCGGTCGCGGAAGCTGTTGTAGTGCTGCTGGGCGAGCAGGGTGGTGGGCACCAGCACCGCCACCTGCTTGCCGCTATGCACGGCGACGAACGCCGCGCGCATCGCCACTTCGGTCTTGCCGAAGCCGACGTCGCCGCAGACCAGGCGGTCCATGGGCCTGGGCGCGAGCATGTCGGCGACCACCGCCTCGATGGCGCTTTGCTGGTCCGGCGTCTCCTCGAACGGGAAGCCGGCCGAGAAGGTCGCGTAGTCGGCCTGCGGATCCTTGAACGCGAAGCCTTCGCGGGCGGCGCGGCGGGCGTAGATGTCGAGCAGTTCGGCGGCGACGTCGCGAACCTGTTCGGCGGCCTTGCGCTTGGCCTTCTGCCAGGTTTCCGAGCCGAGTCGGTGCAGCGGCGCCAGGGCGTCGTCGGCGCCGGTGTAGCGGGCGATCAGGTGCAGGTTGGCGACCGGCACGTAGAGTTTGGCGTCCTCGGCGTATTGCAGCATGAGGAATTCCGCCTGCTGGTTGTCCACCTCGAGGGTGATCAGGCCCAGGTAGCGGCCGACGCCATGGTCGATGTGCACCACCGGCGCGCCTTCGCGCAGCTCGGTGAGGTTCTTGATCACCGCGTCGCCGCCGTCGCGGGTCTTTTCCCGGCGCCGGCGCTGCATGACGCGCTGGCCGAACAGCGGGCTTTCGGCGACCAGGGCGAGTGCCGGATGGTCCAGCAGCAGGCCCTCGTCCAGCGGCGCGATGCTGATCGCCAGGCGTGCCTGGCTGGCGAGGAAGGCCGGCCAGCCGTCGACTTCCTCGGGGCGCAGCTTCAGTCGGGCCAGCAGCTCCAGCAGGACTTCCCGGCGTCCGGGCGATTCGGCGCAGAACAGTACGCGGCCGGGGAACTCCTCGATGAACCGGCGCAGCGCGGCCAGCGGCTCGGCGGCCTTGGCTTCGATCGCCAGGTTCGGCAGCGGCAGGGCCGGGAAGCGCTCGCGCCCGACGCCCGGCTCGACGTCCTCCTGGCTGGCGACCACCCGTGGCCAGTTCTTCAGCCGGGCGAAGCAGTCTTCCACCGGAAGGAACACTTCCGCCGGCGGCAGCAATGGCCGTTCCGGATCGACCCGGCGGTCCTCGTAGCGGCTGCGTACGTCATTCCAGAACTGCTCGGCGGCCTGTTCGATGCCGGGCAGGGAGAACACCTGGGTGTCTTGCGGCAGGTAGTCGAAGAGGGTCGCGGTTTCCTCGAAGAACAGCGGCAGGTAGTACTCGATTCCCGAGGGTGTCAAACCGCTGGCGAGGTCCTGGTAGATCGGGCAGCGCCGGTAGTCGACGTCGAAGCGCTCGCGGAAGCGGCCGCGGAAACCGGTGACCGCTTCCTTGTTCAGGGGGAATTCGCGTGCCGGCAGCAGGCGGATTGACTCGACCTTGTCGATGGAGCGCTGGGTCTCCGGGTCGAAGGTGCGCAGGGTCTCGATCTCGTCGTCGAACAGGTCGATACGGAAGGGCAACTCGCTGCCCATCGGGAACAGGTCGATCAGTGCGCCGCGGACGGCGAACTCGCCGTGCTCGTAGACCGTGTCGACGCAGCGGTAGCCGGCGCCTTCCAGGCGCAGGCGCATCCGCTCGACGTCGAGTTTCTGGCCGACGTCGAGGACCAGGCTGCTGCCGAGCAGGAAGCGGGTCGGCGCCAGGCGGTGCAAGGCGGTGGAGATCGGCACCACCAGCACGCCGTGCTTGAGCTGCGGCAACTGGTAGAGGGCGGCGATGCGCTGGGAAATGATGTCCTGATGCGGCGAAAAGACGTCGTAGGGCAGGGTTTCCCAATCGGGGAAATGCAATACCGGCAGGTCGGGGGCGAAGAACCGCAGTTCCTGTTCCAGGCGTTCGGCATTCTGGCTGTCGGCGGTCAGCAGCAAGGTGAAGCGCTTGGCGGAACTGGCGGCCTCGGCGACAGCCAGGCTCAGCGCGGCACCGGGGAGGTTGCCCCAGTGTTGCTTGCCGGCGCTGGCCGGCAGGCTGGGAAGACGCAGTACGGACACGGGCAAGCTGGGCTCCGGTCGGGAATTTGACCTGCCGGATTGTAACTTTCCCGACTGCTGGATGTCAGTCTTCCGACTGCTGCAGATTGCCGAGCCTGGCCGGCGCGGTCATAATGTAGCCCCTTTTTTCATCCCCTACATGTGGAAGGTATTGCCCGTGACTCAGAAGCCCGACCAGTGTCTCGGTGAATGGATCGATCGTGAAGCCATCGCGGAAGCCATGATCCCGCTGATTGGCCAGCTCTACCGCAATAACAATGTGGTGACCTCGATCCATGGCCGTGGTCTGATCAACCGCTCGGTGATCGCGATCATGAAGGCGCATCGTTTCGCCCGTCATCGCATGGCTGATGACGCCGAGCTGTCGGTTCACGAGACGTTCCCGATCCTCAAGGCGATGAGCGAGCTCAAGCTGGGCGCCGCTTCCGTCGATCTGGGCAAGATGGTCGCCAAGTTCAAGGCAGAAGGTAACGGCCGCAGCATCGAGGACTTCGTCAAGGCCGAGCTGGCCGAAGTGGCCGGCAAGCAGAACGGCGATGCCCGCGAAGGCACCGACGTCGTGCTCTACGGCTTCGGCCGCATCGGTCGCCTGCTGGCGCGTATCCTGATCGAGAAGACCGGCGGCGGCGACGGCCTGCGCCTGCGCGCGATCGTCGTGCGCAAGGGCGCCGAGAACGACCTGGTCAAGCGGGCCAGCCTGCTGCGTCGGGACTCGGTGCATGGTCCGTTCGACGGCACCATCACCATCGACGAAGAAAACAACACGCTGACCGCCAACGGCAACCTGATCCAGGTGATCTACTCCAACGACCCGGCGTCGATCGACTACACCCAGTACGGCATCAAGAACGCCCTGCTGGTCGACAACACCGGCAAGTGGCGCGACGCCGAAGGCCTCGGCCAGCACCTGAAGTGCCCGGGGATCGATCGCGTGGTCCTTACCGCTCCGGGCAAGGGTGCGCTGAAGAACATCGTGCACGGTATCAACCACACCGACATCGGCGCCGACGACAAGATCATCTCGGCCGCCTCCTGCACCACCAACGCCATCGTGCCGGTGCTGAAGGCCGTCAACGACCAGTACGGCATCGTCAACGGTCACGTCGAGACCGTCCACTCGTACACCAACGACCAGAACCTGATCGACAACTTCCACAAGGGCAGTCGTCGTGGCCGCAGCGCGCCGCTGAACATGGTGATCACCGAGACCGGTGCCGCCACCGCCGCGGCCAAGGCCCTGCCGGTGCTGAAAGGCAAGCTGACCGGCAATGCGATCCGCGTGCCGACGCCGAACGTGTCCATGGCGATCCTCAACCTGAACCTGGAAAAGGCCACCACCCGCGAAGAGATCAACGAGTACCTGCGCCAGATGGCCATGCACTCGGACCTGCAGAAGCAGATCGACTTCGTCAGCTCCCAGGAAGTGGTTTCCACCGACTTCGTCGGTTCGCGCCATGCCGGCGTGGTGGACGCCGAGGCGACCATCTGCAACGACAACCGTGTCGTCCTGTACGTGTGGTACGACAACGAGTTCGGCTACAGCTGCCAGGTAGTGCGCGTGATGGAAGACATGGCTGGGGTCAACCCGCCGGCCTTCCCGCGTTGATGCGCGAGGCGTAGAGGAAAACGGGAGCTCTCGGGCTCCCGTTTTTCATTTCTGTGGATAACCAGAACAAGAAACTACTCACTTCGATTTAGGGTTTTTCAATGGATGGTCAACATCTGCACCAGGGCGAGCTGAAGCGTGGCCTGAAGAATCGCCACATCCAGTTGATCGCGCTGGGCGGGGCGATCGGCACCGGGCTGTTCCTCGGCTCGGCGGGCGTCATCAAGACGGCCGGCCCGTCGATGATCCTCGGTTACGCCATTGGCGGCTTCATCGCCTTCCTGATCATGCGCCAGCTCGGCGAGATGATCGTCGAGGAGCCGGTGGCCGGCTCCTTCAGCCACTTCGCACACAAGTACTGGGGCGGCTTCGCCGGTTTCCTCTCCGGCTGGAACTACTGGGTGCTGTACATCCTGGTGGGCATGTCGGAGCTGACCGCGGTGGGCAAGTACATCCAGTACTGGTGGCCTGACGTGCCGACCTGGGCCACGGCGGCGGCGTTTTTCGTGCTGATCAACGCGATCAACCTGGCCAACGTGAAAGCCTTCGGCGAGACCGAGTTCTGGTTCGCGATCATCAAGGTAGCGGCGATCATCGGCATGATCCTGCTCGGTATCTACCTGCTGGTCGGCGGCGGTGGCGGGCCGCAAGCCTCGGTGAGCAACCTGTGGGACCGCGGCGGCTTCTTCCCCAACGGCCTCAGCGGCCTGGTGATGACCCTGGCGATCATCATGTTCTCCTTCGGTGGCCTGGAGCTGGTGGGCATCACCGCCGCCGAGGCGTCCGAGCCGAGGAAGGTGATTCCCAAGGCGATCAACCAGGTGATCTACCGGATCCTGATCTTCTATATCGGCGCCCTGGCGGTGCTGCTCTCGCTGTATCCATGGGACCAGTTGGTGGAGACCATCAACGCTTCCGGCGACGACTACAGTGGCAGCCCGTTCGTGCAGATCTTCTCGTTGATCGGCAGCGGCACCGCGGCCAACATCCTCAACTTCGTAGTCCTCACCGCGGCATTGTCGGTCTACAACAGCGGCGTCTACTGCAACAGCCGGATGCTCTACGGCCTGGCCGCCCAGGGCGACGCGCCGAAGGTGCTGATGTCGGTGGACCGCCGGGGCGTGCCGGTGCTGTCGATCCTGGTCTCGGCGCTGATCACCTTCCTCTGCGTGATCGTCAACTACGTATTGCCGCACAAGGCGCTGGAACTGCTGATGTCGCTGGTGGTGGCGGCGCTGGTGATCAACTGGGCGATGATCAGCCTGTCGCACCTGAAGTTCCGCGCGGCGATGAAGCGGCAGGGCGTGGACACCTTCTTCAAGGCACTCTGGTCGCCGTTCAGCAACTACCTGTGCCTGGCCTTCGTGGTGTTCATCCTTGGCATCATGCTGATGATCCCCGGGATCAACATCTCGGTGTACGCCATTCCATTCTGGCTGCTGCTGATGTGGTTGTGCTACCGGGTCAAGCTGTCGCTGGCGGAAAGGCGCGGGCTCGGCCAGCAGGCCTGAGCCTGCGGGTGGCGCGGGACGGGAGCTTCGGCTCCCGTTTTTCATTTCGCACGGGCAAGTTTTTCTGTCGTTTTCTGTTACGCGTTTCAAGACCCGGTGTGCGGCTTGGGTGGCTCCCGGGGAGGTGGCTCTTTATAATCCCGGAGTTACCTTGCGGGGCCATTCATCAATCGTGCCAATTCAGTACGTTGTGCGCGATGATGGTCATTTTCTGACTTGGGCCTCGTCTTTTCTGTCCACGACCACTAGGCACTAGACATGATCAAGATAAAACGTGGCCTGGACCTGCCCATCAGCGGCGCCCCCGAACAGCGCATCGAGGCAGCACGCCCGGTACGCAGCGTGGCGTTGATCGGTTTCGACTACCACGGCATGAAGCCGACCATGGCGGTGCAGGTAGGCGACCGGGTGAAGCTGGGGCAGGCGCTGTTCACCGACAAGAAGAATCCCTCCGTCAGCTATACCGCACCCGGCGCCGGTGTGGTCAGTGCCATCCATCGTGGCGAGAAGCGCGTCCTGCAATCGGTGGTCATCGATCTCGACGGCGACGAGCAACTGGAGTTCGCCCGTTATCCCGCGGACCAACTCGCCACGCTGAGCGCCGAGCAGGTCCGCGACAACCTGTTGCAGTCGGGCCTGTGGACCGCGCTGCGGACCCGGCCGTTCAGCAAGGTGCCCGATCCCGAGTCCAGCCCCAGTTCGATTTTCGTCACTGCCATCGATACTCAGCCGCTGGCCGCCGATCCGCAGGTGGTTATCGCGGAGCAGGGCGAGGCCTTCCAGGCCGGGCTGACGGTGCTCGGGCGCCTGGCCCGGGTGTTCCTGTGCAAGGCGGAAGGCGTTTCGCTACCCGGCGAGGCGCTCTCCGGCGTGACCGCGCAAGCCTTCGCCGGTCCGCATCCGGCGGGCCTGCCCGGCACCCATATCCACTTCCTCGACCCGGTGGGTGCCGGCAAGAGCGTGTGGAACCTGAACTACCAGGACGTGATCGCCATCGGCAAGCTGTTCACGACCGGGCAATTGTGGACCGAGCGGGTGATCGCCCTGGCCGGTCCGGTGGTGGAAAAGCCGCGTCTGGTGCGCACCCGGTTGGGCGCCAACCTCGACGAACTGGCCGCCGGCCAGCTGCAGCCGGGCAACAACCGGCTGATCTCCGGCTCCGTGCTGGGCGGTCGCACCGCCCATGGCGCCTACGCCTACCTGGGGCGCTACCACCTGCAGTTGTCCTGTCTCAAGGAGGGCGACCAGCGCGAGTTCCTCCACTACCTGCGCGCCGGGGTGGAAAAGCATTCGCTGCTCAACGTGTTCGTCTCCAGGCTGCTCGGCGGCAAGCGTTTCGCCTTCACCACCAGCACCAACGGCAGCCCGCGTGCGATGGTGCCGGTAGGCAATTACGAGGCGGTGATGCCGCTGGATATCCTGCCGACCCAACTGCTGCGCTACCTGATCGTCGGCGACACGGAAATGGCCCAGAAGCTCGGCGCCCTGGAACTCGACGAAGAGGACCTGGCGCTGTGCAGCTACGTCTGCGCCGGCAAGTACGAATACGGCCCGATTCTGCGGGACAACCTGGCACGCATCGAGCAGGAGGGCTGAGCCATGGGTTTGCGTAACCTGCTCGACAAGGTCGAGCATCATTTCGAGAAGGGCGGGCGCTACGAGAAGTGGTACCCGCTGTACGAAGCCGTGGACACCTTCCTCTATCGTCCCGGCAGCGTCACCCGCACCACTGCACACGTGCGCGACGGCATCGACCTGAAGCGCATGATGATCATCGTCTGGCTGTGCACCTTCCCGGCGATGTTCTTTGGCATGTACAACGTCGGCCACCAGGCCAACCTGATCTTCGCCCAGAGCCCCGACCTGTTGAGCGCCCAGGATGGCTGGCGCTTCGCCCTGATCGGCGCGCTGGCCGGGTTCGACCCGAACAGCCTGTGGGATTGCCTGGTCCAGGGCGCCGCGTACTTCCTGCCGGTGTACCTGACCACCTTCATCGTCGGCGGTTTCTGGGAGGTGCTGTTCGCCAGCATCCGCCGCCACGAGGTCAACGAAGGCTTCTTCGTCACCTCGGTGCTGTTCGCCCTGACCCTGCCGCCGTCCGTCCCGCTGTGGCAGGTAGCCCTGGGGATCAGCTTCGGCGTGGTGCTGGGCAAGGAAGTGTTCGGCGGCACCGGGAAGAACTTCCTCAATCCGGCACTGGTCGGCCGGGCCTTCCTGTTCTTCGCCTACCCGGCGCAGATGTCCGGCGACGCGGTATGGACCTCGGTGGACGGCTTCGCCGGCGCCACCTCGCTGAGCCTGGCCGCCGCCGGCGGGGTGGACAACATCCTCGGCCACGGCCTGACCTGGATGGATGCCTTCCTCGGCCACATGCAGGGTTCGATGGGCGAGACCAGCACCCTGGCGATCTTCATCGGCGGCGCCGTGCTGCTGCTGACCCGCATCGCCTCCTGGCGCATCGTCGCCGGGGTGATGCTGGGGATGGTCGCCATGAGCTACCTGTTCAACGCCATCGGCTCGGCCAGCAACCCGATGTTCGCCATGCCCTGGTATTGGCACCTGGTCACCGGCGGCTTCGCCTTTGGCATGATCTTCATGGCCACCGACCCGGTCTCGGCGTCCATGACCGATACCGGCAAGTGGCTGTTCGGTGCCCTGATCGGAGTGATGGTCATGCTGATCCGGGTGGTCAACCCGGCGTTCCCGGAAGGCATGATGCTGGCGATCCTGTTCGCCAACCTGTTCGCACCGCTGATCGACCATTTCGTCGTTCAGGCCAACATCAAGCGGAGGCTGGCGCGCAATGGCTAATCAAGAATCCACCACCCGCACACTGCTGGTAGCCCTGGTGGTGTGCCTGGTCAGCTCGGTGTTCGTCGCCGGCGCGGCGGTGGCGCTGAAGCCGACCCAGGCGGAAAACCGCCTGCTCGACAAGCAGCGCAGCATCCTCGCCATCGCCGGTCTCGGCGAGCCGGGCATGTCCGGCAAAGAGGTCAAGGCGCTGTTCGACAGTCGCATCACCGCCAAGGTGGTCGACCTGCAGAGCGGCACCTTCAGCGATGCCCAGGACCCGCTCGGCTACGACCCGCTGAAAGCGGCCAAGGACCCGGCGCTGTCGGAGGCGCTGCCCGCCGCCGAGGACATCGCCTCGATCAAGCGCCGCGAGCGCTATACCACGGTCTACCTGGTGGAGACCGACGGCAAGCTCGACACCCTGATCCTGCCGGTGCGCGGCTACGGTCTGTGGTCGACCCTGTACGGCTTCCTGGCGCTCAAGGGCGACCTCAACACGGTCGCCGGCTTCGGCTTCTACCAGCATGGCGAGACCCCTGGTCTCGGCGGCGAGGTCGACAATCCGAAATGGAAGGCGCTGTGGGTCGGCAAGACCCTCTACGACGCCCAGGGCGATCTTGCCGTACAGATCATCAAGGGCTCGGTGGACCCGCAATCGGCGAAGGCGACCCACCAGGTCGACGGCCTGGCCGGCGCCACCCTGACCAGCAAGGGTGTCGACAACCTGCTGCATTTCTGGCTCGGCAAGGACGGTTTCGACGCCTTCCTCGCCAATCTGCGCAAAGGGGAGGCGTGATGGCTGCTCAACCCACGATCCGCGAAGTCCTGTTCAATCCGGTCTTCCAGAACAATCCGATCGGCCTGCAGATCCTCGGGATCTGCTCGGCGCTGGCGGTAACCTCGAACCTGAAGACCGCTACCGTCATGGCCATCGCCCTGACCCTGGTGACCGGCTTCTCCAACCTGTTCATCTCGATGATCCGCCGGCAGATTCCCAGCTCGATCCGGATGATCGTGCAGATGGTGATCATCGCCTCGCTGGTGATCGTCGTCGACCAGGTGCTCAAGGCCTATGCCTATAGCCTGAGCAAGCAGCTCTCGGTGTTCGTCGGGCTGATCATCACCAACTGCATCGTGATGGGCCGCGCCGAAGCCTTCGCCATGGCCAACCCGCCGCTCGTGTCGTTCTTCGACGGCATCGGCAACGGTCTCGGCTACAGCGCCATGCTGCTGGTGCTGGGCTTCGTCCGCGAGCTGTTCGGCGCCGGCAAGCTTTACGGCATCAGCGTGTTGCCGACGGTCAACGATGGCGGCTGGTACCAGCCGAACGGCCTGCTCCTGCTGCCGCCTTCGGCGTTCTTCCTGATCGGCCTGATCATCTGGGCCCTGCGGACCTGGAAGAAAGACCAGGTCGAGGCCCCGACCTACAAGATGGCCCCGCAGGTATCCAGCAAGGAGGCTTACTGATGGAGCACTACATCAGCCTGTTCGTGAAGGCCGTGTTCGTCGAGAACATGGCGCTGGCGTTCTTCCTCGGCATGTGTACCTTCATCGCCATCTCGAAGAAGGTGGAGACCGCCATCGGCCTGGGTATCGCGGTGATCGTGGTGCAGACCATCACCGTGCCGGCCAACAACCTGATCTACACCTACCTGCTCAAGGACGGCGCGCTGGCCTGGGCCGGGCTGCCCGAGGTGGACCTGAGCTTCCTCGGCCTGCTCAGCTACATCGGGGTGATCGCCGCCATCGTGCAGATCCTCGAGATGCTCCTCGACAAGTACGTACCCAGTCTCTACAACGCGCTGGGCGTGTTCCTGCCCCTGATCACGGTGAACTGCGCGATCATGGCCGGCTCGCTGTTCATGGTCGAGCGCGACTACAACCTTGCCGAGAGCACGGTGTACGGCGTCGGCTCGGGCTTTTCCTGGGCGCTGGCGATCGCCGCGCTGGCGGGTATCCGCGAGAAGCTCAAGTACAGCGACGTCCCCGAGGGCCTGCAGGGCCTGGGGATCACCTTCATCACCATCGGCCTGATGTCGTTGGGCTTCATGTCGTTCTCCGGCGTGCAGTTGTAAGGAGAGGCCCCGTGATCGGATTCGAGATTTTCCTGGCCATCGGCATGTTCACCGCCATCGTCCTGGGCCTGGTGGCGATCATCCTGGTCGCCCGCGCCAAGCTGGTGTCGAGTGGCGACGTGACCATCCAGATCAACGGCGAGCACAGCCTGACCGTGCCGGCCGGCGGCAAGCTGCTGCAAACCCTGGCGACGAACAACGTGTTCCTGTCTTCCGCCTGCGGCGGCGGCGGCACCTGCGCGCAGTGCAAGTGCGTGGTGGTCGAGGGCGGCGGCGAGATGCTGCCCACCGAGGAGTCGCACTTCACCCGGCGCCAGGCGAAGGAGGGCTGGCGCCTGTCGTGCCAGACCCCGGTCAAGCAGGACATGCAGATCCGCGTGCCTGAAGAGGTCTTCGGGGTGAAGAAGTGGGAATGCACGGTGGAGTCCAACCCCAACGTCGCCACCTTCATCAAGGAACTCACCCTGCGCCTGCCGGACGGCGAGAGCGTGGATTTCCGCGCCGGCGGCTACGTGCAGCTGGAATGCCCGCCGCACGTGGTCGAGTACAAGGACTTCGATATCCAGCCGGAATATCGCGGCGACTGGGACAAGTTCAACATGTGGCGCTACGTGTCGAAGGTCGACGAGACGGTGATCCGCGCCTACTCGATGGCCAACTACCCGGAAGAGCAGGGCGTGGTCAAGTTCAACATCCGCATCGCCTCGCCACCGCCGGGCAGCGACCTGCCGCCGGGGCAGATGTCGTCCTGGGTGTTCAACCTCAAGCCGGGCGACAAGGTCACCGTGTACGGGCCGTTCGGCGAGTTCTTCGCCAAGGACACCGAGGCCGAGATGGTCTTCATCGGCGGCGGCGCCGGCATGGCGCCGATGCGTTCGCACATCTTCGACCAGTTGCGCCGGCTCAAGTCGAACCGCAAGATCAGCTTCTGGTACGGCGCGCGCTCGCTACGCGAGGCCTTCTATACCGAGGAGTACGACCAGCTGCAGGCGGAGAACCCCAACTTCCAGTGGCACCTGGCGCTGTCCGACCCGCAGCCGGAGGACAACTGGACCGGCCTGACCGGCTTCATCCACAACGTGCTGTTCGAGAACTACCTGAAGGACCACCCGGCGCCCGAGGACTGCGAGTTCTACATGTGCGGCCCGCCGATGATGAATGCCGCGGTGATCAAGATGCTCACCGACCTGGGCGTGGAGCGCGAGAATATCCTGCTGGACGATTTCGGTGGCTGAGCCTTTCCGTCCGCTTGCCAAGGCCGGACTGGCAGCGCTGGCGCTGGTCCTGGCCGGTTGCGGCGACACCCTGGAAAGCTTCGGCGGCCCGACCATGGGCAGCACCTATTCGATCAAGTACGTGCGCGGCGCCTCGGCGCCCGACGTCCAGACGGCGAAAGCCGCGGTGGAAGCGATCCTCGCCGAGGTCGACCGGCAGATGTCCACCTACCGCGACGACTCCCTGGTCTCGCGTTTCAATGCGCTGCCGGCGCAGTCCTGCATGGAGCTGCCGCCACCGATGCTGGAGTTGCTGCGCTACGGCGGCGAGTTGTCGGAACAGAGCCAGGGCGCCTTCGACATGACCGTCGAGCCGCTGATGAACCTCTGGGGCTTCGGTCCGCAGGCGCGGGTGGAGAAGGTTCCCAGCGCCGAGCAGATCGCCGCGGCGCGCCGTGACGTCGGCCATCGACACCTGCGCATCGACGGCCAGCGCCTGTGCAAGGACGCCGCCGTACAGCTGGACTTCGACAGCATCGCCGCTGGCTATACGGTGGACGCGGTAGGCGAACGCCTGAAGGAGCTTGGCGTGCGCAGCTACCTGGCGGAAATCACCGGCGAGTTGAAAGCCGAAGGGCGCAAGCCGGACGGCACGCCCTGGCGCATCGCTATCGAAGCGCCGCGCGAGGGCCAGCGGGTCGCCCAGCAGGTGCTGGCGCTGGACGGCTACGGCGTCTCGACCTCGGGCGATTACCGCAACTATTTCGAAGAGAACGGCCAGCGCTATTCGCACACCTTCGACCCGCGCACCGGCGCGCCGATCGACCATCACCTGGCTTCGGTCACGGTGCTCGATCCGTCGACGCGCAACGCCGACGGCCTGTCGACCCTGCTGATGGTGCTCGGTCCGGAAGAGGGCTACCGTTTCGCCGAGAAGCACCGACTGGCGGCGCTGTTCGTCAGTCGCCAGGGCAACGGTTTCGACAGCCGCACCACGCCACGCTACGAGCAACTGTTCGGCAACCAAGGAGAACGTCCATGACCTGGCTACTGGTCTTCGTCATCATGCTGCTGGTGGTCTTCGGCATGTCCATCGGGGTCATCATGGGCCGCAAGCCGATCGCCGGTTCCTGCGGCGGCATCGCCAACCTGGGGATCGAGAAGGAATGCTCGATCTGCGGCGGCGACCGGCAGAAATGCGAGGAAGCCAACCGCGACGAATCTGTAGTGCCCGGAAAACTCGCCTACGACGCGACCAAACGCTAATGTGCGACATTTCGCACGGGGCGTAACATATGCCCGCCTCGAGGTCGGACCGAGCCTTGCCCGGCGAATGCCGTCGTTCGCACCGACCCGATGATCGAATCGATCCGCCGCGCACATGTTGTGCAGCGGCTTTGCCGGAGGCGCCAGTGGGCGCCTCGGCCTGTTCTGAGGAGTACGCATGGCTGTCTACAACTACGACGTGGTGATTTTGGGCACGGGTCCGGCGGGCGAAGGGGCGGCGATGAACGCCTCCAAGTACGGACGCAAGCTGGCGGTAGTCGACAGTCGTCGCGTGGTCGGAGGCAACTGCACGCACCTCGGCACCATTCCTTCCAAGGCCCTGCGCCACTCGGTGAAGCAGATCATCGAGTTCAACACCAACCCGATGTTCCGCCAGATCGGCGAGCCGCGCTGGTTCTCCTTCCCCGACGTGCTGAAGAGCGCCGACCGGGTGATCTCCAAGCAGGTCGCCTCGCGTACCGGCTACTACGCGCGCAATCGCATCGACATGTTCACTGGCACCGCCAGCTTCGTCGACGAACGCACCGTCGAAGTGGTGACGCCGAGCGGCGCGGTGGAGCGCCTGGTCGCCGACCAGTTCGTGATCGCCACCGGCTCGCGCCCGTATCGTCCTTCGGACATCAATTTCAACCACCCGCGGGTCTACGACAGCGACACCATCCTGTCCCTGAGCCACACCCCGCGCCGGCTGATCATCTACGGAGCCGGGGTGATCGGCTGCGAATACGCGTCGATCTTCAGCGGCCTGGGCGTGCTGGTGGACCTGATCGATACGCGCGACCAGTTGCTCAGCTTCCTCGATGACGAGATTTCCGATGCGCTGAGCTACCACCTGCGCAACAACAACGTGCTGATCCGCCACAACGAGGAGTACGAGCGCGTCGAGGGGCTGGATAACGGCGTCATCCTGCACCTGAAGTCGGGCAAGAAGATCAAGGCGGACGCGCTGCTCTGGTGCAACGGCCGGACCGGCAATACCGACAAGCTCGGCCTGGAGAACGTCGGCATCAAGGTCAACAGCCGTGGCCAGATCGAGGTGGACGAGAACTACCGCACTTCGGTGAGCAACATCTTCGCCGCCGGCGACGTGATCGGCTGGCCGAGCCTGGCCAGCGCTGCCTACGACCAGGGCCGCTCGGCCGCCGGCAACATCGTCGAGAGCGACAGCTGGCGCTTCGTCAACGATGTGCCGACCGGCATCTACACCATTCCGGAGATCAGCTCGATCGGCAAGAACGAAAGCGAACTGACCGCGGCGAAGATTCCCTACGAAGTGGGCAAGGCGTTCTTCAAGGGCATGGCCCGGGCGCAGATTTCCAACGAGCCGGTGGGCATGCTGAAGATCCTGTTCCATCGCGAGACTCTGGAGATCCTCGGCGTGCACTGCTTCGGCGACCAGGCTTCGGAAATCGTCCACATCGGCCAGGCGATCATGAACCAGCCGGGCGAGCTGAATACCCTGAAGTACTTCGTCAACACCACCTTCAACTACCCGACCATGGCGGAAGCCTATCGGGTAGCGGCGTTCGACGGCCTCAACCGGCTTTTTTGAAGGACTCCGGCCGGCGGCCTGAGCCGGCCGGAGGGGATGTGCTCAGCGATTCCCGAGGGTGGCGCTGGCCAAACCGGGAAAGTCTGTGATCAGGCTGTCCACGCCGAAGTCGGCGAGCCGGCGCATCAGCGCCGGTTCGTTGACCGTCCACACCGAGACGTGAAGCCCCTGGCGCTGGGCCTTGAGCAGGCGTTCCGGGGTGCATAGGGTCCAGTTCAGGGCGAGCAGGGCACAGCCATAGTGCTGGGCGACCTTCAGCGGGTCGAGCCAGGCGTATTCGGCGACCAGCCCGCGCGACAGCTCCGGGGTCAGTTCGTTGAGGGCCTTGAGCACGGTCCGCGAACCGCTGGTGACGGTGACCTTGTCGCGGTTGCCGAAGCGCTCGGTCAGCTCCCTGATCCGCGTTACCGTCCGCGCCGCGCGTTCGCGCGAGGCGCTCTTCACTTCCAGTTGCCAGTGCTCGAACGGGCACTTCTCGAACAACTCCTCCAGCCGCGGGATCGGCGTCGGCCGTACCCAGCCGGGGCCGCCTTCGCGCGCGTCGTAGGTGACCAGGGTGGCCGCGTCGTGTTCGGCGACCTTGCCGCGGCGGCCGGTGGTGCGCTTCAGGGTCGGGTCGTGGATCACCATCAGTTCGCCGTCGCGGGACAGGTGCAGGTCCAGTTCGCAACGGTTGACGCCATGCTCCAGGCAGCGCTGGAAGCTGGCCAGGGTGTTTTCCGGCGCTTCGCCCTTGGCGCCGCGATGTCCATAGATGAGAGTCACTGTGGCTCCTTGTTCGAGGGTTGCGCGGGATTCCGCGGCCGATGATGGCGAACGCTGTCGATCACCCGGCCGCTTTCGAAATATACCGAGAAGTCGCGGTAATCCCAGCGCACGATGGGCGGCTGGCCGACCGCGGGATGTTCCTCGTCGGCCAGGCCGAAGCGTTGCAGCACGGCTTCGCGGCTTTCGCCGCGCGCGGGCAGGGCGACCCGGGTATCGCCCTGGGCGCCCAGCGGAATGCTCAGGGTGTCGGCGAACAGCGGCGGGGCGAGGAGGAGGGAGCACAGCAGTAGCGTACGGAGCATCGGTACATCTCAGGTCGAAGAAGGTTGGCCCGGCTCGCCGAGCGGGCCCTGTCCGGCCCGTGCCAGGCGGCGCTGCTGGGCCTGCTTCTGGAGGATATGCCGGGCCAGCAACTGGCGCTGTGCGTCGCTCAACGCTTCGAACTCGGTGCCGATCTCGAATTCGTCGTCGTGTGGCTGGGCGTGGATTACCCGGGCCCGCAGTTCGAGGCCGAACCCCTGCGGCAACAGGACCATGCGCAGGACGAGCAACTGGCCGACCGGCAAAGCGCGGTCGTGGTGGAAGCTGACGCCCCCCTCGGACAGGCTGACCTTGCGCGGTTCGCCGATCTCCTTGAGCAGGCTCTGCACCATGACCTGGCCAAGCAGGTCGATGCGCTTGTTCATCACCTTCAGGTAGTTGGCCAGCGTGCGGTCGCGTTCGCTGATGTGGCGCAGCAGGTGCTGCGACTCGTAATCCATCAGGTGGAGGTCGCTGAGCAGGCTGAACAGGGTGGCCCCCGGCTCGCTCTCCAGGCTGTCTTCGACGGCCCCGGCAGGGCGAAATTCCAGTGCGAGGGTATCTTCGATACGGTAGTATTCGCGGCGGTCATCCGCGTCACGAGTGGACATGGCGAACCCACGGCGGCAGTGATGGTCAGAGTGTAAGGCCGCCGGCGATGCCTCGCCACTTCGCCATCCCGACGCATCCATTTTCTGCCAGCTAAGGGCGACATGTTCAGACCCCTGTCCGTTTTCATCGGCACGCGCTATACGCGGGCCAAACGTCGCAGCCATTTCGTCTCCTTCATTTCGCTGACCTCGATGATCGGCCTGGCACTGGGCGTGCTGGTGATGATCGTGGTGCTCTCGGTGATGAACGGCTTCGATCGCGAAATGCGTACCCGCATCCTCGGCATGGTGCCGCAGGCCACCGTCGAGTCGTACCAGCCCATCGATGACTGGCGCGCCCTGGCCGAGAAGGTCAAGGCCCACGAGCATGTCACCGCGGTAGCGCCGTTCACCCAGATGCAGGGCATGCTCAGCGCCAATGGCGCGGTGCAGACGGTGATGGTCGATGCGGTCGATCCGCTGGAAGAGGCCAAGGTCTCGATCATTCCCGATTTCTTCAAGCAGGGCTCGCTGGCGGAACTCAAGGCCGGCGGCTTCGGCATCGTCATCGGCCAACTGGCGGCGCAGAAGCTTGGCGTCGGCATTGGCGACAAGGTCACCCTGATCCTCCCCGAGGTGGCGGTCACCCCGGCCGGGGTATTCCCGCGGATGAAGCGTTTCACCGTGGTCGGCACCTTCCGCGTCGGCGCCGGCGAACTGGATGGCGGCCTGTCGCTGATCCACCTGGAAGACGCCGCGCGCCTGCAGCGCTGGAAGACCAACCAGGTACAGGGGCTGCGCCTGAAGCTCGACGACCTGTTCCAGGCGCCGCGGGTGGCCTGGGAGATCGCCCGGACCCTGACCGACAATGACTTCTACGCCCGCGACTGGACGCGCAGCCACGGCAACCTGTACCAGGCCATCCGCATGGAAAAGACCATGATCGGCCTGTTGCTGCTGCTGATCGTCGCGGTCGCCGCGTTCAACATCATTTCCACCCTGGTGATGGTGGTCACCGACAAGAAGTCGGACATCGCCATCCTTCGTACCCTCGGCGCCACGCCGGGGCAGATCATGGCTACCTTCATGGTCCAGGGTACGGTGATCGGGGTGATCGGCACGCTGGTCGGCGGGGTCCTCGGGGTGGTCGCGGCACTCAACGTCAGCGCCTGGATTTCCGCCCTGGAAAAGCTGCTGGGCCACCAGTTCCTCGCGTCCGACGTGTACTTCATCGATTACCTGCCGTCGCAACTGATGCTCGACGATGTCGTGCTGGTCTGCGGCGCGGCCCTGGTCCTCAGCTTCTTCGCCACTTTGTATCCAGCCTGGCGTGCGGCTCGCACCCAGCCTGCGGAGGCTTTGCGTTATGAATGACAAGTCGGTGCTGAGTTGCCGCAACCTGAGCAAGAGCTACGACGAGGGGCCGCAATCGGTGCAGGTGCTGTCCGGTGTCGAGTTGAACCTGCTGCCTGGGGAGCGGGTGGCTATCGTCGGCAGCTCCGGTTCGGGCAAGAGCACCTTGCTGAACATGCTCGGCGGCCTGGACACGCCCTCCGCCGGCAGCGTCTGGCTCGCCGGCGAGGAACTCTCGGCGCTGAACGAGACGGCCCGCGGGCTGCTGCGCAACCGCGCGCTGGGCTTCGTCTACCAGTTCCACCACCTGTTGCCGGAGTTCACCGCCCTGGAGAACGTCTGCATGCCGCTGTTGATCGGCCGCACGCCGATCACCGAAGCCCGCCAGCGGGCGGCCGAGCTGCTGGAGCGGGTCGGGCTGGGGCATCGCCTGTCGCACAAGCCGGCCGAGCTGTCCGGCGGCGAGCGCCAGCGGGTGGCGATCGCCCGCGCGCTGGTCAACCGTCCGCAGCTGGTACTGCTCGACGAGCCCACCGGCAACCTCGACCAGCATACCGCCCAGGGTATCCAGGAGCTGATGCTGGAACTGAGCCGTTCGTTGCAGACCTCGTTCCTGGTGGTAACCCACGATCTCCAGCTGGCCGGGCACATGGATCGCATCCTGCGCCTGGAAGAAGGCCGACTGATCGCCGCGTAGCGGGGCGACGGCGTGCCCGCCGTCCGCTCCCGTCCGGCGAATCCCCCATCGACTCGGTGCATCCGCGACATGTTCAGACCGTTACCGTTCTTCATAGGCCTGCGCTACACCCGCGCCAAACGCCGCAACCACTACATCTCGTTCATCTCGCTGACCTCGATGATCGGTCTGGCGCTGGGCGTGCTGGCGATGATCATCGTGCTCTCGGTGATGAACGGCTTCCAGAAGGAAATGCGCACGCGGATCCTCGGCATGGTGCCGCATGCCACCATCAGCGCGACGCAGCCGCTGGACGACTGGCAGACCGTCGCCAACGCGGCGCTGCGGCACCGCGAGGTGGTCGGCGCGGCGCCGTTCGCCGAACTGCAGGGCATGCTGTCGTACAAGGGCAACATGCTGCCGGTGCTGGTCAACGGCATCGACCCGCAGGAGGAGCGCAAGGTTTCCATCATCGGCGAGCACATCGTCCAGGGCAGCCTGGACGACCTCAAGCCTGGCGAGTTCGGCATCGTCCTCGGCGAGATCACCGCGCGGCGCTTCCATGTCAATGTCGGCGACAAGCTGACCCTGATCGTCCCGGAGGCCACCAGTGCGCCGGGCGGCATCACTCCGCGCATGCAGCGCTTCACCATCGTCGCCCTGTTCAAGGTCGGCGCCGAACTGGACAACTCGCTGGCGCTGATCGACATCGCCGATGCTGGCCAGTTGCTGCGCCTGCAACCGGGCCAGGTGCCGAGCGTGCGCCTGGAACTGAAGGATCTCTACCAGTCGCCGCAGGTCGCCGCCAAGGTGGTCAAGGAGTTGGGGCAGGGCTTCAGGTCCAGCGACTGGACCAGGACCCAGGGCAGCCTGTTCAACGCGATGAAGATGGAAAAGACCATGATCGGCCTGCTCCTGCTGCTGATCATCGCGGTCGCCGCCTTCAACATCATCGCCACCCTGATCATGGTGGTCGCCGACAAGCGCACCGACATCGCGATTCTTCGTACCCTCGGCGCCACGCCGCGGCAGATCATGGCGATCTTCATGGTCCAGGGCACCGTCATCGGCGTGATCGGGACGGTCATCGGCGGGGTGCTCGGGGTGTTCGCGGCGTTGAACATCACCGGGATGATCGACCGCATCGAACGGTTGGTCGGACACAAGGTCTTCAGCTCGGATGTGTACTTCATCAACTACCTGCCTTCCGATCTGCAGGTGCTGGACGTGGTGCTGATCTGCAGCGCTGCATTGCTGATGAGCTTCCTCGCCACCCTGTACCCATCCTGGCGCGCGGCGCGGACACAACCGGCCGAGTCGCTGCGCTACGAGTGAGCGAGAAGGCCTGCGCCAGTCCCTGCACGGGGCGGACAAGGCCCACGAAAAAGCCGCCTTCGAGGCGGCTTTTTCATGTCAGGCGGATCACTTCGCGGCGACCCGTTCGCGACGTTGCCGGCAGCGTCGGCTCCAACTGCGCTGCACCCACCAGCGCCAGTAGAGCATCGTCAGCGCGTAGCCGAGGATGGCGGCGATGATGCCGCACACCACCGAACCGAGCAGGAAGGGCTGCCAGAGGCTGGACAGCTCCTGGCTGATCCATTCCCAGGTGAGATGGTCCGGCAGGGTGCGCGGCGGCACCTGCATCAACCAGGCGCCCAGCTTGTAGGTGCAATAGAAGACCGGGGGCATCGTGATCGGATTGGTCAGCCAGACCAATCCGACGGAGATTGGCAGATTGCTCCGAATCCACACCGCCAGACCGGCCGCCAGCAGCATCTGCATCGGCATCGGGATGAAGGCGGCGAACAGCCCGGCGGCCATGGCGCGCGATACCGAGTGGCGATTGAGATGCCAAAGGTTGGGATCGTGCGTCAACTTGCCGAGAAAGCGCAGCGACTTCTGCGAGCGGATGCTTTCCGGATCGGGCATGTAGCGCTTGAACAGGCGACGCGGCATGTGGGCTCTCGGTGGATATAGGCTTGCGTATTATGCCAAGCAAGATGACAGGATTTCGTTGCCCATTGTATGACCCCATGTGACATGTCGGGGAGCGGAGGGCACGCCACGGGGATGGGAGGAACCGTTCATGCGCCTGGGATTGCCAGCCCTCGCCGCGGGGCTGCTGGCCCTGCGCTTCCTGGCGGAATTGCCGTCGGTCGGCTGGCTGCTGGGCATGGCCGCCGCCGGACTGTTGCTGCTGTTCGGCCGGCTGTACTGGCTGGGGTTGTTCCTGCTCGGGTTCGCCTGGGCCTGCGGCTCGGCGCAAGTCGCCCTGGACGGACGCCTGGCCGCCGAGCTGGATGGTCGCACCCTTTGGCTGGAGGGGCGTGTGGTCGATCTGCCGGCGAGCGGCGAGGGCGTCACGCGCTTCCGGCTGGAGGAGGTCAGCGCTGCGCGGGGCGTGCTTCTTCCCGAGCGTCTGCGCCTGAGCTGGCGCGGCGCGCCGCCGCTGATGGGCGGCGAACGCTGGCGCCTGGCGGTGACCCTGAAACGCCCCCGCGGCCTGGTGAACGCGGCGGGTTTCGACTACGAGGCCTGGTTGTTGGCGCAGCGGGTCGGTGCTGTGGGCAAGGTGAAGGCGGGCCAACGCCTGCAGCCGGCCAGCGGCCTGGATGCCTGGCGCGATGCCTGGCGCCAGCGCCTGCTGGCGGTCGACGCACAGGGGCGCGGCGCCGCCCTGGCGGCGCTGGTGCTGGGGGATGGCTCGGGATTGAGCGCGGCCGAGTGGCGAATGTTCCAGGACACCGGCACCGTGCATCTGATGGTCATCTCCGGTTCGCATATCTCGTTGCTGGCGGGGATGCTCTATGGCCTGGTGGCGGCCTTGCATCGCCTGGGCTGCTGGCCGCGGCGCCTGCCCTGGCTGCCCTGTGCCTGCGCCCTGGGTTTGCTTGGTGCCTGGAGCTACGGGTTGATGGCGGGTTTCGAGGTCCCGGTGCGGCGTGCTTGCCTGATGGTCAGCCTGGCGCTGGTCTGGCGCCTGCGTTTCCGCCACCTGGGCTTGCTGACCCCGCTGCTGGCAACGCTGGTGCTGGTCTTGCTGGTCGAGCCGCTGGCCAGCCTGCAGGCGGGGTTCTGGCTGTCGTTCCTGGCGGTTGCCCTGCTGCTCTGGCTGTTCGCCGGGCGCCTTGGGCGCTGGCGCTGGTGGGCGGCCTGGGGGCGGGCGCAGTGGGGGATGGCGCTGGGGCTGGCGATGCCGCTGCTGGCGCTGGGCCTGCCGTTGAGCCTGAGCGGAGCGCCGGCCAACCTGCTGGCGGTGCCTTGGATCGAACTGCTGGTAGTGCCCCCGGCCCTGGCGGGGAGCCTGCTGCTATGGGTGCCCGGGCTGGGCGAGGGGCTGCTTCGCGCCGCTGGCGTTTCGCTGGACCTGCTGTTTCGTGCGCTTGGCCTGCTGGCGGGCCTGGCCGAGGCCTGGCAGCCACCCGCCGCAGCGGCCTGGAGCGTAGCGCTGGGCATGCTCGGCGCGCTCTGCTGGCTGGCGCCGGCTGGCTTGCCGTTGCGTGCCCTCGGTGCCGCGTTGCTACTGCCGGCGTTGTTGCCGTCATCGCCGCCTGTCGAATGGGGGCGGGCGGAAGTGCGGGTGCTGGACGTCGGCCAGGGGCTGGCCGTGCTGGTGCGTACCCGGGAGCATGCCTTGCTCTATGACAGCGGTGCGCGGCAGGGGGCGTTCGACATGGGCGAGCGGGTGGTGGTGCCGGTGCTGCGCAGCCTGGACCTGCGGCGCCTGGACGGCCTGTTGCTGAGCCATGCCGACAACGACCATGCAGGCGGTGCTCCTACGGTCGCTTCCCGATTCCCGCCGGGTTGGCTGGTCAGCGGCGAACCCGCGCGCCTGCCTTCGCCGTTGTTCGCGGACAGCTGCGACGAGCGGAGCTGGTCCTGGGATGGCGTGGTTTTCGAACAGTGGGCATGGGCGCAGGCCGGCGACAGCAACGACCGCTCCTGTGTGCTGAGGGTCGAGGCCGATGGCGAAGTCCTGCTGCTGACCGGGGACATCTCGCGTGCGGCCGAGCATGCCTGGCTGGCGCGACAGGCCGATCCCCGGGTCGACTGGTTGCTGGCGCCGCATCATGGCAGCCGCAGTTCCTCCGGAGTCGCCTTCGTGTTGCGTACGCGACCTCGCCATGTGCTGGTCTCGCGAGGTTGGCGCAACGCCTTCGGCCATCCCCATGGCGAAGTGATGGAGCGTTACGCGAGGGTCGCCGCGCAGGTCCACGACACGGCACGCGACGGTGCCCTGACGTTTTTCCTCGGAAGCCGTGGCGGCGCACGCCGGGAGCGTGATTCGGCGCACTTCTGGCGGGAAAAATGAGAACCGTGGCGGTCGGCGGAAAAGGGTCGCTGTGCTAGAGTGGCGCCACTTTTTTTTCGGGGATATGCCACTGTGTGGGAACTGGTTCAAGCCGGCGGCTGGATGATGCTGCCGATCATTCTGAGTTCGATCGCCGCCACCGCCATCGTCGCGGAGCGCCTGTGGACGCTGCGCAAGAGCCGCGTCGCGCCGCCCGAGCTGCTCGGCCAGGTGTGGAAGCAGATCAAGGGCAAGCAACTGAGCGCCCAGAAGCTCAAGGACCTGCGCGCCAACTCGCCGCTGGGAGAGATCCTCGCCGCCGGCCTGGCCAACTCCAAGCACGGTCGCGAGATCATGAAGGAGTGCATCGAGGAGGCTGCTTCCGGTGTCATCCACGAGCTGGAGCGCTACCTCAACGCCCTCGGCACCATCGCCGCGATGGCGCCGCTGCTGGGCCTGCTGGGCACGGTGTTCGGCATGATCCAGATCTTCGGCGCCTTCATGGACAACGGCATGGCCAACTCGCCGATGCTCGCCGCGGGCATCTCCAAGGCATTGATCACCACCGCCGCCGGCCTGCTGGTGGCGATTCCGGCGGTGTTCTTCCATCGCTACCTGCTGCGGCGGGTCGACGAACTGGTGATCGCCATGGAGCAGGAGGCCATCAAGCTGGTGGAAGTGGTGCAGGGCGATCGTGAAGTCGACTACGTCGAGGAAGGCAAAGCGTGAAATTCCGCCGCAGACGGGCGGGTGCCGCCCGTGAAGACGTCTTCATCAACCTGGCGTCGCTGATCGACGTGATCTTCGTCCTGCTGCTGTTCTTCGTGGTCAGTACCACCTTCACCCGCCCCGAGCAGCTCAACATCGAGCTGCCATCGGCGGAGAGCGGCGAAACCGCCGGCACCGAGCAGAAGCAACTGGAACTCTCGGTGGATGCCGAGGGGCACTACGCCTTGAACGGGCAGGCGCTGGCCAAGAGCGACCTGGCCACCCTGATGGCGGCGATGCAGCGTGAATCGGCGGGCGACAACAACCTGCCGGTGGTGATCAGCGCCGATGCCAAGTCCACCCACCAGTCGGTGGTCACGGCGATGGACGCAGCGGGCAAGCTGGGCTTCGTCCACCTGCGCATCACCACGGTCGAGAACACGGCGGCCAAGCCCTGATGTCGTTCTCCGAGCGACTGCTCGCCGCCTGGTACCAGGGGCACCCGGCGCTGGCGCTGCTGCGTCCGCTGGAGGCTCTCTATCGTCGGGTGGCGAACGGCCGCCGGGCGGACTTCCTGTCCGGGCGCAAGCCCGCCTACCGGGCACCGCTGCCGGTGCTGGTGGTAGGCAATATCACCGTCGGCGGAACCGGCAAGACGCCGATGATCCTCTGGATGATCGAGCACTGCAGGGCTCGCGGCTTGCGGGTTGGCGTGATCAGCCGCGGCTATGGTGCCCGGCCGCCCACCACGCCGTGGCGGGTGCGGGCCGAGCAGGACGCCGCGGAGGCCGGCGACGAACCGCTGATGATCGTCCGGCGCAGCGGCGTGCCGCTGATGATCGACCCGGATCGTCCGCGCGCCCTGCAGGCGCTGCTCGCCGAAGAGCAGTTGGACCTGGTCCTCTGCGACGATGGCTTGCAGCACTATCGCCTGGCGCGCGATCTGGAGCTGGTGCTGATCGATGCCGCGCGCGGTCTCGGCAATGGTCGTTGCCTGCCGGCCGGTCCGTTGCGCGAACCGGCGGAGCGTCTGGAAAGCGTCGACGCGCTGCTTTACAACGGCGCCGACGAGGATCCTGACGGCGGTTACGCATTCCGCTTGCAGCCTACTGCGCTGATCAACCTGCAGAGCGGCGAGCGTCGACCGCTGGAGCATTTTCCCGCGGGCCAGGAGGTCCATGCCCTGGCCGGGATCGGCAATCCGCAGCGTTTCTTCAGGACGCTCGAGGCGCTACACTGGCGGGCGATTCCGCATGCCTTCCCGGATCACGCGACCTACACGGCGGCCGAACTGGCGTTCAGCCCGCCGCTGCCGCTGCTGATGACCGAGAAGGATGCCGTTAAATGCCGGGCTTTCGCAGCGGCCGACTGGTGGTACCTGGCGGTCGATGCGGTGCCTTCCCCAGCATTCGTCGCCTGGTTCGACGCCCGACTCGAGCATCTCCTGGCGCGCTGACCGGCGGCCGTGCCGCCATTGTATGAAGGACTCCGCCATGGACCCGAAACTCCTCGATATTCTTGCCTGCCCGTTGACCAAGGGCCCGCTGGTGCTCAGCGAAGACAAGACCGAACTGATCAGCAAGCAGGCTGGCCTGGCCTATCCGATCCGCGACGGCATCCCGGTGATGCTGGAGAGCGAGGCTCGCTCCCTGAACGTGGACGAGCGGCTGGACAAGTAATGACCCAGGCGTTCACTGTCGTCATTCCCGCCCGCTACGCCTCCACTCGTCTGCCCGGCAAGCCATTGCAGGATATCGCCGGCCAGCCAATGATCCAGCGCGTCTGGAACCAGGCCCGCAAGAGCGCCGCCAGCCGCGTGGTCGTCGCCACCGACGACGAACGCATCCTGGCGGCGTGCCAGGGGTTCGGCGCCGAGGCGCTGCTGACGCGTGCCGAGCACAACTCCGGCACCGATCGCCTGGAGGAAGTCGCTTCCCGGCTCGGCCTGGCCAGCGATGCCATCGTGGTCAACGTCCAGGGCGACGAACCGCTGATCCCCCCGGCGCTCATCGACCAGGTGGCGGCCAACCTGGCGGCGCACCCGGAAGCCGCCATCGCTACCCTGGCCGAGCCGATCCATGAGGTCTCCGCGCTGTTCAATCCGAACGTGGTCAAGGTCGCCACCGACATCGACGGCCTGGCCCTGACTTTCAGTCGTGCGCCCTTGCCCTGGGCTCGCGACGCCTTCGCCCGCGATCGCGACAGCCTGCCGGAGGGCGTGCCCTATCGTCGCCACATCGGCATCTACGCCTATCGCGTGGGTTTCCTTGCCGATTTCGTCGCCTGGGGACCGTGCTGGCTGGAGAACGCCGAAAGCCTCGAGCAATTGCGCGCGCTCTGGCACGGGGTGCGAATCCATGTGGCCGATGCCCGCGAAACCATGCTTCCGGGCGTGGATACGCCGGAAGACCTCGAACGCGTTCGCCGCGTGCTGGGGGACTGATGCGCGTCCTGTTCGTCTGCCTGGGCAACATCTGCCGGTCGCCCACCGCCGAAGGCGTGTTCCGGCGCAAGGTCGAGGAGGCCGGGCTGGCCTCCCGTATCCATGTCGATTCCGCCGGCACCGCCGGCTGGCATGTCGGCAAGGCACCTGACCAGCGCACCCGCCTGGCCGCGCAAAGGCGCGGCTACGATCTGTCGGCACTGCGTGGACGCCAGGTCGGCATCGAGGATTTCTCCTGCCATGACCTGATCCTGGCCATGGACCTGTCCAACCTGGCCGACCTCGAGACCCTGCGTGCCGGGCGCGGTGCCGCCGAGCTGGATCTGTTCCTGCGTCGCTACGGATCCGAGCGGGACGAAGTACCCGATCCCTACTATGGCGGCGAAGAAGGCTTCGAGCAGGTCCTCGACCTGATCGAACATGCCTGCGACCGTCTGTTGATCGAAGTCAAGGGGCGACTGTGAGCCTGGAACTGCAAGAGCATTGCTCGCTGAAGCCCTATAACACCTTCGGCATCGACGTGCGCGCCCGCCTGCTGGCCCACGCCCAGGACGAGGCTGATGTGCGCGAGGCCCTGGCCCTGGCTCGGGAGCGTGGATTGCCGCTGCTGGTGATCGGTGGTGGCAGCAACCTGCTGCTGACCCGTGACGTCGAGGCGCTGGTATTGCGCATGGCCAGCCAGGGGCGGCGAATTGTTTCCGATGCCGCGGATTCGGTGTTGGTCGAGGCGGAGGCGGGCGAGGCCTGGGACCCATTCGTGCAATGGAGCCTGGAACGGGGCCTGGCCGGTCTGGAAAATCTCAGCCTGATTCCCGGCACCGTGGGTGCGGCGCCGATGCAGAACATCGGCGCCTATGGCGTGGAGCTGAAGGACGTCTTCGACAGTCTGACGGCGCTGGATCGCCAGGATGGAACCCTGCGTGAGTTCGACCGCCAGGCCTGCCGTTTCGGCTACCGCGACAGCCTGTTCAAGCAGGAGCCTGATCGCTGGCTGATCCTCCGCGTGCGCCTGCGCCTGACACGGCGGGAGAGGCTGCACCTGGACTACGGGCCGGTACGCCAGCGCCTGGAGGAGGAGGGCATCGCCAGTCCGACGGCCAGGGACGTAAGCCGGGTAATCTGCGCCATTCGCCGGGAAAAGCTGCCCGACCCCGCCGTATTGGGCAATGCCGGCAGCTTCTTCAAGAATCCGCTGGTGGATGCGGCGCAGGCCGAACGCTTGCGTCAGGCCTTCCCGGATCTGGTCGGCTATCCGCAGGCGGACGGTCGGCTGAAGCTGGCTGCAGGCTGGCTCATCGACAAGGGTGGCTGGAAGGGTTTCCGCGATGGCCCGGTGGGGGTACACGCGCAGCAGGCGCTGGTCCTGGTCAACCATGGCGGCGCCACTGGTGCCCAGGTCCGGGCATTGGCCGAGCGTATCCAGGAGGACGTCCGTCGGCGTTTCGGCGTCGAATTGGAGCCTGAACCCAATCTCTACTGAGGGTGCGGCTGGAGAATGAAAAAGGGATGCCGGCGGCATCCCTTTTTCATTGTGCGTGTTCGGCGGCTCTGGTCATGACGGGCGGTATGCCGGAGTGCCGCGGAATGGCGCGCAAAAAAAGGGGATGCCATGGCATCCCCTTTTTTCAGCCTGTCACTCAGGCATGCGGGCGCGAGGTTTCGCTTTCCTCGGTCTTTTTCGCGTGCTCTGTGTCGGCGGCGTCTTCGCCGGAAGCTTCAGGCTCGGCCTGTACCGCTTCCTGGGCTTCGTCCGCCTGAGACGGAACGTCGGCCTGGGCGATTTCTTCAGCCTGGGGTGCAGCAGGTTCCTCCTGGGCCGACGCTTCCTCGCTCGCTACAGCTGGGGTCTCCTCGACGGCGGGAGCGGCCTGAGCTGCCGCTTCGGCTGCTGCTGCGGCTTCGCGTGCCAGACGCTCGGCTTCGCGTTGCAGGCGACGTTTTTCCCGTGGGTCGTTGAGGGCACGGCCAGTCGCGTTGGCCGGCACCGCCGCGATGGCCGGGGTCGGCTCCTCGGTGGCTGCGGGCTCGCTAGGGGCTGCTACCTCGACGGGCGCCGGGGCGGCAACTTCTTCGGCCGCTTCCGTTGCCGGTTGCACGGCGCTCTCGGCGTCTTCGCGGCTTTCCACGCTTTCGCTGGCGAAGGGAGCTTCTTCAGTGACTTGCGCGACCAGCAGGGTGCTCTGGTCGGCTTCGTCCCGGACCACGCTGACGGTCACCGGCGCTTCGATGTCGGCGGTTTCGCCGGCATTGGCCTCGCTGTCCGCGCCCTGGGTTTCCACGGCTTCGCTGGTCGGCGCGTCGGTTTCATCGCTTGCCGTGGTTTCGCTGGCAGCCTCGCTGGTAGTGGCCGGGGCTTGCTCCACGTTTGCTTCTACGGCTTCGCTGGCGACAGCGATACCGGCAGCAGCGGCGGCTGCGACGGTGTTCAGCGGCGCGGCGGCGTTATCGGTCGCCTCGCTGCCTTCCAGCTCGCCGCTGACCTCGCGCTGGCGTTCGCGGCGGTTGCTGCGACGACGCTGGCCGCGGGAGCGGCGGCGCGGGCGCTCGCCATCGGTATCGTCCTGCTCGTCCTGCTCCAGGCTCTCGTCGTTCGGCAGCGCCTCGGCTTCCAGGGCCGCGGCGTCGCGAGCCTGGCGATCCTCGCGCGGCTGGCGCTCTTCGCGGGCCGGGCGCTCGGCGCGTTCTTCACGGCCTTCGCGGGGTTGGCGCTCTTCGCGAGCCGGGCGTTCGGCGCGCTCTTCGCGGCGGCGTTCGCTGCGTTCCTCGCGACCTTCGCGGCCTTCGCGCGGCTGGCGTTCTTCGCGGGGCGTCCGCTCGGCGCGCTCTTCACGGCCTTCGCGCGGCTGGCGCTCCTCGCGAGCCGGGCGCTCGGCGCGCTCTTCGCGGCGGCGTTCGCTGCGCTCTTCGCGGTTCGGGCGTTCGGCGCGCTCTTCGCGCGGTTGGCGCTCTGCGCGTTCCTCGCGGGGCTTGCGCTCTTCGTCGCGGCGATTGCCATCGCGGCCATCGCGGCGGCGGTTCTGCTGGCGGCCGTTGCGACGCTCGTCCTGGCGGGTTTGGCGCTCGGCAGCCGGCTTGCTGGTTTCAGCAGGCTTGGCGGCAGGTTGATCCTTGCCTGCGAACAGGCCGACCAGGGACTTCACCAGGCCCTGGAACAGGCTCGGCTCGGGCATCGGCTTGGCCGGCTCGACCGGTGCTTCGGTGTGTTGCGGTGCGGGCTGCTGGGGAGCGACGGTCTTGACTGCTGCTTCCTGGCGGACCAGGGTGCGGGTCGAGCTGACCGGCTGGGCTTCTTCGTGCTCGACGGTGGCCATTTCGTAGCTGGTCTGGCCGGCAACCAGTTCGGGGCTGTCATCGCGCAGACGCTGGACTTCGAAATGCGGGGTTTCCAGATGATCGTCCGGCAGGATGAAGATGCGCGCGCGGGTGCGCAGTTCGATCTTGGTGATGGCGTTGCGCTTCTCGTTGAGCAGGAAGGCGGCGACCTGGAAGGGCACGCGGGCGCGGACTTCCGCGGTGCGGTCCTTCAGGGCTTCTTCCTCGATCAGGCGCAGGATGGCCAGCGACAGCGACTCGACGTCGCGGATGATGCCCTGGCCGTTGCAGCGCGGGCAGACGATGCCGCTGGTCTCGCCGAGGGACGGACGCAGGCGCTGGCGGGACATTTCCAGCAGGCCGAAGCGCGAGATGCGACCGACCTGGACGCGCGCGCGATCGGCCTCGAGGGCTTCGCGGACACGCTCTTCCACGGCGCGCTGGTTCTTCGCCGGGGTCATGTCGATGAAGTCGATGACGATCAGGCCACCGATGTCACGCAGGCGCAGCTGGCGGGCGATTTCCTCGGCCGCTTCCAGGTTGGTCTGCAGGGCGGTTTCCTCGATGTCGCCGCCCTTGGTGGCGCGCGCCGAGTTGATGTCGATGGAAACCAGGGCCTCGGTCGGGTCGATGACGATGGAGCCGCCGGACGGCAGCTTCACTTCGCGCTGGAAAGCGGTCTCGATCTGGCTCTCGATCTGGAAGCGATTGAACAGCGGAACGCTGTCCTGGTACAGCTTCACCTTGCTGGCGTACTGCGGCATCACCTGGCGGATGAAGTTCAGGGCTTCTTCCTGGGCGTCGATGCTGTCGATCAGCACTTCGCCGATGTCCTGGCGCAGGTAGTCGCGGATGGCGCGGATGATGACGTTGCTTTCCTGGTAGATCAGGAAGGGCGCGCCACGTTCGCCGGACGCTTCCTTGATCGCGCTCCACAGTTGCAGCAGGTAGTCGAGGTCCCACTGCAGTTCCTCGGTGCTGCGGCCGAGGCCGGCGGTGCGCACGATCAGGCCCATGTCGGCCGGTGCGTTGAGGCCGTTCAGGGCCTCGCGCAGCTCGTTGCGTTCTTCGCCTTCGATACGACGGGAGATGCCGCCGGCGCGCGGGTTGTTCGGCATCAGCACCAGGTAACGGCCGGCCAGGCTGATGAAGGTGGTCAGGGCGGCGCCCTTGTTGCCGCGCTCTTCCTTCTCGACCTGGACGATGACTTCCTGGCCTTCGCTCAGGACTTCCTTGATGTTGATCCGGCCTTCGGGGGATTTCTTGAAGTATTCGCGGGAGATTTCTTTGAGGGGGAGGAAGCCGTGGCGTTCGGCGCCGAAGTCGACGAAGGCGGCTTCGAGGCTGGGTTCGACGCGAGTGATGCGGCCTTTGTAGATGTTGGCCTTCTTCTGCTCGCGGGCGCCCGACTCGATGTCGAGGTCGAACAGGCGTTGGCCGTCGACCAGTGCAACACGCAACTCCTCGGGTTGAGTCGCGTTGATCAGCATTCTTTTCATGTAGTACCAATGGTTTCCGGGGCTACCGGAAACGGCGATCGGCACACACGACTCTCACGGTCGGTGCTCGGGCGCGTATTCAGGAATGGCGGGCCATTCCCGTGTCCAGCGGCGCTCGGCACTGGGTGCCGGTCCGCGACTACGTCTCCTGCTTCCTGTGTTTCAGAAGCACTTGAGTCAGGAGGAGGAATCGGCTGTCGGAGGCGGACGAAAAATGCGTCTGGATCAAGCTAGAAGCTACGCAGTCCAACAGCCGTACATCTCCACCCTACACATGTTCCTTAAGAATCGGGCGCCGCTCGCAGTATCCGGAGCGGGTTGGCATCTCGCGCTCACCGAAGTGGTCGCGGCTCATGTTTCAAGGCTTTGGTTTCGAGTCGTTAGCGGGTTGGAAATTTTCGTATTTCCGCTGAAACGCCTCTGTAGGACGGCCTGACGTCCGTTCAAAGTGTTTGCAGGCGAGGGGGAAATGCAGGTTGGCAATCATCCGCAGGCCAGGCCGCTTATGGCGGCTTCCCGACTATAGCAGCAATGATTAAGTGCTTCAATTGAATGAAAAATTGTTATGATGTACGGATGACTACTCCCGCCTCTCCGACCACCGGTGTCCAGCTGCTCGATGTGCCGCCGGAACTGGCTGGTCAACGTATCGACAATTTCCTTATCGCCCGTCTCAAGGGTGCGCCCAAGACCCTGATCTATCGCATCCTGCGTAAGGGCGAAGTGCGCGTGAACAAGGGGCGGATCAAGCCCGACTATCGGCTCCAGGCCGGAGACCAGGTGCGCGTGCCGCCGCTGCGCCTGGCCGAGCGTGATGAGCCGGCGCCGCTGGCGCAGGGGCTGCTGGAGCGGATGGAGGCGGCGATCGTCTACGAGGACAAGGCGCTGATCGTGGTCAACAAGCCCGCCGGGATCGCCGTGCATGGCGGCAGCGGCGTGAGCGCCGGGGTCATCGAGGTGTTTCGTCAGTTGCGCCCCGATGCCAAGGATATCGAATTGGTGCATCGTCTCGATCGCGATACCTCCGGCCTGCTGATGATCGCCAAGAAGCGCAGCATGTTGCGTCACCTGCATGAGGCCCTGCGGGGCGAGAAGATCGTCGACAAGCGCTATCACGCCCTGGTCCGTGGCCACTGGCCGGCTGGCAAGAAGAACGTGCGCGCGCCGCTGCTGAAGAACAACCTGCGTTCGGGCGAGCGAATGGTAGAGGTGAACGTCGAGGGCAAGGACGCGCTGACCGAGTTCCGGGTGCTGCGTCGCTTCGGCGATTTCGCCACCCTGGTGGAAGCACGCCCGATCACCGGGCGGACCCACCAGATCCGCGTGCATGCCAAGCACGCCGGGCATGCCATCGCCGGCGACCCGAAGTATGGCGACGAGGATTTCTCCCGCGAGATCCGCGAGTTGGGCGGCAAGCGCCTGTTCCTGCATGCCGCGCAGTTGCGCGTGCCGCTGCCCGACGGGCAGGTGCTGGAGCTGGAGGCGCCGGTGGACGAGATGTGGCAGCGTTCGCTGGAGCGTTTGAATGACTGATTACGCGTTGCTGGTATTCGATTGGGACGGCACCCTGGTCGACTCGATCGCGCGCATCGTCGATTCGATGAAGGCAGCGGCGCGGGAAACCGCTCTGCCGGAGCGGGACGATACCCGGATCAAGGGCATCATCGGCCTCGGCTTGCCCGAGGCGATCGCTTCGCTCTATCCGGAGGTTGGCGATCCTGCTCTGGTCGAGCGTTTCCGGCGTGCCTACAGCGAGCATTACCTGGCGCAGGAGGCGCAGTCGTCGCGGTTGTTTCCCGGCGTGGCCGAAGCCATGGTGCATTTTCGCGAGGCCGGGTTCCGCCTGGCGGTCGCCACCGGCAAGAGTCGGCGCGGCCTGGACCGGGTGCTGGCAGGGCATGGCTGGAGCGATTTCTTCGATATCACCCGCTGCGCCGACGAAACGGCCAGCAAGCCGGACCCGTTGATGCTCCACGAGATCCTGGCGCACTGCCGGGTCGAGCCGGGGCGGGCGCTGATGATCGGTGATTCGCCGTTCGACCTGGAAATGGCGCGACGGGCGGGGATGGATTCGGTTGCGGTGGCCTATGGCGCCCAATCGCTGGAGCAGTTGCGGCCTTATGCGCCGCGGCTGGAAGTTGAGCATTTCACCGAGTTGCGCGCCTGGTTGGGCGGTGCTCGACGTGAGGCGGTTTCAGGAGTGGTTGAGCATGTCTGACGAGTGGAAGTCGGAAACGCCGAAGGCGAATGACGACAAGAGCTGGAAGCTGCTGGAGAAGGCGGTTCTCGCCGGGGTCCAGGAGCAGCGGCGGGCGCGGCGCTGGGGGATATTCTTCAAGTCGCTGACCTTCATCTATCTCTTTGTCGTGCTGCTGGCCTTCAGTCCGTTCGGCAGCCTGGAGAAATCGGCCTCGCGCAGCGGTAGCCACACGGCGCTGATTGAGGTGAAGGGTATGATCGCCGACGATGAGCCGGCCAGTGCCGACAATATCGTCACGGCCTTGCGCGCGGCGTTCAAGGATGAGGGTACCAAGGGGATCGTCCTGCGGATCAACAGTCCGGGCGGCAGTCCGGTGCAGTCGGGCTATATCTATGACGAGATTCGTCGCCTGCGCGGCGAGCACCCGAACGTCAAGGTCTATGCGGTGATCAGCGACCTGGGTGCCTCCGGCGCCTACTACATCGCCAGCGCCGCCGACCAGATCTACGCCGACAAGGCCAGTCTGGTCGGTTCCATCGGCGTGACGGCGGCCAGCTTCGGTTTCGTCGGCACCATGGAGAAGCTCGGTGTCGAGCGACGCGTCTATACCTCCGGCGAGCACAAGTCGTTCCTCGATCCTTTCCAGCCGCAAAAGCCCGAGGAGACTCAGTTCTGGCAGCAGGTGCTGGATACTACCCACAAGCAGTTCATCGACAGCGTGAAAAAAGGGCGCGGCGACCGGCTCAAGGTCGAGGGGCATCCGGAGCTGTTCTCGGGTCTGGTCTGGTCCGGCGAACAGGCATTGCAGCTCGGTTTGATCGACGGTCTGGGCAATGCCAGCTATGTGGCGCGCGAAGTGGTGAAGGAGAAGAAGATCGAGGATTACACCGTGCAGGAGTCGCCTTTCGATCGCTTCGCCAAGAAGTTCGGTGCCAGTGTGGCGGAGCGCCTCGCGCTGTGGATGGGCTGGCAGGGCCCGGTATTGCGCTGAGAGCGTTTCCCTTCCTTATATAAAGAAGCCCGGCCGAAGCCGGGCTTCTTTATATGGGAATGCCGGATATGGGAATGCCGGCTCAGGGGATTTCGACGCCTTCCTCGAGGAGCATGTCGACCAGGCGGATCAGGGGCAGCCCTACCAGGCTGGTGGCGTCCTCTCCTTCGGTGGCGCGGAACAGGCTGACGCCCAGGCCTTCCGCCTTGAAGCTGCCGGCGCAGTCCAATGGGCGTTCCGCTTCGACGTAGCGGCGGATGCGGCTCTCGTCGAGGTGGCGGAAGTGCACGGTGAACGGCACGCATGCCACCTGGATGCGCCGGCTGGCGCTGTTGAGGAGGGCCAGTCCGGTGAGGAAGGTCACGCTATTGCCGCTGGCGTCCCGTAGCTGCTGGATGGCGCGTTCGGGGGTGTGCGGCTTGCCGAGGATGTCGCCATCGAGTACGGCGACCTGGTCGGAGCCGATCACCAGGTGTTGCGGATAGCGTCCGGCCAGCGCTTCGGCCTTGCTGGCGGAAAGGCGGCGCACCAGTTCCTCGGCACTTTCCCCGGGGCGATGGCTTTCGTCGATATCGGGGCTGGCGCTTTCGAAGGGAAGGCGCAGGCGGGTCAGGAGTTCGCGTCGGTAGGGGGAGCTGGAGGCGAGGATCAGGTCGGGCATGAGGTTCTCCATGGCGAGCGGCCGATTTTAACGAAAAGACTCGTCCTTACAGCGGTTTATGGCTAATTTCCTTTGACAGGCGCGGGGGCGTCCCTATAATGGCGCGCTTATGTTGAATGGGCCGATTCCACCTCATATCGATCCGCGCAAGTTGGTCGACCGCGGCGCCACCCTCGAGGGTGTGTACGCGCTCGCCGATATGCCGCGTGTATGCGAGCAACTGACCAGCGATGCCGGTGAGGTGCGCGTGAAGGTTTCCTTCGAGCGCGACCACCAGAAGCTGGCGGTCATGCATATGCAGCTCGATACCGAGGTGAGCATGGTATGCCAACGCTGCCTGGATGCGGCGGCCATTCCCGTGCATGGCGAATATACCTACGCCATTCTTCGGGAAGGTCAGTCCGCCGACGGTCTGCCGAAGGGGTACGATGCGCTGGAAGTGGGGGAGGAACCCCTGGACCTGCTGGCGCTGGTCGAGGACGAGCTGTTGCTCGCCTTACCCATCGTTCCGGCCCATGACCCCGAAGTATGTCAGCACCCGGCTGGATTCGTCGTCGAAGACGAGCCGGAGTCGAGCGAAGTCGAGGACAAGCGTCCTAATCCGTTCAGCGTACTGGCACAGTTGAAGCGTGACCCAAACGTTTAGGAGTTAATCAATCATGGCTGTTCAGCAGAACAAAAAGTCTCGTTCCGCTCGTGACATGCGTCGTTCCCACGATGCGCTCGAGTCCAATGCTCTGTCCGTGGAAAAGAGCACAGGTGAAGTCCACCTGCGCCACCACGTATCCCCGGACGGCTTCTATCGCGGCCGTAAGGTAGTAGACAAGGGCTCCGACGAGTAATCCTTGTCCGCACCAATCATCGCGATTGATGCAATGGGTGGGGACTTCGGTCCCCACTGCGTTGTTCCGGCCTCTATTGCCTTCCTGGCCGAGAATTCCTCTTCGCAACTGATCCTCGTCGGTCAGCCTGCCCTCCTCGAAGAACTCCTTTCCCGCTATCCGTCGCTCGACCGGCAGCGCCTGCGCGTGCATGCGGCCAGCGAAGTGATAGGTTCAGACGAACGTCCCTCCCAGGCCTTGCGTGGCAAGCCGGACGCCTCCATGCGCGTGGCGCTGGAGCTGGTCCGCGACGGCCGGGCGCACGCGTGCGTCAGCGCCGGCAATACCGGGGCGTTGATGGCGCTGTCGCGGCACCTGCTGAAGACCCTGCCCGGTATCGACCGCCCTGCGATGGTGACGGCGGTTCCGACCGAGAAGGGGCATTGTCATCTGCTCGACCTCGGCGCCAACGTGGATTGCAGTGCCGAGCATCTCTACCAGTTCGCGGTGATGGGCGCGGTGGCGGCAGAGGCCTTGGGCTGCGTCTCGCCCCGGGTCGCCCTGCTCAACGTGGGGACCGAGGAGATCAAGGGCAACCAGCAGGTCAAGCTGGCGGCGAGCCTGTTGCAGAAGGCGCAGGGGTTGAATTTCAGCGGATATATAGAGGGCGATGGCCTGTATCGCGGCGAGGCCGACGTGGTGGTCTGCGACGGTTTCGTCGGCAACATCCTGCTGAAGGCCAGCGAAGGCCTGGCTGCCATGGTGTCGGCGCGGATCGAACAGCGCTTCCGCGATGGACTGGCGGCGAAGCTGGTCGGTGCGCTGGCGTTGCCGCTGCTGCGCCGGCTGCGCGGCGATATCGCTCCGGCACGCTATAACGGCGCCAGTTTCCTCGGATTGCAGGGGATAGTGGTGAAAAGCCATGGGTCTGCCGCCGAGGAGGGTTTCCAGAGCGCCTTGCGTCGCGCGGCACTGGAAGTCCGGGAAAACCTGCCGCAACGATTGCATGGCCGTCTCGAGCATCTGCTGCTCTAATGTGTGACCGGGCGGTCCAGGCAGCCATCCAACACTCAGTTTCCTGCGCCAGTCGCGGCTGGCGCGTTATCTCTGACGAGCAAAAGACCACAAGGGACCTATTCAATGTCTGCATCCCTCGCATTCGTCTTCCCCGGCCAGGGTTCGCAATCCCTCGGCATGCTGGCCGAGCTGGGCGCCCAGCAGGCGCTGGTGCGCGATACCTTCGCCGAGGCCTCCGAGGCGCTCGGTTACGACCTTTGGGCGCTGGTCCAGAATGGACCTGAAGAGCGCCTGAACCAGACCGACAAGACCCAGCCGGCCATCCTCACGGTTTCGATCGCGCTCTGGCGCCTCTGGCTGGCCGAGGGCGGCGCGCGCCCGGCGTTCGTCGCCGGGCACAGCTTGGGCGAATATTCCGCGCTGGTCGCGGCCGAAAGCCTGGCGTTCGCCGATGCGGTCAAGCTGGTCGAGCGTAGGGGCCAACTGATGCAGCAGGCGGTTCCGGCGGGGCAGGGCGGCATGGCCGCGATCCTAGGCCTGGAAGACGCCGATGTATTGGCGGCCTGTGCCGAGGCGGCCCAGGGCGAGGTGGTCAGCGCGGTCAACTTCAACGCGCCGGGGCAGGTAGTGATCGCCGGTGCCGCGGCTGCCGTGGAGCGTGCCATCGAGGCGTGCAAGGCGCGCGGCGCCAAGCGCGCGGTGGCGCTGCCGGTCAGCGTGCCGTCGCATTGCGAACTGATGCGTCCGGCCGCCGAGCAGTTCGCCGCCTCGGTCGAAAGCTTGCAGTGGCAGGCGCCGAAGATTGCGCTGGTGCAGAACGTCAGCGCCGCCGTGCCGGCTGATCTCGATACGCTGCGCCGCGACCTGCTGGCACAGCTGTACAGCCCGGTTCGCTGGGTGGAGAGCATCCAGCTGCTGGCGGAAAAGGGCGTCACCGAGCTGGTCGAGTGCGGGCCGGGCAAGGTCCTGGCAGGCCTCAACAGGCGCTGTGCGAAGGGCATCAATACCCATGGCCTGGATGGTGTCGAGGCGTTCGCCGCCACGCGCGCCGCCCTGGCCTGAGAGAGAGAAAGGAGAGAATCCCATGAGTCTGCAAGGTAAGGTCGCATTGGTAACCGGCGCCAGCCGTGGCATCGGCCAGGCGATTGCGCTGGAACTGGGGCGCCTGGGTGCCGTGGTCATCGGCACCGCGACCAGCGCGTCCGGCGCCGAGAAGATCGCCGAAACCCTCAAGGCCAATGGCGTCGAGGGTGCGGGCCTGGTCCTGGACGTTTCCAGCGACGAATCCGTAGCCGCGACCCTGGAGCACATCCAGCAGCATCTCGGCCAACCGCTGATCGTGGTCAATAACGCCGGCATCACCCGCGATAATCTGCTGGTGCGCATGAAAGACGACGAGTGGTTCGATGTGGTCAACACCAACCTGAACAGTCTCTACCGTCTGTCGAAAGCCGTTCTGCGCGGTATGACCAAGGCCCGCTGGGGGCGCATCATCAACATCGGTTCCGTGGTCGGCGCCATGGGCAATGCCGGGCAAACCAACTATGCCGCGGCGAAGGCCGGCCTGGAAGGCTTCACCCGTGCGCTGGCCCGGGAAGTCGGTTCGCGTGCCATTACCGTGAATGCGGTGGCGCCGGGCTTCATCGACACCGACATGACCCGCGAGCTGCCGGAAGCCCAGCGCGAAGCGCTGCTGGGCCAGATTCCGCTGGGTCGCCTGGGGCAGGCGGAAGAGATCGCCAAGGTGGTCGGCTTCCTCGCTTCGGACGGCGCAGCCTATGTGACCGGGGCCACCGTGCCGGTCAATGGTGGGATGTACATGAGCTGAATGTGACGTTACCTTTCTCGGGTCTGTCATAAGCGCTGTCTAGAATTCGTTGCGGAATTGCAGCCGGGTTATTAGATAGAATTATCGAAGTGGCCGTGGGAAGGTGAGGCGTTCAGCTTGAAAAGCAGAAAACCCTTTCTATACACTTACCCGCAGCCCAGCTGCTCGGATTTTCCATAGGAGTGAAAACAAGGTATGAGCACCATCGAAGAACGCGTTAAGAAGATCGTCGCTGAACAACTCGGCGTGAAGGAAGAAGAAGTCACCAACAGCGCTTCCTTCGTCGAAGACCTGGGCGCCGACTCCCTTGACACCGTCGAGCTGGTGATGGCTCTGGAAGAGGAATTCGAGACCGAAATCCCTGACGAGAAAGCTGAAAAGATCACCACCGTTCAGGAAGCCATCGACTACATCGTTGCTCACCAGCAATAAGTAGTCGTCGGATTTTCCGACGTGGAAAAGCCGCACAGCCTGTAAGGGCGTGCGGCTTTTCTTTAGCGCCTTACCTACTCTGGTAGTCTGTCGGCGCAACCCCGTGAAATGAGAAAGAGGAAGTCGTAGTGTCGCGTAGACGCGTCGTCATTACTGGCATGGGCATGCTGTCGCCGCTGGGCCTGGATGTCCCGAGCAGTTGGGAAGGTATTCTCGCCGGTCGCAGCGGGATCGCCCCGATCGAGCATATGGACCTGTCCGCCTATTCCACCCGCTTCGGTGGTTCGGTCAAGGGTTTCAATGTCGAGGAATACCTGTCCGCCAAGGAAGCCCGCAAGCTCGACCTGTTCATCCAGTACGGTCTCGCCGCCAGCTTCCAGGCCGTTCGCGATTCCGGCCTGGAGGTCACCGACGCCAATCGTGAGCGTATCGGCGTATCCATGGGTTCCGGTATCGGCGGCCTGACCAATATCGAGAACAACTGCCGATCCCTGTTCGAGCAGGGGCCGCGGCGCATCTCGCCGTTCTTCGTGCCCGGTTCGATCATCAACATGGTTTCCGGCTTCCTGTCGATCCACCTGGGTCTGCAGGGGCCCAACTACGCCCTCACCACCGCCTGCACCACCGGTACCCACAGCATCGGCATGGCTGCTCGCAACATCGCCTATGGCGAGGCCGACGTGATGGTCGCCGGCGGTTCCGAAATGGCTGCCTGCGGTCTCGGCCTGGGCGGTTTCGGCGCGGCTCGCGCGCTCTCCACTCGCAACGACGAGCCGACCCGTGCCAGCCGTCCGTGGGACCGGGATCGCGACGGCTTCGTCCTGTCCGACGGTTCCGGCGCCCTGGTGCTCGAAGAACTGGAGCACGCCCGTGCCCGCGGCGCGCGGATCTATGCCGAGCTGGTTGGCTTCGGCATGAGCGGCGACGCCTTCCACATGACCGCGCCGCCGGAAGATGGCGCCGGTGCCGCCCGCTGCATGAAGAACGCGCTGCGCGATGCCGGCCTGGATCCTCGTCAGGTCGATTACATCAACGCCCATGGCACCTCCACCCCGGCCGGCGACATCGCCGAGATCGCCGCGGTGAAGAGCGTGTTCGGCGAGCATGCCCATGCGCTGTCGATGAGTTCGACCAAGTCGATGACCGGCCACCTGTTGGGTGCCGCCGGTGCGGTGGAGGCGATCTTCAGCGTGCTGGCCCTGCGCGACCAGGTCGCCCCGCCGACCATCAACCTGGACAACCCGGACGAAGGTTGCGACCTCGACCTGGTGGCCCACGAAGCCAAGCCGCGCAAGATCGACGTGGCCCTGTCGAACTCGTTCGGTTTCGGCGGGACCAACGGCACCCTGGTGTTCCGCAGGTTCGCCGACTGATGCTGGACTGGGTCGACGGCCGGCCCGCCGCCGAGCTGTCCGTGCGCGATCGCGGACTGGCCTATGGCGACGGGCTGTTCGAGACCCTGGCGGTGCGCGCCGGCACGCCGCGTCTCCTGGAGCGCCACCTGGCGCGCCTGGAAGAGGGGTGTCGACGCCTCGCGATCCCTCTCGACGCCGCAGCGTTGCGCCAGGAGTTGCTGGCGTTCTGCGCGGCGCTGGGCGACGGTGTCGCCAAGCTGATCGTCACCCGCGGCGAGGGTTTGCGTGGCTACGCGCCGCCTGCCGAGGCCTCGCCGCGGCGAATCCTCTCCGGATCGCCGCGTCCGGCCTATCCCGAGCGCCACTGGCAGCAAGGCGTGCGCCTGTTCGCCTGCCGTACGCGCCTGGCCGAGCAGCCCCTGCTGGCCGGCCTCAAGCACCTCAATCGCCTGGAGCAGGTCCTCGCCCGTGCCGAGTGGGGCGACGCCGGGCATGCCGAAGGGCTCATGCTGGACGTGCACGAGCGGGTGGTGGAGGGGGTGTTCAGCAACCTGCTGCTGGTTCTCGACGGCACCCTCGTGGCGCCTGACCTGCGGCGCTGCGGCGTCGCGGGAGTGATGCGCGCGGAATTGCTCGAGCGCGCCGAAGGAATCGGCGTCCCGCTGGCGATACGGGATGTTTCCATGGCTGAACTGGCGACGGCCGACGAGGTCTTTCTGTGCAACAGCCAGTTCGGCATCTGGCCGGTCCGGGCATTGGACGAGCACGTCTGGCCGGTCGGCGAGCTGACCCGTAAACTGCAAGACCAACTTCGCGACGACCTGGATTTCTGACTTTGATGCGCAAACTGCTGGTGCTGCTGGAGAGTGGCCTGTTGTTCGTTGGCCTCTGCGTCGGCCTGGCTGCATGGCAGCAGCAGCGGGCGCTGGAGCAGCCCCTGCAATTGACCGAGGAGCGCCTGCTGGACGTTTCCTCGGGCTCCACGCCGGGCGGCATGCTCGCGCGTCTGGAGCAGGAAGAGGTGCTCCATGGCGCGTTCTGGCTGCGCCTCTACTGGCGTTTCAACCTGCCGGGCCAGGCCCTGCACAGCGGTGAATACCGCCTCTTGCCGGGGATGACGGGCGCCGACCTGCTGGAACTCTGGCGTGAAGGCGAGGTGGTGCAGTACAGCCTGACCCTGGTCGAGGGCTGGAGTTTCCGCCAGGTGCGCGAAGCGCTCGCCAGGCAGGGCAAGCTGGAGCAGACCCTGGCCGGCCTGAGCGACGGCGAGATCATGCAACGCCTCGGCAAGCCCGACGAAGTGGCCGAAGGGCGCTTCTTCCCCGATACCTACCGCTACACCCGTGGCATGCGCGACATCGACATACTGCGCAAGGCCTACCAGCGGATGCAGAACATCCTCGCCAAGGAATGGGATGGCCGCAGCCAGGACCTGCCTTATCGCGACGCCTACCAGGCGCTGATCATGGCCTCGTTGGTGGAAAAGGAAACCGGCGTGCCGGAAGAGCGTTCGCAGATCGCCGGCGTCTTCGTCCGCCGCCTGCAGCGCGGCATGCTGTTGCAGACCGATCCGACGGTGATCTATGGCATGGGCGAGCGCTACAACGGCAAGATCACCCGCGCCGACCTGCGCGAACCGACCCCTTACAATACCTATGTGGTGCCGGGCATGCCGCCGACCCCGATCGCCCTGGCCGGGCGCGAGGCTATTCGCGCCGCGCTGCATCCGGCCGAGGGCGAGACCCTGTATTTCGTGGCGCGCGGCGATGGCAGCCACGTGTTCTCCAGCAGCCTGGACGAACACAACAAGGCGGTCCGCGAGTATCAGTTGAAGCGTCGCTCGGACTATCGCTCCAGCCCCGCGCCCATCACCCCGCCGCCACAATGAGCGGCGCAGTCAAGATAAGGAGTGCCGTGTGACCGGCCTGTTCGTCACCCTGGAGGGCCCGGAAGGGGCCGGCAAGAGCACCAACCGCGACTACCTGGCCGAGCGTCTGCGCGAGCGCGGCATCGAGGTGCAGTTGACCCGCGAGCCTGGCGGCACGCCTCTCGCCGAGCGCATCCGTGAGCTGCTGCTGGCGCCCGGCGACGAGCCGATGGCCGCCGATACCGAGCTGTTGCTGATGTTCGCCGCGCGGGCCCAGCATATCGCCGGGGTCATCCGTCCGGCACTGGCGCGCGGGGCCGTGGTGCTCTGCGATCGCTTCACCGATGCCACCTATGCCTACCAGGGCGGCGGGCGCGGCTTGCCGGAGGTGCGCATCGCCGCGCTGGAAAGCTTCGTCCAGGGCGACCTGCGGCCCGACCTCACGCTGGTCTTCGACCTGCCGGTGGAAATCGGCCTGGCGCGGGCGGCGGCGCGTGGCCGGCTCGACCGTTTCGAGCAGGAGGACCGACGCTTCTTCGAGGCCGTGCGTCAGACCTACCTGCAGCGCGCCGCGCAGGCCCCGGAGCGTTACCAGGTGCTCGACGCCGGGTTGCCGCTGACCGAGGTGCAGGCTGGCCTGGATCGGCTGCTGCCGAATCTGCTGGAGCGTCTGAATGGCTGATATCTATCCCTGGCAGCAGGCGCTCTGGAGCCAACTGGGCGGCCGCGCCCAGCACGCCCACGCCTATCTGCTCTACGGTCCCGTCGGGATCGGCAAGCGCGCCCTGGCCGAGCATTGGGCCGCCCAGCTGCTCTGCCAGCGGCCCGCCGCCGCTGGCGCATGCGGCGAGTGCAAGGCCTGCCAGTTGCTGGCCGCCGGTACCCATCCGGACTACTTCGTGCTGGAGCCGGAGGAAGCGGAGAAACCGATCCGGGTCGACCAGGTCCGCGACCTGGTTGGCTTCGTGGTGCAGACCGCGCAACTGGGCGGGCGCAAGGTCGTGTTGCTCGAGCCCGCCGAGGCGATGAACGTGAATGCCGCCAACGCCCTGTTGAAAAGCCTCGAAGAGCCCTCGGGCGATACCGTGCTGCTGCTGATCAGCCACCAGCCCAGCCGCCTGTTGCCGACCATCAAGAGCCGCTGCGTGCAGCAGGCCTGCCCTTTGCCGGGTGCGGCGGCGAGTCTGGAATGGCTGGCGCGGGCCCTGCCCGACGAGCCGGCCGAGGCCCTGGAGGAACTGTTGGCGCTTTCCGGCGGCTCGCCGCTCACCGCCCAGCGCCTGCACGGCCAGGGTGTGCGCGAGCAGCGCGCGCAGGTGGTCGAGGGGGTGAAGAAGCTGCTCAAGCAGCAGATCGCCGCCAGCCCACTGGCCGAAAGCTGGAACAGCGTGCCGCTGCCATTGCTGTTCGACTGGTTCTGCGACTGGACGCTGGGCATCCTGCGCTACCAGTTGACCCGCGACGAGGAGGGGCTGGGGCTGGCCGACATGCGCAAGGTGATCCAGTACCTGGGCGACAAGTCCGGGCAGGCCAAGGTGCTGGCCATGCAGGACTGGCTGCTGCAACAGCGGCAGAAAGTGTTGAACAAGGCCAACCTCAACCGTGTCCTGCTTCTCGAAGCCCTGCTGGTGCAGTGGGCAAGCCTGCCCGGGCCGGGCTAGAATCCCGCTGATATTCGACTGGCAGGAACCTGCATGAGTTTGCCACCCAATCTGGGGCCGCGTAACGGCATCCTGTCCTTGACCATCAAGGACAAGTCCGTGCTTTACGCCGCCTACATGCCGTTCATCAGGAACGGCGGGCTGTTCATTCCCACCAACAAGAACTACAAGCTTGGCGACGAGGTCTTCATGCTGCTCAACCTGATGGAAGAGCCGGAGAAGATCCCGGTGGCCGGCAAGGTCGTCTGGATCACCCCGAAGGGCGCTCAGGGCAACCGTGCGGCGGGCATCGGCGTGCAGTTCAACGACGGTGACAACACCGCCCGCAACAAGATCGAAACCTACCTGGCCGGGGCGCTGAAGTCGGACCGGCCGACCCACACGATGTAACGCTAGACAGGATCATGCTGGTCGATTCCCACTGCCACCTCGATCGCCTCGACCTGGCCGCCCATGGCGGCTCGCTCGATGCGGCGCTGGATGCCGCGCGAGCGCGTGGCGTCGGTCAATTCCTCTGCATCGGCGTCAGCGCCGACAATGCCCAGGCGGTGAAGGCCCTGGCCGAGCGCTATGCCGACGTGCACTGTTCGGTCGGCGTGCACCCGCTGGACCTGGAGCCCGGAAGCGCGCCAGCGCTGGACTGGCTGCTAGGCGAACTGGCGCATCCGCGGGTGGTGGCGATCGGCGAGACCGGCCTCGACTACCACTACGAACCGGAAGCCGCCGAGTTGCAGCAGGAGGCGTTTCGCCTGCACCTGGAAGCCGCGCGGATCACCGCCAAGCCAGTGATCGTGCACACCCGCGAGGCGCGCGCCGATACGCTGGCGCTGCTGCGCGAGGCGGCGTTGCCGCAGGCCGGCGTGCTGCATTGCTTCACCGAGGACTGGGAGATGGCGCGATCGGCGCTGGACCTGGGCTTCTACATTTCCCTGTCCGGCATCGTCACCTTCCGCAATGCCGATGCCCTGCGCGAGGTGGCTCGCCAGGTACCGGCCGACCGCCTGCTGGTGGAGACCGACTCGCCCTACCTGGCGCCGATTCCCCATCGCGGCAAGCCGAACCTGCCGGAATACGTGCGCGATGTCGCCGAATTCCTCGCGACGTTGCGTGGCGTCAGCCTGGAAACCCTGGCGGAGCAGACTACCGCCAATTTCCATCGGCTGTTTCCGTTGGCCCGCTAGGCCGACAAACGGATAAAAAAAACCCGGGTTCTGGGGGATGAATCCGGGTCAAGACCATTAGGAGTGGAACAAAGGTACGCATTCCTCGGTACCTTCACTGGCTGGGTACTTGGGGGGAGATACCGCGCGCCAGTACCTTTCAGTATTGGTCATGTTCGTGGGGCGTCCAGACAGGGCTGGCGGTTTTTTAAACAGATTTGGAATACCCTCGCCGTCCTTGAGCACCTAGGTGCCTGCGACCTGGCGCAAGATCGCCAGGGTGTCGTCGATCACCGTCGAACTCGTGTAGAAGTGCGGGGAAAAACGGATACCTCCGCCACGCTGGGCGCAAATGACCCGCTCCTGGCGAAGCGTTTCGAAGAGTGTCCGGCTGTCCTGGCCGTCCAGGCTGAAGGTCAGGATGCCCGCGCGTCGGCTCGGGTTCCGCGGGCTGTGCAGGCGTACCCCGGGAATTCCCGACAGACCGTCCTGTAGCCACTGGACGCGCTCGGCGATGTCTCTGCCGACCCGCTCCATGCCGACCTCCTCCAACAGCCCCAGGCTGGCCTCCAGGGCCATCGCGCCGAGCATGTTCGGGCTGCCGCATTCGAAGCGCCGGGCGCTGCGCGCCGGCCGCCAGTCGCGACGCTCGTAATCGAGGGCATGTTCCAGCATGTGCCAGCCATATTCGTGCAGCGCCAGGCGCTCGCGCTGCTCGGGATGGCAATAGAAGACGCCCAGCCCTTCGGGGCCGAGCATCCACTTGTGCCCATCGGCCATGGCGAAGGCACAATCGTAGGCCTGTACGTCGAAGGGCAGGGCGCCGAGCTGCTGGATCGCGTCGATGCAGAACAGCACGCCGCGGCGGCGACATCCCGTGCCGATGCGCTCCAGGTCAAGGCGCAGGCCGCTGGCGTACTGCACCGCGCTGATCGACAGCAGGCGGGTGCGTGGGCCGCAGGCGGCGAGCAGGGCGCCCTCGGGGTCGTCGCCGGCGAGACCGACCTCGACCACTTCGACGCCGCGCGGGCGCAAGGCTTCCCAGACCACTCTATTGGAGGGGAACTCCTCGTTGCCGATGACGACCTGGTCGCCCTCTCGCCAATCCAGGCCGAAGGCTACGAAGGAAAGCGCCTCGGAGGTGTTCTTGACCAGTGCGAGGTCGCTGCCGGCGCGCGCATTGAGCAGTCGGGCAAGGCGTTCGCGCAGGCGATGTTCTATCTTCAGCCATTCCGGATAGTCGCTGGCGCCGTGGGCGACGTTCTCCCGGGCGAAGGCGCTCACCGCGTCGGCGGCGCGTCTAGGCCAGGGTGCGACCGCTGCGTGGTTGAGGTAGCGCAGACCGTTGGTCTGGTCGAATTCGTCCTGGTAACAATTCATCGTCGGATGTTCCGTGCATTTTCGTGCTGAATAGGCATAATACGCGGCTTCGATTTTTGACTCATTTTGACCTGACAGTCTTTTTATGCAGAAAGAGCCTCGCAAAGTTCGTGAATTTCGTCGCCGTGAACAGGAGATTCTCGATACCGCCCTCAAGCTGTTCCTCGAACAGGGGGAAGACAGCGTAACGGTCGAGATGATCGCGGATGCCGTCGGCATCGGCAAAGGCACGATCTACAAGCACTTCAAGTCCAAGGCGGAGATCTACCTGCGCCTGATGCTGGACTACGAGCGCGATCTCGCCGCCCTGTTCCATTCCGAAGACGTAGCCCGCGACAAGGAAGCCCTGTCGCGCGCCTACTTCGAGTTCCGCATGCGCGATCCGCAGCGCTACCGCCTGTTCGACCGCCTGGAAGAGAAGGTGGTGAAGACCAGCCAGGTGCCGGAGATGGTCGAGGAACTGCACAAGATCCGCGCCTCCAACTTCGAACGCCTGACCCAGCTGATCAAGGAGCGTATCGCCGACGGCAAGCTGGAGAACGTTCCGCCGTACTTCCATTATTGCGCTGCCTGGGCGTTGGTGCATGGCGCCGTGGCGCTGTACCACTCGCCGTTCTGGCGCGAGGTGCTGGAAGACCAGGAAGGTTTCTTCCACTTCCTGATGGATATCGGCGTGCGCATGGGCAACAAGCGCAAGCGCGAAGGCGACGCTCCCAGCGCCTGATGCCTGTGGTGCCGGGACGCAGTCACTGCGCCCCGCGCACTCTTTGCCGGCAGGGATATACTCGTCGCCCATCGATCCGCCGGCGGGACGTCGGCTGCCCATTTCCGGCGAATCCGCCGGCGGCACCGGCCCGCTGGCGGCTCCACGTTCGTTCAGGAGTTCTCCGATGAGTGTCCGTGAATTCCCCATCCACTACATCGAACCGGTGTTCCGGCCCCCGAGCGAGGCGCATTCGCTGATCCTCCCGGTGACCAATGGCTGTTCCTGGAACAAATGCGGCTTTTGCGAGATGTATACCCAGCCGCAAAAGAAATTTCGCGCCCGCGACGAGAACGAGGTACTGGAGGAGATCCGCCGCTGCGGCGAGCGCCTGATCGTCAAGCGGGTGTTTCTCGCCGATGGCGACGCCCTGGTATTGCCGACCCGCCGGCTGCTCGCGGTGCTGCAGGCGATTCGCGAGCACTTGCCGGAGGTGGAGCGGGTATCCAGCTACTGCCTGCCGCGCAACCTGCGCAGGAAGTCGGTCGACGAGTTGCGCGAACTGGCCGACGCCGGGCTGCGAATGGCCTATGTCGGCGCCGAGTCCGGCGACGACGAAGTGCTGGCACGGGTCAACAAGGGCGAGACCTATTCCTCTACCCTGGATGCGCTGGAAAAGCTTGGCGAGGCGGGGATCAGTCGTTCGGTGATGATCCTCAACGGTCTGGGCGGAATGACCCTGAGCGCGCAGCACGCGGACAACTCCGCGCGCCTGATGAACGCCGCCCAGCCGGAGTACCTGTCGACCCTGGTGGTGAGTTTCCCTACCGGCGAGCAGCGTTTCCGTGCTGGCTTCGCCGATTTCGAGGCGCTGGATCGGCGTGCCCTGTTCGTCGAGGTCGAACGCCTGTTGCAGGGATTGGAGCTCGAAGACACGGTATTTCGCAGCGACCACGCTTCCAACTATCTGGTGCTCAAGGGCGAGCTGGGTGCCGACAAGGCGCGCCTGCTGGCCGAGGTCCGCCAGGCCATCGAGCAGCCGCAGCACGCTGCCCTGCGCCAGGAGTGGCAGCGTGGCCTGTGATGGCGCGGAAGCTGCATCGGCTCGTCATTCGCCGGTTTTCCGACGCCGGCAGGGGAGATGACCGATGTTGCACCTGTTCCGTATCGCCCTGGCGATGCTCCTCCTGGGCAGCCTGTCCGCCTGCATGAAGCCCAGCGACCTGGCCGACGGCGCCGACTACTACCTGCGCGACGCCGGGGTGCTCGATCACAGCGCCAGCCAGCGCAGCAACAACCGGCGGATCCAGGCCGACTCCTTCATCTACATCGGCCAGGGCCCGTTCGTGCCGCCGGGCTACCGGTACGCGCGGCCGAACGTGGTGGCCGAGCAGGCCTTCGAAGGTTTCGTCGAGTATTTCCCGCTGGTGCGCCGCGCCAAGGCGCCGCTCGGCCTGGACGACGCGATGCGCGAGGCGCGTGCCGCCGGCGCCCACTACCTGCTGTACTGCCGTTTCGCCCGGGGCGACAACAGGATCGGCAACTGGGAGGAGTGGGAAGACGAAGAGGAACTCGGCCGGGTCGGGCGCGATCGCAGTGTCATCCAGGTCATGCTGATCGAGACCAGCACCCGTTTCCTAGTGGACAGCGCGACCATTCGCAGCCGCGGCGGTTTCCTGACGTTCTACGACGCCACCCCGGAAGACCTGCTGCGTCCGCCGCTGGAGCAATACGCCCAGGAATTGCTGGGCCTGAACAGTCGAGGAACAGGCTATGAGTGATACCGGCAAGGCCAACGACCTGCTGGCGCAGATCCCCAGGGGCGAAAAGAAGGGCCTGCCGCCCGTGCACCTGTGGAATCCGCCGTTCTGCGGCGACATCGACATGCGCATCGCCCGCGACGGTACCTGGTTCTACCTGGGCACGCCGATCGGACGCAAGCCGATGGTGAAGCTGTTCTCCAGCATCATTCGCCGCGACGGCGACGACTATTTCCTGGTGACTCCGGTGGAAAAGGTCGGTATCCGCGTCGACGATGCGCCCTTCGTCGCGGTGACCCTGCAGGTGCAGGGCGAGGGCGGGGCGCAGGTACTGCGCTTCGCCACCAACGTCGAGGACGAGGTCGAGGCGGACGCCGGGCATCCGCTGCGCGTCGAGATCGACCCCCGCACCCAGGAACCCACGCCCTACCTGCGGGTGCGCGACAACCTCGAGGCGCTGGTGCATCGCAACGTGTTCTACCAGCTGGTCGAGCTGGCGGTGCCGCGCCGGATCGACGGCATCGAATGGCTCGGCGTCTGGAGCCACGGCGAGTTCTTTCCCATCGGCCCGCAGCCGGACTGACAGGCGCAGCATGAAAAAAGGCTCCCGAGGGAGCCTTTTTCGTTTGCCTTACATGTTGGGGTAGTTCGGCCCGCCGGTACCTTCCGGCGCCACCCAGGTGATGTTCTGCGCCGGGTCCTTGATGTCGCAGGTCTTGCAGTGCACGCAGTTCTGCGCGTTGATCTGGAAGCGCTTGCTGCCGTCGTCGTTGGCCACCACTTCGTACACGCCTGCCGGGCAGTAGCGCTGGGCCGGCTCGTCGTAGAGCGGCAGGTTCTTCTCGATCGGAATGCTCGCATCGGCCAGCTTGAGGTGGATCGGCTGGTCTTCCTCGTGGTTGGTATTGGAGAGGAACACCGAGGACAGCTTGTCGAAGCTGAGCTTGCCGTCCGGCTTCGGGTAGTCGATCTTCGGCGCTTCGCTGGCCTTTTTCAGGCAGGCGTAGTCCGGCTTGTCGTCATGCAGGGTGACGGGGATCTTGCCGCCGAAGATGTTCTGGTCGATGAAGTTGAACGCGCCGCCGCCGATAGCGCCGAACTTGTGGATGGCCGCGCCGAAGTTGCGGCTGCGGAACAGTTCGTCGTACAACCAGCTGGCCTTGAACGCATCGACGTAGTTGGACAGCTCGTCGCCGCCTTCGCGGCCGGCGGCCAGGGCCTCGGCGATCGCGTCGGCGGCGAGCATGCCGGACTTCATCGCGGTGTGGCTGCCCTTGATCTTGGCGAAGTTCAGGGTGCCGAGGTCGCAACCGATCAGCGCGCCGCCGGGGAAGACCATCTTCGGCAGCGAATTCAGGCCGCCCTTGCAGATGGCCCGGGCGCCGTAGGCCACGCGCTTGCCGCCTTCCAGGTACTGCTTGACCACCGGGTGGTGCTTGTAGCGCTGGAACTCGTCGAACGGCGACAGGTGCGGGTTGCTGTAGGACAGGTCGATGATCAGGCCGACGAACACCTGGTTGTTCTCCAGGTGGTAGAGGAACGAGCCGCCGGTATTTTCGTCGTTCAGCGGCCAGCCGGCGGTATGGACCACCAGGCCGGGCTTGTGCTTGGACGGGTCGATGTCCCAGATTTCCTTGATGCCGATACCGTAGTGCTGGGCATCGGCCTTGCTGTCCAGGTTGTATTTCTTGATCAGTTGCTTGCCGATGTGCCCGCGGCAGCCTTCGGCGAACAGGGTGTACTTGGCCCGCAGCTCCATGCCGGGGGTGTAGTAGCCTTCTTTCGGGTTGCCTTCGCGGTCGACGCCGAGGTCGCCGGTGACGATGCCGCGGACCACGCCGTTCTCGTCGATCAGCGCTTCCTGGGCGGCGAAGCCCGGGTAGATCTCCACGCCCAGTCCTTCGGCCTGCTGGGCCAGCCAGCGGCAGAGGTTGCCCAGGGAGATGATATAGTTGCCCTCGTTGTGCATGGTCTTGGGCACGAAGAAGTTGGGCACCTTGGTAGCGCTCTCGGCGCTCTTCAAGACGTAGATGTCGTCGCCGGTCACCGGAGTATTGAGCGGCGCGCCGAGTTCCTTCCAGTCGGGGAACAGCTCGTTCAGCGCGCGCGGCTCGAACACCGCGCCGGAGAGGATGTGGGCGCCCACTTCGGAACCCTTCTCGACCACGCAGACGCTGATCTCTTGACCGGCTTCGGCGGCCTTCTGCTTCAGTCGGCATGCGGCGGACAGACCGGCGGGGCCGGCGCCGACGATGACGACGTCGAATTCCATGTATTCGCGTTCCACTATCGATCTCCTACTCAAGGCTCACGGTATCTGTTTATTGGTGGCTGAGATCTTTCCCTGATCAGAGCGGGCGCATTATATATAGCTGCATGGGCAGGTCCAATACAAACGTTTGTTTGAATTCTTTGGAAGCCTGATAGAATCGGCATTCGAGGGGGGGAAACCACCCTTTTGCCGTATTGACCGAAAAGGGTGATCCGGTCAAGATACGGGCGGTTTTGCGGTCGCTGTCTAGCAGAGTGTCGGTTTCCGGCCGGCGAGCATCACCGGCCAGGCCTGTCTGGCGACATCCTTATTCACCGGAGAATAACGAGGAATCCATGAAGGTTCTTGTAGCAGTCAAACGAGTGGTCGACTACAACGTCAAGGTCCGCGTCAAGGCGGACAACTCCGGCGTCGACCTCGCCAACGTCAAGATGTCCATGAACCCCTTCTGCGAAATCGCCGTGGAAGAAGCCGTACGCCTGAAAGAGAAGGGCGTGGCTACCGAGATCGTCGCTGTCTCCGTCGGCCCGACCGCCGCCCAGGAGCAACTGCGCACCGCGCTGGCGCTGGGCGCTGACCGTGCGATCCTGGTGGAGAGCAACGACGAGCTGAACTCCCTGGCCGTGGCCAAGCTGCTCAAGGCCGTGGTCGACAAGGAGCAGCCGCAGCTGGTGATCCTCGGCAAGCAGGCCATCGACAGCGACAACAACCAGACCGGCCAGATGCTCGCCGCGCTGACCGGCTACGCCCAGGGCACCTTCGCCTCCAAGGTCGAGGTCGCTGGCGACAAGGTCAACGTGACCCGCGAGATCGATGGCGGTCTGCAGACCGTCGCGCTGAACCTGCCGGCCATCGTCACCACCGACCTGCGCCTGAACGAGCCGCGCTACGCGTCGCTGCCGAACATCATGAAAGCCAAGAAGAAGCCGCTGGACGTGGTGACCCCGGACGCCCTGGGCGTTTCCACCGCTTCCACCGTGAAGACCCTGAAGGTCGAGGCGCCGGCTGCGCGCTCCGCTGGCATCAAGGTCAAGTCCGTGGCTGAACTGGTAGAGAAACTGAAGAACGAGGCGAAGGTAATCTAATGGCTATCCTGGTTATCGCTGAGCACAACAACGCGGCCCTGGCGGCTGCCACCCTGAACACTGTTGCCGCTGCCAAGGCCATTGGCGGCGACATCCACGTGCTGGTCGCCGGACAGAACGTTGCCGCCGTGGCCGAAGCCGCCGCCAAGGTCGAGGGCGTCTCCAAGGTGCTGGTCGCCGACAACGCCGCCTACGCCCATCAACTGCCGGAAAACGTCGCACCGCTGATCGCCGAGCTGGGCAAGAACTACAGCCACGTGCTGGCCCCGGCTACCACCAACGGCAAGAACTTCCTGCCGCGCGTCGCCGCGCTGCTGGACGTCGACCAGATCTCCGAGATCGTCGAAGTGGTCAGCCCCGACACCTTCAAGCGTCCGATCTACGCCGGTAACGCCATCGCTACCGTGCAGTCCTCGGCTGCGGTCAAGGTGATCACCGTGCGTACCACCGGCTTCGACGCCGTCGCCGCCGAAGGCGGTTCGGCTGCCGTCGAGCAGGTTTCCGGCCCGGCCGATGCCGGCAAGTCCGCCTTCGTCGGCGAAGAGCTGGCCAAGTCCGACCGTCCGGAACTGACCGCTGCCAAGATCGTGGTCTCCGGCGGCCGCGGCATGCAGAACGGCGACAACTTCAAGATCCTCTACGCCCTGGCCGACAAGCTGGGTGCCGCAGTCGGCGCTTCCCGCGCCGCGGTCGACGCCGGTTTCGTGCCGAACGACATGCAGGTCGGCCAGACCGGCAAGATCGTCGCCCCGCAGCTGTACATCGCGGTGGGCATCTCCGGCGCCATCCAGCACCTGGCGGGCATGAAGGACTCGAAGGTGATCGTCGCGATCAACAAGGACGAAGAGGCGCCGATCTTCCAGGTCGCCGACTACGGCCTGGTCGCCGACCTGTTCGACGCCGTACCGGAGCTGGAAAAGGCCGTCTGAGCCCGATTCCAAGCCGACAAGACCCGCTCCCCGGAGCGGGTTTTTTTATGTCCGGGCTGCGACGCGTGACCCTTTGGTCACGATTCCTGCCTTCGGTCCGCCCAAGCGGAGGTGTCTCATTTACAATGCGCGACGTCTCTAGCTCCTGAATGTGCTTTTCCGGCATCTAGCAACCGAGGTTTTCATGATCATCAAACCGCGCGTGCGTGGCTTCATCTGCGTCACTACCCATCCGGCAGGCTGCGAGGCCAACGTCAAGCAACAGATCGACTACGTCGAGGCCAAGGGCCCCGTCGTCAACGGACCGAAGAAGGTCCTGGTCATCGGTTCCTCCACCGGCTATGGCCTGGCTGCCCGCATCACCGCCGCGTTCGGTTCCGGCGCCGATACCCTCGGGGTGTTCTTCGAGCGTCCGGGCAGCGAGAGCAAGCCGGGCACCGCCGGCTGGTACAACTCGGCGGCCTTCGAGAAGTTCGCCCACGAGAAAGGCCTGTATGCCCGCAGCATCAATGGCGACGCTTTCTCCGACGAGGTGAAGCGGCTGACCATCGAGACCATCAAGCGCGATCTCGGCAAGGTCGACCTGGTGGTCTACAGCCTGGCCGCGCCGCGCCGTACCCATCCGAAGAGCGGCGAAGTGTTCTCCTCGACCCTCAAGCCGATCGGCAAGTCGGTCAGCTTCCGTGGCCTGGACACCGACAAGGAAGTGATCAAGGACGTCGTCCTGGAGGCGGCCAGCGATCAGGAGGTCGCCGATACCGTTGCGGTGATGGGCGGCGAGGACTGGCAGATGTGGATCGATGCGCTGCTGGAGGCCGACGTGCTGGCCGACGGCGCGAAGACCACCGCGTTCACCTACCTGGGCGAGAAGATCACCCACGACATCTACTGGAACGGTTCCATCGGCGCGGCCAAGAAGGATCTCGACCAGAAGGTCCTCGGTATCCGCGACAAGCTCGCCCCTCTGGGCGGCGATGCGCGCGTGTCGGTGCTCAAGGCGGTGGTGACCCAGGCCAGCTCGGCGATCCCGATGATGCCGCTGTACCTGTCGCTGCTGTTCAAGGTGATGAAGGAGCAGGGCACCCACGAAGGTTGCATCGAGCAGGTCGACGGCCTGTACCGGGAGAGCCTGTACGGCGCCGAGCCGCGCCTCGACGAGGAAGGCCGCCTGCGTGCCGACTACAAGGAACTGCAGCCGGAAGTGCAGTCCCGTGTCGAGGAGCTGTGGGACAAGGTAACCAACGAGAACCTTTACGAGTTGACCGACTTCGCTGGCTACAAGAGCGAGTTCCTCAACCTGTTCGGTTTCGAGGTCGCTGGGGTCGACTACGAGCAGGACGTCAACCCGGACGTGCAGATCGCCAACCTGATCCAGGCCTGAGGCCTGGATCCGAGCCGTCCTCGCGACGGTTCCCGCTCCCCCGAACCGGCGCCCAGGCGCCGGTTCGCGTTTTCAGCGACCGGCCACCTGGGCGTTCCGTACGCCGTCGAGGAAGGCCTGGTAGTGCTGCGCGGTTTCCTCCGGGCGTTCGACCATCGGCACATGTCCGCAGTTTTCCATGATCACCACGCTGGGCCGCTTCAGCAGCGGACGCATCACCTCGATGCTGGAGACGTCCAGCACGCGGTCGCGGTCGCCCCACAGCAGCAGGGTCGGTGCCTCGATCTTCGGCAGTTCCGGCTCCAGCGGGATGTAGCGCTGGCGCAGTTGTTCGAATATCTGCGCGTTGAACGCCGACGCGGCTACCGCGCGTTCGCCGAGGTAGCGCTTGAGCGGCGCCGGCAGCGGCGGTTGCTGGACGAACACGAAGTCGAGCAGCTTCTGGAAGTCTTCCGGCTGGCGCACCACCAGGGGATTCTCGCCGCGCTCCAGGTCCTCGAACAGTTCGCTCTTGCGCGCCGGCATCACCCCGGCGTTGTCGATCAGCGCCAGCGATAGCACCTGTTCCGGATGGCGCGCCGCGTAGAGCGCGGCGATGTGCCCGCCCATGGAGTTGCCGGCCAGGTGCAGGCGGCGCACGCCGATGGCGGCGGCGAAATTGGCGACTCGCTCGGCCTGGGTGCCGACGTCGTAGCTGGCCTGTTGCGGCTTGCTGCTGTCGCCGAAGCCGGGCAGGTCGAGGGCGACCACATGGTAGCGCTCGGTCAGCGGCCGGGCGAAGCGCAGCCAGTTGTCCTTGTCGGCGCCGAAGCCGTGGATCAGCAACAGGGTCGGGTTCTTCTCCGAGCCGCCTTCCAGGTAGGCGATCTCCAGGTTGTCGACCTGCACGCTGTGCTCGCTGAGACCGGCGAGGCCGCGCTCGACGGTGCGTACGCTGGCGAGGAGGGTAGCCGGGACGAAGTAGAGGACGCCGGCGGCGACCGCCAGCAGCAGAGCCAGACCGAGGAGGAATCGTTTCATGGGTGTCCGAAGGCTTCAGGAAAAAAGGGGCCAGCGCTGAACGCTAGCCGTGCCGGCCCGCTGTCGCAAGCCTTGCGACGAGTCTAGGCGTGCTGCCGGTGGTCGGCGCCGAACCTAAGGACGGCGGTTCATTCGCCGGGTCGATAGAGATGTCGATGCTCGGCGCGGTACAGCGAAGAGTCGGCGAAGCCTTCGGCGGCCAGCACCTCGCCGACCAGGATCAGCGCGGTGCGGCGGAAATTCCTGGCGGCGACCTTGGGCAGGATGTCGCCGAGGGTGCCGCGAACCTGTTCCTGGTCGGGCCAACTGGCCCGGTGGATCACCGCGACCGGGCAGTCGGCGCCGTAGTGCGGCAGCAGTTCCTCGACGATCTTCGCCAGGTGGGCGACGCCCAGGTGGATCGCCAGGGTCGCCCGGTGCCGCGCCAGGTCGCCCAGGCTCTCGCCTTCCGGCATCTTCGTGCGTGCGGCGTAGCGGGTCAGGATCAGCGTCTGGGACACTTCGGGTAGGGTCAGCTCGCAGCCGAGCAGGGCGGCGCAGGCGGCGGTGGCGGTGACTCCGGGGACGATCTCATAGGGGATGCCGAGTTCGCGCAGGTGGCGGATCTGCTCGCCGATGGCGCCGTACAGGGAGGGATCGCCGGAATGCACGCGGGCTACGTCGAGGCCGCGGCGATGGGCTTGCGCGAGTAGCTCGACGATCTGTTCGAGGTCCAGCTCGGCGGTGTTCACCACCTGGCCGGCCTGGTGCCCCTCGAGCAGCGCTTGCGGAACCAGCGAGCCGGCGTAGAGGATCACCGGGCACTGGCGGATCAGGCGCTGCCCCTTGACGGTGATCAGGTCAGGGTCGCCGGGACCGGCGCCGATGAAATAGACGGTCATGGGAGTTCTCGTTCGGTGAGAAGTCGTGCCAGGGCGATGCTCGCCCGATCGTCGCTGCGTTTCGCCCCGAGCAGATCGGCGCGACCGCCGCCCAGGTGTTCGGCCAGGGCCAGGGCGGCGGCCTCGGCGACGCTGGAGCAGCCGGTTTCGCGCAGCGCGACGGCGGAGGGGCTGAGCAGGCGCGGCTCGTAGTCGTGCAGGACGGCGGGCGCGAGGAAATGCACGGGGCGTTCGAGCAGCGTGGCCAGTTGCCGCAGGCCGGGTTCGTCGCGTTTGCCGTCGATGCTGGCGAGGGCGTCCAGGTCGGCCAGGCTGTGCCCGTGTTCGCCCAGCGTTCGCTCCAGCAGCGCGCGTAGATGCTCGGCGCTACAGCCTCGGCGGCAGCCGATGCCGGCGATCAGCAGGCTGGGGATGGGCAGGGGCATGCGCGCACCGGAGGAGATGGAAGGAGAGGCACTATGGACCCGCGACCGGCAAGGGTCGCGGGTGGCAGGAGGTCAGGCGTCGACGCCGCCCCGGTTGCGCCGGAACAGCCAGGCAGCGGCCAGGCCGAGGGCGGCCCAGAACAGCGCATTGCTGACCAGCGAGGCGATCACGAAACGCTGGGCCAGGGCTTCCGGCGCCAGGCTGGCATGGACCTCGGGCTGCGGCGCGCCGAACAGGTGCGGCAGCGCCAGCAGGACGGCGCCGACCAGCTTCAGCGGCCAGTTGCCGCCGAACACCAGCAGGGCCAGGCCCACCGCGGTGGCGGCGGCGGTGGCGATCCACCAGTACTGGCGTTGCACCAGGTCGGCCGCGGCGGTACCCGGCAGCTCCGGCGGCAGGCCCAGCGACGGCGCAAGGCAGAACACCGCGTAGCCGGCCAGGCCCCAGAGCAGGCCCTGCCAGGTCTGGCCCGGCGCGCGCAGGGTGAAGAGGCCGGCGAGCATCAGGGCGAAGCCGACCGCCACCACCAGGTTGCCGCCGGTGGTGGAGAGGGTACGCTGCCAGCCGTCCTCCGGCTCCCAGGCCTCCTCGTCGTGGACATGGGCGGCGACGCCGGGGGCGTGTTCGTGGGGCTGGGTCGCGACCGGCTCGCTCTTCTCGTAGGTCTCCGCCTCGAGGATCAGCGGGGTGACCCAGAGAATCTGCAGCAGGGTCAGCAGCAGGGCGGCGAGCAGGCCGGCGAAGCCGGCGGTCTGGGCGATGCGCTTGATCATTCTGGTTCTCTCGCGACTCAGTGGCAGGGGAAGCCGGAGCTGTGCCGGGTATCGTGGGCGGCGTTGTGTACCGCGTCGATGTGCGAGAAACCGGCGAAATAGACCAGCAGCGCGCCGAGCAGGCCGGCGCCGATGGCCAGGCTCAGTCGCTTCGACAGGGAGGTGGTGGAGCTGGCGTGCGCCAGGGTGCTGCTGGACATGGTGCGTTCCCTCTGGATTGGCATGGGCGTGGCAGAGGAGTACGCACGAGGAACGGGACCGGACGGCCCGCTTCACGCTTGCGCCCGCCCACCGCGGGTGAATCAAACGAAAGGTTCCAGGCCGGTCTCCGGGCTCGCGCGCGATGCGCTTACCGTTGCGGGGGCAGCGCCGGACTGGCTCGGAGAGCGTCACCGGCTTCCCGTTTCACCTCGTGCGCGCCGGCACGAGACACCTGGGACAACCCGCCTAGGACAGCATGAAGGACCGCCGGGCGTCAACCGGCCCGATTGACCCTGGCCCGCGCACTGCGTAGCCTTGCCGGTTCGAGGTTCCTCGCCGGCGACGGCGGGGCTAAGAGGGAACGCGGTCGATGCCGCGGCTGCCCCCGCAACTGTGAACGGCGATCGTTCCCCAATGCCACTGCGTGACGCGGGAAGGCGGGGAACCGGCGGAGACGCCAGACCGTGAGCCAGGAGACCTGCCTCGTCGATCCCGTGGCGCGATGCCCGGGGACAAGACTTCCATACAACCGGGCGGGGTGATCCGGTGGCGAATCCGTTGCGCGGCCCCTGCGTCCGCGCCACTCGTCCGCATGCCCGCCGAGCTGAACAAGGGCTGCCCATGAAAACCCTGGCGAAACTCCCCGTCACCATCGTCACCGGCTTCCTCGGCGCCGGCAAGACCACCTTGCTCCGGCACATGCTGGACAACGCCGAAGGCCGGCGCATCGCGGTGATCGTCAACGAGTTCGGCGAACTCGGCATCGACGGCGAGATCCTCAAGCAATGTTCCATCGGTTGCAGCGAAGAAGAGGCGCAGGGCCGCGTTTTCGAGCTGGCCAACGGTTGCCTGTGCTGCACCGTGCAGGAAGAGTTCTTCCCGGTGATGCGCGAGCTGGTGGCGCGCCGCGGCGACCTTGACCAGATCCTCATCGAGACCAGCGGCCTGGCCCTGCCCAAGCCGCTGGTGCAGGCTTTCCAGTGGCCGGAAATCCGCAACGCCTGCACGGTCGACGCGGTGATCACCGTGGTCGACAGCCCGGCGGTGGCGGCCGGCACCTTCGCCGCCCATCCCGAGCAGGTGGACCAGCAACGCCGCCAGGACCCCAACCTCGACCATGAATCACCGTTGCACGAACTGTTCGAGGACCAGTTGGCCAGCGCCGACCTGGTGATCCTGAACAAGGCCGACCAGCTCGACGCCGAGGCCCTGGTGCGGGTCCGCGCGGAGATCGCCAGGGAGCTGCCGGCGGCGGTGAAGATCGTCGAGGCGAGCCGGGGCGAGCTGCCGCTCCCGGTCTTGCTGGGCCTCAACGCCGAGGCCGAGCTGCACATCGACGGCCGGCCGACCCACCACGACCATGAAGGCCACGAGGACCACGACCACGACGAGTTCGACTCCTTCCACGTCGATCTCCCCGAGGTGGAGGAAGCTGCGCTGCTCGAGGCCCTCGGCGAGCTGGTGGAGCGTCACGACATACTTCGCATCAAGGGGTTCGCCGCCATTCCGGGCAAGCCCATGCGCCTGTTGGTGCAGGGCGTCGGCAAGCGCTTCGACAGGCATTTCGACCGCAAGTGGCTGGCCGACGAAGCCCGCAGTACCCGGCTGGTGGTGATCGGCCAGGAGCTGGACCAGGCCGCCATCGCCAACCAGCTGCGCACAGCGCTTGCCTGATCCGTGATCCCCGGCCGGGGCCGGCGATGGCGATTCGCCGGCCCCAGCTTCTTGCGTCCTACCGGTAGAACGTCCATGCACCTGTTGCGCACCCAACCTGGCGGCTTCGTTCCCGACGACGGCATCGCCCACCTGGCCCAGACTCCCGCCGAGCTGGTGATCCTCTGCAGCGGCGATTCGCACCTGGCATTGCTGGCCGAGGCCGCCCGTGCGCTGCCGGACGACTACCCGAGCCTGCGCCTGGCCAACCCCATGCAGTTGCAGAACCACGCCTCGGTGGACCTCTACGTCGACGAAGTGCTGCGGCACGCGCGGGTGATCCTGCTTTCGCTGCACGGCGGCATCGGCTACTGGCGCTACGGCGTGGAGCAACTGGTGGCGCTGGCCGAGCGCGGCGCGCTGCTGATCCCGGTGCCCGGCGACGACCGCCCCGACCCGGAGCTGAGCGCCCTCGGCAACCTGCCGGCGGAGCAGGCCGAGCGCTTCTGGCAATACTTGCGCCAGGGCGGCCTTGAGAACGCCGGGCAGTTCTACCGCTGCCTGGCCAGCCAGTGCCTCGGCCGCGACTACGCCTGGCGCGAACCGCAGGCGCTGCCGCGGGTGGCGCTGTTCCATCCACGGCATGCCGAGGCGACCCTGGAACACTGGCGTGCCGACTGGCAGGCCGGGCGTCCGGTGGTCGGGTTGCTGTTCTATCGCACCCACCTGCAGGCAGCCAACACCGCCTTCATCGCACGCTTCTGCGAGCGCCTCGCGGCGCAGGGGCTCAACCCGTTGCCGATCGCGCTGGCCAGCCTCAAGGAAAGCGCCTGCCTGGCGCAGGTGGAAGACTGGCTGGAGCGCAGCGACGCCGCGCTGATCGTCAATACCACCGGTTTCGCCCAGTCCAATCCGGAGGCGCCCGAGTTGCGTCCGTTCCGTCGCGACGTGCCGGTGTTGCAGGCGATCTGCTCGCTGGACAACCGCCCGCTCTGGCTGGACAACCCGCAAGGCCTGGGGCCTCGCGACCTGGCCATGCACGTGGCGCTGCCGGAGCTGGACGGACGCATCGTCACCCGGCCGATCAGTTTCAAGGGCCTGGCCTGGCGCAGCGAACGCAGCGAGAGCGACGTGGTCTGCTATCTCGCCGACGACGAGCGCATGGATTTCGTCGCCGAACTGGCGCGGCGCTGGGCCGAGCTGGCGCGCAAGCCAAACGCGGAAAAACGGGTGGCGCTGGTGCTGGCCAACTACCCGACCCGCGATGGCCGGATCGGCAACGGCGTCGGCCTGGACACCCCGGCGGCGGCGCTGAACATCCTTCGTGCCCTGCGCCAGCAGGGCTACCCGGTCGACGGACTGCCCGCCAGCGGAACCGAGCTGATCCGCCAGTTGCTCGGCGGCGTCAGCAACGACCTGGAGCATCTCGACCTACGGCCCTGCGCCCAGAGCCTGGCGCTGGACGACTACCTGGCCTGCTTCGCACGCCTGCCGGAGCGCAATCGCCAGGCGGTGCTGGCGCGCTGGGGCGAACCGCAACAGGACCCGATGTTCCGCGACGGGCGGATGATGGTCGCCGGCCTGCGCTATGGCCTGACCTTCGTCGGCATCCAGCCGGCGCGCGGCTATCAGCTCGATCCGGCAGCGATCTACCACGATCCCGACCTGGTGCCGCCGCACGGCTACCTGGCGTTCTACTTCTGGCTGCGCCACGCCTACCGCGCCGATGCCCTGCTGCACGTCGGCAAGCACGGCAACCTGGAATGGCTGCCGGGCAAGGGAGTCGGCCTGTCCGCCGAATGCTGGCCGGACGCGTTGCTCGGTCCGCTGCCGAACATCTATCCGTTCATCGTCAACGACCCGGGGGAGGGCGCCCAGGCCAAGCGCCGCACCCAGGCGGTGATCATCGACCACCTGATGCCGCCGCTGACCCGCGCCGAGAGCTACGGCCCGTTGCGCGACCTGGAGCGCCTGGCCGACGAGTTCTACGATGCCTCGCTGCTCGACCCGCGCCGCGCCGAACAGTTGCGCGGCGAGATTCTCGTCCTCCTGCGCGACAACCGTCTCGACCGCGAGATCGGCTTGCAGCTCAGCGACGATCCGGACAGTTGGCTGCCGCAGCTGGACGCCTATCTCTGCGACCTGAAGGAGTCGCAGATCCGCGACGGCCTGCATGTGTTCGGCGAATCGCCGAGCGGGCGATTGCGCCTGGATACCCTGCTGGCGCTGCTGCGGGTTCCGCGCGGCGATGGCAAGGGCGCCAACGCCGGGTTGCTGAAGAGCCTGGCGGACGACCTTGGCCTGGGCTTCGATCCGCTGGCCTGCGACATGGGCGAGGCCTGGCAGGGCGCGCGGCCGGGCTGCCTGGAAGAGCGGGGCGGGGAGCCCTGGCGTACCCTCGGGGATACCCGCGAACGCCTGGAATTGCTGGCGTTGCACTGGATAGAACGCTGCCTGGGCGGCGAATCGCCGCCTGCCGCCTGGCGTGCCAGCGGCGAGGTGTTGCGCGGCTTGTGCGAACAGGTGGCACCGACCCTGGACGCCTGTGGCGCGGCCGAGATCGACGGACTGCTGGCAGCCCTCGAAGGGCGCTTCGTACCGGCCGGTCCGAGCGGCGCGCCGAGTCGCGGGCGACTCGATGTGCTGCCCACCGGACGCAACTTCTTCTCGGTGGACGTGCGCAACCTGCCGACCCCGACCGCCTGGCGCATCGGCTTCCAGTCGGCCAATCTGCTGCTCGAGCGTCACCTGCAGGAACATGGCGATCACCTGCGCCAGCTCGGCCTCTCGGTGTGGGGCACGGCGACCATGCGCACCGGCGGCGACGACATCGCCCAGGCCCTGGCCCTGCTCGGCGTGCGACCGGTCTGGCAGGCCGGCAGCCAGCGCGTCGCCGATTTCGAGATCCTCCCGGTCTCCCTGCTGGACCGCCCGCGGGTCGACGTGACGCTGCGGGTCTCCGGGTTCTTCCGCGACGCCTTCGCCAACCTGATCCGCCTGTTCGATGCGGCGGTGCAGGCGGTCGCCGAGCTGGACGAGGCGGAGGAGTTGAACCCGCTGGCCGCTCGCGTACGCCTGGAACGCCAGCGCCTCGAGGCGCAGGGTACGGCGCCGGCGGAGGCGCGCCGGCAGGCCGGCTGGCGGATCTTCGGCGCCAAGCCGGGTGCCTACGGCGCCGGCGTGCAGGGCGCAATCGAAGAGCGGCTGTGGGAGACCCGCGCCGACCTTGCCGAGGTCTACCTGAACTGGGGCGGCTACGCCTACGGTGCCGCCGACGACGGCACGCCGGCGCGGGAACGCTTCGCCCAGCGCCTGGAACGCCTGCAGGCGGTGCTGCACAACCAGGACAACCGCGAGCACGACCTGCTCGATTCCAACGACTACTACCAGTTCCAGGGCGGCATGCTGGCGGCGGTGGAAACCCTGCGCGGCGCGCCGGTGGCCAGTTACCACGGCGACCACAGCCAGCCGGACAACCCGCGCATCCGCACGCTCAAGGAAGAACTCAACCGGGTGGTGCGGGCGCGGGCGGTGAATCCGAAGTGGATCGCCGGGATGAAGCGCCACGGCTACAAGGGTGCCTTCGAACTGGCGGCGACGGTGGACTACCTGTGCGCCTTCGATGCCACCAGCGAGCTGATCGACGACCACCAGTACGCGCTGCTGGCCGACGCCTACCTGCTCGACGCGGAGACCCGCGAGTTCGTCCGCCAGCACAATCCGCAAGCCTTGCGCGACATGGCCGAGCGCCTGGTGGAGGCGCAGCGGCGCGGGCTCTGGCAGGAGCCGGGGGCCTATCGCGAGGCCCTGGAGAACCTGCTGCTGGACGTCGAAGAGGAATAGCGGAGCGGCATGGCCGCTCGCGCCGCTTTCAGCGCCCCTCGGCGAGCCGCCGGGCGGCGTCGCGGAGAATCCGCTCGGTGCCTTCCCAGCCGAGGCAGCCGTCGGTGATCGAGACGCCGTAGCGCAGTTCGCCGCCGAGCGCCTGGCAACCGTCGAACAGGTGGCTTTCCAGCATTACCCCGACCAGGTCGCTGGCGCCGACCAGGCGCTGGTCCAGCACGCTGGCGAGGACGCCGGGCTGGTTCAGCGGGTTCTTGCCGCTGTTGGCGTGACTGCAATCGACCATCATCCGCGTGGCGATGCCCTGGCTTTCCAGGGCCTGGCGTACGGCCTGCACCTGCTCGGGACCGTAGTTCGAACCGTGGCGGCCGCCGCGCAGCACCACATGGGTGTCCGGATTGCCGCGGGTCTCGATCAGCGCCGGGTGACCGTGCGGGTCGAGGCCGAAATGGCGGTGGCCGTGGGCCGCCGAACGGATCGCGTCGCAGGCGATGCCGACGCCGCCGTCGGTGCCGTTCTTGAAGCCCACCGGCAGGCCGAGGCCGCTGACCAGCTCGCGGTGGATCTGCGATTCGCTGGTGCGCGCGCCGATCGCCGCCCAGCTCAGCAGGTCGTCGAAGTAGCCGGCGGCCAGCGGTTGCAGGAGTTCGGTGGCCAGCGGCAGGCCGAGGCGCAGCATGTCCAGCATCAGTTGCCGGGATAGCGCCAGGCCGGCGGCCATGTCGTCGCTGCCATCCAGGTGCGGGTCGTAGGCGAGGCCCTTCCAGCCCACCGTGGTGCGTGGCTTTTCCACGTAGGCGCGCATCACCAGGAGCAACTGGCCGTCGAGTTCGTCGCTCAGCGCGGCGAGGCGTTCGGCGTATTCGAGGGCGGAGCGGGGATCGTGGATCGAACAGGGACCGACTACCACCAGCAGGCGTGGGTCGTCGCCGTCGAGGATGGCGCGGATGGCGTCGCGGCTGGCGGCGACCTGGCTGGCCAGCTCCAGCGGCAACGGCTGGCGAGCCTTGAGTTCGAGCGGGCTGGGCAGGCGTTCCAGGGCGGTACGGGCGGTGGCGCTGGGCAGGGCGACGGCCTGGGCGTTCGGCGAAAGGGCGGTCAGTGCGGATACGGATGAGTTCATGGTCTGGCTTCCTGGGCTGGCGGCGGGCATCCCGCGCGCGTCGTGCCCTATCGAGGTGTTCGGCAATGTCGTGGGTTGGCGAGCGGCTGGCGGCCGTCGCTAAATCGCCAGGTGTTGAGCGGGTAGCCAGTGCGGTAGCGGTATGCGGTCATGATCGATGTCCTGTGCGTTGGTCTGTGGTTGTGGCCTTGTGGGCCGGAAAAACGGGCCGGAAAAACAAAACCCCCGGTCGGGGAGCCGACCGGGGGTTTGCGTGTGCAGGGTAGGCGTCCCGTATACCGTGGGCGCCGTTGGGGTATCAGGCGCCGGAGTGGCTAAACCAATACCCGAAGAAATACGCGGCACGGGGTGCCTGCGGCGCACGCGCGCGCAACGACAGGCCAGGGCGCGAGGCGCTGGAATGCAGGTGCGGATGGCGGGTGTGCGGCATGGGTTTCTCCCGTGAACGAGTCCCGAGCTTACTGCAAGCGAGGCGGCCGGTTCAACGACTGTTTCACGGTTCGATACCGGCGCCGCCGGCCTGATAGACTTGGCGGTCCGTATTTCCGTCCGTCCGCCGCAGGAATCCCCATGAGCGCTACCGTGCATTACCCCCTGTCCGCCGTGGTCGCCGCCGACGAACTGAAGCTGGCGCTGTGCCTGGCCGCGGTCGATCCGGCGATCGGCGGGGTACTGATCGAGGGGCCGCGCGGAATGGCCAAGTCGACCCTGGCGCGGGGCGTCGCCGAACTGCTGCCGGCGGGCGAGTTCGTTACCCTGCCGCTGGGCGCCAGCGAGGAGCGCATCGTCGGCAGCCTCGACCTGGACGCCGCCCTCGGCGAAGGTCGCGCGCGGTTTTCCCCGGGCGTGCTGGCCAAGGCCGACGGCGGCGTGCTCTACGTCGACGAGGTGAACCTGCTACCGGACCACCTGGTGGATTTGTTGCTCGACGTCGCCGCCAGCGGCGTCAACCTGGTCGAGCGCGATGGCATTTCCCACCGGCATCCGGCGCGTTTCGTGCTGATCGGCACGATGAACCCGGAAGAGGGCGAACTGCGCCCGCAACTGCTCGACCGTTTCGGCCTCAACGTGCGCCTCGACACCCAGCCGCCGCCGGCCGAGCGGGCAGAGATCATCCGTCGCCGGCTGGCCTTCGATGCCGACCCGCAGGCCTTCGTCGAACGTTGGGAAGGCCAGCAGGACAACCTGCGCCGCCGTTGCGCCGAGGCACGCCGGCAACTGGCGCGGATTCCCCTGGACGATGCGGCGCTGGACAGCATCGCCCGACGCTGCTTCGAGGCGGCTGTCGATGGCCTGCGCGCCGACCTGGTCTGGCTGCGCGCGGCGCGCGCCCATGCGGCCTGGCGCGGCGGCGAGCGGATCGAGGCGGAGGACATCGATGCGGTGGAACATTTCGCCCTGCTGCATCGCCGTCGCCAGTCGAGCCCGCCGCCATCGGCGGCCAATCCACCGCCACCGCCCGCGGCCCCTGCCGCGCTCCCGGAGCGCGCCGGCGACGGCGAAGGGCAGTGGGGCGAATTGCCGGCTCGGCCGGTGGCCATGGGGACCGCCCGCGAGCTGCCGCGCTGGCCAAAAAAGCCCTGAGCATCCGCCCGCGCTCGGTCATGGGTGCGGATGCCAGGAGCAGACCCGGAGCCCTGCGCGGCGGTCTTGGCGGCGCCCTGAGCCAGGGTGCGGAGGGCGCCATCCAATGGTTGCCGACCCTGCTGCGCGGACGTCCCCGACAGCGCCGCGACCTGCTTCGCCAGCCGCGCAGCCGGCGCCCGGGCGAACTCTGGCTGGTGATCGTCGATGCCTCCGCCAGCACCCGCCGGTACGGCGCTCTGGCCCAGGCCAAGGGGTTGTTGGCGACGCTGTTCGAGGAGGCCTATCGGCAGCGCGTCCGCCTGGCCGTGCTGCACGCCACCGGGCAGCAGGCGCAATGGCTCTGGCAGGGGCAGAAGGCTTCGCGGGAGTTGCAGGACTGGCTACGCCAGCTGGGCGCCGGCGGCGGTACGCCGCTGCTCGACGCCCTGCACCAGGCTGCTGGCTGGCTGGCGCGCCGACAGCGGCAGAAACCCGCCGAGCATCAGCGTCTGCTGGTGCTTACCGACGGCCGCCTGCGCGACTGGCCGGCGCTGCCGGAGGCTGCCTGCCCGAGTCTGCTGATCGACCTCGAAAGCGGCCCGCTGCGCCTGGGCAAGGCCGAGCGCCTGGCCCGGGAGCTGGGGGCCGAGTATCGGCATATCAGCGAATTGAACGAAGTCTGAGGGCGTTTCGGCGAGCCCTGCGGCTTTTTCGGTCAAATTGTATTTCGACTGTCATTCAATAAATATTATGCGCGTAATATCTTCCTGCGATCCAGCCAATCCATCTCACGGAGATATCCTCATGTCGCCGATTTCAGTCGTTATCGCCGGTTACGCCCGTTCGCCGTTCCACTTCGCCAGGAAAGGCGCGCTGGTCGATATCCGCCCGGATGACCTGGCCGCCGCGGTGCTCAAGGGCCTGGTGGAGAAACTCGATCTCGACCCTGTTCAGCTGGAGGACGTGGTCATGGGCTGCGCCTATCCGGAGGCGGAACAGGGCATGAACATCGCGCGCATCGCCAGTTTCCGCGCCGGCTTCCCGCAGAGCCTCGGCGGCGCGACCCTCAACCGTTTCTGCGGTTCGTCCATGAGCGCTGTCCACTACGCCGCCGGGCAAGTCCTGCTGGGTGCCGGAGAAGCCTTCATCGCCGCCGGGGTGGAGTCGATGACCCGGGTGCCGATGGGCGGCTTCAACCTGTCGCCCAATCCCGCGTTGCTGCAGGACTATCCGGCGGTATACATGAGCATGGGGCAGACCGCCGAGAATGTCGCCGAGCGCTACGCCGTCAGCCGCGTCGAGCAGGAAGAGATGGCCGTACGCTCCCACGCCAAGGCAGTCGCCGCGCGCGAGGCCGGCTTGCTGCGCGAGGAGATCGTCGCCATCGACACCCCTGCCGGCCGGGTCGCCGAGGATGGCTGCATCCGCCCGGGTACCAACCTGGAGAGCCTAGCCCAACTGAAGCCGGCGTTCGGCGGCAGCGTCACCGCCGCCACCTCGTCGCCGCTCACCGATGGCAGCGCCGCGCTGCTGGTCTGTAGCGAGGAATTCGCGCGCCGCCACGGGCTGGCGATCCTGGCGCGGATCAAGGCGGTGGCGGTGGCCGGTTGTGCGCCGGAGATCATGGGCATGGGTCCGGTGCAGGCGACGCGCAAGGTTCTGCAACGGGCCGGGCTGGGCATCGCCGACATCGACCTGGTGGAGATCAACGAGGCCTTCGCCAGCCAATCCATCGCCTGCATCCGTGAACTGGGGCTGGACATGGACAGGATCAACCTGGATGGCGGCGCCCTGGCCATCGGCCATCCGCTGGGCGCCACCGGCGCGCGGATCACCGGCAAGGCCGCCGCGTTGCTGCGGCGCACCGGCGGGCGCTATGCCATCGCCACCCAGTGCATCGCCGGCGGCCAGGGCGTGGCGACCCTGCTGGAAGCGGTGGAGTGATCGCGCGCCAATGAAAAAAGGCCCGGTGGATGAGCCGGGCCTGGATGGGGAACCTGCGCCGGCGGCCCGGCGCAGGGTAGTTGCGGTTACTTGATGAAGTCGTGACCCCAGCGTTCGATCTGGCTGGCGCTCTTCTGCATCTGCAGCGACCGCGATTGTGCTTTCTGCCCGGCGGCGGCGATCTCGTCGTCGACCACCTTGGTCGACAGCGACAGCCAGCTGGTCACGAAGGCCATGGCGTCGCTGTGGATCTCCAGGGCGTCCTGGTTGATGTTGGCGATGCCGTCGCACTTGCTGTGGTAGCACTCGTCGTAGGCCTTGCCGGCGGTGCCGCCGTACTTCTGCGCCTGCTCTTCGGTCTTCAGGCCCTCGGCGCCGGTGAACAGGCCGCCGAAAGCGATGCCGCTGTTGAAGAACTCGGCGTAGTCGGAGCGGAAGTCGATCTCGGTGCCTTCCGATTGCTGGCCGCGCAGGCGGAAGTAGGCTTCGAACAGGCGCTCGATGGCGGCCGAGCCGGGCGGACCCTGGAGGCCGAAGTCGGAACCGTCGCCGTCATAGATGAAGTTGCCGAAGTTCGGCGAGCCGATCATGTCGAAGTTCAGGTAGGCCTTGATCTTCTTCTTCTCTTCCGGGGCGAGGTTCTGCACGTAGTGGGTCGAGCCCACCAGGCCGGCTTCCTCGGCGCCCCACCAGGCGAAGCGCACCTTGTTGACCGGCAGCGCCTTGGCCAGCAGCACGGCCATCTCCAGTTGGGCGGCGCTGCCCGAACCGTTGTCGTTGATACCGGGGCCTTCGAACACCGAGTCGAGGTGCGCGCCGACCATCACCACGTTGTTCGGGTTGCCGCGACGGGTCTCGGCGACCACGTTGTAGGTCTCGGTCTTCTTGCGTACCACGTCGACCACCAGGTGCAACTGCAGGTCCGGGGTCTGCGACCAGGCCACACCGTTGTCGTAGGTGGCGAAGATCACCGGGATGCCGCCCTCGTAGGACTCGCCCACGGTGACGTTCTCCAGGCCCTTGCGGTCGTCGGTGTTGCCCTGGTTGAAGATGATCACCCCGGCGGCGCCGGCGGCCGCGGCGTTCTCGGCCTTCTGCTCGAAGTTGCAGGTGCCGCGCTGGATCAGCGCGATCGAGCCGGCCGGGAAGTTGGCGAAGTCTTCCGCTTCGCAACCGCTGGTGGAGGTGTTGCCGGCGCCGAGGGACAGGTCCACCGGGACCACCTTGGCGGTGACGTCGCCTGCCTCGGTCTGCGACAGGTAGGTGAAATCCTTCTCCCATTCGTAGGTGACCGGCTGCGGCACGGTGGCGCTCAGGCTACCCGGGCCTTTCGGGTAGTAGGCGGTGAACGGGAAGGGCTGCACGCTGACCTTGTAGCCGGCTTTCTGCAGGGTCTGCTTCACGTAGTCGACGGAGGCCTGGTAGCCCGGCGTGGCGGCGGCGCGGTTGCCGTCGTTGAGGCTGGCGATGTCTTCCAGCTTCTGCAGGCGCTTGACCACGTTGCTGGCTTGCAGGCAGCGCGGCAGGCCAAGCGGGGTGCTGACCAGCAACGGCGATTTGCAGATCGACGGGTTGGGTTTGCCGGGGGTCCAGAACTCGGTGAACTGTTGCGCTTCCGAAGGCGCCGCCAGGGATGCGGCGGAAACCGAGAGGGCGAGGGCGCCGAGTGCGTATCTGAGATTGTTCTTGTTGCTCATGAGACTCCGTTCCTTGTGAGGCGATGATCGATAAGCCGTTGATGGCATGGCGCTATTGCCCGAAATGTCGCCTCGGGCACGGCCTGACTGCCAGACTAGGAGCGCTTTCCGGGCTGTCCTGGCGTAATTCCTGAAATGTGAATTTCATCAACTTTTCGCGGAAGAATTGCTGATAGCTCGCTGGCGGGATGGAGGGCGGCTTTCTATCGTTAATGCCCTTCGGCGCGGGCCCATGGCCGTTGGTCGGGGCTGGGAGGATGGCGCAGCAGGAAGGAAACTGTCTGGCGCGCGGATAAGCGCGCGAGCGGAGGTGACCGGCGGCAGCGCTGTCACAGATTTGTTGGAATTTTTGTATACATTCTTCTGGATATTTTCGGATCGAATTGTCTACAGTGTGCGCACAACAATAAAAGCGAGAACAGCGCACCATGAAAACGACGTCCTCCGGAACTCCATCCGTTCCACGGCCTGAAGACGAGAACCTCGGTGTCGGCGCCAACATGGCCTACGGCCTGCAACATGTGCTGACCATGTATGGCGGTATCGTCGCGGTCCCCCTGATCCTCGGCCAGGCCGCTGGCCTCGCGCCCGGCGACATCGGCCTGCTGATCGCCGCTTCGCTGTTCGCCGGCGGCCTGGCGACCCTGCTGCAAACCCTCGGCGTGCCGTTCTTCGGCTGTCAGTTGCCGCTGGTCCAGGGGGTGTCCTTCGCTGGCGTGGCGACCATGGTGGCGATCATCGGCAGCGGTGGCAGCGGCGGCATTCCCGCAGTGCTCGGCGCGGTGATGGCGGCCTCGCTGATCGGGTTGCTGATCACGCCGATCTTTTCGCGCATCACCAAATTCTTCCCGCCGCTGGTGACCGGCATCGTCATCACCACCATCGGCCTGACCCTGATGCCGGTCGCCGCGCGCTGGGCGATGGGCGGCAACAGCCACGCGCCGGACTTCGGCAGCATGGCCAACATCGGCCTGGCGGCGATCACCCTGGTCATCGTGCTGCTGCTGAGCAAGCTCGGCAGCGCCTCGATCTCGCGCCTGTCGATCCTCCTGGCGATGGTCATCGGCACCGTCATCGCGGTGTTCCTCGGCATGGCCGACTTCTCCAAGGTCACCGAAGGCCCGCTGGTGGCGTTTCCCACGCCGTTCCACTTCGGCATGCCGACCTTCCAGGTCGCCGCGATCATCTCGATGTGCATCGTGATCATGGTGACCCTGGTGGAAACCTCGGCGGACATCCTCGCGGTAGGCGAGATCATCGACACCAAGGTCGACTCGCGGCGCCTGGGCAACGGCCTGCGCGCGGACATGTTCTCCAGCATGCTGGCGCCGATCTTCGGCTCCTTCACCCAGAGCGCCTTCGCCCAGAACGTCGGCCTGGTGGCGGTGACCGGGATCAAGAGCCGCTACGTGGTCGCCACCGGCGGGTTGTTCCTGGTGATCCTCGGCCTGCTGCCGGTGATGGGCCGGGTGATCGCCGCGGTGCCCACCGCCGTGCTCGGCGGCGCCGGCATCGTGTTGTTCGGCACGGTCGCCGCCAGCGGCATCCGCACCCTGTCGAAGGTGGACTACCGCAACAACATGAACCTGATCATCGTCGCCACTTCGATCGGCTTCGGCATGATCCCGATCGCCGCGCCGACGTTCTACGATCACTTCCCCAGTTGGTTCGCCACCATCTTCCATTCCGGCATCAGTTCCTCGGCGATCATGGCGATCCTGCTCAACCTGGCGTTCAACCACTTCACTGCCGGCAACTCCGACCAGCAGTCGGTGTTCGTCGCCGCCAGCGAGCGGACCCTGCGCTACCAGGACATCGCCGCCCTGCACGAAGGCGACTATTTCCTCGACGGCAAGCTGTACGACGCCCAGGGCAACGAAGTGCCGCTGGCCGGCGACGACAGCCATGGCGCGCCGCCGCGACGGCGCAGCGAAACCGCTGAAGCCGGCAGCGCCTGAGCGGCGCCGCGATGAACGACGGCCCTCCTTGCGAGGGCCGTTTTCGTTGTGCGCTTCAGAACAGCGCCTTGCCGCGGTCCAGGCGCTGGTCCACCAGCCATTTGCCGTGGGCGATGGAGGCGCGCTGGGCGTTTTCCAGGTTGGCGAGGAAGGCGAAGCGCACGGGCAGGGCGATGCGCTTGCTGGTGTGGCCTTCGGGATCGGTGATGTGGCAGCCACCGGCCCAGGGCGTGGGAATGCCCGGATGCTCGACGACGTCGGCGGTGATGGTGTAGCTGCGATGCTGGCAGTGCAGGCTGGCCATGGCGTGCTCCTCTCTGTCGGAGGCCGACCCGGCTACCTGCGCGACGCCTGTGGTTGCCACGGAGGAGCCTCGGGGCGGCGAGGTTTTCCCTGCGTGTCCCTACCTCTATAGCAGATCGTCGCCGAGCCGCCGCGAGAGCCGACGAAGGGCCCCGCTCAGCGGCGCTGGCGACGGCCGAGCATGCGCTCCAGGGTGCCGTCGCGGCGGACCCACTGGTGATAGCCGGCGGCGAGCGCATGGAGCAGCACCACCGAGGTGCTCAGCCACAGGCCGACCACGCGGTGAACGGCGTCGAAGGGCTTCTCGAATGCCTCCCAGCTCAGGTTCCAGGTTTGCGAAATCCAGGCGAACAGCGCGGTGTCCTTGAAGCTGGGTACCACGAACAGGCCGAAGTCGGTGGGCAGGCGGGTGCCGACGTAGCCGGTGAGCGGCATCACCAGCATCAAGGCATACAGCGACAGGTGCGCGTAGTGCGCCAGGCGGTGCTCCAGCGGCGTGCCGGGGACCGCTGGCAGGCGCGGCCCGCGCAGCCGTGAGACGATCCGAGGGATCAGCAGCAGGCCGACCAGCAGGCCCAGCACCCAGTGCAGGTTGAGTACCGGCAGGCGCTGCGGGTGGTCGTGGCCGAGCACCCAGATGACGAAATAGGCCAGCACGATCGCGCCGATGAAACAGAACGCCATGCTCCAGTGCAGCAGGCGGGTGGACAGGCTGTAGACGGTCGCTGGATGCGTCACGGGAATGCCTCGCAGAGAGTGAAGGCGTGCAATCTATGAAACGTCCGGAGAGCGATCAAACGTATTTATGGATAATCGATAACGGAAAACTTAATCGAAACTTTCACATGTGACGTTATTGCACCGAAACAGTGCTGCGAGTCGCTTTTTTCCGAAACGGAGCCCACTTGGCGGAATAATTCCGGGTCGGGGTCATTGTAAGTGGGTTTTTCCTTCGCCGAGGCTATTCCTCACGCTGGGAGAGCCTGGGGGCGGCGCGCGGCAGACCCCGCAAGCATTATCGGGAAATATATTCCGTTGTCTTTCCGCTGACGTTTTGCCGACAGCAAGCTGACACAGATGTAATTGAACTCGATCGCTTCGTTTCTATAGTCTTCGAACACTTCGCCGTGCACTTTCAAGGACGGCAAGTGCATATCCTGCGTCTTTTCCGCCATGACGATTCTCGAGGTGAGAGCATGAGTAGTGAGCACGATGGCAAGGACCAGGACGACCTGTTCTCCCCGTTGCCTTACCTGCTGGTTTCCGGCGCTGTCGTGCTCATGACCCTGCTGCTGCGCTGCCTGTTCTGCCCGGGCGAGCAGTTCTGATCGCCCGGACCGGGACGACTCAGCGACCGCGGCTGAGGAAGTCGATCACCAGGCGATTCATCGGCGCTGCGCACTCTTCCGGCAGCCAGTGGCCGCAGCCGGGCAGGACATGGCCTTCGACGTCCTCCGCATAGGCTTTCATCTGCTCCAGCTGGAACGTGCCCATGCCGCCGTGGCCGCCGCCGGCGAGGGTCATGGTTGGCATCTGCAGGCGGGTCTTCGCCAGTTCGGCGTTCTGCCGCACGCTCTCGTTCAACGCGCGGTAGTACTCGAACGAGGCGTTCAGGCTGTGCGGCTTGGCGTACGACCTGGCGTACAGATCCAGCAGGCGCTCGCTGAACACCTCGGTGTTGCTGGCATGGGACTTGATGAAGTGCTCGAGGAAGAAGCGTTCCTTGCCGGCGATCAGGGTTTCCGCCAGGCGGTCGTCGGCGGCGAAGAAACTGAAGTGCCAGACCAGCGACTCGCCCTGGGCGGTGAAGGCCGGGAAGCGGTAGATCCGCGCGTCCGGGATCGGCGCTTCCATGTACACCAGGCGGGCGATGTCGGCCTGGTTCTTCACCACCATCGGGTAGGTGTTCCAGATACCGATGTCGTGGGCCACCAGGTCGAACGGGCGATCCGGGCTGAATTGCCGGGCCAGCTTGTGCAAGTAGACGGCGACCTGTTCGCCGCTATAGCCGGTCTTCGGCGGCTCGGACTGGCCGAGGCCGGGCAGGTCCGGCGCGATCACGGTGAAGCGCTTGGCCAGTTCCGGCATCAGTTGGTGCCATTCGTACCAGGTCTGGCCGAAGCCGTGCACCAGCATCACCAGCGGCCCCTGGCCGCCTTTCACGTAGTGCAGCTTCACACCGTCGACTTCCCGGTAGGCGCTTTCGAAGCCATTCGGGACGGGGAATTCCTCGGCGGCGAAGCCGCCCAGGGAGAAGGTCAGGGCGATGCCGGCCAGGAGGCCGCGGCAGAGTCTATCGAGGATCATGGTTGTGCTTCCTTGGTGGGGTCAGTGAGGGATGTGGCCGCCGAGGGACGGCTCGGTGGCAGCTTGGCGTGGCGCCAGCATCAGCAGCAGGGCCACGGCCATCGCCGCCAGGCAGACCAGCGCGCCGACCTCGCCGAGCGGCGCCAGGCCGCTGCCGTCGATCACCCGGCTGCCGGCGAGGGCGCCGATGCCGATCCCGGCGTTGCAGGCGGAGATGTTCAGCGAGGCGGCGAACGCCGGGGCCCGCGGCGCGGACTTCATCACCCGCACCTGGCCGACGATGAACAGTGCTGCCTGGGCCACGCCCCAGGTCGCCAGGGTGGCGGCGAGCAGCCAGGCGTTGCCGAGGGTCGGCACCAGGGCGAGCATGCCCAGCGCCATCAGCAGGACGAACAGCAGGGTTGCGCCCAGTGGGCTGCGATCCACCAGGCGCCCGCCGAGCCAGTTGCCGAGCAGGCCTACCGCGCCGAAGCCCATCAGCGTCCAGCCGACCAGCGAACCGCTGAAGCCGGCCAGGCGCTGGAGGATGTCGGCCAGGTAGGTGTAGGGGGTGAACATGCCGGTGAAGACCAGCAGCGACAGCAACAGGTGGCCGAGCACCAGCGGTTGGCGCAACACGCTCGCCTGGCTGCGCAGCGAGACACCCGGCCGTCCGGGAATGCGCGGCAGCCAGGCGGCCAGCAGCAGCGCCTTGGCCAGGGCCAGCGCGGCGAGTGCGGCGAATGCCAGGCGCCAACCCCAGGCGTCGGCGATCAGCGTGCCGATGGGAATGCCGAGCACGGTGGCGGCGACGATGCCGAAGAACACCAGCGCCACGGCGCGCCCTTCGCGCGAGGGGCCGGCCAGGTGCGCGGCGGTTTCGCTGGCCATGGCCCAGAACACCGGGAGCGCCAGGGCCGGGACGAAGCGCGCCACGGCCATCGTCCAGATATCGCCGGCCACGGCGGCCAGCGCATTGGCCGCGGCGAACAGCAGCAGGCAGGCGACGAACAGCCGCTTGCGTTCGACGCCCGCCAGCGCGGCGGTGAGGAACGGACCGAAGGCGGCGACGCTGAAGGCGAACAGGCTGACCAGCAGGCCGGCCTGGGCGACGCTGACCTGGAGGTCTGCGGCAAGCGCCGGGAGCAGGCCGACGATGACGAACTCGGTGGTCAGGATGGTGAAGCCGGCGGCGGCCAGCAGGAGGATCGGCAATAGCACGGCAAGACTCCTCCGCGAGCGCAGCCGTGGCCGCGCCCGGGAACGATGCATGGGAGGGAAGGGAATCAGGCCGTAGCGGACTGGCCGAGGGTCGGGTAATCGGTGTAGCCGGCGGCGTCGCCACCGTAGAACCGCGCCTGGTTGGCCTCGGCCAGCGGCGCGCCGAGACGGATCCGCTCGACCAGGTCGGGGTTGGCGATGAACGGCCGGCCGATCGCCACCGCGTCGGCCAGTCCGGCCTGGAGTATCGCTTCGGCGCGCTCGGCGTCGTAGTTGCCGCAGACGATCAGCGGCGCGCGGAAGCGTTCGCGCAGGCGCTCGCGGAAGCCTTGCGGGTAGGCCGGGCCGCCGCTCCATTCCCACTCGGCCAGGTGCAGGTAGGCGATGCCGCGTCGCTGCAGGGCTTCGGCGAGGTAAAGGGTCATCGCTTCCGGCTCGTCGTCGTGCATGTCGTTGATCGTGCCCCAGGGCGACAGGCGCAGGCCGACGCGCTCGGCACCGACCGCGGCGACCAGCGCGTCGACGATCTCCAGCAGGAACCGCGCGCGGTTCTCCAGGCTACCGCCATAGGCATCGCTGCGCCGGTTGCTGGCGCTGGCGAGGAACTGGTCGATCAGGTAGCCATTGGCGCCATGCAGCTCGACCAGGTCGAAGCCGGCGTCGAGCGCGTTGCGCGCGGCGCGGACGAATTCGTCGCGGACCCGGCGGATGTCTTCCAGGGTCATTTCCCGCGGCGCGTCGGCCGGCGCCATGGATCCGCCGCCCTGGCCATCGGCGATGAACACCTGGGCCTTGGCCTGGATCGGCGAGGGCGCGATCGGCGCCTCGCCGCCGGCCTGCAGCGAGCGATGCGACATGCGCCCGACATGCCAGAGCTGCGCGGCGATCAGTCCGCCGGCGGCGTGCACCGCCTCGGTGACCTGGCGCCAGCCGGCCAGTTGCGCCTCGCTGTAGATACCGGGGGTGTAGGCGTAGCCCTGGCCGAGGCGGGAAATCTGCGTGCCCTCGCTGACGATCAGCCCGGCGCCGGCGCGCTGCGCATAGTAGAGAGCGTTCAGGGCGGTCGGCACGTCGCCCGGCTGTTGCGCCCGGGAGCGGGTCATCGGCGCCATGACGATGCGGTTGCGCAAGGCCAGGTTGCCTACGGCGAGCGGGGAGAGGAGCAGGTTGGACATGGTCTTTTCCTTTCGAAGGCGGCAGGGAGATGGCTTGAATATCTGTATCGGTCGCTAAATAATATGGCGACGGCAACGCTCGTCAAGTAAATTTATAGTGATCGATACAAATAATGGAGGTCAGGATGGCAACGCGAGGCAGGCCACGGGCATTCGACAGGGACACCGCCCTGCAGCGAGCCATGGACGTGTTCTGGGTGCGTGGCTACGAAGGCGCTTCGCTGGCGGCCCTGACCGAGGCGATGGAAATCAGGCCGCCCAGCCTGTACGCCGCCTTCGGCAGCAAGGAAGGGCTGTTCCGCGAAGCCCTGGCCCACTATCTCGGCCAGCACGGCCGCTATCGCCGGGATGTCCTCGATGGCGCGCCGAGCGCCCGCGAGGGCGTGGCCGAGCTGCTCCGCGAGACCGTCGCGCGCTTCTGTTCCGATGAGTTCCCGCGCGGTTGCCTGGTGGTGCTCGCGGCGCTGACCGGAACCCCGGAAAGCGAGGCGGTGCGGGACGCGTTGAGCGCCGAGCGCGGCGAGTCGATCCGCCTGTTCCGTGAGCGCATGCGGCGCGGCATCGCTGACGGCGACCTGGCGGCGGACACCGACATGGAGGAGTTGGCGACCTTCTATGCCACCGTGCTGTTCGGCCTCAGCGTGCAGGCCAAGGACCGGGTGCCTTGCGAGCGCCTGCTGGCGGTGGTCGAACGGGCGCTGCGCGCCTGGCCCTGAGCGGGTCGCATCAGGCCGCCGCGCTGCGGCGCAGCCATTCCAGCAGCAGGGTGGCAGGCTCTCCGGCCTGCAACGGTCGCGGGGTCAGCAGGTGATAGCTGCTGCCGTCGGCGAGGAATCCCAGCGGCGCCGCCAGCAGGCCGGCGGACAGATCGTCGCGCACCAGTTGCCAGGGGCCGATGGCTACGCCGAGTCCGGCGCCGGCCGCCTGCAGGCTCAGGTAGAAGTGCTCGAAGCGCTGCCCTTCGGTCGTCGCCGGCGCCTGTCCGGCGAGACGGGTCCAGGTGTTCCAGGCTTGCGGGCGGGTCGCCGTGTGCAGGCGCGGTGCGACGGCGCGAAGCCCGGGCGGGTCTGCATCGAGGTGGAAATGCCGTTCGACGTCGCTCGCCCGGCAGACCGGCCCGATCTGCTCGTCGAACAGCCAGTGGGCATGGCTGCCGGGCGGCCAGGGGAAGTCGTTGCGGCGGATCGCCAGGTCGATGCCGCGGCCGAAGGCGAACGGCCCGCCGCCGGCGACCAGTTGGATCGACAGTCGTGGCTGTTCCTGCATGAATCCGGCGATCCGCGGGATCAGCCAGCGCATCAGCAAGGTCGGTTCGCAGGACAGCACCACCGCGGTGGGTCCGGCCTCCGCGCGCAGGGCCTCGCCGGTGCGCTCGATCAGGTCGAGGGCCGGGCCGGTGCCGGCGAGCAGGCGCCTGCCGGCCTCGCTGAGGAAAACCCGCTGGCCGCGGCGTTCGAAGAGCGCACAACCGAGTTCCTCCTCCAGGGTCCGCACGGCGCGGCTGATGGCGCCGTGGGTCAGGCACAGGGCCTCGGCGGCACGGGAAAAGTTCTCCAGGCGGGCGGCGGCCTCGAAGCAGCGCAGGGCGTTCAGCGAGGGCAGGCGGCGGCGCCTGAATGGTGAGTTTTCCTCACCATGATTGTCAGTATTCATCGTTCTCGCTCGGCGCTGGAGACCGGTAGATTGTGCCATCCATTCTACCTTGGAGCCTTCCAGGCATGACAGAGTTGCTAGCTTTCCTGACCATCACCGTGCTTGCGGTGATCAGCCCCGGCGCCGATTTCGCCATGGTCTCGCGCAACAGCCTGCTGTATTCCCGCCGCGCCGGCCTGCTCACCGCGCTGGGCATCGGCGCGGGGGTGACGGTACATGTCGGCTACAGCATCCTCGGCGTCGGCGTGCTGGTGCGCGAGTCGCTGGCGCTGTTCACCGCGCTGAAGCTGGCGGGCGCCGCCTACCTGGTGTTCCTCGGCCTGCGCATGCTGCTGGCGCGAGAGGACACGGTGGCGGAGGAGGCGGCGGGCGGCGCCGGGGTTTCGTCCTGGGCGATGTTGCGCAGCGGCTTCCTGACCAATGCGCTCAATCCGAAGACCTGCCTGTTCGTGGTCAGCCTGTTCATGCAGGTGATCGATCCGCATACCGCGTTGCCGGCGCAACTAGGCTACGGGGCCTTCATCGCGCTCGCCCACGTGGCCTGGTTCGGCCTGGTCGCCTGCTTTCTCTCGAGCCCGGCGGTGCGCGGCCGGCTCCTGCGTTTCCGCCGGCGCATCGACCAGTTCTTTGGCGCCCTGCTGGTCGGTTTCGGCGTCCTGCTGGGGGCGAAAAGCCCATGAGCATGGATCACTGATGGCCGCTTGCCGCCTTTGAAGCGAGGCCGGCGGCTCCCTAGAATGCGCCGTTCATGCCGTCGCCAGTTGAGGGACGGTCCCAGGATCGCGGGACGCATGGGAGTTGCATGAAGAAGGGAGCGACGCTTTTCGCCGTCCTCTGGGCGGTACTCGGCCTGGGCCTGCTGGTCGGTTTGCCGGTGGCCATCCATTTCATTCTCGGCCAGTACGACGAGGCCGGGTTCAGCGGGCCGCAACTGGTCTTCGAGGAACAGGGCCATTCCTACCTGGCGTTCACCCTCGACGACTATCGCGCCAACGAAGTGGACAACGGCGTGGTACACGGCAGCAGCCGCAGCTATGCCCAGGTGGTCGACCTGGAGGACGGCAGCCTGCGCTGGAGCATGCGCCTGGATGCCGACAACGAGCGCGGCGACGACTGGGGTTCCGGCGAACTGCTGGGCCAGTCGTCGCGCTACCTGTTCTTCCTGCGCAACGAACTCTACGTACTCGACCGGCGCGACGCTGCCCCTGCGCTGGCGTTCGACGAACTGGAGCGGCGCACTGGCGGCCTGCCGTTGAAGTCGGCGCCCTGGGGGAAGGACGCCTATCGCTACGACGAAGGCCGGGGCGGATTGCTGATGCTCGCCCTGGACGGTCGCGTCTGGTTCCTCGACGGCGACAGCCTGGCCCTGCGCGAAGCCCCGGAAGTCGATGCCGCGCGGTATTTCCACGGCGACCCGCCGCCGCCGGCGAGTGCCGGGATCGCTTGGCAGGCGCCGGGCCTGACGCGCCTGCCCGACGGACGCCTGCTGATCCTCGCCAGCGATCACGAGGCCCGCGCGCTGGAGCGTGGCGAGGCGCTGCCGGCAGCGAACCAACGGGCGCGACGCCAGCGCCTGTCACTGGGCACCCTGGATTGGCGGTCGCCGGCGGAGAATCGACTGCGTCCACTGCTCGACGCGGCCTTCCTGCAGGCTGGCCTGCTGCCCGATCCAGCCGCTGCCGAAGAGCCGCAGCGGCTGCTCGAGCGACCGTCCGAGCGGCAGCGCCAGCGTCCGTCGCTGCCGTCCGAGCCGCAGCCGCCGGAAGAGTTCGACGAGCGCGTGGAGCGTTTTTCCAGTACCCGTGCGTTCCTTGCGGCGCGCGACGCCTACCGCCAGGAACGGCGACGCTGGATCGCCGCGCACGACGCCTGGCGGGAACGGGTCGCCGACCTGGAGGCGGCGGCGGATGCCGAGTACCGTCGCCGGCGCGACGAGCAGACGCGCGAGGAGGCGTTGTACCGTCGCTATGCCTCGGCGCTGCCGGGCGGCGATTCCAGGTTGGCGCGCCGTCCCTGGCGAGTCGACGGCAACTGGCTGGTGCTGCACCGGCGCAGCCTGGCCGAGCGTAGCGAACTGCTGCTCAGCTCGGTGTCTGCCGACGGCAGCTTGCTCTGGACCCTGGGGCTGCCCATCGAGCGTCCCGAACGGCTGTTCCGCCTGGATGCCCGCAACCTGCTTCTCAGCGGCCGTGGAGAGGACGGCGGACGGTTGGTGCGGGTCGATCTGCGCCGGGGCAGCGGCATCGTCCATCGCCTCGGGCGCGGCGGCGCGCCATTGCAGCGGGTCGAGTGGCCCGAAGGCCAACCGTGATCGCCTGCGCCCGGCCTGGGTGGCTGCCCAGCGGGGGGCCGGGCGCCGTTTCAGGGGTTCCTGAAGACGAATACGCCGCTGTCCACCAGGCGCGTCAGGCGGATGCGCAACAGCAGGGTGCGGTGGGCGGCGAGGAAGCGCGGCACCTGCGCCAGCGGAATCGCCAGGCCTTCGCTGTCGCCGGGGCCCACCGCGGTATAGCCGACCGGCTGGCGCGGCGGATCGAACGGCGGCTGGGCCGACACGCTGAGCGACAGGGTGTCCACGGCGAAGCCGGCGAGCAGGTCGTCGAGGGACTCGATCGACAGGTACAGCGAGCGGTAGGCGGGGTTGTCCTCGTAGGGATGGACGTCGGCGATGACCTGCTCGTAGAAGCGCTGCTCGAAACGCCGGTCGCTGTTCAGCTTGCGGAAGAACTGGATGAAGTAGTCGCGCACCTCCTGGTCGAGGTCGTCGCAGACGTGGCTGACCAGGTTCAGGTAGCGCGGCGAGCGGCGCTCGATGCCGGGGTCGAGCTGATCGATGCGGCGCTGCCAGGGGAAGCTTGCGCCGCTGCTCCGGTAATCGGCGTCCTCGACCTCCAGTGCGGCGCGGATCAGCTCCAGGGTATGCGGGTTCTTCGGCCCGCGGTCCTTCAGCGCCACGCTGGCGTGGTTCTCGCCGTCGACGATGGCGAAGGCGATCTCGCCGCGCGATTCTTCCAGGCGCCAGCCGGGCCTGGCGCGCTGGCGGACATCCAGTTCGAGGCTCAGGCGGCAGGCGTTGAGGTTCGCCGTGGCGATCCGCACCGTGCCGTCGCCGCCGACTTCGTTGGCGATGGCTTCGACGCCGCTGTAGCCGACATTGCCCACCAGTACCGTGGCGAGCAGGCGGCCGGCGCCGTACCAGGCCTCGGCGCCGAACAGGTCGCGCTCGGCGAGTTGCCAGGAGTACGGCGAGCCCAGCTCCAGTCCCTTCAGCACCTGGGTGCCGGTCTGCCCGACGAAGCGGTTCCAGCCTTTCAGCACGCGACCGATGAAGGAGCGTCCCTTGTGCGCCAGCGGCGAGCCGAAGTTGGCCGGGGCGAGCATCAGGAAGCGCTTGACCGGCGCGCTGGCGGGGTCGAAGTGGCGGGTCAGCCAGTCGCGCAGCACCAGGGCGCCGGTGCTGTGCACCACCACGTCCACCGTGCGCGGCGCCCGCGACAGTCCCTGGGCGGTCCAGGCGCGATCCAGGGCGGCGGCGAGATCGGCGTAGGTGACGTCGTCCTGCAGGGAGATCCAGTCGGCGAGGCGGATCTGCGTCGGCGCGCTGCCGAACCAGGCTTCCAGCTGCTCGGCGAGGCGGCGGAACGACTTCGAATCGTCGCTCCAGCCGTGGACGATGACGATCGAACGGGGCATGTCCGGCATCCTCTGGGGCTGATCCGGGCGACTATAGATCATGCGCCGCGGCGATGTGCCCTGACCTGTGAAAACGTCTAGGATGCGGCGGTCGCTCCCGACTACCGCCGGCGCGGCATCGCCAGCGCCTTGCTGCGGCAGGCGCGGGACGACTGTCGCGGCGACCGCCTGTTCACTTCCCGCAACCGCTCCAACCTGCCGATGCGGCGCCTGCTGGAGCGCGAGGGATTCCAGCCGAGCGGGGTGATCGACAACCTCGACGAAGGTGATCCGGAGCTGGTCTTCGTGCGTTTCCTCGCGCCGTCGCGCTGAGCCCCGGGCTCATTTCAGGTTGCCGGCGAGGAACTGGCGCAGGCGCTCGCTGCGCGGCGCGCCGAACACCTGGTCCGGCGTCCCTTGCTCTTCGATCACGCCCTGGTGGAGGAAGATCACATGGCTGGAAACCTGGCGGGCGAAGGCCATCTCGTGGGTGACCAGGACCATGGTGCGACCTTCCTCGGCCAACTGCTGCATGACTTTCAGCACTTCGCCGACCAGTTCCGGATCGAGCGCCGAGGTCGGTTCGTCGAACAGCATCACCTGCGGCTCCATGGCCAGGGCGCGGGCGATCGCCACGCGCTGTTGCTGGCCGCCGGAGAGTTCGCAGGGATACTGCCGTTCGACCTTCTCCGCCAGGCCGACCTTGGCCAGGTAGTGGCGCGCGCGGGCCACGGCGTCGTCGCGGTTCATTCTCAGGACGTTGACCGGGCACTCGACCACGTTCTCCAGCACCGTCAGGTGGCTCCACAGGTTGAAATGCTGGAAGACCATCGCCAGCCGGCTGCGGATCCTCTGCAACTGCCGGGGATCGGCGGCGCGCAGCTCGCCCAGGGCGCCGGGACGGGTGCGCAGTTCCTCGTCGCCGACGCGGATGCGCCCGGCACAGGGCTTTTCCAGGAAGTTGACGCAGCGCAGGAAGGTGCTCTTGCCCGAGCCGGAGGAGCCGATGATGCTGATCACGTCTCCCTTGCCGGCCCTGAGCGAAACGCCCCTGAGCACCTCATGGCTGCCGTAGCGCTTGTGGATGTCTTCGACCTGCAGGCTGTACATGCGCGTGTCTCCGGGAGAGGTCAGTGGGTTTGCGGTCTGAGGTAGGCCAGCCAGCGCAGCTCGCCGCGGCGGAACAGCCAGATCAGCAGGAAGGCGGTGCCGGCGTAGAGCGCGCCGGCGATGCCGAAGGACAGGAACGGCGCATAGGTGGCGGAATTGACGTCGCGGGCCACCTTGAGCAGGTCCGGCACGGTGGCGGTGAACGCCACCGAGGTGGAATGCAGCATCAGGATCACTTCGTTGCTGAAGTACGGCAGTGCCCGGCGCAGCGCCGAGGGCAGGACGATGCGCCGGTAGAGGGTGAAGCCGCCCATGCCGTAGGCGCGCGCCGCTTCCACTTCGCCGTGGGGCGTGTTCCTGATCGCGCCGGCGAAGATTTCCGTCATGTAGGCGCAGGTGTTGAGGACGAAGGCCAGTACCGTGCAGTTGAAGCCGTCGCGGAAGAACGCGTTGAGAAAGTCCTGGGCGCGTATGGCATTCAGGCTGTAGACGCCGGTGTAGAAGAACAGCAACTGGATGTACAGCGGGGTGCCGCGGAACACGTAGGTGTAGAGCCAGACCGGGTAGCGCAGCAGCGGGTTGCCGCAGGTTCGCGCCACCGCCAGCGGGATGGCCAGCAGGAAGCCAAGCGCCACGGCGAGGATCAGCAGCCACAGGGTCATCGCCAGTCCGGTCAGTTGCAGGCCGTCGGTCCACAGGTAGGCCTGCCAGTATTCGTCGAGTACCGCGTTCATGGCAGCGGCCTCCTGACGCCCAGCGAGCTGCGCCGCTCCAGCCACAGCAGCGCGGCGTTGGAGATTGCGGTGATGGCCAGGTAGATCAGCCCGCAGACCAGGGTGAAGTGGAAGAACTGCAGGGTGCCCTTGCCGGCGTCCTGGGTGGCCTTGACCAGGTCGCCGAGGCCGATGATCGAGACCAGCGCGGTGGACTTGACCAGCACCTGCCAGTTGTTGCCGATGCCCGGCAGGGCGTAGCGCAGCATCTGCGGCAGGAGTACCCGGCGGAACACTCGCCAGCGCCCCATGCCGTAGGCTTGCGCGGCTTCGACCTGGCCGGCCGGTACCGCCTGGAAGGCGCCGCGGAAGGTTTCCGTGAAGTAGGCGCCATAGATGAACGCCAGGGTGACGCAGCCGGCGGCGAACGGGTCGATGTCGACCTGGGCGATGCCGAGGGCGTCGGTGACGCGGTTGAGGAGGATCTGCAGGCTGAAGAACAGCAACAGCATGATGACCAGGTCGGGGACGCTGCGGATCAGCGTCGTATAGCCGCTGGCCAGGGCGCGCAGCGGGCGGTTGGCGGCGAGCTTGGCGCTGGCGCCGAGGAGGCCGATGAGCACGGCGCCGAGCAGGGAGCCCAGCGCCAGTTTCAGGGTCACCAGGGTGCCGGCGAGTATCTGCGGGCCGAAGCCGTCGAGGAACATTTCACTCTCCATTGCTTGTTGTTGTCGGTCGAGGTGAAAAGCGGCCGGACGCCGTTCAGGGCGCGCCGTAGAGGTCGAAATCGAAGTAACGGGCGTTGATTCGCGCGTAGGTCCCGTTGGCGCGGATCGTCGCCAGCGCCTTGTTCAGGTCCTCGCGCAGCGCCACATCTTCCTTGCGCAGGCCGATGCCGTCGCCGACCCCGAAGTAGCGAGGGTCGTCCAGCACCGCTCCGGCCAGTTCGAAATCCTTGCCGACCGGCTTGTCGAGGAAGCCGTAGCTGGCCTGCACCGCACCTTGCAGCGAGGCGTCGAGGCGGCCCATGACGAGGTCGGCGTAGACCTGGTCCTGGTTCTGGTAGGAGACGACCCGCACCCCCTTGGCGGCCCATTCGGCCTTGGCGTAGGCCTCCTGGTTGGAGCCCTGGCCGACCCCCACGCGCTTGCCGCGCAGGCTCTCGGCGTCGGGCAGGAGCGCCGAGCCGCGGCGTACCACCAGGCGGCTCGGCGCGTTGGAGACGCGGTCGGTGAAGGCGATGTGCTGTGCGCGTTTTGGCGTGATGGTCATCGACGAGACGATGGCGTCGATCTTGCGCGACAGCAGCGCCGGGATGATGCCGTCCCAGTTGCTTTCGACCCATTCGCAGCGGGCTCGCAGCTCCGCGCAGAGGGCTTCGCCGATCTCGATGCCGAAGCCTGCCAGGCGGCCGTCCGGCTGCTTGTATTCGAGCGGCGGGTAGGTCGGGTCGACGCCCAGGCGCAGGACCTTGCCGGTCCAGTCGGCGGCGCCGGCCGGTGCGGCGAGGAGGAGGGAGAGGGCGATGCTGCCGAGGGTTCTTGTCATTGTGGTTGTCCTCTGTCGATCCGCGCGCGCCAGGCCGCGCGCCCGTTGAAAACCCTGGCTCAGGCCAGGAAGCGCTCGGCCAGTCGCACCCAGTAGCTGGCGCCGACGGCCAGGCAGTCGTCGTTGAAGTCGTAGCCGGGGTTGTGCAACTGGCAGCCGCTCTCGCCCTGGCCGTTGCCGATCACCAGGTAGCTGCCGGGACAGCGTTCGAGGATGAAGGCGAAATCCTCGCTGGCGGTGAACGGCCGCAGTCCGTCGATCAGGCATTCCTCGCCCAGCCAGTCGCGGGCCACCTCGCGGGCGAACGCGGTCTGCCCGGGATGGTTGACCAGCACCGGATGGCAATGCCGGTAGTCGACCTCCGCCCGCGCGCCGAAGCTGGCGGCCTGGCCGCGGGCCAGTTCGCCGATGCGGCGCTCCAGCAGGGCACGGGTTTCCGCGGTCAGGGCGCGGACGCTGAGGATCATTTCGGCGCTGGCCGGGATCACGTTGGAGACCGTCCCGGCATGGATTGCGCCGACGCTGACGATCGCGGTGTCCTGCGGGTCGACGTTGCGCGAGACGATGCTCTGCAAGGCCAGCACGATGGCGGAGCAGACCACCACCGGGTCGACGGTGCGCTGCGGCACCGCGCCGTGGCCGCCGCTGCCGATCACGCGGATGACCACGGTGTCGGCCGAGGCCATGAAGGGGCCGGGATGGAAGCCGAGGTGGCCGACGGGGTATCCCGGGACGTTGTGCATGGCGAAGATGGCGTCGCAGGGGAAGCGCTCCAGCAGCCCGTCGTCGAGCATCGCGCGGGCACCGCCGAGGCCCTCTTCGGCAGGCTGGAAGATCAGTTGCAGGGTGCCGCGCCAGTGCGGCGACTCGACCAGGTGCCTGGCCGCGGCGAGGAGCATCGCGGTGTGGCCGTCGTGGCCGCAGGCGTGCATCACGCCGTCCACCTGGCTGGCGTAGGGCAGGCCGGTGGCTTCCTGGATCGGCAGCGCGTCCATGTCGGCGCGCAGGCCCAGCGCGGGGCCCTCGCCGCGGCACAGGGTGCCGACCACGCCGGTGCGACCCACCCCACGGCTGACCTGGTAGCCCCAGGCCTCCAGGCATTCGGCGACCAGCGCGGCGGTTCGCCGTTCCTCGAAACCCAGCTCCGGGTGGGCATGGATGTGGCGGCGCAAGGTAACCATCTCTTCCCGCAGCGCCGCGATGGCGGGCAGGACGGCAGGCTCGGTCATTCTTCTTGTTCTCCTCAAGGGCTCCGACCGGTGGGCGGCAGGGCGTTGTCGAAGCCGATGGTAGGCAAGCGGGGGACTGGCGGGGAGGCTCGCTTTGGCTATGATGACAACCTTTCGTTGTCACCTCGGTAAGCCCGTGAAACTCCACCAGTTGCAAGCCCTGGTCGCCAGTGCCGACGCCGGCGGCATCCGCGCCGCCGCCCGCGCCCTGGGGATTTCCCAGGCGGCCGTGACCCGCGCGCTGCGCGAACTGGAAACCGAACAGCATCTGCCGCTGTTCGTCCGCACGCCCAGCGGCCTGACCTTCACCGAATACGGCAAGGCGCTGCTGATCCACGCCCGGCTGGTGCTCAAGCAACTGGAGCACGCGCAGGTCGAACTCGACCACCTGCGTGGCCAGGCCAGCGGCCGGCTGTGCATCGGGGTGACGCCTTGGGTGGCGCTGACCTTCCTCTCGGAGGCGGTGCAGGCGTTCCGCGAGCGCATGCCGGAGGTGCGCCTGGAGCTTTTCGAAAGCCTGATGGCGGTGGCCCAGCCATTGCTTCGCGACGGCAGCATGGATTTCGCCATCGGCCCGCTGCACGGCGCCCAGGCGGCCCAGGAATTCGCCTGCGAGAAGCTGCTCGACTACGACACCGCGGTGCTGGTCCGCCAGGGGCATCCGCTGGCGGGTTGCGGCTCGATCCACGAGCTGCTGGAACAGGACTGGGCGTTGAACTACACCGGCGCCGGCCACGACGCCCTGATGCGCGAGCTGTTCTGGCGCCACGGCGCCTTGATCGACGAGCGGCGCATCGTCCGTGCGCACTCCGTGGCGATCCTGCAGACCCTGGTGGAGCAGGCCGACATGTGTACCTGGGTGCCGGCGATCATCGGCGCCGCCCCGCCGTTGCTCGGCCGGGTGGTGCCGCTGGCGCTGCGGGAAACCTTCGAGCCACGGCGGCTGGGCATCATCACCCGGCGCGGCGGCGCCCTCAGCAATCCGGCGCAATGCTTCGTCGAGTGCCTGCTGCAGGTGATCCGCCGCCACGCCCGCTCGGCGAAGAAGGATGACCGGCGCCTGTTCGAAACCCTGCGCCTGCTAGTCTGATTCCTACTGGCACGGACGTACGGTCGCTCAAGATCGGTCGTGCTGCGACCGATAGCCTGGAAAGCCACGAGCGAGGATGCCGGCATGCTGCAATGGTTCGCTAACCTATCGTTCCGCAGGAAAATCGCCCTGCCGATCCTCCTGCTCGCGGTGCTTCTGCTGCTGGTGGGCGCGCTCGGCGTGCATGGCATCGCCCAGCAGAACGAATCCAACCAGCGCCTGGGCAAGCGTTTTCTCCCCGGCATCGCCCTGCTGCTCAACGCCGACCGCGATCTCTACCAGGCCTTCGTCGCCGAGCGCAGCCTGCTCGATAGCCTCCTGAACGCCGAGCAGATCGCCGGCCTGAGGAACGATCACGCGGAAAACCTGCAGCAGGCCCTGGATCGGGTGCGCCAGTACGCGGCGATGCAGCCGGGCGAGGCGGAACTGGCCAAGGTCGCCGAGTTCGAGCGCGGCTATGCCCTCTGGAGCGCGACCTCGGCGCGGGTGCTGAGCCTGGCGGCCAGCGATCCGAGCGCCGCGGCGCAGCTCAGCTACGGTGACAGCGATCGCCAGTTCGGGGCGATGCGCGAGGTGATCAACCAGCTCGATGAGATGGAAGAGGCGGCCGCGGCCGCCGACGGCGAGGCGTCCTCCGCGCTGGGCGAGCGCCACCGCTGGCAGCAGGTGGCGCTGGTGGCGTTCGGCCTGCTGGTGTGCCTGTCGCTGGTACTGGTGTTCCCCGGCCTGGTGACCCGTCCGTTGCAGCGCCTGCTGCAACGCCTGGAAGAGATCGCCAACGGCGATGGCGACCTGCGCGTGCGCCTGGAGGTCACTTCGCGCGACGAACCCGGCCGCCTCGGCAGCGCCTTCAACGCCTTCCTCGACAAGTTGCAGCCGCTGATCCGCGAGGTCGGCCGGGTCACCGGCGAGGTCGCCGATTCCGCCGGTTCGCTGGCCGGCATGACCGCCGCCAACGATCGTCTGATCAACAGCGAGCACGCGTCGGTGGACCAGGTCAGCACCGCCGCGACGCAGATGAGCAGCGCCGTCCACGAGGTGGCGCGCAACGCCCAGAGCGCCGCGCAGGTGGCCCATGACGCCCGCCGGCAGGCGCGCGAGGGCGCCAACGTGGTGGAGGCGACCATCGAGGTGATCCGCCAGTTGGCGCGAGAAGTGGAGAGCAGTTCCGAGAGCATCCAGCAACTGGCCCAGGAAACCGCCAGCATCGACGCGGTGCTGACGGTGATCAAGGGCATCGCCGAACAGACCAACCTGCTCGCCCTCAACGCCGCCATCGAAGCCGCGCGGGCCGGCGAGCAGGGTCGCGGTTTCGCCGTGGTGGCCGACGAGGTGCGGGCGCTGGCGGCGCGCACCCAGGAGTCGACCAAGGACATCCAGGCGCGCATCGAGCGTCTCCAGGCCGGGGTGCAGAACGCCGTGCGGGCCATGCAGTCGGGCAGCCTCAAGGCGCGCGACAGCGTCGAGCGCGCCGCCGGGGTCGACGGCGTGCTGGCCGCCACCGGCGACGCGGTGGGGCGGATCAACGACCTCGCCGCGCAGATCGCCTCGGCCTGCGAGGAGCAGAGCCGGGTGATCGACGAAATCGCCCGCAACATCAGCGAGGTGCGCGAGCTTTCCGCCCAGGCGGCGGAGCATTCGGAGCAGGGCACCGGGGCCAGCCGCCGGCTGTCCGAGCTGTCCTCGGAACTGGCGCGGCTGGTCGGGCGTTTCCGCGTCTGAAGCGCCGCCGCCTAGCGCGGCGCCAGCCAGATCGCTACGCCGGCCAGGGCCGCCGGGACCAGGAAGACCAGCAGCAGGATCGGCAGTTCTTCGCGCAAGCCGTAGCCGGCGTGCTGGACGCCGACCCACAGGTTGACCAGCGCGACGGCCAGCCAGGTCGGCAGGAACAGGCCGGCAGCGGGCGCCGGCCCGGCCTCCCAGAGTTCGCCGAAGAGCAGGAACAGGCCGAGCAGGATGATCCCGCCGGCGATTACCAGGGTCACGTGCATGGGGTCTTTCCCGGACAGGTGCCGGTCGCCGTGGCGGCGACCGGGACGCTGGGTCACTTGGTGGTGTAGCCGCCGTTGATGAGGATGGTCTGGCCGGTGATCCACCAGCCTTCGCTGACCAGGTGGCGGATGAATGGCACCACGTCCTCGATGTCGGTCAGGCCGGTCCTGGAGAAGGGCGACAGCGCCGCTGCGGTCTTGTGGTAGGCCACCGCGTCGGCGCCCTCGGCGGGATAGAAGAAGGGCGTGTCCATCGGACCCGGGCCGACCGCGGTGACCGAGATGCCGCGCGCGCCGAATTCCTTGGAGGCGGCGCGGGTGAAGTGCTCCACCGGCGCCTTGGTGCCGGCATAGGCGGCGTAGTACGGGGTATAGGCGCCAAGCAGGGAGGTCACCAGGGTGCAGATCTTGCCGTTGTCGTTGATGTGCTTGCCGGCTTCGCGCAGGAAGAAGAACGCAGACTTGGCATTGACCGCGCTCATCTCGTCGTATTCGGCCTCGCTGATCTCGGTGAAAGGCTTCTTCAACACCTTGCCGACGGTGTTGATGGCGATGTCCGGCTTGCCCACCGCGGCGATGGCGTCGGCGAACAGCTTTTCCATGGCCGCGGCGCTGGTGAGATCGCCCTGCAGCGCTACCGCCTTGGCCCCGGCTGCCTGCAGCGCGGCGACGGTGGCGTCGGCGTCGGCCTTGCTCGCGGCGCTGTTGTAGTGGATGGCGATGGCCTTCGCGCCGTGGGCGGCGAGATCGCGGGCGATCAGCCCACCCAGGTTCTTGGCGCCGCCGGTGACGAGGACGGTCTTGCCTTTGATGGAGTGGTCGACCATGGGGTGTTTCTCCTGCGGTGAGTGGAGAACCCAGTCTAGGGAGGGCGGCCTTGCGGAGTAATCGCGGCGGCCTGGATAGATTGTCCAGAAACGCCGATCAATTCCCGCCTCCGGAGGAGCGCAGCCGCCTGCACGAATCTTCTAGAACCCCGGGACGGGCGCGTTATAGTCGCGGCGACGAAACCAACGAGTGGGAAGACCTGACGCACGATGGGCAGCCGAGACTGGATCGACCTGGCCCGCGACGCCGAGACCGGGATCGAGACCCTGCGCGCCCATTTCGAGGGCCACGCCTACGATCCGCACTGGCACGACAGCTACCTGATCGGCTACACCGAGATCGGCGTGCAGCAATTCAACTGCCGCCGACGCCGACACGACAGCACCGCCGGCCAGGTATTCCTGGTCGAACCGGGGGAGATCCACGACGGTCGCGCGCCGATCGCCGGCGGCTTCACCTACTCGATGCTGTACCTGCAGCCGGACTGGCTGCGGCGCGAACTGCGGGCGACCTTCGACGATGCGCCCAGCGACCGCGACCCCGGCTTCCACGCCAACCTCACCGAAGACCCGCGCCTGACCCTGGCCATCGCCCAGGCCTTCCGCGTCCTGCATGGCCGCGAGCTGCGACTGCTGCGGCAGACCGCCCTGGAGCTGGTGCTGGAGCGGCTGCGCGTGCACCTCGGCTGGCGCGAGGCGAAGCCATTCGATCCACGCCTGCCGCTGGTGGCGCAGAAAGCCCGCGACTACCTGCATGCGCACTTCTACCAGGACATCGGCCTGGACGAGCTGGCCAGCGCCTGCGGCACCGACCGCTTCCGCCTGAACCGTGCATTCAAGGCCGCCTACGGCTTGCCACCCTACGCCTACCTGGTCCAGTTGCGGCTGGCCAAGGCGCGGCAGATGCTCGCTGTCGGCGGGCAACCGGCGGACCTCGCCAGCGCCCTCGGCTTCGCCGACCAGAGCCATCTCGGCCGCTGGTTCCGGCGCGCCTACGGGATGACTCCGGCGGCCTACCGCAGGCAGTGCACCCAGCTTCCAGACTGAGGCCCGGTGCGCCGCCAGGATGAAGGCTCCCCCGCCACAGGAGCCCGTCCATGCAATCCCTCGTGCCCTTCCTGCTGTTCGCCGTCGTCGCCTCGATCACCCCCGGACCGACCAACATCCTGGTCCTGAGCAACAGCCAGCGCCACGGCCTGGCCGCCGCCTGGCCGATCGTGCTCGGCGCCTGCGCGGCGGTGGCGGCGCTGATCCTGCTGCTCGGGCTCGGCCTGGGCGAGCTGCTGCGGCGCCACCCGTTGCTCCAGCAGGGGCTCGCCTGGCTTGGCGTCGGCTGGCTCAGCTACCTGGCCTGGAGCCTGTTCCGCAGCGCGGGCGGCATCGACGGCGCGGAGCCGCCGCGGCGCCTCGGCGTGCTCGGCGGCGCGGCGTTGCAACTGGTCAATCCCAAGGCCTGGATGATGGCCCTCGCCGCGCTGGCACTGTTCGCCGGGGAAGGCGCCGGACAGGCCGGGCGGATCGGCCTGCTGGCATTGCTGTTCTTCCTGGTTTCGCTGCCGTGCCTGGCCAGTTGGGCCTTGCTCGGCGTCGGCAGCGCGCGGCTGCTGCGCTCGCCGTCGCTGATGAAGCGCTTCAACCAGGGCATGGCGCTGTTGCTGCTGGCATCGGCCTGGGCCGCCCTGCTGCTCTGAGGCGGTCCGGTAGCTTCCTGACAAACCTGTGGGTTGGTACGCCGGGCCCGGGTTGGCTATGGTGGGACGATCCGTAGCCATGGCGCGGTCGCCGTCAGCACGCCGCGCAAGGAGCCTCCATGTTGAAACCCGACATCACTGCCTTCTTCGACCCGGCCACCTCCACCTACAGCTACGTGGTGCGCGACCCGTCCAGCCGCGCCTGCGCCATCGTCGACCCGGTGCTCGACTACGACCCGGCCGCCGGGCGCACCAGCCATGCCAGCGCCGAACGCCTGATCGCCCATGTTCGCCAGCACGACCTGCAGGTGGAATGGCTGCTGGAGACCCACGTGCACGCCGACCACCTGTCGGCGGCCATCTTCCTGCAGCGCGAACTGGGCGGGCGCCTGGCCATCGGCGCGCGAATCACCCAGGTGCAGGCGAAATTCTCCGGCCTGTTCAACCTGGGCGAGGCGTTCCCGGTGGACGGCCGCCAGTTCGAACACCTGTTCGAGGACGGCGAGTCGTTCCGCATCGGCGCCCTGGAATGCCGCGCGCTGCATACCCCGGGGCATACCCCGGCGTGCATGACCTACCTGGTCGGCGACAGCGCCTTCGTCGGCGATACCCTGTTCATGCCCGACTACGGCACCGCCCGCTGCGATTTCCCCGGCGGCGACGCGCGCCAGCTGTATCGCTCGATCCAGCGCCTGTTCGCGCTACCCGACGCGACCCGCCTGTTCATGTGCCACGACTACACGGCTCCCGGCCGCGACGAGCACCGCTGCGAAACCAGCGTCGGCGAGCAGCGCCGGCACAACGTGCACGTCCGCGAAGGCGTCGACGAGGAGGCGTTCGTCGCCATGCGCCAGCAGCGCGATGCCACCCTCGGCATGCCGACCCTGATGCTGCCGGCGATCCAGGTCAACATGCGCGGCGGCAACCTGCCGCCGGTGGAAGGCAACGGGGTGCGTTACCTGAAGATCCCGCTGGATCTGTTCTGATCAGCTGCGGCGACGCAGCAGGAGAATGAAGAACAGCCCGCCGATGGCCGCGGTGGCGATGCCGATGGGCAGGTCCTGGGGGGCGATCAGGGTGCGCGCGGCGACATCCATCCAGACCAGGAACAGCGCGCCGAGCAGGGCGCACACCGGCAGCAGCCGGCGGTGCTCGGCGCCCACCAGCAGGCGCGCGGCGTGCGGCAGCATGAGTCCGACGAAGCCGATGGCGCCGCTCACCGAGACCAGCACGCCGGTCAGCAGCGAGCAGCAGACGAAGACCCACAGGCGTACGCGGCGGGCGTCCAGGCCGAGGGTCACGGCGGTCTGTTCGCCGGCCATCAGCGCGTTCAGCGCACGGCCCAGCCCGAGCAGCACCAGCAGGCCGCCGGCCACGCACAGCGCCGGCAGCCAGATCAGCGACCAGCGCGCCAGGCCGAGGCCGCCGAGCATCCAGAACAGCACCGAGGAGGCGGCGCGGTGGTCGCCGAGGAACAGCAGCAGGTTGGCCAGCGCCAGGAGCACGAAGGACACCGCGACCCCCGCCAGCAACAGCCGGTCGCTGCCCAGGCGGCGGCCGCGGCTGGCCACGCCGAGCACCAGCAGCATGCTGCCGAGGGCGCCGAGGAAGGCCGCCAGCGGCAGGGTCAGCAGGCCGATCACCTCGCCGATGTAGAGCACCACCAGCACCGCGCCGAGGGTCGCGCCGGAGGTGGCGCCGAGCAGGTGCGGATCGGCCAGCGGATTGCGCGTGACCGCCTGCAGCGCCGCTCCCACCAGCGCCAGGCCGGCGCCGACGCAGGCACCGAGCAGTACCCGTGGGGCGCGGATCAGCCAGACGATGTGCTCCTGGCCGGCGCTCCAGGCACCGGGCTCCGCCGCTACGCCGAACAGGCGCTGGAGGACGATGCGGCCGACCAGGCCGCTGTCCAGTCGCGCCGGACCGAAGCCGAGGGCGACCACGCAGGACAGGCCGAGCAACAGGACCAGGCTGCCCAGCAACAGGCAATAGGCGCGAGGGCTGCGGAACAGGGTCATGGACGTGGCGCCCGAGGGTGGAGGCCGGCGACCAGGGTTTCTATCGCCGCGGCGTTGCCGATGCCTGGCGTGGCCTGGTTATAGGGCAGGACGATGAAGCGTCGCTCGCGGATCGCGGTCAGGCTGCGCAGCGCCGGGTTCTCTTCGAGGAAACGCTGCTTCTGCGCGGCGCTGGTCTCGCCGTAGTCGACGATGACGATGACCTGCGGATCGCGGGCGACCACGCTTTCCCAGTTGACCTGGGTCCAACTGGCCGCCACGTCGTCGGTCACGCTGCGGCCGCCGGCGGCCTCGATCAGCGCCTGCGGCATGCCCAGGCGGCCAGAGGTGAAGGGGCGGTCCTCGCCGCTGTCGTAGAGGAACACCCGCGGCGCCTCGGCGTTCGCTGGGATGCCGGCGCGGGCGCGCTCGATGCGTGCCTGGAGGCTGGCGACCAGGCGCTCGGCGCGCGGTTCGACGTCGAAGATCCGTCCCAGGTTGCGCAGGTCGCGGTACAGCTCGTCGAGGCTGGCGCGGCGCGGCTCGCCGATCTGCGCGCAGGATTCGCTCAGCTCGTAGACCTTCACCCCCAGCGGCTCCAGGCTGGCCGGAGTGAGGTCGCCGCCGACGCGCATGCCGTAGCCCCAACCGGCGAAGAAGAAGTCGGCGTCGACATCGAGCAGGGTTTCCGCCGTGGGGTAGCGCGCCACCAGCTCGGGCAGCGGCTTGAGCGCGGCGATCAATCCGGGATCGGCATTCTTCCACCAGCCGCTGATGCCGGTATAGCCGACCATGCGCGTCTGCAGACCGAGGGCGACCATCATCTCGGTGAGGTTGATGTCGTGGCTGACCGCGCGCGACGGTGCGCGCTCGAACGTCACTTCGCGCTCGCAACTGCGCACGCTGAGCGGGTAGCGCTCGGCCAGCGCGGCATCGGCGCAGGCGATCAGGGCGCCGAGCAGCAGGTGGTGCAGGATCGGGTGCTTCATGCTTGGGTAATCCAGGTCAGGCGCGGGTGGTCGGCGAGGGGGTGGCGGTCGACCAGGGCGCGGACGCCGAACACCCGCCACAGCAGGTCGGCGTCGAGCACCTCGGTCGGCGTGCCCTGGGCGACGATGCGCCCGCCGTCGAGCACGTAGAGGCGGTCGCAGAAGGCCGCCGCCAGGTTGAGGTCGTGGAAGCTCGCCAGGGTGCTCAGGCCGAGGCCGCGCAGCAGGCGCAGAAGCTCCAGCTGGTAGCGCGGGTCGAGGTGGTTGGTCGGTTCGTCGAGGATCAGCAGGCGCGGTTCCTGGACCAGCGCGCGAGCCAGCAGGGCGCGCTGCTTCTCGCCACCGGAGAGGCTGGCGAAGGGGCTCGCGGCACGCCCTTCGAGACCGACCTGGAGCAGCGCCTGGCGGACCCGCTGGCGGTCGTCCGCGCCGTGGCCGTCGAACAGGCCCTTGTGCGGCGTGCGGCCCATGGCGACCACGTCCTCGACGGCGAGGCCGAAGTCCTCGGGGAATTCCTGCAACACCACCGCGATGCGCCGGGCGGCCCAGCGCGGCGGCTGGCGCCAGAGGTCGTCGCCGTCGAGCACCACCCGGCCGCGCTGCGGTCGCGCATAGCGGAAGGCGCAGCGCAGCAGGCTGGTCTTGCCGCTGCCGTTGGGGCCGATCAGGCCGACGAAGCTGCCGGCCGGGACTTCCAGGTGCACGCCGCGCAGCAACTCGGTGGAGGCGTCGGGCGACCAGTGCAGGGCATCGAGGTGAAGGGACGACATGGCTACTCGCAGGTCCGGTGGTTCAGCAGAGACGATTGCCGCGGTGCCGGCTTCAGAAACTGAAGTCGGCGGTGACGTTGAACGAGCGCGGCTGGCCCATGATCCATTGCTGGCCGTTGTTGTTGTCAGCCAGGGCGTACTGGCGGTCGAACAGGTTGTACAGCTCAAGGCCGAGGGTCAGGTCCGGCCGTACCCGCCAGCCCAGGTTGGCGTCGACCACCGTGTAGCCGGGCAGGCTGGCCTGGTTGGCGGCGTCGGCGTAGCGCCGGTCGACGTAGCGCAGCCCGGCGCCGACGCGCAGGGTATCGGCGAAGGACTTGTCCAGCCAGAGGTTGGCGGTGCGCCGTGGCACGTTCCTGGGGCGGTTGCCGTTGCGCGAGTAGGTCTGCTTGTCGATCGTTTCGTCGAAGTCGTCGTATTCGGCACGCACCAGCGCGGCGTTCGCCGACAGCCGCCAGTCCTGGGCCAGGTTCAGTTCCAGGCTGGCCTCCAGGCCGTCCGAACTCTGCTGGCCGACCTGCTGCGCGTCGTGCGGCGGCAGCGGGTTGGCGCTGAGCAGCTTCTTCTTGACGATATGGTAGGCGGCCAGGGTCCATTCGCCGCGACCGTCCGGGAACAGTTGCTTGAGGCCGACCTCGGTCTGCTTCGAGTGGGTCAGGTCCATTTGCTGCTGGGCCGCGTTGAGGGTGATCAGGTTGCTCACGCCGTCCTCGCTGGTGGAGTACTGGCCGTACAGCGACAGTTCCGGGGTCAGCGCGAAGACCAGCCCGGCGCGCCAGTTGCCGCCCTGCAGGCTGCGGTCGCTGCGGGTGCCGGCGCGCAGGTCGTCGCGGTCGATATGGTTCTGGTCGCGGCGCACCCCGGTCACCAGCGACAGGCGCTCGTTGAGCTGCAGGCGGTTCTCGGCGAACAGGGCGAAGGTGCGGGTCTGGCTGCGCGAGTGCGGCCGGTAGGGCGAGCGGCTTTCGAAGTAGCCGGGCGCGGGGTGCCAGGGGTCGATGTAGTCGCCGCCGACATCGGTATAGGGCGAGTTGTTGGTCAGGCGGAAGCGGATGCGGTTGTACTCGGCGCCGACCAGGGTGCGGCTGTCGAGGCCGAACAGGGCGTGCTGGAAGGCGAAGGTCTGGCGGTCGCCGATCTGCTCCTGCTCGTGGCTGATGCGCAGGTAGTCCTTGCGCAACAGCTCTTCGCGCGGGACGTCCCATTCGTAGGTTTCGGCGTTGCGCCAGTGGCGGCGGGCCTTGATGTAGTACAGCTGGTTGCTCGCGGTGACGCTGTCGGAAAGGCTCCAGTCGCTGGTCAGGCGGGTCCACTGGTCGTTGTAGCGCTGCACGTCGTTGCGCACGTTGTAGTTCTTCTCGCGCAGGCGCTTGTGGTACTTGCCGCCGACCAGCGGGGTGCCGAAGTCGTTCATCGGCTCCTGGTCGCCATAGTCGTGGGCGAGGGTGAAGGCCAGATCGTCGCTGGCCTGCCAGCGCAGCGCCGCGCTGATGCCCAGGTTGCGCGAGTCGCCACGGTCGATCCAGCCGTGGCTCTGCTGCTGGTTCAGGTTGAGCCGGTAGCTGAGGCTGTCGGTCAGCGAGCCGCCGCTGTCCAGGGCCAACTGGCGGTTGTCGTAGGAGCCGTAGCCGAGGCGCAGGTGGTTGCGGATCTCGCCGGCGAAAGGCTTCTTCGGCACCACGTTGATCACCGCGCCGGTGGCGCCTTCGCCGTACAGCACCGAGGCCGGGCCGCGGATCACGTCGATGCGCTCGACCATCCACGGATCGCTGGGGAAGTTCACCGTGCCCATGCCGGTGTACAGGCGCGTGCCGTCGAACAGTTGCATCACCGATGCGTGGCCGCTGAAGCCGCGCGCCGAGAGGCCGGTACCGCCATCTCCTGGGGTGCCGATGAAGCTGATGCCGGGGCTGCGGGTGACGGCGGCCTGGACGCTGGGGTTGTTGCGCCGGCGAACTTCCTCGCCGCTGATGCTGCTGGTGCTCGCCGGGGTGTCCAGGGCGCTGAGGCCCAGGCGCGAACCGGCACTGACCGGCGTGGCGAGATCGATGTGGTCGAGTTCGGCGGGGTCCTGGCGAACGCTGACCAACTGGCTGGGCAGGGCGAGGGCGGCTTCCTCGGTTTCGGCGAGGGCGGGCGGTACCAGCAGCAGGCTGGTGGATAGGCCGAGGGCGAAAGGCTCGGTGCGCAAACGGCTGAAGCGGGGCATGGGCGTTCCATCTCATGACCGGGCAGGACGGAACGCGCAGGAAATCGCAGGCGCGACAGCGCCTCGAACAACCGGCTCGCTCCCGCCCACCGCGGGTGTGCCAACAGGGCGTTGCAGGCCGGTCTCCGGGCTTGCGAGGGTCGTGAAATCCTCGCCTTCCCATGCTGGAGCACAGTGGCCTGAAGAGGATTTCGCTCGCTTACCGTTGCGGGGGCAGCGCCGGACTGATCACTGAAGTGACGCACCGGCTTCCCGTTTCACCTCCTGCGCGGCGGCAGGAGGCACCTGGAACGGGCCGGATGGGAACATCCGCACCGTTTCCAGTCAAGCCTTGAACGATCTGGATTGAATAAAATGTTATACTATAACAATTCGCTTGTGCAGTCTTTCTTCGCCGGACCCCACGCCCTGGCGCAGCTTCCCGGGGCATCACATTTTCTTCACGCCGGCCTGCTATGCTGCCGGCCTTCCTTGGGGAGTAGCCTGCCGTCACCCGTTGACGGCGCGCTGGTCAACATTCTTGGCAACCTGCCATGGCCAGCGCATCCAACCGGATTGGTGAGACCAACGACATTCCTGCGCCGAAGCCGGGCCGCGGGGTCATGTCGTTGACTCATGCCCGGCTGGAGTATCCGCGTGAATCCCGTTTCCCTGATCTTCCTCGCCTTCGCCATGTCCACCGATGCCTTTGCCGCGGCCATCGGCAAGGGCTCCAGCCTGGATCGGCCGCGCCTGTCGGAGGCGCTGCGCACCGGGATAATCTTCGGCGTGATCGAGGCCATCACCCCTCTGGTCGGCTGGCTGCTTGGCCAGGCCGCCAGCCAGTTCGTCGCCGACTGGGACCACTGGATCGCCTTCGTCCTGCTGGTGCTGCTCGGCCTGCACATGATCCACAACGGCCTGCGCGCGGATCATGCGACGGAACAGGAAAAGCCCGGCCAGCATTCGTTCTGGATTCTCGCGGTGACGGCGCTGGCCACCAGCATCGACGCGCTGGCGGTGGGCGTCGGCCTGGCCTTCGTCGACGTCAACATCTTCCTCGCCGCTGGCGCCATCGGCCTGGCCACCATGACCATGGTCACCCTCGGCACCATGCTCGGCCGGGCGCTCGGCGCAGTGACCGGCAAGCGCGCGGAGATGGTCGGCGGGGTGGTGCTGATCCTGGTCGGTGCGACCATTCTCTACGAGCATCTCAGCGCGGCGTGAGCGGCGCCGGAGACGGGGCGGGACAGGTCGCGGCGAGTGGGTGGGCGTTCGCTTCAGGCGCTTTCCCAATCGCGGATTGCCGCCAGCAGCGCCTCGCCGTCGGCGAACTCGCGGTCCGCCGGCGGCAGCGCCGGACGTGCCAGGACCAGCACCGGCAGGCCCATTTCCCGCGCCACCTGGAGCTTCGGCTGGGTGGCCTGGCTACCGCTGTTCTTGCTCACCAGCACGTCGCAGGCGAGGCGCTCGAACAACGCCCGTTCGCCATCCAGGCTGAACGGCCCGCGCGCGCCGATCACCTCGGCGCGCGGCGCGGCCGGCTGGCCTTGCAGGCAGCGCACGGTCCAGTGCTGGTGCGGCGGGACCTGGCCGAGATGCTCCAGCGGTTCGCGGCCGAGGGTGAACAGCGGACGGCGGAAGGGTGCGAGGGCGGCGATCAGCTCGCGCCAGTCGGCTACCTCGCGCCAGTCGTCGCCGGGCCCGGCCTGCCAGCCGGGCCGGCGCAGCGCCCAGCAGGGCACTCCGGCCAGTCGCGCGGCGCGCACGGCGTTCTGGCTGATCCGTGCGGCGTAGGGGTGGGTGGCGTCCACCAGCAGGTCGAAGCCCTGCTCGTCGATGAACGCCGCCAGCCCTTCGGCGCCGCCGTAGCCGCCGACCCGGACCCGGCAGGCCAGGTCGCCGGGCACCTTGCCCAACCCGGCGAGGCTGTAGAGATGCGCCGGACCGAGCCGGCGGGCGAGGGCCAGGGCCTCACCGATCCCGCCGAGCAGCAACAGGCGCTTCATCGGCGCTCCTCGCAGGCCTGGCCGACCAGGTTGCCCTGGCGGTCGATGGCGAAGACTTCCAGCGCCACCTCGGTGGGCACGATGCCGCGGGCGAAGCGCAGGGCGTGGGCGCAGACCGCATCGCCCAGGGCCACGCCTTCGGCGTGTGCCTGGGCCAGCGCCTGCTGGCTGGTGTTGGCGGCGCGCATGCTGTCCTGTAGCGCGGTGCTGGCACCGAGCGCGGCGGCCCAGCCGGCCAATTGCGGCAGGTCGATGCTGGAATGGCGGCTGTGCAGGTCGAGGTGGCCGCCGGCGAGCTTGCTGATCTTGCCGAAGCCGCCGCACAGGCTGAGCTTTTCCACCGGTGCCTTGCGCAGGTGCTTGAGCACCGCGCCGGCGAAGTCGCCCATCTCGATCAGGGCGATCTCCGGCAGCCCATAGCGCCGGCGCATGGCGTCCTCGCTGGCGTTGCCGGTACAGGCGGCGATGTGGCGGACGCCGTTGGCGCGAGCGACATCGATGCCCTGATGGATCGAGGCGATATAGGCCGAGCAGGAGAACGGCCGGACGATGCCGCTGGTGCCGAGGATCGACAGCCCGCCGAGGATGCCCAGGCGCGGGTTCATGGTCTTCAGCGCCAGCTCGGCGCCGCCCTCCACGCCGATGGCGACCTCGAAGCCGCCGGCGTAGCCCCGTTCGGCGGCGAGCTGGGCGAGGTGGCGTTCGATCATCTGTCGCGGCACCGGATTGATCGCCGGCTCGCCGACCGCCAGGGTCAGCCCCGGGCGGGTCACCGTACCGACCCCGGGGCCGGCATGGAAGCGCACGCCAGGCTCGGCGCCCAGGCGCACCCGGGCGAACACCAGGGCGCCGTGGGTGACGTCGGGATCGTCGCCGGCATCCTTGAGGGTGCCGGCTTCCGCGCCGTTTTCCCAGGCGCGGCAGAATTCCAGGCGCATCAGCACCTGCTGGCCCTTGGGCAGGACGATCTGCACCGCGTCGCTGATCGTGCCACCCAGCAGCAGGCGCGCCGCCGCCAGGCTGGTGGCGGTGGCGCAACTGCCGGTGGTGTAGCCGCTGCGCAACGGCGCGGGCTGCTCGGGGGTTTCCTCACGCATCGCGGGGAGGCTTCCTGGCGGCGGGTTTGCGCAATTCCAGCAGGGTGATCGGCAAGGCCTGGCGCCAGGTGTCGAAACCGCCCAGCGGTCGCGCGTGGGCGACGCCGAGGCGGGTGAGGTCGCCCCCCAGGCGTTGCTGCCAGTCGAGCAGCACCCGTTCGCTCTGCAGGGTGACCGCGTTGGCGAGCAGGCGGCCGCCGGGCCGCAGGCGCTCCCAGCAGGTTTCCAGCACGCCCTCGGCGGTGACCCCGCCGCCGATGAAGATGGCGTCCGGCTCGGGCAGTTCCAGCAGCGCCTCCGGGGCGCTGCCGGCGACCAGGTGCAGGGACGGTACGCCGAGGGCGTCGCGGTTGTGGCGGATATGTTCCTGGCGCTCGTCGTTGGCTTCGATGGCGATCGCCCGGCAACTGGGGTGCGCGCGCATCCATTCGATGCCGATGGAGCCGCAGCCGGCGCCGACGTCCCAGAGCAGCTCGCCGGGGCAGGGCGCCAGGCGCGCCAGGGTCACGGCGCGGACGTCGCGCTTGGTCAACTGGCCGTCGTGGCGATAGGCCTCGTCGGCCAGGCCCGGGGTCAGCGGCAGGCGCACGGCGCCGGCGCCGGCGCGGCATTCCACCGCCACCAGGTTGAGATCGGCGGCGCGTGGCAGCGACCAGTCGCCGGCGAGGCCGTCGAGACGGCGCTCGAGCGGCCCGCCGAGGTGTTCCAGCACGCTCAGGCGACTGGCGCCGAAGCCACGGGCGCTCAACAGGCGGGCGATGGCGGCCGGGCTGTCGCCGTCATTGCTGAGGACCAGCAGGCGCCGGCCGTCGTGGACCTGTGCCTGCAGCGCCGCCAGCGGACGCGCCACCAGCGACAGGCAGGCGACCTCCTGGAGGGCCCAGCCGAGGCGGGCGGCGGCCAGCGAGAGGGAGGAGGGCGCCGGCAGGACTCGCAGTTCGGTCGCCGGCAGTTGCCGGGCGAGACTGGCGCCGACGCCGAACAGCATCGGGTCGCCGCTGGCCAGCACGCAGGTCGGCTGGCCGCGCCGGGCCAGCAATGGTTCCAGGGAGAACGGCGTCGGCCAGGTTTCGCGGGCGGCGCCGATGCACGGCGGCAGCAGTTCCAGCTGGCGCGCCGCGCCGACGATCCGGCTGGCTTGCAGCAGGGCACGCCGGGCCTGCTTGCCGAGGCCGGGATAACCGTCCTCGCCGATGCCCACCAGGGTCAGCCAGGGCGGCGTCGAGTCTGCCGATGACACGGTTCCGATACTCCTGAAATGCGTCTGTGAAGGGCCCGCGACGGCTTCCGGACGGAATGGGTTTTCCCGGCCCCGGGCTGGGCGGCATAATAGCGCGTTCGTCGGTGCCCGGCCCTTTCGCGTTAGCGCGGGGCCAACGAGGGCCGAAGAGGGAACACGGAGCCGCGGTCTTTTCGAAGCCCGGGCCTAGCCGTGGCTGCCCCCGCAACTGTATGCAGCCTGTATTCGCGCCATTCGCCACTGGATTACCGGGAAGGCGGCGTGAAGCGGAGGTTCCTCCCCCGGGTGGAACGCCGGGCTGCGAGCCAGGAGACCTGCCGCCGAAACCAGTCGCGAGTGCCAACATCGGGCGGGGTGTACCGATGCCGTGGTCTGTCCCTGGGGGACAGCGGTGCGGTCGCCGCGACGCCGATTCGAGTAGCGTTTTTGAACGACGACCAGACCCCGGCGCCCCTGCCCGTACCACGTCCGTCACCCTGTCCCGGCCTGCTGCGTATCGTCCAGGCGCTGGACGGCGGCATCTGCCGCATCAAGCTCGATGCCGGTCGCCTGGACGCCGCCCAGGCACGCGCCGTGGCGGCCGCGGCGCGGGATTGCGCCAGCGGCGTGATCGAGGCGACCAACCGTTCCAACCTGCAATTGCGTGGCGTCCGCCGCGGCGAGGAAGAGCGGCTCGTCCGCCGCCTGCTGGACGCCGGCCTCGGTCCCCGGCATGGGGCCCTGGCCGGCGCCGACGACGTGCGCAACCTGATGCTCAGCCCGGCCGCCGGGCTCGATCCGCACCTGTCGCTGGACGTGCGCCCGCTGGCCGCTCGGCTGTTGCTGCGGCTCCAGGCGGACAGCCGCTACCACGCGCTGTCGGCCAAGTTCGCCATCCAGCTGGACGGCGGCGAAGACCTGGCGATGCTCGAACATCCCCATGACATCTGGCTCTCGCCGATGCCCGCGGCGCCGACCGCGACGCTGGTCTTCGGACTCGCCGGCTGCCCGGCCCGCGACCGCCCCCTGGCGGCGTTGCCGGCGGAGCGGGGCGAGTCCCTGGTGCTGGCGCTGCTCGACCTGTTCCTCGAACGCGCCCAGCCGCAACAGACGCGGATGCGCCACCTGTTGCAGGAGCTGGCCGGAGAATCCTTGCTGGAGGCCTTGCAGGCGCGCCTGGATTTCCCTCTGCGGCGTGACGAGCGGGTGGCGGCCTGGCGGCGTCCGCCGGGGCGTGCGTGGAGTCATCTCGGCGTCCAGCCGCAACGCCAGCCGGGCCTGGCGATGGTCGGCGCGGCGGCGCCGCTCGGCCGGCTCGACAGCGCTTGCCTGGAAGGCCTGGCCGAGCTGGTCGAGCGCCATGGCGACGGCAGCCTGCGCCTGACCCCCTGGCAAGGCGTGCTCCTGCCGAACCTGGCGCAGGCCGAGGCCCACCAGGCGCTGCTCGGCCTGCGCGGACTCGGCCTGCTGACCGAGCCCGACGCGCCGTTGGCGCGGCTGATCGCCTGCAGCGGTTCCAGCGCCTGCGCCAGGGGCTTGGCCGACACCAAGGGCGACGCCTTGCGCCTGGCCGAACGCCTCGGCCCGCGCAGCGACCTGCCGCAACTGCACCTGTGCGGCTGCGAACGGTCCTGCGCCGCTGCCCACCGCGCGCCGCTCACCCTGCTGGCGCGCAGCGGCGGGTTCTACGACCTGTACCGGCGCGACCCATGCCACCCCGGATTCGGCCAGTTGCTGGCCAGCCGCCTGACTTTCGCCACGGCCGCCGATTACCTGGCGGCCCTGCCTTCCCAGCCCACTTCCGGAAAACCCGCATGATTGACTACATCCGCGATGGCCAGGCGATCTATCGCCAGTCGTTCGCCACCATCCGCGCCGAAGCGAACCTCGCCGGCATCCCGGCCGACCTGGAAAAGCTCGCGGTCAGGGTGATCCACGCCTGCGGCATGGTCGACGTGGTCGACGACCTGCGCTTCTCGCCCGGCGCCGGCGCCGCCGGCCGCGCCGCGCTGGCCGCCGGCGCGGCGATCCTCTGCGACGCGCGGATGGTCGCCGAAGGCGTGACCCGCTCGCGGCTGCCCGCCGCCAACCGGGTGATCTGTACCCTCAACGAAGCGGACGTGCCGGCGCTCGCCACGGAACTCGGCAATACCCGCTCGGCGGTGGCCCTGGAGCACTGGCGCGAGCACCTGGAGGGCAGCGTGGTGGTGATCGGCAACGCGCCGACCGCGCTGTTCTACCTGCTGGAAATGCTCGACGCCGGCGCGCCGAAACCGGCGCTGATCCTGGGCTTCCCGGTCGGCTTCGTCGGCGCCGCGGAATCCAAGGAGATGCTCGCCGCCGATAGCCGCGGGGTGCCCTACGTGATCGTCCGCGGTCGCCGTGGCGGCAGCGCCATGGCCGCCGCGGCGGTGAACGCCCTGGCCACGGAGCGCGAATGATGAGTGTCGTGAAGGGCCGCCTGCTGGGCCTGGGCGTCGGGCCCGGCGATCCCGAACTGATCACCCTCAAGGCCCTGCGCCTGCTGCGCGCGGCGCCGGTGGTCGGCTATTTCGTGGCCAAGGGCAAGAAGGGCAACGCCTTCGGCATCATCGAGGCGCACCTGGACCAGGCCCAGGTGCGCCTGCCGCTGGTCTATCCGGTGACCACCGAGAAGCTGGAACCGCCGCTGTGCTACGAGACCATCATCAGCGATTTCTACGACACCGCCGCCGAACAGCTGGCCGCGCACCTGGACGCCGGCCGCGACGTGGCGGTGATCTGCGAGGGCGACCCGTTCTTCTACGGTTCCTACATGTACCTCCACGACCGCCTGGCGACGCGCTACGAAAGCGAAGTGGTGCCTGGCGTTTGCTCGATGCTCGGCGGCGCGGCGGTGCTCGGTGCGCCGCTGGTGTACCGCAACCAGAGCCTCTCGGTGCTCTCCGGAGTGCTGCCCGAGGAGGAGTTGCGCCGGCGCCTGGCGGATGCCGACGCGGCGGTGGTGATGAAGCTCGGCCGCAATTTCGACAAGGTCCGCCGCGTGCTGGTCGAGCTTGGCCTCGAGCGCCGCGCGCTGTACGTCGAGCGGGCGACCATGGCCAACCAGCGGATCGTGCCGTTGGAACGGGTGGAGCCGATGGCCTCGCCGTACTTCTCGCTGATCGTCGTCCCCGGCGACAAGTGGCAGGGAGGGGCCGGCGGTGAGTGACGCCCAGCAGGTTCCGGCCATCGTCATCCTCGGCCAGGGCGCGCTGGATACCGCGCGGCGGGTCCAGGCGCGCTATCCCGGGGCGCTGGTCCACGGGCTCGCCGGGCGGGTCGAGGCCGACCGTTCCTATACGGACTTCGGCGACACCCTGCGCGAACTGTATTGCGCCGACCGCCCGATCGTCGCCCTGTGCGCCGCCGGCATCGTCATTCGCAGCCTGGCGCCGTTGTTGCAACGCAAGGGAGCGGAGCCGCCGGTGCTGGCCCTGGCCGAGGACGGCAGCGCGGTGGTGCCGCTGCTCGGCGGGCTGGCCGGGGTCAACCGGCTGGCGCGGGAAATCGGCGAGGTGCTGGCCGTGGCGCCGGCGATCACCACCAGCGGCGAGCTGCGCTTCGGCACCTGCGTGCTCAACCCGCCCGCCGGTTATGTCCTGGCCGACCTGGAGCAGGGCAAGCGCTTCGTTGCCGATTTGCTCGGTGGCCAGCCGGTGCGCGTCGAGGGTGCCGCCGACTGGCTCGACGCGGCCCGTTTGCCGCGCGACCCGGAGGCAGCGCTGGCGATTCACGTGACGCCCTCGGCGCGTGCGCCGCGGGCCGAGGAACTGCTGATCCATCCGCGCTGCGTGCTGGCGGCGCTCGAACCTGCCGACGCGGCGGCGGACGCGGTGCGCCAGGCGCTGGTCGATGCCGGCCTGGCCGCGGCGGCGCTCGGCGGCTTGCTGGCCGACAGCGCGCGGATGGCCGATCCGCGCCTGCAGGCCGCCGCCGATGCGCTCGGCGTACCGCTGCGCTTCCTGCCGCAGACCGATCCCGCTGCGCGCCTGCGCCAGGCCTTGCCCGCCGCCGAGCAGGTCGGCGACCGGCTGGCGGTGGCCGCCGCGCCCCTGGCGATGGACCGCATCGGCCAGCGTCGCGGCCGACTCACGGTGATCGGCCTGGGGCCCGGCTGCGCCGAGCTGATGGTGCCTGCGGCGCGGCGGGCGCTGGACGAGGCCGAGGACATCCTCGGCTACCAGACCTACGTCGACATGGCCGGACCCTTCCGCGCCGGACAGGTGCTGCATGGCAGCGACAACCGCGAGGAATTGCAGCGCGCCCGGCATGCCTTCGAACTGGCGGCGACCGGCAGGGCGGTGGTGTTGGTATCGTCCGGCGACCCCGGCGTGTTCGCCATGGCCGCCGCGGTGCTGGAAGCCCTGCATGGCGCTGGCGAGCCGGCCTGGGACGCGGTCGAGCTGCGGATCTTCCCTGGCGTCTCGGCGGCCCTGGCCACCGCGGCCAGGGCGGGGGCGCCTCTGGGCCACGATTTCTGCCTGCTGTCGCTGTCCGACAACCTCAAGCCCTGGGAGGTGATCGAGCGGCGCCTGGACCTGGCCGGCGCCGCCGACCTGGCGATGGCTTTCTACAATCCGATCTCGCGGGCGCGGCCCTGGCAACTGGGACGGGCGCTGGAGATCGTCGCCCGCCATCGTTCGCCGCAGACCCTGGTGGTGCTCGGTCGCGACATCGGGCGGCCCGGTGAGCGCCTGCTGCGCACCACCCTGGGCGAGCTGCGTGCGGAGCAGGTGGACATGCGCACCCTGGTGATCATCGGCTCGTCCACCACCTGCAGCTTCCCGCGTGCCGACGGCGAAGCCTGGGTCTACACGCCGCGCTGGTACCCATCGGAATAGCGGGGCGGGAGCGCGCGCGGAAATGTGGCAGACTGCTGCGCGCATCCCTGTACCGCGGAGCCTGAATCCATGTCCTTTCGCTGTTCCCCGTGCCGCCTGGCCGGCATCCTGCTGGCGGCGCTGTTCGTTCCGGGGCTGGCCGCGGCGGCCGGCTCCTGCGAGCGCCTGGTGGCCACCGGCAACCCGGAGTACCCACCCTACCTGTGGCGCGACCCGCAGGATCCGAAGCGCCTGATCGGAGCCAATGCCGACCTGTTGCAGCGCCTGGGCAAGGAGCTCGGCGTGCGCATCGACGTGCTCTACAGCGGCTCCTGGGAGAAGGCCCAGGAAGAGGTGACCAGCGGTCGCGCCGACCTGCTCGCCGGGGCCTACCTGACCCTGGCACGGCTCGGCAGCATGGACTACGTGCATCCGCCGTTCCTGATGACCAGCGGGGTGGTCTGGGTGAACAAGGACGCCGCGTTCCCGTTCATCGGCCGCGACGACCTGATCGGGCACAAGGGCAGCGTGCTGGCCGGCAGCAGCCTGGGCGAGGAGTTCGACCGCTTCGCCAAGGCCAGTCTCGACCTGAAGCCGGTGCCGAGCCTGACCCAGGGCTTGCAGGACCTGATGCTCAAACGCAGCGAGTTCCTCCTCTACCAGGCGCTGCCCGGGCAGGCCCAGGTCGAGGCGCTGGGCATGGCCGACGACCTGGAGGCGCTGGAACCGGTGCTGAGCAGCGAGGGGCTGTACCTGACGCTGTCGCACAACTCCGCTTGCAACGATCCGTGGCTGCGCGGACAACTGGCGAAAAAGATGACAGAATTGTCGGCTGCCGGCGTTCCCGTAACGCTCTTGCAGGACAATCTCGAACGCTGGAAAGCCCAGCAATTGCCGGCTTCCGGCGCCAGTTCGACTACGCAGGAAAGTGACTTGTGAGCATTCGATGGATGATGGCCGCAGGCCTCGCCGCGCTGACCCTGAGCGGTTGTGCGAGCAACGACCCGGCTCCGCTGGAGCAGATGCGCCTGACCGAACAGGCGCTGGAGCAGGCCAAGGCGGTGGGTGCCACCGACGACGTGGCCGAGCTGAAACTGGCCCAGGACAAGTACGCCGCGGCGCAGATCGCGATGACCGCGGAGTCCTACAAGAAGGCGCGCCTGTTGGCCGAGCAGGCCGAGCTGGACGCACGCCTCGCCGAGTCCAAGGTGCTGACGCAGAAGAGCAAGGACCAGCTCGGCGAGCTGGACAAGAGCCTGAAACGTCTGCGCAAGCAACTGGGGGAGACCGACTGATGCCGGGCAAAGCGACTCTCTTCGCCACCCTGCTGGCCTGCGCCGCGCTGGCTGGCTGCGCCGACCACAAGCTCAGCGAACAGTCGCTGGCCAAGGCGCAGAGCGAGTTCGACCAGGTCAAGGAAGATTCCGACGTGCTCCGCGCGGCGCCCAAGGATGTGATTCGCGCCGGCGAATCGCTGGCCCGCGCCGAACGCCTGTCCAGCTACTGGGGCAGCAGCAGCGACGTGATCCAGTATGCCTACCTGAGCCAGCGCTACAGCGAGATCGCTCGCCAGCACGCCTTGCTCAACCTCAACCAGGAGCGCCTGACCCGCCTGCAACTGGAGCGCGAGCGCCTGCAACTGGCCCTGCGCGAAGCCAAGCTGCTCAGCGTGCAGGAGCAGGGCCAGCGCCTGAGCGAGGAGATCGCCAGTCTCAGCACCGAGGAAACCGAGCGTGGCCTGGTGCTCACCCTTGGCGACGTGCTGTTCGACTTCAACCGCGCCGAACTCAAGCCGGCGGCCAACCGCACCGCGCTGAAGCTGGTGCAGTTCCTCCAGCTCAATCCGCGGCGGGTGATCCGCATCGAAGGCTATACCGACAGCGTCGGCGACAGGCAGGCCAACCTCGACCTGTCGCGCGAGCGCGCCCAGGCGGTGGCCGACGTGCTCGCCGATCTCGGCGTGGATCCCGCGCGCATGCAGGTGGTCGGCTACGGCGAAGCCTTCCCGGTCACCGACAACGCCTCCAACCGGGGGCGGGCGCAGAACCGCCGGGTGGAGATCGTCTTCTCCAACGACAAGGGCCAGCTCAGCGCGCCGCGCTGAGTCCCGCGCCGCCGCAGGGGGCCCCGGTACCCCAAAGGGGCCGGGGCTTTTTTCGCCTGGCGAACCGGGTGGCGCCGGATTTCTCTGTCAGAACTTGCGCAAGAGCGGGCTATCATCGGGATCGAACTAGTTCGAGCAGCAATCCGTGCAGCATAAGCACCTTGTATTTCGTTATAACGAGTAGAGAGGCGCAATGAGTTCGAACGAAACCCTGCCGGGGCTGGTGATCGCCGATTCCTTCCCGGTCATGCAGTGGGCGCTGCAGCGCTACCTCAGCGAGGAGTGCGGACGCCAGGTGCTGGCGGTGGTCGGCGATAGCGACAGCCTGGTGGAGCGCCTGGCCGACCTGCCGCCGGAAAGCATCCTGATCACCGAGCTGGGCTTGCCTGGCCAGCGCAGCCGCGACGGTATCCACCTGGTGGAATGGCTGACCCGACACTGCCCGCAAATGAAGGTGATGGTCTACTCGGTGTTCAGCGCGCCGTTGCTGGCCAAGGCGGTCCTGCGCAGCGGCGCCTCGGCCTACATCAGCAAGCGCAGCCCGCTGGAGACGCTGAAGGCGGCGCTGGAGTGCATGGCGCTCGGACAGACCTTCCTCGACCCCGGCCTGCACCCGCAGCGGCATACCGGCAAGCCGCTGAGCCCCACCGAGGTGGACATCCTCCGGCGCCTGGCGCGTGGCGACACGGTCAGCGAGATCGCCCAGCGGACCATGCGCAGCGTGTCGACCATCAGCACCCACAAGAAGAACGCGATGGTCAAGATAGGCCTCAACAGCGACGCCGAACTGATCGCCCTGGGCGTGATGAACTGGCTCCACGAACTCGCCTGACCGGGTTCGAAACATCTCGACCGCCAGTTGCGGAACAATCCTCGCCAGCCCCCGGGAGCCATCCCGCCGCAGCCGAGGAATCCGCATGATCCGCCAGCCCCGCTTTGCCCGTTTCGTCCTGCCGTTGTTGCTGAGCCTGTGCCAGCCGTCCTTCGCCGCCGAACTCCGCGCGGTTGCCGAAGCACGCCGCCAGGAACTCCTGCTGGAGGACTCGCCGGTGGCGTGCGGCGAGGCGGGCTGCACGGCGCGGGAAAGCCTCAGCCTGGTGGCATTGCAGGTGCAGGCCCGGGTTCTGGTCACCCGCCTCGGCCGCGATGACTTTTCCCCGACCTCCCGCCAGCCCGCCGCCGTCCCGGACTACCGCCTGTTCGGCGATCTCGGCCTGGCGCCAAGCCCCTTCGCCTGGCAAGCGTCGACCGGCGAGAGCGCGGCGGCGGACGCGTTGCGTTTCTGACTTTCCCTATGGCCGCTCCCCAGGCGGCTCTTGGCGGACTATTTCCCGCCCGCACCCGGCCGGTGGCGACCGACCGGGTTTTCTTTTCCTCGCGAACGCGCCGTCTCTGCGACCGACCCGTACAGTTTTGCGACTGTATGCCTGGTTGTCGGCCGAACTGTTCTGGAGCAGTTTCACGAATTGAGCTACTGTTTCGGTTCAATCGCCGAGGAAAACCCGCCATGACCAATCTGCTGCTTTACCAACGCATCGCCCAGCAGTTGGCCGAGGACATTCGCCGTGGCGTCTACCAGCCGGGCGAGCGGGTACCGTCGGTGCGCAAGCTCAGCACCCAGTTGAACGTCAGCCACGCCACCGTGCTGCAGGCCTACGCCACCCTCGAGGACCAGGGACTGATCCGTGCCCGTCCGCAATCCGGCTTCTACGTCCACCGCACCCCGGCGCTGACCGCGCCGACCCCGGATATCGCGCGGGTCGAGCGTCCCGGCCTGGTCACCCGCAGCAGCATCATCAACCAGGTGCTCGCCGAGTCCCGCCGCGAAGGGGTATTCCCGCTCGGCGCGGCGGTGCCGCACGTGGACTACCTGCCGGTGCGCGCCTTGCACCAGCAACTGGCCAAGGTCACCCGCTTCCAGAGCCCACGGGCGTTCAGCTACATGTTCAGCCCCGGTTTCGAGCCGCTCCGGCGGCAGGTGGCGATCCGCATGCGCGACGCCGGCGTGGTGGTCGACCCGTCGCAGGTGACCATCACCCACGGCTGCGTGGATGCGATCCACATGGCCCTGCGGGTGCTGACCCGTCCCGGCGACCTGATCGCCACCGAGTCGCCGAGCTACTACGGCCTGCTGCAACTGGCCGACGTGCTGGGCCTGAAGGTCATCGAGATCCCCAGCGACCCGCGCACCGGGATCAGCCTGGAGGCGCTGCAACTGGCGGCCAACCAGTGGTCGATCAAGGCCTTGGTGCTGACCGCGCGGCTGAGCAATCCCTTCGGTGGGACGATTCCCGAGGATCGCCAGAAGCAACTGCTGAAACTGACCGCCGAACACAACATCGGGGTGGTCGAGGACGACATCTACGGCGAACTGATGTTCGACCAGGGCCAGGCGCGCTCGCTCAAGTCCCACGACCGCGACGGCCGGGTGATCTACTGCTCGAGTTTCTCCAAGACCATCTCGCCCGGCGTACGCATCGGCTGGATCATCGCCGAGCGCTACCAGGAGGAGATCCGTCGCCTGCAGACCTTCACCACCCATTCGGCCTGCACCGTGACCCAGATGGGCGTCGCCGCCTACTTGGAGAACGGCGGCTACGACCGCCACCTGCGCTACATCCGCCAGGAGTACCGGAAGAACATGACCGCCTACCAGTTGGCGGTGCAGCAGTACTTCCCGGAGGGGACGCAGATGACCCGGCCCAAGGGCGGCTTCATCCTCTGGGTCAGCCTGCCGGCCAAGGTCAACACCAAGGAACTCCACGTGCGGGCCCTGGAGCAGGGCATCAGCATCGCCCCGGGGCTGATCTTCAGCAACACCGAGCAGTTCAACAACTGCCTGCGGCTGACCTGCGGGATTCCCTGGAACCGCGAGGCGGAGCGGGCGATCATGACCCTCGGCATGCTTGCCGGGCAGCTTTGCCAGGAAGGCCTTATCGCCGCCTGAGCGCGAGGCGCTCCCCTGGCTGAGGGGCGCCCCGCGACAGTCCGCGAAGAATTTTCCCGGGGATTAACCCGAATCCACCGACAGCTTCGTCTCAGCGGGTATCTCTCCGCTGCACGACGAGGTCGTCTCGATGTTTTTCCCGGCTTCCATCCGGACCGGCACTTTCGCCGAACTGTCCGACGCTGGAAAATGTCTACCGATAGCCGCTCCGGCCGCGCTTCTGGCGACGGCCCGGGCGTTTCGTGGCGACGCCGATGCGTGCCGCGAAGGATGTGGCCGATGAGCCTGCTCTCGGTCGCCTTTGACACAGGACAGGAGTCGACCAGCGGCATGCATGCCTCCACCAGCGCCACGACGGCCGCCGGCAGCGACGAAACGCTGCTGGCGCGTTACCGCAAGGGCGACAGCGCGGCCTTCGAGGTGCTCTACCAGCGCCATCGGCAAGGTCTCTACCGTTTTCTCTGCGGCCTGGCCGGACAGACCGAACTGGCCGACGAGATCTACCAGGAAACCTGGCTCAGCCTGATCCGCAGCGAGAGCCAGCCGCAGGGCCGGGCGAGCTTCCGCACCTGGCTCTACCAGATCGCCCGCAACCGCCTGATCGATCATTGGCGCAAGCATGGCCAGCGCCAGCCGTTGCAGGACAGCTACGACGAACAGTTGCACGCGCAACCCGACCAGGGCGCCGGCCCCGAGCAGCAGCTCAGCCTGAGCCGCGACGGCGAGCGCTTGCAGAGCGCGCTGGAGACCCTGCCCGAGGAACAGCGCGAGGTATTCCTGATGCGCGCCCACGGAGAACTGGAACTGGCCGAGATCGCCACGCTCACCCAGTCGCCGCTGGAGACGGTGAAGAGCCGTTTCCGCTACGCGGTGCAGAAGCTGCGCCGGCTGCTGGCCGAGGAGGTGGCGGTATGAACCCACAGAAGCATTCCGCGAGCGTCGCCGAAGAGCAGATGCTGGCGCATTTCCGCGCCCACGCGCCGCAGCAGCCGGCGCCGGCGCTGGACCAGGCGATCCTCGCCGCCGCGCGACGCCAGGCGGCGCATGTCGAACCCGCCCGGTCCTGGTGGCGGCGCTGGCTGGAAGCCTCCCGCAGGCCGCGTTGGCAGGCGGCCTTCGCCAGCCTGCTGGGCGTGGCGCTGGTGCTGGGGCTGGTCAGCCACAACGTGCTGGACGACGCCGAGCGCCAGGCCCGGCCCGAAGTGGCGTTCAGCGATGTGCCCCTGCGCGACGGAGTCGCCGGGGCCGCTGCGGCGAAGCGGGCCATGCGCGCGCCGGCGGCGCCGGCTCCGCTGTCCAGCGAGATGTCGGAGTCCCCGGCCTTGCTGGCCAGCTACGCATCGTCCGGGGAGGCGCCGCAACTGATGGCCGAGGCCGCGCCGCCGGCTCCGGCTGCCCTGGCCGACCGACCGCCGGCCCAGGCCGCGCAGCAGGCGAAGGTCCAGGCGGAGCTGGCTGGCGACTTCGTCGCCCAGGCCAGGGGCAAGGCGGTTGCGGTGAAGCCGGAGGTGCTCGACGAGGCGCTCGGGGCGGTCCTTGCCCTGCGTGAGCAGGGCAAGACGGAGCAGGCCGCGACCCAGTTGGCCGAGCTGCAGAAACGTTTCCCCGGAGAGAACCTGGTGGAACGACTGGAACGCCTCGCGACGATAGCCGCGAGCGCCAAGAAACGGCCGTGACGACCATGGCCCGCGACGCCGTGATGGCGTCGCGGGCTGACATCAAGCGGTTATCCGTGCATGACAGGTTAGACATGGGGCGAACAACCGAGAGAGTGCCAGGATGACGATAGTGACCCCTTGCCTTGGTTGCAGTCTGCCGTCAGCATTGCCGCAATTGGCCATACCTGCGTGACTATGAAACGTCTTTGCCGAATTTGCGTCGTTGTTCTTTTCGGTTGCTTCCTGGCGGCCTGTGATGACGGCTCCAAGGCACCGGAAAAGAAAGCCCCGGAAGCACCGCCGCAGGAGCAGCGCGCCCCTGCCAAGCCAGTGAAGCCTGCACGAGCGGAGCCAGCGCCTGCCGTGCCTGCCGCGCCGAAAACAGCTTCGAAGAAGGTCGCGCCAGCCGCGGAGCAGGTTGCCGAACCCAAGCCGCCGGCCAAGCCGAAGCCTGCGGCTACGCCGCCGAAGCCGGCCAGCAGGCCGGTCGCCAAGGACAAGCCGGCGCCGGCGAAGCGCGCTTCCACTGCCCGTCTCGACCCCGAGGTGCGCAAGCCGCTGCCGAGCGCCAAGCTGGACCTGCGCCTGCCGAAGGAACTGGTGCAGAAGATGGCGCCGCCCGGCACGGAAGAGACCCATAAGCCCAAGCCGCTGTTGCCGCCGATGTTCGAGGAAAAGGACGACAGCGACTTCCGCCTCAACGGCCAGTTGCTCTATCGCGACCGCGAACTGGGCGTGTCGCGGCCCCTGGAAGGGGCCGAGTTGCAGTTCGAATTCCGCCAGTAGGCCGCCCCGGCGCTCAGAAGCGGTAGCGCTGCTCCTGCAACGCCTGGTACAGCTCCGCGTCCAGCGGCTGGTAGCCGGCGCTGCCGGGCAACCTGACGAAGAGTTTGTCGCTCACCCGCGCGGGATCGTAGGCGTCGCGCTTGAGGTCGGTCTTCTTGTACTTGAAGGTGCCGGTGGTCTCGACTTCGCGCAGCAGGCGCAGGAACACCGGCGTGGCATAGGCCGGCAACTCGCGGTCGAGGTGCGCGGCGAGGGCGTCGCGGTCCAGTTCGACGCCATCGGCCAGGCGCAGTGCGGCCATCCCGCAGCGGCCGTTGGTGCCGGGAATCTCCACGCCGTAGACCACCGCATCTTCGACCCCGTCGAAGGCGCCGAGAGCGTTTTCCACCTCGGTGGTGGAAACGTTCTCGCCCTTCCAGCGGAAGGTGTCGCCGAGACGGTCGACGAACTGGGTGTGCTTGAAACCGATGTCGCGCATCAGGTCGCCGGTGTTGAACCAGGCGTCGCCCTTCTTGAACACGTCGCGGAGGATCACCGCTTCGCTCTTGGCCGGATCGGTGTAGCCGTCGAACGGCCACTTCGCGCTGATCTCGCTGATCAGCAGGCCGACCTCGCCCTTGCCGACCTTCTCCATGAAGCCCTTGGCGTCGCGCACCGGGCGGTCGTTCTCCAGGTCGTAGCGGACGATGGCGTAGGTGGCTGGGGAGAAGCCCACCGTATTGTCGAAATTGAATACGTTGGTGAAGCCGATGTTGCCTTCGCTGGAAGCGTAGAACTCGGTGATCCGCTGGATCTCGAAGCGTTGCTTGAACTCGGCCCAGATCGACGGGCGCAGGCCGTTGCCGATCATGCAGGTCAGGCTATTGCCGCGTTCCTCGGCGCACGGCGGCTGGTTCAGCAGGTAGCGGCAGAGTTCGCCGATGTAGCCGAAGCAGGTCGCCCGGTAGTGCTGCACGTCCTTCCAGAAACCGCTGGCGGAGAACTTGCGGCGCAGGGCCATGGCCGCGCCGCCGGCGAGCGCCGCGCTCCAGCAGACGGTCACGGCGTTGTTGTGGTAGCAGGGCAGGGTCAGGTAGAGCACGTCGTCGCGGCCCAGGCCCAGGCCGGAATGGCCGAAGCCGCCGTAGGCCTTGATCCACTTGCCGTGGCTCATGATCGAGGCTTTCGGCAGGCCGGTGGTGCCGGAGGTGTAGATGTAGAAGCAGGAGTCCTTGAGCCGCACCCTGCCGGTGTCCTCGAGGTTCTCCGAGGTCTGTCCCTGGGCCAGGCGCATCAGGTTGCGCCAGCCCATCGGCGGCGAGCCGGGATCGCCGAGGGTGTCGCCGTCGTCGACCCAGTAGCAATGGCCGGCGTTGCCGAGCACCTCCTGGCGGACTTCCTCGAACACCTCGCGCAACTCTTCGCCGACCACGAAGTGGCCGGGCTTCACCAGGTTCAGGCTGTGCACCAGGACCTTGCCGCGCTGGGTGGTGTTGACCAGTGCGCCGATGGCGCCGAGCTTGGCCAGGGCGGCGAGGATCGCCAGCAGCTCGACGCGGTTCTCCAGCATCACCGCGACCACGCTGCCGTGGCCTACGCCCTCGGCCTTGAAGGCGCGCGCCAGGCGATTGGCCCAGCCGTTGAACAGGGCGTAGCTGATCCGCCGCTGGCCGTCGAGCACCGCCGGGTTGTCCGGGTACAGGCGTGCCGCGCGCTCCAGCGCCCAGCCCAGGGACAGGCTCTTCTCGCGGTTACGGATCGCGGTGTAGTACAGGCCGCGCAGCATGCGCGGCACGCGGCCGAAGGTGGCAGGCAGGCGGGCAACGAAACGGTTGAAAGTGATCAGGTCGGCGTGGGTCATGGCTCTCGCGCTTTGTCGTTGTTGTGCGGGGCGTAGGACGCTCCCGCGACTCTAGACCGCAGCCGCCGCCTCGGCTATGACCGTTGCGCGGTCGCCCCGGGGCACTTCGGCAAATAGCCCGGAAGCCCGCCGCAGAGCGCCGCGCGCCTTTCGTCGGAGACCTCAGTCGAGGAACAGGTCGGGCACCAGCGCGCCACCCTCCGGGTCGTAGCGGTACTGCTCGAAATCGCTCTGGCCGCGCTCGCGCAGCAATTCCTCGTCGACCAGCAGGCGCCCGCTGAGGCTGCGCCCCTCGCTGGTGAGAATGGCGTGCGCGGCGTCGGCCATGATCGCCGGGGTGCGCGCGCGGCGGAAGGCGTCACGGCTGCCCAGCTCGAACTCGATGGCGGCGGTGGCGATCATGGTCTTCGGCCACAGCGCGTTGACGCTGATGGCGTATTTCCCGAACTCCTCGTGCATCCCCAGGGTAAGCATGCTCATGCCGTACTTGGTGACCGTGTAGGGGCCGTGCTGGGCGAACCACCTGCCGGCCAGGTTGATCGGCGGCGACAGGCTGAGGATGTGGCCGTTGGCGCTCCTGCGCAGGTAGGGCAGGGCGGCCTGGCTGCAGACCAGCACTGCGCGGGTGTTGATCTGGTACATCAGGTCGAAGCGCTTGGGCTCCAGCTTTTCCACCCCGACCAGGCGGATCGCCCCGGCATTGTTGACCAGCGCGTCGATCCCGCCGAAGCGTTCGGCGGCGCGGGCCATGGCCGCCGCCACGGCCTGCTCGTCGCGCACGTCGAGTTGCAGCGGCAGGGCCTGGCCGCCGGCGGCCTCGACCTCGGCGGCGACGCTGAAGATGGTGCCTTCCAGCTTCGGATGCGGCTCGGCGCTCTTCGCCGCGATCACCAGGTTGGCGCCATCGCGCGCGGCGCGCAGGGCTATCTCCCGGCCGATGCCGCGGCTGGCGCCGGTGATGAACAGGGTCTTGCCGTGCAGTGACATGGGCGTCTCCGTTTTCTTGTCGTTGTCGTTGCGGATGAGCGGCGGGTTGTCTCAGGCGTCGGCTTCCACCTCGACCAGCACCTGCCGGTTGCGTACCTGCTCGCCACGGCCGACCTGGACGCGGCGGACCACGCCGTCGACTCCGGCCTTCAGCGGGTGTTCCATCTTCATTGCCTCCAGCACCAGCAGCAGTTGGCCCTTGCCGACCCGTTCGCCCTCGCCGACCAGCACCTCGACGATGGCGCCGTCCATCGGCGCCTTGAGCGTGCCGGAGCTGGCGCCGACCTGGGCGCTGGCGCCGGCGTGGGTGACGTCGAGCAGTTCGAGGTTGCCGCCGTGGCCGTACAGCCAGAGGCGCCCGCCGTCCAGGTGGTAGGCGTGGCGGCGGCGAATGCCGTCGAGTTCGACGCTGGCCCAGCGTCCGTCGCAGTCGAGCAGGCGCACGGCGATCTCGCGTCGCTCCAGGCGCGCCAGCAGTCGCGGCCGACGGCCGCTTTCGAGGACCTCCAGGCCGATCTCCAGGCGCTGTTCGGCGTGCTTCAGGACGATCTTCCACGGCGCCCCGGCGGCGCTGCGCCAGCCGGCCAGGCCGGGCTGGTGCGCACTGGCCTCGGCGCCGGCCTGGTAGAGCAGGGCGGCGGCCAGGGCCAGTTCCTCGGCGCCCGGCTGGCGCGGTTGCAGGCTGGGGTCTTCGGCGAAGCGTTCGCCGATGAAGGCGGTGGTCGCCTCGCCGGCGGCGAAGTCCGGATGCGCCAGGAGGTTGGCGAGGAACCGCTGGTTGCCGTCGACCCCCAGCAGCACGCAGCGCTCCAGCGCGCGGATCAGCTTGCGCCGGGCTTCGTCGCGGGTCGCCCCGTAGGCGATCAGCTTGGCCAGCATCGGGTCGTAGAAGGGCGTCACCGCCTGCCCCTCGACCAGGCCATGGTCGATGCGTACGCCGGGCAGCAGTTCCGGGTCCCAGCGCAGCACCGTGCCGGTCTGCGGCAGGAAGCCGCGACCGGCGTCCTCGGCGTAGAGGCGGACCTCGATGGCATGCCCGCGCAGTTCCACCTGCTCCTGCCGCAGCGGCAGCGGATGGCCCTCGGCGATGCGGATCTGCCAGGCCACCAGGTCCTGGCCGGTGACCAGTTCGGTGACCGGGTGTTCGACCTGCAGGCGGGTATTCATCTCCAGGAAGTAGAAGCGACCATCCTCGCCGAGAAGAAACTCGACGGTGCCGGCGCCCACGTAGTTGACCGAGGCCGCGGCCTTCACCGCCGCCTCGCCCATGGCGCGACGCAGGTCGGCATCGAGCACCGGGCAGGGGGCTTCCTCGATGACCTTCTGGTGGCGGCGCTGCACCGAGCAGTCGCGTTCGCCGAGGTAGAGCAGGTTGCCGTGGCGGTCGCCGAACACCTGGATCTCCACATGGCGCGGGCGCAGCACGGCCCTCTCCAGGATCAGCTCGGCGCTGCCGAAGGCGCCCAGCGCTTCCGAGCGCGCAGTGCGCAACTGTTCCAGCAGTTGGCCGGGTTCCTCCACCAGGCGCATGCCGCGGCCGCCGCCGCCGGCGCTGGCCTTGATCATCAGCGGGTAGCCGATGCGTTCGGCCTCGCGCCGCAGGGTCGCGTCGTCCTGTTCGGCGCCTTCGTAGCCGGGGATGCACGGCACCCCGGCGGCGAGCATGGCGATCTTCGACAGGCGCTTGCTGCCCATCAGGTGGATGGCTTCCGCATCCGGGCCGATGAAGACGATCCCGGCGGCTTCGCAGGCACGGGCGAACTCGGCGTTCTCGGAGAGGAAGCCGTAGCCGGGGTGGATCGCCTCGGCGCCGCTGCGACGGGCGGCGTCGAGGATCGCCTCGAGGTTCAGGTAGGACTGCGCCACCGCTGCCGGGCCGATGCACACGGCCTCGTCGGCCAGTTGCACATGGCGGGCGTCGGCGTCCGCCTCGCTGTACACGGCGACGCTGCGGTAGCCCAGTTCATGGGCGGTGCGCAGCACCCGGCAGGCGATTTCACCGCGGTTGGCGACGAGGATCTTGTTGAAGCTGGGCATGTCGTTCGGCTCCTGGAGGCTGTTGCCCTGTTTCGCGGTCGTGGCTCACTGGGCCCAGACCGGCTTGCGTTTCTGTACGAAGGCCAGGGTGCCTTCGCTGCCTTCGGCGCCGCCCACCGCTTCGGCGAACTGGCGCGCCGCATCGTCCAGCAGGGCGCCGAGTTCGCCGCTTTCGCTGGCCAGCAGCAGGGCCTTGGTGGCGGCGTTGGCGTTCGGCGCGCAGCGGCGCAGTTGCTCGAGGGTTTCCTCCAGGCGCTGTTCGAGGGCATCGGCGTCGGCCTCGCAGAAATGCACCAGGCCCAGGCGCAGCGCCTCGCGGCCGTCGAAGCGGGCGGCGGTGAGGGCCAGGCGGCGGGCCTGGGTCAGGCCGATGCGGCGGACCACGAAAGGCGCGATCTGCGCCGGGAGAATGCCGAGGCTGGTTTCCGGCAGGCCGAACTGCGCATCGGCGGCGGCGATCGCTACGTCCGACACGCAGGCCAGGCCGAAACCGCCGCCGAGCACCGCGCCTTCCACCAGCGCCACCAGCAGTTGCGGGGCGGCCTGGGCTTCCTCCAGCAGGCTGCCGAAGGCGCGGTTCAGCGTGCGGTAGGCTTCCGCCCCGGCGGCGCGGGCACCGGCCATGTCCTTGATGTCGCCGCCGGCGCAGAAGTGCCCGCCGGCGCCGCGCAGCACCAGCGCCCGCACGCTACGGTCGTCGCGCACGGCGGCGAGCACCGCGCGCAGTTCGCCGACCATCGCCAGGCTCATGGCGTTGCGGCTTTGCGGGCGGTTCAGGGTGATCCGCAGGACGCCCTCGACGGGTTCCAGCAGCAGGGTCTCGCAATGCGGCAGGCTCATGCCGGTTTCCTCCTGGAACGTCAGCCTTTCTTCTTGCCCGGCAGGATGCCCATCAGCTTGCAGATGATGCCGAGCATGATCTCGTCGGCACCGCCGCCGATGGATACCAGGCGGGTGTCGCGGTAGGCGCGGGAGACCGGGTTGTCCCACATGAAGCCCATGCCGCCCCAGTACTGCAGGCAGGCGTCGCTGACCTCGCGGCCGAGGCGGCCGGCCTTGAGCTTGGCCATGGAAGCCAGGCGCGTCACGTCCCTGCCTTTCACGTACAGCTCCGTGGCCTGGTAGACCAGGGCGCGCAGCGCCTCGACCTCGGTCATCATCTCGGCCATGCGGAAGTGGATGACCTGGTTGTCGATCAGCGGCTGGCCGAAGGTCCTGCGCTCCTTGCAATACTCGATGGTGACGTCGATGCAGTGCTCCAGGCCCTTGATCATGTTGGCCGCGCCGAACAGCCGTTCTTCCTGGAACTGCAGCATCTGCATCATGAAGCCGGCACCTTCCGCGCCGATGCGGTTGCGCTGCGGTACGCGGACGTTATCGAAGAACACCTGGGCGGTCTCCGAACTGCGCATGCCGAGCTTGTCCAGGTGCGGACTGAGGGTAATGCCCGGGGTCTTCATCGGGACCACGATCAACGACTTGTTGACGTGCGGCTTGTCGTCGGAGGTATTGGCGAGCAGGCACATGAAGTCGGCCGACGGCGAGTTGGTGATCCACATCTTGCTGCCGTTGATCACATAGTCGTCGCCGTCCTTGCGCGCGGTGGTCTTCAGGCCGGCGACGTCGGAGCCGGCGCCGACCTCGGAGACGCCGATGCAGCCGACCATCTCGCCGGCGATGGCCGGGCGGAGGAACTCCTCGCGCAACTCGTCGGAACCGAAGCGGGCCAGGGCCGGGGTGCACATGTCGGTCTGCACGCCGATGGCCATCGGGATGCCGCCGCAGGTGATGCTGCCGAATTCCTCGGCGGCGACGATCGAGTAGCTGTAGTCCAGGCCCATGCCGCCGAACTTCTCCGGCTTGGAGATGCCCAGCAGGCCGAGTTCGCCGGCCTTGCGGAAGATCTCGTGGATCGGGAAGCGGCCGTCCTTTTCCCACTGGTCGACGTTGGGGTTGATTTCCCGCTCGACGAAGCTGCGAACGGTGCGGCGGAGTTCCTCGTGTTCCTGGGTGAAGATCATGGGTTGTCTTTCCTCCTGGGCATCATTGTTTTCCGGCAGGATCCGCTTGCTCTTTCCCAACCCTCTTCCTTCAGGGAGAGCGGGGAGAGGGGCTGTCGCCGGCTCGCCTGTTGCAGTCAGAACCTCGCGACCCCGAAGCTGTTGCCCTTCAGCGGCCGCGCCTCGGCTTCCGCGCAGATATCCAGCAGGTAGCCGAGCAGCCTGCGGCTGTCGCGCGGGTCGACCAGGCCGTCGTCCCACAGGCTGGCGGTGCCGTAAAGCGCGGTGGACTGGCTGTCGAGCTTCTGCGCGGTGACGGTTTCCAGCATGTCGAGCATCTTCGGGTCGGCTTCCTTGCCTTCCTTGGCGTGTTTCTCCTCGGTGACGATGCGCAGCACCTTGCCGGCCTGGGCGCCGCCCATCACCGCGGTGCGACTGTTCGGCCAGGCGAAGATGAAGCGCGGGTCGAGGCCGCGTCCGCACATCGCGTAGTTGCCGGCGCCGTAGGAGCCGCCGACCACCAGGGTCAGCTTGGGCACGCGGGCGTTGGCCACCGCCTGGATCATCTTCGAGCCGTGCTTGATCACGCCCTGGCGCTCCGACTCGGTGCCGACCATGAAGCCGGTGGTGTTGTGCAGGAACAGCAGCGGCGTGTTGCTCTGTTCGCAGAGTTGGATGAACTGCGCCGCCTTGGCCGCGCCCTGCGGGGTGATCGGTCCGTTGTTGCCGATCAGGCCGCAGGCGTGGCCCTCGATGCGCAGGTGGCCGCAGATGGTCTGGCCGTCGAACTCGTTCTTGAAGTCGAGGAACTCGGAGCCGTCGGCGATGCGCGCGACGATCTCGCGGACGTCGTAGGGCTTCTTCGGGTCGGCCGGAACCACCCCGAGCAGCTCCTCCACCGGGTACAGCGGTTCGCGCCAGGAACGCGCCGGGCGCGCCGGCAGTTGTGCGTTCCACGGCAACATGCCGACGATCTCGCGGGCCAGGCGCACGCCGTCGGCGTCGTTTTCCGCCAGGTATTCCGCGGTGCCGGCGACCTGCGCGTGCAGTTCGGCTCCGCCGAGTTCCTCGTCGCTGGCGATCTCGCCGGTGGCGGCCTTGAGCAACGGCGGCCCGGCGAGGAACATCTTGGCCTTGCCGCGCACCACCACCACGTAGTCCGACAGCCCCGGCTGGTAGGCACCGCCGGCGGTGCTGGAACCATGCACCACGGTGACCTGGGGAATGCCCATGGCGGAGATCCGCGCCTGGTTGGCGAAGCCGCGCGCACCTTCGACGAAGATCTCCGCCGCATAGTTGAGGTTGGCGCCGCCGCTTTCGGTGAGGGTCACCACCGGCAGCTTGTTCTCCATGGCGATCTGCTGCAGGCGCAGGGTCTTCTTCAGCCCGGTCGGGGAGATGGTGCCGCCCTTGATCGCGCTGTTGCTGGCACTGACCAGGCAGCGCACCCCGGCGATGTAGCCGATCCCGGCGATGATCCCGCCGCCGGCCTGGGTGCCGTCCTTGTCGTCGTGCAGCTTGTAGCCGGCCAGCGAGGACAGTTCGAGGAACGGCGCGCCCGGATCGAGCAGCAACGCCAGGCGTTCGCGCGGCAGCAGTTGTCCGCGTTTCTCGAACTTCGGCCTGGCCTCGGCGGCCTTGTCCAGGACCTTCTGCTCCAATTCGCGGAAGCCGGCCACGGCGGCGAGCATGGCCTCGCGGTTACGGGCGAAGTCCTCGCCGTTGACGTCGAGTTCCGACTGGATCGCGGGCATGTCAGTCCTCCTGGTCCTTCAGCACGTCGGGCAGGTAGGCGCGGTGGAAGCCGTTGTACGCGCGGCTCTGTCCCGGCTTGCCCTTGAATAGCGGGAAGGCGCGGCTGCCCTGGCTGGCGGCGCCGTCGATGCGGATCGTGTTGCCGCTGACGAAGGCGGCGCCGGGGGAGAGCAGGAAGACGATGGCGGCGGCGACTTCCGACTCGCTGCCGATGCGCTTGAGCGGCACGTGCTCGCGCAGGGTCGGGATCACCGCCTTGAACGCGCCTTCGTAGGTATCCATGCCGCTGGACGCGATCCAGCCCGGCGCCACCGCGTTGACCCGCACGCCGGCATGGCCCCACTCGACGGCGGCGGTCCTGGTGAAATTCTCCATGCCGGAGCGTGCGGCGCCGGAGTGACCCATGCCGGGCATGCCGCCCCACATGTCGGCGAGCATGTTGACGATGCTGCCGCCGGTCTTGCTCATCGACTGGTTGAACACTTCGCGGGCGACCAGGAAGCCGCCGACCAGGTTGGTGCGGAGCACGGTCTCGAAGCCCTTCTGGCTGATCGAGGCGAGGGGCGAGGGATACTGGCCGCCGGCGTTGTTGACCAGGTGATGGATGGTCCCGCGTTCGGCCAGGATATTCGCCACCAGCGTCTTCACCGCTTCCTCCTCGCGGATGTCGCAGGCGTGCCAGCTGACGCTGCCGCCGTCCTCGACGATCTCGCCGGCGGTCTTCTCCAGCTTTTCCGCCTTGCGTCCGACCAGCACCACGTGGGCGCCGAGGGCCGCCAGCTCATGGGCGGTGCAGCGGCCGATGCCACTGCCGCCGCCGGTGACGATGATGGTCTGGCCGTCGAACAGGCCAGGTCGGAAGATCGAGTCGTAGCTCATTGTTCTGGTGACTCCGATGAATCCCGTGGGGTGGTTGCAGCGGAACGCCGCATTCGTCGTTCCTGGTCGTGGTTATCTGCCCTGCGTTTCCAGCGCGTCGGCGAGCGCCTGCGGCACCGCCACCGGGAACTCCAGCAACTGCTGGGCGAAGGCCTTGCCCTGCGGGTCGATGCGCAGGCTGGCGACGCCGCCGCCGCCGAGGGCGTTCTCCAGCAGGAAGTTCAGGCTGTGGCTGCCCGGCAGGTACCAGCGGCCGACCCGGCCGGTCTGCGGGTCGAGCACATGCTGCATCCAGTCCACCACCGCGCCTTCCTCCAGCGCCTCGGCGATCCACGGCAGGTACTCCGGACGCCGCGCCATGACCCCGATGTTGCTGTGGTTGCCCTTGTCGCCGGAGCGTGCCACCGCCAGCTTCACCAGCGGCACGCTGGCGCTGGCGGGCTGCTCCGGGCGTGGCGGCTGGCGCGCCTCGGCCAATCGTGCCGGGTCGAAGGCTTCGAGGACCGGCAGTTCCAGCGGATGGCGCTGGCCGTCGATCTCCACGCTCAACGCGCATTGCGCCTTGTCGATCAGGAAAGAGAACAGGCGGATCACCGGATACACCGTCGGCCGGCCGCCGACGATGCCGGTCAGGCCGGGCGCCATCCCGGTGGCGGCCTGGGCGATCTCGCGGGAGAACAGCACCAGGGCTTCCTTGCGCGGATGCCGGACGGCCAGCTTGACCACCACTTCGCGGCTGTCCTGCCGTCGCCCATGGGGACCATAGGTGGCTTCGCTGCCGAGCAGTTCGACATTGACCTCGCGGTAGGGCTCCCAGCCGCGCTCGGCGAAGATTTCCTCGGTCCTGGCGATGATCGCCTGGCTGACCCGCTCGGCCTTCTTCAGCGCATCGATGCCGGCGATCAGGCAACTGGCGGTGCAGCGGAAACCGTCCGGATAGGTGGCGCTGACCTTGTACCGGTCGGTGGGCGGCAGGCCGCGCGCGCCTTCCACCGCGACCCGGTCGGGACCGGCCTGGCGCAGGCGCACCTCGGTGAAGTCGCAGACCACGTCGGGCAGCAGGTAGGCGCGTGGGTCGCCGATCTCGTAGAGCATCTGTTCGCCGACGCTCAGTTCGCTGACCAGGCCACCGGTGCCGGGCGCCTTGGTCACTACGAAGCGCCCGTCGGCCTCGACCTCGACGATGGGGAAGCCGATGTGCTCGTAGTCCGGCACCTGCTCCCAGTCGGTGAAATTGCCGCCGGTGCATTGCGCGCCGCATTCGACGATGTGCCCGGCGAGGGCGGCCTGGGCCAGTCGGTCGTAGTCGTCCCAGGCCCAGCCGAACTCGTGCACCAGGGCGGCGCTGACCACCGCGCTGTCGACCACCCGGCCGGTGATCACGATGTCCGCGCCCAGGCGCAGGGCCTCGACGATGCCCGGCGCGCCGAGGTAGGCGTTGAGCGAGACGCACATCGGCGGGAAAGGCGCGTCGCTGAACATCTCGCGGATGCCGGACTTGGCCAGTTCGGCCTGGCGCGCTTGCAGGTTGTCGCCATGGAGCACGGCGATCTTCAACTGCACCCCGGCCTTCTCGCAGGCCGCGGCGAGGGTGGCGGCACAGGCCTGCGGATTGATCCCGCCAGCGTTGCTGATGACGCGGATCTTCTTCTCGGCTATCTCGCCCAGCAGCGGTGCGAGGACCTCGACGAAATCGGTGGCGTAGCCGGCGTCCGGCTGTTTCAGGCGGGCGCCGGCCATGATCGACATGGTGATCTCGGCCAGGTAGTCGAACACCAGGTAGTCCAGCGGCGCGCCGCGCACCAGCTGGGCGGCCGCGGTGCAGGTGTCGCCCCAGAAGGCCGAGGCGCAGCCGATGCGTACGGTCTTTTGCATTGTTCTTGACCCGTGACGGCGGAAGTGTGGGGCGACATTACCAAGCAAGCGCTTGGTTGAGAAGAGGGTAGAAACAAATTCGTTCTCGGCTGTTACCCAAGCGCTTGCTCGGTCGTCTTCGCAGGCATACATTTCATGAATGCCGACAAGCACTTGCGGGGCAATCCCGAGGCCGGTCGGCAAATACGGAGCGGCCGGGCGCGCGGATGAGCGGCACCGAGCCGCCGACGATCCGGAAAAGGGGTACTCAGCGTTGGACGATCAGAAAGCCCGGGAAGTGATGCTGGAGCTGGTGGCTACCGGACAGCTCACCGATCCGGAAAGCGCCCGCGGCAAGCTGCTGCAGACTGCCGCCCACCTGTTCCGCAGCAAAGGCTACGAACGCACCACGGTGCGCGACCTGGCCAGCGCGGTGGGCATCCAGTCGGGCAGCATCTTCCATCACTTCAAGAGCAAGGACGAGATCCTGCGCTCGGTGATGGAAGAGACCATCCTCTACAACACCGCCCTGATGCGCGCCGCCCTGGCCGACGCCGAGGACCTGCGCGAGCGGGTGCTGGGACTGATCCGCTGCGAGCTGCAATCGATCATGGGCGGCACCGGCGAGGCGATGGCGGTGCTGGTCTACGAGTGGCGCTCGCTGTCCGCCGAAGGCCAGGCGTACATCCTCGGCCTGCGCGACATCTACGAGCAGATGTGGCTCGACGTGCTGGGGGAGGCGCGGCTGGCCGGCTACTGCCAGGGCGATCCGTTCATCCTGCGGCGCTTCCTCACCGGCGCGCTGTCCTGGACCACCACCTGGTTCCGTCCGGAAGGACCGATGAGTCTCGACCAGCTCGCCGAGGAGGCCCTGGCGCTGGTGATCAAGAACGCCTGATCACTCGGAGATCAGGCGGAACGGGTAGCTCAGCAGGAGGAAGTGCAGGGTGTTGATCGAAGCGTGCAGCAGCACCGCCAGGGACAGCCGCCCGCTGAAGTGCAGGACCATGCCGTAGCCCAGCCCGGCGATCCCGGCCAGCAGCGCGTACACCGGGTTCACCAGCAGGTGCAGCGCGGCGTAGGCGAGGGTCGCGACGATGATTCCCGGCCAGGCGCCGAACCAGCGGATCAACTGGCTTTGCAGCAGGCCGCGGAAGAACGCCTCCTCGGCCAGGGAGACCACCCCGACGTTCAGTACCAGCCACCACCAGAAGGCATCCGGCCACTTCGGCTGCCAGCTCGCGGCATTGGTCATGATCGACAGCAGCGGCACCACGAAGAAGGTCAGGCAGAAGGCCAGCGCGGTGATATCCAGCGACACCAGCGGCTGCTTCGGCCGGCGCAGCCACCAGGCGAGCAGGGTAAGGGCGACCAGGGCCTTGTCCCAGGGCAGCCAGATCATCTGGATCGGCGGGCTGGCGCTGGCCAGGTCCCAGGGGAACAGGCGCAGGGGAATGAAGCCGGGCAGGTAGTGGATGGCGATCAGGGCGCTGGCGGCGAGGCTCACCGGCCACCAGAGCAGGGTCGGCAGCCAGCGTTCGGCGTAGGTCACCCAGATGATGTAGAGCAGGACGATGACCGCCGTCAGCAGCGCGATGTGCCCGGTGAAGAAGCCCCCGAGCAGGAACAGAATGGGTAGAAGCGGTATCAGACGCCCGAGCATGCAGCCTCCCGTTTAAAGGAGGGATTCTAAAGGCATTTCGACCCGCGGATGGGAAAAGCGCAAGGAACGGACCTTCTGCCAGAGGGAAACACACGGGGAACGAACCCCAGGTTGCGCAGGAAAAACCATGCGCGGCCCGCATGACTCCGCCACGCGAGTCTTCGCCTCGCCGGTTTTTCGCCCGCCGGGGTTTTCCTACGAGACCTAGTGACCCGCCGGCAGGCCAATAGGTTCAGCGGTCCTTCGCCTCCTGCGCGTCCAGCTCGGCGTTGCGTTCATGGATGCGTTTGAGCTGTTCCTCGCTCAACGGCAGCTTCTTCGCCGAGTCGCGCAGCAGCAGGAGTCCGCCGACGATGGAGCCCAGGGCGAGGACGATGATCAACCAGGCGTACCAGGGCATGTTGTTCTCCCTCATCGATATGAATGTTCACCATACGCCGGGTTTGCCTTTCTGTCAGGCAACGTTCCGGCGCGAGGTCCTGTGGTTGAGACTCCCGGCGGCGCTCGGAAGTTGCGGGCGGAGAAAGCGCTGAGCCTGGCCGGCGTGATGCCTGTCACATGTTGGCAATCTGACATTGCTTAACTGGCGGGTATCCCTTCATTGCCCCGTCCGGGCCTGCCAGCGAGAGGTTGCCGATGTCTCCGAGCGCGTTGTCCCGTCTGTTGCGCCCGGTGGAACCCCTGACTCCGGCGATGAGCATCAGCGACGTCGCCGACCGCCTGCTGATGCCGGAGCACCGTGCCTTCCTCTCGCTGCCGGTGGTCGACGACGAGCGCCGGGTCCTCGGCCTGGTCAGCCGCTACACCCTCCAGGACATCTTCATGCAGCGTTTCGGCCGCGACCTCTGGGGCCGCCATCCGGTGCGCGACGTCATGAACCGGGCGCCCCTCAGCGTCTCCCTCGGCGCCAGCCTGGAAGAGGCGGCGCAGCAGGTCACCGGTCGCCTGCAGTATCCGATCACCGAGGACTTCGCCCTGGTCGACGAAGAGGGCCGCTACCGTGGCCTGGGCACCGTGCTCGACCTGCTGAAGGCCATGGAGGCGCGCATCGCCCAGCGCAACCGGGTGCTGCGCAAGGCGCTGGTGGACCTCAAGGAGTCCCAGGCGCAACTGGTGCAGTCGGAAAAGATGGCTTCGCTCGGGCAGATGGTGGCCGGGGTCGCACACGAGCTGAACACGCCGCTCGGCTACGTCGGCAACAACCTGGCGCTGCTGGAGGAGCTGAGCGATCCCTTGTTGCGCCTGGCCGATGCCCAGGCGGCGCTGGTCGACTGCCTGGGCGACCCGCAGTGCGACGAAGCGCGCCTGGCGCAGGCGCTGCAGGCGGCCGACGCGGTACGCCGCGAGGCCGCCGTCGAACAGTTGCGCGAGGACCTGCGGCAGTTGTTCGTCGATACCCGCTACGGCCTCGGCCAGATCGGCGAGCTGGTTTCCGGGCTCAAGGACTTCGCCCGCCTGGACCGCGCCTTCAGCGAGGAGGTCGACCTCAACGACTGCGTGCGCAACGCCTTGCTGATCGCCCGCACCGCCATCAAGGACAAGGCCGAGATCAGCAGCCAGCTCGGCGAGCTGCCGCTTATCGCCTGCGCGCCGTCGCAGATCAACCAGGTGCTGCTGAACCTGCTGACCAACGCCGCGCAGGCCATGGAGCGTTTCGGCCGCATCCTGCTGAAGAGCTGGGCCGACGAGCGCCAGGTGTTCCTCTCCGTGCAGGACAACGGCAAGGGCATGCCCGCCGAGGTCCTCGGGCGGATCTTCGACCCGTTCTTCACCACCAAGCCGGTGGGGCAGGGCACCGGGCTCGGCCTGTCGATCAGCTACAAGATCATCCAGCAACATGGCGGGACCATCCGCGTGGCCTCCGAACCGGGCCGCGGAACCCGCTTCCTCATCAGCCTGCCGCGAGAGCAGGCCCGCGAACTGAAACGGAGCGCCTGACATGAGCCCATCTCCCGTCCGCATCCTCTTCGTCGATGACGAGGAGCGCATCCTGCGCAGCCTGGCCATGCAGTTCCGTCGCCATTACGAGGTGCTCACCGAGAGCGACCCGCGGCGCGCCCTGGAGCGCCTGAAGACGGAACGGATACAGGTGCTGGTCAGCGACCAGCGCATGCCGCAGATGAGCGGCGCCGAACTGCTGGCGCAGGCTCGCGAGCGCTATCCGGAGACCCTGCGGATTCTCCTCACCGGCTATTCCGACCTCGATGCCGCCGTCGACGCGCTCAACGACGGCGGCATCTTTCGCTACCTGACCAAGCCCTGGAATCCCCAGGAAATGGCCTTCACCCTGCGCCAGGCGGCGGAGATCGCCAGCCGCCAGGGCCTGCCGGCACCGCCCGCGGCCACGCTGGCGGCGCCGCTGAGCGTGCTGCTGCTCGACGACGACCCGGAAACCTTGGACTGCGTCGGTGCCTTCTGCCATGCCGGCGGGCATCGCCTGCTGCGCGCGCGCAACCTGGCCGAGGCGCTGGTATGGCTGAACACCGAACCGGTGGAGGTGCTGGTCAGCGACCTGAAGCTGGCCGGGGAGCATACCGCGCCGCTGCTGAAATCCCTGGCCCAGGCCCATCCGCGCCTGCTCAGCCTGGTGGTTACGCCGTTCCGCGACACCCAGGCCCTGCTCGAGCTGATCAACCAGGCGCAGATATTCCGCTACCTGCCCAAGCCGATCCGCAGGGGATTGTTCGAGAAAGGCCTGAAGGCGGCCGCCGAGCAGGCCTTGTTGTGGCGCGGGCGAAGCCTGCCGGAGGTCGACCGGCTGGCCGAGGTGCCGCGCGACGAGCGCGAGAAGGAACGGGTCGGCAGCCTGCTCGGCATGCTCGGCCGCCTGCGCGAGCGGCTGACGGCCTGAACGCCGGCCTAGCCGGCGTCGCAACCGGCGGCCTTGGTCTGGCGGCTTTCCACCAGGCGTGCGCGGAGTACGTCGTAGCTCCAGTTGAAGGCCATGGTGTAGGGCAGGAAGAACAGGATCAGGCCCATGTCGAGGAGGAACGCCTCGACCAGTCCGATCGACAGCCACCAGGCGGCCAGCGGTACCAGCACCACGATCAGCCCCAGCTCGAAGAGCATCGCATGCAGCACCCGGACCTGCAGGGTGCGCTGGAAGCCCATGCGCCGCTGGGCGCGGTCGAAGAGGCTGTTGAAAAGCATGTTCCAGAGCATCGCCACGGTGGAGAACATCAGCGTCAGCGCACCCATGTGCGCCAGGGGCTTGTTCATCACCAGCGACAGCACCGGCGCGGTGAGGAGGACGGCCAGGCCCTCGAAGGCCAGGGCGTGGAAGACCCGCTCCTTGAGAGTCTTGTCGAGGGCGGTGTGGGTGTGGGTCATGGCGAACGCTCCCGGTTCGTCGTTGAAGTCGGGCTGTATTGTCATCGGTCTTTGGGATAGGGTTAAGTTGGATACCATCGGAAAAACCGATATGCATTTGTCGCCCGAATCCCTCGAGGCCTTCGTCCAGGCCGTTTCCCTCGGCTCCTTCAGCGCCGCCGCGCGCAAGCTGGGCAAGAGCCAGTCGACCGTCAGCGAGGCCATTGCCCGGCTGGAGATCGACCTCGGCCTGGAACTCTTCGACCGCAGTGGCCGCCAGCCGCAACTGACCGAGGCCGGGCGCACGCTGCTGGGACGGGTCGAGGAGGTCCTCGGTGCATCCGACCGCCTGCGCCGGGTCGCCGCGCTGCTCGCCGGCGGCTCGGAGCCACGGGTGACCCTGGCGCTATCCGACACCTACCATTCGGCGCGCTACGAGGCGCGCCTGGCCGAACTGGACGAGCGTTACCCTGAGCTGGAGTTCGAATGCCTGATCGCCGAGGACCAGGACGTGATCGCCCAGGTCAGCCGCGGCCGCGTCACCCTCGGCCTGCTCGCCGCGCAGCCGCACTACCCGCCGGAGCTGGGCGTGGCGGCGGTCGCCGAGCGTGCCGAGTTCGGCCTGTTCGCCGCCGTCGACCATCCGCTGGCGGGCCTGGAGCGGGTCAGCGAGCGCGACCTTTCCGAATGGCGTCTGCTGCGCCTGAACACCTATAGCGAGACCGGCGCGGCGATCAACGACGGCCTGCCGTCCAGCGGCGGGCGCTGCTGGTCGGCGCCCAACTACCTGTTGCTGCTGGAAATGGCCACCCACGGCTTCGGTTGGGCCGAGCTGCCGCGCTGGCTGGTCAGCGGCTACGCCAACGGGCGGCTAAAGGAGTTGCCGGTGTCCGGCTGGCCGCGCAGCCAGGCGGTGGATGTGGTCTGGTCGCGGCAGCGGCCGTTGGGACCGGCGGCCAACTGGTTGCTGGACCGCTTGCTGGATCGCGACCTGCCTATCTAGGGAGGGCCGGCTGAGCCCCGGTTCAGCCGGCGAAGCCGCCGGCGGCGAGGAAGGCGAGTTCCTCGGCGCTGGACGGGCGACCGAGGATCGGATTGCGATGGGGAAAGCGCCCGAAGCGGCGGATGATCTCGCGATGCTCACGAGCGTGGGCGAGGAAGGGCTGGCCGAGTCCGTGGTTCAGCGCTACCGAGCGATCCTGGTCGGCAAGGTTCTCGGCATGGGCGAACGGCAGGTAGAAGAACAGCCGCAGCGCGTCCTCGACCTGGCGGTCGAGGCCTTGTCCCAGTGCCCGCTCCGCCCAGCGCCGCGCTCGGGCGTCGCTGGCGTACATGCGCGGGGTGCCGCGGAAGGCGTTGCGCGGGTACTGGTCGAGCAGCAACAGCAGGCCGAGATGGTCCTCGGCTTCACCGGCAGCCGGGCGCAGCGCGTTGGCGCAGGCAAGCTCGTAGAGATGGGCGAAGCGCTCGCGGAAGCGCCGGTCGAAATCGGCGTTCCTGGCGAACCAGAGGGTAGGGCCGGCATCGCGCCAGAAACCGACCACTTCCGGCAGCGGGGACGCGCTGGGAGAAGGCAAAAGCGCTGCATGGGGCATCTGCGGATCCAGGAAGTAGAGTAGGGACTCCAGGCTATTGGTCCGGGTTCTTTGGATAAACGTGGGTGGCATGGATAGACTGTCCAGCCATCCCGAATAGAGAGAAGGGGCCTGCCCATGGATCGTCTGGACAGCATGCGCGTGTTCCTGCGCGTTGCCGAAACCGGCAGCTTCACCAAGGCCGCGGACCTGCTGGACATGCCGCGGGCGACGGTCTCGGCGGCGGTCCAGCAGCTCGAAGCGCAACTCGGCAGCCGGCTGTTGCATCGCACCACCCGGCAGGTCCAGCTGACCCACGACGGTAGCGTGGTGCTGGAGCGTTGCCGTCACCTGCTGGAAGACATGGAAGAGCTGGAGAGCCTGTTCCGCGACGGCAGCCGCGCCAGCGGCCGGCTCAAGGTCGACGTGCCGAGCCGGGTGGCGCGACTGCTGATCGCCCCGGCGCTGCCGGAATTCTTCCGCCAGCATCCGGACATCGAACTGGAACTGGGCTCCAGCGACCGTTCGGTGGACCTGGTGCAGGAGGGCGTCGACTGCGTCCTGCGGGTCGGCCAGTTGGGCAACAGCAGCCTGGTGGCGCGACGCCTCGGCGAGATGCAACTGATCAATTGCGCCAGTCCCGCCTACCTGGAAGAGCATGGCGAGCCACGGACGCCGGCCGACCTCGACCGGCACTGGGCGGTCAACTATGCCTCGCCCAGCAGCGGCCGGGTGTTGCCCTGGGAGTACCGCGAGGATGGGCGCACCCTGACCCGCGCGTTGCGCAGCCGGGTCACGGTGAACAACGCGGAGAGCTACATCGCCTGCTGCCTGTCCGGGCTGGGCCTGATCCAGATCCCTGCCTACGACGTGCGCGAGCACCTCCAACGCGGCGAGCTGTGCGAGGTGCTGCCGCATTGGCGGGCCGAAGCGATGCCGGCGTACGCCCTGTATCCGCACCGGCGGCATCTGTCGCGGCGGGTCAGGGCATTCGTCGACTGGCTGGAGCAACTGCTCCGCGCCCGCCTCTAGTCCACGACGTTCATCTCCCCGGCGCGTTCCGGGCTACGGCAAACGGCCGGATTCTGCGACAATGCGCGCCGTTTTCGATTCGCCGCGAGAGAGCCCATGTCCGCCTGCCAGTCCCCCATCATCGTCGCCCTGGATTTCCCCACCCGTGAGGCCGCCCTGGCGCTGGCCGATCAGCTGGACCCGAAACTGTGCCGGGTGAAGGTCGGCAAGGAACTCTTCACCAGTTGTGCCGCGGGTATAGTCGAGACCTTGCGCGGCAAGGGCTTCGAGGTGTTCCTCGACCTGAAATTCCATGACATCCCGAACACCACGGCGATGGCGGTGAAGGCCGCCGCCGAGATGGGCGTGTGGATGGTCAACGTGCACTGCTCCGGCGGCCTGCGCATGATGGCCGCCTGCCGCGAGACGCTGGAGGCCTTCAGCGGACCCAGGCCGTTGCTCATCGGCGTGACCGTGCTGACCAGCATGGAGCGCGAGGACCTGGCGGGCATCGGCCTCGACATCGAGCCCCAGGAGCAGGTACTGCGCCTCGCCGCCCTGGCGCAGAAGGCCGGCATGGACGGCCTGGTCTGCTCGGCCCAGGAAGCGCCGGCGCTGAAGGCTGCCCATCCGGGCCTGCAACTGGTCACGCCGGGCATCCGCCCGGCCGGCAGCGCCCAGGACGACCAGCGGCGTATCCTCACCCCGCGCCAGGCCCTGGACGCCGGCTCCGACTACCTGGTGATCGGCCGGCCGATCAGCCAGGCCGCCGACCCGGCCAAGGCGCTGGCGGCGATCGTCGCCGAACTGGGCTGAGGCGGCTTCCCCCACGCCTGCCGTCGGCGACCGTCGCGCGTCGTGTCGAGCCGGACATGGCGCAGGCATCATACGCGCCGGCGCCCAGGGGGGCGCCTGTCCCTCCCCAGCGTCTAGGCTTGTAGCGGGCACTCCGGCAAGTACCGGTGGCAACGGTTTCACAGTTTCGTGAGGAAAAATTGCAAGTGCCTTGCCGGCTGGCCCCAGGCCAGTAGGATCGCTGTTTTCCCCGGAAACGCGAGGTCGGGATGCTGAACACCCTGGAAGCCTGCCTGAAGGCGGTCGATGAGATTCTCCTGGGCAAGGACCGCCAGGTGCGCCTGGCCCTGGCCTGCCTGCTGGCCCGTGGGCACCTGTTGATCGAAGACCTGCCGGGGATGGGCAAGACCACCCTCAGCCATGCCCTGGCGCGGGTGCTCGGGCTCAGTTTCCAGCGCATCCAGTTCACCTCGGACCTGCTGCCGGGCGATATCCTCGGTACCTCGGTGTTCGACAAGGACAGCGGACAATTCGTCTTCCATCCCGGGCCGATCTTCGCCGAGCTGGTGCTCGCCGACGAGATCAACCGCGCCACGCCGAAAAGCCAGAGCGCCTTGCTCGAGGCGATGGAAGAAGGCCAGGTGACCATCGAGGGCGCCACCCGGCCCTTGCCGGAACCGTTCTTCGTCATCGCCACGCAGAACCCGGCCAGCCAGGGCGGCACCTTCTCCCTGCCGGAATCGCAGCTGGATCGCTTCCTGATGCGCCTGTCGCTGGGCTACCCCGGACGCGCGGCGGAACGTTCGCTGCTGCTCGGCGAAGCCCGGCGCGATCTGCTGCCGCGCCTGGAGCCCTTGCTCGACCACGCGGCGCTGGCCGCTTTCCAGGCCGAAGTGCCGAAGGTCCGCGCCAGCGATGCGCTGGTGGACTACGTGCTGCGCCTGGTCGAAGCGACCCGCACGCAGCCGGCCTTCGCCCTCGGCCTGTCGCCGCGCGGTAGCCTGGCGTTGCTCGCCGCGGCGCGTGCCTGGGCGCTGCTGGCGGGACGCGACTATGTGATTCCGGAAGACGTCCAGGCGGTGTTGCCGGCGGTCGCCGGGCATCGCCTGCGCGACCAGGCGGACCCCACCGGGCACGGTGGCGGCGCGCTGGTGCAATGGCTGCTGCGCGAAGTCCCGGCGCTCTGATGCGCCTGCGCAACTGGCCGCGCTGGCAGCGCTGGCTGAACCGGCGGATACCGCCGGCGAGCAGCGTCGAGCTGAACCAGCGCCGCGTATTCATCCTGCCGACCCGCCAGGGCGGCGCTTTTGGTCTGGCGCTGCTGGTGATGCTGCTGGCGGCGATCAACTACCAGAACAGCCTGGCCTACGGGTTGACCTTCCTGCTGCTGTCCCTGGGCGTGGTGACCATCCTCCATACCTATCGCAACCTTGCCGGCCTGCGCCTCACCGCGTTGGGAGCGGACCCGGTGTTCGCCGGCGAGCGCGCCGGTTTCCGGGTGCGCCTGGAAAGCCCGCGGCGGGCGCGCCAGGCCATCGCCGTCGGCTGGCCGGAGCGGCCGCTGGAATACGCCGACCTGGCAGGCGACGCGGCTGCCGAGGTGCTGCTGTTCCACCCGACCGAGCGACGCGGCTGGCTGCGGCCGGGGCGCCTGCGGGTGGAGAGTCGCTTTCCCCTCGGCCTGCTGGTGGCCTGGAGCTGGGTCGACCTGCGCCAGCAGGCGCTGGTCTACCCTCGGCCGCTGGCCGGCGAGCCGTTCCTCGCGCCGGGCGCGGAGGATGCCGAGGACCAGGGGCGCGCGCTGGCGAGCACGGGCGTCGACGACTACCAGGGACTGCGCGCCTACCAGCCGGGCGACTCGCGGCGGCGCCTGCACTGGAAGGCGTTTTCCCGTGGCCAGGGGCTGCTGGTGAAGGACTTCGCCGCGCTCGGCGGGGAAGACCTGTGGCTGGAATTCGAGCGCCTCGGCGGGGATCTCGAAAGTCGCCTGGGCCGTTTGTGCCATGCAGTCCTGGAACTCTCCGCGCGGCAGCAGCCCTATGGCCTGGCGCTGCCCGGCACGCGCCTGCAACCGGCCAGCGGCGAGGCCCAGCGCGAGGCCTGCCTGCGCGCGCTGGCGTTGTTCGGAGCGGCGCGATGAACGCGATTCCGCGGGTCGCGCTGGTCTGGCTGCTGGTGGCGCAGGTACTGGTGATCCTGCCGCACCTGGCCTACATGCCGCTGTGGATCGCGGCCATGTGGCTCGGTTGCGCGGCCTGGCGGGTGCAGGTCTTCCGCATGCGTGCCGGCTATCCGCGCGCCTGGGTCAAGCTGGCCCTGGCGCTGCTCGCTGGGGCCGGGGTCTGGTTGTCGCGCGGCAGCCTGGTGGGCCTGGACGCGGGGGCGGTGCTGCTGATCGCCGCGTTCATCCTCAAGCTGGTGGAAATGAAGACCCGCCGCGATGCGCTGGTACTGGTGTTCCTCGGTTTCTTCGCAGTGGTGGTGGGCTACCTGTTCGACGACGGTTTCCTCGCCGCGCTGTACAGCCTGCTGCCGGTGACCGCGTTGCTGGCGGCGCTGATCGGCTTGCAGCAGAGCGCTTTCGCCAGCCGGCCCTGGCCGACCCTGCGGCTGGCCGGCGGGCTGTTGCTGCAGGCGCTGCCGCTGATGCTCCTGCTGTTCCTGTTCTTCCCCCGCCTGGGGCCGCTGTGGTCGTTGCCGATGCCCGGCAACAAGGGGGTCACCGGACTCTCGGAGAGCATGGCGCCAGGGGATATCGCCGAGCTTGGGCGCTCCGCCGAACTGGCGTTCCGGGTCCGCTTCGAGGGCGCACCGCCGCCGCGCGAGCAGCTCTACTGGCGCGCCTTGACCATGGAGCGTTTCGACGGACGACGTTGGGCTCAGGCGCCGCAATGGTCGGGCGAGGATGCTCTGCACTGGCAGAAGCGTGGCCCTGAGCTGCGCTACGACGTGATCATGCAGCCCAGTTCGCAGCCCTGGCTGTTCGCCCTCGACGTGGCGCAGACCGACCAGACCGACACGCGCCTGATGAGCGATTTCCACCTGCAGCGACGGCAGCCGGTCGAGCAACGTCTGTTCTACCGAGTCAGTTCCTGGCCACAGGCGCTGCGCGAGTCCAGCATCGATCCGCGCATGCGCTGGCGCAACCTGCAGTTGCCGATGCACGGCAATCCGCGCGCGCGCGCCCTGGCCGAGCAACTGCGCCAGGCACATGCGCAACCGCAGGCACTGGTCGCGGCCCTGTTGCAGCGCTTCAACCACGAGCCCTTCGCCTACACCCTGAAACCGCCAGCGACCGGCGCCGACGGGGTGGACGATTTCCTGTTCGACACGCGCAGCGGCTTCTGCGCGCATTACGCCGGGGCGATGGCTTTCGTCTTGCGCGCCGCGGGCATTCCTGCGCGAGTGGTGGCCGGTTACCAGGGCGGCGAGCTGAATCCGGCGGGCAACTACCTGCTGGTGCATCAGTTCGACGCCCACGCCTGGGTCGAGTATTGGCAGCCGGAGCAGGGCTGGCTGAGCGTCGACCCGACCTACCAGGTGGCGCCCGAACGGATCGAACAGGGGCTGGAGCAGGCCCTGGCCGGAGACAGCGAGTACCTCGCCGACGCGCCGCTGTCGCCGTTGCGCTACCGTGGCCTGCCCTGGCTCAACGACATGCGTCTGGCCTGGGACAGCCTGAACTACGGCTGGCAACGCTGGGTCCTGGCCTACCAGGGTGAGCAGCAGGGCGCCTTCCTGCAGCGCTGGTTCGGCGGGCTCGATCCGACCCGACTGGGCCTGTTGCTCGGTGCCGCGGCGATATTGTCGGTCGGTCTGCTCGCGCTGTTCCTGCTCAAGCCCTGGCAAGGCCGTGGCGATCTACGCAGCCGCCAACTGCGCCGCTTCGAACGCCTGCTGGAGATGCATGGCCTGCGCCGTTCCCCCGGCGAAGGGCTACGCTCCTACGGCGAGCGCGCCGCCCGCGTCCTGCCGGCGCAGGCGCCAGCCATCGCGGCCTTCGTCGGCGCGTTCGAAGCGCAACGCTATGGACACGGCGGTGCCGATGATCCAGGGTTGCGTCTGCGCGCATTGCGCCGGGCGCTGCCCTGGCGCCTGGTGCGTGCGCCCACGCGGGATGGCCGGGGAGAGGAGAAGGCATGACGGGGTTCATCGATGAACTGCTGGCCGAGGTGATCGGCCAGCAGGTGGCGTTGATGTCGGCGGTCGCCCGCCTGGAGGCGCGCACGGATGGCGAGGCACTGCACGACCTGCGCATCGCCCTGCGCCGTCTGCGCAGCCTGCTGCGGCCGATCCGCGGGGTTCCCGGCGTCGAGGAACTGGAGCATGCCGCCGCCGAGATCGGGCGGCTCAGCGGGCCGATCCGCGACCTGGAGGTGCTGCTGCCGGCGCTCGCCGCCGAAGGGCTGCGGGATGCGCTGGCGGTGCGCCGGCCGGTGCTGGAGTCCGGCTACGTGGCGGTTCTCGCCAGCCAGCCGCTGCACCGCCTGCAGCTTTGCCTGGACGTATGGCCGGCCCTGTTGCGTACGGCCCAGCGGCATGCCGTGCTGGATGGCTTGCACGGCCGGGTGCGCAAGCGCCTGCGCCGGCAATGGAAGACCCTGCGCGCCGAGCTGGCGGACACCACCTACGAGCACTGGCACCCGCTACGGCTGCGGATCAAGCGCGTGCGCTACGGGCTGGAGGCCTATCCGCACGATTGCAGCATTCCCGGCTCGCTGCTGGCGCCGCTCAAGGCGGCCCAGTCGGCGCTGGGCGATTGGCACGACCTCGAACAGTGGCTGTTGCGATGCCAGCGCGAGCCGGATCTGGCGCCCGTGCGCGAGGTCTGGACGGCACGCTTCGAACTGGCCCGGGAGCGTGCCGGACGGGCCCTGTCGAGATTGCAGCAGGCGCTTGCCGGGCACTGACGCCGCCGGTATTCCGATCGGCTTTTTCCCAAGGATCGCCTCGCCTAAGATGGGCCCTCGAATCCCCTCGCGAGGCACACATGAATTTTTCCGAATTGATCCAGGCGGTCCGCCGTGACCCTTCCTCGGTGGTAGTACCGGCCAGTTGGGGCCAGGGCCGCGCCACCTTCGGCGGCCTGGTGGTGGCGCTGGCCTACGAGGCCATGCTTGCGGTGGTCGAGGCGGGGCGTCCGTTGCGCTCCATCGGCGTCAGCTTCGTCGGACCGCTGGCCCCCGAGCAGCCGGCGAGCTTCAGCGCCCGGCTGTTGCGCGAGGGCAAGGCGGTGAGCCAGGTACAGGTCGAGGTCCGTCAGGGCGAGCAGGTGGTGACGCTGGTCCAGGCCAGTTTCGGCGTCGCCCGCGCGTCGGCGGTGGCGGTGGAAGCGTTGCCGGCGGCCGGGATGAAGGGCCCTGAAGAGAGCCAGGAGCTGCCCTATATCCGTAACGTGACCCCGGAGTTCACTCGCTACATCGCCATGCGCTGGGCAGTGGGCGGCCTGCCGTTCTCTTCGAACAAGTCGCGCCAGATGGGCGGCTGGATGCGTTTCCGCGACGAACCCGAGGGAGAGACCATGGAGGTTTCCCACTTGCTGGCGCTGCTCGACTCCTGGCCGCCGGCGCTGTTGCCGCACCTGGGCACCCCGGCGATGGCCAGCTCGCTGACCTGGACCGCCGAGTTCCTCCAGCCGCTGCCGCAGCAGCGCAGCGGCGACTGGTGCCGTTACCTGGCGGAGATCGAGGAGGCGCGCGACGGCTACGGCCACGTGGCGGCGCGGATGTGGAGCGCCGACGGCCAGTTGCTGGCGATCAGCCGGCAGATGGTCACGGTGTTCGGCTGAGGCGCATGTCAGGCGGGCGCGTACTCGGTGCGGTTGCGCCCGCCGCTCTTGGCCTGGTAGAGCGCGCTGTCGGCGCGCACCAGCAGGCTTTCCAGGTCGTCCCCGGCGTCCCTGCGCAGGGCGACGCCGATGCTCACGGTCATTCGCAACGGTTCGCCGTCGGGATTGCTCACCCGTAGCGCCTCGACGCCGGCGCGCAGCCGTTCGGCGACGTCCAGCGCCTGGTCCAGGCTGACCTCCGGAAGCAGCGCGGCGAATTCCTCGCCGCCCAGGCGACCGAGCAGGTCCACCTCGCGCAGGCCCTGGCGCAGGGTCTCGGCGACACGTTGCAGGGCGCGGTCGCCGGTCAGGTGGCCGTGGCTGTCGTTGATGTTCTTGAAATGGTCGATGTCCAGCATCAGCGCCACGCAGGGGTGGCGGAAGCGTTCGGCGGCCTTGAGCATGAGTTCCGCCTGGTGCAGGAACGAGTGGCGGTTGTGCAGGCCGGTCAGGGTATCGGTGCTGGCCAGCAGGCGCAGTTCCTGTTCCATGGCCTTGCGCCGGCTGATGTCGTAGCACCAGATCAGGGTCGCCGGCTCGCCGTCGATTTCCAGGTGGCGCGCGCAGATCACCGCCCAGCAAGGCGTTTCCCCGCATAGCTGGGCTTCCCAGCCATCCACCTGGCCGCGCGCCTCCAGGGCGTTCTGGAGGCGGCTGTATTCGCTGGCGCTGGCGAACAGCCGGGGCAGGTTGAAGTCGTCCTGGGCCTGGCAACCCAGGCGCTTGAGCAGGCGCGGGCTGACGTAATGGATGCTGGCGCCGCAGGCGCTGAGCAGGACCACGTCGCTCGGGCTGGCCTCGAGGATGAAATGCAGCAGCGCCTTGCCTTCGCTGAGCTGGCGGGTGCGCTCGCCGACGCGTTTCTCCAGGGTGGCGTTAAGCTCGATCAGATGCCCGGCCAGTTGCTGCGCGCGCTTGAAGTCAGCGACCAGGCGCAGCACCAGCAGGGCACCGCCGGCACCGATCCCGAGCAGCGCCCAGAACAACGCGTAGAACGCCCGGTGCAGGCGCTTGCGGTCGACGTCCAACTGGTTGGTCAGGGCGATGTTGCTGGCGACGACGATCTGGTGGGTCGGTTCGAGCAAGGGCGGGACCTGCTGGACGATCTCCGCGGCCAGGCGGCGCGCGGCGACGGGATCGCCCCAGGGGGCCTGGTCCGACCAGCGATCGCTGAGCTCGATCAGGCGTTGCAGGGTGGCCTGTACCTCCGGACGCGGTTCGGCGAGATGCCTGAACAACGACTGGCGGCGCAGCGGCGCGATCAGGCTGGCGAGGACTTCGAGACGGATCGCCAGGTCGTCGGCTTGGCCTTCGCCGCTCTCGGTGTGCCGCGCGGCGTCCAGCGTGCGATCCAGTTCGGCGCGCAGCGAGTAGGTCTGCCACAGCTCGTTGTGCAGGTTCGGCTGGGCCAGTTGCTGGGCCTGGCGCACCGCCAGCCACAGCGCAGCCCCGGCGATCAGCGCCATGAGCAGCACCAAGCCGAGCAACAGCCCCATGATCTGGCGTTGCCGGCGCAGCTTTGTCGGATCGAGCAGCGGCACAGTCATGTCCGTTACTTACTCAAGAGTGATGGAGCTGACCTGCCAGACGGTACGGTTGTAGTAGACCTGGTTTCTCAACTCAGGATAGCGGGCCATCGGGTAGATGATGAAAAGCGGTCCGCGTTCGCGGATCGCCATGTAGGCGCCGTTGCGGCGATAGGCGAGGATGGGCTGGTAGCTGTCGAGGTCGCTGTACGGGATGATCGCCGAGTAGTCGTTCAGCGCCAGCACGCGCAGGCGCTTGGGCGGCGCCAGGTCCAGGCGGCGCAGCAACAGGCTGAGGCGCACGCCTTGCCAGCGGGCGTTGGCCTCGCCGGGGAGCTGGGCTTCCAGGGTCTCGCTGGGCAGGGCTTCGAGGTCGGACAGGGTCAGCCGTACGGGAGCGCCGCCGGACCGCTGCAGGGTGACGATCGGACGTCCGCCCAGCGGCACGGGTTCCGCGGCCTGGGCAAGAGGCAGCCCCAGGCAACAGGAAAAGACGATTAATTGACGCATTGACGGCATGTTGTCGGTCCACGACAGGATTCCGTCGATTATATCGGCAGCGTCGCACTAAAACTGAAGGGCTGTGCAAAATCCCGGACGAACTGTCACTTATGCCGTTCGCGCCAGGCCCGCCACCAGGCGCCGCTGAGGACGAAGCGGGGGAAGGTGACGAACTGCTCGACGAGCAGGCGACTGACAGCGTCGCGCCGATCGCTGAATGGCTCGGGTGCCTGTTCCTCCAGCGCGTGTCCCTTGGCCTGGATCGCCAGGCCGGCACCGATGCCGATGACACCGAGTACCACCTGCAGCAGGTCCAGGCCGAACAGGCCGCCGAGCAGCAGGATCGCAGCGACGATGAACAGCGGCACGGCGATCAGGTGCAGGACCAGGTTGGTCGGGTTGCGGTGGTTGGCGGCATAGCCGCGCCATTGCCAGGCGAGCAGGTTGGGATGACGTTTGCCCATGTTCTCGGTACTCCGTGACGGCGACCCGCGGGGCGGGTCGTTGCATGTCGTCGAGTCTAGGCGGGGTGCGGCAGCGCGGCGAATGATTCCTGCCTATCCGGGCGATAGGCAGGTGCGCCTGCGGATCAGAGGCGTAGCTGGCCGATGGCGCGGGTCAGATCGCCCGCCAGGTCGACCAGTTGCTGACTGGTGGCCGCCGACTCGACGGTCTGCTGCACGGTGAGTTCGGTGACGTCGCGGATGCCCACCACCGAACGGGTCATCTCTTCCGCGACCTGGCTCTGCTGTTCGGCGGCGACGGCGATCTGCGTGTTGCTTTCACGCATCTGCGCCACCGCGTTGGCGATCGCCGCCAGCGCCTCGCCGGCGTCGCCGGCCTGGCTGACGCAACCGTCTGCCTTGAGCGAGCTTTCCTGCATGAACTCCACGGCGTCGCGGGTGCCCGACTGCAAGGCGAGGATCATCTGGGTGATCTCGTCGGTGGAGTCCTGCACGCGACGGGCGAGGTTGCGCACCTCATCGGCCACAACGGCGAAGCCGCGGCCCATTTCCCCGGCCCGCGCGGCCTCGATGGCGGCGTTGAGGGCAAGCAGGTTGGTCTGTTCGGCGATGCCGTGGATCACGTTGACCACGCCGCTGATCTTCTGGCTGTCCTCGGCCAGCTTCTGGATCATCTCGGCGGTGTCCTGGACGCCCTGGGACAACCCGGCGATCGACGCGCTGACCCGGCTCACCGCCTGCTGGCCGGCGCCGGCCAGGCGGTCGGCTTCCTGCGACTGGTCACGGGTATCGGCGGCGTGCTGGGCGATATGGAAGACCGTGGTGGACATTTCGTTGATCGCGGTGGCGGTCTGGTCGGTCTCGCTCTGCTGGCCGAGCATGCCCTGGCGTACCTGGCCCATGCTGCGGGCCAGCGCCTGGGCGCCTTCGTCGAGCTTGGTAGCGGCCGCGGCGACGGTGCCGACGATGCGCTGGTAGCCGGCCTGCATGGCGTTGAAGGCGCTGGCCATCTGGCCGACTTCGTCGCGTCCCTGCAGCGGTACGCGAGCGGACAGGTCGCCGCTCTTTTCGACGTGCAGCATCACGTCCTTGAGGGTATGCAGGTGGGTGAGGATGAAGCGGATCAGCAGTTGCGAGGCCGCCAGCAGCGCCAGCATCAGCACCAGCACGGCGACGGCGTAAGCGCCGGCCCGGTCGGCGAAGACCTGCCACAGGTCGCTGGCCGGGGCAAGCACGGCGAAGCGCTGGCCGGAGCCGGTCTGGCCGACCCAGGCGCCGAGCAGCGGGGTATCGCCCTGGCGCGCGCCGGACAACTCGATCCAACCCTGCCCCTTGCCCAGCGCCTGGGCAGCGGTGCCGCCCAGGCTCGCGGCCTGTTCCAGCGGCAGCAGGTTGCTGCGGGCGGGCAGGGCGCTGCCGGCCGGCCAGCTCTGAACCAGCTCGCCCTCGGCGGCGGCGGCGCGCTGGGCGGAAGCGTTGCGCCCGGCGGCTTCCTGCTGCATGGCGAACAACACCAGCAGCAGGGTGGTGAAGAAGGCCACCGCGTTGACGGCCCAGAACTTGTATTTCAGTGGAATGTCGCTGATCCAGGTGCCCATAGGGGGATTTCTTCTTATCGGCAAGCTAATGGCAAGGCGCCATTATCTTGAAAGCTGAGTAAGGGGCAATCGTTGATGCGGGTCAACGAGACCGTTCGTCAGCTTAGCGGCCGATCCGCCGGGAGCTTGAGGGCGATCTCAGTCGATCGTCGGCAGGCCGAAGAACGCCCGCGCCGCGGCGCTGGTGTGAGCGGCCAGGCGCTCCGCGCTCTCGCCGCGATGGCGGGCCACGCAGTCGAGCACCTCGACCAGGTAGGCTGGCTCGTTGCGCCCGTTCTTCGGCTTCGGCCGCAGGCTGCGCGGCAGCAGGTAGGGCGCGTCGCTTTCCAGCATGAGACGGCCGACCGGGATCTCGCTTACCAGATCATGCAGGTGGGTGCCGCGGCGCTCGTCGTTGATCCAGCCGGTGATGCCGATGTGCAGGTCGAGGTCGAGGTAGCCATACAGCGCCCGGCGCTCGCCGGTGAAACAGTGTACGACGGCGGCCGGCAGGCGATCGCGGAAGTCGCGCAGGATCGCCAGCAGGCGCTCGCTGGCGTCGCGTTCGTGGAGGAACACCGGACGCTGTAGCTCGACGGCCAGTGCCAGTTGTTCCTCCAGAGCCTTTTCCTGGGCCGGACGGGGAGAGAAGTCGCGATTGAAGTCGAGACCGCATTCGCCCACCGCGCGTACCCGCTGGTCGTCGAACAGGGCGCGCAGGCCGCGAGCGGTGTCGCCGTTCCAGTGGCTGGCCTCGTGGGGGTGGACGCCGGCGGTGGTAAACAGCCGGCCGCCCTCGTCGAGTTCGCCGCAGAGCTGCAGCGCCTGTTCGCTGTCGGCCAGGCTGGTGCCGGTGATCACCATCTGCACCACCCCGGCGGCGCGCGCGCGGGCGAGCAGTGCTTCACGTTCCAGGGCGAAGCTGGCGTGGGTCAGATTGACGCCGATATCGATGAGTTGCATGGTGCCTTCCTGGAATTCGCAGCGAGGCGGCGCCCCCTCGATCGCGCCGGACCCGCCGGGGGATGGGTGGCAAACCGCTTGTAGAACAATCCGTTATAATCGCAGATCGGGTTCTTCGGCGCCCGGATTATCTACCCAATGCCTCCGTTTGCAGCCGCTGTCGGAGAGGAACTTGCCAAGACTGCCATGCTCTGATTGATCCGGTCCCCCGGAGAGGGACATCGAGCCTGGCCTCTGGAGACCTGGATGACGCGTCTGTTGCTGCTTTCGCTTTGCCTGCTGGTGCTCGCACCCTTGCCGGCGGCTGCGCGCATCACCGGCCAGCCGGACAACTGGCACAAGGAACAGCCGGAGACCCGCGACCTGGCGAGCATCCGCCGCGCTGGCGTGCTCAAGGTGCTGGTCAACCAGAGCCGCAACAGCTCGGGCGAGGTGAAGGGCGAGCCAATCGGCGTCGAGTACCGTCGCCTGCGCGCCTTCGAGCAATACCTCAACAGCCGCTCGCCGTCCGCGCGGAACCTCACCCTCAAGCTCATACCCAAGCCCAAGGACCAGTTGCTTGCCGCCCTGCAGCGTGGCGAAGGCGACCTGGTCGCCCCCGGCGAACTGCTGCCGGCGCACGACGGCCTGCAGGTCAGCCCGAGCGCGCCGGTGCGCGCCGATGTGCCGCTGGTGCTGGTGGCGCGCAAGGGCAACCGGCGCTACACGCGCCTGGAGCAGTTGTCCGGGCGGACCATCCCGCTGCCGGCCGGCAGCGCCGCCGAGGGCGCCATCGAACTGGTCAACCAGCGCCTGGCGCAACGCCGCATGGCACCGATCCGGATCGAAAAGCTGGACGCTTCCCTGGCCGTCGAGGATGTGATGGAAATGGTCCAGGCAGGCATCCTCGGCTTCACCGTGGTCGAGCAGCCCATCGCCGAACGCTGGGCCAAGGTGCTGCCGAAGCTGCGCGTCGACCGCCACCTGGTGCTGGACAATCGCGCCGACATGGCCTGGTACGTGCGCCGCGATGCCAGCACCCTGCGCGCGACCATCGACCGCTTCCTCGCCGACTACCGCGCGCCGGCCGACCAGGACGTGGCTTTCCAGCGCGTCTACCGGCGCGCCTACAAGGTCCGCAACCCCCTCGGCGCGGCGGACCGCAAGCGCCTGGAAGCGGTCCGTCCACTGCTGCAGCGCTACGCGCAGCAGAGCAGCATGGACTGGCTGGCGCTGGCGGCGGTGGCCTACAAGGAGTCGCACCTGAACCCGAAGGCGCGCGGTTCCGGCGGCGCCAGCGGGCTGATGCAGATCACCCCGGCGGCGGCGCGCAGCGTCGGGGTCGGCAATGTGCACGACAAGGACAGCAACGTGCTGGCCGCCAGTCGCTACCTGACCAAGATCCGCAAGCAGTTCTTCTCCAGCAAGCACCTCGACGAACGCGAGCGCCTGGCGTTCACCCTGGCGGCCTACAACATGGGCCCGGAGCGGGTGCAGAACCTGCGCACCCAGGCGCGTCGCCGGGGGCTCGATCCGAATCGCTGGTTCTTCCAGGTAGAGCGGGTGGCTGCGGAAGAGATAGGCATGGGTGTGGTGAGTTATGTCAGCAGCGTCAACAAGTACTACCTTGCATATGAACGCGAACGGGTTCGCCTGGAGCCCGGGGTACGTGCGAAGACGGCGACGGCTCAAAAATAATCTATAAATTCGATATTGATAACGCGTTTTTTACGGTTTTAATATCGAATTATCTTGCCTATAGTGTGCCCATCTTATCCCACACCTGAGGACGCACCATGAATCCACTGATCAAGACCATCCTGTCGACCAACGCCGGTGCCGGCCTGGCCATCCTGCGTATCGTCACCGGTCTTACCCTGATGTCCCACGGTTCGCAAAAGCTCTTCGGCATGTTCGGCGGCGCCGGCCTGAACGGCATGGCGCAGTGGTTCGAATCCATCGGCCTGACCCCTGGCTACCTGCTGGCGACCCTGGCCGGCAGCGCCGAGTTCTTCGGCGGCCTGGCGCTGGTGATCGGCCTGCTGGTGCGTCCGGCGTCGGTGGTGGTGGGCTTCACCATGATCGTGGCGATCTTCAGCGTGCACATCGGCAATGGCTTCTTCATCACCGACAACGGCTATGAATATGCCCTGACCCTGCTGATGATCAGCGTGGCGCTGCTGATCGATGGCGCCGGCAAGTTCTCGCTGGACGGCAAGCTGTCCCGCTGAACCGGGCTGGCGACGAAAAAGGGCGGACACCTTCGGGTGGCCGCCCTTTTTCGTTGCGGCGCGGAGCACAAGGTTTCCGCCTCGCCGGCCACGCCAGGGCTGCACCCCTGAGGGTAGCGTTATCCGCCGAAGCGCCCTTCGCCGCGTTCTTGGCGTTTCCGTGTCGGTCAGCGCTGCTCGGCCTGGCGCATCTGTTCCAGCGCGCCCAGGCGCAAGCGTTCCTGTTCGCTGAAGCGCTCCTCGGCCAGGCGTTCGACCGCCGCGCGGCGGTCGGCTTCGCTCAGCCCGGCATTGCCTTCGATCCGGCTCTTCTCGGCGAAATAGTCGTCCAGCCGGCCCTTCCAGGCCGAGCGTTGCCGATCGAGTTGCTCCAGGCGGGTGGTGGCTTCGGCGCCCACCAGTTGCTGACGCATCTGGCGGATGGCTTCCGGGCCGGCGCCAGCGGCCTGGAGGGCGGCGGTCTGCTGCTGCAGTTCGCTTTGCAGTTGCGGCAGCACGCTTTCCTGCTGGTCTTCCGGCAGGCTGGCGCGCAGGCGGTCGATGGCGGCGGCCTTTTCCTCGGCGCTGAGCTTGCCGTCCTGGCGGATCGCCAGGCGCTCCAGGGTGAACTGGTTGTAGGTTTCCTCGTCGGCGAAGAACGCCACGTGCGCTTCGTTGCTGAAGATCCGCGCGCGCAGGGCTTTCACCGCGGCTTCCCGCTGGCGCAGGGCGTCGAGGTCGGCCAGGCGCGGCAGGTCGCGTTCGAGCAGCACCAGTTCCTTCTTGTAGTCGATGTATTGCTGCATCAGCGCCAACGCCTGGCCGCGCGCCGGCTCCTGGAGTTCGGCGGCGATGTAGGCGCGCAGGCGGTCCAGGCTTTGCTGCAGGGGCTCTTCGCCGACGGCGCTGAGGAAGTAGTCGAACAGGTTGCGGATGTCGCGGGTGATCAGCAGGTTGCCGCTGGCGTCGACGCTGAAACTGCCATCGACGCTGGTGCCCCTGAAGGAGGTTGGCAGCGGCGCGACCTTGGCCGGCATGACCTGGGGGGCCGGCACCGCTTCTCCCGCGGAGGCTGCTGGCGGGGCGTGGTCTGCGCCCGCCTGCGCGCTGGCCGGGGGCGCCGTCTCGGGTGCGGGGGAAGGTTCCAGCCAGACGAACCAGGCCAGGCTGGCGGCGAACGCCAGTGGAATCAGCAGGAGGATTTTCTTCACGCGAGGGGGCTTCCGGGAAAGGGCCGGGGCCGAGGCCCCGGCCGGGGTCCTACAGGCTGGCGTTCTTCAGGCGGTTGGCGTGCTGGCGGTAGACGCTGACCGGGCTGGTCTCGAACAGGCTGGTGAGGCCGAAGACCTGGTTCACCTCGTCCAGGTGGTTCATCCGGTAGTTGTCGCGGATCACCATGCCCAGGTGCGAACTGCAGGTGCCGACCAGGCCGTCGTTGGCGGTGCCGTTCTTGAAGGTCAGCGACGAGGCGCCGAGGAAGGCGTCGCTCGGATCGAGGAAGTTGGTCAGCGGCGAGGAACCGCTCCAGGAGTAATAGCTCACGCCGTTGACCTTGTAGGCGCCTTCGCCGCAGGCCGAGGTGGGGATGCCCTGCGGGTACTTGGCGTTGAAGCGCGCGGCACCCTCGCTGTTCAGCGACTCCAGCGAGCCCAGTGAATTCTGCGTACCGGTGCTGCCGCTGGAAAGGAAGCTGATCAGCGCGCCGAGGCTGTTGACCAGCCCGGAGAGGACTGCCTCGCCGGCCGAACCCGGAGGGATCTGGCGCAGGAAGTCGGCGGTGTCCGAACCCTTGTGCGGGGCGCCGACGCTGGTGGCGGAAGCGATCAGGTCGGGACGTACGGCGGCGACGTAGCGGATGGTCGGCCCGCCGTGGCTGTGGCCGATCAGGTTGACCTTGGGCTGGCCGCTGAGGGCGACGATTTCCTCCACCTGTTGCAGCAACTGCTCGCCGCGGACTTCCGAGGTGTCCAACTGGCTGACTTCGGTGACGTAGACCTGGGCACCGTCACGGCGCAAGGCGCTGGGAATGCCGAACCAGTAGTCGACCCCGAGGATGTTGTCGAAGCCGAGCATGCCGTGGGCCAGCACGATGGGGTATTTGGTCTGGGTGTAGGTGCTGGCCTGGATCAGAGGGCTGGCAGCGAGAGAGGCGAGGCCGATGGCCAGGCCGAGGGGGAGCAGAGACTTCTTCTTCATGTTGTTCTCATCTCAGGTTGATGGGGCCGAGGGGCGCGTCCTGCCAGCCATCGCCCGAATCCTTCCGGGAGAACCGCTTCGCTGTCCCTTGCGCAGGAACCGTGCCAGCTTCGGCTTTTTTCCTCCAGGCCAGGAAATCCGCGGCTTCCTGGCGGCCGGTCATAACCTGCGTGGCAGAGCGGAAGAGGCGGGTTGTTACGGCGCGAAACGCTCGTTTGAATCTTCCCCGCACAACGCCCAGCGACCGAGTGTGCGGTAGCGCACGCCCGCGGCGTCGTTTTGCGAGCAAAACAGGCTGAAATGGTCGACCTGCCATACGAAGGTTGGGGGTGGCGGGATGTCCTCCAGCGGCGCGGCATCGCGAGCCAGGGTCAGATGGGCGCTGAATGGGCGGGTTTCCACGGGCAGCTCCAGTTCGGCAAGGCCTGAGCGCAGGGCGCGGCGCAGGCGCAGGAGGGCGCCGGGCGGTTGGCTGGGGGCCAGCAGCAGGATGCCGTTCCTCCAGCGCAGCAGGCGGTCGAGACACAGGTCGAAGGGCGCGGCTTCGATGGCCGCGGCCATGTCCAGCAGGGCCTCGAGCCGAGCGGACGGGACCTGCCCGAGGAAGGCCAGGGTCAGGTGCAGGTTCGCCGTCGCCACCTGGCGTCCGGGCAGTGGCTGGTCATCGCGCCACCGGCCGATCCGCTCGGCGAGGGGAGGTGGACAGGGCAGGGCGAAGAACAGGCGAAGAGAGCGATCGGGCATGGGCGCCTCCGCGTGTTTCTTGACAGTCTCCATGCGGCTTTTCTAGGATGCGCGTGCGCCGATTTAAACAGCAACTTGCGGGGCGCCCGGCAGCAGCCGAAATACCGCTAAAGCGCTGGCTCGGTGTTGCCTCTCACCGCTGTCCAGCGGGACCGAAGAGGCGGAGACATGACGTCATGACCTGTCCCAGCACGCAATTGCGCCTGGCACCCATCACCACCGGCCTGGTCCGGCGGAACCCGAGGATTCTCCTCAGCGGGCCGCACCAGCCGACCCTCGTCCGTTACCTCGAAGGCTGGCCGAAGCGCTGGAACGGTTCGCGTACCTTCCTTATCCAGTTCGCCCAGGACGGCAAGGACCTGGCGCGCTTCCCCAGCGACGCGTTCGACTTCGCCGTGGTCCAGACCCCCGGGGCGGAAGACCTGGATCTGGTGGTCCGGCAACTGATCCGGGTCGCCCGCCAGGGCCTGATCACCCGCCGTATCCTGCGCTGAGCGCGTGGCCCCTCAGGGCGCCGGTGGATACTCGATCTCGACGACGAACCAGAGCTTTTCCCCGGCCGGGGTGCGCACCAGCACCTCGGCGTCCAGCTCCTTGCCGACCAGTGCGCGGGCGAGCGGCGAGTCGATGCTGATCTGGTTGTTGCGCAGGTCCAGTTCGTCGGGGCCGACGATGCGATAGCGGGCCTGCTCGCCGTCTTCGTCTTCCAGGGTCACCCAGGCGCCGAAGTACACCCGGTTCGGATCCGCCGGCCGCTCGCCGACCACTTTCAGGTTCTCCAGGCGCTTGCGCAGGAAGCGCACGCGGCTGTCGATCTCGCGCAGCATCTTCTTGCCGTAGATGTATTCGGCGTTTTCCGAGCGATCGCCGAGGGCGGCGGCTTCGCTGACCGCCTGGGTCACCTGGGGACGGCGCACGTGCCAGAGTTCATGCAGCTCTGCGCGTAACCGCGCGGCGCCCTCCGGAGTGATCAGCGGGGTGCCGGCGGTGCGCGGTGGACGATAGCGACTCATGGTTCGGGTGGTTCCACAAATGAACGGATGAAAGCCTGCCAGTGTATCCGATCAGCCCTCGCGCAGGACCCGCAGCGGGCTGCTGTTGAGGGCGCGACGGGTACCCAGCAGGCCGGCGCCGCCTACCAGCACGGCGCCTACCAGAGGCAGCGCGAGCAACCAGGGGTGCGCTTGCCACGGCAGGTCGAAGACCAGTCGGTAGAGCAGCAGGCTGACCGCCTCGCAGCCGAGCGCCGCGAGCAGGCCGCTGACTGCGCCGAGCAGGGCGAACTCGACCCGCCGGGTACGTTGCAGCAACTCGCGCTCGGCACCCAGCGCGCGCAGCAGGGCACCCTGGCGCACGCGCTCGTCGAGGGTCGCCTGGAGACCGGCGAAGAGCACCACGAAGCCCGCCGCGAGAACGAACACCAGCACGTACTCCACGGCCAGGGTGACCTGGTCGAGGATGCTCCGCAGCTGGCTCAGCAGGGCGTCTACCGGCAGCAGGGTGACGGTGGGGAAGGCGCGGGCCAGTTCGATCAGGTCGCGTTCCTGGCTGGCCGGCAGGTAGAAGCTGGTCAGGTAGGTCACCGGCAGGTCGGTCAGGGTGCCGGGCTGGAAGACCATGAAGAAGTTCGGCTGGAAATTGTCCCACTTCACCTTGCGCAGGCTCTGGACCTGGACCTCGCGATTCTGCCCGGCGACGCTGAAGGTGAGCCGGTCGCCGACCTGGATACGCAGGTTGGCGGCCAGCTTCTCTTCCACCGACACGCCCGGCAGGGCCCCCGGCTGCGGCGCGCTCCACCAGCGTCCGGCGGTGAGCTGGTTGCCGGAGGGCAGTCGCTCCGACCAGGTCAGGCCGAGGTCGCGCTGCAGGGCACGCTCGCTGCGCACGTCTTCGTCGAGCGCCTGGACCGGCTTGCCGTTCACCGCTACCAGGCGCCCGGGAACCATGGGGAACAGCGGCTCGGCGCCGGGGGAGAGCTTTTGCACGCGACGTTCGAAGGCGTCCTTTTCCGTCGGCAGGATGTTCAGGGCGAAATGGTTGGGGGCGTCCGGCGGCAACTGGGCCTGCCAGGTATCCAGCAGTTCGCCGCGAAGCAGGGCGATCAGGGCCATGGCCAGCAGGATCAGGCCGAAGGCCAGGCTCTGTCCGGCGGCGGCCAGCGGGTGCCGCAACAACTGGCCGAGTCCCAGCCGCCATGACAGGCTGGCACGCGCCAGTGCCCGGCGCAGGCCGTTCAGGCCGAGCAGCAGGAGGGCGCCGAGCACCAGCGTGGCGACCAGGCCGCCGCCGAGCAGGGCGAGGGTCAGCTTCAGGTCGAGACTCAACCGCCACATGATCAGGCCCAGGGCGAGCAGGGCGCAGGCGTAGGCCATCCAGGTGCGCATCGGCACCGGCAGCAGGTCGCTGCGCAGGACCCGCAACGGCGGTACCCGGCCCAGGGCTGCCAGCGGCGGCAGGGCGAAGCCGGCCAGCGCTACCAGGCCGGTGGCGATCCCGGCGAAGGCGGGGAACAGGCCGCCGGCCGGTACGTCCGGCGGCAGCAGCGTGGCGAGCAGGCGGAACAGGCCGAGCTGCGCCAACCAGCCGAGCAGGGCGCCGATGGCGCTGGCGAGCAGGCCCAGCAGCAACAGTTGCAGCGCGTAGAGGAGCAGGGTTTCGCTGCGCGACAGACCGAGGCAGCGCAGCAGTGCGCTGGCGTCGTAGCGCCGTGCAGCGAAACGGGCGGCGGACAGCGCCACGGCGACGCCGGCGAGCAGCACCGCGGCCAGGCTGGCCAGGTTCAGGTAGCGCTCGGCGCGGCCGAGGGCATCGCCCACCTGGCGGTTGCCGTCGCGGGCATCCTGCAGGCGCTGGTTGGCGGCGAGGCTGCCCTTGACCTGCTGGCGATAGGCCTGGAGGGCTTCCGGCGGGCCTTCCCACAGATCGCGGTAGCGCACCCGGCTGCCCGGCTGGACCACCCCGGTGGCATCGAGGTCGGCCAGGCTCATCATGGCGCGGGGCGTCAGGCTGTAGAAGTCGCCGGCGCGGTCCGGCTCGTAGGTAAGGATGCGCGCGATGCGCAGCGGCTTGCGGCCGATCTCGATGCTGTCGCCGACCTTCAGGTCGAGGCTGACCAGCAGGCGCGATTCGACCCATACCTCGCCCGCCTGCGGACGACCGCCGGCCTGCTCGGCGGCGAACGGCGCGGCAGCGCTCTTGAGCTGCCCGCGCAGGGGGTAGCGGTCGCCGACCGCCTTGATGCTGCTGAGCTGGATGCCCTGGTCGGTGGCGATCACGCTGGAAAACTCGACGCTGTCGGCGTGGCGCAGGCCCAGACGGGTGCCGCGTTCGATCTGTTCGGCGCTTGCCGGCTGGGTACCGTTGAGCACCAGGTCGGCGCCGAGGAACTCGGCGGCGCGGGTGAGCATGGCGCCGTTCAGGCGGGCGCTGAAATAGCCGATGGCGGTGCTCGAGGCGACCGCGATCAGCAGGGCGAAGAACAGCACGCGCAGCTCGCCGCTGCGCGACTCGCGGAACAATTGGCGACCGGCGAGGCTCAGCAGGCGGGAGAGGGGCACCGGCTTCATCAGGGTTCGACCCGGTCGATCAGGCGTCCGCTTTCCAGACGGATCAGGCGCCGGCAGCGATGCGCCAGACGCTCGTCGTGGGTAACCAGGACCAGGGTGGTACCGCGTTCGCGGTTGAGTTCGAAGAGCAGGTCGCTGATCCGCTCGCCGGTGGCGCTGTCGAGGTTGCCGGTGGGTTCGTCGGCGAACAGCACGTCCGGCTCCGCCGCGAAGGCACGGGCAATGGCGACCCGCTGCTGCTCGCCGCCGGAGAGCTGGCGCGGATAGTGGCCCAGGCGTTGGCCGAGGCCGACTCGCTCGAGCAGTTCTCTGGCGCGCTGGCGAGCGTCGGCGCGGCCTTCCAGCTCCAGGGGCAGCATCACGTTCTCCAGCGCATCGAGGCTGTCGAGCAACTGGAACGACTGGAACACGAAGCCTACATGGGCCGCGCGGACGCGCGCACGCTGGTCCTCGTCGAGGTCGCCGAGGGCGTGCCCGGCGAGACGGACCTCGCCGCCGCTGGGCTGGTCGAGCCCGGCGAGCAGGCCGAGCAGGGTCGACTTGCCGGAGCCGGAACTGCCGACGATCGCCAGGCTGTCGCCGCGGGCGAGGTCGAGGGAGAGGTCGTGGAGGATGGTCAACTTGCCTTCCGCGCTACCGACAACCTTGCTAAGGTTCTGCGCGTTGAGAATGCTGGCGCTCATGGAGGTTCCGATGCGTGCATTGCTGTTGAGCGGCTGCCTGGCCCTGGTCCTGCTGACCCAGCAGGCCGCGGCGCAGACGCTGTTGGTCGTGGGCGATAGTATCAGCGCCGCTTTGGGACTGGATACCAGCCAGGGCTGGGTCGCCCTGTTGCAGAAGCGCCTCGCCGACGAAGGTTACGACTACCGGGTGGTGAACGCCTCGATCAGCGGCGACACCTCCGCGGGCGGCCTGGCGCGCCTGCCGGCGCTGCTTGCCGAGGAGAAGCCGGCGCTGGTGGTGATCGAGCTGGGAGGCAACGACGGGCTGCGCGGAATGGCGCCGGCGCAATTGCAACAGAATCTTGCCAGCATGGCGCAAAAGGCCCGGGCGGAAGGGGCGAAGGTGCTGCTGCTGGGTATCCAGTTGCCGCCGAACTACGGCCCGCGCTACATCGAGGCCTTTTCCAAGGTCTACGGCGCGGTCGCGGCGCAGGAAAAGACCGCCCTGGTGCCGTTTTTCCTCGAAGGGGTCGGCGGGGTCCAGGGGATGATGCAGGCGGATGGCATCCATCCGGCGCTCGCCGCCCAGCCGAGGCTCCTGGAAAATGTCTGGCCGACGCTGAAACCGCTGCTTTGAGACTTCCCCGGGAAACCGCTTTCGGCTAAGGTTGCGCACCCCTCAGGAGCCCCCCATGCCGCGTCCCGCCTGGACCCTCTACGCCTATCAACTGATCGAGCCCGACGATCAGCTGGACCTGTTCGCCTGTCGCGAGGTCCGGGTGCATGTGGTGGCGCGTCAGCTGGAGCTGGATACCCCGGCGGACCGCACGCTTTGCGGCAAGCTGCTGCCGGCCCAGCCGCGCTGGCAGCCGCTGGAACGGGCGCGTCTGCGCGACCGGCTGCTGTGTCCCGATTGCCGGAAACAACTGGAGGCGGAAAAGCGCGGGGAGCGCCTGTCCTGGTTGGTCTGAGCCCTCCCGGTGAAACCTGGCGGGGTGTTACACTGTCTTTCCTACTCCTTCATCGCACTCGCCAAGGATTCTCCGGAATGTTGTCGCGCGTACCCGTTGTCTCACTGTCTTTCGCCGCGCTGCTTTCGGCCGGCTCCGCATCGGCCCTGGAACTGCAGCTCCCGCCTCCGGGCGAGGACGTCGTCGGCCAGGTCCAGGTGATCAAGGCCAAGTACGAGGACACGTTCGCCGACCTCGGCGAGCAGTACAACCTGGGCTACAGCGAAATGGTCGCCGCCAACCCGGGCGTCGATCCCTGGCTGCCGGGCGTCGGCACCGAGGTGATCATCCCGACCCGCTTCGTGCTGCCGCCTGGCCCGCGCGAAGGCGTGGTGATCAACCTGGCCGAGTACCGCCTGTACTACTACCCGAAAGGGCAGAACGTGGTGCACACCTATCCGCTGGGCATCGGCCGCGAGGGCTGGGGTTCGCCGATCGCGAACACCCGCATCACTGCCAAGACCAAGGACCCGGCCTGGTATCCGCCGGCCTCGATCCGCGCCGAGCACGCCGCCGATGGCGATCCGCTGCCGACCGTGGTGCCGCCGGGCCCGGACAATCCGCTGGGGCCGTACAAGCTGACCCTGGGCGTGCCGGGCTACCTGATCCATGGTTCGAACAAGAAGTTCGGCATCGGCACCCGCACCAGCCATGGCTGCTTCCGCATGTACAACGCCGACGTGACCCACCTGTTCTCGATGATCAGCGTCGGCACCAGCGTGCGTATCATCAACGAGCCCTACAAGTTCGGCGTGAGCAACGGCAAGGTCTACCTGGAGGCGCATACGCCGCTGAACGACCATGGCGACCCGTCGGTGGTGGACAAGCACACCGCGGTGATCAACACCCTGCTCAAGCGCGACGACCTGGCCAAGCGTATCCAGTTGAACTGGGACGTGGTCCGCGAAGTGGTGGCCTCGGAGGGTGGCGTGCCGGTGGAAATCGCCCAGGAATCGGCGCCGGCGATGACCGCGACGGTGGATAGCGATCCTACCCAGCTTACGCCCTGACGGAGAGCGTCGAGGCAGAGGCCCGCGTACCCGCAAGGGACGCGGGTTTTTTCATGCCCGGCGAAACGCAGGCATAAAAAAACCGGCCCCGAGGGACCGGTTTTCAACAGGTCGTGAGACCTATTACTTGCGGCTGGCTTTTTCCAGCATGCGCAGGGCACGCTCGTTAGCCTCGTCAGCGGTCTGCTGAGCTTTCTGAGCAGCGCCCAGAGCTTCGTCAGCCTTGCGATAGGCTTCGTCAGCGCGAGCCTGAGCACGAGCAGCTGCGTCTTCGGTAGCGGTCAGACGAGCTTCGGTTTCTTTGGAGTGGCTGCTGCAACCGGTGGCCAGAACAGCAGCCAGAGCCAGAGCAGAGAATTTCAGAACGTTGTTCATCGTGTTCCCCTTAAGGTGGACATTTCCATAACAGCAATCTCCCCAGCCGGGGAAATTAGCCGGCTACATACTACCCATTACTTGTAGTAAGTAAACTGACCAAGCGCAAGCCGAGCAACTTTTTTTTTAGTCCCCCCGACTTTAGCAGTAGTTGGAGTGTCGTTTGTTCAAAAAATATCCAGCGTGCGGCGCAAGTAAGCAATTTCCCGGACCTTGGGTAGAGTTGCTGCAAGAGGCGGGGGATGAGGGCTGCCGGGTTGTCGAGAATGTTCCGCCGGAGTGGCTGGCGCTTATCGACTTGGCGGGGAGTGGCAAGTAACAACTAAGTTGCCAGCATGTTGCCGGAAATGCCGTAAGTATTGGTGCGGAAATGAAAAAGGCCCGGTTAACTTGATTAGCCGGGCCTTCTTGCGATCTGGCGGTGAGGGAGGGATTCGAACCCTCGATACGGTTTCCCGTATACACACTTTCCAGGCGTGCTCCTTCAACCACTCGGACACCTCACCAGGTTCTCGACAGCGCCGTGTCTGTCGAGGCGCGCAATTTACTCGAACATTTCCCGCTTGGCAAATATTTTTTTAACTTTTTCATCGGCTTAGGTCGTCGGAGGAAAGTCCGCGGGGTGCCTTGGTAGACTGCCGGGCACGAAGAGGAGAGGCGGATGGCGAGCTGGGAGATTTTCTGTAGCGTGGTCGACAACTATGGCGACATCGGCGTCACCTGGCGCCTGGCTCGCCAACTGGCCGCCGAGCACGGTCAGGCCGTGCGCCTGTGGGTGGACGAGCCGCAGGCCTTCGCCCGGATCTGTCCGCGGGCGGACCCGGCGGCGCACGTGCAGAGCCTGGATGGGGTCGAAGTGCGTGCCTGGGGCCGGCCGTGGGCACCGGTGGCGGCCGCCGACGTGGTGATCGAGGCCTTCGCCTGCGAACTGCCGGAGGCGCACCGGCAGGCCATGCGCGAGCGCGAGCGGCCGTCCCTGTGGCTGAACCTGGAGTACCTGAGTGCCGAGGAATGGATCGGCAGTTGCCACGCATTGCCGTCGCTGCAGGCGTGCGGGCTTTCCAAGTACTTCTTCTTTCCCGGGTTCCGCGAGCCCAGTGGCGGCCTGTTGCGCGAGGCCGGCCTGCTGGAACGTCGGCGCCGTTTCCAGGCCTCTGCCTCGGCGCAGGATGAGTTTCTCGCCTCCCTCGGCGTGCGGCGGAAGGTTGGCGAGCGACTGATTTCGCTGTTTGCCTACGAAAACCCGGCGCTGTCTGGCTGGCTGGAACAACTGCGCGACGCCCGCCAGCCGAGCCTGCTGCTGGTGCCGGAGGGGCGGGTGCTGGCGGATGTCGCCGATTGGCTGCGGGTGGCTACCCTGGCCGTCGGGGACGTCCATGTGCGCGACGCGTTGCGGGTCCAGGTGCTGCCGTTCATGGCGCAGGACGACTACGATCGCCTGTTGTGGTGCTGCGACCTGAACGCGGTGCGCGGCGAGGACTCCTTCGTTCGCGCGCAGTGGGCGGGACGGCCGCTGCTCTGGCACATCTATAGACAGGAAGAGGAGGCGCACCTGGCGAAGCTCGAGGCATTCCTCGAACTCTATTGCGCCGGCCTGCCCGCCGACCTGGCGGAAAACCTGCGCACCTTCTGGCTGGCGTGGAACGCCGGCGGTGGACTTGCCGGGGCCTGGGAGGGGCTGGAGAGGCAACTGCCCGAGTGGCGTAGGGAAGCGCAGCGCTGGGCCGACGAACAGGGCATGCGTCCGGATCTTGCGGCAAGGCTGGTGCAATTTTACGCAGATTGGCTATGATACGCGGCCTGATTTTTTGTCTTTCATCCATCGGATATTCGTATGAAAACCGCTCAAGAGTTCCGCGCCGGCCAGGTTGCCAACATCAATGGCGCTCCCTGGGTCATCCAGAAGGCCGAGTTCAACAAGTCCGGCCGTAACGCTGCCGTCGTCAAGATGAAGCTGAAGAACCTGCTGACCGGCGCCGGTACCGAGACCGTGTTCAAGGCCGACGACAAGCTGGAGCCGATCATCCTCGATCGCAAGGAAGTGACCTACTCCTACTTCGCCGACCCGCTGTACGTCTTCATGGACAGCGAGTTCAACCAGTACGAGATCGAGAAAGACGATCTGGAAGGCGTGCTGACCTTCATCGAAGACGGCATGACCGACATCTGCGAAGCCGTGTTCTACAACGACAAGGTGATCTCGGTAGAGCTGCCGACCACCATCGTTCGCCAGATCGCCTACACCGAGCCGGCCGTCCGCGGCGACACCTCGGGCAAGGTGATGAAGACCGCGCGCCTGAACAACGGCGCCGAGCTGCAGGTTTCCGCGTTCTGCGAAATCGGCGACTCGATCGAGATCGATACCCGCACCGGCGAGTACAAGTCCCGCGTCAAGGCCTGATCCTTTCGCGCGACGAGAAAAAGCCCGGCGAATGCCGGGCTTTTTCGTTTCCGCTGTCCGCCGCCGCGGCGCGGAGAGTCAGAAGCTTCAGACCGACACGTTCAGGCGTACGTCGATATTGCCGCGGGTAGCGTTGGAGTAGGGGCAGACCTGGTGGGCGGCGGCTACCAGCGCTTCGGCGGCTTCGCGCTCCAGGCCCGGCAGGCTGATGTGCAGTTCGACCTCCAGGCCGAAGCCGCCGGGGATCTGGCCGATGCCGACCTTGCCGGTTATCGAGGCGTCGGCGGGAAGGGTCTGCTTGCGCTGGCCGGCAACGAACTTCAGGGCCCCGATGAAGCAGGCCGAGTAGCCGGCGGCGAACAGTTGTTCCGGGTTGGTGGCCGCGCCGCCCTGGCCGCCCAGTTCGCGCGGAGTGCTGAGTTTCACGTCGAGCACGCCGTCCGAGGATACCGCACGGCCGTCACGGCCTCCGGTGGCGGTTGCGCTTGCGGTGTAGAGAGCCTTGATGGTTTGCATGAGGGTCACCTGTCTAGATTGTTCGTTAATTTCTTGCGCGCTAAGTAAGTGCGTGAAATGAAATTTATCGTCATGTTATTTGGTTCGCAAGATAAATCGTTGGAAGATTTGGCGATAAAAACCAGACAGGTAGGTATAAGCCCCTCAGTCCGGTGCTTGCAGGTTGCCGCGCAGGGCCAGCAGCTCATCCTTGAGGGCGACCAGCTGTGGCAAGTCGAGGCCGGTACTCTCCAGGATGCAGGCGGGAATGCTCTCGGCCTGTCGCTGCAGGGCGCGGCCCTTGTCGGTCAGGCGCAGCAGGACTACGCGTTCGTCTTCGCTGCTGCGAGTGCGGGTAATCAGACCTTCGCCCTCCAGGCGCTTGAGCAGAGGCGTGAGCGATCCCGGGTCGGTAAGCATGCGTGCGCTGATTTCGCCCACGGTCAGGCCGTCGCGTTCCCATAGCACCAGCATGGCGATGTACTGCGGATAGGTGAGGCCGAGCGCTTGCAGCAGGGGCTTGTAGACCTTGGTCATCTGCAGCGAGGTGGAATACAGGGCGAAGCACAGCTGGTTGTCCAGCTTGAGCTGCTCGCAAGGGGTGGTGGGCAGTCGGGACATGGCTGTCTTCCAAGTAAGTAGGGCGCTGTGCATGAATTTAGCGTAGTGGCTATTGGCTTTCCAGGTTTCCCGCCGGGTGGTGTCTTCAGCGCTCGCCGAGACGCTGCTGCAGGGCTTGGTCCCAGGGTGGCGGAAAGCCGAAGCGCTCGCGGAGGAAAGCCAGCAGCAGGCGGGTTCGCGAACTGGCTTCGCGTTCCAGGCGCAGGGCATAGATGCAGGTGGGCTCGGCGGCGGGCAAGCCCTCGTCGCAGAACAGCGCCTGCAGTTCGCCGCGCAGCAAGTACTCGCTGCACAGCCAGGTCGGCAGGTGGGCGATGCCGAGGCCGGCCAGCGCCGCGTCGACCATCGCTTCGGCGTTATTGGTGGCCAGCCGCGCCCGTTTCGGCCGCAGGTGCTGGAGCTTGCCGTCGTGCTGGAAGCGCCAGGCATAGGGTGGCGACAGGTTGTCCCAATCGATGCCGGCATGCTCCGGCAGTTCGCCGGGGGATGCGGGAACGCCATGTTCGCGCAGGTACTCCGGGCTGGCGCAGACGACCCGCACCATCGGCGCCAGCGAAGTGGCCACCAGGCGGCTGTCGGGCAGCGGGCCGGCGCGCAACACCAGGTCGACCTCGCCGAGATGTTCGCCCTGCAGGTCGATGAAGCTGCCGATCAGGCGCAATTGCACGTCCAGCCCGGGGTTGGCCTTGAGGAAGTCGGCGATCGCCGGGGCCAGGTGGCGGCGGCCGAAGGGCACCGGCGCATCGATACGGATCAGGCCCTGCGGCGCGGTGCTCAGGGACACCGCTTCGGCGCGGGCCAGGCGCAGTTCGGTGACGATCCGCCGGGCGCGGTCGGCGAAGGCCAGGCCGGCCGGCGTGGCGCGGACCGCATGGGTGGTGCGCACCAGCAGGGTGCTGCCGACGGCGCGCTCCAGGGCGTCCATCCGGCGCGCTACGGCGGACGGGGTGAGCGGGTGCTTGCGGGCAGCGGCGGAGAAGCTGCCGCCATCGAGGACATCGAGGTAGAGAACGAACTGTTCGCTGAGGGTATCGGGCAACATGCTCATGCCTTTGCGTGATTGGCATAGCCATTGTGCTTTCTTGTGCGTTTCCCATCCAGCCACGCTTGCCTAGCATGGAGGCGTCGAAAGAGGGGCTGACATGCTGGATGTATTTCTCGATTTCCTGCTGGGGATGGTGCTCGGTTGCCTGGGCGGTCTGTTCGGGATAGGCGGCGGCCTGCTGGCGATCCCGGCGCTGGGGGTGATCTTCGGCCTCGACCAGCAATTGGCGCAGGGTACCGCGCTGGTGATGGTGGTACCGAACGTGGTGCTGGCGTTGTGGCGCTACCACCAGCGCAACCGCATCGATCCGCGCCAGGCCGGAGTCCTTGCCCTGACCGGCCTGCTTTGCGCGTTCCTGGCGTCCAGCGTGGCCGCGCGGATCGATGCGGCGCGGATGCGCGAAGCGTTCGTGATCTTCCTCCTGGCGCTGGCCGGCTACATGTTCTGGCGCCTGTTCCGGCGCCCGCCGCAGGGCGGCGCGACGCCGCGCTACGGTTTGCCCTGGATGGGCGTGCTGGGCCTTGGCGCAGGTTCGCTCGGCGGGCTTTTCGGGGTGGGCGGCGGGGTGCTGGCGACACCGGTGCTGACTTCGGTGTTCGGCCTCGCCCAGGTCGTCGCACAGGGCCTCGCGCTGGCCCTGGCCGCACCGAGCACGGCGGTGGCGCTGGGGACCTACGCCATGCACGGTCATGTCGACTGGCGGATGGGGATCCCCCTGGCGCTGGGCGGCCTGCTGAGCATTTCCTGGGGCGTGAGGCTGGCCCACGCCTTGCCCGAGCGCAGCCTGCGCATGGCCTTCTGTGCCTTCCTCGCGTTGTGCGCGGTGCTCCTGCTGGTGCGCGGTTGAGTCAGAGACGGAAGCCCTCGCCGATGTATTCGGCGAGCTTCTCGGTGACCGGCGACTGGCTGTGCGGGTTGCGCATCAGCATGATGCTGGCCGAGGGCAGGGCGGGCAGGCCCTCGCTCTCGTCGAGGATGCGCAGGTTGCCGGTGAGCAGGCTACGCAGTTGCACGGTCACGGCGAGGCCGGCGCTGACCACCGCGAACAGCGCCGACAGGCTGGGGCTGCTGTAGGCGATGCGGTAGTCCAGTTCCGCCGCCTCCAGGGCGTTGCAGGCCCAGGCCCGGCAAAAGCAGGTGGTGTTGAACATGGCCAGCGGGATCGGCCGCTGGTCGTGGGGGCAGAAGCCCTCGGCGGCCATCCAGACGAAGGGCTCCTGGCGCAGCAACTGGCCGATCTCGGTGCCCGGCTCACGGGTGACGATGGACAGGTCGAGGTCGTTGCGCGCCAGCAGGTTGAGCGAGGTGTCGCAATGCACCTCGACCTGCACCAGCGGATAGGCTTCGGCGAAGCGCGACAGGATCGCCGGGAGGAAGCGCATCACGTAGTCGTCCGGGGTGCCGATGCGCACCGAGCCGACCATGTGCGGGCGGCGCAGGGTGTTGAACACCTCGCCGTGCAGCTTGAGGATCCGCCGGGCATAGCCGAGCAGCACCTGGCCTTCGGCGGTGAGGCGGGTCTGCCTTCCGTCGCGCTCGAACAGCGAGCGCTGCAGGACGTCCTCCTCTAGCCGCTTCATCTGCATGCTGACCGCCGACTGGGTGCGATTCAGCGCCTCCGCGGCGCGGGTGAAACCACCGTGCTCGGCGATGGCGACGAAGGTGCGGAGCAATTCCGTATCGATGCCGGGCTGGTAGCTCATTCATCAATCTCCAAGATGCATTGCATAAGAATGATTCGTTGGATTGATCCTATGCCTGGCGGGAGACTGTGCCTATCCCGAACGGAGGGCAAGACGATGAAAGGTCAACAGGATTATTTCGGCAGTCACTGCCACGCTGCATCCCATCCCGCCTCGACCGCTGCGCCGTCGTTGTGGCGTCGCTGGCGGCGCTGGTTGCAGTTGGCCCGCGAGCGCCGGGAACTGCTGAGGATGAGCGACGAAGCGCTGAAGGACCTCGGCCTGAGTCGGGCGGATATCTTCCAAGAGGGCGAGCGGCATTTCTGGGACGACCCGCTGCGTCGGCATTGAGCGAACCGCAGCGGCGCGCCGGGCTGGCGCGGCGGCGGGGGCACGATAGACTCGCAGTCTCCTTCATCGACTGGGGCGCTCCATGAGTCTTTCGCTTTCCCTCGCCGAAGCCCGCCGCCTGGCCCTGGCCGCGCAGGGCTTCGACGGCCGGCGGACGCGCCGCAGCGTGCAGCGGCGGCATCTGCGCGAAATGCTCGCGCGCCTCGGCCTGCTACAGATCGATTCGGTGAATGCGCTGGTGCGCTCGCACTACCTGCCGCTGTTTTCCCGCCTCGGTCCCTACTCCATGACGCTGCTCGACGAGGCAGCCTGGAGTGTCGGCCGTCACCGCCAGTTGTTCGAATACTGGGGGCACGAGGCCTCGCTGCTGCCGCTGGAGCACTACCCGCTGATGCGCTGGCGGATGCGCCAGGCCGCCGACGGCCAGGGCATCTACCAGCAACTGGCACGTTTCGGCCGGGAACAGCAGCCACTGATCCGCCAGGTGTTGCAGGCGGTGCGCGAGCAAGGCGCGCTGGGTGCCGGCAGCCTGAGCACGCGGCAGGAGCGGGCCGGTCCCTGGTGGGACTGGAGCGCGGAAAAGCATGCGCTGGAATGGCTGTTCGCCGCCGGTGAGCTGACGGTGGCCGGACGGCGCGGTTTCGAGCGGCTCTATGATCTGCCGGAGCGAGTGTTTCCCGCGGAATTGCTGGCGCGTCCCGAGCTTTCGGAGGCACAGGCCCAGCGCGAGCTGTTGCGGATGGCGGCGAGCGCCCTGGGCGTGGCCACCGAAAAGGACCTGCGCGACTACTATCGGCTGAGCCCGGCGCAGAGCCGCGCGCGCCTCGCCGAACTGGTGGAGGCTGGCGAGCTGCTGCCGGTCCGGGTCGAGGGCTGGAGCCAGCCGGCCTACTGCCCCGGCGAACCGCAGGTGCCGAGGCGGCTAGGCGCCAGTGCCTTGCTCTCGCCCTTCGACTCGTTGGTCTGGGAGCGGGCGCGGGCCGAGCGCCTGTTCGATTTCCGCTATCGTCTGGAGATCTACACGCCGAAGGAAAAACGCGTGTACGGCTACTACGTGCTGCCATTCCTGTACAACGGCCGTCTGGTCGGCCGCGTCGACCTCCGCGCCGAGCGGGCGCGGGAGCGCCTGGCGGTGCATGCGCTGCATGCCGAGGCGAACGGCATGGACGATGCCGCCCTGCACGATCTGGCCGAGCAGTTGCGCAGCATGGCCGCCTGGCTGGGCCTGGCGACGGTGGCGATCGAGGGGCGCGGGGAGTTGGCGGTGCGCTTGCGCGGGGTGCTGCTCTAGCGAACGCTCCCGCCGGGCGGCGGGAGCGGCCGCGGCGCGCTCAGCGGCGTACCTGCTTCAGGGTTTCGGCGATCAGGAAGGCCAGCTCCAGCGACTGGTCGGCGTTCAGCCGCGGGTCGCAGTGGGTGTGGTAGCGGTCGCTGAGGCCGTCTTCGGTGATCGGTCGCGAACCGCCGATGCATTCGGTGACGTTCTGCCCGGTCATCTCGATGTGGATGCCGCCGGCGTAGCTGCCTTCGGCCTGGTGCACCTCGAAGAACTGGCGGACTTCGGCGAGCACGCGGGCGAAGTCGCGGGTCTTGTAGCCGCTGGAGGCCTTGATGGTATTGCCGTGCATCGGGTCGGAACTCCACAGCACCTGGCGGCCCTCGCGCTGGATGGCCTGGATCAGGCGCGGCAGGTGGTCGCCGACCTTGTCGGCACCCATCCGCACGATCAGGTTGAGGCGGCCCGGATCGTTGTCCGGGTTGAGAATATCGATCAGGCGGATCAGCTCCTCGCTGTCCATGCTCGGTCCGACCTTGACCCCGATCGGATTGCCTACGCCGCGCAGCATCTCGACATGAGCGCCGTCGAGCTGGCGGGTGCGGTCGCCGATCCAGAGCATGTGCGCCGAGCAGTCGTACCACTCGCCGGTCAGGCTGTCGCGGCGGGTCAGGGCTTCCTCGTAGTTCAGCAGGAGCGCTTCGTGGGCGGTGAAGAAGCTGGTTTCGCGGAGCTGCGGCGCGCTGTCCAGGCCGCAGGCGCGCATGAAGGCGAGGGTCTCGTCGATGCGGTCGGCGAGTTGCTGGTAGCGCTCGGCCAGCGCCGAGTTGGCGATGAAGTCGAGGTTCCAGCGGTGCACCTGGTGCAGGTCGGCGAAGCCGCCCTGGGCGAAGGCGCGCAACAGGTTGAGGCTGGCGGTGGACTGGTGGTAGGCCTGCAACAGGCGCTCCGGGTCCGGCACGCGGCTCTTCTCGTCGAAGCCGATGCCGTTGACTATGTCGCCGCGATAGGCAGGCAGGGTCACGCCGTTCTGCGTTTCGTCGCCGGAGGAGCGCGGCTTGGCGAACTGGCCGGCCATGCGCCCGACCTTCACTACCGGGCAGCCGGCGGCGAAGGTCATTACCACCGCCATCTGCAACAGTACCTTGAAGGTATCGCGGATCTTCGCCGCGGAAAATTCGGCGAAGCTTTCCGCGCAATCCCCGCCCTGGAGCAAGAAGGCGCGTCCGGCGGTGACTTCGGCGAACTGCCGGCGCAGCTCGCGAGCCTCGCCGGCGAAGACCAGCGGCGGGTATCCGGCGAGGGTCTGCTCGACCCTGGCCAGGTGCGCGGCATCGGGGTACTCGGGTTGTTGCTGGATCGGCTTGGCCCTCCAGCTCTCGGGGCTCCAGGACTGGCTCATCTACGACTCTTGGCAATGCTCGGGAAAGCGGATTGCGGCATGGTAGAGCAGCTCGCCGCAGCGCCGCCAGCGATCGTTGCAATAGCGGAAATCCATCGTCGGGCCGGCTTTGCTATGCTGCGGTGCTTTTGCCGGAGCGCCTGGCGATAGCCGGCGAAGCGGCGGGGGGAGGTGAGTGGTGAGCGAAGAACGTCTGCTGGTCGAGGAGCGCGACGAATACGGGGTCATCCGGGTCATCGAGTCCGGCGACTATCGCTTCCTCGAGTTCGGCGACGGTGTCGAGCAGAGCTGCGTGTTCATGCCCGATCCGGCCTGGCTGGAATACGACTACACCCGCGCCATGCTGCTCGGCGGGCTCTGCCATTCGCAACCGCGTCGCGCGTTGTTCCTCGGTTTCGGCGCCGGTAGCCTGACCCAGGCCTGCCTGCGTCACCTGCCGCTGGAGGAGGCCGAGGCCATCGAGCTGCGCCCGGCGATTCCGCGCCTGGCCCGTGAGCATCTGGGGCTGCGCGACGACCCGCGCCTGCGATTGCGCATCGGCGACGCACTGGAGAGCCTGGGCGAATGCGCGGAGGCCGACCTGATCTTCCTCGACCTCTATACCGATACCGGCCCGTCGGCCGCGCACCTGGCCTGGAATTTCCTCGGCGCCTGCCAGGAGCGCCTCGCCGAGGATGGCTGGCTGGTGATCAACCAGTGGAGCGGCACCGATGGCAAGCCGCTGGGCGCGCCGCTGCTGCGCGGGCGCTATCACCATCATTACTGGGAGTGTCCGGTGGCCGAGGGCAACGTGGTGATGCTGGTGCCGGCGAACCTGGCCCTCGAACTCGACCAGGAAGCCCTGCGGACGCGTGCCGCGGCGCTGGAGCCGCAACTCGGCTATTCGTTGCAGGGCTATATCGACAGCCTGCGCCCGGCCCAGTAGCCAGGGCGCGCGGACAAGGGCCCGGCCTAGCGTCCTTCGAAGCGTCCCGGGCGGCGTTCCTGGAGCGCGCGCAGGCCTTCCTTGGCGTCCTCGCTGTCGAGCAGGCGCCTGGCGGCTTCCGGCAACGCAGCGGCGGCGACCGCTTCGCCTTCCAGCAGGGCCTGGCGCGCCGAGCCGAGGGTGGCGCGCACGCCGAGCGGCGCCTGGGCCGCGACCCGTTCGGCGAGAGCGACGGCGTGGTCGAGGAGGTCTTCCGGGGCGGTGACTTCCTGCACCAGGCCGAGACGATAGGCTTCGTGGGCGTCGAATTCGTCGCCGGTGAGCAGCCAGCGCATGGCGTTGCCCCAGCCGGCGACCTGGTGCATGCGCAGTGTCGCGCCACCGAACGGGAGGATTCCGCGCTGCACTTCGAGCTGGGCGAAGCGCGCGTTGCTGGCGCAGAGGTTGATGTCGGCCGCCAGCATCAGTTCGATGCCGATGGTGTAGCAGTAGCCTTGCACGGCCACCACCAGCGGCTTGCTTGGACGCCGGCCGCCGAAGGTGCCCCAGGGATCGACGGCGCCTTCGGGGAGTTTCCAGCCCTGGCGGAAGGTCTCGCCGACATTGGCCAGGTCCAGCCCGGCGGTGAAATGCTCGCCGTGGGCGAAGAGCAGGGCACAGCGCAACTTGTCGTCGGCCTCGTATTCGCCGAGCGCGGCGACCAGGTCGTCGAGCATCGGCAGGTCGAAGGCGTTGCGCTTGGCCACGCGGTCGAGGCCGAGCAGCAGCAGGTGGCCGCGCCGTTCGCGGCTGATGCGTCCTGGGAGGGTGTCGTTCATGCGGCGGTTTCCTGGCGGGGGGCGGGCAACGTCGGTATAGACGTCTGGAATCGGGATGTCCATTGTCAGTCTCTCCGATGACGCATGTCGGAAAAAACGCACACAAACGTCAAAATTCCGGTATGATGCGCGCCGGTCAAAACTGACCCCGTTCAGGACCTGCATTTTTCGGAGCGCTGTGCTCTGGCTGTGTATCCGCTCTGCGGATTTCCTTTACGTAATCTTCTAATTCAAAAGCAATCTCGCAAATCCCCGCCCCAGCTGCCTGGGTGGCCGTTTCGGCCGTACAGGGCATGAGCAGCCATGGGTCATGGGTCTTTGCGGATGTATACGAGGCAAACCCATGACTCAGGAAACCGTCGGCTTCGCCGCGCTCGGTATTCACCCCAATGTGCTCGCGGCAATCGTCGCCGTAGGCTACGAAGAGCCTTCGCCTATCCAGGCTCAATCGATTCCGCTGATCCTCGAAGGCCACGACATGATCGGCCAGGCGCAGACCGGTACCGGCAAGACCGCCGCGTTCGCCCTGCCGCTGCTGTCGCGCATCGACCCGAGCCGTCGCGAGCCGCAGATGCTGGTGCTGGTGCCGACCCGCGAGCTGGCCCTGCAGGTCGCCACCGCCTGCGAAACCTATTCCAAGCAATTGCCGGGCGTCGGCGTGGTCGCCGTCTACGGCGGCGCGCCCATGGGGCCGCAACTGAAGGCCCTGCGCCAGGGCGCACAGATCCTCGTCGCTACCCCCGGCCGCCTGTGCGACCACCTGCGCCGCGACGAGAAGCTGCTGGCCACCGTCCAGCGCCTGGTGCTCGACGAAGCCGACGAGATGCTCAAGCTCGGCTTCATGGACGACCTGGAAGTGATCTTCGAGGCGCTTCCCGAATCGCGCCAGACCGTGCTCTTCTCGGCGACCCTGCCGGCGTCCATCCGTGGCATCGCCGAGCGCCACCTGAAGCAGCCCAAGCACGTCAAGATCGCCGCCAAGACCCAGACCGTGGCGCGCATCGAGCAGGTCCACCTGATGGTCCATGCCGACCAGAAGGCCGGTTCGATCCAGCGCCTGCTGGAAGTCGAGCAGTTCGACGCGCTGATCGCCTTCGTCCGCACCAAGCAGGCCACCCTCGACTACGCCGAATTGCTCGAGCGCCAGGGCTACCGCGCCGCCGCGCTCAACGGCGACATGCCGCAGGCCCAGCGCGAGCGGGTCATCGAGTCGCTGAAGGACGGTTCGCTGGACATCGTCATCGCCACCGACGTTGCTGCCCGGGGCCTGGACGTACCGCGCATCACCCACGTGCTGAACATCGATATGCCCTACGACCCCGAGTCCTACGTGCACCGCATCGGCCGTACCGGCCGTGCCGGTCGGGAAGGGCGCGCGCTGTTGCTGGTGACTCCGCGCGAGCGGCGCATGCTGCAGGTGATCGAGCGGGTCACCGGGCAGAAGGTCGGCGAAGTCCGCCTGCCGGATGCCGAGACCGTACTGGAGGCCCGCCTGGCGCGCCTGGCCGCGAGCCTGACGCCCTTGCTCGACAGCGCCGTCGAGCAGCGCGGCGCGGTGCGCGACGAGCTGTGCCGTCGCCTCGGCTGCGATGCCGAGACCCTGGCCGCCGCACTGCTGGCGCGCCTGACCGCCGGCAAGGCGCTGGACCTGGAGTCGGTGCGCCGCGAACAGCCGCTGACCCCATCGGCACCGCGCGAGCGTGCCGACCGTGGCGAACGCGGCGAGCGTCCGGAGCGCAGCGGCGAGCGTCGTCCGATGGCGCCGCCGAGCGAAGGCCGTGCCCGCTGCCGCACCGCCCTCGGCGCGCGCGACGGGGTCGCGGCGAAGAACCTGCTGGGCGCGATCCTCAACGAGGGCGGCCTGTCCCGCGAGGACATCGGCCGCATCCAGATTCGCGATACCTTCAGCCTGATCGAACTACCCGAGGCCAACCTCGAGCGCCTGCTGACCAAGCTCAAGGACACCCGCGTCGCCGGCAAGGCCCTGCGCCTGCGCCGCTATCGCGAGGACTGAGGTCCAGCGCGATGAACAAAAGCCCCGCTTCGGCGGGGCTTTTTCATGGGCTTGATGTTTGCTGGCCGGGCTGTTTTTCGCGCCTGCCCCGGCTTCTCGTTTCGTCACCCCGGGCGAGCCCCTCTGGCAAGCGTCTAAAGGAAACAAAAGACTCGCCCAGCCGCCAGGGCAGGCACCACGTCGTGCATGCCAGACCTGCACATACCGAAGCCCTGATCCGCCGCCTATCCATGACATCGCGGATAACGCCTATGGCGTTATTCGCGCTACAGGACTATATCGCTCGCGATTTCCTGGCTGCCAGCCGAGTCCACCCAGCTTGCGGCGGGAAGCCAATGCTCTCCGCCAGTCCCACGAGAAGTTCTGTCAATCGAAGCGATAGATATCCATCCCCAACGAGCCCAGGGTAAAGCCGCTGTGCTCGACGCGCATCCCGCCGCCGCCCGCGCCGCGGGCGAAGAACAGCGGCAGCAGGTGCTCGTCGCTGGGGTGGTTGCGCGCCGCCCAGGGCGCCTGCCGGCGGTAGTCGTGAAGCGCGGCCTCGTCGTCGGCCTGGAGCTTTTCCACCATCCAGTCACGGAACTCCCGCGCCCAGGGCGCGATGGCTTCCGGTCCGGCGTGCCAGTCCAGTTCGCCCAGGTTGTGGGTGATGCTGCCGGAACCGATCAGCAGCACGCCTTCCCCGCGCAGTTGGCGCAGGGCCTGGCCGACGCGGCTCTGCAGGGCCGGACCGAGGCGGCTCGGCAGGGACAGCTGGAGCACCGGGATGTCCGCCTGCGGGTACATCAGGCTCAGCGGCACCCAGGTGCCGTGGTCGAATGGTCGCTGTGGGTCGGCCTGGGCCGGCAGGCCGGCGGCCTGGAGCAGTTCGATCGTCCGCTGCGCCAGCGCCGGCGCGCCCTTGGCCGGGTAGCGCACGGCGTAGAGGGGCGGCGGAAAGCCGTAGAAGTCGTGCCAGATATCCGGCGCCGCGGCGCCGGTTACTCGCAGGTCGTCGCTTTCCCAGTGCGCGGAAACCACCAGGATCGCCTTCGGCCGCGGCAGCTCTGTAGCCAGGCGGCGCAGTTGTACGCCGCTGGCGCCCGGTTCGAGGGCGAGCATCGGTGAGCCGTGGGAAATATAGAGAGTCGGTAGCATGATTCACCTCATGACTCGGATGAGCCATGTTCCTCCCTCGATCAATCGAAAACCAGTATATGTTTTTGAGGATACCTATCGATCCAGACGTTAGGTCGCGGTCTCGCGCGCTACGCCAGTTGGGCTTTCCGCCCAGTAGCGCCGATCGTCGAGGATCGCCCGGTCACGCTCGAACGCCAGGGGCAGGCGTTCCCTGAGGAAGTCCACCCAGGTGCGGATCTTGGCGTCCAGGTAGCGCCGCGAGGAGTACAGCACGAACACCTCGCGGACATGCAGTCGATGGCCCGGCAGTAGCCGCAACAGGCTGCCTTCCTGCAGCGCGCGGGCGGCGACGAAGCCGGGCAGCAGGCAGACGCCGAGCCCGGCCGCGGCGGCGGCGCAGGCGGCCTCGGGGAGGTTGACCTTGAGCGCCTCGTCGAGATCGAGCAGCGTTTCGCCGCGTTCGCCGACGAAGACCCAGCCCTGCGGGCAGGACGGCGCGGCCACGTTCAGGCAGCGATGCCGCAGCAGGTCCTCCGGCGTGCGCGGCACGCCATGCCGTGCCAGGTATTCCGGCGCGGCACAGACCACGCTGAACACCTGGCCGAGATCGCGGGCGACCAGGGTCGAGTCCGGCAAGGTTCGGCCGAGGGTGATCAGCACGTCCAGGCCTTCCTCGAGCAGGGCCGGGGTGCCCTGGGCCAGCGTGAGGTCGACGGAGACGTCCGGGTGGCCGTCCAGGTAGTCCACCAGTAGCGGCATCAGGTGCTCGAGGCCCAGTTCGGTCACCGCGTGGAGGCGCAGGCGACCACTGGCGTGGGACTGGCTGTCTTCGACGTCCGCCGCGGCGGCGGCGACCGTACGCAGGATCTGCTTGCAATGCTCGTAGTAGCGCAGACCGCTTTCCGTCACCACGACGCTGCGCGTATTGCGTTGCAGCAGGCGCGCCGAGAGCGCCTGTTCGAGCCCGGCGACCTGGCGCGAAACGGTCGCCGGAGAGGTGCCCAGCGTCTGGGCGGCCTGGGTGAAGCTGCCGTGCTCCACCACGCGGACGAAGGTCCGGATACCGTGCAGCAGGTCCATTTCCAACTCCTTCGCCGGTCCGCGCCCGGCGTCGTCTCAGCCCGACGCCGGGTCGGACGTTGGGCTCCAGCCGCCGCCCAGCGCCTTGTAGAGGTTGACCAGGGTCAGAGACACCGCTTCGTCGCTGGCGACCTGCTGTTCCTGGTTGTCCAGCAGTTGCCGCTGGCTGTCGAGCACGCTGAGGAAGTCCACCGCGCCGGCGCGGTATTGCTCGCGGGCGCTCTGCAGGGCGCGGCGGTTCTGCGCCACGGCTTCGCCGAGGCGCTCCTGGCGGCGCTGGTTGGCGGCGTAGTCGTGCATCGCGTCGTCGACTTCCTGCCAGGCACGCAGCACGGTGCGCTGGTAGTCGATGGCGGCTTCCTGCTGCTGTGCCTCGCGTAGCTCCAGGCGTCCGCGCAGGCGTCCGCCTTCGAAGATCGGCAGGCTGAACGCCGGGCCGATGGCGAACTGGCGATGGTCCCAGTCGCCCAGGCTGGACAGTTGCAGGGATTCGAAACCGAAGTTGCCGTTGAGCGTGATGCGCGGATAGAAGTCCGCCTTGGCCACGCCGATGCTGGCGGTAGCGGCGTGCAGGCGCGCTTCGGCACGACGGATGTCGGGGCGGCGCTGGGCCAGTTCGGACGGCAGGCCGACCGGCACGCTGCCCGGCGGACGCGGAATCTCCCGCGCCGGGCCGAGTTCGGCGAGCAGGCTGCCGGGGCTGGCTCCGACCAGGTAGCCAAGGGCGTTGACCAGGTGCGCCTGGTTCTTTTCCACCTCGGGCAGGCGTGCCTCCATGCTGGCCACCTGGGCCAGCGCCTGGGCTACCTCGAGGTCGGTGGCGACGCCGTTGGCCAGGCGCGTGCGGGTGAGTTCCAGGCTGTGCCGTGCGGTCTCGAGGTTGTCACGGATGATCGCCGCACGGCTCTGTTCGCCGCGCAACTGGATATAGTCGCGCGCGGCTTCCGCCAGCACCGAGACCTGCACGTCGCGCAGTTCGTTCTCGCTGGCTTCCACCGTCGCGTCGGCGGCTTCCAGCTCGCGTCGCACGCGGCCCCAGAAGTCCAGCTCCCAAGAGGCGTCGAAGCCGGCCAGGGCGTGGTTGTAGTTGCCTTTGCCGGCCTTGCCGGAAGGATCGAACAGGCCGGCGCTGGTGGTCCGCTGGCGCTGGTAGTTGCCGCTGGCGTCCACCGAGGGCAGGGCGTCACCGCCGAGGCTGCGACGGATCGCGCGGCTCTGCTGCAGGCGCGCCGCGGCGCTGCGCAGGTCGAGGTTGGCACGCTGGACCCGTTGCAGCAGGGCGTTCAATTGCGCGTCGTCGAACAGCGTCCACCATTGTGCTGCGAGTGGCGCGGCGGCGAGGTGGCTGGGGTTGCCGGTAGCGGCCTGGAGCGACCAGTCGCCGGGCGCAGGGCGGTTCGGGCGGGTGAAGTCGGGACCGAGGCTGCAGGCGCCGAGCGCAAGGCTGGCAATAAGCAGGAGCGGAGTGCCTTTCATTGCTGGGCGACCTCGGCGGAGTGGGTGCCGGTCGCGGTGTCGATCCGTGCTTCCACCGACATGCCCACACGCAACTTGCCCGCCATGGCCTGGCGCGGCTCGAGAACGATCTTCACCGGGATCCGCTGGACCACCTTGGTGAAGTTGCCGGTGGCGTTGTCCGGGGCGATCGGCGCGAAGCTCAGGCCGGTGGCCGGTGCGATGCTGTCGACATGGCCGCGCAGAACCTCGCCGGGGAAGGTATCGACGCGGATCTCCACGGCCTGTCCGGGAGAGACGTGGGTCAGTTGGGTTTCCTGGAAATTGCCGACCACGTAGGCCTGCTGCAGGGGCACCACCGCCAGCAGCGCGCTGCCCGGCGTGACATAGGCGCCGACGCGCAGTTGGCGGCGGCCGACCAGGCCGTCGAAGGGCGCGCGGAGTTCACAGTAGGAGAGGTCCAGGCGGGCCTGGTCGCGTCGCGCCTGCATGCGTTGCAGGTCGCCACGGGCCTGGCCGACGCGGGCTTCGAGGACGCTCACCTGCTTGCGCGTGGCATCCACCGCGGCCTGGCCCTCGGCCAGCCGGGCGCTGGCGGTATCGATCCGCGATTGCGCCTGCTGGGCGTTCTGCAGGCTGCCGGCGCCCTTGCTGGCGAGGGTCTGGTAGCGGCTTTGCTCGTGACGGGCGAAGACCAGCTCGGCCTGCTCGGCGCGGACCTTGGCCCGCGCCTGTTCGATCAGCGCCTGCTGGCGTTGCAGGTTGGCCTCGGCATTGGCCAGGTTGGCCTCGGCACCGAGCACGTCGGCTTCGGCGGCGGCCAGGGCGGTGCGGAAGTCGCGGTCGTCGAGGCGGGCGAGCAACTGGCCGGCCTTGACCGGCTGGTTGTCCTCGACCAGGACGTCCTGGACGAAGCCGGCGACTTTCGGCGCGACCAGGGTGAAATCGGCGTGCACATAGGCGTCGTCGGTGCTCTGCACGACCCGTGGGGCGAGCAGGTGGAACAGCAGGTAGACCAGTAGGATCAGGACCAGCAGGGCGGCGAGCAGCAGGCTGCCCTTGCGCGAAGTGATGAACGACATACAGCGACCTTTCAGTGTGTGGGAGCGACCGGGCGGGGCGGGTAGGCCCGTTGCGGCAGGATCGGAATCAGGATCAGCAGGGCGCAGGCCAGGCCGGTCATCGCCAGCAGCACGTCGGCGTTGCCCAGCACCTGGGCCTGTTGGCGGGCCTGTTCGGCCAGGTGCTGCCAGTGCGCGCCGGAGTCGGCGCCCGGTTGCAGGCCGGCGATCTGTTGCAGGCGCAGTTCGACGGCCTGGGACGCATTGCCCAGGTGATCCACCAGGCGGTTGGAGTGGTAGTGCTCGCGGGCGGTGCCGAGGGCGCCGATCACCGCGGTGGCGACTACCCCGGAGAAGCCGCGGACGGTGTTGAACCAGGCTGAGGCGAAGGGCCCCTCGATGGGCGCGATGACGCTGGTGGAGAGCATCAGCAGCGGAATCACCGCCATCGGCTGGCCGACCACCAGTAACAGCATCGGCAGGTAGAAGTCCTCGCGCACCCAGTCCGCCGTCAGTTGGCTGAAGCTCAGGCAGGCACCGGCGCACAGGCACAGGCCGCAGGCCAGCACCCAGCGGCAGTCGACCCGCGGGATGTTGCAGAGGGCCGCCACCAGCGGCAGCGCGACGAGCTGCGGAAGAGCCACCAGCAACACCATGGGTACGCTCTGCAGGGGGCGGTAGCCGCGGATTTCGGCGAGGAATTCGGTCGGCACGCCCATGCTCGCGCCGAGCACCACCAGCACGCCGGCCAGGGTGATCAGGGCGAAGGTCAGGTTGCGCCGCTTCAGCAACTGCAGGCGGAAGAACGGCAGCGGGTGGCTCCATTCGTTGACCAGGAACAGCCCCAGCAGGAGGCTGCCGCTGCCCAGCAGCAGGCAGATCAGCGGCGACTCGAACCAGTCCAGGCGTTCGCCTTGCAGCAGACCGATCACCAGGGCGCAGATCGCCGGGAAACCGGTGAGCAGGCCGATGCCGTCGAACTGGCGGAAGCGTTCCAGGCGCACCGGGTCCTGGGGCAGGCCATGGGACACCGCGGCCATCGCTACCAGGCACAGCGGAATGACCTGCCAGAACACCCACTGCCAGCCGACGTATTCGAACCAGAACGCCGCCAGCGGCAGGCCCAGGTTGGGCCCGAAGGTCGCGGTGAGGGCATAGGCGCCCAGGCCGTAGAGCTTTATCCCCGGCGGCAGGAAGCGTAGCGCCACGGTCATCAGCATCGGCGGCAGGCAGCCGGCCATCAACCCTTGCAGGGTGCGCAGGACCAGCAGGCTCTCGAGGTTCGGCGCGAACGGACAGAGCAGGGCCAGCAGGGCGAAGCCGCCGATGGCGAAGAGCGTGAAGCGGCGCAGGGAAAAGGTCACCGAACACCAGGGCGCGAATGCCATGGCGGCGACCTGGGTGGCTTCGTAGAGCACGGTCAGCCAGGTGCCTTCGTCATGGCCGATGGCGAGTGCGCCGCGCACATCGGTCATGGCGATCTCGGTGACATGACCATTGAGACCGGCGGTGAGCGAGGCGAGCAGCACGCCGAGCAGGCCGACCACGATGCGCGCGCCGAAAGGCTGGGCGGCGGGGGCTGAGGTTGGCGTCGGCTGGCCGAGCGGGGTGGCGAGCGAAGTCATCGCGACCTCGCTACGGCGAGGGTGGGGAAACAAGGCATGGGCGGAAACTCTTCTGATTTCCGCCGCAGTCTAGGAGCGTCCCGGTAGTGTGAAAATTGAAATGATCGAAATGAATCAGTGCATTACACGCATCTATATCAGTTGGAGCCCAGCAGCGGATGGGGATCGTTCTGCACTTCCTCGCAAAGCCGCTTGACCGTTTGCCGGAACCAGCGGTGCGCGGGATCGTTGTCGAAGCGTGGATGCCAGGCCTGGACCACCATCACGGTCTTCAATGGCACCGGGATGTCGAACTGGCGCAGGCCCAGGCCCAGTCGGTTGGCCCGCCACAGGGAGTGCTCGGCGATCGGCAGCAGCAGGTCGGAACCGGGCAGGGCGAAGATCGCCGAGTGGAAGGTTGCGCAGACCAGCTTGACCTGGCGGGTCACCCCCAGCTCTCCCAGGGCTTGGTCCAGCGGGCCGTGGTGGAGTCCGCGGCGCGAGACGCTGATGTGGGGGAAGGCGGCGAAGCGCTGCGGGGTGATGTCGTCGTCGAAGATCGGATGCCCCTGGCGGGCCAGGCCGACGAAGCGGGTGGTGAGCAGTTGCTGGGTCTTGACCTCGGGCTCCATCCAGGACGAGGCGCCGATGTAGAGGTCGATGCGGTTCTGCCGCAGGGCTTCGTCGTCTATGTCCGATTCCGGGGCGAAGCGCAGGGTACAGCGTGGCGCTTCCTTGCTGAAGATTTCCAGTATGCGGGTGGCCAGACCGCCGACCAGGGTGTTGTTGGAACGCAGGGTGAAGCAGCGCTCCAGCTTGTCCAGTTGGATGGTCTCGCGGGTGTTGAACAGGTCGCGGGCCTGGTCCACCAGTTGCCGGACCTGCTCTTGCAGTTCCAGGGCGCGGGGCGTGGGCACCAGCTTGCGGCCGGCGCGGACCATGATCGGGTCGCCTACCGCCTCGCGGATCCGCGACAGGGTACGGCTCATCGCCGGTGGGCTGAGGTGCATGCGGCGCGCGGCTCCGACCACGCTGCCCTCTTCGAGAAGAACGTTGAGGGCGACCAGGAGATTCATATCGGGAAGATGCATGGAGTGGAAGTATAAGCACCCTTGAGTGCGCAAGGTGCAGTCTTTTGCTCTCCCAGGCGTGCGTTCGCTGCATTGCTGGATTGCGTCCGCGATGCCTTTACGCGCGCCGGTGGCTACCGAAGAATGCCGGTGTACGCCCTGTCCGAGGATTTGCCGATGTTCCATACACTCCTGGTCGCCATCGACGGCGGCCCGCAGACCCGTCGCATTGCCGAGCTGGCGCGGCAGGCCGCCGCGCCGGGCGCGAGGGTCCACCTGCTGTGCGCGGTGGACGCCGGCTATGCGTTGCCGGGCCGGCCGACGCTGCTCGACTATCCGCCCGCCGCGCACGAGTGTGAAGAGGCCCGGCAGGTGCTCGACGAGGCCCGTGCGCTGCTAGCCGGGTGCGAGCTGGAGGTACGGGCCGAGCTACGCGCCGGCGACCCGGTGCAGGTGATCCTGGGCGAGGCGCGGCGCCTGGGCTGTGAGCTGATCGTCATCGGCCATCGGCACCTGGGACGGCTGGAGCGCCTGCTCGATCCTTCAGTTGGCGACCGGGTGATCCGCGAGGCGCCGTGTCCGGTGCTGGTGGAAGTGCGCGAGGAAGATGCGCAGGGGAGTTGACCTGCCGGCCGATTGTCGCCACCTTGCGGGTTTTTCCACGAATGCGGAGGGCAGGATGCAGGCGGATTTTTGGCACGCCCGCTGGGCGAACAACCAGATCGGCTTCCACCTGGACGAGATCAATCCCTACCTGATGCGCCACCTGTCGCGGCTGCGATTGCAAGCGGGCGAACGGATCCTGGTGCCGTTGTGCGGCAAGACCCTGGACCTGGCCTGGCTGGCCGCCCAGGGGCTGGAGGTGCTGGGGGTGGAGCTTTCGGAAAAGGCCGTGAGCGACTTCTTCGAGGAGCACGACCTGCGCCCCGAGATCGATCAACTGGGTGGTTTCCGCCGCTACCGGGTCGCCGGCATCACCCTGCTGCAGGGTGATTTCTTCGCCTTGCAGGCAGAGCACCTGGCGCAGTGCAGGGCGTTCTACGACCGCGCCGCGCTGATCGCCCTGCCGCCGGAGATGCGCGAGCGCTATGCCGGGCATCTCCAGGCGGTCCTGCCGACGCGCAGCCTCGGCTTGCTGGTCACCATCGACTACCCGCAGGCGGAGATGGCCGGTCCGCCGTTCGCCGTGCCCGACGAGGAGGTGCGTGGCTACTACGCTGGCGGTTGGCGGATCGAGGAACTGGAGCGCGGCGACGTGCTCGGCGTCAACTGGAAATTCCTCGAGCGCGGGGTGTCCTGGCTGAACGAGGCCGTCTACCTGCTGGAGAGAGGCTGAAACGGGGCGCCGCGCGGCGCCCCGTCCATTTTCAGCGGAGTTCGTCGACCAGCACCGCAAGGGTGCTCAGGACGTCCTGGCCGAGCCGCTTGGAGCGGGCGCCGGACCAGCCGGTCCCGGGCTCCGGGTTGTCGTCGTGGTCCTTGAACGGCATCTCGATGGTGAACGCCAGGCAGTCGTAGGTCTGCCCGACGAAGTTGCAGGCCAGCGCCAGGTTGGCCTGGCCCGGCGCACTGCGTGGGTAGCCATGGCGGATCTGGAATTCGCCGCGCGCCATCAGTTCCTCGCGGAAGCGTTGCTCGAGCCGTTCCAGGCGGGGCGTATAGCCCGGGTTGCCCTCGCAGCCGGCGGCGAATACGTGGGGGATCTCCTCGTCGCCGTGGATATCGAGGAACAGGTCGACGCCATGGTGCTTCATCTCCTGCTGGACGAACCAGACTTCCGGGCTGCGCTCGGCGCTCGGCTCCAGCCAGGCCCGGTTGAGATCCTGGCCGGCGGCGTTGGTGCGCAGGTTGCCGTGGAACGCGCCGTCCGGGTTCATGTTCGGCACCAGGTACAGGTCGGCCTTTTCCAGCAGGCGCTGCATTTCCGTGTCGTCCGGCCGCTGCAGGCGCTCGATCAGGCCTTCCATGAACCATTCGGCCATGTGTTCGCCGGGATGCTGCTGGGCGATGATCCACAGCTTCAGGTGGCTGTCGGGATGGCGCCTGACCCGCAGCAATTCGATGTCGCGGCCTTGCACGCTGGTGCCGACGGCGAGCCGTTCGACGCCCTCGATACCGAGCGCACGTTCGACCAGGCGGGCATGCCGTTCGCGGCTGTAGGGCTTGAAGTAGGCGAAGCGGACTTCGCTTTCCTCCGGTTCCAGCTGGAAATGCAGGCCGTCGGCGTCGTATTGCGACGGTACGCGGAACCAGCGTTCGCCATCGTACGAGGCGACTGCCTGGTAGCCGCTCCAGGCATGGCTGTAGGCCGACTGGCCGGCGTTGACCAGGGTGAAGCGGTGCTCGGTGGCGGGAGCCATGCCCTCGACCTTGAAGTGGAACCACTGGAAATGCTGGCTGGCCAGGTCGGGACGGATCGCCAGGCGGATCCGGCGGGGATCGCTGGCATCGATGACCTGGATGTTGCCGCTGTCGAAATCGGCGCGGATCTGCATGGGAACCTCATCGGGCGAAATCACGGACCCGCATGTTCCGGGGCTGGCCCGCGGCTGTCAAAGCGACCATGGATAGGTGGCTTTCCCGGGCATAAAAAAGGGCGACCGATGGTCGCCCTGTCCCAAGTGTGAAAGCGGATCAGCGTGCGCTGGCGCGCAGCGCTTCGATACGATCTTCCAGCGGCGGGTGGCTCATCAGCAGGCCGGCCAGGCCGTGCTTGAGGCCGCCATTGATGCCGAAGGCGTTCAGGGTGTCGGGCATCTGCACCGGCACGCCCTGTTCCGAACGCAGGCGTTGCAGCGCGGCGATCATCGCGCCGGTGCCAGCCAGGTGGGCGCCGGCGGCGTCGGCGCGGAACTCGCGGCGGCGCGAGAACCACATGACGATGATGCTGGCGAGGATGCCGAGCACCAGTTCGGCGAAGATGGTCGCGACGAAGTAGCCGATGCCCGGGCCGTCCTCGTTCTTCAGGATCGCCTTGTCGACGAAGTTGCCGAAGATTCGCGCGAAGAACATCACGAAGGTGTTCACCACGCCCTGGATCAACGCCAGGGTGACCATGTCGCCGTTGGCGACGTGGCCGATCTCGTGGGCGAGGACGGCTTTCACCTCATCGGGCGAGAAACGTTCGAGCAGGCCCTGGCTGACCGCGACCAGCGCGTCGTTCTTGTTCCAGCCGGTGGCGAAGGCGTTGGCCTCGTAGGCGGGGAAGATGCCGACCTCCGGCATCTTGATGCCGGCTTCGCGGGACAGCTCTTCGACGGTCTGCAGCAGCCACTGTTCGTGACGGGTGCGCGGCTGGCTGATGACTTCGGTACCGGTGCTCATCTTCGCCATCCACTTGGAGATGAACAGCGAGACCAGCGAACCGGCGAAACCGAACACGGCGCAGAAGACCAGCAGGCTGCCGTAATTCTGGCCGGTGAAGCGGTCCACCCCGAGCAGTTTCAGGGTGATGCTGGCAATCACCAGGACTGCCAGGTTGGTGGCCAGGAACAACAGGATGCGCATCATGGTGTAAAGCTTCTCCTCACGGCTGAAGGCACGGAGCGCGGTTCGCAGGCCGCCGGGGCGGGCGAACGGGCTCCTGATAATCATGCGGGGTTATATAAGGGGCGGTCCATGGCGATTCAATCGAGGGACTATTTCAAACTGTGTCGCCTTGCGCGCCCAGGTTGCCCTCGAACAGCAGGCGGGTCAGCCCGGCCAGGCGTTCGCCGTCGCCCTGCGCCAGCGCCTGGCGCAACTGGTTGGCCAGGCTGGCCTGTTCGCGGCGCACGCTGGCCGGCGCCTCGGCCAGCGCCGCCGCGGCCCGGGGGACGATACGGGTAAGTCTTAGGAAGGCCTTTTCGCTGAGCACCGCCTGGTCGAGAGCCTCGTAATGAATGGTGTTGGCGAAGCGCAGGTAGCCTTCCTCGGCGAGCCAGAGCAACGCGCCCAGACAACTTTGGTGACGTTTGCTCGGCAGGCCGAACTCGTCCGGCGCCTCGCGGCCGATCAGGTCTTCGACGTAGAGCGCGGTCTTGCGCGGAAACGCCTGGTAGAGAAGCAGGAGGCCGCCAGCGGCGTCCTTGTGGAAGTCGTCGATCTGCAGGTCCATGGATGGGTCGCCGGGTAGGGCGGCGCCAGCGGCGCCGCGGGAGCGGGGGGTTACTGCTGGTAGCCCTTGAGGAAGCTGCCGATGCGCAGGATCGCCTGCTCCAGGTCATCGACGCGGGGCAGGGTGACCACCCGGAAGTGGTCGGGCCACGGCCAGTTGAAGGCGGTGCCCTGGACGATCAGCAGTTTTTCCGAGAGCAGCAGGTCGAGGACGAACTTTTCGTCGTTGTGGATCGGGCAGACCTTCGGGTCGATCCGCGGGAAGGCGTACAGCGCGCCCATCGGCTTCACGCAACTGACGCCGGGGATGTCGTTGAGCAGTTCCCAGGCGCGGTTGCGCTGCTCCAGCAGGCGCCCCGGCGGCAGGACCAGATCGTTGATGCTCTGGTAGCCGCCCAGGGCGGTCTGGATCGCGTGCTGCGCCGGGACGTTGGCGCACAGGCGCATGTTGGCGAGGATGTCGAGACCTTCGATATAGCTCTGTGCCCGCTGCTTGGGTCCGGAGATCGCCACCCAGCCGGAGCGGAAGCCGGCCACCCGGTAGGATTTGGACAGGCCGTTGAAGGTCAGGCAGAGCACGTCCGGCGCCAGCGAGGCGGTGGAGACGTGGACGGCGCCGTCGTAGAGGATCTTGTCGTAGATCTCGTCGGAGAACAGCACCAGGTTGTGCTGGCGGGCCAGCTCGACCATGCCTTCCAGCACTTCCCTGGAATACACCGCACCGGTGGGGTTGTTCGGGTTGATGATCACCATCGCCCTGGTGTTCGGCGTGATCTTCGCCTTGATGTCTTCGAGGTCCGGCCACCAGTTGGCCTGCTCGTCGCACAGGTAGTGCACCGGCTTGCCGCCGGCGAGGCTGACCGCGGCGGTCCACAGCGGGTAGTCGGGAGCGGGGATCAGCACCTCGTCGCCGTTGTTCAGCAGCGCCTGCATGGACATCACGATCAGTTCCGACACGCCGTTGCCGAGGTAGATGTCCTCGATGCCGACGCCCTCCACCTGCTTCTGCTGGTAATACTGCATCACTGCCTTGCGCGCGCTGAACAGACCCTTGGAGTCGCTGTAGCCCTGGGCGGTCGGCAGGTTGCGGATGACGTCCTGGAGGATTTCCTCGGGAGCTTCGAAACCGAACGGCGCCGGGTTGCCGATATTCAGCTTGAGGATGCGGTGACCCTCTTCCTCTAGGCGTTTGGCGTGCTTGAGCACCGGCCCGCGAATGTCATAGCAGACGTTGGCGAGCTTGTTCGATTTGCTGACCTGCATGATGTGTCGAGTCCCGAAGTGAGCGAACACCGTGGAACAGGCTGCGAAAAGCCCGCTGGATCGCGGCTTGGCAGGCTGTAACGCGGATGACAGACTGGCGTCTATAAGGAGCACGCATGATACGTGCGGCCCGTCCCCCGGAAAAGGGAGCGCCGGGCATTTTTCAGATCGCGAGGTAGAGCCGATGAGCAAGATCGACAAACCCCTGGACTCCTGGCGCGAGGAGTTGACCGAAGAGCAGTTCCACATCTGTCGCCTGGGCGGTACCGAACGCGCCTTCAGTGGCGAATACCACGCCACCAAGACCCCCGGGATCTATCATTGCACCTGCTGCGGCACGGCGTTGTTCGACTCCGACGCCAAGTACGACTCCGGCAGCGGTTGGCCGAGCTATTTCCAGCCGGTGGACGCCGAGGCGGTCCGCGAACTGGACGACTTCAGCCACGGCATGCACCGCATCGAAGTCCGCTGCGGCCGCTGCGATGCCCACCTGGGGCACGTCTTCCCGGATGGCCCCCGGCCCACCGGGTTGCGTTACTGCATCAACTCGGCCTCGCTGAAGCTGGTGCCGCGGGAGAGCTAGAGAGCGACGACCCGTCTTTGGTTCGGGTCGTTTTTCATTCAATCAAGTTGTGTGCAATTGAATTGCGAGCTACTTTGTTTCGAGACCTACCCTCAACAAGGAAGACAAGCCATGAGCGATTCTCTGCTGAGCATTCCCTGCACCACCATCAAGGGCGAACAGAAGACCCTGGCCGATTTCGGCGGCAAGGCGCTGCTGGTGGTGAACACCGCCAGCAAGTGCGGCTTCACCCCGCAGTACCAGGGGCTGGAGGCCTTGTGGGAAAAATACCGTGAGCGCGGACTGGTGGTGCTCGGCTTCCCCTGCAACCAGTTCGGCAAGCAGGAACCGGGCGACGAGGGCGAGATTTCGCAGTTCTGCGAGCTGAACTACGGGGTGAGCTTCCCGCTGTTCAGGAAGATCGAGGTCAACGGCGCCGGCGCCCACCCGTTGTTCGTCAGCCTGAAGAAGCGCGCGCTGGGCCTGCTCGGCAGCCAGGGCATCAAGTGGAACTTCACCAAGTTCCTGATCGGCCGCGATGGCCAGGTGGTGAAGCGCTACGCGCCGACCACCAAGCCGGAGGAGCTGAGTTCGGCGATCGAGGCGCTGCTTGAATGAGCACCCGGGGAAAAGTCGCCAGACCGGATGGCGTCGAAGAATCGCTGCTGCTCGACAACCAGCTGTGTTTCAAGCTGTACGCCGCCTCGCGCGCAGTGATCCGCGGCTATCGGCCGCTGCTCGAACAGATCGGCCTGACCTATCCGCAGTACCTGGTCATGCTGGTGCTCTGGGAGTGGCATGCGAGCCCGCCGGAGCAGCCGACGGTGAAGGCCCTGGGCGACCGCCTGCTGCTCGACTCGGGAACCCTGACGCCCTTGCTCAAGCGCCTCGAACAGCTCGGCCTGGTGGATCGCCGTCGCGCCAGCCACGATGAGCGGGAGGTGCACCTGGCGCTGACGGTGCCAGGGATCACCTTGCGCGAACGGGTCATTCCGCTGCGCCAGCAACTGATCTGCAGCACCGGTTTCGACCTCAACGAGATGTTCGACCTGCACCAGCGCCTGGGCGGGTTGCTGTCGCGTTTTCGCCTGGTGGTGGGAGGCTAGCCGTCGTCGCGAGACCGGCTAGTCGCCCGCGGTGAGCGGGCACCAGCGGTCGAGGATGGCCTTCAGTTCGTCGCGGTGGAAGGGCTTGGCCAGGTAGTCGTCCATGCCGGCGGCACGACAACGTTCGCGCTCGTCCGGCAGGGCGTTGGCGGTCAGCGCGATGATCGGCAGGCCGCCCCAGCGTCCGCTGTCGCGGATCTGCCGGGTCGCTTCGTAGCCGTCCATCACCGGCATGTTGCAGTCCATCAGGACCAGGTCGATGGGATGCTCCTCCAGCATCTTCAGGGCATTCAGCCCGTGTTCGGCGATCCATACCTGGCAGCCGAGCTTGTGCAGCAGGCCCTTGGCGACCAACTGGTTGACCGGGTTGTCCTCCACCAGCAGGACCCGGGTGTCGCGCTGTTCTCCCGCGGTGTCCGAGGCGCTCGACGGGGCTATGGCGGTGTGTTCGAGCACGTGTTTCAGGGCCTGGTACAACTGGTTGCGACTCAGCGGCCTGGCCAGTTGGCGCAACGGCGACAGGCGGCGGGCCAGCTCCGGTTCGAGGAAACTGCCGTAGGCGGTGACCAGCAGGATCGGCGTACCGATGCTCGGACGCAGTCCCATCAGGCAGTCCGGGCAATCCGATATCAGTACGTCGAGCGAGTGGCCGAGCAGGCTGTCGTCGGTCTCCAGACGCTTGTACTCCAGGCCCCAGCGCGGCAGCCAGGTTTGCAGCAGCTGCGCCAGCCCGCTGTTGGCCGAGCATTGCGCGATCACCCGGCCGCGCAGCGGCAGCGCCTGTAGCGGAGGGCTGACCGGCGCCAGCGGCAGGCCGACGCTGAACAGGCTGCCCAGGCCGACCGTCGACTCCACCGTCAGTTCGCCCTGCATGGCCTCGCACAGCTTGCGCGTGAGGGCCAGGCCGAGGCCGGTGCCGCCGTATTGGCGGGTGATACCCGCGTCGGCCTGGGTGAACGGTTGGAAGATGCGATCCAGCGCCTCCTGGGCGATGCCGATGCCGGTGTCGCGCACACTGATGCGCACACCCTCGGCGGTGGCTTCCACGCGAACGTCGACCCGCCCCAGGCGGGTGAACTTCAGCGCGTTGGACAGCAGGTTGCTGACGACCTGGCGAATCCGCGTCGGGTCGCCGGAAACCTGGGCGGGCAGGGCGGGGTCGACCAGGCAGGTCAACTCCACGCCGGCCGCGGCGTTCTGCGAGAGGAGGCTGGCGGTGTCTTCCACCAGGACGCCCAGGTCGAACGGGATCTGTTCCAGGACCAGTTGCCCGGCCTCGAACTTGGAGAGGTCGAGCACGTCGTTGAGCAATTCCACCAGCACCTTGCCGGAGTCGTGGGCGATCGACAGCTGTTGGCGCTGTTCCGGGGTGAGCGGGCCGTCGAGGCTCAGCGAGAGCATGCCGAGCAGGCCGTTCAGCGGCGTGCGGATCTCGTGGCTCATGTTGGCCAGGAAGCTGGCGCGGGCCTGGGCCATGTCGAGGGCGGTCTGGCGGGCTTCTTCGAGTTCCTGGTTGGACAGCGTCAGGCGCGCGTTGGCGGCCTTCAGCTCGGCGGTACGGGCGGCGACGATGCTTTCCAGCTCCTCCAGATACTGGGTCAGGCGGTTCTCCGCCTCCCTGCGCTGTTCGATCTCTACCGAGATGCGCCCGAGCTGGCGGTTGATGACTTCCACCAGCACGCCGATCTCGTCGCGTTCGTGGCCCTTGGGGCAGGGCAGGCGCATGCGTGCCGGCGAGCGTGGATCGTGTCCGCTGAGGGCCTGGATCAGGCTGACCAGGGGCTTGGTCAGCAGGGTGTAGAAGAGCACCAGCAGGATCAGCGACAGCAGCAGGCTGCGCACGAAGCCGGAGAGCAGGGTGATGCCGGCGCGACGGAGGAAGTCGTTGCCGAACACGAAGGTGTCGATTTCCAGCTGCAGTACGCCGAGGGCCTCGCCCGGCGCATGGTCGACATGCAACGGGTCCTCGTAGACCCGCTTGTGGCCGAAGAGGAAGTCGCTGAGCGGCCGCAGGCGGCTTTCGGCGGGTTCGCGCGAGGCGCTGGCCAGCGGCAGGCCGGAGGTGTCGATGATTTCCGCGCGGACTACGGCGGGCGAACGCAGCAGGCCGAGGACCAGCTCCTGGGCCAGCTCCGCATCGATGTTGTAGGCGATTCGCGCGGCGGGGTTGTGGCTGACGTCCAGCAGCGCGCGCACTTCGCGATTGATGGATGCGTCCTGGCTGGCATAATCGACGCCAACCTGAATCAGGCTGAGCAGGGTTCCCAGGATAAAGGCCACCAGCACGGTGAGGCTGGCCTGTTTGAACGACAGGCGATGGGTCAGCGCTATATCCATGGGGGCGGGGATCAGCCTTGGCGAGGTTCTGCCGCCTAGCATAGCCCATCCCGACCGTCTGTCGGGGTTCCTGGGCGCAACCGATGATCGATCCGTGACGTCAGTCCGATCCGAGGAGAACAGAGTGGATTCCCGATTGAGCGATTTTCTTGCCCGCGCCGAAAGCGTGCTCGCGCGCCTGGAGCCGCTGCTGCCGGCCGTACGCGAAGCCGTCGACTGGGAGCGCAGCCTGGCGGCGCGCTGGCACCGCGACGGCCGCAGTGGCTACCTGCAGCCGCTGGAGGTCAGCCTCGACCTGCGCCTGGCCGACCTGCTGGGCGTAGAGCGGCAGTGCGAGCAACTGGAACGCAACACCCGCCAGTTCGTCGCCGGCCAGCCGGCCAACCACGCGTTGCTCTGGGGGGCCCGCGGGACCGGCAAGTCCTCTCTGGTTCGTGCGCTGCTGGCCGAGCTGGCCGGCGCCGGGCTGCGCCTGATCGAGATCGAGCGCGACCACCTGGCCGACCTGCCGCGCGTGGTCGAGCAACTGCAAGGCCTGCCGCAGCGCTTCGTGCTGTTCTGCGACGACCTCTCGTTCGATGCCGGGGAAGGCGACTACCGGGTACTCAAGAGCGTGCTCGACGGCTCGCTGGAGCAGGCGCCGGACAATGTGCTGCTCTACGCCACCTCCAACCGCCGGCACCTGGTTTCGGAGAAGCAGAGCGACAACGAGAACTGGAAGATGGTGGACGGCGAGCTGCATCCCAACGAAGCGGTGGAGGACAAGATCGCCTTGTCCGACCGTTTCGGCCTGTGGCTGTCGTTCTATCCCTTCACCCAGGAGCATTTCCTCAGCGTGGTTCGCCACTGGGTGGACGTGCTCGCGGAGAAGGCCGGGCTGGCCTGGAGCTGGAGCGAGGAGCTGGAGAAGGAAGCGATCCGCTGGGCGCTTGGCCGCGGCAACCGCAACGGCCGTTGCGCCTATCAGTTCTCCCGCTACTGGGTGGGCAAGCAACTGCTGGAGCGCCAGGTATGATCGATCTGCAGCAATCTGGCGCCGGGCTGGCCGGCTACGCCCTGCTGGCGGCGCAGGCCGAGGCGCTATTCGCCGACGAGCGTGATTTCATCGCCAACGCCGCGCAGTTCTCCGCCTTTCTCTTCCATGAGCTGGGCGACCTGAACTGGGCCGGCTTCTATCTGAACCGCAACGAGGAACTGGTCCTGGGGCCGTTCCAGGGCAAGGTCGCCTGCGTCCGCATTCCCTTCTCCAAGGGCGTCTGCGGCGCCGCGGCGCGTACCCGGCTGACCCAGCGGGTCGACGACGTCCACGCGTTTCCCGGCCACATCGCCTGCGACAGCGCTTCCAGCAGCGAACTGGTGGTGCCCCTGCTCAAGGACGGCCGCCTGGTCGCTGTGCTCGATCTGGACAGCCCGAGCGTGGGACGCTTCAGCGCCGAGGACCAGGCCGGGATCGAAGGCCTGGTGGAGATATTCCTGCGCCTGACGGACTGCTGAGCGACGCGTTCAGGCTTTCGCTGCGAGCTTGTCGAGGGTCCGTCGTTCCCCCGGCAGCAGCGCTTGCATCGCCGGGCGTTCGAGCATCCGCGCGAAATGCGCGGCGAGGGCCGGCCAGCGTTGCTCGTCCAGGTTTTCGCCGGCGTGACGCAGGTTGACCAACTGGCTGGCGATCGCCAGGTCGGCGAGGGTCAGCCGCTCGCCGACGAAGAAGGCCCGGCCGTCGAGATGGTTTTCCAGGTAATCGAAGTGCGCTGGCAGCTTTTCCTCCAGCGCGCGACGCACGTCGTTCTCCTCGCAGGCCTGGCCCATCGCCGGCTTGAGTATCCGGTTGCGGAAGATCGTCAGCGTGGCCAGGGGAGCGATCTCGTAGTCGGCGTATTTTTCCAGCCAGCGCACCGCTGCGCGGCCGGCGGGGGCGTCGCCCTGGAGATTCGGCGGTTCGGGATAGCGTTCTTCCAGGTACTGGCAGATCACGCTGGAGTCGGCGAGGGCCAGGTCGCCGTCGCGCAACGCCGGGATGCGGCCCAGCGGGCTGATCTCGCGATACCAGGCCGGCTGGCCGAACGGGGCGATCGCTTCCAACTGGTAGTCGAGGCCCTTTTCGGCCAGGAGCAGGCGGACCTTGCGGACGAACGGAGACAGCGGGGCTCCGTAGAGTGTCAGGCTCATAACGATTTCCTCGGTCGATATGAGCCTGGGTTATAGCACGGCTGCCGTGGGCAGGCCGGAATCAGTCGTAGACGTTCTTCTTCTTCCACAGGTCGTCTGCATCGAGGGCCTTCAATCCCTCGTTGAGTTCGCTGGGCTCCTCGCTCGCCGGCTGGCTGTTGTTCAGCACCATCGCGTTGGCGCGGGCCAGCTGCGCTTCCATCTGCTGCAGCTCCGCCTGGTAGCGCGCCAGCTCGGGCTGCTTGCGCAGGTACTGGGCGCCGCGCTCGAAGGCCAGGCGCGCCTGGCGCGGTTCGTTCTGCTGCAGGGCCTGCTGGCCGAGATTGCCGAAGAACTCGATATGCAGGCGCACCAGGAGGTGGCGAATCTCCTTGACCCAGATCTGCGCCTCGCTGCGCGGCAGGTGGCCGTCCTGGGTGAAACGGGTGAGCTGGGCATGCAGGGCTTCGAAGAGGAAGCGGACTTCCTTGGCCTTGTCCTCGGTCAGGATCGCCTGGGGCGGATTGCGCACCGGGATCGACTCGCCCTTGGCGACCAGCGCGCGCAACTCTTCTATGCGAGCCTTGAGCCCGGCATCGGCTTTCTTCTCCAGCGCCAGTTGCTGCTCGCTGAGGCTGAGCTCGATCTGGCTCATCAACAGCTTCAGCGACGGGCTGACGAACTGGCCGGGAAGGCTCTCGGAAATCTGCGCGCAGCGCCGGACCCGGTCGTTGAGTTCGGCTTTCAGGCGCGCTTTCTCCAGCTTGCTGTTTTCCACCACGTGGTTGATATAGCCAATGGCGATTAGGAGGGCGATCCCGCCGATGATGAGGGCGGTAATGAGGAGTGGCGACACCTTGGGACTCCGCTGTAAGAATTTTCTCAGTCTAATGTCTTGGTGCTACCACTGATAGCAGCAGCTCATTATTTGCACAGAAGTCTTTGATTTAAAAAAATTTTCTCAGAAGGGTTGACGCCTCCCCGGACGCTCCATAAAATGCGCGCCACTTCCAGCGTGAAGCCAAGCGCGAAACACTGGAAGCCGGAAAGATCTGTTGTAAGTTCCGGGCCGCGTCCCCTTCGTCTAGTGGCCTAGGACACCGCCCTTTCACGGCGGTAACAGGGGTTCGAGTCCCCTAGGGGACGCCATTGCGGGAATAGCTCAGTTGGTAGAGCACGACCTTGCCAAGGTCGGGGTCGCGAGTTCGAGTCTCGTTTCCCGCTCCAAATTCTACAGCCTGGCTTCGGCGGGGTTGGTGAAAGTTAGGCGTCAAAGGTTCGGTTTCGGCCGAACGGGCAACAAGTTGTAACGCGGGAATAGCTCAGTTGGTAGAGCACGACCTTGCCAAGGTCGGGGTCGCGAGTTCGAGTCTCGTTTCCCGCTCCAAACATGATCCAGGTTTCGGCCTGGGTCGAAGAGAAAAGGGCCTTCGGGCCCTTTTTTCGTTTCTGCGATCCGCACCGCCCTGGTGCTTTTCCCGATTCCCCCCATGTTCCCCTCGGCAGGCCGCTGTCCCGCCGCATCTGCTCGCTCGATCGTCGAGACGAAAAAGGCCACTCGTGGAGTGGCCTTCTCTGGTGTAGCGACGGCGGCGATCAGGGCAGCGCTTTGAGCACCGTCAGCAGGCTGGTGAGGTTGTCGGCCACGCCCAGCTGGCCGATCTTCTCGGTGGCGCCGCCGGCGGCGCTGGTATCCAGACTGTAGATCTGCATCACGCCCATGTTGGAAGCGGCCAGGGCAAGGGCGTTCTGCTGTTGCTGGGCAGCTACCGAATTCTCGAACAGGATGCCGGTGGAGTGGGCCATGGTCTGGAAGATCGAGCCCAGCGCCATGGCCGGGGCTTCACCGATCACCTTGACGTTGGACTGGGTGACGGCATCGGTGATCTGGTTGTTTACTGCGGTTGGGAAGCTCATGGTGATTCTCCTGAATCATTGCGAAGGATGTACGGCGACTGCTTGGACCCGGCGGGTCAGGCTCAGGTGAAGGATTTCAGTACGGTCAGCAGGCTGGTGAGGTTGTCGGCCACGCCCAACTGGCCGACTTTCTCGGTGGCTCCGGCATCGGCGGCGGTGTCGAGGCTGTAGATCTGCATCACGCCCATGTTGGAGGCGGCCAGGGCCAGGGCGTTCTGCTGTTGCTGGGCGCTCACCGCGTTCTCGAAGAGAATCCCGGTGGAGTGGGCCATGGTCTGGTAGATGGTGCCCAGCGCCATGGCTGGCGCCTCACCGACGACCTTGACGTTGGACTGGGTGACGGCATCGGTGATCTGGTCGTTGACTGCGGTCGGAAAACTCATGATGTGACTCCCTGTGAGTGAACGGCACGGCTCATGTCGTGCTGTCTTGATGAACGCTCCAGCCAGGGAGTTGTGAATCCGTCGGCGCCAGGCCTGGCGGGCGGCGAAAATGCAAGCGCCCCGCGAGGCGGGGCGCTTGTCGGTGCGGTCTCATGCGGCGGGCGGGTCGGGCTTGTCCGGCGGCGGTGCGGACGTGTTGTGGTTGCTCTGGTTGAAGATGGCGATAGCGTTCTCCAGTTGCTGCTTGAGCGAGCCGAAGTTCTGCTCGAAGCACAGGCGTACCTCGCTCTTCACTAGGTTGGCCAGGCGGTCGGCAATCTGCGACATCACCAACTGGTTGGCGCTTGCCTGGCCGCTCTGCAGGTGGCCGGGACGCAGTTCGGCCAGGCTGCCGGCGGCATTGACCGCCTCGAGAATCGCCTGCTCGCCGCTGTCCTGGGCGCGGAGGGCCTGGGTCGAGGCCTGCTGGACGTTCTGCAGGATCTGGCGGATGGAGCCTTCGGAACGCTGCCGGCCGTTCTCGATCACCTGTTCGGCCTGCTGTCGCGCGTGCACGGCCGGATCGCTGCTGGCGTCGTTGCCGAGGCCGAGCTGGAACTGTCTCAACTGCTCGTGTTCTTCGCTGGTGAGGGGGCGTTTCAGCCAGCGTTGCGCCAGCTGGACCAGATTCCTTCCCAATTCTTCCGAGATCGACATGCGCGGACTCCTCTGCGATGGACGCGCGGTGCGCGGGGTGTCGTGGCGAGGCTTCAGTACTGCTGCGTGCCGTCCGCCGAGGGGGCCTGCGCGCTGCTGCCGGTATCGCCGGGGTAGGCGGCGGCAGCGGCCTGCAGGGTGCTGTAGGCGGTGCTCAACTGCACCGCCAACTGTCCGAGGCTGGCCGGGTCGTCCACGCTGTCTCCCTGGGACAGGGCCTGGAGCCAGCCTTGCAGGCATTCGGTGAGGAGTGCCTTGACCTGGGTGACGAGGGTTTCGAGTTCTTCCTTCATGACGCTTCTCCTGGGGTGGGTGCTCATCCGAGCAGTTTCAGCACGGCCAAGAGCTTGGCCGCATCGCTGTCCGATATTTCCAGCAGGCGCTTTCCGCTCGCCGGCCTGCTGGGGGGCGGTTGGTCCCGTGCCTCCTCGCTGGCGTCCGGCGAACGCTGCGCCGGGCGGTCCGCGGCGGCGAGCGCGCGGCGTCTGATGTAGCGTGCGTAGGCGCTCATCGGTCGCTCCTCAACTGCTGCGGGTGGAGATGCGCACGACCGAGGCGGGGGCGGCGAATCCTTCGAAGCGCTGCAGCTCTCGGTCCCGATGGGGCGCGCCGGCCAGGTCGACGGCGCCGATGGTTTCCTCCCAGTAGGCGCTGCCCAGTTGCACCAGCAGGCGTTGGGCATTCTCCAGCGAAGCGGCCGGAACCCGGCCGTGGCGGTCCGCGGCGGCATAGTTGAGCAGGAGCGCCATGCGGATCGCTTCGTCCTGTACGTTGGAGTGCTCGACACCCTGGCCGTCGGCGCCCAGCAGATAGGAGCGCCAGTTGAGGACCTGGGCGAAGAGGCGCCGGTAGGCTTCGAACTGGAAGTAGCGATCCTCCTCGGAGCGGTAGAGCGCGCACTGACTTACGAAGAACTGTTCCAGCGCGGGTTTCGCCCAGCCGGGTGTACCCGGGAGGTGTTCGCCCAGTTCGTCGAAGCCGCTCTGGCTTTCCGCCAGGGCATGGACGTACTGCATCTGTTGTGGGTCCAGGCGCTGTTCGCCCTGGTAGGCGATGGCCAGACTGAGTTCCTTGAGCTGGTCGGTGCCGACGTATCCATCGAGATGGCGCAGGCCACGGTTCAGGCGGTATTCCTGCAGCGAGTCGAAGAGGCCGGAGGCGCCGGTAATGAAATTGCTTCCCAGGTTGGTGTCGAAGCACAGCTCGGGGAACTTGCTGGCCAGATAGTTGCGGTAGTAGTAGGCATGGCCGATGCGCAGGCTGAACAGATCGCTCTCCAGCAGGCGGCGGTAGTAGCTGTTGCCGTCGGCGTCGCGGCTGGCCAGCGCCTGGCAGAGGTTCACGACGTTGGTGCGGGCGTAATAGGCGACCAGGGCCTGGGTAGTCCCGCTGGTGATGTCGAAGCGGCGTAGCCGCAGGCCGGAGGCGGTCAGGCTGTTGCCGAAAAACAGTTCGTCGAAAAGGCCGGCGAGGGCGCTGGGCGCCTTGTCACGTTCCTGCAGGTTCTCCCGTTCGCGTAGCCGCGCCTTGCCCTGGCGGATGGTGTTGCCATAGCACTTCCAGGCATAGGCGGAGAGCGCTGCGTAGAAATCGTCCAGCGCGTTGGCGTTGCGCAGGAAGTAACCGCACAGCGACCGGTTGTCGTCGGACACCCCGGTCCCCTCTCCACAATGGATGTGCAGGACCATCTTGCGGGTTTCCGGCTTGCCGTCCAGGTAGTGGCGAAACACCGCGGCCTGTCCGAGGAGGAAGTCGAAGAACTGTCGGTACAGGCCGGTAGCGGTCTCCATGCCGAGCAGGTCGATGCCGACCAGCCGGGCCTGCGGTGGCTGCCCCTGCTGTATTTCGAAATGACGGAGGATCCTGTGCAGCTCGGCATCGAAGGCGGCTTCGCTGGCATAGCCATGCGCGGTGTGGGCGAGCAGGCGGTAGGCGGTCTTCTCGGAGGCGTTGAATTGTTCGAACAGGGAATCGAGGACGGCCACCTCGTCTTCCCCCGTCGCCGTCTGGGTATGGCTGATTCCTTCGTGGAGGAGGAACCCCAGCGTCAGGCAGGCGAATTCGCCCGGATGGCGATCGCGGATGGCGCCGCGGGCCCAGTAGGCGTCGTCGAACGGCGTGTACTTGTTGCCGCTCCAGATCTTGCGGTTGAAGTAGCGGACGAACTGGTCCGTCTCGCTGTCGCGAACCGCGCTCGCACCGAGCAGTTCCAGGGTGCCGAGGTAGATCGCTGGCTGGTCGATGGCCGCTGGCGGCGAGGTCCGGCCAAAACGTTGCGCCAGGATGAGGCAGGCGAGATAGATGTTCTCCGCCGCGCATTCGCCGCGCAGGTAGCCCTGACGGTCGGTCGCGGCGAACGGATTGCGCCTGACCATCCGCTGCAGAGCCAGTTCGAACAGCTCATAGTGCGCGGCCTGGCGAGCCTCCTCCAGCGCCTTGCCGTCGACGTCCGGGGCGACGCCGCGGGCACTCATCAGCAGCCCGATCAGGGAAAGCTCCTGGCCTTTCTCCAGGCTCACTTGCCGCTCGCCGACGCGGAAGACCCGGCGGTCGCGCGTCCAGCGGCTGTTGCTTTCCACCGGCAGGATGCCGGCGAAGTGACTATGGAAGTCGAAGGGATAGCGATGGAACCTGACCGGTTCTTCCAGCTTGAAATAGGCCATGACGGCTCTCCTGTGCCAGGGCCGGACGCCGCCGGCCCCGCCGGTGGTGGCTACGATTGGGTGTCCTTGCCGCCGCGACTGGCGAGGGTCTCGCTGTACTTGGCGATGCTCTGGTCGATCTTGTCGATGGCGAAGCTGGCCGATTCCGCCTCGATCGCCCCGGCCGCCGCGGCTACCGCGGCGGCGGCGCCCATCAGCAGGTCGGTGGCGAGGGCGCCGAGCGCGTCCTCGGCAGCCTGGGCCAGCTTGTTTTCGGCGATGTTCTGGGTCATCTGCCGGAGCAGGATCGCCTGGCTGGCCAGGGCGATCTTGCTGACTCCGTCGAAGTAGCTGGCGGCGGATTGCGCCACCAGCCCGGAGGCCTGGCTGATCATCATGTTCGGCGCGATGGCGATCTGCGACGGCGCATAGCCGGCGGTTTCGCTGTTGCTCATCTGCACCGCCTGCACGACTTGACTGTTCAGGGCGCTGGTGTCCGGCGGCGGCGCCTCGGTCTGCTTGAGCAGGCGCTCGCTCATGCCGGCCAGCGGCGAAGGGCGCGACGGCAGCTTCACGTCGCCGTTGGCGGACGCCCTGCCGCCGCTGGCTGGCGTCTGCCGGCCGGCCTCGCCGGGGGCGGCGGCTTGCTCGCTGTCGCCGGATGGCGCGGGCGCGGGCGCGGATTTCTTGCCGAAGCCGAACATGTCTGGGCACTCCTGGGATCAAGGGGCGGGTCAGATACCTTTCTTGTCTTCTATCGCCATGATCATCGACACCGCCTTGGAAACCACCGCGGTGGAGATCTGGTTCAGGGCCTGCTGGCTGTAGACTGCGTTCTGCAGGGACAGGCCGGCGGAATGGCTGGCGATCTGGTAGAGCGCGGCGATGGCCTGGGCCGGGGCTTCGGCGACCACCTTGACGTTGGTCTGGGTGACGGCATCGGTGATCTGGGCATTCACAGCCGTGGGGTCAGCCATGGGACTCTCCTTGAATGGGCAGGTGCTTGTCGGGCAGGGGGCCGGTCGCACGGGCCTCGACTCGTTTGTCAGGAATGAACGCGGCTGCGTCTGTCTTGTGAAACGTCGCCGGCGAAAAAGTCGGCGCTCAGCCGCGAGCGCAGCAACTGCACGCGCTTGCGCACCAGCGGCGGGGCTATGCCGAGCTGGCTGGCGATGTCGGCATAGGGCAGTTCCTCGATGAAGCGCAGTTCGAAGAGCTGCTGCTGTTGGCGCGACAGCGAGGCCAGGGCCTTGTCCACCTGGTCGAGACGTTCCAGCTGCTCCAGGCGTTCCAGCGGCGAGCCGACGGCGGCGAAGCGCTCCAACTGGCCATCGTGCAGGTCGATGCCGCGGTCGATGAGGCGGTCCTCGCGGATCTGGTGGCGCGCGCTGTCCAGGTAGACGTGTTCCAGGACCAGGAACAGGAAGCCCTGGGGGTCGCGTACCCGCTCCGGTGACTGGCGCAGGAACAGCAGCGCCTTGACCGCGGTGCTCGACAGCCATTCTTCGGCCCGATGGCTGTTGCCGCGCGCAAGGCGTTGTGCGCGTTTGCGCAGGCCAGCCTGCGCGGCACGCCAGCTTTCCTCGAACAGGCGATCGGAACCGGTTTCGTTGCCGCCTGGCTGATTCGGACGATCCATAACCGCTACCTCCCTGGTTGCTCGTGTCGGCGAGCAGTCTGTGAGGCGGGCGGTGGGCGAGGCTGTTACCTGGGTGACAGGGGCGCGGCTGGTAGTTCGGCCTTGCGTCGCAGGCGACCGAGGTCGTTGATCAGGATCCGGTCGTTGCGGCAGCTGATCAGCCCTTCGCGTTTCCATATTTGCAGTTGCGCGTTGAGCTTCGGCCGGCTGGCGTTGAGCATCGCTGCTAGGATGCTCTGGTTGGTCGGTAGCGTCGCGCAGGCTCCCTCGGGTTGTTCGCTCGCCAGGCTGGCCAGGAGATGGCGCGCCAGGCGCGACTCCAGGCGATGCAGGCAGACCCTCTCGACGAAACCGGAGGCTTCGCGCAGGCGCGAACAGAGGAGGGCCAGCGCGCGGTTGAGGAATTCCGTGTCGGCGATCAACGGGGCGAAGTGACGTCGGTGGAGGATCAGCACCGACGCCGCGCCGGAGGCGTAGGCAGAGGTCTCGCGGCGGTTCGGCTGGATCAGCGCGGTTTCCCCGATCACTTCGCCAGGACGGATATCATTGACGATCAGCTCCCGCCCGTCCGGCCCGTAGAGCACGGTATAGAGGTGTCCGCCGAGGACCAGGCCGATGAAGTCTTCAGGGTCGTGCTTGAGGAACAGGACGTCCTTGTCGCGCAACCGGCGCTCCGACGCATGGGTCGCCACGTGCCGCAGCAGATCGGGCAGCCCGTGCAGCAGCGGGCACCGTTGCAGCAGGGTGTAGTGGCGTGAACAGCGGTCTTCCGTTGACTCGTTCGAGTGCATGCCTGCGCCTTCGCCAGATTGATCGGCAGCTCCGGCGAGGTACGACATGCTCGCTGCAGAGCAATCAGTGGGGACGTGTGCGGCGAAGGGGTGTGAAGCTCCGGCTACCCGGCAGAACTGCTAGGTACGGACTCGGCGCGCTCCGGCAATCGGGCGGGCGGTCCGTTTTTTATTCGGAAAGGGTAGCGAGGTTTGGGCTGGCGGGAGGCGGCCCCGAGCGCACGGATGGCGGTCGGGGCGGGACGGCCGGTGGCCGTGGCGATTCAGTGCCGCGGGCTGTCCTCGGGCAGCGCGAGCAACTGCTTTTCGCGGTTCCAGTCGAACGTTTCGCCGCGCTCTTCGGCTTCGTAGCGGCGCTCGTCGAGGCGCTGGAACAGGTCGATCTCTTCGTCCGGCATGAAGTGCAGGCAATCGCCGCCGAAGAACCACAGCAGGTCGCGCGGTACCAGGTGGGCGATCTGCGGATAGCGGTGGAAGACCTGGGAAATCAGGTCCTGGCCGAGGTATTGGGCGCCTTCCGGGTCGCGCGGCAGTTCGTCCATCAGTTCGTCGAAACGCTCGAGGAACAGCCCGTGGTTTTCTTCCGGCACCTGCTCGGCCTCGCCCAGGGCGCCGAGGATGTTGCGCAGGTGCTGGAGCAGGGCGAGGTGGTGCTCGAGGTAGGAGTTGGCCATGACGGGTCCTCTGGAAAAAAGCTGGGCAGTATAAAGGGTTTCGCGGCGCCGGCCAGTTTCAGCGGATCGCCGGGGACTGGCTCTGGCGCCGGCGGTTTTCCAGTTGCCGGCGTTCGCTGTCGAGGCGCCGCTGGTCCTGCTCCAGGCGCCAGCGCTGCTGGTCCAGTTGCTGCTGGCGGATCAGGTTGTCCTGCATCTGTCGCTGCTGCCGTTGCCGCTGCAGGTTCTGCTGCTGGCGTTGCAGTTGATCCTGCTGCAGTTGCAGGCGTTGTTCGTCGAAGCGCTGGCGCTGTTCCTGGAGCTGGCGTTGGCGCTGTTCGCCAGCGCGCTGCACCGCCTGCTGGTGCGGCTGCACGCCATAGGGCGCAGGCGGTGCGGCCTGCGCCGGGGGCAGGAGGAGAAACGAGGCTGCCAGGCCGGTGGCAAATAGCTTGAGCATGATGGCCTCCCGTACGTCAGGGATGTGCCCGTCGATTCTAGCCAATCGCCCGGGTTTGGGTGGGTGAAGACGACAAAGGCGCCGGAAGGCGCCTTTGTCGGTTGCGACCGTCGCTTTGCCGCGGAGTGTCAGCGGATCCTGCCGTCGGCCAGTTGCAGTTCCTCCTTGGCGAAGTCGTCGACGTCGATCACCTTGCGCCGTGCCGCTTCGGCCTGGTGCAGGGCCTGCGCCTGCTCGGCGCTCAGCACGCCGGCGGCGGCGCCGGCATCGATCGGGTTCTGCCCCGCTTGCGGCTGGACCCTGCCTTCCTTGATCGCCTTGTGCAGGGTTTTCTCCAGCGCGGCGCTTTCGCGTACCGCGTCGAAGGCGTGGGCGAGGGCACCGACCGGGTCCTGCGGGTCCTTCGGCAGGAACGCGCCAGCGAGGATCGCCTGCAACGCCGGGTCGTCGTCCGGACGGCCGAGGATTTCCGCGATCTCGGCGTCCAGTTCGTCGCCCGGCCCTTTGTGCCGGCGGCCGAACGGCAGTACCAGGACCTTCAGCGCGCAGCCGAAGAAGCGGCTGGGGAAGTTGTTCAGCAGGTCCTCCAGCGCCGCCTCGGCCTTGCCGAGGTTTTCCTCCATGGCCCAGCGCAGCAGCGGATGCAGGTAGTCCGGGTTGCCCAGGTCGTGGTAGCGCTTGAGCGCCGCCGAGCCCAGGTAGAGATAACTGAGGACATCGCCGAGACGCGCGGAGAGGCGTTCCTTGCGCTTCAGTTCGCCGCCCAGCAGCATCATGCTGAAGTCGGCGAGCAGGGCGAAGGACGCCGCCAGGCGGTTCAGCGCGCGGAAGTAGGGACGGCTGATGCGGTCGCCGGGCGCGTTGCCGAGGTGGCCGCAGCTGAGACTGAGGAGGAAGCTGCTGGCGGCGTTGCCGACGGCGAAGCCGATGTGCTTCACCAGCAGCGCGTCGAACTCGCGGGCGGCCTGGTCCTTGTCCTCGCGCTGGGCCAGTTCCATTTCCTTGAGTACGTACGGATGGCAACGGATCGCGCCCTGGCCGAAGATCATCAGGTTGCGCGAGAGGATGTTCGCGCCTTCCACCGTGATGAAGATCGGCGCGCCCTGCCAGGAACGACCCAGGTAGTTGTTCGGGCCCATGATGATGCCCTTGCCGCCATGGATGTCCATGGCATGGGCGATGCACTCGCGGCCGCGCTCGGTGAGGTGGTACTTGAGGATCGCCGAAAGCACCGAGGGCTTCTCGCCGAGGTCCACCGCGTTGGCGGTGAGGATTCGCGCGCTGTCCATCAGCCAGGCGTTGCCGCCGATGCGGGCGAGCGCCTCCTGGATGCCTTCGAAGGCGGCGATCGGCACGTTGAACTGCTCGCGGACCTGGGCGTAGCGACCGCTGACGTAGCTGCTGGCCTTGCCGGCGCTGGTGCCCACCGCCGGCAGCGAGATGGAGCGTCCGACCGACAGGCAGTTCATCAGCATCATCCAGCCTTTGCCGATCATTTCCTGCCCGCCGATGATGTACTCCAGCGGCACGAACACGTCCTTGCCGGAGTTCGGACCGTTCATGAAGGCGGCGCCCAGCGGCACGTGGCGGCGGCCGATCTCGACCCCGGGGGTGTCGGTGGGAATCAGCGCCAGGGTGATGCCCAGGTCCTCCTCGTCGCCCAGCAAATGGTCCGGGTCGTGGCACTTGAAGGCCAGGCCGAGGAGGGTGGCCACCGGGCCGAGGGTGATGTAGCGCTTTTCCCAGGTCAGGCGCAGGCCGAGTACCTCGCGACCTTCCCATTCGCCCTTGCAGACGATGCCGACGTCGGTCATGCCGCCGGCATCGGAGCCCGCGTAGGGGCCGGTGAGGGCGAAGCAGGGGATGTCGTCGCCCTTGGCCAGGCTCGGCAGGTAGCGCTGGCGCTGCTCGTCGGTGCCGTAGTGGAGCAGCAGCTCGGCCGGGCCGAGGGAGTTCGGCACCATCACCGTCGAGGCCAGGTCGCCGCTGCGGGTGGCGAGCTTCATCACCACCTGTGAGTGGGCGAAGGCGGAGAAGCCCTTGCCGCCGTACTCCTTGGGAATGATCAGGCCGAAGAAGCCGTGCTGCTTGATGAAGGCCCAGGCTTCTTCCGGCAGGTCCATGCGCTGGCCGATGTCCCAGTCGCTGACCATGGCGCAGAGTTCTTCGGTCGGGCCGTCGACGAAGGCCTGCTCTTCTTCGGTGAGTTGCGCCTTGGGGTAGTCGAGCAGTTTCTGCCAGTCCGGGCGGCCGCTGAACAATTCGCCATCCCACCACACGGTGCCCGCCTCGATGGCCTCGCGCTCGGTGTCGGACATCGGCGGCAGGACTTTCTGGAACCAGGCGAACAGCGGACCGCTGAGCACGCGCCGGCGCAGGTCGGGCAGGGCGAGGGGAAGCGCCACCGCCAGCCAGAGCAGCCAGAAGACCAGCAGCAGCCAGCCGGGCGCGTGGCTGAACACGCCCATCAGGATCAGGTAGGCGGCGCTGATGCCGAGCGCGGGAGCGGGTGGGGTACGCCGATGGGCGAGGTAAGCGACACCGAGTACCAGTACGACTAACCAGAGCAACAACATGCGGAATCCTCCATGAAGACGCCAGGCGGCGTCTCGAGCTTAGCCCGTTTGCCGCCGTTTGGCGGCAGGGCCGGTCAGCTTGGCCGGTTTGTCACGTTATAGGCGAAAACTTCCCGTTTAGACTGGGACAAATTGCCCGCCGGGAGCCCGCCATGCAGTCCTACCTACAATCCGGCCGCTTCGTGGATAGTGACCACCCCGTGGTGGTGGAGTTCGCGGAAAAATCCCGGGGGAATTCGGCGAAACCGCGTGACCAGGCGGTCGCGCTGTACTACGCGGTACGCGACGGGGTGCACTACAACCCCTACGTGTTCAGCCGCGATCCGCAGACCCTGAAGGCCAGCCACGCGCTGCAGCAGGGCGAGTCCTATTGCGTGCCCAAGGCCATCCTGCTCGCCGCCTGCGCCCGGCATTGCCGGATTCCGGCGCGGATCGGCCTGGCCGACGTGCGCAACCACCTGGCCACGCCGCGCCTGCTGGAAGCGCTGCGCAGCGAGGTGTTCGCCATGCACGGCTATACCGAGCTGTACCTCGAGGGCCGTTGGGTGAAGGCCACCCCGGCGTTCAACCGTGCCTTGTGCCGCGCCTTCGACGTCGCTCCGCTGGAGTTCGACGGCGTCGCCGACAGCGTCTTCCATCCGTTCAACCGCCAGGGCGAGCGCTACATGGAGTACCTGGTCGATCACGGCCAGTTCGCCGACCTGCCGGAGGAACTGTTCTTCTCTCACCTGCAGCAGCACTATCCGCACCTGTTCTCCGGCCGCCCGCTGGCCCTGGATGGCGATTTCCAGGCCGAGGCCGGACAAGATGAAGGGCGTCGATAGTCACCATCAGCCGGCGCGTCTTCCTTCTTCGGTCCATCCTCGGTAGGGTGCGGCATGTCGTCCGGGCGCTCCGGCGATCCATCCGCCGCATCAACCGAAGAGGGAACGCAGAGTATGTTGACCATCTGGGGCCGGAAGAACTCGAGCAATGTGCGCAAGGCGCTGTGGTGCGCCGAGGAGGCTGGCCTGGAGTACCGGACGGTGGATGCCGGCGGGGCGTTCGGCCTGGTGGATGAGCCGGCGTTCCGCGCGATGAACCCGAACGGTCGGGTGCCGGTGATCGAGGACGACGGCTTCGTCCTCTGGGAATCCAACGCCATCGTCCGCTACCTGGCCGCCCGCTATGCGCCGGGCGACCTCTATCCGCAGGACCCGGTGCGCCGCGCCGACGCCGACAAGTGGATGGACTGGACCACCTCGACTCTCGCCGGGCCGTTCCGCGACCTGTTCTGGGGAACGCTGCGTACGCCGCCGGAGCAACGCGACGAGGCCCTGATCGCAAAGGCGCTGCAGACCTGCGGCGAGTTGCTGCGGGTGCCGGACCAGACCCTGGCCGGCCAACCCTGGCTGTCCGGCGAACGCTTCGGCATGGGTGACATTCCCCTGGGCTGTTTCATCTACGCCTGGTTCGAGATGCCCATCGAGCGCCCGCCGCTGCCCCACCTCGAGGCCTGGTACCTGCGCTTGCGCGAGCGCCCGGCGTTCCGCACCGCGGTAATGACCGAACTGACCTGAGCCGGCTACTGTTGCATTTTGTTACCCGTAGCCTTATCTAGCTCTTCCTCTTCACCTTCCGACACGGGAAGCCTAATGAGTTCCGCCCTGTCCATCCGTCAATTGACGAAAACCTACGGCAACGGTTTCCAGGCCCTCAAGGGCATCGACCTGGACGTCGCCGAAGGTGATTTCTTCGCCTTGCTCGGCCCCAACGGCGCGGGCAAGTCCACCACCATCGGGATTCTATCGACCCTGGTGAACAAGACCAGCGGTTCGGTCTCGGTGTTCGGCCACGACCTCGACAAGGACCCGGCCGGCCTCAAGCGTTGCCTTGGCGTGGTGCCGCAGGAGTTCAACTTCAACCAGTTCGAGAAGGTCTTCGACATCGTCGTGACCCAGGCCGGCTACTACGGCATCCCGGCGAAGATCGCCAAGGAGCGCGCCGAGCGCTACCTGACCCAGCTGGGGCTGTGGGACAAGCGCAACGAAGCCTCGCGGATGCTCTCCGGCGGCATGAAGCGACGCCTGATGATCGCCCGCGCGCTGGTCCACCAGCCGCGCCTGCTGATCCTCGACGAGCCCACCGCCGGGGTCGACATCGAGTTGCGCCGTTCGATGTGGAGCTTCCTCACCGAACTCAACCAGGAAGGCATCAGCATCATCCTCACCACCCACTATCTGGAAGAGGCGGAGCAGCTCTGCCGCAACATCGCCATCATCGACCACGGCGAGATCGTGCAGAACACCAGCATGCGCGACCTGCTGATGACCCTGCATTCGGAAACCTTCCTGCTCGACCTGAAGAACGTCCAGGCCCTGCCGCCGACCCTCGACGGCTATCCGACGCGGCTGGTCGACGACCACACTCTCGAAGTGCAGGTGGAGAAGAGCCAGGGCATCAACGACCTGTTCGCCCAACTGGGTGCACAAGGCATCGAGGTACTGAGCCTGCGCAACAAGACCAATCGCCTGGAGGAGCTGTTCGTGTCGCTGGTGGAGAAGAACCTGACGAGGATCGCCCGATGAGCAGCGAACTGAGCGCCAACCTGGTCGCCCTGAACACCATCGTCTACCGCGAGGTGCGCCGCTTCACCCGGATCTGGCCGCAGACCCTGCTGCCGCCGGCGATCACCATGGTCCTGTACTTCGTGATCTTCGGCAATTTGATCGGCCGGCAGATCGGCGACATGGGCGGCTTCACCTACATGGAATACATCGTGCCCGGCCTGATCATGATGTCGGTGATCACCAACGCCTACGGCAACGTGGTGTCGAGCTTCTTCGGCAGCAAGTTCCAGCGCTCGGTGGAGGAACTGCTGGTGTCGCCGGTGTCGCCGCACACCATCCTCCTCGGCTACACCATCGGCGGCGTGCTGCGCGGCCTGGCGGTGGGGGTGATCGTGACCCTGCTGTCGCTGTTCTTCACCAAGCTGCAGGTGCACCACCTGGGCATCACGGTACTGGTGGTGGTGCTTACCGCGACCATTTTCTCCCTGGGCGGTTTCATCAACGCGGTGTTCGCGCGCAACTTCGACGACATCTCGATCATCCCGACCTTCGTGCTGACGCCGCTGACCTACCTGGGCGGGGTGTTCTACTCGATCAACCTGCTGCCGCCGTTCTGGCAGACCGTGTCGCTGGCCAACCCGATCCTGCACATGGTCAACGCCTTCCGCTACGGCATCCTCGGCGTCTCCGACATTCGCATCGGCGTGGCCATCGGCTTCATGCTGCTGGCCACCGCGGTGCTCTATCTCGGCTGCGTAAGGCTGCTGGTGAGCGGGCGCGGCATGCGCCAATGAAACGCTCGAAGGCATGAAACAGAAGCCCCCGTCATGGGGGCTTCGCGTTTCATCGGCGCGGGCGAGCGAAATCGATGACGAAACGGGTCCAGCCGTCGGCAGACTCGCAGCGGATCTCGCCGCCGTGGGCCTGGACGATGGAGCGGCAGATCGCCAGGCCGAGCCCGGCGTGTTCACCCTGGCCTTCGCGGCGCGCCGGATCGGCACGATAGAACCGGTCGAACAGGCGCGGCAAGCGCTCGGGAGGAATCGCCGGACCCTGGTTCTCCACGCTCAGGCGTCGGTCGCCGAGACGGATACGTATCTCTCCGCCATCGGCGGTGAAGCGCAGGGCGTTGTCCAGCAGGTTGGCCAGCACCCGCCGCAGCATGCCGCGGTCGCCGGGCAGGCTCAGGCTGCCTTCGCGCAGCAGGCGGATATCGTGGTCTTCCGCCAGCGGCTGGTAGAACTCCAGCAGCGAGTCGACTTCCGCGCCCAGGTCCAGGGCCTGGCGGCTGGGCGCCAGCAGGCCGTGGTCGGCCTTGGCCAGCAACAGCATGTCGTTGACCATCGCGGTGAGCCGTTCCAGCTCCTCGAGGTTGCCGTGCAGGGCCTCGCGATAGTCCTCCAGCGAGCGCGGGCGGGACAATACCACCTGGGTCTGGGTCAGCAGACTGGTGAGCGGGGTGCGCAACTCGTGGGCGATGTCGGCGGAGAACGCCGAGAGGCGCTGGAAGGCTTCTTCCAGGCGCGCCAGCATGGCGTTCAGCTCGCCGGCCAGGCCGCGCAGCTCCTCCGGCATCCGGCTGGCGTCGAGGCGGGTGGTGAGGGAGTTGGCGGAAACCCGCGCGGCGACTTCGCGCATCCGTCGCAGCGGCGCCAGGCTGGCGCCGGTGGCCCAGGCGCCGAGCAGCGCGGTGGCCAGCGCCGACAGGCTCATGGTCAGCCAGATCAACTGGCGCATGCGTTGCAGGAAGTGCTGGTGATGACTGATGTCGAGGATCACGGTGAGTCGCGGCGAAGCGTCGTTGCCGGGCTCCAGCGGGGCGCCGAGTTCGCGGTTGGCGGGCAGACCGGGATGCGCAGGCTGCGGCAGGCGCTCGAACCAGAGGTTGCCATCCGGGCCGTTCAGGCGCAGGCCGAGGTCGGGGTGGCGTGCCAGTTCGCGCAGCAGTTCCGCTTCGCGGCGGCGCATCTGCTGTTCCGAGCCGAGGCCGCGCAGTTCGTCGCGAAACACCGCGAGCTTGGCGGACATCGCCAGGTGGTCGAGTTCGACGAAATGCTCGTCGATGGCCCTGCTGAAGATCAATCCGGCGATCAGCGAGACCGCCGCCGTGCAGGCGGCGAACAGCAGGCTCAGGCGGACGCCGAGGGACATCCGCGAGCCGAACCCGGCGCTCATTCGTCGCGCTCTTCGAGAACGTAGCCCATGCCGCGCACGGTATGGATCAGGCGCTGCGGGTAGTCGTCGTCGACCTTGGCGCGCAGGCGGCGGATGGCCACCTCGATGACGTTGGTATCGCTGTCGAAGTTCATGTCCCAGACCTGCGAGGCGATCAGCGACTTGGGCAGCACCTCGCCGCTGCGCCGCAGCAGCAGTTCGAGCAGGGCGAACTCCTTGGCGGTGAGGTCGATCCGCTTGCCCTGGCGTTGCACCCGGCGGCGCAGCAAATCGAGTTCGAGGTCGGCCAGTTGCAGGGTGGTCTCCTGCAACTGCTGGCTGCCCCGGCGCAGCAGGGTGCGCACCCGGGCGAGCAGTTCGACGAAGGCGAACGGCTTCACCAGGTAATCGTCGGCGCCTTGTTCGAGGCCGCGCACGCGGTCCTCTACGGCATCGCGGGCGGTCAGGAACAGCACCGGTATGGTCATCCCGGCGTCGCGCACGCTGCGCAGGATCTGCCAGCCGTCACGGCCGGGCAGCATGACGTCGAGGATCAGCAGGTCGTAGTCGCCGCCCAGGGCCAGTTGCTCGCCCTCGTTGCCATCGTCGCTCAGGTCGACGGCGAAGCCTGCCTCGGCGAGCCCCTGGCGCAGGTACTGGCCGATGCGCGGTTCGTCTTCGACGATCAGCAGTTTCATGTTCATCCCTCGTTACATTTGCCGGCCATGCCGACCTGTTTCTGACAGCATCGTAATCAGTGGGTAACGGGGGCGACAGTGGCCCCCGCGCAGACTACAGGGGAACTCATTCGAGGAGACTTCCCATGCGTACCTTCACTGCCTCCACCCTCGCTTTCCTGCTGGTCCTCGCCCCGACCGTTCCGGCCATGGCCGACAGCGGCGGCGACATCGTCTTCGAGCGCATGCAGGCCCAGGCCGCCAAGGCTCGTGCCGCGCACCAGGAAAAACTGGCGAAGCAGGCCGAAGCGACGAAGAAGGACAAGGAAAACTGCTGATCGCCAGTTCTTCCACCCCCGGCTCCACACGGGATGACGGAGGGCTCCGATCCCGTCTTCACCCGCCACCGGTTCCCTGGTTTCCGGTCGGCGGGTTTTTTATGCCCGTCGGTGGCGCTGGGCGATCTTAGCCTTCGCGGTCCGCAACGGCGGCAAGCTGACAAAGATGTAATGCTCCCGACAGCCAGCCGGCAGGCGCAGCGACACAGGATAGGCGACATCAACCCGATGGAGATTCCCCGTATGTTTCCGCGCCGCCTGCTTCCCGCTTCCCTGATCGTCCTCGGCGTGCTTTTCGGTGCCAACGCCCAGGCTTCGCCGGCCCACGGCCAGGCCTTCGGCAAGCCGGCCCAGGCCGCGCAGGCCAGCCGCAGCATCGAGGTGGTGCTCGGCGACATGTACTTCAAGCCGCGGGCGATCGAGGTCAAGGCCGGCGAGACGGTCCGCTTCGTGCTGAAGAACGAAGGCAAGCTGTTGCACGAGTTCAACCTGGGAGACGCGGCGATGCATGCCGAGCACCAGAAGGAGATGCTGGAGATGCAGCAGTCCGGGATGCTCACCCCGACCGGCATGGCGTCGATGGACCATAGTCAGATGGGCCACGGCATGGCCGGCATGGACCATGGCCGGATGATGAAGCACGACGACCCCAACAGCGTGCTGGTCGAGCCGGGCAAGAGCGCCGAGCTGACCTGGACCTTCGCCAAAGCCACCCGGCTGGAGTTCGCCTGCAACATCCCCGGCCACTACCAGGCCGGGATGGTCGGTCAACTGACCGTGCAGCCCTGAGCCGGCGGACGGCCGGCGTGAAGATGCCGGCCGATCCGTATACACTTGCCGCCGCCCGCCAGTGCGGCGCGGCGCGCGGGGAAGGGCCCTGCGCGATTCATCCAGCAGGTTTCCCTCATGCAGCATCCCGCCGAACATTCGCCGCTGGGCAAGACCAGCGAATACGTCTCCAGCTACACGCCGTCGCTGCTGTTTCCCATTTCACGCACGGCGAAATGGGCCGAGCTTGGCCTGAGCGCCGAGACCCTGCCTTATCGCGGCGTGGATATCTGGAACTGCTACGAGCTGTCCTGGCTGACCCCGGCCGGCAAGCCGGTGGTGGCGATCGGCGAGTTCTCGATCCCGGCGGACTCGCCGAACATCATCGAGTCGAAGTCGTTCAAGCTTTACCTCAATTCCCTCAACCAGTCCGCCTTCGATAGTCGTGAGGCGCTTCGCGCGGTATTGCAGAAAGACCTCTCGGCCGCTGCCGGGGCGCCCGTGGGCGTGCGCCTGCGCAGCCTCGACGAGGTTGCCGAGGAGGGCATCGGGCGTCTGCCGGGGCGCTGCATCGACGAGCTGGACATCGCCGTCGACGGCTACGAGCAGCCGCGCCCGGAACTGCTGCGCTGCGACGCCGGGCGGATCGTCGAGGAGCAGCTCTACAGCCACCTGCTCAAGTCCAACTGCCCGGTCACCGGCCAGCCCGACTGGGGCACCCTGGTGGTCGACTACCGGGGCCCGGCGCTGGACCCGGCCAGCCTGCTGGCCTACCTGGTTTCCTTCCGCCAGCACCAGGACTTCCACGAACAGTGCGTCGAACGCATCTTCCTCGACCTGCAGCGCCTGTTGCAGCCGCAGGCGCTCAGCGTCTACGCGCGCTACGTACGCCGTGGCGGCCTGGATATCAATCCCTACCGCAGCCTGGCGGAGGTCGCACCGGACAACCGACGCCTGGTGCGCCAGTAACGCCTCGCAACACGCGGATACGAAAAAGCCCCGGCCATGCCGGGGCTTTTCATTTCGGCAAGTCGTTCAGATTCCCATGTTGGCCAGGCTCTGCACGATGGAGCGGAGCGTGCCGGCGAGGGTCGGGTGGCTGACCTCGAAGCGCTCGACGGCGAGGTTGACCCCATCGACCAGGCTGCCTTCGTTGAGGGCGTCCTCGTTGGCCAGTTTCAGTTCGATGTCCCTGATCAGGAGTTCCAGTTCGGCGCGCTGCTCTTCGTTCAGCGGCGGTTGTTGCTCCAGTTGCTCGCGCAGGGCGGACAGTTCGCGCAGCAGACTCTCTTTCGGCATGGTATTTCCCTCGACGTACAAGTCTTCGGTGGACCTCCGGCGGGCGCCGAAAGGTCCGTCCATGCCGAACAGATTAACCTGTCGGGCGCAGATGTGCGCGATCCGGAACAATCCGCAGCAGGCGTTCCAGCAGCGGGAAGAAGTGCGTCAGTTCGGGGGTGCGCATGGCCGGGTCCTTGGCCAGGTCGTCGAGGCGGCGCAGGGTCAGGCCGTCCTGGGCATAGGGCGCCTTGATATAGGCCGCGGCGGCACGCTCGTCGAACGGCCCGCCTTGCAGCACCAGGCTGTGCCGGGAGGCCGGCGACAGGCTGGCGTGGTAGCTCGGGTCCACCGCGCAGAGGAAGCGCTTGGCCGATACGTGCAGGCGCACCGGCTGCCAGACCGACTCTGGGAACAGCTCGCGCAGCAGGCGTGCGCCGAATTCCTCGTGGCGCAGGTCCTCCTCGTCGATCTGCGCCGGGTCTTCGTAGAGGTGGCCGATATCGTGCAGCAGGGCGGCGACTACAAGGCTGTCCGAGCAGCCGGCGCGCTCGGCCAGGGTCGCACACTGCAGCGCGTGCTCGGCCTGGCTGACTGCCTCGCCATAGGGCTCGGCGCCATGGCTGGCGAAGCGTTCGGCCAGTTCGTCGAGAAAGCGGTGACGGGCGCGGCTCATGGTTTTTCTCCTTTCAGGCGGCGGACGGCGAGGTCGTGCAGGCAGGGTTGCAGCTCGCCCAGGTGATCGATCACGGAATGCACGCCCAGGCGGTACAGTTCCAGGGTGGCGTCGGCACGCAAGCGGTCGCGCTCGGTATGTCCGAGAGCGTCCCAGTCGGCCGGCGAGAGGCCGCACGACGGCCCGCTGGCGGCCAGGCCGATGGTCCATAGCCCGGCATTGAGTCCGGCCTGGAGTTGACGCGGTTGGGCGCTGACCAGCACGCAGCCGTCGAGGCGCTCGATGCCCAGCCGGGCGAGGGCCTGCCAGCAGCCATCGGGGGCCGGCCAGGGGCGCGCGCCGGCGAGGGGGATCAGGGCGTCCGCTCGGCCGAGCGGCGCGGCAAGGCGCTGGCAGACCGATTCCGGTAGCTCGTCCTGCCAGGCATAGGGAATCCGTTGTTCGTCCAGGCTCTCCAACAGGGCCACGGCACCGGCGATGGCTTCGGCCTGTTCCCCGGCGGCTTCGTCGAGGGCCTGCTCCAGGCGCTGGCGCTCGCTCTTGTTCGGTTTGCGCCGCAACAGGAAGCTTTGTGCCTCGGCGAAGGGCAGCAGACTGGCGTCGCGGAGGTGTTCGGCAGGGCTATGCGGATGGCTGCGCAGCAGCGCCAGGGACAGGGTCCGGGCGCCGAAATCCACCAGGCCGCCGGAGAGTCCGAAGAGCAGGGCGGTGAAGCGCGGGAGTTGGTCGGAGCTGGGCATGCGAAAGGCGTCTGGCAAATGGTCTAGGCCAGCCTAGATGGGTTTTGTGACGCTGCCGTGACGTTTTCGTGGCAGTGGCGATAGGCCGACGGGCTGCCGTTATAATCGGCCGGTCTGAATCAGCGAGGCCGTCATGCCGGTCGATCAATCTCGTCAGTACCTGCGCATCCGCGACCAGCTCGCCGCGGATATCGCCCAGGGCGTGCTGCAGGTGAAACTTCCCTCCGAGCGGGAGTTGGCCGAGCGCTTCCTGTGTACCCGCATCACCCTTCGCGAAGCCCTGCAGCAACTGGAAACCGAAGGCCTGGTCTATCGCGAGAACCGCCGCGGCTGGTTCGTCGCGCCGCCGCGGATCCGCTACAACCCGACCCGTACCACCGGCTTCATGGAATACGTCAGCGCCCAGGGACGCCAGCCGCGTACCGAGACGCTGCACGCCGAGCGGCGAGCAGCCGGCGCCTGGCTGGCCAAGCGGATGGGGCTGGAGGACAGCGCGCCGGTGTATTTCCTGCAACGGCGCCGCTGGGTGGACGAGCGTCCGGTGCTGATCGAACTGATCGCCCTGGATGCCGGGTGGTGCCCAGGCCTGCTGGACCACGACCTCGATACTTCGCTGATGAGCCTGCTGCGCGAGCGTTTCGGCCTGCAGCCGACGCGCTGCCAACTGGCGATGCACCCGACCGCGCTGAACGCGGCCCAGGCCGAGCCGCTGCAACTGGCGCCGGGTTCGCCGGCGCTGTACCTGGAGCGACTGAGTTACGCGGAGGGGCAGAGGGTGGTCGAGTTCGACCAGGAGTTCTGGCGCCCGGACGCCCTGGAGATCGTGCTCGACGCGGCCTATCCGGGCGCCTGAGTCAGGCGATCGCGGCGCGTATGCTGTCCGGCACGGGCGTCGAACGGTTTTCCGCGTGGCGCACCCAGACCAGCTTGCAGTGGCCTTCGCCATAGGTGCCTTGCGGATCTTCCAGGGTGCTCAGGCGATGTTCCAGTACCAGGCTGCTGGTGCCCAGCTTGCCGGCGTACAGTTCCACCACCACGGTGGCCGGATGCACCACCGGCTTCAGGTAGGTGTGCAGGCTTTGCAGCACCACCGGCCCCTCGGCAGCGCCTTCCAGGTCGACGCCGAGGGTTTCGAACCAGGCCACCCGGGCCTCTTCCAGGTACTGGAAATAAAGGGTGTTGTTGACGTGCCCGTAGCTGTCCATGTCGCCCCAGCGCACCGGGATATGGGCCGTGTGTAGCAATTGTCTGTCAGCCATCTCGTAACTCTTCTAGTCTCAAATTCAATGCGAGCCTATATACTGCGCGCACGCTGAAGCCGCGCTGGCGGCCAAGACTAGTCATGCAAAGGAGATACAGCAATGCGCGCCCGCGGCGTGAACTGGATCGAACGTAGTGCCCGAATCCTGGCTTGCGCCAGCCTCGCATTGGCACCCACGCTGTCCCTGGCGGCCAGTGAAGAAGACCCTTGGGAAAGCATCAACCGTCCCATCTTCACCTTCAACGACACCCTGGACACCTATGCGCTGAAACCGCTGGCCCAGGGTTACCAGAAGGTCACCCCGAACTTCGTTCAGGACGGCGTGCACAACTTCTTCAACAACCTCGGCGACGTGAAGAACCTGGCCAACAACCTGTTGCAGGCCAAGTTCCACAATGCCGGCGTGGACACCAGCCGCCTGCTGTTCAACAGCACCTTCGGCCTGGCCGGCTTGATCGACGTGGCGACCCCGATGGGCCTGCAGCGCAACGACGAGGACTTCGGCCAGACCCTGGGTTATTGGGGCGTCGGCAGCGGCCCGTACGTGATGCTGCCGTTCCTCGGCCCGAGCACGCTGCGCGATGCCCCGGCGAAGATCCCGGACATCTATGTCGGTCCCTACCACTACATGGACGATGTACGCGCGCGCAACGTGATGTTCGGCATCAACACCGTCGACACCCGTGCCAACCTGCTGAAGTCGGAAAAACTGATCAGCGGCGACAAGTACATCTTCATCCGCAACGCCTACCTGCAGAACCGCGAGTTCAAGGTCAAGGACGGCGAGGTGGAGGACGACTTCTAAGTCGACCCGCTTCGTGCGACACCTGGAAAGGCGGCCCTTGGGTCGCCTTTCGTCGTTTCAGTGGATCGCGACGATGCTCAGCCCCAGGCTATGCCGCCCTGGGCCGAGCCGTTCGCAGCGCACCACGCGGGCTTCCAGTTCCAGGCCGGTGAGGGTCTCGTGGGTGGACGGGATGCTCACCCGCAGGTGGTCGCCCGGAGCCAGCTCGCTTTGCGCTTCCAGCAGCAGCCCGCTGGCGGACAGGTCCCGGCACAGGGCCACCGACTCGCGGCCTTCGCAGCGGATGGTGACCGGGGTGTCGAGCTTCATGCGGATGAAGTCGCGCTTCTCGCTGTAGTTGTGCTCGATGGGCTGCATGGGCTGATCCTCATGGTCGGGGCGATGGGGGGCGACTGGCAATCCTGGCGATTATCGTCAAAGTTTATACCGTGCGGACGGGATCGGACGGACAAAGGCGGATTTTCCGGCAAAGGTCAACGGCTTGAACTGCTCAACGGATGGGAGTACCGTCTGCGCCTTGTCGAACCCCGTAGCCGCGCTGTTGTCACTTACAATAAGCGCCTAGGACCCACTGTTTCCGGCGCCGTTTGCCTGGATGACCCATGCATAAAGTCAGTGCCACGCTGCTGATCATCGATGACGACGAGGTGGTGCGCGAAAGCCTCGCTGCCTACTTGGAAGACAGCAACTTCAAGGTGTTGCAGGCCCTCAACGGTCTGCAGGGCCTGCAGATCTTCGAAAGCGAACAGCCGGACCTGGTCATTTGCGATTTGCGCATGCCGCAGATCGACGGCCTCGAACTGATCCGCCGCATCCGCCAGACCGCTTCGGAAACGCCGATCATCGTGCTTTCCGGAGCCGGCGTGATGAGCGATGCGGTGGAAGCCTTGCGCCTGGGCGCCGCCGACTACCTGATCAAGCCCCTGGAAGATCTCGCGGTGCTCGAGCATTCGGTGCGCCGGGCCCTGGATCGCGCCTACCTGCGGGTCGAGAACCAGCGCTACCGCGACAAGCTGGAAGCCGCCAACCGCGAATTGCAGGCCAGCCTGAACCTGCTCCAGGAGGACCAGAACGCTGGACGCCAGGTGCAGATGAACATGCTTCCGGTGACGCCGTGGAGCATCGAGGGGCTGGAGTTTTCCCACCGGATCATTCCGTCGCTGTATCTCTCTGGCGACTTCGTCGACTACTTCCGGGTCGACGAGCGACGCGTGGCGTTCTACCTGGCCGACGTTTCCGGCCATGGCGCTTCCTCGGCCTTCGTCACGGTGCTGCTGAAGTTCATGACCACGCGTCTGCTCTACGAGTCACGGCGCAACGGCACGCTCCCGGAGTTCAAGCCGTCCGAGGTGCTGGCGCACATCAACCGCGGCCTGATCAATACCAAGCTGGGCAAGCACGTGACCATGCTCGGCGGGGTCATCGACCTGGAGAAGAACTGCCTGACCTACAGCATCGGCGGCCACCTGCCGCTCCCGGTACTGTTCGTCGACGGGCAGGCGAGCTACCTGGAAGGCCGTGGCCTGCCGGTGGGCCTGTTCGACGATGCGAGCTATGACGACCGGGTCATGGAGTTGCCCCCTTCCTTCAGCCTGTCGCTGTTTTCCGATGGCATCCTCGATGTGCTGCCAGGAGCTACGCTGAAGGAGAAAGAGGCTTCGCTACCGGAGCAGGTGGCAGCCGCCGGAGGCACCCTCGACGGGCTGCGCCAGGTCTTCGGGCTGGCCAACCTGGCGGAGATGCCGGATGATATCGCCTTGCTGGTGTTGAGCAGGAACCTTGCATGAGTACCGGTAAAATCCAGTTTGCCGAACAGAACGGCTCCTTCGTTCTGAAATTCGTCGGTGAGGTCCGCCTCACCCTGTGCTCGGCCCTGGATTCCACCATCGAAAAGATCTTCGCTGCGCTGAATTTCTCGGCGATCATCATCGATCTTACGGAAACCCAGAGCATCGATAGCACCACGCTCGGCCTACTGGCCAAGCTGTCCATCCTGTCGCGGCAGAAAATCGGCCTGTTGCCCACGCTGGTGACCACCAATCCGGACATTACCCGTCTGTTGCAGTCGATGGGTTTCGATCAGGTGTTCAATATCGTCGATCGTCCGATTCCGTGTCCGGAGTGCCTGTCCGACCTGCCGCCGCAGGACCAGTCGGAAGATGTGGTGCGCGACAAGGTCCTGGAGGCGCACCGCATCCTGATGGGCCTCAACGAATCCAACCGCGAAGCCTTCCACGACCTGGTCAGCGCCCTGGAGCGCCATTAACCGGTCGATCCCTTCCCGAACTCCTGCTGAATTCCGCTGCGCCGGAACGGGACGCCCTGCATGCGCGTCCCGCCGGCAGCGGCGATCAGTGGCGGGTCGCCAACTGGTATTCGAGCTTTTCCTGGTCGCGTGCGAACAGGCGGATGCCTTCGGCCAGCTTTTCGGTGGCCATGGCGTCCTCGTTCATCTGCCAACGGAAAGCGCTCTCGTCGAGCACCTGGCGCGGCTCGCCTTCGCCCGGCAGCAGCAGGCGCGGCAGCTCGCCCTGGGCGTCAGCCAGTTGTTGCAGCAGGTCGGGACTGATGGTCAGGCGGTCGCAGCCGGCCAGTTGCTCGATCTGGCCGAGATTGCGGAAGCTGGCGCCCATCACCACCGTCTTGTAGCCGTTGGCCTTGTAGTAGCGATAGATGCGCGAGACCGACTGCACGCCGGGATCCTCGGCGCCGGCGTAGTCGCGATTCTCGCTCTTCTTGTACCAGTCGTAGATGCGCCCGACGAACGGCGAGATGAGGAACACCCCGGCGTCGGCGCAGGCCACCGCCTGGGCGAAGGAGAACAGCAGGGTCAGGTTGGTCTGGATGCCCTCGCGTTCCAGAATCTCGGCGGCGCGGATTCCTTCCCAGGTGGAGGCGATCTTGATCAGCACCCGCTCGCGGTCGATGCCCTGTTCGTCGTACAGCTCGATCAGGCGGTGGGCGCGGGCGAGGGTGGCCTCGCTGTCGAACGACAGGCGCGCGTCGACTTCGGTGGAAATACGTCCGGGAATGACTCCGAGGATGTCCTTGCCGACTGCCACGGCGAAGCGGTCGCAAGCCAGTCCGGCGTCGCCGCCGCTACCCGCGGTAGCCTGTCGAAGGTGCTCGGCGTAGCGCGGCAGGGCAGCGGCCTTGAGCAGCAGCGACGGGTTGGTGGTGGCGTCCACCGGCTTCAGGCGGGCAATGGCATCGAAGTCGCCGGTGTCGGCGACCACCGTGGTGTATTGCTTGAGTTGTTCCAGCTTCGAAGTCATGGCGAGGTCTTGTCAGGTGGGTTCTTGGGAAGAAGAATCCCCCGACCTTACCCGAGCCGCAGGCGCGGCTCAATGGGAGCTATCGCCCCGCCAGAAGTTCCAGCGCCTGGTCGAAAACCCGCAGCGGATCGGCGGCCTTGTGCACGTCCACCGAGAGCAACTGGCGGAATCGCCGGGAGCCGGGGAAGCCCTGGGCCAGGCCGAGGATATGGCGGGTCACGTGATGCATCGCGCCGCCTTCGGCCTGGTGTCGCTCGATGTACGGACGCAGACGGAGCAAGGCCTCGCTGCGACTGAGCGGCGGCGCTTCGCTGCCGAACAACTGGCTGTCCACCGCGGCCAGCAGGTAGGGGTTGTGGTAGGCCTCGCGACCGAGCATCACGCCGTCGAAGGTCTGCAGGTGCTCGCGGCAGGCCTCGAGGGTCTTGATGCCGCCGTTGAGGACGATCTCCAGGTCCGGGAAGTCCTTCTTCAATTGCGCCGCGACCTCGTAGCGCAGCGGCGGCACCTCGCGGTTTTCCTTGGGCGAGAGCCCTTCGAGGATGGCGATCCGTGCATGCACGGTGAAGCTCCGGCAGCCGGCCTCGCGCACCTGGCCGACGAAATCGCAGAGTTCGGCATAGCTGTCGCGCCCGTTGATACCGATGCGGTGCTTCACCGTCACCGCTATCTCCACCGCATCCAGCATTGCCTTCACGCAGTCCGCCACCAGCGCCGGATGCCCCATCAGGCAGGCGCCGATCATGTTGTGCTGGACCCGGTCGCTGGGGCAGCCGACGTTGAGGTTGACCTCGTCGTAGCCGGCCTCTTCCGCCAGCCGCGCGCAGGCCGCCAATTCCGCCGGCACGCTGCCGCCCAGCTGCAGCGCCAGCGGGTGCTCGCATTCGTCGTAGCGGAGGAAGCGCTGGCGATCGCCGTGCAGCAACGCGCCGGTCGTGACCATCTCGGTGTAGAGCAAGGTGTGACGGGACAATTGGCGCAGGAAGAAGCGGCAGTGGCGATCGGTCCAGTCCATCATCGGCGCAACGGAAAAGCGGCGTGAGAGGGTGGCGGGGGTGGTAGTCGGTTCTGGGCGCATCGGGACTTCGGCAGGGAGAGCGGAGCAGGGCGAGGGATTTTATCAGGTATGGAGGTGGAGGAGGGGCGGGATGAGCGTGCTAGTGTGAATGCGTGCAAGAGCCGAGGCTGGTGGGATGCCGAGATGATTATAAGTCTGCCGTCGGTCCGGCACCTGTATTCATTCAAGAGTTTTTCATCAGAAATTTTTTCCAATATTTATTTTTGAAGAATTTTATAGTTGGCCGGGTAGTCAAGGTTTGTAGGGTAGAGCTGTTGAGTGGTGGCGAGTGTGTTGGCCTAATTTGACCGAAGGAGTGAGGGATGAATACTTATTTTGATATTCCGCATCGGTTAGTGGGAAAGGCTCTGTATGAATCATATTATGATCATTTTGGCCAAATGGATATATTGTCAGATGGAGGTTTGTACCTAATATATAGGCGGGCAACAGAGCATGTAGGTGGTAGTGATGGGCGTGTTGTTTTCAGTAAACTGGAAGGTGGTATTTGGAGTGCGCCTACAATAGTTGCCCAGGCGGGAGGACAGGATTTTCGAGATGTAGCTGGTGGGACGATGCCTAGCGGAAGGATCGTCGCGGCCTCGACGGTTTATGAAACAGGAGAGGTGAAGGTCTATGTATCTGATGATTCAGGTGTGACATGGGTACATAAATTCACATTGGCTAGAGGTGGGGCGGATTATAATTTTGCTCATGGAAAAAGTTTTCAAGTAGGGGCGCGCTATGTGATTCCTCTTTACGCGGCGACGGGAGTCAATTATGAACTGAAATGGCTAGAGTCTTCTGATGGCGGAGAAACGTGGGGCGAAGGAAGCACGATCTACAGCGGGAACACACCATACAATGAGACTTCTTACCTTCCTGTGGGAGATGGCGTAATTCTGGCTGTAGCCAGAGTAGGATCTGGTGCCGGAGGAGCGTTACGTCAGTTTATAAGTCTGGACGACGGCGGCACATGGACTGATCAGGGTAATGTGACTGCACAAAATGGTGACTCTACCGATATTCTCGTAGCCCCTTCTCTCTCCTATGTTTATTCTGAGGGAGGTACACCACATGTAGTTCTCTTGTACACGAACAGAACGACTCATTTTTGTTATTACAGAACAATCCTGCTGGCGAAAGCCGTAGCAGGCTCCTCCGGCTGGACGGAGCGTGTTCCTGTGTATAGTGCGCCAGCCGTCTCCGGTTATACTAGTCAAGTCGTTTTGGGAGGTCGGAGAATACTGGGTAATCTATTCAGGGAGACATCTTCTACGACGTCGGGAGCTTATCAGTTTGAAGTGTATCTGGGAGGAGTCCCGGATTTTGAGTCAGACTGGTTTTCTGTTTCTTCAAATAGTTTGTATACCCTGAGTCATGGACTCCAGAGGTCGCCGCGTCGGGTGGTCGTTGAGTTTGCAAGGTCATCGAGTCCATCAACATGGAACATTGTCATGCCCAGTTATTTCAATGATGGAGGGCATAAAGGCAGTGGGGCTCAGGTTGAAGTGGGTAGCTTGAATATTCGGCTTGGAACTGGAGCGGCAGTATGGGGCACGGGATATTTCGGAGGAATCGACAATAGTGCCACGACTCGATTCGCTACCGGGTATTATCGGGTCAGAGCATGGATTTAGCTGCCCACTGACTAGAAATCAAGCGGAGCGATTGCTGAATCGCATCTACCGGACGGGCAGGAGGTCTAGCTTGCTCGGCCCATTAAAAACTGCAGCGGTAAGGGTAGGCTGCGACCGTTTTTCAGTCACTGACAAAACCTCCGTAATATAGTGCTTACACCTGGTACATCTGGAAACTCTCCGAAGAGACTGGCGTGGCCTCAATGCGCGCGGGACCCACTCTTCCGGATGTGCACGTTTCCCGAGCCTGGCCTGCCAGACAACGCCGCTCCCAATGCCTGGAGGTTTGCGTAGGCGTAGAACCAACGAGAGCCGTGGCAGCTCCTGGCCCTGCCGGTGTGCCCCTGCCGACCTAGTTCATTTGAAATATTGCGATCCAGGCTGGGGCCAGTAAGATGGGCCGTCCGACGACCCGCACCAGCCTCTATCAAGGATCGATACATGAGACTGTCCCGCCCGCGTTTTACCCTTTCCGCCGCCTTGCTGCTTTCTCTTTCCCTTTCCGGTTGCGTGTCTGAACTCGATTCGGGCGCCTATGGCAGCATGGACGATCCGCGCAACGCGCAGATGCTGGACCTGGTGGACCAGGCGCTGAAAGGGAACATGGCCGTGGTACTGGTGGCCGACGTGATGCCGCACAAGTCCCTGAGCGATGCGCTGACCATGACCCAGTGGACGCCAACGGCGATCTGGGAGTACGAGAAGGACCCGAAGGTGACCTTCGGCCGCAAGTTCCAGACCAACGCGCTGCAGCGGAAGCCCGACGAGACCTATCTGTTCAAGGCCTTCGAGGTGCATATCCTGCCGCCCGGCAAGTACCTGCTGACCGGCGGCGACGACTACCAGATCCATGGCTTGCTCGACCAGGTCGGCGCCCGCGGCGGTCCGCCCGGTTCGGGCCATGGCGCCAACGGCACCGCGTACCTGTCCCCCGAGCTGTATCGCGAGTACTACCGGGAAGAAGTCTGGAAAGATGCCACCTATGGCAGCGAGATCAAGACCGAGAAGGTCTGCACCGCCGTGCATGTGGCCTCGGGCGCCTGCGTGAGCTGGGGCGAGCAGCAATACACGCAGACGACCCAGGGCTCCCAGGCCGGCTATTACCAGCAGACCGACTCCCGCGACGTACCTTCGATCAAGATCCAGGCACGCTTGCCGGTCGACAAGGCGCTGGCCAGCTTCAGCGTGCAGGGCGGGCAATTGCTGCTGGCCCCGCGCATGCACCTGAAGACCCCCGGCTACAAGTACCAGCAGTCGAAGTGCCGGGCGATCGATCCGAAGAAGATCGAATGCCCATTGGAAAACCTGACCGTCTACACCTGGCCGGCGCCGATGGACTTCAGCCAGTCCCTGATCGCCCAGCGGGCTCTGAGCGACAAGCACCGGCAACTGCTGTCCAGGCTCCAGCCCCTGCAGATCACACCGCTGCGCAAGCAGGGCATGGAAGACCCGGTCTGGGGCGTGCCGCTGTCATTGAAATAGCGGGTGTTCGCTCAGGGGCGCCGGGTGCCGCCCCTATCCACGATCGGCAGGGAAGCGTTTCCCCACAAAGGAAGGTGACATGAACGTCTATCGCAAGGTTTCCCGCAGTGCCGTGACTTGGCTGTGCTCCGCGCTGCTGGCCGCATCCGGCCATGCCTGGGCCGAAGACTGGTGGGTGGTACACAAGGGCGACGACCCTGCCGAGCTTGACGTGTTCCTGGCCGATGCCGATTCGCTGGCACCGGTGCCGGGTATCGAAAACGCCTGGCAGGTGCAGATCGCCATGCTGTTCGACTCCTTCCATCTGCTCAGCGCGCACCAGTACCGCTGCGATAAGCGAGAGGTGAAGGTGGTCAACGCCAAGACCTTCTCCAACAACGGGCAACCCACGAACCTCCAGTTCACCTTCGCCAAGGGCTGGACCCCGCTGCCCAACGAAAGCCATGAGGCTGTCCTCCAGTTCATCTGCGCGCCGCAGCAACGCGAACGCAACGGCATGCGCTCCACCGGCAGGGGCGTGCCATTGCAGGCGGTGATCACCGCCGTCGGCATGGTCGAGATGGAGCGCGCCCAGGCCAATCTCGCCGAGGCCCGGCGCAAGCTCGAAGAGGCCAAGAGCGATCGCGTCATGGGCGAGCTCGATCGTCTGCTCGGCAACGAGCCCCGGAAGCCCTGAGCCGCTCTGACTGAAGCAGGGTGAGGCGAGGCGGTTCGGGCCGTTTTCCGGAACGATCGGCGTAGGTCCGGAAGGCGCGTCGGGAGGGTATCGATGAAGTGGTATAGCCGCATCAGCCTGGGGCTCAGCCTCGCGGTCGCGAGCGCTTTCCTGGTGGCGTACTGGCGATCGCTCGACAGCCATGGCTATCCCAATATGAATGCGCCTGGGCTGTTCGCCTACCTGCTGGTCTTTCCTGCCTGCGCCCTGTTGCTGCATTCCACTGCGTTGGCATTCGTGCTCCAGCAGCGAAAGCTGGGGAGCGCTCGCGAAAGAGCGCTGCAATGGATGATCAACCTGGCGCTGTGGATGGCGCCGCTTTGTTTCATATTTTCCAGTCTTTAATCAGGCACTCGCGGCTCCCGCGAGTGTGGAACTCGAGTAAGCGGACTGCTTTGACATCTCCCTTGCTAGCGGCGGAATACAGGTGCGTCCTTTGAATCGCTCAGCGCTTCGGTGCAAAGACCATCTTCACCGGCGCATCGTGCTTCAGGCGCGAGCCGTCCGCTTGGTTTCCGGGCTCGAAGCTAGGGTGCCAGGCCCTGAGTTCCGTGTCGGACAGCCACTCCAGTTGCAATTCGTCCGCGGACGCGCGCAGGTCGAATTGCGCCAGCGACTGCACGACTGAATGGCACTTTTCCGATTTCCCGGTTTCGAGGAGGGAGACCTGTATTTCTTCGCCCCAGGTGATCGAACCTTTCTCCGGGCATTTCCGAACCTCGACGTGGTATTGCCCGTTCGGCGACGGCAGGTCGGAAATCAGCTTGTCGGGGCCGCAGGCGGCGAGGAGTACGCTCAGTATCAGCAGGGGGCTTTTTTTCATCCATGACCTCTGTGGAAATCTCGGAAAGGAATTCCTTTCTTTTCCTGGCGGAAAATGGGCAGGAAGCGTGCCTGCCCATCCTACGCGCGGACTGCTCGATCTGCCCATGGGCATCCACAGCTTCGTAGATGAGCGATATCAGATGGCACTGAGCGATTTCAGGATCAGATAGGTGCAGATGAGCACCCCTGCCATGGACAAGAGGCCCAGGGCGACAATGCTGAGTTTCATCGGGTTTCCTCGTTGAACTGCGATGGGCTGCTGTATCAAGGAGGGGAGAGGCAGCAGGTGAGAGGGAAAGCCCCGGGGGGATGAGCGGCCCCCGGGGCTTTGGTGACCACCATAGGAGAAAGTCACCTTGATAAGACTAGCCCTGTTTCGCTGTGCGGCAAGCGAAGCGGCATCGCTTTTCCCGCGGGATCGGGAAAATGCCTAGCCATACCGCAGTGATGGCCACGGAGGGTCCATGCGCCTCGTCCATTTCCTGATTGCCCTTCCCGCCGCGCTGCCGGCTGAGCCTCAGATAACCGCGAGGCGCGGGTTCAGCGGTCGTCGCCGATCTCCAGTTCGATGAAGTCGATGACTCCTGCCGCGTGGTTGTCGAGGCGCTCGAGTTCCTCGCCGTCCAGCGTCTGTAACAGCGAGGCGCCGTGTTCCAGGCGCTCGCCGGAGGCATGCGAAGCGGCTTCGCGGGTAGGACTGAACAGCCAGGCGTGCGGATGTTGCGCACGCCAGGCAGCGCGGGGCGAAAGGCTGACCTCGGTGCCCGCCGGGTAGTGCCAGGCGCCCAGTTGCAAGGCCTCGGCGAGGGCCGTACCGCCGAGGCCGTACAGGCGGCGGTCGCGGTCGAAGGCCAGGGCGCCGCCGCTCAGCGCGATGCCGCGCACCGACACCCGTTGCCCGGTTTCCGGCATTACCCGCCAGCGCTCGGCGTCGCGGTAGCCGTCGGTGTAGACCATGCCGTCGCTGGCGAACAATCGCGCACCGGCGGGGAAGTCGATCTCGTCGGCGCGGTTGCCGGTCGCCAGGCTACAGCCTTCGAAGGCGGCGGGACGCCCGTCGCGCTCGCTGGCGAAGGCGATTTCCTGGCTGGCGTCGCAACGCCAACCTTCGATCTCGGCGACGCCCTCGCCACGCAGGCGCAGCGAAGTGGGATGGACGCCGGTGGTTTTCCATGGGTCCTGCGGGTCGTCCTGCTCGCTCTGCAGCCAGCGTTGCAGGTGGCGGGTGGCGACGCCGCGGATCGTCACCGGGGTGGGGAATTCGGCTTCGCGGAAGCTTTCTGGCTGGTGCTTGAGTTCCAGCTTCAGCCGGGTGCCGGCAGGCATCTCGATGCCTCCGAGGCGGGTGGGGCGCTCGAGCACGGCGCTGTGCGCGGCTTCCTCGCGTGCACGTTCGCGCTCGTACTGCCAGAGACCGATCTCCAGCCAGGCGCGCAGTCCCAACGGGATCAGCAGGAGCAGCATCAGCAGGCCGCGGCTCGGCCAGCGGCGGCGCAAGCGCTGGCGCGCGCGCGGGCTGAAGGCCAGGAGCGATAGCCAGACCAGCAGCCAGATGCCGGCGACGAACGACGACAGGTAGATAAGCGGGACGATCAGGGGAAGAGGGGCGACGGGGATCACGCGGGCGTCCTTGCGGGCTGGGTTCCATGACGTCTCCGGCGCGGCGTGCCGGGTACCTGCCAGAGTTTACAGGGCGCGTCCCGATGCCGCAGCGGCAAACTGTCTTCAGGCCTTGCCCGCCGGGGGCCACGCCCTGGAGAGGGAGGCGCTCGGGGACGGAATCGGCGAAGTGACGATTCAAGCCCAGGCGCGACGGGCCGATGGGGTGGTTATCGGTTTCTGCAGTCCAGTGGGGAAAAGCCAATGAACGAAAGCGTCGCCAGGGTGTTCGATCGGATTCTGCGGGGGCTCGGGTTGAAGACCCTGAACGCCCAGTTCCTACTGTCCTATGCACTGATGTTCGGCCTGGCCGCCTGCGCCTCGGTGGCGTTGTACCTGAGCATGTCGATCTCGCCGGAAACCATCAACGTGGCCGGTGCGCAGCGCATGCTCAGCCAGAAGATGGCCCGCGAGGCGCTGCAATTGCGACTCGGCGCCGGCGACCCAAAGGCCCTGGCCGCGACCATCGCCCAGTACGAACGCTCGGCCGCCGACCTGGATGCGGGCAATGCCGAGCGCAACGTGAGCCGGATGGGCGCGCCGGAGATCGCCGCCCAGCGGCAGAAGGTGGCGCAGATCTGGGGCCGCTATCGGGCCATGCTCGACCAGGTGGCACAGCCTGCCAGCCAGGTCGACCTGCGCGGCTTCTCGCAGTATTCCGCCGAGCTGTTGGGCGAGCTGAACAAACTGGTCTCGCTGATGAGCGCGCGCGCCGACAGTGTCCAGCACACCCAGATGTGGATCGCCTTCGGTTGCCTGTTGGCGATCCTGGTGCTGGTGGTGCTCGGCCGGCAGTTCGGCCTGGCGCCGCTGATGCGGCAGTTGCGTGGGTTGGAGGTGGCGCTGACCGAGGTCGGTGCGGCTAACTTCACCCATGCCCTGGCGGCGGGCCATGCGGACAACGAGATCGGCCGCATCGTCGCCGGCTACGAGCGGATGCGCCAGGACGTCAGCGGTCTGCTGGCGAACGTCAAGCGCAGCGCGGCAGAGACCGACAAGGACGTGGCCGAGGCCCTGGAGCAGGCGCTCGGTGCCGGCGACCAGGTGGCGCGCCAGCACCAGGACCTGGACCAGGTGGCCACCGCGATGAACGAGATGAGCGCCACCGTGGCCGAGGTCGCCCGCCACGCCAACCATGCGGCGCATTCCACCCGCGACGCCGCGGCCCTGGCCCACGAGGGACGCCGTCTGGTGGAGCACGCGAGCAGCCAGACCGGTGCCTTGGCGGAGGAACTGGAACAGACCGCCCTGGCGCTGAACACCCTGCACCAGCACGCCGGCAGCGTCGGCCAGGTGCTTACGGTGATCAGCAGCATCGCCGAGCAGACCAACCTGCTGGCGCTCAATGCCGCCATCGAGGCGGCGCGGGCCGGGGAGGCCGGGCGCGGCTTCGCCGTGGTGGCGGACGAGGTGCGTTCGCTGGCCAACCGTACCCAGCAGTCGACCCAGGAGATCCAGGGGCTGATCGAGCAGTTGCAGGACGGCGCCAACGATGCGGTAGCCGCCATGCGCGGTAGCGCCAGCCATGCCCAGAGCAACCTCGCCGAGGCCGACAGCGCGGCCCAGGCGCTGGGGCGCATCGTCGCCACGGTGGAAGAGCTGGACGGCCTCAACCAGCAGATCGCGACCGCCGCCGAGGAACAGAGCCAGGTGGCCCAGGACATCGACCGCAACATCACCAACGTCTCCGGACTCTCCGAGCAGGCCCACGAAGGGACCGCCGCAGTGCTTTCGGCCAACCAGAGGGTCAAGGAGCACATGGCTGGCTTGCGCGTGGTGCTCGGTCGCTTCCGCACCTGAGGCTGGCTGCGGGCGTCGGCGCTAGTCGGCGGACAGCTCGCGGATCAGCGCCACCGTCAGGTACAGGCGCGGGGCGATGCTCGACAGTTCGAGGTATTCCGCCTCGCTGTGCAGGCCGGCGCCGACCACGCCGAGGGTTTCCAGCACCGCCGGCTTGTCGCTGCCGGGCACGTAGGCGTAGCCGGCGTCAGTGCCGAAGCGCATGGCGATCGGCTCGATGCGCTTGCCGATTCGGCCGTAGAGCGTCTGCGCGGTTTCCGCCAGGCGCTGCGAGGCGGGGTTCTTCACCAGGGGCGGACGACCCTTGTCGAGACGCAGACTGACTTCGGTATCGGCGATCAGGCGTTCGCCGGTCAGCTTCCGGGCGTCGGCCAGTACCCGCTCGCTCTCGGCCGGGTCCGAGTAGCGCATGTCGGCTTCCGCCGAAGCCTCGGCGGGAATGATGTTGCGCTTCTCGCCGCCCCTGGCGAGGGTCCAGTTCAGCGTGGTGCCTTTCGCCGGATCGCCGAGGTCCTTGAGACGCAGCAACTGGTGCGACAGTTCGAGAATGGCGTTGCGGCCTTGCTCGGGTGCCGAGCCGGCATGGGACGAGCGACCCTTCACCTCGAGCAGCAGGCCGTCGATGCCATTGGTGGCTACCGTCACTGCGTCCCGGTCCGGCGGCTCGTAGGAGAAGACGTAGTCCTGCTGCCGGGCCAGCTCGGCGATCAGTTGCTTCGAGCCGGCGGAGCCGGTTTCTTCGTCGGGATTGAACAGCACGGTGATCCGTCCGTAGTCCCTGAAGCCTTGCTGCCTGAGCAGCGCCAGGGCATGCAGCACCATCGCCACGCCGCCCTTGGCGTCGGCCACGCCGGGTCCGTAGGCGCGCTCCGCGTCCTCGCGGAACGGACGCTTCGCCGCGCTGCCGGCGGCGAACACGGTGTCGTAGTGAATCATCAGCAGGAAGCGCTTGCTGCCGGTGCCATCGAGGGTGGCCACCAGGTTGTCGCCGGCCGAGGGCGTCGCCGGTGCGCTGCGGACTTGCGCGCCGAGCGCCTGCAGGCGTTCGGCGAGCAGCGCGGACAACTGGCCGAGGCCTTCGGCCTGGCCGGTACCGCTGTCCACCGCGACCAGTTGCCGGAGCGTGTCGAGGTAGGCCGGACGTTCGGCTTCGGCCTGGCGCAGCAGCTCGGCGGCTGGCGTGTCGGCAGCGAAGGCGGGGGGCGAAAGCAGGAAGGCGAGGGCGAACGGCAAGAGGCGGGGCAGGCGGCTGGCGTGCACGGAAGGTCCTCGTCTGGTGGGCGGAGGCGGCGCGGTTGTGCGCCGCGGTATCCGATTGACCTTAGGTCATGAGACGGTTTCCGCCAGCAGCGCCTCGACCTTGCGCCGCAATTCTTCCAGCAGGGCCCGTTCCTCGGCCGAATAGTCGCGCGGTCGGCTGTCGAGTACGCAGACGGTGCCGTACGGGGTGCCGTCGGGCGTATGAACCGGATAGCCAAGGTAGTTGCTCAGGCCGAACTCGACTTCATCCTCGTTGCCGGCCCATTCCGTCTCCTGGCGCGAGTCGCGCACGTGCAACGGGGCGTCGTGGTCGACCACGCGTTCGCAGTAGAGGGGTTGGGCGCCGTCTTCATGGACGCTCTTGCGGCCTTCGGCGCCGATCGGGTAGGTGTCCTCCAGGCGTCCGGCGGAGGCCTCGACGCGCATGTGCCGGGGCAGGGAACGCATGATCAGCACCGACGGCACGTCGAGCCGGCGGGCCAGTGCGTCGATATCCCGGCGCAGGGATTCGAATCGTTCGGAGGATTTCGCCATGCCCGGCCTCGCCCATGTCTGGTGGATGAACCGCGACTGTAGCGGCGAAAGGGGGCTTGGCCTAAATACCCTTTGTTGCGCTCCCCCTCGCTCGAGCGCATAAGCGCCCGGCTGTCACTCCTCGGTCGGGCCGGGCAGGTACTCCAGCAGGTTTCCCGGCTGGCACGCCAGGTAGGCGCAGATGGCCTCCAGGGTAGCGAGGCGAATGCCCTTTACCTTGCCCTGCTTGAGCAGCGACAGGTTCTGTTCGGTGATACCGATGGCCTGGGCCAGGTCCTTGGACCTGGCCTTGCGCAGGGCGAGCATGACGTCCAGCCTGATTTCGATGGGCATGGCGGACCTCAGACGAACTGGCGGTTTTCCTCGGCGAGCAGGGCGGCCTTGCGCTGGATGCGCGCGATCACCATCACCGAGGCGGCGGCGAACAGGCTGACCAGTTCCGCCGAACCGAAGCTGAGACTGACGATGCGTTGCCCCTGGGGTTGGAGGAAGGTGACCCAGACCGTCAGCAGCGGCTCCAGCAGGAAGTTCGCCAGCACCCAGCAAGCCAGGCACAGGCCGACCTTGCCGAGCAGCGCCGCGGCTTCTTCGCAGAAATACTCGCCGCGCCCGTAGTGCTGGAACAGCCGCCGCAGCGCTTGCAGTCCGCTGGCCAGGACCAGCAGCGGCAGGCTCGACAGGAGGATGCCGCCGAGGGCCTGCCAGAGCGGCATGTCTCGCGCCGCAACGCCGAGGTCGCCGGCGACGCCGGTGGCAGTGAGGGCGAAGCCGAGGCCGTGCTCGCTGGCGAGGTCGGGGAAGATCCAGCTCGCGGCGTTGAGCAGCAGCATGCCGGCGATCAACAGCAGGGTCAGGGTAGCCATCAGGCGGCTGTAGCCGGCCAGGCGGTCGCTTGTCATCGGGGGTACTCCTGGGAAGGTGGGCAGGCCCCTCGGAAACGAGGGAAATTGGAGTGATCATAGTTTAATAATAAATTATCGTAAAACGATAATTTTATGATCGCTGCATCCAGCCTGGAGCGCTCCGCAAAATCCCCCCGTGCCTGCCGGGGGCACGGAGGGGAAGCGTCCTACTTCTGCAGCAACTGGACGTTGTCGATGAACATCGACTCCTGCTGGTTACCGCTGAGGATCATCAGTTCAGCACGCTTGATCGGCCCCTTCGGCAATTGCACCTGGCCGCGCAGGCTGGCCCAGCGGCCATTCTCGACCACCTTGTAGCCCAGGGGCAGGTATTCGCCGGGCCGACCCTGGCTTTCCAGGTAGAGGTAGGCATAGGTCATGGCCTGCGAGCCGCGACCGTCGCCGACCCGTACGTCCGCGCTGAACGCGTAGGTCCGGCCTGCTTCCAGGTTGCCCAGCAGGCTGGTGCTGGCGCCGGTGCCGGCGTAGCGCCGCTGGTAGGCTTCCAGGGCCAGCCGCCCGGCGCTGGCGACGCGCGTGGCGCGGGTGCTGGCATGCACGCCGCTCCAGCCGCCGATGCCGCTCTCGAAGTCGTAGGCGATGCGTTTCGGCGCCGGCGGTACGCTCGGCGGCGCGGCCTGGGCTTCCTGCAGGTTCATCTCGTCGACCAGCAGGCTGGCGCCGCTGTCGCTCCAGACCGCCACGTAGAGGTTGCGCTGGTCGGCGGCGGGACGGTAGTCGAAGGTCTTCTCCAGGCGACTGAACTCGTTGCCGCTGACCGACAGTTCGACGCTCTGCGCCGGGTTGTAGGCCAGGGCGCCATCGGCGCGTTCGCTGAGCAGCGCCATGCGCACGGTTTCACGGGTATTGGCGGCCTTGAGCATGACCTTGCCGCTCAGCCGGTAGCCGCTGCCGGCGCGCAGGGGGGCAATGGGGCGGACCAGCAGATCGAAGCCACGCACGTCGACCAGCAAGGCATTGTCGCGGCAGCCCTTGGCGACGTTCACCAGGCTCAGCTGGGCGTTGCCGGACCATGCGCGCCAGCCTTCCATGCTGGCGAACTCGCCATCGCCGAGCAGGCCGCCGAGCTTGGCTTTCGTGCACCATGGCAGGTCCGGCGGGGTCGGCGTGTCGCCGCCGGAGCCCGGGTTGAGCGTGCCGGGTACCTTGGTCGGGCGAAAGTCGGCGATCTGCGTGGCCATGCTGTTCAGCGCGCGTACGGCGTCGGCGTGTTCTTCGCGACCGCAGGGCTGGTTGGCGCATTCGGCGTTGACCAGGCGCGGGTTGGCGAAGAACGGTGCCTGCTTGTTGGTGCCGAAGGCATGCGGGTAGGCCATCACGGTGGCGAAGCGCCCCTGCACGCCGTAGCCGCGGCTCCATTCGTAGGTGCCGCTGTGGGCGTAGCGCGGATCGTAGTAGCTGGACTCCAGGTCCTGCTCGTAGGAGTGGCGCAGGCCCATGTTGTGGCCGGCTTCATGGGCGAAGGTGTTGAGCCCGCAGTCGACCCCGGTGAGGTTGTAGGCAATGTCCTTGGCGTTGCCGTGGAAGCGCCCGCTGTTCTTATCGCCCGAGCCCATGTAGCCGATGCCGCAGGTGATGTAGCCGTTGCCGCTGTTCTGCGAGCGGTTGACCAGGCTGACCAGGTCGGCGCCGTACTGCTCGCGCAGGCGCTGCACCTGCGGGTCGCGCATGAAGCGATCGAGGTTGGTGCCGGTCACCGTCGGGTAGTCGGCCCAGTCCAGGCGCTGCTTGTGCACCAGACGCAGGCGCAGGTTGACGCCGCTCTTCTCGTAGGCGGTGTTGGCGAACTCGATGTAGCTGGCGATCCGCGCATCGATGTCGCGGCCATTTGCGGTCTGGGTCGCCGCGGGGGTGTAGAGGACCATGATGTCGACGGTCTTCGGTGCGGCCTGGGCGGCCTGGGCGGCAGAGGCTACCGCCAGGGCTAGGGTGGAGCAGAGCAGGGATTTCTTCATGGGTTGCCTGTGTTCGGACAATAGGAAGCCATGGCGCCCCGAGGGCACCGCTGGGGAAACATGCTGGGAAGGTGGGCTCAGCCCTGGGCGGGCGGCGGCATCGGTGGCAGCTCGGCGAGCGGCGCGTCGACATGATCGCCATGCGGGTCGCTACGCGCGGCGATGTCGTTCTCGTCGATCACCCGGGTCTTGCCGCTGCGGTTGTCGACGATGATCGAGTAGCTGCCGTCGAGGGTGGCGACATTGATGTGGGTTTCCAGGCTGCCGCGCACCACGGTCAGGCTTTCCGCCTCGTCGCCGTCCACCAGGCCGCCGCGCCAGACCGGCAGGCCGGCGCTGTTATGGGTGCTGGCGAGGCGTGCCTGCAAGGGCCGCTCGCGACCCGGCAGGCTCATTTCCAGCACCTGGCCGAGCGCCAGCGTGTCGAGCAGGGCGGGTTCGACCTGCGCCAGGTATTCGGGAATGCCCTGGGCGCCTTCGCGGCTGCGCAGTTCGCCTTGCCAGAGTGTCACCCGCTCACGTGGCGCGGGCGCTGCGACGGGGGCCGGGGCGAGCATGTGGGTAGCGTCCGCCGTCGGCGCCGCGAGCGCCGCTGCCGGGGCGGCGACTGCCTGGGCGGCGGGGGACTGGCGGGCCTGCGGCGGTGCCTCGGGCGGAGCCGGGTCGAGCAGCCAGCCGCCGATCAGCGCACCGCCGATGGCGGCGGCCGAGGCTGCGTAGATCCATGTCTTGGCCACGTTGTTTCTCCTTTGAGTGAACGTGGCGCGGAGTCTAGGAAGAAGCCTCTCCCGGCGTGGCGGCAACCGTTCACATTTGCGCCAGGCCGCGCGCCGGCGTGACGAAACTGCGAATCAGGCCGGAGCGCTGCGGGCGCCAGGTCACGTGCGCTCTGTGCGCTGCGGCAAGGCTGGCGTTCGGCCGCCACGCTGTTCGCGGCGGAAGGCCCCGGGCACCTGGCCGACCTCGCGCTTGAAGAACTGGACGAAGTTGTTCGGCTCGTCGAAGCCGATGCCATCGTCTTCGGCAGCCCCACCTATATGGGCGGACCGGCCTGGCAGTTCAAGAAGTTCGCCGATGCCACCTCAAAGCCCTGGTTCGTCCAACTGGCTTCGCTGACGCCTCGCGCTGGCTATGGGGTGTCGACATCCCGGCCGACGCTGGCATGTTCGCTCATTTCCAGGCAACCCGGTACGGCCTCTAGCCGCGCTGGGGCCTCAGCCTCGCGCCAGTTGCAGGAGACGGGCGCGCTCCTGCATCAGCGGCCGGCAACTGCGGATGCCTTCGACGATGCTGTAGAGGCTTTCGATCTGCTGCTGGCTGAGGCTGTTGTTCTGGGCCCAGCCGAGCAACTGCAGCCAGGTCCAGCGGGCGATGGTCTCGCTCTGCGTCTCGGCCTTCCTGCGGTCGTCCCCGTCGCTCTGTCCGACCAGGGTCTCCACCAGCCCCGAGGCGCACAACGGCAGCAGCTCCCGGTACTGCTCCGGGTGCGTGTCGCGCAGGCGACGCAGGGCCATTATGGCGGTGGTTATCGAGTCTGAATCCAAGCTTTTGTTCACAGTTCACTCCTTGTGCGTACAGGCTGGCGGCTGGTGGATCCCTGGGCCGCGAGCAACTGTTCGATGAAACGCGTCAGCTCTTTCTTGAACTCGGGTGTCAGGCTGGACACCTTGAGGATGAGCTCGGCCAGCTCGTCCTCGGGGCAATAGAGGTAGGCCATGGGGACCTGGAGGACCATGGCCAGCTGTTCGGAAGTCCGCATGTTGGGGGAGTGCCGTTCGCGTTCGTATTGGTTCATCCGTGCGCTGGCGGAAAACTCGTCCATTCCCACCAGCATGCCCAACTGTTTCTGCGAGTATCCCGCTCTGATTCTTGCGGCTTTTAGCCGGGTACCTAGCATCCATACAACTCCCGTCCCGTTGGCCCGCTCGCTCAAGGTTGGGCAAATCTGGACAAGATGGAAGCTCAGGAATCCTTAGTTTTCGCCGTGCCGGAGGCTATGTCGTCCGGGGCGGCGCGCGGTTTCGACGCCGTGTACGAGGCTGCGGCGGGGATATGCGTCGATGTCGCCGAGATCGCGCATGCTCCGGTTTTCTCGCGGCGAGCCGGAGTATATGCGAATTGCATAAAGACGGACGCCGTTTCGTCGCCTGGGCGCGGCGGGTCGTCGTCTCGCCAGAGGGGCGGGCATCGGCGCCGAGGCGGCGGAAAACGGCGATCGGGACGATACTCAGGGGAGGTCGGCGACGCGGAACCAAGCTTCGCCTCCCAGGGCTGATAGTCGGGTTTCACGCAGAGGTCATTCCCATGAGAACAACAACAAGCATTCGCCGTGTCGCTGCCGTCCTGGCAGCGCTGCACCTGCTCACCTTCGCCGAGGTTCCGCTCGCCCAGGCGGCGATGATCGGCACCGCCGAGGTAATGCAGCAACAGCAGCACAACCTCGATCGCCAGCAACTGCTGAAGATGCTCGACGACCAGGGCGTACAGAAGAAACTGGAGGCCATGGGCGTGCCCCGCGACCAGGTGGCGAGCCGCATCAACAGCCTGACCAACGCCGAGCTGGCACAGTTCAACCAGCAACTGGACCAGGCACCGGCGGGCGGCATCATCGGCATCATCGTGCTGTTCCTGGTGATCTTCATCATCACCGACATGCTTTGCGCCACGGACATCTTCAGCTTCATCAAATGCATCAATCGGTGAGGCGGCTGGCAGGGGCGCTGCTGCTCGCCGCATTGCTCGGCGGCTGCGCGCAGCCGCCGAGGCTGCCGCCGGAAAGCGCGGCGCTGCCCGCACGGGTGGAGCTGCGCGACGTGCCGTTCTTCCCTCAGGAAGCCTACCAGTGCGGTCCCGCCGCGCTGGCCACGATGCTCGGCCAGCGCGGCCTGGCGTTGACGCCGGGACAATTGAAGGACGAGGTGTTCATTCCCGGTCGCGAGGGCAGCTTGCAGTTGGAGATGGTCGCCGCGGCGCGCCGCCACGGCATGCTGGTCTATCCGCTGCAAGGCGGACTGGAGAGCGTGCTCGAGGAGGTCGCGGCGGGCAACCCGGTGCTGGTGCTACAGAACCAGGCTTTCTCCTGGTGGCCGCGCTGGCACTTCGCGGTGGTGGTCGGCTTCGATCGGGAGCGCCGCGAACTGGTGCTGCGCTCGGGCATCACCCGGCGCTGGGTCACCGACTTCACCAGCTTCGAATCGACCTGGAAGCGTTCGGGACGCTGGGCGGTGCTGACCCTGCCGGGTGACCGCCTGCCGGCCACGGCAGCGGCGGTCCCGTGGCTCAAGGCCGCCAGTGACAGCGAGGAAACCGGCCACCCCAAGGTTGCCCGGCGCGCCTACGAAGAAGCCGTGCGACGCTGGCCTGAGGACGCCTTCGCCTGGTTCGCCCTGGGCAACAGTCGCTACGCCGCAGGCGATTCCGCCGCTGCCGAACAGGCCATGCTCACCAGCGTCGAGCGTCGCGCGGATTTCGCCGCGGGTTGGTTCAACCTGTCCCAGTTGCTGGCGGAACGCGGTTGCGCGGCGCCGGCGCGCCAGGCGCAGGCCTGCGCGCGGGCATTGCAGCCTGGGGAAGCCCGCTTCGCTGCGGCCTTGCCGCAGGCCGTCGCACCCGCGGCTCGGTGCGCCGAGCTGCCGGCCTGTCCCGTTGGCGCACCGCCCCGCTGAGGCGGCCCAGCCGAAGGTTGTCGGAACCCCGTTCCAGCGAGACGGCTCTATACCTGGGTGGACCCCACTCAGGTGCAGAGCATGGCCAACGACAAGCAGACTTCGACTCCCGGCCCCCGACAACCGGCCAAGGGCGGTGCGGCGAGCAAGCGCCAGGGGCATGCGGCGGAGGGCACGCGCAAGCCGCGTGCGCGCGGCGAGGAGCGGAAAGAGAAACCGGCCGACGGACGTTCGGCCACGGCGCTGACCGCCAACGAGCGGCGGGAGATCGACGACAAGCAGCCACCGCGCGCCGCTGTCCTGCACGAGGTGATTCGCGTCCAGGGCGAACACGAGTTGCAGCGCACGGTGGCGGCACTCTGGTGGTCGGCGGTAGCCGCGGGGCTGACCATCGGCCTCTCGTTGATGGGCATGGGCCTGTTCCGCGCTGCCTTGCCCGAGCAGGAGTGGGCGATCATCGTCAGCAGCTTCGGCTATCCCATGGGCTTCCTGGCAGTGATCCTCGCCCGCCAGCAACTGTTCACCGAAAACACCCTGACCGCCGTGTTGCCGGTGATGACCGAGCCGACCCTGGAAAAGGCCTGGCAACTGTTGCGTCTCTGGAGCGTGGTGCTGTTCGGCAATATCGTCGGTACGCTGCTGTTCGCCTGGGCGGTGCTGCATCTGCCGATCTTCAATGAAGCGGCCGACGCGGCGTTCCTTGAGATCGGCCGCGAGGTGATGCACAACGACCTGGCGCAGATGTTCGCCAAGGGCATCGTTTCCGGCTGGATGATCGCCACCATGGTCTGGCTGATCCCGGCGGCGGAGGGCGCGAAGGTCTGGATCATCGCGATGGTCACCTACCTGATGGCGCTGGGCAGCTTCACCCACATCGTGGTGGGTTCGGCGGAGGTAGGCTACCTGGCGTTCGCCGGGGAAATCGACTGGTCCGAGTTCCTGCTGAAGTTCGCCCTGCCTACCCTGGGCGGCAACATAGTCGGCGGTAGCCTGATCTTCGCCCTGATCAGTCATGCGCAGATCCGTAGCGAAGGTTGAGGAGCGGATAGAAAAAACGGCACCCCGGGGTGCCGTTCTGTCGACGCGGACTAGACCCCGAGCTTGTCGCGCAGGCTGTAGTACCAGGCGCCGATGGCGGTGAACGGTACGCGGAACAGCTTGCCGCCGGGGAAGGGGTAGTGCGGCAGGCCGGCGAAAGCGTCGAAGCGCTCGGCCTGGCCGCGCAGGGCTTCGGCCAGGACCTTGCCGGCGACGTGGGTGTAGGTCACGCCGTGGCCGCTGCAACCCTGGGAATAGTAGATGTTGTCGCCGATGCGGCCGACCTGGGGCAGGCGCGAGAGGGTCAGCAGGAAGTTGCCGGTCCAGGCGAAGTCGATCTTCACGTCCTTCAGTTGCGGGAAGGTCTTGAGCATCTTCGGCCGGATGATCGCCTCGATGTCCGCCGGATCGCGAGCGCCATAGATCACGCCGCCACCGTAGATCAGGCGCTTGTCGCCGGAGAGGCGATAGTAGTCGAGCAGGTAATTGCAGTCTTCCACGCAGTAGTCCTGCGGCAGCAGGCTGTGGGCCAGTTCCTCGTTCAGCGGCTCGGTGGTGATCACCTGGGTGCCGCAGGGCATCGACTTGGCCGCCAGTTCCGGGACCAGACCGTTGAGGTAGGCGTTACCGGCGACCACGATGAACTTCGCCTTCACTTTGCCTTGCGGGGTATGCACCACCGGGCTGGCGCCGCGCTCGATGCGGGTCGCCGGGCTCTGCTCGTAGATTCTGCCGCCAAGTGACTCCACTGCCGCCGCTTCGCCGAGGGCGAGGTTCAGCGGATGGATGTGGCCGCCGCTCATGTCGAGCATGCCGCCTATATAGTTGTCGGTCGCCACCACCTCGCGGATGCGCTTGGCGTCCATGATCTCCAACTGGTTGTGGCCGTAGCGTTCCCACAACTGTTTCTGTGCGCGCAGGTGATCCATCTGCTTCTCGGTGAAGGCGGCGAACACCCCGCCGTCCTTCAGGTCGCACTGGATACCGTAGCGGGCCACGCGCTCGCGGATGATGCGCCCGCCTTCGAAGGCCATCTCGCCGAGCAACTGCGCTTCGCGCTTGCCGACGGTGCGCTCGATCACGTCGATGTCGCGGCTGTAGCTGTTGACGATCTGGCCGCCGTTGCGCCCGGAAGCGCCGAAGCCGACCTTGGCGGCTTCCAGTACGGTGACCTTGAAACCATTCTCCAGCAGGAACAGGGCGGTGGAGAGGCCGGTATAGCCGGCACCGATCACGCAGACGTCGGTTTCGACCTCGCCCTGGAGTTCCGGGCGGGGCGGCGCGGGATTGGCCGACGCGGCGTAATAGGAGGAGGGGTAGGGGGTGTGCGGCATCTTGCACCTCTGTTTTTTATTTTTTACGGATGCCCGGATGCTACCCGAGTCGAAATCGGCCGGCTAGCCTCCGTGCAAAATTTTCAACGGACCCCCTGAAAATAAAAATTCCACTTTTTCAGAGAGTTAGCGAAAAAAAAGCTTGACGGTGTTTTTGGGGTCTGTAGAATGCGCGCCATCAGCAGGCACGTAGCTCAGTTGGTTAGAGCACCACCTTGACATGGTGGGGGTCGTTGGTTCGAATCCAATCGTGCCTACCAAACAAATCCCGCACTGCTGGCGGGGCAAGAAAGGCGATCCGAAAGGGTCGCCTTTTTTCGTTTGCGCCCCGAAAAAGGCCGCTCGGCCCGTGCTCGCCTGGGCTCGCGCTTCATCGCATAGCCGCTATTGACAGCGGGGGCGGTCTTTTCCGACCCTAGCGCCTTCACGGATGATTCAGGCGACAAGGCTCATGACGACCTCTTCCGGTTCGCGTATCGGCGGACTTCTTCACGCTTCCCTTTTTTCCCTGCTCGGACTCGGCCTCCTGCTCGCCGGCGGTTTCAAGACCGTCGAGCGGTACCATTTCCTGCGTACTGCGCAGGAAGCCCAGGGGACGGTCAGCGCCTTGAATGCCGGTGGTTCGCATCCGCAGATCGATTTCACCAGCGTTTCCGGCGAGCGGATTTCCTATCCCCAGGGCGGCTTCATCTTCGGCTACCAGGTGGGCGAGCCGGTTCGCGTCCTCTACGAGGCTGGGCGGCCGGCGGCCAGCGCGATAGTCGACGATGCCGGCGCGCTCTGGGGAAACAGCGCTTTCCTCTGCGGCTTCGGCGCACTCTTCGGTATTGTCGGGTTCAGGGGATTGCTGGGCCTGCGTTCTTCCCAACCGACCTCAAAAGGACATTGAAGTCATGTCGCAACTTCCCATTCCCTTGCCCCTCAACGAGAGTCGCTGGCGCTATGTGACGGCCAGCGGCGGAGGTGTGACCGTGGCCTTCCTGGCGGGCAGCGGCGGCTCCATCACGTTGCTCTCGCCGGAGGGTGAGAACGTGTCCTTCCGCTATGGCGGGGTGGGCGGCGGGATCGGACTGGGCATGCGCCTGCCGCGCTTCGGCAAGGTCAACCTCAATGTCAAGGGCAAGAGCGTTGGCGGGGCCGGTGCGCTGGAGGCGTTGCCGAGCACCGGAACCGTCTTGGTCGCGGACGGCCTGGTGGGGCGCGACCTGTCCCGCGGCGACTTCACCGGGCCCTGCATGTACGTCGAACTCGGCGCGGGAGTCATCGCCGGCGGTTCGGGCACGGCGATCCTCTTCGGCCTCGATCCCAAGCTGCTGGCGGCGGTGGCGCTGGCGAGCGCCTCGCCATTGACCGCCGCGCTGGGCGCCAGCATGTCGCGGCAATTGCTGCAATCGTCCCGTGGCGCCCTGTTGATGGCCGGGGTCAACGTCGGTGCACAGTTCGGCGGCGGCGCGGCGGCTTACCTGGGGGCGTTGTTCTGATGCAGGAGGGCGATCCGGGAGGATCGCCCTTTTTACCTTGCGCAGGCGTGCGGCGGTCAGGGCTCCGTTGAGTTCCATGGCCAGCGGGGCGGTGGCGGAAATCGTTACCGGCGCGGGGAACGGTCGTCGGAGATTCCGAACCGGCGTGGATCGGTTCTTTCCAAACAAGTCCATCCACTCGTTCGAGGTGTCGTGCTTGTGTCCAGGTTGATCATGCCCGGAGGGCCGTTGTCGCAAGAATCCGATGTCCGGATCTTCTGTTCAGCCAAGGAGCGGCTGGACTTCTACCGGCGGGAAATCCACTACGAGACGGGCCAGCTATCCAGTCGGACCAACGCCTACCTGACGGCACAGTCGTTCCTGGTCATCGCCTACGCCTCGTCGATGGCCAACCTGAACCCGGCCTGGGGCGAACTGTTCACCCTGGTAGTGCCGGCGCTCCTGGCACTGCTCGGGATCGTCAATTCCCTGCATGCCTGGCCGGGCATCCAGGCATCCTCGGAGATCATCTGCCACTGGCAGTTCAAGCAGTCCTGCCTGCTGCACAGCGATCCGGAAATCGGCCTGGCCTACGATGATTCGCCATTGTTCAGCGAACGCGAGGTCAACCGCGGCAGCTTCGAGAAAACCTTGCTGTTCTCGCGACGCGTGCCGTTTCTGTTCGCCGGCTTCTGGTGTGCGCTGGGCGTGTTTTCGCTTTGGCTGCAACTGGCCGGCTAGCGGCGCCGCGCTGCCGGTCTCAGTGGCTGGGCGGCAGGCACAGGTCGATGCCCAGCAGGCGGGCGCCCAGGCCGCGCAACAGATAGGTCTCGATGTGACTGCCGTCCGCACAGTCGAGCTGGTAGCCGAGGGCCAGACCGGCGGAAAGGAGGACGAAGAAGAACAGGCCGATGTGCTGGAGTTTGCTCATGATGCTTTGGGTCGGTGGCAGGAGGCAGGGGCGATTCTAGTGCAATTCGACGAGCGCCCGGAGTGGGTGCGTCCTTTTGCCGGCCCGCTGCGAACGGACGTTGACGTGACGGGCGGGCGCATTTATAAGTCCGCCACCTCCAGCGAGACGACGGTCGAACATGCGCGACGAAGACGACATCCACGAGCCCGAGCACGACCACCTGCTGGACAACGAATACCTGGAGGACGAGTTCGACGCGGCGTCCGCCGAAGACTACGCCGATGGCGGCGAGGAGAGCGAAGCCGGGCCGGCCTGGCAACCCTGCGCTTGCTGCGAGGACGTGCTGGTGGCGAGGGACGCGGACGGGCACTACGTTTGCGCGGAGTGCGCGGCGCTCGACTGACGACGGACCTTCCCTGGTGCGCAGTGTAGGGTTTCAGTCGCCGCCCATCCAGGCGCCCTGGCTCGCCGCAGCGCGGAAGCGGGCGCGGTTGGTCGGCGTGTCGGCGGGTTCCGATTCACCGAAGATGGCTTTCATCCAATGGCCGTCGGTGGGATTGGGGAAGATCACGTACTTCTCGCCGAATGCCTTGTGGTCCTCGTCGAGCAGCCGGTTGCGCTGCATCACGTCGTCGACGTAGTAGCGGCGCTGGAAGTCGTTCAGGTTGTCGCCGAGCATCAGCAACACGTCGTACTGCGCGGCGATGGCCTTCTGCGCCGGCTCTTTATTCGAGCTGTCGCGCAGGATGGTCACATGCTCTGCGTCGGCGAACGGCATGCGCAGGGCGCGCATGTTGCCCAGGGCATACTCCAGGGTCTTTTCGCCCTGGTCGCGGCTGGACACGTAGAAAATCTCCACGCCTCGGGACCTGGCGTATTCGAGGAACTCCAGGGCGCCGGGGGTCAGGCTCGGGCCGTTGGCTGCGACCCAACGGTCCCAGACGGCGTCGTCGAAGAACTCCTTGTCCTGGCTGAGCAGGAAGCTCCAGTAGCTGTTGCTGCCGAGCAGTGTATCGTCGAGGTCGCTGACGATCGCCGGTTTCCTCGCCCCGGGCTGGCGCGCGGCCAGCGCCCGGTCCAGTCGATCGCGGGCAACGTTGAAGCCCTGGTAGTAGAGGGCGCGGTATTCGGCGGCGGCCTGCCGCCAGGCGACTGCGGCGGTGAGCAGGTTCGAGGCTGGCGTTGCGGCGGGCATCTGCTCCTGGGCGTGGAGCAGGGAGCTGGCCAGCAGCAGGGTGGCGGCGATTATTGTTGTTCTGGTTCGTGGCATGGATGGGTCCTGGGCAGTATGTCCGCGCGGGAATGGCGGTGTGTTTTCATACTTCAAGGCGTGCGGTACCACAATCGCGATGGCGCAATGACGTAACCGATTGACGCGTTGTCCGGGAAGCGGCTGCGGCGGGCAAAAAAATCCCGGCCGCGTGGAGCAGGCCGGGAAAGGATCCAGGGATGTACAGCGCCCACAGCTTATGTCGGCGGCGGTTTCGATGAAGCTGCCGGATCTGGTAGGCGCGATTTTCGCGTCGATGTGTGACCCGCTTCGCCGACTATCCTGGCAAGTGGGGTCGCGAACCAATAGGATTTGCGGGTTTTATTCAATCTGGGTGAATGCGTGCAGGAAATCTACTCCGAAGAACAGATGCGCAAGGCGCTGGGCCTTGCCGAAACACGACCGAAAAAGGCCCGGACCGAGGCTAGCCAGCCGGTCCGCTACACCATCGTCGAACTGAGCGTGCGCAAGGACGGGGCGGGATTGCCGCTGCGTTTCGAACATCGCTCGCGCTCCATCAGCAAGGTCACCGCGCAACTGGAGGCGGAGAAGGAAGCCAAGCGCCAGGGTTACCAGGTCTGGGCGCTGCTGGATATCCGGCAGATCTGAGCGAGGCGCCTGCGCTGGCGCAACCGCGCGGGGGCGCGGCATTGTCCTGGTCGAGGTCCGGCTGCTAAGGTGCGCAGCCCATCGACACAGGAGTCCGGAACATGGAGCTGACGATCTTCCAGGTCGACGCATTCGCCGACAGTCCCTTCCAGGGCAATCCGGCGGCGGTCTGCCCCCTCGATGCCTGGCTGGACGACGAGCGCCTGCAGGCCATCGCGGAAGAGAACAATCTTTCGGAAACCGCCTTTGTCGTCGGCCGCGACGGCGACTATCGATTGCGCTGGTTCACGCCGCAGGTCGAGGTGGACCTGTGCGGCCATGCGACCCTGGCGACGGCCTGGGTGCTGATCCACAAGCTCGACGACGCTTCCCCGGTACTGCGTTTCGCCACCCGCAGCGGCGAGCTGAGCGTACGGCGCGAGGGCGACTCGCTGGCGATGGACTTCCCGGCCAAGCGTCCGGAACCTTGCGCGACACCGGATGGACTGCTGGAGGCGCTGGGCATTGTCGAGGCGGAAGTGCTGAAGACCGACGATTACCTCGTGGTGGTCGACGACGAAAAGACGATCGCTGCCCTGGCGCCTGACTTCGCCCGGCTGAAGGGCCTGCCGTGCCGCGGGGTGGCGGTGACCGCGCGCAGCCAGCGCTTCGATTTCGTCTCGCGCTGGTTCGGGCCCAACGTCGGCGTCAACGAAGACCCGGTGACCGGTTCCGCGCATACCTCCCTGGCGCCGTACTGGGCGCAGCGCCTGGGCAAGACCCGGCTGAGCGCCGAGCAGGGCGGGGCGCGCAAGGGGCGCCTGGAATGCGACGTGCGCGGCGAGCGGGTGGTCATCTCCGGCAAGGCGGCGTTGTACATGAGCGGTACGCTCCATCTCTGATCCCGAAGCAGGAGTGCGACGATGCCGGCACCGCAGGTAGGCGTGGGCGTCCTGATCTTGCGGGACGGCAAGGTGTTGCTGGGGCGCCGCAAGGGCAGCCACGGCGCTGGCTGCTGGTCGGCGCCCGGCGGCCATCTCGAGTTCGGCGAGGCGGTGGAGGACTGCGCCCTGCGCGAAGCCCTGGAAGAGACCGGCCTGGCGCTGAGCGAACTGCGCCACGGCCCGTTCAGCAATGACGTCTTCGAGGGGCGCCACTACCTCACCGCGTTCATCCTGGCCGGTTGCGCGGAGGATGCCGAGGCGCGCCTCATGGAGCCGGGCAAGTGCGACGGCTGGGCCTGGTTCGATTGGGCCGATCTGCCGGAGCCGCTGTTCGCGCCCCTGGCGAGCCTGCGCCGGCGGGGCTATTCGCCCTTCGATCCGGTGCGCTGAGCGACAGGCAAAAAAAATCCCGACCGCGGGGGAGCTGGTCGGGAAATACCCTTGGGGTTCGCACACACCGTGAGCATAGGCCAGTCCGCAACGGCATCAAGAGGAGCCTGTTCGAACTGCTAGGCCCCTTTGGGGGCCGTCACCTCCGCTCGACGGCGAGCGAAGGGGCTGCCCGCTTGCGTTGCGGTATCCAGAACAGCATCAGCGGCACCAGCGAGGCCCAGCCCAGCAGGACATCGCCGGCCAGGTGGATGTGTTCGCCGGGCATCAACAGTCCCTGCAGGAGCATCAGGCCGAAGTGCGCGGCATTGGCCGCCACGGTGAAGTCGATGAACAGCCGGTGGCGGAAGGGCTGGCTGGCGGCGCGCCAGAGGAATGCGCCCCAGACCAGGTAGATCGTCGAGATCATTAGCTCATAGTGCTGTCCGCCGCCTTGCTGGTCGCCCCAGCGAACCAGGCGGAGCAGCAGGCGCCCGGCGTCGGAGTCGAGCAGCGACTGGTCGAGCCGCAGGAGCAGCGTGGCCAGGGCCAGGCCGAAGAACAGCAGGAAGCCGCCGGCCATCAGGCGAATGCTCAGGGTCAGCCAAGGCGTGGCGGAAACCGGGGAAGGGGAGGCAGTCATGCAGATCACCTGTAGGCCATGTCGATGGCGTTGCCTTCGGTCAGGTCGTCGAAATCCGCACGGCGGAAAGGACGCTCTTCGCGGGTGATGGTGCGCACCCGTTCGATGTATTCGCGCATGGCGCGACGGGTATTGCCTTGGGAGGCGGCGGAGAGGAAGCCGGCCTTTTCGCTGGCCATACCCTCCGTCCAGTCGCGGGAAGCCGCCTGGTAGATCGAACGCTTGATCAGGTGCACCGCCTGCGGCGAGCGCCGGGACAGGCGTTGCGCCAGCGCGTCGGCGGCTTCCAGTAGCTCCTCCGCTGGCGCCAGCCCGTTGACCAGGCCCAGCGCAAGGGCCTGGCGCGGCTCCAGCAGTTGCCCTTCCAGGCACAGCTCCAGGGCCCTGGCTACGCCCAGGCTGCGCGCCAGCATCTGGGTGCCGCCGCCTCCCGGTATCAGGCCGATGAGTACTTCCGGCTGGCCGAGGAAGCGTTCCACCTGGTCGTCCTCGGCCATCAGGCGCAGGTCGCAGGCCAGCGCCAGCTCGCAGCCGCCGCCCAGGGCCAGGCCGTTGATCGCGGCGATGAACACCTTGTCCATGCGGCGCATGTGCGCGGTAACCTCATGGAACAGGTTCATGTCGACGACGCCTGCCAGCAGGGTGCGCCGCAGCAGCTTCCTCGCCCCAGGCAAGTGGCGCAGGAGGCTTTCGCTTTCCAGCAGCAGGCGTGTCAGCCAGGCCGGCATGGAGAAGGTGATGGGGGCGACGGCGCGCTCGATCTCGTCGACGTCGAAGTGGGTCAGGAAGACCCCATCCGCCGCTCCGGAAAGGATGACGGCACCGATGTCCTGGCGCTGCTCCAGATCGTCCAGCAGGTCGGCCAGTTCCTGCATCACCGCCGTGGTGAGGAAGTTCGCCGGGGGATTGTCGAGCAGGACTTGCAGGACGCGTCCTCGTTGTTCTATGCGCAGGTGTCGCGGTGCTAGAGTCATTGCGGCTTCCTCATTGGATAACGAGCGTTATATAACGATCATTATCCAATGTGACGACATCGTCTCCCCAACCAACGGATAGTCTGCATGCGCTACAAACCGGAACAGAAACAGGCCACCCGCGCCCTGTTGTTGAGCAAGGCCGCTCCGCTGGTGAAGCGCCAGGGCTTCGCCAGCACCGGCCTGGACACCTTGATGAAGGCGGCTGGTCTTACTACCGGGGCGTTCTACTCGCAATTCTCCAGCAAGGCGGAGTTGCTCGAAGCGATCCTGCAGCGCGAGCTGAGCGCCCAGCACGATGCCTTTCCGCTGGACAGCCTGGAGCAACTGGCCGGCGCCACCCGTCTCTACCTCAGTCGCGGTCATGCGCAGCATGCCGACATGGGCTGCCCGATTCCGGCGCTGGCCGCCGAGGTGGGCCGGGCAGGGCCCGAGGTGCGGGAAACCTTCGAACGCGCCCTGGAACAACGGCAACGGCGGCTGGCCGAACTGATGGGCGACGAGAACCGGGCCTGGGTGCTCACCTGCCTGTCGGTCGGCGCGGTGCTTCTCGCGCGTGCCCAGGCGAGCGAGGTGGCGCGCGACAAGGTCCTGGATGCGGCGCTGGAGCATGCGCTGGGCCTGCTTTCGGCGAGCGGAGCGGTTTCGCCGCAAGCGGACCGGGACTGACTGCACAACTGCAATGTTCGGCGTCTAGCGTCAGGCTTTCCCTCCGACAGGTAAGCCCATGAACGCCCATCATCTCGAACTCGCCAAGGCCCTGCTGGTGTTTGCCCTTGCCGTCGCCGGCCTGGTGGTCGGTCTCATGCCGATGGAGTTCTGAGCGACGCAGGTCCGACTTCGCGCTTTTCCCTCGTCTTCGAGTGGTCTCTGGCGTTGCACCGGTTTAGGATGCGCGGGTATTTCGGAGCCGCTTCGCTTGGCGTCGCCTGCCGCTGCGCTCCGAAACCGAGCATTGCTCGAACCAGAACGAGATCGAAGGTGCATCGCCACGAGCGGCGCACGGCCTGATGATAGATGGAGGCAACATGAGCGCGGCTCAGCCAGGCATTCTCACCCCGATTCCGGTGGTGGGTCGCTACCTGTTTTTCAGCATTTCCCAACCCGAGCAGGTGGCCGCGACCTTGGCCAGCCTGGCCGCGGCCACCGATGGTTACCAGCTGGTGGTGGGTATCGGCCATTCGCTGATGCTCAGCCTCGGCAAGACCGTCGAGGGCATGAAGGACTATCCGGTGCTCGCCGCGCCCGGCATCGACCTGCCGTCCACGCCCTCCGCGCTGTGGTGCTGGCTGCGCGGCGAGGATCGCGGCGAGGTGACGCTGCGCTCGCACGCGCTGGAACGGTCGCTGGCGCCGGCCTTCCAGCGGACCGGCGCGGTGGATGCGTTCCTCTACGGCGAGGACCGCGACCTGTCCGGCTACAAGGACGGCACCGAGAACCCCAAGGGCGATGCGGCGCTCGAAGCCGCGCTGGTCTCCGGGCGCGGTGCGGGCCTGGATGGCGGCAGTTTCGTTGCTGTCCAGCAGTGGCTGCATGACTTCGACCGGATGCAGGCGATCCCCGGCGAGGAGATGGACAACATCATCGGCCGCCGCAAGTCCGACGATGAAGAACTGGAAGACGCGCCGGCCTACGCCCACGTCAAGCGCACCGAGCAGGAAAGCTTCGAGCCCGCCGCGTTCCTCCTGCGGCGCGGCGCGCCCTGGTCCGACGAGCACCGCGCGGGGCTGTTGTTCGCCGCCTTCGGCCGCTCGTTCGAGGCCTTCGAGGTCCAGTGGCTACGGATGATCGGCGTGGAAGACGGGGTGCTCGATGGCCTGTTCCGTTTCACCCGGCCGATCAGCGGCAGCTACTTCTGGTGTCCGCCCATGGCCGACGGCCGCCTCGACCTGTCCGCCCTCGGCCTCTGAGCCCGCCGCGGCAGCAGGCCAGGCCTGCTGCCGCGTCCTGCGCGGCGCTAGTGGGCGGTGGCCACGGCGGCCTCGTCGATCAGCGCCGCTACTTCCTTCGCTCGCGAGGCCAGTGACGCGTGGCTGGCATCGAGGGTGACGATCTTCCTCGGTGCGATCCGCGCGGCCATCCGCTCCTGGTTCTCCGGCGCAATCATGCGATCGGCGCTGGAAATCTGGTACCAGGAGGGCTTGCTCTTCCAGGCCGGGCTGCCGATGGCATCGCCAAAAGTGCTGGCCAGCGGAGCCTTCTGGGTGATGCCCATGACCAGCCCTTCGTCCGCAGCGAGATCCTGGCAGAAGCTTTCGTGGAACCTGTCCGCCTTCACCCAGAGATAGCCATCGCTGTCCGGCGCCAGGTTCGCTGCGGCCAGGGGCAAGTGCTCCTGGGTGATGCCACCGGGACTTTCGCCGCTGTCGGGGGCGAAGGCGGCGATATAGACCAGCCCGACCACATTCGGCTGGTTGCCGGCCTCGGTGATCACCGCGCCGCCATAGGAGTGTCCGACCAGCAGGACCGGCCCCTGTTGCTGCGCGATCATCTTGCGCGTCCGCTCGGCATCGTCCGCCAGCGAGGTCAACGGTAGTTCGACGGCATGCAGGTTGTCGTGGCCGAGGCGTTTCAGTTCGAGAATGACCTTGCTCCAGTGGGCGGCGCCGCCCCAGAAGCCGTGGACCAGGATGATCGCAGGCAGGTTGCTCATCGTGTTGCTCCCTTGTGGGTGAGGGTTGCTGGCATGAGGCATCGCCCGGCGAGCATACGAGGTCGCGATGGGCGGGCGATAGCGGGAGGTGAGGACGTTCGTCGAAAAGAACAACTCCTTGTTCCGGTAGGCGACGTGATATCGGCACGGCGGTATGTTGCAAGTCCGGACCCGACCGATCGGGTTGTCGCGACGGGCATGGAGGGGTGATCGGTCGGTCGGGTTCGCGTCTTTTCGGGGCACCCGAATCTGAAAAAATCTTGCTTCTCGCCATACCGGGGGAGCGGGGCGGGTAGATTTTCTTCCGAATCCTTCACTTTCTACCCGGTCATGGAAAAAGCTCTGAAATTGGCGTCATGCCTCTACGGCCTGCTGATCCTGCTCAGCCTGGCGATGGTCGCCTTCCTCAGCCAGTTTCCGTTTCTCCTCAGCTCGGGAGCGGAAAACCTCTCGATGTCGATCCTGCCGCTGCTGATCCCGCTGATGGTCGGGCTGGTCGTCTGCGAGGCGGTGCGGGCGGTGGTGCCGAAGAAGCGCTAGGCGCGGCGCCGGGATCAGCGGCCGAGAATGCGCTGGCGGCGCAGCCGGTACTGCTCGTAGGGAAGGCCCTGGCGGTTCAGCTCTTCCAGCTGGCGTTCGCTGGCGCTGCGGGAAAACGATTCCTCGACTATCGAGTCCGGCGTGACAGGCTGTGCGCAGGCGCTGACCAGCAGCACACCCAGGACCAGGGCAATGCGTGGCATGCGATCTCCATGGACTACGGCAGAAGGGAAAAAAAAGGCCATTACCAAGCGGGGGGAGGGTTGGTAATGGCCTGTACAAGGGACATTTGCCAGGCCTTGGGGATCTGGCGAAAAAGACGATATCAAGGGGGAACTTGATTAGCCAGCTAACAAAGTGGAATGAAGTTTTGCGGCAGGCGTAACAATTCTGTCCGAATCGTCATTCTTGCGTCACCGCCGGGACAGAGCGGTTTCGGCAGACTGCGGGGGAGTCGCCGAAGGAGATTCGTCGTGGACGATACGCTCAGGTTCGCCTCGCGCTTGTGCAAGTTCATCGTCGCCGCCAGCTTCCTGCTCGTGGCGGTCGCCAGCCTTTGCCTGTGGTGGACGGGCCAGGCCTACGAATACGCGGCGCTGGCGTTCTTTCCGTTCGCCGTACCCATGCTGCTGCTGATCATGGTCTGCGACCTGCTGGCAGCGCTGAATGGCAGGCGTCGCTGAGTGCCCGGGCTGCCTAGCGCTTTCAGCTAGGCCGATGTCGAACCCAGACAACCGGCGCCCCGCGCGTGGCCCTATGGTGAGGCATTCATCCACTGCCTTCCTGGAGCGACCATGTCAGATTTCATCACCGTACTGCGCGATACCTGTCCCGTACCCGTGCTGGACGCCACCAAGTGGAAGCGGATCGACGGCGATCCGCATACCGTCAACCTCAACGCATACGCCTCGGCGGACGGCAGCAAGCTGATGGGCACCTGGATCTGCACGCCGGGCAAGTGGGAGGTGAACTACGAACGCTGGGAGTTCTGCCACTTCCTCGACGGCTACTGCATCATCACCCCGGAAGGCGAGCAACCGGTGCACCTGAGGGCGGGCGACGTGTTCGTCATCGAGCCGGGCCTGCGTGGTACCTGGGAGGTAGTGGAGACGGTGCGCAAGTACTTCGTCTTCGCCTGACGGTATTGCCGCACGTCCGGGATGCCTGCCGGACGTCGCGCCTCAGTCCTGGTGGACGATGCGGCGGATGGTGCCGCCGCAGGACTGGTAGCAACTGCGGTACTCGTCCTGGCAGTCGTCGCCGAAATCGAAGTTGCGCTGCGGGTAGGGGCAGGACTTGCGCTTCTTCTTGTCGCTGTTCTGCATGCAGTAGTTGTAGGCCGTGCTCTGCGCCTGGTAGAGCGCCTCGTCCTGGCGCTGCTGCAGCTTGGCGAGGGTCTTGCACTGGCGCTTCTCGGCATTGCACTGGCTCACGCAGTGCAGGCCGGCATCGCTGGTCGGCGGAATGTAGGAGTAGCTGACGCTAGGGCCGCAACCGCCGAGCAGCAAGGCAAGACCGAGGAGGGGGAGCAGAAGGTGTTTCCGGAACGGCATTGTCGATATCGATAAGCAATGGCAAGCGAGAGCGAATGCTATCACCGGCTTTCCGATGCTGTGCGGCGCCACCCGATAAGGTTGAACTGGCGCACGAAACGCAAAAAAGAAAACCCCGGGACTGGCCCGGGGTTCTCGTCGCGCTCGCAGGTTTGATCAGAACACGCTGAACGGGTACTCGACGAAGGCACGGATTTCGTTGCCGTCGTCGTTGTACGAGCGGGCGTCGTTGGAGACACGCAGGAACGAGCTGCGCAGACGCAGGGTGAGGTCCTTGGCCGGACCGCTCTGCACCACGTACTGGACCTGGTTGAAGATCTCGCGCTCCTTGCCGTTGCTGGTCTCGGCGGTCTTGATGTTGTCGCCGCGCACGTAGGCTACGCGGTAGGTCAGGCCGGGCACGCCGTACTTGGCGAAGTCCAGGGCGTAGCTGACCTGCCAGGAACGCTCGTCCTCGGCGTTGAAGTCCGACCAGTAGGAGTTGGCCAGCCAGATGGTGGTGCCGCCGTCGCCGATGCCGCCGGCGTTCTGGTACCAGCCGTAGTTGTAGCCGGTGTCGCCGGTGTTGCGCTGGTGGGCGATCATGAAGGTGTGGGCGTCGATGGTGTAGGACGCCGCCAGGCTCCAGATCTTGTTGTCGCGGTTACCGTTGAAGTTCTGGTCGGCGAAGTCGCTGTCCAGCTTGGTGCGATAGCCGTTGAAGTCGAAGTTCAGCGACTGGTCGGCCTGCAGCGGGATGGTGTAGTTCAGGTTGATGTACTGCTTCTTCAGTACGTCCTCGACGTCGGAAGCGTACAGCGAGGCGTTGAAGTGATCGGTGAAGGCGTACTTGCCGCCGAACACGTTGATGCTCTTCAGGCCGCCGCTGTCGCGCCCTTCGGCGCTCTTGCGGGATTCCGCGGTGAAGCGACCGGCGTTCAGCTCCAGGCCCTCGATCTCCTTGGAGGTGATCAGGGTGCCGCTGTAGCTTTCCGGGAGCAGGCGCGAGTTGTCGTAGCTGAGCACCGGCAGGCTGGGCATCTGGTCGCCGTACTTGAGCACGGTGTTGGAGATGCGGAACTTCACCGCCGCGCCGCCCTTGGACAGATCGTCCGCCGCGGAGCCGCTGTCGCCCTGCTTGAAGAAGTCGATACCGGCGGCGCCGCTACGACCCTTGCCGCCGTCCAGGCGTACCGCGTACAGGCCGAACGCGTCGACACCGACGCCCACCGTCCCCTGGGTGAAGCCGGAGGTGAAGGTGGCAGTGGCGGCCTGGCCCCATTCGGCCTTGTCCTGCCGGCCATGTTTGTAGTCACGGCTGATGTAGCCATTGCGGAAGAACAGATCGAGGTGGCTGTCCTCGACAAACCCCTTTGCTGCTTCTTGGTCATTGGCCATCGCCTGGCTTGCAGTCGCGATGCCCAGTGCCAGCAGGCAAATCCTTTTCTTCAACATCTTATTGTTCCTGGTTGTTGGCTTGATGTGCGCTGAAATTGAAGGAAGCGCAAGGTTCGAAGTGCACGGGAGTCATTTGTCCCATTTACCGTGCGTGGCGGTTCTGGTTTCTTGTTTCTCCCGTTGGCGGCGCAACAATACCAGAACATTGTTCGATCCAAGAAAGCTTCGAGTCATTTGCTAATAACCAAAGTGCAAGGAAAGCCCCTTCCATAGGCTCTGAATCGGGCGTTGCCGGATCGCTTCGTCATGCGCCTGCAATATCAACCTTATCGATAAGTACCATGCCGCGAAGTCGCTGCAGTTCTCGCTTTGGGCGGTGATACCGTCGAATCGTGAACGGATCGACAAAGAGGGACGTGACATGAAGATTCTTATCGCTGTATTCGCCGCCCTGGCCCTCTCCGCCTGTGCCTCGCCTCCCGCTTCGAACGCCCCGGCGCTGGCCGCCAGCACCAGCAAGGCTCCCTACGATTACGCGATGTGCGTCTTGCCCAAGTGGCAACGCCAGGCGCCGGGCGTGGCGCTGGTGGAGGAAGGCCGCGGCTATCGCCTGGCGGACGCTGGGCAGTGGCTGGAGGTGCAGCCGGCGAGGGGTGGCAGCCTGGTGCGAATCCATGACCAGCAGCCCTGGGTCACCCGCGGGGCCTTCATCGATGCGGCCAGGACCTGTTCCTGAGCCGCGAGGAAGAGGGAAGAGCTCCGGCCCCCCTAGCATGAAGTGTCCGGAGCTCTACGGCCGCAAACGGAGGATGGCCGCAGAACGATCATCTGCCTATGGCCGGCGCTGCGCTTGATCGAGATCAAGTACTGGAGGCCGGGGAGCCGGCGTGTGCGGCGATTCGCGTGACGGGTCTCGTTTTTTCTGTGAAGTGCATTCCATAACGCTTCAATCGGGACGGGTGGCCAGCATGCCAACCAGTTCCTGGGCGGCCTTGCGCAATGGCTGGTTTTTCAGCCAGATAGCGTGGACAGGCAGTTTCAGCTCGTTCTTGGTATTCCTGAAGTCCAGGCGTACCAGCCTTCCCGTTGCCAGCAGCGGGGCGACCCGGGACAACGGGAAATTGCCCCAGCCGATCCCCGCCTCGACCATTTCCAGCGCCGTGCCCAGGCTGTCGGTGCGCCAGCAGGCGCCGGCAATCAGCGGACGGGTGTCGGCCAACGGCAGGTCGCAACTGGCCACCAGGATCTGCCGCACGTTCACCAGCTCTTCCAGGTACAGCGCCTGCCCCGGCTTCTGCAGGGCGGGATGGTGCGGCGAGATGGTCGCGACCAGCGATTCCGCGCCGACATACTGGAAGCGCTCCTGCGGGTTCACGCTGATGCCGGCGAATCCGAAGCACAGGCTGATGCGGCCGCCATGGAGCAGGGCGAGGGCATCGTCCTGCGCCGCGCTGAGCACCTCGACATCGAGCAGCGGGTAGCGCTCGGAAAGGGTGCGGAGGGCACCGAACAGCCGCCCGCTGTCGATGTCCGCAACCACGCCGAGCGACAGGCGGCTTTCCAATCCCTGGGAGAGTTCCAGCGCATGCACCTGCAACTGGGCGAGCTGCTCGGCGATCATCCGCGCTTGCGGTGCCAGGGCCCTGGCCAGCGCCGTAGGACGGGCTTCGCGGTGGGTTCGCTCGAAAAGGGCGAAACCCAGCTCCGCCTCGAGGTTGGCGATGCCCATGCTCACCGCCGAAGGCACTCGACCCAAGGCACGGGCGGCGCCGGAAAAGGAGCCGCGGTCGAGGACGGCGAGGAACAGCTCGATGGTATCGCTGGAAAAGTTCATGGCAATTCTCCTATCAGCAGATCTGAAAGCTGCTGACTTTTTCTGTCAAGAAAATTGATCCAACCTTGCCCGCCTTTCCGCTATCACGCCCGAGAGGTCCACGTGCAAGGCATCAAGCGCAAACTGGTCTACGTGACCGCCTACGAATTGATCGGGATGAGTATCTCGACCCTGGGGCTGGCCCTGCTCGCCGGTTCCACGCCCACTACCACCGGCCCCCTGGCGGTGGTGATCACCACCGTCGCGGTGACCTGGAACTTCATCTACAACTGCCTGTTCGAGTTCTGGGAGCGGCGCCAGGCCGTGCGCGGACGCAGCATTGCGCGGCGGGTGGCGCACGCCATCGGCTTCCAGCTGACCCTGGTGGTCTACCTGATCCCGCTGATCGCCTGGTGGATGGGGATTTCCCTGCTGGAGGCGTTCTGGCTGGACCTGGCGCTTATCGTCCTGATCCCGTGCTACACCTTCCTCTTCAACTGGGCCTTCGATCGCCTGTTCGGCCTCCCGACTTCCGCGTTGCCGGCCGGCGAGGCGGCCTCCGTCTGAGGATTTTTTTTCTTCAGCGCCATTCGCGCTCGCCTTGGCCGGGGCAAATCGCCTACCTTAGACGGACGTGCGCTGTGGTGCCGGTTCAGGGAGGAAGTACGACCGCAAGCCATGAAGGTCTGCCCCGGCGAGGATGGGGTGCGGCATTTCGATGAACGGATTGGGGTCACTATGCGGATTTTGGGGATGCTACTGGGGGCCGTCTTGCTGGCGGGTTGTTCGACATCGACGCCCTCGCTCGACGAGACGGACCAGGTACCGAAGGAGCGTTTGTACAACTACCAGTTCCGTGACGACGGCGACGCCTTCCTGGTGGTTTCCCGGGACCGCGAGTTCCTCGGCAGCGTCTGCAATACCCGCTTGATCATCGATAGCCGCCTGGCCGCTGAGATCCAGGCCGGCGAGAGCGCGCGTTTCCGTCTTCCGGCGGGGCTGCGGGTGGTATCCGTGCAGGGCGATGGGATCTGCCGCGGCGAGGCGCCCAAGCAGGTGGTGCATGTGCAGAACGGGCAGACCACGCATTACCGGATCACCGTGGACTCCGGCCTGAACATCGGCCTGGTGCCGGGCTGACGCCGGCGCAACGAAAAAGCCGCCCGTGGGCGGCTTTTTCATGCGCGGCGTTTATTCGCTGACCGCTTTCTCGACCTTTTCGGACGCTGACCAGATCCGATAGCGGACCTCCACGTCCTTCGGCGCATAGACCACGATCGGCAGCTTGCTGTTGTAGCGCAGCAGGAAGCCTTCGCCGACCACCGGGATGAAGCGCTGCTCCTTCTTCTGGCCGGGGCAGGCCATCATCGTGCTCATCGGCCCGCTGACCTTGTCCAGGCGGTAGTAGGAGTAGCCCCAGCCTTCCAGGGTGTGTTCTTCCAGCTCGCCGCCCAGGCGCTGCTGGTTGCAGTCGGCCTCGAGGGTCTTGCCGGCGATGATCTCGACCTTGAATGCGTCTTCCGTGTCCTGTTTCGGCAGGTGGATGACCTGGCGGGTGAAGCCGGCATCTGCCTTCGGGTAGGGAACCTTTTCATCCAGTTTGGCGGCCATGGCAGTGCTGGAAAGAGCGGCAACGCCGGCGGCGATCAGTAGTGCTTTCATGTCCTTGAGGTTCTCCTTACGTGGTAACGCGAGCAGGGTAAGACACCGAGGCACGGGTGAAAAGTTCAGTGGGGGACGTAACGGAATGTTCCATGTCCTGGGCCAGCTGGTCGGGGCACGGCCCAATCGCGGGCAAAAAAAAGACCATCTGCGGGGGGAGGGCGATGGTCTTCAAAGGAGCGTCGGGGACTTGGGGTTCTCCCGACGCCGCTACGATCTCACGCCGCTCCGCTGGGGAAAAATGCTTTGGGCTGATAGTGGCTATCGATGCCGGTGACTTGAAATTCCCCGCCAACTCATAGCAAGTTCCGCACGATAGAGCCGTCAGCGCATCAGTTTGCGTTTTTTTCAGCGGGTCAGTTGCAAGGCCAGTTCATCGACCTGTTCGGCCCAGTCGGAGTCCTCGGCCAGGGCCTCGCGCAGGAAGCTGGCCTGGGCAGGGTTCCAGAATGGCGCATCGGGCAGCGCCGTGCCCTCCTCGAGGTGGTGCCGGGCGAGAAAGGCGACGATGTCGTCCCGCCCAGCGGGGAGCCCCAACTGGCGGAACAGGTTGGAAAAGGTGTGCGGGCTGGTGTCCATGACGGTTCCTCCTAGATTCGCTGTTTTTCCACTATAGCCGGCGGGACGGCAGGGCCGCCGTGGGAGCCGGGGGTGGGTAATTTTGTCGCAGATGAAAAAGACTGTTGTGCGCGGCGCGCTTCATGGCGAAGGGGCGGGCGCTTATTATTAGCAAGCTAATGATAACCGGAGTCAGCCTATGTCCAGAATCGAAGTCGCCGTGCTGGTGGGGACGTCCGTTCCCGAATCGCTGCGCAGCAAGGGATTGCTGGCCTGTTGGATCCTGATGGTGGACGGTGCCATGTGGGCCGGACCCTTCACCAGTCGTGACGAGGCGGAAGCCTTGAAGGGAACCTGGGAACTGAGTTGGCCGCTGGAGGCGGCGATCTCCGCCTGAGCCAAGGCCCTTGCCTTGCCGAAAAGCCCGCCGAGCGCGGGCTTTCTGTTGCCTGCGGAAACGCCCTAGCGGCGGCCCACCAGCAGGCCGAGGAGGAAGCCGGCGCCGGCCGAGACGGCGATGGTCTGCCAGGGATGGTCCTCGACGTATTCCTCGGTCGCTTCGGCGGCCGCCTGGCTGCGTTGCACCACGCCGCGGCGGGTGCGCTCGATGGCGTCGCGACCACGATGCAGCACGGAATTGATCTGTTCACGCAGGTTCGCGCCCTCCTTGCCGGCCAGGCTGCCGGTGCCGCTCATCAACTGGTCCACCTCGGCGATCAGGTCCTGCAGTTCGGCCATGGCCTGGTCCTGGATAGCCTGCTTGGCGCGAGCGGAGCGGGTTTTCAGAGTCATGTCGGTCTCCTTGACGAGGATGGTTACCTAGGTATGGAGTCGCCCGCTTCGCTGAAAGTTGCACGGCATGGCCTGCGTCGGGGGTTTCCGTAGCATGCGGGAGAGCCGTTTCAGGATGCCCCGGCCTCGCCGCGCAGGTAGCGGTCGAGGTCGATCGCTTCGCCGCTCTTGAGTTTCAGGCGTCGGCGCAGGTCGTCGAACATAGCGTCGTACTCGCGGCGCTGGCGCACGATCGGTCCCTGCCGCAAGCGCAGGCCGTGGCGCCGGGCCAGGCGACTGGCACGGCTGGCGAAATGCACGGCGGCGTCGCGTGGCAGTTCGAAGCTTTCGCTGAAAGGCTGGCCGTCGATCCGGCCCTCCATGTCGAAGTGTACGGCCACCGGGCGGGCCTCGGCCTCCAGGACCCGGTAGCGCAGGTGGATATCGAATGCCTGGCGGTCGACTTCGCTGGCCGAGGCGAGATGCAGATGGCCGGGAATGAACATGGCCTGCCTCCTTTTCGGATAACCGGGGAAATGCCCTTGCCTGCCAGGGTATGCTTCGCCGGCCTCGGGACGGCTGTCCCAGGTCAGTTTTTTTCGGATTGGAGTGGGGATGCGAATGGCGCTGGGAGCGTTCGGTGTTGACTGACTGGGCCGCGTACGCCGGGCTGTTCCTCTCGGCGTTCGGTTCGGCGACCCTGCTGCCGTTGCAGTCGGAAACCGTGCTGGCCGCCTTGCTGCTGCGCGGCGGCCAGTCGGTCGCGTGGCTGCTGGCGCTGGCCATCGTCGGCAATGTGCTGGGTTCCTGGGTCAACTGGTGGCTGGGTCGCTACCTCGAGCATTTCCGCGGTCGCCGCTGGTTTCCCGTGGGCGAGGTGCAGTTGCTCAGGGCGCAGCGACACTATCGCCGCTACGGCCGCTGGACCCTGCTGCTCAGTTGGGTGCCGGTCATCGGCGATCCGCTGACGCTGGTGGCCGGCATCATGCGTGAGCCCTGCTGGAGTTTCCTGCTGATCGTCGGCCTGGCCAAGACGCTCCGCTACCTCGTCCTGGCTGCGCTGGTGCTGGGCTGGGCCGGCTGAGCGCTTCGTCGGCGAGCGTAGAACTATTTTTCGCGGGGCAATGTCCATTGCTGCGAGGTGTAACTGCCGCCTCATCGCCCCCGGGGCCTTTAGTTGCCGCTGTGGTCCCGGGGGCTTCTCTTTTCCTGCCTGTTTCCGGCGATGCGAGGTGCGCAATGTCGAGGGTGGTTGCGGGATCGCTGGTCTGCCTGCTGCTCGGTTCGGCGCCGGCCTGGGCTTCCACGGCCGAGGCGTGGCAGGCGCACGACGCCATGGTGCGTGCCGCCTGCCTGAAAGCCAGCGGCTTGCGCCAGGTACGCGCGGTGGGGCAGGTACTGCCCTTCGACGATGAGGTGGGCTATTCGGCGCTGCTCCTGCAGGGCCGCTATCCGCAGCCGCACATGCAGGGCCGCCAGGGCCGCGAGCTGTGTCTGTACCGGCGCGCCACCGGCAAGGCCAGCGTCAGCGAGGCCGACGCCCTGCTCAAGCCTTGAGTTCGGGGTCGTCGTTGTCCGGAAGTTCGCGTTCGCCAGGGTCCTTGCCGTCTTCCGAATGGTGTTCGATCACCGCGTTCAGTTCTGCGCCGAACAGCACCACTGCCGCCGACAGGTAGAAGTACAGCAGGAGGATGATGATCGCCCCGATGCTGCCGTACATGGCGTTGTAGTTGGCGAAGTTCTTCACGTAGAAGCCGTAGGCGAGGGACGCGGCGATCCAGGCGATCACCGAGAGCACCGAGCCGGGAGTGATGAAGCGGAAACGCTGCTCGACATCCGGCACCAAGTAGTAGAACAGCGCCACCGCGAGCATCAGCAGGAACACCGCAAGAGGCCAGCGCAGCCAGGTCCAGAGCGTCACCAGGTACTGTTCCAGACCGACCAGGCCGGCGATCCAGGCGATTACCTGCGGCCCGGTGACCATCAGGCCGGCCGCCACCAGCAACAACAGGGCGATGCCGAGGGTGTAGAGGATCGACAGGGAGAAGCGCTTCCATACCGGGCGGCTCTCCTTCACGTCGTAGGCGGCGTTGAGCGCGATCATCATCGAGCGGATGCCCGCCGAGGAGGTCCACAGCGCCACCGCGATACCGATCGACAGCAGGCCGCCTTTCTGCTGCTGCAACTGGTCGATCACCGGGTTGACCTGATCCATCGCCTCGGGCGGCAGCAGCAACGCCGCCTGCTCGCGCAGCCAGGCGAAGAACTCCGGCAGGTGCAGGTAGCCTACGAGGGTGATCAGCACCAGCAGGAACGGAAACAGCGAGAACAGCATCTGGTAGGCGAGGGCCGAGGCGTAGGTCGGCATGTCGTCCTCGAGGAACTCGTTCACGGTGCGCTTGACCAGGCCGAACAGGCCTATTTCCCGATAAGCCGTACGGAACATTCCATCTCCTTGCTGTGTGCGTGCCGATGACGATCGACCACCGATGGCCGCTTGCCGCCAGGCGTTTTCCGTTGGGTGAAATTCGTCGCGTCCTTTCTGGGACGCCACGGCGGGCGAATTGGTTCGTCGCCGGCGTCATCATTCGGTCGCATCCGTTAGCCAGACTGCGCCTGCCCGCCGCGCGGCGGGCCTCCGTCCAACTTCTCAGAAATGGAGCGCACCATGTCTGTCGACCTGAAGAAAATCGCCGCTGCCTTTCCCGAGTTCCAGTTGTCCAGCAAGAGCCGCCACGACGGCGCGCTGTTGTTGCAGTTGCAGGCCGCCGACGGCCGCTACGTAGCTCGCACCATACCCTCGCCGCAGCTCAGCGCGCCGCCGGAGACCGAATGGCTGATCCGCAGCATCCGCCGGGAACTGGCCGTGCCGGGCATGGAAATGGCGATGGCGGCACGCTGAGTTTTTTCGCCGCGGGAACCGATGATGCGATAATTCCGCCTTTCCACACAGCTGACGGGAAGGCAATGAAGCGCGAGAAGGTTCGGGACAGGCAGGCGGCAGGGAAGATCTCGGCGACCCACATCATCGCCAATCCCACCCTGGCCAGGGAATGGATCGTGTTCTTCAAGAAGGACGGCGGGCGCAGCTATTTCCTGGTCGACGAGAGCGACGAGGTGATGTCGTTCCGCCGGCTCGACGACGCGGTCAAGGAGCTGCGCGGGCTGGGCATCAAGTTCGCGGAGATCCATCTGTAGGAGCGGCGTCGCGCGGTCCCCACTGGCCAGCCTTGCGCGCCCGTGCTTCTTCCTCGGCGAACCGGTACTGGCCGCGCGCCTCGGCCGTCTGGCCGCTGTCCGGCGCGTCGCGCCAACTGGCCAGGCCAATGGTCAGCAGGGCCAGCCCGGCATCCAGGGTATGTCCGCAGGTGGGGCAGTCGGCCGGGGTCACCCAGGCCGCGCCGAGGATGCGGAAGTGCGCGTCGCGGCCTTGCTCGCGGATGGTCGCCGATTTGCCGAGCAGCATGTCTTCCAGGGCTTCCCGGGCGCGCCGACGCCAGGGCTCGGCGGCCGGTAGCTCGACGGCATTGAGCTGGATGCGCAGTGCCTTGTTCGCGCCGGGCAGGCGGCAGCCCAGGCTGGCGTCGTCGTGTATCGCCACCACCGTGCAGTCGAAGCGGCGCTCCCCGGCGTCGGCGGCGAACGCCAGGGCGGCGCAGAGCGGCAACAGGGCGAGGGTGCGGAAGATCATGGGCTACTCCGGCGGAGGTCAGCGTCGACGCGAGGATAGGTTGCTGCAGGTTGCCAGGTCCACCGGGCCGACATAGGGATTGCCCCAGCCCATCACGCAGCCGACCATGTGGTTGCGCTGGCGCTCCCAGGTCTGTGGCGGGTACTGCTTGTGCCAGGCGTTGTAGAGCTGGCGATCCTGCTTCGACAGGCGCAGACCGTAGCGGTCGCTCATGTAGAAGTAGGTGCGGGCGATCATCCCGCGAATCTGCGGGCGTGGCATCGCCTTGCGCGCCTTGAAGTCCACCACCATCGGGCAGGCGCCGTATTGCTGGGGTTTCTGCGGCAGCCAGCCGAAGCCGAAGTTGCTGCGGTCGCCGTTGACCTCGCCGATGCTCGGCACCAGGTTGTGCAGGTCGGCCTCGGCGCGCTGGTAGGTGCTGTCGTGCCTCGCGCAGTTGCTCCGCCCGCCGTTCTGCCAGCAGCGTCGCTGGTGACCGATCACCCAGGCCGGAACGATGTGTTCCCACTCGATGCGCCGCGCGCGGTTGGCGTTCTTCCTCGGCTTGTAGCCGCAACTGGCGAGGTCGACACGATTTCCCGAGTAGCGACAGCCGCAGTAGAACTCCACGGATTGCCGGGCGTAGAGCTTCCAGCCGATTTTCTTCGCTTCGGAGAACGTGCGCGGGGCGTTGGCCTGGCCGGCGCTGGCGAGGAGGAGGGCGAAAAGGCCTACAAACAAACGGGAAAGCATGCGGCAACTTCCAAAAAAATCCGCATGTTACTGATTTTGCAGGAGATGCCAATCGTGGCCAGTCCATGGCCAGGCGAGGGCGGACCTTCCCGTTTGCGCCGCGTCCATGCGATGGTTAGTATGCGTTCCGTATATGTTTTGTAGTCGAGGTGTAGTGTGGGCCTGGTGAAGATTTCCGAGCAATTGCACGAAGAGGCGCGCATCGCCTGCAAGGCCATGTCGCGCTCGATCAATGCCCAGGCCGAGCACTGGATGCGCATCGGCATGCTGATCGAAGCCAATCCCAGCCTGACCTATGCGCAGGTGCTACGCCAATTGATGGACGAAGCGCGCGAAAGCGACCGCCGCGAGCAGGACGCGGCGAGGATCTCGGGATGATCAAGAGCGCGGAGGAAATCCAGCGCATGAGCGTGGCCGGCGCGCTCACCGCGAAAGTCCTCGAAGCCCTCGACGAGGTGGTGCGGCCAGGCATCAGCACGGCAGAGATCGACCGCTTCTGCGAGCGCTACATCGTCGACACCCTCGCGGCGATTCCCGGCAGCAAGGGGCAGTACGGCTATCCGTTCACGGTGAACACCTCGGTCAACGAGGTGGTCTGTCATGGCTGGCCGTCGGCGCAGCAGATCCTCCGCGACGGCGATATCGTCAACGTCGACGTCACGGTGATCAAGGACGGCTATTTCGGCGACAGCAGCAAGATGTACCGGGTCGGCGCCATCGACCGCCAGGCGCAGAAGCTGCTCGACGTCACCCGCGAATGCCTGTACCGGGCGATCCGCGTGGTGCGCCCGGACGCCACCCTCGGCGATATCGGGCATGCCATCCAGAGTCACGCCGAAGCCAACGGTTATTCGGTGGTCCGCGAATACTGCGGTCATGGCATCGGCCGCAAGATGCACGAGGCGCCGCAGGTCCTGCACTTCGGTCGCGCTGGCGCGGGTGCGCGGCTAAAGGCCGGGATGACCTTCACCATCGAACCGATGATCAACCAGGGCGGCCACGCGGTGAAGCTGCACAAGGACGGCTGGACCGTGACCACCCGCGACCGCCGCCTGTCGGCCCAGTACGAGCACACCGTGCTGGTCACCGAGCGGGGTTGCCGGGTCCTGACCCTGCGCGAAGAGGAGCGCGAGGCGCTGGCCGACCTGGCTGGCTGATCGACGCCCGGCCTGGTTACACTGCGACGACTTTTCCGAAGGGAGGCTGGCGGGTGTCCGGCAGGCGTTTTGGCGAGTTCGAACTGCGCGCCACCTGGTTGCGCGAGGACAGCGGCTATCTGGCCGAGATCGAGATAACCAGCATCGACGACGGACGCACCGAATGGCTGGTGCTGCCGGGCCAGCCGCCGTGCGAGAGTCCGGCGGCCGCGCTGTCGCTGGCGGAAGCGGCGCTGTACCGGGTGCGCGGCTTCGATGCGCGGGGCCGGCCGCTGTTTTCCGACTGAGCCTGCTGGCAAATCGCATGGTGCATTTCGCATGATCTTGCAGTTTGCACGGACCGCTTCGCTGAGTATTTTCACAAGCTATTGATTTTAAATGGTTTTAATTTTCCATGTGGCTGGCATGAAAGCTGCCACCTTTCCCCGTGTTGCGGCTGCGCTGAAGTTCGCGGTCGGTTTTCATGCAAGAGGGGATAAACGATCATGGAAAAGTCCATCAAGATGCTGTTCGATGCCTTCCAGGCCACCTTTGCCGTATCCACCCAGATGCGTCCGGACGGCGGCGCCCTGCTGACCCTGCGCAACGGCGAAGAGATCGTGACCCGTCGCGTGGTGTCCGCCGCCCAGTTGGCCGACGAGAAGCGCATGTACTGGTTCATCAACGCCGTGCGCCGCGACCTGGCCCTGGAGGCAGGGAGCCTGCCGGTGGATGTGGTCGGTACCCTGCGTCGTTTGCAGGAGCGCGGCCTGCCGAGCTACATGGCGGGCTGAACGGTTCGTCCGGAATCCTGGCGGAGGCCTCCGGCAGGGCGGGCGAGAGTGCTAGAGTGAAGCTTCGAGGGGCTGGGCGAGGATCGACCGGCCCCGCTCGTGTCGGAAGGGAAGGCCAGGGCTGGCCTGCCCGTTCGGCGCTTCGGCAGGCTGGCGCAGAACGATGCAAGGTCGTTCGGGTCAGCATCAGGGATGAAATGACTGACAGGAGTCGGGATGCTGCGTTACGTCGTGGGTTTTCTCGCGTTCACCGTGCTGGCGGCCTATCTGTTGCTGGGGGTTTCCCAGCACGCCTTCCTGCCGTGACCGGTCGGCGTGGCGGCTTCAGCTGCGTTGTGGAAGAGGCTGTGGCGGTCGCGCGGGATGCCGGTTTTCGGCTTGCCGTGCCTTGCGTTGCAGGCGCGCGCGCCGACGCGGCACGCGCAGGAAGGCCCACAGGGTGACGCCGGCGAGGCCCAGCCAGGCGACGATCAGCAATGTGACGAAGGATTCGGGAGTCATGGTTCGTCCTCCTCTTACCCAAGGATAGACCCTGCGGGAAGGGGAATTACTGCAATCGGTCTTCGACCATGGTCTGAAACGCGGTCACTCGGGGCCGGCGCCGACCAGAGCCAGGCAGCCGGTCAGGCTGGTCAGCAGGGGCAGGGCGAGCAGGAAGGCCAGCCAGATGGCCTCCATGCGCAACAGCGTGGCGCCGAGGAACAGCGCGACCAGGAGGATGGTCATGAGCAAGGCGGTCCAGCCGAAGTACATGGCGAAGTTGTCGATGCCCAGGCCGATGCCCCAGCCCAGCAGCAGGGCCCATACCCCGGCCAGCGCCAGGCCGAGAGCCAGCATGCTCGCCAGGGTCCGGGCGGACGGGGCATGCAGCGGGTGGTTGCGGAATAGCTCGTAGAAGATCGGCGTATTCATCGGCGTCACCTCCGCAGGGGAACTTCCAGCCTAGCCCAGCGGGCGAGACGGCCCTAGACCTATTTGTCATTACGGGGCGTGACCTCAGGCCGCTAACATCCATCTTTTCCAGGCGATGCCGTGCATCGGGCTGCGGGCCCGATCACCGTTCGTCGCGCTGAGTCGAAAAAGAAACCGAAAGGGTTGCGTGCATGAGTGGCGAACTCGCCTCGTTCGAGGTGGATGGGTATCAACTGGTCTATCAGGACCTGGGCGAGGGCACGCCGGTGCTACTGGTCCACGGTTCGCTCTGCGACTACCGCTACTGGCAATGGCAGTTGCGCAGCCTCGGCGAGCGCCACCGGCTGATCGTGCCGAGCCTGCGTCACTACTACCCCGAGCGCTGGGACGGGCAGGGTGCGGACTTCACCAGCGCCCGCCACGTCGCCGACCTGCTGGCGCTGGTCGAGCGGCTCGGCGAGCCGGTACACCTGCTCGGCCATTCCCGTGGCGGCAACCTGGCGTTGCGCCTGGCGCTGGCCGCTCCGGACGCCCTGCGTTCGCTGAGCCTGGCCGATCCCGGCGGCGACTATGCCGCCGAGGTCTACGCCCACGCCGGCCTGCCTGCGCCCGAGGAACCATTGGAACGCAACCAGTTCCGGCGCCAGGCGCTCGAATTGATCCGTGGCGGCGAGGCGGAACGGGGACTGGAACTGTTCGTCGATACGGTGAGCGGCGCCGGGGTATGGAAACGCTCGTCGGCGACGTTCCGCCGAATGACGCTGGACAACGCCATGACCCTGGTCGGGCAGGTGGCCGACCAGCCGCCGGCGCTGGCGCTGTCGGAACTGCGCTCGATCGACCTGCCGAGCCTGATCCTCAATGGCGAACGCAGCCCGCTGCCATTCCCGGCCACCGCCGAGGCGCTGGCGGCGGCCCTGCCGCGCGCCGAGCTGCAACGCATCCAGGGCGCGTCCCATGGCCTCAATGCCACCCGTCCGGCGGCTTTCAACCGGTCGGTGCTGGAGTTCCTGGCGCGCGTCGATGGCGTTGCGCCGGACGTGGAAACGTCCTGAAGCGAGGCCGGGCGAACTGACCGCTCGTCAGCTCGCCGCGGATGCTTTACCATGGGCGCTTCGCGCCGGATCAGCTCCGGCGTTTTTCGTCAGTATCCATTCCCAGTGATCTCCGTCCGCGCGCTTCGGCGCAGGGGTGCCGCAAGGCGCCTGCCACTGTGAGGCAGGCCGGCCCGGCGGGCGACGCTTACTGGCACATCCCAACCCACGTGGCCTTTGGTAGGGGTCACCACTAGGAGAGGAGGCGCCATGCCCATCATTACTCTTCCCGACGGCAGTCAACGTTCCTTCGATCACCCGGTCTCCGTGGCCGAGGTGGCCCAATCCATCGGCGCAGGCCTGGCCAAGGCGACCCTCGCCGGCAAGGTCGACGGCCGCCTGGTCGACGCCTGCGACACCATCGATCGCGACGCGACCCTGCAGATCATCACGCCCAAGGACGAGGAAGGACTGGAGATCATCCGCCACTCCTGCGCCCACCTGGTCGGCCATGCGGTCAAGCAGCTCTATCCGACCGCGAAGATGGTCATCGGCCCGGTGATCGAGGAAGGCTTCTACTACGACATCTTCTTCGAGCGCCCCTTCACCCCCGAGGACATGGCGGCGATCCAGCAGCGCATGCGCGAGCTGATCGACAAGGACTACGACGTGATCAAGAAGATGACCCCGCGCGCCGAGGTCATCGAGCTGTTCAAGTCCCGTGGCGAAGACTACAAGCTGCGCCTGATCGACGACATGCCGGACGAGAAGGCCATGGGCCTGTACTTCCATGAGGAGTACGTGGACATGTGCCGCGGCCCGCACGTGCCGAACACCCGCTTCCTCAAGGCGTTCCAGCTGACCAAGATTTCCGGCGCCTACTGGCGCGGCGACTCGAAGAACGAGCAGTTGCAACGCATCTACGGCACCGCCTGGGCCGACAAGAAGCAACTGGCGGCCTACATCCAGCGCATCGAAGAGGCCGAGAAGCGCGACCATCGCCGCATCGGCAAGCAGCTCGACCTGTTCCACCTGCAGGAAGAAGCGCCGGGCATGGTGTTCTGGCACCCGAATGGCTGGAGCGTCTACCAGGTGCTCGAGCAGTACATGCGCAAGGTCCAGCGCGACCATGGCTATGTCGAAGTGCGTACCCCGCAGGTGGTCGACCGCATCCTCTGGGAGCGTTCGGGCCACTGGTCGAACTACGCCGAGAACATGTTCACCACCTCCTCGGAAAGCCGCGACTACGCGGTCAAGCCGATGAACTGCCCGTGCCACGTGCAGATCTTCAACCAGGGCCTGAAGTCCTACCGCGACCTGCCGCTGCGCCTCGCCGAGTTCGGCGCCTGCCACCGCAACGAGCCGTCCGGCGCGCTGCACGGGATCATGCGCGTACGCGGCTTCACCCAGGACGACGCGCATATCTTCTGCACCGAAGAGCAGGTGAAGAAGGAAGCGGCCGATTTCATCAAGCTGACCTTGCAGGTCTACCGCGACTTCGGTTTCACCGACATCGCCATGAAGCTGTCGACCCGTCCGGCCAAGCGCGTCGGTTCCGACGAGCTGTGGGATCGCGCCGAAGGCGCGCTGGCCGATGCGCTGAACGAATCCGGCCTGGCCTGGGAATACCAGCCGGGCGAGGGCGCGTTCTATGGGCCAAAGATCGAGTTCACCCTGAAGGACTGCCTCGGCCGTAACTGGCAGTGCGGCACCCTGCAGTACGACCCGAACCTGCCGGAGCGCCTGGACGCCAGCTACATCGCCGAGGACAACAACCGTAAGCGCCCGGTGATGCTGCACCGTGCGATCCTCGGGTCCTTCGAGCGCTTCATCGGCATGCTCATCGAGCACTACGCCGGAGCCTTCCCGGCCTGGCTGGCGCCGACCCAGGCGGTGGTGATGAATATCACCGACAAGCAGGCCGATTTCGCCGCCGAGGTGGTGCGGATCCTCGGGGAAAGCGGATTCCGTGCCAAGTCCGACTTGAGAAACGAGAAGATCGGCTTTAAAATCCGCGAGCATACTTTGCTCAAGGTTCCCTATCTCTTGGTTATTGGAGATCGGGAAGTTGAATCGAAGGCCGTCGCGGTGCGTACGCGCGAAGGGGAAGACCTGGGCTCCATGCCCGTCACCCAGTTCGCTGAGCTGTTGGCACAGGCGGTTTCCCGGCGTGGTCGCCAAGACTCGGAGTAATCATTATTAAGCGTGAAATGAGACAGGATAAGCGAGCTCAACCGAAACCCCCGATCAACGAGAACATCTCGGCTCGTGAGGTACGGTTGATTGGAGCTGATGGCCAGCAGGTTGGTGTTGTTTCGATCGATGAGGCGATCCGCCTAGCCGAAGAGGCGAAGCTGGACCTGGTTGAGATTTCGGCCGACGCGGTGCCTCCTGTCTGCCGCATCATGGACTACGGCAAGCACCTGTTCGAGAAGAAGAAGCAGGCTGCGGTCGCCAAGAAGAACCAGAAGCAGGCGCAGGTCAAAGAAATCAAGTTTCGTCCAGGGACGGAAGAAGGGGATTACCAGGTAAAACTACGCAACCTGGTACGTTTCCTTAGTGAAGGGGACAAGGCCAAGGTATCCCTGCGATTCCGCGGCCGTGAGATGGCTCACCAGGAGCTGGGGATGGAGCTGTTGAAGCGGGTCGAAGCCGACCTCGTGGAGTACGGCACCGTCGAGCAGCATCCTAAGCTGGAAGGACGCCAGCTGATGATGGTCATCGCTCCCAAGAAGAAAAAGTAACCACCAGGGCACTGGCAGGCCTTGCGGTTATGCGTAATCACTCAATGCGGAGTATCCGAACATGCCAAAGATGAAGACCAAAAGTGGCGCGGCCAAGCGCTTCAAGAAGACTGCTGGTGGCCTCAAGCACAAGCACGCCTTCAAGAGCCACATCCTGACCAAGATGACCACCAAGCGTAAGCGTCAACTGCGCGGCACCTCGATGCTGAACAAGTCTGACGTTGCGCGCGTAGAACGCTCCCTGCGTCTGCGCTGATTATTAAGGTAGAGGATTAATTCATGGCTCGTGTTAAGCGTGGCGTTATCGCCCGTCGTCGTCACAAGAAAATTCTGAAGCTCGCCAAGGGCTACTACGGTGCACGCTCGCGCGTGTTCCGCGTTGCCAAGCAGGCGGTGATCAAGGCTGGCCAATACGCCTACCGTGACCGTCGTCAGCGCAAGCGTCAGTTCCGCGCACTGTGGATCGCCCGTATCAACGCTGGTGCTCGTCAGAACGGTCTGTCCTACAGCCGCCTGATCGCCGGCCTGAAAAAGGCGGCCATCGAGATCGACCGTAAGGTCCTGGCCGATCTGGCAGTGAACGAAAAAGCGGCGTTTACCGCGATTGTCGAGAAAGCGAAGGCAAGCTTGGCTTAAGCCCTACGACAATCACCGGACTTCGGTCCGGACGTAACGTCACCGATAGGGGAAGAGCCTTACCGCTCTTCCCCTATTTTGTATCTGGAGTCCATACATGGAAAACCTGGATGCGCTGGTCTCTCAAGCATTGGAGGCTGTGCGACACACCGAAGACGTCAATGCCCTGGAGCAGATCCGGGTTCACTACCTCGGCAAGAAAGGCGAACTGACCCAGGTGATGAAGACCCTGGGCGACCTGCCGGCCGAAGAGCGGCCGAAGGTCGGCGCGCTGATCAACGTGGCCAAGGAAAAGGTCCAGGATGCGCTGAACGCGCGTAAGACCGAGCTGGAAGGGGCCGCGCTGGCCGCCCGGCTGGCCGCGGAGCGCATCGATGTCACCCTGCCCGGTCGTGGCCAGCTGAGCGGCGGCCTGCATCCGGTCACCCGCACGCTGGAGCGCATCGAGCAGTGCTTCAGCCGCATCGGCTACGAAGTCGCCGAAGGCCCGGAAGTCGAAGACGACTACCACAACTTCGAAGCGCTCAATATTCCGGGCCACCACCCGGCGCGTGCCATGCACGATACTTTCTATTTCAATGCGAACATGCTGCTGCGTACCCACACCTCACCGGTGCAGGTGCGGACCATGGAGTCCCAGCAGCCGCCGATCCGCATTGTCTGCCCGGGGCGCGTCTACCGCTGCGACTCCGACCTGACCCACTCGCCGATGTTCCACCAGGTGGAAGGCCTGTTGGTGGACGAGGGCGTCAGCTTCGCCGACCTCAAGGGCACCATCGAGGAATTCCTCCGCGCCTTCTTCGAGAAGCAGCTCGAAGTGCGCTTCCGTCCGTCCTTCTTCCCCTTCACCGAGCCGTCGGCCGAAGTGGACATCCAGTGCGTGATCTGCAGCGGCAACGGCTGCCGCGTGTGCAAGCAGACCGGCTGGCTGGAAGTCATGGGTTGCGGCATGGTGCACCCGAACGTGCTGCGCATGTCCAACATCGATCCCGAGAAATTCCAGGGCTTCGCCTTCGGCATGGGCGCCGAGCGCCTGGCCATGCTGCGCTACGGGGTGAACGACCTGCGTCTGTTCTTCGATAACGATCTGCGCTTCCTCGGACAATTCCGCTAGGCCAGAACGCAACCGGATTCCTTAGGAGAACAGGATGAAATTCAGTGAAAAGTGGCTGCGGAGCTGGGCAAATCCGCAGGTTTCCCATGACGAGCTGGTCGCTCGCCTGTCCATGGTCGGCCTCGAGGTCGACGCCGACCTGCCGGTCGCCGGCGCCTTCAGCGGCGTGGTGGTCGGCGAGGTGCTCTCGACCGAACAGCATCCGGACGCCGACAAGCTGCGCGTCTGCCAGGTCAGCAACGGCAGCGAGACCTTCCAGGTCGTCTGCGGCGCGCCCAACGTGCGCGCGGGCCTGAAGATTCCCTTCGCCATGATCGGCGCCGAACTGCCGGGCGACTTCAAGATCAAGAAAGCCAAGCTGCGTGGCGTCGAGTCCTTCGGCATGCTCTGCTCGGCCAAGGAATTGCAGATCAGCGAAGAGAACGCCGGTCTGCTCGAGCTGCCGGCTGACGCGCCGGTCGGCCAGGACGTCCGCACCTACCTGGAGCTGGACGACTACACCATCGAGGTCGGCCTGACCCCGAACCGCGGTGACTGCCTGTCGCTCGCCGGCCTGGCCCGCGAAGTCAGCGCCATCTACGACGTACCGCTGGCGCCGGTGGCGGTGGATGCGGTCGCCGCGCAGCACGACGAGACCCGTCCGGTCGAACTCGACGCGCCGGCCGCCTGCCCGCGCTATCTCGGCCGGGTGATCCGCAACGTCGACCTGAGCCGGCCGACCCCGTTGTGGATGGTCGAGCGCCTGCGCCGTTCCGACATTCGCAGTATCGACCCGGTGGTCGACGTCACCAACTACGTGATGATCGAACTGGGCCAGCCGATGCATGCCTTCGACCTTGCCGAGATCAACGGCGGCGTGCGCGTGCGCATGGCCGAGGACGGCGAGAAGCTGGTCCTGCTCGACGGCCAGGAAATCACCCTGCGCGCCGACACCCTGGTGATCGCCGACCACCAGCGCGCCCTGGCCATCGCCGGGGTGATGGGTGGTGAGCACAGCGGCGTCAGCGACAGCACCCGCGACCTGTTCCTCGAAGCCGCGTTCTTCGACACCATCGCCCTGGCCGGCAAGGCTCGCTCCTATGGCCTGCACACCGACTCCTCGCATCGCTTCGAGCGCGGCGTCGACAGCCAGCTGGCGCGCAAGGCCATGGAGCGCGCGACGCGCCTGATCCTCGACATCGTCGGCGGCGAGCCGGGGCCGATCGTCGAGCAGGTCAGCGAAGCGCACCTGCCGAAGGTAGCGCCGATCACCCTGCGCGCCGAGCGCGTGACCCAGATGCTCGGCATGCCGCTGGACGCCGCCGAGATCGTGCGCCTGCTGCAAGCCCTGGAGCTGACGGTGGTAGCCGACGGGGAAGGGCAGTGGTCGGTCGGCGTACCGAGCCATCGCTTCGACATTTCCCTGGAAGTCGACCTGATCGAGGAACTGGCCCGTCTCTACGGCTACAACCGCTTGCCGGTGCGCTACCCGCAGGCGCGCCTGGCGCCGAACAACAAGCCGGAAGCGCGCGCCGCGCTGCCGCTGCTGCGGCGCCTGCTGGTCGCCCGCGGCTACCAGGAAGCGATCACCTTCAGCTTCATCGATCCGGCCCTGTTCGAACTGTTCGATCCGGGCACCCAGCCGCTGACCCTGGCCAACCCGATCTCCGCCGACATGGCGGCGATGCGTTCCAGTCTCTGGCCGGGCCTGGTCAAGGCGCTGCAGCACAACCTCAACCGCCAGCAGTCGCGGGTCCGCCTGTTCGAAAGCGGCCTGCGCTTCGTCGGTCAACTGGAAAGCTTGAAGCAGGAAGCCATGCTCGCCGGCGCCATCTGCGGCAAGCGCCTGCCGGAAGGCTGGGCCAACGGCCGTGACGGCGTGGACTTCTTCGACGCCAAGGCCGATGTCGAGGCAGTGTTGGCCAGTGCCGGCGCCCTCGGCGACTTCAGCTTCGTGCCCGGTGAGCACCCGGCGCTGCACCCGGGGCAGACCGCGCGCATCGAGCGGGAAGGGCGGCTGGTCGGCTACCTGGGCGCGCTGCATCCGGAACTGGCGAAGAAACTCGACCTCGAGCAGCCGGTGTTCCTCTTCGAGCTGCTGTTGGCCGAAGTGGTCGACGGCCACCTGCCGAAGTTCCGCGAGCTGTCGCGCTTCCCCGAAGTACGCCGCGACCTGGCGCTGCTGGTGGACCAGGACGTGCCGGCGCAAGACATCCTGACACAAATCCGTGCGGCGGCCGGCGAATGGCTGACGGACCTCAGGCTGTTTGATGTGTATCACGGTAAAGGCATTGATCCGCATAGAAAAAGCCTTGCCGTCGGCTTGACCTGGCAGCATCCATCGCGCACTCTTAATGACGATGAAGTCAATAGCACGACGCAGAACATCGTCACGTCGTTGGAAGAAAGGTTCAATGCCACGTTAAGGAAATAGCGTATGGGGGCTCTGACGAAAGCTGAAATTGCGGAACGTCTGTACGAAGAGCTGGGCCTGAACAAACGGGAAGCCAAGGAGTTGGTGGAGCTGTTCTTCGAAGAGATCCGCCAGGCGCTGGAGCACAACGAGCAGGTCAAGCTGTCCGGTTTCGGCAACTTCGACCTGCGCGACAAGCGCCAGCGCCCCGGACGCAACCCGAAGACCGGTGAAGAAATCCCGATCACGGCCCGCCGCGTTGTCACCTTTCGTCCAGGGCAGAAACTGAAGGCCAGGGTTGAGGCATATGCTGGAACCAAGTCATAACGACGAGCTGCCACCGATTCCCGGCAAGCGCTACTTCACCATCGGCGAAGTCAGCGACTTGTGCGCGGTCAAGCCCCACGTGCTGCGCTACTGGGAGCAGGAATTCCCGCAGCTCAACCCGGTGAAGCGCCGCGGAAACCGCCGCTATTATCAGCGCCAGGACGTGCTGATGATCCGCCAGATCCGCGCGCTCCTCTACGACCAGGGCTTCACCATCGGCGGGGCGCGCCAGCGCCTCTCCGGCGACGAGGCCAAGGACGACGTCACCCAGTACAAGCAGCTCATCCGCCAGATGATCGCCGAGCTGGAGGAAGTCCTGCTGGTCCTGAAGAAGTGACGGAAGCAAAAAAAACTTCCACTTATCAGAAGCTTAGTATATAGTGCGGCTCACTTCGGAAGCACAGCCACTGAGCTCGGAAGTACAGTCGGGGCGTAGCGCAGCCTGGTAGCGCACTTGCATGGGGTGCAAGGGGTCGAGTGTTCGAATCACTCCGTCCCGACCAAAATATCCTAGAAAATCCAATCACTTAGCGGTGGTTGGATTTTTTATTCCTGGTGCTTTTGTAGCGTCTCCGAATTTTGCCCCACTTTTTGCTCCGCCGGTGTTTTTTGCTGCAATCTGCCGAGTGATAGGTGACCTGCTCCCAGTTTTAGTAGCGCTGCCTAGTTAGTAGGCCCTGGGGTTGATATCAATTTTTCCTGCTTCAATTGCTGCTGGCGAGCTCGCCAACTTGCAGCAAATTCCGCCGGGGTGAGATTGCCAATGGCGCTGTGCGGTCGGTGCTCGTTGTAATCCCGTCGCCAGGCCGCAACGCGGATTCTGGATTCGGCCAGCGAACAGAACCAGTACTCGTTGAGGCATTCATCCCGGAACTTGCCGTTGACCGACTTGATGAAGGCATTCTGCGTGGGCTTACCAGGCTGAATCAGCTTCAGCTTGATGTCGCGCTGATAGGCCCATTGATCGAGTGCCTTGCCGGTGAACTCGGGCCCTTGGTCGGTGCGGCTCGCTTTCGGGTAGCCGCGAAACCGCGCCATCTCGTCCAGCGCCCGTGTGACGCGAAAGCCGCTGATACCGTGCTCCACCAGGATGCCGACCGACTCCTTGGTGAAGTCATCGACCACCGTCAGGCATTTGATCCGCCGCCCGGTGCTCAGTGCATCGAAGACGAAGTCCATCGACCAGACCTGGTTTGGTGCGCTCGGCAAACTCAGACGTTCGCGCTCCACCGCGACGCCATGGCGGCGGCGCCGCCGTTTCACCATCAAGCCGGCAGCGCGGTACAGGCGATAGATCCGCTTGTGGTTGACCTGCACGCCAGCACGCCGCAGCAGGATGTGCAGGCGGCGATAGCCAAAGCGCCGGCGCTCTTGGGCCAGTTCCACCAGTTGGGCTTGCAGCTCGTTTTGCACACTGGCTCGCGGCTGGTAGCGCAACACCGAGCGGGACAGCCCGATCAACTGACAGGCACGACGCTCGGAGATGCCGGTTCGCGCCTGCATCTCCTGCACCGCCTCCCGCCGTGCTGTCGGGCTTACCCTTTTCCCCGGGCGACCACTTTCAGCGACTCGATGTCGAGGTGGGCCTCGGCGAGCAACTTCTTCAATCGGCTGTTTTCCAGTTCAAGATCCTTCAACCGTTTGGTGTCCGCCACGGTCATACCGCCAAACTTCGCCCGCCAGGTGTAGAACGAGGCATCACTGAAGCCATGCCGCCGACACAGCTCCTCCATCGGCACACCGGCCTCCGCCTGCTTGAGGAAGTCGAGAATCTGCTCTTCGGTAAAACGCTTTTTCACTGCCGTCTCCTGCTCGGAAAACGGACTCTACTAAGTTTGACTTGGTACTGAAAGTGTGGGGCAGGTCATTTGGCCAACATAGGCCATTTGTTCGATTGATGAGCCATGCTGAGTTTCTTTTGAGCAATAGCTGGCAAAAGCAGGGAGTGCAGCATCAACCGGGAGTAGTGGGGGCGGAGGAGGATAGGGTGTCGGATCAGGCTGGCAGGTTGAAGTGGTGCCCGTAGATCAGTCATAAGTTGTTGGCCAGCACGTGATGATCCAGTCTCTCACCGAGCTGGGCGCCAGTGGCACAGCTACCGGTCCCGCCAACGAGTCCTCCGAGAATGGCGCCTGATACGGGTCCGAGCGTGTTGCCCGGCGGGTCAGCAATAGAATCAATTACTGCACCAGCCCGACCTCCGGCCAAGGCAGCACTGGCGCCGCGAGCGGCATCGCCTACAGTACCAACCGCGGCGGTGATTTTCATTGCATGGTGGACTGACGCGAATTTTGGGGGGTTACAGCAGGGGCACTGCAATGATGTATGACTGAGAACTTTTTGAATAAAATGGTTCTTTTTTTATATCTTGCTACGCTAGGCAGAAACTGAATAAGAGCTGCTGGCAACAGAGGTTGAAACGTGACATGGGTTGATTGTTGGGGTATTGCAATCAGGACGCGTCGGTACGATATGCCAACATATATATATCGTCTCTGGGAGCAACGAATGGATAATCTGAAAACACGAATCGTCAATTCATACAATGACCTGTCAGCGGACGCTGACTCATTTTCGGAGTCGAGCGGAAAGTCGCGAACTGTGGTGGAGCCAGTGCTCAGGCTGTTGCGCAAGGCGTTACTCTTGGATATTTCCGGTGGCGAAAAGCGAGTTCCTGATGCTGATGAAATCAAAGACTGGGTGCTGAAACTATTCGCGAAAAATCCCACCGTTGGTGACATGGTGCGAGCCCTTCTATTGATTAAGGAGGATCTAGTTGTTAGCGAGCACCAACTGCCTTCTATCGAAGAGGCACTGCGCGAAATCGGCCTATTGGAGCAGCTCCACTTGCCAGACTTCTTCTTCGTTTCCTCGGAGTTGGAGGGAGAGCCTTGTGGTGTACTGTTCGAACGTTATGAATCGGACGGTGAAGTCCTCGTGTTTCTGGCCACTCTCTTCGATAAGAAGAACCTAATGCAAAAGGTTGGCAGGATGGCGATTCGTGTCAGCAAAGAGTCTCCTGAGCCTTTCTTGTCCATCTGTACCCCGGACGGCTGGCTTAGGGTGCCAAAAAATCAGATCGTGCCGGGTTCAGTCAGTTCCTTCACGGTCCAATGCCTGCTTGAATATAAGTATTACATTTATCCCACTCTGCCCTTGAGCTCCATTATTGCTCCCGAATTGACTAGGAGAAAGGATAACATTCATTTAGTAAGCCTGATAAAAGAGGCTTATCTGGACAAAGTAGTTTGCACACGAGTCCGCGTTCCCCTAGACGTCGTGCAACCACGAGACATCGACTATGCACTGCATACGCCGGATGAGCAGATACGAGATTGTATGCCTTATGCGGCACATACTGAGTTCCTGCTATACGAAGAGGATGGAGTGCTTATCATGGATGATGACTATACCCCGTATTTAGCCTGCCAAGCGCTCAGGGTCAAGGAAGTCACAGCGGTCATCTTGGGTAAGTTTAACCAGTCGCGGGCCAAAGTTCTTTCCATTGGGTACAGCGAGCTTATGTCTCCCATCTCCGTTTCACCCAGTGCACACCAGTCGCAGAAGCGCCTTAGAGACAAGCAAGAGCTTCTTAAGAAAAAATTACAATCCCTGAGGCCTTCCTTCCTCCCGGCGGCAAAAATGGAGAGGAGTTTCATTGAGTTGTGCTGGTTACTGAACAGGGTTAAAACTCGGGAAAGAGATCTACACAGATTCCTGAAGGAAAATTACCAGATACTGGACTCTCACCTGGCGGCAATCTTCAGCGAAGTACCCATAGGCAAGTATCGGGCAGACCTAGTTCTGCAGTATCACCAGTCTGACAAGCGTGTGGTGCTGGTCGAACTTGAGCCACACGATAAGAAAATTTTTACCAAAAAAAATCGCCTTAGGCACCAGGTGACTCATGCTCTACAGCAGGTAGAAGATTGGATACAGGAAATACATAGAGGCGTACCCAATATACCAGGCTGGCTTCAGGGAAGTTACACTGCAGAAGGCATGATAGTTATTGGACGCTCGAAAGACCTGACAGAAGAGCAGAGGGAAACTCTCGCGCTGAAGAATGCCAAATCCAGCATCAAGATACTGACCTACGATGATTTGCTGGAGCGCCTGTCTCGGCTTATAAAAACGCTTGACAAGGAATAGCCTTGAGTTGGTGTACCCCTTTTGATGAACGGCATTTTTTCATTGGCAACCGTTTCAGGTCGTTCCTGCCGATTAGCATCAGTAGCTGAGGGGCGATCCAGGAGGGCTATGGAATCGGAGGTGGGGCAGCCAGAGTTCCCTCTGAGCCCACATGCGTTCCGTCGGGGTGTTGGTCGCTGCTTTACTGGCGAGGGCGTTGGCTCTGCTACAACTCGCGGTTTTGAGACATCTTAACGCGTATATCCTGTTGACATATCTCGGCTGAGGGCTAGGGTGTGATGGACCTTGTGTATGTCCCCCGGAGGTGGTTAATGGAGCAAGGCGCCGTGTTTCAGAATAACTGTAGCCAGGCTGTGTGTTTGTCCAAAGCAGCTGCGTTGTCAGGTGAGGTGAAGCGTGTCGACATCGTTGTGGTTGGCAGGACCAAGATCATCATACCGGCAGGTGAGGTCTGGGAAAGTTGGTTCGATGATAAGGGCGTGACGGCTGGTTTATGCCTGAACGAGATCAATTATCAGGTAAGGCGAGCGAGGCGTTTTGATGCTGAAGTATCATGCTGATACCAATATCTGCATCTTCACTATCAGGTACCGTCCGCAGCATATGCGGGAGCTGTTTAAGCGCCACTGTGATTAAATTATCCTCAGTGCCATAACCTCTATGGAGCTGATTTATTGGGCCGAGAAATCGGCGACTCCTGAGCGCAATCTGTCTGACATTGATGGACTTGCTGCGCGCCTGGAAGTACTGAAGTACGACCAAGGTGTTGCCGCTCATACCGGACAGCTACGTGCAAAGCTGGTCAGGGCTGGTACTCACTGAGGTTCTTACGATTAAATTATTGCCAAACATGCTCGTTCGAAGGGATTTATTTTAGTGACGAATAGTCTGAGTGGGTTTGAGCGTGTACCTCTGCGCATTGAGAAATGGGTAGACTGCGATCGACTGTTGGAGTGTTGAGCGCATGAGAAAATACCAGCCACCGTTGACGTTAACGCCACGCATGTTGGCGCTGGCTGCCGAGATTGGGGAGCGTGTTGGGCATTTGTCCGCTCTGCATGAAGGGGCGCTGACGCCGCAACTGCGTCGGGGTAACCGCATCCGTACTATCCAGGCGTCACTCGCTATTGAGAACAACACGTTAAGCGTCGAGCAGGTCACTGCTGTGTTGGATGGCAAGCGTGTGCTTGGTTTGCCGCGTGAAATTCAGGAAGTGCGCAATGCCTTTTCAGCCTACGAGGTGATGCCCGAGTGGCAACCGAGTTTGCGTGATGATTTACTGGCAGCCCACGCGCTGCTGATGCACGGGCTGATCGATGATGCCGGTAGCTATCGGCGCGGGGGTGTAGGCATCTATCGAGGAGAACGTTTGCTGCACATGGCACCACCGGCCAACCGGGTTCCGCAGTTGATGGACGATTTGCTGGCATGGCTGAGCCGCTGCGAGCTGCATCCACTGATCGCCAGTTGCGTGTTCCATTACGAGTTCGAGTTCATCCACCCCTTCGCAGATGGCAATGGGCGAATGGGGCGCCTATGGCAAACCTTGATACTCAGCCAATGGCGAGCGGTTCTTGCGTATTTGCCCGTCGAGAGTGTGATTCGCGAGCAGCAGGATGCTTATTACGAGGCATTGGCTGTTTCTGACAAGGCAGCAGAGGCGGCGCCTTTTGTCGAATTCATGCTGGCTGCCCTGCGTCAGGCATTGCTTGAAGGTGTTTCAGGCGATCAAGTAAGCGATCAAGTAAGCGATCAAGTAGCACGCCTGCTGCAAGCGTTACCGCCAGGTGAGGCCCTCAAAGCCAGCGAATTGATGCAGCGCTTAGGGCTGGCGCACCGTCCGACCTTTAGCAACAACTACCTCAAGCCTGCCCTGGTTGCCGGCTTGATCGAGATGACCGACCCCGCGTCGCCGCGCAGTCCGGCACAGAAGTACCGGCGAACTGGGTTTTCCAAGTAAGCCTTAAAAGGCCTGTGTGGAGCCTAGATATCTCTTATCGGTGCTTGATTGATGGCATGATGATGTTCATCACCTCCATCGTTCATGCGCTAAATGATGATTGTCGTAACAGTTGAGCAGGGAATGCCCGTTTGATGTCGCCACTTCCTCAACCCAAGGGCCTGATATTCGATCTTGAGGTAGTGCCGCCCAAGAACAATCAACCTGCCCGAATCATGATGGTCGGTGCCCTTCGGCCTGACTTAGGGGCAGAGTTGGAGCTGAAGGTCTCTGGAGACCCGTCCCCAGCTTTGCAGCAGCTGGATGCACTGTCCGACGGGGCGAGTTTCGTGCTCGGCCACAATGTCATCGACCACGATCTGCCTATCTTGCGCGAACATTTTCCCGGCATGGCTTTGCATGCTCTGCCGGTCATCGACACCCTGCGTCTGTCGCCACTGGCGTTTCCACAAAACCCGTATCACCGGCTGATCAAGGATTACAAGCTTATCCGTGACAGCCTCAACTCGCCGTTGTCCGACTGCCGCTCGACGTTGGTTCTTTTTCTGGATCAACGCCAGGCCTTCACGCAGTTGAACGAGACCAACCAGACGGAGCTTCTCTGCTATCAGGCGTTGCTGGCGCCGAGTATGCGGGGAGATCTGGGGGCTTTCTTCGCATCCCTGACTGGGCAGTCTCCGGTGTCTGTACCCGAGCTCCGAGCGCGGTTTCCACAATTGCTGCAAGAGACGGATCCAGCCCTTCAGCGTGACTTGAAGGTATGCCGAGCACGGCTTGAGCAACTACTTGAGGAGGATTTACAGCGGGAGGATCTGCATTGGCCGTTGGCCTACGCACTGGCCTGGCTCCGTGTATCTGGCGGCAACTCGGTACTGGCGCCCTGGGTGCGACATCAGTTTCCAGAGGTTGGGCGGCTAATCTCCGAGCTGCGTGATATGCCGTGTGAGCGCGAGGATTGTCAGTACTGTCAGACGACTCATGACCCACGCCACGAGCTGAAGCGCTATTTCGGCTTCCCCGATTTTCGTTACGAGGGTCCTGGAGAGAGTCTCCAGCACGATATAGTGCTGGCCGGCATGCGTGGTCAACACGTCCTGGCCATCCTGGCGACCGGCGGGGGCAAGTCGCTGTGCTATCAGTTGCCGGCGCTGAACCGGTTTCATCGTAACGGCAGCCTTACCGTCATCGTCTCGCCGCTGCAGTCGCTGATGAAGGATCAGGTCGACGGGCTGCTGGAACGTAACGTCCAGTGCGCCGCAGCGCTGAATGGCCTGTTGACGATGCCGGAGCGCGCCGAGGTACTGGAGAAAATCCAGATGGGCGATGTCGGCATTTTGCTGGTATCGCCCGAGCAGTTCCGCAACAAGGCTTTCCGGCGAGCGATCCGCCAGCGTCAGGTCGGTGCCTGGATTTTCGATGAGGCGCATTGCCTGTCGAAATGGGGTAGCGACTTTCGGCCAGACTACCTGTATGTCTCCCGCTTCATCCGGGTGTACACCGGTGATCAACCGCTGGCGCAGATTGGTTGTTTTACCGCGACGGCCAAGCCTGATGTGCTCGCAGATATCCAGAGCCATTTCAGGGAAAGCCTGGGCATTGAGTTCAAGGTGTTCCCCGGAGGGCACGAGCGAACCAATCTGCATTTTGATGTGCTGCCCTGCACCAAGGCAGAGAAGTGGTCGCGTACGGATGGATTATTGCGAGAGCACCTGGACGCTCAGGAGGGCGGTGCAGTCGTCTTCGTTTCCAGTCGCAAGAGTGCTGAGGAGCTGTCCGATTTCCTGATTGGCCAAGGATGGCCTTGCAAGCACTTTCATGCCGGTCTTGAGCCCAACACCAAAACGGATATTCAGGACGACTTCAAGGCTGGGCAACTGAGAATCATCGTAGCTACCAACGCCTTCGGAATGGGCGTGGACAAGGCTGATATCCGTCTCGTCGTGCATGCCGACATACCAGGTTCGCTGGAGAACTACCTGCAGGAGGCGGGCAGGGCTGGGCGTGATCAGGGCGATGCGCGCTGTGTGCTGTTGTACGACCCGCAGGACATCGAAACCCAGTTCGGCATGAGCGAGCGCTCGAAGCTCAGCATCCGCGACATCCAGCAGATCCTGCGCAAGTTGCGTAACGAGAGCAATCGGCGTAAGGGCGGCAAGCTGGTCATCACGGCGGGTGAAATCCTGCTGGACGATGATGTTGAAACCAGCTTCTCCGCGGATGAGCGTGATGCCGAAACCAAGGTCGTTACGGCGGTTGCCTGGCTGGAGCGTGGTGATTACCTCAAACGTGAGGAAAACCATACGCAGATTTTCCCGGCACGGCTGGATGTGAGCGAGGAAGAGGCCGAGAAGCGCTTGCTGAAGGCCGAGTTGCCGCAACGTCGATTGGAGGAGTTCAAGGCTATTCTGCGCTTTCTCTACGGCGCCGATGTTGATGAACGGGTGAATACCGACCAGTTGATGCAGTTGACCAGTCTGGAGTCGGAAGAGGTTGCCAGCGCACTCAAGCAATTGGAGGAGATGGGGCTGCTGGTCAACGACTCGCAGATAACGCTGTATGTGCGCCATGGTGTGACGGGGGCTTCCAGTCAACGCCTTTCCAGCTCCCTGGAGCTGGAAAGGGCTTTGTTGCAATGCCTGCCAGAGCAGGCACCGGACGCCGAGCATGGCGATTGGCAGGATTTGAATCTGCCGGCATTGACCGCTGAACTTAAGTCCGCGACAGGGTTGGATGAACTGCTCCCGCTGCATGTGCTGCGGCTGTTGCGCAGCCTGGCCCAAGATCATGATGCCGATGATCAGCAGCGCAGTAGCCTTGAGCTCAGGCAACTCAATCGTGACTACCTCAAACTGCGTATCAAGGGTGGTCACTCCTGGGCGAAGATTGTTGGCTTTGGTGACGTGCGGCGTGCATTGGCTAGCAAGTTCCTGGAACTGTTGGTCGGTAAGCTACCGGCAGGATTGCGTGGCGCGGATCTGCTGGTCGAAACGAGTTTTGGCGAATTGCTCCAGGTGATCGAAGGTGACCTCGAACTGCCGCATCTGATTCCGCCGAACAGGCGCCGTAAGGTGATTGAGCATGTCCTGCTTTATTTGCATCGGCAGGACATTTTGACCCTCAACCACGGCATGACGGTCATGCGTCGGGCCATGACCATCGAGGTCAAGAAGGAAGACAAGCGTAAGACCTTCCTCAAGGAGGACTACTTGCGACTCGACGAGCACTACCGCGAGAAGCGCATTCAGGTTCATGTGATGCGTGAATATGCGGAAGTGGCGCTGAAGGAGATGGCTGAGGCGTTGCGCCTGGTGCTGGACTACTTCACCGACTCCAAGCAGGCGTTTATCAAGCGGCATTTTAATGGGCGGGAGGACGTGCTCAAGCTGGCGACCAGCGAGGAGTCATGGAAATCGATTATCGAGTCGCTGAGCACTACTCAGAAACTGATAGTCGCCGACGATGACGACATAAATCGGCTGGTGCTGGCTGGGCCGGGCTCCGGCAAGACACGTGTGATCGTGCATCGCATCGCTTACCTGCTGCGGGTGCGGCGAGTACCAGCGACCAGCATCGTGGCGTTGACCTTCAACCGCCACGCGGCGAACGAGATCCGCAAGCGGCTGTTGGCCTTGGTCGGGGCCGATGCCTACGGTGTCAGCGTCCTGACCTATCACAGCATGGCCATGCGCTTGACCGGCACCCGTTTCGAGCGAGGCGCGACGGTCGACGAGCGAGCCCTCAAACAAGTATTGAGCGATGCCGTCGAGTTGCTGGAGGGTAAGCGCAATATTGAGGGCGAGGACGACCTGCGCGAGCAGCTACTGCGCGGCTACCGTTACATCTTGGTTGATGAATACCAGGACATCGACGACCTGCAATACCGTCTGGTCAGTGCTCTGGCTGGGCGGCACGCGGAGGAAGATGGTCGGTTGTGCATCATGGCGGTAGGCGACGATGACCAGAACATCTATGCCTGGCGCGATACCAATAATCGTTATATCGAGCGCTTCCGCGAGGACTATGAGGCCTCGACCAGCTTCCTGGTCGATAACTATCGTTCTTCCCTGCGCATCATTGAGGCGGCCAACCAACTCATTGGCCAGAATTTGGCTCGACTGAAAGAGGCCAATCCCATCCGGATCGACAGGGCTCGGCAGGAGCTGCCCGCTGGCGGGCTATGGGAAGAGCGGGACGAGCAGCGGAAAGGTCAGGTAATGCGACTGCTGATCGACCCGAGCGACCGTGAGCAGGGCAACCTGCAGGCACAGGCGGCCATGGTGGAGTTGGGACGGTTACTCGCGCTAGAACAGGGGAGCTGGAACGGCTGTGCGGTTCTGGCTCGGACGCACCGCTATCTGTGGCCGATCCAGGCTTGGTGCGAGCAGCACGATATTCCTTATTTCCTGGCAGCAGACAAGGAAACGGCGTTACCCATTACTCGGCAGCGCAGTTTTGTGGCTGCAATCGACTATATGCGAGAAATCAAAGGTGCTTTGTGCGCGGCTGACGCATGGCAGCGTTTGTCGGGTAGCAATCAACTGGTGGAAGCCGAGTGGAAGAGTTTTTTCCAGACGGCCTTTGAGCAAATGCGAGGAGAATTGGGCGACTGCCAACTTGGCAGTGGTGCCTTGATCGACTGGCTGTACGACTACGCCCGTGAATTGCGTCAACAGTCCAAGGACGGCCTCTATCTTGGTACCGTGCATTCGGCCAAAGGTCTGGAGTTCCGCCATGTCGTTCTGCTGGATGGTGGCTGGAGCACGCAGGTCGATACCCTGGCTGATGAGCGACGTTTGTACTACGTGGGGGTGACGCGAGCCGAACAGACCCTGACGTTGTGCGAATTCGCTGACGGCAATCCATTCAGTCGCAGCCTGATGAGAGATGTTCAGCAGCATGAGTTTCAGGGACAACCTCTTCCTGGGTTGGAGGTGCGCTTTCAGCAACTCACGCTGAAGGAGATCGATATTGGTTTTGCCGGTCGTCAATCACCACATGCCCAGATACACAAGGCCATTGAGGCGCTTCGCGAGGGCGATCCGCTGACGTTGAAGGAAGAGGCTGGTCGGTATCAACTGCTCGACAGGCAAGGCAACGTGGTTGGGCGAACCGCTAAGTCATTCCAGCCACAGATCGGCTTCGATCAATGCGAAGTCGCAGCCGTCATGGTGCGGTTTACTGAGGATAGTGAGGAGCAGTATAGGGATTTGAATAAGTGTGAGCGCTGGGAGGTGGTTGTGCCGAGGGGGAGAGGGTAGGTGCTACGTTGGACAGGTAGCATACGGATATTTTGGGAGTTGGCTGTGAGGACGAAATCTTTAATACTGGCGATCGGCCTGCATTGAGTAGAGAGTGGATTGGAAATGGCAAGGAAGCGCAGAGGTAGAGGGAAGCCCAATTTGTCTGGCGGATTGATCCTCGCGGCTATCGTGCTGGGCCTTCTCGCTTCTATTCCTACGCAGGCCTGGATGGTTTTGATCGGCGTAGCGATTATCGGCTTTGGCGTATGGCTGATAGTGAGGTTCTCCGATAAACCGTCGGTCGTAGCTTTCCCTCCTAGCAAGCGCCCCTCTTCTTCGAAGGCAACACGGTCAGACAATGCAGCTCTGTCCCATGATCTGACATTTTCTCTAGATGAAGTCGCTCCCTTACAGGCAAATACGCTCACTCGTACTCAGAAAAAGGTTTCGGCTCAGGCTCCAGCGTCATCGTCATCGTCTGAGAGGAGAGATAGCGCCGGGCTGTTTACCGTGACGCTTGAGGTATCGGAGCGGCCGTCCCATCGAATCCCAAGTGCGCCTGCTAATTTGGCCGTTTCTAAAGCGCGTTGGTTACCTCAGGACGAATTCATCGAGATTGCCGGAGAGAAGATTTCAGGCGGGATGATTTATGTCGGCGAGGATCGGAACAGCCGTTATGGTTCCTCGGAGCCCAGCCTGATCAACCCCAAGCTTAAGGTCGCGCGAGGTATTGTAGATATCGCCGAGCGCCTTACTTCCTACTGGTCGAGTTACGACAGCATCTCCCCTGAAGCACGACGTGCTTATCTACAATGGCTATCCAGCGGTCGGAAAGCCCCGCATGCCAACATCGGCTACGTCTTCCTGTTCTTCTATGGTCTGGAACGCAGGGTGTTTGTCGATGCGAAGACGGATCGAGCAGCGGCCGCCGAGACTCCCAGCATCATTGCCGAAGTCGAGAGGTTGCTCTCAATTTATGGTGAGAACCATTCCTTCAATAACTATGCAAGCCGCTTCGTGGACTTCCTTCGTCAGGGCGCGGTGCTTACTCGACTCTATTTGGAAACACCACCAACACCGTTGCCTTACGGCTACGAAATGCCTATCGAGTTGCGTATCGGCTTGGGGCAGTTGGCCGTCGATAAGCATCCGCTACCAGCCAACTGGGCATTGGCCTGGGTGCTATCCGATCACAGCATCGGAAAACGGACACCCGTAACTCGCTGTGAGGATGCATTTGCCCGCTTGTTTCATATGCGCTACGAAGAGCGGTATGGCGCAGGGATAGTCCTCCCACAGAACAAAACTCGGTTGAAATTTCAGTACAACACCGCCTCTGCGGGGCTACCTTCCCAGGAATTGGATGGCCTATCCGAAATTCCCGACGTAACTGCCACCTCTGCAGCGCGGAAGAAGCTGCAGCAACTGGTCGACGAATGTACGGTGCAATTGGAGCCATACAGCCGTTATCTCGGCCGTAATCCTGGCGCACCAGATGCATTGGAAGGGCTCCTACAATTACCTGTTAGCCTCTGGCCTGCGGGCGCTCGGGCAGAGCTTGATGAGTTGAAGCAACGCATCGGCGACGGCATGGTGGTCATGAGCTTCGGTGAGCTGGCGGGGCGGCTGCAGAGTGCAGGAGCCTTGTCGCGAGACAAAGTCCTCACACTGGCCCGAGCTTTGGAATCATTGCACATTGGTATCGAGCCAGATGTACTGGCAGGCAGCAGAACGCCCAAGCCTGAGGATCGCGTGGCGCTCTTCGCGACCCAGGCTGAAGATGGTGATCTACGTGCTTCACCGGCATACAGCGTCGCTTCTGTCACTTTGGATCTCGCCTGCGCTGTGGCGGCTGCCGATGGCGACACCTCGCCGAAGGAAATCATGCTGCTATCCCAGCATGTCGACTCTTGGAGCCATTTGAGTGGCGCGCATCGGAAGCGTCTGAAGGCCCATTTGCGTCTGCAGCTCAACCAGCCGCCAACTTTCCAGAGTTTGAAGAAGAAGCTGGAGCCCTTGGCCGACTCGGCGAGGAGGGCAGTGGCGGCATTCCTTGCCCACCTGGCGCAAGTAGATGGTGAGGTCAGCCCAGCAGAGGTGAAGCTGCTTGAGCGTGTCTACAAGACCCTACAATTAGATTCGCAATCGTTGTACAGCGACCTTCATGTCGTAGCCAGTGGCAATCCTGCTGGTTCATTGCAGGCCACGCCTGCTGCTCCTGGGGCAACTCAGTCCAAGACCATTGGCGGCTTTGCTTTGGATCACGATCGCATTGCTCAACTGCAGCGTGAGACCGAACAAGTGTCAGCGCTGTTGGCTCAGGTCTTTGTCGGCGAGCAGCCTGTTGAGCCGGAGGAGGTTTCCATTGAAGAGGCCGGTGAGGATACCTCTGGCGTCTGCGGATTGGATGCCGATCTCTCCGCCTTTCTACGTGTGCTTGTATCCCGTAATGAGTGGACGCGAGACGAGTTGGAGGCGGTAGCAAGCGATATGGAACTCATGCTCGATGGGGCATTGGAGCAGATCAATGATATGGCCTTCGAGCATTTCGATATGCCCGTCACTGAGGGTGAAGATCCCTTCGAAATCAATCCAGACGTCATGGAAAATCTACCGCTATGAGCAGCATCAGAGCCAAGGATCGCGATGCGGTCATTCAATCCCTGCGAGCCGGTGTTGTTCCGCGGGCAGGCCAACACCTGATCCAGGTCGGACGTGCCGGTGAACTCGAAGCTCTCATTCGTGACGTTGAGCGTTTGGCCGAGAGCGGCTCCGCATTCCGGGTAGTGATTGGTGAATATGGTGCGGGTAAGACATTCTTCCTCAATCTGGTGCGTTCCATTGCAATGGAACGCAAGCTCGTCACCATGCATGCGGACTTGAACCCGGATCGCCGCCTACACGCTACTGGTGGGCAAGCACGTTCGCTGTATGCCGAGCTAGCGAAGAACATGGCTACCCGTACTAAGCCAGATGGCGGTGCTTTGCAGGGAGTTGTCGAGAGGTTTATCTCTCAGGCTAAGACCGAGGCCAAGGCATCCGGCAAAGACAGCGAGGTAGTTATTCGTGAGCATCTCGCCCAATTGACCGAGATGGTTAATGGCTACGATTTTGCCGAGGTGATCGCTGCTTACTGCAAAGGTTTTGAAGAAGGCAACGAGCAGCTAAAGGCTGAAGCGATTCGTTGGTTGCGTGGTGAGTTCACCACAAGAACCGATGCGCGATCCGCTCTGGGGGTGCGAACCATTGTCGACGATGCGTCCGTCTACGATCAGCTCAAGCTGCTTGCTCGGTTTGTCCGGCTGGCAGGCTTCAGTGGTCTGATGGTGTGCCTTGATGAGCTGGTCAACTTGTACAAGCTCTCCAATACACAGGCTCGTAACGCTAACTACGAGCAGATCCTGCGTATCCTGAACGACTCTCTGCAGGGGACAGCAGAGGGGCTTGGTTTTGTGCTGGGGGGGACACCCGAGTTCCTGATGGATACTCGCCGTGGCCTTTACAGCTATCCGGCCCTGCAGTCGCGTCTAGCGGAAAATAGTTTCGCCAAGTCCGGGCTGGTGGATCTCTCCGGACCTGTTATCCGGCTCGTCAGCCTGACACCTGAGGATTTCTACGTGCTGCTCCAGAAACTACGCCATGTCTATGCTGCGGGTGATAGCCAGCGGTACTTGCTGCCTGATGAGGCATTGCCGCTGTTCATGGGGCACTGCAATCAGCGGCTGGGAGAGGCCTACTTCCGTACCCCGAGGACTACCATCACCGCATTCATTAACCTTCTGGCGGTGTTGGAGCAGAACCCTGGAACCGACTGGCGAAGCCTCCTGGGTGCTGTAGAAATTGCGCCGGATAGAGGTGGCGAGGCCGACACTCAAGTAGATGCTGACGATGAGCTTGCCACCTTCCAGCTCTGAGTCCACTGGGTTCACATTACTCGAGCCAAGAATTCAGCGCTGGATCTGGGCCGAGGGCTGGACGTCCCTGCGGGACGCTCAGGAGCGCGCTATTCCGGCCCTCTTGGGGGCGGATCAGGATGTGATTATCGCGGCCGCGACAGCGGCGGGGAAAACTGAAGCTGCTTTCCTGCCCATTCTCAGCAACCTTCTGCAGGATCAGGACTCGCCTGGAGCTGTGCTGTATATCAGTCCGCTGAAGGCGCTGATCAATGATCAATGGGATCGCCTAACCAGGCTTTGTGATGATTTAGAGCTGCCTGTTATCGCTTGGCATGGAGATATTTCCGCAAGCCGCAAACATCGTTTCCTAAAGTTTCCGCAAGGCATTCTGCTGATTACTCCAGAGTCGCTTGAGGCGCTATTCGTGAACAGGGGAACAAGCCTCGCTGGGCTGTTTGTAAATATGCGCTACCTGGTAGTGGATGAGCTGCATGCCTTCATCGGCAGCGAGCGGGGCAAACAACTGCAGTCGCTTATGCATCGTGTGGAGTTGGTCATTGATCGACCTCTACCCAGAGTAGGGCTTTCCGCGACACTTGGAGATATGGCGCTGGCGGCAGCCTTCCTGCGTCCCAATGCTCCTGAGCATGTATCGGTGATTGAGTCGAAGGGGGCTAGCCAGGTACTGAAGGTTCAAATCAGGGGATATGAGGAGGCTCGACAGAACCTATCGGCGATATCTGAGGGTGAAGAGGTCTTCTCTGCTGACCATGCCATTGCAGAACATCTCTTTCAGGTGTTGAGGGGTAGCAATAACCTGATCTTTCCCAACAGCCGATCCCAGGTGGAGTGGTTCGCCGATAACCTGAGGCGGCGTTGCGAGCAGGATGGCGTGCCGAACGAGTTCTGGCCACATCACGGGAGTTTGGCGAAGGATATTCGAGAGGAAACCGAGAAAGCTCTGAAAGCTGGTGATCGACCTGCCACTGCAGTTTGCACCACAACACTAGAACTCGGGGTGGACATTGGCAGCATCAAGACGGTAGCGCAGATCGGGCCTCCACCGTCAGTTGCTAGCCTCCGTCAGCGCTTGGGGCGATCCGGTCGCCGTCCAGGTGAGGCAGCCATTCTCCGAAGCTACTGTAAGGAGCGGCAGTTGGATGATGGCTCTCCATTGTCGGCTCGGCTTCGCCAAGACCTGGTGCAGAGCATCGCTATGATCAGGCTGCTAATGCAAGGATGGTTTGAACCGCCTCGTGTTCAGGGGCTGCATTTGTCGACGTTAGTACAGCAGTGCCTCTCGGTGATTACCCAGCGAGGCGGGGCAACGGCAGCAGAGCTGTGGAGTACTCTGATTCGAAGTGGCCCGTTCGCCGGAGTGGAGCAGGGCAGTTTCCTCAGCTTGCTTCGTACTCTTGGCGAGCGCGATTTGATTGCTCAGGAAGCATCGGGTCTCCTACTGCCCGGAGTGCTGGGTGAGCGTATGATCAATCATTACGACTTCTACAGTGCATTCGTCAGCAACGAGGAGTTCCGCCTGGTATGCGATGGCAAACCACTTGGAGCATTACCGGTATCCAGGCCACTGACTATCGACCAACGCATTATCTTTGCTGGACGACGCTGGCGAGTCACGGATGTGGATACCGAGGCCAAGGTTATCGTCGTGAGATCTGACCCTGGTGGTGCTCCACCGTCCTTCGACGGACTTGGGGCTCGTGTCCATGATCGTGTCAGGCAAGAGATGAGGACAGTTTTACTTGAGGCGGACACCTATCCCTATCTTGACACTGCAGCTCAGAAGCTCTTAGCCGAGGCTCGTAGCACCTTCTCGGATCTTGGGTTGGCGCACTCAAGCATGATCGAAAGTGGAGGTAAGACTTACCTCTTTACCTGGCAAGGAGATTGGGCGAACGATGCTCTGGCCATCTTGTTAACTCATATGGGGCTACCCAGCGAGAATGTCGGTCTGGTCACTGAGGTAGAGGGGGATAGGGCTTCGCTTGAGAGCAAACTGCAAGAGATAGCTGGATGGGGTGGTATTGATGAGCCTACCGTTTTGGGTGACGTACAGAACATGGTTCAAGAAAAATGGGATTGGGCGCTTCCGCCGAAATTACTCATACAGTCGTACGCCACGATGTATCTGGACTTGGAGGGAGCAAAAGAGTTGGCAAATATTCTGTTGAGTTGTCGACACTGAATTGTAGGGGTCTACTGATCCCGGACACCGATTTAGGCGAAAATCCTCACCGTGAGAGAGGTGTCTGATGAGCAAGCAACGACGTACGTTTTCCGCCGAGTTCAAACGAGAGGCCGCGGCCCTGGTGTTGGACCAAGGCTACAGCCATATCGACGCCTGCCGTTCGCTGGGGGTGGTGGATTCGGCCTTGCGCCGTTGGGTGAAGCAGCTCGAGGCGGAGCGCCAGGGTGTGACCCCGAAGAGCAAGGCGTTGACGCCTGAGCAGCAAAAGATCCAGGAGCTGGAAGCCCGGATCAACCGGTTGGAGCGGGAGAAAGCGATATTAAAAAAGGCTACCGCTCTCTTGATGTCGGACGAACTCGATCGTACGCGCTGATAGACCAGTTGAGTGAGCAGGAGTCGGTGGAAGTGGTCTGTTCAGCTTTCGATGTGGCGCGGTCTTGCTACTACGTCCACCGTCTTCGACGGCGGCGTGTCGATGCTCGCCGCGTGGCGCTACGCAGCCAAGTCAACCAGTTGTTCAGCCAGAGTCGGGGCTCGGCCGGCAGCCGCAGCATTCTGGGCATGCTGCGCGAAGAGGGCGTGACCATCGGCCGTTTCCGAGTGCGTCGGTTGATGCGTGAGCTGGGCTTGGTCAGCAAGCAACCGGGCTCGCACGCCTATAGACAGGCCATGTTGAGCGGCCGGATATCCCAAATCGGCTGAACCGCGAGTTCGCGACCGAGCATCCCAATCAGGTGTGGAGTGGCGACATCACCTACATCTGGGCGCAAGGCCGCTGGCATTACCTGGCGGCGATGCTGGATCTGCAGACACGGCGGGTGATCGGCTGGGCGTTCTCGATCAAGCCGGATGCCGAGCTGGTGATCAAGGCCCTGGACAATGGCCTACGAACAGCGCGGCAAGCCACAGCAGGTGCTGTTCCATTCGGATCAGGACTGCCCGGATCGAATGCCTCGCCGAGGCGCCAGCCGGCCCCTTCACAACCCCCTCTGCCGCGCCACCCCCATCTCCCGCTGCTCCTCCTCGCCAATCTCCTTCAACGCCACTTCTCCCACTCCCAGCGCGCGTTCCACGCTGAGTTCGCCGCCCTGGGCGGCGAGCAGGGCCTGGAGGCGTTGGAATTCGCCGCACCAGAGGGTTTCGATGTCGCGGTCGCGCTGGCTGTCGCGGTTGGCGTTGAGGGCGACGGCGCGTAGTTGCAGGCGGCCGTTGACGGCCTTGCCGCCGACTTCCAGGCCGTAGCCGGGGGTGGCGGGTTTGCGCAGGACGACCCTGCCGGTCTGCGCCCAGGCGGTGGCCATGCCTTCGCGGACTTCGTAGCCGAGGCTGGCGAGGCCCTGGAGCACGGCCTGGCGGCGGGCGAGGGCGGCCTGTTGCTGGAGGTGGGCGGTGAGGATGGCGTTGCATCGTTCGGTGAGTTCGGCGAGTTGCTGCGGATCGCTGTCGGGCTGGCAGGCGGCGGCGCGCTGGAGCAGTTCGGCGTGTTCGGCGGCGCCCAGGGCGGCGACTTCGCTGGCGAGGTCTTGCAGGTGTTCCAGGCGCTGGCGTTGCTGCTGGTGTTCGCGGGCGGCCTGGGCGAGGTCGAGAACCAGGCTGTCGAGCAGCAGGTTGCGGCGCTCCGGGCGCTGTTCGGCTTCGGCGCGGGCCAGTCGCTCGAGGAACGCTTGGGCGCTGGCCTCGCCTTGCAGCAGTTGCAGTTCGGCGATGTGCCGGTCGATGCGCGCCAGGCGCTGTTCGCGCGGGGCGTCCTGTTGCTGGCGGGCGCGCCACTGTTCCAGGGTGATGGGCGTTTCGTCGGTCTTCAGGCGCTGGGCGAGTTCGTGCTGGGCTGCGCTGAGGCGTTCCTCGGCGGGGGCGCTGGCGAGGGCGGCGAAGCCTTGGGCGAGCAGGGCTTCCGCGTCGTCGCGGAGGGCGCCGTCGGCCAGCGCTTGCAGGGTTTGCCGGAGTGCCGCGCTGGCGGCATCGGGCCTGGCGTCGAGGGCCTGGAGCAGGGCGCTGGCGTTTTCCTGGAGGCGGCGGTGTCGCTGGCGCGTTTCCGCAGCCTGGCGAATGGCGCGCTCTTCGCGTTCGGCGAGGTCGCGCTTGAGGAATTCGCTTTCGATCTTCACCTGCAATTGCACATCCAGCCAGCGTTCCTCTTCGAGCAGGGCGTGCAGGCTGGCGCGGCGGGCGTGGGCGGCGGCGCGCTCGGCGTCGCTGAGCTGGGCGAGCCGGCTGGCCTGGTTTTCCCAGCGCGCGAGGGCCTTGTCCAGGCGTTGCAGGTCGCGCTCGCAGGTGGCGATGGCTTCTTCCCGGGTGACGATTCGTACGACTTTCGGTCCGCTCATTGGGAGGCCTCCGCTGCTGCCGTGGGATGGGTTTCCGCGCTGGGCGCCAGGGCCTTCTCGATGGCGGCGCGCAGCCGTGCGCGTTCGTTGTCGCCGTCGTGGTACCAGCCCTGGGAGGAAACCCGGTGGAGGTACGGGATCGCCCGCCGCAGCACCGAGGGGCGCCAGATTTCCCGGGCGCGGGCGCGTTCCAGCAGCGGGTGGCAGGGGGCGTCGCATTCGATGCCGATGGCGTAAAGGCCGGTGGCCGGGTTCTCGATGGCGAAGTCGAGGCCGAAGGCGTCGCCTTCGCTGGCGGGCGCGGCGGACCAGCCCAGCGAGCGGATATACTCGCCGACGATCTCGCTGAAGCCGTCGTGCCGCTGGTAGTGCTGGCGGCGCTGGTCGCTGCGGTCGGTTTGCAGGCGCTCGAGCAGCTGGCCGGTGCCGGCGAATTCGCCGGCGGACAGTGCGCGGGCGTATTCCAGGTAGCCTTGCAGGTAGTCGCGCGGGCTGCTCGGCGAGCGCTGGGTGCCGAGCATGTCGGAGATGTCGCCGATCGGCATCGAGGTGATCATCACCACCTTGCGCCGCGCGCGGGTCACCGCCACGTTGAGGCGGCGCTCGCCGCCGGTCTGCCCGAGCACGCCGAAGTTGCGCCGGAAGCTGCCCTGGCCGTTGCGGCCGAAGGTGGAGGAGAAGACGATCACGTCGCGCTCGTCGCCCTGCACGTTCTCCACGTTCTTCACGAACACGCCCATGTCCTCGCCGTCTTCGCTGCGCTCGCGCTCCTCGCTGTAGGCGGCGCGGAACGTCTCGTCCTGCTCGGCGCGCAGTTCCAGGCGCTCCTCGATGAGGTCGGCCTGCTTGCGGTTGAAGGTGACCACGCCCACCGACGGCCGCGCCGCGTAGGGTTGGCGCCAGAGTTCGGCGAGGTAGTCGACGACTCGCTCGGCCTCGCGCTCGTTGCTCTGGTTCTGGTACAGGCCGTTCACCTGGATCAGTTCCAGCGGCTTGATGCGCAGGATGTTGGCCTGCGGATGGCGTACCGGCACGCTCAGGCGGTTGCCGTAGAACGAGGCGTTGGAGAAGCCGATCAGCTCGCGGTAGGCCGAGCGGTAGTGGATCTGCAGGGTGGTGCTGGGCAGGGCGTTGCGCGCCAGTTGCAGGAGGTCCGGGCAGTCCTTGATCTCGCGGCGGTTCCAGGTGTCCTCGTAGGCTTCGCGCTGCTCCTCGTCGGCGTCCTCGTCGGGCGCTTCGCCGTCGAAAAGTTCGGCCTCGTCGCTTTCCACGCGGCTGGAGAAGAACGCGGTCGGCGGCATCTGCTTCTCGTCGCCGCTGACCACCGTGACCCGCCCGCGATAGAGGGTCGGCAGGGCGAACTCCACCGGCATCTGCGAGGCTTCGTCGTAGATCACCATGTCGAACAGCCCGGCCTTGAGCGGCAGCACGCGGCTGGCCAGGTCGGGGTTCATCAGCCAGACCGGGCGCAGGCTCATCAGGCCGAGTTCGGCGCCCAGCTCGATGAACTCGCGCAGGCGCCGCGAGCGCTTGCCGGTCAGGCGGGTGACGTCTTCCCATTGCTTGCGGCTGCCCAGGCGCGCGGCGTCGATGCCCTTGCCGAGCAGTTCGCGGTTCAGCGCGCGCATCTGCACATCGGCTTCGGCGAGGCTGGCGACCCTGGCCCTGGCTTCGTCCTGGCTGAACAGCAGTTCCGGATTGTCTTGTTCCAGGCGCTGCTTCCAGCCCAGCCGCGCTTCGCGATTGAGCATGCGGCGCACCGTGGCTTCGAGTGCTTCGGCGGGAATCGCGTCGAGTCGTTCCTGGCGCTGGCGCAGCAGGGCCAGGAATTCCAGCTCGGCGGCTTCGAGCTGGCCGGCGCGGCCACGGAAGCGCTGGTAGGCGACCAGTTGCGGTAGCGCCTCGCGCAGGCGGCCGAGGGCCGGCAGGTTGCTCTGGTTGCCGGCGATGGCGCGGTGCAGCTGTTCCAGCAGTTCGTCGCCGAGCCAGTCGGCGAGCACCTTCAGTTTGTCCAGGCTGAGCTGGCGTGCGGCCTGGCGGATCAGCGCGGCGTCGAGGTCGCCGAGCAGTGCTTCGAAGCGCTGTTTCTCGCCGGTGAGGATCACCGCGTCGAGCTGCTCGGCGCGCGGCGCTTGGGCCAGGCCACGAGCCAGGGTCTGGATCTCGCGCAGCTGCTGGCTGGCGTGGCCGGCCAGGCCGGTCAGTTCCGGACCGGCATCGGTGGCGACTGTCGCCAGCCCCAGGCTCTGTTGCAGCGCCGCCAGTTGCCGGCGCAGCGGCCGCCACTGGCGCTCCAGGTCGCAGGCGCCGAGGAGGGCGGCCAGGCGGCTGTCGTCGTCGGCCTCGCCGTGCTCGCGCAGGAAGCGCCGCAGGCGGCCGCGCCGCAGCAGGCGCAGCGGGTTGAGCCGAGCCAGCCAGGTGCGTGCCTCGAGCACCTGGCGGGCGTGGGCCTGGAAGCGTTCGAGGTTGTTCTCTTCGAGCATGGCGAGGGCCGGCGACAGCAGCGGCGCATGCCGTTCGAGGTCGAGCTGGCGCAGTTGCCGTTCGATCTGCTCGGCCTCCGCCAACAGGCCGTCGCCACGGCTCGGCTGCCCTGGCGTGGCGTCGCGGAACAGCGGCAGCCAGTGGGCCAGGCGCTGGCGCTGCTCCTCGCGCAAATTCAGCAGGGTACCGACCTGGCTTGCCAGCCAGGCGCGGTAGGGCGTCGGGTCGTCGACCTCGAAGCTCGCCGGGTGTTCGTCGAGGGCTTTCTGCCGGGCGTTCTCCGCTTCGCCGAAGGCGCGCAGGCTGTCGGCGAAGGCTTGCAGGGTGGCCTGATCGGTGGCGAAGGCGCGCAGTTGCGCCAGCGGGCTGCCTTCGTAGCGGGCCGGTAGCCAGAGGCGGACCAGCGGCGCGCAGTTTTCCTCCAGGCGCGCCAGGCTGCCGATGTCCAGCGCCGCCAGGCGCTGGCGCAGGGCCGGGAAGTCCAGCGGCGGCGAGCCTTTCTCCAGCTCGATCAGTTCGCCGAGCAGGCGCCGGTAGCTCAGCCCGGTGGCCTCGTCCACGCGGTGCAGGCTCTGGTGGTAGCGGTCCAGTTCGCCTTCCAGCGCCTCGATACGCGCCGCCAGGCGCTCGCGCTGGCGCTCCCAGCCCTGGGCGCCGCCGGCGTCGGCGAACAGCGCTTCGAGCTGCTCGCGGATGTTGCGGATCACCGGTTCGCGGTCGCGGTTGACGTCGTTGAGCATGACGATGCGCTGGCCCAGGCCCTCGGCCACCAGGCGCTTGTGCACCACTTCCAGGGCGGCGTGCTTCTGGCAGACGATCAGCAGGCTGCGCTGGCGGCCGATGGCGTCGGCGACCATGTTGACGATGGTCTGGCTCTTGCCGGTGCCGGGCGGGCCCTCCACCAGCAGCCCCGGGCTCTGCCGGGCCTGCAGCACGGCGGCCTCCTGGGACGGGTCGCTGGCCACGGTGAAGTAGCGCTGCAACTCCGGCGGGCTCTCGCGGGCTTCCGGCTCGTCGTTCTCGCGCAGGCGCAGCGCGGTCTCCAGGCCGGTGCCGGAGGGCGGCAGGCTCTTCAGCTGGCGCAGGTCCTCGCCGATCGCCTGGCCCATGAAGGTGACGTGGAACAGCACCGCGGCGCAGGCCAGTTGGTCCTGGTAGGGCGTGACCTCGGTGGAACTCGGCGGCAATCCTTCCAGCACCCGCGCACGCGGGGTGGCGAGCAGGCCGAAGGCATCCATCACGTCGGCGGCGCGCAGCGCGGAGCGGCCGAGCAATTCGTCGGCGACCTTGCGCCAGCGCTTGCACGGCTCGGGGCCGAGCAGGCTTTCCAGGGCCGGGTTGAGGCGCACTTCCTCGCGTTCGCCGTCGAAGGCCAGCGCCACCTGGCCGCGGCTGCCGACTTCCAGTTGCAGCTTCAGCGGCCACAGTAGCAGCGGCACGATGCGCGTGCGGGTGGTGCCGCGCGGGTCGCGGTTGAGCAGGAAGGGGAAGCCCAGGTAGAGGCCGTCGATGCCGGTGTCGCGCTTGTACAGCGAGCTTTGCCGGGACAGCGCGTTGAGCCGCACTTCCAGTTGCGGGTTGGCGAGGAAGCTGTCCGGGTCGAGGCTCACCGCGCGGGCGTTGCGTTGCAGCAGGTGGTCGAGCAGAGCGGCGGCGGGGCGTCGCGCGCTATCCAGTTCGTTGAGGTCGATGCGTGGAGTGCTCTTGCCGATGCTCATGCGCACCAGCGGCCCGCGCATCACTGCGGCGACCACTTTCTTCTCGAAGAAATCGAGGATCTGCGACACGTACTGCTGCTTCTGCGGTTCCAGCCACTGTTCCGGCGGGATCGCCAGCAGCACCAGGACCCTCGCCAACGGCATGCGCCGCTCCAGGCGGAACTGCTCGGCCCATTCGTCGACCCTGGGCACGCCGCTGCGGGCGAAGCCGCTGATGCGTTCGTCGACGCGGCGGTACAACTCCTGCCGCGAGTGCTGCAACAGGCCGCGCGCGGTCTCCGCGTCGAACAGGTGCACATCGGCGTCGCGGGCCAGGCCGGTGGCTTCCTCGACGATCGCCTCGGCGGCACGGAACTGGCCGATGTTGGCGCTGAGCAGGACGATCAGGTCTTCCTCGGCGATCACCCGGCGCTCGGCCAGGGCCAGCAGGCCGGGGTGCTCGGTGTCCGGCAGGAGGCGCTGGCGCTCCTGCCACTGCGCGGCGAGGCGCGCCCGCGAGGTCGACAGCAGGTAGATGCGCAACTGTTCTTCTGCGAGTTCGATGTGCTGGTGCAGGGCACGCTGGCGGACGTTCTCGGCGCGGGTCTTGAGCCGCGACAGCCAGCTTTCGGTGTGCAACTGTTCGAGCAGGTCGGGCACCGAGCCGCTGATCAGCCGGTGGCCCTCCAGCGGATGCTCCAGCAGCCAGCCGGGGGTGACGATCTCGCCGCGCTGGATCAGCGGGATTTCCGGGTTCAGCAGCTTGAGCGCCAGCATCAGCCGGAAGTCGTCCTCCAGCCCCTCGTGCTGGGCCACCTGGCGCAGGCCGGCGAGCAGCCTGGGCGACAGGCCGATGTGCTCGGCCCAGGTGACGATCGCCCCGCGCAGCAGGTGGTCGAGGGCCTCCGCCCAGTGCTCGGCCTGGGCCGCGGCCAGGGCGAAGACCGTCGGCTTGCGGAAGCGCCGGGCGCCGAGGGCGATGCTGGCGCCTTCGGCGTCGTCCTTTTCGCTGTCCGCCGAGGCCGGCGCGTCCACCGCCTCGCCGTTCAGCCAGGCCTGTACCTGCGGCCACTGCCAGCGCTGGTGGCGGTCGCGTGCAAGCAGGCCGCGCAGCAGCAGGTGCAACTGCGGGTCGAGGTCGTCGGGCAGCGCCACGCCGTTGGCCAGTACGTGGATCAGGAAGGCGTTGGCGTTGACCCCTTCGAAGCAGGCGCCGCGGGTCAACTGCTCCAGCAGGATCATGCCCAGGCTCCACCAGTCGGAAGCCGCCGCCACGCCGCCGGCGATCGCCTCGGGGGCCATGTAGCGGCTGGTCTCCAGCGGCGAGACGATATCCAGGTCGAACTCCGACAGGCGGGCCGAGCCGAAGCCGCTGATCACCAGGTCCAGTGGCTCGTGGCTGCGCACCAGCAGGCTGGCCGGGCGCAGGTCGCGGTGGCGCAGGCCGGCTTCGTTGAACACGTGCAGGGCGTGGCCCAGCTCGCGGACCACGTGGCGCACCGCCTCGCGGTCCTCCAGCACGGTGCCGAGCTCGGCGAGGCTGCCGCCGGTGAGTTCCTCGACCACTTCGTAGGCGCGCTCGTCCCAGCGGCCGCTGGCGAGGATTTCCGGCACGTGTTCGCGCGGCAGGCGGCGGATCACGTCGTAGATCGCCGGGTCCGGCTCGGCGCCCGGGCGATACAGGGTGAGCACCGCCTGACGGGCCCTTTCCGCATGTTCGGCCAGGTAGCGCTCGCGCACGCCGTCGCTGCTGACGATCTGCCGCAGCAGGCGCCAGCCGTCGATCAGGGTTTCCGTGACGGCGGGCTGCGGCGTGGCCTCGGCCTGCATCGGCAGCGGGCCTTCGGCCGGCGCGGCGCCGCACTCCAGGCACATCAGGTCGCCGGGTTGCAGCGGGTGGCCGTTGGCGCAGAGCGGGGCGGACGCCGCTGGCGGCTCGCTGGCGGGTGGCGCGATGGCTTCCTGGGTCAGCACCGGTTGCGGTCGCCAGCCGGCGGGATGGATGGCTTCGGCGGAAAGGTCCCAGCCGCAGGGCTGGCCCTGGATCGAGCCTTCGCAGAAAATTTCCGAAAGCGAGCGTTCGCTCTGGCAGTTGGGGCAGAAACGTATCATCGGTATCGATCCATTCAGCGCGGCCGATGGGCGCTGACGCTAAGTTGGTGGCCCTGGTCGCGCAGCAGGTCCTGTAGCCGCAGCAGGTCGTCGCGGCGCGGGATGCCGGCCATCCACACGCTGCCGTCGTGGTCGAACATCAGGTCGAGGGCCTTGTCGTCTTCGCGCAGTGGCCGCTGGTAGCCGCCGAGGCGCGCGCGGCCGAGTTCGGTGAGCAGGCTCAGGCGCTGGTTGTCGCTGCCGCGCAGGGCCAGGCTCTGTTCGGCGTGCTGTTGGTAGGGGTCGCTGATCAGCGCGTCGATCAGCCCGGCGGCCTGTTCCAGTTGCACGTGCAGATGCTCCAGCGGGTAGCCGCTGTAGACCAGGATGTCGGCGCGGCTGCGCTGGCGCAGTTCGCCGAGCAGGGCGAGGAGGGCAGCGAACTGCTCGAAGGGTTCGCCGCCGGAGACGGTGATGCCCTCGGCCTGCTCCAGCCATGGCTGGATGTCGGCGAGCAGGCGTGCCAGGGCGATGCGCTGCCGTCCCGGCCCCCAGGTATCGGCGGAGATGCAGCCGGGGCAGCGGATGCTACAGCCCTGGAACCAGATGCCCAGGCGCCGTCCCGGGCCCAGGGTGGTCACCGGGAAATGCACCCGCGACAGGCTCAGTTCCATCTCAGCGGCGTTCCAGGGTCAGGCCGTCGGCGTCCAGGGCGCTGATCAGGAAGCGCTCGCCCGGCTGCGCGTCCTGGTCGAACAGTGCTCGCGACAACGGGTTGAGCAGGCGCGCTTCGAGCTGGTTGCGGATGCCGCGGCCGCCGTTGGACAGGTCGCCCAGGCAGAGGTCGTGCAGCGCCTGGCGCGGCGCTTCGGCCAGCTCGATGACGAGGCGCTGCTCGCGGAGGTCAGCGAAGGTGCCGTCGACCATCTGGGTGAAGATCTGCTCGGCGACGTCGGCGCGGATGAAGTCGAAGACGATGATGTTCTCGCCGATCCGGTTGAGGATTTCCGGGCGGTTGAGAACCAGCTTGAAGTAGCGCTCGATCTCGCCGTGGACCTTGCCCTGCACCGCCTCGAAGGATTCGCCGGGGAGCACGTTGGCGACCCGTTCGCCGTTCTCCCCCTGGCGGTAGATGCCCAGGTTCGAGGTGAACACGATCAGCGCCTCGGAGAAGTACACGCGATCGCCGCGCCCGGAGGTGAGCACGCCGTCGTCGAGGATCTGCAGGAACTTGTCGAGGATCCGGGGGTGGGCTTTCTCGATCTCGTCGAAGAGCACCACGCTGAAGGGTTTTTCGCGGATCGCGTTGGTCAGTTCGCCGCCGACGTCGTAGCCGACGTAGCCGGGCGGCGCGCCGATCAGGCGCTGGTCGGCATGCTCGGCGCTGAACTCGGACATGTCGAAGCGGATGTAGGCGCTCTCGTCGCCGAACAGCAGGCTGGTGACGGTCTTCGCCAGCTCGGTCTTGCCGACCCCGGTGGGCCCGGCGAGGAAGGCCACGCCGCGCGGGCGGTTGCCCTTGCGGCTGGCGCCGACCCCGGTCATCGCGCGCTTGACGATGTCCAGCATGTGGGTCACCGCGTGCTGCTGGCCCTTGACCCGGCGGCGGACGATCTCGTCGGCCTGGCGGATGCGCTGGCGGTCGATCTTCAGCCAGGGGTCTTCGGTGACGCCGACCTTGTAGCGGCGCACGGCGTCGGCGATGCGTTCCATGGCCAGGCCTTCCACGCGCGCCAGTTGGACGATGGCGTTGAGATCGAGGAGCAGCAGGCCTTCGGTGTTCTCGACGAAGGTTGCGGCGGCCTGTTGCAGGGCCTCCTCGGCGACGCCCGCGCCGCCGAGCCCGCGGAGCAGCGCCGGGGCCAGGGCCCGGCGCGCCGGCTGGTCGGGCTTCGACACCGGGATATGGCGCAGGCGCGGGTTGTCCACCAGCAGCCAGTCGGGCAGGTCGCCTTCCTTTTCCACCACCCACAGCACGCTGTTGAAGAACGGTTTGCGCTGTTCCCCGGCGGGACGGCTGCGGGCCTGGTGGGAGAGCACCAGGGCCTGGGTGAACAACTGATGCTCGGCGGCGCTCAGGGCGTCGTTGCGCACCGCCAGGCGCGAGGCGAAGTCGACGATCAGGGCGATCGGCTCGCCGCTACGGTTGACCAGGCGTTGCAGGGTTGCGCCGAGCAGGTCGGTGCCGGCCGGCGCGGCGCCGTCCACCGGGGTTAGGCCGAGGTCGAGAAGCACCTGCGGAGTGGCGCCCGCCTCGCTGCCCGGCCGGCCGAGCACGCGGAACCCGGCCAGCGGATCCCAGGCCAGCACCTGGGTGTAGCCGGCGTCCAGCAGGGCGTCGCAGAGGGTCTGGTTGAAGCTCTGCGCGGTGACCGTACCCGGCACCACTTCACAGGCTTGCAGGTCGCGGATGTTCCCGGAGAGGACGAATTGACTCTTGAGGGGCAGGAAGCGCAGGAGGTCGCGCAACCAGCGTGGCTTTTCGAACAGTGCAGTCCCTGGCATCGATAGTCGCTCACAGCGTGTGTCGTGGCCACAGCATATTGCCCCGAGGGCCATGTCTCCAACCCTGACCTCGCCGGAGGCGACGAAAACCGCTACGAGTTCCGGGTGCCAGGCTTGGCGGAGCGCCTGCTCAACCGTCGTAGCTCCGGCAGCCCCAGCGGAACGCCTGCGCCGCCGCCTCGATCCCGCGCCCGATCACCAGGCGCGGCGGGCTTTCGTCGAGGCCGGGACGCGGCGACAGCGGCCGGCTGTAGAGCACCTCCAGCTCGCCGAAACCATCCAGCGCGGCGCGTTCCGCCGGGTGCGGCGTCGCGCCCTGGCGCCGGGCGAAGTCTTCGAGGTCGCCCTCGGCGTAGGCCATCACCAGCACGCCGCTGTCGCCGCGTACCCGCACCGCGTTCACCAGGCTGCCGTCGATGCGCAGCGGGGTGGCGAAGCGGTAGAGCAGGTCGAGGGTCTCGCCGGGCGCGCGATCCAGCACTTCGACGCCCTCGGCGCGCAGGCGCTCGGCGGTTGCGCGGGCGCGGGCGTCGGGGAAGTCGCCGCGGCAGTGCAGGGCGTCGGCGAACAGCTCGGTCAGGTTCGGTGCTGGCGGGGCAGGGGACGTGCAGGCGGCCGGCAGGAGCAGCGCCAGGCCGGCGGCGAGACGGAGCAGGTAGGGGTGGGCGTTCATGTAGCCTTCCGTTGGCGGACAGTGCGGTGGGAGGAATTGCCAGCAGATGCTTCCGCGATACTGGCGGCCTGCGCTCAGAGCAGTACGGGCAGCGCGTCTTCGCCCAGCCCCGCTTCTCTCAGTCGCGCCCTGGCCCTGGCGGTCGCGCGCACGGCGTCGAGGTCGCAGCCGCGAGGAATATAGACCGGATCGAAGCCTTCGAGCACCAGGTAGGTGGAGGCCTGGCCGCGGGCATTCAGGTAGGCGTTGAAAGCCCGGTCGGCCGGGCGCAGAAAGACATCGCACCAGTACGGCAAGCGCTGGGCGAACAGCGCCTTGGCGATCTCCAGGTGCTCTTCGAACAGTTCGTCCATGCTGCCTCCCTTCTCCTGGCGGAATAACGTCACTCTTCGCTACGGCCGTCGCCTTCGCGATCCCTTTCATAGTGCCGTGCCAGCGGAAACGCCGGCAACCAGCCCTCGCGGCGGATGGTCCAGAGTTCGTAGGTGGGCTGGAACTGGTCGGGAGCGTCGAGGGCGCCGAGGCTGACCTCGATCTCGTCGGCGCTGCGCGAGAACACCGACGAGCCGCACTGCGGACAGAAGAAACGCCCGGCGTAGTCGCGGGTCTCGCCCTCGATGCTCACCGCCTCCTCGGGGAAGATCGCCGAAGCGTGGAACAACGCGCCGTGGTGCTTGCGGCAGTCGAGGCAGTGGCAGAGGCCGACCCGATAGGGCTGGCCGCTCGCCACCAGGCGGACCTTGCCGCAGAGGCAGCCGCCGGTGAATCGATCCATTTCGGTACTCCTCTGCAAGGCGTTGGGGCGCTCAGCCCTTGAAGGCCTTCTCTATGGTGGCGATATCGATCCTGCCCATCGTCATCATCGCCTCGAAGGCGCGCCTGGCCGCCGCGCGGTCGGGGCTGGCGATGGCTTCGCTGAGAACGCGCGGGGTGATCTGCCAGGAGATGCCCCATTTGTCGCGGCACCAGCCGCAGGCGCTTTCCTCGCCGCCATTGTCGACGATGGCGTTCCACAGGCGGTCGGTCTCGGCCTGGTCGTCGGTGGCGACCTGGAAGGAGAACGCTTCGCTGTGGCGGAAGGCCGGGCCGCCGTTGAGGCCGAGGCAGGGAATGCCCATCACCCGGAACTCCACCGTCAGCACGTCACCCTCCTTGCCGGAAGGGTAGTCGCCGGGCGCACGATGGACAGCCAGCACGGCGCTGTCAGGAAATGTCTCGGCGTAGAAGGTCGCGGCCTCCAGGGCGGCACTGTCGTACCAGAGGCAGATGGTGTTCTTGCTGATCATGGCTGGGTCTCCATGGGCGGGGGCGACCGTGGAAGTCTAGACCTGCGGGCGTTTCGAGCCGTGCTGGGCGCCGAACGGTGGCGCTGCCGGGCGATCGCATGCGCAGTTGCAGTTCCGCTTCGGGCGTAAATAGAATGAGACTCATTATCATAAGTGTCGTGAACTGCCATGCTCCCTCCCGCCAGCCCCCATCCACCGCAAGAAGAACGGCCAGCGTGCCCGACGGCCTCGATAGGCAAACCCCGCGTCGAGCATGGAAGCCGGCTCCGGCAATGGCTTCGCCTGTGCCTGGGCAATGCCCAGGATGCCGCCGATTTCGCCCACGGCACCTTCGTGCGCGTGTTCGCCTCGCGTAGCGCCGAGGCCCTCCGCGAACCGCGCTGCTATCTGAGCGCGAGCGTCCGGGCGCTGATGAGCGACAGCTTCCGCCGCTGCGCCACCGAGCAGGCCTATCTGGACAGCCTGGCCGCGCGGCCGGAGCCGCTGGACATTCCAGCGCAAACGCGACTGTCGATCCTGGAGACCCTGACTGCCATCGACCTCGCCCTCGACGGCATGGGCGAGCGTACCCGCCAGGTGTTCCTCGCGGTACAGCTCGAAGGGCTTACCTACAGGTCGGCCGGCGAGCGCCTGGGCGTCTCGATGACCACCGTGGAGAACCACATGGTTCGCGCCATGACCCGCTGCCTGTTGCTCTGCAAGGACTGACCATGGAACTGGAGATCGAGGTGCTGGAGGCCGCCGCCACCTGGTACGTGCGCTTCGGCGCGGAACCGCCGAACGATGGCGAGCGCCAGGCCTGGCGCGAATGGCTGGAGGCCGACCCGCGACACCGTCGGGCCTGGGAGCGTATCGAGCGCTTGCAGGGCCAATGGGCGGCGCTGCCGGCGGAGACCTCCTTGCACACGCTGGCAGGCGTGCGTGCGCGGCGCCGAGCGCTGCTCAAGACGCTCGCCCTGCTGGCCTGCGCCGCGGGTAGCGGCTGGCTGGCGAGCGGCGGCCTGCCTTACCGTGCGCTCCTCGCCGGGGAGCGCACGGGCGTCGGCGAACGCCGCCAACTGCGCCTGGCGGACGGTACCCGGGTCGACCTGAGCAGCGCCACCGCGCTGGACCTGGCCTACGACGAAAGCCTGCGCCAGGCGTACCTGTGGCGGGGCGAGATCCTCGTGGAAAGCGCGCAGAGCGCTCGCCCGTTCCTCGTGCACACCGCACAAGGCAGCGTGCGCGCGCTGGGAACCCGTTTCAGCGTGCGTTGCGAGGGGCCGCGCACGCGCGTTTGCGTCCTCAGCCATGCAGTGGAGCTACGCCCGTTGCAAACGCCGACCCGGCCGATGCGCCTGCCAGCCGGCCAGCAGGCTCTCTTCGACGAGCGACGCGGCTACTCGTCGACGCCCTTGCGCGAAGGCGAAGGCAGTTGGACGCAGGGCGTGCTGACGGTGGTGGACTGGCCGCTGGGCGAGTTCATCGCCGAGCTGTCCCGCTATCGCACCGGGGTGTTGCGCTGCGCCGCCGAGGTGGCGGAGCTGCGCCTTTCCGGCGCCTACCGCCTGGACCGGATCGACGCGGTCCTGCAGAACCTGGGCAAGTCGCTGCCGGTGCGCGTGCGCTACCTGACGCGTTACTGGGTCACCGTCGAGTCGGTCTGAAGGACAGACGCAGAACAACGTCGCGGGCTTGCCGATGGTCATTCTTGTTCGGCCAACACATGAAGCAGCCGCGGACGTTGCCAAACAGAAAAATCTGATGTCGCATTCCCTTCCGGGTTCCTGCGCACTACGTCCGGCTCATCGTTACCGATGCGTTTCCCTGCCTATGCGCCCGAGTTCTCGGCCAGGGCCTGGGAGGGTGCTTCGGCCCGACCTGTCCCACGCCTGCGCCAGACCAGCCAGGTGGACGAGGCCCCGCTCGCAGCAGCGACGGCAGGAGGGCTCTTGGCTGTCGCTGCGCCAGCGTGGCGAAGCTGGCGGCGCCGAGGGTTCCGATCTGCGCTACCCTATGCCGCGTTTCGCCCGGCCTCGCCGGCCTCGCCGGGCAGCGCCTCGGCGGCGCGCCCTCGACCATGCAAGGACAACCCATGGAAGCGGTCTCCGTCTCGCAGCATCTGGCTGCTCTGTTCGAATCCCACCGGATCGACTGCGTCGTGCACGGCGAATGGGTGGCGCCAGCCGGGCGGCTACCGGCGATCCGCGCCACCTGGTATGCGGGGGAGAAGACCGGGCGGCTGGATGTCGACGTGCTGCTGGAGGACGAGCGCCAGTTGCAGGAAGCCTTCGCCGGCATCGGCAGCGGCGAGGACGGCTTGCAGGACGCGTTGCGTAACTTCGCCTCCAACTCTTTCCACGTGCTGCTTTCCGCGCTCTGGGGCCAGGCCGAGGAGGACCAGGTGATGGTGGAGACCTGGGAGATCGGCGAGCGGCGTTTCGAGGTGCATATCGGCAACCTCGGCCTGCGCGGCGCCGAAGGCAAGGCGCCGCCGCTGCCGGCCGGGCTGTTCCCGAGCATCGAGCGAGCGATCCGCACCGAGCCGCTGGACGCGCGCCTGCACTGGTTCCGGCATTTCTTCTGTGCCTTCGGCAACCAGCGCACGGTGGAGGCGCTGTTCGACAACCAGCCGTGGGAGGCCGGCATGCAGAACCTGGCTGCTCTCGACTGGCAGGATTCGCAGGGTTACTACAGCGTGCGCAACTTCCTCATGCTCAAGCCGCTGGCGTAGGCCGCCGCGTCGCCCTTCGACGAGTTCGACCCCTACCACACGACCAGCACTGCGACGATCCTGCGGCCCCTGGCCGACGGGACGATGCAGAATCGTTCTTCATCGGCAAGCGGCGCCATGACTTCCAGATGAGGCGCGCGCAGGACTGACACGCCGCGTTCAGCCGAGCAGGGCGGCCACCTGCTCGGCCGTGGCCTTGGCCGACTGCGGGTTCTGCCCGGTGACCAGGCGGTCGTCGACCACCACCTTGCTGGTGAACGGCAGCAGGCTTCTTTCGTAGAGCGCACCGCGTCGTTTCATTTCTTCCTCGACGTTGTACGGCACCTTGCGGGCGACCCCGGCGAGCACTTCCTCGATCCAGGAGTAGCCGGTGAGGCGGCGCCCGGCGACCAGCAGGCGGCCATCGTCCAGGCGTGTGTTGAGCAGGCCGCAATAGCCGTGGCAGACCGACGAGACGATGCCGCCGCGCTGGTAGATCTCGCGGGTCAGGCGCTGCAGCCCGGCGTCGTCGGGGAAGTCCCACATCACGCCGTGGCCGCCGGTGAAATAGATGGCGTCGAACGCCTCCGCGTCGACCTGCTCGGGAGCGGCAGTGTCGGCCAGCAGCGCCAGGCGTGCCTCGTCGGCCAGCCAGGCCTTGGCGCTGGCGTCGGCGTGGGGCCAGCCGAGGGCGCGCGGCTCCAGCGGCGACTCGCCGCCGCGGGGGCTGACCAGGCGTTGCTGGTAGCCCCGGGCGGCGAAGATCTCGTAGGCATGGGTCAACTCCGACAGCCACAGCCCGGTGGGCTGGGTCGGATCGGCATAGTGGGCGACGTTGGTGACGACGTGCAGGATGCGCTTGGTCATTGCGTTGACCTTCCTCGGTGAGTGATCCCGTCGGCAGCCGGTTTCGGCAGGCTGTCCGGGTGGGTTGGCGTCACTCTAAGATTCAAGTCGACTTCAAGGTCAAGCGTCGGAAAGCCGCTGCTCCGCCGGCGTGGGAGAGGACCCCCGCGAGCGGGTTTGCCGTGGACGCCCGACCGTCTGGGGAGGGCCTTCCTCGCGCAGGCGCTCCAGCACGCGCTGGGTGTTTTCCGTGCACTGCAGGCCGTCCGGCTTGTTCTCGATGCTTTCGATGGCCACCAGCAATTGTGCCTTGTTCTGTTCCAGGCGTCGTTGCAGGGCCTCGATCTCGGCCACCTTGCGGCGCAAGCCTTCGAGCAGCTCGCCGTGCTGCCAGGCGCCGTCGCCGCTCGGCAGCAGGCGAGCGATCTCCTCCAGGGAGAAGCCGGCGCCCTGGGCGCCGGTGACCAGCTCCAGGATCCACACGGTGTCTGCCGCATAGTCGCGGTAGCCGTTGGCCTTGCGCTGCGAGCGGATCAGGCCGCTGGCCTCGTAGAAGCGGATGCGCGATGTCGCCAGGCCGGTGAGCTTGGCCAGTTCGCCGATTTTCATGTCGCACCTCGAAACGCGTTGACCTTCAAGCCTACTTCAAGCCTAGGGTGGTTTCACGGCCGGGCGACGAACTCGCCTCCATCGACGGGTTCGCCAGGCCGCATGGGCGCTACCGCCGGTCGCGTTTTCCTCGTCCAGGCGGCGCAACGCAGGCGGCTTTCTACTCTACACAGGGGACGGCGGCCGCAGGGTGGCGCCGTTGCCTGCATCCACACCGATCGGGAGAAGCGACATGGGTTACGTGACAACGAAGGATGGCGTCGAACTCTTCTACAAGGACTGGGGGCCGCGCGACGCCCAGGTGATCTACTTCCATCATGGCTGGCCACTGAGTTCCGACGACTGGGATGCGCAGATGCTGTTCTTCCTCGCCGAGGGCTTTCGCGTAGTGGCCCACGACCGCCGTGGCCACGGTCGTTCCAGCCAGGTCTGGGACGGCCATGACATGGACCACTACGCCGACGACGTGGCGGCGGTGGTCGAGCGCCTCGGGGTGCGCGGGGCGATCCATGTCGGCCATTCCACCGGCGGCGGCGAGGTCGTCCACTACATCGCCCGCTATCCCGACGACCCGGTGCCGAAGGCGGCGATCATCAGCGCGGTACCGCCGCTGATGGTGAAGACCGAGGGCAATCCGGGCGGCCTGCCGAAGAGCGTCTTCGACGATCTCCAGGCGCAGCTCGCGGCCAATCGCGCGCAGTTCTACCAGGACATTCCCGCCGGCCCGTTCTATGGCTACAACCGTCCCGGGGCGCAGCCCTCGGAAGGGATCGTCCGCAACTGGTGGCGGCAGGGCATGATGGGCGGCGCCAAGGCCCACTACGATGGGATCGTGGCCTTTTCCCAGACCGACTTCAGCGATGACCTGAAGCGCATCGACATCCCGGTGCTGGTGATGCATGGCGACGACGACCAGATCGTGCCCTACGAGAATTCCGGCGTACTCTCGGCGAAGCTGTTGCGCAACGGCACGCTGAAGATCTATCCGGGGTTCCCGCACGGCATGCCGACCACCCAGGCCGAGGTGATCAACGCCGACCTGCTGGCCTTCATCCGCGGCTGAGCGCGCCGGGTGCCGGGGCGCGCTCCCGGCACCCGGTCGGGGCTCAGGCGGCGCGGAAAAAAAAGCGTTGACCTTGAAGTCGACTTCAATCTTATCGTCGGGCCACTGTCCTCATGAGGTAGGCCCATGAACCTGTTCGACACGCTGACGCTTCCCAACGGCTCGACCATTCCCAATCGCCTCGCCAAGGCCGCCATGGAGGAGAACATGGCCGATGCCGCGCAGGCCCCCTCCGAACGCCTGATGCGCCTCTACCAGGCCTGGGCCGACGGCGGCGCCGGGCTGCTGATCAGCGGTAACGTGATGGTCGACAGCCGTGCCATGACCGGCCCCGGCGGGGTGGTCCTGGAAGACGACGCGCAACTGGAGAAGTTCCGCCACTGGGCGCGCATCGGGCGTTCCGCCGGCGCGCAGTTCTGGTTGCAGATCAACCATCCCGGCCGGCAGATGCAGGCCAATCTCGGCCAGCAGGCCTGGGCGCCCTCGGCGGTGCCGCTGGAACTGGGCGGGATGTCCAGGCACTTCGCTACGCCGAAGGCGATGGACGAGGCGATGATCGCCGAGGTGATCCAGCGGTTCGCCCGCAGCGCCGTCCTGGCCGAGCGGGCCGGCTTCAGCGGGGTGGAGATCCATGCCGCCCACGGTTACCTGCTCAGCCAGTTCCTCTCGCCGCTGAGCAACCGCCGCAGCGACGCCTGGGGCGGCTCCCTGGAGAATCGCGCGCGCCTGCTGCTGGAGATCGTCCGGGCGGTGCGCGCCGAGGTTGCCCCTGGCTTCGCGGTGGCGGTGAAGCTGAATTCCGCCGATTTCCAGCGCGGCGGCTTCAGCGCCGACGATGCCCGCGAGGTGGTACGGATGCTCGATGGCCTGGGCATCGACCTGGTCGAGCTGTCGGGCGGCAGCTACGAGGCGCCGGCCATGCAGGGCGAAGCGCGCGACGGGCGGACCCTGGCCCGCGAGGCCTACTTCGTCGAGTTCGCCCGCGACATCCGCGCGGCGGCGCGGATGCCGGTAATGGTCACGGGCGGCATCCGCCGGCGGCCGGTGGCCGAGCAGGTGCTGGCCAGCGGGGTGGACATGGTCGGCATCGGCACGGCGCTGGCGATCGAGCCGAACCTGCCGCGCGACTGGCGCGCCGGCAAGGACTCGGCGCCGCAGTTGCGGCCGATAACTTGGAGGAACAAACCCCTGGCCTCGCTGGCGAACATGGCCGCGGTGAAGTTCCAGTTGCGCAAGCTGAGCCGGGGCAGGGCGACCAACCCACGGGTGTCGCCGCTGTGCGCGTTGCTCGCGCAGCAGGCCGGCGCGCTCCTGCAGACCCGCCGTTACCGGCGGCTCATGCGTTCGCGCGCCGAAGCCTGAGCACCGTCAGCGCCTCAGGCGCCGTTGCGGTCGAGTTCGGCCAGCTTGCCCGGCAGGCCGAACCAGGCGTCGTGGTCGTCGGGCGCCGGCTTCTTGCGGGTGATCTGCGTCCAGTTGGGATGCGCGGCGAGTTCGCCATTGAGGGCGATGAACTGCCGTTGCCCGAGCGGCACCTCGTCCTCGGCGCGAATCGCGGCGACCGGGCATTCCGGCTCGCAGAGCGCGCAGTCGATGCATTCATCGGGGTGGATGACGAGGAAGTTGGGGCCTTCGTAGAAGCAGTCCACGGGACAGACTTCCACGCAGTCGGTGTGTTTGCAGCGGATGCATTCTTCCAGCACGACGAAGGTCATGATCGTCCTCCCTGGCTCAGGCGTTCGTAGCGGCGGGCGTCGCCAGCCGTTCCAGGCGCGCCGGCACGTACTTGTGCCAGGGCGTGCCGGCGAGGAAGTCGCGCTGGGTGCAGTCGGTCACCTCGTTGGGCGCCACGCCCCGGCGCACCACCTCGCCCTCGGCGTTGCGGTAGTCCAGGCCCTGGCCGTTGGGCAGGGAGATATTGCCCGGCTGCATCATGTCGCTGATCTCCACTTCCGCCTCGACGTCGCCGCGGCGGGTCACCACGCGCAGCACCTCGCCGTCGGCGCAGCCCAGCGCCTCGGCGTCCTGCGGACTGATGCGCAGGGTGCCGTAGCGCCCGCGGCGGTGCCAGCCGGTGTCGCGTACGGCGGTATTGCTGGTGTCGCTGCGTCGCTCGCCGGCGGCGAGGATGAACGGGTAGGCCGGATCGTGGGGTGGCGCGCTGTGGGCGAGCTTGGCCAGTTCCGGCAACAGTTCGGGGATGTGCAGGTTGATCCGCTGTTCGGGACGGGCGACGGCCTGCCAGCTTTCGGCGTGGGTGGTTTCGGCGAAGACCACCCCGGACGGGTTGTCGAGCATGGCCTGGAACAGGCGGTCGGCGGCCAGCGGCGGCAAGCCGTCGAAGCCGGCGCGGGCAGCGGTCTTGCGGTTGTTCAGCACGTGCAGTTGGCAGATGCCCCAGATCGCCGCGGCCGCTTCCATGCCGGCGGGCAGGGTCGGGCCGAGGGTACGGTAGAGCAGGACCGGCGCGTATTTCATGACCTTGGGGCGGGTCGCCGCGGCGGCGAGGAAGGCCGCCGAGAACGCCTTGCGCCCGAGCTTGAGGGCCAGGCGCAGCGGCCGGTAGTCTTTCTCGCCGAGCACGCCCATGGCTTCTAGCAGGCGGGCGTGGATCTCCGCTTCCGGCAGGGTGCCGGGGCGCGCCGGGAACAGCGGCGCGCGCAGATGGAAGGCGTTGCGCGGGAATTCCAGGTTGAAGAAGGTCGCCTCGGCCTTTTCGAACTGGCTCGCCGCCGGCAGCACGTAGTCGGCGTGGCGCGCGGTCTCGGTCATGGCCACGTCGATCACCACCGACAGCTCCAGGGCGCGCATGGCTTCGCGCATGCGCTGGCTATCGGCCAGCGAATGCAGCGGGTTGCCGGTCTCCACCAGCATGGCGCGATAGCGCTTGGGATGGTCGGTGAGGATTTCCTCTGGAATCACGTTGCAGGGAATCAGGCCGATGATGATCTTGGCGTTGGCCACCGGGCTGCGCTTCTCGACGCGTGGCGCGCCCTTCTTGCCCATCGAGGTATCGCCCTTGCTGGCCTTGGACAGCGAGAGGAAGGGCACGAAGGCGTTGCTGGTGCCGGGGCGCCCGTAATGGCCGGTGAGCAACCAGACCAGGCGTTGCAGGTAGCTGCCGAGGGTCGAGTGCAGGTTCATCTGCATGCCCAGGTCTTCCAGCGCCGATACGCTGCTGGCGCTGGCGATCCGCCGGGCGGCGGCGCGCAGCTTGTCTTCCGCCACCCCGCAGGTCTCGGCGCAGTAGGCCACTGGGATGGCGTTCAGTTCGTCGACGATGTGCTCGTAGCCGCTGGTGTGCTCGGCCAGCCAGTCGCGCGCCAGCAGCCCGTCCTGGACGATGATCCCGACCAGCGCCGCCAGGCACCAGGCGTCGGTGCCCGGACGGATCTGCAGGTGGAAGTCGGCCAGGGCGGCGGTTTCGCTCAGGCGCGGGTCGATCACGATGATCGAGCGCGCGGGATCCTTGGCCATGGCGTTGAGCAGCACGCGGGCGCGGGCGAAACCATGGGATTGCCAGGGATTCTTGCCGATCAGGATGGCCACCTCGCAATGCTCGAAGTCGCCGTGCACGCCGGTACCGAACATCTTGCCCTGGACCCAGAACTCGCCGGTCTTTTCCTGGGCCAGGGCGTTGGAGCGGTACTTCACCCCGAGGGCCTTCAGCGTGCTGTCGCCGTAGGCGCCGCCGAGGTGGTTGCCCTGCGCGCCGCCGCCGTAGTAGAGGATGCTTTCGCCGCCATGCCTGCGCTTGATGGCGAGGAACTTCTCCGCCACCTCGCGGATCGCCGTGTCCCAGTCGATGGCTTCGTAGCTGCCATCGGGGCGCCGGCGCATCGGCGTGTCCAGGCGGTCGGCGCCGTTCTGGTAGTAGTCCATGCGCTGCGATTTCTCGCAGACGTAGCCCTGCGAGGCGGGGTGGTCGTCATCGCCGCGGATCTTGCTGATGCGGCCATTCTCGGTCTGCACTTCCAGCCCGCAGTTGAGGCTGCAGAGGATACAGGCGGTCTTCTTCCATTGCGGGGACGGCGTAGTCACGGTGTGTTCCTCGTTGTTGTCGTTGCCGGCGCAACCTGGGGCACACCCCAGCCGTGCGGGCTTCGTTCTTTCGGGACTGCCTGACGCTGTGCTGCAAGGACGACGCGCGGGCGGCACACGGCGCCCCGTCGTATCGGCCTTTCCCTCTCATGCTCGACGCTTCTACAGTTCCGAATCGGAACTTACTATGCGGGCGCTGATATGGGACCCGTCCGTAGTGCTGGTTTGTCCGATCCTGGCAGGAGCGCGCCGGGTCCATGACCTTTTCGGCCGGATACTAAGTTCCAATTTGGAACTGGTCAAGCTCCGAAGCGGCCCCCTAGAATGGACGGAGGTTTTTCCGGGAGAACCCCATGAAATGGCAAGAAGTCGGCGAAACGCCCTGTTCGATGGCGCGCAGCCTGGCGATCCTCGGCGACCGCTGGACGCTGCTGATCCTGCGCAACTGCTTTCTCGGCATGCGCCGCTTCGATGAGTTCCAGGCCAGCCTCGGGGTCACCCGTCAGGTACTGGCCGACCGCCTGAGCCGGCTGGTGGAGGCGGGCGCGCTGAAGAAGGTGCCTTACCAGGAGCGACCGCCGCGCTACGAGTACCGCCTCACCGAGATGGGCCACGACCTGCATCCGGTGCTGCTGGCCCTGGCCAACTGGGGCGACCGCTGGCTCGACGAGGGCCGCGGCGCTCCGGTGGAGTATGTGCACAAGGCCTGTGGCCACAAGTTCCGGCCGACCATGGTTTGCCCGGAGTGCGGCGAGCCGGTGGGGTCGCGCGATGTGACGGCGGTGCCGGGGCCGGGGTTCGCGGCGATGGCTGGCAAGCTCGCGCAGAACTGAATCCGCGCGCGCTCTGCCATGGGCGGGCCGCGACCCGCTCGGTTCGCTCAGCCGGCCTTGCGGAAGACGAACATCAGCCCCACCACGATCAGCCCCATGCCCAGCAGGCTGAGCCAGCCGAGGCGGTTGCCGAAGACCATGAAGTCCATGATCGCGGTCACCGCCGGCACCAGGTAGAACAGGCTGGTGACGTTGACCAGGTTGCCCTGGGCGATCAGCCGGTAGAGCAGCAGGGTCGCGCCCACCGAGACCACGACGCCCATCCATAGCGCGGGGACCAGGAAGCCGGCGTTCCATTCGAACTCGAACGGCTGGAAGGGCACGAACGCCAGGCACAGGCCGAGGCCGGCGAGGTACTGCAGGGGCAGGGTGCCCAGCGGGTTCTCGCGGATGCCCTTCTGCATGATCGAGCCGCCGGTGACGCCGGCCAGCGCCAGCAGTGCGCAGAGGATGCCGGCCGTGGACATCCCGGCCAGACCGATGCCCTGGTAGACCACCAGCACCAGGCCGGCCAGGCCCAGCAGCAGGCCGAACAGGCGCGCCGGCGACTGCCGGCGTTCGAGGATGACGGCGGTGAGGATCGGTTGCACGCCGAGGATGGTCGCCATCATGCCGGGAGTGACCTGCAGCTTCAGCGAGAAGATATAGAAGATCGGATAGACCCCCAGCATCACCAGGCCGGTGAGCAGGGCCTTGCCGCGCTCACGCGCGCTGCGCGGCGCGCGCAGCCTGAGCAGCGGGGCGAGCGGCAGCAGGCAGGCCAGGGCGATGCCGAAGCGGAACACCAGGAAGGCGAACGGCGAGGAGTGCGCCAGGCCCCATTTCGAGGCGATGGCCCCGCTGCTCCAGAGCAGGACGAAGAGGCTGGTGCTGGCCAGGCCGGCCAGTGCGGATTTGTTCAGTGCAAACATGGATCTGCCACCTTGTAGTCGGGCATGCCGCGGGCTCGGGCCGGCGGCGGACGGCACGCCTCGGCAGCGGATGGCGCTGCTTGCGGCGGGCTGTGGAAGAGAGTTGGGGCGCTACCGCGCTCGTCAGGGACTGACGCCCGGCGGCGGGCAGGCGGCCGAACCGGGAGGGGGAGGCGGAGGCGAGGCGACTACAGGAGGGGAAACGCAGCCCAGGCTGGCGCACGGCTGGCGCGCGCCGACCTCGCCGGTGGCTACCGGAAGGGCGGGGAGCGAGCTGTGCGAGCGCTGGTTCATGGAGGCTATCCGGTCGATGAAGACAACGAGAGGGACTATAGCGGGCCGTCCGGGATTTGACGAGCCTGTGGGCGAGCCTTGCGCTAAAACGCCAGCCCGGCGACAAACCGGGCCGGCGCTGGGCTTCACTTGCCGGTCTTCACCGTGTTCCAGGTGCGCGTGCGCACGCGGTCGATCTTCTGCGGCATGGATTCCAGGGCGAACAGCTTGGCCATCTTCTCCTGCGGCGGGTAGATCGCCGGGTCGGCCTTGATCTCGGCGTCCACCAGCGGGTCGGCGGCCAGGTTGCCGTTGGCGTAGTGCACATGGTTGCTGATCGCCGCCATCACCTCGGGACGCAGCAGGTAGTTCATGAAGGCGTAGCCGGCCTTCTCGTCGGGCGCGTCGACCGGCATCGAGACCATGTCGAACCACAGCGGCGAGCCTTCCTTCGGCGTCGAGTAGCGCACTTCCACGCCGTTGTTGGCCTCCTTGGCGCGGGTCGCGGCCTGCAGGATGTCGCCGGAGAAACCGACCACCATGCAGATCTCGCCGTTGGCCAGGTCGCTGACGTACTTCGAGGAGTGGAAGTAGCGGATGTACGGGCGCACCTTCAGCAGCGCCGCCTGGGCCTGCTTGTAGTCGTCGGCCTTCTGGCTGTGGTGTGGCAGGCCGAGGTAGTTGAGGGTGATGGGCAGCAGCTCGGGGCCGTTGTCCAGCACCGCCACCCCGCACTTGCTCAGTTTCTGCATGTATTCGGGCTTGAAGAAGATATCCCAGGAGTCCAGCGGCGCGTCGTCGCCGAGCACCGCCTTGATCTTCGCCGGGTTGTAGCCGATGCCGGTGGTGCCCCAGAGGTAGGGGAAGCCGTACTGGTTGCCCGGATCGTTGACCTCCAGGGCCTTGAGCAGCACCGGGTTGAGGTTCTTCCAGTTGGGCAACTGGGACTTGTCCAGCTTCTTCAGGGCGCCGGCCTGGATCTGCTTGGCCATGAAGTGGTTCGACGGGAATACCACGTCGTAGCCGGATTGGCCGGTCATCAGCTTGCCGTCGAGGGTCTCGTTGCTGTCGTAGACGTCGTAGGTGGCCTGGATGCCGGTTTCCTTGGCGAAGTTCGCCACGGTTTCGGGAGCGATGTATTCGGACCAGTTGTAGATCTTCAGGTTGTCCGCGGCGAGGGTTGCGCCGCTGCCGCAAGCGAGGGCGAGGAGGGTGAGGGAAGCGATGCGGGTCTTCATTGTTGTAGGTGTCCTGTCGGCTGACGACAGCGTCGGCGACGGACTGGTTCGCCGCCGGCGCTCAGGGGGCGCCGGCAACGCTGGCCGGCACCCGGGTTTTATCCCGCGTTGCCGGAAGCGAGGAAAGGGGCGGCTTTTACCTGCGGGCCCGCAGACAGGAGGCGGCACCGCAGCGGGGCGTCGCTCCGCCCGCCTGCCTCAACTCAGGGCGACCTTGACCCCGAGGGCGATCAGCAGGCCGCCGAGCAGCTTGTCCACCACCCCCTGGGCCCTGGCCAGGCCACGGCGCACCACCGCGCTCTGGATCAGCACCACCAGCAGCGGCCACCAGAGTGCGGCGAGGCCGACGATGATGCCGGCGTACCAGAGCTTCTCGGCGAAGCTGGAGTCCAGGCTCAGCACCTGGGTGAACACGGCGAGGAAGAACAGCGTGGCCTTGGGGTTGAGCAGGTTGCACAGGTAGCCCTGGAGGAACGCGCTCCAGTGGCCGACGCGCTGCACGCCGCCGACCGCCAAGTCGAGCGTGCCGCCGCCGCGCGAGCGCAGGGCCTGGATGCCGATCCAGATCAGGTAGACCGCGCCGGTGTACTTCAGCGCGTTGAACAGCCACGGCGTGGTGGTGATCAGCACCGCCAGGCCGGCGACGCAGTAGGCCATGTGGGTGGCCACGCCGAGGATCACCCCCAGCGAGGTCATCATCGCCGCCGAGCGCTGGTAGCGCGCCGCGTTGCGGATGATCAGGAAGAAGTCCGGGCCGGGCGAGAGCATGCCCAGGGTGGCGAGGGTGGCTACGAAGAGCGAGGTTTCCAGCATGATTCGATACGCCTGGCGCAAGGCGGCGCCGGTTCGCTGCGGCGCCGCGGGTCGGTGGTTACTGGGTCAGTTCCTGTTCGCTGAACAGGCCGTCGAAGAGCATGCTCGAAAGATAGCGCTCGCCGGAATCGGGGAGGATCACCACGATGGTCTTGCCCTGCATGTTCGGCTCCTCGGCCAGGCGCACCGCGGCGGCCATCGCCGCGCCGGAGGAGATGCCGCAGAGGATGCCTTCTTCCTGCATCAGGCGCAGCGCCATGTTCTTCGCTTCGTCGTCGCCGATCTTCTCGACCCGGTCGACCAACGACAGGTCGAGGTTCTTCGGCACGAAGCCGGCGCCGATGCCCTGGATCTTGTGCGGGGCGGGCTTGACCTCCTCGCCGGCGAGGGTCTGGCTGATCACCGGCGAGGTCACCGGCTCCACCGCCACGGCGAGGATCGGCTTGCCCCGGGTGTTCTTGATGTAGCGCGAGACGCCGGTGAGGGTGCCGCCGGTGCCGACCCCGGAGACCAGCACGTCCACCGCGCCCTCGGTATCGTTCCAGATCTCCGGGCCGGTGGTCTTCTCATGGATCGCCGGGTTGGCCGGGTTGTCGAACTGCTGCGGCATGAAGTACTTCCCGGGATCCCCCGCGACCAGTTCCTCGGCCTTCTGGATCGCACCCTTCATGCCCTTCGCCGGTTCGGTCAGGACCAGCTCCGCTCCCAGCGCCTTGAGCACCTTGCGTCGCTCCAGGCTCATCGACGCCGGCATGGTCAGGATCAGTTTGTAGCCGCGTGCGGCGGCGACGAAGGCGAGGCCGATGCCGGTGTTGCCGGAGGTCGGCTCGACCAGGGTCATGCCGGACTTCAGTCTGCCGCTGGCTTCGGCATCCCAGATCATGTTCGCGCCGATCCGGCACTTCACCGAATAGCCGGGGTTGCGCCCTTCGATCTTGGCCAGGATGGTGACGCCGCGCGGGGCGATGCGGTTGATCTGGACCAGCGGCGTGTTGCCGATGGACTGCGCGTTGTCTGCGAAGATGCGGCTCATGATGGTGTCCTTGTCGCATGGAGAAAGATCAATCAGCCTATTCCGCCCCCGCCCGCGCGTCCAGACGCGTTCGAACCAGCGGCGCGGCGCGCGTGTCCACTGTCCAGGAGGGCCGTACCGATGAAGAAACGCTATGCCATTCCCCTGGGCAGCCTGGCGGCGCTGCTTCTGTTGTTGCTGGCGCTGCACCTGGCGCTGCCGTACCTGGTGCGCGACTACCTGAACGGCAAGCTGGCCGACATGGGCGACTACCGTGGGCACATCGCCGACGTCGACCTGGCGCTCTGGCGCGGCGCGTATCGGATCGACGGGCTGAGCATCGTCAAGGACAACGGCAAGGTGCCGGTGCCGTTCCTCGACGCGCCGAGCATCGACCTGTCGGTGAGCTGGCAGGCGCTCTGGGATGATCACGCAGTAGTGGCGCGGGTGGTCTTCGAGCGTCCGCAGCTCAACTTCGTCGATGCCGGCGGCGACCGCGACGCCTCGCAGACCGGTGCCGGCACCGACTGGCGCGAGCAACTGGACAAGCTGCTGCCGATCACCCTCAACGAGGTGCGGGTGGTGGACGGCACCCTGCGTTTCCGCAACTTCACTTCGAAGCCGCCGGTGAACCTCCACGCCTCGGCGCTCAACGCCAGCATCTATAACCTGACCAACGTGGCCGACGCCCGGGGCGAGCGGCCGGCGCGTCTCGAAGGCACGGCGCGGATACTCGGCCAGGCGCCGCTGGAAGTGGCGGCGCATTTCGACCCGCTGAGCGACTTCGAGGACTTCGACCTGCGCCTGCGGGTCACCCGGGTCGAGCTGAAGCGGCTCAACGACTTCGCCAGCGCCTATGGCAAGTTCGACTTCAATGCCGGCACCGGCGACCTGGTGCTGGAGGCCCAGGCTAAACGCGGCCAGCTGGACGGCTACATCAAGCCGCTGCTGCGCGACGTGGACGTGTTCAACTGGCGGCAGGACGTGGAGGATGGCGACAAGAACCTGTTCCGCTCGGTGTGGGAGGCGCTGGTCGGCGGGGGCGAGACGGTGCTGAAGAACCAGCGCAAAGACCAGTTCGCAACCCGTGTGAGCCTGAGCGGTAATATCCACCAGCGGGACGTCAGCGCGTTCCAGGCGTTCCTCGGGATTCTCCGCAACGCGTTCGTCGAGGCGTTCAACGCCCGTTTCGAGCGTTCCCCGGCGACGCGCGACGACGACGGCTGAAGACGCGGGCGGAACGGCGGGTCGCGAGGTGGCCGGGCATTCAGTGACTGAATGACCCGTCTGCGTTCACAGTGCGCTTGTCCCCGCGTTATAGTCGGGTTTTCAAACAATACTGAACTGCCCGGTTTTCCAGCCAGGGCGTTACCGTTCGAGGATTTCCTGATGAAGTTCGAAGGCACCCAGTCCTACGTCGCCACCGACGACCTCAAGCTCGCGGTCAACGCCGCCATCACCCTGCAGCGGCCGCTGCTGGTGAAGGGCGAACCGGGCACCGGCAAGACCATGCTCGCCGAGCAGCTGGCCGAGTCCTTCGGCGCCAAGCTGATCACCTGGCACATCAAGTCCACCACCAAGGCCCACCAGGGCCTCTACGAGTACGATGCGGTAAGCCGCCTGCGCGATTCGCAGCTGGGCGTGGACAAGGTCCACGACGTGCGCAACTACATCAAGAAGGGCAAGCTCTGGGAGGCCTTCGAGGCCGAGGAGCGGGTGATCCTGCTGATCGACGAGATCGACAAGGCCGACATCGAGTTCCCCAACGACCTGTTGCAGGAACTCGACAAGATGGAGTTCTACGTCTACGAGACCAACGAAACCATCAAGGCGAAGCAGCGCCCGATCATCATCATCACCTCGAACAACGAGAAGGAACTGCCCGACGCCTTCCTGCGCCGCTGTTTCTTCCACTACATCGCCTTCCCCGACCGCGAGACGTTGCAGAAGATCGTCGATGTGCACTACCCGAACATCAAGCAGTCGCTGGTCAGCGAGGCGCTGGACATCTTCTTCGACGTGCGCAAGGTGCCCGGCCTGAAAAAGAAACCTTCGACTTCCGAGTTGGTCGACTGGCTGAAGCTGCTGATGGCCGACGAGATCGGCGAAGCGGTGCTGCGCGAACGCGATCCGACCAAGGCGATCCCGCCGCTGGCCGGCGCCCTGGTGAAGAACGAGCAGGACGTGCAGCTTCTCGAGCGCCTGGCGTTCATGAGCCGCCGCGCCAGCCGCTGAGTGCGTCGGCCCTTTCCGGGGAAAGGGCTGCGGGGCGGCACGCCAGACAGCGGAGGAATATCCCATGCTCAGCGGAAGTTGCCTGTGCGGCGCGGTACGTTACGAGATCGACGCGCCCATCGAATCGGCCAGCCATTGTCATTGCAGCCAGTGCCGCAAGGCCCACGGCGCGGCGTTCGCCACCTACGGCAAGGTGCGCCGCGAGGCGTTCCGCTATGTCGCCGGGGCGGACGCGGTGGCCGAATACCACTCGTCGCCAGGCGTCACCCGTACCTTCTGCCGCCACTGCGGATCGAACCTGCAGTGGCTTGGCGGCAACGAGGACCCGACGTACACCTCTATCGCCCTCGGCACCCTCGACTCGCCGCTGCCATCGGTAGCGCAGCGGCACATCTACGTGGGTTCGAAAGCCGACTGGTACGTCATCGCCGACGACCTGCCGCAGGAACACCAATACTGACCGGCGCTCGCGCGCCGGGATCAACGGACAACAGACGAGGTCGCAGCCATGCTGCTCAACCTGTTCAACGAAATGCGCGCAGCCAAGGTGCCGGTGTCGGTGCGCGAGTTGCTCGACCTGATCGACGCCCTGAAGCACCGCGTGGTGTTCGCCGACATGGACGAGTTCTACTACCTGGCGCGCACCATCATGGTCAAGGACGAGCGCCACTTCGACAAGTTCGACCGGGCCTTCGGCGCCTACTTCAAGGGCCTGGAGAAGCTCGACGACCACCTCAAGGCGCTGATCCCCGAGGAATGGCTGCGCAAGGAATTCGAGCGCCTGCTGACCGACGAGGAAAAGGCGCAGATCCAGTCCCTCGGCGGCCTGGACAAGCTGATCGAGGAGTTCAAGAAACGCCTCGAGGAACAGAAGGAGCGCCATGCCGGCGGTAACAAGTGGATCGGTACCGGCGGTACCAGTCCGTTTGGCTCCGGCGGCTTCAACCCGGAGGGCGTCCGCGTCGGCGACGCCGGCAAGCGCCAGGGCAAGGCGGCCAAGGTCTGGGACCAGCGCGAATACAAGAACCTCGACGACCAGGTCGAACTGGGTACGCGCAACATCAAGATCGCCCTGCGGCGCCTGCGCAAGTTCGCCCGTGAGGGCGCGGCGGAGGAGCTGGACATCGACGGCACCATCGACCACACCGCGAAGGACGCCGGGCTGCTCAACATCCAGATGCGCCCGGAGCGGCGCAACACGGTGAAGCTGTTGCTGCTGCTGGACATCGGCGGCTCGATGGACGCCCACGTCAAGGTCTGCGAGGAGCTGTTCTCGGCCTGCAAGACCGAGTTCAAGCACCTGGAGTATTTCTACTTCCACAACTTCATCTACGAGTCGGTGTGGAAGAACAACCTGCGCCGCAGCAGCGAACGCACCGCCACCTTCGACCTGCTGCACAAGTACGGTCCGGACTACAAGGTGGTGTTCGTCGGCGACGCGGCGATGGCGCCCTACGAAATCACCCAGGCCGGCGGCAGCGTCGAGCACTGGAACGAGGAAGCCGGTTACGTCTGGATGCAGCGCTTCATGGAGAAGTACAAGAAGCTCATCTGGATCAACCCCTATCCGAAGGACACCTGGAACTACACGGCGTCCACCGGCCTGGTCCGCGAACTGGTCAAGGAACAGATGTATCCGTTGACCCTGAGCGGCCTGGAGGAGGGTATGCGCTTCCTCTCGCGCGGTTGAGCCAACTGCCTGCGGGACCGGCGACAGGCGCGGCGGCACGCAACTTGCCTACCCTGTGTATCCCGTCCGCGCGGTAACAGCGCGGCGCGGCCACCGGTAACGATGGGCACGCCATGATCGATTCGACCTTCTCCCGCGCCACCTGGCTCAACTCGCTGCACATGTCGACCCTCACTCTCTCGCTGCTGGAGAAGGAAGGGTTCGCCCGCGAGCAACTGCTCGAAGGCAGTGGCATCACCCCCGCCGACCTGCTCGACCTGCGGCGCCTGATCAGCCCCTGGCAGGAGCAGCAGGTGTTCGCCAACGCCTGCCGGCTCAGCGACGAGCCGGCCCTCGGCCTGCGCCTGGGGCTGCGCACGCGGATTTCCGCCTACGGCCTGCTCGGCTACGCGCTGCTCTCCGCGCCGACCCTCGGCGAGGCGCTGCGCATCGGCCTCAGCTATCCGGTCTTGCTCGGCACCTACTTCCACCTGTCGCTGGAAGTCGCCGACGGCCGCGCCTGGCTGGTGGCCACCGGCTACGGCGAGGACGAGGCGCTGCGGCCATTCAACACCGAGCTTTGCCTGGGCTCGCTGAAGGTCACCTGCGCCGACCTGCTCGGCCAGCCGCTGCCCTTGCTGGAAGCGGCCTTCGACTATGCCGGCGACGAGGCGATGGTGCGGGCCTACGCCGAGGGTTTCGCCTGCGAGTTGCACTTCGAACGCGAGCGCAGCGCCATCGGCTTCGCCGCCGAATGGCTGGAGCGCCCGTTGCCGCTGGCCGACCCGGTGACCCACCGGGAGATGCTGGAACAGTGCCGGCGGCAGAACATCGACCTGGCCGCGCGTCGTGCCTGGCTGGACAAGGTCCGGGCGATCCTCGCCGAGCGCTTGCAGGACCCGCCCGGCCTGGAGGAACTGGCCAGGCGCCTGAACTGTTCGTCGCGCAGCCTGCGCCGGCACCTTCAGCAGCAGCGCACCAGCTATCAGCAATTGCTCGACGAGTTGCGCTTCGCCCGCGCCAAGGAGTTGTTGCAGAGCGGCGACATGCCGATCTACCGGATCGCCGAGGAACTCGGCTTCAGCGAGACCGCCAGCCTGCGCCATGCCTTCCAGCGCTGGAGCGGCCAGCCGCCGAGCCATTTCCGCGCCTGAGCGCTCGCTCAGGCGGAGGGGCTGGCGCCGCCGCCGTTCGTCCGCCACCTCACCCAGGGATTTTGCCGCGCCGTCGCCAATCCAGGCCATGAAGGCACGATCGAAGCGGAAGTCGGCGCCGCGCAGCCCGACGCGGAAGCGCCGTACGTCCTGGGCGTTGCGCTAGTCGCGGCACACTGCGGTGTCGCGGGTGATGGTGTCGCCGTGCCAGCCGAAGACCATCTGTCGTTTCTCTGCGCGCGCTGGAGCGGGCGGGCCAACGACGGCCCGCCCACGGGCCGTCAGGACACCGGGTCTTCGATCAGCCGGTCATAGGGCGGCAGGCCGCTGTATTGGCCCAGGGCTTGCTCGTAGGCGTTCTTCAGGTCGTCGGCGGCGAGGTCGTAGCCGACCAGCAACTGTTCGAGTTCAGCGGCGTTCTGCGGGTCGTCGTTCTGCAACTGCGCGTCGAGTTCGCGGGTGCGCGCGGCGACGCACTGGATCGCCACCATCAGGGTCTGGGGTTTCAGGTTCATGGTTCACTCCTAGAGCCCGCGGGCTTTTTCCCATTGGCGGCGGATGGCGTTGCGCACGAAGTTGTCCAGTTGGCCCATGAGGACCTCCCGGTACATCGGCTTGGCCGGCATGATGGTGTAGTGGGTGGCTTGCAGGCGCTTGTTGTAGCTGTCCTGTTTCACCTTAAGGTCCGGCGGGATGTCGGTGCCGTCGGGTATCACGAAGTCGCCGTCGGCGCGGCGCAGCACGCCGGCGCGGTCGAACACCGAGGTGCCGCCGGTGTCCGGGGCGTAGAGGCCGTCGCGGCCGGCGACGATGTCCGGCGCGCGGGCGGGGACGCCAGGGGTGTTGGGGCTGTCGAAGGTCGGATGCAGCAGCGGGGCGACTTCCGCAGCCTCGGCGAGTTCCTGGTCGGGGCGCAGGTAGCGACCGACGTCGCCGTCGTAGTTGGCCTTGAATACCGCCCGGTAGAGGGTGAGGCTGGTTTTCTCGTAGTCGTAGGACATGCGTGGACTTCCCTGTGGGTTGCGTTCGCGGCGCCGCGGGTGCGCGGCATCGCTACCGACCACCGTCCTTGTGGCGCCATCGGCGAGCAGGATAACAGCCGTGGGCGGATCCGCCAGGGGCAGGCGACGACCGTCGCCCGGGAGGCTCAAGGCCTGGCCGCGCCGTGCAGGTAATGGCGGATGCGCACCTCCACGCCGGCGCTCTGGAAGCGCCGGGCGGCGGCCTCGACCCGCAACTCGCCGCGGGTCACCCGCTGGTGGTGGCGCAGGTGCTCCAGCCAGGATTCGTCGATGAAGAACTCCAGCCACAGGCGACGGTTGCCGCTGTCCTGGACCAGCCCCCAGGACACCGCGCCGTTGCGCCGACGCATGGCGCGCACCTCGACCATCGCCGCCTGGAATGCCGCGGCGTCCTGCGGGTCGATGTCGTATTCGAGGGTGACCATCACCGGGCCGCGTTCCTGGTCCACCTCTTCGTCGACCAGTGGTGCCGGCCAGTGCAGCGACGGCGCGAGGTCCTCGGCCTCGGTGACCGGCAGCCGGCAGCGCAGCGACGCGAACAGGCCGAACAGCAGCGCGGCGCTGGCGCAGAGCAGGGCGAAGGTGATCGACAGGTGGCTGGCGAGCAGACCCCACAGGGCGCCGCCGGCGGCCATGCTGCCGAAGAACACCAGGATGTAGACCGCCAGCGCGCGGGCGCGGACCCAGGCCGGCACGGAGGTCTGCGCGGCGACCTGCAGGCTGGAGAGCACGGCGATCCATGCCGCGCCGCTGAGCAGCATCACCGGCACCAGCAAATAGAGGTTGCGCAGCAGCGCCAGGGCCACCAGCACCAGTGCGTAGAGCACGCTGGAGAGCAGCACCAGGCGGTCGCTGCCGAGGCGTTCGCGCAGGCGCGGCAGGAACGCGGCGCCGAGCACCGCGCCGACGCCGACGCTGCCCAGCAGCAGGCCGAAGTCCATGGCGTTGCCATGCAGTTCGCCGCGCACGATCAGGGGCAGCAGCGACATGCCGGCGCTGGCGCCGAGGAAGAACGCCACCGCGCGCACCAACACCGATTGCAGCGGCCTCGAGCTGCGGCTGTAGCGCCAGCCGGCGCGCAGGGCGCCGAACAGGCGTTCCGCCGGCAGCACCGAGGGCACGGCCTCGCGTTTCCAGGCCAGCAGCACGGCGATCACCGCGAAGAAGGAGAGGGCGTTGAGGGCGAAGGTCAGCCAGGGGCCGACCAGGCTCACCAGCACCCCGGCGATGGCCGGTCCGACCGCCCGCGCCAGGTTGACCCCGACACTGGACAGCGCCACCGCCGCCGGCAGTTCGTCCTTGCCCACCAGTTCCGGAGTGGTGGCGCTCCAGGCCGGCATCATCAGCGCGGTGCCGATGCCCATGCACAGGGTCAGGCCGAGCAGCAGCCAGACGCTGGTCAACTGGAGCAGGGTGAGGCTGGCCAGCAGGGTGGCCACCAAGGCCATCCACAATTGCACGCCGAGCAGGTAGCGGCGCTTGTCGACGATATCGGCGAGGGCGCCGGCCGGCAGGGCCAGGAAGAACATCGGCAGCGATCCGGCGACCTGCACCAGGGCCACGTTCAGCGGGCTGGCGGAGAGCGAGGTCATCAGCCAGCCGGCGCCCACCTCGTGCATCCAGGTGCCGATGTTCGAGGCGATGCTGGCCAGCCATAGCCAGCGGAAGGTGGCTTGGCGCAGGGGACTCCAGGGTGAGGCGGCGGGTGCGGTCATGGTCAGAGCGAGCCTTTGAGTGGGTATTCGACGATCAGGTAGAGGCGGTCGATGTCGTCGCCGGCCTGGGCCGCGTTGGCCCGATGGCTGAGGTGCGAGACGTTCAGCGAGAGGTCCTTGAGCGGGCCCGAGGCGAACACGTAGCGCAGGTCGAGGTCGCGCTCCCAGTGCTTGCCGCCGCTGCCCTGCAAGGGCCGGTAGCGGCCATCGGCGCCCAGCGGGTTGTAGGCGCCGCCGGCCGGCGCATGGCTGCCGTCGATGGCGCGGCCGCTGACGTAACGCGCCATGAAGCTCAGTCCCGGCAGGCCGAACGGGGCCAGGTCGAGGTCGTAGCGGGCCTGCCAGGAGCGTTCGCCGGGACCGTTGAAATCGGCGTACTTGATCGAGTTGGCGAGGTAGATGGAGTCACCTCCGACGAAGTCGAACGGCGTATCCCCATGGACACGCTGGTAGGCCAGGGAGAAACCCTGTGCGCCGACGCGGTACTTCAGTTGCAGGCTGTAGGCCAGGGTGTCGATCGCGCCGGCCCGGCTGCGGCCCTGGTCGCGCGTGCGATAGAGGTTGCCATCCAGGCTGAACGCGGCACGTTGCAGGTTCATGTTGAGATAGACCTGGCGCCAGACGTTGTCCAGTTGCGCGGCGAACAGCGAGCCGCTCAGGTTGTCGCTGGCCGCCAGGCTGGCGCCGGCGAAGCCGATGGCGCTGCCGGCGGTGCTCGCGCCGTAGCCGTCGAAGTCGCCATGGCCGGAGCTGGAGGCCTGTTCCTTGAAGGCGGTGAAGCGCCCGGCCTGGATCCGCACGCGGTCGAGGTCGTCGCTCTGCAGGAAGAAGCCCCTGGCGTACTGGGGTTGCAGGCGCTTGTCGCTGGTATCGAAGACCGGGGTCTCGACGGTCATCTCGCCGACCTTGAGCAGGCTCTCGCCGAGCCGCAGCTTGAGTGCGGCGCCGGCGTCGGAATACTCGCTGGCGTTATCGCCGGATGAGTCCAGCGGCAACAGGCCGGTGCCGGCATGGCCACGTCCGCCGTCGAGCTTGAAGCCGGCGAAGCCGTGGAGATCGAGGCCGAAACCGACGCGGCCGGGGGTATAGGCCGACTCCAGGTCGGCGATCAGGCCGTGTGCCCATTCCTTGCGGTAGCCGCGCCTGGCGTCCGCGCGGCGATAGTCGTTGTAGAGGAAGTAGTTGCGGTTGAGCAGGCGCCACTCCAGGTAGTCGGGTGCCTTGGCTTCCTCTGTCGCGGCGTGGCATGGCGAGGTGCCGCCCAGCGCCAGGAAAAGGGCCAGGCGGCCGACCGGTCGAACGCGGATCATCGGGAAAACTCCGGGCGAGGCGGGCCGCGAAGGGCCCGCCCGGGTACGTCAGAAAGCGAAGCAGGAACAGCCGAATGCGCCCCAGAAACCCTGGAAGTCGCTCACCGGTACGTTGGAGTGGCGCGCGCGGTTGTGCTCGTGGGCGTGTACCGCGCAGGCACCGACGCACTGGTGGACCTGGGCGGTCAGCGGCGCGCCTTGCCGCCAGTGGCCGGGTACCTTGGCCACCGGCGACCAGTCCGGCAGCACCGGCGGCGCCGGCGGACCGAGCTTGTCGAACTCGGCGGCGGCATAGACGATCTTGCCGTCGACCACCGTGAGCACCGACTCGATCCACTTGATGGCCTCTTCCTCGACGCTGAAGAAGTCCGCCGACAGCGCCGCCAGGTCGGCGAGCTGTCCAACCTTGATCTGTCCTTTCTTGCCCTGCTCGCTGGAGAACCAGGCGCTGCCGTGGGTGAACAGCTGCAACGCGGTTTCCCGCGGCAGGCCCTGCGGATACAGGGCCATGCCGCCGACGGTGCGGCCGCTGACCAGCCAGTACAGCGAGGTCCAGGGGTTGTAGCTGGAGACCCGGGTGGCGTCGGTGCCGGCACCCACCGGCACGCCCTCGGCGAGCATGCGCTGGATCGGCGGCGTGGCCTCGGCGGCCTTGGCACCGTAGCGGTCGACGAAGTACTCGCCCTGGAAGGCCATGCGGTCCTGGATCGCGATGCCGCCGCCGAGTGCCCGCACCCGCTCGATGTTGCGCGGGGTGATGGTCTCGGCGTGGTCGAAGAACCAGGGCAGGCCGTTGAACGGAATGTCGCGGTCGACCTTCTCGAACACGTCGAGCATCCGCGAGATCGATTCGTCGTAGGTGGCGTGCAGGCGGAACGGCCAGCGCTGCTCCACCAGGTGGCGGACCACCGGCTCCAGCTCCTGCTCCATGGTCTGCGGCAGGTCCGGGCGCGGTTCGAGGAAGTCCTCGAAGTCGGCGGCGGAGAACACTAGCATCTCGCCGGCGCCGTTGTGGCGGAAGAAATCGCTGCCCTGGCCGTACTTGACGCTGCCGGTCCAGTTCTTGAAGTCGGCGAGTTCTTCCTTCGGTTTCTGGGTGAACAGGTTGTAGGCGATGCGTACGGTGAGCTGGCCCTGGTCGGCCAGTTCGCGAATCACCTGGTAGTCGTCCGGGTAGTTCTGGAAGCCGCCGCCGGCGTCGATCGCGCTAGTCAGGCCGAGGCGGTTGAGTTCGCGCATGAACTGGCGGGTGGAGTTGACCTGGTACTCCAGCGGCAGCTTCGGTCCCTTGGCCAGGGTGGCGTAGAGAATCATCGCGTTGGGCCGGGCGATCAGCATGCCGGTGGGTTCGCCGCTGCTGTCGCGGACGATCTCGCCGCCGGGCGGGTTGGGCGTGTCCTTGGTGTAGCCGACCACGCGCAGGGCGGCGCGGTTGAGCAGGGCGCGATCGTACAGGTGGAGGACGAACACCGGGGTGTCCGGCGCGGCCTTGTTCAATTCCTCCAGGGTCGGCATGCGCTTCTCGGCGAACTGGAACTCGTTCCAGCCGCCGACCACCCGCACCCACTGGGGGCTGGGCGTGCGTTCGGCCTGGTTCTTGAGCATGCGCAAGGCGTCGGCCAGGGAGGGCACGCCTTCCCAGCGCAGCTCCAGGTTGTAGTTGAGGCCACCGCGGATCAGGTGCAGGTGCGAGTCGTTGAGACCGGGGATCACGGTGCGCTTCTGCAGGTCGATCACCTGGGTGGCGCTGCCGCGATGGAGCATCGCCTCGGCGTCGTTGCCGACGGCAAGGAACTTGCCGTCCTTGATCGCCACGGCGGTGGCGGTGGGGTTGTCGCGGTCCACGGTGTGGAAGCGGCCGTTGTGCAGGATCAGGTCGGCGGTCATGGAACCTCCTGGGTTGCTTGCGGGAGAAAGGCTGGCGGCGTTGGCGAAGGGCAGGGCGGACCACAGGACCCCGGCGGCGCCCAGCACCGAACTGGTAGTGAGGAAATGGCGGCGGTCCTTGCTCGGCGGATCGTGGCTCATGGCGTGCTCCTGGCAGCAGGGCGGAATCGGTCAGCGAGGGCGGCGGCGAGAGAGGCCACCGGACAGGATAGGTGCGGCGGGAAACGTACGGGACGAAAGAGCGGTTTTCCCGAATGACGCATCCTCCTGCAAGCGCAACTTGCTGGTGGTCGATAGCAAGTAAGGCGCGAGACATGTCCTGAACTTCATGGGGGCTTTTTCTTATAGGGCGGACTGTCGATTCTGCTAGCTGGTAATCCTTCTTTTATTGTCTCTGTGTGCGCTTTTTGTATGGATGTGTCGAATATTTTGAATATCGCCGTTCAACTTTATCCAGGGCCGCAGTTCAGTGATTTATTTTCTCGAAAAGTTTGTTTTTTCCAATATTCATGCTTCATAGTCTGGCCGGCCACGGGAAATTATCTGTTGGCCCGCGTGCTGTTGTGCGCAACAGCTGGAATTCATCGTTCGTTGTCAGGAAACAATCATGAGCCACTATCTCGAAGTTCTAACTCCGCAGAACAGCCAGATCATCTTCATCGACCAGCAGCCACAGATGGCATTTGGTGTACAGTCCATCGATCGCCAGACGCTGAAGAACAACGTAGTGGGCCTGGCCAAGGCGGCGAAGGTATTCGACATCCCGGTCACCATCACCACGGTGGAAACCGACAGCTTCTCCGGCCCGACCTATCCGGAGCTGCTGGCGGTGTTCCCCGAGCAGAAGATTCTCGAACGCACCTCGATGAACTCCTGGGACGACCAGAACGTGCGCGACTCGCTGGCCGCCGCGGGCCGCAAGAAGGTCGTGGTCGCCGGGCTGTGGACCGAGGTCTGCAACACCACCTTCGCCCTCTGCGCCATGCTCGAGGGCGGCTACGAGATCTACATGGTGGCCGATGCCTCGGGCGGCACCTCCAGCGACGCCCACAAGTACGCCATGGACCGCATGGTCCAGGCCGGCGTGGTACCGGTGACCTGGCAGCAGGTCCTGCTGGAGTGGCAGCGCGACTGGGCCCGCCGGGATACCTACGACGCCGTGATGGCCATCGCCAAGGAGCATTCCGGGGCCTACGGCATGGGCGTGGACTACGCCTACACCATGGTGCACAAGGCGCCCGAGCGGGTGACCCACGGCGAACGCATCGGCCCGAATCCGGCCAAGTGAATGCCGGCCGTGCCGCTCCGGCCCGCCGGGCGGCACGGCCGCGAAGGAGAACGAAGATGAAGCTCTACGTATTGTCGCTGGGCGCCGGACTGTTGGTGGGGATCGTCTACAGCCTGCTGCAGGTGCGTTCGCCGGCTCCGCCGCTGGTGGCGCTGGTGGGGTTGCTCGGCATCCTGCTCGGCGAGCAGGTCATCCCGGTCGGCAAGCAATTGCTCGGCGGTTGCGCGTTCGCCTCGGCCTGCGACAAGGCGGGTTCGGTCGGCCATGTGCTGGGGCAACTACCGGGTCGGCATCGCCTCGACCAGGCCGCTGGCCCGTCGGAACAGGAAAAGGGTTGAGCGCTATATCATCGAGTAACAGCGCAGTAATCTGGTAGTTATCTTCGTCGGTTAGATTTCCCCGGAACGGCTCCCTCGGATTAATCTCTGGGGGAGCTTTCGTGCGTCGTTTTTCGCGTCGAGAGAAAAGTGTCACGAGATCATCAGGCGCATGGAATCAGGGGGAGTCATGACTGTTGCCATAGACAGAACAAAGGGCGACCAATCCACGCCAGGGAACATCATAAGGGGAGAAGGGTACGCCTTGATTCGCAATAGTGAGGCGACTCCCGATCCGGACAAGGTGATCCATATTCCTTGTGCCGATTCGTTTTCCGTCATCGTGCAGTTGCGCGATTTCAATTCCCATCGTCTCTGGAATGGAAACAAACTGGTTTTCGATGGCGGACATCCACGGAAAAGTATCTCCATCGCCTATCTTGGCGATGAAATAAAGTGCCAGCACCGGACAACTTACGACAATGTCCGCTTCATGTTGCCGCGCGCTTCGATAAAGGAGTTTCTCTACGAAGAAGGGCAACGCGCGTCCGCCGAGCCGGAGCGGATCATCGGTGTCGACGATCCGGTGGTCTATCACCTGGCGCTGGCGCTGCTGCCCAGCTTCGCCAGGGCGGGCGAGCGCAACGAACTGTTCATCGAACAGGTCATGCTGGCGCTGTTGACCCACGTTCAGGATCGCTTCGCTTCGACCCAGGTCCCGGTCTGCACCGGCAAGGGCCTGGCGCCCTGGCAATTGCGCAGGGCCAAGGAGCTGATCGCCGGGCATCTGGCCGAGGGCGTATCGGTGGCGCGCCTGGCCGAGGAGTGCGGGCTCTCGCGCAGCTATTTCACCAAGGCCTTCAAGTGCAGCACCGGTGTTTCGCCCCACGAATGGCTGATGCGCATGCGCGTCGACCGGGCCAAGGAGCTGATGCTGGGCAGCGACGAACCGCTTTCGCAGATCGGCGTCGCCTGCGGCTTTTCCGACCAGCCGCATTTCTCGCGGATCTTTCTCCGGCTGGCCGGCGCCTCGCCCTCGACCTGGCGTCGGGTCAAGCGGCAGCGCACCGACGCAGCGCTCTGAACCGCGACCGTGCGTGACGGACGGTACGGAAGCCGCCGGATGCTCGGCTAGAATGCCCTGGCTTCGGCGGTCGCCACCGGCCGCCCACTTCGCAACGGAACAGGGAATCGCAGATGAAAGCAGTACGCCAGGGTCGCGGCGTAACGGGGTTGCTCATGCTCCTGGCGCTGGCCGGGTGCAGTTCGCGGTCGGCGGAGCCGCCGCCGCCCAACCCCGACGAAGTACGGGCGAAGATCGTCCGCCTGATGCCGGCCACGGTGCGCGATCGCCAAGGGTGGGCCAGCGATATCTACGCGGCCTTTTCCGCCCAGCAGATCTACCCCAGCGACGAGAATCTTTGTGCGGTGCTGGCGGTGACCGAGCAGGAGTCCACCTACCAGGTCGACCCGCCGGTGGCCGGCCTGGGCAGGATCGCCACCCGCGAGGTCGAGCGTCGTGCCGGCAAGCTGCACGTGCCGGCGTTCCTGGTCAGCTCGGCGCTGAATATCAAGTCGCCCGATGGCCGCACCTACAGCCAGCGCCTGGCCGCGGCGCGCACGGAGAAGGAACTGAGCGAGACATTCGACGATTTCATCGCCATCGTGCCCATGGGCGGCAAGCTGTTCGGCGGCTTCAACCCGGTACACACCGGCGGGCCGATGCAGGTCAGCATCGCTTTCGCCGAGCAGCACGCGGACGGCTATCCCTATCCGCTGGACGGCAGCATCCGCCGCGAGGTGTTCAGCCGACGCGGCGGCATGTATTTCGGCATCGCCCACCTGCTTGGCTATCCGGCGGACTACCCGGCGCCGCTGTACCGCTTCGCCGACTTCAACGCCGGCTGGTATGCCAGTCGCAACGCCGCGTTCCAGAGCGCGGTGAGTCGCGTCTCGGGGATTCCGCTGGCGCTGGATGGCGATCTGATCCGCTACGGCACGCGCACGCCGGGCTCCACCGAACTGGCCGTGCGCAGCCTCGGCAAGCGCCTGGACATGAGCGACGCGGCGATCCGCCGGGCGCTGGAGCAGGGCGACAGCCCGGAGTTCGCCGACAGCGCGCTGTACCGCAAGGTCTTCGCCCTGGCTGAAAGCGCCACCGGCAAGACGCTGCCCCGCGCCGTGCTGCCGGGGATCGCCCTGGAGAGCCCGAAGATCACCCGCAAGCTGACCACCGCCTGGTTCGCTAAGCGCGTCGACGAACGCTACCAGCGCTGCATGGCGCGCGTGCGGAAACGCTGAGTCCATCGTCGCGCGGGTCGAACCTGGCGCCGCCGCGGGAGTCTGCCGTCCTGTCAGCCAAGTTCATGGAGAAGCAGCGTATGAAGACCCGATACAGCGCCGAGGCACCGGCGCGCGACGAACTGGACCGGCTCGCCGGTCCGACGCTGGTGGAGTTCGGTACCGACTGGTGCGGCCATTGCCAGGCCGCCCAGCCGCTGCTGGCGGAAGTATTCGGCGACTATCCGGAGGTCGGCCACCTGAAGGTCGAGGACGGTCCCGGGCGCCGCCTGGGGCGCTCGTTCCAGGTCAAGCTGTGGCCGACCTTCGTCTTTCTTCGCGACGGCCGGGAGGTAGCGCGGGTGGTTCGCCCCGGCAGCGCCAGCGTGCTGGAAGAGGCGTTCGAAAGCCTGGTCGGCGAGGGCTGAGAACCCGGCCCGCGGGCCGGGCGGTGTTCAGGCCGGCATCGCGTGATCCACCTGTTCGCGGATCTCCTGGTAGCGCAGTTCCATCAGCTTGCGCTGCTCGCGCCGGGCCAGGGCCTGGGCGTAGCGGCGTTTCTCGATCGCGGTCTCCGGTTCCAGTGGACGCACCGCCACCGGCCGGCGCTGGTCGTCCATCGCCACCATGGTGAAGAAGCAACTGTTGGTATGGCGCACGGTGCGCTCGTGGATGTTCTCGGTCATCACCTTCACCCCGACCTCCATCGAAGTGCGCCCGGTGTAGTTCACCGAGGCGAGGAAGGTCACCAGTTCGCCGACATGGATCGGCTCGCGGAAGATCACCTGATCCACCGACAGGGTCACCACGTAGCGTCCGGCGTAGCGCTTGGCGCAGGCGAAGGCCACTTCGTCGAGGAGCTTGAGCAGCGCGCCGCCGTGGACGTTGCCGGAGAAGTTCGCCTTGTCGGGGGTCATGAGCACGCTCATGGTCAGTTGGTAGCTGCCAGGTTCCATCGTTCACCTATCACGCAAGTTGGTCACGGGCCATTGCAGTGGGCCGGCGGCCGCTCTGCGGCGGCCTCTGGCGATAGGGTAGGGAGAAACGCCGGCGCGATTAGCACCGCAGTCGACAATGGTGTTTTCCGCGAAACGGGCTTGCGGCGCCGCTCCGTATGCGCCAGGGCTAGTCGCGGGAGCCGCCGCGTCCTTCCCGGCTGGCATCCATCCAGCGCAGCACTTCTTCGCCGAACTCCGGCGGCGCGATACGCCCCACCCGGCGTACCAGGTCGAGGATGGTCTGCTGGGCCAGCGCTTCTTCCATGCGCTTCTGCGCGGTGAGCATCACCGCGTGGATCGAGCAGGTGTTGCGGGTCGCCCAGGAAGGCGGGTTGCCTTCGAAGATCGCGCAGCGCTCGCGGACCTCGCGGCATTCGAAGATCGATTTGTCGCCGTCGATGGCGCGGACCACGTCGAGCACGCTGATTTCGTTGGCCGGCCGCGCCAGGCGGAAGCCGCCGCGCACGCCTTCGGTGGCAGCCACCAGGCCGGCCTTGGCCAGGCGGGTGAAGACCTTGGCCAGCAGTTCCGGCGGCACGCCCTGCAACTCGGCGAGGGTGCGCACGCTGGACTCGCGGCTGTCGCCTTTCTCGTCGGCGAGGAACAACAGGCAGTGGATGCCGTATTCGACGCCGGCGCTATAGAGAGCCATCACTAACTCCGATAGAAATATTCGCAATATTCTGCGCGGTTTTCAGGTCGCTCACAAGGACAGGTCGTCCGCTGTCTTCCGCCTTGAAGCGCTCTATCTCGGCTTATTTCCGTATGTTTTCGCCGTCTTTCCCTCTCTTTCACGGCGAGGGGCGGTTGCCTGTCGGAGCGCTTTTCGGGGATTGATCTCCGTAACTACGACAAATATAGTCGTAGTTACGGAGAGGCCTTTCTCCGGACATCCCGTCCTTTCCCTCCAGGAGCCCCCAATGAAACAACGTATCCTGATCGTCGGTGCCGGATTCGCCGGCATGTGGAGCGCGCTGAGCGCAGTCCGCCAGCTCGACCGCCAGGGCCGCGACGACGTCGAGGTCGCGGTGCTCGCGCCGCAGCCTGAGCTGCGCATCCGCCCGCGTTTCTACGAGCCTGACGTGCAGCGCATGGCGGCGCCGCTGGGCGAATTGTTCGCCGCGGTCGGCGTGCGTTTCGTGCAGGGCAGCGCGCAGCGCATCGACGTGGCCGGCAAGCGGGTGGAGTACCGCGATGCCGAGGGCACGCCGGCGCAGCTGGACTACGACCGCCTGGTACTGGCGGCCGGCAGCGGCGTGTGGCGTCCGGCGAGTGTCGTCGGCATCGACGCGGCCTTCGATGTCGACCAGTTGGAAGACGCCCTGCGCCTGGAGGCACACCTGCATGCCCTGCGCGACTTGCCGGATTCGCCGGCACGCAACACCGTGGTGGTCGCCGGCGGCGGCTTCACCGGCATCGAGACCGCCACCGAGATGCCGGCGCGCCTGCGGGCGATCCTCGGCGAGAAAGCGGCGCTGCGAGTGATCGTGGTCGACCGCGGCGCCGCCATCGGCGCATCGATGGGCGCGGACCTGAGCGGCTTGATCGCCGAGGCCTCGGCGGAACTGGGCGTGGAGTGGTGCCTGGGGCGTTCGGTGGCGGCGGTGGATGCCGAGGGCGTGACGCTCGACGACGGCCAGCGGATCGAGGCGAAGACCGTGGTCTGGACCGTGGGCGTGCGGGCCAGCACGCTGACCGGACAGATTCCGGGCGAGCGCGATGCCCAGGGTCGCCTGCATGTCGACCGCAACCTCAAGGTGCTCGGCCTCGACGATGTCTACGCCACCGGCGACGTGGCCCGCGCGGCTACCGACGACCTCGGCAACCATGCCCTGATGACCTGCCAGCACGCCATCGCCCTGGGTCGCTCGGCCGGCAACAACGTGGCCGCCGACCTGCTCGGCGTCGAGCCGATTCCCTACAGCCAGGTGAAGTACGTGACCTGTCTCGACCTCGGCGGCTGGGGCGCGGTGTTCACTGAGGGCTGGGACCGCCAGGTACGGTTCGTGCGCGAGGAGGGCAAGAAGATCAAGACCGAGATCAATGGCGTGTGGATCTACCCGCCGGCGGCGGACCGCGCCGTGGCGCTGGCGGCGGCCGACCCACTGATTCCGGTGGTGGCCTGAATCCTGACCGGAAGGGGCTGGAGGAGGCGCTCGCCTACTGGGCTGGCGCCGTCTCCGCAGCCATGAGCTTGAGGCTTTGCTCCAGCACCTTGGCGAACGTGTCCGGCGGGACATCCGCGCGACCCAGTTGTTCAAGGAATGCAGCGGTCGCGGTGGAAACGTCCTGCGCCGAGGCTTGCTCATGGTCTTCGCGGGCAACCCGTACCAGCAACCAGGAGCCGCCTCGATAGAGTTGCCCGGTCTTCGCTTCGACCAGCAGGGGATTGTGGGACCCGGTGGGCACTGTCAACTGCCCGAAGGCCGGCAGGCGGTCACGCTGCTCCATTCTCACGAAGGCGTAGTACCCCTCGCGCAAGGGAGCCCGGCTGCTGATGCTGGTCCCGTTGCGTGGCTGCGTATCCGTTTTCCGCGTGCGTCCCTGGTACGGCGGATCGAACTCCATCTGGTAGCGAAGTTCGACGTCGTCGCCGTTGGCGCTGAGCAGCGCGTCGCCGAGGCTGTTCAGCAGATTGAGAACCGGCGTGCCGGGGGCGTAGGAGGCGCTGCCGACCTTGGCCAGCTCCTGCAGGAGCTTGCGGCTCTGTTTGTTCTCGTTCTCGTCCAGTTCGAGTATCGCCAGGTCGACGAAGAAGGTCCCGCCGTCGTAGGTCTTCGGACCGTAGATCGGGATGTTGAGCGCGTTGATCAATTGGCCGCTCTCGCGGATGTCCTCGTTGTAATAGACAACCCGGCCGTTGCGCTTGATGTCGGCGGGATTGAAGCTGAGGCCGTTGGAGGTCGCACCGCGTTCGCCGGCACTGGCGGTGATGGCGATCTCGCCCTGAGTGCTGCGCGCATTGTCGAACAGGCTGCCGTCGCCACCGGTGCAGAGGCTGGATTCCTTGTTGCCGCTCGCCAGAAGGTCGCCATTGCCTTTCTCCTCGCGAAAATCGCAGAGGTAGGCCGCGATCAGCTTGATCGACAGGGCTTCGCCCTTTTCGATGGCGGTCGTCGAGTTGCGTCCGGACGGTAGGAAGATGCTGCTCATCGCACGGTTGTCCGGGCTGTGCGCTACCTGTGTCGCCCCCTCGTTATGTTGCAGGCTGCTGGAGCAACCGCCGACCAGCAGCAGGCTGATGGCGTAGAGAGTATTGCCGCGTCCTTTGCCGTTCATGTCGTCCTTCCTGATTCGATGCCTCTTCTGTTTGCAACGCTAGATCAGATTCGAGTGATGGCAAGTTGGCATTGCTGGCAGGATTTCTGCGCTGCTCATGTGAGCGGGGCTTGAGGGGGAGGAGCCGGGGATCGCGGGGACAAAAGACTTCGGGATAGCTCCTCTTCCCATCGCCGCAGAGGGTTGCAGTGGAGGCGTTTCCGGGGTCGGTGTCCGGAGGACGCAGCTCTTTCGGTAGGACGAAGAGCCGCCAGGCGGTTGTCCTTCAATCCGACCTTCTCTCGCGGGCGGAAGAAAAGGGCGGCGTAAAGGGCTCCTGGGAGCGTGCGCCTTCAGCGCTGGCGTTCCACCGCCGGACGGGCGAGCAGAAGGCGCAACGAGGCCCCCAGCGTTTCGCCATGACCCAGGCCGTCGAGCGGCTGGAAGTCCAGCGTCAGCCCGGCAACCCGGCGCAGGTCATCTACCAGCCGCGCCATCGCCTGGCCCGGCTCGGCTTTCAGCGAGCCGCGCGGGCTGGCCGGTTCGGCGCTGCCGCGCCAGAGCAGGAGTTCCGCGCGCTTTCCGCGCAGGCGCTGTTCGAGCCCCGCTCGCTCGCCGAGGATCGCCCCGTCGCGCCACCACAGCGACGGGCTGGCCGCGGCGTAGCGGGCGAACTCGCCGGGACGGGTGAACAGTGCGTGGAGCACCAGCAAGCCGCCGTAGGAGTGTCCCCAGAGGGTTTGTCGCGCAGTGTCCAGGGGCGCCTGCGCCGCCACGGCCGGGCGCATGCCGTCGCGCAGCAGGTCGAGGAAGGCGTCGGCGCCACCGCTGGGCAGGCCGTTGAGCGGGTCGCGCTGATCGGCCTGGCCGGGACTCGCGGGGGTGTAGTCGAAGGTACGCCCGGCGCGGTCGATGCGCAGCGGCGTGCGGTAGCCGATGGCGACCAGCAGCGGTGCGTCGCCGTCGGCCAGGCGTCTCAGGGTGGACGCGTCGAGGGCGCCGACGGCGGCGTTGCCGTCGAGCATCCAGACCACCGGGTAGCCGGCGGCGGGCGGTGCCTGCAGCGGTCGGCCGAGCCACAGCCGGTAATGCCGCTGGCCATCGACGGAGTCCAGGTCCACGGCGCTGAAGCGGTAGGGCAGGTCCTGGCGTTGCAGCAGGCTGCGGTCCATGGTCGCCTCGGGGTCCGGTTGCGCCAGAGGCGCGCCGCCGGGCAGGGCCGCCGCCAGGGCGAGGCCCAGGGCGGCGACGAGCAGGGAAGTTCTCATCAGGCTTTCTCGTTATGGCTCAGAACGACGCGGTCAGGCTGGTATAGAAGGTCCGTCCGGGCTCGTTGTAGGTCGCCGCGCCGGCCCCGTCGATGCCGACCACGCCCTGGGCATTGCCGGCGCGGAACAGGCGCTTGTCGAACAGGTTGTCGACGCCGGCGCCGAGGCTCAGGTTCTTGCTCAACCGATAGGTGCCGCCGAGGCCGGCGATGGCGTAGGGCGAGAGCTGGTCGTTGGCGCTGCCGGTGACACGGTCGCCGTGATAGTCGTATTTCTTCGGCTTCTGCTTGCCGTACCAGGTGACCGTGGCTTGCAGTGAGAGGTCGTCGGTGGCCTGCCAGTCGAGCATCGAGTTGAGGGTGTAGCGCGGCGTCACCGAGAGCACGTCGCCGGTTTCCTTGTTCTTCGATTGCAGCATGTAGGTGAAGTTGTTGCTCCACTTCAGGCCGTCGGCCAGGGGCAGGGTCAGGGTGCCTTCGAGGCCCTCGACCACCGCCTTGGGCACGTTCTCCCACTGGTAGATCGCCGCGTTGGCGTAGTCGCCCTTGCCGCCGCTGGCGTGGTCGACCGGCGACAGGCCGGATTCGATCTTGTTCTTGTAGTCGTTGCGGAAGTAGGTCAGCCCCGCTACCAGGCCGTCGTGGCTGTACTCGATGCCCAGTTCCTTGTTCACGCTGGTCTCGGCCTTGAGGCCGTCGTTGCCGCGCAGGTAGCAACTGGTGCTTTGCCCGTAGCAACCCTGGCCACGGCTGTAGAGCAGGTAGTCGGGGTTCAACTGGTACAGGTTGGGGGCCTTGTAGGCGCGGGCGATACCGGCCTTCAGGGTGACCCGCTCGGTGAGCGCGTGGGACAGGTTCAGCGATGGACTCCAGTTGTCGCCGACGATGTCGTGGTGGTCCCAGCGCAGGCCTGGGGTGAGCATGGTGCCGGGCATCAGCTCGATGTTGTCCTCGGCGAACAGCGAGAAGATCCGCGCCGAGGAACTGCTGCTGCGGTTCTTTCCGGCGAGACCGGGGATCGAGCCGCCTTCCTCGGTGTTCTGGGTGTTGGAGCTGGGGTCGTCGAGCTTCTGCTCGGTCCACTCGCTGCCGAGGGTCAGGGTCTGCTCGTAGCCCAGGTGCAGCGGCAGGTTGACCTCGCCGTGGGCGGTCAGGTCGCGCAGGGTGGCGGTGTAGAAGCCGGCGTTGTTGGGGTCGAAGATACCTTCGGTGCCGCCGGCCAGGCCTTCGTTGATCCGGCTGTTGCGGGTCTTCTCGTACTGCAGGTAGGCCAGCGAGCTGCCGAAGTCCCATTCGCCGCGATGGGTGACCGAGTAGGTCTCGCGGTACATGCGGTTGGTCTCGTGGCCGAGCATCTGCTTCACGTAGTTGTTGCTGTTGGTGTTCTGCGTGTCGCCGGTGTAGATGTTGCCCTGGCGGCTGAAGCCGGCCTCGAACTCGAGGGTCTGCTCGGGCGTCAGGCGCCAGCTGAGCAGCCCGTCGATGTCCTTGTTGCGCACGCCTTCGCGACCGGCGGGGAGGGTGCCGGCCTGCTTGCCGGTGCGGTTGGATTCGTGGCCGGCGTTGATGTCCCAGTCGTCCGAGTCGGTCTTGGCGATGTTGCCGTAGACGCGGTAGCTGAGGTTTTCCGTGAGCGGCCCGTTGAGACCGAAGCTCATCCGTTCGCTGGCGCCTTCGGCCTTGTGTTGCGGGAAATTGCTGTAGACGCTGAGATTACCGTGGGTTTCCGCGCCGGCCTGCTTGGTGATGATGTTCACCACGCCGCCCGCCGCGCCGTTGCCGTAGCGCGCCGCCGCCGGGCCGCGGATCACTTCGATGCGCTCGACCTGGTCGGCCGGCACCCAGTTGGTGTCGCCGCGGCTGTCGCGCTCGCCGCGCCAGCCGTAGCGCACCGAGTTGCGCGAGCTGACCGGCTTGCCGTCGACCAGGATCAGGGTGTTCTCCGGGCCCATGCCGCGGATGTCGATCTGCCGGTTGTTGCCACGCTGGCCGCTGGAGCTGTTGCCGGTCAGGTTGACCCCCGGCATGGTCCGGATGATCTGCGACAGGTCGTTGCTCGGCGGTCGCTTGGCGATGTCCTCGGCGGTGATGATGGAAACCCCCGGTGCCTGCTTGGTTTCCTCCTGGGCGGTGGCGACCACGGTCTGCTCGCCCAGCTCGATGACGGAGCCGTCGCCCTGGCCTGCGGCGTGTACGGCGTTGGTGAGCAGGCAACTGGACAGCAGCAGGAAGGGAACGGCGGGAAGGGCGCGTGAGGACATCGGTGATCTCCGGGCAATGCAGCGAAATGCAAGAGATCACGAATGATATTGATTGCTATTTGAGAGTAAAGCGCATTAACTTTCTAAACACTTCGCCCTCAGGCGGCTGCCGGCAGCCACAGGTGCAGGCACAATCCGGGCTTGCCGTTGCTGGCCCAGAGCCGGCCGCCCTGTAGCTCGATGGCGCGCCGGGCGATCGCCAGGCCGAGGCCGAAACCTTCGCCGGCGCTATCGTCCAGGCGCTGGTAGGGGAGGAAGATGCGTTCCAACTGGTCTTCCGCCACGCCAGGGCCCTGGTCCTGCAGGCGCAGGTGCCAGAAGTCGCCCTCGCGCTCGCCGTCGAGGCTGACCGTGCCGTCCTCGGGCGAGTGACGGATGGCGTTGCGCAGGAGGTTTTCCATGGCCTGGGCCAGGCTGTCCAGGTGGACCTCGACGCGACAGTCGACGCCCAAGCGGCAGGGTAGCCGCGCCGGGTCCCAGCCGCTTTCGAAACAGGCGTCCTCGCGCAGCGCTTCCCACACCGACAGCGCCAGCACCGGCTCGGTGGGCAGTTGCGGGCGCTCGGTGTCCATCCAGGCGAGGTCGAGGGTGTCTTCCAGCAGTCGTTGCATGTCGCCGATTTCGCGATCCAGGCGCTGGCGCAACTGTTCCGGCGGTAGCTCGCTGTCGTGGGCGATGCGCAAGCGCGCCAGCGGCGTGCGCAGTTCGTGGGACAGGGTGCGCAGCAGCAGGCGCTGCTGGGCGAGACTCAGGCTCAGGCGCTCGGCCATGTGCTCCAGGGCCTGGGCCAGCTCGCCGAGTTCGTCGCGGCGGGCCGCCAGCGGTGCGGCGAGGGGAGTGCTTTCCAGTTCGTCGGCGCGCAGGGCGTCGGCGCGATCGCGCAAGCGGTTCAGCGGCACCACCAGGTGGCGGTAGAGCAGCAGGCCGAGCAGGGCGGCCAGCAGGGTCGGGACTATGCCGTGGGTGACCAGGTGGGTCCAGGGGGTCAGTCCGCCGGGCAGCAGGCGCTCCGGTAACTGGATTACCAGCCGGCCCTGCTCGGGATGTCCGGGGAACTCGATGCTGACGTACGGCAGTTCGTCCTGCAGGCGCCGGCTCATCGGCCAGTCGAGCTTGCGCATGAAGGTCAGGTGGCTCGACTCTTCGGCGCTCAGCGGCATGCTGCCGAGGCTTTCCAGGTGCGGTCCGACCAGCGCCACCCAGGTATCTTCCTTCGCCGACAGTTCCTTGCGGAAGCGTTCGGCGCCCGCGGCGCCCTCGCTGCGCCAGGCATCCTCCGCCTGCCGCGCGTAGTCCGCCAGGTAGCTGCGGTCGGCCGGGGCGAGGAAGTAGGTGCTGCGCTCCACCGACAGGCCCCAGGTGTAGATCAGCCAGGTCAGCAGCAGGCAGAAGCCGACCTGCAGCAGCGCCAGTTTCCATAACAGCGGGTGCCTGCGCATCAGGGGTGTTCCGTCTCCACCAGCAGGTAGCCCTGGCCGCGCACCGCCTGGATCTGCAGGTGACGGACGGCGACCGCGGCGAGCTTGCGCCGCAGGTTGCAGACGTGCACGTCGAGACCGCGGTCGAGGCGCGTGTAGCTGCGGTGCAGCACGCTCCGGTAGAGGAACGGCTTGCTCAGCGCCTCGCCGGCATGTTCGCGGAGCGTCGCCAGGAGGCGGTATTCGGATGGCGTCAGCCCCGCCGGAAGGCCCTGCTGGAGCACATCCTGGGCCTGGTCGTCGAACACCAGCCGGGTATCCCGCCGCTGCGGCGACGGCAGGCGGTCCAGTCGTACGCGGCGCAGCAGGGCGTCGGTGCGGGCATCCAGCTCGGCCAGGCTGAACGGCTTCGGCAGGTAGTCGTCGGCGCCGCGGGTGAAGCCGCTGATGCGATCCTGCTCGGCGCCCAGGGCCGACATCAGCATCACCGGCGTGGCCTGCTCGCGGCGCAGCGACTCCAGCAGGGCCAGACCGTCGAGGCCGGGCAGCATGATGTCCAGCAGCACCAGGTCGAACGCTTCGCGCCCGGCGGCTTCCAGCCCGTGCGAGCCATCGCCGCAGACGGTTACGCGGAAGCCGCGCCGGCGGAAATGCGCGTCGAGATCCTCGCGTAGGCGCGGGTCGTCTTCGACCAGCAGCAGGCGGGGAGATGGGATTGAAATATGAGAATGATTCACGTTCGTGAATATCTCATTTTTGCCGGGTATCGGGCAATGGGCCAATGCGCCGCAGCGTGCTCGGAGCGGAAATACTTTTCGACAAAGCCGTCGTTGCTTCGGTTTTTTTTCTGGCTTAGGGTCCGCAGGAGGCGGGCAGGGGTGTCGTGGCTATTGGCTAGCCTTTCGCGACGGCACGGGGTTGTACGATCATCTTGCGCGCTGCTGGCGCGTTGTTCGGGCCGCCCGCCGCAGGTGACTATCAAGGAAGATTGCCCATGCTGTTCTCCCAACATACCCGTCTGGTGCACGTGGACTCCCCGCTGGGGCCCGAGGTCCTGCAACTGCAACGGCTGGAAGGCCGCGAGGAGCTGGGCCGGCTGTTCAGCCACGAGCTCGAACTGGTCTCGAGCAATCCCGCCTTGCCTCTGGATGCCCTGTTGGGCAAGCCGATGAGCCTCGCGCTGGAACTCCCCGGCGGTAGCCGGCGGCACTTCCACGGCATCGTCGCGCGCTGCAGCCAGGGCGCCGGCGCCGGCCAGTTCGCCAGCTACCAGGTCACCCTGCGGCCCTGGCTGTGGCTGCTGACGCGCACTTCGGACTGCCGCATCTTCCAGAACCAGAAGGTCCCGGACATCATCAAGCAGGTGTTCCGCGACCTCGGCTTCTCCGACTTCGAGGACGCCCTGAGCCGCTCCTACCGCGAGTGGGAATACTGCGTGCAGTACCGCGAGACCAGTTTCGACTTCGTCAGCCGGCTGATGGAGCAGGAAGGCATCTACTACTGGTTCCGCCACGAGCGGAATCGGCACATCCTGGTTCTATCCGACGCCTATGGCGCGCACCAGAGCCCGCCGAACTACGCCAGCGTGCCCTACTACCCGCCGACCCTGGAACAGCGCGAGCGCGACCATTTCTACGACTGGCACATGGCGCGCGAGGTGCAGTCCGGCTCACTGAGCCTCAACGACTACGACTTCCAGCGTCCCGGCGCGCGCCTGGAGGTGCGTTCGAACATCGCCCGCTCGCACGCGGCGGCCGACTACCCGCTGTACGACTACCCTGGCGAATACGTACAGAGCCAGGACGGCGAGCAGTACGCGCGGACCCGTATCGAAGCCTTGCAGGCGCGCTACGAACGGGTGCGCCTGCGCGGCCGCGCCCGCGGCCTGGGTTCCGGCCACCTGTTCAAGCTCAGCGGCTACCCGCGCGAGGACCAGAACCGCGAGTACCTGGTGGTCGGCGCCGATTACCGGGTGGTCCAGGAACTCTACGAGACCGGCGGCGGCGGGGTGGGCGCGCAGTTCGAAAGCGAGCTGGACTGCATCGATGCCGGCCAGGCCTACCGCCCCTTGCCGACCACTCCGCTGCCGATCGTCCGTGGCCCGCAGACTGCGGTGGTGGTCGGGCCCAAGGGCGAGGAGATCTGGACCGACCAGTACGGCCGGGTCAAGGTGCATTTCCACTGGGACCGCCACGACCAGTCCAACGAGAACAGCTCCTGCTGGATACGCGTCTCCCAGGCCTGGGCGGGGAAGAACTGGGGCTCGGTGCAGATCCCGCGGATCGGCCAGGAAGTGATCGTCAGCTTCCTCGAAGGCGACCCGGACCGGCCGATCATCACCGGGCGGGTCTACAACGCCGAGCAGACGGTGCCCTACGAGCTGCCGGCGAACGCCACCCAGAGCGGCACCAAGAGCCGTTCGAGCAAGGGCGGCACGCCGGCCAACTTCAACGAGATCCGCATGGAGGACAAGAAGGGCGCCGAGCAGTTGTTCATCCATGCCGAGAAGAACCAGGACATCGAGGTCGAGAACGACGAGAGCCACTGGGTCGGCCACGACCGGACCAAGACCATCGACCACGACGAGACGGTGCATGTGAAGCACGATCGCACCGAGACCGTGGACAACAACGAGACCATCACCGTGCATGCCAACCGCAGCAAGACGGTCGACCGCAACGAGACGGTCAGGATCGGCATGAACAAGACGGAAACCATCCTCATGGCCTCGTTGCAGAACGTCGGCATGGGGCGCATGGAAAACGTCGGGCTCGGCTACAGCCTGAACGTCGGCATGATGATGAACACCGTGGTCGGGCTGAACCAGAGCACCCAGGTGATGAAGAAGAAGACCTTGTCGGTGGGCGATAGCTACGAAGTGAGCGTGGGCGGCAGCGACGATGGCTCTAAGATCACCCTGGACGGTCAGAGCATCACCCTCGGCAGCCAGCGCATCGAGCTGACCGCCGACCGCGAGATCCTCTTGCGCTGCGGCCAGAGCACGATCCGCCTGACGCCGGGGGAGATCGAGATCCTCTCGCCCAATGTCGATATCAACTGTTGAGCGGCGGGCGGATGTCCTGTCGCGGCTTTTCCCAAGGAAGGATGGATAGATGAGCGGCCTACCGGTTTCCCATGTCGGCGAGAAAGTCTCGGGAGGGGTTATCTCCACCGGCTCGCCCACCGTGCACGTCGGCAGCAGCGCGGTCGGCCTGGCCGACCGGGTGTCCGCCTGCGTGCCGTTGGTGGGCAAGCCGGTCAACCCGATGCTCGGCAGCAAGCTGCTGCCGGAAGAGGTCGATTTCGCCCTGGCGGCGCCGGACACCTTCACCTTCGCCCGTGGCTACCTGTCGAGCAACCCCCGTATCGGCCGGCTCGGCCGGGGCTGGTGGCTGCCGGGCGAGAGCATGCACCTGGAACTGAGCGAAGACGCCTGCGTGCTGGTCGACGCCCAGGGCCGCCGGATCGGCTTTCCTGCGCTGGCTCCCGGCGCCCAGCATTATTCCGGCAGCGAGGAGCTGTGGCTGCGCCGCGGCGGTTCGAGCGGCGGCGAAGCGCAGGCCTGGCGCGGGCGCTGGGCGGCGGTGCCGGCCGAACTGCAGACGCAGGAGGGCTCCGTGCTGGTGCTGTCCGGCCACAGCTACCTGCATTTCCAGCGTTGCCCCGACGGTATCTGGCGCCTGCAGGCCAGCTTCGGCCGCGCCGGCTACCGCACCGAGTTCCGCTGGAGCGGACGTGGCCTGCTCACCGGCGTGCGCGACAGCGCCGGGCGCAGCTATGCGCTGGTCTACCAGCAAGCCTGCGAGCCGAGCGAGGGCGACGACGGCCTGCGTCTGTTCGGCGTGATCCTGGCCAGCCACGACGGACCGCCTCCGGACTACATCGATCCGCAGAGCCCGGGGCTCGACTGGCTGGTGCGCTACCAGTTCAGCGACAGCGGCGATCTGATCGCCGTGCGCGACCGTCTTGGCCAGGTGGTCCGGGTATTCGCCTGGCGCGAGCACATGCTGGTCGCCCACGGCGAACCGGGCGGGCTGGAGGTTCGCTACGAGTGGGATGTCCATGCTCCGCACGGGCGGGTCGTGAAGCAGATCGAGGCGGGCGGCCTGACCCGTACCTTCCGCTACCTGCGCGATGCCACCGAGGTCAGCGACAGCCTCGGCCGCGTCGAACGCTACGAGTTCGCCGGCGAGGGCGGGCAGCGGCGCTGGACCGCGCTGGTCAGGGCCGACGGCAGCCGTAGCGAGTTCGACTACGACCTGTTCGGCCGCCTGGTCGCCATGCGCGATCCGCTGGGACGGGAGACGCGGCGCCGGCGCGATGGCCAGGGGCGGATGCTCGAGGAGGAGTCGCCGGGCAAGGCGCGCTATCGCAAGCGCGTCGACGAAGAGACCGGGCTGCTGGTCGAGCTGGAGGACGCGATGCAGCGCCGCTGGACCTTCGAGCGCGACGAACGGGGCAATGCGACGACGGTGCGCGGCCCGGCCGGCAGCACCCGCTACGCCTACGAAGACCCGCGCCTGCCCGACCGGCCGACGCGAATCGTCGACCCGCGCGGCGGCGAGCGGCGCCTGGAGTGGAACCGCTTCGGCCTGTTGGCCGCGTTGACCGATTGTTCCGGCCAGGTCTGGCGTTACGACTACGACAACGAAGGACGTTTGGTCGCCAGCAGCGACCCGCTGGGACAACTGACCCGGCGCCGCTACGACCCGCTGGGGCAACTGATCGGCCTGGAATTGGCCGACGGCAGCGCCCTGAGCTATGAATACGACGCCCTTGGGCGGCAGATCCGTATCGCCGATGCCAAGGGGCACGCCACGCTGTTTTCCTGGGGGCACGGCGATCTGCTGGCGCGGGTTTCCGACGCCGGCGGCGGCGAATTGTCCTACCTGCACGACGAAGCCGGCAGGCTGGTCGCCCTGACCAACGAGAACGGCGTCCAGGCGCAGTTCCGCTACGACCTGCTGGACCGTCTGGTGGAAGAGACCGGCTTCGACGGTCGTCGCCAACGCTATCGCTACAACGCCGCTGACGAACTGATCGCCCGCGAGGATGCCGACGGTCGCGAGACCACCTATGCCTACGACCGCGACGGCCGCCTGGCGAGCATCCGGGTTCCCGCCACCGAGCACGCACCGGCCCTGGTCGAGCGTTACCGCTGGTTGGCCGACGGCCGCCTGGCCAGCGCCGGCGGGGCGGATTGCGAGGTGCGCTACACGTACGACGAGGTCGGTAACCTGCGCCTGGAAAGCCAGGTACATGCCGACGGTTGGGTCTACAGCGTCGAGCACAGCCACGACGCGCTAGGCGTGCGCCAGACCAGCCGCTACGGCGACGCGCCGCCGGTCGCCTGGCTGACCTATGGCCCGGGTCATCTGCACGGCGCGCTGGTCGGTGCGGTCGAGCTGGCCTTCGAGCGCGATGCCCTGCACCGCGAGGTGCGTCGCGACGCCCGCCGCGACGGGCAGGATGACGCGTTGTTCACCCAGGAGCGCCAGCACGCGCCGCTGGGACGCCTGCAGCGCAGCCGCCTGCGTCTGGCCGGCGGTTTCGACTGGCAGCGCGGCTATCGCTACGACGGACTTGGACAACTGGTCGGCATCGACGACAACCAGTATCCGTCGGTGCGCTACGAATACGACCTCGGCGGTCGCCTGCTGGCCAGCCGGCGCGCTGGCGCGGCGGCCAGCACCTACCGCTACGACGCCGCCGGCAACCGCCTGGAGGGCGTCGGCGAGTACGCGCGCGAGGACGCTCGCCAGGCATTCGCCGAGAACGAACTGTACCGCTCCGGTTTCAGTCGCTCCGAGACGCGCGCGAGCCAGGCCGGCGAAGGCCCGGCGCGCTGGGCCGGCAACCGCGTGGAGAGGATCGCCGGCAACCGCTATCGCTTCGATGCGCTGGGCAACCTGGTCGAGCGTATCGGCGCCGACGGCGAGCGCCTGCGCCTGGCCTACGACGGCGCGCAGCGCCTGGTCCATCTGACGCGCGATTACGCCGACGGCACGCGGCTGGAGGCGCGCTACCGCTACGACGCGCTGTCGCGACGGATCGCCAAGGTGGTGCTGCGCGACGGTGTCGAGCAGCAGGTGCGCTTCGGCTGGGACGGCGATCGCCAATGCGCCGAAGCCTTTGCGCGGGAACTGCGCACCACCGTTCACGAACCGGGCGGTTTCGTCCCGTTGCTGCGCCTGGAGCAGGCCTGCGAGCCCGATCCCCCGGAGCTGCTGCAACTGCGCCAGGCGTTCGCCGCCGAAGGCCAGCCGCTGCCGGCGCAATGCGTGCCGGCGCTGGGCGAGGCGCGGATCGCTTTCTTCCACACCGATCACCTCGGTACCCCCCTGCAGCTGAGCGACGAACGTGGCCAACTGCGTTGGCAGGGCGTTCCGGACGACTGGCGGGCGGTAGCGCCGGAACGACAGCCGGGTGCGCAGCCGATCCGCTTCCAGGGGCAGTACCACGATGAGGAAAGCGGCCTCTACTACAACCGCTACCGTTACTACCTGCCGGAAGCCGGGCGCTATGCCAGCCAGGACCCGCTCGGCCTGGGCGGTGGCCCCAACCCCTATGCCTACGCGCTGAACGCGCCCACGCTGGCCTACGATCCCACCGGCCTGATCATCCCGCTGGTGGTGATCGGCGCCTTCGCCGCCCGCGCCGCGATCGGAGCGGCGCTGGGCGCCGGCATCGAGCTGGGGATGCAAACCGGCAAGCAGGTGCTGGGGCAGATGAAGGACAACTGGGACAGCGATCGCGACCTCACCGATATCAAGTGGAAGTGCATCGACATCAACTGGAAACACGTCGGCGCCTCGGCGGCCATCGGCACCGTGGCGCCGGGCATGCTCAGCACCGGCAAGACCGTGGTGCAGTCCGCCAAGGCGATCAGGACCCTTTCCGGACAGGCGGCCAACACCGCCAACCGCGCGGCCAAGCTGGCCGCGCGCAAGGCCGCCCATGCCGATACCATCAAGAAGGCCGTGGCCACCCAGGCCGCCTGGCAGACGGGCAAGCAGATCGTCAAATGCCCGCTGAAGGACGAAGAAGAGGAGTGCCCGCCGCAATGATCAAGCATTACCTGCTGATGACCCTCGTCTGCATACCGCTGGCGTTGCTCTACGTCTGCCTGGAATGGTTCTTCGGCAACACCTGGGTGACCGTCGGGGTGTTCTTCGGCGTGCTCGTCGTGCTGCGCCTCGGGCTCTACCTCTACCGCCGCTCGAAGGGCATCAGGGACGGCTACCTGGACGAGTGAGGCCGACCCGGCATCGCGGAGCATCGACCCATGCAGGGCCTCTTCGTCAATGGCTCCGCCAGTCTTCCGCCGCCGATGCTGTCGCGCAGGCGCTGCTGGCGGCGTTCGCCTGCTAACCTGGCGACCTGCCTGTCTTCTTTGCCAAGGTCCGAGGAACCGACCATGCACGACCTGCCTACCTACGACGATGTGATCGCCGCCGCCGCGCGGATCGCCGGGCATGCCAACCGCACGCCGGTGATGTCCTCGCGTACCCTCGACGAAGAACTCGGCGCGGAAGTCTTCTTCAAATGCGAAAACCTGCAGCGCATGGGAGCGTTCAAGTTCCGCGGCGCCTTCAACGCGCTGTCGCGGTTTTCCGCCGAGCAGCGTGCCGCCGGGGTGGTGGCGTTCTCCTCCGGCAACCACGCCCAGGCCATCGCCCTCTCGGCGCGCTTGCTGGGGATCCCGGCGACCATCGTGATGCCGGCCGACGCGCCGGCGGTGAAGATCGAGGCGACCCGTGGCTACGGCGGGCAGGTAGTGCTCTATGACCGCTATACGGAAGATCGCGAGCAGATCGGCCGCGACCTGGCGCAGCGCCATGGCCTGACCCTGATCCCGCCCTACGATCACCCCGACGTGCTGGCCGGGCAGGGCACCGCGGCCAAGGAACTGTTCGAAGAAGTCGGTCCGCTGGACGCCTTCTTCGCGCCCCTCGGCGGCGGCGGCTTGCTCTCCGGCTGCGCCCTGGCGATCCGCGCGCTGGCGCCGGCCTGCCGGATCTACGGGGTGGAGCCGGAGGCCGGCAACGATGGCCAGCGTTCGCTGCGCAGCGGCGCCATCGTGCATATCGATACGCCGCAGACCCTCGCCGATGGCGCCCAGACCCAGCATTTGGGCAATCTCACCTTCCCGCTGATCCAGCGCAACGTCGATGACATCCTCACCGCCAGCGACGCCGAACTGGTGGATGGCATGCGCTTCCTCGCCGCGCGGATGAAGCTGCTGGTCGAGCCCACCGGTTGCCTCGGCCTGGCCGCCGCCCGCCAGCGCAAGGACGAATTGCGCGGCAAGCGGGTCGGGATCCTGCTCAGCGGCGGTAACGTCGACCTGGCGCGTTTCTGCGCCTTGCTCGGCGGCTAGCCGGCCGCTAGAGGCCGAGTCCTTCGCTGGCTGCCCAGCGCGCCATCAGGCGGTTCGACGGCAGGCTTTCGTCGAGCAGCTTGCGCGCGCTTTCCACCCCCGCGACCGGCAGGCCCTGCGGGTCGAGCAGGCCGATCTGCACCAGCACGCCGGCCTGGTCCCAATAGATGTGCTCGTGGTAAAGGCGGTCGCCGCGAAAGCGCACCACGCCGAGCATGGGGATTTCCACGAAGCGCCCGGTGGGCGGGACGCCGGGCAGCAGCCAGTCGATCTCGCAGCTGTGGGTGAAGCGCATGACGAACTCGTCGACCACCTGCAGCGCCCCCACCGTCCGCGAAATCGGCGTGAGGGTCATGTCCGGCGGGTTGCCGTGGATGAAGTGATGGCGGTAGAAGCGGCTCAGTTCGCGCTGGCCGACGCCGCCGGTGAGGGTCGGGACATGGTTGACGTAGGGCTCGGCGACCATGGTCGCCATGGTCGCGGCGACGTCGCGGGTATCGAACTCGTGGCGCACATGCTCGTCCCACAGCGCGGAGAGGTCGAAGTTCGGCCCGATCTCCCGCTTCAGGGCGGCGATGCTGCGTTCGTGGGCCATCAGGTAGGCCGGTTTGTCGAAGTGCATGCCGCCGACGCGGGCGAAGGCGTGATCGACGCCGGGGTAGAGGTACAACTCGGTCTTGGGCAGGTTGCGCAGGCAGGGCAGGATCGCGTCGCGGGCCTGCTGCGGGCAGTAGGCGTCCTGTTCGGCGAAATGCAGCACCAGCCGGCCCTTGATCTGTTTCGCCTCGTCGAGCAGCGCCTCGATGCCCATGCCATAGTAGCCCACCGAGCAGGAGACGTCGGTGCGCGTCGCGGCGAGGTAGGCCAGCTTGCCGCCCATGCAGAAGCCGACGAAGCCGATCCCGGCGTGGACCACCTCCTCGCGTTGGCGCAGGTGCTCGATACAGGCGGCGATGTCGTCCACCGCGGCGTCCAGGTCGATGCGCTGGAACAGCTCGATGGCCTTGGCGAAGGCCGCTTCGTCGTAGCCCAGGTCGACCCCCGGCTGGAGCCGCCAGAACAGGTCGGGGACCAGGGCCACGTAGCCCTCTTCGGCGTACAGGTCGGCCACCGCGCGCATGTTCGCGTTGACGCCGAAGATTTCCTGACCGATCACCACGCCCGGCCCCTTGCCGCTGGCGGGGAGCGCGAGATACGCGTCGAACCGGCCGCTGCCGTCGGACGCGGCGATGCTGACGTACTGTCCCATGCCTGGATTCCTCATCGGGTTGTTGTTGGAGTGGGAAAACGGGAAAGCGAAGCGAACCAGCCTAGTAGGAACCGGCCGGCGGGTCATTGGCTATCCGCATGCTGGCGGGAGGGTATCCGGATTGTCCGGGAGCGAGGGGCGGGAGGCGGCGCGATCCTCGGCGAGCCGCTCGCGGATACCGCTCAGTCCCGCTGGCGCTGCCAGGGCGGGCCCGCGGCGAACCGCGCTTCCACCCATTGGCGGAACGCGCTGGCCGCCGCCGTGGCGTAGCGCGCCGAGGGGCGCACCAGGTAGACGCCGGCGTCGGCGTCCAGTTGCCACTCCGGCAGCACCCGTACCAGCCTGCCGGCTTCGAGGTCGCGGCTCATCAGCCACTCGCCGGCGGCGAAGATGCCCAGGCCCTGGCGTGCGGCGCAGAGCAGGGCCTCGTTGTCGTTGCTGACCATCGAGCCGCGTACCCGCACGGGCTGCTGTTCGTCCTGGCGGGTCAGCTTCCATTCCGGGTACGAGTGCAGTCCGCTGAAGCCGAGGCAATTGTGTGCCGCCAGGTCGGCCGGGATACGCGGTACCCCATGCCGCTCCAGGTAGTCGGGAGCGGCGCCGAGGATGCGCCGGTGGGCGCACAGCCGCCTGGCCACCAGGCGGCTGTCGGCCAGTTCGCCGACCCGGATCGCGAGGTCGAAGCCTTCCGCGATGATGTCGACGAAGCGCTCCGAATAGTCGGTTTCCAGCACCACCTGCGGATGCGCCAGGGCGAACTCCGCCAGCAGCGGACCGAGCCAGAGCCGGCCCATCGCCGATGGCAGGGCGATGCGCAGGCGTCCGCGCAGTTGCGCGGCGCCCAGGCTGGCTTCGTGCTCGGCCTCGTCGAGCAGGTCGACGGCCTGGCGGAAGCGGCTCGCCAGGCGCTCGCCTTCATCGGTGAAGCGCAGTTGCCGGGTGGTGCGTTCGACCAGGCGGATGCCGAGGCGGCGCTCCAGTGCGCCGAGCCGCTTCGAGAGCACCGAGGGATGTCGTTGCAGGGCGCGGCCGGCGGCGGCGAACGAACCGTGCTCGGCCAGGGCCAGGAGCGTGGCGACTTCATCGGCCTGCCGGCTGTCGAACGGTTGCATGCATGCGCCTCTTGCGGGTGGGTCAGGGCAAGAGTACCAGCGCGCCTTGCGAGCGTCCCTCCAGCAGATCGGTATGCGCCACGGCCGCCTCGGCCAGCGGGTAGCGCCGCCAGACCCGGGGCTGGATGACACCGTCTGCATGGGCGCGCAGCACAGCCTGCGCGCGTAGCCGGTATTCTTCCGGGTTGGCGGTGTGGGCGGCGAGCGAGGGACGGGTGAGGAACAGCGAACCCTTGGCGTTGAGGGTGGCGACTTCGACGGCTGGCGGCACGCCGGAGGTAGCGCCGAAGGACACCAGCAGGCCGCGCGGACGCAAGCTGTCCAGGGACGCCTCGAAGGTAGCGCGACCGATGGGGTCGTAGACCACATCGACCTTGCGCCCGGCGGTCAGCTCGGCGACCTGGGCGGCGAGACTGGCCGCGTCGAACACCAGCACCTCGTCGCAGCCGGCAGCCCTGGCCCGCTCGACGCTTTCCGCCTTCGACACCACGCCGATCACCCAGGCGCCCAGGTGCCGGGCCCAGGCCGCCATCAACTGGCCGACGGCGCCCGCCGCGCCGTACAGCAGGATGCGTGTGCCGGGCCCGACGGGGTAGGTGGCGTGCAGCAGGTAGTGCGCGGTGATGCCCTTGAACAGCAGCGCCGCCGCGTCCTCGAAAGCGAGTGTGTCGGGCAGCTTCAGCAAGCGCTCGGCGGGGTAGAGCCGGGCGCTGGCATAGGCGCCCAGCGGGCCGGTGGCATAGGCGACGCGGTCGCCCGGCGCCAGTCCGGAGACTCCCGGACCCAGAGCGGCGACCACTCCGGCGCCTTCCAGGCCGAGGCCGGACGGCAGCGGAATCGGTACCGCTCCCGAGCGCTGGCCGAGGTCCAGCGGATTGACGCCGATGGCGGCCTGCTCCAGCCAGACCTCGCCGGGGCCCGGTTGCTGCGCCTGGACTTGCTCCAGGCGCAGGACCTCGGGGCCTCCGTTTGCGTTGAGGGTGATGCGACTGGGCATGGCGGTCTCCTTGGCTGCGTTCGTCGTTCCGGCAGTCTAATGAAGCATCCGGGGATGACCAGGTAGGTTCTTTGCAGTTGATTGCTGCACCGCATGCAGTAGTGAGACGGTGCTCCAAGGTGACCGAAAGTCGTGTTTCCGTATCAACAGGATTCGCCTAGTGTAAGGCGGCAGCCTGGACGGCCATGGTCCCTGTGGTCGCCGGGATCATTTCGGGAGAGTCCCATGACGGCACCTTTCAAGGATCATTTCTCCACCGGTTCGGCGAACTACGCAGCACATCGTCCGACCTACCCGGCGCGGCTGGTCGACGAGCTGGCCGCGCTCTGCCCCGGCACCCGCCTGGCCCTGGACTGCGGCTGCGGCACCGGACAGCTCACGGTGCTGTTGGCCGAGCGTTTCGAACGGGTGGTCGGTACCGACGCCAGCGCCGCGCAGATCGACAAGGCGCAGGCTCGCGAGCGGGTCGAGTATCGCGTGTCCCTGGCCGAGGACAGCGGGCTGGCGGCGGCCAGCGCCGACCTGGTGACGGTCGCCCAGGCCGCCCACTGGCTGGACCTGCCGCGCTTCTACGAGGAAGTCCGGCGTGTGGCCCGCGCGGACGCCATCCTGGCTCTGGTTACCTATGGCGTATTGCATGTCGACGGACCCATGGAACCGCTGGTCCAGCACTTCTACCACCAGGTCGTCGGCCCCTACTGGCCTGCCGAGCGGCGCCACGTGGAGGAGGGCTATCGCAATCTGCCGTTCCCCTTCGAGGAGCGCCGCCTGCCGGACCTGGCTATCGAGGTGGCCTGGACCCTGGACGAACTGCTGGGCTATGTCGGTACCTGGTCGGCGGTGAAGGAGGCCGGCAAGGCCCTTGGCCAGGATCCGGGCGCCGCGTTCGTCGATGAGCTGCGCGAAGCCTGGGGCGACCCGCAGACGCGCTATCGGGTCAGTTGGCCGCTGACGGTGCGCGCCGGGGTGATCCGCTGAGCCATCGGACGCAATCCGAAACTCAACCATGACGGCGGGGAGAGCGCCGATCGCGTCCGCCTGCCGTCTACGCAGGTCGCTGCAACCCCCTTGGCAGCCGCGGCGTCGCTTGAGCGCGGGCACAGGGGGCAGGTGGTGCGCCGAGTCGTATTCGTCGAACTCGCCATGCCGCCCCAGGGCGGGTCGGCGTGCAGGTTGCCAGTCCCTGGCGTACGGGGCGCTCAGTGCGTGCTTTCGTTTCACTGAGCCAGGTTTTCCAGCGCTATGAAGAAATCGCCCCGATTGCAGGATGAGTCTTGCTTTCGTCCCGGTTTCACTGCCGCTGGCTGCTGAATCGAGGGTGCACTCCGCGCAGTCCGGCCCCACACCTTGAGAGTCGTTGCCATTGCCGGGGTTACCCACGTGCTTTCCAGCAGGTACGGAGCCGATGGGAGATCGAGTTGGCGAGAGTGCCGGCTTGCTCCGGCCTTCTGAAGACTCTTCTTGAATCAGAAAAACCTTACGCCAGAAGTAGTGGGGGCTGATGGCCCTGCTCGCTTCGATCCTTCATGGTTAGCGGGTTCTGTTCTTCTTCGCCGTGGAGAGTTTTTCTGTGAGTGGTTCCCTCTTGGTACCGGCCAGTCTCGCCAGTCGCATCAGGCTCCTGCTGGTCATGACCCGGCGCGAGGTCGAACTGCGTTATCGCGACGCCATGTTGGGCCGCATCTGGATCATCGTCTCGCCGTTCCTGCTCTTGCTGATCTATACGTTTGTCTTCGGCTTTGTGCTGAAGTCGCGCTGGGGTGGAAGCCAGAGCACGCTTTCCTTCGCCTTGACCCTGTTTTCCGGACTCCTGCTGAACGGGATCCTCGCTGAAAGCCTGTCCAGGGCCCCGACTATCATCCAGGCCAACGCCAACTACGTGAAGAAGCTGGTTTTTCCCCTGGAGATACTCCCCCTCACACCGCTGCTGGCCGCATTCTTCAACGCCATGCTCGGCTACCTGGTGCTCTGTATCTTTCTTCTCTTCAGCGGCGTCGAGCCGGGCTGGCAACTGGTTCTGCTACCGCTTGCCCTGCTCCCCTTCCTGCTCTGCGTGACGGGGCTGGCGTGGTTCCTCGCGGGGCTCGGGGTCTATGTTCGCGACATAGGGCAGTTCGTCCAGTTTCTCCTGGTGCTTCTGCTATTCATCAGCCCGGTGTTCTATCCGCTGTCATCCTTGCCACCGGTAATGCAGCCCTACCTGTACCTCAATCCGCTGACGATCCCGGTGGAAATGGTCAGGGCGATCCTTTTCGATGCTCCCTATCCGACCCTTGAGGTCTTCAGCGTTTATTGCGTTGCGTCGCTGCTGGTCTGTTCATCGGGCTTCCTCTGGTTCCGTCGGGTACAGGAAGGTTTTGCAGATGTCCTCTGAGGCCGTTTCCCCGGGCCCGCAGGTGACGGCCGAGTGGATACCGCTGGGGCAGCGTTTGCTCGAACGCGGGTTGGTGAGCGGCCAGGAACTCGAGCGGGCGCTCGACCTGCAACGCCGGCTTGGCGGCCGCCTGGGAGGTATTCTCGTGCGTTCCGGAGCCATCTCGGAAAATACCCTCATGCAGGTGCTGGCGGAGCAACTGCGGTTGCCGCTGGTGGGGGACGACCTGCGGAAGCCGAGCGAAGAGTCCATCGCCGCATTCCTGCTCAGCACCCCGATCAATACCGACTGGTTCGTCGAAGAGCAACTGGTGGTCTGGGAGGAGGGCGAGCAACTGCTGTTCGCGGCGCGTGATCCGTTATCTCCTTCGATACGCGAAACCCTGGGCTATTTCTATCCGGAGCGCTCGATTCAAGCAGTGCTGTGCCGCTCCCAGGATCTGGACGGCTGGTTGGAGCATTCCCTGGACCTGGCCCGGCAAGGTGCGGATCGGCACGCCTACGGCAGCGAAGACATCCGCTACCTGCGGGAGCTGGCGGAGGAGGCGCCGGTAGTCGAACTCGTCAACAACGTGATGAGCCAGGCCATGGAAAAGCGCTCTTCGGATATTCACATCGAACCCCGGGAGTTCGACTTCCGTATCCGCTTCCGCGTCGACGGCGTCCTGCACGACCAACTGAGCCTTCCCCGCGAGCGATTCGCGGCGGTTGTCTCGCGGATCAAGCTGATCTCCGCCATCGACATCGCGGAGCGACGGTTGCCGCAGGATGGACGCATGAGCATCCGGGTCAGCGGTACGGAGCTCGACGTGCGGGTCTCCACCTTGCCAGGGGTGCATGGCGAATCGGTGGTCATGCGCCTGTTGCCGAAGGAGCGCGAGGGGTTGCGCCTGGACCGGCTCGGGATGCTCCCGGACCACTTGCGGAGGATGCGTGCATGGGTAGCGGAACCCCACGGCATCATCCTGGTGACCGGCCCCACCGGATCGGGCAAGTCCACCACGCTCTATGGCGCGCTGGAGGAAATCAATGATGGCGTGCGCAAGCTCATCAGCGTGGAAGATCCCGTGGAGTACCAGGTGCCCAACATCACCCAGGTCCAGGTCCATGCCGACATCGGCCTGACCTTCGCTGCCGCCTTGCGCTCGATCCTGCGGCAGGATCCCGATGTGATCATGATCGGGGAGATACGCGACCTGGAGACGGCGGAGATCGCCGTACAGTCCTCGCTCACCGGTCACCTGGTGCTTTCGACCCTGCATACCAACGATGCGGTGAGTGCCTTCACGCGCTTGATCGACATGGGCGTGGAACCCTTCCTGGTGGCTTCGCCGGTGCGCGGTGTCCAGGCCCAGCGACTGGTGCGCAGGTTGTGCGCCCACTGCGCGGAACCTTGCGAGCCAACCCTTGCTGCGGCCGATCTGGCAGCGACCGAGGCGGCCACCGCGCGGCTGTTCCCGGGGCAGGCAGCGCAATGGCGCGTGGCGCGAGGCTGCGGCCGCTGCGAAGGTACCGGCTACAGCGGCCGTGTGGGCATCTACGAACTCGTCGATCTGTCTTCCGAGATGCGCGACCTGATCGTGCAGAGAGCTTCCCTCGAACAGATGCATCGGCTTGCCGCCAGCCAGGGACAGCGCAATCTGCGTGAAGATGGCTTGATCAAGGCCTGGTTGGGTATGACCAGTCTTGACGAGGTGCATCGCGTGACCAGCGGCTAAGTCCATGAATTTCATCTACCAAGCCGTCGATCGCAAGGGCAGGCGCGTTCGTGGCGAACTCTGCCTCCCCACGCGCCAGGATGCGCTGCGGCAGTTGCAGCGCCAGGGGCTCACCCCGCTCAGCCTGGAGGTGAAACGCCGCAACCTGGGCTCGCGACGTCGGCTCAAGGCCGAGGAATTGAACATGGCCATCCACGAGCTGGCCACCATGCTCGCGGCGGGAGTGAGCATGGCCGACGCGGTGGAGGCCCAGGAGCGAGGCGCGCGCCACCCGAAGTTGATTTCCGCCCTGCAGGCGATGGCCAATGGTCTGCGCCAGGGGCAGTCCTTTCCCGTGGTGCTGGAGAGCGCCGGCCTCGACCTGCCGCGCTATGTATATCAACTGGTGGCGGCCGGCGAGATGACCGGAAACCTCGCAGGAGCCCTGAGGGACTGTGCCACGCAGATGGAATACGAACGGCGAACCCGCGCCGAGTTGCAAGGGGCGCTGATCTACCCTGCGATTCTGGTGCTCAGCGGGGTGCTCGCCGTGGCGACCCTGTTCGTCTTCGTCGTTCCGAAATTCGCCAATCTCCTGAACGAGACCGCCCAGCTTCCGTGGCTTGCCTGGGCAGTGCTGAGCATCGGGGTATGGAGCAACGAGAGTTCCGGCTTGCTGGCGTTCGCCGTCCTGCTGCTTGCTGGCGGCATTGCCGTGGCGCTGCGCAATCCGGCGCTCCGCGCCCATGCGCTCGACCAGTTGGTGCGCCTGCCCGTAGTCGGGGAATGGTTGATGCAGGCGGAAATAGCGCAATGGTCGAAGGTGCTTGGAACCCTGCTGGGAAATCGTGTGCCGCTGGTGGAGGCCCTGGCGCTTTCCGCCGCTGGCGTCCGCATTGCCCGGCAGCGCCGGACCCTGGAGCGAGTCACCCAGGATGTGCGGGCCGGCATCGCCTTGTCGGCAGCGTTGGAGGAGCGCCAGGCGGTCACGTCCATCGGTTCGAGCCTGGTGCGGGTTGGAGAGGCCTCCGGGCAGCTCGCGGAGATGCTGCAGAGCCTGGCGACGCTCTATGGAGAGGCCGGGCAGGCGCGAATGAAAAAGGCCCTGGTGCTGATCGAGCCTCTGGCGATCCTGCTGATCGGCTCTGTGTTCGGCCTGATCATTACCGGCGTGGTACTGGCGATTACCAGCGCCAACGACATGGTGCTTTGAATGCCGGGTATCGATGCCGCGGCTGGTTGGATGAGACGTGAAGTGGAAACCGTATGAACAGAGCTGCACAACAGGGCTTCACCCTGCTCGAGATGATTGTGGTGTTGGTGATTATCGGCATGCTGATGGGGCTCGTCGGGCCGCGACTGTTCAGTCAGGCCGACAAGGCGAAGGCGCAGACGGCGGATACCCAGGTGAAGATGCTCAAGGGCGCGTTGCTCACCATGCGCCTGGACATCGGCCGGCTGCCGACCGAAGAAGAAGGCCTGGCGCTACTCAACACGCCGCCTTCCGATGAACGTCTCGGGGCCTTCTGGCACGGGCCCTACCTCGAGGGCGGCGTACCGCTGGACCCCTGGAACCGGCCTTACCTGTACAGCGACAGGCCGAGTGCCGAACAACCCTTCACTCTCTACAGCCAGGGCGCGGATGGGCAGCCCGGTGGGAAAGGCCTGGATGCCGATGTCGGTTACGCGCCCAAACGTTGACCAGGCCGCGTTCACCTTGCTCGAACTGCTGGTGGTGCTGGTGATCGTCGGGGCCATTGCTGCGGTGGCGTTGCCCGGCCTGGTGAGGATGCAGGAGACCTGGGCGCGCAGGACCGCGCTGGACGATCTGTTCAATCAATTGCAGACCCTGGGCTATCGCGTGCGCAGCGACGGGCGGGAGCTGCTCATTGATGAGAGCGGGGCGGTTCCCGAGCAGTTGCTGCGACTGCCCGATGGCTGGACGGTTACTGCTCGGCCGCCGATACGTTACATGGCAAACGGAGTTTGCCTGGGCGGAAAGTTGCAGGTCCATCATGGGCGCGCGACACATACGCTGCTGCTTCAGCCCCCCCTCTGCGCGCCCGGGACGATCCGCTGATGCCGGCGCGGCAGGAAGGCTTCACGCTCCTGGAGGCGGTGGTTGCGCTGACGCTCCTGGCAGTGGTCGGCGGTGCGCTATTCGCCTGGCTCAACAGTGCCTTTCGGAGCATGCAGCGGGTCGAGGCGGCCGAGCTGCGCATCGAGACGGCCCGGGTGGCGATGGCCTATCTGGAGCGCATGAACCCTGCGCTCGAACCCGCAGGCAGGGTCCGGCTGGGGCACTACCGGCTGGAGTGGCGAAGTTCGCCGCTGTCCGCATCGAAAGCGGCGGTGGGCCGCCATAGCGGCAGTCCGGGCATCTACGACGTGACCTTGTTCAGGGTCGTCGCCAGCATCCAGGCCGGCGATGGAACGCCGCAGGCGCTGCAACTGGAGCTTCCCGGTTACGTGGTCATCCCAGCGCGACTGGGTGATGGACCATGATCCGCTCGCGACGAAAACAGGATGCATTCACCCTGCTCGAGATGATCGTGGTGCTGCTGGTCGTTTCCTTCATCGGCACGTTGCTCATGCAAGGGTTGAGCTATGCCAGCAAGGCCAACCAGTCCTTGCACCAGAACCTGGGGCGCGGACAGGTCCGGGCGCTGACCTTCGATTGGTTCCGTGATGCGGTGGAGAACCTGGTCGCTCCCGAGGCTGGCGAGGTCCGCTGGCGTCTGCGAGGGGACGAACTCAGTTTCGAGGCCATGTCTGCCGCGGCCCTGGATCGCCGTGCGGGCATCCCGACGCCCTTGGCCTTCCGGCTCGAGCGGCGGGCAGGAGAGGACAGGACCGAGTTGATCTATGTGCGAAGGCTGGAGGACAGTCGCTGGCCCCTCCTGCATCTGCGCGGCGAAGCTCGCTTCCGCTATCTGGACGGTCACGGCCAGTGGCACCGGGACTGGCCGCCGAGCGCGCAACTGGCCGATACCCTTCCCGAGGCGATGGCACTGACGGCTCCCGAGGAGCGCCTGTTTGTCCTTGTCGCGGTCGCGCTGCCCAGAGCGAGGCCCGCCGAACATGATTTCTGATGGCGCATGCCGACATGCGGCGTCTGCCCGCTCGTCTGGCTTCGTTCTGGTCGGAGTGGTCTGGTTCCTGGCCATCATGACCCTGCTGGCCAGTGCCGCTGTACTCTGGGTCGGGCGCTCGCTGGATGCCACGGAAAACCGGCGCAAGGCGCTGCTTCGTGAGCTGGAGGAGCATGCCTTGCTGGCGCGGGTCCAATGGCTGGTGGCTACCCAGCGCTATACCGTCGCGGGCCTGAGCGTACCGGGAAATGCTGGCGCCGCGCCGAGCAAGGTGGACATGGACACTTCGATCCTGCCCATTGGCGGGGAGCTGCCTCTGGATGGCCGGGAGTTCTGCATGGCCAATGGCTGGTGCATTGCGCTGCTCGATCGCTCCGCGCGCCTCAGTCTTTCCGGCATCGATCCGCGGGTACTGTCCAGGCTGCTGGCGGGGTTGGGGGTTCCCGCCGAGCAGGTGCAGGTCATGGTCGCCCAATGGTTCAGCTATCTCTATCCCGGCGCCGCTCCACGACTGGGTAGCGCCGCGCAAGCCAGCGACAGGTCCTCTCCGGGCCAGGCCCGGCGCCGTCCGTTGCGCTCGGTGATGGAAGTCTTCCGGCTGGAGGCCTGGCGCCCCTGGGAAGCGCATTTGCTCGACGCCGGTTGGCGCGATCTGGTTGCGGCGGACGAGGCGGCGCTGAACATCAACACCGCGGATGCCCGAATCCTGTCTCTTGCCTGGGGATTACCGGAGGACGCTGTCGGCCGACTGCTGCAAGCCCGCTGGCAGCGTCCGTTCACCCGGATGTCGGACCTGCATGACGTCCTCGGGGGTCATGCGAGGCTGGTTCCCGAGGATGGATGGGCGCGCCTGGCCAGTCCGGTCCTGTCGATTCGGCTCTACCCGCCAGGAGCCGAGCAGGGGACGGAATACGAGGTCCGCTTCAACTCAGAGCACCGCCTGCTGCCACCCTGGCAGCTTCTCTCGAAGAGGTCCGTGAAGATAAATGATCGCTACTCGAATCCTCCGCTGCATCCCGATATCGCCCCCGGGGTTCTTGCCGCCCCGCTTGTGGCAAGGCCGTGGTAAGGATGGCCGGGCGCAGCTTGAGTGGGTACGTAGAGGTACAGGGTTGGCGCGGCGCGCCCCAGCGCAGTGGATCGTGGATCGGGCGTGGTGTGTCTATCGCTGTCTCGATCTCAATCATGTGCCGCGCTCTGACCGGTATCAGGCACTGGCGTTGAAGCTTGCCGCCCTGGCGCCTTTTCGCCGCGCAGGCCATTACGTAGCCTGGCGGGGTGGCCATGCTCTGGTCTGGTTCTGGGATGAGGAGGTCCGGGAGGCCGTTGCCGAAGACTGCGTCGACCAACCTCGGCGTTATCGCTGTATCCCCGAATCCCTCCTGCAGGCTCCCCCTCGGTCGGTCGCGGAAGGCGAGACGGTTCGGCTGCTTCGGGTTCGCTCCGGGCTGGATCTGCAGGTCTGGAGAGATGACTGCCTTGTCCTGAGCCATTTCTTTCCCAGCCCACCCCAGCCAGAACAATGGGTTCGGTTGCTCCGGGGGCTGGCGGGAATACGCATTCCGGAGAGCCTGGTTGCCGAGCCTGGGGAAGCGCTGGGCCGTCCCTGGGCCGTTCCGGCGGCGGAAGCAACGCTGCTGCGATGGGAGCGTTGGTTGCCGCATGGGCTCATAGCCACCCTGTTGCTGGGATGCGGATTCAATCTGGGGGAAGGTTTGTCCTGGTGGTGGGCCGAGCGTGCGCTGCGAACGCAGTACGACCAGCTGAGCGGCCAGGTCTCGCCGATCCTCAGCGCACGCAACCAGGCCTTGCAGACCAATCGGATGGCCACGGAGCTGGGGCGCGCTTTGCAGCATCGCTCGCAGGTGGCGCTGCTGGGACAGGTAGCGGAACTGTTGCCGAAGGACAGTCGGTTGCTCGCCTGGCGCTATCGAGGCTCCGAGCTGGAGTTGCGGATTGGCACCGACAGTGTCGACCCGCGTCTCTATGTGAGGCGTTTCATGGAGTCGGGGAGTTTCGAAGATGTCAGGGTGGAACCTTCGCAGAGCGAGGGGCTATCGCTGAGCCTGGTCCTGCGTACGCCGGGGGAGGGTGCCTGATGTCGGACTTCCAGCGATCACTGCAGTTCCAGGGGCGGAACCTGCAACGACAATGGCAGGAAAAACCACTCTTGCGCATGGCCATCTGGAGCCTGTGCCTGCTGCTGGTTGTGCATCTGGTCATGCTCAGCATGGATTGGAGGGAGGAACGAGGGGAGGAATATCGTCGTCTGGCCGGGGAATGGCTCAAGCTCCAGGACGTTTCCCGGCAGACCGCCTGGCCGGAGCGGGCGATGCAGGCGGAGCAGGTACTGAACCTTCAGCGAGAGCGCTTCTGGCAGGCGCCGAATGCGTCGCAGGCGAGGGCCGATGTGCAGGCCTGGCTGACCGAGCGGGTTCGCCTGGCGGGCGTCCCTGACGCGGAAGTGAGCGTACTGCTTCCTCGCGGCTTCGAGAAGCAAGGGACGATCGCGCGTATCGAGGCCCAGGTTCGCGGGCAGTTGCAGCCAGCCTCGTTCAGTCGGTTGTTGCAGGATATAGAAGCGGAGCAGCGGCAAGTATCGGTGGAGTTTCTGGAACTGAACAATATGTCGTCGCCCATGCTCAATCTACAATTGTCGTTCCTGTTCGTAGCGGCCTATTGAAGCGGATGCGGATCGGGCAGCACCCGTTTGCTGGAAGAGTTCGGCGGAGGGCGGTGCCCTTCGATGGAGCGAGTTGCCGCCAGGCGGCCGGGAAACCGAATCCGCTCGGGACGCCTGCGATTCGGCTCTCCGGCCCGCCATTGTCGCATTCGCGCAGCGAAGAACGGCCAGTCTGGTCCGGCCTGTAAACAAGTGCAAAATTTTACTTCATGGTCGGCTTGGCACTCCGAGCCGGCTCGTCCATGCTGGAGCACAACTTTCCCATGGATACCATTGCCATGAAGTTCCTGCTGCCCCTGCTGCTGTTATTCCCGCTTTCCGCTCTCGCCGACGACAAGGACTACGACCAATGCATACTCGACTACCAACGCACGGCGAAGAGCGGGGTGGCGGTTCACTTCATCACCCAGGCCTGCGACAAGTTGTATAACGACGGCTCCTTCCTGCTGTCGCGGGAAAAGGCTTATTACGAGTGTCTGCTGGAGAACCTGCCGGGGGTGGAGAACAACCTGGCGGCGCAGAAGATCAGGAGCGCTTGCGAATCGAAGTCGCAGAATTGATCTGGCGAGGAGGGGAGCGAAAGTAGCCAGTGGGGTTTCCGACGGCATCGGCAGGATGCCGTCGGGAAAACCGGCTTAGCGTTGCAGCCAGGATTCGACGGTTTCGGAACCGTACTGTTCTTTCCAGGCTTTCAGAACCTTGTGGTTGCCGCCCTTGGTTTCGACGACTTCACCGTTGTTCGGGTTCTTGTAGACTTTCAGGGCGCGGGCACGGCGCTGCGGAGCGGCGCTGACGGTGACCGGAGCCTTGGGGTCGAGGATGGCGATGATGTTGTGCAGGGTCATGCCGTACTTGTCCATCAACGCCTGCAACTTGTCCTTGAATTCCAGTTCCTGCTTCAGGCTGCTGTCGCTTTTCAGCTTTTCCAGCAGGGCCAGTTGCTCCTGAAGTTTGCGCTCTGCCTCGCGGAACTCGGCAAGTTTGGACATTCGTTTCACTCCCGTTCTAAAAATATGGTGCTGGGTTTTGGTGCATTTATAGTGGCTTTACGGACTTTCCGTGTCCGCGGCAAAGGATAAGTCTTTATCTACTGGAAGAACAATATAGTTGCACGGTTTTATTGACTAACGGACTGTGGGGACAGCTTGCCGGATGTTTCCCGGAAGAATATGAAACCTTTATGTCCGTGGGGATAATGCTTCGTACAACCCATGGGAGAGAGATGGCAGAACGGGCCCGTTGTGTGGAAGCCCGTTTTAGAGCAGATGGCGAAGCGCCAGGGGAGAGTCGGGCGAATCAATCGCCCCGATATTCGCAACCGCTGGTGCAAGTTTCGTGGACGCGGACCTTGGAGAGTTCCGGCAACAGCGGCTTGAGTTGTTGCCAGATCCAGCGGCAGAGGTTTTCGCTGGTGGGGTTTTCCAAGCCTGGAATATCGTTCAGATAATTGTGGTCGAGTTGCTCGTAGATCGGCTTGAAGATCGCCTTGATTTCCGCGAAGTCGCGGATCCAGCCGGTATGCGGATCGACCTCGCCTTCGATGTGGATGGCGACACGGAACGAGTGGCCGTGCAGGCGCCCGCATTTGTGGCCTTCGGGGACGTGGGGCAGGCGATGGGCGGATTCGAAGGTGAATTCTTTGAAGAGTTCCACTGTAGTGCGCTCTGGATCGGGGTTATCGGACAACCGGAATGGGGGCGCCATGGTAGCAGGTTTGCGCGCCGGACCCGGTCTGCTCCGACCGGGCGGTCGTTCACCTGAGTTGCAGGCGGCGCGCCAGGCGCGCCAGGTTGGCGCGATCCAGGCCCAGCTCGCGTGCAGCCGAGGCCCAGCTTCCCTGGTGACGGGCCAGGCAGTCCTGGATCAGGTGGCGTTGGTAGGCGTCGGTGGCCGCGCGCAACGAGTGACCGGTCGTTGGCGCGGCGGGCGCGGGCTCGACCACGCTGCGAGGTGGCGCGGGGGTTTCCGCGGGCAGGTCGAGATCCTGCCGATGCAGGGTGACGATCCGCGACCGCTCCGGATTGTGGCCGAGGGCCTTGAGCGAGGCGCGGCCGACCAGGTGCTCGAGTTCGCGCACGTTGCCCGGCCAGCGATAGTCGAGGAGCGCGGCCTGGGCCTCGTGGTCCAGGCGCAGGCTGCGCAGTCCCAGGCGCGGTCGGTTTTCCTCGAGGAAGTAGCCGGCCAGCAGGAGGATATCGCGGCCGCGCTCGCGCAGCGGCGGCACGCGCAAGGGATAGACGCTGAGGCGATGGTAGAGATCGGCGCGGAAGCGCCCGGCACGTACTTCCTCGGCCAGGTCGCGGTTGGTGGCTGCGATCAGGCGTACGTCGACGCGGTGCTCGCGATCGGAGCCGACCCGCTGCAACTGCCCGCTCTGCAGCACGCGGAGCAGCTTGGCCTGCACCGCCAGCGGCAACTCGCCGACCTCGTCGAGGAACAGGCTGCCGCCGTCGGCCAGTTCGAACTTGCCGCGCCGTTCGTTGACCGCGCCGGAGAAGGCGCCGCGCACATGGCCGAACAATTCGCTTTCCACCAGGGTCTCGGGCAGCGCGGCGCAGTTGAGACTGATCATCGGCTTGCCGCTGCGCATGGAATGCCGGTGGATGGATTGCGCCACCAGTTCCTTGCCGACCCCGGTCTCGCCGGTGATCAGTACGCTCAGGTCGCTGTTGGCGACCAGGCGGATTTCTTCCAGCAGCGCCTTGTGCGCGGCGCTCTGGCCGATCATTTCCCGTGGCCGCTCGCCAGCGGCTTCGAGATAGGCCTCGGCGCGCTGGTGCTCGTCCTCGGCGCGGCGGGTCAGGTCGCGCATCCGCTCGCTGGCCTTGACCGTGGCGGCGGCGAGGCTGGCGAAGGCCTCCAGGGTATCCAGGTCGGCGCTGGCGAAGCGCGACGGATCGAGGGTATCCAGGGTCAGCAAGCCCCAGGGCTGGTCGTCGAGGTACAGCGGACAGCCCAGGCAATCATGGATTTCCAGGTGGCCGTGGAGGCCTTCCACCAGACCGTCGTAGGGATCGGGCAGGCCGCAGTCGGCGGGGAAGCGGGTCGGCCCGCGGCGCTCCAGGAGAGCCTCGAGGCGCGGATGTTCGCCGACCCGGAAGCGCCGGCCGAGGGTGTCCGGGCTGAGGCCGTCCACCGCCAGCGGGATCAGGTATTCGCCGTCCAGGCGCAGCAGCGCGGTGGCGTCGCAGGGCAGCAGGTCGCGCAGGGCCTGGAGCAGGCGGCGGTAGCGTTCGTCTTCCGGCAGGTCGCGGGACAGGTCGGCAACCAGCGGGATCAGGGTGGCAAGCAAGGGATTGGTGGTCATTTCGACCTCTTTGCAGTCCTAATGACTCTGAATGGTTGCAGTCATTATGACCTATGCCGGCCTGCAAGGCCCGTGAATTCTGGTAGTTTGCCTTGGCACGCTTCCTGAAATGCTTCGAGGTGAAACAAAACCTTGCATGCGTCAGGAGTCATCTATGTTGTCCAATGCCCAACGTGCCCTCATCAAAGCCACCGTACCGCTGCTGGAGACCGGCGGTGAAGCGCTGATCACCCATTTCTACCGCACCATGCTCGGCGAGTACCCCGAGGTTCGCCCGCTGTTCAACCAGGCCCACCAGGCCAGCGGCGACCAGCCGCGGGCGCTGGCCAATGGCGTGCTGATGTACGCCAGGCACATCGACCAGTTGCAGGAACTCGGCCCGCTGGTGGCCAAGGTGGTGAACAAGCATGTCTCCCTGCAGGTGTTGCCCGAACACTATCCGATCGTCGGCACTTGCCTGTTGCGGGCGATCCGCGAGGTCCTCGGCGAACAGATCGCCACCGACGAAGTCCTCGAAGCCTGGGGCGCGGCCTACCAGCAACTGGCCGACCTGCTGATCGAGGCCGAGGAGTCGGTGTATGCCGCCAGCGCCCAGGCCGATGGCGGCTGGCGCGGCGTGCGGCGCTTTCACGTGGCACGCAAGCAGGCGGAGAGCGAGGAAATCACCTCGTTCTACCTGGAGCCGGTGGACGGCCAGCCGCTGCTGGCGTTCCAGCCGGGACAGTACATCGGCCTGCGGCTGGACATCGACGGCGAGGAAGTGCGCCGCAACTATTCGCTTTCCGCTGCCAGCAACGGCCGCGAATACCGCATCAGCGTCAAGCGCGAGGCGGGTGGACGGGTCTCCAATCACCTGCATGACCGGGTCGCCGAGGGCGACGAGCTGGATCTGTTTCCGCCGGCTGGCGATTTCGTCCTGCGTGACAGCGACAAGCCGCTGGTGCTGATCACCGCCGGCGTCGGCATCACCCCGGCCCTGGCCATGTTGCAGGAAGCGCTGCCGCAGGCGCGGCCGATCCGCTTCATCCATTGCGCCCGGCATGGCGGCGTGCATGCCTTCCGCGACTGGATCGAAGATGTGTCGGCGCAGCACGAGCAGGTCGAGCACTTCTTCTGCTACAGCGAACCGCGCGTCGGCGACAGTCCCGACGCCGAGGGAGTGCTGAGCCGCGAGAAACTGGCCGACTGGTTGCCGCAGGAGCGCGACCTGGACGCCTACTTCCTCGGACCCCGGCCTTTCATGGCGCAGGTCAAGCGCCACCTGGCCGACCTCGGCGTACCCTCGCAGCAATGCCACTACGAGTTCTTCGGTCCGGCCGCCGCGCTGGACGCCTGAAGCGACGGGCCGGCGCGAGGTGCGTCGGCCCTTTTCGGAAAAAGGAGATCGAGATGAACGCTCTGTTCGATTGTCCACGGCGGGTGCTGCGGATCGGTCACGGGCTGCTGGCGGCCGGCCTGGCGCTGCTCGTCGCCGGCGTGATCGCCGCCTATTTCCTCGACCGCTACCTGAACATGCCGGCGCTGGTGTTTTCCCATGCGCTGGTGATCCTCGGCCCGACCCTGTTGAAGATTGGCTACGTGATGCGCCTGAGCGCGCTGTTCCGCATGCGTCGACCCGGTTGGGAGGTCTGCTGTGCAAGTGCTTGATCGTTCCAGGCTGATGGCCATACCGCCGATCTGGCGCCTGGGCTTCCGCCCGTTCTTCCTCGGCGGCGCGCTGTTCGCGGTCCTCGCCATCGCGCTCTGGCTGGCGGCGCTGGCCGGGCTCTGGAGCGGCTGGCAACCGGTCGGTGGCTGGCTGGCCTGGCATCGTCACGAAATGCTCTTCGGTTTCGGCGTGGCGATCATCGCCGGCTTCCTGTTGACCGCCGTGCAGACCTGGACCGGCGTACCCGGCCTGCAGGGCAAACCCCTGGCCCTGCTCGCCGGGCTCTGGCTGGCGGCGCGCCTGGCCTGGCTATTCGATGCGCCGCTGGCGCTGCTGCTGGTGCTGCAACTGAGCTTCCTGCCGCTATTGGCCTGGGCTATCGGTCGCAGCCTGTGGCGGGTGCGGCAGAAGCGCAATTACCCGGTGGTGGGCCTGTTGCTGCTGTTGACCCTGGCCGACGCCCTGGTCCTGCTCGGCCTGTTCGAGGGCAACGACGACTGGCAACGGCGTGCCTCCATCGCCGCGCTATGGCTGATCGCCGGGATGATGAACCTCATCGGCGGGCGGGTGATCCCGTTCTTCACCCAGCGCGGTCTCGGCCGTCAGCAGCAGGTGCCGGCGATCGCCTGGCTGGACAATGGCATCCTGCTGGGCTGCGTGCTGGTGGCGCTGCTCACCGCCGCGGGCGTCACGGCGCAGCCGACGCCCTGGCTTGCAGGACTGTTCGCCGCCCTCGGCGGTGCGCAACTGTGGCGCCTGTGGCGTTGGCGCGATCGCGGCATCTGGCAGGTGCCGCTGCTCTGGTCGCTGCACCTGGCGTATTTCTGGATCGCCGTGGCGCCGCTCGGCATAGCGCTCTGGAGCCTGGGCCTGGCGCTGGCGCCGAGCCAGGCGCTGCACGCGCTGGCGGTGGGCGGCATGGGCGGGTTGATCCTGGCGATGCTGGCACGGGTCACTCTCGGCCATACCGGTCGCGCGCTGCAACCGCCGGCAGCGATGCCCTGGGCTTTCGCCCTGCTCAATCTCGGCTGCGCGGCGCGGGTGTTCCTGCCCAGCCTGTTGCCGGCGAACTGGGCGCTGCCCCTGGCAGGCGGACTGTGGGCTTTGGCGTTCCTGCTATTCGCCTGGTGCTACGCGCCGATGCTGTGTCGTCCGCGGGTCGACGGCCATCCCGGTTGATCAGGGGGCTTGCCGCAGACGCCGCAGCTCCTGGTTCAGCCAGTCGGCGGAGTTGCGCGTCTGCCCGGCGCAGCGCACCTGGTAGGGCTTGCCGCTGAGGCTGCTCTGGGTCGCGGCGCGCTCGATGAAGTCCTCGCTGCTGGCGACCAGATCCTTGCGCTCCAGGTAGTCGAGCTTCTTCTGCAGGTGGGCGCGGGCTTCCGCGGCCGGGTATTCGCTGCCGTTGCGGATGAAGGTGCAGCCGCTGTCTTCAACAAAGCTCAGCAAGCGGCCGATCTCCTGGCTCGCCTGCGGGGAGGGCGCGGCCAGCGCCGGCAGGCTCGAGGCCAGCAGCCAACAGGCGGCGCAGGTAGTCCGCCAGGTAATCGTGAAAGCGCGCATCGTTCCAGTACTCCATGTGGCTCAACGGGGTGTGCCGCTTGTACCAGGGACCGACCGGCAGGGCGAGGTCCTCGTGGACGACCGCGGCGTAGTTCTGCAACGGCCGCAGCGGATAGCCGAGCGGATCGGCCGGCGCGTAGACGTTCAGCCAGCGTGCCTGCTGGCGGATCGCCGGGGTCAGGCAGTGGCCGGGAAAGCGGATCGGACAGACCTTCTCGTAGGCGAAGGTGAACAGCGGGATGTTGCAACCGAAGGTGACCAGCCCGGCCAGGGTTTCCAGGCCGAGGAAGGGGTCGATCGAGCAACTCGGCGTGCGGTTGAGTTTCTGCTGGTCCCAGATGAAGTTGGATACGATGTGCCCGCCCAGGGAGTGGGCGAGGATCACCAGCGGCGTCTGCGGCCCGACCTTCGCGCGCAGGGCCATGATCCCGCTGCGCACGTGCTGGTGGACCTGCTGGTAGGTGGTGTCGTAGGCGGCGCTGACCTTGCGGTAGCCGCTGGCGTCGCCGAGGAACAGCGTCACCGCCCGGCGCAGCCAGCGCCAGCCCAGCGGCTCGCGCTCGATGCGCTTGAGGTAGTCCAGCTCGCGGGCGTCCAGCACGCTGGCCCAGTACAGGCTCTGGAAGGCCACCTCGCCGGCTTCCGCGCCGAGACGTCGGCGCAGCGCCGCCACCAGTTCGCGGGCGTAGCTGTGCAGACCGTCCTCGTCGCGGCTATCGGGCTGGTCGCCGATGCCGTGGATCAGCGCTACGGCCAGTTTCATGCAGGATCCTTCTCGTCGGTGGCGGCTCAGTCCAGCGCTTGCAGGCGTTCGCCGAGCCGGCCGCCGTCGACCAGTTCGAGGAATTCGTCGCCGAGCCTGCGGCTTTCCGCCATCGCCTGGCGCCAGTAGCGCTCGCGGCCGTCGTCGTCGCCGAGGTAGCGGGTGAAGTCCTTGCGGTCCGGCAGCTTGGCGTGCGGCAGGCGCGCCAGGTACTCGCGCGACGGCGCCAGCAGCAGCACGTCCTGCAGGCGCCCGGCGTCGCCACGGCGCCAGGGCAAGCCCTTGTCGAACCAGCCGGGGATCACCTTGTCGGTGAAGTGCGGGTAGAGCACCACGCCGCGGTCCTCGTAGGGCAGGTCGAGATGGTAGTCGAGCAGGCCGCCGTCGCGGTAGGTGCCGGGGCCGGCGCCAGGCAGGTTGCGGACGCCTTCCATGACCATCGGGATCGAGCCGGAGGCGAGCAGCGCCTGGCGCAGGTTGCCGCCGTCCAGGTGCAGGTAGCGCGACGGGAAGTCGGTCAGCGCGGCCAGCGGCGGCGCCTGGCGGGCGTCATGCAGGATCACCCGTTCGAAGTGGCGGTGCAGGTGGCGGCGGCCGATCAGGTTGTCGCGGATCACCGAGGACAGCCCCAGGCCGAGGCTGGCCTTGTGGTCGTGGGCGAGGCGCCCGTGGCTCTTCACCACCACCACGTTGAGGCGGTACAGCGGGTTGTCGAGGATCCGCGCGTCCTGGCCGGCGAGCAGGTCGTCGAGCATCGCCGCGCACTTGCGCGAGACTTCGGCGATGCTCACGCCTTTGGGAAAACGCTGCCGGGTGTACAGCTCGCCGAGGCGGGTGAGGCCGGCCACGGCGTCGGGCAGGCAGGCGCTGGCGAAGCGCCAGGAACCGATGGAGGCGCCGATCAGCGAGCGTTCGCGCGGGGCGCGCGGCAGCCACTCGCCGAAGATCGCCAGGTCCAGTCCCTGGATGCCCAGCGCCTTTGGCCCGCCGGCGGCACCGGGGACGATGCCGACGTCGGCCGGCTGCAGTCCGCGCTCGCGGATGCGGGCGAGGGCGCGGCGACCGGCCTTGAGGGTCAGTGCGGGGGACTTGATCTGGATGGCTGGCATGCTGGTCTTCTCCCTTGCGGACCGGCGATTATAGGACGAGTTGTCGCAGGACCAAGCGCTTTCGAACGCCGGCGAGCCCCATCGCAGAGGCTTTCCGTTACCCTATGGCGCGCCCCGGCCATGTCCTTGCGGCAAATTCAGCTTCAATTAAGAGCGCCCGGTTAATCTGCAAACCGTCGAAAGCAACACGATTGATTCCCACGGAGAGATTCCCATGAAGAAACTGACTGCCCTGTTCGCCGCCACCGCCATCGCCCTGACTGCCGGCCTGGCCCAGGCCCGCGACCTCGGCCCGGACGAGGCGCTGAAGCTGCGTGACGCCGGGACCATCAAGTCCTTCGAAGAGCTGAACAAGAACGCCATCGCCAAGCATCCCGGCTCGAGCGTCCACGATACCGAGCTGGAAGAGGAATACGGCCGCTACATCTACCAGGTCGAGTTGCGCGACCCGCAGGGCGTGAAGTGGGACCTGGAGCTGGATGCCGCTACCGGCGCCGTGCTCAAGGACCACCAGGACGACTGATGAAGTGGCTCATGCGCTACGCCGGGATCGTCGCACTGGTCCTGGCGGTCATCAGCCTCGAGGCGATGGCGCGCGACCTGGACCAGGACGAGGTCCTGCGCCTGCGCCAGGACGGTGTGATACAGCCGCTCGAATCCCTCATGCAGGAAGCCCTGGGGCGTTACCCCGGGGCGCGCCTGCTGGAGGTCGAGCTGGAAGAGGAAGACGACGTCTATGTCTACGAGGTGGAACTGCTCACCCGCGACGGCGTCGTGCGTGAACTGGAACTGGATGCCCGCAACGGCCGCATCCTGAAGGACGAGGAAGACGACTGATGCGGTTGCTGCTGGTTGAGGATCACGTTCCCCTGGCCGACGAACTGATGGCCAGCCTGACCCGCCAGGGCTACGCGGTGGACTGGCTGGCCGACGGCCGCGACGCGGCGGTGCAGGGCGCCAGCGAGCCCTACGACCTGATCATTCTCGACCTCGGCCTGCCCGGGCGTCCCGGCCTGGAGATACTCCAGGAGTGGCGTGGCCTGGGACTCGCGACTCCGGTGCTGATCCTCACCGCGCGCGGTTCCTGGGCCGAACGCATCGATGGGCTCAAGGCCGGTGCCGACGACTATCTGACCAAGCCGTTCCATCCGGAAGAGTTGGCCTTGCGCATCCAGGCCCTGTTGCGCCGCGCCCATGGGCTGGCCAACCAGAGCCAGCTGGAGGCCGCCGGGCTGCGCCTGGACGAGCAGCGTCAGTGCGTGTGCCTGAACGGCGCCGACGTCGACCTGACCGCCGCCGAATTCCGCCTGCTGCGCTATTTCATGCTGCACCCCGGCCAGGTCCTGTCCAAGGGGCACCTGGCCGAGCATCTGTACGACGGCGAGACCGAACGCGATTCCAACGTCATCGAGGTCCACGTCAACCACCTGCGGCGCAAGCTCGGCCGCGAGGTGATCGAGACCCGCCGTGGCCAGGGCTACCGCTACGCCGGGGTGGCCGCCGGATGAGGTCGATCCAGCGGCGCTTGAGCGTCGGCCTGTTCGCGGTGCTGCTGGTGGTCGGGCTGGTCCTCGCGCAGACCGGCCTGTGGCTGTTCGACCAGGGCCTGCGGCGCTATTTCGCCGGCAACCTGCGCGAGGAGGCGGAGAACCTGCTGGTGGCCATGGTGCGCGGGCCGAACGGCATGCAACTGGACGAGCAACGCCTCAACCCGGCGTTCCAGCGCCCGTATTCCGGGCGCTATTTCGTCATCGAGCTGGAAAAGGACACCTGGCGCTCACGCTCCCTGTGGGACAGCGAGCTGGAGGTGCCGCACAAGAAAGGGCTGGTGCAGGGCCTGGTCGATGGGCCCGAGGAGCAGCGACTGCTGGTGTTCCGCGGCCACTACAAGCGCATGGGCCAGAAGCTGCGGATCGTGGTGGCGCAGGACTATACGCCGATCCTGGAAAGCTTCGCCCGCGTGCAGTGGATGGGTCTGGGCGCCGGCGCCCTGGCGCTGCTCCTGGTATTGCTGTTGCAGCGCCTGACCGTGCGTCGTTCGCTGCGTCCGCTGGAGGAGGTGCGCCTGCAGATCGCCCAGCTGCAGCAGGGTCAGCGCAGCCAACTGGACAACCAGGCTCCCGAGGAGCTGGAGCCGCTGGTGGAGCAGATCAACCACCTGCTGGCACACACCGAGGAGACCCTGAAGCGTTCGCGCAACGCCCTGGGCAACCTCGGTCACGCCCTGAAGACGCCGCTGGCGGTGCTGGTCAGCCTCGCCGAGCGCGAGGAGATGGCGCGCCAGCCGGAGTTGCAACAGGTCCTGCGCGAGCAGCTGGAACAGATCCAGCAGCGCCTCGGTCGCGAGTTGGGCAAGGCGCGCCTGGTCGGCGAAGCGCTGCCTGGCGCACATTTCGATTGCGCCGAGGAGTTGCCGTCGCTGTGCGACACCCTGCGCCTGATCCACGGCCCGCACCTGCAGGTGAGCTGGAGCGCGCCACCGGGGCTGCGCCTGCCATGGGACCGCGAGGACCTGCTGGAGATGCTCGGCAATCTGCTGGACAACGCCTGCAAGTGGGCCGATAGCGAAGTCCGCCTGACTGTCGCGCAGGGCGAGGGCATGGTCCGCCTGAAGGTCGACGATGACGGCCCCGGCATCCTCCCCGACCAGCGCCAGGCGGTGCTCGAGCGGGGTACCCGGCTCGACGAGCAGGTCAGCGGCCATGGCCTGGGCCTGGGCATCGCGCGCGACATCGCCGAGGCCTGCGGTGGCCGCCTGAGTCTCGAAGACAGCCCGCTGGGCGGCCTGCGAGTGAGCATCGAGTTGTCGTTGCAGAAGAGCGGCCGCGCCGCCAGGGCTTAACAGTTCTTCACCATTTGCCGACAGTCCCGGCAAGATTTCCTCCTGCGCTTTCCCTAGCATCCCGGGCTTCTTGCAAGGAGGTCTTGGACGATGAAACGGCGGACGGGTACGGGCCGCTGGCGCTGGGCGCTGATGCTGCCGGTGCTGGTGTTCCTGTTGGGCGAGTCCAGTGGACAGCGAGAGGAGGGGCGGTCGCCGCGGTTACCCGCGCAGGCTCGCTACGAGCAGGCCGTGGAAAACGCGTTGCGCAGCGAGCGCGGCGAGCCGCGACAGGCCGGGACAGCGGCAGCGAAGGTGGCCGAGGCGGGAGCCCCGGCGCGTCTGCGTGGCTGGCTGCGCTCGCTGGCCCGCCTGGCGATCTGGGGGACCTACGGCCCCCCGGCGCTATTCAGGCCGTGAACGGTCAGGCCTTGAACTGTTCCATCAGGCCCTGCTGGTGGTTGGCCAGGCGGTTCAGCGACTGACTGACCTGGGCCGATTCCTCGGCCTGGCTCGACAGCGACTCGGTGACGTCACGGATCGCCGCGACATTGCGGTTGATCTCCTCGGCTACCGAGCTCTGTTCCTCGGCGGCGCTGGCAATCTGTAGATTCATGTCGTTGATCACCGTCACCGCCTCGCCGATCCGTTGCAGCGCGGCCACCGCTTCATCCACCTGCTCGACGCTGCCCTGGGCCTGGCGATGGCTGCCGTGCATGGCGTCGACCACGTCGCGGGTGCCCTGTTGCAGGCCTTCGATCACCCCGCGGATCTGTTCCACCGAGTCCTGGGTGCGCCGGGCGAGGTTGCGCACTTCGTCGGCGACCACCGCGAAGCCGCGGCCGGCGTCGCCGGCGCGGGCCGCCTCGATGGCCGCGTTGAGCGCCAGCAGGTTGGTCTGCTCGGCGATGGCGCGGATCACTTCCAGCACCGAACCGATTTCCTCGCTGCTGCTGGCCAGTTGCTCGACCTGGCCCATGGCGCTGGTCAGGTTGGCGGCCAGGCTGTCGATGCTCTGGGTGGTGCGGTCGATCAGCGCCAGACCGTCGCGGGTCGCCTGGTCGGCACCGCGCGCGGCGTCGGCGGCCTGGGCGGCGCTACGGGCGACGTCCTGGGCAGTGGCGGTCATCTCGTGGGATGCGGTGGCGACCTGATCGATCTCGCGGAACTGCTGCTGCATGCCGGCGCTGGTCTGGCTGGAAATCGCCGCCGACTGGTCGGCGGTACTGCGCGCATCGCGCACCGAGACCTTCACGTCGCGGATGATCGGCTGCAGCTTGTCGAGGAAACGGTTGAACCAACCGGCCAGTTCGCCCAGCTCGTCGCGCCCGGTGTGCGGCAGACGCTGGGTCAGGTCGCCTTCGCCGCTGGCGATGTCGCGCAGCATGTGGGCGACGCCGAGGATCGGCCGGGTCACGCCGCGGGCGCTCAGCCACAGCACCAGCAGGCCGAGCACCGCGGCGCCGAGGCCGAGGCCCAGTTCGACCCAGGTGCCTTCGCGGCGCATGTCGTCCAGTTGCCGCTCCAGCGCCAGGGCCGGGCCGAGCAGGGCGCTCTTCGGCACTTCGAGGAGCACGCCCCAGGGCTTGGCGCCGGGAATCGGCTGCAACGGTTGCAGCACCTTGAGGTCGTCGTTCTCGTTGAACAATTGGCTCTTGCCGGCGGCCAGCAGTTGCAGGAGTTCGTCGGCGTGCTGCGGATCCGCCTTGGCCAGGTTCTTGCCGAGCAGGCCAGCGTCGCGGCTGTTGCCGGCGAACAGCCCGGCCGGGCTGAGGATGCCGACCTGGCCAACGCCGTCGTAGAGTTCGCGGTTGCCCTGTTCGCTGAGCGCCTGCAGATTGCTCAGGTTGATGTCCAGGCCCATCACGCCGATCACCTTGCCATCCAGTTCGAGGGGGAAGGCGATGCTGGTCATCAGCAGTTGGCGCTCGCCGACCTTGTCGAAGTAGGGATCGAGCACGCAGGGTTGAGCGCTTTCCTTCGGGCAGGTGTACCAGGCGTTGTAGGCCGCGCCGCTGGGCCCGCTGCTGGTGTCGGCGAGTTCGGACTCGACCATCGACTCGGACTCCAGCTGTCCCGGCGTGGCCTGCGCCCAGTACAGGGAGAAGCGTCCCTTGTCGTTGCTGCCCAGGGCGGGCTGGTCGACGAACAGTTCGTCCTTGCCGTCCAGTGCGTTGGGTTCGAAGACCACGTACAGGCCGAGCACCTCGGGATTGGCGGCGAGCGCGGTACGCACCTGGCGGGTCAGGTCTTCGCGCAGGTCGTAGGCGTCGAGGAAGCGCTTCTGCGCCTGGTCGCGGAGGAACAGGATCTGCCGGGAGAAACCCTTGCCGTACTGGAAGGCATCCATGAAATAGCGCTGGATGCGCAACGCCTGCAATTCCCCGCGGGCTTCCAGGCGCAGGCGCGCCGATTCGTCGAGCATCTGCGTACTGGCGCTTTTCACCAGTACGCTGCTGTGCTGCATGCGGTAGACCGAAAGGCCGACCAGCAAGGCGACCACGCCGAGCAGGCAGAGGCCTGCCAGCAGGGTGATCTTCCATTGGATGGACAGGCGGCGAAGGAACATGGGAGGGGTCCTTGTACGAAGAAACTGCGGGGGCCCAAGGCTTATCGGCAGGGCTCGCCCATTCTTGACGACGGTGCGTTCGCTGGCGCCGGATTGCCGTCGTGCGGCGAATCGCACGCAAGAACCGTGCACAACGGTTTATAGCCAGGCGACATTCGCCCATGCGCGGCTTTGACAGGCGGGGATGGCTGTAGCAGAGTACGCCCCTTTTTTCGGTCGCAGGCGGCCGGGTTCGTTTCATTTGCAAGGAGTTCAACGATGAACGCAGTGGTGCTGGCGGTCGCACTGATGCTCGTCCTCAGCCTTTGCCGTGTGCATGTCGTGCTGGCGCTGATCATCGGCGCGGTGGTCGGCGGACTGTTCGGTGGCCTAGGCCTGGAGGGGACTCTCAAGGCCTTCAACGGCGGCCTCGGCGGCGGCGCCACGGTGGCCCTGTCGTACGCCATGCTCGGCGCCTTCGCCGTGGCCATCGCTCGCTCCGGCGTGGCCCATGCGCTGGCCGACAAGGTCCTGGTGCTGCTCGGCCGGCACGACGAGCAGGGCAAGGGCGCCGGTGCGTTCAAGTGGATCCTGGTCGGCCTGCTGCTCTGCGTGGCGGTATCCTCGCAGAATATCCTGCCGATCCACATCGCCTTCATCCCGCTGCTGGTGCCGCCGCTGCTCTATGTGCTGAGCAAGCTGCAGATCGACCGGCGATTGATCGCCTGCGTCATCACCTTCGGCCTCATCACCCCGTACATGTTCCTGCCGGTGGGCTTCGGCAACATCTTCCTCAATGAAATCCTGCTGGCCAACGTGGCGCGCAACGGCGTCGACGTCAGCGGGATCAACGTCACCCACGCCATGTTCATCCCGGCCCTGGGCATGCTCGCCGGGTTGCTCATCGCGGTGCTGTTCAGCTACCGCCGCAAGCGCGTCTACGACTTGCAGCGGATCGAGCAGGCCGAACGCGTCGATGTCAGCTATAGCCCGAAAAGCCTGGCGGTGGCCGGGGTCTCCATCGTCGCCGCGTTCGTCGTGCAGCTGTGGCTGGACTCGATGATCATCGGCGCGCTGGTCGGTTTCGTGGTCTTCTCGCTGTCCGGCGTGGTGCGCTGGAAGGAGACCGACGACCTGTTCACCGAAGGCATGAAGATGATGGCCACCATCGGTTTCATCATGATCGCCGCGGCCGGTTTCGCCGAGGTGATGAAGGCCACCGGCGAGGTGCAGAGCCTGGTCGACGCCTCGGTGGCCTGGATCGGCAACAGCAAGGCGGTCGGCGCCATGCTGATGCTGCTGGTCGGCCTGCTGGTCACCATGGGCATCGGCTCGTCGTTCTCCACCGTGCCGATCATCGCCGCGATCTTCGTCCCGCTGGCGGTGCAACTGGGCTTCAGCCCGCTGGCCATCGTCAGCATCGTCGGCACCGCCGGCGCGCTGGGGGATGCAGGTTCTCCGGCGTCGGACTCGACCCTCGGGCCGACCTCCGGGCTCAACGTCGACGGCCAGCACAATCACATCTGGGACACCGTGGTGCCGACCTTCCTGCACTACAACCTGCCGTTGCTGGTGTTCGGCTGGGCCGCCGCGATGTTGCTCTGAGTCCCATTTCGGGCGGTCGCCTGACGGAATGTCGGGCCGGCCGCTTAAGCTTCCGACGGGATTGCCGATGAAACGGGAATCCCGTTTTTTATTGGGCGTCATGCTAGGAGTTGATGATGCGTCTGACCCTGAAATCCAAAGTCCTCCTGCTGGCCATGGTGCCGGTGCTGCTCTTCGCCCTGGTGCTCAGCGGCGGAGCGGTGCTGATCCTGAAAAAACAGGCTGATACCGAAGTCAAGGATACCCGCGAGCGCCTGCTCGGCGACCGTCGTGCCGAACTCGAGCACTATGTGCAGATCGCCATGGGCAGTATCCAGGCCGAGTACGACCGCTCGGCCAACGGCGACCTGAACGCCCGCGCCGAGGCCATTGCGCGCCTGTCGAAGGTCAAGTACGGCAAGGACGGCTATATCTTCGGCTACGACTCCCAGGTGGTGCGCCTGTTCCGTGGCGACAGCCCGGTGGACGTCGGCAAGAGCTTCCGCGACCGCCGCGATCCCAGCGGCGTCTACCTCAACCGCGAACTGGTGGAGGCAGGCAAGAACGGCAGCCACTACGTGACCTATACCTCGCCGCTGCCAGGTAACGAAAGCGTCATGGTGCCGAAGCTGTCGTACACCCTGTACCTGCCGAAGTGGGACATGGTGATCGGCTCGGCGATCAACCTCGACGGCGTCGAGGCCCAACTGGTGGAGATCAAGCAAGCCATCGACGAGCGTATCGGCACCCTGATCGCCAGCATCGTGGCGATCGCCGGGGTCCTCCTGGTGGTCCTGCTGGTGATCGGCCTGGCGGTGGCCAACGCGATGCTGCGTCCGCTGCACCAGATCCGCCAGAACCTCGACGACATCGCCGCCGGCGAGGGCGACCTGACCCGCCGCCTGCCGGTGACCAGCCACGACGAGCTGGGCGAGCTGGCCGGTTCCTTCAACCGCTTCGTCGAGAAGATCCACGGTCTGGTGCGGCAGATCGCCGGGATGACCGGCGACCTCAAGCAACTGGTGGAGCAGATGTCGGCCCAGGCCGAGCGTTCCGAGCAGGCCATGGAGCGCCAGCGCCACGAGACCGATCAGGTCGCCACCGCGATCAACGAGATGTCCGCCGCCGCCCATGAAGTGGCGCAGAGCGCCCAGCGCGCCGCCGAGGCCGCGCAGCAGACCGACCACGAAGGCCAGGCGGCCAAGCGCGTGGTGGACGGCAGCATCGAGCGCATCCACGCGCTGGTGGACGAGATCCGCGACAGCGGTTCCTCGCTGGACAGCCTGCAACAGGACGTGCAGTCGATCGTCAGCGTGCTCGGGGTGATCCGCTCCATTGCCGAACAGACTAACCTGCTGGCGCTCAACGCGGCCATCGAGGCGGCCCGTGCCGGCGAGGCCGGACGTGGCTTCGCGGTGGTCGCCGACGAAGTGCGGGCGCTGGCCAGCCGCACCCAGCAGAGCACCCAGGAAATCCAGGGCATGATCGATCGCCTGCAGCAGGGCACCAACGCCGCGGTCGACGCCATGCGCCGTTCCGGCGAGGCCGGCGAGGGCACCAGCAACCAGGCCAACCAGGCCGGCGATTCGCTGGACGCCATCGCCCAGTTGATTGCCACCATCAACGCGATGAACGCGCAGATCGCCAGCGCCGCCGAGGAACAGACCGCGGTGGCCGAGGAGATCAACCGCAGCGTGCACCAGATCGCCGGCGCGGTGGACAGCGTCGCCGACGAGGCCCAGCAGGGCGCGCAGACCGCCCGCAGCCTGGCGCAACTGGGCCAGGGCCTGGGCCGGCTGGTCGGTCAGTTCCGCATCTGACCCTTCCCCCGCGCGACCGCTGCCGGCAAAAGAGCCAGCCGGCAGTGGTGCGCCACAGAGCCTTCCTGTCATTATTCGGCGGAGTCGGCCGGCAGTCGTGAACGATCCACCTCCGCCGGCTGACTAATGCTTTGCTTCCCACTGCCAGATGGATTGGACATGCTCGACACGAAACTGGAATCCCGGACTTTTCTCCTGTTGCTGGCGGTGGTCACGCTCGCCTTCGGCTGGCTCTTGCTGCCGTTCTACGGCGCGGTGTTCTGGGGCACCATCCTGGCGATCATCTTCGCCCCGGTGCAACGCCGCCTGCAGGTGCGTCTGAGGGATCGGAAGAACCTCGCCGCGCTGATCACCCTGCTGATCTGCGTGCTGATCGTGATCATCCCGGTGATCTTCATCGCCGGTTCGCTGGTGCAGGAAGGCGCGAGCGTCTACCAGCGGGTCAAGTCCGGCGAACTGAACTTCGCCGCCTACCTGCAGCAGGCGGTGGCCGCCTTGCCGCCATCGGTGCACCAGTGGCTGGAGCGCTTCGACCTGGCCAATCTCTCGAGCCTGCAGGAGAAGCTCTCCTCGGTGGCGATGCAGGCCAGCCAGGTGGTGGCGACCAAGGCGTTCAGCATCGGCCAGAACACCCTCGACTTCGTCATCAGCTTCGGCATCATGCTCTACCTGCTGTTCTTCCTCCTTCGCGACGGTCGCGTGCTCGGCCGGCGGATCAAGCAGGCGGTGCCGCTGAGCCAGGAACACAAGCACCACCTGTTCGCCAAGTTCACCACGGTGATCCGCGCCACGGTGAAGGGCAACATCGCCGTGGCTGCCACCCAGGGCGCTCTCGGCGGCCTGATCTTCTGGGTGCTGGGCATCGAGGGCGCCTTGCTCTGGGGCACCCTGATGGCCTTCCTGTCGCTGCTGCCGGCCATCGGCGCGGCGCTGATCTGGGCGCCGGTGGCGGCCTATTTCCTGCTCACCGGGGCGATCTGGCAGGGCGTAGTGCTGATCCTGTTCTGCGTGGTGGTGATCGGCCTGGTGGACAACATCCTGCGCCCGATCCTGGTCGGCAAGGACACCAAGATGCCGGACTACGTGGTGCTGATCTCCACCCTCGGCGGTATGGCCTTGTTCGGCCTCAACGGCTTCGTCATCGGCCCGCTGATCGCCGCGCTGTTCATGGCCAGTTGGGACCTGTTCACTGGTCGCGAGGAAGAACCACAGGCCTGAGTCGCGCCCGTGGCAGACAAGCCCCGCGAATGCGGGGCTTGTTCGTTTCAGGCCTTGAAGCATCATGGACGGCGCTGTCGTGGCTGAGCCGCTCCAGGCAGTGCCTGGGGCCTTCGGCTAACAGTGCGTCGAACCCGGTACATCGCGACCGTTGCGCAACCGGACATGGAGCAGCGCTTGCCGGCACTCCTCAGGGCTCGCCGCTGTCAACCGGCGGCGGACCTCGGCTTGAGCGCGCAGGTGGCGAGGAAGGTCGGCATGAAGCGGTCGATGACGAAGCGCGGGTGCGGTTGCCAGTCTTCGTAGAAATCCTGCAGCAGCAGGCCGGCGGCGAGCTGGCCGGCGATTTGCTGGGTCAGGCTATGGCCGAACACCAGGGCTTCGCCTTTCTCGCGCTTCGCCGCGAGGGCTTCGGCGGAGAGGCTTTCCAGGTCGGAGTAGGGCAGGCGATGTCGCGGCCGGATCAGGCCCTGCTCTGCCAGTTCCGGCGAGCGGTCCTCGATGAACAGCGCCGGGTTGTAGAAGCTCGCCAGCAGCTTGCCGCCCGGCCGCAGCACCCGCGCGCATTCGCGCCAGACCGGCAGGACATCGTCGACGTAGAGATTGGAGATGGGATTGAAGACCAGGTCGAAGGAGGCATCGGCGAAGGTCGAGAGGTCGCGCATGTCGCCCTGCACGCAGGCCAGTTCGAGGCGGTCGCGGGCGGCGACCTGGCGGTCCTTGTCCAGCTGTCCCGCCGAGGCGTCGAACAGCGTGACCCGTGCGCCGGCGGCGGCAAGGATCGGCGCCTGCTGGCCGCCGGCCGAGGCCAGGCAGAGGATCTCGCGGCCGCGTACGTCGCCCAGCCAGTGAGCGGGTAACGCGCCCGGGGTTAGCTTCACCGCCCAGTCGCCGCGGCGTGCGGCGGCGACCTCTTCGGCGCTGACCGGTCGCGACCATTCGCAGTCACGGGCGGCCTGGGCGTCCCAACTGGCGCTGTTGTGTCGCAGGACGTCGATATCGTGGAAGGTGGGCATGAGGCCTCCGGGTTCATCCATGGAGCGCGGAGCATGCCACGGCAGCGGGGCAGGGTGCGTGGGGCGGGCCAAAGAAAAACCCCGCCGAGGCGGGGTTTTCGTGGAGCGGGCGACTCAGCCGGCGAGGGCCAGGCCGGAATGCTGGAGGATTTCCAGCAGCGGCTGCGGGTAGACGCCGAGGAAGAACGCCAGCAGGGCGATGGCCACCAGCATGATGCCGCCGGCGCGCTGGCCCCAGTTGAACGGTGCGTCGTGCTGGCGGATGCCGGGCTCGACCAGGAACAGGGTGACCATGACCCGCAGGTAGTAGTACAGGCCGATGGCGCTGCCCAGCACCAGGGCGCCGATCAGCCACCACAGGTGCGACTCGACGCCGACCGCGATCACGTAGAACTTGCCGATGAAGCCGGCGGTCAGCGGGATGCCTGCCAGCGACAGCATCATCACGGTCATCACCGCGGTCAGCACCGGCCGGCGCCAGAACAGGCCGCGGTACTCGAACAGCGCATCGGCGTCGCGGCCGCTGTACGGGGTGGACATCAGGGTGATCACGCCGAACGCGCCGAGGGAGGTCAGTACGTAGGTGGCCAGGTAGACGCCGACCGCTTCCACGGCCATGCCCTTGCTGGCGATCAGGGCGACCAGCAGGTAGCCCAGGTGGGCGATGGACGAGTAGCCGAGCAGGCGCTTGATGTTGCTCTGGGTCAGTGCCAGCAGGTTGCCGAAGAGGATCGAGGCGACCGCGATGACGCTCAGGGAGATGTTCAGCAGTTGGTTGTCCAGGGCCGCCGGGGCGATCTGGAACAGCCGCAGCAGCACGGCGAACACCGCGACCTTGCTGGCGGTGGCGAGGAACGCCGAGACGGGCGCCGGGGCGCCTTCGTAGACGTCCGGGGTCCACAGGTGGAAGGGCACCAGCGACAGCTTGAAGCCCAGGCCGACCAGCATCATGCCGACGCCAACGCTGACCAGCGGACCGCTCAGCACGTGCTCGGCGACCTTGGCGCCAAGGCCGGCGAAGCCCAGGGTACCGGACTCGGCGTAGAGCAGGGCCATGCCGAACAGCAGGAAGGCGGAGCCGGCGGCCGAGAGCACGGTGTACTTGATGCCGGCTTCCAGCGAGCGCTTGTTGAAGAAGGCGTAGGCGACCATCCCGTAGACCGGGACCGAGAGCAGCTCCAGGCCGATGAACAGGCTGGCCAGGTGCTGCGCGCTGACCAGCACCAGGCCGCCGGCCGTGGCCAGCAGCAGGAGCAGGTACAGCTCTTCGCGGTTACCCGGATAGCTTTCCATGTAGGCGTGGGCGAGGGTCACGCAGGCCAGGGCGGAGACCAGCACCAGGGCCATGTAGAAGCAGGCGTAGTTGTCCACCAGCACCAGCGGGGTCACCTCGATCGGGGTGACGCCGAGGACCGGCAGCAGCGACAGCAGGGCCAGGTTGAGGCCGATCACCGAGAGAGTGGCGGTGAACGAGTGATTGCGTTTCCAGGCTACCGCCAGCATCACCACCACCAGGGTGGCGCTGGTGATCAGCAGTGGCAGGAGCGCGATGAAGTGTTGGATCGTAAAGGTCATTTCGCGACTACCGTCCTGCAAGGGTGGAAAGGGCTGCGCCCAGCCATTGCTGCACGCCGTGCATGCTGGCCGCGGAGATGTCCAGCACCGGCTGCGGGTAGACCCCGAGCAGGACCAGCAGGACCGCCAGGCCGAGCACCATGCTCAGTTCGCGGGCGTCGAGGCCGAGGATCGGCTCGTCGGACTGGCTGGGTCCGAAGTAGGCGCGGTGGATCATGATCAGCGAGTAGACCGAGGCGAAGACCAGGCCGAAGGTGGCGATCACGATGATCACCGGGACCACCTTGAAGGCGCCGATCAGGATCAGGAACTCGCCGACGAAGTTGCCGGTGCCGGGCAGGCCCAGCGACGCCGAGGCGAAGAACAGGCTGATCGCCGGCAGGTAGGGCATGCGCGACCACAGGCCGCCCATCTTGCGCATGTCGCGGGTATGCAGGCGCTCGTAGAGCTGGCCGCAGAGGATGAACAGCGCCGCGGCGGAGAGGCCGTGGGCGATCATCTGTACCACCACGCCCTGCAGCGCGACCTGGCTGCCGGAGTAGATGCCGATCATCACGAAGCCCATGTGCGAAACGCTGGAGTAGGCGACCAGGCGCTTGATGTCGGTCTGCGCGAAGGACAGCAGGGCACCGTAGAAGATGCCGATGATGCCGAGCCACATGGCGATCGGCGCGAATTCCGCCGAGGCGTTGGGGAACAGCGGCAGGGCGAAGCGGATCAGGCCGTAGGCGGCGGTCTTCAGGAGGATGCCGGCGAGGTCCACGGAGCCGGCGGTGGGCGCCTGGGCGTGGGCGTCCGGCAGCCAGGAATGCACCGGCACCACTGGCATCTTCACCGCGAAGGCGACGAAGAAGCCGAGCATCAGCAGCCATTCCACGTGGGGGCTTAGCTGGGTCTTCAGCAGGGTGGCGTAGTCGAAGGTGATCACGCCGGTGGCATTGAAGTTGACGAACACCAGGCCGAGGATCGCCACCAGCATCACCAGGCCGCTGGCCTGGGTGAAGATGAAGAACTTGGTGGCGGCGTAGATGCGGGTCTTCTTGCCGTCATCGGAGCTGTGTCCCCACAGCGCGATGAGGAAGTACATCGGCACCAGCATCATTTCCCAGAAGAAGAAGAACAGGAACAGGTCGATGGCGAGGAACACGCCGATCACACCGCCCAGGATCCACAGCAGGTTCAGATGGAAGAAGCCGATGCGGCGCTGGATCTCGTTCCAGGAGCAGAGGACCGAGAGCACGCCGAGCAGGCCGGTGAGGGCGACCATCAGCAGCGACAGGCCATCCATCGCCAGGTGGACGCTGATGCCGAGACGCTCGATCCACAGCACCTTGAATTGCAGGGTCCATTCCGGCTCGCCGCCGGGCGCGGGCGCCAGCTGGAAGTCGCCGGTGGCCCAGATCCACAGGCTCAGGATCAGGACCAGGGTCATCGAAAGCAGCGCGATCCAGCGGGGTAGGGTCTTGCTGCTGTGTTCGGCGATCCAGCAGAGGAAACCGCCGATGAAGGGGATCAGGATTAGCCAGGGCAGAATCATGACAGGCTCAGTCTCTCCGTGAATTCGTTAGGCCAGCAGCAGCGCGCCGAGCAGGATGGCGGCGCCACCCACCAGGGAAGCGGCGTACCAGCGCAGGCGGCCGTTCTCGGTGAGGCTGAGGAGGTTGTGTCCGCCGCGCACGCTGAACGGAACGACGCCCAGGGTACGGTCGATGGGGTCGCGCCCCAGCAGTTGGCAGAGCAGCAGGTAGGGTTTCACGAACAGCTTGTCGTACAGCCAGTCGAAGCCCCAGGCGTGGTACCACCAGGTACCGAAGAAGCGACCCGGGGCGCTCTTCGCCAGGGCGCTGACGAAGCGGCGCTGGCCGAGGAACAGCAGGCCGGCCAGCAGGATGCCGGCGATGGCGATGGCGCCCGAGGCCAGTTCCAGGCTGTGCTTGGCTTCGCCACCGGCGTGGCCGACGCTTTCCGGCAGGACGCCGGCCAGCGGCGGGGTGATCAGGGCGCCGACGAAGGTCGACAGGACGATCAGCACGCTGAGCGGCAGCCAGTGGGAAATCCCGTGGCCGGCGTGGGCTTCGGTCTTCGGCTCGCCGTGGAAGGCGACGAAGATCAGGCGGAAGGTGTAGATCGAGGTCAGGAACGCACCCACCAGGCCGGCGATCAGCAACTCGCGATGGCCGCTGGCGAAGGCCTCCCAGAGGATCTCGTCCTTGGAGTAGAAGCCCGCGGTGAGGAAGGGCAGGGCGGCCAGCGCCGCACCGCCGACCACGAAGCTGGCGTAGGCCAGCGGCAGCTTCTTCCACAAGCCGCCCATCTTGAAGATGTTCTGCTCGTGGTGGCAGGCGATGATCACCGCGCCCGAGGCGAGGAACAGCAGGGCCTTGAAGAAGGCGTGGGTCATCAGGTGGAAGATCGCCGCGTCCCAGGCGCCGACGCCGAGGGCGAGGAACATGTAGCCGATCTGGCTCATGGTCGAGTAGGCGAGGATGCGCTTGATATCGGTCTGCACCAGGGCGGCGAAGCCGGCCAGGACCAGGGTCACCGCGCCGACGATGCCGACCAGTTCGAGGATGTCCGGGGCCAGGGTGAACAGGCCGTGGCAACGGGCGATCAGGTAGACGCCGGCGGTCACCATGGTGGCGGCGTGGATCAGCGCGGAGACCGGGGTCGGGCCGGCCATGGCGTCGGCCAGCCAGGTCTGCAGCGGCAGTTGGGCGGACTTGCCGACCGCGCCGCCGAGCAGGGCCAGGGTCGCCAGGGTCAGCCAGAGGTTGCCTTCCGGGAACTTCTGCGGCGCCAGCACCAGCAGCTCCTGGATGTTCAGGGTGCCGAACTGCTGGAACAGGATGAACAGGCCGAAAGCCATGAACACGTCGCCGACGCGGGTGACGATGAATGCCTTGAGCGCCGCGTTACCGTTGTTGCGATTGCTGTAGTAGAAGCCGATCAGCAGGTAGCTGCACAGGCCCACGCCTTCCCAGCCGAAGTAGAGGAACAGCAGGTTGTCGCCCAGCACCAGGAACAGCATGCTGGCAATGAACAGGTTGGTGTAGGCGAAGAAGCGCGAATAGCCGGTTTCGCCACGCATGTACCAGGAGGCGAACAGGTGGATCAGGAAGCCGACGCCGGTAACCACGCCGAGCATGGTTACCGAGAGGCCGTCCAGGTACAGGGTGAAGTTGCTGCTGAAGTCGCCGGCCGCCATCCACTGCCACAGCACCAGGCTGTAGGCGCCGCCTTCCGGCGGACTGCTGTGGAAGCTGAAGATGGCCCAGGCCGCGCTCAGGGCGGAGAGGCCGACCGAGCCGACGCCGACCAGCGCCGAAAGGTTTTCCGACCACCTGCCGCGGGAGAACGACAGCAGCAGGAAGCCGACCAGGGGGAACAGGAAGGTAAGAGGTAGAAGGTTCATCCGCGCATCTCGCTGGCAGCGTCGATATCGAGGGTGTGGAAGCGGCGATACAGTTGCAGCAGGATCGCCAGGCCGATGCTCGCTTCGGCGGCCGCGAGGCTCAGCACCAGGATGAACATCACCTGGCCGTCGGGTTGGCCCCAGCGGCTGCCGGCGACCACGAAGGCGAGGGCGGCGGCGTTCATCATCACTTCCAGGCTCATCAGTACGAACAGGATGTTGCGTCGCACCATCAAGCCGACCAGTCCGAGGGCGAACAGGACGCTGGCGAGGGCCAGGCCGTGTTCCAGTGGTATTGCGTTCATAGCGTTACGTTCCCTTGGGGCGGGCGCAGGGCGCCCGCCGAACCTTTATTGTTTGGCGTCTTGACGACCCAGGTGATAGGCAGCGACCAGGGCCGCGAGCAACAGCATGGAGGCCAGTTCGACCACCAGCAGGTACGGGCCGTAGAGGCTGATGCCGACCGCCTTGGCGTCTACCGTGGTATGGCCGATGCCGGCACCGCTCGGGGTGCGGGCGAGGACCACCAGCAGTTCCACCAGCAGGACCAGGGCCAGGGCCGAAGGCCCGACCCAGATGCCGGGCGTGAGCCACTTGCGCTCCTGCTCGACCACGGCCGGGCCGAGGTTGAGCATCATCACCACGAAGACGAACAGAACCATGATGGCGCCAGCGTAGACGATGATCTCCAGGGCGCCGGCGAAGGGTGCGCCGAGGCTGAAGAAGGTCATCGAGATGGCCAGCAGGGAAATGATCAGGTAGAGCAGGGCATGCACCGGGTTGCTGTTGGTGATGACCCGCAGCGTGGCCAGTACGGCGACGCCGGCAGCGAAATAGAAAGCGAATTCCACGCGACGTCTCCTTATGGCAGCAGGCTTTTCACGTTGATCGGTTCGGCTTCGTTCTGCGCGGCGCCTTTCGGCTTGCCGGCGATCGCCATCCCCGCAACGCGGTAGTAGTTGTAGTCCGGGTTCTTGCCCGGGCCGGAGATCAGCAGGTCGTGCTTCTCGTAGACCAGGTCCTGGCGCTTGAACTCGCCCATCTCGAAGTCCGGGGTGAGCTGGATCGCGGTGGTCGGGCAGGCTTCCTCGCACAGGCCGCAGAAGATGCAGCGCGAGAAGTTGATGCGGAAGAACTCCGGATACCAGCGACCGTCCTCGGTCTCGGCCTTCTGCAGGGAGATGCAGCCAACCGGACAGGCCACGGCGCACAGGTTGCAGGCTACGCAGCGTTCCTCGCCGTCGGGGTCGCGGGTCAGGACGATCCGGCCACGATAGCGCGGCGGCAGGTAGACCGGCTCTTCGGGGTATTGCAGGGTATCGCGCTTGCGGAAGGCATGGCCGAAGATCATCACCAGGCTGCGAAGCTGGGTGAAGGTGCCATGCACGACGTTGATGATTTCTTTGATCACGGTGGTTCTCCTTACTGGGCCGCGGCCAGCACGAGCGCGCCGGTCACCAGCAGGTTGATCAGGGTCAGCGGCAGGCACACCTTCCAGCTGAACGCCATCACCTGGTCATAGCGCGGACGCGGCAGCGAGGCGCGGATCAGGATGAAGAGCATGATGAAGAAGCCGGTCTTGGCGGCGAAGTAGAAGAACGACAGCCAGGGCAGGGTGTCCAGGAACGGACCGTGCCAGCCGCCGAAGAACAGGGTCGCCAGCAGCGCCGAGACCAGCACGATGCCGATGTACTCGCCGACGAAGAACATGCCCCATTTCATCCCGGCGTACTCGATGTGGTAGCCGTCCGCCAGTTCCTGCTCCGCTTCCGGCTGGTCGAACGGGTGACGGTGGGTCACGGCGACGCCGGCGATGATGAAGGTGCAGAAGCCGAAGAACTGCGGAATGATGAACCAGACGTTGTCGATCTGGTACTGGACGATGTCGCGCATGTTGAACGAGCCGACCTGGGCGACGATGCCCATCAGCGACAGGGCCAGGAACACCTCGTAGGAGATGGTCTGGGCCGAGGCGCGCAGGCTGCCGAGCAGGGCGAACTTGTTGTTGCTCGACCAGCCGGCGAACAGCACGGCGTACACCGTCAGGCCGGCCATGGCGAAGAAGAACAGGATGCCGATGTTCAGGTCCGCCACGCCCCAGGTGGGGGTGATCGGCACGATGGCGAAGGCGACGAGCAGGGCGCCCATCGCGATCACCGGGGCCAGGGTGAAGATCATCTTGTCGGCGAACGGCGGGGTCCAGTCCTCCTTGAAGAACATCTTGACCATGTCCGCGCCGAGCTGGAACGCACCGAACGGACCGACCCGGTTGGGGCCGTAGCGGTCCTGCCAGAGGCCGAGCAGGCGGCGCTCGACCCAGCTGAGCAGGGCGCCGCAGATGACCACGGCGAGCAGCACCACGATGGCCTTGACCACGGTGAGGATGATGGTGACCAGAGCGGGAGTCAGCCAACTCATTGTGCAGCCTCCTGCAGACCTTCCACGGAGCAGCCGGCGATCGCCGCCGGGATGCCGGCGAAGCCGACCGGCAGGCCGATCAGGCCGGCGCCGAGTTGTTCATCGATGCGCAGCGGCAGGCGCAGGGCCTGGCCCTTGAGCTGGAAGCCGAGGGTCGCGCCGTCGTTGACGCCGAGGCGGTCCGCGTCTTCCTTGGACAGGGCGACGTAGGTCTCCGGGATGCGCTGCTGGATCGGCGCGGCCCGCGAGCTGTTTTCCTCGCTACCGAACAGGTGGTACAGAGGCACTACCTTCCAGCTGTCGGCCTTGGCGCTGAACGGCACCGGCACGGCCTGGAACCAGTCGAGGCCTTCGCCCTTCGGTTCGATCAGGCGCACGCCGGGGTCGCCGGCGCGCAGGTGGCCGCCGACCTCGTCCTGGAACTTGTTCCAGGCCTGCGGCGAGTTCCAGCCCGGCGACCAGGCGAACGGGATCTGCTGACGGTCTTCCTGGCTGCCGGAGTAGCCTTCCATGGAGAAGGCGAACGCCGAGTCGATGTCCTGCGGGGTGCGCGGCTCGTGCACGCTGATGTTGGCGCGCATGGCGGTGCGCCCGCTGTAGCGGTGCGGTTCGCGGGCCAGCTTGAGGCCCTTGATGCGGAACGAGGCGGCCGGTGCGGCGTCGCGGATACCGGCCAGGATCGGCTTGGCCTCGGCCACGGCTTCGGTGACGTGGTCCAGCTGGGTCCAGTCGACGCGCTTGCCTTGCAGGGTGCTGTGGATCGCATGCAGCCAGCGCCAGCCCTCGCGGACCATGTTCTTGGCGTCGTAGTAGGTCGGGTCGAACACCTGGAAGAAGCGCTGGGCGCGGCCTTCCTGGCTGACCAGGGTGCCGTCGCCTTCGGCGAAGCTGGCCGCCGGCAGCACCAGGTGCGCCTTGGCGGTGGTGGCGGTCTGCTGGTGATCGGCGACGATCACCACCCTGGCCGCCGCCAGGGCTGCGTCGACACGGGCGGCGTCGGTGCGGCGGTAGAGATCGTTCTCCAGCACCACCACGGCGTCGGCCTGTCCGGAGGTCAGTCGCTCGAGCGCGGCTTCCACGGAGTCGCCGCCGAAGAGCGCCAGGCCGAGGCTGTTGGCTTCGCCGACCACCAGGCTGATGGAACCGTTCTTCTCGCGCTGCTTGAGGGCCTTGGCGATGTTCGCCGCGGCTTCGATCAGTGCCTTGTTGCCCAGCGAGTTGCCGGACACCACCAACGGACGCTTGGCCACCAGCAGGGCATCGGCGATGCGCTGGGCGAAGGCCTGGGCCTGCGGGTCGAGGTCGGCCACGGCTGGAGCGCTCGGGTCGATCGCGTGGGCCACGGCGAAGCCGAGGCGGGCGAGGTCGTCCGGTGCGGCGTGGACGGTTTCCTCGGCCACGTCGTCGAGGCGGGTCGCGCTGACGCTGGCGATGAACAGCGGGTTCTGCGCGTGCTGGGCGATGTTCTTCACCGCGGCGTCGAGCCACGGCTGGACCTTCATGTCGGCGGCCATCTCGACGGCCTTGCCCTTCACCGACTGGCGCAGGGCCAGGGCGATGCGGGCGGCGGTCTGGGTCAGGTCCTCGCCGAGGACGAAGACCGCGTCGTGGTCCTCGATGTCGCGGATGCTCGGCACCGGCAGCGGGCCTTCCTGCATGACCTGCAGGATCAGGCGCAGGCGGTCGAGCTCGCCTTCGTTGATGCCGCTGTAGAAGTTGCCTTCGCCAACCAGCTCGCGCAGGGCGAAGTTGCTTTCCAGGCTGGCGCGCGGCGAACCGATGCCGACCACCTTGCGCTCCTTCAGCAGGGCGGCGGCCTGGTCGAGGGCGCCGTCCAGGCTCAGCTTCTGCTTGCTCAGCACCAGCAGCGGCTGGCGCGGACGGTCTTCGCGGTTGACGTAGCCGTAGCCGAAGCGACCGCGGTCGCAGAGGAAGTAGTGGTTGACCGAGCCGTTGTAGCGGTTCTCGATGCGGCGGATCTCGCCGTAGCGCTCGCCGGGGCTGATGTTGCAGCCGCTGGAGCAGCCGTGGCAGATGCTCGGGGCGAACTGCATGTCCCACTTGCGGTTGTAGCGCTCGGAGTGGGTCTTGTCGGTGAACACGCCGGTGGGGCAGACCTCGGTGAGGTTGCCGGAGAACTCGCTTTCCAGCACGCCGTCCTCGACCCGTCCGAAGTAGACGTTGTCGTGGGCGCCGTAGACGCCGAGGTCGGTGCCGCCGGCGTAGTCCTTGTAGTAGCGCACGCAGCGGTAGCAGGCGATGCAGCGGTTCATCTCGTGGGCGATGAACGGGCCGAGTTCCTGGTTCTGGTGGGTGCGCTTGGTGAAGCGGTACCGGCGCTCGTTGTGGCCGGTCATCACCGTCATGTCCTGCAGGTGGCAGTGACCGCCTTCCTCGCACACCGGGCAGTCGTGCGGGTGGTTGGTCATCAGCCATTCGACGACGCTGGCGCGGAACTGCTTGGCCTCTTCGTCTTCGATGGAGATCCAGGTGTTGTCGGTGGCGGGGGTCATGCAGGACATGACGAGGCGACCACGCTTGTCGTTCTCGTCGGTGTACTGCTTCACCGCGCACTGGCGGCAGGCGCCGACGCTACCGAGCGCCGGGTGCCAGCAGAAGTAGGGAATGTCGAGACCGAGGGACAGACAGGCCTGCAGGAGGTTGTCTGCACCATCGACTTCGAGCGTCTTGCCGTCTACGTGGATAGTGGCCATGGTTCAAGTCTTCGTTGGCCCGTTGTCAGCGGGCGTGGCTAATAGAAACTCACGGTTCCGTCGGGCCTGCGGCCGGGCCGCGGCACGACGACGAAACATCGCCGGACGGCTGGCCGTCCGGCTGCAAAGCATCAGGCGCCGACCGTTGCCGGGCGCGGCGCGGCCGAAGGCTGGCGGGAGATGCCCGCCTCGAATTCGGCACGGAAATACTTGAGGGCGCTGCCCAGCGGCTCGACGGCTCCCGGCGCATGGGCGCAGAAGGTCTTGCCTGGGCCGAGGAAGTTGACCAGTTGCTTGAGGGTCTCGAGGTCGCCGGGCTGGCCTTCGCCACGCTCTAGGGCGCGCAGCAGCTTCACGCTCCACGGCAGGCCGTCGCGGCAGGGGGTGCACCAGCCGCAGGACTCGCGGGCGAAGAACTCTTCCATGTTGCGCAGCAGGGAAACCATGTTGATGCTGTCGTCCACCGCCATGGCCAGGCCGGTGCCCATCCGGGTGCCGACCTTGGCGATGCCGCCGGCGAACATCTGCGCATCCAGGTGCTCCGGGAGCAGGAAGCCGGTACCGGCGCCGCCGGGCTGCCAGGCCTTGAGCTGGAAGCCGTCGCGCATGCCGCCGGCGTAGTCCTCGAACAGCTCGCGGGCGCTGACGCCGAACGGCAGTTCCCACAGGCCGGGGTTCTTCACCTTGCCGGAGAAGCCCATCAGCTTGGTGCCCATGTCTTCGCTGCCGGGGCGGGCCAGGGTCTTGTACCAGTCCACGCCGTTGCCGACGATGGCCGGCACGTTGCACAGCGTCTCCACGTTGTTCACGCAGGTCGGCTTGCCCCAGACGCCGACGGCGGCAGGGAAGGGCGGTTTGGAACGCGGGTTGGCGCGGCGGCCTTCCAGCGAGTTGATCAGCGCGGTCTCTTCGCCGCAGATGTAGCGGCCGGCACCGGTGTGGACGAACAGCTCGAAATCGAAGCCGCTGCCGAGGATGTTCTTGCCGAGCAGGCCGGCGGCCTTGGCTTCGTCGATGGCGCGGTTGAGGTTGCGCGCCGCGTCGACGTATTCGCCGCGCAGGAAGATGTAGCCGCGGTAGGCCTTCAGCGCACGCGCGGAAATCAGCATGCCTTCCACCAGCAGGTGCGGCAGCTGCTCCATGAGCATGCGGTCCTTCCAGGTGTTCGGCTCCATCTCGTCCGCGTTGCACAGCAGGTAGCGGATGTTCAGCGACTCGTCCTTCGGCATCAGGCCCCACTTCACGCCGGTGGGGAAGCCCGCGCCGCCGCGGCCCTTGAGGCCGGAGTCCTTGACGGTCTGGACGATGTCGTCCTGGGCCATCTGGGTCAGCGCCTTGCGCGCCGCGGCATAGCCGTCCTTGCTCTGATATTCCTCGAGCCAGACGGGCTGGGCGTCTTCGCGCAGGCGCCAGGTCAGCGGATGGGTTTCCGCCGAACGCGCCATGCGGTTGGCCGGACCAATGGAGGTAAGGGTCATACGTAGGCCTCCAGCAGTTTGGCGACACCGTCGGGACGCACGTCGCCATGGGTGTCGTCGTCGATCATCAGCGCCGGGGCCTTGTCGCAGTTGCCCAGGCAGCAGACCGGGAGCAGGGTGAAGCGTCCGTCGGCGGTAGTCTGGCCGAGACCGATGCCGAGTTGCTTCTGGATCTCGCCGACCACCGACTCGTGGCCGCCGATGTAGCAGACCATGCTGTCGCAGACGCGAATGATGTGGCGGCCCACCGGCTGGCGGAATATCTGACTATAGAAGGTGGCGACGCCTTCGACGTCGCTGGCCGGGATCCCCAGCACCTCGCCGATCGCCGGGATGGCGCCGTCCGGCACCCAGCCGCGCTGCTTCTGGACGATCTTCAGGGCTTCGATGGACGCCGCGCGCGGGTCCTCGTAGTGATGCATTTCATGCTCGATGGACGAGCGCTCGGTTTCGCTGAGGACGAAACGGTCGGTCTGAATCAGGTTGCTCTGGCTCATGTCAGCGGTCCACGTCAGCCATAACGAAATCGATGCTACCCAGGTAGGCGATCAGGTCCGCGATCATGCTGCCGTTGATCACCGAGGGGATCTGTTGCAGGTGCGCGAAGCTGGGCGTCCGGATACGCGTGCGGTAGCTCATGGTGCTGCCGTCGCTGGTCAGGTAGTAGCTGTTGATACCCTTGGTCGCCTCGATCATCTGGAAGGCTTCGTTGGCCGGCATGACCGGGCCCCAGGAAACCTGCAGGAAGTGGGTGATCAGGGTTTCGATGTGTTGCAGCGTGCGTTCTTTCGGCGGCGGCGTGGTCAGCGGATGGTCGGCCTTGTACGGGCCTTCCGGCATGTTCTTCAGGCACTGTTCGATGATCCGCAGGCTCTGGCGCATCTCGCCCATCTTGACCATGCAGCGGTCGTAGGCGTCGCCGTTGTGGGCCAGCGGTACCTCGAACTCGAAGTTCTCGTAGCCGGAGTAGGGGCGGGCCTTGCGCAGGTCGAAGTCGCAACCGGTGGCGCGCAGGCCGGCGCCGGTGGTGCCCCACTCGAGGGCTTCCTTGGTGTTGTACTGGGCGACGCCGATGGTCCGGCCGCGCAGGATGCTGTTCTTCAGGGCCGCGGTCTCGTACTCGTCGAGGCGCTTGGGCATCCAGTCGAGGAACTCGCGGACCAGCTTGTCCCAGCCGCGCGGCAGGTCGTGGGCGACGCCGCCGATGCGGTACCAGGCCGGGTGCAGGCGGAAGCCGGTGATGGCCTCGACCACCTTGTAGGCGCGCTGGCGGTCGGTGAAGGTGAAGAACACCGGGGTCATGGCGCCGACGTCCTGGATATAGGTGCCCAGGTACAGCAGGTGGTTCAGGATACGGAAGAACTCCGCCATCATGATCCGGATCACGTCGACCCGCTGCGGCACCTTGATCCCGGCGAGCTTCTCCACCGAGAGTACGTAGGGCAGGTTGTTCATCACCCCGCCGAGGTAGTCGATGCGGTCGGTGTAGGGGATGAAACTGTGCCAGGACTGGCGCTCGGCCATCTTCTCGGCGCCGCGGTGGTGGTAGCCGATCTCCGGGACGCAGTCGATGATCTCCTCGCCGTCCAGTTGCAGGATGATGCGGAACGCGCCGTGGGCGGACGGGTGGTTCGGGCCGAGGTTGAGGAACATGTAGTCCTCGTTCTCGCCGTGGCGCTTCATGCCCCAGTCTTCCGGCTTGAAGCGCAGGGCCTCCTGCTCCAGGTCCTGCTTGGCGGCGGACAGGGAGTAGGGATCGAACTCGGTGGCGCGCGCCGGGTAGTCCTTGCGCAGCGGATGGCCCTGCCAGGTCGGCGGCATCAGCATGCGGGTCAGGTGCGGGTGGCCGGTGAAGGTGATGCCGTACATGTCCCACACTTCGCGCTCGTACCAGTTGGCGTTGGGCCAGATACGGGTGGCGGTGGGCAGGTTGAGGTCGCGCTCGGACAAGGCGACCTTGATCATCACGTCACTATTACGCTCCAGCGACATCAGGTGGTAGAACACGCTGAAGTCGGCGCTCGGCAGGCCGCGGCGATGGGTGCGCAGCCGCTCGTCGACGCCGTGCAGGTCGTAGAGCATCACGTAGGGCTTGGGTACCTGACGGAGGAAGGTCAGGACTTCGATCAGTCTTTCGCGCGGGACCCAGAGCACCGGCATGCCGGTACGGGTGGGCTGGACGGTGAAGGTCTCGGCGCCAAAGCGGGAATTCAGTTCGACGACGATATCCTGGTCGTCTGCCTTGTAAGGCGGGATGTACAGAGCGGAGTCTGCAGTCATGGTCTCGGTCGCTTTCGGTCAACGGTGGGGTGAACGCGGCTGGTCTCGGCCGGCCAGCGGGGCTGGCCGGGAGTTCCGGATCACACTTCGTCGGGGCTGCGCAGGTTGGTCACCTGGATGCGCTGCTCGCGTTTCAGGTCTTTCTGGGCCGGCATTTCGGCGCGGTAGACCCCCTGGTCGCCAACGACCCAGGACAACGGGCGGCGCTCCTGGCCGATGGATTCCTGCAGCAGCATCAGGCCTTGCAGGAACGCCTCCGGACGGGGCGGGCAGCCGGGGATGTAGACGTCCACGGGGAGGAACTTGTCGACCCCCTGGACCACCGAATAGATGTCGTACATGCCGCCGGAATTGGCGCACGAGCCCATGGAGATGACCCACTTGGGTTCGAGCATCTGCTCGTAGAGGCGCTGGATGACCGGGGCCATCTTGATGAAGCAGGTGCCGGCGATGACCATGAAGTCGGCCTGGCGCGGCGACGCCCGGATCACTTCGGCGCCGAAGCGGGCGATATCGTGCGGCGCGGTGAAGGCGGTGGTCATCTCCACGTAGCAGCACGACAGCCCGAAGTTATAGGGCCAGAGCGAGTTCTTGCGACCCCAGTTGACGGTGGAGTTCAGCACATCCTCGAGCTTGCCCATGAAGATGTTCTTGTGAACCTGGCCCTCGACCAGCGGGTCGGCTACGGTTTCCCGTTCGCCTATCGGGTATTGGTCGTTGGCCGCATCGGGATCGATCCGGGTAAGTTTGTATTGCATCGCCAAAGCCTCATTGTTTTAGCTTCGCCTGCCGCTTGCGACGGCTTTCGGGAGCCCAATCGAGCGCACCGATCCGCCAAAGATAGACAAGACCCGCCAACAGAATTGCTATGAAAATGGTTGCCTCGATCAGGCCGGCCCAGCCGCTTTCGCGAACCGACACCGACCAGGCGAAGAGGAAGAGGGCTTCGACGTCGAAGATCACGAAGAGCATCGCGACCAGATAGAATTTTGCCGAGAGACGCAGGCGTGCGCCTCCGGTGGGGACGATCCCGGATTCGAAGGGTTCGTTCTTGCTGCGACCAAATGCCTTGCTGCCAAGCAGGGACGAAACCCCTAGCATGAAGGCGAGAAGGCCAACGACCCCTAGAAGGAAGGCAGCGAATCCCCAGTGATGAGCTGCAAGTTCAGCTGGGTTTGGCATGCTGATACTCCTTCTGTACCGGATATATAAGATCGTGGGTTCTGGGCGCAATGCCCGACTTCTTGTGCAACCCGCTGCGTAGTGAGCTAAGGGTTGTATGTATCTTTCCGATTTTATGCCCAAAGCGCCGGACAAGTAAATTTTTCTAACACAAACAGACGCTTCTCTGCTTTTTCCAGCGCTTTGGTTAATCCCCGAAAGCCTCGTGAATGCTGTCTCTGCGAGAAATGGCGCGGCCTGGCTGGCTTTTGGTCGTATTGCCGCGAAGCGTGGGGGAGGGCTCTTTGCAAGACCTCAAACGATAATGAATATCGTTTGCAATGTCGCATTCGTATAACTTCGCTACATATATTCTTCGCCGCGTTACTATTGTTTACCCTTTTATTGGTAATTACTCGCGATCAATCCGTTATTGCATTAAACCGGGAATATTTTCCGGGCCGGGCGCATGGCGGTTTTTCTTCTTTCCGCACCATGACAACCCGGCTATGGCGCCGCCTGGGGCTGCGCCCGCGGTTCTTCGTGACGGATGCGAAGGCGCTGGGCAAGGTTTGCGGCGGTTAGCTTCGCAGCGCAGATGTAGTCGCTCTGGAGGTGCGCTACCTAGGGGCTGCGGTAGCGTCCCGGGGTTTCTTGCCGACCCAGGCCCAGACCATCTCGCAGGCGATCGGCTGGTTGCCGTTCTCGTCGCTGACCAGCACCGCCACGCGGACCTCGCCCTTGTCCTGTTGCCGGATCTGCTCGATCTGTCCGGCCTCCAGCGTCGCGATGGCGGTCAGGTCGCCCTGGGCGCGCTTGAGATAGTCGATCTTCATGGTCTTGATCAGCGGCAGCTTGTCGTCCGGTACGTTCATTCCGACCAGGAAGCCGCTGGCCGACTCGGCGAGCAAGGCCATCGCTGCGGCATGGATACCTTTTATGTGGTTCTGCACCGGTCGACGGTTCTTCAGGCTGAGGATGGCGCGCTCCTGCCCCAGTTCATGGATGCGCACCCTCGCCGTGCCGGCGAAGCGCACCTGGGAGCCCAGCAGCAGCGTCAGGCTGCGGCTGCGCAGGCGGCGGGGGAGGAGGTTGATGGCGCCGACGGCGCGGCTGAGACGATTGCGCTTGGGCATGCTGGCGTCCTTCCATAGAGAGGGGAGCCTGCATTCCACCCGCTTTGCCCGGGCTTGCCCACGGCTGTAGCGGCGACCTGCGCCGGCATTCCGGCCAACGCAGGTCGTCGTGGCGCGTCAGAGCAGGCGTCGGCCGTCTTCGCGGGTGATCACCACGGTGGCCGAGCGTGGCCGGCGGCCCGGCCCGTCCGGCCAGGTGCTGAGGAGGTTATCGGCGGTCGAGCCTTCCCCCGGGTGCTGGATGTTGATGAACAGCGTACGGAAGTCCGGCGTCGCGGCAATGCCGGTCACCTCGCAACCCAGCGGACCGGTGAGGAAGCGCTTCAGTTCGCCGGTGCGCGGGTCGGCCACCAGCATCTGGTTGTTGCCGAACGGGCCGCTGCTCAACTGGCTGCCGCTCATGTCGGTCTGGATCCACAGGCGGCCTTCCGGGTCGAACCAGAGGCCGTCGGGGCTGGCCAGGATATTGTCCTGGTTCAGCGGCTTGCCGTCCGGGCCGCGGCTGTCTTCGCCGGGACCGGCGAGCATGAACAGGTCCCAGGTGAAGCGTTGCCCGGCATAGTCGCGGCTGCGTTCGCGCCAGCGGATGATATGGCCGTAGGCGTTCTTCACCCGTGGGTTGGCCGCGTCGGCGACGGTGCGCGACGTGTTGTTGGTGAGGGTGAAGTAGACGTCACCGTTGTCCGGGTTGACCGCGCCCCACTCCGGGCGATCCATCTTGGTCGCGCCGAGGACATCGGCGGCCAGGCGGGTGTTGATCAGCACTTCGCCCTGGTCGGCGAAGCTCACCCCGGCCTTGCGACAGGCCGCGCGGAAGTTGCCGTCGGCGATGTCCAGCGGCAGCCACTGGCCGCTGCCATCGGCGTTGAAGCGGGCGACGTAGAGGGTGCCTTCGTCGAGCAGGCGAGCGTTGCTGCGACCCGGACGGAACTTGTCGCGGCTGACGTACTTGTAGATGTACTCGTTCTGCGAGTCGTCGCCAGAGTAGCAGACTACCTGGCGGCCCGGCTTGACCGGGGCGAAGACCAGGCCTTCGTGGGCGAAGCGGCCGAGAGCGGTGCGCTTGACCGGTACCGATTGCGGGTCGAACGGGTCGATCTCGACGATCCAGCCGAAGTTGTTCGGTTCGTTGCGGTAGTCGTCCTGAGCCTGTTTGCCCTTGCGGGTGGCGTCGAAGCGCTCGAACTCGTCGCCCGCCAGGGTCTCCCAGCCGAAACGGCTGGTATTGCGAATGCCGTAGCGGGTCAGTTCGCGCGGCAGTTCGCTGTCCTGGGTGGAGAAATAGCCGACCCAGTTCTCCTCGCAGGTGAGGTACGTGCCCCAGGGGGTGAAACCGTTGGAACAGTTGTTATGGGTGCCGCGGGTGCGGGTGCCGTCCGGACTGTGGCGGGTGCGCAGCAGTTCGTGGCCGCGCGCCGGGCCGGCGATACGCATCGGCGTGGCGGCGGTGATCCGGCGATTTCGTTGCGACGGCACGACATTCCACTCGCCACGCACGTTGCGACGGATCTCCACGACGGAAACGCCATGGGCGTTGATTTCCTTGCGCACTTCATCGGCGACGGTGCGCTTGCCATCGACCACGGTCGGGCCATTGGTGTGCAGCAGCGGCGCGTCGATGTATTCATGGTTGAGCACCAGCAGGCCATGGTTGCTGATGTGTCCGCCGCCGAAGCCGAACTGCGCGTCGATCGGGAAGAAGTGCATGCCGTCGTGGTGCATGCCGATCTGTTCGGCCTGGTCCTGGGCGCTGTTGCTGGCGTCGTCGAGGAAGCCCGGATAACTGCCGCTGATCGGGGTGCCCCAGGGTATGAAGGGCGTCGCCTTGTAGCCGGCGGGCACCCGGATGGTATCGGCGCGGCCGCTGGCGATGGCTTCGAAGGGTAAGCGGTTGCGGCGTTTGAAAGGCAAGCCGCGCAGGCCTTCCGCGGCGGGCGCCTGCGCTTCGGCGGGAGCGGCGCTGGCGGGGAGCGCGACGCCGAGGAAGGCGAGGGCGCCGAGCGCCGCGCCGCCGGCCAGGACCTGGCGGCGGCCGAGGCCGGCGATCAGGTCGTTCATGTGTGGGTTGTTCGAATGGTTGCTGGGCAACTCGTCGCCATCACCGAACAGGATGGCATCTTTTTTCTCCAGGCTCACGGACGTGCTCCTTGTGGGCTGATCGACGGAGCATTGACGCTAACCGCTGAAAGCGACGGGACGATGACAGGCACTCGAGGCCTTTTGCCATGATCCGGAAATGAAAAACCCCGGCCGGAGCCGGGGTTTTCGCGAGGCGGGCCGGGCAGATCGTGGGCTGCCCGGCTGGCCCCTGTTCCTTAGTGGAACTGGTTCATGGTGTTGTCTTTGCCGCTGGCCTTCAGAGCGGCTTCGCCTGCGAAGTACTCTTTATGGTTGTCGCCGATGTCGGAGCCCGCCATGTTCTGGTGCTTGACGCAGGCGATGCCCTGGCGCAGTTCCTGGCGCTGCACGCCCTTCACGTAGGCCAGCATGCCTTCGTCGGCGAAGTAGCCCTTGGCCAGGTTGTCGGTGGACAGCGCGGCGGTGTGGTAGGTCGGCAGGGTGATCAGGTGGTGGAAGATGCCGGCGTGGGCCGAGCCATCGCGCTGGAAGGTGCGGATCTTCTCGTCGGCGACCTTGGCCAGCTCGGTGTCGTCGTACTCGACGCTCATCAGCTTGTTGCGGTCGTAGGCGGAAACGTCCTTGCCTTCGGCGACGAACGCATCGAACACCTGCTGGCGGAAGTTCAGGGTCCAGTTGAAGGACGGGCTGTTGTTGTAGACCAGCTTGGCGTTCGGAATCACTTCGCGGATGCGATCGACCATTGCCTTGATCTGGCCGACGTGCGGCTTCTCGGTTTCGATCCAGAGCAGGTCGGCGCCGTTCTGCAGCGAGGTGATGCAGTCCAGGACGCAGCGATCTTCGCCGGTGCCCTTGCGGAACTGGAACAGGTTGGAAGCCAGGCGCTTCGGACGCAGCAGCTTGCCTTCGCGCTTGATCACGACGTCGCCGTTGCCCAGCTCGGCCTCGGAGATCTCTTCGCAATCCAGGAAGGAGTTGTACAGGTCGCCCAGGTCGCCCGGCTCGTTGGTCACGGCGATCTGCTTGGTCAGGCCGGCGCCCAGGGAGTCGGTACGGGCGACGATCACGCCATCGTCCACGCCCAGCTCGAGGAAGGCGTAGCGTACGGCATTGATCTTGGCGAGGAAGTCGATGTGCGGAACGGTGACCTTGCCGTCCTGGTGGCCGCACTGCTTCTCGTCGGACACCTGGTTTTCGATCTGGATGCAGCAGGCGCCGGCTTCGATCATCTTCTTGGCCAGCAGGTAGGTCGCCTCGGCGTTGCCGAAGCCGGCGTCGATGTCGGCGATGATCGGCACCACGTGGGTTTCGAAGTTGTCGATCTGGGCCAGCAGCTCGGCTTCCTTGGCCTTGTCGCCAGCGGCGCGGGCAGCGTCCAGGCCGGTGAACAGCAGGTCCAACTCGCGGGCGTCAGCCTGGCGCAGGAAGGTGTACAGCTCTTCGATCAGGCCGGAAACCGCGGTTTTCTCGTGCATGGACTGGTCCGGCAGCGGGCCGAAGTCGGAGCGCAGCGCGGCGACCATCCAACCGGACAGGTAGAGGTAGCGCTTGTTGGTGGTCTTCAGGTGCTTCTTGATCGAGATCAGCTTCTGCTGCCCGATGAAGCCGTGCCAGCAACCCAGCGACTGGGTGTAGACGGAAGAGTCCGCATCGTATTCGGCCATGTCCTTGCGCATGATGGCCGCGGTGTACTTGGCGATATCCAGGCCGGTCTTGAAGCGGTTCTGGATACGCATGCGAGCTGCGTACTCGGGGTTGATCGCGCTCCAGCTGCTGCCGTTCTTCTCTTTCAGCGCGGCAACTGCCTTGATCTCGTTCTGATATGCGGACATGGTCAATCCTTCAAGAAATGTATTGGTTGAGCACCGACTGACCCACTCAAAACCTGCTGGTGAAGGTTGTCTTGCGGGTGGCTCACCGCTGCATGGCGAGAGAATGACCGTGGCGAAGAATGACGCCGAGGAGGGGGTGGAGACGAACAGTTCGCGGACCGTGCTTCTCGACTGGATCAAGTGCCGTTCGGCTCGTGGTTGCCGGTGGGCGACTCGCTGTCGAGTCTTTCGATCTGGCTGATACGTAAACGCTTCCCCGTCCCTCAGGACAACTTCGTTCCAGTCGCAATCTCGTCAAGCCGCCTTGTGGGCAGATCAACACGGTGGAGGCCGAGGGCGTATCGGCGCAGGCACCGGGAGCTCGTCGTTTCAGAGCCCCTGATTAGCGGGAGCGGGGCCATCATGCTCTGGAAAAAATCCGTCGTCAAACGTTTTGTAGTGTTTTTTCAAGACTACTACACGAAGGTCTAAGAGTGACCGGATGGTCTTGTCTGGTCGAGATGTTTCCGTTTGCATCGAAAATGCCCGCAAGAGCCCGCGCCCCGCGGCTTTGCCGGAGCGGGAGGCAATTCGCGCTGGAAAGAGCGCCGTCGGTCAGTCGAGGGTTTCGACTTTCAGGCGCAGGCTGGTGTCGTCGCGTCCCTGGGTCGAGTAGCGACGCACGAAGCCGTGCTGGTCGGCCTGGTTCTGTTCGCTGACACCGCCCAGGGTGATCCACTCGCCGAGCTTGCCGCTGACCCGGGTGTCGGTGCTCTGGGTATCGATGACGCCGGGATGGCTCTGGCTGAGGCGGTCATTGCTGGAGCTGATGGTGACGTGCACCAGGTTGCCGGTCAGCGTCGCGGTGACGTAGAAGCCGCGGTTGACGTTGCGGTATTCGGTCTGGCTGTAGATCTGCCCGTAGGGACCGGTGGCGGTGCTGGTGATGGGGACGCTCTGGCCGACCTGGATCAGCGCCGGGTAGCCCTCGGTGGCCTGGACCTGCTGGCTGCCGCCGGAACGGCTGTCGGTGGAGCGACGGATGATGCGGACGCGATCCTTGCCGTTGACCTCGCCGCGGCCGCTCTGGATCTCGATGTTGCCGGCGCTGGCCGAACCATCCACCGAATAGCCGCGGCTGTCCTGTTGCAGGTTCTCGCTGGTATCCACGGTGATCAGCAGGCGATGCGGGCGCGAGTCGATCTGCTGCAGGACCGATTGCAACTCGCGGATCTTCGCCGGCTCGGCATTGACGATCAGCTGGTTGCCATAGGCGGTGACCTTGCCTTCGCTGCCGATGACCGACTGGGCCACCGCGATCACGTCGTCGGCGGTGCGGTAGTTGAGCGGGATCACTTCGGTGCGCGGGGCGGCCGAGGCGCCGAGAGCGACTGTCGCCAACAGCGAGGAGAGCAGGGTGGTGCGCAACAGGGTCACAGGAGGAAGCTCCGCAGGTCCGGGTCGGAAAGACTGGTGTCCCAGGCCTGCTCGAAGCGGGCCTGGAGTTGACGCACCCGCCCGGCGGCACGGTAGCAGGCGTAGCCCGCCGGTTGCGCCGGTTTCGGGCGCAGCAGCAGGCCCTGGTCGTCGGCCAGGAGGAAGGCGTCGTCCTCTTTAGGGTAGTCCGGGTTGAGGCGGCGGATCAGGCAGTTGCTCGACAGGCGGCGCGAAAGGTTGATCAGGCGGTGGCCGTTGCGCACGGCCTGGGCGCTGTCGCCAACGAGGATACGCAGGCGATTGCGTGGATTGGCCAGGAGAAAACGGGTGCAGGCTTCCTGGATGCTGCTGTGGTGATAGAGCCAGCTTTCCAGGTCGGGACTGTGCAGGCAGAGCGAGCGGCGGGCCTGCTGCAGGAGGGCCAGGGCATGGGCGCGGGCTTCCTGCGGATGCTCGAAGCGCTCCAGCGGCTCATGTTCGCCGAGGCGGAATGGCGCTGGTTCCCAGCGTTCCGCGGGTGGTGCGGCGCTTGCCGGGTTGCGTACCGCAAAGCGCCCCGGAGAGCTGAATTCGATGGCCGGCAGGTCGGCCGGCGAGGTCTCCGGGGTGTCGCTCATCGGGCCTCAGTCGCTGTCGCGAACCATGTCGACATGGGGCAGGCCGGCATCGAGGAATTCGCCGCTATCGACCTTGAAGCCCAGTCGCTCGTAGAAGGGAATGGCGTAGACCTGCGCGGTCAGCAGTTGGCGCTTCAGGCCGCGTCGCTCGGCTTCCTCGATGGCCGCGCGCATCAGCGCGTCGCCGACCTTCAGGCCGCGCCAGTCCTTGAGTACCGAGACCCTGCCGATGTGCCCGTCGCCCAGCAGGCGCGCGGTGCCGATCGCGTATTCGCCTTCATAGGCGAGAAAATGCACGGCTTCGTCGTCTTCGGCGTCCCACTCCAGTTCCGGCGGAACCGACTGTTCGGCAATGAAGACCGCTTCGCGGATGCGGCGCAGCTCGGCATTGTCCTTCTGCCAGTCGGCTACGCGTACGCGGATCTTATTCATCTGCAAACTCCAAACTGCCCTGTTTGACCAACTCCGCCAACAGCTTACGCGCATCGTCGTCGGCCAGCCATTGGCCGAGGTTTTCCAGATGCAACGCATCGGCCGAGCAGACCAGCTTCAGCAGTTCCTTGAGCTGGTCGGGCAGGAGTACGCTCTGGCCGCTGGCGAACAGCACCAGGCCGATGTCGATCTCGCTCCAGGCCAGGCGGGCGCTGGGGTTGCGCACCAGCAGCGCGCCATCCTCGAGGGCGCCGAATAGCTCCTCTTCGGGGATATCCTCGCCGGCAACCAGTTCAGGATAGCGCGGCTCGGTCATGAACTGGCCGAACCAGGTCAGCAGCAGGCGCTCGTCGCTCATGTGCTCCTGGATCAGACCCTGCAGGCGCTCCAGAGCGTCGCGCTGGATCTGGTGCGGATCGTCGCCTACCGGTTGCAGGCCGGCATCGGTGTAGCGCTCCTCGTCGGAGAGGAACTGGCCGAGGAAGTCGGTGAAATGGGTCAGCACTTCGGCGGCGCTGGGCGCGCGGAAGCCGATCGAGTAGGTCATGCACTCGTCTTCGGCAATGCCGTAGTGGGCGAGGCGCGGGGGCAGGTAGAGCATGTCGCCGGGCTCCAGGACCCACTCGTCGCTCTGTTCGAAGTCGGCGAGGATGCGCAGGTCGGCGTGCTCGCGCAGCGGGCTGTCGCTGCTGCACATCTGTCCGACTTTCCAGCGCCGGCGTCCGTGGCCCTGAAGCAGGAATACGTCGTAGTTGTCGAAGTGCGGACCGACGCCGCCGCCGGGAGCGGCGTAGCTGATCATCACGTCGTCGATCCGCCAGCTGGGCAGGAAGCGGAATTGCTCCAGCAGTTGGGCGACTTCCGGGACGAACTGGTCGACCGCCTGCACCAGCAGGGTCCAGTCCTGTTCCGGCAGGTGCTGGTAGTCCTCCTCCTGGAACGGGCCACGGCGCATTTCCCACGGGGTTTTCCCGTGTTCGAGGACGATGCGCGATTCCACCGATTCCTCCAGCGACAGCCCGGCCAGCTCGTCGGCGGACAGCGGGCTTTCGAAGTCCGGGATCGCCTGGCGGACCAGCAGCGGTTTGCGCTGCCAGTAGTCGCGGAGGAATTCGGCAGCGGTCAGTCCGCCCAGAAGTTGCAGGGGAGTATCAGCATTCATGGTTAAGTCCTTGAAACAAAAACGCCCGGCGCAGCCGGGCGTGCAAAAGGGTTGCGTGCTCAGATGCGCTTGGCCTGGGCGGCGGCATTGCCGACGTAGCCGGCCGGGGTCAGCTTCTTCAGCTCGACCTTGGCCTCGGCGGGAATCGCCAGCTCTTCGATGAAAGTCTGCAAGGCTTCGGCGCTGATGCCTTTGCCGCGGGTCAGTTCCTTCAGCTTTTCGTAGGGGTTTTCCACGCCATAGCGACGCATCACGGTCTGCACCGGCTCGGCGAGGACTTCCCAGCAGGCGTCCAGGTCCTCGGCGATGCGCTGGGCGTTCAGCTCCAGCTTGCCGATGCCCTTCAGGCTGGCCTCGTAGGCGATGACGCTGTGGGCGATGCCGACACCGAGGTTGCGCAGCACGGTGGAGTCGGTCAGGTCGCGCTGCCAGCGCGAGATCGGCAGCTTGCTGGCCAGGTGCTGGAATAGCGCGTTGGCGATGCCGAGGTTACCCTCGGAGTTCTCGAAGTCGATCGGGTTGACCTTGTGCGGCATGGTCGAGGAGCCGATCTCGCCGGCCACGGTCTTCTGCTTGAAGTAGCCGAGGGAGATGTAGCCCCAGACGTCGCGGTCGAAGTCGATGAGGATGGTGTTGAAGCGGGCGATCGCATCGAACAGCTCGGCGATGTAGTCGTGCGGCTCGATCTGGGTGGTGTAGGGGTTGAAGGTCAGGCCGAGGTCGCCTTCGATGAACTGGCGGGCGTTGGCTTCCCAGTCGACTTCGGGATAGGCGGACAGGTGGGCGTTGTAGTTGCCCACGGCGCCGTTGATCTTGCCCAGCAACTCGATGCCGGCGACCTGCTTGATCTGCCGCTCCAGGCGGTAGACGACGTTGGCCAGTTCCTTGCCCAGGGTGGTCGGCGAGGCGGGCTGGCCGTGGGTGCGGGAGAGCATCGGCACGTCGGCGAATTTCACCGCCAGTTCGCGGATGGCCTCGGCGATCTGGCGCATCAGCGGCAGCAGCACGCTGTCGCGACCCTCGCGGAGCATCAGGGCGTGGGACAGGTTGTTGATGTCCTCGGAGGTGCAGGCGAAGTGGATGAACTCGCTGACCGCGGCCAGCTCCGGGAGCTTGGCGGCCTGTTCCTTGAGCAGGTACTCCACGGCTTTCACGTCGTGGTTGGTGGTGCGCTCGATTTCCTTGATGCGTTCGGCGTGTTCCAGCTGGAAGTCGCTGGCCAGGCTGTCGAGCAGGGCGTTGGCTTCGGCGGAGAACGGCGCGACCTCGGGAATCCCGGCGTGGGCGGCGAGGCGCTGCAGCCAGCGGACTTCCACCATGACGCGGAAACGGATCAGGCCGTATTCGCTGAAGATCGGACGCAGGCTGCTGGTTTTGCCGGCATAGCGGCCATCGACGGGGGATACCGCGGTGAGCGAGGAAAGCTGCATGAGACGTTCTCGTGGCTGGAAGTCAACGAAAAAGGGGCGCATATCATACATGAAAGGTGCGCCCCGGTGGGGCATTCAGCGGGGCCTTTCGGCGGGGCGGTTGCCCAGCAGAGGGATCAGACTGGCGGCGAAGATCAGGGCGGCGCCGAGCAGCGACGTGTGGCTGGGCAGTTCCTCCCAGCGCAGCCAGGCGATCACCCCGGCGAAAACGATGGCCATGTAGGCGATCGGTCCGATCACTCCCGGGGAGGCCAGGGCATAGGCCTGCGACATGGTCAGTTGGCCGAGGCTGGCGAACAGTCCGGCGCCGAGCAGCAGGAGCAGTTCCCGGCCGTTCAGCGGCTGCCAGGCCCAGGCCAGCGGTACGGCGGAGAACAGGGTGCCGAACAGGGCGAAGTAGAAGACGATGCGATACGCCGGCTCGCTGTCGCTCATTTCGCGGATCGAGACGAAGGCACAGGCGGCCATCAGGCTGGAAGCGATGCCGACCAGGGCGATCGGCGCCACTACCGCGCCGCTGGGCCTGGCCACCAGCAGCACGCCGAGGAAGCCGACCAGGGTGGCGACCATCATGCGGCGGGTCAGCGGCTCCTTGATCCACAGGTGTGCGATCAGCGGCGTGAACACCGGCGCGGCATAGCTGAACAGCATAGCGTCGGTCAGCGGTAGGTGGGCGAGGGCGTAGAAGTAGCAGTACATGCCGCCCAGGCCGTAGGTGGTGCGCAGCAGGTGCGATAGCGGGCGGCGGGTGCGCAGCGGGCCGATGCCGCGAGTCAGCGCCAGGGGCAGGAAGAACAGCACGCCGACGAGGTTGCGGAAGAACACCACGGTTTCGTTGTTGACGGTGCTGGAGGCCTCGCGGATCAGGCCGCCCATCAGGGCGAAGAACAGCGCCGAAAGAGCCAGCATGGCGGCGCCCTGGGTCGGGCTGTTGCGCCGTTGCGGCTGGCTCCCGGCCATGGCCATGGCTAGCCGCGCAGCAGGGGATAGAGTTCGTTGAGCAGCCGGCGCCGGCTGAACACCATCTGCCAGCGGCTGCCGCCCAGTTGCCGCCAGAGCCGCGCCGAGCGGATGCCGGCGAGCAGCAGGGCGCGGATCCGCGCGGCGTTGCTGCTGACCTGCAGGTGCCGCATGTCGCCGTGTACCTGGATGCGCTGGCGGAAGGTGCTGAGGGTGTCCTGGTAGATGCTGGCGAACGAGGCGATGACGTTCTCATGGACCAGGCCGAAGTGCTGGACCTGCTGTTCGACCTGGTCGAGGCGCTGGCCGATCAGGTCGAGCATGTCGCCGCGCTTGTCCAGTTGCCGTTCCAGGGTCAGCATCGCCAGGGCGTAGCGCAGCGGTTCGCGCTGCAGGCTGCCGGGCTTGCGCTCCAGGGCGCTGGCCAGGGCCTTGAAGCCGTCGCGCAGGTTGAGGCTGTCGCCACCGTAGACGTCCAGGGTGCTGGCCGGGTTGCGCGCCAGCAGGCTGCCGAGCATGCAGCCCAGCGGGGCTTCGCTGATCTGCCCGGTGCGTGCCAGCTTGTCGACCAGGGCTGCGGATTCGAAGACGGCGCCGAGGGCAATCAGTTGCTGTCGCGGATCGCTCACGGGCGTCCTCCGAAATCCCAGGCTTCCGCCGTTTCGATCACGCCGCCGCCGAGGCAGACGTCGCCGTCGTAGAACACCACCGATTGCCCCGGGGTCACTGCGCGCTGCGGTTCGTCGAACACCGCGCGGTAGCCTTCGGCGGTTTTCTCCAGGACGCAGTCCTGGTCGCTCTGCCGGTAGCGCACCTTGGCCCGCAGGCGGCGCGGCCGCTCCAGTTCGACCGGGTTGACCCAGTAGATTCGCGAGGCCAGCAGGGCGCGGGAGAACAGCAGCGGGTGGTCGTTGCCCTGGCCGACCAGCAGCACGTTGCGTTGCAGGTCCTTGCCGAGCACGTACCAGGGATCGTCGCCGGCTTCCTTGAGACCGCCGATGCCGAGGCCCTGGCGCTGGCCGATGGTGTGGTACATCAGGCCGCTGTGGCGACCGATGACCTTGCCTTCGGTGGTCTCGATGTCGCCCGGCTGGGCCGGCAGGTACTGCTTGAGGAAATCGGTGAAGCGTCGCTCGCCAATGAAGCAGATGCCCGTGGAGTCCTTCTTCTTCGCCGTGGCGAGGCCATGCTTCTCGGCGATGGCGCGGACTTCCGGCTTCTCCAGTTCGCCGACGGGGAACAGGCTGCGGGCGATCTGCTCGCCGCCCACCGCGTGCAGGAAGTAGCTCTGATCCTTGTTCGGGTCCAGGCCCTTGAGCAGCTCGGTGCGCCCGTCGCGGTCGCGGCGCCGCACATAGTGGCCGGTGGCGATCAGGTCCGCGCCGAGCATCAGCGCGTAGTCGAGGAACGCCTTGAACTTGATTTCGCGGTTGCAGAGGATGTCCGGGTTCGGCGTACGGCCGGCCTTGTACTCGGCAAGGAAGTGCTCGAACACGTTATCCCAGTATTCCGCGGCGAAGTTCGCCGTGTGCAGCTTGATGCCGATCCGGTCGCAGACGGCCTGGGCGTCGGCCAGGTCCTCGCGGGCGGTACAGTATTCGGTGCCGTCGTCCTCGTCCCAGTTCTTCATGAACAGGCCTTCGACCTGATAGCCCTGCTGCAACAGGAGCAGGGCGGAGACGGACGAGTCGACGCCGCCGGACATGCCGACGATCACGCGCTCGCGGCGTGGGGTGGGGGCGGATTCAGACATAGCGATCAGGCGTCACGGGCGAATTCGTAAAACGCGGATTCTATCAGGCCTGGGGCAGGGAGGGCGACACGTGGGTGTCGCGGATCAGCGCCAGGGGATAGCGGCCGCCGGCCAGATAGTCGTCGATGCAGCGCAGCACCAGGTGGCTGCGCCAGCGCTGCGGCTGGGCGGCCAGTTCGTCGCGGGTCAGCCAGCGCGGGCCGATGATGCCGTCGTCGAGGGCGCGTTCGGGATGGTGGCGCACGGGGCGGGCGGCGAAGCATACGCGCTGGTAGGTGACGCCGTTGGACGGGGCGGTGTACAGGTAGATGCCGGTGACGGCGCTCAGCTCGACCTCCCAGCCGGTTTCCTCGAGGGTTTCGCGCAGGGCGGCCTCGAGCAGGCTTTCGGCGGGCTCCAGGTGCCCGGCGGGCTGGTTCAGCACCTCGCGGCCGTCGGCCTGTTCCTCGACCAGCAGGAAGCGGCCCTGGTCCTCGACGATGGTCGCTACGGTGACATGGGGATGCCAGCTCATGGATGTCTCCTCGGTACGGAAAAGGCCTCGATAAAAAGAAACCCCGAGCGTAGGCCCGGGGTTTCTGCTTCGTCAGCGTGACGCCATCAGGCCAGGCTGTCGATCGCCGCGTTGAAGGTGGCGCTGGGGCGCATCACCTTGCTGGTCAGCTCCGGGTTGGAGCGATAGTAGCCGCCGATCTCGGCCGGCTTGCCCTGGACCGCATTGAGTTCGGCGACGATGGTCGCTTCCTGCTCGGTCAGGGCCTTGGCCAGCGGCGCGAAGTGCGCTTTCAGCTCGGCGTCTTCGTCCTGGGCGGCCAGGGCCTGGGCCCAGTACATCGCCAGGTAGAAGTGGCTGCCGCGGTTGTCGATGTCGCCGACCTTGCGCGACGGCGACTTGTTGTTGTCCAGCAGCTTGCCGGTGGCTTCGTCCAGCGCCTTGCCGAGCAGCTTGGCCTTGGCGTTGCCGGTCTTGATCCCGGTTTCCTCCAGGGACACGGCCAGGGCCAGGAACTCGCCCAGGGAGTCCCAGCGCAGGTAGTTCTCTTCCACCAGTTGCTGGACGTGCTTGGGTGCCGAGCCGCCGGCGCCGGTTTCGTACATGCCGCCGCCCGCCATCAGCGGAACGATGGAGAGCATCTTGGCCGAGGTGCCCAGTTCCATGATCGGGAACAGGTCGGTCAGGTAGTCGCGCAGGACGTTGCCGGTCACCGAGATGGTGTCCTTGCCGCGGATCAGGCGTTCCATGCTGACGCGAATGGCCTCGTTGTAGCCCATGATGCTGATGTCGAGGCCGGTCAGGTCGTGGTCCTTGAGGTACAGCTCGACCTTCTTGCGCAGTTCGCGGTCGTGGGCGCGCTCCGGGTCCAGCCAGAAGATCGCCGGGGTGTCGGACTGGCGCGCGCGGGTGACGGCCAGCTTGACCCAGTCGCGGATCGGCGCGTCCTTGGTCTGGCAGGCGCGCCAGATGTCGCCTGTCTCCACCTCGTGCTGCATCAGCACGCTGCCGTCGGCCAGGACCACGCGCATGGTGCCGTCGGCGGTCATTTCGAAGGTCTTGTCGTGGGAGCCGTATTCCTCGGCCTTCTGCGCCATCAGGCCGACGTTCGGCACGCTGCCCATGGTGGTCGGGTCGAAGGCGCCGTTGGTCTTGCAGAAGTTGATCATCTCCTGGTAGATGCGGGCGTAGGTGCTTTCCGGCATTACCGCCTTGGTATCTTTCTGCTTGCCGTCCTTGCCCCACATCTGGCCGGAGTTGCGGATCATCGCCGGCATCGAGGCGTCGACGATGACGTCGCTCGGAATGTGCAGGTTGGTGATGCCTTTCACGGAGTCGACCATCGCCATTTCCGGGCGGTGGCTGTACACCTCGTGGATGTCGTGGAGGATCTCTTCCTGCTGGGAGGCGGGCAGCGACTTGATCTTGTCGTAGACGCTGGAGATACCGTTGTTCGGGTTCACGCCGAGCTCTTCGAAGAGTTGGCCCCACTTGTCGAAGACGTCCTTGTAGTAGACGCTCACCGCATGCCCGAAGACGATCGGGTGGGAAATCTTCATCATGGTCGCCTTGACGTGCAGGGACCACATGACGCCGGTTTCCTTGCAGTCCTGCAGGGTCTTCTCGAAGAAGTCGCGCAGCTTGCCGCAGCTCATGAACATGCTGTCGAGCACTTCGCCTTCCTGCAGGCTCAGTTGCTTCTTGACCTCGACCTTGCCGTCCTTGCCGACGAACTCGATGCGCACGTCACCGGCCTTGGCCATGGTGATGGACTGTTCGCTGGAGAAGAAGTCGCCGCCGCGCATGTAGTCGGCGTGGGAGCGGGAGGCCATGCTCCACTTGCCCATGGAGTGCGGGTGCTTGCGGGCGTAGGCCTTCACCGCGGCAGGCGCGCGACGGTCGGAGTTGCCTTCGCGCAGGACCGGGTTCACGGCGCTGCCGAGGATCTTCGCGTAGCGTGCGCGAACCTCTTTCTCTTCGTCGGTCTGCGGGTCTTCCGGGAAGTCGGGAACCTTGTAGCCCAGGCCCTGCAGTTCGGCGATTGCGCCTTTCAGCTGGGGCACCGAGGCGCTGATGTTGGGCAGCTTGATGATATTGGCGTCGGGCGAGGTGGCCAGGACCGCCAGGCGGGCGAGGTCGTCTTCGATACGCTGGTCGGCGTCGAGGCGGTCGGCGAAGTTGGCCAGGATGCGTCCTGCAAGAGAGATGTCGCTGGTCTCGACGTCGATGCCGGCGGAAGCGGCAAAGGCCTTGACGATGGGGAGGAGCGAGTAGGTGGCGAGCGCGGGTGCTTCGTCGGTGAAGGTGTAGGTGATCTTCGAGCGGATGGACATCTACGGTAACTCTCTTTTTTGCTGGGCGCGCACAGAGTCTCGATACGCGTTGGTGGACGCGATGCCTTCGCTCAACATCGGGTTGAATCGAAATCGAGATATGCCGCGGGATATAGGGGCGCCAGTAGAGCGTTGTACGGCGGGTTCATGGTGGCGAACCCGACGCTGCGAGGGGAGAGGGTCTGGTCCCAGACTGCTCGGACCTCGATGACTGCGAAGTCATGGCGCGCAGTATACCACCCTCTCGCCGGGCTGATGCGCTCGCCTGTTTAGACTAAGGAAGATGTGGTTTCCGGGCGGACAACTGGGCTACCCTAGAAGGCTGCAACAGGGTTTTAACCACAACACGGAGTTCAGCATGGGATACCAAAAGATCCAGGTGCCGGCGACCGGTGACAAAATCACTGTGAATGCCGACATGTCCTTGAGCGTACCGAAGAACCCGATCATCCCGTTCATCGAGGGTGATGGCATCGGCGTCGATATCAGCCCGGTCATGATCAAGGTTGTCGACGCTGCAGTGGAAAAAGCATACAAGGGCGAGCGCAAGATCGCCTGGATGGAAGTCTACGCCGGCGAGAAGGCCACCCAGGTGTATGACCAGGACACCTGGCTGCCCCAGGAAACCCTGGACGCCGTGCGCGACTACGTGGTTTCCATCAAGGGTCCGCTGACCACCCCGGTCGGTGGCGGCATCCGTTCCCTGAACGTGGCCCTGCGCCAGCAACTCGATCTCTACGTCTGCCAGCGCCCGGTACGCTGGTTCGAAGGCGTGCCCAGCCCGGTGAAGAAGCCCGGCGACGTAGACATGGTGATCTTCCGCGAGAACTCCGAGGACATCTATGCCGGCGTCGAGTGGAAGGCCGGTTCGCCGGAGGCGGAGAAGGTCATCAAGTTCCTCACCGAGGAAATGGGCGTCAAGAAAATCCGCTTCACCGAGAACTGCGGCATCGGCATCAAGCCGGTTTCCCAGGAAGGCACCAAGCGCCTGGTGCGCAAGGCCCTGCAATACGCCGTCGACAACGACCGCAGTTCGGTGACCCTGGTGCACAAGGGCAACATCATGAAGTTCACCGAGGGTGCCTTCAAGGATTGGGGTTACGAAGTCGCGCGCGATGAATTCGGCGCCGAGCTGCTGGACGGCGGTCCGTGGATGCAGTTCAAGAACCCGAAGACCGGCAAGAACGTCGTGGTCAAGGACGTGATCGCCGACGCCATGTTGCAGCAGATTCTGCTGCGCCCCGCCGAGTACGACGTGATCGCCACCCTGAACCTGAACGGCGACTATCTCTCCGACGCCCTGGCGGCCGAGGTCGGCGGCATCGGCATCGCGCCCGGCGCCAACCTGTCCGATTCGGTGGCCATGTTCGAGGCGACCCACGGCACCGCGCCGAAGTACGCCGGCCAGGACAAGGTCAACCCGGGTTCGCTGATCCTCTCCGCGGAGATGATGCTGCGCCACATGGGCTGGACCGAGGCGGCCGACCTGATCATCAAGGGCACCAACGGGGCGATCGCCGCCAAGACCGTGACCTATGACTTCGAACGCCTGATGGACGGCGCGACCCTGCTGTCCTGCTCGGAGTTCGGCGACGCGATGATCGCCAAGATGTAGGAAGGGCTAGCGCCCGAACGAGAAAAAGGCCGGTTCGCACCGGCCTTTTTCATTTCCGCATCCGCGTTGGGGGTCAGGCTTCGATGGGCGTCGCCTGCGGCTCTTCCTGCGGGGCGGGGGCGGAGGGTGCGGCGGTTGTCGCGGTGGCGGGGCTGATGTTGATGGCATGCAGTCCCTTCGGTCCCTGGATGATCTCGAAATTGACCGGCTGGCCCGCCTTGAGTGTCTTGTAACCGTCCATCTGAATGGCCGAGTAATGGGCGAACAGGTCCTCATCTCGGCCCTCGGCCAGGATGAACCCGTAGCCCTTGGCGTTGTTGAACCACTTGACCTTACCGCTGAGCATGCTCATATCCCTCTGCAAAGGACTCCAACGCTGGAGTATCATCCACTACGATCCCGCGTCCGACCTGGGTCGAGACGGGTGCGGAACCCCTGATACCCTGTAGGGGTATTCCATTGTTTGTAACACCCTTTTGCAGTTAGTCAAGGCGCTGAACCATACGCCTGAGAAACGGATCAACATCATGTCGGTCCATAACTTTCCAGAAAGGCAAAGCTTTTTTTCCTCATGCATGCACCTAGCCAGATTCGACTAACATTCAATCAGGACCATCCCGAGCCTCATGAACACGAGGACGAAGGGGCGGGGCTCGCGGTACAGGAGTCGAAGCCTGTATTACAGCCGCCACCGTTGTATAAGGTGGTACTGTTCAACGACGATTACACGCCGATGGACTTTGTTGTTGAAGTGCTGGAAGTGTTCTTCAACATGGACCGGGAAAAAGCCACCAAGATCATGTTGACGGTACATACTCAGGGTAAGGCGGTCTGCGGCTTGTTTACCCGGGACGTGGCCGAAACCAAGGCGATGCAGGTCAATCAGTATGCACGGGAGAGCCAGCATCCATTGCTCTGCGAGATAGAGAAAGACAGTTGATCGGATGTTTGGGAGCGAGGTGAAGCCATGTTGAATCGAGAGCTCGAAGTCACCCTCAATCTCGCCTTCAAGGAGGCGAGGGCCAAACGCCATGAATTCATGACGGTTGAGCACCTGCTGCTGGCCTTGCTGGACAATGAGGCGGCGGCAACGGTATTGCGTGCGTGCGGTGCCAACCTGGACAAGCTGCGGCGCGACCTGCAGGAATTCATCGATTCCACCACGCCGCTGATCCCGCAGCACGACGACGAGCGCGAAACCCAGCCGACGCTGGGCTTCCAGCGCGTCCTGCAGCGTGCGGTGTTCCACGTGCAGAGTTCCGGCAAGCGCGAAGTGACCGGGGCCAATGTCCTGGTGGCGATCTTCAGCGAACAGGAAAGCCAGGCGGTGTTCCTGCTCAAGCAGCAGAGCATCGCGCGTATCGATGTGGTGAACTACATCGCCCACGGCATCTCCAAGGTGCCCGGGCATGCCGAACATCCGCAGGATGGGGAGCAGGATATGCAGGATGAGGAAGGTGGCGAGTCGGCCACGTCCAACCATCCGCTGGACGCCTATGCCAGCAACCTCAACGAACTGGCTCGCCAGGGGCGGATCGACCCGCTGGTGGGGCGTGAGCATGAAGTCGAGCGGGTGGCGCAGATCCTTGCCCGCCGGCGCAAGAACAACCCGCTGCTGGTAGGCGAGGCGGGGGTCGGCAAGACGGCCATCGCCGAAGGCCTGGCCAAGCGCATCGTCGATGGCCAGGTGCCGGACCTGCTGGCCGACAGCGTGGTCTACTCCCTCGACCTGGGTGCCTTGCTCGCGGGTACCAAGTACCGCGGCGACTTCGAGAAGCGCTTCAAGGCCTTGCTCAACGAGTTGCGCAAGCGCCCGCACGCGGTGCTGTTCATCGACGAGATCCATACCATCATCGGCGCCGGTGCAGCATCCGGCGGGGTAATGGACGCCTCCAACCTGCTCAAGCCGGTTCTGTCCTCGGGCGAGATCCGCTGCATCGGCTCGACCACCTTCCAGGAGTTCCGCGGCATCTTCGAGAAGGACCGGGCCTTGGCGCGGCGCTTCCAGAAGGTCGACGTGACCGAGCCGTCGGTGGAAGACACCTATGGCATCCTCAAGGGCCTCAAGGGGCGCTTCGAGCAGCATCACCACATCGAGTACAGCGACGAGGCGCTGCGCGCCGCGGCCGAGCTGGCGGCGCGCTACATCAACGACCGGCACATGCCGGACAAGGCCATCGACGTCATCGACGAGGCGGGCGCCTACCAGCGCCTGCAGCCGGAAGAGAAGCGCGTGAAGCGCATCGAGGTGGCGCAGGTCGAGGATATCGTGGCGAAGATCGCGCGGATCCCGCCGAAACACGTCACCACCTCGGACAAGGAGTTGCTGCGCAACCTCGAACGCGACCTCAAGCTGACCGTGTTCGGCCAGGACGACGCCATCGAGTCGCTGTCCACCGCGATCAAGCTGTCCCGGGCCGGGCTCAAGGCGCCGGACAAGCCGGTCGGCTCGTTCCTCTTCGCCGGTCCCACCGGCGTGGGCAAGACCGAAGTGGCGCGGCAGTTGGCGAAGGCCTTGGGCGTGGAACTGGTGCGCTTCGACATGTCCGAGTACATGGAGCGGCATACCGTGTCGCGGCTGATCGGTGCGCCTCCGGGCTACGTCGGCTTCGACCAGGGCGGCCTGCTCACCGAGGCGATCACCAAGACCCCGCACTGCGTGTTGCTGCTCGACGAGATCGAGAAGGCTCACCCGGAGGTCTTCAACCTGCTGCTGCAGGTGATGGACCACGGCACCCTGACCGACAACAACGGGCGCAAGGCGGACTTCCGCAACATCATCCTGATCATGACCACCAACGCCGGCGCGGAAGTGGCGGCGCGCGCGTCGATCGGCTTCAACCAGCAGGATCACACCACCGATGCGATGGAAGTGATCAAGAAGAGCTTCACCCCGGAGTTCCGCAACCGCCTGGATACCATCATCCAGTTCGGCCGCCTGAGCACCGAGACGATCAAGAGCGTGGTCGACAAGTTCCTCACCGAGCTGCAGGCGCAGCTGGAGGACAAGCGCGTCCAGCTCGAGGTCAGCGATGCGGCGCGCGGCTGGCTGGCGGAGAAGGGCTACGACGTGCAGATGGGTGCGCGACCGATGGCGCGGCTTATCCAGGACAAGATCAAGCGGCCGTTGGCCGAGGAGATCCTGTTCGGCGAGCTGGCCGAGCATGGCGGCCTGGTGCATGTCGACCTGAAGGGCGACGAGCTGGCCTTCGAGTTCGAGATCACGGCGGCGGAGCCCGCCTGATCCGAGCGCGGCAACGAAAACGCCCGGCAGATGCCGGGCGTTTTCTTTTGCAATCGGCGAGCCGCAGCGGCTCGTGTCGACTCAGCGGGCGCGGTAGGTGATGCGGCCCTTGCTCAGGTCGTAGGGCGTCAGTTCCACGCGAACCTTGTCGCCGGTGAGGATGCGGATGTAGTTCTTGCGCATTTTGCCGGAGATGTGCGCGGTGACGACGTGCCCATTTTCCAACTCCACACGGAACATGGTGTTGGGCAGGGTGTCGACGACAGTACCTTCCATTTCGAAGCTGTCTTCTTTCGACATGCAGTAGAGCCCTCGGTATCTATGGGTGGCCCTTTCAATGAGAGGTGGGCCGTGAAAAGCGGCGTGCATTGTGCCAGAAAATCGACAATAGCGCCACACGGCTATCAGGTGAGGGCGACCCAGCGCTGGTTGACGAACAGTTCGATGGGCCGGTACTGGGTCTTGTAGTTCATCTTGCGGCAATTCTTGATCCAGTAGCCCAGGTAGACGGCCTGCAGGCCCAGGCGTTCGGTCTCGGCGATCTGCCAGAGGATCGCATAGCGTCCCAGGCTGCGCTGCTCTTCGTCGGGATCGTAGAAGGTATAGACGGCCGAGAGTCCGTTCGGCAGCACGTCCGTCACGGCTATGGCCAGCAGGCGGCCATGCAGGCGGAACTCGAAGAAGCAGCAGAAGGGCAGGTCGCGGACCAGGAAGGTGGCGAACTGGTCGCGGCTGGGCGGATACATGTCGCCGTCGGCGTGGCGTTGCTCGATGTAGCGCCGATAGAGGTCGTAGTACTCCTCGTTGAAGCTCGGTCGCTTGCGGATCACCTGCAGTTCCGCATTGCGCTTGAGGATGCGCCGCTGCTGGCGGTTCGGGCTGAAGTCGGCGACCGGTATGCGCGCGGCGATGCAGGCGGTGCAATGCTGGCAGTGCGGACGATAGAGATGGTCGCCGCTACGGCGGAAGCCGACTTCCGACAGCGAGGCGTACAGCTGCGTGTCCATGGGCTGGCTGGGATCGAGGAACAGGGTGGTTGCCTGCTCCTCGGGCAGGTAGCTGCACGGGTGCGGTTGCGTCGCGTAGAACTTCAGTCGGGCGAGTTCGGTCATGGTGAACTCCAGCAGGGACCCATAAGCAAGTTTATGCCAGGCACGGAAACTCGCCTAAAAATCCAGGTCGCCGGTAGGAGGCTGGTCGCGATAGCGTTGCAGGTAGTCGGCGAATTCCCCCCGGCTGATGGCGCGGGCGCCCAGGCTGTGCAGGTGGCGGGTCGGCATCTGGCAGTCGATGAGGACGAAGCCGGCGTCGCGCAGATGGCGGACCAGCGTGACGAAGCCGACCTTGGAAGCGTTGTCGGCGCGGCTGAACATCGATTCGCCGAAGAACAGCCTGCCCATGGCCAGGCCGTAGAGGCCGCCGACCAGTTGTCGCTCCTGCCAGACTTCCACGGAGTGGGCAATTCCGCGCAGGTGCAGCTCCTGGTAGGCCAGTTGCATCGGCGTGGTGATCCAGGTGCCGTCGGCGTAGTCGCGCGGCGCGGCACAAGCCTGGATCACCGCCCGGAAGTCATGGTTGAAAGTGACTTCGAAGCGTTGCTGGCGCAGGCACTTGGCCAGGCTGCGGGAAACGTGCAGTTCGTCGGGGAACAGGACGGTGCGCGGGTCGGGCGACCACCAGAGGATTGGCTGGCCATCCTGGTACCAGGGGAAGCAGCCGTGGCGATAGGCTGCGACCAGGCGTTGCGGATTGAGGTCGCCTCCGGCCGCGAGCAGCCCGTTGGGCTCCTGCAGGGCCTTGTCGAGGGGCGGAAAGTCGAAGTCGGTGCGGGAAAGCCAGGTCAGCATGGCGGGGTAGGGGAGGGCGGGCCTCCCCCGGGTCCGATCAATGGTCGTCGAGGTATTTTTCGGCATCCAGCGCGGCCATGCAGCCGGCGCCGGCGGAAGTGATGGCCTGGCGGTAGACGTGGTCGGCCACGTCGCCGGCGGCGAACACGCCTTCGATGCTGGTCTGGGTGGCGTTGCCTTCGCTGCCGCCGTGGATCCGCAGGTAGCCGTCGCGCATTTCCAGTTGGCCCTGGAACAGGTCGGTGTTCGGCTTGTGGCCGATGGCGATGAACACGCCGGCCAGCGACAGTTCGCTGGTGCTGCCGTCGATGGTGCTCTTCAGGCGTACGCCGGTGACGCCGCTGGCGTCGCCCAGCACCTCGTCCAGGGTGGTGTTCCAGTGCAGGCGCACGTTGCCGTTCTCGGCCTTGTCGAACAGCTTGTCCTGGAGGATTTTCTCCGAACGCAGCTTGTCGCGACGGTGGATCAGGTGGACTTCCTTGGCGATGTTGGCCAGGTACAGCGCTTCCTCGACGGCGGTATTGCCGCCGCCGACCACGCAGACCACCTGGTTGCGGTAGAAGAAGCCGTCGCAGGTGGCGCAGGCGGAAACGCCCTTGCCCATGAAGGCTTCTTCCGACGACATGCCCAGGTATTGCGCGGAGGCACCGGTGGCAATGATCAATGCATCGCAGGTATAAGTGCCACTATCGCCCTTCAGTGTGAAGGGGCGCTGTTGCAACTCGGCGGTGTGGATGTGGTCGTAGACGATCTCGGTGTCGAAACGCTCGGCGTGCTGCTGCATGCGGGTCATCAGCGCCGGGCCGGTAAGGCCTTCGACGTCGCCCGGCCAGTTGTCGACTTCGGTGGTGGTGGTCAGCTGGCCGCCTGGCTGGATGCCGGTGATCACCACTGGCTTGAGATTGGCGCGTGCGGCGTACACGGCGGCGGTATAGCCGGCCGGACCGGAGCCCAGGATGATGAGGCGCGAATGCTTGACTTCACTCATAAAAAGACTCCATAAGCCTTTGTCACATAAGAAAATGCGTGCTCCAATGGAGCCGCCTGAAGAGTTCTGCCGGCTATGCTACACCTATCCGCAAAAGGCCGGCAAAACCCCGGGGCCGGGATCAGCCACGCACGGATTGCCGCTGATTTCGGGTGTGATTTTTCAGAGTTTCCCTAAAGCCGTACAATAGGCGCGTTTTGACCAAGACAGCTTCTAAAGCACCAGCCGTGCGCAGGAAAAATAGCGATTTGAAGGATTCGACCACCGCGAGCCATGCCGCCGCATGGCGTCAGCAACTGCATTCCCGCCTGAAGGAAGGGGTCCTGATCGCGCTGGGCGCGCTCTGCCTCTACTTGTGGATGGCTCTGCTCACCTATGACCCGGCCGATCCGAGCTGGAGTCACTCGAGCCAGGTTGACCAGGTGCAGAATGCCGCCGGTCGGCTCGGTGCGGTATCCGCCGATATCCTGTTCATGACGCTCGGCTACTTCGCCTACCTCTTTCCGCTGTTGCTGGGCATCAAGACTTGGCAGGTATTCCGCCGCCGCAACCTGCCGTGGGAATGGAACACCTGGCTGTTTTCCTGGCGCCTGGTCGGGCTGATCTTCCTGATCCTGGCCGGCTCGGCACTGGCCTACATCCATTTCCACGCCAGCGGCCACATGCCGGCCAGCGCCTCGGCCGGCGGCGCCATCGGCCAGAGCCTGGGCCGCGTCGCGGTGGATGCGCTGAACGTGCAGGGCAGCACGCTGGTGTTCTTCGCCCTGTTCCTCTTCGGCCTGACGGTGTTCGCCGACCTCTCCTGGTTCAAGGTGATGGATGTCACCGGCAAGATCACCCTGGACTTCTTCGAACTGATCCAGAACGCCTTCAATCGCTGGATGGGCGCGCGCGCCGAGCGCAAGCAACTGGTCGCGCAACTGCGCGAGGTCGACGAGCGCGTCGCCGAGGTGGTGGCGCCGAGCGTGCCGGACCGCCGCGAACAGTCCAAGGCCAAGGAGCGCCTGCTGGAACGCGAAGAGGCCCTGGCCAAGCACATGAGCGAGCGGGAGAAGCGCCCGCCGCCGAAGATCGATCCGCCACCGCCTCCGAAGGCCCCGGAGCCGAGCAAGCGCGTGCTGAAAGAGAAGCAGGCGCCGCTGTTCGTCGATACGGCGGTGGAGGGCACCCTGCCGCCGCTGTCGCTGCTCGACCCGGCGGAAGTGAAGCAGAAGAGCTACTCGCCCGAGTCGCTGGAGGCGATGTCGCGCCTGCTGGAGATCAAGCTGAAGGAGTTCGGCGTCGAGGTCAGCGTGGATTCGGTGCATCCGGGCCCCGTGATCACCCGTTTCGAGATCCAGCCCGCGGCGGGGGTCAAGGTCAGCCGCATTTCCAACCTGGCCAAGGACCTGGCGCGCTCGTTGGCGGTGATCAGCGTGCGGGTGGTGGAAGTGATTCCCGGCAAGACCACCGTCGGCATCGAGATTCCCAATGAAGACCGGCAGATGGTGCGCTTCTCCGAAGTGCTGTCGTCGCCGGAGTACGACGAGCACAAGTCCACCGTGCCGCTGGCCCTGGGCCACGACATCGGCGGTCGGCCGATCATCACCGACCTGGCGAAGATGCCGCACCTGCTGGTGGCCGGTACCACCGGCTCCGGTAAGTCGGTGGGGGTCAACGCCATGCTCCTGTCGATCCTGTTCAAGTCTACGCCGAGCGAGGCGCGACTGATCATGATCGACCCGAAGATGCTCGAACTGTCGATCTACGAAGGGATCCCGCACCTGCTCTGCCCGGTGGTCACCGACATGAAGGAAGCCGCCAACGCCCTGCGCTGGAGCGTGGCGGAGATGGAGCGGCGCTACCGCCTGATGGCGGCCATGGGCGTGCGCAACCTGGCTGGCTTCAATCGCAAGGTGAAGGACGCCGAGGAGGCCGGCACGCCGCTGACCGACCCGCTGTTCCGTCGCGAAAGCCCGGACGACGAGCCGCCGCAACTGAGCACCCTGCCGACCATCGTGGTGGTGGTCGACGAATTCGCCGACATGATGATGATCGTCGGCAAGAAGGTCGAGGAGCTTATCGCCCGTATCGCGCAGAAGGCGCGGGCGGCCGGTATCCACCTGATCCTGGCGACCCAGCGGCCGTCGGTGGACGTGATCACCGGCCTGATCAAGGCCAACATTCCGACCCGGATCGCCTTCCAGGTCTCCAGCAAGATCGACTCGCGCACCATCCTCGACCAGGGGGGCGCCGAACAACTGCTCGGCCACGGCGACATGCTCTACCTGCCGCCGGGCACAGGCCTGCCGATTCGCGTACACGGCGCCTTCGTTTCCGACGACGAGGTGCACCGGGTGGTCGAGGCCTGGAAGCTGCGCGGCGCGCCCGACTACATCGAGGACATCCTCGCTGGCGTCGACGAAGGCGGCGGCGGTGGCGGTTCCTTCGATGGCGGCGACGGCTCCGGCGAAGGCAGCGAGGACGACCCGCTCTACGACGAGGCGGTACGTTTCGTCACCGAGAGTCGCCGGGCATCGATCTCCGCCGTGCAACGCAAGCTGAAGATCGGCTACAACCGCGCCGCGCGGATGATCGAGGCGATGGAGATGGCCGGCGTGGTCACCCCGATGAATACCAACGGCTCCCGCGAAGTCATCGCGCCGGCGCCGGTTCGTGATTGAACCCGACAGGTTTTAGAGGATTCCGATGCGACTGATCCGCACGTTGTTCGTTGCCGCCCTGGCCATGGGCGCTTCGCTGGCCCATGCCGACGACAGCGCCGCTGTCCAGCGCCTGACCGGCCTGCTGAATAAGGCCCAGACCCTGACCGCGCGTTTTTCCCAACTGACCCTGGACGGTAGCGGCACGCGCCTGCAGGAAACCGCCGGCCAACTCAGCCTGAAGCGGCCGGGACTGTTCCGCTGGCATACCGATGCGCCGAACGAGCAATTGCTCATTTCCAACGGCGAGAAGGTCTGGCTGTACGACCCGGACCTGGAGCAGGTGACCATCCAGAAGCTCGATCAGCGCCTGACCCAGACGCCGGCGCTGCTGCTCTCCGGCGACATCTCGAAGATCAGCGAAAGCTTCGCCATCACCTACAAGGAAGGCGGCAACGTAGTCGATTTCGTACTCAAGCCGAAGACCAAGGACACCCTCTTCGACACCTTGCGCCTGTCGTTCCGCAGCGGCAAGGTGAACGACATGCAGATGATCGATGGCGTCGGCCAGCGCACCAACATCCTGTTCTTCGACGTGAAGATGAACGAGGCGCTGGATGCCAAGCAATTCACCTTCGACGTTCCGCCGGGCGTCGACGTGATCCAGGAGTAAGCGCAAGCCGTGGATCTGTTCCGCAGCGAGCCCGTCGCGCAGCCCCTGGCGGCACGGCTGAGGCCCGCAAACCTGGACGAGTACGTGGGGCAGGAACACCTGCTGGCCCGCGGTAAGCCCTTGCGCGAGGCGCTGGAGCAGGGCGCGCTGCACTCGATGATCTTCTGGGGCCCGCCGGGAGTCGGCAAGACCACCCTGGCGCGGCTGCTGGCGCAGGTGTCGGACGCTCATTTCGAGACCATTTCCGCGGTGCTGTCCGGGGTCAAGGAGATCCGCCAGGCGGTCGAGGTGGCCAAGCAGCACGCGGCGCAATACGGGCGCCGGACCATCCTGTTCGTCGACGAGGTGCACCGCTTCAACAAGAGCCAGCAGGATGCCTTCCTGCCCTATGTGGAAGACGGCACGCTGATCTTCATTGGCGCGACCACCGAGAACCCGTCCTTCGAGTTGAACAACGCGCTGCTCTCGCGGGCTCGCGTGTATGTCCTCAAGAGCCTCGACGAAGCCGCCCTGCGCAAGCTGGTGGGCCGCGCGCTGAACGAGGACAAGGGCCTCGGCAAGCGCAAGCTGAGCCTGCCGGAGGAGAGCTTCCAGGTTCTCCTGGCCGCCGCCGACGGCGATGGGCGGCGCCTGCTGAACCTGCTGGAGAACGCTGCCGACCTCGCCGAGGACGGCAGCGAGATCAGCCCCGAGCTGCTGCAGAATCTGCTCGGCGATACCCGCCGACGTTTCGACAAGGGCGGCGAGGCGTTCTACGACCAGATCAGCGCGCTGCACAAGTCGGTGCGCGGCTCCAATCCCGATGCGGCACTCTATTGGTTCGCGCGCATGCTCGACGGCGGCTGCGATCCCCTGTACATCGCCCGGCGGGTGGTGCGCATGGCCAGCGAGGAGGTTGGCAATGCTGATCCTCGCGCCCTCGGCCTGTGCCTGTCGGCCTGGGACGTGCAGGAGCGCCTGGGCAGCCCCGAAGGCGAGCTGGCGGTGGCCCAGGCCATCGTCTACCTGGCCTGTGCGCCGAAGAGCAATGCGGTGTACAGCGCGTTCAACGCGGCGATGCGCGACGTCGCCGAAAGCGGCTCGCGGGAAGTGCCATTGCACTTGCGCAACGCGCCGACCAAATTGATGAAGAGCCTCGGCTATGGCGAGGAATACCGCTACGCCCACGACGAGCCGGATGCCTATGCCGCCGGAGAGGATTATTTCCCCGAGGATCTGGAGCCGCGGCGTTACTATCAACCGGTGCCGAGGGGCCTGGAACTGAAGATCCGCGACAAGCTGGAACACCTGGCCGAGCTGGATCGCACCAGTCCCCGCCAACGCAGAAAATCCTGAGCGGTATGGGCTCGGCGGAGCTAGCCAGGCTTCCGCGACGGCGTCGATGACGTCGCCGGGGCCGGCGAAGCGCCAACCGGGCCACGAACCGCCGATAACCGACACGAGACGAGAAAAGAGCATGCTCGATCCCAAACTGGTACGCACCCAGCCGCAAGAAGTGGCTGCCCGCCTGGCCACCCGTGGCTTCCAACTGGATGTCGCACGCATCGAAGCGCTGGAAGAGCAGCGCAAGTCGGTACAGACCCGTACCGAGCAGCTGCAAGCCGAGCGCAACGCGCGTTCCAAGGCGATCGGCCAGGCCAAGCAGCGTGGCGAGGACATCGCGCCGCTGCTGGCCGATGTCGACCGCATGGGCTCCGAACTGGAGGAAGGCAAGCGCCAGCTGGACGCTATCCAGGGCGAACTGGATGCCATGCTGCTGGGCATTCCCAACCTGCCGCACGAGTCGGTGCCGGTCGGTGCCGACGAGGACGCCAACGTCGAAGTGCGTCGCTGGGGCACGCCGAAGACCTTCGATTTCGAGGTCAAGGACCATGTCGCCCTCGGTGAACGGCACGGCTGGCTGGATTTCGAGACCGCCGCCAAGCTTTCCGGCGCGCGCTTCGCCCTCATGCGCGGCCCGATCGCCCGCCTGCATCGCGCCCTGGCGCAGTTCATGATCAACCTGCATACCGCCGAGCATGGCTACGAGGAGGCCTACACCCCCTATCTCGTCCAGGCTCCGGCGCTGCAGGGCACCGGCCAGTTGCCGAAGTTCGAGGAGGACCTGTTCAAGATCGGCCGCGACGGCGAAGCCGACCTCTACCTGATCCCGACCGCCGAGGTTTCGCTGACCAACATCGTCTCCGGGCAGATCCTCGATGCCAAGCAGTTGCCGCTGAAGTTCGTCGCCCATACCCCGTGCTTCCGCAGCGAGGCTGGTGCCTCCGGGCGCGATACCCGCGGCATGATCCGCCAGCACCAGTTCGACAAGGTGGAGATGGTGCAGATCGTCGATCCGGCCACCTCCTACGAGGCGCTGGAAGGCCTGACCGCTAACGCCGAGCGCGTCCTGCAACTGCTCGAGCTGCCGTATCGGGTGCTGGCGCTGTGCACCGGCGACATGGGCTTCGGTGCGACCAAGACCTACGACCTGGAAGTCTGGGTTCCCAGCCAGGACAAGTACCGCGAGATTTCCTCCTGCTCCAACTGCGGCGACTTCCAGGCCCGGCGCATGCAGGCCCGCTACCGCAATCCGGAAACCGGCAAGCCCGAGCTGGTGCACACCCTCAACGGCTCCGGCCTGGCCGTCGGCCGCACCCTGGTGGCGGTGCTGGAGAACTACCAGCAGGCGGACGGCTCGATCCGTGTGCCGGAAGTCCTCAAGCCCTACATGGCTGGCATCGAGGTGATCGGCTGACATGGATTTCCTGCCGCTGTTCCACTCCTTGCAAGGGCGCCTCGCGCTGGTGGTCGGCGGCGGCGAAGTCGCCCTGCGCAAGGCGCGCCTGCTGGCCGACGCCGGCGCGCGCCTGCGCGTGGTCGCACCGCAGATCCACATCGAACTGCGGCATCTGGTGGAGCAGGGCGGCGGCGAGCTGCTCGAACGCGACTACCAGGACGGCGACCAGCCCGGCTGCGCCCTGATCATCGCCGCCACCGACGACGAACCGCTGAACGCCGAGGTGTCGCGAGCGGCCAATGCGCGCGGGATACCGGTCAACGTGGTGGACGCGCCGGCCCTGTGCAGCGTGATCTTCCCGGCCATCGTCGACCGTTCGCCGCTGGTGGTGGCGGTCTCCAGCGGCGGCGATGCGCCCGTGCTGGCGCGGCTGATCCGGGCCAAGCTGGAAACCTGGATTCCCTCGACCTACGGGCAACTGGCCGGACTCGCCAGCCGCTTCCGCCACCGGGTCAAGGAATTGCTACCCGACCTGCAGCAGCGCCGGGTGTTCTGGGAAAACCTGTTCCAGGGCGAGATCGCCGAGCGTGTCCTGGCCGGCCGTCCGGCGGAAGCCGAGCGTCTCCTGGAGGAGCGCCTGGCCGGCGGCCTCGCGCACATAGCCACGGGCGAGGTATATCTGGTCGGGGCCGGGCCGGGGGATCCGGACCTGCTGACGTTCCGTGCCCTGCGCCTGATGCAGCAGGCCGACGTGGTGCTCTACGATCGCCTGGTGGCGCCGTCGATCCTCGAATTATGCCGCCGCGATGCCGAACGCCTGTACGTCGGCAAGCGCCGCGCCGAACATGCGGTGCCGCAGGATCGGATCAACCGCCTGCTGGTGGAGCTGGCCAGCCAGGGCAAGCGCGTGCTGCGCCTGAAGGGTGGCGACCCGTTCATCTTCGGCCGCGGCGGTGAGGAAATCGACGAACTGGCTGCCCGCGGCATACCTTTCCAGGTCGTGCCGGGAATCACCGCGGCCAGCGGCTGCGCGGCCTACGCCGGGATTCCACTGACTCATCGCGATCATGCGCAATCGGTTCGTTTCGTCACCGGTCATCTGAAGGACGGCACCACCGACCTGCCGTGGCAGGACCTGGTAGCGCCTGGCCAGACCCTGGTGTTCTACATGGGCCTGGTGGGATTGCCGGTGATCTGCGAGCAACTGGTCGCCCACGGTCGCTCCGCACAGACCCCGGCGGCGCTGATCCAGCAGGGGACCACCGCCCAGCAGCGGGTATTCACCGGAACCCTGGAAAACCTGCCGCAACTGGTGGCTGAGCACGAAGTGCATGCGCCGACCCTGGTGATCGTCGGCGAAGTCGTGCAACTGCGCGACAAGCTGGCCTGGTTCGAAGGCGCCCGCGAGGACGCCTGAGCCTTCAGCCTTCTCCCCAGATGCCCTTGCCGGGAAGTCGTTCCCGGCCTGGCGCGCGCGCCAGGTCGAGACGCGGGCCCAGCGGTACTATCCCGGTCGGGTTGATGGTGCGGTGGCTGGCGTAGTAGTGCCCCTTGATATGTTCGAAGTCCACTGTCTCGCCGATGCCCGGGCGTTGGTACAGTTCGCGCAGCCAGCCGGAGAGATTCGGGTAGTCTTCGATGCGCCGCAGGTTGCACTTGAAGTGTCCGTGGTACACCGCATCGAAGCGCACCAGGGTGGTGAACAGGCGGATATCGGCCTCGGTCAGGTATTCGCCGGCCAGGTAGCGGCGTTCGCCGAGCAAGCCTTCCAGGTAGTCCAGCTCCTCGAACAACTGGACGAAGGCCTCCTCGTAGGCGTCCTGGCGAGTGGCGAAGCCAGCACGGTACACGCCGTTGTTGACCGCAGGATAGATGCGTCCGTTGAGGCGGTCGATCTCCTCGCGCAGCGGCTCCGGGTAGAAGTCCAGCGCGTTGGCGCCGATGGCGTCGAAGGCGCTGTTGAAGATGCGGACGATATCGGCTGATTCGTTGTTGACGATCTTCTGCGCCTGCTTGTCCCACAGCAGCGGCACCGTGACCCGGCCGCTGTAGTGCGGGTCGTCGCGGGTATAGCGCTGGTGCAGAAAGGCCAGGCCGTCGAGGCGATCGCCGGTGGAGCCGTGGGCGGGGTCGAAGGTCCAGCCGTTCTCGCGCATCAGCCAACTGACCACCGAAACATCGACCAGCGACTCCAGCCCCTTCAGCTTGCGCACGATCAGGGTCCGATGGGCCCAGGGGCAGGCCAGCGAGACATAGAGATGGTAGCGCCCGCCCTCGGCGGGGAACGCCGGCTCGCCCAGCCAATGGCGGCGCTGGGCGTTTTCGCGCTGGAAGCGGCCGTCTTTCTGTGTGTCATACCACTGGTCGTGCCAGCGGCCATCGATCAACTGTCCCATGAGCGGGTTCCTCCATACGTCGTTGGAGGAACAGTCTAGTGTCGGGCGATCGATAAATTTATATAAATAAAGGGCTATTCGTATCGATCAGATCGATTCGTTTCGGGTCGCCCAGTAGTGCGCGGCTTCCTTGAAGGCTTCTTCGCGATTCTTGCCAAGGGCCCGTAGCGCCAGGGCCATGCTGGAGAGCACCGCCAGGTGGCCATAGGCGTCGCCTTCGCGGCCGTCCCAGACGGCCCGAAGGAAACCCGGGTCGAGCTGTTCCGGCTTCATGTGCCGGTGCGTCGACAATGCCGGCCATTCCTCGTCCCAGGCTTCGCCCTGGTCGCAACCATACAGGTGGGCGACGACGTCCGGGTTGACTTCGATCTCGCCGCCTTCGCCCTTGATGACGATGGCCCGGTCGCCGAGCAGGCGGCTGGCCTCGCGGTGGGTTTCCTGGTAACCGGGGTGGAAGATGCTCTGCAGGATGCAATCCGCATTCAGGGGGTTGAGCAGGCGAACCAGCGAATGGATCGGCGAGCGCAGACCGAGGGTATTGCGCAGATCGATCATACGTTGCAGCACCGGCATCCAGGCACCGAGCGGAATGAACGCCAGGTGGCCGCGCTCCAGGGCCTGCTCTACCTGCAGCCAGTCGTGGCAGAGCGGGATCTCCAGCGCCGCCAGCAACTGTTCGCTGTACAGGCGTCCGGCGGTATGCGCGCCGCCGCCGTGCATGAGGATGCGCACGCCATGGCCGGCCAGGCACTTGGCGGCCAGCAGGTACCAGGGCAGGTGGCGCTTCTTGCCGGCGTAACTGGGCCAGTCGAGGTCGACGCGCAAGGACGGGACTTGCAGGCGCTCGCGCACCGCCTCGGTGAAACCGGCCAGTTCCTCGCTGCTTTCCTCCTTGTGCCGCAGGAGCATGAGGAAGGCGCCCAGCTGGGTGTCCTCGACCCTGCCGTCGAGGATCATGCCGAGGGCCTCGCGGGCTTCCTCCCGGGTCAGGCTGCGCGCTCCGCGCTTGCCTTTGCCGAGGATGCGGACGAACTGGGCGAACGGATGTTCGGCGGGAGTCGAGAGAGTCATAGACAGTTGCTCGGTTTCGGCAGGCCGGCCAGCTTCGCGCCAAGCTTGGCCGGGGCGCCCTTGAACAGGTGGTTGAGGTGCAGGCTGTTGCCCTTGTCCGGACCCAGTCGCTGGGCGACGTACTTGATCAGCGGGCGGTTGGCCGGAGACAGCTGGAACTCCGCATAGAACTCGCGGAGCAGTTGGAGAATCTCCCAGTGCTCGGCGGTCAGGGCCAGCTCCTCGCGGGCGGCCAGGGCTTCCGCCACCGGCTCCGACCAATCGTCGAGGGCGGCGAGGTAGCCGTCCTTGTCCAGCCGGATTTCCCGGCCTTCCAGCGTAAGGAGCGTCATAGCCAACTGTTGACCTTGTCGAAGCGGGTGGCGAGTTCGACGAAGCCGGGGTAGTCCACCGCCACCAGGCGAGCGGGGACGTCCTCGATACCGCGCGCCTGGAGGTCTTCCAGCAGGGCGAACAGTTCGATTTCCGCCGGCATCAGTTCCAGGGCCTGGCAGGCGTGGCTGCCGGCCAGCAAGGCGTGCACGGCGTCGCCGCAGAGCAGCAGGCCGTCGCCGGGGTTGAGCAGGTACAGGCAACTGCCCAGGCGGCCGTCATTGAACGGCGAGCGGGACAGTACGTGGAGGGTCGTGGCCATCAGAGGGTAATCACCTGGTCGTAGCGTTGCAGCAGGTCGCGCAGGGCCTGGTCGTCGAGCACCTCGACCGCGAGGGCCAGGCGCTCTTCCGCCAGGCCACGCTCGCGCAGGCTGCGGGCCGAGACGTAGAGGTCGTCCACGCCGAACATCGGAAGGGCCTGCAGGTTGGCCTGCAGGTCCTTCTGCTGCAGGTGCGCAGGATGCTGGCCGGGAGCCAGCTGGAACGCGCCGTCGTCGAGGAACAGCATGCCGACCGGTAGATCGAAGGCGCCGCCGGCCAGGGCTATGTCCAGCGCCTCGCGGGCGCTCGGGCCGGACCAGGGCGACTGGCGGCTGATGATCAGCAGCGACTGGCTCATCGGTCGCCTCCGAAGCAGACCAGGCGGTCCGCGCTTTGCGCCGCCTCGTGCAACTGGCCGAGTCCGGACAGCTCCCATGGTGCGCCAAGGTTGGCGCCGGGACGGCCGTAGCGTTCGGCTTCCTCGGCGTTCAGCACGCCGCGGCGCAGGGCGGCGGCGATGCAGACCACGGCGTCCAGGCCGTTGCGCTCGACCAACTCGCGCCAGGCGGCGGGCAGGTCGAACTCGTCCTGGCCGCTCACGACGTTGGCCGAGGCGCTGTGCACGCCGTCCTGGTAGAAGAACAGGCGGACGATTTCGTGCCCGCCGGCCAGCGCGGCTTCGCTGAAGCGCAGCGCGCGGCGGGCGGCGGGGGAGTGGGGAGGGTCGAATAGGGCGATGGCGAATTTCATGCTGCGATACGCGAAGGATTTCTTCGAATGATAAACCAATGCCTGTGTTTTGCCGGTCCTCAAATGAAAAAGCCCGTCGCGGGGACGGGCTTTTCCGGAGGCGCTTTCTATCAGTCGTCGCCGCCGGCGATGCCGAAGATCTGCAACAGGCTGATGAACAGGTTGTAGATCGACACGTACAGGCTGATGGTGGCCATGATGTAGTTGCGTTCGCCGCCGTGGATGATCGCGCTGGTCTGGTAGAGGATCATCGCCGAGGAGAACAGGACGAAGCCGGCGCTGATCGCCAGTTGCAGGCCACTGATCTGGAAGAACAGCGATACCAGCACGGCGCCCAGCAGGACGAAGAAGCCGGCGGTGATGAAGCCGGACAGGAAGCTCATGTCCTTGCGGGTGGTCAGCACATAGGCGGACAGGCCGAAGAACACCAGGGCGGTCATGGCGAACGCCGAAGTGATGACGCTGCCGCCGTTGGGCAGGCCGAGGTACATGTTGAGGATCGGGCCGAGCGTGTAGCCCATGAAGCCGGTCAGGGCGAAAGTGCTGACCAGCCCCCAGGCGCTGTTGCGCAGCTTCACGGTGAGGAAGAACAGGCCGTAGAAGCCGATCAGCACCACGAACACGTTCGGATAGGGCAGGCGCATCTGCTGCGAAACGTAGGCCACCAGGCCGCTGAAGGCCAGGGTGAGTGCCAGCAGGCCGTAGGTATTGCGCAGAACGCCGCTGACTTCACGCTGTTCCGCGACGGCGGAGTTCAGCTGATATTGCTGTTCTTGCATGGTGTGGGTACTCCTTAACGGGAACGGGTCCATGACGTACTGATGGGCATGATAGCAAAGCCTCTGCCAGGGCCAATCGATAGAGTTTGACAGTGTGTTGCTATCCGGTACTATGGCGCCCCGCGATGCGGAGGTGTGGCCGAGTGGTTTAAGGCAACGGTCTTGAAAACCGTCGAAGGGGAGACTCTTCCGTGAGTTCGAATCTCACCGCCTCCGCCATATCCGCGTACTGAAAAGCCCCGCTGAGCGGGGCTTTTGCATTTTCGGGGCGCTGCTCTTCCGCACTTCCGGATCGTTTCCGCAGCCTGCCCGGCGTCGATTCGATGACTCTCCGATTTCGTCGGGTAATGGCTTCAGATCACGAAGAAGCCGTGGGTTCCGTCGCGACCGAGTTGCTCCACCAGGCCGAACTCCCAGTCCAGGTAGCCCTGCATCGCTTCGCGCGGATTGTCGGTACCTTCGTAGGGGCGGCGGTAGCGGTCGATGCGCGGCGACGCCAACAGGCTTTCGCCGTCTTCCGTCGGCAGGCCCGCGGCGACCCAGGCGCTGGTGCCGCCGTCGAGAAGGAACACCGGCTTGCCGCTGAGTGCCTGGACTTCCGCCACGGCGAAGCGCGCCAGCAGGCTGCTGCCGCAGGTGAGTACGTAGCGCTCGGCCGTGCCCAGCCGTTCCAGTGCCTGCTTCAACTGGCTGCGCAATACCCAGGCGGCGCCGGGGATGTGGCGTTTCGCATAGTTGGCGCTGGCGGTGAAGTCGAGCACCCGGGTGCCCGGTTCGCCCAGCCAGGCGGCGAGGGTGGTCGGGTCGATGGTGTCGGCCCGGGGTTGCCCCGGCAGCGGCGCGCTCCAGGCGCCCCTCTCGCTGAAGTCGGCGTCGGAGAGTCCGTCCAGTACCGCGACCTGCCAGCCCATCTGGGCCAGCCAGGAGGCGCTCATGTTGGCGCGTACGCCATCGTCGTCCACCAGTACCAGGCGCGCGCCGCGCACGCTGGCGACATGGTCGGTTTCCTGAACCAGCTGGCCACCGGGCGTGGAGCGGGAGCCAGGCAGGTGACCGGCTTCGTATTCCTCGGGCGGGCGTACGTCGAGCAGGTAGGTGGTGCGGTCGTGCTCGTCCTGCCATTGGGCCAGACCGGCCAGGTCGAGGCGTTCGACGCCGGCGCGGTCGGCGACGGCACGGGCGCGCTGGGCGGCGGCCTTGCGAGTGTCCTGCGAGATCGCACCGAAGCGTCGCGTCTGGCCGTGTTCCAGTTGCTGACCGGCCAGCGTCCAGCCGATGGTGCCGTTGCGTAATGCCGCCACCGGGTTGGGGATGCCGGCGTTGAGCAGCGACTGGGTACCGATGATGCTACGAGTGCGCCCGGCACAGTTGACTATCACCCGGGTGCGCGGGTCCGGCGCCAGTTCGGCGACGCGCAGCACCAGTTCGGCGCCGGGCACGCTGATGCCGCCGGGGATACTCATGGTCTGGTATTCGTCGAAACGACGGGCATCCAGGATCACCGCGTCGGCCCTGGCGTCGAGCAAAGCCTGTACTTCCTCCGCGGCCAGCGATGGCGTGTGGCGCTCGGCCTCCACCAGTTCGCCGAAGGCCTTGCTCGGCACGTTCACATCCCTGAACAGCTCGCCGCCGGCGTTGCGCCAACCGGACAGGCCGCCATCGAGCAAGGCCACGTCGCTGTAGCCGAGGTCGAGGAGGCGTTGCGCGGCGACCGGCGCCAGGCCTTCGCCGTCGTCGTAGACGGTAATCGGCGTGTCGCGGCGCGGCACCCGGGCATGGATCTCCAGTTCCAGCCTGGACAGCGGCAGGTTGGCGGCGAACAGGGGATGGGCCTGGGCGAACGGGTCCTCCTCGCGCACGTCGAGCAGCGCCAGCTCCCGGCGGGCGAGGAGAGCGGCGCGGATATCGTGGAAGGTGCGTACGGCGATCTGGCTCATGCGGGGTTCTCTTTCGACAGGTCCCAGATATTGGGCAAGCGGCTGTTGGAATAGCCGGAAATGAAGGGTTTTTCCTCACCTTCGGCGCTGAACACGGCACGCCGTACCGCACCGATATTGGCGCCGTAGACGTGGATACTGATGGATGTGCGGTCGCTGAAGGCGTTGCTCACCTGGTGCACGTCGCCAATGCGTGGCGACAGCGCTTCGACCTCGCCGGGCTCCAGGCGTCGACGGGCTCCGCTGGGATGCGGACGCCCCCCCGCATCGAAGGCGTACGGCTGCGAGTATTCGGCCCCGCGGAGCATGCCGATCAGGCCCCAGACCCGATGATCGTGTACCGGTGTGATCTGGCCCGGCCCCCAGACGAAGCTGACCACCGAGAAGCGCTGCCGTGAGTCGACATGCAGCAGGTACTGTTGGTAGCGCTGTGGATCGGGGCGGGCGCAGTCTTCCGGCAGCCAGTCGTCCTGGCGCACCAGCTCGGCCAGCAGGGGGGGGGCTTGGGTGAGCAGGGTGGATTCGTCGGGACGGCTGTCGAGCAGTGTCGCCAGCTCGCCGATGAACTGGCGCAGGCGGTCGAGGCGCAGGATGGATGACATGCGGGGATTCACTCCGGGAAGTTCTGGCGGTACGGTAGCAAACGCTTTTTTATTCCTGAAATGCATTTTGAATATAAGCTAATATGCGAGAAATGCAATTGGTGCCGGCCCCATGAAAATCGATGACATCGACGCCTTCGTCGCGGTGATCCGCAACGCTTCCCTGAGCCAGGCCGCCGAGAGCCTGGGCCTGACCCAGTCTGCGATCACCCGGCGGGTACAGAGCCTGGAGGAGTCCCTCGGAGTGGCATTGCTGGACCGCAATACCAAGCCGCTCAAACCCACCGCCAGCGGACTGCGGGTCTACGAACAGTGCCGGCGGGTGCTGCGCGAGGTGGATGGCCTGCGCGAACTGGTGGCCGGCGACGCCACACCAAGTGGCGTGCTGCGCCTGGGCGTGCCGCAGAGTATCGGCGAGGTGGTGTTGCTGGATGCCCTTCGGCGGCTGGCCGACGAGTACCCGGAGCTGCGCGCGCAGGTCGGCACTGGCTGGGGCAGCCATTTGCTGGCGCGCCTGGAGAATGCCGAACTGGACGCGGCAGTGGTGTTGTTTCCGCCAAGCAAGGTGTTCCCCGAAGAACTCGGCGCCACGCCCCTAGGGCGCATGGAACTCTGCGTGGTGGTCGCCCGCGACAGTGCCATCCAGGCGCGACGCCTGCTCGATTGCTACCACCATGGCTGGGTGCTCAACCCCGATGGCTGCGGCTTCCGTGCCGGCCTGCAACGGGCCCTGGCCGATCAGGGCCTGGGCCTGCAACTGAACCTCGAGACTTTCGGCAGCGAGCTGCAACTGGGCCTGGTCGCCGCGGGCCGGGGTCTCGGCCTGGTGCCGGCGCCGGCCCTGGCGCGTAGCCGCTACCGCGATCAGTTGCAGGTGCTGCAATTGGAGGATTTCCAGCCGCTGATCCAGCTCTGGCTGGTGCGTCCGCGCCTGCTGGGCAATCTGGAGACGCCGGCACGGCTGTTCGGCAGGGCGGTGGCCGAGGGGTTGGATATGCAAGCCGGTTGAGTAGCGGCGCCGGGAGATCCCCGGGAGACGGGAGCGTGAATGAGAAGGGGCTGCAGTCGGGATCAACATTCCCCTGCGAGCCCCTTTTCGCTTCAGAGGGAAGAGGGAGCGAGGGCGGCTACGCATAGTGTCCGCCTTGGGAAACGCAAAGACGGAAAAGCTAAATATGCGTGTTTAGCATATTAAGATATGACAAAAATGAATTTCCATCATGTAGCTACAGCCTGTAGCTTCTAAGAAAAGCACCCATGCAGATGTTTTTCTTATAACGACAGCCGCCAACCTTATCAGTCGAGCGGCCCAGGCGAGGGCAACAGCGTGAGCGTGGAAATTCTCGGCATGATCACCGCCACACCGAGTTCCGAGGTGGACCAGCCGTTGGGGGAGGCTGTGGACGCCGGTTTCGTCCGGCGTTTCGCCCAGGCCCATGAGGACGCCGGCTTCGACCGGGTGCTGGTGGGGTATTTCAGCAATGCCGCCGAGGGCGCGGTGGTCAGTTCCTTCGTCGCCGCTGCCACCCGGCGCCTTGGCGTTCTCCTGGCCTATCGCCCTGGGGTGATCGCAGCGCCGCTGGCGGCACGCCAACTGGCCACCTTGGATCAGTTCAGCGAGGGCCGCCTGGCCCTGAACGTAGTCAGTGGTGGTAACGACGAGGACCTCGCGCGCGATGGCGACTACCTCGACCATGACCGCCGCTACGCCCGTACCGACGAATACCTGCAAGCCCTGCGTGCTATCTGGACCGCCACGGGACCGGTGGATTTCGACGGCGAGTTCTACCGCTTCCAGGGCGCCTCGCCAGCGGTGCGCCCGCGCCAGTCGCCGCACATACCGATCTATTTCAGTGGCTCCTCCGACGCAGCCATCGAGGTCGCCGCCAGGCACGCCGACACCTACATGCTCTGGGGCGAGCCGCTGGCCGCGGTCGACGGGCATATCCGCCGAGTGCGCGCCGCCGCCAAGGCCCAGGGACGTGATCCGCGCTTCTCGGTGTCATTCCGGCCGATCGTCGCGGATACCGAGGAGGCCGCCTGGAAGCGTGCCGCCGAGGTGCTCGAACAGGTCCGCGAGAACCGTGCGCGCCTCGGTCTGCCGCTGCGCGACCACCAGCCGCAGAACGTCGGTTCGCAGCGCCTGCTGGCCGCCGCCGAGCAGGGCGAGGTGCTCGACAGCCGTTTGTGGACCGGCGTGGCCCGGCTGACCGGGGCGCGCTGGAACTCCACCGCCCTGGTAGGCACCCCCGAGCAGGTTGCCGCTGCGCTTGGCGAGTACTACCGGCTGGGCGTCTCGACCTTCCTGATTCGAGGCTTCGATCCGCTCGGCGACGCCGTGCGCTACGGCCAGGGCCTGATTCCCGCCATACATGACCATATCGCCCGCCTGCCGCTGTTGCGGCACGCCGGTTGAGGAGCTCCGATGAAACTCAAGCAATACCTGCTAACCAGCTTCGCCACGCTTCTGCTCGGTGCCTCCCTGGCCCAGGCCGCAGACCTGCCGACGTTGCGTGTGGGCGACCAGAACTACTACAACGTGCGGGCTTCCATGGAGGCCTCGGGAGTTCTCGAAGGCGCGCCTTACCAGGTCGAATGGAAGCATTTCCAGTCCGCCGCGCCGGTGGCCGAAGGGTTGCAGGCCGGAGCGCTGGACCTGGGTTTCCTCGGCGACTCGGGCTTCATCTTCCTCGCCGCCAAGGGTGCGCCGGTGAAGCTGGTCGGCGTCTCGCGGCAGAACCTCGATACCATAGCCCTGCTGGTGCCGAAGGATTCTCCGGTGCGCAGCATTGCCGATCTCAAGGGCAGGAAAGTCGCCTACTGGCCCGGTGCCTGGAGCCAGCAACTGACCTTGCGCGCGCTGGAGAAAGCCGGCTTGCCGAAGGACTACGTGGAGTTCGTCAAGCTGATGCCGATCGACGCCGCCGCCGCCTTGCCGCGCGGCAGCATCGATGCCTTTCCGGTGTGGGAGCCGTATATCTCGCAGCAGATCGTGGTTTCCGGCGCACGGCCGATTCTCACCGCCCGCGACCTGATGCCGGGGCTGTCCAGCATCGCCGCCAACGCTGCTTCCATCGAGCCCAGGCGCGCGCAGATCGCCGACTTCCTCGGCCGCCTGCGCAAGGCACGGGCCTGGGTCGAAGCACACAAGGAGCAGTACGCCGACCTCTGGGCGCAGAAGGCCAATCTCGACCGGGCAGTCTCCCGCCATTGGATCGGCCAGGCCGGCATGAGCGTCGGCCCGGTAGACGCCCAGGCCGCCACCGACTACCAGGAGACCGCGGATTTCCTGCTGCAGACCGGTGCCTTGCCCAAGCCGTTCGACACTTCCACGGTGATCGACACGTCCTTCAACGAAGCCTTCCACTGAGTACGGACCATGAGCATCCAGTTTCTCGGCATGATCGGCCATCGCCTGGCCTCGGAGACCCTCGCGCCGGTCGGACCTATCCTCGACAAGCCTTACATCGCCGCTTTCGCACGCGCCCACGAAGAGGCCGGCTTCGATCGAATCCTGGTCGGCTACTGGTCGGACCAGCCGGATGGATTCCTGGTGGCCGCCGCCGCTGGCCTGGCCACTTCCCGGATCGGTCTGCTGCTGGCGCACCGCCCCGGTTTCGTCGCCCCGACCCTGGCCGCGCGCAAGCTGGCGACCCTCGAACACCTCCTCGACGGGCGCCTGGCGGTGCATATCATCAGCGGCGGCAGCGACGCCGACCAGCGCAAGGACGGCGATTATCTCGACCACGACCAGCGCTATGCCCGCAGCGACGAATTCATCGAACTGCTCAAGCGCACCTGGACCAGCACCGAACCCTTCGATTTCCACGGCGCGTACTACCGCGTGGAGCACGCCTTCTCGGCCATCCGTCCACAGCAGAAACCGCACATTCCGGTGTATTTCGGCGGCTCCTCGGAAGCCGCGCTGAAGGTCGCCGGCAAGCAGGCCGATGTGTTCATGCTCTGGGGCGAACCTCTGGCACAGGCCGCCGAAACCATCTCCGCTGTGCGCGAACAGGCGCGCTCGAATAGTCGCGAAGTGGAATTCAGCCTGTCGTTCCGGCCCATCCTCGGGCGCACGGAGGACGAGGCCTGGGCCAAGGCCGAGGCGATACGCGCAAGCGCCGGCGCGCGCCTGGGCGAGGCCGGCTTCCCCAAGGGCAAGCCGCAGAGCGTCGGCGCCCAGCGTCTGCTCAAGGCGGTGGAGCAGGGCGAGCGCCTCGACGAGCGCCTTTGGACCGGAATCGCCAGGCTGGTCGGTGGCGGGCACAACTCCACCGCCCTGGTCGGTACCGCGGAACAGGTGGCCGACGCGCTGCTCGCCTACTACGACCTGGGCGTGCGCAATATCCTCATTCGCGGTTTCGATCCCCTCGCCGATGCCGTGGAATATGGCCGCGAGCTGATCCCGCTGACCCGCGCCAAAGTCGCCGAGCGCGAGCGCCGGCGCGCCACGGCCTGATCCCATGGCCGTCCTGCAGACTCCCTCGGCGGCGTTCGACGAATGGCTGCCGGAACTGACCCGGCAACTGGCGGAAAGCGCCGATGCCCATGACCGCAGCGGAGATTTTCCCCATGCCAACCTGGCCCTGCTGCGACACCACGGGCTGCTCGCCCTAGCCTTGCCGCCTGCGCTCGGCGGTCCCGGCGCCAGCCTCGGCGAGCTGCGCAGGGTAATCGGCGCGGTGGCTCGCGGCGAACCCTCCACGGCCCTGGTGCTGTGCATGCAGTACCTGCATTTGCGGCGCCTGGCCGATAACCCCGATTGGCCCGGCGCGCTCAAGCGGCGCGTGGCGCGCGAGGTGCTGGAGCAGGGGGCGTTGATCAATAGCCTGCGCGTGGAGCCCGAGCTGGGTTCGCCGTCACGCGGCGGTCTGCCGGGTACGCTGGCGCGGCGTGTCGGCGACGGCTGGCGGCTGTCCGGGCACAAGCTCTACACCACCGGCATTCCCGGGCTGACCTGGCTGGCGGTATGGGCGTGCAGCGACGAGCCGATCCCACGCGTGGGTACCTGGCTGGTGCGCCGCGACAGCCCAGGCATCCGTATCGTGGAGAGCTGGGACCATCTGGGCATGCGCGCCAGCGGCAGCCACGAGGTGCTCTTCGAAGAGGTGGCGGTGCCTCTGGAAAACGCCATCGGCCTGCATCCCCACGACCAGCCTCCGGCGCCGGACCAGGCCGTGCTGCGCGACTTCGCCCAGGCTAGCGCGGTGTTGCTTGGCGCTCTCTACGACGGTATCGCCGGGAGCGCCCGCGAGTGGCTCGTCGGCTGGCTGCGCGAGCGCGTGCCGGCCAGTCTCGGCGCGCCGTTGGCGAGCCTGCCGAGGATGCAGGAGGCGCTCGGCGAGATCGACGGCCTGCTCCTGCAGAACCGCCTGCTGCTCGATGCCGCGTGCTGCGGACAGTTGCCCGCCAGCGACTCCGGGCTGCTCAAGGTCGCGGTCATCGACAACGCGTTGGCAGTGGTCGAGAAGGCCCTGGAACTGAGCGGCAACCACGGCCTCAGCCGGCACAATCCGCTACAGCGGCACTACCGCGACGTGCTTTGCGGACGTGTCCACACGCCACAGAAAGATAGCGTCTGGAGCGCGGCGGGGAGGGCGGCACTGAGTCTTTGAAACGTACCTCCCACGATTCTCGACCCTGGCCTTGTCGGCGACCGCACCGGCGGAACGGATAGCCCAGGATAGCCCCGGCTCCGTGCGGAGCTGCCTGGAGATTGCCCATGAAACGACCCCTGTGTGTGCTTGCCGGCCTGCTGGCCGCGACCCTGCTGGCTGGAGCCGCCAGCGCCGCCGACCTCATCAGCCTGCGCTTGGGCGATGTGAAGGGCGACCGCTACGCCGCCCTGCGCGCGTCCCGCGAGCTCGACGACCTGCCGTACAAGCTGGAAATGTCGGCGTTCCCCTCCGGTGCACCGGTGCTCGAGGCGCTCAACGCCGGGGCCCTGGACATAGGCTTTACCGGCGACATCCCGTTCCTCTTCATCTACGCTGCCGGCGCGCCGCTCAAGGCGGTGGGCGCCTGGCACTTCAACCCGGCGACCGTGGCGCTGGTGGTCGGCAAGGACTCGCCGATCCGTTCGGTGGCCGGCCTCAAGGGCAAGCGCATTGCCGTCAATCGCGGCGGCTGGGGGCATTTCCTCGCCCTTGGCGCGTTGCGTCGCGCCGGCCTCGGACCGCAGGACGTAAGCTTTTCCTTCCTTGGTCCGGTGGACGGCCGCGCCGCCCTGGTGCGTGGCTCGGTAGACGCCTGGGTGCCCTGGGAGCCCTATACCTCCAGCGCCGTGCTGCTCGATCAGGCGCGGGTCATCGACAACGGTGCCGGGATCATGACCGGCTACTCCTATGCCCTGGCCAGCGACGCTGCGATCGCCCGCAAGAAGGCCGCGATCAGCGACCTGCTGACCCGCCTGGCGCGTGCCCAGGCCTGGGCCCTGAGGCACCCGGAGGCGTTCGCCGAGGCCCTGGCCAAGGATCTGAACATGCCGCGCGAAGTCACTCGGCGCTGGGTTGGCGAGGCGCGCATCAGTCCTGTGGTCTTCGGTCCGGAGGTTGCCGCCACCTTGCAGACCGCCGCCGATTTCTTCCATGCCGAAGGCGTGCTGCCGAAGTCGCTGGAGGTCGCCCAGGCGTTCGACTTCAGCCTGTCCGCCGGTGCCGCCGAAGTGGCCCGCCAGTTGCCCGCCGACCTCCGCGTCGGCCAGCGTTGAGGAGTTACGGAATGCGTCAGACCCTGAGCCTGTTCCTGCTTCTCTGCCTGCTCGTCGGCCAGGCCTGTGCCGACGAGCGCGTGACCCTGCGCCTGGCCGACCAGAAGGGCAACATGCGCGCCCAGTTGGAGGCTGCCGGCGCGCTGGACGACCTGACCTACGACATCCGCTGGTTCGAATTCCCCGCCGCCGCCGCCCTCGCCGAAGCACTCAATGCCGGTGCGGTGGATGCCGGCATCATCGGCGACGCGCCATTGCTCTTCGCCCTGGCCGCCGGTGCCCGGCTGAAGGCCATCGCCGTCGACAAATCCGATCCCTACGGTACCGCCGTGCTGGTGAGAGGGGATTCGCCGCTGCGCTCGGCCAACGACCTGAAAGGCCAGCGCATTGCCACCGGGCGCGGTTCCATCGGCCACTTCGTCGCGCTCAAGGCCTTGGCCTCGGTCGGGCTGGGCGAGAAGGACGTCGAATTCCGCTTCCTCGGCCCGGTGGACGCGAAAATGGCCCTCGCCAATGGTTCCGTGGATGCCTGGGCGACCTGGGAGCCCTACACCGCGTTCGCGGAGACCGCCGACAAGGCTCGGGTACTGGTCGACGGTCGCGGCCTGTGGGCTGGCAACAGCTTCCTCGCTGCTACCGATAGCGCACTGGCCGACCCGGCGAAACGCGCCGTGCTGCAGGACTACCTGCAACGCCTGGCCAGCGCCCAGCGCTGGGCGTACCTGCACCTGGACGAGTATTCGCGAAGCCTGGCGCAGATCATCGGCTTCCCCGAGGACGCCGCGCGCTTGCAGTTCGAACGTCGGCGCTTGCGTTGGCAGGCGCTGGATGAGCGAACGCTCGGCCAGCAGCAGGAGACCGCCGATTTCTACCAGGCCCATGGATTGATTCCGCAGCGCCTCGATGTGCGGCCGACCTTCGCCAGCGGCTTTGCGGTCAGGCAGGCGTCGGATGCGGATATCCGGTAGGCGCTGCCCGGGCATTAATTGATAACTATAAGTTATTTATATTTTGTTTTTTATTCCAATAATCTATCCGTTCCGTTCCGTTCCGTTCCGTTCCGTCGCCGGCAGCTGGAACTCCCGTCCCTGCGGGCGCTCGCACTTATCCCAGGAGTCATCGCATGTCTCGTCCGTTCCTGCGTCGCTTGGCCATCGTGTTTGCCGCTTCCGTCGTCCTGTCGGGCATTGGTGGCGCACAGGCCGAGGAGGTCCTGCGCATCGGCTTCCAGAAATCCTCGACTCTGCTGACCCTGATCCGCAGCCAGGGCACCTTCGAGCGCGAGTTGGCCAGGCAGGGCATCCGGGTGTCCTGGCATGAGTTCCCCAGCGGCCTGCCGTTGCTCGAATCGCTCAATGTCGGCAACGTCGATCTCTCCGCCGACGTCGCCGACACCGTGCCGGTGTTCGCCCAGGCGGCGGGTGCTCGCCTGACCTACTTCGCCCGCGAAACACCTTCGCCCGCGGCGCAGGCGATACTGGTCGGCGAACATTCGCCGCTGAAGTCCCTGGCTGAGCTGAAGGGCAAGCGCATCGCCGTGACCAAGGCCGCCGGCAGCCACTACCTGCTGATCGCCGCGCTGGCCAGCGCCGGGCTTGAGTTCTCCGACATCCAGCCAGCCTACCTGACGCCAGCCGACGGCCGCGCCGCCTTCGAGAACGGCAAGGTCGACGCCTGGGTGACCTGGGACCCCTACGTGGCAAGCGCCCAGCGCCAGCAACGCGCGCGGGTACTGGCCGACGGCCAGGGCCTGGCCAGCTACCAGCGCTACTACCTCGCCTCCAGCGACTACGCCAGGAAACATCCTGAAGTGCTCCAGCAGGTCTTCGCCGAACTGCAGCGCACCGGGCGCTGGCTCAAGAGCTACCCGGCCGAGGCGGCCAAGGTGCTGGGGCCGCTGTGGGGCAATCTCGATGCCGCTACCGTCGAGCAGGCGAATGCGCGGCGCAGCTACGACGTACAACCGGTGAGCGCAGATGGTCTCGACGAGCAACAGCGCATCGCCGACGCCTTCCACGCCCAGGGACTGCTACCCAAACCGGTGGATACGCGCGCCGTGGAGGTATGGCAGCCGCGGCACTGAGCGGCGCGGCTGCCCTGTGATGCGCGGCACCGGCGGCCAGCGTAGCTTGCCGCTGGCGCGCGTCCTTCAGGCCAGCCCATAGCTGATCTGCTCGGCCTTGACGTGGAACGCCTGCTCACGGCTCGGAAGATGCTGGTTGGCATCGGCGTTGCCCTGGCGCAGGCGTTCGGACCTCAGCGTTGGCAGGCGGAACACATCCTGCCGCTCGGTCTGCAACGCATTGCCGCGCATCAGTTCCATCAACGGAACCTGCATGGCCGGGGTGCTCTGGCCGAGGAAGTAGTTGGGCACCTCGTCGCACCACAACAGCATGTAGTCGCTCACCGCGTCGTGCTCGGCGTCGAGCACCACGTACTCGACGCGATGGCGCAGGACCACTTCGGCGTCGATGCTCCAGCGGGTGTCCACGGTGAACAGCGGAACGTGCTTTTCCACGTCCACCAGCAGGCCATTCACCGCCTTGCAGCCGGACTTGCGGCAGGCCACGTGGTAGCGCTTGTCGGGGAGGGGGTGACGCGCCACCACGTCGCGCCCGCCAAGCAGGTGCAGGTCGAACTCCTTGATGCGGATGTCGATCAGCTCGCACGGCAGGTCGAACCCCGCAGGCGTCAGCAGCCTGGGGCAGAAATGGATAAGCATGGTTTTCTCCATCAGGCATGCCCGGGGCTTTCCCGCCCAGGGGGAGAGGTATCTCTATCGATCGGTCGCGGGTCAGACGGCAAGCCGCGTCCTGACGGACGAGGCAGAGCCTCGCCCGGTGAAGGGCGCGAACGCCGGTCCTGGCGGACCTCGCTGGATTTTTCTGGCTCCGGGCGCTCCCGTGCTTCCAGGGGCGTCTCGGACGGGTTTCAGCTCCCGGTCTTGACTCGGCTCCAGACCCGGGTACGGATTCTCTCGACCTTCAGTGGCAGGGTTTCCAGCGGGAAGAGGGTCGCCATGGTTTCCTTGCTCAGGTAAACCGCCGGGTTTTCCCGCAGCTTCCGCTCCACCAGCGGCAGCGCCGCCTGGTTGCCATTCGGATAGCCCACGTAGTTGGAGGTCCTGGCGATGACCTCCGGACGCAGCAGGTAGTCGATCAGCGCATAACCTTGCTGCGGATGCGGTGCATCCTTGAGCAGCACCATGTTCTCGGCCCAGACCAGCGAGCCTTCCCGGGGAATGCTGTAGGCGATATGGCGACCGTTCCCGGCCTGTTCGTTGTTGACCTGGGCCATGTAGGCCGTGCCCTGCCAGCCGACCACCACGCAGACGTTGCCGTTGGAGAGGTCGGTGTCGACTCTGGAGGAGTCGAAATAGCGAATGTAGGGGCGAACCTTCAGCAACAGTTCCTGGGCTTTCTGGTAATCCTCGGGATTCTGGCTGTTGTGCGGCAGGCCCAGGTAGTTGAGGGCGATGGAAACCAGCTCGGTGGAGGAGTCCAGCGTGGCCACGCCGCACTGGCTGAGGCGGGAGATATTCTCCTCCTTGAAGACCAGGTCCCAGGAGTCGACCGGCGCGTCGGGGCCGAGCAGCTTGCGGACCTTGTCCACGTCGTAGGCGATCCCGGTGGTTCCCCAGAGATAAGGTACGGCATAGCGATTGCCGGGATCGTTGGCCTGAAGCTTCCCGAGGATGTCCGCGTCGAGGTTCTTCCAGTGGGGGAGCCGATCGCGGTCGAGTTCCTGGAGGACGCCTGCCTTGATCAGTCCGGGCAGGATGTTGGAGGTGATCACCACCACGTCGTAGCCGGAGCGGCCGACCATCAGTTTGCCCTGCGCGGTCTCGGCGCTGTCGAAGGTGTCGAGGACGACACGGGTGCCGGTTTCCTTCTGGAAAGCCTTGGGCGTTTCCGGGGCGATGAAGTCATACCAGTTGTAAAGATGGACGCTGGTTTGCGCAGCCCATGCACTGTCCGCCGCTGTCGCACCGATCGTCGTCAGGATCGATAACGCCAGTGCACAAACTTTTTTCATTGGATTTCCTTTCCGAAACGAAACAAGTTGGATTTTGCACCTACCAGAACTGGTAGTTCTGACCTGTGGCTATCTTCGAAGGCATCGATATTATGCACATTGGAACTCTTCATGACATAACGCCGAGTGACTAATCCCAGAGGAGTAGTTGTGTGGATATCGCATTGCACGGCGGCGCCTGGCACGAGTCACTGGGAAAGTTGCTCGAAGCGCTGGACCGGCCGTTCTTCTGGCGGATCCTGGCGCAGACCCTCGGCCAGTTCGCCCCCGTCGACAACTGGGCGGCCCTGATATTCAGCGACTCCAGCCCCTTGATTCTTTCCTTCATGGAAGAGGAGATAGAAGAAATCGAGCCGGACCCGCTGATCAGTCGATATATAACCGGACTCTATCTGCAAGATCCTTTCTACCAGGTATCCAGAAACTGTCGGCGCGGCGGGCTTTTTCATCTTGCGGATATCGTCTCCGAAGATTTCGAAACGACCGAGTATTACAATGCGTACTTTGCGCATTATGTGGTGACGGACGAAGTTCAATATAACGTCCCGCTGGATGGTGAAAGAACCCTATGCCTGTCGTTGGGCAGCGAGAGCCGCTTCGGTGCCGAGCAGATCGCGCTGTTCGAGCTGCTTCGCCCGTGGGTCATCGCGCTGATGAAAAAACGCATCCACTTCGAGGATGCGGTCAGGGAGGAGGCGAAACCGATCGCAGCGGCGGAGGTGGAAGTCCAGCCCTGGAGAGGGTTGATATCGCCGCTGACCGCGCGGGAGTCGGATGTCATCCGGCTGATGCTGGATGGATACTCGAACAAGGAAATAGCGGATCGGCTGACGCTGTCGATCGCCACCATCAAGGTGCATCGCCGGCATATCTACGCGAAGCTGAACGTGAAGTCCCACTCCGAGATATTCGCGCTATTGATCAACCCGCCCGCGCCGCGGCTCGCCGACGCACGCTAGTGCGCCGCCTGCGGAGGAATCCGGGCGCATAAGGTTATGCGAAATTCATATTGCCCGACGCTGAAAAAGCCGGCGTCGGATTGCACTCATGGGCGAATTCCATCCAGGACGATTCGACCATGCCCGATGTACGTCTTTCCTCTCGTTCGTTGACCCCCGTGCTCTGTGCGGTGGGGCTCGCCTGCGCGCTGCAGGGCGAGGTGCAGGCCGCCGACGGTGGGCCGCGCGACGCGGCCACGGCGCCCCGGGTATTCGACATAGCGCCCGGCGAACTGGCCGAGGTGTTGTTGAACATCGTGCGCCAGGGACACGTGCCGATCGCCTTCGACCAGCGCCTGGTGGCGGGGTTGCGCGGACCGGATATCCGCGGCCGGCTCAGTGTCGAGGACGCCTTGCGGCGTGCCCTGGCCGGCAGCGGGCTGGCATACGCGCAGGACGAAAGCGGTGCCTTCGTCCTGCGCGGCGGACAGGCGCCTGTGCAGGAGACGCGAGGTGCGGCGGCGGCACCGACCTTGTCCACCGTGGTGGTCACCGGCACGCGCAAGAGCGATGTGAAGGCGCAGGACAGCCTGAGCCCGATCGATGTGGTCAGCGCTACCCAGCTACGCAGCAGCGGCGCGGTCGACCTGCGCGATGCACTGGTCAAACTGCTGCCCTCGCTGACCCGCCAGGCCCAGCCGTTCAACGCCTCGGCGTTGACCCACACGCAGTCGCTGCGCGGGCTGAGCCCCAACCATGTGCTGGTGCTGGTGAACGGCAAGCGTCGCCACGAAACGGCCAATCTCAATATCAGCGGGGGGCTGGAGAAGGGCTCCACCGGCGTCGATCTGGACACCATCCCGATCAACGCCATCGAGCGGGTCGAGGTGCTGCGCGACGGTGCTTCGGCACAGTATGGTTCGGACGCCATCGCCGGGGTGATCAACGTCATCCTCAAGTCCGCCGACCACGGCGGGTCGGCGGCCGCTGACGTCGGGCAGACCGGCGACGGCGACGGCTTCACCCATGGCGGCGGGGGGAACATCGGACTGGCCTTCGGCGATAGCGGCTTCGTCAACCTCACCGCCGAATATCGCGAGCAGGAGCGCACGATGCGCAGCGGCATCGATGAGCGCACCGGTCGGCGCGACAACATTTCCATGGGCGATCCCGCGTTCCACCGGCAATCGTTGGCGCTCAACTCCGGTTTCGGGTTGGGCGACGATATCGAGGTGTACGGCTTCGGCACCTATACTCGGCGCAAGGCCTCCTCGGCGGCCAACTATCGCCTGGCTTCGGTGGCGCCGACGCTGTATCCGGACGGCTTCACGCCGCGCCCGAACAGCGACGAGGACGATTATGCGTTCCTCGCCGGGGTGCGCGGCGAGCGTCTGCTGGATGCCTGGCACTGGGACCTGAGCAGTGGCTACGGCGCCGACCGTCCCGATATCGGCATGACCCAGTCGGTGAACGCGGCGATCTACCGTGAAACCGGCAACAGCCCGAGAAGCTTCGACCTGGCGCACTACCGCAACAGCCAATGGACCAGCAACCTGGACCTGGGGCGGGAATTCCAACTGGATTTCCTCGCCGCCCCGCTGGCGCTGTCGCTGGGCGCGGAATACCGGCGGGAAACCTACCGCATCGACGCCGGCGACCCGGCGTCCTACTACAGCGGCGGGGCGGAATCCCTGGCTGGCCTCTCGCCGCTCAGCGAGGGGCAATGGTCGCGGCACGCCTGGGCGTCCTACCTGGACCTGGGTACCTCCCTGACCCCAGCCTGGGAGGTTGACGTGGCGGTGCGCCACGAGAAATTCAGCGACTTCGGCAGCACCACCAACGGCAAGTTCGCCACCCGTTACCAGTTCGATCCGCGGGTGGCGCTGCGCGCCAGCGTAAGCAGCGGGTTCCGCGCGCCGTCCCTGGTCCAGGAGCACTACACCGGCCTCAGCGTCGGCCCGACCATCGCCCTCGGCCTGCTGGCGGCCAACTCGCCGGCAGCGAAGATGCTCGGCGCCGACGAACTGCAACCGGAGAAGTCGACCAGCTTCAACCTTGGCCTGGTACTCAACCCTTGGGAAAACGTCGGGCTGAACATCGACGCCTACCAGATCAGCATCCGCGACCGCATCGTCGACAGCGCCACCTATTCCGGCCAGGAAGCCATCGATGCCCTGGCCGCGGCGGGGATCTCGTTGCCGGCCAGTGCCAGTACGGTCAGTACCCATTACCTGGCCAACGGTGCCGACACCCGCACCCGCGGTGTCGACATCACCGGTCACTACCTCGTCGCGCTTGGCGAGTACGGGCAGGTCGACTGGGAACTGTCGGCCAACTTCAACCGCACCACCTTGCGCAAGAACCATCGAGGCGCCAACGGCGAGCCGCTGCTCAATGCCCAGCAGGTCGCCTGGATCACCAGCTCCACCCCGCGCAGCCAGGTTTCCCTCGGCGGCACCTGGAGCCGCCAGGACTGGGAGGTCAGCCTGCGCCTGACGCGCTACGGTCGGACCAGCTCGGAACTCGACTACACGGTAGGGCCGGACGCCTGGTCGACGGAGAAATTCAACCATTTCGTCAACGACCCGAAGTACATCACCGACATCGCCGCGCGCTACCGGCTCAGCGCCGACCTGACGCTGACCGCCGGCGCCGACAACCTGTTCGACGTCCGTCCGGACAAGCTGCCCGCGCAGAACACCACCTATGGCGACGTGCTGCGCTACGACACCTATGCCTCGCAGATCGGCTTCAACGGCGCCTTCTACTACCTGCGCGCGGCCTACCGCTTCTAGAGGGCCAGGCGTGGCGCAACGAGAATTTTCCGCGACCAGCGGCGGCGTGCTGCTGGCGTCGGTGGTGGCGATCATGCTCGGGCCCACCGGCATCCTGCTGAACACCTTCAGTCTGTTCATCGCACCGATGAGCGCCGAGTACGCCTGGGACCGCGCCGAGGTGTCGTTGCTGGTGACGCTGTTCGGACTGGCGGTCGCCATCACCAGCCCGCTCAAGGGCTGGCTGATCGACCGTTGGGGCGCGCGGCGGACAATGCTCGGGCTGACCGCGGCCCTGTCGCTGCCGCTGCTCGGCCTGGCGGCGGTGAATGCCGTCTGGCAACTCTACGCGCTGTTCCTGCTGATCGGCCTGCTGGCGCCAGGCAACCTGCCTTACGGACGTATCCTCGGACTCTGGTTCCGCCACCGCCTGGGCGTGGCCTACGGCCTGCTCGGCCTGGGCTTCGGGGTGGGCGGGCCGCTGGGCCTGCTGGTCGGCCACCAGAGCCTCGAAGCGTGGGGCTGGCGCGGCGCTTTCCTGGTCTACGGCGTGCTCGAACTGGGCCTGGCGCTGCCGCTGCTGGCCTGGCTGTTCCGCGAGCCAGCGCCGGGCGCTGGCGTGGCCGCCGGCACGGCCGTAGCGGAAACCGCGCTGAGCGGATCGACGGCGCCCCAGGCCTGGCGCAGCGCCAGTTTCTGGCTGGTGCTGGGCAACCAGGTACTGGCGGTGTTCGTAATGTCCGGGATCATGACCCATGGCGTGCCGATGCTGGTGGAGCGCGGTTTGTCCCGGGGCGAGGCGGGCACCGCGCTGTCGGCGTTGTGGGTCGGCATGATGCTGTCGCAGCCGCTGATGGGCTGGCTTCTCGACCGCGTGGCGACGCCGCGGGTGGCGTTGCCCTTCGCCCTGGCGGCGGTGCTCGGCATGGCCTGGTTCCTGGTGGGCGACACACCGAGCGGTCTATGGCTGGCGGTGTTCCTGGTCGGCCTGGGCGGAGGAGGGGAAAGCGGCACCACCAAGTACCTGTTGATGCGCTACTTCGGCCTGCGCAGCTTCGGTGTGATCTACGGTTCGATCCAGCCGTTCACCTTCGCCCTGTCGATCAGTCTCGGCGCTTACCTGCTGGGCTGGCTGTACGACCGCGCCGAAGGCTACGGGACGGCCGAATGGGTGCTGCTCGCGGCTTTTTCCCTGGCTGCGTGCAGCCTGTTCGCCTTTCGCCCCTATCCGCAGAAATTGCCCTGAGGGGAATCATGCCGGCTAGCGTTCGCCCTGGCGCTGCGCGGTCTTGCCGGCGAGGCGGGTCTGGCGATAGTCGTTGGCGCACTGTCCCGTCCAGCGGCGGAAGGCGTGGCGAAAACTGGAGGTATCCATGTAGCCCAGCCTCTCGGCGACTTCCTCGATGCGCAGTCGCTCGTCCCGCAGCAGTTGGCGCGCCCTGTCGTGGCGGACCAGGTCGAGCACTTCCCGGTAGTTGGTGCCCTCGTCGGCGAGCCGTCGGCGCAGCGTCCGCTCGGTGACCTTCAATTGCCGGGCGACCCAGGCGATGCTCGGGTAGCGGTCCTGCAGCACCTCCAGCAGTGCCACGATGCGTTGGCGGTAGCCGCCCATCTCGCGGGTGACGCGGGTGTTGAAAGCCTTGCTGCCGAGCGCCAGCGAGGCCTGGAACACGGCGGAGTTGGCAGTGGCGATCTCGGCCTCGAGCAATTCCTCGGGGAGGGTGAAGGTGATGCCTTCGCCGGCGAAATACACCGGCACCCGGAAATACTCCTCGTATGCCCGCACGTCGCCGTTCCTTTCCGGGAGGCGCAGGCGGACCAGTTCCAGATCGCCCAGCAGCAGGTCGCGGAACACCGCGTAGGCGGCCGACGCCAGGACGTTGGCGTGGTACAACCGGGCCGACTGCGGCCAGTCCGGCTTGTCCTGCAGGTCGATATCCACATCCACGGTGTCGCAACTGGAACGTCTCACCGCGATCCCGCGGATGTCCTTGCGGAACAGCAGCATGTTGGTCTTGATCAGTTGCAAGGCTTCGCCCACGGTGCCAGCACTCTGCAGCGCCAGCCCGGCGACGCCATAGTCGGAAAGGCGGTAGTGTTCCCCCAGGCTCAGGCCTTCCAGGGGGGAGCGCCCGTTCAGCACGATCCACTCGTAGAGCGCTTCGCTGGGCAGGCGCGGCTCGGCAGCCGAACCCTGGCGCATGTCCGGAGGCGTGATGCGTTGCACGGCGAGGTAGTTGTTGAGTGGTCGCCACTCGAAATCGTACTGGATGTTTTCGGACGGGCTCATCGGTTACCTCTTGCACGCGATGCTATCGCCCTGAAGGCGTCAGGGCTTCGTTATTCCATGCGGATGTCGTTTCGGTTGATTTTCGTACGCTGGGCTTCCGGCAATCACTACCTTGCGTAAGGGGTTGACAGGAGCGGGGTCTGCGTATAGCCGCGCCTCCGCGACGCCGTGCCGATCGGTCGTGCATGCTCGCCGTGGCCCGGCTGAGCACTGCCGTCCCGGCCACTCTCTCCGGGGTGGCTGCGCCTGGATGATCGTCGTGGGCGATGGTGGCGCGGGCCGATCGCCGTGAGCTTCAAGCGCCATCGCCGTTTGCCGGCGCTCGGGAGGCTGCTGGCCAAGGAAAACCGTAGCGCCGCGGCGGGCGGCGGCTAGCGGGGATTTCCGGCCACGCGTGCCGTGCCCGGGCCACGCTTGCCTTCCCGGCGCGCCGGACTTCCGGTGGCCGGGAGGACAGGAAAAGCGAGCGGCGAGGTGTCGGCGAGCAGGGTCAACTCGATCTTCTGATAGGGTCGGTGGGCTGTCCGGGGCGGCTAGGATGGACATTTTTATCGTCTCGGGCAGGCCTGTCGCGACCGCGCGAAGTCGCGACGGATGCCGCTGCTAAGGAGCAACGGATGACCGTTCTTATCCAGGGGGCCGGGATCGCCGGCCTGGCGCTGGCGCGCGAATTCACCAAGGCAGGCATCGACTGGCTGCTGGTCGAGCGGGCCAGCGAGATCAGGCCCATCGGTACCGGTATCACCCTGGCGAGCAATGCGTTGACGGCGTTGTCCAGCACCCTGGATCTCGACCGGCTGTTCCGCCGTGGCATGCCGTTGGCCGGCATCAACGTATACGCCCACGACGGTTCGATGCTGATGTCGATGCCTTCCAGTCTGGGTGGGAGTTCCCGCGGCGGCCTGGCGTTGCAGCGCCACGAGCTGCATGCGGCGCTACTGGAGGGGCTGGATGAGTCGCGCATTCGGGTCGGGGTCTCCATCGTGCAGATCCTCGACGGACTCGACCACGAACGCGTGACCCTGAGCGACGGCACTGTCCACGACTGTTCGCTGGTGGTCGGTGCGGATGGCATTCGTTCGAGCGTGCGACGTTATGTCTGGCCGGAGGCGACCTTGCGTCATTCCGGCGAAACCTGCTGGCGCCTGGTCGTTCCCCATCGGCTGGAGGACGCCGAGCTGGCGGGAGAGGTCTGGGGGCACGGCAAGCGCCTCGGCTTCATCCAGATCAGCCCGCGCGAGATGTATGTCTACGCGACCCTGAAGGTGCGCCGGGAGGAGCCCGAGGACGAGGAGGGCTTCGTCACCCCGCAACGGCTGGCCGCCCACTACGCGGACTTCGACGGCATCGGCGCGAGCATCGCCCGGCTCATACCGAGCGCCACCACGCTGGTGCACAACGACCTCGAGGAGTTGGCCGGCGCCTCCTGGTGCCGCGGACGGGTAGTGCTGATCGGCGACGCCGCACACGCCATGACGCCGAACCTGGGGCAGGGCGCGGCCATGGCCCTGGAGGACGCCTTCCTGCTGGCGCGCCTGTGGTGCCTGGCGCCGCGCGCCGAGACGCTGATCCTGTTCCAGCAGCAACGCGAGGCGCGGATCGAGTTCATCAGGAAGCAATCCTGGATCGTCGGCCGCCTTGGTCAGTGGGAATCGCCCTGGAGCGTCTGGCTGAGGAATACCCTCGTTCGCCTGGTGCCGAATGCCAGTCGCAGGCGCCTGCACCAGCGTCTTTTCACCGGTGTCGGTGAGATGGCCGCACAGTAGCCGCCGGTGCCAGTGGCGTCTTGGTCGCCTGTTTTCGAGTTCGGCGATGGTCGCTATGGAGAAGTCCCGGGCGACCAGGGCGCTTGCGCTTTACCAGGCCCGGCGTCGCTGGGCTCTCCACAGGTTCGCCGGTTTTTGCTGCGATCCGGTCTGCCGCTCGCCGGGGGCTGGCGGTATACTTCGCAGCGCCCGTTCGATGCCGTCGAATGATGTTTCCATGACGCTTGATTTATGACGCCTTTGCGCCAAGCTAGGTCATGGGATGGCTTTCTGTTAAGGTTGCCGAAATCTCCTGGGGGCCCGTGTGGGCGGTTGTCTGCTAATGCGCGACGAGGTGCAGCGTGATTAAGGTGCTGGTGGTCGACGACCACGATCTGGTACGCACCGGTATTACCCGCATGCTGGCCGACATCGAAGGCTTGCAAGTGGTCGGCCAGGCCGACTGCGGTGAAGACTGTCTGAAACTGGCCCGCGAGCTGAAGCCGGATGTCGTCCTGATGGACGTGAAGATGCCCGGTATCGGCGGCCTGGAGGCGACCCGCAAGCTGCTGCGCAGCCAGCCCGACATCAAGGTCGTGGTAGTCACCGTCTGCGAAGAGGATCCGTTCCCCACCCGCCTCATGCAGGCCGGCGCCGCCGGCTACATGACCAAGGGCGCGGGGCTGGAGGAAATGGTCCAGGCTATTCGCCAGGTCTTCGCCGGCCAGCGCTATATCAGCCCGCAGATCGCCCAGCAACTGGCGCTGAAGTCCTTCCAGCCGCAGCAGCACGATTCCCCCTTCGATTCGCTGTCCGAGCGCGAGATCCAGATCGCCCTGATGATCGCCAACTGCCACAAGGTGCAGAGCATCTCCGACAAGCTGTGCCTGTCGCCGAAGACCGTGAATACCTATCGCTACCGCATCTTCGAGAAGCTCTCGATCACCAGCGACGTGGAGCTGGCGCTGCTCGCCGTCCGCCACGGCATGGTCGATGCCGCCAGCTAGATGAGCGCCGTTTTCGACGCGAGCGCCTTCCTCGCTACCTGTAGCAATCGTCCGGGCGTCTACCGCATGTTCGATGCGGACGCCAAGCTTCTCTACGTGGGCAAGGCGAAGAGCCTGAAGAAGCGCCTGGCCAGCTATTTCCGCAAGTCCGGCCTGGCGCCGAAGACCGCTGCGCTGGTGGCGCGCATCGCCCAGGTGGAAACCACCATCACCGCCAATGAAACCGAGGCGTTGCTGCTGGAGCAGACGCTGATCAAGGAGTGGCGGCCGCCCTACAACATCCTGCTGCGGGACGACAAGTCCTATCCCTTCGTGTTCCTCTCCAGCGAGGATGAGTATCCGCGGCTGTCCCTGCACCGTGGCGCGAAGAAGCGCAAGGGGCGTTACTTCGGTCCCTATCCGAGCGCGGGAGCGATCCGCGAGAGCCTCAACCTGCTGCAGAAGGCGTTTCTCGTCCGCCAGTGCGAGGACAGCTATTTCCGCAACCGTACGCGGCCCTGCCTGCAATACCAGATCAAGCGCTGCAAGGGGCCCTGCGTGGGACTGGTCAGTCCTGAGGAGTACGCCGAGGACGTGCGCCACTCGGTGATGTTCCTCGAAGGAAGGAGCAACGCGCTGGCCGACGAGCTGAACGTCGGCATGGAGCAGGCGGCGATGCGCCTGGACTTCGAGAAGGCGGCGGAGTTGCGCGACCAGGTGGCGATCCTGCGGCGGGTCCAGGACCAGCAGAGCATGGAAGGTGGCAACGGCGACGTCGACATCGTCGCCGCCATCGTCACCCCTGGCGGCGCTTGCGTACACCTGATCAGCGTACGCGGCGGGCGGGTGCTGGGCAGCAAGAACTTCTTCCCGCAGGTCGCGATCGAGGAGGAGGTGGGCGAAGTGCTGCTGGCGTTCCTTGGCCAGTACTATCTCAGCCACCAGGAGCGCGACCTGCCGGCGGAGTTGATCGTCAACGTGACGCACGAGGATTTCCCGGTGCTGGTTTCGGCGATCGCCGAAGCGCGAGGCCGCGAACTGGAGATCAGCTACCGGGTGCGTGGTACCCGCGCCCGCTGGCAGCAACTGGCGGTGACCAACGCCGAACAGGCCCTGGGCGCACGCCTGGCCAACCGCCAGCATGTGGCGGCACGCTTCGAAGCCCTTGCCGAGGCGCTCGACCTGGCGGAGCCGCCGCAACGCCTGGAGTGCTTCGATATCAGTCACTCCAGCGGCGAGGCCACCGTGGCTTCCTGCGTGGTGTTCGGCCCGGAAGGGCCGCTGAAGTCGGACTATCGCCGCTACAACATCGAAGGCGTCACGGCCGGCGACGACTACGCGGCGATGCACCAGGCGCTGACCCGCCGCTTCAGTCGCCTGAAGGACGGCGAGGGGAAGATGCCCGACATTCTCCTGGTGGATGGCGGCAAGGGGCAATTGGCCATGGCCCAGGAGGTGCTCCAGGAACTGGCGGTCGCCGGTCTGATCCTGCTCGGCGTGGCCAAGGGCGTGACCCGCAAGCCGGGGCTGGAAACCCTCTACCTGAACGATGCCTCCCACGAGTTCACCCTGCCGGCCGATTCGCCGGCGCTGCACCTGATCCAGCAGATACGTGACGAAGCGCACCGTTTCGCCATCACCGGCCACCGTGCGCGGCGCGGCAAGGCACGGCGGACGTCGACGCTGGAGGACGTCCCTGGCGTCGGCCCGAAACGTCGGCGCGATCTGCTCAAGCATTTCGGCGGGTTGCAGGAATTGTCGCGGGCGAGTATCGATGAACTGGCCAAAGCCCCCGGTATCAGTAAAAAGCTTGCCGAGCAGATTTATGCCGTCCTGCACAGCGAGTAGAATGCCGGCTCACCTCGCAGCCTAGATGGTCCGATGAATATCCCCAATCTGCTCACGTTACTGCGCGTCCTGCTCATTCCGATCTTCATTCTGCTGTTCTATCTGCCGACGTCCTGGAGCTACCTGACCGCCAGTGCCGTGTTCGCCCTGGCCGCCGCCACCGACTGGCTGGACGGCTACCTCGCCCGGCGCCTCGGCCAGAGCACGCCGTTCGGCGCCTTCCTCGACCCGGTCGCGGACAAGCTGATGGTGGCGGTTGCGCTGGTCCTGCTGGTGGAAGAGCACGCCAACCTGTGGCTGACCCTGCCGGCGGTGATCATCATCGGCCGCGAGATCGTGGTTTCCGCCTTGCGCGAGTGGATGGCCGAACTGGGGGCGAGGGCTCAGGTGGCGGTGTCCAACCTGGGCAAGTGGAAGACCGCGGCGCAGATGCTGGCGCTGGTCATTCTCCTGGCGAATCCGCCGCTGATGACCTTCTGGGTGATTCTCGGCTACGTGCTGCTGATCATCTCTGCGGCGCTGACCCTGTGGTCCATGGTGCACTACCTGCTGGCCGCGTGGCCGCATCTGTCGACCACCCCGAAAGAGAAATAAACTTTTTTGAATCAAGGAGTTGACACGGCGCCGCGATGCTATAGAATGGCGCCCGTCACCAAGACGATGCGGGAATAGCTCAGTTGGTAGAGCACGACCTTGCCAAGGTCGGGGTCGCGAGTTCGAGTCTCGTTTCCCGCTCCAGATATAGATCCACAGGCTTGCCTGTAGATCATTGAAAAAAGGGCCTTAGGGCCCTTTTTTCGTTTCGGCGGGTTCCATCGGCCCGGCATCGGCCAGCATCTTCTAGTCCATTCTTTAGTGCATCAGTGCTGGGCGGCGGCTACAGATCGTCTATCCCTTGATCCGCGCAATAGAGCATTGAGCATTGAGCATGGTGCGTTGCCATTCGGCATTCGAAGGCCACCGGCAAGGTCCATATAGCCTTGGTCATCGATGGCCTTTCCCTGGCTGTTTCGCCCGAGGATGGCAAGAGCCGGCATTTCCCCTATCGCTGGAAGGACAAGCAAAAGGCGCTTGGTCGGGCAGCTATCCTGAAGTCGCTCTCAAGGAGGCTCGCAGCCAATGCGTCGTGTCAGCGAATTGATCGTATGCGCTCGGCTCTTGCGAGCAACGGACACAGGAGTGCCGGGAAGCCCGGTGTGTGGAAGGGGCGCCTTCTCGAAGAACATCTACCGAGTCATCGGAATGCCCTGTCGCATCGACGACCCGGCATTGGGTCGGTTCCCGCGATTTGACCCGTTCATGCGGTCGATGAGTTACGCGCAGAGCGAGCCCCCTTATCTCTAGGTATTCAACTTAGGCGGAGCCGACGGGGAGGCGCTCATTCCGGAAGCTGGTGGGCATCGGCGTCGCCTCATCGATGCGTTGGTTGTACCGCAGTGTGGGCCGGGTTCGGTTCGACCGACCGGTTCTGCTGGGTTAGTTGTACTCCAGGATGTAGGTCAAAATGGAGTCAGCTTTACCCGCGGTGATTTTTCCGCCAGTGGCGACATAGCGAGCCGATCCCACAAAGCGGTACATCTCCGTCCCAGCACCGCTGGCCAGCCAGTCCAGGGGCAGGGCCTTGGCTTGGGTGAATGGCAATGCCGCTCCTTTACTGGACATCAACGAAATGCCGACTCCTTGGGCTACACCGGCTTCTCCTCTGCCTGTGAGGTTCAACAGGCCATCCTGGATCGAGTTTCCTTCAAAGTAGACCTTCACAGGAGGTTTGACACTCGGATTGAGTCCTTCGCACACAACATCCAGTGAAAAGCCATGATCTGGCACAGCCCCTCTTTTGATGTCATACGCCGTTGGGCGCCCCATGTTGACATCAATGGTCGACTTTTGTGTGCTGCACGTGGTGAAGAAAGCGTTATGTTCAAGCGTTGCGCGAAGGTTATATCCCTCTATGGTGAATTCAGCCCTGGATGGATTTGTGTAGTTGGTATCGATGAAAAAATTGGTTGAGTAGTTAAAAGGGGTGATGTCTCCCTTTCCTACTCCCATTGCGGTTCGGATGAAATCAACTACGAGAACAGTGGGCATATAGCGCATGGTGCCGATGTTGCCCGTGGGGTAGGTGGCGGGAGCTGCTGTCGGTTCGGTCCAGTTATAGCGTGCTCGGTGTCCAATTCTGATACCGACCCCTGGCACTCCAGACTCATAGAGGCCATTTCCATCTATTGGAATGAGGGTAGTTTTGGGAGCTGTAAAACCGAATTGTCCGGGCTTTCCGTCACTTCCGCACCACGCCCAGCCACCTAGAGTTTCTCCTGAGCCGACTTGCACGGTCATTGTTCCCATCGATTTACCGATCGGTGCGTGCTTCAAGGTGAAAACGGATTGGAGGCTCTGTATCGGCAGGGGGGTCTTGGTAGGTAGTTCAGGCTTGCCGCAATAGGCCACCGAGGAGAGCGACCAAAGGCATCCAGCGGTCGATATACCAATGCAGAAGAGTAGCTTGATGTGTGCGGGAGCTGGCTTTTTCACGGGAACCCTTGAACTCGTAGGATGATTTGCTCACGCTGATTATTCCATCCCTGGTCTTTCAACTGAGACAGGACCGGTCCGGGGGGCTTGTATGAAATTTCTTAACTTTCTGATTGGAAGTAACGCTGGAATCTGATCCTCTCAACCAGCCATAACACTTGAGGTTGCGCAGGTCTCTGGCGGGAATGCTTGCCAGGCGTAGTGCCTCGCATCCTGTCGGCGGATTCATCGCAAGGCGGTCTTCCTGCGATGCTATGGGGCAGGAGCTGCGGCCGCAGGATGAAGCGTTCGTGGAGCGGCTTCGGGAAAAGCCGTGGCGCGGAAGGCTGGGAAAGGAACTCATGGGAAGGGCCACGCAATGGCTGCCTGGCGTTCCTCGACGGTGCCTGCCTGTCCTGTCTCGAAGACTAGTCCTTAATTCAGTCCATCGATCCGAGGTGAGTGCAAGGCTCTCCTTTGGAGTCAGTATCATGGAGGCTCGTTTCCCGCTCCAGGATATCGATATGCAGATTTCACCAAGTTCTGCAGAACCTCGAAAAGGATCGAGAGGCCCTTTTTTCGTATCAGCGTAAAAACACCGGCAGCCGCTCGTTTCCGCCACGGCTGTCTGGGAAAAATACCCGTTCACCTGCTAACATGGCGACATCGGTGCCGATGTGTCCGCAGGCTCTGGGGCGCGGATGCCATGCCCTCTATCCGGCCGGAGAACTTTGCCATCGAAGACTCGACATGCTGACAAGGTCGTTGCTGTCCGCGGTCTTTTGCCTGTTGCCGATCATCCTGCAGCCGCTGCCCGTCGCGGCCGAATCCATCCTGCTCGATGGTCGTATGACGACAACGACGCGCCCCTGGCTCGACAAACGAGCCAGGCAGTGGCTGGATGCCCGGGAGCCGCTGACGATAGGCGTGGTTTCTCCCGACTATCCGCCGCTATCCATCTTCTACGCAGGTTCCTACAAGGGCTTCACGGCCGATTACCTGGCCCTGGTGTTCGAGCGGCCGTTGCGTGTCAGGGACTTTCCGTCGCGGCAGGCGGCAATCGCTGCGTTGTCGCGGGGAGAGATCGATCTGCTCGGTGTCGGTAGCGAGGTCGAGGCCCGGCAACACGGATTGCTGGCATCCGCTGCGTATCTTTCCGACCGGCCGGTACTGGTGTCTTCCAGCGGCGCCCCGTTCGATTCGCAGGCGGAGTCCTGGCTGGCCACGGTCAAGGGTTATCTTCCCGCCGAACGTATCAAGGCCGCCTATCCGCACAGCAAGGTCATCTGGTTCGACTCGCCGCAGCTTGCCCTGGAAGCGCTGAGCATGGGGGACGTCGATGGCGTGCTGGGTGACGCCGTCTCCGCGCACTATCTCATCCAGACCCATTACCTGCTGAACTTGCGTATCGAGAACTTCGCGCCCATCGACAGCCAGGGTTTCCGTTTCCTGCTCCGGCCGGGGGATGAGCCTCTGCTCGCGGTCCTCGATCGAGCCCTGCCGCGTATCAATGGGCGCTACGGCGACGAACTGTTGCGCAGTTGGAGCGCCGGGCGGCGCCTGCGTTTCGACGAGCCCAGGGTGACGCTTGCGCCGGCGGAACAGCGTTGGCTCTCCACGCATCCGGTCGTGCCGGTGGTGATCAACCATTCCCTTGGCGCGCTCGGGCAACTGGATAGCGAGGGGCGGCTGAGCGGTATCGGGCGTGACTATCTGGACCTGATCGGCAAGCGCAGCGGCCTGCAGTTTTCCTTCAGCGGAGCCCGAAACTTCGTCGAGGCGAAACGTCGACTGGATGCGGGCGAAGCGTTGGTTACGCCGACCATGCCCTCGACGGAGCGTCTCGATTCCGGCCTCGAGGTCCTGACTCCCTACCTGCGTAGCACCACGGTGCTGATGAGCGCCAGCCGGGGCGGCCGGGGCGAACGGCTGGAGCGTGTCCATGGCCTCGCGGATCTCGACGGCAAGCGATTGGCCACGACGGTTGGCTATTTCCTCAACGACACCATTCGGCGCGATCACCCTGAGATCAAGCTCCAGGTCTATCCGACCTTTCTCGCCGCGATGCAAAGCGTCGATGCCGGACAGAGCGAGGCTTCTATCAGCAGCGATTATACCGGTCGCTATCTGTCCGCCCAGCATTTCGACAACCGGATCCAGGTCGTCGGTATCCTCGATGATCTCTCCATTCCGATCAGCATCGGTGTGGCGAGGAACCAGCCCGAGCTGCAGGGCATCCTGGAGAAGGCGCAGCTGGCGATCGCTCCGGAAGAAGTGGCGGAAATCCTCCACCGCTGGGAGCCTCGCTTCGCCAAGGGAGGGACGGACTTCTGGCGCGATCACCGGAGCAAGATTCTGCAGATCGGCGGATTGTTCGGCGTACTGATTTCCATCTCTCTCATCTGGGGTTTCTACCTGATGCGCCAGGTGCGCAAGACCCGCCAGGCAGAAGAGCAAGCTGACGCTGCCAACCGTGCCAAGAGCGTGTTTCTTTCGACGATGAGTCACGAGATCCGCACGCCATTGAACGCGGTCATCGGCTTGCAGGAGCTGGTGCTGAAAAAGGGCGAGAAGGGCGTGTTGGATCTCGATTCGCTGAGCATCGCCCAGGAAGCTGCCCAGGGGTTGCTGCTTCTGCTGGGTAATATTCTCGATTTGTCGCGGATCGAATCCGGTCGGTTCGATTCCGCTCCCGAACCAGTGCTTCCTGGCGAGTTGATCAGAGGGATCCTGCCGCTGGTTGGCGGGCTGACGCGGCAGAAGAATCTTTCCCTGGCACTGGAACTCGACGGGGATCTCGAGCAGTGGGTGCTGGTGGATCCCCTGCATTTCAAGCAGGTGTTGTTCAACTTGCTGGGCAACGCCATCAAGTTCACCGAGCGCGGTGGGGTAACGGTGCGGGCGGTGGGGCGGCGCGAGGCGGAGAGGCTTCATTTGCTGCTCGAGGTAAGCGACACCGGCCTCGGTATTTCGGAGGAGGACCAGGCCAGGCTGTTCCGGCCATTCTCGCAGGTCGGCTCGCCTGCGCTTGGCCAGGCGTCCGGCAGCGGCCTGGGGTTGTACATCAGCCGACGCCTGGTACACCTGATGGGCGGCCAGATCAGCCTGCGCAGCGAGCTGGGCAACGGCTCCTGCTTCTCGGTCGAGTTCGATCTTCCGCTGACCGAACCTCCGCCCAGCGAGTCCAGCGAAGCGCGTTCCGGAGTTGCCGAGGTCGAGGAGCGGAAAGAGGCAAGGGCGCTCTCGATATTGCTTGCGGAAGACCATCCGTTCAATCGGCTGACCCTGACCATGCAATTGGAAAGCCTTGGGCACCGGGTGACCTCCACGGAAGATGGCGAGGAAGCATTCGAACGTTGGCAGGGCGAAGACTTCGACGTCGTGATTACCGACGGCATGATGCCGCGGATGGATGGCTACGAGCTGGCGCGACGGATCCGCTCGCAAGAAGCCCTTGGCGGTCGGCGTCGCTGCTTGGTGATAGCGCTTACCGCCAGCGCCGAGAAGGATGCGCTGGAGCGTTGCCTGGCTGCCGGCATGGACCGGGTCCTGTTCAAGCCGACTACGCTCGATGAGCTCGCTCGGGCGCTGAACGGGGGAGAGCCGCTCATGCCTACGAGCGTCGATTCGCAATGAAAGTGCCCGACTGGTTGCCGTTTTGCGTGCCGCGAGCGGATGTATCGGGTAATCTCTCGCAGAAATGAACCAGCACTAGTGAAGCGAACGATGGGTTTTGAACAACTTGCCGAGCTGAGAGACCGTCTGCGCGCACAGGCGGCGCAGGCGAAACCGGCTCAAACCAAAAGCTCCGCGGGACGCGCGAAGAAACGTGAAGCCGTCGAGCCGGGAGTCGAGGCTATCTGGAGGCTGCAACGGCATTTCCCGCTGGCGTTTCCGAAAAGCCCCGCGGCCAAGGTTCCGCTCAAGCAGGGCATCCTCCAGGATGCGCAGCAGCACCTCGAGCTACTGGGAATCACCGCCGAACAACTGAAACAGGCCATCGCCACCTGGTGCCAGGGCAGCCGCTACTGGAGTTGCATGGTGGAAGATGCGCCGCGGCTGGATCTGCAAGGCCAGGTTGCCGGCAAGGTAACCGCCGAGCAGGCGGTGTATGCGCGGCGGCAGGCGTCTCGCCGGCAGCGCGAGCAGATGCGCGAGAAGCGCGCCAAGCGTGCCCAGGCAGGTAGCGAAGCGCCGGCCGCCACGGAGGCGCCGACGCCTGAAGCGCCCGCAACCGAAGCGAGTCCCGAGGCGAACTGATCGCCGGGGCAGGGCGCGTCGGATCCTGGCGCGCTCCTCGGTTGCCGGTCGCCGCGGGGCCCGCGGACGTCTGGGCCCGTTTCTCCCGGCTTGTGCTACGCAATAGCCTGATCTGCAAAGTTTTTTTCGTAGAGCGCTTGCCAAGCCCGGCGAATCCGTCCATAATTGCGTCCATTCCAGCGATGGGTGAGCTAAAAATCTTTTGAAATCAAAGGGTTATAAGTTCAAAATCGCACCAGGAAAGAGATTTCAGCGATATGCCAAACGCATGTCGCTTCGCTCAAAGGCTGAGTAGCAGAGTGGTTATGCACCGGATTGCAAATCCGTGAACGCCGGTTCGATTCCGACCTCAGCCTCCAACAGGAAAGCCCCGTAGCTCAGTGAGTTACGGGGCTTTTTTCTTTCCTGTCCGGTATTGCTGAAGCAAGTTCCTTGGGGTGTCCCCATAACGCTTTCATACTTTTACGGCCTCGCAACCGCCTCCCTCTCCCGATAAGCCGCTCCGTAATTACTACTTTCCCGGAGTGTCCGAGGAGTACCCCAGCACCTGTCACGTTTTCAGCCGTTGCCTGCAATTCAGCCCCGTGCGCGGCTTTTATCTGGACGCAAGATCCGGTCTGGGTCGGTCATCGGCTGGTCGTCATCGAACATGACCAGCCGAGCCGGTCTGTCCTGCCGCCTGCCTTCCGGGCCTCTATCGATCAACCGTTGTGGCGACCGCGAGCGGAAGGCGCTTAGCGGAGGGCCCGTTTCATCTTGCCTTGCGTTTCAAGGAAACCGGCAGGCCCCAGGTCAGGTCTTCCATGCCTGCTTCGCCGAGTATCTCGGTTTTCATCGGCTGGATCCGCGCGAGCACCTGGCGGCCCGTTTCATCAAGCCTTGGCTGCTCGCGATCGATGAACCTTTTCGTCAGCTCCATGGGCGCTGGCCTCATGAAGACCTGGATATCCTGCAAGGCGCACTTGATGTTTTGCGTGTCCACGGCCTTGCAGGTCTTCCTGTCATAGCTCACGGCCGGGGTCTTCAAGTGGAACCGATCGCTGAGCAGGATCTGCCCAGGCTGAATGGTGAAGGACAGCGGGGCATAGGCGTCGGGTATCTGCGCTTGCAGCTTGATGGAGGGGACATCCTCGATCTTCGTGCCTTCGGCCCAACCGGCATCCGAGACCATTTCCCGCTGGCTGTATTGCTGCTCGGTCCAGCCCACGCATTGGCCGGAGGCCATGTGCACGGCGCTGCAGACATTCTGTGTGTAGGTTTTGTCTGCATAGGAGGCGTCGCGCCAGTAGTTCTCCTTCACGAACCGGCGATACAGCACGGCGGACAGGTTCACCGAACCAAGTGGGCTGGCAGCCGGCTGCCCCTTTGGCGCCTTGATCTGGGCAAGGGTGCTGTCGATCTTGTAGTCGATCCCTCCGGACAGCAGGTAGGTTCCCGGCGGGACGATGTTGACCTCGAGGAAGTCCCACAGATAGACGGCTTCCTTGATCTTCTCCAGGTCGTTGTTGGCAAAGGCCTGCATGTAGGCGATCCCGGGCACGTCCTTGTTCTTGAATATGACCCGATGCGAGTAGCTGGAGAGGTCCGTCACGCTCTTGTTGGGCATGAGCGCCGGTACCAGCACCACGGACATGCCTTCGCGGGTAGCCTCATCGATCATGTTCAGGAGCTGGTTGGTGGGATTCTGCTGGGAGCCGCCGAGTCCGGCGTTGCCTAGGGAGGCGCAGGCTGACAACAGGCTTGCCGGGAGCAGGATCGCGAAGGGGCTCAGACGCCGAGCGATGGTTTTCATGAGATATCCTTATCTATACGGGCCAATGACTTAAGGCGAGTGCGGGAAGAATCCTAATCTACTCCTTGCGGATTCCCAAGGAGCGTTCGTCCCGCGCGTAGGAAGGAGCGTTTGAGTCGAGCGCGTCACAGCCTGTTGCTGCAATCCTGGGTACTCACATGCGTTCGAATGCTGGCGAGCCAGTGCGTACTGCGTTGGTGATGGCTCGCTGCGGGTAGAGTTCGTGCCGGTCATCGAGGGCTGGCTGCGTGGGGGCGCAATGAAGACGCGGATCCCAGCTCTTCTGGCGATTCGTGAGTGCGGATCAAATCTGTTTTACCGCCGTACGACTTTTTCCGTTCCCTGCGCCTATCTAACCTGCCGCTCTCTTCAACCCGGGATCGGCAGGCATCTCCGCTGCGGTTCCAGCATGTACGGAACACCATGAAAAACATTCTCCTGCTCAACGGCGGAAAGCGTTTCGCCCATTCCGACGGTCGCCTCAACCAGACCCTGCACGAAACCGCCCTGGCCCATCTGGACCGCCGTGGCTTCGACCTGCGCCAGACCTTCATCGACGGCGGCTATGACATCCCGGCGGAGGTGGACAAGTTCCTCTGGGCCGACGTGGTGATCTACCAGATGCCCGGCTGGTGGATGGGCGCCCCGTGGACGGTGAAGCGCTACATCGACGAAGTCTTCACGGCCGGTCATGGCAGCCTCTATGCCAACGACGGCCGTACCCGCTCCGACAGCACGCAGAAATATGGCAGCGGCGGTCTGGTGCAGGGCAAGCGCTACATGATCTCGGCGACCTGGAATGCGCCGCAGCAGGCGTTCGACGATCCGAGCGACTTCTTCGAAGGGAAAGGCGTGGATGCGGTGTATTTCCCCTTCCACAAGGCCAACCAGTTCCTCGGCATGTCCGGCCTGCCGACGTTCCTCGCGGTGGATGTGATGAAGCGCCCGGACGTCCCGGCTGCCGTCGCTGCCTACCAGGCGCACCTGGACAGGGTGTTCGGGCGCGCCGGCTGAGTTCGACGGCGGGCTGCGTGTCGCTTCGCTGGGTGGGGCGGCGGGGAGAGAACCAGGCTCTCGGGACGAGGCCTAACGGTCACGGATCCGCTATCCGGGCTTTTGTCGGCCACGACCCGCGAGTGATCCGAAATTCGATTTTTCCATCGATCCGTCGAATTAGATTTCATCGGGGACGGGGAGGAAAGGATGCTTTGCACGAATATTCGAATGGGCGCATCGTAAAATGAGCGCGCTTCGACCGTGTCGAAGCCACCCCCGACAACGTTGCTGGCAGGTCGCTCATCGACTTCCGACGCCTGCCGCCGAATTCAGGAGATTCACATGTGTCCTTGCCCTCACTCCCAGGCCCAGGGAGAAACGGACGGAGAGGCTGAGTGGCATAACGCCGCCCTGGACTTCACCCATGCGATGAGCTACGGCGATTACCTGAAGCTGGACAAGGTCCTGGACGCCCAGTTCCCGCTTTCGCCCGACCACAACGAAATGCTGTTCATCATCCAGCACCAGACCTCGGAGCTATGGATGAAGCTGATGCTCCACGAACTGCGGGCCGCCCGGGAGCACGTCAAGTCAGGCAAGCTCGGTCCGGCGCTGAAAATGCTCGCCAGGGTCTCGCGGATCTTCGACCAGCTGGTACACGCCTGGGCGGTGCTGGCCACCATGACGCCGACCGAGTACAACACCATCCGCCCGTACCTGGGCCAGTCTTCCGGTTTCCAGTCCTACCAGTACCGCGAGATCGAATTCATCCTCGGCAACAAGAACGCCACCCTGCTCAAGCCCCATGCTCACCGCGCCGAGCTGCTGGCGGCCCTGGAGCAGGCCCTGCATACGCCGTCGCTATACGACGAAGCGATCCGCCTGATGGCCGCCCAGGGGTTGCCGGTAAGCCAGGAGCGGCTCGTCCGGGACGCGGCGGCCGGCACCTGTTACGAGGCCTCGGTGGAGGCGGCGTGGCGACAGGTCTACCAGACGCCGGAGCGCTACTGGGACCTGTATCAGTTGGCGGAAAAACTGATCGACCTGGAGGATTCGTTCCGCCAGTGGCGCTTCCGTCACGTGACCACGGTGGAGCGCATCATCGGTTTCAAACCCGGCACGGGCGGAACCGAGGGCGTGGGGTATCTGCGCAGCATGCTCGATACCATCCTCTTCCCCGAACTGTGGCGGCTCCGTTCCAACCTGTAGTACCGGATGAGGCGCAGCATCCGCCTGCGCCTCAGTCGTTGCCGGCGCCTCCCGCCGCCCACTCTTGCCGCAAAAGCCCCATGAGAACGACATTCCAGCGTTCCCGGCCGACCCGGGTGGCGGAGCGGCGCAAGCCTTCTTCGCGGAACCCCGCGCGTCGATAGAGATGACGGGCGGCAGCGTTCCAGTCGTACACGTTCAATTCAACGCGCTCGATGTCGGCGTCGGCGAAAGCCTCGGCGAGCAGCGCCTCCAGCATCGGTAGCCCCAGGCCCTGGCCGCGTGCGTTTGGCGCCAGGGCTATGCGAGCCAGGCGGACGACGCCGTTGCGGCGGTCGAACAGCAACTGGCAATGGCCGATGACCTGGCCATCCAGGCAAGCGCTCCAGAGCAGGCGCAGCGGCGGTTGTCGGCGGCTTTCCGCGAGGTCTTCATGCATCTGCTCGAGGCTCAGCGGATGCCGCAGGGCGGGGCCGGCCCATTGCACCAGCTCCTTTTCCGTGGCGAACCAGCGTTGCAGGGTGGGGAAGTGTTCCAGCTGGAACGGGACGAGTTGCAGGTCCGGGACGGAACCCGTGCCGGGTGTGGGCATGCGGAGTGCCTCGCTCAGGTCATCGGGGGGAGCCGGCGTTTAACCGGGGACTTCTTGACGATGGCGGTGTTGGTTTCCGCGTAGCCGTTGATCCTGTCCAGCAGCGTGTCGAGCTGTTCCATCGAACGGACCTGGAGGCGGGCGATGAAGCAGTCGTCACCGGTGACCTTGTCGCACTCGGTGAACTCGGCGATGTCCTGGATCTGTCGCTCGACCTCGTGCAGCTTGCCAGGCAGGGGGCGGATGCGCACGATCGCCTGGAACTGGTAGCCGAAACAGCGGGGGTCGACATCCAGGGTGTAGCCGCGGATCACGCCGCGTTCTTCCAGTTTGCGCAGGCGTTCGGCGACGCTCGGGGCCGATAGTCCGCTGACCTGGGCGAGGGCCTTGAGGGACAGTCGCGAGTCAGCCATGAGGGCGTTGATCAGGCGTTGGTCGATGTCGTCGGTCATGTCGGCCTCGAAAGTTTTTTTTCAAAATAGCCCTGATAAAAAAGGTCGTCACGGGTTTTTGCCTGAGTAATGCGATGGAGGGCTGGAAGACGGCTTTGGATAATCATAGGCCTGTCTTGCGGGAGAGCGCTCATGAACGATCCGATCCGTCGCGGTACGCTGGAAATGACTTCGGCCATGCTGATCTGCGGCACCATTGGCTGGCTGGTGCTGCTCTCCGGGCAGCCCGTGCTGGACGTGGTGTTCTGGCGCTGCGTATTCGGTTTCGCCGCCCTGCTGGTCGCCTGTGCCGTGCTGGGCTTCCTGCGCCGCGGCAGCCTGGGGCGCGAGGCGTTCCTGCTGGCGCTCCTCAGCGGGGTGTTCATCGTCGGCAACTGGGTGTTGCTGTTCGCATCCTACTCACGGGCTTCGATCGCCATCGGTACCGCGGTCTACAACGTCCAGCCGTTCATGCTGGTGGGGCTAGGCGCGGCGTTTCTCGGCGAGAAGGTCACGGCGCGCAAGCTGGGCTGGCTGGGGCTTTCGTTCGCCGGCATGCTGGCGATCGTCAGCGCCCACGGCGACAGCGACGCCCCGCGCGGGGACTACCTGTTCGGTATCCTCCTGGCGCTCGCTGCCGCGCTGCTGTATGCCTTTGCCGCGCTGATCGTGAAGCGCCTGCAAGGCACGCCGCCGCATCTTATCGCCTTGATCCAGGTGGGCACCGGCGTGCTGATGCTCGCACCGCTGGCGAACCTTGCCGAACTGCCCCGGGGCGTTGCTCCCTGGGCCAGCCTGGCGACCCTGGGAATCGTCCATACCGGGCTGATGTACGTGCTGCTCTACGGCGCCATTCAGAAATTGCCGACGGCGCTGACCGGTGCGTTGTCCTTTATCTATCCGGTCGCGGCGATCCTGGTGGACTGGCTGGTCTTCGAACATCGCCTGAGCCTGGCGCAGTGGCTTGGCGTGGCCGCCATCCTGCTTGCCGCGGCGGGCATGCAGCAGGGTTGGAGCGTGCGCCTGCCGGGGCCGGCAGTGCGGCGCGGCTGAGGCGGCGGGGAAAAGAAAAAAGCCCCGCGACGGGGGCGGGGCTTTTCTACGGCGATCTCGGCCGATCAGTTGCCGAAGACCTTGAAACGTTCGCTTTCGGCGATGAAGGCTTTCTCGCCCGCCGGGGCGGCGATGGCACCGAAAGGCATCTGTGCGCGCAGCTTCCAGCTTTCCGGCAGGTTCCAGGTCTTGTGGGTCTGGGCATCTACCAGCGGGTTGTAGTGCTGCAGGCTGGCGCCGACCTTGTGCTCGGCGAGGACGGTCCAGACCGCGAACTGGGCCATGCCGCTGGCCTGCTCCGACCACACCGGGAAGTTGTCGGCGTAGAGGGCGAACTGCTCCTGAAGCTGGCGCACTACCGTCTGGTCTTCGAAGAACAGTACGGTGCCGGCACCGGCAGCGAAGGAGTTGAGCTTGGTTTCGGTGGCGGCGAAGGCGTCGGCGGGAACGATCTTCTTCAACTCGTCCTTGGCGATGTTCCAGAACTGCTCGTGCTCGGCGCCGAACAGCACGACCACCCGCGAGGTCTGCGAGTTGAACGCGGAAGGGCTGTGCGAGACGGCCTCCTTGACCAGTTCGACGACTTTCTCCTGGGAGATAGGCAGTTGCTTGTCCAGGGCGTAGATGGTGCGGCGGTTCTTGATGGAGGAGAGGAATGCGTCAGACATCGTGAGGCTCCTTGTTTGGAAGTTGGATTCGATATTAGCGACGGCCTCGATGAGATCAATGGGAAATAACCGGTGATTCCTATCGACTGATGCGATGGATGTCCTGTTTCCCCAGGAAAGCCGGGTATCAGCAGTCCAGCGAGGCCAACAGCGAGGGATGGCGAGTACGGATGAAATCGGAATATCGAGAAAGTCGATGGGCATAAACCCGCGAGAACCTGGCCGTTGATTCAGGTCAAGCAGGGTGGAGGCCAGGGAGGCGGCCAACCTTTAGTGATGGTGACCCGGCGGCCCGGCTCGGTGATGGTTCGATTGTAGGATTGTCGGACAAAAACTGGAGCGCACGATGTTTGAAAATTTCTCTCCCACCACCATGCTGGCCATCAAGAAGTACGCCTATTGGCTCTGGCTGCTGCTGGCGTTGTCCATGCCGTTCAACTACTGGATGGCCCAGGACAGCGCGCATCCGGCCTTCTGGGCATTTTCCCTGGTGATTGCGGTATTCGGCATCGGGCCATTGCTGGACATGCTGTTCGGTCGTGACCCGGCCAACCCAGACGAGGAAACCCAGACGCCGCAGTTGCTCGGCCAGGGCTACTACGTATTGCTGACCCTGGCCACGGTGCCGGTGCTCATCGGCACGCTGGTCTGGGCCGCTGGCGTGTTCGTCGCTTTCCAGGAATGGGGCTGGCTCGGCCGGTTGGGCTGGATCCTCTCGATGGGCACGGTGATGGGAGCGGTGGGGATCGTCGTCGCCCATGAGCTGATCCACAAGGACTCGGCGTTGGAGCAGGCTGCCGGTGGCATCCTGCTGGCCGCCGTGTGCTACGCGGGGTTCAAGGTCGAGCATGTGCGCGGCCACCATGTGCATGTGTCCACCCCGGAGGACGCTTCGTCGGCGCGTTTCGGCCAGTCGGTCTACCAGTTCCTGCCGCATGCCTACAAGTACAACTTCCTCAACGCCTGGCGCCTCGAAGCGGTGCGGCTGCGCAAGAAGGGCCTGCCGGTGTTCGGCTGGCAGAACGAACTGATCTGGTGGTACCTGCTGAGCCTGGCGTTGCTGGTCGGTTTCGGTTGGGCGTTCGGCTGGCTGGGGATGGTTTTCTTCCTTGGCCAGGCGTTCGTCGCGGTGACCCTGCTGGAAATCATCAACTACGTCGAGCACTACGGCCTGCATCGGCGGAAGGGCGAGGACGGGCGCTACGAGCGGACCAACCATACCCACTCCTGGAACAGCAACTTCGTCTTCACCAACCTGGTCCTGTTCCATCTGCAACGGCATTCCGACCATCATGCCTTCGCCAAACGCCCCTACCAGGCCCTCCGCCATTATGACGATAGCCCGCAGATGCCCAGCGGTTACGCCGGGATGGTGGTGCTGGCGCTGATCCCGCCGCTGTGGCGGGCGGTCATGGATCCCAAGGTACGGGCCTACTATGCGGGCGAAGAGTTCCAGTTGACGGCCGAACAGAGCGAGCGGCCGGCGGCCTCCTGAGCATCGCCGATGCCTCCCGCTCCGTGCCCGGATAGCTCTTCGTTCGGGTAATTCCGCCTTGCCGGGGGTTGGCTATCCTTAGCGATATCTCGCATGGAAAGGAGCCCAGGGATGAACATTCGGCAGAGGATCCTCGCTTCGGGCGCCATCGGCATCGTGGCTGTGGTGCTGCTCGGCGGGGTCGGCTTCTGGGGGCAATTGCGGTTGGGCAAGGCGCTGACGGAGAACGAGCTGAGCGTCAATGCGCTGCGCAACCACATGGAAGGCGACATGATGCACGACGCCTTGCGCGCCGACGTCCTGGCGGCGTTCGTGGTCCAGCCCGGCGACGGCGCGGCGGCCGAGCAGGTCCGCGAGGACCTGCAGGAGCACAGTCAGTGGTTTCGCAAGGTAGTCGAGCAGAACCAGGGGCTGCCTCTCAACGACGCCATCCACCAGGCGCTGGTCGAGTTGCGGCCCGACCTGGAAGCCTACATCGGCGCCGCCGAGAGCATCGTCGGCAAGGCGTTGCTCGATCCCGTGGCGGCGCGGGCCGAGCTGCCGCAGTTCGTCCAGGCCTTCAAGGATCTGGAAGGGCGCAACGAAGCGCTCAGCAGCCTGATCGAGAAACACGTCGAGCAGACCAACCGGGCGCGCGAAGACAGCATGCGCTATTCCGCCTGGATGCTCGCGGGCGGCATCCTGGTCGCCTGCCTGGTCCTCGGACAGCTCTGTCGCCAGTTGCTGCGCGCCGTCCTGCAGCCGCTGCGCAAACTGGTCTCATCGGCCCGGGTGATCGCCCAGGGCAACCTGCAGGAGCCGATCGGCGTCGACAGCAATGACGAGGCCGGCCAGTTGCAGCGGGCGTTGGGCGAGATGCAGGAGAACCTGCGGCAGATGATCACCATCATCCGCCAGGAAAGCGAAGAGCTCCACGACACCTCCCAGTCCATCGGCCAGACCTCGCAGTCGATCGTCCACGGCGCCAGCCAACAGGCCGACAGCGCCACCAGCATGGCTGCGAGCATGGAAGAGATGATCACCAATATCTCGCAGATTTCCGACCACGCCGACAACGCCAGGGTGATCTCGGCCAAGTCCGAGGAGCTGGCCAGCAGTGGCGGACAGGTGATCCTCAACGTGGTGGAAGGGATGAGCCGCATCGCCGACGTGGTCAACCAGTCCTCCACCAGCATCACCGCTCTCGGCCAGTCGTCGGACGAGATCCATTCGATCATCCAGGTGATCAAGGGGATCGCCGAGCAGACCAACCTGCTGGCATTGAACGCCGCCATCGAGGCGGCGCGGGCCGGAGAGGCCGGGCGCGGTTTCGCCGTGGTCGCCGACGAGGTGCGCGGGCTGGCGGCGCGGACCACCCAGTCGACCCAGGAGATCACCGCGATGATCGAGCGTATCCGCGCCAGCACGGGGCAGGCGATCAACAGCATGGAGGCCGGCGTGAGCCGGGTCAACGAGGGTGTGTCGTTCGCTCGTCAGGCTGGGGTATCGATCAACGAGATCCTCGATGGAACCCGTCATGCCGCGTCGGTGGTCGACGAAATTTCCCAGACCATCCGCGAACAGTCGCGCGCCAGCGATGAAATCGCCCAGCGCGTGGAGCTCATCGCCCAGCGTTCGCAGCAGAACACCCAGGCGATGCACGAGATGGCCGCCACCGCCAGGCGCCTGAACGAGGTTGCGGCGACCATGCGCTCGTCGGTGGAGCGCTTCAAGATCTGACGGGGGCCGCCTAGGTCGTCGACTCCGGGAGGCGCACGAACAGCGTGTAGCGTGCGCCTTCGATCGCTTCGAAGGCGATCAGCTTCTCGATCAGCGCCAGGTTCAGGACCTTGCCCGCGTTGAGCAGCAGCATGCCGTTGTTGGCGGTGAGGTTGCGCGCGAGCACCATGCCCGGAACCAGGTCGCGGGTGCCATGGGCACGGACTTGCGGATCGGCCAGGGTGACGTCGGCAAGGGTCGTCGCGCAGACCTGGATGAACGGTTCGATCAGCTCGGGGTCGTACAGCCGGCCGGCGTACTTGCGGATGTAGATCAGCGCTTCGTCGCGATTCATGCGCCGTTCGAGGATCAGCCCACGCTGCAACTCGACGAAATCCACCGCCAGCTTCAAGAGGCGCGAGCCCAGGGGGATGGACTCGCCCTTGAGGTGGTCCGGATAGCCGCTGCCGTCCCAGTGCTCCTGGTGATGGCGAATCAGGCGGGCGGCGTCCTGCATCGGCTCCAGCGACATCAGCAGCGACTCGCTGAGTTCCGGGTAGCCGCGGAAACGATCGCGGTCGTGGTGATAGAGCAGGTCCGAGGGCGAGCGGAGCAGGGTGTCGTTCCAGCTCAGCTTGCCGATGTTGTAGAGCGCCGCGGCCATCGCCAGGTCGCGACCATCCGATTCGTCGACGAGACCGCTGGCACAGCAGGCGCGGACCAGTTCGATGATCTGCTGGTTGGTCTGCTTGTCCTTGGGCAGGCGCTGGTTGACCAGCAGCGAGAAGACCTCGGTGCCGACCACGTAGCTACGCTTTAGCTCCTCATAGGCGAGGTCGAGCATGTCGGCGGTCTGCTGCAGTTCGGCGGTGCGCGCCTGAACGCGCTTTTCCAGCGTGGCGTTGAGTTGCTGGAGGCGGTCGTTCTGCTCCTGGGTAAGTCGCTCCAGGCGCCGCCGCTCGCGCTCGGAATACAGGTATTCGAGCGACTGGCGCAGGGTCAGCAGCAACTCGTCGTCGTTCCACGGCTTGCTCAGGTAATGGTGGATGCGCCCTTCGTTGATGGCCTTGGCGATGGTCGGCAGGTCGGCATGGCCGGTGAGCAGGATGCGAATGGTTTCCGGGAAGCGGCGATGGATTTCCGCGAGCAGGGCGGCACCGTCCATGTTCGGCATGCGGGCGTCGGACACCACCAGGTCCACGGGCCGGCTTTCCAGCAGTTGCAGGGCCTGTTCGCCGCTTTCCGCCAGCAACAGGTCGTAGGGCTGGTTGCGTAGCAGCCGGCGCAGGCTGCTGAGGATCAGCGGCTCGTCGTCGACCAGCAGTACGCTGAAGCGGATCTCCGTCTCGTTGGAAGGAGGTGCGCTATCGTTCATGAGTGTCTGTCCACCGGGTGAGTTTTGCCTGAGTGCTTCAGGCAAGCATAGTCCGAGTCTGGCCTGGACGAGGGGCATGCACGCGGCGACAGGGCGAGCGGAGGTGCGGATCATGGAGGCGTTACCCATCAGGAACCGGCGCTTGCTGGTGATCGATGAGCGGCAGGCGGATCGAGACCGTGTATGCGGGTTGTTGCAGGGAACCCTAGAGGCCGAATCGCCTCCCGTGGCGCCTGAGCGGGGCTACCAGGTGGATACGGCGGGAAGCGCCGAGGAGGCCTTGGGGCGGATACGCTCGGCCCTCCAGGCCGATGCGCCGTATGCCGTGGTGTTTCTCGGGATGTCGTCGGTAGGCGCGGATATTCCCGTTCTCGAGCGGTTCTGGCGTCTCGACTCCCGCTTGCAGGTCGTGGTGCATGCGCCTCCCGCCGATTTTCCGCTATTGGCGCCGTGGGCCGCGGAAGAGCGCCTGCTGCTCCTCGGCCTGCCTTTGCAGGGACAGGAGGTCCGCCAGATGGCCGGCAATCTCAGCGCCAAGTGGAACGTGACGGCTCACCTCCAATTGCAGATGAGCCGGATGGAGGCTGCCATCCAGGAGATCACCCAGGAAGTCGGCCAGGCCAAGGAGGCGCTGGAGAAAGAGATCGGCGAGCGCAAGGAGCTGGAAAGCCAACTGGTGCAGACGGAGAAGCTTGCCTCGATCGGCCACCTGGCCGCCGGCGTCGCCCATGAGATCAATAACCCCATCAGCTACGTTTCCTCCAACTACACCACCCTGGAGGAGCACGTCAGGCGTTTGCTGGAGGTACTTGAAGCCTATGAAGAGGCTCGCCCCGCGATCCGCGACGAGGCGCTGGCAAGACGCCTGGAGCAGCTCGGCGAGCGGGTCGAACTGGCCTTCGTCAAGGAGGATGTCGCTGTGTTGCTGCGCGAATCCAGGGAGGGAATAGGGCGGGTGCGCAAGATCGTCCAGGACCTGAAGAACTTCTCCCGCGTCGACGCCGAGGACGACTGGCAGTGGACCGATCTGCACCAGGGGATCGAGTCGACCCTCAATATCGTCGCCAGCGAACTGAAGTACCGGGCCGACGTGGTCCGCGAATACGGCGATCTGCCCGAGGTGAAGTGCCTGCCGTCGCAGATCAACCAGGTGGTGATGAACCTGGTGATGAACGCGGCCCAGGCGATGGGGCCTGAGCGGGGTCGCATCGTGATTCGCACGGGGCATACCCTGGAGCATGCCTGGATCGAGGTGGAAGACTCGGGGCAGGGCATCTCCCCCGAGATCCTGCCGCGCATCTTCGATCCGTTCTTCACCACCAAGCCGGTAGGCAAGGGGACCGGCCTGGGGTTGTCGCTCTCCTACGGCATCGTCCAGAAACACGGCGGCACCATCGAGGTACGCAGCCAGCCGGGAGTCGGCAGCGCTTTCCGGATCGTGCTTCCCCTGGAATCGCCTGGCAACCTGGGGGGAGCCCACGGAAATTAACTGTTGCGCCGCTTAAGGTAACGTAAGACAATGATTTATCTACCGTTTGGGGTGGGTCTCAGGTTGGGATGCCGGTTTGGTTCCCATTGCCGGCTCACTTGAAGCGAGATCCTGCCCGGATGGCGAAATCGGTAGACGCAAGGGACTTAAAATCCCTTTTGTCAAGTCTTTTCTACTTGAGCTACCGGGCCAAAAGGTGAATAGTGACAACGGTTTGCGGGCATCCTAGTTGCGGTCGCACAGCTTGGCTTGACGGCCAAGGGCCAACTAGGGGCCAACAGATGGAAGTAGGTGTTTTCAGTGCGGTGAGCACTCCGCCCGAGTGGTGAAATCGGTAGACACAAGGGACTTGAATAATTTGAGCCTTCGGGGGGAAACGTCCGAAGTGAAGCCCGTCAAATTCGGCGAAAGCCCTGGATGCTTCGGCAACCGAGCCAACGCCGAGCCAAGCCCGAGCAATCGCTTGGGAAGGTGTAGAGAGCAGACGGCGGGCACCTACGGCCGCAAGGCTATGGTGAAGGCGTGCTCCAGACCACGAACGCCCTGCGTTGAGTAGGGCGGCGGCGAAAGTCGAAGTGGGAAGAAAATCCCTCGCCGAAAGGCGTGCCGGTTCGATTCCGGCCTCGGGCACCAATCCAAAGCCGCTCCAGCTCACGCGGGGGCGGCTTTTCCGTTCATGGCGTGCGTGCGCTTGAATCCCCGATCCCCCGCCATGAACGCCTCCAGCATGTGCGGGATGAGCGTCGCAGCATCGACCGCCTCGCCGTAGGTCTGCGCGTGCAGCGCCGCGTAGCGGTCGAGGTCGGCCCGTAGGCTGGCCGGGCACGCGAAGGTCATCTTCGTGGATTCCAGTTTCGGTAGCGGCCCGAGCCGCAGCTTTTTACCCGTGCTCATCGCATCGCTCCCCGGTTGAAGAACATCGGCTGGTACGGTCGCAGCACCAAGTCGCGGTTGACGATGATCCGCACCGGCAGGCCCGGCCGTTCGGTCAACGTCGGCTGGATGTTCATGTTGCGCCGGGTCATCTCCTGTCCAACCTGATTGATGCTGTCTTGGGCGCTGTCGCGCCCCGCGATCACGATGCGGTTGCCGTCTTGGCGGTTCTCGGGCGCGGCCAACTCGGCACCTACGCCCAGCAGCGTCGTCAGTGCCGCACCGGCGACGATGCGGCCCCAGTGGTAGTCCACGCCATCTTCGAGGCCGGAGTAGCCGGCCGGGTCGGTACCCACCAGGTTGTCGATGGTCAGCGAAGACGTGTCTGGCAGGATGATCCGGTTCCACACCACCTGCACGCGACTCTGCCCGTAACTGACCTGGCTGTTGTATTTGCCGAGGATGCGCGATCCCTGCGGGATCAGCAGGAACTTGCCCGTGGCCGAGTCATAGACCGGCTCTGTCACCGTGCCGATCACGTCGCCCGGCAAGTCGGACTTGATGCCCGTCACCAACGCAGCCGCGATCACTGTCCCGGCCATGACTTGATACGGCGAGGCCGGCATTTGCAGGTTGCCGGAATTGCGGGTTTCCGTAGAACCGCCTTTCAGGAATGCCTCCTTCTGGTCTTGCCGGTTCTGCGTGGCAGTCGGGTCGGCAGGCTGGGCCGCCATCGAGGCAGGCCCAGCCGCCAGCGGGTCGAAGCCTGCCAAGGCGTTGCCAGTCGCAGCCGCAGCGGCTTGGGCCGTGGCTGGCGCTGCGGCATTGCCCTGCTGGCCCGAGCGGAAGAACACCGATGAGGCCGCAGCGGCGTCAGCCTCCTTGCGCAAGGCGTCCTCGGGGTCGTGGCCGGGCGGCACATAGGTCGGCGTGACCGGCTGCTGCGAGGCCACGATGGCGGGGCCAAGGTCGCCCGGCAGCGGCGGCCCCAGCTCGGGCACCTTCTGCGGCAGCTTCGAGTAGTCGGCCGGCAGGCCGTCCAGCCCTTCGGACTTGGACACGCGATCGACGTTGTAAAGCTCGGTCTGCTCGCCCGCGCCGCGCCGGTGCGGCTGCAATGACCAGATGGTCGCACCCAGCACGGCGACCGACAGGCCGCCCATGAACATCGCCAGCGTGCGCCGGTTAAGGCGCGTGACCGGGCGCGGCTGCGCGCGCAGCGCCACCGCCTCGGGCGCGACCTTGCCCACCTGCGGCGCGGCACGGTCGGGGGTGTCGTCCTGGCTCATGGTCAGTTCCTCCGCGCGCCGTCCGTGCGCTCGATCCGCACCACGTCGCCCTTGTCGCCGCCCAAGCGCAGCTCCGCCGCCCCAAAGAGGCGATCCACGATGTAGTACGGCGCACGGAAGCGGTAGTTCACCAGTTGCCCGTCGCCCTGCGCGCCGATGACGAACAGCGGCGGCAGCTCGCCTTGCGCGATGCCCGGCGGGAACTGGATATAGACCTTCTCGCCGTCATCGAAGGCGCGCAGCGGCTTCCACGGCGGATTGCTGCCGCTGATCGCGTAGCGGAAGCGGATCTTCTCCAGCGACAAGCCGGTATCGACTGGCGCGGCGGCGCTGGCCGCCTGCGCCTGGCGCTGCAAGGCCAGCATCTTGTCCTTCGGGTACTCCCACGACACTGACGCCATCCACGTCTTCTCTGTCGAGGTCAGCTCCAGCAGGTAGGTGCGCCGGCTGGTGGTGATGACCAGATTCGTCTTGAGGCCCGAGCGGATGGGCTTCACCATCACGTTCACGCGCAGCGCATCACCGCTGCCGCTGGATGTGTCGCCCACGATCCAGCGCACAGTGTCGCCAGCGGCGACCGTCACCAGTTCCTCGCCCGGCTGGAGCGTGATCACGGTCACGCGGCCCACGGCCGCATAGACCTGATACAGCGCGCCATCGGTGTAGGGCCACACCTGAATCGCATTGACGTAGCCCTCGCGCGTGGGCGCGATGCGGGCCTCGGCGTTGGCACGCGAGACGCGCACGGTTTCGTCGGCAGGTTCAGGGACGGGCTTGGCAGCCTCGGCTTCGGGCAATGGCTTCAACTGCGCCGGCAGCGCCAGCGGCTCGGGCACCTTGACCACCTCCACCGGCGCGGGCGGCTCCGGCAGCGGCTGCGCCTGCACCGGCTCATCGAGCGAGATGGTCGGCGGCGGCTTGCCCTGCGTGGCGCAGCCCGCGAGGGCCAGCAGGATCAGCGGCAAGGCGGATTTGCGGAAAACATCATTCATGGCTTTGCTCCTTCGGAAGAATCCAGTTCACGGCTCCACGACAGGCCGTTGACGTAGATGCCCAGCGGGTTCTTGCGCAGGCGTTCTTCGGTGCGCGGTGGCTGGAGCACGATGGACACCACCGCCGTCCACCGCTCCAGGCCCGCCGCGGCGCCGTTGACGTAGCGCCGTTCCGTCCAGCGCACGTTGAAAGACGTGTCGCTGGCGCGCACGACGCTGGTGATCTGCACCGTCACCGACTCCTTGCCGATGCGTGCGAACGGGTCGTTGACCCGCGCGTAGTCGTTGAGCACGGCCGCGCCCTTGTCGGTCGTGTAGTCGTAGGCGTCCAGCCAGTTTTGGCGGACGACGATGGGGTCGATGGACAGCGAGCGCACCAGCGTCACGAAGCGCGCAATGTGGTGCGCCGTCTGTGCATCGCTGGGGCGGTACGGCGTGGCGGCTTCGCCCACAGCGCGCACCTGGCCCGCGTTGTCCACCTCCACCACATAGGGCGTCACGATGGACTGCGCCGAGCGCCACACCAGGCCGCCGGCCATCAGCAGCGCGAGCGTCAGGCACCCGAACGCCATCAAGCGCCAGTTCTTCGCCTGCACGCGCGGCGAGCCGATACGGTCGTCCCACACCTGGCCGGCAGCTTGGTACGGCGTGGCAGGCTGCGGCGTGTCGGCGTAGCGCACCTGCGGTTTCTTGAATCGCATGGTCAGTTCTCCTTATGAGTCGGAATCGCGCAGGCTCGGCCCTTGGCCGGAGCCGCCGCCATCGCCACCGCGCAGCGTGTGGGCGGTGGTGGTCGCGGCATGAGTGAGTTGCTGGCGGCGTTGCAGCCGCTTGGCCCAGGCGGGTTGCTCGGGCGTCTGTGCAGCGGCAGCGCCTGCGGGGGCTTCGCTGGTGGCGGCTTGGCCGGCTGACGCGCCAGCGTCGCCTTTCCAGCCAGCGCGGAACGGCGCGGCCATGCGCTGCCCAGCAGCGGAAGCGCGGGATGCGGCAGCGCGTCCGGCGGACTGCGCGCCGGTCTTGGCGACGTTGCCCAAGCCCGCCATCGCGCCTTTGGCACCGCCGCCTGCTGCTGCGGAACCGGCCTGGAACGCCGACTTCGCGCTGCCAGCCGCCGACGTGGCGGCACGCGCGCCGCTGCCGGCCAGCTTGGCGGCGGCCGGGGCCATGCGGGCACCAGCGGCCACCGCACCGCCCACGCCCGTCGCGGCAGCACCGACAGCCACTGCCGTTCCGGCTGCGCCGATAGCGGCACCGGCCATCGCGCCCGCGCCGAGCTGGGGCGCACCGGACACGAGGCCCGTGGCGATGCCGGGGCCGAAGATCCCGAGCGCCAGCAAGGTGAGCGAGGCCAGCATGATGACCAGCGCGTGGTCGATAGAAGGCTCGTCAGGATGGACTTGGAACTGCGCGAAAAGGCCCGAGCCGATACCGACGATCACAGCCAGAACCAGCACCTTGACGCCAGCGGATACCACGTTGCCCAGCACCTTTTCGGCCAGGAACGAGGTCTTGTTCCACAGCGCGAACGGCACCAGCACGAAGCCAGCCAGCGTCGTCAACTTGAACTCGATCAGCGTGATGAAAAGCTGGATCGCCAGCACGAAGAAGCACAGCACCACGACTAGCCATGCGAGGAACAGCACCAAGATGGCATCGAGGTTCAAGAACACCTCGGGAAATCCCATCAGGTCATCGAGTTGCAGGAAGATCGGCCCGCCCGCATCAAGGCCGGCCTTCGCCAGCCGGCCCGGCTGCAAGAAGTCTTCCATCGTGATAGTCGAGCCGGTGGCGGTGATACCCAGTCCCGCGAACGAGCGGAACACGATGCTGGCCAGCCAGTTGAAGTTGTTGATGATGTAGGCGAAGGCACCGACGTACAGCACCTTGCGCAGCAGCTTGGCGATCACGTCCTCGCCCTGGCCGGTGGCATGGCTCATGGCCCAATACAACCCGGCGATCGTCATGTCGATGACGATCAGCGTGGCCGTGAGGAACGCCACTTCGCCGCGCAGCAGCCCGAAACCCGAGTCGATGTAGGTGGCGAAGGTGTTGAGGAACTGGTCGATGATCGTCACGTCATTCATGGCGTGCCCTCCGGGGCGGCGGGCAAGGCCGGCGCGGTGCCATCGGCCGGTTCCTCGAAGCTGGGCGAGATCGGCGGCAGGTCGGCCAGCGTCTGGTATTCATCCGGCCCGGCCTCGCCGGAAAAGAAGCGCCGCCGGAAGGCTTCGGCGGCGGCGCGGCAAGCGTCCTCGCCCGTGGCCTGCCGGTCGGCCGCGCATTGCGCGCGCAATGCCTTGAGCCGCACGGGATCGGCGGCCAGGGCATCGGCGAGGTTGTCGGCCGGCTGCTCGCCGCAGGCGGCCAGCAGCACGGCACCAAGGACGAGGACGCATCGCATGTCGGCCCCCGTCAGTCGCGGTAGAAGTTGACGGACTGCGGCGTGTACGGCGTGCCTTCCCCGAGGAAGCGCCGCCGCACTTCGCGGGCGCGCTCGGTGGCCGCCGCCTGCCGCGCCAGTTCCAGCGAGGCGGCCCGGTCTTGCGTGATCTGGAGCCGCTGCGACTGGATCGACTGCTTGGCCTGCAAGGCGAGCAACTGGTTCATGGCCTGCATCGCTTGCAGCGCGCCTTGCGCTGACTGGCTCTTGCCGACCAGATCGGCCAGCACGCTTTCGTCTTCGCCCAGGTTCTGCGACACCTGCGCCTGCATCTGCATGGTGGTCTGCAAGCCGTTGAGCGTGTTCTTCCACCGCTCTTGGGCGTCGCGGTACATCTGGTCGCCGCTGACGGTGGCGGCGTACTGCTCCGGGTACAGGCGCGCGAACTCCCGATCCAGATTCGTCACGTCGTAGGCCAAGCCGCGCGCTTGGGCGATCAGCCGCTCGGTGGTCGCCAGGTTGGCGCGCAACTGGCCGACGACGCTGGACGGCAGGCTGGCGAGGTTGCGCGCCTGATTCATCAGCATCTGCGCTTCGTTCTGAAGCTGCTGGATTTGGTTGTTGATCTGTTCCAGCGTGCGGATCGCGGTCAGCGTGTTCTGCACGAGGTTCGTGGGGTCGATCACGACCCATTGCGCATGGGCGGTGGCGGTGCAAAGCATGGCCGCGATGGCAGCGGCGACAAGGCGCTTCTTCATGGCAGGTTCTCCAGTGGTTGGTCAGCGAAGGAAACCGGCGCGAGGCCGGGGAACGAGGGCAGCAGGTCAGCCGCCCAATCGAGGCCGCGATGGCGCAGCCATGCGCCCGCGAAGCCGGGCGTGCCGGCGTCCAGCAGCACGCGATCCATGTCGCGCTGGTCTTGCGGCGTGGAAGCGCCCGCGAAGGCCAGCGTCGCCAGTCCCAGGTCGAGGTCGAACAGGCGGTTGCCGAGGCGGGATTGGTAGTAGTAGTCGCGCTTGGGCTGCGCGGTGGCGACGATCTCGATCTGCCGCCTGTTGAGGCCGAAGCCCTCGTAGATCGTGCGAATCTGCGGCTCGGTCGCCTGCGGGTTCGGCAGGAAGATGCGGCTTGCGCAGCTTTCGATGATCGCGGGCGCGATGCTCGAATCCTTGATGTCCGCAAGCGACTGCGTGGCGAAGATGACGCTGACGTTCTTCTTGCGCAGCGTCTTGAGCCACTGGCGGATGCGCGCCGCGAACACCGCGTCATCGAGGAACAGCCACGCTTCATCGAGGATCAGCAGCGTGGGCGCACCGTCAAAGCGTTCATCGAAACGCGCAAAGAGGTAATGCAGCACGGCCATGACGGCGGCCTTGCTGTGCATCAGCTCCTCCATCTCGAAGCACTGCACGTCGGCCATGCCCAGCCGGTCGTGATCGGCGTCCAGCAGCTTGCCGTGCGCGCCGCCCAGCACATAGGGCGCGAGCGCCTGGCGCAGCACATTGCTCTGCAACAGCACGGAAAGCCCGGTCATCGTGCGCTGCTCCACCGGCGCACCGGCCAGGCTCCCCAGCGCCGACCAGATGGCGGCCTTCTCATCGGGGCCGACCGTCACGCCTTCATGCAGCAAGCGGCCTTCGATCCATTCGGCCGCCCAGGTGCGGTAGCCTTCACGGTCGATACGGGCAAGCGGCTGGAAAGCGATTTCGCCATCCGTGCCCAGGTCGTAGTGCTCGCCGCCCAGCCCGAGGATCGTGGCGCGCATCGAGCAGCCCATGTCGAACGCGAAGATGCGCGAGCCGCGATAGCGGCGAAACTGCATCGCCAGCGTGGCGAGCAAGACCGACTTGCCCATGCCGGTCGGGCCGGCGACCAGCGTGTGGCCCACGTCGCCGATGTGCGTCACCAGCCGGAACGGCGTCGCGCCATCGGTGCGCGTGACGATCAGCGGCGGGCCGCCCAGGTGGTCGTTCTTCTCCGGCCCGGCCCATACCGCCGACACCGGCATCATGTGCGCCAGGTTCAGCGTCGAGACGATGGGCTGGCGCACATTGGCGTAGGCGTTGCCCGGAAGCGAGGACAGCCACGCATCCACGGCGTTGAGCGTTTCGGGGATGGTGACGAACCCGCGCCCCTGAATGACGCGCTCCACCATGCGCAGCTTCTCGTCCGCTGCGCTGGCGTCCGCGTCCATGACGGTGACGGTCGCCGTCAGGTAGCCGAAGGCGACTTGATCGCTGCCCAGCTCCTGCAAGGCCGCATCCGCGTCCGCCGCCTTGTTGTTCGCATCGGTATCGACCAGCGGGCTTTCCTGCTGGAAGATCGTTTCGCGCAACAGCGCGATGACGTTCTTGCGCTTGGCGAACCACTGGCGGCGCAAGCGCCCCAATTCCCGTTCCGCCTCGGATTTGTCGAGGCACAGAAAGCGCGTACTCCAGCGATACCCAAATCCCAGGCGGTTGAGGTCGTCCAGAATCCCCGGCCAGGTCGAGGTCGGAAAGCCACGCACCGACACCACGCGCAGGTGCCGGTCGCCCAGCATGGGCGCGAGGCCACCGACCAGCGGCGAATCGGTCAGCAGCGCGTCGATGTGGAACGGCACTTCGGGTACGCCCACGCGGTAGCGCCGCGTCGAGATGGTCGCGTGCAGGTAGGTCAGGGTCTGCGCGTCATCGAGCCAGGCGATTTCCGGCATCACGCCTTCGAGCAGGTCAAAGACCCGATCCGTTTCCGCGACGAAGGCTTGCAGCCGCTCGCGCCAGTCCACGCCATTCGTCGGCGTGTTCTCGTAGAGCATCTTGGCGGCACGGGCGCGCGATTCCTCGGGCGGCAGGTACACCAGCGTCAGGTGGTAGCCGCTCTCGAAGTGGTTGCCCGATTCCTCGAAGGTGGCCCGGCGTTCTTCGTCCACCAGCCAAGACAGCGGCTCGGGAAACTCGGAGTGCGGGTAGTCGGCAGCGGCGCGGCGCTCGGCCTCGATGAACAGCGCCCAGCCCGAACCCAGCCGGCGCAGCGCGTTGTTCAAGCGTGCCGACGTGGCGATCAGCTCGCCTTGCGTGGCGCTGTCGAGGTCAGGCCCGCGAAACCGGGCCGTGCGCTGGAAACTGCCGTCCTTGTTCAAGACGACGCCTGGCGCGACCAGTCCGGCCCAAGGCAGCCAGTCGGCGAGCAGCGCGGGCCGCTGGCGGTATTCGGCAAGGTTCAGCATGGCGGCATCCCCTCACACGTCCAGCAGCGGGCGGTGTTTGATGTGCCGGGCGAACACGGCCATGAACTGCGGATCGACGCGCGCACCCCACACCGCCAGCGAATGGCCGACGATCCAGAGCACCACGCCCGGAATCCACAGTTGCAGCCCCAGCCCGACAGCGGCGGCCAGCGTGCCGTTGGCAATCGCCACGGTGCGCGGTGCGCCGCCCAGCAAGATCGGCTCGGTGAGCGAGCGATGCAAAGGCACCTCGAACCCTGCCGCGAAGGTATCCGGGCCGCTCATACGACAGCCCCGCCAGAGAACGAAAAGAACGACAGGAAGAACGAGGACGCGGCGAAAGCGATGCTCAAGCCGAACACGATCTGGATCAGCTTGCGAAAGCCCCCCGACGTGTCGCCGAAGGCCAGCGCCAAGCCCGTGGCGATGATGATGATGACGGCCACAATGCGCGCCACCGGCCCCTGGATGGATTCGAGGATGGATTGCAGCGGGCCTTCCCATGGCATCGAGGAACCGGCGGCCTGCGCGGTTCCGGCCAGGAACAGCAGCAGCGCGGCCAGCAGCAGCCCTTGTGCCGCAGGGCGGGCCAGGCGGTGCAGCCGCGACCGCGCGGGAAGGCGCAAAGCCGGATTTGCAGAAAAGCGGAAAGCAGGAACGATCATCTGCGTCATGGCAGTTCTCCAGGTTGGTCAGGGGACGGGGAAGTCGCCGCAGCGGGTGCGGCTTCGGGAAATAGCGGCAGTTCGGGAAACGGCGTCTCCAGCGCGTCCGCCAGTTGGTAGCCCACGCCGTCGGAGCCGACGACGCGGGCGATGCTCTCGATGCGGCGCTTGCGCCCGCGTCCGGCGATGTGGATCACCACGTTGACCGCCTCGGCGATCAGCGCACGCGGCGGGTTCACCGCCACTTCGAGAATCAGTTGCTCCATGCGCAGCAGCGCGCCCAACGCGGAGCCGGCATGGATCGTGGCGATCCCGCCGGGGTGGCCCGTTCCCCACACCTTGATGAGATCCAGCGCCTCGGCGCCGCGCACCTCGCCAACCACCACGCGATCCGGCCGCAGCCGCATGGACGAGCGCACCAGCTCGGTCATCGACACCACGCCCGCGCGCGTGCGCAGCGGAACGTGGTCGCGGGCCGCGCATTGCAGCTCCACCGTGTCTTCGAGCACCAACACGCGGTCGCCCGTGGCGGCGATTTCGGCGAGCAAGGCATTGGCGAGCGTGGTCTTGCCGCTGCTGGTGGCCCCGGCGATCAGGACGTTCTGACGCTCGCGCACGGCGCGCACCAGAAAGCCCGCCTGGGCGGCGGTCATCATTCCGTCCACGACATACCGCTCCAGCGGGATCACGCCGATGGCGCGCTTGCGCAGCGCGAAGGCCGGCCCTGGCGCGGCGGGCGGCAAGATGCCCTCGAAGCGTTCGCCCGTCTCGGGCAGCTCGGCCGATAGCAGCGGCTGGCCGCGATGCACCTCCGCGCCGACGTGGGCCGCGACCAGGCGGATGATTCGCTCGCCATCGGCCTCGGGCATCTCCACGCCCATCGGCGCGCGCCCACTCGAAAGCCGATCCACCCAAAGGGTACGATCCGGGTTGAGCATGATTTCCACCACGTCGGGGTCTTCGAGCGCAGTGGCGATCAGCGGCCCCATCGCCGTGCGCAGCATCTGGATGCGCCGGTCGAGCGAGGCCGCAGCGGACGAGCGTGGCTCGGGTGGCAACTGCGAAACGGCGCTCATGACGCACGCTCCCGCGCCTGGGCGGCTGCCGCCGCGTCCTCCATCCGCATCGGGTCGGGATGCAGTTCTTCCACCACGTCGCGCACCAAGCTGCGTCCGCGCATCAGGTGGCGGCCAAGCTGCTCGGTGAACTGCTCGAAGCGCGCCTTGCCCTGGGCGCGAGCTGCCTCTTGATGCGCCTCGGGAACCGGCGTGCTGACGGTCAGGTAGTAGCGGATGAACAGCGCCAGCGTCTCGATGGCGATGTTCTGGTCGCGCTCCATGCGCTCGGCCTGGCGCGACAGCCGGTCGAGCCGCTTGGCGATGGCCGCTTCGCGCTGGTCAGCAGCATCGGGCGATAGCCACGATGCGAGCGCCGCCGCGACGATGGACGACTTGGATACGCCTTTCTTGGCGGCCAGTTCATCAAGCCGCTGGGCGTGCTCGGGCTGGATAAAGAGGTTCAGGCGGTAGTGGCTCATAGCTCAATTCCGTCGTTGGGGTCGAGGGAAGCCAGCCGGGCCGTGCGCTGCATGGCCGGATCAAGCTGGCGAGGAAGGGGAAGCGGCAGGTCGTCGTCGTCATCGAGCAAACCGAGGTCGGCCGCGGGCGCGGCCAGCTCGGGGTCGTAGGCGACGGCTTCGGAGAGTTCGGGCTGACGGCGTGGGCCGCCGTCGTCGGCGGAACCGAGGCCATCGGCGGATGCCGTGGCTGGTGCGGTGGGCGTTGGTGGGATTGCCAGCCCGCTCCAGTCGTCGGCGCGCAGCGGCGGCGCGTCGGCGTATTGGCAGTCCGCCAGCGCGGGCGGCGGCAACACGCGCCGCTTGAAATTGGCGTCGGCGTAATAGCGCAGCTTCCGGGCCTTGATCGGCGCCACGCTGGACACCATCACCACCGCCTCATCGGGCGGAAGCTGCATGACTTCGCCCGGTGTCAGCAGCGGGCGGGCCGTCTCCTGGCGCGACACCATGAGGTGCCCCAGCCACGGCGCGAGCCGGTGGCCCGCGTAGTTGCGCTGTGCGCGCAGCTCGGTGGCCGTGCCCAGCGTCTCGGAGATGCGTTTGGCGGTGCGCTCGTCGTTCGTGGCGAACGTCACGCGCACATGGCAGTTGTCCAGAATCGAATGGTTCTGGCCGTAGGCTTTGTCGATCTGGTTGAGCGACTGCGCAATCAAGAAGCTGCGGATGCCGTAGCCCGCCATGAATGCGAGCGCCGTCTCGAAGAAGTCGAGCCGGCCCAGGGCCGGAAACTCATCGAGCATCAGCAGCAGCTTGTGGCGGCGTTCGATGCCGTCAGAGCCGTCGAGCGATTCGGTCAAGCGCCGCCCGATCTGGTTGAGGATCAGGCGGATGAGCGGCTTGGTGCGCGAAATGTCCGAAGGCGGCACCACCAGGTACAGCGATACGGGATGCTCGGCGGATATGAGGTCGGCAATGCGCCAGTCGCAGCGCGACGTGACTTCGGCCACCGTGGGATCGCGGTACAGGCCGAGGAACGACATGGCGGTGCTCAAGACGCCAGAACGCTCGTTGTCCGACTTGTTGAGCACTTCGCGCGCAGCGGATGCCACCACCGGATGCGGCCCATCGCCCAGGTGGGGCGTGGTCATCATCCGGTGCAAGGTCAGCTCGAAGGGGCTGGCCGGGTCGCTGAGGAAGTTGGCGACGCCGCGCAGCGTCTTGTCCTCGCCCGCATAGAGCACATGCAGGATCGCCCCGACCAGCAGCGCGTGCGAGGTCTTCTCCCAATGGTTGCGCTTCTCCAGCGCGCCTTCGGGATCGACTAGAATGTCCGCGATGTTCTGCACGTCGCGCACTTCATGCGCGCCGCGCCGTACCTCCAGCAGCGGGTTGTAGGCCGCCGACTTTGCATCGGTCGGGTTGAACAGCAGGCAGTGGCTGAAACGGCTGCGCCAGCCGGCGGTGATCTGCCAGTTCTCCCCCTTGATGTCGTGGATGACCGCCGAGGCCGGCCAGCTCAACAAGGTGGGAACCACCAGGCCGACGCCCTTGCCCGAGCGTGTGGGCGCGAAGGTCAGAACATGCTCTGGCCCTTCATGGCGCAGGTACTGGCGATCGTACTGGCCGAGGAACACGCCGACCGGCTGCGTGAGGCCCGCCTTGCGAATGTCCTGCGCATTCGCCCAACGGGCCGAACCGTAGGTCGTGACCAGGCGTGCCTGTCGCGAGCGCCAGACCGACATGGCAATGGCGACGGCCACGGCGACCATGCCGCTGCCACCGGCGATGGCTCCGCCCGTGTCGAAGATTTCCGGGGTATAGGCGCCGTAAGAGAACCACCACTCAAACAGCTTCCACGGGTAGTAGATCGGCGTGCCAAGAAAATCGAACCAGGGCGAGCCAAGGCGTAGCTGATAGCCAAGGGCTGCTGCTGTCCATTGTGTGGCGCCCCACACTCCGGCGATCACGATGCCGAATACCACGGCGATCTGACCGAACAGCACGTTCGTCCCTTGCATGACCTGGCCTCCGATTTCTCCTGCGCTGATTCCTCATGGAAGAAGCGGCACAAGGACGTGCCGCAGGCGTCAGGATCGGTGTCGGATCAGTGCCGGTCAAAGACCGTTTAGAGCAGAAAGGTCGAGGAAAAAGAAAGAATTAGTGCTGCGGCAGGCCAAAGAAAAACGCCGCAAGCGGTAGCGCATTGCGGCGTGTCGAGAAGAAAAATGAAGATGATGCAGCGAGTTGCCAACAATCAGAACTTGGGCGATTCCTTCGGTGGTGTATATGGCGTTTGGCCGTCGCCATAGAACCGTTTGCGCGTAGCTTCCGCCACGCGGTTGCACAGCACTTCGCCCAGCTTGGCGCGGTCGGTCTTGCACTGCTGCCGCAGTTCCTTGAGCCGCTCGGGGTTGGCCGCGAGTTCTTCCACCGTCGGGACGTTGACTGTGGAATCAGCGGGCTTCTGTGGCGTCTCGGACTGGCCGCAGGCAGCCAATGCAGCCATCAGCAAGAACGGGATGATTTTCTTAATGGCATCATTCCTCCGAAGCATCGGGATTTCGACCTCGTATCGGCCTTGGGGGTTCCAGAGATTCGATGGTCTGTACGCGCTCAATGAATCTTGCCAGTTCGTCGGATAGATCACCGTCAAGATGAAGCAAGTACGTCGTCAACGGTGGCACGCGCTGCGCCAGCGGACGGGCCACGACACCTGGCTCACGGCTGGCGGCAATGTGTGCGGCGCCGGCCAGCCCGAGCGCGAAACCAGCCGATACCAGCGCCATCATCAGGTCGCAAGAAGCAACACGTTCTGCAATCAAAGGCTCCATCTCAGTATGGCGAAGCACTCGTTCGACATGCTTGGCGTGGCCTTCGCACACTTGCGGATCGCACAAGACCAATGGGTAGCGCAGCAGCTCATCCAAGGGGATGCGTTTGTGGGCCAGCAGCGGATGCCGGCCAGGAACCGCGACCATCAGCGTATCGCTCCAGGCAGGTACGGTGACGATGCCATCACCAACCTCGTTGGACTGGGCGAATCCCACGTCGTACAGATCGCTATGAAGCCCTTTGATCTGCTGTGACAGGGGCACCTCGAAGAATCGGATTTCTACCTCAGGTTCTTCCTGGCGACAAAGTACGAGCAAGGCAGATAGACGCGATGGCGTGATGCCATCGGACAACGCCACGCGCAACTGCCCGTGAAAGCCGTTGGCCGCAGCCTTGACGCTCTCGCGAGCCTGTTCCACAGCAGCGAGTACGCGACGAACGTGCTCCAAGAACAACTTGCCAGCGCGGGTTAGCCTGGTGCTGCGGGTGGTGCGGGCAAACAGCACAACACCCAGTTCTTCTTCCAGTTCCTTGATGGCTCGGGACAAGGGCGATTGCTCAATGTGCAGCTTCTCTGCGGCACGGGCGAAGCGAAGCTCCTCAGCTACGGCGAGAAAATACTTCAGGTGTCTCAACTCCATAGAATATTCATTCCCTCCGAGCCGACATAGCACTTGCTTCTCGGTTAATGCTAGAGCCATGATTCGTCACCCAGGCCAGTGCTGAGTATTGGCAGCTCCGAGCAGCCGAGCGAGGGCCAAAGCGGAGTTGCCAACTCAATCAGGCGATGGCCGTGACCTTGTGAGTCACGGCCACAATCTGAAAAATCAGCTCTTGCCGTCGGACGATTGACGGGGTGCCGGAGCCGGCGTTGTAGCCGGCTTCTTCTGCGCCGGGGCAGCCGTCTGCTCTTGCGCCTTCTTGCGGGCATCGCAACGCGCCTTCAGCGACCGGGTGGAATCATCCTTCAAGTCGATTTCGTAGTGTTCCGGGTCGTTGAGTTGTTGGCAGGTGGCGGGCTTGGCCTTGGCTTCATCTTCCTTGCTGTGTAGTGCCGGGTCATGAGCGAAGGCGGTGCCGGTCAGCAGTGCGGTGGCGGCAAAAGCAATCATGAGAGACGAACGCAGTTTCATCGGGAGACTCCTGTGGTTGGGTTGGGTGGAACGCTTGGAATGGGTGGAAATCAGGGTTGATGCAAATCGGGCTGGAAGCCGGTCACGGCCACTTCGACCGTGACCGGTTCATCGTTCTCGTTCTTCCAGTACCAGCCGTGGCTTCCCTCGAACGGGGCCACGAAAGTGCCGCGAGCCTCGTTTTGCGCCGGCTCGATGGAATAGCTCGTCCACTCGCCCTTCGCGTTCGGACGTTCGCCGTGCATGTCGAGCAGGACAGCGTTCGAGGCCTTCCACTGGAAGACCACGCCCTCACCTTGCTTGAGGTGCATCTTCACCTCCGCACCCTTGCCCGGCTCCAGCGTCAGGCTGAGGGTGTCGCTGCGCACGGCATTGGCGCTGGGCGACATGGCACGCACGTCCAGCGATTGCCCCAGCGAACGTTTGCCGAAGGCCGCAATGGCCTTGGCTTCCAGTTCGGCTTCAGTTGCCGGCAGCGTTGCCGCTGTCTTGTCAGAAGTGGGCGCGGCCAATGCCGGTGCTTGCGCGGCTTTGGTTTCGGCCTTGGCACCCAGCACGTCCAACCCCAGCCGGGTGCCGATGCCGGTCGGGTCGATGCCGTATTCGGCGGGAAGCACGACCGTCACCAGCAGGACGGATGCCACGGCGATGGCCAGCCCGGTGGCCTTGAGCAGGCGGGCGGTGCTGGGAAGCGATTGCGGAGCAGGAATGTAGGACATGGATAACCTCGATCAGGAAACGAAATAGCCGGTGAGTTGGTAGCCGATCAGCACAAAGCCGGCGGTCATCAGGACGGTGTTGGCTGCGAAGGCCTGGCGCGGGAAAGCGGCAGTGCGCCGCCAGAAACCCATCACGATCAGGATGCCGGCCAGGGCCAGCAACTGGCCCAACTCCACGCCGACGTTGAACGCGAGCATGTTGGGCACCAGACCATCACGCGACAGCGCGAAATCCTGCAACTTGGTCGCCAGACCGAAACCGTGGAAGAAACCGAAGATCAGCACGGCGGCCTTGGTGTTGGGTTGGAAGCCGAACCAACGCTTGAACGCACCGAGGTTGTCCAGCGCCTTGTAAACCACCGACAGGCCGATGATGGCATCGACGAGATAGGCGTTGACGTGGAACCCGCCCAGCACGCCCAGCAACAAGGTGACGCTGTGGCCGACCGCGAACAGGGTGACGTAGGTGCCGACGTCGCGCATCCGGTACAGGAAGAACACCACGCCCAGCAGGAACAGCAGATGGTCGTAGCCAGTGACCATGTGCTTGGCCCCGAGGTAGGTGAACACCAGCAAATTACGGCCGGTGTTCTGCTCAAGAAACGCCTGATCATCGCCGGTGACACCGTGGGCAAACGCCCACAGTGGCAACAGGGACAGCACCAGCACCATCAGCCATTGGCTTCGGTCGGGGAAACGGAACATGCGTGACAACAAGGGAACCTCCAAGGGAAATGGGAATGGGCACCGGCTCACGTTGGCACCCTCTCGGTGTTTTTGTGGCGATAGACCAGCCGGTACAGCGCAGGTAGAACCAGCAGCGTCAGCAGCGTCGAGGAAACGATGCCGCCGATGACGACAGTGGCGAGTGGTCTTTGCACTTCCGCGCCTGTTCCGACATTGATGGCCATCGGTACGAAACCAAGGCTTGCAACCAGCGCGGTCATCAGCACTGGGCGCAGTCGCGTCATCGCGCCATTCACGATGGCGTCCTGAATCGGTGCGCCGTCGTGATGCAGCTTGCGAATGAAGCTCACCATCACCAGTCCGTTGAGCACAGCCACGCCGGACAGCGCAATGAAGCCGACACCTGCTGAAATCGAGAGCGGAATATCGCGTAGCCACAATGCGGCTACACCACCCGTTAGCGCCAGCGGAACGCCGCTAAAGACGACCATTGCATCCCGGCCCGAGCCGAAGGCCATGAACAGCAGGCCGAAAATCAGAACCAGCACGGCCGGCACGACGACGGACAGGCGTTGGCTGGCCGAGATAAGTTGCTCGAACGTGCCGCCGTAGCTGACCCAATAACCTTCGGGCAGTGTGATTTCACGGCTCACCCGCTCACGTAGTTCTTCCACGAACGAACCTAGATCGCGCCCGCGCACGTTGCTGGTGATAACGATCCGGCGTTTGCCGTTCTCGCGGCTGATCTGATTGGGGCCGGGCGCTACTTCGATGGACGCAAGCTGGCCGAGTGGCACATAGGCTGCTTGGCCTAGCCCGGCAACCGTTCCGGCTTGAATCGGAATGGGCAGTGTCGCCAGTGCCTTCGGGTCTTGGCGTTGCGCTTCGGGTAGCCGAACCACAATGTCGAATCGGCGATCTCCCTCAAACACCTGGCCAGCGACGGCACCGCCTAGCGCGATCGCCACCGTCTGCTGTATGTCGTCGATCGCCAGGCCGTACCGAGCCAGTGCATCCACATTCGGCGTGATCGTCATCAGCGGCAGGCCCGTAATCTGCTCAAGCGCCACATCGGCAGACCCGTCGATACTCTCGGCCACGGCTTCGATCTTCGAGCCGATTTCTGCCAGTTGCTCCATGTCGTCGCCGTACACCTTGATTGCCACCTCGGCACGAACACCTGCAATCAACTCATTCATGCGCATCTGCACGGGTTGAGTGAACTCGTAGTTGTTGCCGGGAATGGCGCTCACCGCCTTCTCCAGTTCGGCGAGCAGTACGGCCCTCGGCTTGCGTGGATCGGGCCATTCGCTGCGATCCTTCAGCATGATGAAGGTGTCAGCGACCGAAGGCGGCATGGGGTCGGTCGCAACCTCTGCGGTGCCGATCTTGGCGACGACTTCCTCCACCTCGGGAAACTCCTTGATCCGGGCTTCCAGTTGGCGTTGCATGCCAATCGCCTGCGTCAGACTCGTTCCGGGGATACGCATCGCGTGCAGGGCGATGTCGCCTTCATCCAGGTTCGGGATGAACTCGGTTCCCAAGCGTGCTGCAAGCAGGCCGGACAGCACCACCAGCACTGCCGCTGCCGCGACGATGGCGACTCTCAACTTAATCGCCTGCTTGAGAAGCGGTGCATAGAAGCGGCTGATGCCGCGCATCACCTTGGTTTCCTTCTCGGAAACCTTGCCGGTGACAAACAGGGCGACCGCAGCGGGCACGAAGGTCAGCGACAACACCATCGCGCCGGTCAAGGCGATGACGACGGTCAGGGCCATCGGATGGAACATCTTTCCTTCCACGCCCGACAACGCGAAGATCGGAAGGTAAACAGCCGTGATGATGAACAGCCCGAACAAGGCGGGCTTGATGACTTCCGCACTGGCACTCGAAACCAGCGAGAAACGCTCATCGCGGGTCAGCAGGCGACCGAGCTGGTGCTGTCGCTCGCTGAACCTGCGCAAGCAGTTCTCCACGATGATGACCGCGCCATCGACGATCAGGCCGAAGTCCAGCGCGCCCAGGCTCATCAGATTGGCCGAGATACGGTTTTGCACCATGCCGGTAATCGTCAGCAGCATGGCAAGCGGAATCACGGTAGCAGTTATCAGAGCTGCCCGCATGTTGCCCAGCAGCAGGAAAAGCACTGCGATCACCAGCAATGCGCCTTCCAGAAGATTCTTCTGCACGGTGGCGATGGTGCGATCAACGAGCTGCGTGCGGTCGTAAACCGCATGCGCGCGGACTCCCTCGGGAAGTGTCGCGTCGATTTCAGCGAGCTTTTCCACCGTGCGTTGCGCAACCGCTCGGCTGTTCTCGCCAATCAGCATGAAGGCCGTACCCAACACGACCTCCTTGCCGTCTTTCGTTGCAGCGCCGGTTCGCAATTCGCTGCCTTCCAGCACTTCCGCCACATCGCCCATTCGGAGCGGAAGGCCATCGCGCGTTGCCACGACAATCTTCCGCAGCCGCTCTATGTCGCCCACTTGGCCGGGAATGCGGATCAGATACTGTTCGCCATGACGCTCGATGTACCCGGCACCGACGTTCGCGTTGTTGCGCGCGACGGAGTTCAGCACGTCGTTCATCGTCAACCCGTAGGCCAGCAACTTGACCGGATCGGGCGTGATGTGGAATTGGCGCACGTAGCCGCCGATGGTGTTGACCTCGGTGACGCCTTTCAGGTTGCGAAGCTGCGGACGCACTGACCAGTCCTGCAACGTGCGCAGCGCCGTTGGCGTCCATACTTCCTCGTAGCCCTTCTCGGGTTCCAAGGTGTACATGAATATCTCGCCGAGGCCGGTTGCCACCGGCCCGAGGGAAGGATTCAAGCCCGTCGGAAGCTGCGAGGATGCCTGCTGCAAGCGTTCGGCGACCTGCTGGCGAGCAAAGTAGATGTCAGTGCCGTCCTCAAAGACCGCCGTGACCTGCGACAGACCGTAGCGGGAAATCGAACGTGTGTAGTCCAGCCGAGCAAGGCCAGCCAATGCCGTCTCAACCGGGAAGGTGACGCGCTGCTCTGCCTCCATTGGCGAGTAGCCCGGTGCCTCGGTATTGATCTGCACTTGGACATTGGTGATGTCCGGGATCGCGTCGATCGGCAAGCGGCTGTAGTTCCAGATCCCCAGCCCGGACAGGGCGAGCACCAGTAGAAGCACCAGCCAGCGATGCGCGATGGACGCGCGAATGATACGTTCGAGCATATCCGCGTCCTCAGTGATCGTGGCTGGCGCCAGACTTTTCGATGTCTTGGCGTATCAGGAAACTTTGCTCGGCCACGTAGTTCGTGCCGGGCTTGAGTCCGCCGGTCACTTCAACGTATTCGCCATCCCGCTCCCCAAGCTCAAGCATTCGCACTTCGTAGGTTTCGCCGACCTGTGCGAATACCACGGTGAAGTCGCGGAATCGCTGCAATCCCGACTCCTTCACCGCAAGCGATACGTTGCGCGTGCCTACTGTGACCTCGGCGGCCACGGTCATACCGGGACGCCAGCGCCCCTCCGGGTTCGGGATGCTGACGCGGGCAATGACGCTCTGGCCGCTGCCGGCCACCGGCAACAGCCGTTGAATCTTTCCACTGGCTTCGGTCTTTCCGGTCGCTGACCGGATTCGCACGGCTTGGCCTGGCTGTAGAACTTCGGCGTCTGTGCCGATGGCACGCAGGTCGATCCATACATTGGACGGGTCGGCCAGCTCGAACAGCGCACCAGCTTCGGCCACGTCGCCCACATTCGTATTGCGCGCGAGCACGACGCCATCGAACGGCGCCGTGATCGGGTAGGTACGCATACTGTCATTGCCCTCGACGACGGCCAGCGTCTGGCCGCGGCGGACGCGCTCGCCTTGCTGCACGTTCACAGAGCGCACGATGCCGGGGAAGCGCGCACGAACCGCTGCGTGCCTGTCGGCATCCAGAACAACAGTTCCCATTAGTCGCACAACGTCTCGGATGACTGCCGGCCCCGCCGATTCGGTCTTGATGCCGGCATCCTTGGCGATACTGGCAGGAATGCTGACGCGCCCCTCGTAGGACTCGTAAGACCATGTGGACTTCTTTCCGGCATGCTCGGCGGATACGGCCACGTCGAACGAATGCGGCTCGGTCACTTCGCCACTGCCGACTAGATAGTTGTTCTCCGGCGTGAACGTGAATTGGTTGACCTCGCCATCCAGGCGGGAGAGCTTGATGGTCGCAACAACATCGGCGGGGGCGACAGGCTTGCCGTCGCGGTAGGCAAATAGCCTGTAGTGCGGGGGCGCATTGGTTTCGTAGATGGTGACTTCGAGGGCGAAGTCTCCATCACGGAGTAGTCGGCCATTGTTTGGCCCACGCTCATAGCTTCCGCTGGCTTGGGCGCTGGCCTCCTCTTTGGGCTTGTCGCCACCAGGGCTGCACGCAGCGGCGAACACGCAAAGGAGCAGCAGGGAAAGAATGCGAATCATGGTGCGTTTTCCTCAACGGTGGCGGTGAGGCGTTCCACCTCGACCAGCAGAAGGTGATAGCGAGCGGCGGCTTCGACAGCACGCGAGCGAAGATCGAAAAGCGTTCGCTGTGCTTGGGCCAGCGACAAATAGGAGAAGCGGCCTTGCTCAAAGCCACGACGAGTCGTTGCCAAGGCACTTTCGGCCATAGGCAGCATCCGTTCGCGCAACGACCCCAGTTCGTGACGTGCGTGCGTGAGTTCCTGATACTTGTCGAACAGTGCCTGGTGGCGCTCGAAGCGTTCGGCATCGCGCCGTGCCTCCAGCGCAGCCAGTTCGGCGTTGGCCTGGGACACCGCGTATCCAGAGCGTGTCGGCCCACCAAGCGGGATCGAGATTGACGCCACCACGGCGTGATCCCTGGTGGCCTCAAAACGACGTACACCCAAGCTAACGTCCAGATTGGGTTTGGCCTCGGCCTCCGCGAGCCGGCGACGGGCGCCGATGGTGTCGGCTCGCAAGCGCGACGCCCATAGCTCGGGGGTCATGGGCAAACGAGCGGCCAACGTCTCGAATGGCGCTACGGTCGGCAAGGTTTGCAGGTCGCCGACGACTTCACCGAAGTCCGGCGTCAACGCGCCCCAACTCGCTGCCAAGGTCATCTTGGCGCTTGCCAATTCGTGTTCTGCACTCTCGCGGTTAAGCTGCGCCTCTGCGACTGCAATATTGGCGGCCTGCAAATCAGAATCGGGATTGCGAGCGGCTTTCACCCAGGCTGCAACCTCCTGTCGGGTGCGTTCTGCCTGCTCAACGCGCTCCTCGGCATAGGCCAATCGCTGTTGCCTAGCGAGCACTTCAATGAATCGAGCCGCGGTCGTGCTGGCCAAGTCGATCCGCGCTTTGGTGGCCTGATGCTCTTGTTCCCTCAGTTCGGCTTGCCCTAATGTTTGACGAGCCTCGCGCTTGCCGCCGAGTTCGATAACTCGGCCGATGCGCAATGTCGTTTCAGCCGAACGAATACCCCGCAGATTGCCGTTCCCGGCGACGTTTTCCATCTCACCGCCAATCGTGTAAGGCGGTGGCAGGGCTTCGCGCTGGGTGCGGGCACGAACAGCCTGGAGCTGCGCCGTTTCGGCTGTGATGGAGGGATGGGCAGCGAGCGCGCGGGAGACTGCCTCCTCCAGCCGCAGGGGTTCGGCGGCTAGGGCTGCGGATGTGCCGCAGGCCCCGACGAACACCAAGGCCACTAAGCGGATCAATTTCATGAAAACCCTCACGACGACAACAGATGGCGATCAAACGATTCCGCGCAGCGACCTCCCACGCACGCTGGAGCGGAATCACGATAAAACCGATCAGCAATCGGTTTTTTAAGCAAAAAAACACGGCACGCGCGCATATGAACTTACCTCGTCATCACGGTGATGAGAGATTCAGCCACAAAGTGCAGCCAGCCGGTAGATAGGCTGCAAAACGCCAGAACAAAGATGCCGAGCATTGGCCCCAAATACGAGATCGACGTGTGCCTGGATGACAGCAATGCTTCAACGCGCTCAGGGACAAAATCGGAAAAGAACGCCATCGTCAACGGCACCTGTTCCCTCGCGTGTTGCCGAAATATCTTCTCCACCGTAACGATGGTTTCGGCCACGGTGACAGGGCATCCCACTTCTTTAGCGGCAGCAAAATCACAACGCTGCTCCAAGGCGAGTTCCAGATCGCGCAATAACCGACGACGGACGCCGGGCAACTGGATGCTGGACAGTACGGCAGCGGTCAAGCGATTCAGAACATCACGATTGGCGATGTGAGCCTGTTCGTGCGCGAGCACCACGCGCAACTGCATTGGATTGAGTCGTCGCATCAACGACGTTGAAAGCAGAATGTGACCACGCCCGACGCCGCAGGCCAACGCCATAGGCTGTTCAACATCGAGCACGCGCAGTTTGTCGGGATGCCCTGGACGACCACTCAGCCGCACCAGCGAGGCAAGGGTTCGACGAGCGCGCCAAAGACCTGCTGCGGCCCGCGCCGCCAGCCAAGCTGCATATCCTGCCAGCAACGCCAATGCACCCCATAGCCAAGCACTTTGCCCGTTACTGCTCGGGTGCCAAACGCACAGATGCAGAAGCGTGTCGGCATGCGCAGAACAGGCAGCGGCAAATCGGGCCGAGTCGTCAAACATCGACGGCATTGCAATGGTCATCACCGCGTAGGTGATACCCGCCAATGCAGGCGTTACCAGCATCCACCAAGATACCCGCGCCCGCTGAGAGGGGGCCTTGCCTGACAGCGCACGGCGCAATGGGCGCTCGCAGGCACCGATCAGCAGAGTAAGCGTCACCGCCAGCACGAAGCCGGACAGCAATGCAAACTGAAGTAGTGGGCCATAGCTCGTCATCACGGCTGATCCAATTCAGCCCGACGACGTGCGATCAATTCCTCCAACCTCTTGAGCTGGTCGTCATCCGCCCTTGCAGCAAGATCGACAAATGCGCTCAGCAACGCATCGGGCTGCGGGCCTGCAACACGACGCACCGTGGATTCCACCAGTTTCTGGATCAATTCTCGGCGGGAAACTCGCGCTGAGTATTCGTAGGCGTGGCTGATCTTTTCGCGTTGGAGCATGGCCTTGCGAAATAGACGTTCCAGCGTAGATTGCACGGTGTTCAAAGAAATCGAGCGCGACTGTCCAATGCGGGAATAAACCGCCTTGGTGTCGGACGGGCCGAAGCGCCAGATGTCTTCAAGCACGGCGATTTCCAGATCGCCAAGTGTTGGTACGCTGTGGTTGGTCAAGGTTGTCAGCTCCGAGCTTTGACTCGAACTAATGAGTATCGTCCAGAAAAAACCGACCGTCAATCGGTTTATTGTGCCATGCCGGCACTCCGCCTCGCTCTTGCGGGCAATCAAGCGACAGTAGGCCCGCGTTGCCGCCCAATCTCCCAGGACACCCCGCCACCGCGCACGGTTGCCGCAAGCTGCTGCCCCAGCCGCTGCTCGATCACCGGCTTCCACGGCACCAGCGAGAAGCCCATGCCGTCATCGAGCATCGCGTAGCGCCCGCTGGCGAGCATGACGGAGCGCCGGTAGATGCCGGACACGCGCTGCCCGTCGGCCACCGGGCGATGCTCCAGGCCGGTATCGGCGGCAATGTCTTTGGCGGCCTGTGCCAGTTCCCGGTTGCGCAGCGTGCCCAGCAGGTTGCGCGCCAGGATCACACGCTGCCCGCGCCGCTCGGCCAGCCCCTGTTCGGCCAGGAAGTCGGCGCGCTGCTGCATCGCCTGCCTGGCCTCGCTACCGAAACCCAGGTCGCCCAGGCCCGAGCCGCCACCGATCAACTGCTGATCTAGCCAGGTGGCCCCGATTACGCGGGCCTGCCGCTCGATGGGCAGGTGAGATTTCAGCTCCACGGCCACACCGCCCATGCGCTGCGCGTCGTAGCGGCGGCCCTGCTCGGGCAGATCGCCCGGCACCTTCCATAGCCCCTCGGCCACGCGCTCCACGATGCCCGCCCGGCGTAGGGCTTCCAGCCTGCGGATATGGGCCGCCACAACCTCCTGCGGGTCGCGTCCGGGGACGACCTGGCCCTGCGCGATGGCGAGGTGATGGTCGGTGCGGTACAGGCCATCGCTCGCCAGCGCGGCGATGTTCCTGTCGGCCGCGCGCACGTCGGCCGATCCCTTCACCTCCACCACGGCCCCGGTCGGATAGTTCGCCAGCTCGTCGCGGGCGTTGAGCGCGACGTAGTGGGCCTTGCCGTCCACGCCGTCGATGACCAGATAGCCCCGGTCGCGCAGCTCGTCGGCCAGTCCCTTCGCGGCCACGCGCCCGAGGATGGTTCGGCCATCGTCTCCAGGCTCGAACACCGCCAGCTCGCGCGGCTCGCCGCGCATGGCCCGCTGCATCGTGCGGATGATGTCGCCGCGCTCGCCCAGGGCGCGCAAGGTCTTTTCCGCATCGGCATGGACGGCCCAGGTGCCGGGCTGCGTCTCGTCGGCCAGGCCCAGGCGCTGCAAGCGTTGCAGGCGGCCGATCAGCAGCAGGCGTTGGCGCTGCAAGCGGGGTTCGTTGAGCCGTTCGACATGCACCAGGCCATGGTCGCCGGCCTCGCGCTTCAAGGTGCGATCCAGGCTCGTCCACCGTTCCTGTTCCACCTCGCGCTGCAAAGTCTGCTGGATCTCCAGTTCGGTGCGCGGCCCCAGCCATTCGGTCGCCAGCTCGGCGGCGCGGTGGCGGAAACCATCGGCGATGTAGTCGCCCGCGATGATGAGGTCTTTGCCGGTGTCGTCGCGCCCGCGCACGACGATGTGCATGTGCGGGTTGTCGGTGTTCCAGTGGTTCACGGCCACCCAATCGAGGCCTGTGCCCAGGTCGGCTTCCATGCGGCCCATGAGGTGCCGCGTATAGGTGCGCAGGTCTTCCAGTTCCGCGCCATCCTCGGGCGAGAGGATGAAGCGGAAATGGTGCCGGTCGTCGGCGCAGCGTTCCTTGAAGGCGTCGAGGTCGGCGGCGTCGGTCTGCGGCCCGTAGGCTTGGCCCGGCTCGCCGTCGCGCCCCACGCCATCACGTTCGATATAGCGAAGGTGCTTGGCGAGCGATTGCGGGCTGGCCTGGCGCTGGTTGACCAGCAGCGTCTTGATGGTCACGCGCCGCGACATGGGTGTCAGCTTCGCGCCCGCGAAGCGCGCCGCCGTATGGCCGCGGCCCAGGCGCGAGCCGGGACGCTGGCCGGTGCCACGCGCTGCGCCAGAACGGCGCACCGTGGACTTGCCGCCGCTGGCCTTGCCCGTCTGCTTGAGCACCTTGGAAACGAAGCTCTGTCCCTGGCCCTTGCCCCGGTTCTTCGGGGCGCTGGGGCGCACGCGGAAATCGTCGTCGCGGCGGTCGCTCATGGCTGCGCTCCCTGCAAGCTCTGGCGTGTCCTGTCGTGCGAAGCACGCGGACATGCCTGCATTGGCGCGGGCCTCGCGCCCCACGCGGCACGGCGGCAAAGCCGCGCCGTGCCGCGCCAACCCCACGTGCAGACTGGCTTTCGACGCGGCCCGGTGCCGCGTCCTTTTGTCTTGCCTTCCGCCTTTGCCCCTCGCTGGCGCTCCGGGCAGCGGCGGCCCGGCGGCGCTGCTGCGCGAGCAGCCAGCGCGCCGGCGAACGCGGCGACGGCCATAGGCCGGCAGCGTTCGAGGCAAGACGCCTGCACATGGGAAGGCAGCGCGAAGTGCGGCACCCGATACGTAGGATCGGCGCTCGCACTGCACGCGCGACGACATGCCGAAAGCCACTGGATCGGCACGCCCAATGGCACGACAAGATGCACGACAACGTGCAGCGAGTCGGCGGCCATCATGGGCGGGCCTCCAGCCGGATCGGGTGCGCGACGCCGATCACGGCGGATGCGGCAACCGGGCCGAAATACCGGCTGTCGAACGACGACGGGTTGGTCACGCTCAACAGGAAAAGCTCGCCGGGTTCAAGGCGGCGGCACTGCTGCCAGGATGGCAGCGGGCGGCCCCAACGGTCGGCGGGCAGCGCGGCGGCCGAAGGCACGCCGTCGATGCGGACGATGCCGCTGGCAACGCACACCTCCTGCGGCGCGACCGCGCCCACGCGCTTGAGCAGCGGCACGCGCGCCGGCAGGTAGCCGCGCTGCGCGGCCAGCGCGGCGGCGTCTGGCGGCAGCGTGGTCAGCACGATGGAGCCGACGCGCGGCGCATCGGGTGGCGCGATGCGATACCAGCCCACCGGAACGCTGTCGGACGGGTTGTAGATCAGGCGCGGCATCGGATGCACGAAGGACGCCCAGGCCAGCGCAGCAAGGCCGCAGGCGGCGAAGCCCGCGAGCACGATGCGAGCGCGCTGGCGCGAGCGAGGACGCGGCGCCTTTCCAGTGGTGTTGGCGCCAGTGGAAACGGCGGTCATGGCAGCACCCTCCCGGCCAACCAGGCGGCGTGCCGCTCGGCGGTGTACTCGGGCAGCGGCAGGCGCGCAGCGAGCCGGTTGGCGAGCGTGCGCCAGTACGCGGGCGAGACGGCGACAGGCGCGATGCCCAGCGCCTCGATGGCGTCGATGCGTTCCAGCACGGCGCGCACTTGCCCGTCGCCCTCGGCGTGCAGTAGCAGGCGCGCGCCAGGCTGCACGCCGGGGATGCGCTGCGCCGCGTCCAGCGGTGTGCAGGCTTGCATCACCATGAGCTGCCAGCGCACGGTGCCGTAGTCGTTGGCCTGCCAGCGCACGCGGCAGAACACAGCGCCCGGCAGGAACATGGCGCAGCGTCGCCAGCGGTCGAGCTGGTGCGTGCGCGCGGGTTCGCCAAAGCGCAGGTAGAGCTTGAAACGGGCCTCGATGTAGGCCAGCGCCACGCGCGTCAGCGGCGCGCTGGCGGGCTGGCCGGAAGGTGCGATGAATGATGGCTGTGGCGCAGCCGTGGCCGCGCCAGCGGCAGGCGCGGCAGCAGGTGCAGTGGATGCAGTCATGGTGTGTTCTCCCTGCGGTTCTCGGGAAACTCCCGCTCCAGCAGGCCGCGCAGCAGGTCGGCCACGGTCACGCCTTGCGTGAAGGCCGATACCTTGATGCGCGCCCGCAGTGCGGGCGTGATGTCGAGCGTGAGGCGAGCCGTGTAGAGGTCGCCCTTGCCCAGCGCATCGGCATCGCCCTGGCGAATCCACGCCTCGGCGTGCGGATTCGCAGGAGGACGCGCACCGATGCCGACGCGTTTTGCCGTGCGTTTGCCGCTCTGTGGTGGCTTCGCTGTCATGTCGTCCACCGCAGCAGTTCGTCCACCAGGGCGGTGATTTCGCGCGCGGCGGCGCTGACCGGTGCCGTCTCGCGTGCAAGCCGGCCAGCGGCCACGCTGTCGGCGAACACGATGCGCTGATGCACTTCCGCGCGCAGCGCAGGAAGCGGCTGGTCGGCCAGCGCCTGGCGCGCTTCGCGCCCGATCACGGTGGTACTGATGCGCCGGTTGATGACGAAGGCCGCGCGCAGCGCAGGCCGGAACACCTGCGCCTCGCGGATCAGCGCCACCATCTCGGCGCTGGCCCATAAGTCGTAGGGACTGGGCTGCACCGGGATCAGCACGCGCTCGGCCGCCAGCAGCGCGGAGCGCGCCAAGGCGGCGATGCGCGGCGGGCCGTCGATGACGACGTGATCGGCCCGCCTGGCAAGCTCTGGCGCTTCCTGATGCAGCGTTTCGCGTGCGAGGCCCACGGCACTGAACAGCCGTGGCAAGCCTTGCTGGCTTCTACGCTGCGTCCAGTCCAGCGATGAACCCTGCGGGTCGGCGTCCAGCAGCACGACGTGCTGGCCACGCATTGCCAGTTCGCCGGCGATGTGGGTGGCGAGCGTGGTCTTGCCGACGCCCCCTTTCTGGTTGAGCAGAGCAACGATCATGACGCGGCCCTCCCTGCTGGAAAGCCCGGCTGTTGCTGCTGCGTTTGTGGCCGCGTGGCGGTTATCCACCGCAGCGGCGTTTCCCTACTAAAAGTTAGAGAAATTAAGTTAGGGAAGTTAGAGGGCGCGCAAACCCAGTGCTGGCGCGGGTTTTCGGCCGATTGGCACGCCTGATAGCACGATAGTCCCACGCCTGATAGCACGATACCCCGCACGCCTGATAGCACGACTCCATTCACAGGCTTTCCCCGAGTTATCCCCGTGCCGTATGCGGCACGGGCCGGAAGGTCAGCAGTTCCATGCCGTTGTCCGGCATCCGTTCGATGCCCAGGACATAGCCGGGCAGCGACTGCCGCGCGACGAGCGCGCGCAGGTCGCAGGCGAAGTCGTAGGGCTTGGCGGTGCTGCCGGATTTCTGGTGCAGGTAGCGGAAGTCGAACTGCCAGCCGTATGCCTGCTTGCCGCCGTGCTTGCGCACCAGGCGGTACAGCCACCGCTCGATGCCGCCGGTCAGCCGGAAATACGCCGGGTCGATGGTCAGCACCAGGGCGGCATCCAGCACGCCCGTATAGAACCAGTCCGGCAAGATCAGCTCGATGCCCAGCGGTGTGCCGCTGGCATCGGCCAGTTCCTTCCATTCGTTGATCCACGAGAAGCGGTGCAAACGCCGCCCGGTTGTCTCGCGGATGGACGTGGCCACCGTGGTCGATTGCAGGCGATCCAAGGCCGCTTTGAGGCGCTGGTAGTCGCGCAGCGACTTGCCGCGCCCGATGAAGCGCAGGATCTCGTAGGGCGTCGCACGGATCAGCCGCGAAGGCCGCAGGCCCGCATCCTTCGCCTCCACGATCTGTGAGGCCGCCCAAATCAGCACGTCGGCATCCCAAATCGTGGCGATGCCATGCTCCTGCGTGCCTTCCACGCGGATCGTGACGTTGCCCGCCCGGAAGTCGATGGGCTTGACCCGCTTGGACTTGGCGAGCGAGAAGAACGGATAGGCCATCAAGTCCTGGCTGTCGCGCGGTGCCATGTCGCCCGGCAAGGCGCGGAACAGGTCGAGCTGTTCGCGTTCTTGCGGGGGCCGCTGCCGAAATGGCAGCGCGGAGATGGACATGGCTGTGGCCTGGCGCGCGCCAGCGATCAGCGCGCACGGCTGTCCGCCGAGTGGTGCTCGGCGTACTCGGGATCGGAAGTCGTCTCGAAGCTGCGGTCGGCCGCCCAGGCGTCGAGGTCGGCCACGGCGTACATGACGCGCCGGCCGAACTTGCGAAAGCGTGGCCCGCCGCCGATCACGCGCTGCTTCTCCAGCGTGCGCGGCGACAGGCGCAGGTACTCGGCGGCTTCGTCGTTGGTGAGGTAACGCTGCGGCTGCGCGGCAGCGGTCGAGACAGTGGCGGCAGGCCGCAAGGGAGCTGGTCGCATGGGATGAACCTCCATCAAGCCCGGCCACACCACGCGGCCGGATGGAGGCACTTTCAAGAAAGCGAGGCTTCTTGCTAAGGGACGAATTGCAGGGGCTGCGAAACGTCCCCCCTACTGCAACGGCAGTGGCGGAAGCTGTGCAAGGCGGCGATAGCCGCCGCACATCAGCGCATCGCCACGGCGCACCAGCCGGCGCACGCGGGCGCGCAAGGCACCGTCCTTGTGCCAGTTGGCCGCGACGGCCTCCACGCCGAACAGCCCTTCGGCCACTTCGCGCAAGGACGCGCCCGCCAGGGTCGCGTCGAGCGCCTGCAAGGTGTGCAGCTCCAGCAGTGCGGCAGGCGTGGGCCGCGAACGGGCCGCCGCCGCAGGCGCGGCAACCGTGGCGGCAGCCAGGGCGTCGAGTTCAGCCGCGAGCGTGCGATAGCGCGCGCAGGGCGTGGCGCAGGCACGAGTGGCGTAGAGGTAGGCCACGCCGTCTTCCAGGCCCTGCGCGAGCGCGAGCCGCAGGCAGCAGCCGGGCCAATGCGACACCAGCACCAGGCGCTTGCCGTCGTGGATCAGTTGCTTGCGGCCGGGAACGCGCCAGAACTCGAAGGCATGGGCTTCGGGTGGCGGGTCGGCGTCGGGATAGAGCTGCACCACGGCATCGTGGTCAGGGAACCAGGCCGGATGCGCGTCGCGCGCATCCAAGGCTGGGTCTTCCAGCAGGCGCAGGCTCCAAGCCTGCGCCGCGTCCGGCCAGCGGCGACGGCGCAGCCAGTCGCGGCGGTAATCGGGATTCCTGCGCAGGTATTCCCAAGCCAGCGCGGGGCCGTTGAGGTGCAGGACGTAGAGATAGGCGGCTGTCGGATACCAGTGGTCGGCGCTGCGATCAGTCATGGCGAAAGCTCCCTGTGCTTGGGATGCGTCGCCACGATTTCCGCGATGCGGGAGCTATCGAAACGCCATCAGGTCATCATCAAAAACGGTTAAGCTGTAACTGTCGGTGTCAAGACCGTTTGGCTCCGGCGTGTTGGGGAAATCGTCTGAATGCGACGGCTGCGCCACCCGGAAATGGTGCGCGGCACCGGATACCGTGCCGCAGCCCGCGCCAAAGATCAGGACTGTTTGCGTCAGACTGGCATCGCTTCAGTGCATCAATGCCGATTCAGACCTACCCGGTCTTGACCAGGACTGAAATAGTCACAGTGCGCCCCGGCTGGCCGTGCCGCGCTGGCGTTCATCAGTCCGTGATCGCGTCATTCTCCTGCGCCAGCCGGACGTACTCCGACAGCGGGCGCACCGCCTGGAAATACCGATCCCGCCGCACCGGCAACTTGCGCGGCCCGACGATGCCGGCCAGGTCGGACAGCCTGACCGTCCCCAGCGAGGGCATGCCGATGCCGAGGTCGATCAGGCCATAGGCCGTATCGCCATCGGCGGGGTCGAGCGACACCAGCAGCCAGGTCACATGCGCGTCGGGGGTAAACAGGCGCACCACCGGCAGCGGGTCGAGGCGCTGGCCAGCGGCGAGCGCCTCGCCGTGGGCCAGCAGCCGAGCGCGTTCATCAGCGGTGACAAGCTGCAGGGTCATGGGCAGAACTCCCACGGAACCGTGCATGCGTGTGGAAACACGGATGCACAAGCCATCGCATCCGTAGAAGAACGAAAGCGCAGAAGCGCAATTGCAGGAAGCCGGAAAGACACGGATGCGATTCCCCGGTTCTGTGGAAATCCGTAAATGCGGATTTCCGTAAAAGCACGGAACAGCGATTTTTGGGCACTGAGTTAAAGATAACGTGGTTTTAATTGTCCTGCGATTTGACGCTTCTGTCCATGCAGAAGCGATCCGTCCAACCTGGCCGCCCGGCCGGTGCCACCACCTTCGATGCCGAACTGGCGCAAGCCTTCGGCGCGGCGGTGCGCGCGCTACGGACGGAACGAGGGATCGCGCAGGAATCGCTGGCACACCTGGCCGGCATCGAGCGTTCGCACATGGGCAAGGTCGAGCGCGGCGAACACATGCCCACGCTGGCACTTATCTTCAAGATCGCCGGCGCGCTCGAATGCAGCACGGCGGTATTGATGAGCGAGGCTGAAAGCCAGCTCGCAGCAGCAGCGGCCCAGCCGTAGGCGCAGGCCGGGCAAGGCGGGCCGATCCGGTGCAGCCGGTTCGGCGGTGTTCAAGGGGCGCCAAGCGCAGCGCGGCGGGGATAGCCCGCAGGGCTTTCCCCTGGAGGCAAGCAAAGCGCGCAGCGCCGCCAGGCGCGAAGGCGTGAGGGATTGAAGCCGAATGGACATGACGCCATTGGCGGCATGGGGCGCAGCCCGAAAGCCCGGCGGCGCACCGCGCCGACACGCCATGCTGTTCCTGCTGCCACGGGCTTCGTGCCATCCAACCATCACCAATGCGATGCCAGCCCTGAACATGCCGGGCATGAGGCAACCGCCGAAACCCTGTGCAGGCGATGCTGCGATCAGCAGCACAGCGCCCCGCCGCAATGGGCGGGGCGCTGTGGGCGGCCGTCAGGCCGCCTTGGGCTTGCTGCGCGACCAGATCAGGTCGTGCGTGCCGTTCTCGCCTTCGATCAGGCGGGCATAGACCGTTGCCGGGAACGAAGGGTCGTCGATGGCCACCGACAGGTAATCCCGCCCGGCCTCGCTGGTTTTCTTCCACGCCGCGCCGAAGTCGTGGCCGGCCGCCTGAAGGCGGAAGTCCGGGGCGCTTTCGTTCTCGCCCTTGTCGTTGGGAACCAGCTTGGCCTTGACGTTGAGGGTCAGGGTGCGGAGCTGGCCGGTGAAGCCGTCTTTGTCTGCGGTGAAGGTGCCGATGTTAGCCATGATGATTTCTCCTTTCGGGTTGAACAAGGTCGCGCCAGTGCGTCCTTGTTGTGATCCGTCCGGCGGGGGATGGGCTGGCCGCACCGCGCAGCGGTCGCAACAACGTGGAGAACCTGGAAGCGAAAAGAATTTGCTGCGCGAGGAAGCCGCGCAGCGGCGGGGAAATTGTTTTCGCTGGAAGGTTGCGGCCATGAAGCCCAAGGCGCAGCCGTGCCACCGCCAGGATTCACAACAACACAAGGACGTACTGGCCGCCCGCTCCCGAATGGAGACATGGCCGACTCGGCATCTCCGCGCGACGGCTTCACCGGCCTGCGCCCTGACACGGGCAAGGACAACACCCGGAGACAAGGCCGCAAGCGCCCCTGACGTAGCAGGCGGCCTCTTGCGTGAGGCGTGGCGTGGAAGCTCCATTGCAGGGTCGGGCGGTGTGTCGGTGAGCCGCCCTTCGTGACGTACAGGCGACGAACCGCCAGCGTCGAGGACGGCACGCTTTCGTGCAACCTGCCGCAGCAAGCCGGGGCGTAGCCCCACAAGTCCCGCCCATTGCGGCGGGGCGCGTTCGGCATGTCGTCGGCGCTGTGCGCCGACGCACTGATGGCTTCGCGGGTTTCCCGCGCACAAGGGCGCTTGTGCGCCGCCCCTTCGCCACCTGCCCGAAGGCGGCGAAGGGGCGTTCTGGCTTTGGGCTTTGAAACCGGGCGCGGCCACCGCCGCGCCCGGATTTTGCGTCTCCCCCGCGCCCAAGTCGGAACGGCATGGGCGTGGGGCTGATCGTGGTTATTCCTTCGTTTCGACAATCCACCACACGGCACGCGGCAAGGCGTGGCCCGTGATGGGGTGAATGTCGGTGAGGTCGGCGCGGGCTGACCAGCCCGACGGCGGACGGTAGCCGCGCACGTCGCCATCGCCATGCCAGCGGCGGGCGCGTACTGTGCCGGGGGCGTAGATTGCCGCCATGCGTGGGCGGCGGGTGGTGGTGCGGGTCATGGGGGTGTTCTCCTTCCAGCGAAGCGCCCCGGTCGAGGCAGGGGCGCTTGCTGTCGGTGCGGGTCAAGCGGCCAGCGCCACGGCGGGTTCATCCGCCATTGCCTCGGCTTCCTCCGGGGCGTCGTCCTGCGCCTGCGGTTCTGCCTGCGTGGTTTCCTGCGCGCCTTCTGCCTTGAAGATGGCGGGCATCCATCCGCTGCCGTTCGCCAGCCGCTCGGCCTCGCTGGCAATGTCGGCCTTCTTCAACTTCGCCAGCCGGGAAACCTGCTCGGGTGCGTACTCGCCCACGGCTTGCAGGACTGCCGCCTTGGGAACGTGCTTGAAGTAGCCTTCTGCGGTCGGCTGCCACCATGCGGCCATGTCGAGGCCCACGGCCTGCGCCAGTTCCTCGCCGGGGTGGTGCGGCGTGGCGCGAGGCGTCACCACGTCCACCGTGGAAGCCACGCACACGGCCAGCAGATTGACCAGTTCGTCTTGCGGCTTCGTCAGCAGCGCGGCGAACAGTTCGGCGCTGTCCTGCGGCAAGCCTTCACCGGCCACCTGTTGCAGTTCGCGCAGCGCCACGGCGGCGGGCGATTCCGGCCAGTCCGGGGCCATTCCTTCCAGCCGGTCTTGCAGCGTCACGCGCACGCCCAGCGGTTGGTCGTTGCCGTAGTAGCTGTCCTGCAAGACCTTCTGCACCATGCCATGCACCAGTGCGGCCAGCGCCACTTGCGGATGCCGTGCCACTTCGATTTGCAGCGCCGCCGTGCGGTGTGCGCTCAACCGCTGCGCCAGCCGGTCGGACAGGCTCGCGGCCTTGGGCGCGTCGTCGGCGTCGTGGCCTTCGTCGTTGTCGGCTTCGCCTTCGGCGTTGCCGAAACCGCGCCGCAGCTTTTCCAGCGTGCGCAGCGCCTTGGCCTCGGCCTCGCGCAGCAGGCCGCGATGGATGACGGCCTCGCCGTTGCGGTCGATGGTGACGATGGCACCGGCCACCTCGCGCACCTCGGGCGCATAGCCTTGTAAGGCGTCCTCCGCGTCTTGCAGTTCCCCGATCACCTGATCGCGCCGCTGTTCCAGCTTCTCGGCCTTGGCCTCGTCCTCGGCGTCGCAGGCTTCTTCCAGTTCTGCGTCGATCTTTTCAAGGCGGTTTTCCAGCGAGGCGATGCGGCGGGCCTCGCGGGCGGTCGGCTCGCGGCGGTGGCGCGGTGCGTTCTGGAACGCCTGCCGTTCCTCGTAGGCCAGATGCGGCACGGCCTCCACCCATGCCCAACCCTCGGCGCGCACGTCCTCGGCCAGCGTTGCCAGCTTCTCGCGCACCAGAGTTTCCAGCACCCCGGCGTCGGTGAGGTAGGTTCCGGCATCGCCTTCGGCGAACAGGTCGCGGCGGATGCCACCGCCTGCCTGCCGGTAGGTGTCCAGCCCGACGAAGCGCACCAGCGCGTGCGTGGCGTCGATTTCCCGCTCGGTCAGGCGTGCGCGCAGCGCGGACGGGCTGCGCTGCCATTCCGGCGCACCATAGAACGCGGCTTCCTGTGCGGCGTGGTCGTCGGTGATGGTCAGGGCCATCAACTGTTCCAGCGTGACGGCTCCGGCGCGGTAGTCGGCCATCAGGCGCGGCGCGATGTGGGCCAGCTTCAAGCGGCGCTGCACCACCAGCGGGGACACGCCGAAGTCGGCGGCAATGTCCTCGACGGGCCGGCCTTCCTTGACCAGCGCGGCGAACGCCTCGAACTGGTCGGCGGGGTGCATCTGCTCGCGCATCAGGTTTTCGGCGAGGCTGACGGTGCGGGCACTGCCATCGGCCACAAGCAGGCAAGGTACCTCGTAGTCGGCGGGGATGCGGCGCTTCTTCGCCAGCAGCTTCAAGGCGGTCAAGCGGCGATCACCGGCCACCACCTCGTAATGCTCGCCATCGGCGGATGCGATCACGATCAGGTTTTGCAGCAGGCCGATGCGGGCGATGCTCGCGGCCAGTTCGGGGATGGACAGGCGCGGCATCTTGCGGGCGTTGCGCTTGGAGCGGCGCGGCAGCAACTGCGAAAGGGCAACCAAGATCAGGTTCTTGGAAGGGTCGGCCATTTCCAGCGGTGCGGCGTTTTCGATGGCGCGGGCTTCGGTTTGGGTTACGGCGTTCATGGTGACAACTCCTAAACGATTCAGGGATGCAGCAGCGAGGGATGCGGCAAGGGCTGCTGCCTGCCCCTGCCGCGTGGGGATTCAGGCTTTGAGCTGGCGCAGGCCATCGGCCAGCAGCCACAGGGCGCGATTCAGGCGCACGCTCTGGTCGATGCCCTGCACGGGCCGGGTGGTCTGGCGGCGGCCATTGGCGGCGCGGGCGGACAGGCCACCTTTGATGAGGTTTTCTTGCGTGCGGTTGAACACGCTCCACAGGTCGCGGCGGTCGTCGTCGCCACGGCGCGGCATCAGGATTTGCGATTCCGTGATGGGTGCGGGCTTGTCCTCGTCGTACTTCAAGGCCAGCGCGGCGCGGGCGAACACTTCCGATTCCCCGGCGTCGAGGGTGATGGCGCGCATGGCATCGCGCGATTCCTGCGCCCGGTCGAAACCGTGCAGGACTTCGTAAGCGCCTTCGATGACGTGCCCGGCTACGTCGCCCTTGTGGGGTACGCGCACGTCGGCCACGGTGTCACCGCACACAAGGCCATTGCTGCACACGAAGCGGAACATTCCGGCCAGCATCTGGTAACTGCTGGTGCCGTCATGGGAGTTCAGCAGGATGATTTCGTTGGCCTCGCGCCCGTTGATCTGGCTGGCGTGGCGCAGGCGGATCATGTGCTTGGTGTAGTCGCGGCGGTCGTCGTGGCGCACGCGGGTCTGGCACACCATGAAAGGCTCGAAGCCTTCCCCGCGCAGTTCCTGCAACACGGTCGCGGTGGGGATGTAGGCGTACCGCTCGGAGCGGCTTTCGTGCGGGGCGTCCGCGAAGATGGACGGGGCCACCCTGCGGATTTGGTCATCGGTCAGCGGGTAATCGCTGCGCAGTGCCGGGGAACGGGAAGCGAAACGGGATGCGAGTTGCATGATCTTTCTCCTGACAAAAAGAGGTTTGCTGTTCACACCGCACACCGGATTCCTAGATTCGGAAGCCCAGCCTTTCGGCTGTTCGGTGCGGTCGGCACGAGGAACCCGGTTGGCCCTGTTGCCACCGTCTTTCCTGAGTTCATCGCCCGCGACGGTCAGGAGCGCGCGAACGGATGCCGTCAAGGAGGCAAGCGCAGGGTTGGTGCGGCCCGCAGGCGCAGCCGAGGACACGGCCCTGCGCGCCTTGACGGCACACGGGCGCGGGCTACAGTCGCGGTGAAGGTGATGAAGTCAGGGGAGACGGCTGGACAAGGCAACGGCCTTCCCCCTTGCGCTGACCGCACGGCAAGCGAAGCGCGCAGGCCCGGATCTGGAAGCCGGGCCGGAGGCGTCAGCCGAGCGGAGCGAGGGAACGATGGAAGCCCGAATGGGGCGAGACGCCGCAGGCGGCTCGATGCGCTACGCGCACGACAGCGCGACCGGCCATCTCCCAGGTGGCCGGGGACGCCCAGCCTTCAAGGTTCGATGAGCACCAGACGCAACACGCCCCCCGCATCGGAAAGCGGGTTCTGCTGTGGCCGCGGATTTCTGGCCGAGCCGGCGCAGCCGGTTCGGCGGCTTTTAGGGGGGCCAAGCATCGCGCGGCGGGGATAGCCCGTACAGAGCTTTCCCCTAGAGGCAAGCGAAGCGCGCAGCGCCCCGGAAGGGGCGCGAAGGCATCAGGCCGAGTCGTCAGGACGCAGGCTGGATTCCGCAACCGGCACCCACGGCGAAGTCGAGTTCAGCAGATAGCGCGCTCCACGCGCGTAGTGACCGCAAAGGCCACTCGGCCGGTAGAACCCGGTGACGCAGCGACGGAACTGCACGCCGTATTCGTTGGTGTAGATCACCGCATCGCCGATCTTGAAGCGCAGCGGCTGGCCGTTCTCCGGCGCGAATGGCTTGAGCGCATCGTGTTGCGCGGTGATTTCGATGATGTAGTCGTGATGGCTGCTCATGGCATTGATCTCCTGTGATGGTCGAGAAAGCGCAAGGAGCGCCTTGCGGCGCTCCAAGGGCAAAGTCAGACGACGATTCGCCCGGCCAGCCGCGCATCACGCGCATAGCCACTTAGACGTTTCTCTGCCCGGAAAGACAGGTCGCGCTCGATCGGCAGGCCCAGCCCGCCGCGCAAGCTCGCCAGCTCGTTCAAGCTGACCCAGCCGATTTCCGGCTCGCCCAGGCCCAGGTCGCAAAGACCGAAAGCGTGGTCGTGGTCATCGGGATCAATCTCGGTCAGCAGCCAGGTCGCGCCGCCGTCTGGCGTGAACAGCTTGACCACCGGGGCCGGATCGAAGTCCGGGTTCTCCAGCGATGCGCGGCCGTTGGCCAGCAGCACGATGCGCTGCTCGGCAGTGATGAGTACGTTGTTCATGGTGAACTCCTGAAAGGTTGCCGGGCGGAATTGCCCGACCCTTCCGGGGCACGGCGCAGCGCAAGCAGTCAGGGGTCGCAGACGGCCGCCAGGACGCAAGCGCCATCGGCGCGCAGCCCTTGACGGCGAGAACGCCGTGGCACGATGAAGGGAACAGCAAGACCGCCTCCCTCCCACCTCCACACACCCGGCCTTGGGCAAGTGCGCAGCACGCGCAGGCCCGCGAGGGCCGGAGTTGCGCCACCGGGCGCAGCAAAAAGGGGGCCGAAGCCCCCTTGGTCAAGTTAGATCGCGTTTGGCGAAGGACACAACGCTACATGCGTGGCCAACCTTGATGTAGGTCGTCCACGATCAGAAGGTGGTGGTGTCGGCCCTGGCCTGAATGTTCGCGCATATGCGGATGATCCGGCGGTAGATCCGGGTGGTCATGGGCGATATCCGATGGATCGCCGGCAGGCCAAAGCATTAGCGCAAGCACTACACCGGCAAGGCCAATCAATGACATAACGATGAAGGTTGATTGCAGTCCAAAGGCAGCACCGAAGCGTCCCGCCAGCGGGTAGCAGATCAGCCAGCAGGCATGTGACAGCGCAAACTGTGCAGCGAATAGCGCAGGCCGATCCTCGGCATGGGCGGAACGGCGCAGCAGCCGACCAGAAGGCGTTTGTGCCACGCTGTAGCCGAAACCAATCACCAGCCAAAGTGGAAGCAACAGAACATAAGACGGAATCAGCGCCCCGATGGCCGTACCGATAACCAGCACCGCCGCTCCCGTGACCATGACAGGTCGATCCGCTAATTTGTTGAGCAGCCCAGGCAGTGCAAATGCAGCGATCATCGAGCCGCCCCCAAACGCCGCCAAAGCCCAAGCTACTTCTGCTTCGCCAAGGCCGAAGCGTGCCTTCACGATGACCACCGTATTCACTATCACCATCGCGCCTGCTGCTGACACGGCAAGGCTAACTGCCAGAAGTCCCCGCAGCCGCGGCGTTGCAAGGTAGAGGCGAACGCCCCGCGTGGTGCGCTCCCAGATGCCGCGACGTGGGCCGGGTGTCGAGGCGGGCAACACCACGCTGACCACCAGCGCGGCCGAGACAAGGAAGCCAAGCACTGTCCCGGCAAACAGGTTGTGGAAGCTGATGATGGTCAGCAGCGCAGCCGCCAGCATCGGGGAAACCAGGCTTTCAAGGTCGTAGGCCAGCCGCGAGAGCGACAGCGCCTTCGTGTACTCCTCCTCGTCAGGCAGGATGTCCGGGATGGTCGCCTGAAAGGTCGGCGTGAATCCGGCAGAAGCCGCCTGCAACACGAAGATCAGGAGATAGATTTGCCAGACCTCGGTGACGAAGGGCAGGCAGAGAGCCACGGCGGCTCGAATCAGGTCAAGTGCGACCAGCAGCGACCTACGCGGCAAGCGGTCGGCGAACGCCTGAGCGATCGGGGCGATGCCGACATAAGCAAGCATCTTGATAGCCAGCGCCGTACCAAGCACCGCTCCGGCGTCCGCGCCCGCCAGTTCGTAGGCGAGTAGGCCCAGCGCCACAGTCATCAGGCCGGTGCCCACTAGCGCGATCACTTGCGCAGCGAACAGGTGGCGATAGGTGCGGTTCTTAAGGACAGCGAGCATAAGTCGGCCTCATAGGAGTTTTGCGAGTGCCTTCATTTCGCCCATGACGGAAGCGGCGTCATGGTCAAGGCAATGTTCGATGTGGTCGTGGATCAGAGCACGCTTTGCTGCCGTTACCGCGCTTTCAACCGCTGAAAGCTGGCGGGCAATATCGAGGCAAGGTTCCTCCGCCTCGATCATGCCGATAACGTGTCGAAGGTGGCCTTCGGCACGCTTGAGCCGCTTCACAAGGGCAGGATGACTGGTGTGTTTGTGTGATTCCGTCATACGGAAATTGTATCCCCCTAGGGGGGATACGTCTAACGGCAATAATGCTTTGCCACAAATGGAGTGACGTGCCAGCGCAGCAGAAGAAAGTGCGCCATCCCGCAGGGACGACGCACCGAAGGCAGCGCGGCGCGATCAGCTCGTCGCCGTTGCCGTCATCGACTGCAACTGGTCGATCACGCCAAGCTCAACGAACACGCAAGCCTGCTTCTCCGCGATCGGCACGTTGAACACCTGCGCGAACACCGAGCGCCGCAGATGGGCCAGCCGGCCCGTGCGATACGCCTGCTCGGGCTTCATGCACCCGCCGCCCTGAGCGCCGCTGCGCTGCGGATCGCATTCGACCAGCGCGACAAAGCCGTCATCGGACAGCTTCTGATGCTCGGGACACAGGCCCCAGCCGGTCGCCGTGTGGCGCTCCATGCTCGCGCGCAGGCGCTTGTCCAGCAGGATCGCGCCGGTATCGAACGCCGTGCCGCAGACCAGGCAAACGTGCTGTTCGAGGGAAACGTGTGATTTGTCGTTCATGACGATTCTCCGGTTGCAAGGGCGGAATTGCCCGGAACCGTCGAAGTCACGGCGCAGCGCAGCAGTCAGGGGTCAAGGACGGCCGCCGGACGCAAGCGCCATCGGCGCGCAGCCCTTGACGGCGAGAACGCCGTGGCACGATGAAGGGAACAGCAAGACCGCCTCCCTCCCACCTCCACACACCCGGCCTTGGGCAAGTGCGCAGCACGCGCAGGCCCGCGAGGGCCGGAGTTGCGCCATCGGGCGCAGCAAAAAGGGGGCCGAAGCCCCCAATGGTCAAATCAGGCCGCACTCGGCGAATGACGTGGTGCGAGTCCCCGCAACGATGATGTGATCCAGCGTGCGAACGTCCACCAGCGCCAGCGCCTGCCGAAGCTGCGCGGTCATCGCTCTGTCGGCCGCGCTCGGCTCGGGGTTCCCACTCGGATGGTTGTGCGAAACGATGACCGCCGCCGCATTGAGCCGCAGCGCCTGCTTCACCACCTCGCGCGGATGCACCTCGGCGGCGTCGATCGTGCCGTGAAACATCTCCACGTAGTCGATCAGCCGATGGCGCGTATCGAGAAACAGGACGGCAAAGACTTCGTGCTCGAAGCCAGCCAGCTTGGCGCGCAGGTAGTCCTTGACCGCCGCTGGCGAACTGAACGATGCACCGCGCTGCATCTTCTGGTCGATGACCTGGCGCGCAGCTTCCAGAATCTGGTCGGCATCCGCCGGCCGATAGCGCCCACGGCCATCGCGCACCATCAACGGGGTATCGAGAGAGAGGGAGAGTTGCGACATGATCGTGCTCCGGTTGCTCGGGCGGAATTGCCCGGAACCGTCGCCAGCACGGCGCAGCGCAAGCAGTCAGGGGTCGCAGACGGCCGCCAGGACGCAAGCGCGCATGGCGCGCGCCGCCCTTGACGGCGAGAACGCCGTGATACGGTGAAGGGAACAGCAAGACCGCCTACACCCCGCCCACTGCACACCCTCGGCTTTTGGGGCAAGCGGAGCGCGCAGGCCCGCAAGGGCCGAAGGCGTCAGGGGTCAAAGCCGAATGGCCGCGACTCGGAACGAGGCGTGGGGCGCAGCCCGCGAACTCGACGGCGGAACGCCGGGACGCCCGGTTACTGCGGGAGTTTCTTGGGCTGCTTCGGCGTGCGCGATTCCAGCAAGCGCCGCGTAGTCTCCAATTCCTTCTGCAACAGCTCGGCATCCGGCAGCACGGTACGGTAGTTCGCCGCCATCACCTTCGACGGCAAGCCTTCCAGCGCATACCGCGCCAGCGCATGGCCCTTGTCGGCGCACAGGATCAAACCCACAGGCGGGTTTTCATCGGCATAGGCCCAATGCTCCTTGGCGTAGTTGCAATACATGAGCATCTGGCCCACGTCGGCATGGGACAGGCTGCCCAGCTTCAAGTCGATGATGACCAGGCAGCGCAGCCGTCGGTGGAAAAACAGAAGATCCACCCGATACCAAGTCTGGTCGATGCGCAAGCGCCGCTGCCGCCCGACGAAGGTGAACCCTTCGCCCAGCTCCAGCAGAAAATCCTCCAGCCGCTGGATCAAGGCGGCCTCCAAATCGGATTCGGAATACTCGTCTTTGAGGTTCAGGAACTCCAGCACGTAGGGGTCTTTGATGGCGTCGTCGGGCCTGACGGCATCCTCGGGCCTCGGCGCTGCGCCCTTGACCAGCATCGCCGCCTTGTCCTTGGACAAGGCCGTGCGCTCGTAGAACTGGCTGCCGATCTGCCGGTCAAGCTGGCGCACGCTCCAGCCGCCACGCAGCGCCTCAGCCTCGTAGAACCGGCGGGCGTGGTCATCCTTGACCGCCAGCAGCCGCACGTAGGCCGACCACGGCAGCGGGAACACCTGCGCCAGCTCGGCCAGGGCGAATTTCCGAGACACTGTCTCGGAAATCTCGGCAGGCAGCTCGTCGCCCGATTTCCGAGACAGTGCCTCGGAAATCATAGGCCGGGGGTAGGCGGCGAAGAACCGCCGCATGTTCTCCAGATTGTCCGGGCTGAAACCGCGCCCGAAGCGCGCGGTCAGGTCGGCGGACAGCCGGGCGATCAACTGCTCGCCATAGCCCGCGCGCCGCTTGCCCTGTTGCTCGGCCTCCACGATGCGGCGGCCGATTTCCCAATAGCTGGCCGTCATCAGCGCATTGACGCTGCGCGCCGCCGCCTGGCGCGCGGCGTCCAGCAGTTCCACGATGCCGCCGTGGATGCCGGCGTAGCCGGCAGGCAGGGCGGCGTCTTTGGCGGCCTTGGGCGTCCGGGCGCTCATGCCATGGCCTCCTGCGGCTGCGGTTGCCGCTTCCCGGTGATGGTCTGCCGACGGGTCGCCACCAGTTCGGCGGCTTGGCGCACCGGATCGTCCTCGGTGTGGACGTAGCGCATGAACATCGCCACGGTCTTGTGCGCTGTCAGCGCCATGCCGACCTTGACCGGGACGCCTGAATTGGCAATGTCGGTCGCGGAGCGATGGCGAATGCCGTGGGTGCCGACCTTCGGCACGCCGGCATTGCTGAGGATGCGCCGCCACCCCTGATAGTAGGTGTGGGGGCTGAGGGGCTGGCGGTGGTCGATGATCGCCGGGCAGACATAGGGCGAATCGCCATAGCGGGGGGCGCTCGTCAGCCGCCGCTTGGCTTCCTCGCTCAAGGGCTTGGACATATCGCCGGTCTTGCTGTCCGGCCAGACCACCCGGCCATTGGGCAGGTCGAGCCAATCCCACTGCAACAGCAGGATTTCCGACATGCGCGCGGCGAACTCGAATTGCAGTCGGACGGCCAGCAAGAGGATGGGATGCTCCAAGTTCTCGGCCTCGGCCTTGTCCAGATAGGCGAACAGCTTGACCATCTGGTCATCGGTAATGAGCCGGGTCGAGCCTTTCTCCGGGTACTTGGGCACATGGCGGCACGGGTTGGAGCCGTCCGGCCGGTAGCCCCACAGCTCGGCCAGATTGAACATCTTGCGCACGAGCGACAGCACCCGATTGGCCTGGGTGGGCGACTTCTCCATGCGCTTCATCAGCGCGGTAATGTCGTTGCGCGTGACTTCGTGAACCTTCTTGGTGCCGAAGGCCGGAATGACGAAGGTGTCGATCTGGTACTGATAGCCGGCCTGGGTGCTCGGCTTGTTGTGCGGCTTGGAGTGGTCATCCATGAACCGACCGCACAGCTCCTTGACCGTTGGGGCCTTGCGGGCATCCGCCTTGTCCAGTCCGGGGTCGCCGCCGCGCCGGACTTCGGCCAGCCAGTCTTGCGCCAGCGACCGGGCCTGTTCGACCGTCAGCTCGCCGAACTGGCCGAGCGATGGCTTGCGCCGCACGCCGGAGTTCGTGCGGTACTGAAGCATGAATACCTTGCGCCCGGTTGGTGTAACCTTGCACAAGAAGCCTGGAACGAGCGTGTCTCGGAGTTCCACGTCGCAGGTTCGCGCCTGTGCCGTGTCAACGACGGACTTGGTGAGTTTGATTTTCGCCATGAGGGTGCTCCTGAAAGGCCCCGATTCCAGGGGCCGGCTAGGAGCCAAGCGAAAGGGAACCGGGGCGGATTGCATCGCGCACCGGGATATGATGGAAGGCATTGATTAGCTGGGAAACCTGCTACAGCAAGCCCCATCCAACCCCATAGGTGTCCCGGTGCGGAAGCCATGCTCTGGCTTAAAATCCCTCGGGGGTAACCCCGTGCCGGTTCGACCCCGGCTCCGGGCACCATTGTGTTTCCTGGCGTTCAGCCGACTTCTGCGTTCCTTCCCCGATTTTCTTCCGGCCCGCCATCGCGCGGCAGTCAACGAGTCGACGTTGCCTTCTTTCCCTCCTCGGCCTTGGAGGCGTTTCATTCTAGTACGGCTCCGTATAGGGTTCGCCCTGGCTGGCGAGCGGGAGTGTTTGTTCAGCTTGAAGTAGTTGTCTTTGGAAGTTTGATTTTTTGTCGTTATCTTCTGCTCCTGCTTTTTAATTTCCTTTCCGAATATATTCAATTCACTGGCGGAATTATCCTCTTTTCTCCTGCATGAATTGATAGGCGGTACTTCCTCGTTGCTGTGCTTTGCTGACAGGGAAGGATCGCGAATCAGGGTTTTTCGCCTCTTTCGTTTATGAACAGGAATTCATATATCGGAGATCAATCATGGCTTGGAAAGGTGAGGTTCTGGCTAATAACGAAGCAGGGCAGGTAACGTCGATTATCTACAATCCGGGCGATGTCATTACCATCGTCGCCGCCGGTTGGGCCAGTTACGGACCTACCCAGAAATGGGGGCCGCAGGGCGATCGGGAGCATCCGGACCAAGGGCTGATCTGCCACGATGCGTTTTGTGGCGCGCTGGTCATGAAGATTGGCAACAGCGGAACCATTCCGGTCAATACCGGGTTGTTCCGTTGGGTTGCACCCAATAATGTCCAGGGCGCAATCACTCTTATCTACAACGACGTGCCCGGAACCTATGGCAATAACTCCGGCTCGTTCAGCGTCAATATTGGAAAGGATCAGTCCTGATAACTTGTCTCTGAAAAAAAAGGGCCCGAATGGGCTCTTTTTTTAAATACAAATAAAGTGAAGTTGCCCGTGTGGCCGTTATGAACGGACAGGCAGCGCTTCGCAGTTGCGACTACCAATGACAAGGGTATCGAACTCCTGGGGCTGCCGCGGTCGTGGGAAACCGAGCGAGTAGGGGCGGGGAACTGCTTCAACACGCTTCGGTCTGAACGGGAATATCGATTCCTGACCCGATTCAGAATTCCGTCCACATAGTAGACAGTACCGAAGCCGATGCCCTGCCGACTTTCCCTGATTGTATTTCCCGCTCTCTTCTCCATTGCCGCTGGCGCCGCGGAGGAACTCAAGGACATGGCAGGTTCGACCATCGTCGTTGCCGGAAGACTCGAGGCCGTCGAATGCCCTGGCGCAGGCCTGTACGATTGCACGGGGTGGCCTGCCAACCTGTACCGTTTCGAGGGACAGGACGTGTGCCTCAGCATCGAGGCTGGCTGCGATTACAGTTGCGATGGCATTCTCAGCGAGAAGGGCGGCACGCAATCGATCCTGGTTTCCGGCTCCTATCGCGATCACATCCGCAAGGTGGAAGGCACGCAGGTCTCCTGCCCGCGCTAGAGACGCTCGGCCGAGTGCTGGAAATATCGCGAGGTGCAACGGACGGTCTGCCGCCCGCTGAAGAAGGCGAGCGGATCGGGATGTGCTAGGGTGCCCGTTTGCAGGGAGGACCTAGGGCATGGAGCACCCATACAAGACCCCAGAGGCGGACCTGGCCGACGAGAGGCTGACTGCGGGAGGTTTCCTTTCCGGTGGGCAGCCGCTGTGGAAGGCATTCTGGCTGTTCTTCGCTGCGGGTTTCTTATTGCTCAGTGTCGCCGCCAGGCAGGCGATGGTGGCCATTGTCGATCCGCTGATGCAGGAAGCTCCCGGCGAACATGCGGTGGCCCTGACCTTGTGGGGAATGATCGGTGTCGAGCTGGTGAGGCTGGCCTACCTGTGCCTCAGCCTCGTCGTGGTCTGGCGCTGCGGGCGCAACTCCCGCTGGGTGGCTGCGCGCCATGCCAGCAGGGCGGTGCTGTCGGCACTGATACTCCTGACCCTTTACTCGATCTATCTGGTCTGGGCCTTGCTCGCCAGTCCCTGAGCGACGCGCCGAGGCTGGCGAGCATGCTGGTACGGCCCATTCCACGTGCCTGCGTCGGCTAGCGCCGCAGCCAGTCCTCCAGTTGCTCCGGCAGCATCGGCTGGGCGATCAGATAGCCCTGGCCCTCGTGGCAGCCCCAGGCCTGCAGCAGGTGGAAGGTGTCGTGGGTCTCGATGCCTTCCGCGACCACCCGATAACCCAACTGGCTGGCCAGGCCGATCACCGCCTGGGTGACGCTCTGCGCCTTCGGCGAGCCGGCGAGGTCGCGGGTGAATGATTGATCGAGCTTGATGGCGGTGACCGGCAGGTCGCGCAGGTAGGTCCAGTTGCTGTAGCCGGTGCCGAAGTCGTCCACGGCGATGCCCATGCCAAGCTCCCGGGCACGCAGCAGCACCGAGCCGACCGCCGAGGCGTCGCGGATGAGGACGCTTTCGGTGAATTCCAGCTCGAGGGCGGAAAGGTCGATGTCGTAGGTTTTGGCGAGTCTGACGGCCTCTTCCAGGAAGCTGCTGTCTTCCATGTCCGATGCCGATACGTTGATCGCCAGCCTGAGCGGGATGTTCCGTGCGTTCCATTGCGCCAGTTGGGCCATGGCATGGCGCAGCACCCAGTCGCTGAGGGGGCGCATCAGTGCGGTTTTCTCCGCCAGGGGCACGAATTCGGCGGGGCTGACGAAGCCGAGTTGCGGGTGCCGCCAGCGCAGCAGCGCTTCCACGCCCGTGCACCTGCCTGTCGGCAGGTCGATTTTCGGCTGATACACCAGATGGAAGCCTTCTTCGGTTCCGATCGCCTGGGACAGCGAGGTCAGCAATGTGAAGGCTCGCTGCTGGGCCTGGTCCAGCGGCGGGTTGTAGCGGGCCCAGCCGACACCGCGGTCGCGGGCGTCGTCGGCCGCGCTGACCACCAGGCGCAGCCAGTCCTGGTCGCCGGCGAGGGGATCGTCGGCAAGCGGTAGTACGCCGAGTCCCACGATGGCCTTGATCGGGATCCCGCGACATACGACGGGGCTTTCGAAGGCCCGCAGCAAGCGGAGGCAGACCGACTCGGTTTCTTCCTGTTGCTGCCGTGGCAGGAGCAGTCCGAAGCGCGTCGGGCTGATCTTGTAGAGGGTGAAATCCGGCAGTTCCGCGCGGATGCGGTCGCGCGCCTCGAGCATGAGGTCGTTGGAAAAGGGATAGCCCAGCGTACGGATGATGGTATTCAGCAGGGCGAGGGGCAGGAGGTCGGCGGCGATCACGGTGAGGGCGCCGTCGCGCTGCAGGCGCAGGGAAACGTCCTCCTGCAGGCGGAGACGGTTGTACAGGCCGGTTGGCTCGTCGATGTAGTTGGTCGAGCGCAGCGTATGGATACGGGCCATCACCAGGCGGGCGAAATGCTCGAGCATGGCGATGTCGCGCTCGGACAGCGGCCCGCGTGGTTCCCGGTCGATGACGCAGAGGCTGCCGAGGTTGAGACCCTCCGCGGTGGCCAGCGGAGCCCCGGCGTAGAAGCGGATGCGCGGTTCGCCTTGCACATAGGGATTGTCCCGGAAGCGCGGGTCGAGGGTGGCGTCGGCCACCTCGAAGACTCCCTTGCCCAGGATCGCGTAGGCGCAGAACGAATCCCGTCGCGGCGTCTGCCGGGTATCGAGGCCGATGCTCGCGCGAAACCACTGGCGCTGGTGGTCGAGGATGGAAATGAGCGCGATTGGCGTCTGGAAGTAGGACGTAGCGGCGGCGAGGATTTCCTCGAATACCTCGTCCGCACCTTCTTCCAGCAATCAGAGTTGGTCGACGTAGGCTTGCCTGGAATGCTCGTTCGCGGGATAGGGTGGGGTTGCCATGCTGGACTCCTGGGCTACTGCGATGTCGGGCATCGGCAATCAATGATGTCATTGTGCCTTTATTTCGTGGAGCGCGGGCTCTTTCCCAGATTGCAGCGATGAAAGGGCATGGGGGTTGATCGCGGTCATGCCGGTAGGGCCTTCGACGCCGACGCCAGCTCTGCGAAACCGATTACCTGCCAATCGGACGTTTCCTATATCGACCGGCACCACCGCTCGCTAAAACGGTCGCACATGCTTCCACCGAGAAAAGACATGTCCGATACGTTCTCCTTCGCCTCGCGCCTCTGCAAGTTCGTCATCCTTCTCGTCATCCTGCTGATCGGCGGAGCCAGCCTCTACCTGTGGTGGCTGGGGCGGCCTTACCAGGACGCCATGTCCGCCTTCGTCCCGTTGCTCATGCCGATGCTCGTGCTGGTGCTGGCGTTCGATACGTTCCGGGCCCTCGCCCGAACGAGGCGCTAGGCGTCAGCGAGGCAGCGCTGTATTCCCGTCGTTCTACCCTGCCAGTTCTGGTAGGCGGCGGGTCTTCGCAGGCAAGCGCTTGAACTGGGTGAGGTTTCCGGATTTGTCCTGTTTCCGTGGCGAAGCCGTGCTTGCCTAATCCCCCGGTTCATCTAGATATACCCATGGCTTCCTCAGGGTTAAGGAGAAGTCATGCAACGAATCGTCATCGTCGGGGGCGGAGTGGGCGGCACTATGCTCGCCAACCTGCTGGTCGTCCGGCTCTACCCGGAAGATACTCGGCGGCGAGGTGCAGGTACTGCTGATTTCCGACTCGCCGGATCACTACTACAAGCCGGCCTTCATGTACGTCGCCTTCGAGCAATTCTTCCTCGAAGATCTGAAACGACCGCAGCGCTCGCTGCTGCGGCCGGAAGTGATGTTCCAGCTCGACCGGGTCGACCGTTTCGATTTCCCCCGCCAGGAACTGCAGACCCGCAGCGGCAGGCGCCATGGCTACGACTACCTGGTGATCGCCACGGGTTGCGTGCCGGCTCCGGAACGTATCGAGGGGCTGAAAGAGGCTGGCGACCATTTCTACCAGTACCAGCCGGCCCGTCGGTTGGCCGAGCGGCTGGCGAGCCTGGAGTCGGGGCGGGTATTCATCACGGTGAGCTTCCCGAGGACGCCGAATGTGCCCCACCAGTGCGGGATCGCGCCTGTGGAGACGACCCTGATGCTCGACGACTACTTGCGCCGCCGGGGTGTCCGCGAACGTGTCGAGATCGTCTACACCTATCCCACCACGGCCCAGTTGCTGCGCAACTGTCTGTTCCTGCAACGACCGACCTGCGAAATCCTGCCGAGCCTGTTCGAGCAACGCGGCATCCGTTTCCAGCGTGGTTTTACCCTGGCCAGGGTCGACCCGGAGCGGCGCATCGCCTATTCGGAGGAGGGCGACGAGCAGCCGTTCGACTTGCTCATGGCGACACCGCCGATCCACGCCGTGGATGCGGTCAGGGAGTGCGGCCTGTCCCAGGCCGCCGCCGACGAAGGCTGGTTGCCGACGAACCATGAAACCTTGCAGGTGTATGGCGTCGACCGGGTGTATACCCTGGGCGATACCGTCGATCTGCCGGTGAGCAAGGCCGGTGGGGCCTGTCACAACCAGGCGCCGGTAGTCGCCAGCAACATCGCTGCCGAGATTCGTCTCGGTAAGCCCTGCGCGATCTACGATGGACGAGTCCAGGCTGTCGCGCAGATGGGCCTGAACGCCGGAATGCCGCTCTGGTACGACTATCGGCACGACGTAAAGCCGACCCCGCCGACCAAGCTTGGCGGGTTGTTGCGCCAGGGTTTCAATCGCGGCCTGTACTGGGCCGTAGCCCGTGGAATGCTTTGACCCCGCACGGGGAGGAGCCGACATGGATAGCCATCAGCAGCCATACGCGTCGCAGGCGCAGGCCGATACCACCCTGTTTCCCGAGCAGACCCGCGAGAGTCTCCAGGCCCTGGCCGTCAAGTTGCAGCCGCTGATCGAGGGCCACCGCCTGGACAACCTGGTGGATCTGCTGTCACTGCTTTCGGATATCGTCGATCTGCTGGACCCGGCCATGGTGGACAGGCTGGCGCAGCTCTTCGAGCAGGTCACCAGTGTCGGTTGGTCAGTCGGTAACGCGGTACGCGTGGCCAAGGCGGAGCTGCTCCGAGAGCAGCCGCCAAGCCTGAAAGACCTGCTGCGGTTGTTGCGCGACGCCGATACCCGGCGCGGGCTGGCTCTCGTGCTGGGTAGTTTGCGCAGCCTGGGGTGCCAACTCGCCGCGGAGCAGGAGGTTGCCCATGGTGCATGACCTTCTCCGAGATCGTGCGGATCTAGAGGCGCGTTGGAACCCTTCCGCCTACATGCAGTTCGCCCGATTGCGCCAGCGGCCGGTGGTCGAGTTGCTGGACAATATCGAGCTGTGCTGTCCGGAACGGATCTACGATCTTGGCTGCGGAACCGGCATCGCCACCGAATTGCTCGCCCGCCGCTGGCCGCTGGCCGAACTGCACGGCGTGGACAGCTCCGTGGAGATGCTCGAGGAGGCCGCGCGCTTGCCGATCAAGGCCAGTTGGGAACGCGCCAACCTGCGCCACTGGTGCGCCGAGCGCCCTGCCAGCCTGCTGTTCGCAGCGGCGGTACTGCACTTTCTCGAAGATCACGGCAAGCTGCTGCCACGCCTGCTGGGGCAACTGGCTCCGGGAGGCTGCCTGGCGGCGCACATGCCGAACTGGCGCGATGCTTCCTGGTATCGCCTGATGCTCGATGCGCTGGACAGTGCGGGCCCCGGCGGTGCATCGCTGGGCAGCCCCGCGTTGCGCTACCGGCTGCATCGGCGCAATGTGCTGTCGCTGGACAACTACTACCGGCTACTGGCACCGCTGACGGCGGAGCTGGACATCTGGGAGACCGAGTACCTGCAAGTGGTGGACGGCAACGACCCGATCTTCGATTGGATCAAGGTCTCCGCCTTGCGTCCGGTGCTCGGCGAACTGGACGAGGAGGCGCGTCGGCGCTTCCTCGACCGTTACCTGGAACTGCTGCACCGTCACTATCCACGGGAACTGGATGGACGAACGCTGTTCCCGTTCCGCCGAGTATTCATCGTCGCCAGTCTCGGCCGTTGAACGGGCGTTTCAGTGATCGGAGAGAATGTCCACGGCGCCCGGCTTGTCGTAGGCGCCGAAGCGATCGACCAGGGTCGCGCTGGCGGCGTTCAGGCCCAGCACGTCGGCCTGCACGCCGCGCTGGCGAAAGCCCAGGACTACCTTGTCCAGTGCCGCGACGGCGGTGACGTCCCACAGGTGGGCGTGGCGCAGGTCGATGAGCACATGCTCCAGCGTCTCTTTCAGGTCGAAGGCAGCGACGAACCTGCCGGACGACGCGAAGAACACCTGCCCGCTCACCTGGTAGTGGCGGCGGGTGCCGTCGGCGGAGCGTTCGCTGTCGATATCGAGGTAGTGCCCGATCTTGTTGGCGAAGAACAGCGAGGCCAGAAGAACGCCGGCGACCACGCCGAAGGCCAGGTTGTGGGTGGCGAGGACCACGCCGACCGTCACCAGCATGACCAGGTTGGTCGATAGCGGGTAGCGCTTCAGGTTGCGGATCGACTCCCAGCGGAAGGTGCCGATGGACACCATGATCATCACCGCCACCAGGGCCGCCATGGGAATCCGCCCGACCCAGTCGCTGAGGAACACCACCATCAGCAGCAGCGTGACGCCGGCCACCAGGGTCGAGAGCCGGCTGCGCCCGCCGGATTTAACATTGATCACCGACTGGCCGATCATCGCGCTGCCAGCCATGCCGCCGAGCAGGCCGGTGGCTATGTTCGCCAGCCCCTGGCCCTTGCATTCGCGGTTCTTGTCGCTGCCGGTGTCGGTCATCTCGTCGACGATGGTGGCGGTCATCAGCGACTCCAGAAGGCCGACCACAGCCAGGGCGGCGGAGTAGGGCAGGACGATCAGCAGGGTGTCGAGGTTCAGCGGCACGTCCGGCCAGAGGAACAGCGGCAGGCTGTCGGGCAACTGACCCATGTCGCCGACGGTGCGGATGTCGAGGCCCAGGTAGATGGATATGCCGGTGAGGACCAGGATGCATACCAGCGGAGAGGGCAGCAGCCGGCCGATCCGGGGCAGGTGCGGGAAGCCGTAGACGATCGCCAGGCCCGCGGCGGTCATCGCGTAGACCGGCCAGCCGACATCGGTGAGTTCGGGTAGCTGGGCCATGAAGATGAGGATCGCCAGGGCATTGACGAAACCGGTCACCACCGAGCGCGAGACGAAGCGCATCAGCGAGCCCAGGCGCAGGTAGCCGGCGAGTATCTGCAGCACGCCGCAGAGCAGGGTCGCCGCCAGCAGGTATTGCAGGCCGTGGTCCTTCACCAGGTTGACCATCAGCAGCGCCATGGCGCCGGTAGCGGCGGAGATCATTCCCGGACGGCCGCCGGCGAAGGCGATCACCACCGCCATGCTGAAGGAGGCGTACAGGCCGATCTTCGGGTCGACCCCGGCGATGATGGAGAAGGCGATGGCCTCGGGGATCAGCGCCAGGGCGACGACCAGGCCGGCGAGCAGGTCGCCGCGAATATTGGAGAACCAGTTCTGTTTCAGCGTCTGTAGCATCGGGATATCCAGGGACGAGGCGCGGCCCGTGCCGTCGGTCGACGGTGCGGGCCGTGGGATGGCATTGAAAAAACAAGGGATGACGACAGGCGTTCAGGCGAACGAACGCTGGCCGCGGTCGCTCGGACCGTTGCCGGAAGGGGCAGGCATGGCTATGGCGGAGTGGGCAGCCAGGTCATCGGGGAGTGCGGGTGGTCGCTTGCGGGGAGCGGCAGCATAGCCGATTCGATAGGCCCGACCAAGCTCTACTCCGGACATTCCCTGGGGGCGCAATCGGTGGCGCTGAATCAAACAGGCGAAACGGTTCTAAGCTATCGAGGGTTCGTCCCCGCATGGAGAGAACATCATCATGTTCAACACTCGTTCTGTGCTCGCGCTGGTCGTGAGCCTGTCTCTGCTCGGCGGTACGCCTGCCGTCCTGGCCGACCCGGGCAATGGCAAGGGTAACCCGCACGGTAACCAGATGGACGGCGGAAAGGGTAACAAGGGCAACAAAGGCAACCAGGGTGGCCACGACAACCATGGCGGCCCCGGCAACAAGGGCGGCGGCGCCGGCCAGAAGGGCAACGGCGGCGGCAACTGGGACTCGGGACCGCGTATCGACGTCGGCGGGGTACGGGTGATCCTCGGCGACAACCGCGGCTACTGGAACCCGGGGCCGGCCCTGCCGCCCGGCATCCAGAAGAACCTGGTGCGCGGCAAGCCACTGCCGCCCGGCATCGCCAAGAAACTCGACGGCCGCCTGCTAGGCCGGCTGCCGCACTACGACGGCTACGAGTGGATGCAGGCCGGCACCGACCTGCTGCTGGTGGCGGTGGCGACCGGGCTGATCTACGAAGTGCTGGACAACGCTCTCGACTGAGCGGGCCAGGGCGGGTAGCGCCATAGGCGCTATCCGCCAGGCCCCGTTGGAGTGGCGGATAACCGTGTTGCGCTTGTCCGCCCTACCTCGTGGAAGTCCTTTTCTTACCCCAGGTCAGGCCCGCAGGCGTTGCAGGGCATCGCCCAGTTGCGCGGAGAGGTTGTGGAGATCACGGCTGGCGGCTTCGGTCTGCTCCACCTGTTCCTGGTTGCTGGAGGCGATCGAGGCGATTTCCGTGAGGTTGCGGGAAATGTCCTCGGCCACGGCGGTCTGTTCCTCGGCGGCGGTAGCGATCTGGCGGTTCATGTCGCGGATCGATTCGACCGAGGCGGTGATCTGGCGCAGCATGGCGCCGGCGTTGGCAACCTGCTCGGCACCGGCCTCGCTGCGCGACTGCCCGCTTTCGATGGCGCGCGCGGCATTCACCGCGCCGTTCTGCACGGTATCGATGATCTGGTGGATCTCGGCGATGGACTCGGCGGTGCGCTGCGCCAGGGTGCGGACCTCGTCGGCGACCACCGCGAAGCCACGGCCGGCATCGCCGGCGCGGGCGGCTTCGATGGCCGCGTTGAGGGCGAGCAGGTTGGTCTGCTCGGCAATGCCGCGGATCACGTCGAGGACCTTGCCGATCCTGCCGCTATCGCTTTCCAATTGGCGGATGACCTCCACCGTATGGTCGATCTCCTTGCGCATCTCGCCGATGCTGCGAATCGTTTCTTCCATCACGTCTTCGCCGCGCTGGGCGGAATCGTCCGCCTCGTCGGCGGCCTTGGCCGCGTCGCCGGCGTAGCGCGCCACTTCCTGGGCGGTGGCGGACATTTCCTGCATCGCCGTGGCGACCTGGTCGGTGCGGCTGAACTGCTCGCGGGTACCGGCCGCCATCAGGCTGGCGATCGCGTTCAGTGAGCCGCTGGCGCTGTCCAGGTCGCGGGTACTGCGCCGCAGCCGCTCGAAGATGTCCACCAGGAAGTCGCGCAGCGTGTTGGCGGCCAGGGCCAGCTTGCCGAGTTCGTCCTTGCGCCGGATCTCGATGCGCTCGCCGAAGTCGCCATGGCTGAGCTGGGCGATGTGCTCGATCAGGCGTTGCACCGGACGGACCAGGTTGCGATTGACCAGCCACAGGCTGAGCAGGGCGACGGCCAGGCTGGCGCCGATCAGCACCAGGCTGCCGAGCAGCATGGTGCGCCGGGCCTCCGCGCTGATGGCGGCGGAACGGAGATCACTGGCCTGGTGCAGTTCGTCACGCAAGGCCTGCATCTGCGCGGTGGTGGCGCGGTCGATGCCGGTCACCGCCAGGTCGCCGGCGATGGGGTCGGCGCCCGCCTCGAGGAACCGTTGCCTGCCTTGTCGGTAAGCCGTACCGAGTCGCCGGTGCTCTTCGCGCAGGCGCTCGACACGATCCTTCAACTCGCCTTCGGCCACGCTGCCCAGGCGCCCGAGGATGTCCTGCACCGCTCGTTCCTGGGCTTCGAACTGGCTCCAGTATTTCGTCTGGGCCTCTGCCTGGCGTCCGCGCAGCAGGACGTTCTTCCATTCCTGGACCTGGCCGCGGAATTGCAGGTTGGCCTCGTCGATCAGTTGCGCCGCCCGCACGGGGCCGCCGAGCAGCTCGCGGTAGGCGCGTACGTCGCCGGTCAGCGAGCCGAAGCAGGCCAGGGCTATGAGTAGCAGCGCCGCCAGGCTGCCGCCGAGCAGGACAAGGATTTGCGCACGTAGGGATTGTTGCAGCATGGAACGCCTCGATGGATTGCCAGGTTGGACCGGCACGCAGGCTGCGACGAGGCAGCCGAGGACGTCCCTGTGGCCCGGCGAGGCGGGCGTGGCGCGTGTTCCGGCTCGCAGAGTATCGACAGCGGATCTGACAACTTGAGGACGACGCAGGGGCCGGGCCAGAGCCGACGAAGGGAAATAGCTGGCATGGATGTTCTGCGGGGCTTCGGTTAATCTCTGTGACGAATGTCACATTGTGCCAGTCGAAGGATCTGACTCATGGATGTCCCTCCCACCGTTCAGGATGAACAGGCCGTTTCCCGCCAGTTGCACTCGTTGAGTGTGCGCAATCTCGCTCACTTGGCTGCCGCCCTGACCCAGCTCGGCTTCGAGCTGTCGCGCAGCTCCGACCCTGGCACCCGCCAGGCGGCCAATGCCTTCATCGGCCAGTTGGCCAATATCAACCAGGACATCGATCGACAGATCGAGCTGCTCGGCGCGCTGGACGCCGACAGCGTGGGGTTTCGCCTGCTGGACGAGGTGCAATACCCGGATGCGCCCGAATGAGCCGACGCCAGGAGCACGCAAAGAGTGGAGGGGGTGTGCGGGCCGAGAGCGGCAGTCTCCCGGCGTGGCGCTGATCAGTCTTCCTGGCGCAGGTCGCTGAGCATCTGCTCCCAGTACTGGTTGGCCTTGCGGTTGAGATCGAAGGCGGCTTGACGCAACTGGTCGTACTCGGCGCCGCTGTAGCCGCTTTCGCGCAGCTTTTGGCGAGCGGCGTCGGCTTCTTCGCGCAGACGGTTGTAGGTCGCCTGGTCGTCCGCCCAGGTCCTACCTGTGCGCCGGGTGTACTTGTCCTGGGGTTCAGCCATGGGTTCTCCTTGCGGGCCGGATGGGACTTGGAAAAACGCTGCGCTGAACAGACTTTTTCCAATGGCAAAAATTCAAAAAAAACTGACGGATTGCGCGACTTCGCTATTGGTACCGATGTCCCATACCTGTACGCCAGCCGATGAAATTTGTGCGTTCCTCGCCAAGTCGGCTAGCTTGTTCAGGCTTGCGCCTTGGCGCTCGCCGTCTCTCCGGTAAGCTGGGAACGTTGTCGCCATGGGCTCGGAGACTGCGCGGACGGCGCCATGGCGACAGGTCCGACCTTTCCCTCCGATGGGTTTTGCGAGTAAGGAAATGCTATGAGAAGCAAGGCGTCCGGCTTGGCGCTGGTGGTAGTGGCGGGGCTTGTGGCGGGTTGCGCCAGCAGTGGCTATCAGCCCGAGGTCGACTGGCCGGCCGGCTGGCAGGTGATCACCGAGAGCATCCCACCCGAGGCCCGCGACGTGGAGCAACTGGGCTCCCGGCAACTGGCGACCAAGCTCGGGCCGGGAGGCGAGAAGGAAGCCAGCATCGAGTTGCTCAGCCTGAAGATGATGGAAGAGGAGTCGGTGGAGATCGACGGCCAGTTCCAGAGTGTCTTCGATGTCGTCCAATCGGGCTACCGCAAGGCCGGGCTGGGCTCGCGCTGCACCACGCCGATCCGCTCGAACCTCGGCGGCCTGGCATCGCTGGAGACCCACTGCCGGATCAGCCAGGGCAACGAGGTGCTGCTGACCCAGATCGTGGCGATGGCCCTGGGACAGCGCGCGATGTACTCCCTGGTATATACCGCCAGTCCGGCCAACAGCGTGGTCTACCGGCAGAGCTACCTGCGCACCCGGGCCAGCCTGGTCCTGCGCTGAAGGGCCAGCCGCTCGACGCCTGGACGCGACCGGCGTCGCTCAGGCTTCCTCGGGCGGTGCCTCGACGCTGAGATAGCGCTGGGCGCCGCAACGCCGGCAACGTTGGCGCAGCATCAGGTCGGGGCCTACCGTGACCAGGCTACCTTCGTCCCAGCGGCAACCTCGCAAGAAACAACGCAAGCGCATGACTCCTCCCCGCGGGGCGGCTCGCCCCGTCCACGAAACAGGCAGTGGTGGTGTGGTTCACTCCGGCTTGTTCTTGTCTGGAGGTGGGAAAAGCCTGCGGCGAAGCGTCTAGAATGGGCAACCTAAATTCGCCGGTTCATTCCGCGGCGGGATTCATCACCCAACTGGCGGCGGTGACCTGCGGTGCCAGGCACAGCTCGCCGACCATCTGTTCCACCAGCGAATCCTCCTTGTGCAGGGTGAACACCACGGCGTTCACTTCTACGTTGCCGCTGCCTTTCAGCGCGTGGCTTTCCAAGCTCTGCAGGTTCAGGCGGTTGTCGCCCATGCGTTGCAGCAACTGCATGCGCACCAGCGCTTCGTTGCGCGCCTCGCAGGACACGCTGATCTGGTAGAAGCGCTCCTGCTCGGCCTCGCCCGAGGTGTGGCGGTCCACCACCCGGCCGAGAGCGGGCAGGAACAGGTTGGCGATGACGATCAGCGCGGTCGTCATGCAGGCCGCCAGGATGAAACCGCTGCCGGCCAGTACGCCGATCGCGCCGGTGCTCCAGATGCTCGCCGCAGTGCTCAGGCCGCGTACGCTGAGGCCGTCGCGCATGATCACGCCGGCGCCGAGAAAACCGATGCCGCTGACTACCTGGGCCGCCATGCGGGTCACGCTGACCTCGTTGTCGAGCAACAGCGGCAGGATCGAGAAGCTGGCCGCACCGAGTGCGACCATCGCGTGGGTGGCCATGCCGGAAGAGCGTTGTCGCCATTGCCGCTCGAGACCGACCAGCGCACCGAGGCCGAGGGCCGTCACCAGGCCGATGGCGATTTCCGGGGTCATGCTGTGCTCCTGTGAAAAACCGCCCATTCTACGCCGTTCCGTTGGGCCGCGCCGGAGCCGACGGCCCTGGGCGGACAAGCCTCTTGCGTTTACCTTTACGTTAACGTAAACATGCTCTTCGACTTCACCGACACCGCTCGCCGGTGTCCGTCGTAGCGCCCTGGCGGCGCAGGACGACGGTTCAGCGACATTCCCAGAACAACCACAACAAGGGAAAGCCATGAATCAGCCGAGCTATACCTCGGGTCGCCAGGATGTCGCCTTGCTGGCGACCACCGTCGGCGACGCCTTCGATGCCACCGTCGCGCATCATGCCGAGCGCGAGGCGCTGGTGGTGCGGCATCAACGCCTGCGCTACAGCTGGCGGCAACTGGCGGAGCGGGTCGATACCTACGCCCGCGCCTTCATCGCCCTGGGCCTGCGCCCCGGCGAGCGCCTGGGGATCTGGGCGCCGAACTGCGCCGAATGGTGCATTACCCAGTTCGCCAGCGCCAAGGTCGGTGCGGTCCTGGTGAACATCAACCCGGCATACCGCAGCAGCGAGCTGGAATACGCTCTCAAGCAGTCCGGTTGCAGCTGGCTGATCTGCGCCGACGCCTTCAAGACCAGCGACTACCACGCGATGCTCGGCGACCTGCTGCCGGAGCTGGCGCGGGCGCGTCCGGGCGAACTGGCCAGCGAGCGCCTGCCGGAGCTGCGCGGCGTGATCAGCCTGGCCGAGCGGGCGCCGGCGGGCTTCCTGCACTGGCAGGGCCTGCCGGGGCTGGCCGCCGCGGTAGGCGCCGAGGAACTGCGCCAGCGCCAGGCCTCGCTGCAGTTCGACGAGCCGATCAACATCCAGTACACCTCCGGTACCACGGGCTTCCCCAAGGGCGCCACCCTCAGCCACTACAACATCCTCAACAACGGCTACATGGTCGGCGAAAGCCTCGGACTCGGCGCGGAAGACCGCCTGGTGATCCCGGTGCCGCTGTATCACTGCTTCGGCATGGTGATGGGCAACCTCGGCTGCGTCACCCACGGCTCGACCATGATCTACCCGGCGCCCAGCTTCGACGCCGAGGCGACCCTGCTGGCCGTGGCCGAGGAGCGCGCCACCGCGCTGTACGGGGTACCGACCATGTTCATCGCCGAGCTGGATCATCCGCGCCGCCGCGAATTCGACCTTTCCAGCCTGCGCACCGGAATCATGGCCGGCGCCACCTGCCCGATCGAGGTGATGCGGCGGGTCATTGGCGACATGCACATGGCCGAGGTGCAGATCGCCTACGGCATGACCGAGACCAGCCCGGTGTCGCTGCAGACCGGTCCGGACGATGGCCTGGAGCTGCGCGTGACCACTGTCGGACGCACCCAGCCGAGGCTGGAGAGCAAGATCGTCGACCAGACGGGCAGGGTGGTGCCGCGCGGCGAGATCGGCGAGCTGTGCACCCGCGGCTACAGCGTGATGCTCGGCTACTGGAACGACCCCCAGGCCACCGCCGAGGCCATCGACCCGGCGCGCTGGATGCACACCGGCGACCTGGCGGTGATGGACGACGACGGCTACGTGCGGATCGTCGGGCGCAGCAAGGACATGATCATCCGCGGCGGCGAGAACATCTATCCGCGCGAACTGGAGGAGTTCTTCTTCACTCACCCGGCGGTGGCCGACGTGCAGGTGATCGGCATCCCCGACGAGCGCTATGGCGAGGAAATCGTCGCCTGGATCAAGCTGCATCCGGGCCACCACGCCGATGACGAACAGTTGCGGGCGTTCTGCAAGGCGCGTATCGCTCACTTCAAGATCCCGCGCCACTTCAGGTTCGTCGACGAGTTCCCGATGACCGTTACCGGCAAGATCCAGAAGTTCCGCATGCGCGAGATCAGCATCGAAGAGATTCGCCTACTCGCGCTGCGCCAGGGGCGCGATTGAGAGGATGGAGCCGCGCCCCGCTCCTGCGCTAAGGTGGCGGGCGGCGCGCAGCGAGGCGAGAGGGACGGGTGAAGAACGACGGCGAGACTCAGGCGAGCACCAAGGGCACCATCTCGGTGCGCCTGGTCGGCGAGGCGCTGGTGGAGTGGCGCCGGCAGGGCGGCGAGGAGGGGGAGGTCCTCCAGGCCGCCGGTATCGATCCGCAGTTGCTCGGCAAACCCTACGCGCGGGTCACCTCGCACGCCTATTCGCGGCTCTGGCTGGATCTGGCTCGGCGCATGGACGACGAGTTCTTCGGCATGGACGCGCGGCGCCTGAAGAGTGGCAGCTTCGCTTTCATGAGCCGCTGCGCGATCCACGAGCAGACCCTGGAACCGGCGCTGACCGGCATCCTGCGATTCCTCTGCCTGCAGTTCGACGACTTCCAGCCGCGCCTGCAGCGCCGCGGCGGCCTGGCGGAAATCGTCCTCGACGAGGCGCCGGGCCGGTACGGGCGAGCGCTGTCCTACTTCACCCTGTGGATGATCACCCATGGCCTGGCCTGCTGGCTGGTCGGCCGGCGCATCCCGATCCTGGCCATCGACCTGCGCTGTCCGCAGCCGGACTACATCGAGGACTACCGGGTGATGTTCAGCGACAACCTGCGTTTCTCCCGTCCCCTCAGCCGCCTGCTGTTCAATGCCGACTGCCTGGCTCTGCCGGTCCGCCGCGACAAGCGGGAGCTGCGGCGCTTCCTGCTCGGCGCGCCGGCCAACATCCTGGTCCGCTATCGCGATCCGCAGAGCCTGGCGGCGCGGATCAAGGCCTACCTGCGCAGCCTGCGGCCGGGACGCTGGCCGGACGCGGACGCGCTCGCCGGGCATTTCTTCATGGCGCCCTCGACCCTGCGCCGCAAGCTGTCCCTGGAAGGGCAGAGCTACCAGGCGCTGAAGGACCAGGTCCGCCGCGACCTGGCCATCGCGCGGCTGGACGCCGGCGCGGCGAATTTCGCCGAACTGGCGCTGGAGCTGGGCTTCGCCGATGGCAGCGCGTTCCACAAGGCGTTCAAGAAGTGGACCGGCTTGACCCCCGGGCAGTACCGGGCGCAGGTCGCGGCGGAAACCGCGTCGGCCGAGTCGTCAGGCGTCTTGTCCGAAACGCTCGGCCGTCGATAGGGCGAATGCCGCGCAGCATCATCCGCGGTATGTCGCGAACGGTTCGGGGGGACAGGCAGCCAGCCCGGATTGTCCAAACCGCTCAGGCAGATTGAAGCCTTTCGACATTGCCCCGCGCCAGCCACGGCGTGAAGATTCCGGCTACTCCATACAAAAACAAGCCGAGGAGTCCTGCAATGCGCGACTACGCCACCACTGCCGCCGGGTTCGACTTGCAGCGGACCGCCGCCGCCACGCTTTCCGGCACGCTCCAGGCGCTCAACGCCTGCGTCGAATGCTGCGACCGGCATGCCCTGCCGGGTCGGATCGCGTTGTTCTGGGAGGGCAAGGATGGCAGTCGCGCCAGCTATACCTTCAGCGAGCTGAAAGCGCTCTCCGGACGTTTCGCCAATTTCCTCCAGGCCCAGGGCGTACGCCCGGGCGATTGCGTCGCCGGCCTGTTGCCGCGCACGCCCGAGCTGCTGGTCACCATCCTCGGCGCCTGGCGCCTGGGCGCGGTGTACCAGCCGCTGTTCACCGCCTTCGGCCCGAAGGCCATCGAACACCGCGTGGCGACCGCCGGCAGCAAGGTGCTGGTCACCGATGCGGCCAACCGCGACAAGCTCGACGAACTCGCCGATCCGCCTCTGGCCGTCACCGTCGGCGGACCGAAGGGGCAGGGCATCCGTCGCGGCGATTTCAGCTTCTGGGCCGAGCTGGAGCGCTATCCGGCCGAATTCGAGCCGGTTCCGCGCAGCGGCGAGGATCCGTTCCTGATGATGTTCACCTCCGGCACCACCGGCCTGGCCAAACCGGTGCCGGTGCCGCTCAAGGCGATCCTCGCCTTCGTCGGCTACCTGCGCGAGGCGGTGGACCTGCGCCCCGAGGACGCCTTCTGGAACCTCGCCGATCCGGGCTGGGCCTACGGCCTCTACTACGCTGTCGCCGGTCCCCTCGCCATGGGCCATCCGACCACCTTCTACGAAGGGCCGTTCAGCGTGGAAAGCACCTGCCGGATCATCCGTGACTACGGCATCACCAACCTCGCCGGATCGCCCACCGCCTATCGCCTGCTGATGGCCGCCGGCGCGGCCGCGGAAACTGCGCTGAAGGGGCGCCTGCGCGCGGTCAGCAGCGCCGGCGAGCCGTTGACGCCGGAGGTGATCCGCTGGTTCGCCGACAGGCTCGGCACCACCATCCACGACCATTACGGGCAGACCGAGCTGGGCATGGTGCTGTGCAACCACCATGCCCTGGCGCATCCGGTGCGGGTCGGCGCCGCCGGATTCGCCTGTCCCGGGCACCGGGTGGTAGTGCTGGACGACGATCTCAACGAACTGCCGCCCGGCCAGCCGGGCATCCTCGCCCTCGACCGGCGGCGTTCGCCGCTGATGTGGTTCCCCGGCTACCAGGGCCTGGAAACCGCAGCCTTCGTCGGCGACTACTACCTGAGCGGCGATACCGTCGAACTCAACGAAGACGGCAGCATCAGCTTCGTCGGCCGCGCCGACGACGTCATTACCACCTCTGGCTACCGGGTCGGCCCGTTCGATGTGGAGAGCGCGCTGATCGAACACCCGGCAGTGATGGAGGCGGCGGTGATCGGCAAGCCCGACCCGGAGCGCACCGAACTGGTCAAGGCCTTCGTCGTGCTCTGCGCCGGCCACCGGCCGACGCCGGAACTGGCGGACGAACTGCAGCGATACGTGCGCCAGCGCCTGTCGGCGCACGCCTACCCGCGGGAGATCGAGTTCCTCGAGGAACTGCCGAAGACCCCCAGCGGCAAGATCCAGCGCTTTCTCCTGCGCAACCAGGAGATCGCCCGGCAACGCGAGGCGGCCCCACGGGCGGCCGCCGCGAACTGATTCAGCAGGAGAAAACGACGTGCGTATCGAAAATCGAGTGTTCCTGGTCACCGGCGGTAGCTCCGGGCTCGGCGCCGCCACCGCGAAGATGCTGGTGGAGCAGGGCGGCAAGGTGGTGCTGGCCGACATCAACGCCGAGGCCGGCGCGGCCAAGGCCGCCGAGCTTGGCGCCCAGGCGCGCTTCGTCAGGGCCGACATCGCCAGCGAGGCCGACGGCCGCCAGGCCGTGGCCACTGCACTGGAGGCCTTCGGCGGCCTCCATGGCCTGGCCAATTGCGCGGGCGTGGCGCCGGCCGAGAAGGTCCTCGGACGCAATGGCATCCATGCCCTGGAGAGTTTCCGCCGGGTCATCGACATCAACCTGGTGGGCAGCTTCAACATGCTGCGCCTGGCCGCCGAGGCCATGTCCCAGGGCCAGCCGGACGAGGGCGGCGAGCGCGGGGTGATCGTCAATACCGCCTCGGTGGCGGCGTTCGACGGGCAGATCGGCCAGGCCGCCTATTCCGCCTCGAAGAGCGGGGTGGTCGGCATGACCCTGCCCATCGCCCGCGAGCTGGCGCGCTTCGGCATCCGAGTGATGACCATCGCCCCGGGCATCTTCGAGACACCGATGATGGCCGGCATGCCCCAGGAGGTGCGCGACTCCCTCGGCGCCAGCGTGCCGTTCCCGCCGCGCCTGGGGCGTCCGGACGAATACGCCGCGCTGGTCCGGCAGATCATCGAGAACAGCATGCTCAACGGCGAAGTGATTCGCCTCGACGGCGCCATCCGCATGGCCGCCCGCTAATACAGGAGGAAGATTCCATGACCCGCGAAGATCCGATCGTCATCGTCAGCGCCGTCCGCACCCCGATGGGCGGCTTCCTCGGCGACTTCAAGGACGTCAACGCCGCTACCCTCGGCGCCGCGGCGGTGCGCGCCGCGGTGGAGCGGGCGCGCCTGCAAGCCGACGAAGTGGACGAGGCCGTGCTCGGCTGCGTGCTCGCCGCCGGCCAGGGCCAGGCGCCGGCGCGCCAGGCGGTGCTTGGCGCCGGGCTGGCGCGCGGCACGCCGTGCTCGACGCTGAACAAGATGTGTGGCTCGGGCATGAAGGCGCTGATGCTCGCCCACGACACGTTGCTCGCCGGCAGCGCCGGGGTCGCGCTGGCCGGGGGCATGGAAAGCATGTCCAACGCGCCCTACCTGCTGGAGCGCGCCCGTAGCGGCTACCGCATGGGCCACGGCAAGGTGCTCGACCACATGTTCCTCGACGGCCTCGAAGACGCCTACGACAAGGGCCGCCTGATGGGCACCTTCGCCGAGGACTGCGCCGAGGCCTACGGCTTCACCCGCGAAGCACAGGACGAGTTCGCCGTGGCCTCGCTGACCCGCGCGCAGCAAGCCATGCGCGACGGGCGCTTCCAGGCCGAGATCGTGCCGCTGACGGTCACCGCCGGCAAGACCGAGCGCCTGGTGGATAGCGACGAGCAGCCGCCGAAGGCCCGGCTGGACAAGATCCCGACCCTGAAGCCGGCGTTCCGCGAAGGCGGCACGGTAACCGCGGCCAACTCCAGTTCGATTTCCGACGGCGCCGCCGCGCTGGTCCTGATGCGCCTTTCCGAGGCCGAGCGACGCGGGCTCGCGCCGTTGGCGGCGATTCGTGGGCATGCTTCGTTCGCCGACGCGCCGAACCTGTTCCCCACCGCGCCGGTCGGTGCGGTGAAGCGCCTGATGCAGCGTACCGGCTGGTCGCTGGGCGAGGTCGACCTGTTCGAGGTCAACGAAGCCTTCGCCGTGGTCGGCATGGCGGCAATGCGCGACCTCGACCTGTCCCACGAGCACCTCAACGTCCACGGCGGCGCCTGTGCGCTGGGCCATCCGATCGGCGCGTCCGGCGCGCGGATCGTCGTGACCCTGCTCAACGCCCTGCAGCAGTACGACCTGGAACGCGGCGTGGCGGCGGTCTGCATCGGCGGCGGCGAGGCGACCGCGATCGCCGTCGAGCGCTTGCGCTGATGCAGGCAGTGAAGAAGAGGAACCCGCGATGATTCCCTGCGAAGAAGAGATCCAGATCCGTGACATGGCGCGGCAGTTCGCCCAGGAACGGCTGAAACCGTTCGCCGCCGACTGGGACCGCGAGCACCGTTTCCCGGCCGAGGCGATCCGCGAGATGGCCGACCTCGGCTTCCTCGGCATGCTGGTGCCCGAGGAATGGGGCGGCGCGCAGACCGGGCACCTGGCCTACGCCATGGCCCTCGAGGAGATCGCCGCTGGCGACGGCGCCTGCTCGACCATCATGAGCGTGCACAACTCGGTCGGCTGCATGCCGATCCACAAGTTCGGCAGCGCCGAGCAGAAGGAGCGCTTCCTCCGTCCGCTGGCCCAGGGTTCGATGCTCGGCGCCTTCGCCCTGACCGAGCCGCAGGCCGGTTCCGACGCCAGCTTCCTGAAGACCCGCGCCCGCCGCGACGGTGACCACTACGTGCTGAACGGTGCCAAGCAGTTCATCACTTCGGGCAGCCACGCGGGGATGGTGATCGTCTTCGCGGTCACCGATCCGGATGCCGGAAAGCGCGGCATCAGCGCGTTCATCGTGCCCACCGACACGCCCGGCTACGAGGTGGTGCGGATCGAGGACAAGCTCGGCCAGCACGCCTCGGACACCTGCCAGCTGGCCTTCAACGACCTGCGTATCCCGGCCACGCTGCGCCTGGGCGAGGAGGGCGAGGGCTACCGCATTGCCCTGGCCAACCTCGAAGGCGGCCGCATCGGCATCGCCGCCCAGGCGGTCGGCATGGCGCGCGCGGCGTTCGAGGCGGCGCGCGACTACGCCCACGAGCGGGAAACCTTCGGCAAGCCGATCATCGAGCACCAGGCAGTGGCCTTCCGCCTGGCCGACATGGCTACCCGCATCGCCGTGGCGCGGCAGATGGTCCACCACGCCGCCAGCCTGCGCGAAGCCGGCCTGCCGTGTCTGACCGAAGCCTCGATGGCCAAGCTGTTCGCCTCGGAAATGGCCGAGGAAGTCTGCTCCGCGGCGATCCAGACCCTCGGTGGCTACGGCTATCTCAAGGACTTCCCGGTGGAGCGCATCTATCGGGACGTGCGGGTCTGCCAGATCTACGAGGGCACCAGCGACGTGCAGCGCCTGGTGATCGTGCGCAGCCTGTAGCGGCGACTATCCGTCGTTTCCGCAACGGCGCCTTCTCCCTTCAGGGAGAGGGCGCACTGAGGCATCTCGGAAGCAAATGCCCGAGCCTCGTTCGCCCTACGCCCCTTGGCAGGCGCTCACGCCGGCTGCGCCGCCTTGTTCTCGCGCGCGGTGACCTGCTGGCACAGCTCGATGATCTGTTCGCGCATCCAGCGGTTGGCCGGGTCCTGGTCGGTGCTTTCGTGCCAGTACAGGTGGGTTTCCAGTTTCGGCACGTCGCTCACCGGCAGCTCCGCGTAGTGCAGGTCGTGGTGACGGGCGAAGCGTTCCGGCACGGTCATCGCCATGTCGGTCTGCTGGACCACCGTGGAGGCCATCAGGTAGTGCTGCGAGCGCAGCGCGATCTTGCGCTGGATGCCCATCTTGCCCAGCGCCAGGTCGATGTAGCCGAGGCCGCTGCGGCGGCTGGAAATATGGATGTGGGTCAGGCCCAGGTAATCGTCCAGGGCCAGCTTCGGCTTGCCCGCCAGTGGGTGGCCGCGGCGCATGGCGCAGACGTAGCGGTCCTCCATCAGCTTGACGTGGCGCACCTGGGGATCGGTGTTCAGCGGCGCGTCGACGGCGAAGTCGAGGCGGCCGGCGGCGAGTTCCTTGGTGGTTTCGCGGCGCTTGGCGAGGAAGCTCTCGATATGCACGTTCGGCGCCAGGCGGCGCAAGCGCTGGAACAGCGGGGGGAGGATGACCGCTTCGGTGAGGTCGGTCATGCTGATGCGGTAGGTCTTGTTCGCCTGCTGCGGATCGAAGCTGCGGCTCTCCTGCACCGAAACCCGCAGCAACTGCAGCGCGTTGCGCACCGGGCCGATGATGTTCTGCGCCATCGGGGTCGGCACCATGCCCTGGGCGGTGCGCACGAACAGCGGGTCGTTGAAGGTCTCGCGCAGGCGGGAAAGGGCGTTGGATACGGCTGGCTGGGTGATGCCGACGATTTGCCCGGCGCGGGTCAGGTTGGCTTCGGTATAGATCGCATCGAACACGATGAACAGGTTCAGGTCGACTTTGTTCAGGTTCATGGCACTGGCTCCGCGACTTTTCTTGTTATTGGGGGCTTGGATGACCCCCATATGGATCATGAATGTTCATGGACGGAAAAAATAGACTGGGCAAATCTTAAGCCCTGTTCCGGCATCGTTACCAGCGCCTTTGTCCGATGCCTCGCCTGCCAACCCGTCAGAAGGTATCCCCCATGGATTTCGCCTATTCCCCCAAGGTCCAGGAGCTGCGTGAACGTGTCAGCGCGTTCATGGAAGCGCATGTCTATCCCGCCGAGGCCGTGTTCGAGCGCCAGGTCGCCGAGGGCGACCGCTGGCAGCCGACGGCGATCATGGAAGAGCTGAAGGCCAAGGCCAAGGCCGAAGGGCTGTGGAACCTGTTCCTGCCCGAGTCCGAGTATGGTGCCGGGCTGGCCAACCACGAATACGCGCCGCTGGCGGAAATCATGGGCCGTTCGCTGATCGGGCCGGAACCCTTCAACTGCGCCGCGCCGGATACCGGCAACATGGAGGTGCTGGTGCGCTACGGCAGCGAGGAGCAGAAGCGCACCTGGCTGGAACCGCTGCTGAGCGGCGAGATCCGCTCGGCCTTCGCCATGACCGAACCGGGCGTGGCCTCGTCCGACGCCACCAATATGGAGGCGCGCGCCGAGCGCCAGGGCAACGACTGGGTGATCAACGGGCGCAAGTGGTGGACTTCCGGCGCCTGCGATCCGCGCTGCAAGATCCTGATCTTCATGGGCCTGACCAACCCGGACGCGCCGCGCCACCAGCAGCACTCGATGATCCTGGTACCGGTCGACACCCCCGGGGTGAAGATCCTCCGTCCGCTGCCGGTGTTCGGCTACGACGACGCGCCGCATGGCCATGCCGAAGTGCTGTTCGAGAACGTGCGGGTGCCCTACGAGAACGTCATCCTCGGCGAGGGCCGCGGTTTCGAGATCGCCCAGGGGCGCCTCGGCCCGGGCCGCATCCACCACTGCATGCGCTCCATCGGCATGGCCGAGCGCGCCCTCGAACTGATGTGCAAGCGCGCGGTCAGCCGTACCGCGTTCGGCAAGCCGCTGGCGCGCCTGGGCGGCAACATCGACCACATCGCCGACTCGCGGATGGAGATCAACATGGCACGCCTGCTGACCCTGCAGGCCGCCTACATGATGGATACCGTGGGCAACAAGATCGCCCAGAGCGAAATCGCCCAGATCAAGGTGGTGGCGCCCAACGTGGCGTTGAAGGTGATCGACCGGGCGATCCAGATGCACGGTGGCGCCGGGGTTTCCAACGACTTCCCGCTGGCCTACTGGTACGCCATGCAGCGCACCCTGCGCCTGGCCGACGGTCCGGACGAGGTGCACCGCGCGGCGATCGGCAAGTTCGAGCTGGGCAAGTACGTGCCCAGGGAGATGCTGCGCAGCAGCCGCTGACGGCTGTGGTATAGGGGAAAGGCCCGCGGGTGCGGGCCTTTTTCATTCCGGGGAGTCTGCCCCTTTTTCCTCGGCGTTGCGTTCCAGCTGCCACGCGCGACGGCTGTGCAGCAGGGCGGCGAACTCGCGGGCCGCCCGCTCGTTGCGGAAGCAGATCCCACGCGTGCCGAGGCGGACCCGCCAGAAAGGTTCAGCGTGGGTGTCCAGACGTTCGATCCAGAGCGTGTTCGGCATTCGGTTCGGCCTTGTCCTCGACGGTGGCTTTCGGCGTGCGGGTCTTCAGCAGGGAGAGCAGGATACCGCCCGCCAGCAGGCCGAAGGTTACGCCAAGCGAGAGGCCGGCGGGAATCTTGCCGATCACACCGTGGAGCATGATCTTCGCACCGATGAACACCAGCACCAGGGCCAGGGCGTATTTCAGGTAGACGAAGCGGTGGATCATCGCCGCCAGCGAGAAGTACAGGGCGCGCAGGCCGAGGATGGCGAAGATGTTCGAGGTGTAGACGATGAACGGGTCCTGGGTGATGGCGAAGATCGCCGGCACGCTGTCCACCGCGAACACCAGGTCGGCCAGCTCGATCAGCACCAGGGCGAAGAACAGCGGGGTGGCGTAGCGCACCAGCTTGCCGCTGGCGTCCGGCAGGCGGACGAAGAAGTGATGCTCGTGCAGTTCCTTGGTCACCCGCATGTGCTTGCGCAGGAAGCGCAGCACCGGGTTGTGCTCCAGGTCGGGTTCTTCCTCGTGCTTGTTGAACAGCATCTTCACGCCGCTGAACAGCAGGAAGGCGCCGAACACGTACATGATCCAGTCGAATTCCTTCACCAGCGCGGCGCCCAGGCCGATCATGATGGCCCGCAGGACGATGGCGCCGAGGATGCCCCAGAACAGCACCTGGTGCTGGTAGCGGCGGGGGATGCCGAAGAAACTGAAGATCATCGCCATGACGAACACGTTGTCCATCGATAGCGACTGTTCGACCAGGAAGCCGGTGTAGTACTCCACCGCGCTGGTGGGGCCGAAGGCGTACCAGACCCAGCCGCCGAAGGCCAGGCCGCAGGCGAAGTAGCCGGCGGACAGCAGCAGGCTTTCGCGCACGCCGATTTCGTGGTGGTCGCGTTGCAGCACGCCGAGGTCGAGGACCAGGAGAACGATGACGATGGCCAGGAAGGCCAGCCAGAACCAGATAGCCGTACCGAGGAACGGTTCGGTGAGAAATGCATGCAGAGCTGCCATTGGGCCCCCTCGCTTCGAATTGTCGGATGGTCATGTGACTCCGACATGGCGGCAATTGCTTACCGTCAGAGGGGCCCGCAGTCACTCGGAAAAAATAAACCAGGCTCCGGGCGCCGGCAAAACGGCGAGGTTACAAAGTGCTACAGCGTTCAGTAGACCCAGACTTCCACCCGCCGGTTCTTCTGTCGGCCCAGTTCCTGGTCGTTGCTGGCGACCGGCAACTCGTCGCCGAAGCCGGCGATCTCGCGGAAACTCACGCCGCCGCGGGCCAGTTCGCGGCGCACGGCCATGGCGCGCAGACGCGAAAGCAGGACCGAGCGCTCGGCGTCGGACTTGGGATCGCCGAAGCCCACCAGCACGGTGCGCTCCTGCAACTTCCGATTTTGCCGCAGGTAGTCCAGCAAACGCTGTACGTCGAGCAGTGCCTTGTTGTCGAGCAGCGCGCTGCCTTCCTGGAAGCGGAAGTTCACCGTCAGGCGCCGCGCCTGTTCCGCGAGCTTGCGGTATTCGGCGGGCATCTGCGGGCGCGGTGCGATCTGCACCGCCTGGATCTTCTGCGCGACGAAGCCGCTGCGGGTGACGATCGCCTGGCCGCGCGGGCCTTGGGCGAAACGTACCAGGGCCTGGGCCCAGGGGTTCTTCTCGCCGGGCTTCAGGTAGAGGAACAGGCGGCGCGACAGCGGGTAGTCCTCGGTGGCGATCAGGCTTTCCTGGGGCGCCATCGGCAGCGATTCGCCGTCGGCGATGGCCAAGGCGCGGGCCCGGCCCACCGACGCGATGCCGACGAAGCCGATGGCGTGCGGATCGGCGCTCACCGCGGCCGCCAGCCGATCGTTGGATTCGAAGCGGCGGGCGTCGCTGGCCAGGCTCTTGCCGTGACTGGCCAGCACCAGTTCCTTGAAGGTGTCGTAGGTGCCGGACTGCTCGTCGCGAGCGTACAGGCGGATGGCGCCGCCCTTGCCGCCCAGTTCTTCCCAGGTACGCACCTCGCCGGCGAACACCGCCGCCAGTTGCGCGGTGTCCAGCGAGGCCAGCGGGTTGTCCGGATGCAGGATGATCGCCAGTCCGTCGATGGCGATCACCTGCTCGGCATATGGGCTGCGCAGGTCGCCGAAGCCGGCCAGGGCGCGAACTTCGCTGTCCTTGACGGGACGCGAGGCCGCGGCGAGTTCGGCGTGGCGTTCGAGGAGGGCGGCGAAGCCGGTGCTCGAGCCGTGGGCGGATAGCTCCACCCTCACCAGGCGGCCGTCGCGGCTCTTGCCGAGCAGATGGAGTTCGTTTTCCCGTTCTCCGGGGGTACGGCGGATATCCTCCAGGCCTTCCTCTTCCATCAGGCCCTCGACCAGGGCCGGCAGGAGCTTCGCGCCGATGGTGTTGGAACCCTGGATGCGCAGCGCCGGCGTGTCGTCCGTGGGGATCGGCAAGGGGGCGGCGAATACCGACCAGGGGAAGGCGTAACAGAGGAATCCGAGGAAAACCAGGCTCAGGGTACGGCTCCAGAGGTCTTTGTCACTGGCGCGCTGGCGGTGTGGCATCGCGGGCATCGTCTTCTATGGGGAAGGGAATTTGCCGGCGAGATTAAGTCAGACGGGTGACGCTAAGGTTACAGCGTTGGGGAATCATGGCCCTGCGCCATTGTCTCGGTCAGGAAGTCGAGAAACACCCGGGTCTTGCCGGCCAGTTGGCGCGATGGATAGACCGCGTGGATCGCCGTCTCGTCGGCCTTCCAGCCGGCCAGCAATTCAACCAGGCGGCCTTCGGCCAGTTCCGCCTGTACGTACAGCCGTGGGATCAGACTCAAGCCGAAGCCGGCGAGCAGGGCATCGCGCACCGCCAGGCTGGAGGACACCCGGTAACGCCCGGCGATAGGCACCGCTACGCACTCGCGGCCCTTGCGGAAGGTCCAGCGGTCGGCATGGCCAGAGAGGCTGAAGCGGATGCACTCGTGTTCGCGCAGGGCCTCCGGCCGCAGCGGCTGGCCATGCTGACCGAGGTAGGCCGGCGCCGCGCAGAGCACGTGCTCCAGGATCAGCAGCGGGCGAGCGACCAGGCCGGAGTCCGCAACCCGGTCGCTACCGCGCAGGGCCAGGTCGATGCCTTCGGCGATCAGGTCCTGGCGGCCGTCCTGCAGGAGCAGTTCCAGGCGCAGGTCCGGATAACGCTGGAGAAAAGCCGGAATGGCCGGGGTCAGGCAGGTGAGGGCGAGGGTCAGCGGGGCGCTGACCCGCAGCAGGCCGCTGGGGCCCTGCTGCATCGAAGTGAGCGCGGCGTCGGCGGCCTCGAGGTCGTCGAGGATGCGCTCCAGGCGCTGCCGGTAGACTTCGCCGGCCTCGGTCAGGCTCATGCTGCGGGTGGTGCGATTGATCAGGCGCACCTTGAGGTGCGCTTCCAGCTCGGCGACGTTCTTGCTCACGGCGGCCGGCGAGAGATTCATCTGCCGGGCCGCGGCGGCGAAGCCGCCATTCGCGGCCACGGCGCGGAAGACCTTGAGGGCGGTGAGGTGATCCACGGGGATAATTCACTGTCAGTAATCAATGAATCAGGGATTAAAGCATTATCAACCCGAGGTGTGCTGGCTAAAGTCTCGCCATAGTCCACGGTCCTAGAGGTGAATGACCATGCAACCCTTCGTCGTCGAACGTCTCGATCACATCGTCCTGCGGGTCCGCGACCTGGAACGCAGCATCGCGTTCTATCGCGATGTCCTCGGTTGCGTGGTGGTGAAGTGGCGCGACGACCTGGAGCTGGCCCATCTACGCCTGGGCACGTCGATGCTCGACCTGGTCGCGGTGTCCGGGTCGCTCGGCCGGGAGGGCGGTGCGGCGCCGGGTGGGGAAGGGCGCAACGTCGACCATTTCTGCGTGCGCATCGAGCCGTTCGACGAGGCCGCGCTGATCGCCCATCTCGAGGGGTTCGGCCTGGTCCCGCAGGTTCCCGCGGAAATCCGCTTCGGCGCCGAGGGCGACGGCTGGTCGCTGTACTTCTTCGATCCGGACGGCAATCGAGTGGAGCTGAAGGGGGCGCGGGTGGACAATCCTGCCTGAGGGAAAGGTCGCGCGCCGGATAGGGGGGCGTCGGCGAGATCGCCCGGGCCAGGCAGCGACCGCCTGAAGGCTCATCCGGGGATGAGCCTTTTCCTTAGGCTGGGTCTCAGGCCAGTTCCAGCCAGATCGGGGCGTGATCGGAGGGTTTCTCCATACCGCGCAGGTCGTAGTCGATGCCGGCGTCCTTGAAGCGCGACTGCAGCACCCGGCTGGCCAGGATCACATCGATGCGCAGGCCGCGCTTGGGGGTGTCCTCGAAGCCACGGCTGCGGTAGTCGAACCAGCTGAAGCGGTCGTTCACCTCCGGATTCAGGGCCCGGAAGCTGTCGACCAGGCCCCAGTTCTTCAAGGTAGCCAGCCATTCGCGCTCTTCCGGCAGGAAGCTGCACTTGCCGGTCTTCAGCCAGCGCTTGCGGTTTTCCTCGCCGATGCCGATGTCGCAGTCTTCCGGCGAGATATTGATGTCGCCCATCACCACCAGGGCCTGCTCGGGCTTGAAGCTGTTCTCCAGCAGCGACTGGAGATCGGCGTAGAAGCGCTGCTTGGCCGGGAACTTGGTCGGATGCTCGCGGTTCTCGCCTTGCGGGAAGTAACCGTTCATCACGGTGATCGGGTTGCCCTGGGCGTCGCTGAAGGTGCCCCAGATGAAGCGACGCTGGGACTCCTCGCCGTCGCTCGGGAAGCCGCGGTGCAGTTCCAGGGGCGCCTGGCGGGAGAGCAGGGCGACGCCGTAGTGGCCTTTCTGCCCGTGGTAGTGGACGTGGTAGCCGAGCGCCTCGATCTCGGCCTGGGGAAACTGGTCGTCGGCGACCTTGGTTTCCTGCAGCCCGATCACGTCGGGCTGGTGCCGCTCGATCAGCGCCGCCAGCTGGTGCGGCCGGGCGCGCAGACCGTTGATATTGAAAGAGACGATTTTCATGGTGGGCGTCCTGGCAAAAACAGGAATGCTAGCCCAGCCGGGGGATGCCTGGCGACCCTGGAGGCGCTGTGCTAGTGTCCGCCGGGTACCCGATGGCTGTGTGGCTTGGCGCTTTGCCGGCCCTGTGGTCTGCCGCGGACGGGGATGGCCAGGCCATCCGCTCGACCAATCGCCGTGGCGAAGCGTGCGTGTCGCTGCGCCGGCGGCCGACAAGGAATGCGTTCCATGCCTGATCAGGTCACCGATGTCCGTCTGCTCGACGACGGCTATAGCCGCGAAGTCCGCTCGCTTTTCTACCACGCCTACCGCCACGAACCGACCTTCGCCTACCTGATGGATGCGCAGCGCGCCGGCTACGACCAGCGCGTGCGTGCCTGCGTCCGGGAGATGGTCGAGCGCCATCTGGGCGAAGAGTTGCCGGCCATCGGCCTGTTCATCGACGATCGGCTGGTCGCGGCGGCCCTGATCACGCCGCCGCAGCGGCGCCTGGATATCACCGAGAGCTGGAGCTGGCGCCTGCGCATGCTGTTCAGCGTCGGCCTGGCCGCGACCCGGCGCTACCTGGATTACCACCGGGCGGTGCAGGCCTGCCTGCCGGTCGGCCCCCATCACCAGTTGCCGATGCTCGGCGTGCATCCCGAGTACCAGGGCAGGCAGATCGGCGAGCAGTTGCTGGCGGCCGTGCAGCGCTGGTGCGCCGAGGACTCCGCTTCGCAGGGGCTGGTCCTGGATACCGGCAATGCGCGCTACCTGGACTTCTACCAGCGGCACGGCTACCGCGAGATCGGCGAGGTGACGCTGGGAGCGGTGCGCGAGCACGTCCTCCTGCATCCTGGCGAGACGCCGGCGGCGACCTGAGCGTTCCCCCGGACGCGCGAGAAAAGCCATGCCTGTCAGGCGCTTGGCGTCATAAAACCCGAATGTCAGGAGGTGGTCGGCGGCGTCCGCGCAAATCTGGACGCGCGCCACCCGCCTGCGTAGCATCCGCGCCATGAGACTGACTCAAGGATTGTTCCGGTTCCCGCTGGCCGGGCTGCTGTGCCTGAGTACGGCCGCCTTCGCGGAGAGCCAGCTTAGCGTGCGCGTCACCCCCGCCAATGCCGCCCTGAAGGCCAATATCGAGGCCTATGTGGGTAGCCTCGGCGAGCGGGACGAAGCGGCGTTGCAACGTTTCCGCCGCAATGCCGAAGCGCAGGCGGAAAAGGCGGCCCAGGCGCTCGGCTACTTCCAGGCGCAGATCGACAGCGAGGTGAAGGACGGCAAGCCGCCGAAGCTCACGCTCAAGGTAGTGCCCGGCGAGCCCGTGCGCCTGCGCCAGGTGAATATCCAGGTGCTCGGCGAGGCCGCCAGCCTGGAGAGCTTCCGCTTGCCGTCGGGCAAGCAACTGAAACCGGGCGCGAAGCTGAACCAGGGCGTCTACGAGGACGCCAAGCGGCTGATCCAGAACCAGGCCTCGCGCTACGGCTTCTTCCAGGGCCGCTTCAGCACCCAGCGCCTGAGCATCGATCCGCGCGCCGGCATCGCCGACATCGACCTGGTCTACGACAGCGGCCAGCGCTACACCTTCGGCAAGGTGAGCTTCGACGGCGACTCGATCATCGAGGAAGAACTGTTGCGCCGCATGGTGCCGTTCAAGGCCGGCCAACCCTATGACTCCGAACTGATCGCCGAACTCAACCAGAACCTGCAATCCAGCGGCTACTTCGAGGGCGTGCGGGTCGACGCCGCGCCGACCCAGGCGCAGGCCGACGGCGCGCGCCAGGCGATCCCGGTAGCGGTCCGGCTGGAGGCGCGCAAGCCCCGGACCATGGGCGTCGGCCTCGGCTTCTCGACCGACGTCGGGGCGCGCGCGAGGTTCAACTGGACCCGCCATTGGGTGAATGCCGAAGGGCATAGCCTGGGATTCGAGTCGGAAATCTCCGCACCACGGCAGAACGTCGGCGCCTGGTACGAGATTCCCCTCGATCCGCCGCTCACCGACAAGCTGCGCTTCACCAGCGGCTACCAGTTCGAAGACCTGGTCGACACCGAGAGCAAGCTGCTGACCCTTGGCGGCGAATGGCACAGCAAGCAGCCCGGTGGCTGGCAGCGGGTGGTTTCGCTGAACTGGATGCGCGAGGAGTACAAGCTGGGCGACGACTCCGGGCTGAGCAGCTTCCTGATGCCGGGGATCGGCTACTCGCTGCTGGAGACCGACAACAAGGTCGACCCCAGCCATGGCTACCGCCTGCAGTTCAACGTCAAGGGGGCGAAGGAAGGCCTGCTGGCCGACGCCGACGTCCTCCATGTCGACGCCATGGCCAAGGGCCTGACCAGCTTCGCCGGCGGCCATCGCCTGCTCGGCCGCCTGCAGGTAGGCGGAATCGCCACCAACGACTACAAGTCGATCCCGCCCTCGCTGCGCTTCTTCGCCGGCGGCGACCAGAGCGTGCGTGGCTACGACTACCGGACGCTGTCGCCGGAGAATTCCGATGGCGACAAGATCGGCGGCCGCTACATGATCGCCGGCAGCGTCGAGTATCAATATCCGCTGGCCGAGCGCTGGCGCCTGGCGACCTTCGTCGACCAGGGCAACGCCTTCAACTCGCTGGACTTCCCGTCGATCAAGACCGGGGTCGGCTTCGGCGTGCGCTGGGTCTCGCCGGTCGGCCCGTTGCGCCTCGACCTGGCCCATGCGCTCGACGACGATGGCGGTTTCCGCCTGCACTTCTCCATGGGGCCAGAACTGTGAAGGCGCTGAAGATCACCCTGCTGGCCATAGTCGGGCTGCTCCTCGCGCTGCTCCTGGGACTCGCTGCGCTGCTCGGCACCCAGGCCGGCAGCGCCTGGCTGCTCGGCCGCGTGCCGGGCCTGCAGGTCAGCGGCTTCGAGGGTCGCCTCGGTGGCGCCTGGCAGGCACAGCGGCTGTCCTGGGCGCAGGACGGTACGCAACTGGTCGTCGAGCGGCCGGAACTGCGCTGGTCGCCGGCTTGCCTGGCGGGGCTGCGCCTGTGCCTGCAGCGGGTGGCCGCCGAGCGGGTCGCGCTGGACCTGCCGCCGAGCGGCGACAGCGCCGACAGCGGGCCGATCAGCCTGCCGACGCTGAAACTGCCGCTGAGCATCGAACTCGGCGAAGTGGCGGTCGGCAGCTTCCTGCTCGACGGCAACCAGCAGGTCGCCGAACTCAAGCTGGCGGCCCATTGGCTGGCCGACGGCCTGCACATCGACTCGCTGACGGCGCGGGGCTTCGGCCTGGACCTGGCGCTCCAGGGGCGCTTGCAGCCGAGCGGCGACTGGCCCTTGCAGGCCGAAGCCACGCTCGGCCTGCCCGCTCCCGAAGGCAAGCCGTGGAAGCTGGCCGTCCAGGTCGGCGGTGAGCTGCAGCAGGCGCTGACCCTGAAAGGCCGCAGCAGCGGTTACCTGGACGGCAGCCTGGAAGGACAGTTGCAGGCGCTGGCGGAAAACCTGCCGGCACGATTGCTGATCCGCGCCGACGGTTTCAAGGGTGCGGCCGGACTACCGGACACCTTGACCCTGAATGCCATCCAGCTCGATGCCGGCGGCGATCTCAAGAGCGGTTACCTGATCCGCGGCGGCGCCAGCCTGCCGGGCGAGGGCGGGGCGGTGGCGTTGAGCCTGGACGGGCGGGTCGACGCCCAGGGCGCGGATATCCGCCAACTGCGCCTGGACGCTGGCGGCGAGCAGCGCCTGGAGCTGGTCGGACGCCTGGACTGGCGCGAAAGCCTGGCCGCCGACGCGACCCTGGACTGGAAGGATTTCCCCTGGCTGCGCCTGTATCCGCTGGCGGAGCCGCCGCCGGTGACGCTGAAGACCTTCAAGGCGGAAGTGCATTACCAGGACCAGCGCTACCTGGGCAATTTCAGCGCGGCGGCGAGCGGTCCGGCGGGCGACTTCACGCTGGCCAGCCCGGTGTCCGGCGACCTCGTCCAGCTCAACCTGCCGTCGCTGCAGCTCCGCGCCGGGCAAGGCCAGGCCGAGGGGCGGGTGACGTTGCGTTTCGACAATGGCGTGGCTTGGGATACCGCCCTGCAGCTCAGCGAACTGAACCCGGCGTACTGGGTCGCCGAGCTGCCGGGTTCACTGGCCGGTCCCTTGCGCAGCCAGGGAAGTGTTCGCGACGAGCGACTGGCGTTGGGCGTGGATCTCGACGTCAAGGGTCGCCTGCGCGGCCAGCCGGCGCTATTCCAGGCGCGCGCCGAAGGCGAGGGGCAGCGCTGGACGCTGGGCAACCTCGACCTGCGCCTGGGGGATAACAAGGTGCAGGGCAGCGGGGCGCTCGACCAGCGCCTGCAAGGCCGCCTGGACATCGCCCTGAACCGTCTCGGCCAGCTTTGGCCGCAACTCTTCGGTCGCCTCGACGGACGCCTCGACCTGGCTGGCAGCCTCGCGGCGCCGCAAGGCAGGCTGAACCTCAAGGGACAGCAGATCGCCTACGCCGAGCAGCGCATCGCCGGCCTCGACCTGCAGGCGAACCTCGATGCCCGGCAGAACGGCACCCTGGCACTGGTCGCTTCCGGCCTGCGCAGCGGCGAAACCGATCTCGGCCTGTTCAAGGCCAATGCCCGCGGCGACCAACACCGCCAGCAACTGGAACTGGACCTGCAAGGTGCCTTGCTCAAGCTCGGCCTGGCCTTCGACGGGCAGCTGGAGCGCGGCAACTGGCGCGGTCGCCTGGCGCGCGGCGAGTTGAGCAGCGGCGGCCAGGACTGGAAGCTACAGCAGCCGGCGCGCCTGGAGCGGTTGGCCGACGGCAGGGTCAATTTCGGCGCACATTGCTGGGTATCCGGCGGCGCCAGCCTCTGCGGCGGCGAGCAGCGCCTGCTGCCCGAGCCGCGGCTGCGCTATACCTTGCGCGACTTCCCGCTGGACAGCCTGAAGCAATGGTTCCCCGAGGATTTCGCCTGGCAGGGCAAGCTGAACGGCGACCTGCAACTGGACGTTCCGGCCCGCGGCCCGAGCGGCGTGGTCAGCCTGGACGCCGGCAGCGGTACGCTGCGCCTGCGCGACCAGGGCCAGTGGGTCGACGTCGGCTACGACAGCCTGCGCCTGGAGAGCCGGCTGGCGCCCAACCGCGTCGATACCTCCCTCGACTTCCGCGGACCGAAGCTCGGCGAGTTGCGGGTGCAGGCGCAGATCGACCCGCGCCCGGCGAGCAAGCCGCTGAGCGGCGAGTTCAGCCTGGCCGGCCTCGACCTGTCGGTGGCGCGCCCGTTCGTGCCGATGGTGGAGAAACTGCAAGGCAGGCTGAACGGCAGCGGCCGGCTGTCCGGCGGCCTGCTGGCGCCGCGGGTCGACGGACGGGTGACGCTGAGCGACGGCAACATCGGCGGCGGCGAGCTGCCGACCAGCTTCGAGAACCTTTCCCTCGACGCTCGCATCGCTGGCGAAAGCCTGGAACTCGGCGGCGGCTGGCGCAGCGGCAGGTACGGCCAGGGCAGCCTGTCCGGCAACCTGAGCTGGGGCGAGGCGCTGAACGTCGCCCTGAACATTCGTGGCAACCGCCTGCCGGTGGTGGTCGATCCCTATGCGCAACTGGAGGTGGAACCGGACCTGAAGATCGGCATGGCCGGCCAGGAGCTGGCGATCTCCGGCAAGGTCCTGGTGCCGCGTGGCGACATCACCATCCGCCAGTTGCCGCCATCGACGGTCAAGGTCTCCGACGACGCGGTGATCGTCGGCTCCGAGCAGCCCGAGCAGCAGCCGCTGAAGATGAAGATGGACATCGATGTCGAGGTCGGCCAGGACAAGCTGGCGTTCTCCGGCTTCGGCCTCAGCGCCGAACTGGCAGGCCACCTGCACATCGGCGACAACCTGGATACCCGCGGCGAGCTGAACCTGAACAAGGGCCGCTATCGTGCCTACGGCCAGCGCCTGACGATCCGTAGGGCGCGGCTGTTCTTCGCCGGACCGATCGACCAGCCGTACCTGGATATCGAGGCGATCCGCCGGGTCGACGATGTGGTCGCCGGCCTGCGCCTGACCGGCAGCGCCGAGCAGCCGACCAGCGCGGTATTCTCCGAACCGGCGATGAGCCAGGAGCAGGCGCTGTCCTACCTGGTGCTGGGGCGGCCGATGAGCACCGGCGAAGACAGCAACATGCTCGGCGAGGCGGCCCTGGCCCTGGGCCTGGCCGGTAGCGCACCGCTCACCGGGGAAATCGCCAAGCAGCTCGGCATCCAGGACTTCCAGCTGGACACCGAGGGCACCGGCAACAGCACCAGCGTGGTCGCCAGCGGGAATATCACCGACAAGCTCAGCCTGCGCTATGGTGTTGGAGTGTTCGAACCGGCAAATACCATCGCCTTGCGCTACCAGTTGACCAAACGCCTCTATCTCGAAGCGGCGAGCGGCCTGGCCAGTTCGCTGGACCTGTTCTTCAAGCGCGATTTCTGACGGATGCGCTGATACGGGCCATGCGTAACGCATAAAAGTGTGTCACTTTTAGCGGCGCATCGACGTCGTAGAATGGAGCGGGCGCCGACCGCCAGGTCGGTGCCCGAAGCAACTCGGCACAAGGACTGGCTGACATGATTTCCGTCTATCAACTCAAACCGCGCTTTCAGAATCTTCTTCGTCCCGGCGTGCAGCGCCTCTACCAGCGCGGCATCACTGCCAACCAGGTGACCCTGGCGGCCTGCCTGCTGTCGCTGCTGGTCGGCGCGCTGGTCGCCGGTTTCGCCAGCCATCTCTGGCTGTTCGCCCTCGTTCCGCTGTGGATGTTCCTGCGCATGGCGCTGAACGCGGTGGACGGCATGCTCGCCCGCGAGTTCGGCCAGAAATCCGACCTGGGCGCCTACCTCAACGAACTCACCGACGTGATCGCCGACAGCGGCCTGTACCTGCCGTTCGCCCTGTTGCCGGGAGTCAATCCGCTGTGGGTGGTGCTGGTGGTGCTGCTGGCGGTGATCAGCGAATATGCCGGTGCGCTGGGCACCATGGTCGGCGCTTCGCGCCGCTACGACGGCCCGATGGGCAAGAGCGACCGGGCGCTGTGTTTCGGCGTGATCGGTGCCGGGGTAGCCAGCGGCCTGTTGCCGCTGGCCTGGATCGACTGGCTGATGTTGCTGATCGCGGCCCTGCTGCTGCTGACCATCGGCAACCGTGTGCGCCAGGGCCTGGCCGAGCTGGCCGCGAGTCGGCGGGGCCGCGACGAGCAGGCCTGAGCGGGAATGGGCGAGCACCATGGAGGTGGGCGCCCGCAGGAAGCAACCCCGCCGGGTTCCCGGCCGGGGCAACGACATAGGGACATCACATGCGCGACGTACAGGAATTGCGTTTCACCACCCACGACGGGGTAGAACTCTTCTACCGCCACTGGCCGGCCAGCCGCCCGGCGCCGGACGGCACGCGCCAGGCGGTGTTGCTGTTCCACCGCGGCCATGAGCACTCCGGGCGGATCGCCCACCTGGTCGACGAACTCGACCTGCCGGAACACGACTTCTTCGCCTGGGACGCCCGTGGCCACGGCCTCTCGCCAGGCGCCCGCGGCGACAGCCCGAGCTTCGCCACCAGCGTGCGCGACGTACAGACCTTCGTCGACCATATCCAGGCCGTCCACGGTATCGCCGAAGAGCGGATGGCGGTGGTGGCGCAGAGCGTCGGCGCGGTGCTGGTTGCCACCTGGGCCCACGACTACGCGCCGAAGGTGCGCGCACTGGTGCTGGCTTCGCCGGCGTTCCAGGTCAAGCTCTACGTGCCGTTCGCCCGCAGCGGGCTGAAACTGATGCGCCTGTGGCGCGGCAATTTCTTCGTCAACAGCTATGTCAAGGCACGCTTCCTCAGTCACGACCCGCAGCGGATCGCCTCCTACGACAGCGACCCGCTGATCGCCAAGGCGATCTCGGTGAACGTCCTGCTCGGCCTCTACGAAGCTGCCGAGCGGGTGGTAGCGGACGCACAGGCGATCCAGATTCCCACCCAACTGCTGATTTCCGGGGCCGACTTCGTCGTCCATCGTGCGCCGCAGGAGCGCTTCTTCGAGCGTCTCGGCAGCCTGCGCAAGGAAAAGCACATCCTGCCCGGCTTCTTCCACGACACCCTTGGCGAGCGCGATCGTCACCTGGCCGTCGGCCGTGCCCGGCGCTTCCTCCTCGAGGCATTCGCCACGGTCCCCGAACGACCGAGCCTGCTCGATGCCGACCGCCTGGGTCATACCTGCGCCGAGGCCGAGGCGCTGGCCGCGCCGTTGCCGAAGAACTCGCCGCGCGATCTCTACTGGCGCGCCACCCGTGCCGGCCTGCGCCTGGGCAGCCTGTGGTCGGACGGGGTCAAGCTGGGCTTCGACACCGGTTTCGATTCCGGGAGCACCCTCGACTATGTCTACCGCAACCAGCCCAGCGGCAGCGGCCCGCTGGGTCGCCTGATCGACCGCAACTACCTGGACTCCATCGGCTGGCGCGGCATCCGCCAGCGCAAGCTGCACGCCGAGGAGCTGCTGCGCCTGGCCATGCAGCGGTTGCGCGAGGAGCAGCGCGAGGTGCGCATCGTCGACATCGCCGCCGGCCACGGCCGCTACATCCTCGAAGCCCTGCAAGGCGTCGAGCCGCTGCCGGAAAGCATCCTTCTGCGCGACTACAGCGAGATCAACGTGCGTGACGGCAGCGCCCTGATCGAAAGCAAGGGCCTCGCCGGCATCGCCCGCTTTGTCAAGGGCGACGCCTTCGATCGCGCCGACCTGGCGGCGCTGCAACCGAAGCCGAGCCTCGGGGTGGTTTCCGGGCTCTACGAGCTGTTCGCCGACAACCGCATGGTCGGCGACTCCCTCGCCGGCCTCGGCGAGGCGCTGGAGGAGGGCGCCTACCTGGTCTACACCGGACAGCCCTGGCACCCGCAGCTGGAACTGATCGCCCGCGCGCTGACCAGCCACCGCCAGGGCCAGGCCTGGGTGATGCGGCGCCGGACCCAGGCGGAAATGGACCAGCTGGTGGCCGCCGCCGGCTTCCGCAAGATCACCCAGCGGGTCGACCAGTGGGGCATCTTCAGCGTATCGCTGGCGCAGAAGGTCGCCCGCTGATGGCGCCGCACGAGCCGGGGGTACTGAAACGGGCGGTGCTCTGGCTGCTGTTCCTCGGCCCGTTCTTCTTCGCCAGCTATGGCCTGGCCAACTGGTTGACCAGCCAGCGCGGCGACGTCGGCAGCCTGGTCTTCGACTGGGAACGCGGGATGCCGCTGTGGCCCTGGACCATCCTGCCGTACTGGTCGATCGACCTGCTCTACGGCCTGTCGCTGTTGTTGCCGCGGGACAAGCGCGAGCTGGACACCCACTGCCTGCGCCTGCTCAGCGCCCAGGTGCTGTCGGTGACCTGCTTCCTGCTGTTCCCCCTGCGCTTCACCTTCGAACGGCCGGAACTGGGCGGCGTGTTCGGCTGGCTGTTCGACGTGTTGATGGGGTTCGACAAACCGTACAACCAGGCACCGTCGCTGCACATCGCCCTGCTGGTAGTGCTCTGGGTCTGCTACGCGCGCTACGCCAGCGGCGCCTGGCGCTGGCTGCTGCATGGCTGGTTCGCGCTGATCGGGCTGTCGGTGCTGACCACCTGGCAGCACCATTTCATCGACGTGCCCACCGGCGCGCTGGCCGGTTGGCTGTGCGTCTGGCTGTGGCCGCAGGCGCAGCCCGCGCCGTTCGCCCGCGCCAGCCTGAGCCGCGACCGGCAACGGCGGCGGCTGGCTGCTCGCTACGGCCTCGGCGCGCTGGCCTGCGCCGCCGTCGCCTTTGCCGTCGGCGGTGCGGCGTTGTGGCTGTGCTGGCCGGCGCTGGCGCTGGCGCTGGTGGCGCTGAACTACCTGCTGTTCGGCGCCGCCGGCTTCCAGAAGGGCAGCACTGGCCGCCTGAGCGCCGCCGTGCGCTGGCTGCTGGCGCCATATCTGCTTGGCGCGTGGATCAACGCCTGGCTCTGGACCCGTCGCCGGCCGCAGCCGGACGAGGTGCTGCCGGGCCTCTGGCTGGGGCGCCTGCCGTCGTCCGCGGAACTGGCCGACGGCCGCTTCCGCGCATTGCTCGACGCTACCGCCGAACTTTCCTGCGAGCCGCAGGGGCTGGCCTATCGCAGCCTGCCGTTGCTCGACCTGGTCGCGCCGGACGTCGAGGACTGCCGGCGCGCCGCCGCGCTGATCGACGAACTGCTGGCGCAAGGGCCGCTGCTGGTGGCCTGTGCCCTGGGCTATTCGCGCAGCGCCACGCTGGTTGCCGCCTGGCTGCTGCTCAGCGGCCGCGCGGCGGACGTCGAGTCGGCCGTGGCGGTGTTACGCCGGGCGCGACCGCAAGTGCTGCTGGGCGAGGCCCAGCGGCGGACCCTCGCGGCGTTGAGCGGGAGCGTGCCGGAGCCATCGGCGGAACTGGGCGAGGTGCGCCATGCCTGAGCAATCCCTGGCCCTGGTGGCGGCGCTGCTGCGCCGTGGCCGCGAGCTTGACCGGCTGTCCGCCGCACTGACCCTGCTGGCCATCGGGCTGGGCCTGTACCAGGCCGTGCAGGGCATCGGCTGGCGCTATTTCGCTGCGGCGATGCTGGCGATCGCCATGCTCGGCCTGTGGCAGAAGTACTGGGCGCTGCGAGTGGCCCTGGACGCCGAACTGTTCGAACGTTTCAGCCGCGCCGGCGACAGGCTGGAGGCGCAGACCCAAGACCTGGACCGGGCCCTGGCCGACCTCGGCCTGGCCCGCGCGGACGCCGCGGGGCGCACCTGGAACCAGCGCAGCCGCGGCGCCCTGCGCCTGCTACGCTGGCAGGCGCTGGCCTGTGGCGCCCAGTTCCTGCTGGCCTTGTCGTGCCTGTTGTCGATCCCTCTATTCAACGCTCAAACCTGAAGAGTCTTCCCATGCTCGAATCAGTCGTCGCCTATGGCATCATCGCCGGCGCCCGCGCCATCACCGGCTTGCGCAGCCTCTGGCTGGGCACTACGCCGATCCCCAAGCAACGCATCTATTACGCCAACCACAGTAGCCATGGCGACTTCGTCCTGCTCTGGGCCTCGTTGCCGCCGGAGGTGCGGCGGCGTACCCGGCCGGTGGCGGGCGCCGACTACTGGAACAAGGCCGGCCTGCGCAGCTACGTGATCAACAAGGTGTTCAACGGCGTGCTGGTCGACCGCCAGCGCAGCGATGCCAATGCCAATCCGCTCGAACCCCTCGACCGCGCCCTGGACGGCGGCGATTCGCTGATCATCTTCCCCGAGGGCACCCGCAACCTGGACGACGAGGTCAAGCTGTTGCCATTCAAGAGCGGTATCTACCACCTGTCCCTGGCCCACCCGGAGGTCGAGCTGGTGCCGGTCTGGCTGGCCAACCTCAACCGGGTCATGCCCAAGGGCCGCATGCTGCCGTTGCCGCTGCTCTGCACCCTGAGCTTCGGCAAGCCGCTGGTCGCCACGGCGGAAGAGGGCAAGGAGGCGTTCCTCGAACGAGCGCGCATGGCCCTGCTGGACCTGGCGCCGGAAGAGGAGGCCTGAGATGAACGAACAGACCTGGATGCTCTTCGGCGGGATCGGTGCGCTGCTGCTGCTCGCCTCGCTGGTCGGCTTCGTCCTCAAGTGGCGCGCCGGTCCCGGCCCGAACGCGGTGATCGACAACCTGAACGCTCGGATCAACGCCTGGTGGGCGATGGTCCTGGTGATCGGTTTCGCCTTCTGGCTTGGCCAGGCGGCGGTGATCCTGCTGTTCTATGGCGTGTCGTTCTACGCCCTGCGCGAGTTCATCACCCTCACCCCGACCCGGCGCAGCGACTACCCGGCGCTGGTGGCGGCGTTCTACTTCGTGCTGCCGATGCAGTACCTGCTGATCTACATCGACTGGTACAGCATGTTCTCGATCTTCATCCCGGTGTACGTGTTCCTGCTGTTGCCGATCCTCGCCTCGCTGGGCGGCGACACCAAGCACTTCCTCGAGCGCGCCTCGAAAGTGCAGTGGGGCCTGATGCTGGCGGTGTTCTGTATCTCCTTCGTGCCGGCGCTGCTGACCCTCGACATCCCCGGCTTCGAGGGGCGCAACCTGCTGCTGATCGCCTACCTGGTGATCGTCGTGCAGCTCTCCGACGTGATGCAGTACATCTGCGGCAAGCTGTTCGGCAAGCGCAAGATCGCTCCCAACCTGTCGCCGTCGAAGACCGTCGAAGGCTTCGTCGGCGGCATCGCCCTGGCCACCGCCATCGGCGCCTCGCTGTGGTGGATCACCCCGTTCAACCTCTGGCAGGCGGCGCTGATCGCGCTGCTGATCAACCTGCTGGGCTTCTTCGGCGGCCTGGTGATGTCGGCGATCAAGCGCGACCGTGGGGTCAAGGACTGGGGGCACATGATCGAAGGCCACGGTGGCATGCTCGACCGCCTGGACTCGGTGTGCTTCGCCGCGCCGATCTTCTTCCACGTGGTGCGCTACTGGTGGACGCCCTGAGGTTCGCCCGTCGCCGTTTCCCCGCCGTGTAGGCAGCCAGGAAATTGCGAGCGATAGAGACTCGTAGGGCGAATACCGCCACAGGCGGTATCCGCCGATACCCCGGATAAGCGGCGGATAACCGCAAGCGGTGATTCGCCCTACAACCAGGCTCCGGCATACGGGGACGTGACCGCAGCTTCACTGTCTCAGAGATTGACCAGGCGCATGCCTTCCTCGCTATAGCGACTGCCGGCGACCGCCTCGGCGGGGAAGATCGCATCCAGCTCGGCCAGTTCCGCCGCGCTCAGGCGCAGTTCCGTCGCGGCGACGTTCTCCTCCAGGTAGCGCCGCTGCTTGGTGCCGGGAATCGGGATCAGGTCATCGCCCTGCGCCAGCACCCAGGCCAGCGCCAGTTGCGAGGGTTTCACGCCCTTGGCCGCGGCCAGTTCGCCGACCTTGTCCACCAGCTTCAGGTTCTTCGCGAAGTTCTCGCCCTGGAAGCGCGGGCTGAAACGACGGTAATCGTCGGCGGCGAAGTCTTCCGGGCGCTTCAGGGTGCCGGTAAGGAAACCTCGGCCCAGCGGGCTGTAGGGGACGAAGGCGATGCCCAGGCGACGGCAGGCGGCGAGCACCCCGGTGTCCTCCGGATCGCGAGTCCACAGCGAGTACTCGCTCTGCAACGCGCTGATCGGGTGCACCCGGTGGGCACGTTCGAGGGTTTCCGCCGAGGCTTCGCTGAGGCCGATGTGGCGGATCTTGCCGGCCTTCACCAGGTCGGCGAGGGCGCCGACGCTGTCCTCGATGGGCACCTGCGGGTCCATGCGGTGCTGATAGTAAAGGTCCAGGCGGTCGGTACCGAGGCGCTTCAGGCTGCCTTCGATGGCGCGGCGGATATACGCCGGGCTGCCGTCGACGCCGCGCGCCTGGGGATTGGCAGGGTCGCGGATGATGCCGAACTTGCTGGCCAGGAACACCTGCTCGCGTTTGCCGCGCAGGGCCTCGCCGAGCAGTTCCTCGTTGCTGTGCGGGCCGTACATGTCGGCGGTATCGAAGAAGTTCAGCCCGAGTTCCACGGCGCGATGCAGGGTGGCGATGGCCTCCTGGCGGTCGCCGCCGGTGGTGTAGAAGTCGGTCATGCCCATGCAGCCGAGGCCGATGGCGGAGACGGAAGGGCCGTTGTGGCCGAGTTGACGGGTTTTCATGTGTCGAGCCTCGCGGGAGGGAAGGAAAACGCCGTCATTCTTCGCTCCGCATTGGCCTGGATAAAGCCCATAATTACGGTTTTACCATTCGTATTTTCCAAATAATCGAGGACGTCCGATGGATCGTTTCCAGGCCATGCAGGCCTTCACCCGCATCGTCGAGCTGGGCGCCTTCGGCAAGGCCGCGGACAGCCTGGAGCTGCCGCGCGCCAGCGTGACCCAGGCGATCCAGCAACTGGAGGCGCACCTTGGCGTGCAGTTGCTGCAGCGCACCACCCGCCAGGTCAGCCTGACCCTCGACGGGCAGGCCTACTACGAGCGTTGCGTGCGCCTGCTGGCGGACCTGGAGGAGGCGGAAAGCTGCTTTCCACGCGTCCTGAACAACCCGCGCGGGCGCTTGCGGGTCGACCTGCCGGGCGCACTGGGGCGGATGCGGGTGATTCCGTTCCTGCCGGAGTTCTGCGAGCGCTACCCGGAACTGGAGCTGCAGTTGAGCAGCAACGATCGCCTGGTCGACCTGCTGCGCGAGGGTGCGGACTGCGTGCTGCGGGTCGGCGAGCTGCACGATTCCAGCCTGGTCGGCCGGCACCTGGCCGACCTGCCGCAGGTGACCTGCGCCAGCGCCGCCTACCTGGAGCGTCATGGCCATCCGCGGCAGCTCGCCGAACTCGGCGGGCACCTCGCGGTGAACTACCAGTCGCCTTCCAGTGGGCGTACCTTCGACTTCGAGTTCAGCGTCGACGGGCGCCTGCGCACGTTGCCGATGCGCAGCCGGGTCAGCGTCAACAACGCCGATGCCTACGTCGCCGCCTGCCGGGCCGGGCTCGGGCTGATCCAGGCGCCGCACTATCACGTCGCCGCCGGCCTGGCCGACGGCAGCCTCCGACAAGTGCTCGGCGAATGGTTGCCGCCATCGCTGCCGCTGCATGCCGTGTATCCCTCGCAGCGCCAGTTGTCGCCGCGGGTGAGGGTGTTCGTCGACTGGCTGGTGGAACTGTTCGGTCGCCAGGCGGCCGGCGAGACGCAATGAGACGCAGGCTTTCCGGGTGAAGATTTTTCTCGATTTCGCCGGGATAACCTCGTTAGGATCGGCAGCCTTGGCCTGTCGAGCAGGGATGTTCGTCCGAGTTCCGGATGCCCACTGCCGCCAGGCCGCATTCATTCGAACAAGAATAAGGATCGCTGATGGAAAGCTTGCAGAAGTGGGTGGTCGACCTGAACGGCGTGGTCTGGGGGCCGTTGATGCTGGTGCTGATTCTCGGCACCGGCCTGTACCTGATGCTGGGGTTGAAATTCATGCCCCTGGTGCGCCTGGGAGTCGGCTTTCGCCTGCTCTGGCAGGGGCGTAGCAAGGATGACGAGAGCAGCGGCGAGATCAGCCCGTTCCAGGCGCTGATGACCTGCCTGGCGGCCACCGTCGGTACCGGCAACATCGCCGGGGTGGCCACGGCGATCTTCCTCGGCGGCCCGGGCGCACTGTTCTGGATGTGGTGCACCGCGCTGGTGGGAATGGCCACCAAGTTCTCCGAAGTGGTGCTGGCGGTGCACTACCGCGAGAAGGATGAGCGCAACGAACACGTCGGCGGTCCGATGTATGCCATCAAGAACGGTCTGGGCAAGCGCTGGGCCTGGCTCGGCGCGGCCTTCGCGCTGTTCGGCGGGCTCGCCGGCTTCGGTATCGGCAACATGGTCCAGGTCAACAGCATGGCCGATGCCCTGGAGGTTTCCTTCGGCGTGCCCGACTGGGTCACCGGGGTCGCCACCATGCTCGTCACCGGGCTGGTGATCCTTGGCGGCATCCGCCGTATCGGCAAGGTCGCCGAAGCCCTGGTGCCGTTCATGTGCGTCGGCTACATCGTCGCCTCGGTGATCGTCCTGGTGGTCCATGCCGAGGCGATTCCCGGCGCGTTCCAACTGATCTTCACCCACGCCTTCACGCCGATCGCCGCCACCGGCGGCTTCGCCGGCGCAGCGGTGATGGCGGCAATCCGTTTCGGCGTCGCACGCGGGATCTTCTCCAACGAGGCTGGCCTCGGCACCGCCGGCATCGCCCAGGCCGCCGGCACGACCCATAGCGCGGTGCGTTCGGGCCTGATCGGTATGCTCGGCACCTTCATCGATACCCTGATCATCTGCAGCCTGACCGGCCTGGCGATCATCACCTCGGGCGTCTGGACCAGCGGCGCCAGCGGCGCGGCGCTGTCCTCGGCGGCGTTCGAGGCGGCGATGCCGGGCGTCGGCCACTACATCCTGTCGCTGGCCCTGGTGGTGTTCGCCTATACCACCATCCTCGGCTGGAGCTACTACGGCGAGCGCTGCTGGGAGTACCTGGTGGGCACCCGGGCGATCCTGCCGTTCCGGATCGTCTGGACCCTGGCGATTCCGTTCGGCGCCATGACCCAGCTGGACTTCGCCTGGCTGGTGGCGGATACCCTCAACGCGCTGATGGCGATTCCCAACCTGATCGCCTTGCTGCTGCTGAGTCCGGTGGTGTTCCGCCTGACCCGGGAGTATTTCGCCAAGGCCAGGAGTTGAGCCTCGGGGGACGGCGACGCTCAAACCCGAGGTTTTCGCTCGGGTAAAGCGTGCTAGCATCGTCGCCGGCCCCGAATGCTTCCGCTGCCGGCCACAGGGCCGGCGGCTTCTCACTGACTAGAAGGATCAACGCAATGGCTCAAGTGACTCTCAAGGGCAACCCGGTCAACGTCGATGGCCAGCTCCCGCAGAAAGGCGCCCAGGCTCCGGCCTTCAGCCTGGTCGGCGGCGACCTCGCCGACGTGACCCTGGAAAACTTCGCCGGCAAGCGCAAGGTGCTGAACATCTTCCCCAGCGTCGACACCCCGACCTGCGCCACCTCGGTGCGCAAGTTCAACGTCGAGGCCGGCAAGCTGGCCAATACCGTGGTGCTGTGCATTTCCGCCGACCTGCCGTTCGCGCAGAAGCGCTTCTGCGGCGCCGAAGGTTTGGAGAACGTAGTCAACCTGTCGACCCTGCGCGGTCGCGAGTTCCTCGAGAACTATGGCGTGGCCATCGCCAGCGGCCCGCTGGCCGGCCTGGCCGCGCGCGCCGTGGTGGTGCTCGACGAGCAGAACAAGGTGCTGCACAGCGAACTGGTCGGCGAAATCGCCGACGAGCCGAACTACGCGGCGGCCCTGGCGGCTCTCTGAGCCCCACGGCCAACCCGCTTCGTCCCATGACTGTCAGCCAGGCTGGCTGGTAACGGGCGAACCCGATTCCCTTGGCTGCTCGCCTCGGGCTATGAGCAGGGCGGATAATCGCAGCGCGGTCATCCGCCCTGCGTCGCAGAGACGCAGCGCTAGCGCATGGCGACCTGGTGGCGCCGGCTGACGCTGGCGAAGGCGCTCCGGAACGCCTGCATCTCTTCCTCGCTGCCTACCGTCACGCGGACCCAGTTGGGCCAGGAGGCCCACGGGCGGCCGACGTGCACCCGCTGTTTCTCCAGTTCGGCGATGACCAGCTCGGCGGGACGGCGCATATCCACCATGAAACAGTTGGACTGCGAGGCGGTGCAGCGGAAGCCCTGCTGGCGCAGCCAGGCGATGGTGCGCTCGCGGACCTCTGCGTTCTGCTGCTTGCGCCGTGGCACCAGATCGTCGTCACGCAGGCTTTCCAGCCCGGCGTGGGCGGTCGGCGAGGGCACCACGTTGTGGCCGCCGAAGCGCTCCAGCCGCGCCAGCAGCTGCGGATGCCCGATGGCCAGGCCGAGCCGGGCGCCGGCCATCCCGTAGAGTTTCGAGAAGGTACGCAGGACCAGCACATCCTGGCGCTGGACGGCCAGGCCAACGACGCTGGGTGCGTCGGAAAAATGGATATACGCCTCGTCGACCAGCACCACGCTGCGCTCGGGCTTGCGTTCGATCGCCCTGACGATCCGCTCGTGCGGGGTGAGGGTGCCGGTCGGGTTGTTCGGGTTGCAGATATAGATCAGCCCGGCGTCGCGTTGCGCGGCGGCGAGCATGCGCTCGATGTCGTGGGCCGCCTCGGCGTCCAGCGGCACGGCAGCGACCTTCGCCCCCTGGGCCTGGGCGGCGCCGAGCACGGAGTCGTAGGAGGGATCGGCCATGACCAGGCTGCGCTCCTTGCCGGTGAACGCCGCGACGGCGTATTGCAGCGGCTGGCGCGAGCCGCAGTAGGCATGCACGGATTCGGCGGGGATGCCGTTCTGTTTGGCGAACAGGCCGACCAGGGCGTCCTGCGCGTCGTAGTCGTAGCGGCCGCAGAGCGCGGCCGCCTGCTGCATGGCGGCCCTGGCCTTGGCGGAGGGGCCGTAGGGGCTTTCGTTGAAATCCAGGAAGGTCTCTTGCGGCTTCCCGGCGGCGCTTGTCGCGCCGCTCCCGGCGAAGGCTCGCGGGCTCAGCAGGATGCTGCTGGAGGCCAGGGCGGTCAGGGTCACGAACGAACGACGACTCAAAGCGGGCATAGCTTCACCTCCGTGTACCGAATGGGATATGCGTGCGGTGGGTTCCTCTCGGGCGTGTGTCACCAGAGTGGAGAACGAGGAGGGAGCCGGTCCGTTTATGGTGGCGTGATAATGGCGCCAGAATATCGGCGGGTGTTCTTCGGATTGCGCACGCGGCGCTCCCGGGCGGCGAACCGCCGGGGAGCGCCGCGCGGGCTCAGAGCGTGAGGGTGAAGCGCCCGGTCAACGCGCCCGGCAGGTGCATCGAGTCGGTCTGGCGTTCGCCGTAGGTATTGCTGGACAGGCGCAGTTCGCGCTCGTGGCTGAGGTCTTCCAGGTGGGCACCGAGGAAGCTGTACAGGCTGTCGTCGAAGCGCATGGTGCTGACCGGCGCCCGGATCTGGCCGTTCTCCACCCAGAAGGTGGCGAAGCGGGTCATTCCGGTCAGGCGCGCGGCGGGCATGTCCGAGTAGTTCAGGTACCACAGGTTGCCGATGTACAGGCCGGTATCCAGGGCCTCGAGGATGCGCGCCTGTTCCAGGCTGCCGCCGGCCATGTCCAGCGCCGTGGGCGCCTCGTTGGCCCCGGCGCCATTGGCTACCAGGCCGTATTCGCGGGCGCTGCGCGAACTCACCAGGCGTCCGCTCAGGCGGCCGTTGCCGACCAGTTCGACCTCGGCGCGCGGCGAGCCTTCCGCGCTGAATGCCGGGGAGGGCGAGGTGGCAGGGCGCTCGGCTAGGTTCAGCAGCGGGCTGAGCAGGGCGTCGCCGTTCTGCAGGCGTTGCAGGGGGCTTTCGCCGGTAGCCAGGGCGCGCGCGGATAAACCGCCCCAGCAGAGCATCTGCATGACTTCTTCGAGCGCCGCCGGCGCCAGGTAGGCGCGGTAGTCGCCGGGGCGCAACTGGCGCAGCGGCTTGCCCAGGTGGCCGAGCTGCTCCCGGGCCTGTTCGAAGCGCCGGGCGAAGGCTTCGTCGTCCCAGCGCTGGCCGGCGTAGTCGGCCTTCACCGCCTGGCCGTTGCCGTGGAACAGGCTCCAGTCGAAGTTGAAGCTGCTGCCGGCATGCCAGCCGAAGGCGCCCCAGGAGTTGGCGAAGCCACGGAACAGCGGTCCGGCGGCATAGATGCCGACCAGGTCGAGGTCGCGCGCCTGGCGTTCGAGGCTGGCCAGCAGCGCGCCGCTGTCGGGCGCTGCGCTGAGGTCCTGGTTCTCTCGCTGCCAGGCCGTGGTGTCGAGCAGCAGATAGGGATCGGCGGGAATCCAGGCCAGGCTCTGGCGCAGTTGCCGAAGGCCTTCGGCCAGACGCTGGCGGTCTTCTTCCGGCGCGCCGGAGAGCGTCAGGTCGAGGCTCGCCTGGCGTTCGTCGCGGATCAGCCGGAGCAGCGCGCTGGCCTGGCGCACCCGGCCGGCCTGGCGCACCCGCGCCCGGTTGAAGCGGATGAACTCGGAGTCCTCGGCGCTGTACCAGAGGGTGAAGTCCTCGCCCTCGGCCAGATGCCGGCGCAGGTCCTCGGCGAGGGCTTCGAAATGCTGTCTCTGGTGCATCAGGCGTCTCCCCCGAATACGTCCACATCGCTGAATACGCAGGCCGGCGAGGCATGGCCGACACGGATCACCTGGTTCGGCTCGCCCTTGCCGCAGTAGGGCGTGCCGAGCACCTCGAAGGTGCCGGCGTTGCCCACCGCGCTGAGGTTGCGCCAGAACTGCGCGGAGATGCCTCGGTAGTTGGGGTTCTTCACCACGCCCTTGAGTTCGCCGTCCTCGATCAACTGGCCCCATTCGCAGCCGAACTGGAACTTATTGCGTGCGTCGTCGATCGACCAGGAGCGGTTGTAGGACATCAGCACCCCGCGCTCGATACCGGCCACCAGCTGCGCGAAGCTCTTGTCGCCGGGCTCCAGGTTGAGATTGGCCATGCGGTCGATGGGCGCGCGGTTCCAACTGCTGGCGCGGCTGTTGGCGACGCCCTCCAGGCCGCTGCGGTGTTGCGACAGGGCGCCGCCGAGCGGGCGCAGCAGGCGGCCTTCGCGGATCAGGTATTCCTTGCGCGCGAGGCTGCCGTCGTCGTCCTGGCGGTAGCTGGCCAGCTCCTCGGGGATTTCCGGGTCGAAGCTGACGTTGAGCAGGCTGGAGCCGTACTGGTAGCGACCGAAGTCCTCGGTCTTGATGAAGCTGGTACCGGCGTAGTTGCGCTCGTCGCCGAGGATGCGATCCAGCTCCAGCGGGTGGCCGATCGACTCGTGGATCTGCAGGATCATCTGGTCCGGCATCAGCAGCAGGTCGCAGCGGCCGCTCGGGGTGTTCGGCGCCGCCAGCAGTTGCAGGGCCTGGTCGGCGATGCGCGGCGCGGCGCCGACCAGGCCGAGGCGCTCGATCACTTCGGCGCCGCCCTGCTGGCCGGCATGGTGGCCGCCGAAACTGCGGGTCTGGCTGTCATGGCCGTCGTAGGCGGTGACGCTGGCGCCGGGATAGACGAAGCGCTGCTCGTGGTATTGCTCGGCGCCGGCGCTGTTCAGGTAGAGCTGTTCCTGGCGGCTGACTTCGAGGAATACGCTCCAGTTCACCAGGCGCTCGTCGCGCGGCACCTTGGCGGACTCCTCGGCGAGCAGTTCGTAGCACTCGGCGAGGGAGGGGAAAGGGGCGTCCTGGTTCGGCGAGCGATACTGCGAGCGGCCGCTTGCCGGCGGCAATCCGCGGACGTCGAACAGGGCGTGCCGGGCGATCCGCTCGGCTTGCCGCTCGGCCTGCTCCAGGGCGGCCTGCAGGCCGGCCGCGGAGAGATCGTTGGTGGCGGCGTAGGCTTCCACGCCGTTCAGCCGTACGCAGAGCATGGCGCCGCGGTCCTGGCTGAAGTGCGGCGGTTCGCTGACGTTGCGGCGCACCGAGAGGTACTCGCCGCTACGCTGGACGTAGCGCAAGGAGTGGAATTCGGCGCGGCTGCGGAGCGCCGCGAAGCGGTGTTTCAACGGGTCGATCATCTGTGCGTCCCTGGCCGATTGCGGAGTGGGCGAGTGCAGGACGCTCTATTTCAAGCCTTCGCCCGTAACGGAGCAAGCCGTTTGTTGTCATAGCCTGGTGCCAGGCTGCGGATGGCTCGCCGAAGCATGCGGGCGGAATGCCTAACTATCGGTAAAGCAAGGGTAAATAGCGGGTAAAGAGGCTTTGCCTGGGCCCCCGCAATGCTTATCGTGCAGCCTGGAAAAAGCGCCTCCGTTCTAAGCCTGAAGAAGAACCATGACTCCAACGACCGGTAAATCCAAGTTCCGTACCCTGCGCCCGTGGCTGATCACCGCCCTGGCCTTCGCCGCCGTGATCGGCCTGGTGATGTGGCTGGCGGCGCCCGCCTCGGCACCGTCCTCCGACGGGCGACCCGGTCGCGGCGGCAAGCCGGGCGCCGCGCTGCCCAAGGCCAACGCGCTCACCGTCGGCGTGGCCAGGGTGGAGCAGGGCGACCTGGCGCTGCATTTCAACGCGCTTGGCACCGTCACCGCCTTCAACACGGTGAACGTCAAGCCGCGGGTCAACGGCGAGCTGGTCAAGGTGCTGTTCCAGGAGGGGCAGGAGGTCAAGGCCGGCGACCTGCTGGCGGTGGTCGACCCGCGTACCTACAAGGCGGCGCTGGCCCAGGCCGAGGGCACGCTGATGCAGAACCAGGCGCAACTGAAGAACGCCGAGATCGACCTGCAGCGCTACAAGGGGCTGTACGCCGAGGACTCGATCGCCAAGCAGACCCTGGATACCCAGGAAGCCCAGGTCCGCCAGTTGCAGGGCACCATCCGTACCAACCAGGGCCAGGTCGACGACGCCCGCCTCAACCTGACCTTCACCGAGGTCCGCGCACCGATTTCCGGGCGCCTCGGCCTGCGCCAGGTGGACATCGGCAACCTGGTCACCAGCGGCGATACCACGCCGCTGGTGGTGATCACCCAGGTCAAGCCGATCTCGGTGGTGTTCAGCCTGCCGCAGCAGCAGATCGGCACCGTCGTCGAGCAGATGAACGGCCCCGGCAAGCTGGCGGTCACCGCGCTGGACCGCAACCAGGACAAGGTTCTCGCCGAAGGCACCCTGACCACCCTGGACAACCAGATCGACACCACCACCGGCACGGTCAAGCTCAAGGCACGCTTCGAGAACGCCGACGGCAAGCTGTTCCCCAACCAGTTCGTCAACGTGCGCCTGCTGGCGCAGACCCTCAAGGGCGTGCTGACCATTCCGGCCAACGCCGTGCAGCGCGGCACCAACGGTATCTATGTGTACGTGGTCGGCGCCGACAACAAGGTCAGCCAGCGCAGCGTCGCCATCGGCACCAGCGAGAACGAGCGGGTGGTGGTGGAAAGCGGCCTGAAGGCCGGCGAGCAGGTGGTGGTGGAAGGCACCGACCGCCTGCGCGACGGTATGGAAGTGCGTGTCGCCGAGGCCTCCCCGCAGGTCCTCGAGGGCGAGCCGCAGAAACCGCAGACTGGCCGCCCCAGCGGCCTCCAGGGCGACTCGGTGGGTAGCGGGAGCGCTGAATGAACCCGTCCCGCCCGTTCATCCTGCGGCCGGTCGCGACCACCCTGCTGATGGTGGCGATCCTGCTCTCGGGCCTGATCGCCTACCGCTTCCTGCCGATCTCGGCGTTGCCGGAAGTGGACTACCCGACCATCCAGGTGGTCACCCTGTACCCCGGTGCCAGCCCGGAGATCATGACCTCGTCGATCACCGCGCCGCTGGAGAACCAGCTCGGGCAGATTCCGGGGCTCAACGAGATGTCTTCCAGCAGTTCCGGCGGCGCCTCGGTGATCACCCTGCAATTCAGCCTGCAGAGCAACCTCGATGTCGCCGAGCAGGAAGTCCAGGCGGCGATCAACGCCGCGCAGAGCCTGCTGCCCAACGACCTGCCGAACCAGCCGGTGTTCAGCAAGGTGAACCCGGCGGACGCACCGATCCTGACCCTGGCGGTGATGTCCGATGGCATGCCGCTGCCGCAGATCCAGGACCTGGTGGATACCCGCCTGGCACAGAAGATCTCGCAGATCTCCGGGGTCGGCCTGGTCAGCATCAGCGGCGGCCAGCGTCCGGCGGTGCGGGTGCGCGCCAACCCGACGGCGCTGGCGGCGGCCGGGCTGAGCCTGGAGGACCTGCGCAGCACGGTGACCAGCAACAACCTCAACGGCCCCAAGGGCAGCTTCGACGGCCCGACCCGTGCCTCGACCCTGGACGCCAACGACCAGTTGCGCTCGGCCGACGCCTACCGCGACCTGATCATCGCCTACAAGAACGGCTCGCCGCTGCGCATCCGCGACGTCGCCAGCGTCGAGGACGACGCCGAGAACGTGCGCCTGGCCGCCTGGGCCAACAACCTGCCGGCGGTGGTGCTGAACATCCAGCGCCAGCCGGGGGCCAACGTGATCGAGGTGGTCGACCGGATCAAGGCGCTGCTGCCGCAGCTGCAATCGACCCTGCCGGGGAATCTCGACGTGCAGGTGCTGACCGACCGCACCACCACCATCCGCGCCTCGGTCAAGGACGTGCAGTTCGAGCTGGCGCTGGCGGTGGCGCTGGTGGTGATGGTCACCTTCCTGTTCCTGCGCAACGTCTACGCCACCCTGATTCCCAGCTTCGCCGTGCCGCTGTCGCTGATCGGCACCTTCGGCGTGATGTACCTGTCCGGCTTCTCGATCAACAACCTGACCCTGATGGCGCTGACCATCGCCACCGGCTTCGTGGTCGACGACGCGATCGTCATGGTGGAGAACATCGCCCGCTACCTGGAGCAGGGCGACTCGCCGCTGGAAGCGGCGCTCAAGGGCTCGAAGCAGATCGGCTTCACCATCATCTCGCTGACCTTCTCGCTGATCGCCGTGCTGATCCCGCTGCTGTTCATGGGCGACGTCGCCGGGCGGCTGTTCCGCGAGTTCGCCATCACCCTGGCGGTGGCGATCCTGATTTCCGGCTTCGTCTCCCTGACCCTTACGCCGATGCTCAGCGCCAAGCTGCTGCGCCACATCGACGAGGACCAGCAGGGCCGCTTCGCGCGCGCCGCGGGGCGGGTCATCGATGGCCTGATCGCACAATACGCCAAGGCCCTGCGGGTGGTCCTGCGGCACCAGCCGCTGACCCTGCTGGTGGCCATCGCCACCCTGGCGCTGACCGCGCTGCTCTACCTGGCCATGCCCAAGGGCTTCTTCCCGGTGCAGGACACCGGAGTGATCCAGGGCGTCGCCGAAGCGCCGCAGTCGATCTCCTTCCAGGCCATGTCCGAGCGCCAGCGCGCCCTTGCCGAGGTGGTGCTGAAGGACCCGGCGGTGGCCAGCCTGTCCTCCTACATCGGCGTCGACGGCAGCAACCCGACCCTCAACACCGGCCGCCTGCTGATCAACCTCAAGCCGCACAGCGAGCGCGACGTCACCGCCAGCGAAGTGATCCAGCGCCTGCAGCCCGAACTCGACCATCTGCCCGGGATCAAGCTGTACATGCAGCCGGTGCAGGACCTGACCATCGAGGACCGGGTCGCCCGCACCCAGTACCAGTTCACCTTGCAGGACGCCGACCCGGACGTGCTCGCCGAGTGGGTGCCGAAGCTGGTGGCGCGGCTGCAGGAGTTGCCGCAGCTCGCCGACGTCGCCAGCGACTGGCAGGACAAGGGCTTGCAGGCCTACCTGAACATCGACCGCGACACCGCATCGCGCCTCGGCGTGAAGCTCTCCGACATCGACAGCGTGCTCTACAACGCCTTCGGCCAGCGGCTGATCTCGACCATCTTCACCCAGGCCACCCAGTACCGCGTGGTGCTGGAGGTGGCGCCGCAGTTCCAGCTCGGCCCGCAGGCCCTGGAGCAGCTCTACGTGCCGTCCAGCGACGGCACCCAGGTGCGCCTGTCGAGCCTGGCGAAGGTGGAGGAGCGGCATACCCTGCTGGCGATCAACCATATCGCCCAGTTCCCCTCGGCGACCCTGTCGTTCAACCTGGCCAAGGGTTACTCCCTGGGCGAGGCGGTCGAGGCGATCCGTGGCGTCGAGGCCAGCCTGGAGCTGCCGCTGAGCATGCAGGGCAGCTTCCGCGGCGCGGCGCTGGCCTTCGAGGCCTCGCTGTCGAACACGCTGCTGCTGATCCTCGCCTCGGTGGTGACCATGTACATCGTCCTGGGCATCCTCTACGAGAGCTTCATCCATCCGGTGACCATCCTCTCGACCCTGCCCTCGGCCGGGGTCGGCGCGCTGCTGGCGCTGATGCTGGCGGGGCAGGAGATCGGCATCGTGGCGATCATCGGCATCATCCTGCTGATCGGCATCGTCAAGAAGAACGCGATCATGATGATCGACTTCGCCCTCGACGCCGAGCGCAACGAAGGCAAGCCGCCCCATGAGGCGATCTACCAGGCCTGCCTGCTGCGCTTCCGGCCGATCCTGATGACCACCATGGCCGCGCTGCTCGGCGCGCTGCCGCTGATGCTCGCCGGCGGCGCCGGCGCCGAGCTGCGCCAGCCGCTGGGCATCACCATGGTCGGTGGCCTGCTGCTGAGCCAGGTCCTGACCCTGTTCACCACCCCGGTGATCTATCTCTACTTCGACCGCCTGGCCCGTCGCTGGGCGGCCTGGCGCAAGCAGCGCGGGCTGGACCTGAACACCGAGGCCGGGTTCGACGGGGATGCCGGGCGATGAGCCTGTCCACGCCCTTCATCCGCCGCCCGGTCGCCACCACGCTGCTGACCCTGGCGTTGCTGCTGGCCGGCACCCTGTCGTTCGGTCTGCTGCCGGTGGCGCCGCTGCCCAACGTCGATTTTCCGGCCATCGTGGTCAGCGCCAGCCTGCCGGGCGCCAGCCCGGAAACCATGGCCTCGTCGGTGGCCACGCCGCTGGAGCGCTCGCTGGGACGGATCGCCGGGATCAGCGAGATGACCTCCAGCAGTTCGCTGGGCTCGACCACCGTGGTGCTCGTGTTCGACCTGGAGAAGGACATCGACGGCGCCGCCCGCGAGGTGCAGGCGGCGATCAACGGCGCGATGAGCCTGCTGCCCAGCGGCATGCCGAACAATCCCAGCTACCGCAAGGCCAACCCCTCGGACATGCCGATCATGGTCCTCACCCTGACCTCGGAGACCCAGAGTCGCGGCGAGATGTACGACCTCGCCTCGACCGTGCTGGCGCCGAAGCTGTCGCAGGTGCAGGGGGTAGGGCAGGTGAGCATCGGCGGCAGCTCGCTGCCGGCGGTGCGGGTCGACCTCAACCCGGATGCCATGAGCCAGTACGGGCTGTCCCTGGACAGCGTGCGCACGGCCATCGCCGCGGCCAACAGCAACGGCCCCAAGGGCGCCGTCGAGAAGGACGACAAGCACTGGCAGGTGGACGCCAACGACCAGTTGCGCAAGGCCCGCGAGTACGAGCCGCTGGTGATCCACTACAACGCCGACAACGGCGCCGCGGTGCGCCTCGGCGACGTGGCCAAGGTCAGCGACTCGGTGGAGGACGTGCGCAACGCCGGCTTCTCCGACGACCTGCCGGCGGTGCTGCTGATCGTCACCCGCCAGCCCGGCGCCAACATCATCGAGGCCACCGACGCCATCCACGCGCAACTGCCGGTGTTGCAGGAACTGCTCGGGCCGCAGGTCAAGCTGAACGTGATGGATGATCGCAGCCCGTCGATCCGCGCGTCGCTGGAAGAGGCCGAGCTGACCCTGCTGATCTCGGTGGCGCTGGTGATCCTGGTGGTCTTCCTGTTCCTGCGCAACGGCCGCGCCACGCTGATCCCCAGCCTGGCGGTGCCGGTCTCGCTGATCGGCACCTTCGCGGTCATGTACCTGTGCGACTTCAGCCTGAACAACCTGTCGCTGATGGCGCTGATCATCGCCACCGGCTTCGTGGTGGACGACGCCATTGTGGTGGTGGAAAACATCGCCCGACGCATCGAGGAGGGCGATCCGCCGATCCAGGCGGCGATCACCGGCGCCCGCCAGGTCGGTTTCACCGTGTTGTCGATGACGCTCTCGCTGGTCGCGGTGTTCATCCCGCTGCTGCTCATGGGCGGCCTCACCGGGCGGTTGTTCCGCGAGTTCGCGGTGACTCTCTCGGCGGCGATCCTGGTGTCCCTGGTGGTATCCCTGACCCTCACGCCGATGCTCTGCGCGCGTCTGCTGCGTCCGCTGAAACGGCCCGAGGGCGCCTCCCTGGCGCGGCGCAGCGATCGCTTCTTCGCCGCCTTCATGCTGCGCTACCGCGCCAGCCTGGGCTGGGCGCTGGAGCACTCGCGGCTGATGGTGGTGATCATGCTGGCCTGCATCGCCATGAACCTCTGGTTGTTCGTGGTGGTGCCCAAGGGCTTCCTCCCGCAGCAGGACTCCGGGCGCCTGCGCGGCTACGCGGTGGCCGACCAGAGCATCTCGTTCCAGTCCCTGAGCGCGAAGATGGGCGAGTACCGCAAGATCCTCTCTTCCGATCCGGCGGTGGAAAACGTGGTCGGCTTCATCGGCGGCGGCCGCTGGCAGTCGAGCAACACCGGTTCGTTCTTCGTCACCCTCAAGCCGATCGGCGAACGCGACCCGGTGGAGAAGGTCCTCACCCGGCTGCGCGAGCGGATCGCCAAGGTGCCCGGCGCGGCGCTCTATCTCAATGCCGGCCAGGACGTGCGCCTGGGCGGCCGCGACAGCAACGCGCAGTACGAATTCACCCTGCGCAGCGACGACCTGACCCTGCTCCGCGAATGGGCGCCGAAGGTCGAGGCGGCGATGCGCAAGCTGCCGCAGCTGGTGGACGTCAACAGCGACTCCCAGGACAAGGGCGTGCAGACCCGCCTGGTGATCGACCGCGACCGTGCGGCGACCCTGGGGATCAACGTGGAAATGGTCGACGCGGTGCTCAACGATTCCTTCGGCCAGCGCCAGGTGTCGACCATCTTCAACCCGCTGAACCAGTACCGGGTGGTGATGGAGGTCGACCAGCAGTACCAGCAGAGCCCGGAGATCCTCCGCCAGGTCCAGGTGATCGGCAACGACGGCCAGCGCGTGCCGCTGTCCGCGTTCAGCCACTACGAACCGAGCCGGGCACCGCTGGAAGTCAACCACCAGGGCCAGTTCGCCGCCACCACGCTGTCCTTCAACCTGGCGCCGGGCGCGCAGATCGGCCCGACCCGCGAGGCCATCATGCAGGCCCTGGAGCCGCTGCACATCCCGGTGGACGTGCAGACCAGCTTCGAGGGCAACGCCGGCGCGGTGCAGGACACGCAGAACCAGATGCCCTGGCTGATCCTCCTGGCGCTGCTGGCGGTGTACATCGTCCTCGGCATCCTCTACGAGAGCTACGTGCACCCGCTGACCATCCTCTCGACCCTGCCTTCGGCCGGGGTCGGCGCGCTGCTCGCGCTGATCCTCTGCCGCAGCGAGCTGAGCCTGATCGCGCTGATCGGCATCATCCTGCTGATCGGCATCGTCAAGAAGAACGCGATCATGATGATCGACTTCGCCCTGGAGGCCGAGCGCAACCACGGCCTGAGCCCGCGCGAGGCGATCCTCGAGGCCTGCATGATGCGCTTCCGGCCGATCATGATGACCACCCTGGCTGCCTTGCTCGGCGCCTTGCCGCTGATCTTCGGCATCGGCGGCGACGCCGCGCTGCGCCGGCCGCTGGGCATCACCATCGTCGGCGGGCTGATCGGCAGCCAGTTGCTGACCCTGTACACCACCCCGGTGGTCTACCTCTATCTCGACCGCCTGCGCCACTGGGTCAACCAGAAACGCGGCGTACGCACGGACGGTGCGCTGGAGACACCCCTATGAAACACACCCCCTCGTTGCTCGCCCTGGCCCTGGTCGCCGCCCTCGGCGGCTGCGCCATCGGCCCCGACTACCAGCGACCGGACCTGGCGGTGCCCGCCGAATTCAAGGAAGCCGAAGGCTGGCGCCGCGCCGAGCCGCGCGACGTGTTCCAGCGCGGCGCCTGGTGGGAGCTGTACGGCGACCAGACCCTGAACGACCTGCAGATGCACCTGGAACGTTCCAACCAGACCCTGGCCCAGTCGGTGGCGCAGTTCCGCCAGGCCGAGGCGCTGGTGCGCGGCGCGCGGGCGGCGTTCTTCCCGTCGATCACCGGCAACGTGGGCAAGACCCGCAGCGGCCAGGGCGGCGGCGATAGCACCGTGTTGCTGCCGGGAGGCTCGACGGTGAGCAGCGGCGGCTCTGGCGCGATCAGTACCAGCTACTCGACCAACCTCAGTGTCAGCTGGGAGGTCGACCTCTGGGGCAAGCTGCGCCGGCAACTGGAGGCCAACCAGGCGAGCCTGCATGCCAGCGCCGCCGACCTCGCCGCGGTGCGCCTCAGCCAGCAGTCGCAACTGGCGCAGAACTACCTGCAACTGCGGGTGATGGACGAACAGATCCGCCTGCTCAACGACACGGTGACGGCCTACGAGCGTTCGCTGAAGGTGGCCGAGAACAAATACCGCGCCGGCATCGTCACCAGGGCCGACGTGGCCCAGGCCCGCACCCAGCTGAAAAGCACCCAGGCCCAGGCCATCGACCTGAAGTACCAGCGCGCCCAGCTGGAGCACGCCATCGCCGTGCTGGTCGGCCTGCCGCCGGCGCAATTCAACCTGCCGCCGGTGGCGAGCGTGCCGAAGCTGCCGGACCTGCCGGCAGTGGTGCCGTCGCAATTGCTCGAACGACGGCCGGACATCGCCTCGGCGGAACGCAAGGTGATTTCCGCCAATGCCCAGATCGGCGTGGCCAAGGCCGCCTATTTCCCCGACCTCACCCTGAGCGCCGCCGGCGGCTACCGCAGCGGCAGCCTGAGCAACTGGATCAGCACGCCGAACCGCTTCTGGTCGATCGGCCCGCAGTTCGCCATGACCCTGTTCGACGGCGGCCTGATCGGCTCCCAGGTGGACCAGGCCGAGGCGACCTACGACCAGACCGTGGCGACCTACCGGCAGACCGTGCTCGACGGTTTCCGCGAGGTGGAGGACTACCTGGTGCAATTGAGCGTCCTCGACGAGGAGAGCGGGGTGCAGCGCGAAGCCCTGGAGTCGGCCCGCGAGGCACTGCGCCTGGCCGAGAACCAGTACAAGGCCGGCACCGTCGACTACACCGACGTGGTCACCAACCAGGCCACCGCGCTGAGCAACGAACGCACCGTGCTGACCCTGCTCGGCAGCCGCCTGACCGCCAGCGTCCAGTTGATCGCGGCAATGGGCGGCGGCTGGGACAGCGCCGACATCGAGCGGACCGACGAGCGGCTCGGCCGGGTCGAGGAGGGCCTGCCGCCTTCGCCCTGAGTTCTTCTCGCTGCCTGTTCCTGACGAATGCCTTTCCCCGCTATTGCGCTTGCATGACACACCGCCGTCCGCGTCTCGGCTAGAGTGCGGCGGCGGATGTGGAGGTGAATACGTGTCGGGGAAGTTTCCGGAAATGCCCTCGCGCCGAGGCTACTGGCTCGGCTGGTTGTGCCGCCTGGCCATGCTTGGCGGCGTCGCCGCGATGTTCTGGGCGCTGCTGCAATGCTTCGTCCTGCTGCACGGCGATCCGCCGCTCCAGCGCGCCCCGCTGCGGACGCCCTGGACCCTGCTGGCGCTCGGCCTGGCGCTGTTCCTCGCCGGTTTCTGCGGCGAGTACCGGCTGTGGCGGCGCCGCGCCGGTTGCTGAAACCGGCGTCAGGCAGCGCCCGTCGAAGGGAACAGCAGGCGCAGGTGGGTCTTCTGCTGCGGTACGCTTTCCGCTTCGGCGCGGCCGCCGTGGTAGGCCATGATCGATTGCACGATGGCCAGCCCCAGGCCGGTGCCGGCCTGGGCTCCACTCTGGCGTCCGGCGCGGCGGTAGAAGCGCTCGAACAGGTGCGGCAGGTACTCCGGCGGGATGCCCGGGCCGTCGTTGCTGACCCTCACCTCGGTGTGCCCCGCGCGCTCCCCGATCCGCACGTCGATGCGCCCGCCTTGCGGGGTGTGGCGCACGGCGTTGGACACCAGGTTGGAAATGGCGCGCTGGATCATCAGGTTGTCGCCGTGGGCGAAGCCGCTGCCGGACAGGCGCAGTTCGACGCCCTTGTCCTCGGCGACCATCTCGTACAGGTCGATGACCTTGGCCGCCTGCTCGTGCAGGGCGACGCAGCCGAACTGGGCCTGGATCGCCGGGTTGTCCACCTGCACCAGGAACAGCATGTCGGTGACGATCCGCGACAGCCGCTCCAGTTCCTCGGCATTGGACTCCAGGGCTTCGCGGTATGCCGTGCTGTCGCGATGCTGGCTGAGCAGCACCTGGTTGCGCACCAGCAGGTTGCAGATCGGCGCGCGCAGTTCGTGGGCCAGGTCGTCGGAGAACTGCGAGAGCTGGCGTACGCCATCCTCGAGGCGGGCGAGCATGTGGTTGAAGCTGCGGGCCAGGCTGTCCAGCTCGCGCGGCAGGTTCTGCTCGGGGATGCGGTAGGAGAGATCCTGCGGGCTGACCTGGGCGGCCACCCGGCGGAAGCGGTTCAACGGTTCGAGGCCGGCACGCACCACCCACCAGGCGGCCAGGGCGATCAATGGCAGGAGGAAGGGCAGGGCCAGCAGGGTGGCGCGGAGGAAGCCGTCGAGCAGGCGCTCGTCGGCGTTGCGCTCGCTGCTCAGCAACACCTGTACCGGGGTGCCGTTCTTCATGCGCATGGAAGCGCCGATGCTCAGCAGGCGCTGGTCGTTGCCGGTGCTCCAGCTCTGGAACACCGGCTGGCGGGCATCCGCCTGCAAGCGGGCGAGAAGCGCGCGGTTGGCCGCGACGCTGGCCGCGGCCTGGTCGCCGAAGCTCATCAGCGGCTGGCCGCTGCGGCTGTCGAGAATGCTCAGGTGCAGGCCGCTGTGGGCCACCAGTTGGTCCTGCAGGGCATGCGCCTGTACGGCCGGGTCGCTGCGCAGGTCGAGATCGTCTTCCAGGCTGTGGCGGATCTGCTCCAGCTTCAATTGCAGGTTTTCCCGCTCGCGGGCTTCCAGCTCGCGGCCGAGGTTCCAGTGCGCCATCGCGCCGAGCGCCAGGGCCAGCAGCGCGCCGAGGGCGCCGACCAGCAGGGCCAGGCGCAGCGACAGTCGGCCTGGTGGCGTCATCGGCGCGCTTCCAGGACGTAGCCGACGCCGCGAATGGTATGGATCAGCTTGAGGTCGAAGCCGTCGTCGATCTTCGCCCGCAGGCGGCAGATGGCGACCTCCACCACGTTGGAGTCGTTGTCGAAGTTCATGTCCCAGATCAGCGAGATGATCTGCGTCCGGGTGATGACGTCGCCGTTGCGCCGCATCAGCAGGTGCAGCAGGGCGAACTCCTTGGTCGTCAGGTTGATCCGCACCCGGCCGCGGAAGGCCCGGTGGCGGCTGGCGTCCAGCTCCAGGTCGGCGACCCGCAGGACGTCCTGCATCGGTGCCTGGTCGTGGCGGCGCAGCAGCGAGCGGACCCGCGCCAGCAGTTCGGGGAACTGGAACGGCTTGACCATGAAGTCGTCGGCGCCGAGATCGAGGCCGCGCACCTTGTCGGTCAGCCTGCCATGCCCGGTGAGCATCATCACCCGCGCGCTGCTGCGTTCGCGCAGGCGGCGGAGCAGGTCCCAGCCGTCGATGCCGGGCAGGTTGACGTCGAGGATCACCAGTTCGTAAGGGTGTTGCAAGGCCATGTGCAGGCCGTCGATGCCATCGTTGGCGCGGTCGACGATGTAGCCGCTTTCGGTCAGGCCCTGGTGCAGGTAGTCGGCAGTCTTGACTTCATCTTCGATAATAAGGATGCGCATGTTCGCCCCTATATAAAGTATGGATTCATTTGCAAGTAAATGTTTAAGTGCATTGCTATAAAGTTACATTGCGGGCGTTGCCTGGATAGAGTCCTGGAAATGTAATTTCATATCGTTGCGCTGCTTCGATGATAATTATCGAATGACCGGGTAGTTCTCCCGGGAGTCCGCCTGAGAACTTTGGAAATGTCCGCGGCGCAAGCACCGCTGGGCGTGAGGGGCAATGCCTTTTGTAAGCGCATGTTGCTTTTGTCCCTATGTTTCATCCAACTATTGCCAGTCTCTTCGAAGGTTGCCGAAGTGTAACCGCTAATTGTCCGTGGAGAATATTCATTACCGACTTGTAATTCTTCCGTCACCTTGCCGATAAGCCCCGCTACCTAACATCTGCCGCATCCCGGAAGTGCAACTTCGAATATCGCCGGCGAGATATCGCCGATGAACGGTTGCGTGGTTCCGGGCCGGTAATGGATCGCCGTCGCCGACGACGATCAGCAGACGAGGAGCGGAACATGCCGATACTTCGGCCACTGGCCAGCGCGGGGAAACGCGCCTGCTGGCTACTGATGGGACTCTGCCTGGGCCTGCCGGCCCTGGCGAACGAGGCGCCGGTGAGTTTCAACGGCACTTCGATCAGCCTCGAGCAGGCGTTGGAGCGGGCCCTGCGGAGCAACCCCGAGCTGGCGGCGGTGGGGCGCGAGACCGAGATCGCCAGCGGCGCGCGGCAGCAGGCCGGGCTGATCCCCAACCCGGATCTGTCCTGGAGCGTCGAGGACACCCGCCAGGGCAATCGCCAGACCAGCGTCAGCATCGCCCAGCCGCTGGAGCTGGGCGGCAAGCGCGGCGCGCGGGTGGAGGTGGCGAAACGCGGCAGCGAGATCGCCTGGACCCAACTGGAAGTCCGTCGCGCCGAACTGCGCGCCCAGGTCCGTGGCGCCTACTACGCGGCGCTGACCGCGCAGGAGCGGGTGCGCCTGGCGAAGACCTCCCTGGACCTGGCCAGGCGTGCGCTGCAGGCCGCCGACCGGCGGGTCAAGGCCGGCAGCATCTCTTCGGTGGAACGGGTCCGCGCCCAGGTCCTGGCGGACAACGCCCAGCTCGACCTGAGCCAGGCGGAGCTGGAGCAGCAGCGCACCTATGTGCAGCTGTCGAGCACCTGGGACGAGCCGCAGCCAGGCTTCGCCAAGGTCGGCGGCGCGCTCGACGCGGTGCCGGCGAGCATCACCCGCGGCGCCTTGCTGCGCCATCTCGACGAGTCGCCGACCTTGCGCCTGGCGGCCCAGGAGGTAGCGCGCGGCGAGGCCCAGGTCGACCTGGAGAAGCGCCAGCGCATCCCCAACCTGACGGTCAGCATCGGCAGCAAGTACGACCAGACCGCCCGCGACGGACGTGGCGAACGGGTCAACCTGATCGGCCTGTCGATGCCGCTGCCGCTGTTCGACCGCAACCAGGGCAACATCTACGCCGCCCAGAGCCGCGCCGACCAGGCCCGCGACCTGCAGCGCGCGACCCTGCTGCGCCTGCGCAGCGAAGCGGTACAGGCCTACGACCAGTTGCGCACCTCGGAACAGGAGCTGGCGCTGGTCCGTCGCGACCTGCTGCCCGGCGCACAGAGCGCGCTGGACTCGATGACCCGCGGCTTCGAGATGGGCAAGTTCAACTTCCTCGACGTGCTCGACGCCCAGCGCACCCTGGTCGGCGTCCGTGCCCAGTACGTGCGCGCGCTGGACGCCGCGGCGCAGGCGCGGGTGAGCATGGAGCGCCTGCTCGGCGAAGACATCGGCCACCTCGGCCAGTGAGATTTCCGGGGCGGGCCGCCGGCGCGCCCCCCGAACGGTTCGGGAGAACAGAATGGGCAAGAAGACGATTATCGCGGTGACCGCACTGGCACTGCTCGGCCTGGGCGGCGGCGCCTACCTGGAGCTGGGCGGCAAGGCGCCGGCCGGCGCCGGCGAAGCGGCCGCCGAGGGCGAGGGCAGCGGACCGCGCGGCGGCATGTTGTTGCGCCAGGGCGACCTGACCCTGGAACTGCTGGTGCCGGAGGACGGCAGCCCGCTCAAGGCCTGGGTCGAGCGCGGCGGCAAGGCGCTGGCGCCGCAGGAGGTGGTCCTCGGCGCGGACGTCGAGCGCGCCACCGGCGAGGTCGAGGACCTGCTGTTCAAGGCCAGCGGCGATGGCCTGGTGGCCAATGCCGGGATCGCCGAGCCGCATGCCTTCACCGCGCGCCTCAAGCTGATGGCCGGCAAGCAGGGCTACGACTTCGCCTTCACCCGCGAGGAGGGCAAGCTGGAGCTGGATGCCGAGCAGATCGAGGCCGCCGGCATCACCCTCGATACGGCGCGGACGATCAGCCTGGCCCAGGTGGTCTCGCTGCCCGGCGAGATCCGCTTCAACGAGGACCGCACCGCGCATATCGTCCCGCGCCTGCCGGGGATCGTCGACAGCGTGCCGGCCAACCTTGGCCAGGCGGTGAAGCAGGGCGAGCTGCTGGCGGTGATCAGCAGCCCGCAGTTGTCCGACCAGCGCAGCGAATTCGCCGCCGCCCAGCGCCGCCTGAGCCTGGCGCAGAGCACCTACAAGCGCGAGCAGCAGCTGTGGAAGGAGGGCATCTCCGCGGAGCAGGAATTCCTGCTCGCCCGCCAGGGTTTGCAGGAAGCCGAGATCGCGCTGAACAACGCGCGGGCGAAGATCGCCGCGCTCGGCGGCAATCCCAGCCTGCAGGGCGGCAACCGCTACGAGCTGCGCGCGCCGTTCGCCGGGGTGCTGGTGGAAAAGCACCTGACCCAGGGCGAGCCGGTGGACGGCACCGCCAACGTCTTCACCCTGTCCGACCTGTCCTCGGTCTGGGCCACCTTCAACGTGCCCGCGCAACTGCTCGGCCAGGTCCGCGTCGGCAGCAAGGTCAAGGTGCTCGCCCAGGCGCTGGATAGCGAAGTGGAGGGCACCGTGTCCTACATCGGCGACCTGCTCGGCGAGCAGACCCGCGCGGCCACCGCCCGGGTCACCCTGAGCAACCCCGAGAGCACCTGGCGCCCGGGCCTGTTCGTTTCCGTGCAGGTGGCCGAGGCGACCCGCAAGGAAGTCCTGACGGTCGCCGACGGCGCGGTGCAGAACGTCGACGGCGAGGACGTGGTGTTCGTCCGCGTGGCCGACGGCTTCGTGGTCCAGCCGGTCAAGCTGGGCATCAGCGACGGCCAGCGCGTCGAGGTCCTCGAGGGCCTGCGCGCCGGCAGCCAGGTCGCCGCCAGCGGCAGCTTCATCCTCAAATCCGAACTGGGCAAGGGCTCGGCGGAACACGGTCACTGAGTCCCGCTCCAGGAGTCTTCGCATGTTCGAACGCATCATCCAATTCGCCATCGAGCAACGCTGGCTGGTCCTGCTGGCGGTGCTGGGGATGGCCGGGGTCGGCATTGGCAGCTACCAGAAGCTGTCCATCGACGCGGTCCCGGACATCACCAACGTCCAGGTGCAGATCAATACCGCCGCCCCCGGCTACTCGCCGCTGGAAGTGGAGCAGCGGATCACCTACCCGGTGGAGACCGTCATGGCCGGCCTGCCGGGTTTGCAGGAAACCCGTTCGCTGTCGCGGCCGGGGATTTCCCAGGTGACGGTGATCTTCGAGGAAGGCACCGACATCTACTTCGCCCGCCAGCAGGTCAACGAACGCCTGAGCACGGCGCGCGAGCAACTGCCGGAAGACATCTCGCCGACCCTCGGGCCGATCTCCACCGGTCTCGGCGAGATCTACCTGTGGACGGTAGAGGCCGAGGAGGGTGCGACCAAGGAGGACGGCAGCGCCTACACGCCCACCGACCTGCGCACCATCCAGGACTGGATCATCCGTCCGCAGTTGCGCAACGTGAAGGGCGTGGCCGAGATCAACACCATCGGCGGCTACGCTAAGCAATTCCTCATCGCCCCGGATCCGAAGAAGCTCGCGGCCTACAAGCTGACCCTCGGCGACCTGCAGAACGCCGTGCTGCGCAACAACGAGAACGTCGGCGCCGGCTACATCGAGCGGCGCGGCGAGCAGTTGCTGATCCGCGCGCCGGGCCAGGTCAAGGACATGGACGATATCCGCGGGATCATCGTTTCCAACGTCGACGGCGTGCCGATCCGTATCCGCGACGTCGCCGAGGTCGGCCTGGGCAAGGAGCTGCGCACCGGCGCGGCCACCGAGAACGGCCGCGAAGTGGTGCTCGGCACGGTGTTCATGCTGATCGGCGAGAACAGCCGGGAAGTGGCCCAGGCGGTCGGCCAGCGCCTGGAGGAGATCAACCGGACCCTGCCCAAGGGGGTCAAGGCGATCACCGTCTACGACCGCACCACCCTGGTGGACAAGGCCGTGGCCACGGTGAAGAAGAACCTGGTGGAAGGCGCGGCGCTGGTGATCGCGGTGCTCTTCCTGTTCCTCGGCAACATCCGCGCGGCGCTGATCACCGCCACCATCATCCCGCTGTCGATGCTGTTCACCTTCACCGGGATGGTCGGCAACAGGGTCAGCGCCAACCTGATGAGCCTCGGCGCGCTGGACTTCGGCATCATCGTCGACGGCGCCGTGGTGATCGTCGAGAACGCCATCCGCCGCCTGGCCCATGCCCAGGCCCATCACGGCCGCCAGCTGACCCGCGCGGAACGTTTCCACGAGGTCTTCGCCGCGTCCAGGGAGGCGCGCCGGGCGCTGATCTTCGGCCAGATCATCATCATGGTGGTGTACCTGCCGATCTTCGCCCTCACCGGGGTCGAGGGGAAGATGTTCCACCCGATGGCGTTCACCGTGGTCACCGCGCTGCTTGGCGCGATGATCCTCTCGGTGACCTTCGTCCCGGCGGCGATCGCGCTGTTCATCACCGGCAAGGTCAAGGAGGAGGAGAACTTCGTCATGCGCCGCGCGCGTCTGGCCTACGAACCGGCGCTGCGCTGGGTGCTCGGACACCGCGCGCTGGTGGTCGGCGGTGCCCTCGGCGCGATCCTGCTCACCGCGCTGGTGGCCTCGCGGATGGGCAGCGAGTTCATTCCCAGCCTCAGCGAGGGCGACTTCGCCATGCAGGGCCTGCGGGTGCCGGGCACCAGCCTGACCCAGTCGGTCGAGATGCAGCAGACCCTGGAGAAGAAGCTGATGGGCAAGTTCCCGGAGATCGAGCGGGTCTTCGCCCGCACCGGGACCGCCGAGATTGCCTCCGACCTGATGCCGCCGAACGCCTCCGACAGCTACGTGATGCTCAAGCCGCAGAGCCAGTGGCCGGACCCGAAGAAGTCGCGGGAGGCGCTGCTGGAAGAATTGCAGGCCGCGGCCCTTGAGGTGCCGGGCAGCGTCTACGAGTTCTCCCAGCCGATCCAGTTGCGCTTCAACGAACTGATCTCCGGGGTGCGCAGCGACGTCGCGGTGAAGGTCTTCGGCGACGACATGCAGGTGCTCAACGACACTGCGGAGAAGATCTCCAAGGTGCTGCAAGGCATCGACGGCGCCTCCGAGGTGAAGGTCGAGCAGACCACCGGCCTGCCGGTGCTGACGGTGGACATCGACCGCGACAAGGCGGCACGCTTCGGCCTCAATGTCGGCGACATCCAGGACACCGTGGCCACCGCCCTCGGCGGACGCAACGCCGGTACCCTGTTCGAGGGCGACCGCCGCTTCGACATCGTCATCCGCCTGCCGGAAACCCTGCGCGCCGACCTGCCGGCACTGTCCAACCTGCTGATCCCGCTGCCGCCGAACAACCTGGCGCGGATCGACTTCATCCCGCTGTCGGACGTGGCGCGCCTCGACCTCTCGCCGGGACCGAACCAGATCAGCCGGGAGAACGGCAAGCGGCGCATCGTGGTCAGCGCCAACGTGCGCGGCCGCGACATCGGCTCGTTCGTGCTGGAAGCGCAACAGAAGCTGCAGGACGGGGTGAAGATCCCGGCCGGCTACTGGACCACCTGGGGCGGCCAGTTCGAACAGTTGCAGTCCGCCGCCAAGCGCTTGCAGGTAGTGGTGCCGGTGGCGCTGCTGCTGGTGTTCACCTTGCTCTTCGCCATGTTCAACAACGTCAAGGACGGCCTGCTGGTGTTCACCGGCATCCCCTTCGCCCTCACCGGCGGGGTGCTGGCCCTGTGGCTGCGCGGGATACCGCTGTCGATCTCGGCGGCGGTGGGTTTCATCGCCCTGTCCGGGGTGGCGGTGCTCAACGGCCTGGTGATGATCTCCTTCATCCGCAACCTGTTGCAGGAAGGACGCAGCCTCGACCAGGCGGTGTGGGAGGGCGCCATCACCCGCCTGCGTCCGGTGCTGATGACCGCCCTGGTGGCCTCCCTCGGTTTCGTGCCGATGGCCCTGGCCACCGGCACCGGCGCCGAGGTGCAGCGGCCGCTGGCGACGGTGGTGATCGGCGGCATCCTGTCCTCGACCATGCTGACCCTGCTGGTGCTGCCGGTGCTCTATCGCTGGACCCACGGGCGTGACGCCGGTCCGCGCGAGGAGACGCCGGCGGCCGGCTGAAGCGGGCGCGCAAGCGGGCCGGCAGGGGAAACCCTGACGGCCCTTTTTCGTTGGCCGTTGGACGGATTCCGTTCGATTACCGCACGCGATTGCCGGCCCAGATTGTCGCCGGCGGGGGGCTTGCGTAGTGTGGGTGGACGTTCCGCGCCCGGCGCTTGGCGCCGCGCGGCGATAACAACAACGATAGCAGCCTGAGTGTCCTGCCCATGAATGCCTCCTTGCTCAGCGAGCGCAGCCGGGTGTTCGAACGTGCCGACCCCTATGCGGTGTCCGGCTACGTCAACCGGCACGTTGGTACGCACTGCATACGCCTGCCGGCCGCCGGCAGGCCGCAAGCCAGCCTCGACCACCGCACCTTCGCCAGCCTCGACCTGTGCCGGATCAGCTACGGCGCGGCGGTACGGGTCACCTCGCCGGCGCTGGAGAGCATCTTCCACCTGCAGATCCTCCTGCGCGGCCACTGCCTGTGGTGCGGCGGCGGGCAGGAACACGCCCTGGCGCCGGGCGAGCTGTTGCTGATCAACCCGGACGATCCGGTCGACCTGACCTATTCGGCGGACTGCGAGAAATTCATCGTCAAGCTGCCCTGCGCGCTGCTCGAAGCGATCTGCGCCGAGCAGCGCTGGAGCCATCCGGCACGCGGCGTGCGTTTCCTCGAGCATCGCTATCGCCTGGACCAGCTGGAAGGCTTCGTCGGCCTGCTCGCCCTGGTCTGCCGCGAGGCCGAGTCCGGCGAGCGGCTGGCGCGGGTCGACAGCCACTTCGAGCAGATCCTCGGCAGCAAGCTGCTGACCCTGCTGAAGACCAACGTCAGCCGCGAGGACCCCGGCGATGCGCAGGTCGTCTTCGCCCGCCTCGATGCCTACATCCGCCGCCATCTGCAGAGCGAGATCGAGGTCGCGGCGCTGGCCGAGCAGGCGCACATGAGCACTCGCTCGCTGTACGCGCTGTTCGAGCGCCAGCTTGGCGAGAGCCCTCGGCAATACATTCGCCGGCTGCGCCTGGAGCGCATCCGCGCCTGCCTGGAAGACCCCGGCTGCCGGGTACGCAACCTCACCGAACTGGCCCTGGACTTCGGTTTCGCCCACCTCGGCCGCTTCGCCGAGCAATATCGCCGGCAGTTCGGCGAGCTGCCTTCGGAAACCCTGCGCCGGCGCGCCTAGCGCCGACCGCCACGGCGTGCAGGAATCGGCCAGCGATCCGCAGGCAACGGATATCCCCAGCAGTACGCGCTACCTAACCTGACCGGGCCTGAACAATAACAACGGAGGCCCCGGCCATGTCCCTGGGTAGCGATTACTTGCGTTCTCTGCTCGAGGAAGACCCCGAGCGCGGCGTCTACCGCTGCAAGCGGGAGATGTTCACCGACCCACGCCTGTTCGAGCTGGAGATGAAGCACATCTTCGAGGGCAACTGGGTCTATCTCGCCCACGAAAGCCAGGTTGCCGGAATCAACGACTACCTGACCACCCAGATCGGCCGCCAGTCGATCGTCATCGCGCGCAACCGCGACGGCCAGCTCAACGCCTTCATCAACGCCTGCAGTCACCGTGGCGCGATGCTCTGCCGGCACAAGAGCGGCAATCGCAGCAGCTATACCTGTCCGTTCCACGGCTGGACCTTCAACAACTCCGGCAAGCTGCTCAAGGTCAAGGACCCGGCCGAGGCCGGCTACCCGCAGGGCTTCAACTGCGAGGGCTCGCACGACCTGACCCGGGTGGCGCGCTTCGAGTCCTACCGTGGCTTCCTGTTCGGCAGCCTCAACCCCGATGTCAGGCCGCTGGCCGAGCACCTGGGCGAGTCGGCGAAGATCATCGACATGATCGTCGACCAGTCGCCGGAAGGCCTCGAAGTGCTGCGCGGCTCTTCCAGCTATGTCTACGAAGGCAACTGGAAGCTTACCGCCGAGAACGGCGCCGACGGCTACCACGTCAGTTCGGTGCACTGGAACTACGCGGCGACCCAGAGCCAGCGCCAGCAGCGCGACGCCGCGGACCAGCTGCGGACCATGAGCGCCGCCGGCTGGGCCCGGCAGGGCGGCGGCTTCTACTCGTTCGAGCATGGCCACATGCTGCTCTGGAGTCGCTGGGCCAACCCCGAGGACCGGCCGGCCTTCGAGCGCCGCGCCGAGCTTGCCCGCGACTTCGGCGAGGCCCGCGCCGACTGGATGATCGAGAACTCGCGCAACCTCTGCCTGTACCCCAACGTCTACCTGATGGACCAGTTCAGCTCGCAGATCCGCATCGCCCGGCCGCTGTCGGTGGACCGCACGGAAATCACCATCTACTGCATCGCGCCGAAAGGCGAGAGCGCCGAGGCGCGCGCCCGGCGCATCCGCCAGTACGAGGACTTCTTCAACGTCAGCGGCATGGCCACCCCGGACGACCTGGAGGAGTTCCGTTCCTGCCAGCAGGGCTACCAGGGCAGCGTGGTCGGCTGGAACGACCTGTCGCGCGGCGCCGAACACTGGATAGAGGGCGCCGACGCGGCGGCCGCGGCCATCGACCTGCGGCCGCGCCTGAGCGGCGTGCGCACCGAGGACGAAGGGCTGTTCGTATTGCAGCATCGCTACTGGCAGGAGGCGCTGCTCGCCGCCCTGGAGCGCGAACGGACGCAGCGCGTGGCGCTGCGGGAGGTGGCGTCATGAGCCTGGGCTACGACGCCCTGCGCGATTTCCTCTACCGCGAGGCGCGCTATCTCGACGACAAGGATTGGGACGCCTGGCTGGCGTTGTACGCCGCGGACGCCAGTTTCTGGATGCCGTCCTGGGACGACCGCGACCAGCTCACCGAGGACCCGCAGCGGGAAATCTCGCTGATCTGGTACGGCAACCGCGGCGGTCTGGAGGACCGGGTATTCCGCATCCGCACCGAGCGCTCCAGCGCGACCCTGCCGGACACCCGCACCTCGCACAACCTGAGCAACATCGAACTGCTCGGTGAGGACGACGGCATCTGCCGCGCGCGCTGCAACTGGCACACCCTGAGCTATCGCTACAAGACCGTGGACAGCTACTTCGGCACCACCTTCTACGACCTCGACGTACGCGGCGAGAGTCCGCTGATCAAGGCCAAGAAAGTGATCCTGAAGAACGACTACGTTCGCCAGCTGATCGACGTCTACCACGTCTGACGCCCGCGCCGGCGGGCTGTCGAGGGACATGCCATGAACCATCGGATCGCACTCAACTTCGAAGACGGGGTGACCCGCTTCATCCATGCCGCGCCCGGCGAGACCGTGGCCGACGCGGCCTACCGCCAGGGCATCAACATCCCCCTGGACTGCCGCGACGGCGCCTGCGGCACCTGCAAGTGCCTGGCCGAGGCCGGGCGCTATGCGCTGGGCCAGGACTACATCGACGATGCCCTCAGCGCCGAGGAAGCCGCCCGCGGCTACGTGCTGACCTGCCAGATGCGCGCCGAAAGCGACTGCGTGCTGCGCGTGCCGGCGTCCTCGACCCTGTGCAGGACCGGCCAGGCGCGCTACGAGGCGCGCATCAGCGAAGTCCGGCAACTGTCGCCGAGCACCATCGGCCTGTCGCTGCGCGGCGAGGCGCTGGCCAGCCTGGCGTTCCTGCCCGGGCAGTACGTCAACCTCCAGGTGCCCGGCAGCGAGCAGCGCCGCGCCTACTCCTTCAGCTCGCTGGCGAAGGACGGCGAGGTCAGCTTCCTGATCCGCAACGTCCCCGGCGGGCTGATGAGCGGCTTCCTCAGTGGCACGGCCAGGGCCGGCGACAGCCTGGCGATGGACGGCCCGCTGGGCAGTTTCTACCTGCGCGAGATTCACCGGCCACTGCTGATGCTGGCCGGCGGCACCGGCCTGGCGCCGTTCACCGCGATGCTCGAACGGATCGCCGAGCAGGGCAGCGCGCACCCGCTGCACCTGGTCTACGGGGTGACCCACGACGTCGACCTGGTCGGGCTCGAGCGCCTGGAGGCGTTCGCCGAACGGATTCCCGGCTTCACCTGGAGCGCCTGCGTGGCCAGCGCCGACAGCGACTATCCGCGCAAGGGCTACGTGACCGAGCACATCGCCGCGCAGCACCTGCACGAGGGCGACGTCGACATCTACCTGTGCGGGCCGCCGCCGATGGTCGAGGCGGTCGAGCGCTACCTGCGCGAGCAGGGCGTGCGCCCGGCGAATTTCTACTACGAAAAGTTCGCCGCCAGCGCGGCCTGAACCCGAGCGAGCCAAGGAGATTCCCATGAACGACAGATTCCGCGACAAGGTCGCCCTGGTCAGCGGCGCCGCCCAGGGCATCGGCCTGGGCGTGGCCCGGCGCCTGCTGGAGGAAGGCGCGCGGGTGGTGGCGGTGGACCGCTCCGAGCTGGTCCACGAATTGGCCGGCGACGCCTGCCTGTGCCTGACCGCCGACCTGGAGCGCTATGCCGAATGCCAGCGGGTACTGGAGCGGACCCTGGAGCGTTTCGGCCGGCTGGACATCCTGGTCAACAACGTCGGCGGCACCCTCTGGGCGAAGCCCTACCAGCACTACGCCGAGGACGAGATCGAGGCCGAGCTGCGGCGTTCGCTGCTGCCCACCTTGTGGTGTTGCCGCGCGGCGCTGCCGGCGATGCTGGGGCAGGGTAGCGGGGCGATCGTCAACGTCTCGTCGGTTGCCACCCGCGGGGTCAACCGGGTGCCCTATGGCGCCGCCAAGGGCGGGGTGAACGCGCTGACCGCCTGCCTGGCGTTCGAGACCGCCGACCAGGGCATCCGCGTCAACGCGGTGGCGCCGGGCGGCACCGACGCGCCGCCGCGAAGGATTCCGCGCAACGCCGCGGCGCAGAGCGAGGAGGAGCGGCGCTGGTATCGACAGATCGTCGAGCAGACCCTCGACAGCAGCCTGATGAAGCGCTACGGCAGCATCGACGAGCAGGTCGCGGCGATCCTTTTCCTCGCCTCCGACGAGGCGTCCTACATCACCGGCGTGACCCTGCCGGTAGCTGGCGGCGACCTCGGCTGAGCGCATCAGTCGCCGCTTTCGGTGAACTTCTCCAGGTACAGCCGCAGATGCTCCAGGGAGCGCCCGCGCAGCCACTGGCGGACCGCCTCGACCATCGGCGGCGGCCCGCACAGGTAGAGGTCGAAAGCTTCGTCGCGCAGGCGGGCGGCGTCGAAATGCTCGTGCAGGTAGCCGCGCCGGCCGTCCCAGTCGGCGTCCGCCTCGCTGAGCACCGGGACGAAGCGGAAGCCGGGAAGCCGCTCGGCGTAGCCGGCGATCCGCTGCAATTCGCAGAGATCGGCGGCGCGGCGTACCCCGTAGTAGAGATGCACCGGCCGCTCGCAGCCGCGCTCGGCCAGTTCGTCGAGCATGCCGAGGAACGCCGACAGGCCGGTGCCGCCGGCCACCAGCAGCAACGGGCGCTCCACCTGACGCAGGTAGAAGGTGCCCAGCGGCGCCTCGAAGCGGATCTCGTCGCCGACCCGGCACCCTTGGCGCAGGTAGTCGCTCATGGCGCCGCCCGGGAGCAGGCGGATGAGGAACTGCAGGTGGTTCTGCGGATTCGGCCGGTTGGCGAAGGAGTAGGCGCGCCGGCAGTCGCTGCCGGGTACTTGCAGGCGCGCGTACTGGCCGGGCAGGAAGTCCAACTGGCGGCCCGCGGCGCCGGCGTCGAGGCGGAGCAGCGCTGTGTCCTCGGAGAGCAGGCGCAGTTCGCGCACCACGCCGCTGTGCGCCTGGGCCGCGGCGGCGTGGCAGAGGGTCGAGGCGAAGTCGAAGTAGAAGGCCGCGTCGGAGCGCACCCGGGTCTGGCAGGCGAGCACCTTGCGCTGCTCCAGGTCGGCGGCGGAGAGGGTGTCCTCGTCGGCGTAGTCCAGGCTGTAGCTGCCCGCCTCGCAGCGGCCCATGCAGGTGCCGCAGACCCCTTCGCGGCAGTCCAGCGGCAGGTTGATGCCGTGGCGCAGGGCGGCGTCGAGGAGTAGGTCGTCGTGGCCGACGGGCAGGAACAGGGTCTTGCCGTCGGCGAAGCTGAGGGCGACTTTGTGATTCATCGTGACGGGGCCCGCCGTTCAGAGGTGGTAGAAGTCGAGGACCGAGTCGATCCGGTCGTTGAGCAGGACGATGTGCTTGCGCGCGATCAGCCAGGCCTCGCCATGGGGTTTCAGGCGGTAGGTGGCATGGCCGAAGAAGCTGCCGGTCTGGTCCAGGCGCTGGAACAGGGTCTGCCAGTTGACCCGCACTCGCAGCAGGCCTTCGCCTTCCTCGGCGATGCGCACGTTGCCGATCTGGTGCAGGGTGCGCGGCATCGGCACGGTGGACGCGGCCTTGCCGGTGCGGATACGGAACACCCGGTCTTCCAGGCCGGCACGGCTGGGGTAGTAGATCAGCGACATCTCGCGCTTCGGATCGCGGGTGTAGCGGTGCTCGGACTCCCACTGCGGCAGGTGGAACTCGCACTGTTCGTCGAACTGCGCGAGGTAGCCGTCCCAGTCCTGGGCATCGCAGAGTTCGGCGTGGCGGTAGAGGAACTGTTCGACGCGGTACTGCAGTCCGGCGTTCATGGGGTCACCTCCTTCGCGCGCAGGGCCAGGCGCTCCAGGCCGTCGAGGAGGAAGCGCCGCCAATGCGCGTGCTGGTTGACGTAGAGGCCTTCGTGGGTGATCTCGGTGCCGGTCAGCAGCGGCGCGATACCCAGCGCCTGGCTGTTCGGCGTCGCGCCTTCGAGCCACTTGCCGTGGCCGCGGGAGATGTCGCTCCAGCGCTCCAGGCGGGCCTGGAAGCCACGCTGGGCTTCGCGGAACTCCACCAGATCGTCGGGCGTGCCCATCCCGGAGACGTTGAAGAAGTCCTCGAACTGGCGGATCCGGTTCTCCCGGTCGGCGTCCGACTCGCCCTTGACGCCGATGCACTGGCTGACGATCTCGGTACGGTTCCAGGCCAGCGGGCGGACGATGCGCAGCTGCGAGCTGATCTGGTCGATGACGAACAGGCTGGGGTAGAGATTGAGGTTGCGCAGGCGATGCATCATCCACTCGGCGCGGGCCTGGCCGTATTCCGCCACCAGCCGCGGCATCACGCTGGCGTAGCCGGGGCGTACGGCGGGGTTGGGCATCTCGCTGAAGAGCACGCTGTGGCCGTTGGCGAAGGAGAACCAGCCGTCGTCGGTGGCCGCGTCGCCGGCGCCGAGCTTGCTGTAGTCGAGGGTGGCGGCCGCGCCGCCGCGCTCGGCCTCGACCTGCTGGCGGTGCTGCACGGTGGCTACGTAGTTGTAGTGCACGGTACTGACGTGATAGCCGTCCAGGCCATTCTCGTTCTGCAGCTTCCAGTTGCCTTCGTAGGTGTAGGTGGAGGTGCCGGGCAGCACTTCCAGCTCGCCGCTGGGAGACTGCGCCACCAGCATGTCGAGGAACACCCGGGCGTCGCCGAGGAAGTCCACCAGGTCGTCCTCGCCGGCGACGTCCAGGCTGACGAAGACGAAGCCCCTGTAGCTCTGGATGCGCGCTTTCTTCAGGCCGCGGGTGGCCTTGTCGAAGCCTTCCGGGTATTCGCCCGGCGCCTTGACCTTCACCAGCCGGCCGTCGTTCTTGTAGCACCAGGCATGGAACGGACAGGTGAAGGTCGACTGGTTGCCCTTGCCGACCCGCACCAGGGTCGCGCCGCGATGCTGGCAGGCGTTGACCAGCGCGTGCAACTGGCCGTTGCCGTCGCGGGTGACGATCAGCGGCTGGCGTCCGGCGCGCAGGGTGACGAAGTCGTGGGGCCTGGCCAGTTCGCTTTCGTGGCAGGCGTAGATCCAGTTCTTTTCGAAGATCAGCTCCATCTCCAGGTCGAACAGCTCCGGTTCGGTGAACATGTCCCGGGCGATGCGGAAGATGCCTTCCTCGGGACGGAAGTCGAGACAGCCGCCGACATAGTCGCGCCACTGTTCCAGGCTTCTGCGGGTAGCGTTCATGCGTTCTCACCCTTGTGCGTTGTCGTTATGGGTGAGCCATTCAACGGCCACGAGCGGGGGCGGGCTATCCGCTTAGTCGACGATGCGCATCCCGAAAATGTGCGGCCGCCGAGGAGCGGCCGAGGGCCTCGCGGAGGGCTCGTTCCGGGTTCGAGCGGCGCTTGCGGCGGACGCTTTGTCCGGAAAGTCGGCGAACGCTATCCGGATAGTGGAGGATGCGGGGAGTCGGCCTTGCGCCGGCACATGCCTTGCATTTTGCTGAAAACAGAGCGCCAGCAGAGCGCACCCCCAGCCTTGCCGTGTCGAGTGCCGAACCATGATGAGGAGCCATCCCGTCGCCGATCGTGGCGATCTCCATGCCGACCACCTGGACCTGGCCGCCGCCCGTTCCTGGATGTCGAAGGTCTGCGGGCCGCACCGGCTCGAAGCGGCGAGCCCGGGACTGGTGCAGTTCCAGCACCACGGCAACGTGCTGAAGTCGATGTGCACCACCCTCGGCTACATCGGCTACGGCACCGACGTCACCATCACCGTCGAGGATGCCGCGGCGTTCAACGCCTACAGCCTGAGCCTGCCGCTCAGCGGCGAGCAGGAGCTGTGCCGGGGCGGGCTGCGCCTGCTCTCCGACGTCCGCCGCGGGGTGATCATCGCGCCCAACGAGCGCCAGGAGCTGAGCATCGCCGGGGACTGCCGCAAGTTGCAGGTGGTGATCGGCCGCACGGCGATGCGCAAGGTCCTGGAGGAGATGTTGCAGCGGCCGATCGATACGCCCTTGCGCTTCGATCCGGAGATGGATGCCCTGGACGGCGCCTCCGCGTCCTGGTGGCGCACCGTGCAGCACATCAGCGAGGAGATGGCGCGCAGCGAACTCTACGCCCAGGCGTTTTTCAGCAGCGACCTGGAACGCGCGCTGATCAAGGGACTGATCCTGGCCCAGCCGAACAACTACAGCGAGGCCCTGCAGCAGGGCCTTGGCGGGCGCCCGCCGCACTACCTGCTGCGCGCTCGCGAGTTTCTCCAGGCCAACGCCCGCGAGACCCTGAGCCTGGAGGACGTGGAACGCGCCGCCGGGGTCTCGCGGTTCAAGCTGTTCGAGGGCTTCCGTCGCTACTTCGGGGTGTCGCCGATGAGCTACCTGAAGCACTACCGGCTCGCCGCGGTGCGCGAGGAGATCCTCGCCAGCGGCGGCGCCCGCAGCATCTCGACGATTGCCCTGGGCTGGGGCTTCAGCCACCTCGGACGCTTCTCCGTGGACTACCGCAAGCGCTTCGAGGAAACCCCGAGCATGACCCAGCGCCGCGCCGCGCGGCGCTCCTGAGAGGGCGTTCAGGCGTCCTCGCGGCCGATCAGCGCCAGGCAGCGCCGCAGGTGCGGGGAGCCGTCGCCCTGGCGCCGGCTGACGATGATCGGCGAGGTCAGGGAGGCGTCGGCCAGGGCCTGGTAGGCGACGTCGTCGCGGTGCTGCAACTGCACCGAGGCCGGCACCAGGGTCGCGCCGAGTCCGGCGGCGACCAGGCCGATGGCGGTCTGCATCTCGTTGGCCCATTGCGTCACGCGCAGGCTCAGGCCGTGGGTGGCGAACAGCGCCAGCACATGGTCGGCGTAGCTCGGCCGCGGCTGGCCGGGGTAGAGCACGAACGGCTCGCGCGACAGGCGCTCCAGGCTCAGCGGCTGGCCGAGCAACGGGTGCCCGGCGGGCAGGGCGGCGACCAGCGGCTCTTCGCTGAGCACGCTCTGGCGGATCGCCGGGTCGTCGATGCGGATGCGTCCGAAACCGATGTCGATGCGCCCGCTCTTCAGCGCCTCGACCTGTTGCAGGGTGGTCATCTCCAGCAGGCCCAGCTCCAGCTCCGGGTCGCCGCGCAGGTGGCGGATCAGCTCCGGCAGCACGCCATACAGCGCCGAGGGCACGAAGCCGATGCCGAACCACTGGCGCTGGCCCTGGCCGATCCGCCGGGTGCTGTCGCAGATGCTCTCCAGTTGGTCCAGGAGCGTCGCGCTCTGTTCGTGGAAGAAGCGCCCGGCTTCGGTCAGGCGCAGCGGCCGGCCGCGCTCCAGCAGGGCCACCCCGAGCATTTCCTCGAGTTGCTGGATCTGCCGGCTCAGCGGTGGCTGGGCGATGTGCAGTTGCTCGGCGGCGCGGGTGAAGTTGAGGGTCCGGGCCAGCGCCTGGAAGTAGCGCAGGTGACGAAGCTCCATGATACCTCCAGGGTATGGTTCGAGAGGAAGATGATATTGGACCCCAGTGAAGAAGGCGATGGATGCTTGGCCGAAACGACGGCGAAACCTGCTCGGTATCGAGCGAGCCTTGAGCGGCGAACCGTCGAAAACCCGACCGCAACCCTGGTGGACCCCCGAGAATGAGCCAAGCCGTGATCCAAAGCCTCGAGTCGATCATCGTCGACCTGCCGACCATCCGCCCGCACAAGCTGGCCATGCACACCATGAACCGGCAGACCCTGGTGATCCTCCGCCTGCGTTGCAGCGACGGCATCGAGGGCCTCGGCGAAGCCACCACCATCGGTGGCCTGGCCTACGGCAGCGAGAGCCCGGAGAGCATCAAGAGCAATCTCGACGCGCATTTCGCCCCGTTGCTGCTGGGCCAGCCGGCGGACAACGTGAATGCCGCGATGCAGCGCCTGGACCGGCACATCAGGGGCAACACCTTCGCCCGCTCGGCGGTCGAGACCGCCTTGCTCGACGCCCATGGCAAGCGCCTCGGCCTGGCCGTCAGCGAACTGCTCGGCGGCCGCCTGCACGACAGCCTGGAGGTGGCCTGGACCCTGGCCAGCGGCGACACCGGCCGCGACATCGAGGAAGCCGAGCGGATGCTCGACCTGCGCCGCCACCGGCACTTCAAGCTGAAGATCGGCGCCGGTGAGGTGGATGCCGACGTGGCCCACGCGATCGCCATCAAGCGCGCCCTTGGCGAGCGCGCCAGCGTGCGGGTGGACGTCAACCAGGCCTGGGACGAAGGCGTTGCCCAGCGTGCCTGCGCGACGCTCGGCGACAACGGCATCGCCCTGATCGAACAGCCCATCGCCCGCCACAACCGCATCGGCCTGGCGCGCCTGAGCAGCCGCGGCGGCGCGCCGATCATGGCCGACGAGGCCATCGAGAGCGTCGAGGATGCCTTCCACCTGGCTCGCGAGGGCGCCGCCCCGGTGTTCGCCCTGAAGATCGCCAAGAACGGCGGACCGCGCGCGGTGCTGCGTAGCGCGGCGATCGCCGAGGCGGCCGGGATCGGCCTGTACGGCGGGACCATGCTCGAGGGCGGCATCGGCACCCTGGCCGCCGCCCACGCCTTCGTCACCCTCGACCGCCTGGCCTGGCACAGCGAACTGTTCGGCCCGTTGTTGCTGACCGAGGACATCCTCCTCGAGTCGCCGCGCTACCAGGATTTCCACTTGCACGTGCCGCGTGCGCCGGGTCTCGGCCTGGCGCTCGACGAGGAGCGCCTGGCGCGCTTCCGCCGGCGCTGAAGCCATTCCGCAGACAGAGGAGAAACGACCGATGCTGTTCCACGTGAAGATGACCGTGAAGTTGCCCGTCGACATGGACCCGCAGCAGGCCGAGCGGCTCAAGGCCGAGGAGAAGGAAATGGCCCAGCGCCTCCAGCGCGAGGGCAGCTGGCGGCACCTCTGGCGGATCGCCGGGCACTACGCCAACTACAGCCTGTTCGACCTGCCCAGCGTCGAGGCGCTGCACGACACCCTGACCCGGCTGCCGCTGTTTCCCTACATGGACATCGAGATCGACGGGCTTTGCCGGCATCCCTCGTCGATCCATGCCGACGACCGCTGAGATTCCCTTCCCACGCCCGACAACAACAAGCAGAGGCAAACGCCATGACCGTGAAGATTTCCCAGACTGCCGACGTCCAGCGCTTCTTCGAAGAGGCCAGCGGCCAGCTCAACGAACGCGGCGATCCGCGCACCAAGGCCCTGGTGCGGCGCGTCCTCGACGACACGGCGAAGCTGATCGAAGAGATGCAGGTCACGCCCGACGAATTCTGGAAAGCGGTGGACTACCTGAACCGCCTGGGCAGCCGCCAGGAAGCCGGCCTGCTGGCCGCCGGGCTGGGCCTGGAGCATTACCTGGACCTGCTGCTCGACGCCCAGGACGCCGAGGCCGGCCTCACCGGCGGCACGCCGCGCACCATCGAAGGGCCGCTGTACGTCGCCGGCGCGCCGCTAAGCGACGGCGAGGCACGGATGGACGACGGCCGCGACCCCGGCACCGTGATGTTCCTCCAGGGCCGCGTCAGCGGTCCCGACGGCCAGCCGCTGGCCGGAGCCATCGTCGACGTCTGGCACGCCAATACCCAAGGCACCTATTCCTACTTCGACAGCAGTCAGTCCGAATACAACCTGCGCCGGCGCATCCGCACCGACGCCGACGGCCGCTACCGTGCGCGCAGCATCGTGCCCTCCGGCTACGGTTGCCCGAGCGACGGCCCGACCCAGGAACTGCTCGACCGCCTCGGCCGCCACGGCCAGCGGCCGGCGCACATCCACTTCTTCGTCTCGGCGCCCGGCCATCGCCACCTGACCACCCAGATCAACCTGGCGGGCGACCGCTACCTGTGGGACGACTTCGCCTACGCCACCCGCGATGGGCTGATCGGCGACCTGCGCTTCAACGACGATCCCGCCGCGGCCCGCGACCGCGGCGTGGAGGGCGGACGCTTCGCCGAACTGGATTTCGACTTCCAGCTCCAGGCCAGCCCGGCGCCCGCCGCCGAGCGCCGCAGCCAGCGGCCGCGGGCATTGCAGGAGTAAGGTGGGAAACGGGGAGGGCGGCTGGTCGCTGGCGACCATGCCGCCTTCTTCCGCCAGGCGCGACGGCGGATAAAAAAAGGCGCCATGACTGGCGCCTCAGGACTTGTCCAAAGGAGCAACCCAAAAAGGACAAGTGTATTGCTCGGTGAAAGGCTGCTCAGCCGTTGCCGTTCTTGCGCTCGGCGCATTTGCTGCGGTCGGTCTTCTGCGCTTGCGCTTCCAGTTGTTGCTTCTGCAGGCGCTTTTCGCGCAGTTCTTTCTGCGCGGCGCGGAATTCGGCGTTGTACTGCCAGGAGCGTTCGCTGCCGTCCTGGGCCTGGGCAGTGGCGGCGCCGGTCGCCAGCAGGGCGGCCAGCAGCATCGGGATGATCTTCATGGCAAACCTCTCGGGTTGGCTCGTCGCCGGGGCGAGGTATTCGTCCCGTTTGAGCAAAGAGTAAGAGCGGACGGATTACCCGAGGGTGAGTGGAAAATTACGTTTCCGATAACTTCGGCGATGCTCCGTTGCATGGCGGAGGAGTCTGCGCGAAGCGCATTAAGTGCGAGTTAAGATTGCGGAAAAGTAATCCCCGCCTCATGTCTGCGTCATTTCCCCGGTTCCAGAATCAGCCCCACGGTCAATGCCGGTTGCGGCAGGACTGCGCGGGGGCGCGATCGACCAGAAGTTCACGCACAGCCAGCGTCGCAAGGCATGGCCGCAGAAGAAAAACAGACATGAACCGATCTGGAGCAATCGCCATGCAAGGGGATGGAAAGAAACGACTGTGGACGCTTCCACTGCTGCTGGGCGCTGGAGTGATGGCCTCGGCCGTCGCCGAGGAGAACGCCGAGCGGAGCAAGGAAGGTTTCATCGAGGGCAGCGAGGTCAACCTGCTGCTGCGCAACTTCTACTTCAACCGCGACTTCCGCAAGGGCCAATCGAGCCCGGCGGGCGGCGGCTACACCGAGGAATGGGTGCAGGGCTTCATGGCCAACTTCTCCTCGGGCTTCACCCAGGGCACGCTGGGCGTCGGCATCGACGCCTTCGCCCAGCTCGGCGTGCGCCTGGACAGCGGCGGCGGGCGTTCCGGCGCCGGCGGTAGCGTCGACCTGCTGCCCTATGACGACCAGGGGCGGCCGCAGGACGACTATTCGCGAGCCGGCGGCGCGGTCAAGCTGCGCTGGTACGGCACCGTGCTGCGGGTCGGCGACGTGTTCCCGGAAACCCCGGTGATCCAGTACGGCAACAGCCGGCTGTTCCCCTCCAGCTTCCGCGGCTTTACCCTGGTCAACGACAGCCTGGCGAAGGGCCTGACCCTGCAGGCCGGCAAGCTGAACTCGATGACCCAGCCGAACAGCACCAGCGGCAGCGACGACTTCTACAGCTTCTACACCGGCCGGCGCATCGACTCGCCGTGGGTCGCCTACGCCGGCGGCGACTACCAGGCCACCGAGCACTGGAGCGTCAGCCTCTACGGCAGCCGCCAGAAGGACGCCTGGGACCAGTACTACGCCGGCACCAGCTTCAACTATCCGCTGGACGACAAGCTGTCCCTGCTCGGCGGCGCCAACTACTACAAGGTCAAGGACCAGGGCAGGCAGGTGATGGGCGAACTCGACAACGACATCTGGAGCGTGCGCGGCGGCTTCGCCTACGGCCCGCACCAGGTGCTGCTGTCGTACCAGCGCAACAACGGCGACGACGACTTCGACTACCTGCGCCAGACCGACTCCATCTACCTGGACAACTCGATCCAGTACAGCGACTTCAACTCGCCCAAGGAACGCTCGCTGATGCTCCGCTACGACCTCGACATGGCCGCCTTCGGCGTGCCGGGGCTGAGCTTCATGACCCGCTATGGCAAGGGCTGGGACGCCGATTATTCGAATGCCAACAGCGTCTACATGCGCACCGACGCCAACGGCAACCCGCTGACCAACCAGGGCCGCTGGGAACGCGACGTGGAGGTCAAGTACGTGGTGCAGGGCGGCGCGGCCAAGGACCTGGCGTTCCGCGTGCGCCAGGCCACGGTGCGCTCCGACAGCTTCGAGTCGGACCTCGACGAAGTCCGCCTGATCGTCGAATACCCGCTGCAAATCCTCTGAAGGCGCGCCGCCGCCCCATCCGGGGCGGCGCTCTGCGACAGCCCGTTGCTGGCGGCTGCGCGGCGGCGCTGCTACTTTCCTCTGGGTAGGCGGGCCGAAGGGCGGTTCCTGGCCGGGCATGGCTTCGACCTGCCGGTGGGCGCCGCGACCCGAACCTCGGCCACGCCATTCCACCCATGCCGCCCGGGCACCGGCGTGCCCGTGGCAGCCCAGGCTACGGGCGCCGCGTAGCCAGCCAAGCGGGAGTCGACATGGCCTCGTGGACCTTGGTGGACGCCAGCGCGATCGCTGTCCGCCATCCCTACACCTTCTACAAACCGGACGCGGAGACCATCGACCGGGTCGCCGCCGGGGAAAGCGTCAAGCTGATCTTCGCCTTCGATACCGACAACCCCGATGCGCCGCGCGCCGAGCGGCTCTGGGTGACGGTCGAGGGCATCGAGGCGGATGGCGCCTTCAGCGGCCGCCTGGACAACTATCCGCAATACATCCGCGACCTGTCGCTGGGCGAGCGCATCGTCTTCGAGGCGCGGCACATCATCAACACCGAGCACGACCCGCGGGAAACGCCGATCTCGCGCTATGCCCGGCGCTGCTTCGTGACGCGCCGGGTGATAGACGAGGGGAAGGCGGTCGGCTACCTCTACCGCGAGGCGCCGGAAGAGGAAAACGACAGCGGCTGGCGGCTGATGGCCGGCGACGAGTCGGACGACTACATGAATACCGCCGGGACCACCGCCTACGTCAGCCTGGGCTCGGTGCTGAACGCCGACGACAGCATCCTGCCGCTGCTCGACGCGCCGCCGGGACGGGCGTTCGAGCGGCTGGCCGACGGTTCCTTCATAGAGGTGCAGGGACCGGAGGGTTGAGCCTCAGCCAGGCAGCTCGGCGAGGAAGCGCTCCAGGCGCTCGGCCAGGGCCAGGTAGTCGTCGGGACTGCGGTTGCTGCCCATCTTTCCCGACCTGACCCGCCTGGCGTCGCTGCGCTCGCGCTCGGCGCGGCTGGCGAGGGCCAGGCGCAGGGCGCTGGCCCGCGCCGGCGACTCCTCCAGCAGCGGTCGTGCCATGATCCGCGCGGCGTCGGCGTCGCCGTATTGCAGGGCGAGGAGCACCGTATTCGGGTCGGAGATCGCGCCGAGCCGCAACAGGCGTTCGGCCAGGAGCGCATCGAGGTGCGCGGCGCCAATCTGCAGGCTGTCCTGGTGCACCGCGACGCCCTGGTCGAGCAGCCATCTGGCGGCCTCCAGGCGCCCGCGGGCGAGGCAGGCCTCCAGCACGCCGCCGCGTCCGCGCAAGGTTTCGGCGAAGTCGCAGCCGGCATCGCGCAGGCGTTGCAGCAGGTCGATGTCGCCGTCTTGCGCAGCTTCGGCCAGGGCCAGTTGACGCAGCCTTGGCTCGGCGGCCAGGCTGCCGTCGGCGAGGGCCGGCCGCCAGTCGAGGATGCGCTGGCGCAGCAGGACTTCCAGGCGGCCCTTCAGCGCCTTGCCGGGCTCCCCGGCGGCCTCCAGGGCGTCCAGCGCTTCCAGCAGCTCGTCGGCCACGCCGCAGGCGTTCTCGGCGTCGAACGGGTCCTGTTCGAAGGACAGCAGGCGGAACAGCCCGCCGACGTCGTCGGCCAGGCGCGTCAGCGAATCCTGGTGCAGGCGTCCGGCCCAGGCCGGCGGCAGGCCGTGGCTCCAGGCGATTACCGCGCCATACTCGGGGCCGGGTTCGACGCAGACGTAGAGCCGCTCCAGGTACTCGAAGCCACCGAACGGCAGGTAGGCCAGCTTGCCGTTCCAGTCGCGGCCTTCTTCTGCCGCGGCTTCCGCCGCCAGCTCGCGCTCGTGTTCGATCCAGCCCCAGAGGTCGTGGTAGCCGTCGCTGTCCGGATAGAACAGTTCGCTGAAAGAGAACGGGTGGCGGTGGCCGTCGTAGTCGACTTCCAGGTCATAGCCGAGGCGCCCGCCGAAACAGGTGCGCCAGAGGCGTAGCAGGTCTTCTGGAATCGGTCCGGCCAGGCCTTCGGCAAGACGCTGGACGTGTTCGGCGGACACCGGCGGTTGGGCGTCGTATACCACGCAGCCGTCGAACACGGCCAGGCGATGGGCCAGCAGGAGTTGGCGTTCGGCGGGGGAGAGTTCCATTCTCTGTGGTCCTGTCGATTCGGGGCGGCCACTCTAGCACGGCGAGGGTGCGCGTTCCGCAACGCCTTGGCTATCATGCGCGGCTTTCCATCCGCCCTGGCCGGAGTCCGTCGAACCATGCACACCTTGCAGCAACTGCGCAGCGGCGAACTGGCCGGCGCCACGCGCCTGGACCTGTCCTGCGGCCTGCGCGAGTTCCCCCGGGAAATCTTCGAACTGGCCGACTCCCTGGAGGTGCTCAACCTCAGCGGCAACGCCCTGGACAGCCTGCCGGACGACCTCGGCCGGCTGCATCGTCTCAAGGTGCTGTTCTGTTCCGCCAACGACTTCGCCGAATTGCCGGCGGCGGTGGGCGACTGTCCGGCGCTGAGCATGGTCGGCTTCAAGTCCAACCGCATCGAGCGGGTGCCGGCCGCGGCCCTGCCGCCGGCGTTGCGCTGGCTGATCCTCACCGACAACCGGATTGCCACGCTGCCCGAGGAACTGGGTCGCCGGCCGTTGCAGAAGCTGATGCTGGCCGGCAACCGCCTGGAGGCCTTGCCCGAGAGCATGGCCGCTTGCGAAGGCCTGGAACTGCTGCGGATCGCCGCCAACCGTTTCCAGCGCCTGCCGGCCTGGCTGGCGACGCTGCCGCGCCTGGCCTGGCTGGCTTACGCCGGCAACCCGTTGTGCCGCCTGCCGGCGCTGGCCGACAGCGGCATCGCCGCGCTGGACTGGAGCGAGCTGAGCCTGGAAGGGCTGATCGGCGAAGGAGCCTCCGGGGTCATCCATCGCGCCGGCTGGCGCCAGCCGGACGGCTCGACGCGCACGGTGGCGCTGAAGCTGTTCAAGGGCGAAGTGACCAGCGATGGCACCCCTGCCAGCGAGATGGCCGCCTGCCTGGCGGCGGGGCGCCATGCGCAATTGATCGAGGTGCTCGGCCGGCTCGCCGGGCATCCGCAAGGGCGCGACGGGCTGGTGCTGGAGCTGCTCGACGGCGCCTATCGCAACCTGGCGGGGCCGCCGAGCCTGGAGTCCTGTACCCGCGACGTCTATCCGTCGGGACTGCGCTTCGAGCTGGCCACGGCGCTGCGCCTGGCGGCCTCGCTCGCCGGGTTGATGGACCATCTGCATGGACGCGGCATCAGCCATGGCGACTTCTATGCGCATAACATCCTCTGGCGCGAGGAGGGTGCCTGCCTGCTCGGCGATTTCGGCGCCGCGTCCTTCCTCCCGGACGACGCCGTGCTCGCCGGCGCCCTGCGGCGCCTGGAAGTGCGTGCCTTCGCCTGCCTACTGGAGGAGTTGCTCGAGCGCAGTGAGGCGCCGCCGGGGCAGGCCTCGCTACGTGCGGCGCTGGTCGAGTTGCAGCGACGTTGCGCGCTGCCACGGGTGAGCGAGCGGCCGGACTTCGGCGAGATCCAGGCGATCTTGCGCGACCTTGCCGCTCGCAGCCAGGCGTTTCCTCAAGTTCGATGAATTTGCCCGAGATTGACCGCAGGCTGATAAATATCAACGCAGTTCTAGCGGGCTTGGAGCTAGACTGACAAGTATGTCAGGAACGCGGCCAACGAGGGTAAACATGGATTCCTACGGCGTCACTTTCGCAATCATCGTGCTGGGCATGCTCTTCATCGGCACGGGTTTCACCAAGCGCGACACGCCGTTCGGCCTGTTCCTCATGTGGGTCGGGGTGATCTGCATGCTGGCCATCATCAGCTACCGCATCTATATCGCCACCCATTACTGAAGCGCCACCCGCGCCCGCAATGGCGGGCGCGGAGGTCCGCCGCTCAGTCGCGCGTATCGCCCATGGCCCGGGCATAGCCGGACGGGGCGAAGCGCAGGGTCACCAGCAACATCGCCACCACGCTCGCCGCGAGCAGCAGCCAGGAGGCCTGGAAGCTGCCGGTGGCGTCGCGCAGCCAGCCGGTCAGGTAGGGCACGATGCCGGTGATGATGAAGCCGATGCCTTGCACGAAGGCCGCCAGGCTTCCCGCCGCACGCGGCTCGTGGAGGTGGTCGAGGGTCAGGGTCAGGCTGAGGGCGAAGCAGGCGCCCAGGCCGTAGCCGATCAACGCCACCCACAGCGCCGCGTGCTGCAGCGGCATCAGCAGCAGGCCGCAGAAGCCGCCGAGCTGGACCAGCAGCGCGGCCAGCAGCCAGGGCCGGCGGTCGAGGCGGCGGCGAATCAGCAGCGGCACGCTGAGCGCGGCGAGCACCTGGAAGATGGTCATGATCCCGACCAGCCCGCCGCTGTCCTGGGCGCTCCAGCCGAGCTGGCGGTAGTACACCGGCAACCAGGCCACCATGCTGGTGTAGCCGCCGTTGATCAACCCGAAATACACCGCCAGCAGCCAGCCACGGCGATTGCCGAAGAAGTGCCGGACCGGCCCCTCGCCAGCGCTCGGCAGCACCTCCCTTGGCCGCGCGAACATCCACAGCAGCAGCGCCAGCAGGGCCGGTACGGCCCAGGCGCCGAGGCCGGCCTGCCAGTTGGAGAAGTGTTCGGCGATCCGCGGGCTGAGCACCGCCGCGGTTCCGCCGCCGGCCATCAGCGAGGCCGAGTAGAGGCCCATCGCCGCCGGGACCCGCCTCGGGAACCAGCGCTTGACCACGCCCGGTACCAGCGCCTGGATGATCGCCACGCCGCTGCCGGCCAGCGCGGCACTGGCGATCAGCGCCAGCCCGCTATCCAGTTCCAGGCGCCAGAGGCAGGCCGCGGCGATGGCCAGCAGTCCGCAGACGATGCCGCGGTGCTCGGCCAGCCAGCGCCCGAGCCAGGGCAGGAACAGCGCCACCAGGCCCATGCAGAGCACCGGCAACACCGTCAGCAGCGACGCGCCCTGGAAGCCGAGACCGGTGCCGGCGGTGATTTCCTCGAGCAGCGGGCCGATGCCGGTGAGGATCGGTCGCAGGTTGATGCCAAGGCAGAAGATTACCAGCAGGCCGACCCAACTGACCTCCGCCGCGCCGACGCCGGTGGCGGCCTGGCCGCCGGAAGGGATTCGCGCGCTCATGCCTGGCCTTGCCGCCATTGCCGGTACAGACCCTCTTCGCCGGCAGGACGCAGGGCGCGTAGCGGCAGGCTCTGCCGCTGTGGCGGGCGCGCCATCTCGGCGTAGAGCGTGGCCGTGGACAGGCCGAACGCTTCGCCGTCCTCGTTGGAATAGGCGAACCAGGCCGCCTGGATGCCGCAGAGATGCATGGCGGCCAGGCACATCGGGCAGGGATGGCCGCTGGCGTAGATCACGCAACCGTCCAGGTGCGGGCTGCCGAGCGCCTGGCTGGCCTGGCGGATCGCCTGCAGCTCGGCGTGGGCGCTGGGGTCGTGGGTCTCGTGGATCTGGTTGACGCCGCGGGCCAGGACCCGCCCGTCGCGCACCAGCACGGCGCCGAACGGGCGGCCGCCGGCCTCGACGTTGGCGCGGGCGAGGGCGATGGCCTCGCGCATGAAGGTTTCATCGGACATGTCTTTCTCCTTCGCTTTCATTGGGCGCCGGCGGCCAGCAGCAGCCGCTCGATCCCGCCCTGGCCGCGCTGGCGGGCGTGGGCCAGCGGGCTGACGCCGTCGGCATCGGCCAGGTTGACGTCGGCGCCGGCGTCGATCAGCAGGCGCACGATCTCCTGGTGGCGCGGACCGCCGTCACTCAGCAGGATCGCCTCGAGCAGCCCGGTCCAGCCGAGCTTGTTGACATGGTTGGGATCGACCCCGGCTTGCAGCAGCGTCTTCACCACTTCCACATGGCCGCGTTCGCAGGCCGGGATCAGCGCGGTGCCGCCATAGCGGTTGGTACTCTTCAGGTCGGCGCCGTGGAGCAGGGTCAGGCGCAGGATTTCCAGGCGGCCCTCGGCGCCGGCCAGCAGATACGGGCTGTCGAGCCGGCTGTTCTGCCGGTTGACGTCGGCGCCGGCCTCGATCAACTGGCGCGCCACCGCCAGGTGGTCGTTGGCGGTGGCCAGCAGCAGCGGGGTGCTACCGTCGGCGCTGGGCGCGTCGACCTCGACCTTGCGTTCGAGCAGGCTGGCGACCTGCGCGGTATCGCCGCGACGCGCGGCTTCGAGCAATGCTCCGGCGTCGCTCGCGCCGGCGCCTCCGCTGAATGCTGCGCAGACCAGCATGGCTCCGCTCCTGCATAGATTGGCCAGGGACATGTCGATGGGCTCCGATAGGCGTTGGCGAAAAGTATGGCGTCGATGTCATGTATGCTGAAATTAAATGATGTAATGCCTTTCAGTGGGAGTGTGCATGCTCGATCTGGTCCTGCTCCGTACCTTCGTCAGCGTTGTCGACACCGGCAACTTCACCCGCGCCGGCGAACACCTGCACCTGACCCAGTCCACCGTCAGCCAGCAGGTCATCCGCCTCGAACAGAACCTCGGTTGCCGCCTGCTCGACCGCAGCCAGCGGCAGGTCTTGCCGACCGAGGAAGGCGAGCGCCTGCTTGGCTACGCGCGGCGCCTGCTGCGGCTCTCGGACGAGGCCAGCGAGGCCCTCAGCCCGGCCCATGGCGACGGCGTGCTGCGCCTCGGCGTGCCGGAAGACCTCGCCGGCGAAGTGCTGATGCCGGTGCTGACGCGCTTCACCGAAGAGCGTCCGCGACTGCGCCTGGAGGTCGAGAGCGGTCTCAGCCATCACCTGCTGCGCCTCTATCGCAGCGGCGAGCTGGACCTGCTGCTGGTCAAGCAGTGGGGGGCCGACAGCGACTGCCATGCGCGCTGGGCCGAGCCGCTGGGCTGGTTCGGCAGCGCCGCGCGGCCGTTCGGCGAGGGTTCGCCGGAGGAGCCGGTGCCGCTGGTGGTGTTCCCGGTCGGCGCGCTGTATCGCCAGGAGATGATCCATGCCCTGGAGAGCATCGGGCGTCGCTGGCGCATCGGCTATTCCAGCGCCAGCCTGGCCAGCCTGGTGGCCGCGGTCGGCGCCGGACTGGGGGTCAGCCTGCTGCCGCTGGGCTGCGTCGGGCCCGAGCATCGCCTGCTTGGCGCGCAGGCCGGCTTCCCGCCCATCGCTGGCCTGGAGCTGGCGCTCTACGCGCGGCCCGAGCTGGACAGCGCCGGGCGCACCCTCCGCGACCGCCTGCGCGACCTCTGCGATGCACGCCTGGAAGGGTTGCAGGGCGAGCGCTGAGCACTGTCTCCGGGCTATGATCCGGCTCCCTCAGCGAATGGACACGGAAGCCCGCCACATGTCCCGACCCAACCTGCAAGTCGACCTGCTGGTCGAGTCCTTCAACTACAAGGCCTGGTCCGACCGCCGCACCCTCGATGCCATCGCCCGGATCGACGCCGAGGCGTTCCCGGCCTCGCTGGCCTTCGCCTTGCAACAGCTCAATCACATGGCGATCGTCGAGGAACTGTTCAGGGCGCGCCTGCTGGGCGAGCCGGCGCCCCACCAACAGACCAACAGCGAGGTGGTGCCTGGCTACGACGTCCTGCGTCGCCGGCTGGAGGATTCGGCCGCCTGGTTCGCCGGCTATGTCGCCGAGCTGCCGCTGGAGCGTCGCGGCGAATGGCTGCGCTTCCGCTTCGCCGATGGCCGCGACGGCGGCATGACGCGCCAGGAGATCCTCTTCCATATCGTCAACCATGGCACCTACCATCGCGGCGCCATCGGTCATGCCCTCGACCTGGCGGGCGCGCCCCGGCCGGCGGATACCTACACCCTGTATATCCACTCCGCGCAGCCGGAGCGGCGGGAATAGCCCGCGGCAATGGCCGCCGAGCCTCTACGCCATCGCCGAGAAACGACGTGGGGCTCGACCGAGCGTCCGCCCCGCGCTGCGCATAAAAAAGCCCCGCGACCAGGAGCTGCAATCGCGGGGCTGGAGTGGCCGATTTCCATCGGCCGGGGATAGCCGGTTCAGGCGCTGGGTTGCCAGCCACCGCCGAGGGAGCGGTAGATCGCCACGATGCCGCGGTACAGCTCGACCTCGGCCTGGGCCTGGGCATCTTCGGCGGAGAGTTGCTCGCGTTCGGCGTCCAGCAGCACCAGGAAATCGGTGGTGCCTTCGCGGTAGCGGATCGCCGCCTGTTGCGCGGCGGCGCGGCTGGCTTCCGACTGGCGGACCAGCGAGACCAGGCGCTCCTGGCGCTTGCCATAGTCGCTGAAGGCATTCGCCGATTCTTCCAGGGCCAGCAGCACCTGCTGTTCGTAGCTGGCCAGCGCGGCGTCGGCGTCGGCCTTGGCGCCGCGCAGGCGGGCACGCACGCTGCCGAGGTCGAAGGCGGCCCAACTGATGCTCGGGCCGACGCTCCAGGCGCGGGCGGCGCTTGAGCCGATCTGCGAGCCCCGCCCGGCGGTGAAGCCGAGGAAGCCGCTGAGGCTGACCCGCGGGAACAGGTCGGCGGTGGCCACGCCGACGTCGGCGGTGCTGGCGGCCAGGCGCCGTTCGGCGGCGCGGATGTCCGGTCGGCGGCGCAGCAGCTCGCCGGGATCGCCGATCGGCAGGGCCTTGGTGATCGCCGGCAGGTCGCGCGGCGAAAGGTCCACTGTCAACTCTTCCGGCCGTTGGCCGAGGAGGGTGGCGATACGGTGCCTGGCGCGCTCGGCTTCCGCCTGCAGTTGCGGCACGCTGGCGGCGGTGGCCGCCAGGCGCGCATCGGCGCGCAGTACGTCGAGTTCGGCACCGACCCCGGCGTCGCGCAGTTGCTCGGTGAGCTGGCGCGACTCCTTCTGGTTCTCCAGGTTGCTCAGGGCAATCTTCTCGCGCAGTTGCGCGCCGCGCAGCTGGCCGTAGGCGTCCACCAGCTCGGCGATCAGGCTGACCTGCAGTTGCTGCAGGTCGGCCTCGGCCGCTTCGCTGAGGGCGTCGCTGGACTCCAGCTGACGGCGGATGCGCCCGAACAGATCAAGCTCCCAGGCGCTATCCAGGCCAAGGTCGTAGCGCTCGCTGTTGACCCGGTCCTCGGTCACTCCCGGTTGCTGGCCCTTGCCGATGTCGGCGCTGGCGCGGCTGGTGACCACCGGGAAGCGATCGTTGGCCACGTCGTCGCGCAGGGCGCGGGCGGCGCGCAGGCGGGCGAAGGCCACGCGCAGGTCGCGGTTGCCGCTCAGCGACTGTTCGACCAACTGGTTCAGGGTCGGATCGTCGAACTGTTTCCACCACAGGCTTTCGAAGCGGCTGCGGTCGTAGGGCTTGCTCGCCGTGGCGTCGATCTTCGCCGCCGCGGTGTCGGGGGTCCGGTAGTCCGGACCCACCGTGCAGGCGCTGAGCGCCAGCAGACTGAACAGACCCAGGGCGGGCGCGAGCCCGCTCCGGATCGACTGCGCGTGAATCATGCATGCACCTCTGGCAGGCCTTTGTCGTTGGCGGCGCGGCGCGCTTCGCGGTTCTCCACGAAGCGGCGGATGAGGACGTAGAACACCGGCGTCAGCAGCAGGCCGAAGAAGGTCACCCCGATCATCCCGGAGAACACCGCCACGCCCATCGCATGGCGCATCTCGGCGCCGGCGCCGGTGGAGATCACCAGCGGCACCACGCCCATGATGAAGGCGATGGACGTCATCAGGATCGGCCGCAGGCGCAGGCGGCAGGCTTCCAGCACCGCGGCGACGCGGTCCATGCCTTCCTCCTGCTTGTCCTTGGCGAACTCGACGATCAGGATCGCGTTCTTGCACGCCAGCCCCACCAGAACGATCAGGCCGATCTGGGTAAAGATGTTGTTGTCGCTGCCGGCCAGGATCACCCCGGTGATCGCCGACAGCAGGGTCATCGGCACGATCAGGATCACCGCCAGCGGCAGGCTCCAGCTCTCGTACTGGGCGGCCAGCACGAGGAAGGCCAGCAGCACGCAGAGCGGGAAGACGAACAGCGCGGTATTGCCGGCGAGGATCTGCTGGTAGGTCAGCTCGGTCCACTCGTAGGTCATGCCGTTGGGCAGTTCCTCCTTCAGCAGCTTCTCGATCGCCGCCTGCGCCTGGCCGGAGCTGTAGCCCGCGGCCGGGGCGCCGTTGAGTTCGGCGGTGATGAAGCCGTTGTAGTGCATCACACGGTCCGGACCGGAGGTGTCGCTGACCTTGATGAAGGACGCCAGCGGGACCATCTCGCCGAGGTTGTTGCGCACCTTCAACTGGCCGATCTGCTCGGGTTCGAGGCGGAACTGCTGCTCGGCCTGGACGTTGACCTGGTAGGTACGGCCGAAGCGGTTGAAGTCGTTCGCGTACAGCGAGCCGAGGTAGACCTGCAGGGTGTCGAAGATGTCGCTGATCGCCACGCCGTGGGTCTTGGCCTTCTCGCGGTCGATGTCGGCGTCGATCTGCGGCACGTTGACCTGGTAGCTGGAGAACACCGAGCTGGGTTCCAGCTCAGGCAGCGCACGGGCCTTGGTGATGATGTTCTGGGTCTGCTTGAACAGCTCCTCGTAGCCCTGGTTGCCACGGTCCTCGATCTGCAGGCGGAAGCCGCCGATGGTCCCCAGCCCCTGTACCGGCGGCGGTGGGAAGATCGCGATGTAGGCGTCCTGGATGTCGGCGTACTTGGCGTTCAGCGCGGCGGCGATGGCCCCGGCCGACTGGCTCGGGTCCTTGCGCTCGTCGAACGGCTTCAGCGGGGTGAACACGATGCCGCTGTTCGGGCTGTTGGTGAAGCCGTTGATCGACAGGCCGGGGAAGGCCACCGAGTCCGCCACGCCGGGCTGCGCCAGGGCGATCTCGGACATCTGCTTGATCACCGCCTCGGTACGGTCCAGGCTGGCCGCGTCGGGCAACTGGGCGAAGGCCACCAGGTACTGCTTGTCCTGCTGCGGGACGAAACCGGTCGGCGTGCTGGAGAAGCCGAAGTAGGTCAGCACCATCAGCCCGCCGTAGACCAGCAGGGCGATCGAGCTGCCGCGCAGGACCCGGTTCACCGTGCCGACGTAGCCATGGCTGGCGCGGTCGAAGAAACGGTTGAACGGACGGAACAGCCAACTGCCGAGGAGCTTGTCGAGGAACACCGAGAAGCGGTCCTTCGGCTCGTGGTGGCCCTTGAGCAGGACCGCCGCCAGCGCTGGCGACAGGGTCAGCGAGTTGAACGCCGAGATCACCGTGGAGATCGCGATGGTCAGGGCGAACTGGCGGTAGAACTGCCCGGTGAGGCCGGAGATGAACGCGGTCGGGATGAACACCGCGCAGAGCACCAGCGCCGTGGCGATGATCGGCCCGGTCACCTCGCGCATGGCACGCTTGGTGGCTTCCACCGGCTTGAGGCCGAGGCCGATGTTGCGCTCGACGTTCTCCACCACCACGATGGCGTCGTCCACCACGATGCCGATGGCCAGCACCAGGCCGAACAGCGACAGCGCGTTGAGCGAGAAGCCGAGCATGTGCATCACCGCGAAGGTGCCGATCAGCGACACCGGCACCGCGGCCAGCGGGATGATCGAGGCGCGCCAGGTCTGCAGGAACAGGATCACCACCAGCACCACCAGCACCAGGGCTTCGAACAGGGTGTGCACCACCGCCTCGATGGAGCCGCGGACGAAGATGGTCGGGTCGTAGACGATGGAGTAGTCCATGCCCTGCGGGAAGCTGTGCTTCAGCTCGGCCATCTTCTCCCGCACCAGGTTGGAGATTTCGATGGCGTTCGAGCCGGGACGCTGGAAGATCGGGATCGCCACCGCCGGCTTGTTGTTCAGCAGCGAACGCAGGGCGTACTGGTTGGAGCCCAGCTCGACCCGGGCGATGTCGCGCAGACGGGTGATCTCGCCGTTGGCGCCGGCGCGGATGATGATGTTCTCGAACTCTTCCTCGGTGACCAGGCGCCCCTGGGTGTTGATCGACAACTGGAAGCTGGTATCGCTCGGCGCCGGCGGCGCGCCCAGGGTGCCGGCGGCGACCTGGCGGTTCTGCTCGCGGATGGCGTTGACCACGTCGGTGGCGGTGAGGTTGCGCGAGGCGACCTTGTTCGGGTCCAGCCAGACGCGCAGCGAATAGTCGCCGAGGCCGAACAACTGGACGTCGCCGACGCCGTCGAGGCGGGCCAGTTCGTCCTTCACGTTGAGCACCGCGTAGTTCGACAGGTAGAGCATGTCGTAGCGGTTATCCGGCGAGGTCAGGTGCACGACCATGGTCAGGTCGGGCGAGGCCTTGTCGACGGTGATGCCGAGCCGGGTCACTTCTTCCGGGAGCTTCGGCTCGGTCCGGGTGACGCGGTTCTGCACCTGCACCTGGGCGTTGTCCAGGTCGGTGCCGAGGGCGAAGGTGATGGTCAGGGTCAGCTTGCCGTCGGAGGTCGACTGGGAGGACATGTAGAGCATGTTCTCCACCCCGGTGATCGCCTGTTCAAGGGGAGAGGCGACGGTCTCGCCGATGACTTTCGGGTTGGCGCCGGGGAAGTTGGCGCGGACCACGACGGTCGGCGGCACCACTTCCGGGTATTCGCTGATCGGTAGCTGGAACAGGGAGATGGCGCCGCCGATCAGGATCAGCAGCGACAGCACCGCGGCGAAGATCGGCCGCTGGATGAAGAATTGGGAGAAATTCATCGGTTCTTCCTATCGCCGCGCTCAGCCGCGCGGCTCGTTGCGAGTGGCGTTGTCCTTGGACGCCGCCACCTTCGGTGGTTCGCTGTCGCCGACCGACTGCCGCAGGCGCGCGAGGGTGGCCAGGGTGTCGGCGCTGGCCATCTCGACCTTCTGCGGATCCACCTGCATGCCCGGGCGGACCCGCTGCAGGCCATTCACGACGATCCGGTCGCCCTTGCTCAGGCCGCTGCGGACGATGCGCAGGCCCTCCAGCTTCGGTCCCATCTCGACAGTGCGGTAGACGGTCTTGTTGTCGCCATCCAGGACCAGCACGAACTTCTTGCCCAGGTCGGTGCCGACCGCTTCGTCCTTGATCAGGGTGGCGGCGTAGGTCTTGCTGCCGACCAGCTTCAGGCGCACGTAGAGGCCCGGGGTGAACTCGCCCTTGGCGTTGTCGAACACGGCGCGGCCGCGGATGGTGCCGGTACGCGGGTTGACCTGGTTGTCGAGGAAGTCCAGCCGGCCCAGGTGCGGGTTGCCGTCCTCGCTGCTCAGGCCGAGGTACACCGGGCTCTCGCTGCGCGTGTCGCGACCGGCCTGGCGGGCCAGCTCGACGTACTTGAGGAACACGCGCTCGTCGGCGTCGAAGTAGGCGTAGACCTTGTCGGTGCTGACCAGGGTGGTGAGCAGGGTCTCCCCGGAGTTGACCAGGTTGCCGGCGGTGACCTCGGCGCGGCTGACGCGACCGTCGATCGGCGCGGTGATCCGGGTGAAGCTCAGGTTCAGGCGTGCCGCGTCCAGTTGCGCCTGGGTCGCGGCGACCGCCGCCTTGGCTTCCTGGGCGGCGGTGGTGCGGGCGTCGGCGAGTTCCGCGGAGATCGCGTTGCTGGCGCGCAGGCGTTCGCCGCGCTGGGCTTCGTTGACGCTCCGCGCCTGGGCCGCGCGGGCCTGTTGCAGCTGGGCTTCGAGGCGCTTGACCTCGGCCTCGAACGGGCGCGGGTCGATCTGGAACAGCAGGTCGCCTTTCTTCACCAGGGCGCCTTCATGGAAGGCCACGCGGTCGATGTAGCCCGATACCCGCGGGCGCAGCTCCACCGACTCCGGGGCCTCCAGGCGGCCGGTGAATTCGTCCCACTCGTTCAGCGGTTGTTCGATGACTTCGGCGACGCTGACCTTGGGCGCCGCCATGCCTTGGGTGGTTTCCGGGGCCTTGCCGCAGGCGCTCAGGACCAGTACGGCCGCGAGTGCGAGGGGGTAGCGCCAGGAGAAGTGGGATGACTGTTCCATGCTTGACTCCGCCAGTCGGTTTTTCGGGATTGGCGAAGTCTGCGGGCTGCTCCGGCAGGGAACTAATCGAACGATGAGATTTTGATTATCACGAACAGTGATACATGGTTTTTCGTTTTCTGTAACAGTCGATGGTTATGGACAGTGCTTTCGATGGAATAAGCCACAGGCTCGCGGTGCGCGATCGATTTCCCCGTTGCGACGCCTCGTGCAGGTAGCCGCCGGAGGGCTCAGAGACTGTCCGGATCGCCGATGAACATGCTGATCCGCGAGCGCAGCCAGCGTTCCGCCGGGTCGTTGTCCTGGGCGCCGCGCCAGGCCATCGACAGTTCGAAGGCGCGGGTCTCGAACGGCGGGTCCTCGGCGCGCAGGCCGCCGGCGGCGATCAGCGCCTGGGCGGCGTAGTCGGGCACGGTGGCGATGATGTCGGTGCCGGCGAGGAGGGTGCCGAGGCCGTTGAACTGCGGCACCGCCAGGACCACCTTGCGCTTGCGGCCGAATTTCTCCAGTTCCTCGTCGACGAAGCCGCTGAGGTCGCCGGCGAAGGACACCAGCGCGTGCGGTCGCGCGCAGTAGTCGTCGAGGGTCAGCTGGCCGGGCGCGGAGTCGGCGCGGAGGATCTTCGGCTTGCTGCGGCGCACGGTCTTGCGCTTGGCGTTGGCCGGCAGTTCGTCGGTGTAGCTGACGCCCACCGATATCTCCCCCGAGGCCAGCAGGTTCGGCATCAATAGATAGTTGGCGCGGCGCACGACGAGGACGATCCCCGGCGCCTCCGCGCGCAGGCGGCGGAGCAGGGGCGGCAGCAGGCCGAACTCGACGTCGTCGGAAAGGCCGATGCGGAACACCGCGGTGCTGGTCGCCGGATCGAACTCGCTGGCGCGACTCATGGCGGTGGAGATGGAATCCAGCGCCGGCGACAGGTGGGCGAAGATTTCCTGGGCTCGCGCGGTGGGCTCCATGCTGCGTCCGGTACGGACGAACAGCGGGTCGTCGAACAGCGTGCGCAGGCGCGACAGCGCGGCGCTGATGGCCGGCTGGCCGAGGAACAGTTTCTCTGCGGCGCGGGTCACGCTGCGTTCGTGCATCAGGGTCTCGAACACGATCAGCAGGTTCAGATCGACGCGGCGCAGGTCGTTTCGGTTCATGGCGTTCCTCGTTTCCAGGGGCTAGAGGCTGCAACCGCGGGGGCTCGCCGTCAAGCCTTGCGTGCGAGACGGGGCGGGGCCTGGCGAGGTGCCGGAGGGGCATAGGATCACTGACAGGCATAGCCATTATCAATAACGACGGGTGGTTTTGTCAGGCATGGGCGGATACAGTCACAACCCATGAGGTTATTCACCCCGTGATGCACTGCAGAGGTTTGCGATGTCCCGAGTGATCCGTTTTCATCAGTTTGGCCCGCCAGAGGTCCTCAAATGCGAAGAGCTGCCGACCCCGGCGCCGGCCGCAGGGGAAGTCCTGGTGCGTGTCCAGGCGATCGGCGTGAGCTGGAAGGATGTGCTCTGGCGTCAGAACCTGGCCCCGGAGCAGGCTGCGCTGCCGTCCGGTCTCGGCTTCGAACTGGCCGGCGAGGTGCTGGCGGTCGGCGCCGGCGTCGGCGACCTGCCGCTGGGTTCCCGCGTGGCCAGTTTCCCCGCCCATACCCCCGATCATTATCCGGCCTATGGCGACGTGGTGCTGATGCCGCGCGCGGCCCTGGCGGTCTACCCCGAGGTACTCACCCCGGTGGAGGCCAGCGTCTACTACACCGGCCTGCTGGTGGCCTATTTCGGCCTGGTCGACCTGGCCGGGTTGAAGGCTGGGCAGACCGTGCTGATCACCGAGGCGGCGCGCATGTACGGACCGGTCTCGATCCAGTTGGCCAAGGCTCTCGGCGCGCGGGTGATCGCTTCCACCAAGTCCGCCGAGGAGCGCGAGTTCCTCCGCGAGCAGGGCGCCGACAAGGTGGTGGTGACCGACGAGCAGGACCTGGTCCTGGAAGTCGAGCGCTTCACCGAGGGCAAGGGCGTCAATGTCATCCTCGACGAATTGGGCGGCCCGCAGATGACCCTGCTCGGCGATGTCTCCGCCACCCGCGGCAAGCTGGTGCTGTATGGCTGCAACGGCGGCAACGAGTCGGCGTTCCCGGCCTGCGCCGCGTTCAAGAAGCACCTGCAGTTCTACCGCCACTGCCTGATGGATTTCACCGGTCATCCGGAGATGGGCCTGGAACGCAACGACGAGTCGGTGAGCAAGGCCCTCGCGCACATCGAGCAACTGACCCGCGATCGCCTGCTCAAGCCGGTGGTCGACCGGGTATTCGAGTTCGACCAGGTGGTCGAGGCGCACCGCTACATGGAAACCTGTCCGAAGCGCGGCCGGGTGGTGATCCACGTCGCCGATTGAGGACGACCCGCAGCGAAAGAGCCCGGCCATCGAGCCGGGCTTTTTCGTGGGCGCGGTTTCAGATCCACAGATCGTTGACCGCCGTCCGCTCGCCGCCCTGGTCGCCGGTATTGCGCACGCCGCAGGGCTCCACCAGGAGCATGCGCACCTCGCCCTCGGCGAACGGCTTGTGCTCCACGCCACGCGGCACCACATACATCTCGCCGGGGCCCAGGTGCACCGCGCCGTCGCGGAAATCGATGCGCAGGCGACCGGCGAGGACGATGAAGGTCTCGTCGGTGTCGGCGTGGCTGTGCCAGACGAAGTCGCCTTCGATCTTCACCAGCTTGAACTGGTAGTCGTTCATCTGGGCGATCACCCTGGGTTGCCAGCGGTCGTCGAACAGGGCGAGCTTGGCGGCGAAGTTGATCGCTTGGGTTGTGCTGGTGGACATCGGTGCGCTCCGGTGGTTGGTCTCTGGCGCCAGGGTAGGCGGCTACGGAGCGGGCGGTCTTGGATGATCGTGCAACCTGGCTAGGCGCGGCCGAGCATACGCAGCCAGCGTGCCGGCGGCAGGCCGTAGCTCTGGCCGAAATGGCGGGTCATGTGGCTCTGGTCGGCGAAACCGGCGGCAAGCGCGGCTTCGGCCAGCGTCTGGCCGCCGAGCATCAGCCGGCGGGCGATGTCCAGCCGGCGCTGGATCAGGTAGCGGTAGGGGCTGGTGCCGAACAGCGCGCGGAAATCGCGCGACAGGCTCCAGCGTTCGCGCTGGGCGACCTGCGCCAGTTCGTCGAGGCTCAGCGGGCGCTCCAGGTGCGCGTGGATGTACTGCCGGGCGCGCTCGGCGGCGACGAAGTCGAAGTGGCGCCTGCCGCGCGCCCGGTTGCCGGCTACAGCGTCGAGGGCGTGGGCCAGTTCGAACAGGGCGTCCTGTTCTTCCAGCGGCTCCAGCGGGGTATCCATGGCCTGTAGCAGGGTCCGGCTGGCGGCGATCAGGCGCGGGTCGTCGGACAAGCCCCCGCGCACGAACGGCAGCGGCCGGCCGCCGAGGGCCTGTTGGATCAGCGCCGGCTCGACGTAGAGCATCCGGTAGCGGAACCCTTCCTGGCTGCCGGCCTCGCCGTCGTGCAGCTCGTCGGGATGCAGCACCAGGCAGCCGCCCGGCAGGCTGTGGCGCTGGCTGCGGCGATAGCGGAAGCTCTGCACCCCGGCCAGGGTCTGGCCGATGGCATAGGTGTCGTGGCGATGCGGATCGTAGCCGTGGCCGGCGAAGTAAGCCTCGATGCGTTCCACCGCACCGTGTTGCGGGGCGCGTCGAACCCAGTCGCGGGGCGTATTGGCGTGGCTCATGGGGAAAGGCTCGTGGCGCGGAAGGTTCAGGCTAGCGCTTCGTTGGCGCGACTGGAATAGCCGGACGGCGTCTCGCCGAATACTGCGCGGAAGGCACTGGCGAAGCTGCTCGGGCTTTCGTAGCCGAGCGACCAGGCGACCTCGCCGACCGCCTGGCCCGCTGCCAGCCGTTCGACGGCCGCGTGCAGTCGCGCCAGTTGCCGCCATTGCGCGAAGCTCATGCCGGTCTCGGCGCCGAACAGCCGGCTCAGGCTACGGCTGCTGAGGCCCGCCCAGCGCGCCCATTCGGCCGCCGGCCGCGGATCGCCGGGGTTGGCCAGCAATGCCTCGGCGATCCTGCGCAGGCGCGAATCTCCCGGATAGGGCAGGCGGGTCCGCTGGGGCACGGCGTGGCGCAGTTCGTCCAGCAGCACGCGCAGCAGGTTCTCGCGTTCGGTGCTCCAGGCGGAGCCGGTCGGCGGCCAGCGGGTGGCGCGTTCGACGATCAGCGCCACGAAAGCCGAGCAGGCGAGCACGCCGGGGTGCCGGGGCAGGTCGCGGCAGTGTTCGGCGGCGAGGTAGGCGCTCCAGCCCGCCAGGCTGCCGTGGGAGTGCGCCGAGTGTGGGTGACCCGGTGGGATCCAGGCGATCTGGCGCGGAGGCAGGGCCTGGCGGCCATGCTCGTCCTCGACCACCAGAAGGCCGCGCTCCAGGCAGTAGAGCTGGCCGCAGGCATGGCGGTGGGAGGCCGTGCGGCTGGCTGCGCGGTCGATGCGCAGGGCGAAGAGCGGGACGGGCAGGGGGGCCGGAAGCATTTGGCGGAAAAACGACGATGATTGGCTTGGAATGGATAATAGGCCATTCGACTGCGGATGTAGCCTGGCGGCTCATCATTCTTGCCTGGAGCACGCCATGAAGGCCGAAGACATCCTTCCCGACCGACAGGACCGCATCCACCTGGGCGGCGTGGAGATACGCAAGGGCAGCGTCGGCGCGTTCATCGCCAACGCCCGGCTGCTGCTTGAGGAGGAACTGCCCGCGGAGCAACGGCGGCAGGCCGAAGAAGACCTGCGCGCCCTGCTGCCGGCGATCCGGGCACTGGGGCTGCTGGAACTCTTCGAACTGCGCGACGCGCGACTGCGGACGCTGGTGGCGGATTGGGAAAACGCCGCTGGCCGCTCCTGAGAGCGGCACACGGGCACTGGAGGTATCAGTCGTCGATGCAGCTTTCGATCAGGCGTTGCAGGGCTTCGCGCTCACTGACCGGCGTGCGCATCGGCATGTGCGCGAGGCTGCCGTCGCGGCGCTCGATGATGTACTCGGTCTCGAAGTGCAGGGTGCAATCCTCGAGGCTCACATAGGTGACGCCATAGGTCGGGGCCTTGCGGGAGCGGGCTGAGAGCATGGATGCCTCCTTGGGCTCATTTCTTCTCGCTGGTCGATGCGGGCGCGCTGGCCTGAACCGGGCGAGTAGGGGTCACTGCATTGCTGTAGAACGCGGAAGCGGCGAAGTAGCTGGCGAGGGCGCTGAAGCTGGACATGATCGGTTCTCCTGAGGAAGGGTGGGCGTCTGCCCTTGGAGAGCATGTTTGCCCAGCGGGAGAACCGGCAGAAGTAAAAAGCCTGCATGGTGTATATCGAGCGCGGTGATGGATCAAGCGACCCCCTCCAGCCTTGCGACTGTTCGCCGGTGTTACCATATGACGTGTTTTTTTCTCAGGAATTCCCATGGCCAAGCGTGGACGCCCCTGCGGCTTCGATCGTGAACAGGCATTGCGCCGGGCGCTCGACGTGTTCTGGGAGGCCGGTTACGAAGGCGCGACCATGGCCGCGCTGAAGGAGGCCATGGGTGGCATCTGCGCGCCGAGCATGTATGCCGCCTATGGTTCCAAGGAGGCGCTGTTCCGTTCGGCGGTGGAACTCTACCTGAGCCAGGAGTGCCAGCTTTCCAAGGGCGCCTTCGCCCTGCCGACGGCGCGCGAGTCGATCGCCGCGCTGCTGGAAAGCGCCGCCGTCAGCTACACCACGGAAGGCAAGCCGCGCGGTTGCCTGGTCGACCTCAGCACGACCAATTTCTCGCCGGCCAACAAAGGCGTCGAAGACTACCTGCGCGATCACCGGCGGCGCGCCGCGCGCCTGCTGCGCGAGCGTTTCGCACGAGGCGTGGCTGACGGCGACGTGCCGGCCGGAGCCGATCTCGACGCGCTCACCAGTTTCTACAGCAGCGTGCTCCAGGGCCTGTCGATCCAGGCCCGCGACGGCGCCAGCCGCCAGCAGTTGCTGGCCATCGGCCGCTGCGCGATGGCGGCCTGGGATTCCCTGCTGGCGGTCGAGGCCGCCTGACGCCACAGCGCTCCTTGGCTGGAAAAAGCCCATGGATTCTCCGTGGGCAAAAACTATAACGCGTGATATAGAATTGATCCAAACCCCGGGCGAAGTCCTTCCGCGCGTGTCTCGCGCCCTGGCCATCGCCCGCTGCCGATTGGAGCCTTCATGACAACGCTTGCTGATATTCCCCTGTCCATGCTCGACCTGGTGCCGGTGCGCACCGGCGGCAGCGTGGCCGAAGCCCTGCACAACTCCCTGGACCTGGCGCGCCATGTGGAGCGCCTGGGCTTCAACCGTTTCTGGCTGGCCGAGCACCACAACATGGATGGCATCGCCAGCTCCGCCACCGCGCTGCTGATCGGCCATATCGCCGGCGGCACCTCGCGGATCCGCGTCGGCTCGGGTGGGGTGATGCTGCCGAACCATGCGCCGCTGGTGGTGGCGGAAAACTTCGGCACCCTGGAGACGCTCTACCCGGGCCGCATCGACCTCGGCCTTGGCCGCGCCCCGGGCGCCGACCAGGCGACCATGCGCGCCTTGCGTCGCGACCGCCTGGGCAACGGCGACGACTTCCCCGAGCAGGTCGCCGAGCTGGAAATGCTGCTCGGCCCGCGCCGTTCCCAGCAGAGCCTGCTGGCGGTGCCGGGCGAGGGTACCCAGGTGCCGATCTGGCTACTCGGTTCGAGCCTGTTCAGCGCCCACCTGGCGGCGCAGAAAGGCTTGCCCTATGCCTTCGCTTCGCATTTCGCACCGCGTTACCTGCACGAGGCGCTGCGCATCTACCGCAGCAACTTCCAGCCCTCGGCGGTACTCGACAAACCTTACGCGATGATCGGCGTGCCGCTGATCGCCGCACCTACCGACGAAGAGGCCGAGTTCCTCGCCACTACCGCCTTCCAGCGCGTGCTGGCGCTGATCCGCGGCGAGAGCCTGAAACAGAAGCCGCCGGTGGAAAGCATGGCGCCGTTGTGGCTGCCCCACGAGCAGGATGCGGTCGGCAGCTTCTTCGGCCTGGCGGTGATCGGCGGTCCGGAGAAGGTTCGCGCGCGCCTGGAGATCCTCCTGGAGCAGACCGGCGCCGACGAGCTTATCTTCACCAGCGACTTCTACGAGCACGCCCATCGGCTGCGCTCTTGCGAAATCGTCGCGGGGCTGAAAGGGGCGTGATCCGGGGCCTGTAGGGAAAATGATGTAGACCTGCGTGCGGTAGGGTCTTTCGGTGATAGGTTTTTTGGTTCTAAACTTAGAACTAAAAACAATAAGCCAGAGAGGAACCCTGCCATGCCGGTTGCACACCGACTGCTGTTTTCATTGACCGCCTTGCTGGCGGCGACGGCCCAGGCCGCCGTCGACGGCCAGAAACTCTATACCCAGGGCGGCGCCAACCCGGCCGCCGCGGCCTGCGTCACCTGCCACGGCGCCGATGGCATGGGCCTGGCCGCCGCCGGCTTTCCGCGCCTGGCGGGCCTTCCCGCCGCCTACCTGAGCAAGCAGCTGCACGACCTCAAGCAGGGCGGCAGTCGCGAGCACCCGGTGATGAAGGGCATAGCCGATGCTCTCGGCGACGACGAGATCCAGGCGCTCGCCACTACCCTCGCGGCAATGCCGGCGCCCAAGCCGGTGGAGCTGTCGCGCGTGGCCACCCCGCGCAGCCCCGGCGAGACCCTGGCGGTGCGTGGCGCCTGGGAGCGCAACATTCCCGAGTGCGTGACCTGTCACGGTCCGGCCGGCAGCGGCGTGGGGGAGGCCTTCCCGCCGTTGCAGGGGCAGGGCGAGATGTACCTGAGCAACCAGTTGCGCGCCTGGCAGCTTGGCACTCGCCGCAACGACCCGAACGATCTGATGGGACATATCGCCAAATCCCTCAGCGAAGAGGAGATCCGCAGCGTCAGCCAGTTCTTCGCCACCCTCGGTCAGGCAGGAGGCCAGCCATGAACATGCCGTCGATCCTTTCCCTGGTCGTCGCCGGCCTGCTGGTCGCTCCCGTCCACGCGGCAACGGCGCCCTCGGAGCCGTTCCAGCCGCCGGCGGAAAGCAGCCTCCCGGACAACGCCTTCGGCGAAATGGTCCGCCAGGGCCAGGCGTTGTTCGTGGAAACCCGGAAGAACGCGCCGCATCTGGTCGGCAACCAGCTCAACTGCGTCAACTGCCATCTCGACCAGGGCCGCCGGGCCAACTCCGCGCCGCAGTGGGCGGCCTACCCGGTCTATCCGGCGTTCCGCGCCAAGAACAACAAGGTCAATACGTTCGCCGAGCGCCTGCAGGGCTGCTTCCAGTTCAGCATGAACGGCAAGGTGCCGGCGGCCGACAGCCCGGAGATCAAGGCCCTGACCGTCTACGCCTATTGGCTGGCGAGCCAGGCGCCGACCGGGGTCAGCCTGCCCGGACGCGGCTATCCGGACGTGGCCCCGCCGGAAGGCGGCTACAGCATCGAGCGCGGCGCCAAGGTCTATGCCGCGCAATGCGCGATCTGCCACGGCGCCGACAGCCAGGGCCAGATGGCTCTGGGGCAGACGGTGTTCCCACCGCTGTGGGGCGCGCAGTCGTTCAACTGGGGCGCGGGCATGCACCGCATCAACACCGCGGCTTCCTTCATCAAGTACAACATGCCGTTGGGCAAGCCCGGTACCCTCAGCGACCGCGACGCCTGGGACGTCGCCGCCTTCATGAACAGCCACGAGCGCGAGCGCCCGCAGGACCCGCGCCTGGTGGACGGTTCCGTGGAGAAGACGCGGCAGAAGTTCCATGCCAACGACGGCGTCAACCTGTACGGACAGAAGGTCAACGGCGTGCTGCTGGGACAGGGAATCTGACCCTCGTGGCCTGGCGTCCGCAGGACGGAGACCCGGTCCGGCGGAAGCAGGTCGGCGCGGGGGTAGGGCGGATAACGCCAACGGCGTTATCCGCCGATGCCTGGGCCTCGGTCCGGCGGATAGCCGCGGGGCGGCTATTCGCCCTACGGGAGTCGGTTGGCGGGTGGGCGCGCGCGTGGTGCCCGCGCATCACTCGCGCAGCGGCATTTCCAGCGTCACCCGCAGGCCGTCCGCGCGGCTGTCGAAGTCCAGCCGGCATTGGCAGCGTTGCACGATGGCCTGGACGATGGCCAGACCGAGCCCGCTGCCGCCGCTCTTGCCGTGGCGCCAGAAGCGCCGGGTGAGGTGCGGCAGGTCGGTTTCGGCGATGCCCGGACCGTGGTCGCGGACGTGGAAGCGCGCGCAGCCTTGCGCGGTTTCCACCGCCAGCTCCACCCGGGTGCCGGCGGCGGTGTGGCGCAGGGCGTTGTCCAGCAGGTTGCGCAGCGCGGCGATGGCCAGCACCGAGGGGACTTCCAGCGGCGCCTCGGACAAGCCGTCGGCCAGCTTCAGTTCGAACATCCGCACGTCGCCGTGGCCGGCGTCGTGCATGGCCACCCGGGCGGCGTCCTCGGCGCTGCACTGCACGCCGTCGTCGAACGACAGGCTGCCTTCCACCCGCGCCAGCAGCAACAGCTGGTCCAGTGTCCGATGCAGACGGTCGGCGCCTTCCTCGGCGTGGGCCAGGGCCTGCTCGGCGGCGGCGCCCTCGGTCATGCGCGCGACCTGCAGGTGGGTCTTGATCGCGGTCAGCGGGCTGCGCAGTTCGTGGGCGGCATCGCCGGTCAGGCGTCGCTCGCGTTCGATGGCCTGGGCGATGCGCTGGAACAACTGGTTCTGGGTTTCCACCAGCGGCTTCAGTTCGCTCGGCAGGGCCGCCAGCTCCAGTGGCTCCAGCGAGTCGGCGCCGCGCCGGGTGAGGGCGTCGCGAATCCGCTTGAGCGGCGCCAGACCCTGGCCGGCGCCGAGCCAGAGCAGGGCCAGGCTGCCGAGCAGGGCGACCGTCACCGGCACCGCGGCGGCCACCACCACCGAGCGTTGCAGCACGTCGCGCTCTTCCAGGCGGTCGGCGGTGCTGACCCGCAGGTCGCCGGCCTGCACGGTGAAGCTGCGCCACAGCACGCCGTTGATTTCCTGGTCGCGGAAGCCGCTGGCGGTGCTGTCCAGCGCCCGCTCCGGGGTGGCATGGCTCTGCGCCAGGACTTCGCCGCGCAATGAGCTGACCTGGCAGGCCATGCCGTTGGGAATCCCCAGTTGCTCCGCGCTCAGGCGCGTGGTCTGGCCGTCCGCCGGCTGCGGCTGCGGCAACTGCTGGAGCAGGCCGGCGACCATCCGCGCCGAGGCCGCCAGGCGTTGGTCGAAGGAGCGCATCATCTGCCCGCGCAGGTCGCAGAGCATCCAGGCCGCGGCCAGCGACCAGAGCAGGATGAAGGCCGAGCCGAGGATCAGGGTCAGGCGCAGGCGCAGGCTCATGCGTCGTCTCCGTCGCCGCGCGCCGGCCCGAGGCGGTAGCCGAGGCCGCGCACGGTCTGCACGATGGCGTTGCCGAGCTTGCGCCGCAGGTGATGGATGTGGACGTTGAGGGCGTTGCTCTCGACCTCGTCGCCGAAGCCATAGACGCTGTCCTTGAGCTGCTCGCCGCTGAGGATCCGCCCGCGGTTGTTGAGCAATGCCTGCAACAGCGCCTGTTCGCGTCGCGACAGCTCCACGGGGCGACCGTCGAGCCAGGTTTCGCGGGTGCTCGGATCGTAGCTGAGGCGACCGTGTTCGATGACGTTGACGCAGCGCCCGGCGGAGCGCCGCTGCAAGGTATGCAGGCGGGCGCCGAGTTCGCGCAGGTCGAAGGGCTTGAGCAGGTAGTCGTCGGCGCCGGCCTGCAACCCGGCGACCCGGTCGGTCACCGCGTCGCGCGCGGTCAGCACCAGCACCGGCAGGTCGACGCCCTGCTGGCGCAGGCGTTGCAGCAGGCGCAGGCCGTCCTCGTCGGGCAGGCCGAGATCGAGGACCAGCACGTCGAAGCGCGCCACCTGGAGCAGCGCCTGGGTATCGGCGGCGCTGGCCACCCGGTCCACGGTCAGGCCCTGGGCGTTGAGGCCGGCGACGATGCCGCTGGCGATCAGGTCGTCGTCTTCGGTGAGCAGTACATGCATGGCGGTATCGCTGGTTAAAGGGATAGGAGTCTGAAGCGGGCGAATTAAGCCAGGATTATGCCCCGCCCGGCGCGTCGCCGGGGTTTTCCCGTGGCCGCGTTAACGGCCTGTTAATCGTCGCTGGCCATGCTGCCGCCGAGTTCATCGTAGAAGGCGTTATCCATGCGTGTGTTGATCCTGCTCCTGATGTTCCTGCTGCCGGGCCTGTCCCAGGCGCAACCGGGCGACGACCTGTTCGCGCCGCGCGGCGCGACGCAGACGGATTTCCTGCCGGTGGAGAAAGCCTTCCGCTTCACCTGGGAGCGCCTCGACGACGGCCAGGTGCAACTGCGCTGGCAGATCGCGCCGGGCTACTACCTGTACCAGAAGCGCCTGCGCTTCGACGGACTCGACCCGGCCTTGCAGCCGCAGCTGCCGCCGGGCGAAAGCCACAGCGACGAGTTCTTCGGCGAGTCGCAGGTCTATCGCCAGAGCCTGGAACTGACCCTGCCGGCGGCCGCCGCCGGACAACTGCGCCTGGGCTGGCAGGGCTGCGCTGACGCCGGCCTGTGCTATCCGCCGCAGAGCCAGGCGCTCGACCTGGGCGGTACCGGCCCTGCCGCCGCCGTCGCCGGGACGAGCGGCGAAGTCGCCGAGGACCAGGGCCTGGCCGGCAGCCTGCAGGCCGGCAACCTGGCCTGGAGCCTGTTGCTGTTCTTCGGCCTCGGCCTGTTGCTGGCGTTCGCTCCCTGTTCGCTGCCGATGCTGCCGATCCTCGCCGGGCTGGTGGTCGGCAGCGGCGCCCGCCCTCGTCGCGGCCTGTTGCTGGCCGGTAGCTACGTGCTGAGCATGGCGCTGGTCTACGCCGGACTCGGGGTGGTCGCGGCGCTGCTTGGCGGCAACCTGCAGGCCTGGCTGCAACAGCCGTGGCTGCTGGGCAGCTTCGCCGCGCTGTTCGTGTTCCTCGCGCTGCCGATGTTCGGCTTCTTCGAACTGCAACTGCCGGCGGCCCTGCGCGACCGCCTCGACGGTCTCAGTCGCGGCCGCAAGGGCGGCAGCCTGGCCGGCGCGGCCGCGCTCGGCGCGTTGTCCGGGCTGCTGGTGGGGCCGTGCATGACCGCGCCGCTGGCCGGCGCCTTGCTCTATATCGCGCAGACCGGCAATGCCCTGCATGGCGGCCTGGTGCTGTTCAGCCTGGGCCTCGGCATCGGCATGCCGCTGTTGCTGCTGGTGACGGTCGGCAGCCGCTTCCTGCCCAAGCCCGGTCCCTGGATGAACCTGGTCAAGGGCGTGTTCGGCTTCCTTTTCCTCGGCACCGCCTGGATACTCCTGCGTCCGCTGCTCGGCGAGGCGCTGTGGATCGGCCTTGGCGGCGCGTTGCTGCTGGTCCTGGCCTACGCCGCGCTGCACACGGCGCGAGGCCTGGCACGGCACGCGGTGCTGTTCGGCGCGGCGGGCTGCATCTTCGGTCTCTGGGGCGCGGCGATGCTGCTGGGCGCCGCGGCCGGGGCAGACGACCCCTGGCGTCCGCTACAGGTGTATGCGGCGGCGAACCGGGGCGCTACGCCGACGGCCAGCGCGCATGAGGCGTTCCTCACGGTCAGCCAGCCGGCCGAGCTGGACCGTCAGTTGGCTGCGGCCAAGGCCGAGGGACAATGGGTGCTGCTCGACTACTACGCTGACTGGTGCGTGTCCTGCCGGATCATGGAGAAACAGGTGTTCGCCAAACCCGATGTGCTCGCCGCCCTGCAGGGCGTGCGCCTGCTGCGGCTCGACGTGACCGCGGACAACGCCGCCAGCCGCGAGCTGCTGCGCCGCTACCAGGTACCCGGCCCGCCGAGCCTGATCTGGATCGGTCCGGAAGGTGAGGAGCGCCGCGCGCGCCGGTTGACCGGCGAAGTCGACGCCGGCGGCTTCCTCGCCCATTGGCAGGCGACCCGGGAGCGCGGCTGATGCTGAGTTTTTCCCTGGGGCCGCTGGTGGTCTCGCTGCAACACCTGCTGCTGTTCCTCGCCCTCGGCGCCGCGCTGCTCGGTGGTTGGCTGGCGGCGCGCGGCGGCGGGCGCAACGCCGAGCCGGTGCTGTTCAACCTGTTGTTGCTCGGCCTGCTGGTGGCGCGCCTGGCCTTCGTGGTGCGCTACTGGCCGCAGTACCGTGGCGACTTCGCACAGATGCTGGATATCCGCGATGGCGGTTTCCTCGCCTGGCCAGGCCTGCTCGCCGCCGTGCTCGGCGCGCTGTTCTGGGCCTGGCGGCGACCGGCGCTACGTCGCTCGCTGGGTGTCGGCGCCAGCCTCGGGCTGGCGTTCTGGCTGCTTGGCAGCCTGGGCCTGGGCATCTACGAGCGCGGTACGCGCCTGCCCGAACTGAGCCTGCGCAACGCCGCCGGCGAGTCGGTGCAACTGGCCGATTTCCGGGGCCGCCCGCTGGTGATCAACCTCTGGGCCAGCTGGTGCCCGCCGTGTCGGCGTGAGATGCCGGTGCTGCAACAGGCGCAGGCGGAGAATCCCGACGTGGTGTTCCTCTTCGCCAACCAGGGCGAGAGCGCCGAGACCGTGCGCCATTTCCTCCAGGGCGAGAACCTGCGCCTGGACAACCTGCTGTTCGACAACGGCGGGCAGCTTGGCCAGCAGGTCGGCTCGGTCGCCTTGCCCACCACCGTTTTCTACACCGCCGAGGGCCGCCTGCTGGGCAGCCATCTCGGCGAACTGTCCCGCGGCAGCCTGGCGCGCTACCTCGAAGCCTTCGAGCCGGCCGCTGCCGCCCCCGCAACCAGGAGTTCCGAATGAGACTGCCGCGCAACCTGATCACCCTTGGCCTGGGCCTGACCCTCCTCAACGCCGGCCTGGCCACGGCGGCGGAGGAGCTGCCGGCACCGATCCGCATGGTCCAGGAGAAGGGCGCCCGCATCCTCGGCAGCTTCGACGCCCCGGATGGCCTGCGCGGCTACGCCGCCGAATACCAGAACCAGGGCATGGCGCTGTACCTAACGCCCGACGGCAAGCACGTACTCACCGGCCACCTGTTCGACGCCCAGGGCAAGGACCTCAGCCGCGAACCGCTGGAGCGCCTGGTGTATGCGCCGCTGGCCAAGGAAATGTGGCAGAAGATGGAGCAGAGCGCCTGGATCGCCGATGGCCGTGCCGACGCGCCGCGCGTGGTCTACCTGTTCAGCGACCCGAACTGCCCGTACTGCACCATGTTCTGGGAGCAGGCGCGACCCTGGGTGGATGCCGGCAAGGTGCAGTTGCGGCATATCATGGTCGGCATCATCCGCGAGGACAGCGAAGCCAAGTCCGCCGCGCTGCTGGCCAGCAAGGACCCGCAGAAGGCCCTGCACGACCATGAGCAGGCGGGCAAGGCCAGCACCCTGAAGCCGCTGGCGAAGATCCCGGCGGCGGTGCGCAAGCAGCTCGCCGGCAACATGGAACTGATGGAGTCGATGGGCGCCGCGGCGACCCCGGCGATCTTCTATCTCAATGCCGAGGGGCGCATGCAGCAGCAACAGGGCGCGCCGCAGCCGGACCAGTTGGCGGAGATCCTCGGTCCGCGTTGATCCTCCGGGCCGGCGCCGAGCCGCCGGCCATCTATACTCCCTGCGTTACGCCAACCCAGCGGAGCAAGGGCCATGGACGACGCATTCAGCGAGGAAGGCAGCGCGCAGCCGCGCCATGACGCTCAGCGTCCGGCGCTCGCTCCGCGGAGCGACGGTTTCGACATCCACACCTACCATCCCGACTTCGTCGCCGATCCCTATCCGCTGTTGCGGCTGATCCGCTCCCGTGCGCCGGTCTGCCGCGACCAGGCCTCGATCTGGTGGATCAGTCGCTATGCCGATGTCTCGGCGTGCCTGCGCGACCGCCGTTTCTCCGCCGACCCCGCTCGCCTTGGCGCCGCCGGCGTCCGCCAGGGCGGCGCCAGCTGGTTCGGCCACCAGCAATTGCAACCGCTGGCGCGCTTCTACGACAACTTCATGCTGTTCAACGACGCGCCGCGGCACACCCGCCTGCGCAGGCTGTTCGCTCCGGCCTTCGGCCCCGACGCCGTGCGCCGCTGGGAGGCGTGCATCGAGGCGCTGGTGGAAGAGCTCCTCGACAGCTTGCTGGAGCGCCGCGAGCCCGATCTGCTCAGGGACTTCGCCGAACCGCTGACGATCCGGGTGGCCGCCGAGCTGTTCGGCTTTCCCCGCGAAGACACCGGGCAACTGCTGCCCTGGGGCCGCGACCTGGCCGCCGGGCTCGATCTCGCCGCCAGCCACGGCGATGCCGGGCAGATCAACCGCAGCGCGGCCGCCTTCAGCGACTACCTGCAACGCCAGGCGCGCGGCTGGAGCGATGGCTCTTCGCGCCCGCCGCCCGGCGCAGCGCCGAGCATCCTCGACGGCGCCGCGATGCTGGAGGCCGGACTGGGCCTCGAGGGCCTGGTGGCGGCCTATGCCATGGTGTTCATGGCCGCGTTCGAAACCACCATCAGCATGGTCGGCAACGCTACGCTGGCGCTGCTCACCCATCCCGACCAGCTCGATCTGCTGCGGCGGTGCCCGGAGCTGGTGGCGAACGCGGTGGAGGAACTGCTGCGCTTCGACGGCGCGGTGCGCGGCGGCGTGCGTTGCACCCTGGAGGAGGTGGAGATCGGCGGCCAGCGGATTCCGCCTGGAGAGAAGGTCTGGCTGAGCTTCCTCGCGGCGAACCGCGACCCGGAGATGTTCGCCGCCCCCGACCGTCTGCAATTGCAGCGAGCGAACGCCAAGCAGCACGTGGCGTTCGCCCATGGTCCGCACTACTGCCTGGGCGCGTACCTGGCCCGGCTCGAATTGCAATGCGCATTGCGCGGCCTGGTGCGTCGCCGTTTCGCCCTGGCCTCGGAACCGACGGACCTGCGCTGGCGGCGCAGCTCGGTGTTCCGCACCCTGGAGCGCTTGCCGATCGTCCCGGAAGGCGACGCTCAGAAGACCTGCGAGTAGCGCAGGATCAGCCGGCTGCCCTCGCTGCGGTTGCGTGCGCCGTATTCGTGATAGGCGTTGAGGAACAGCCGCGACTTGCCCCAGCCGAACATCAGCGCCGGGCCGATGGCATCGACCCGCTCGCGGGAGTCCGGGCGGTCGTGCCCGTCGACCCGCTCGTCGGTGATCTGTCGCAGGCTGTAGCCGGACAACCCGACTCGCCAATGCGCATCCAGCGCCAGCGATACCGAGTAGTTGGCGTGGAACGCCTGGCCCGGCTGCAGGTAGTCGTCGGCCAACGGCGGCGCCGGGTCGCGATTCTTGCCCGGCAACAGGTACTGCAGGCGAGCGCTGGCTTCCCAGCCTTCGGCGAATTCCCAGGTCAGCGCGTAGTGCGGGTTGAAGCTCCAGTGGTTGCTGCCGGGATTGATCGCCCGATGCCTGTCGTAGCGCCCGGTGGGTAACTGGAAGGCGAGGTTCAGGCGCTGCCAGTAGGGCCGGCCGAACAGCTCGGTCTGCGGCCATTGCAGGATGAACGGACTGACGATCAGGTTGCCGAGGCCGTTGGCGCTGCCAGCGTGGGGTTCGAAGTCGGGATCGGCGAGCAGCACCGGGACGAGGATTTCCGCGCCGTAGTAGGCGCCGAACAGCTGGTGCTGGCTGATGTGGGCGAAGTGGCTGGTGGCGAGCAGGGTGCGCAGGCGATTGTCGAGCGGGCGCCGGTGACCGTTGGCGTCCATGAAGTCGTCGGCCTCGTAGATATTCACGAACTGCTGGAACAGCGTGCCGGGCAGGGCCTTGCCGTCGAGGAAGGAGGTCTGGCCGAGGTTCATCCCCGGCAGCGCGGCGATAGCCTGGAACGAGGGCAGCAGCAGGGGCAGGGCCAGCAGGCTGGCCCGGATGCGGGTGGTCATGGGCGTGTCCTTCTTGTTGTTGTTTTCCACGGGGCAGCGCGTCAGTCCGGGAGGTAGTCGGGCTGGCGCTCGGGGCTGGCGCGCTGGAAGGCTTCGAGCGCCAGGCAGCGCCCCTCCAGTTCGAGCAACGCCGGGTAGGGCGCCAGGACACAGCCCATGCGCCGGGCGTTGGCCAGTTGCGGCACCAGGCAGCACTCGACGATGCCCGCTGCGGTGCCGGCGAAGAAGGCGCCGCGACGGTGTCGGTTCAGCAGGGTCTCCGCCGCCGCCAGGCCCTCGGCGACCCAGTGCGCGTACCAGCGCTGGCGGTCCTCGGCGTCTATGCCGAGGACCTGGGTCAGGTACTTGAGCACCCGCACGTTGTTCAGCGGATGGATGTCGCAGGCCACCAGCAGGGCCAGTTCCAGCGCCTGGGCGCGATGCAGTGGGTCGAGAGGGATCAGGCGCGGTTCGGGCTGCACGGCGTCGAGGTAGTCGATGATCGCCAGCGACTGGCTGAACCGACGGCCGTCGGCGTCGACCAGGGTCGGCAGCGCGCCCAGCGGGTTGCGCTGGCGGTCGGCCGGGCGCAGTTGCTCGCCCTGCCGCAGGTTGACCGGCACTACCTGGTAATCCAGACCTTTCAGGGCCAATGCGATACGCACCCGATAGGACGTGGAGCTGTTGAAGAAGCTGTAGAGCTGCATGGGAAGTCCTGTTCAGAGAGTGACGGAAGAAGGCCTGGCCCGGCGCCGGCCCAGGCGATGCACGGCCACGGCGGCGAGCAGCGCCGGGATCACCAGCAGGGCGAGGATGCCGCTGAAGCCAAGGCCCAGGCCGAGCAGGGCGCCGCCGCTGAGGGAGCCGACGATCGAGCCGATGCGGCCCAGGCCGAGGGCCCAGCTGACCCCGGTGGCGCGGCTGCGGGTCGGATAGAAATCGGCGGCCAGGGCGTTGGCGCCGACCTGCGAGCCGCTGATGCAGAAACCGACGCCGGCGACGCACAGCGCCAGCAGGGCGAAGCTGTGGTAGAGGCTGGCGATGCCGAGGATGAACAGGGCGCCGCCGACGTAGGCCAGGCTCAGCACCCGGTGCGCGTCGAAGCGATCCATGGCGCTGCCCAGGAGGAGTGCGCCGAGGGTGCCGCCGAGCTGGAACATGGCGCTGATCGTCGCCGCCTCGCCGAGACTGAAGCCGGTGCCGCCGATCAGCGTCGGCAGCCAGTTGGTCAGCAGGTAGATGATCAGCAGGCCCATGAAAAAGGTGGCCCAGAGCAGCAGGGTGCCGCCGCGCAGCTCGGCGCCGAGGATCTGCCGCAGGGGCGAGGTGCCGTCGGACTCGTCGGCGGGCAGTTCGAGGCGCCCGGCCCAGCCGTCGGGCAGGCGCCCCAGGCGTTCGAGGATGCGCCGCAGGCGCGCCGCGTCCGGTGCGCGGCGGGCGAGGAAGCGCACCGACTCCGGCAGGCATGCCCAGAGCAGCGGCAGGCTCGCCAGGGGCAGGCCGCCGCCGAGCAGCAGCACGCTTTCCCAGCCCAGCGCCGGGACCATCCGCGCGGCGAGCAGGCCGCCCAGCGCCGAGCCGAGGGTGAAACCGCAGAACATTGCGGTGACCATCAGCGCGCGGTGCCGGCGCGGGCAGTATTCGGAGGTCAGGGTGATCGCGTTGGGCATCGCCCCGCCCAGGCCGAGGCCGGTGAAAAAGCGCAGCAGGGCCAGGGTTTCCACCGAACCGGCGTAGGCCGAGGCGAGGCTCCAGCCGCCGAAGAACAGCACCGAGAGCAGGAGCACGCTCTTGCGTCCGAAACGGTCGGCCAGCGGGCCGGCGGCGAAGGCGCCGAGGGCCAGGCCGGCCAGTGCGGCGCCGAGGATCGGGCTGAGTTGCGCCGGGCTCAGTTGCCAGTCGTGGGCCAGGGCCGGGGCGATGAAGCCGATGGCGGCGGTGTCGAATCCGTCCATGGCGACGATCAGGAAGCACAGCGACAGGACTCGCAACTGGAAGGCGGAAACCGCCTGCGCATCGATGAAGGCCTGGACGTCGATCTTGTTGTTCTTGTCGGGCGTAGGCATGAGCGTTCCTCGGCCGTCGCCGCGGCGACGGCCCGGATGAAGGGCAGGGTGGGCCCGCGCCGTGCGCGGGCGGTGGGTCAGACCACGCGGACGCTGAGTTCGCCGAGGCCGTCGATGGCGCCGAGCATCCGCTCGCCGCGCTCGACCGCGCCGACGCCTTCCGGGGTGCCGGTGAAGACCAGGTCGCCGGGGCGCAGCTCGAAGAAGCGCGACAGGTAGCTGACGGTTTCCGCCACCGACCAGATCAACTGGTCGATGTCGCTGCGCTGGCGATCCTCGCCGTCGACCTGGAGGCTGATGGCGGCGTGGCGCGGATGGCCGACCTGGCTGGCAGGGTAGAGCGGGCCGATCGGCGCCGAGCGGTCGAAGGCCTTGCCGATCTCCCAGGGCCGGCCCATCTCGCGCATGCGCATCTGCAGGTCGCGGCGGGTCATGTCCAGGCCCACCGCGTAGCCCCAGACGTGTTCCTCGGCCTGCTCCAGGGGGATGTCGCAGCCGCCCTTGCCGATCGCCGCCACCAGTTCGATCTCGTAGTGGTAGTTACCGGTCTGGCTCGGGTAGGCCAGCTCCAGGGTGCTGCCGGCGGCGACCGGGACCACCGCGTCGGCCGGCTTGCAGAAGAAGAACGGCGGCTCGCGCTCGGGATCGAAGCCCATTTCCCGGGCGTGGGCGGCGTAGTTGCGGCCGACGCAGTAGACCCGCCGCACCGGGAAGGTCTGGTCGCTGCCATGGATGGTGAGGCTGACGGGCGCTTCGGGCGCGAAGAGATGGCTCATGGGACGGGTCCTTCAGTGGGCGAGGGGTTCGCGGGATTCGCGGAGGATGCCGAGCGCCTGCTGCACAGGACGGTCGGAGAAACTGAACAGCACGCAGTCGGTGGCGCCGGCTTCCAGGCGCAGCTCGGCCCAGGAGGGCACGACGAACAGATCCTTGGCCTCGAAGGCGAAGCGCCGGCCGCCGATTTGCGCCACGCCGCTGCCTTCCACCACCGAATAGACGCTGGCGTCGGTGCTGCGCGCGGGTTGGCCGAGGAAGCCGGCCGGCAGCAGTTGCAGGCAGGTGGCGATGGTCGGCATGGCCCAGCCGCCGGTGGCCGGGTTGACGTAGCGCAGCTTGTGGCCTTCCCAGGGATCGGGCCGTTCGAGGCGCGCCAGGCGCTCGAGGGCCTCGCGGCTGCGCGCGTAGGGGTAACTGAACAGCGGCGAGGTCGGCGTCGTCGGCTGGTGGCGCAGCGGCAGCATGTTGCTGCCGTAGCGGGCGAGGCTGTCGCCTTCGCCACGTCGCAACGGCTGCACCGGTTCGCCGTAGCTCTCGGCGAAGGTGGCGCCGAAGAAACGCAGCATCGGGATGTCCAGGCCGTCCAGCCAGACCACCGGCTCGCCGCCTTCCGCGGCGGGGCGGTTGCCGTGGTCGTGCCAGGTCCAGGACGGAGTGATGATGAAGTTGCCCGGCTCCATGCGGGTGCGTTCGCCGTCCACCGAGGTGTAGGCGCCGTAGCCCTCGACGACGAAGCGCAGGGCCGACTGGGTGTGCCGGTGGCTGGGGGCGATCTCGCCCGGCAGGATCAGTTGCAGGCCGGCGTAGAGGCTCGGGGTGATCGCCGACTGGCCGGGAAGGTCCGGGTTCTCCAGCACCAGCACGCGGCGCACCGCTTCCTCGGCGCTGATCAGGTCGCCTGCCTCGAGCAGGAACGGGCGCAGTTCGCGATAGCGCCACAGCGCCGCCTGGCAGCCGCCGGCGGGTTGCGCCGGGACCAGGTTGTGCAGGGCTTCCCAGAGCGGGGTGAGGTGCTGCTGGCGGATGCGTCGATAGAAGTCGGCGCGCTTCTCGGTGGAATTGTCGTTATGCATACCGATGAATCTCCGGCGGGAGGAGGCGGGGCCGCCTCGGTCTGGTAGTCATTATTCGAGGTGAAGGCATAACCGAATAATGATATTTAGACATCGACCTATACGTATTCGAGGATGGCTTGCGATGGACTGGACCCGCCGCCTGCGCCTGCAACACCTGCAACTGCTGGTCAGCCTGATGGAGACCGGCAACCTCAGCGGCACCGCCCGGGCCGCACACACCACCCAACCGGGCCTGTCGAAGTGGCTCAAGGAACTGGAGGAGGACGTCGGCGCGCCGCTGTTCGAGCGCCACGCCCGTGGCCTGCGCCCGACGCCCTACGGCATGACTCTGTTCAACCACGCCCAGCGCGTGCTCACCGAGATGGAGCGGGCGCGGCAGAACCTCGAGGCGATGCGCAGCGGCAGCGGCAGCCGGGTGCTCCTCGGCACGTCGCCGGCCTCCGCGCCGAGCCTGGTGCCGCGCGCATTGCGGGCGTTCCTCGGACGCTACCCCGGGGCCCAGGTGGAACTGCTCGAAGGCACCATGAACGGCCTTCTCGAACGGCTGGAGAAACGCCAGCTCGATGTGGTGGTGGGGCGCCTGGACAACTATGCGCCGCGCGCCAGCCTGCGCTGCGAGGTGCTCTACAGCGAGGCGATCGTGGTGATGGCGCGGCCCGGTCACCCCCTGGCCCAGGCCGCCGCGCTGGACTGGGAAGACGTGCGGCGCTACGACTGGATCGTCTGGCCGCCCGGCTCGCCGATCCGCAGCAAGCTCGACATGGCCCTGACCCAGGGCGGCCGGCAGCCGCCGGCCTACCGCCTGGAGTCATCGTCGATGCTGGCCAACATCGAATTGTTGCGTGGCAGCGACATGCTATCCATCGGCTCGGCGCGGGTGGTCGAGCACCTCGCCGGGCTCGGCCTGGTGGCCAGGCTGGCGCTGGAGATTCCCGGCGAGGGCGCGGTGGGTATGTGCTGGCGCGACGAACCGCATCGCGACCGCGCCAGCGAAGACCTGCTGGCCTGCCTGCGCGAAGGCGCGGCGGCCGAGTAGGGCGCCGGCCGGCGGGTGCTATTGCAAAAAGGCCGCGGCTTCTCGACAATGCGATTCATTATCATTCATGTGTCGCCCCGACTTTCCCATGTCCGCCCCGATCCTTCTCAGCGCCCACCATCGCGCCATGCATGCGCTGTACAGCGAGCACCATGGCTGGTTGCAGAACTGGTTGCGCGGCAAGCTGGGCTGCGCGGCGGACGCGGCGGACCTGGCCCAGGACACCTTCCTGCGCATCCTGCTCAAGCGCGAACTGCGCGAGATCGGCATGCCGCGCGCGTTCCTGCGGACCATCGCCCGCGGCCTGGTGATCGACCACTGGCGTCGCGAGGAACTGCAGCGCGCCTACCTCGAAAGCATCGCCCACTTGCCCGAGGCACAGGCGCCGTCGCCCGAGGCGCGGGAACTGGTGCTGGAACTGCTGGAGGAAATCTCGCGGATGCTCGACGGGCTCAAGCCGAAGGTCCGCACCGCCTTCCTCCTGGCCCAGTGCGAAGACCTCAGCCACCGGCAGATCGCCGAACGCATGGGGGTTTCCCAGCGTAGCGTCGAGCGCTACGTGGCCGAGGCGCTGTACCACTGCTACCTGCTGCGCTACGGCGAATGAGCGGAGCCGTGGACGGGACGCGCGGTAGGGTCGACGAAGCGGTGGTCAGGCAGGCCATCCACTGGCTGGTCCGCCTGCGCTCGCAGCCGGCCGACGATCGCCTGCAGCGCGCCTGCGCGGCCTGGCGCGCGGAGCACGGCGAGCACGAGCGGGCCTGGCAGCAGGTCAGCGCGCTCAACGAAGAACTGCACGGACGCTTCAAGGCGCTGCCCGGCGGGGTCGCCTACGGCACCCTGGACAGCAGCGCGCAGCGCCTGCAGCGGCGCCAGGCGCTGAAACTGCTGTCGCTGCTGGTGGCTGGCGGCGCCGTGGCCTGGGTCGGTCGCGACAGCCTGCCCTGGCAGCGCCTGAGCGCCGACTACAGCACCGCCACCGGCGAGCGACGCAGTATCGAGCTGGTCGACGGCACCCGCCTGCAACTGAACACCGACAGCGCGGTCGACGTGCGCTACGACGCCGGCCAGCGCCTGATCCTCCTCGCCCGCGGCGAGATCTTCCTCGCCAGCGGCGCCGATACGCAATCGCCCACGCACAGGCCGCTGCGGGTACGTACCGCGCAAGGGCTGTTCGAGGCCCTCGGCACCCGTTTCAACGTACGCCTGCAAGATGCCGCCACCTGTCTCAGCGTCAGCGAGGGTTCGGTGCGCATCGATGCCTTCGGCGCGCGTCCGCTGCAGGCTCCGGTGGCCGAGGCGGGGCAGAGCTATCGGATCGCCGCCGACGGCGTGCGGCGCCTCGAACGGCCGCAGATGGACGCCGTGGCCTGGGCCGATGGCCTGATCGTCACCCGCGACATGCGCCTGGCCGACTTCCTCGCCGAGGTCGGCCGCTACCGCAACGGCTACCTCGGCTGCGCCGCGGAGGTCGCCGACCTGCGTCTGTCCGGGGTCTACCGCCTGGACGACACCGACAAGCTGTTGCAGGTGCTCGCGCGGACCCTGCCGGTGCGCCTGCAGCGGCATACCCGCTGGTGGGTGAGGGTGGTCGCCGCCTGAGTCGCGCCGGCGGCCGCGTGGACGCTTGCTTCCGCCCGGAGCGAAACGCACTGAAAATTATTTTCATTATTTTTGTCGGCTTTCCGCGACTGGTCCGGCTTTATCGATTGAACACCCTTCAACGACTCCAACGGATTCCGTTCATGACCGCCACCGCCGTCGTCCTCCGCAATGCCCCGTCGTCCCTCGATTTCCCCCGCGCCTCGCGCCTGAGCCGTTCGGTGCGCGCGGCCCTGCTGTCGCTGGCCATGGCGGCCGGCGCGGCGCCGCTCTGCGCCTCGGCCGCCGAAGCGGCGGCGGAACAGGCGCGGCCCTATGCGATCCCCGCCGGACAGTTGGGTGACGTGCTCAACCGCTTCGCCCGCGAAGCCGGCATCACCCTCTCGGCCACTCCGGCGCAGACCGGTGGCTACAGCTCCCAGGGGTTGCGCGGCAGTTTCACCGTGCAGCAGGGCCTGGCCCGGCTGCTCGCCGACACCCCGCTGGAAGCGGAAGACCAGGGCGACGGCAGCTTCGTCTTGCGCGAGGCGCCGGCAAAGGACGGCGACGTGCTGAACATGCAGGCGGTGGAAGTCTTCGCCCTCGGCAACAACCTGGGCAGCACCGATGGCTACCTGGCCACCCATAGCCAGATCGCCACCAAGACCAGCAAGCCGCTGCTGGAAACCAGCCAGACCGTCTCGGTGATCACCCGCGAGCAGATCGACGACACCGCCTCCAAGACCGTGCAGCAGGCGATGCGCTATACCCCCGGCATCTTCACCGGCCAGGTCGGCGCCTCCAACCGCTACGACTACGTGGTGATGCGCGGCTTCGCCGACAACAGCGTGGACAACATCTACCTCGACGGCCTCAAGGCCATGGGCGACAGCGGTACCTTCAGCTCGATGCAGGTCGACCCGTACTTCCTCGAACGCATCGATGTGCTCAAGGGCCCGTCCTCGGTGCTCTACGGCCGTAGCCTGCCGGGCGGCCTGGTGGCGCTGACCAGCAAGAAGCCGTTGTACGAGGACTACCGCCAGATCACCGGCAGCATCGGCAACATGGGCCAGAAGGAGATGGGCTTCGATTTCAGCGGGCCGCTCGACGAGGAGAAGCGCATCGCCTACCGCCTGGTCGGTCTCGGCAAGGGCTCGGACACCCAGTTCGATCACGTCAAGGAGGAGCGCTACGCCATCGCCCCGACCCTGGCCATCGACTTCAGCGATGACACCACCCTGACCCTGCAAGGCTACCTGCAACACGATCCCAACGGGGGCTACCACGGCGGCGTACCGGCCGACGGCACCCTGTCGCACCACAACGGCCGGCACATCTCCCGCGAGTTCTTCGATGGCGAGCCGAGCAAGGACGACTTCGACCGCACCCAGCGGATGTTCGGCTACCAGCTGGAGCACCGCATCGACGACGTCTGGTCGGCGCGGCAGAACTTCCGCTACCTGGACTCCGACGTCGACTTGTCGCAGGTCTACGCCTACGGCTGGAGCGCCAGCGAGCCGAACAAGCTGAACCGCTACTTCAGCGGCGCCCGCGAGCACCTGCAGGCGTATATCGTCGACAACATGCTGCAGGCCGAATTCGCCACCGGCGCGGCGCGCCACACCCTGCTCACCGGCCTCGACTATCAGCGCCGGCGCACCGTGGTCGACTGGCGTTCCGGCTCGGCCTCGGCGCTGGACGCGTTCAACCCGGTCTACGGCGACGACGCCATCAGCTATTTCCCGGACGACAACCACACCCGCCGCCTGGAGCAGACCGGCGTCTACCTCCAGGACCTGATCGACATCGACCAGTGGCGCTTCTCGCTCGGCCTGCGCCAGGACTGGGTCAGCGTCACCGACAAGAACCGCAGCACCGGCAGCAAGGCCGACGACGACTGGGAGAAATTCACCGGGCGGATCGGCGCGCTGTACCTGTTCGACAACGGCCTGGCGCCCTACGTCAGCTACTCCGAGTCGTTCAACCCGAACGCCTATTCCGACGCCTCCGGCACGCCCCTGGCGCCCACCGAGGGCAAGCAGTGGGAACTCGGCCTGAAGTTCCAGGCGCCGGGCAGCAACAGCTTCTACACCGCCTCGCTGTTCCATATCACCCAGGAAAACGTCGCCTCCAAGGAGCCCCAGGACAACTTCTACACCTCGGTCGGCGAAGTGCGCTCCCAGGGGCTCGAACTGGAGGCCCATACCCAGCTCAGCGACAACCTGAAGCTGCTCGGCAGCTACACCTACACCGACATCACCTACACCAAGTCGCTGGACGGCAACCAGGGCCATACGCCGAACCAGGCGCCCAAGCACATGGCATCGCTGTGGGCCGACTATGCCTTCGACGCCGGCCCGCTCAGCGGTCTGAGCATCGGCGGCGGCGCGCGCTACGTCGGCGAGACCTGGGCGGACAAGGAAAACACCTTGCGGGTGCCGGACTACACCCTGGTCGACGCGCGGATCGGCTACGACCTCGGCAAGCTCGGCCTGAAAGGCCTGGACGTCAGCCTCAATGCCAACAACCTGCTGGACAAGGACTACGTGGCGTCCTGCTACAGCCTGGACTTCTGCTACTTCGGCGAGAAGCGCAACGTCACCGCGACGGTGAACTACCAGTTCTGACCGTCCACCCGGGCCCCGGCGCCAGCGCCGCGGTACCGGCCAAGCAGCCCGGCGCGCAACGTACGCGCCGGGCATTCGCCGGCGTCGCCGGCCGTACCCTGGTTACCTGGAGCCCCCATGCGCCCCGTCCTGGTTCTGCTGCACCGCTATGTCGGTCTGGCTACCGCGCTGTTCCTTTTCCTCGCCGGTCTCACCGGCAGCCTGCTGGCCTTCCATCATGAAATCGACGAATGGCTGAACCCCGGCTTCTACGCCGTGGGCGAGGGCGGCGAGCGCCTTTCCCCGGGCAGCCTGGTGCAACGCGTCGAGTCACGCTATCCGCGACAACTGGTGTGGTACATGGAGTATCCCGAGGCGGGCGGGCACCCGGCGTTGCTCGCCACCGTGCCGCGCGAGGCCGGCGCCAAGGTCGAGCACGACGTGTTCTACCTCGACCCGGTCAGCGGCGAGGAAGTCGGCAAGCGCCTCTGGGCGGCCTGCTGCTTCCAGCCGGCGAACCTGGTTCCCTGGGTCCTGGAGTTCCACCACAACCTGACCCTGCCGGGGAACTGGGGCCTGTACCTGATGGGCGGGGTGGCGATGTTCTGGTTCCTCGACTGCTTCGTCGGCGCCTGGCTGACCCTGCCGCGCGGCCGGCCGTTCTGGAGCAAGTGGGCGACCGCCTGGAAGATCAAGCGCGGCAACGCCTACCGCTTCAACTTCGACCTGCATCGCGCCGGCGGCCTCTGGCTCTGGCTGCTGCTGGCGCCGGTGGCGCTGAGCAGCGTCGCCCTGAACCTGCCGAGCCAGGTGTTCAAGCCGCTGGTATCGCTGTTCTCGCCGATCGAACCGAGCGTCTACGAGGCGCGCGGGCGGCTGCCCAGGGAGCAACTGGGGGAGACCCGCCTGGACTACGACCGCACCTTCCAGTTGGCCAGCGTCGAAGCGGCGCGGCTGGGCATCGCCGAGCCGATTGGCGAGCTGTACTACAGCTTCGAATACAACTTCTTCGGCGCCGGCTTCGGCGACCACGACGACCCCATGGGCAAGTCCTGGCTGTTCTTCCACGGCAGCGACGGCCGCCTGCTCGGCCAGGAAGTCGCCGGGCAGGGCAGTTGGGGAGAGCGTTTCTACCGCTTGCAGTACCCGATCCACGGCGGGCGCATCGCCGGCCTGCCGGGACGCATCGCCATCGCCGCCCTCGGCCTGGCCATCGCCGGGCTGTCGCTGACCGGTGTCTACATCTGGTGGCGCAAGCGCCGGGCGCGCCACTGGAACGGCCGCTAGCCGGCTGTTAGTCTGGCTGCCTCCCACACCACCAGAGGATGGACGAATGAACGCAAGGATCGCCGCATTGGGACTGCTCCTGCCCCTGGCCGCCGGCAGCGCCGTGGCCACGGAGGAGGGCAGCTCGGTCAAGGATGCGGCCAAGGCCGCGGTGTCCTCGGCCATCGAGACCGGCAAGAACCTCCTCGGCGGGGTCAGCGAGGGCATCACCAGCGGCCGCCAGTCGGCCCAGGGCGCTGATGGCGCCAAGGTGGTCTCCGACAACGCCGGCTTCGCCGAGATCGGCCAGGTCGAAGTGCTCAAGACCGAGCCGCGCGACCAGCAACTGGCCGTCACCCTCGGCTTCAAGAACGACGGCGACGCCACCGTGCGCCTGATCAACCTGACCCAGACCGGCGCGCTGCTGGTGATCGACAACGATGGCTACTCCAACGCCCTGGTCGCCCTCGCCAACCCCGACGACGTCACCGTCCCGGCCAAGGCCGGCATCCGCCAGACCTTCGTCTTCGAAGGCGGCGCGGAAGGGATCAAGGCGGTGCGCCTGTGGGGCAAGGACCTGCCGGTGAAGTGAATTCGAGTCTGCGTCAAAGCAGCCCCGCCTTGGCGGGGCTTCTTTCTGCCGGGCCACGAGCGCAAATAATCAGCTCACCAGAACCCGGCCGAGCGCTGCCTGGAGACCGATAGGTCCTTCCCATTACGAAAATGACGACATCGCATCGATCCTGAAACGTCCGCACAGCCAGGACGACGCAATGAAGGCAAAGTGCCATTCCCTCCTGTCCCTGTTTGGATTAGCATTCCTACTTTTGGACTAATCCCCTCTCAACACGCCCATGTCGTTTAGCTATGCGGTGGATATTGAAGGGAACTCGCAGGACATCGGATGTTGCGTTCTAGCTATCGAGCGGTTGTCGCTGGCTTGGTTTTACTGCCGCTTCTTGCCAGCGCCGCCCCCTTCACCTCCCCCGGCGACCGCGACCTGATCCGCGACCGCC